>Ga0207680_10000004_pt1 | contig 827324 bp, 824 predicted proteins | sample KBSS23metaG_FD_184321 | JGI IMG/M metagenome (GOLD analysis project Ga0207680, IMG submission 184321) | Switchgrass rhizosphere microbial communities from Kellogg Biological Station, Michigan, USA - KBS S2-3 metaG (SPAdes) (version 2) | ecosystem: Host-associated > Plants > Roots >...
TGATCCAGACCGTGCCGGTGTCGATCGCACGCGCGACGGCTGCGGCCTTATCGAGATCCTTGCCCCACACCGTACCGCCCAGCCCATAGTCGCTGGCGTTGGCGCGCGCGAGCACGTCCTCGATCGTGTCGTAGCTGAGCAGCGGAACGAGCGGGCCGAACTGCTCCTCGGTCACCAGCCGCGCATCGCCGGCCAGATCCGATCAAACCAGTAGCGCGCATCCGCTCCCCAGCTTCGCCGGCGCCCGTCACCGTGACGACCCCGCACCGAACACCCGCCGGCCCTGGCAAGCAGGGCCGAAGCGGGGAACGCGACGGCGCCGGCCTTCTGGTTCTCAGGGCTGGACCCCTTCAACGCCGACGCGGCCATTCAGCAAGTCGAGGCAGCGCGCCAGCAGCTGTCCCGCGCATCATCGCTCCGTCACCGATTCCGAGCGAGACTGAACCACGAGGTCGGGCGGACGTTTGCGCGGCACCCATTCCCCTTTTCCAGGAAAGTTTTTCAATATTTCTCCATCCCACAATCGGATGGTACGGCTCGCGAAGAGCCACTCGCCGTCAATCCGGACCAGTTCATCAATGTAATAACCGGCGAAACGCAGAACCATTGGCGGTTCGCCATGACATTCGGTGACGAACACAAATGAGCGCGAACCGACATGGTCTGCGTCGCGCGGGAAATACTGTGGCATGCTGAGGTGATGCTGGCGGCCCGGAAAGTTCGGCGATCGCATGAAATGCCGTCCGAGCGCGCGGATGCCGTCGCGGCCTTCCCAGACATCGGCGTCCTCGAACACTTCTTCGATCACTTTGCCATCGGGCGCGAAAGTCATCACGAGCGCGTCCGGATCGCCGGTATCGAGTGCCCAACTATAGCGGGCGAAAAGATCCTCGATGGCGAAGCGATCTTCTACTGGCAGTGCGTTCATCGTACATCCTCCCGTACCATCGCCCGCAACGCATCACGATGTCGAGCTATGAAATCTGAAAACCGTTCGGGCGGGCGACCCAACAATGTTTCGACGTCGTTAGAACAGATGTCGAAGTGACCGCCGCGAATAGCCTGCTCGAAGGACACCATGTCCTCGCTCGACCATTCGAAACCTTGCACCGAATGGTCATCGATCGCGCTGCGTGGAACGCCCATCGCGTCGAACATCGCGAACAGCTCGTTAGCAGTGATATCCTGATAATCGATCGCCCGATCCGCACAGCGCGACAAGACTTCGGCGACATCACGAAAGCGAAGACGCTCGGTGCCTGTGATGTTGTAGACACGATTTTCGTGACCGTCGCCCGTCATCACGCCAACCGCGCACGCAACGCAATCATCTCTCGTGACAAACGCGATCCGCCCCTCTCCAGCGGTCGAGCGCCACGTCCCACTGCCAAGCGCCATCGGTGCCATGCCTTGCACCATGGCGTCCGCATACTGGCTATCACGAAGTATGGTCCAGGTCATGCCGCTTGACCGCAATAATCGTTCGGTTTCGCGGTGATCTCGAACGACGATCGCGGGATTGTCCGGGTCGTCAACACCGACAAACGAAGTATAGACGATGTGCTCAACGCCTGCTTTTTGAGCGGCTTCAATCGCCCGCGCGTGTTGCGGGATGCGCGAGCCTACCCGTCCCGTGCTGATCAATAGGAGCCGATCGACATCATGCAGCGACGAGACCAAATCGGGATCGTCGAAATCCCCTCGCCGGACAGCGCAGCCATGACCATGAAGCGCAGCGAGCTTATCTAGCGATCGGCTGATCAGCACCAACTCTTGAGCTGCCACCTTAGACAGTATCTCAGCGGCCGCTTGCCGCCCGTATTTTCCGGAGGCTCCAGTTATACCCAGTTTCACGGGGTGGTCCTTCCATGGTCTCCGATACCGATCATCGATTTTCATCCAACCTCTTCGCGAGGCAGCTGCGTACGCCCACGGATGAGATCGGACGCCTTCTCGGCGATCATGATGGTCGGGGCGTTAGTGTTGCCCCCTGGTACGGTTGGCATCACGGAAGCATCGACCACGCGCAGCCCCTCCACTCCACGCACTTTCAGTTCCGGATCGACGACGCTGCGTCCGGCTTCGCCCATGGCGCAGGTGCCGACAGGGTGCTGCGCCGTAATGGCGGTATCGCGAATATACTGGTCCAGTTCTGCATCCGACTGCGCGTCGATACCCGGCGCGAGTTCGACGCCAGTCAATTCGCCTTGCGCGCCGGTTCGATAAATCCGGCGGGCCGCACGCAGGCCGCGACGTAGCGCATCATAATCGCGCATGTCGGTAAGGAGGTTGGTCTGCACCCGCGGCAGGTCCTGTGGATCAGCCGAGCGCAACGTGACGAAGCCGCGGCTATAGGGATGCAGGCCAACCAGCCCGGCCCAGAATACGTGCTTTTGCCGTTTCCCAATGCCGGGGAACCACGGACGCGATTCAAAACGGATTGGGTTCGACATGAACTGCACGTCAGGACGATCCAGCGATGGGTCGGTCCGGATGACGATGTTGCAGCTGTTTATCTGACTGGCGAGCGGCCCTTTGCCGCGGACGTACCAATTCAGAGCCGACACGGCCAACCGATCCCAGCGCAGTTGGCCCAGGAAGGTGATCGGCTTAAGCGCTTCGAACTCTATCGAAACGTTATTGTGATCGGACATATTCTGGCCGACGTGCGGATTGTCGTGCAGCACATCGATCCCATGCTCGGCCAGAACTGCCCCTGGGCCAATACCCGAAAGCATCAAGAGGTGTGGACTGTTGAAGGTGCCTCCACAAAGGATGACTTCACTGCGTGCGGCGGCAACATGCAGATTTCCGGCTATGCTGTACTCGATACCGGTGGCCCGACGTCCCTCGAACTTGACACGATGGACAAGAGCACCAGTACGCACCGCCAGATTGGGGCGGTGCAACGCTGGCTTGAGATAGGCGGTCGCGGCGCTGGCCCTTCGCCCGCGCGGATCGATCGTGACTTCACCGACCGCAAAGCCCTCGGGGACGGGGCCGCTCAAATCGTCGCTACGGCTGAAGCCTGCTGCCTCGGCAACACTCATCAGCGGCTCGTGCACCAGTCGTTCGACGGCGATCCGGCTGACATGGAGCGGGCCATCGCCGCCGTGATACGGCCCAGCGCCGCGCCAGCTTGTCTCCATGCGTTTGAAATAGGGAAGGACGTCCCCATAGCTCCACCCGCGCGCGCCCATTTGCGCCCATTCCTCAAAATCGAGGGGGTGCCCGCGCATATAGAACATGCCATTGATCGACGAGCTGCCGCCGATCACCTTGCCGCGCGGTAGCCAAAGGCGGCGGCCGCCGAGCCCGGGTTCGGGTTCGCTCTCATATCCCCAGCTGAAGCGCGGGTTGAACATCGCTTGGAGAAAGGCGACAGGCATGCGGAGATGCACGTGATCATCCTTGCCGCCCGCTTCAAGCAACAGGACGCGCATTGCCGGATCTTCGGACAGACGCCCGGCGATTACGGATCCGGCCGAACCGGCGCCGACGACGATGTAATCGAACTCATCCATGATATATTCTCATTCTGTGGCGCGCAACCACGGGGGAGACGTCCGATAAGACCGCTGCGACGATCGGCACCGCCGCTGCTGCCTGACCACCTGGCAGCTTGCGCAGCGCCGAGAAGGTAAATGGTACGCAAGCTGTCGCTCGAACATTGCCCGACCTACACACGCCGGTCATGCCGCGACGCGCGCGCGCACGAGATCCTGCCGACGATTGTCCTGTTTGATCGGTGCCGGATGAACCGTCACGCCAATGCGTTTCTGCGCTTTGCCGGGCTCGCCCCAGATCAGCGTCAGCCTGGTGCCTGGGACCGCCTTCTCGGGGACGATGTAAGCCAGCGACAATACGCGTCGGAAATGCAGCGAGTATCCCGGAATGGAGGAAACGCCGGCGAATGCACCGCCGTCGTCCTCGACTCGATCAGACCAGGCGATCCAGCGCGGCGAATGTGGAATGTCGAGGAATGTGAAGGGCTCTCCGTCGCGAAACAGCGACGCATAGACATCAACGATATCATCGACATCAAACTCGAGGGTCACGCGATGGAGCCCGGGTGCCTCGATTTCGTGCTGCAACGCCTCGCGGCCGGGAAAATCGTGGTCGAAACGGATGCTCTTGGCCCAGCCAAGCTCGATGGGACTGCGGCAATAGTCGGCGATATCCTCCGCTTCGTAGCTGCCGCGAATGGCTGGAACCAAGGTGCCGATATCGAAATATTTGAGCGTGTGCTCGTAAAAGCCCTCACATTCGGGCGAAAACATATCGGGCACGTAATGCCAAAGCCCGGTCGGAAAGGCGGCCTCGAGATGGTTGATCATCGCGGTGCGATGCCCGAGCCGACGAATTCCGAACGGCTGGCCGGCTTCGAGAACTGCGGAGTGGACGGTAGGTGCATTAGCCAGATCACCATGGAGCTCGAAGCCGATCTCGCCCGCCATGCCCTGCCGAAGCGCATACACCTCGACGCCGGCGATCTTCACCTTCCGAAAACGCAGAAAGCCCAGGTCGGACAGGCTTTCGCCGCATGCTGCCTCGCAAGTCTGCAGCGCGGTCGGTCCCTGGACCTGGAACTGAAAGGTGTTGATCGGCTTCCAGGCCGCGCGCCAATTTTCCTTTTCGAGTAGGAAGCTCGACCACATGGCGGTGGTCGACTGCGTACGGAAAGCATCTTCGGCAATGCGCATCAAAATGCCCTCGCCGACGACTTTGCCCCGTTCGGTGCACTGGACAAGATGCTTGGCTTGCCCAATCTCAAACTTGGCAAAGCCGTTGATGCCCGTGTCCTGGAAGAATTTGAGGGCGTCTTCGCCCGTCACCTCGACATCCATCAGAAACGACCAGTCGCCGATGTAGCAGGTGCGCTTCCACGACATCTGCTCATCCTGCCAGGACGTAAATTCCGGTCCGCCCCAGCCGGGATGATAGCCGGGAGTGGTGTTGCGCATCATCGTGATGATTTCTCGGGACATCGTTTGTCCTGAGCTAAAAGGCATTGGCTGGGATCGGACGCGCACGATCGAGTTCGGCGCGGGGAACCCAACAGCCATGGACCTGCTCGCGCGTCACGAACGGCATCAGGACGCGAGCCACAGGCCCTGCTTCCAGATCGTCGGCAGCCCAAATCCATACTTCTTGTTCATACCGGTCATCGGCAATTTCACGATCGACGGCGGCCATCAACCATCCGCCATGACCAGTCGCCGCGGCCGGAATATGAACCGGCTCGTTCACGGCCAGCTTATCGCCAATATGATATTGGGTGATTTCGCCCGTTGCCGGATTAGCGCGGATAATGAGGTTGGCGGCCATTCCGACGGGGCCGTTATGAAGCGGTTTGCTGAGAGTCGGATCGATCGAGAGATACCAGCCACGGTCATAAGCGAGGCCGCGGTCCGCATCCGCGATGACCGGCAGCTCGCCGAAAGGGCCGATCTCCCTGACCACGACGCCCTTTTCAACGTCGTCGAGATCCATCGTCCACCGGACCAGGCCACCCTCCAGCTCGATCTCCAGCCCGGAATCCTCTAGGATGAACGGCAGCATGTTCGTGTTGGCGATGCACATGTCGAGATGGACCTGACGCCCCTCTGTGAAGGCATTCATGACGTGATAGGCATGGGCACCGGCAGGCCCCTTGAACCACACCATCTCGTCGACCGAGCCATAGCGCGGCATGATGCCGATCCAGCTGTCCCAGTCCTGTTCGTGCCGCCAGTGCGGCTTGCCGGCCTTCAGACGCTCGATATCCGACGTCGTCGGGAAAACCGGGAAAAGAGCATGTTCCGCAGTGACCGCGAAGTCGTGCATAAACGAACAATAAGGCACGCTGAACCATTGCTCGGATCGCAATGTGCCGTCGGGATCGACGATGCCATAGGCAACCGTGCGGGAGCATAGTTCGTCGGCTTCATATCCGAAGATGAACATCTCGCGCGTCCGCGGATCGATCACTGGATGCGCCGTATGCGTCAGACTGCGGAGCGCGCCATCATAAGTATAGAGGCCGACGGTATCGAGGTTATTAGGATCAATCTGGTAAGGCCGCCCGTCTTCTTTTGTCATCAGCAACCGACCAGCGTGCCAGATCGGCGAGGTATTGGCGACTTCGCGGCCGATACCGGCAACACTGGGATCGTCTGTGAACGGGTTGCGATAACGACCGAACAGGCTGCGCCCCGCCTCCTGCTCGGCCAAAAACCGCGCCGTGCGGACATATTTCAGATCGTAACGAACGCGCCCGCCGCGGAATTCAATCTTGTTAATCGCGCCATCGGCCGAGAGAATATTGTCATCCGCGAGCATCGGCGGAAATGCAGGGTCGGGCACGGCCCGGAAGAAGGCGCCTTCAACCTCGGGCGGAATCGTGCCGATCACGGTCAGATCGTGCGCGGAGCCCTCGATGTGTCGCGGCGTGTTCAGCCCAAGATAATGGACCGTGTTCGGGTATTGCGTCATAGACCGGCAGCCTTCTCTGAAATCGGACGTCCCCCGCTTTGCTGCTCGACATGCTTCAGGTAGGTGCTGAAGTCTTCGGTGGGACCAATCGCGTTGCTGGCAGCGCGCCATCCGGCCGCTGCCGAAAGCATGACTGGCGCATCCACGTCGAGCGCCGCTGCGAGCGAAGCTGCGGTTGCGACATCCTTAGTCATGAGGCCGAGTTGAAACCCGACCTTGAACGAGCGCGGTAGCATCTGTGACTTGAAGATCGTTTCCGAGACGCCACTGCGGCCAGTAGAACTATTGATGACGTCGAGCAGGATATGGGGATCGACGCCAAACCGTTCTCCGACAACGAATCCCTCGGATGTTGCCGCGATGATCGTCGCCGCGATGGAATTGTTGATCGCCTTGACGGCATGGCCGCTCCCGGCCGATCCCACCCGGACGATACGGCTGCCCAGCCGCTCCAGGATCGGCATCACCCGGTCAATTGCGGACGGCTGATCGGCACCGACCATGATCGTGAGCTTGCCTTCGGCCGCAGCGCCCATGCCACCCGAAACCGGCGCATCGACCAGGGCATGGCCTCGCGCCGCAAGCTCGCCCGCAAGCTCGCGTGTGCCGAGCGGGTCCGACGAACTCATGTCGAGAATGACCGCGTCTTGCGCCACATGGTCGAGCGCGGAGCCCCAGCCCAACACCACGTCGCGTACGATCTTGCCCGTCGGGAGCATCGTGACAACCACGTCTGCGTCGCGCGCCGCGTCGGCCCCGCTCTCCGCGCCGCGCTCGCCAAAATCTGCGAGGATGTCCGGGCTCGAGTCATAGACGGTGACGTCAAACCCGGCATCGATGAGCCGGCGGGACATCGGACCGCCCATCTGGCCGAGGCCGATAAAGGCAACCTTCATAGCGACTCCCCTGCTGCGGCGAGCGCCTCTTCGGCGGCGCGCATGCCCCCGAGCGCGGCCGGAATGCCGCAATAGGGAATGGCGTGGAGGATCAATTCCTGAATTTCGCTTGGCTTCACTCCATTTGCGAGCGCGCCACGAACATGAATTTTGATCTCCTGCTCCCGGTTGAGCGCTATGAGCATGGCAAGCGTGAGCATGCTGCGGTCGCGCCGGCCGAGACCATCACGCGTCCAGAACTCACCGAAGCAATAGCGCGACAAAATCTCGTGAAACGGCGCGGCGAAGTTGGACGCGTTGCGGACCGCATCATCCGACCCCGGGAGACCGAACATCTCACGTCGAACTGCCAGCCCCCGTTCGCGCACATCGTCAAAATCACCCATGTTTTTTCTTTCGCTAGATGCTGGTCAGGCCAGACGGATGCTGACCGACTTGAGTTCAGTGAAGGCCTCGACGCCTTCGCGACCGTTTTCCCGACCGAGGCCGGACTGTTTGAATCCGCCGAACGGCAACGAAAATTGCATCGGCGCGCCGCCATTGATCTCGATGAGACCGGCATCGATGCGCCGAGCCAAGCGGTGTGCGGTAGAGAGATCGCGTGTGAAGATACTGGCCGCGAGGCCATAGCTCGTGTCGTTTGCGGCTGAAGCGACAGCATCCAGATCACCGCGCTTGAAAGGCACAGCGACCACCACCGGGCCAAAGATTTCCTCACGCGCAAGGGGCGAATCCGGATCAAGGCCCGTGAACAACGTAGGCTCGATGAAGTACCCGCGATCACCAATCCGCCGACCGCCGGCCGCTGGCGCTGCGCCGGAGATGTAGCTTTCGATGCGTTCGAGCTGCGCGCGGCTGATGACAGGCCCCAACATCGAGCCAGGCTCCAGTCCGTCGCCGACCTTAAGATTTCGGATGAAGCCGGCAACGCCCTCTACGACTTCATCGTAGACTGTTTCCTCGACGAACAGGCGAGAACGCGCCACACAGATCTGTCCCGTGTTGAAGAATACGCCCATTGCCGCTGCTTCGATCGCCGGGCCCAGATCGGCATCACCAAAGACAACGGCGGGCGACTTTCCGCCAAGTTCCAACGTCACTCGCTTCAAATCGTTCGCCGAGGCCCGCAGGATCGCCTTGCCGACCGCGGTCGAGCCGGTGAAAGTGATCTTGCGCACCAGCGGATGATCGACAAGTGCTTGACCTGCGACGCTTCCCAGCCCGGGCAAAATATTGATAACGCCCTTGGGGAAGCCGACCTGTTGGACGATGCGCGCGAGACGCACGGCACTTAGCGGCGCCTGCTCCGCAGGCTTGAGCACGATCGTGCAACCCGCTGCCAACGCCGGCGCAAGCTTCCCGCAAGCCATCGACAATGGGAAGTTCCATGCCGCGATCGCGGCGACGACCCCAACTGGCTGTCGCAATGTGTAACTGAACCACTCGCCAGGCGCTCCGCTCGGCAGCGTTTCTCCGCCAAGCTTCGTCGCCCACCCGCTATTGTATCGCAAGGCATCGACCGCCATCGGCACAGCGGCCATCAACGCCTGTGCATAGGGCATGCCGTTATCAAGCGTTTCGATCAGCGCGAAATCGTGAGCGTCTGCCTCGATCGCATCGGCCAGGCGCCAGAGCAGCGCCGCTCGCTCGGTGGCGGGCATCGTAGCCCAAGGGCCGTCGTGCAACGCCCGATGCGCAGCGCGAACCGCGGCGTCCACGTCGGCCACGCCGGCGCTCGCCACCTGCGCCAGATGCTCGCCCGACGCGGGATTTTCGACATCGAGCGTCGCGCCATCCGAGGCGGCAACGAACTCGCCATCGATGAACAGATGGTCCGCGCTTGCGGCAAGCTCTTGCTTTGCAGCTGCAATATGGTCTGCGGAGGGAAAAACGAAGGGTGGGGCGTTCATGCGCGAGAGATCCGACGCGACCGGGCGTTCAAGCAACGCCTGCCCGGCCTGAGCTAGCGGTGACGAGACAGGCCGATGCGTTACTGCCCGCTGACTCCAGCATGGCCCCCTCCAATTATTGTTTCCAAGCCGAGGCTATAACAGCCACCTGCTGCCGAGAATGAAGCGCCGCCATAAGCAGCAATAAGGTCAGACTTATTGCTTGACCGCATGTTCGGTGATAGTGCGCAGGGCGTTGGCAGCGCACCGAACTTGCCGCGTTGCCAATGCGGCCATGTGCGGCCATGTGCGGCAAGCGGGATATCGCTATGTTAACAAGGCATAACAAAGCTTGGACCCGAGTGGTGACGCCAGTATCGAACACTGCCGCATCCGACGCGCTGGTGGAGTGGTCGTGGACCCGCATTTACGGTCATAGGCCGTGATACCGATCACCCTGCGACAACTGGAGATATTGGTTCAGATCGTCGAAGCGGGAAACTTCAGGCGATGCGCTGAAAGGATCGGCGTAAGCCAGGTCGCAATCAGCGAGCATGTCCGTGCGCTGGAAGGCGCAGTGGGTGGCAAGCTGTTCATGCGCGAGCCAGGGCTACCGGCGACACTGACGCCGCTCGGTGCCCGCGTCTGCGAAAGGGCGCGTGAGATCCTCGACTCGATCAGCATGATCCTCACCGAAAATTTCGAACATCACGGGAGTGGCGAACGCAGCATTCTGAAAGTTAATGCACCGTCTTACATTATTGGTCGCATTCATCCGCTCATCACCGAGCTTCAATGTGACTTTCCCGATTTCCGGATCGACTTTGTACCGAAGAGGTTTCCGATTGCCGATACGGACCATAATTTAGCGACCGGAATAGCGGACGTCCATTATGGCTTTCGAGCCGCAGATATGCGGGTTGAAGGCGGGCATCGTGTGTTTGAGGAAAAGCTGGCATTCTTTGTGCGGGTCGGGCATCCGTTACTTGACGTTCCCGATGTGTCTCTGAGCATGCTGGGCCAATACGACACCTTTCATCTCGCTCCGGACAATCCGCTGCGTGATCTGGTGGATCGGACGTGGGCGCACGCGGGGCTGCAGCCGAAGTCGATCCTGCTGGAATCCGATGACTGGAGTTTGCTGATGGCGAGCGCGGCGCAATGCGATGCGTTCGTGTGTATGTTCGGGAGCGCCGGTGAGACGGTTCCTGGATCTTTCGGGCTGCGCAAACTCAACGTCAAGGCTGATCTCCTGAAGCCGATCGCGATATATCGTTTCTTGTCGCAGCGAGCGGCTGGCAACGTCTCCGTGCGTCGCATCGTGTCGAGACTTGACGAAAGATTGCGCGAAATGCGCCCGGCCTTCGAGGGGTGACGCCGCGTCTTGTCCGTGGTGTAAGACGCGAGGTGGTGTCCATCAAATGACCGTGCTAGCGGAAGATCTACGAACGACGCCGTTCAGGGAGCGGTATAAGAGCTTCGCGGGCGGAAATTTCCGTGATGTCGTCCTTCGCGCCGCGACGTCTCCAAGAGGATCTCGCCTCCTTGAAGCGCTCTCTTCAGTTGACCGCACGCCCTTGAATACGTTGCTGCGCCGTACCAGGTCGAAGGAACGGTTCGCGGATTGAGCGATGGCATATGCCCCTCCTCGCTGTGGCGTATAGCGAGGAGAGGCTTTTGTGGTTCGCGCTACGACCACGAATTGCGGTAAACATGACCGCGGCGCCGAAGCGGCACCATAGCGGCAGGAAAATCGCGTCTGCGCCATTTCGCTTCTTCACGCGATATCCTGCCGCCTCAGTTCATCGGGCGTATCATATACCTTCAACGCCTTATCGAGAACTGCACCGCGACGGTCCTCGGCGGATCGGTAAGTGCATAGGTCGAACCAGGGAAGAACGCGCTGGAACGGAAGCTCGCCGTCGTCCTATCGGTGAGGTTTCGGCCGATGATCGAGAATTCCCAACGTCGATCCGCCGGGCCAATCGCCAACGTGGCATCGAACTTGATGTTGCCGGACTGTTCAAGCAACGGATCGGCGGTCGGCGCGACAAAATATTTGCTCGTAAAATAGGCGAGAGGGCTAAATCGCAGTTCGGCATTTGCGAGCGGAATAGTCGCCGTCGCCCCAAAACTTCCCGACCATTCGGGTGCGAACGCGCGGCGCTTGCCGGCCATGTTTTGTACGCACGCGGTCCCGCTTGGTGTCGCAAGCTGCTGTGCTATGGTGCAGCTGGCATTGGGATAAGAGCGATACCGTGCATCGAGATAGGCAGCGTCAAGGTTAAAGCTAAGCGCTGGGCTGACACGGTATGACAAGCCGCCTTCTACACCCTTGGCGCGCGCAGCGGCCGCGTTGTTGATCACGGTGAGGATCTGACCGTTCACGAACAACGTGTTCGATTCCTGGAGATTGTTGTAGTCGCTCAGGAACAGCGCCAGGTTGACGTTCAGTCGCCGATCCAGAAACGATCCCTTCGCGCCGATTTCATAGGCATTCACCGTTTCGGGATCGAAGATGTCCGGGCGCGTGCTAAATCCGTAGCCGCCAGCCTTGAAGCCCTTCGTATAGCTCGCATAGACCATCACATCCTTTTGGATGTCATATTGCAAGCCGATCGACGGCATGAATTTCTTGTCGGTCCGGCTGGGGCGCGCGAAAGGTAGCGAGTCCGAGCCCGTGATCGCCGTATAGAATGCCGTAGCGGCTGGCGGTCCGGCGACGAAGTTGGTCGACGGGTCGGCACCAGCCGTTCCGAAGACAACCGAACGTGCCGCGCTTTTGTCGACCGCGGTATAGCGAGCACCTAGATTGACGCGCAGACCAGGCGTCGGACGAACTGTGACGGACGCAAACCCAGACTTCGTCTCTTCTTTCTGAGAGGTCATCAAATTAACGGTGATCGGCGACGCGGCATTATATGCCGCAGGAAAAAGCTGCCCGAACTGAAGCAAGCCGAACGGCGTCCTGACGGGGAAACGGAAGCCGGTATAGAGGTTGGTGCCGAGATCGCCGTGGAAATAATACCCCCCGATCATCCACTCGAACACACCGCCGGCACGTGATTGCAGCCGAATCTCCTGGCTATAGGATTTATACGTCTCCGCCGTGTAGACCGGCAGCAGGCCGCCGCCGCCAACGCCGAGCACGGGTGCCGGAATTTGCTGGGTCAGCTGGCTGAAGTCATGGTCGAAATAGCCGGTAATGGCGTTGATCGAGACATCGCCGAGGTCGAGCGAGTTCGTCCACGCTACCTCTTTGAAATCGTAATTGCTGTAAGTCGGCGGCGAAGCCGTCCGCTTGTCCAGCTGGTCGTCGAAGCCCGGCACTCGCGCGCCGCCAAAGACGCCGCATGCCCCCTGCGGGCAATTGAGCAACTGCGCATTATATGTTTCGAGGTTCCGATTGCGACCGCGATCGAAGCGCAGCGTGGAACTGAAATTGTCGGTCGGCTCCCAAACAACGGCGACGCGGCCGATCAACTCCCGAGTGTGCGGTCCGCTGAGGCCTGTGAAACTATTGCTCACATATCCATTCGAGCCGTTGTACCGGCCGGCGACGCGAACGGCGAGCGTGTCGGTAAGAGGCACCGACACACCGCCTTGCAGCTGGAACTCGCCGTACAGGCCGCCGAGTGCCGAGAAATTGTAGTCGAATTCCCGATCGGGCTTGCGCGTGGTGATGTTGAGCGCGCCGGCAATCGCGTTGTTGCCGAAGAACGTGGTTTGCGGACCCTTGAGAACCTCCACCCGGTCGACATCGAACAGCGCGGCTCGCGTAGCGCGGGATCGACCGCGATAATTGCCGTCGACGAACGTCGCGACCGATTGCTCGAAACCGGGATTTTGGCCGGAACCAACGCCACGCACGTTGATGAAATCGGAATTGCCGCCGGAGGTGATCTTCACGTTCGGCAAACGCTGCGACAGGTCGCCGATATTCGTGATACCGGCCTTTAGCAGTGCATCGCCCGAAACGACGGATACCGAGACAGGCACATCCTGCAGCCGCTGGGTTCGACGCTGCGCCGTGACGACGATGTCGTCGGCACTGCTCGGCGCAGCGTCCGCTTCCGCAGTCGCGGTGGGCGCGGCGGGTGAAGCCGGACTGGTCTGAGCCGACGCCGCAACAGGCGCCAATATGGCCAGGACGCTGGTTGAAAAGAACAACGGAATCCGCATTGATTTCCTCCCCAAAATATTTCGCCCGAATAGCCCAGGTCGTTCATCAGCACACTTAACAAGATTCGGCAGATCTAAATCACATCATTGCAATGTATCTTTCAAATTTAAAGTATAGGCTGAAAATATAATCTACCTAATATTCTATCGTCATATCAGCGGCAAATGCGATGTTCGCAGTTCGATGATGCGTATATTTATAGGGGTAACCGATCGCGACATTGATTGATCGCGATGCGCAGGATTTTGTTTGGGTCATCTTCAGGCATCAGCCGTGATGCTGGCGGTCAGCACCTGATCGTTCCGGCCTTCAGTCAAATAAGGGAACCGCTCGACTGTCGCCCGAACATCCTTGATACGACCGCCATGGTCGCCCCACTGAACGGTGACGGGCGTACCGATCTCCGCGACGTCAAGATCGATCACGGCCATCGACATGTTCTGGCGGTAATAATAGCTGTAGATCGTTCCCGATGAATAACCGACCTCTCGGCCATCCATCAGGATGTGATCGGCATGCGCGAGCACACCCTCTACCCAGGTCGGCGATGTCGGCAAATCCAGCGTCTTGTATTCCTGCCCCTGCTGAAACAACGACGCATGGATGTCGATCACGTCCTCCGCATTCCAGACGAGCGTAGCGACTGTTCGCTTCGGATCGGCGGCCTCGCGCTCAAGCGCGGCGCGGCCAATAAAATCATGGTCGAATTTGACTGCGTTCGACCACGCTAACTCGAATGGCGTGCGATAGCGGGCCCGCATATTTGCCGGATCAACACTACCCGAAACGTTGCACGCTCTCCGGAACGGTGGCACGAAATCGAAGAAGCCGGGGTCCTCGAGTCCCGCGCTCTGAAAGGTCCAGTTCTGCTGCGGAAATCCGCCTTCGACGTGATTGACGAGATAGGTACGCCAGCCCAGACGCTGGATCCCCAGATCGTGTCCGGCGCGATAGATGGTATCGTAGACGGTCGGCCCCTCCGCCAGCGGGCCGCGCACTTCGTACGCGAGGTTACCCGACATGCCGACGCGGCCGATCTCCACATCATGCCCGCCGATACGGCTCTTGCGGGTCCGCAAAAACTTGATGTCGTCCAGAGATTCGCCGGTCGCGCGCTCGAGCACGGTGAGCGAGGTGGGACCCGCCACCTGGAACAGATAGGTGCGAACCGGCTCCGCCTTGACGTCGAGCTTGGACTGCAACGCGTGATACAGTGGCCATGGACCGCCTGCGAAGAAGCTCACGTCCGTATCGTCGTTTCGCTGAAGAATGCCATGCATCGCGATCAAGCCTTCGCTTGTGCACATCACCGCATGTTTCATGGCGCCGATCGAGAACTTGGCAAAACTGTTGGTGCAGATGCTTTCGAAGAACGACAGGACGTCCTTGCCGGTAAATCGTATCTCGGTGTCGGAAAGCCCGGCATGGATGTAACAGCCTGTCTTCCACGACATGCTTTCCGTCTTCCAGCCGCCAAATTCCCATGCCGTCGGTTTGCCACCGAGCACCAGATAGCTGATGGGTTCATCGTAAAAGGGAAGACCGCGAAGGTCGGAAAAAGGGCTGTCGGTCATCCTCGATCCATTTCTTGATCAGTTAAGTGCAGCTTCTCACGTGCGCTGAGTCAGGCCGCCGCTGCGCAGCAATGACGCCTCGCCATCTCCGGACGGCGGTTTTCCGGTCGGAGGCGAACCGTCCGGCACTCCGAAAAAACGAAGTTAGTGTCGGCTCTGCGCTTACGCGGTCGAGCGGGAGGCAGCGCGGCAAATTGCTACGCAGGGAGCCGGTCGGCGTACACCGACCCAAAGCCGCCATGCTGTGCGGCACGGGCGTGAAATCATCATAGCCGTCGAAGCAAATGAATTGCGCATGATTGCGCGGCCGCTCAATGCGTTCGCAGCCCATCGATCCTCCCCAACTCTGTTATCAATACGAGTTTACGGATGAGCCGGGCTGCCGTGAATTAAGCGACAACCTTCAGAGTGATAAGATAGAACCTCACACTAACGAGCGCACCACCGTTCTCAGCCTGCGGTTCCGCAAGGCTCTGTCAGAGCGTTGTATGAGCAGATGCATATCTTGTTAGCAGGCCGTAATTACCGAGAGCGGATGGCACGCTCGCGTAAGCTTCGCTACCCATTCCGCTAGTTCAACCCTTCACCGTGGTCATCCGTTTGGTCGCGCGGATATACAGCGGTTTCCGCTGTCGCTTCGGAAGGTTGAGAACCTACTGTTCGAGCGCGTGATCGACGTCTGTTACGAAAACCGTGCGCATGTGGTGGAATCGCTTCGATCCGCTGTTCGCCGGCGACATTCAGCCCGAACGAGTCTACGGCCGTCATTGGCCGCAGATTGACGGGGTGAGCGGTAGTCGACGCTCGGCAAGTTTGCGTCAGGTGTGACGGAGAGCTCCTCAACGGCAAAGCCTGCCGTGCCGAGCCGCTCGCGGAAAACTTCGTCGGGATAAGCTGACCATACTGCCAGGATCCCGCCCGGCCGTAGCGCGGCATGTGCGGCGCGCAGACCCCATGCGCAATAAAGACGTTCGTTGGCGATAGTAACCAACCCGTCTGGACCGTTGTCGACATCGAGCAGGATCGCGTCGAATGCGTTGGCAACCCCCACGATCATGTCGTGGACGTCCCGCATGTCGATTAAGACCCGGGGATCGTCGAGCGAGCCGCGAAAGAGGTGCGCAAGCGGACCCCGCGCCCAGGCGACAACGGCTGGCACGAGTCCTGCCAATACGATCACTGCTTCTTTCGAGAACACTGATCGGGCCGCGGCAAGGGTAAAACCCATACCGAGGCCGCCGATCAAGACGTGACGCGCCCGCTCGCCTAACCGTTCATAGACCAGCGTTGCCAGTGCCTCCTCGGAACGGCTTGCCCAGCTCCCCATAAGCTGCTCCTCGCCTAGCAGAATCTCATAATCTTCGCCGTAGCGCATAAGATGGAGCTGCCCGCCGCCGGGGATCTCGCCGATGTCAATGAGGACGCCTGATGCGCTGTCAGACTGTAAAGTCGGGAGTGGTGCGGGGAGAGCGACGATCAAGCCGCCATCCCGTCATGGGCTACATTCCAGCGCCCAACACCTGCATAATGGGCCGCATGTAAAAAATTCTGACGCGGGATCATGGATTATCCTAATTTGCAGATGTGGAACCGCTGGAATAGGGACATGCAACGTTAACGCCGGCCGGCGCGCATCTTCCGAGCAGCATAGCGCGTATCACGTGCCGCTTTGCGATCAGCTTCCGTCCACGCTTTTCGATGCTCTTGCTTCTGAGCTACCGCTTCCGCTCGAGCCGCGGCAGCCGCTTCTGCTTGTGCTCGGGCCGCGGCCTCTACCGCAGCAACAGCCTGGCGCTCTTGCTCACGCTTTGCCTCAGCGGCCTCTTCCTTCGCGCGAAGGGCTTCCGTGCGCTTCTGCACTTCGGCCGCCTCGCGGGCGACACGGCGGGCTATCCGCTCAGCCATTATCGCTTCGCCAATGGGAGGCTTGGCACGATAGGCCGCAAGTGCGGCATTCTTCGCGCGTCCAGCTTCTTCTCGACGCTGTTGAAATCCGGGATCCTTAAATGCTGGCATCTTGTCGTCGGGACTTTCTAGTAATGATCTTCGCGCCGACGACTGGCGCAGATGGCCCGACGTAGCTTCGTGAAGTCAGGAAAGGGAGAGTTATTTGGACGCGAATTGCCCAACCTCCGCGCCGAACTCCAGCTTGGCATGCGCCCGGGCGGCCACTGCAGTCTTAAAGCTCTCGGGCTGCAAGCTCGCGGTGACTATCGGATAATTCTGGGAGTTGAAGCGCGTGTTGCGGATCGTGATCCGAAACCGGCCTTCCTCATCCTTGGCAATCAGAAATGGTGCGACGGTTTTTTTCGACATCGACAGTCTCATGTTGCGGAAGAAAGGTCTTTCTGGCGGGGCATGACCCGACCGAAAACGCACGCGAACACGCGTGCGAAGCCAGTCGAGACAGGCAAGCGGCGGACGCTAGTGCACCCGCCGCTCATTGTTAGGCGGCCTGCAGATTCACAGCAGACGTCTTGCCGCGACGATCCGTTTCAAGCTCATAGGACACGCGCTGGTCCTTATTGAGCGTCGTCATGCCCGCGCGCTCGACGGCCGAGATATGGACAAAGGCGTCGCCGCTGCCGTTTTCCGGCGCAATGAAACCATAGCCCTTGTCGTTGTTGAAGAATTTTACGGTACCAGTAATCATGAGAATATCCTTGTCCCATGCATGACGGGCATGCACCAACAGCGGCACATCCCGGCGTCTTGAAGCTCGAAAGGGACAAAGGGAGGAGCCGAGGCGGCCCATTATCCGTCGTATGCGACGTTCAGCACGCGTCACATAGGATATGCCTAGCGAGAAATCCAGCCCTGCTTGACTGTAATCGTGATTACGCGGCTGACTTCTGCATGATCGAACATCGGCACCTCAGTGCGTGATTAACTTTAATGCGCAACCCGGTGCGGCCCGATGGCCGCTATCGGCGTCCGGCGCGCCGGGAGAAGACGGTCGGCAATGTCCCCAAGCCTAGCCTCCGTACCCGACGCATTGTCGGATGAAGGAATGGCAAGTTACAGACTTTAGATCGGTGCAGCCGAACATCCGTTATGGCGGCGGCAGCCGAACGGCACCATTTCGATGCGGGTTTCCCGCACGCGGACCGGCATCACCTTGAACCGCGCTTGCCGAATCGTTCTTGTTATGTTCTCCTGTTCGACATGCAGTACCGAGTCGCTGATTCCGAGCTTTCCCTGACGCTGGAGGTGGCCCTGAGCGGGGCTCCAGCCTTCATGATCGCTGATCTCCAGCACCGTGATCGTGTGCGCAGGAGTGCGGCTTTTGCCGCCTTGGCTGGCCATTTGGCGGCACGCATGCGGTGTTATGACATTCGTGCCGAAGAGCCGCGTCCGGTCGGTCATCCTTCCTTGTTCGAGGAGTGCTGAGATGTCGGACGTTACGTGGCACGCTTTGCAGCGCATATTCGATGATGAGCCGCCTCTCACCGTTTGGCGCGAGGAACGCGGCTTGAGCCTTGATGAACTGGCTGAGCAATCGGGCGTAGCGGTCGAGCGGCTATTACGGTTCGAGGCTGATATGAGCTTGGCGACCGATTCCGAAGTCGATCGGCTTGCTGCTGCCCTGCGGGTACCGTTCGAGTTCCTTGCCGTCCCTCGTGTGACGGCGGCTGCGTGATGTGGATGATCGCGACCACCTCAACCGGAAACTGCGCACGCTCATGCACTGTGCGCTCAGCCGGACGACGCTGCGGCTATCCTGCCGAAGGTGCCGGCATTCAGTGCTGTACGATGCGGTGCCGGTCTGGTGGCATTTCCACCGCAAGGGGATCGACGATCGCATTCCGGAGGTGCTGGAGCACTTCTACTGCACGCGATGCTGGCGGGATCGGCAGACGGTCTCGCGCCCCAAACTACAGATCACCCGCACCATGCCGGATACATGCCCGCTGCCTTACCCCGATCAGCAGACGTGGAAGAACTTCATGTCGCGCTATCGCTCTTGAGGAATGACCATGGATACTCCAGCCGCCGCCAACGACCGGTTTGCTGATCCCAGTTCCATCGCAGAGAGCATGGCGACCGGCATGATCGATGATATCGACCTGATGATGATCGCCGAGCTGACAGGCGATTCCTACGCCATGGACGGCTTCTTCGGGTTCGATCCCTATGGCGGGAAGAAGCCGGAGGACCTGACGATCTGGACGAAAGAAGGCTTTCTCCCTCCGACCGAGGGACCGGCGCATTACGAGCTGCGCTTTCCCCATGTGGTGAGCGACATCGGCCAAATCCACCGCTTATATGGTCCGCCGCAGCGGGTGCTTGTTCCCGGTCCGGCGCTTGACAAGGTGGAGCTGTCGTTCTCGACTGATCGGCTGTTCGAGCTTGAGGAGTCGGGCGATCTGCAATCTGTACAATCTCAAGGTGAGGCGCTGGGAACTGACCGCCTATTATGAGGCCGAGGATGCCTGGCGGCAGGATCTGGAAAAGGATTATGTTTCGCCGGGGCGCGAGGGCTACGTAGCCATCAACCACGGCGGAAAGCGCGAACTCACCGCAATGCGCTGGGGATTTCCCCCGCCGCAAAGCGCAAGCAAGCCTGTGGTCAATGTCCGCAACTATCAAAGCCCCTTCTGGCGTACCGCACTCAGGAATCCCGAGCGGCGCTGCCTCGTGCCGGCCACCGAATTTCAGGAATGGTCGGTCGAGGCCGATCCCGTCACCGGCAAGAAGCGGCCTTACTGGTTTTCGATACCCTCCCGGCCGATCTTCACATTTGCTGGCGTTTGGAGGCCGACCGACAAGGGCCCGGCATTCGCCTTCCTCACCTGCGGCTATGAGGGCGAGCCTTCGTCGCACGTCGTGGGCGCGATCCATCCCAAGGCCATCCCAGTCATCTTGCATGACGAAGATTATGACCGCTGGCTCAGCGCACCGATCGAGGACGCCTTGCAGCTTGCCTGTGCCTTTCCATCCCAGCTTATTGCGGTGGCCTGATGCTGTGCCCTCGCTACCATGAGGATAAACCAGGAGCGGCTGGTCTTCCTCGCGCTGGCGGTCCTGAAGGAAGCCGCACTAGCGTGCAAACCCGCGCCGCTCACGCCATCGCTCGGTCTGCGCATGGCGATCAGCTTCTTGTGGGCGCATAGTAAGGGGCCACGCTTCCCTTACGATGATTTCTGGAAGGCAATTCGCGATCCAGGCTTGCCCAATCAGCATGAAAGCATGCAGCAATATCTTCGGACCACCTATGCGGACAGCGGCCTGAAGGGCATCATCCGCTCGGTTGGAATGCCGGAGACAGTTGAGTTTGATCAGCTTTTGAGGGTGGCGGCCGGCACCAAAGAGGATCGCAACCGCTACCGCATGTCGCAAGCGTTCAAGCAGGTGATCGAAGAGAAGCGGCTGCATGACGAGTGGAAACGCAGCAAGCGGCAGTGCACTTTGCGTGGACAGGCCTGATAGCGTGGTAACGATGACGCGAAACCAGCCCCGTGCGCCAATGCTTAATCGATCCGGCGCATCGTGTGTTTTGCGGTGCTGACCGTTCGTTTCCCTTCGGGCGCTGCTTGTTATCGGATCACGGGGGCGTCGGGCTTAGGTTCGGCGCCCTTTTTCTTGCTCACCGACCGTGCGCCGACGGAGCTGATCCAGCCGCTGCGCTATAGCCTTCCACGTAGTGACGCCGTCTTGGTCCCCTGCGACAGCTAAAGCGCCGATGCGCTCCGCCACGAAGCGCGGCGCATCGTCTCCGTGCTGGCGTTCAACTTGAATGGCGCAGGCCCAAAGCTCGCGATCATCCGGGACCATTAAAGGTCAACACCATGGCTCGCGATGGCCGACCCAAGTGCGGGCAAGACCTTCGCTTACAAGCTGATCGCCAAGTGAATTCTCGTTTCGCATCACGATGCGTAATTTGCGGCCGTAGCGATCCTCATCCCGATCCGGCAGCGATTCCATCGAGAACGGTCCCTGGTTCAGCAGATCGTGAAGACGCACAGTGGCGCGCTGCCCGAGATCAGCTTCATAGGGACAGCGGGGTGGATGGGTTTCCGGAGCATCAATATCGGCAACCCTGACCTTCTGCCCCTCAATCCAGAAGGTATCGCCATCGACCACACAGTTCCAGCCGCCCCCTGTATAACAATGGCCAAACGACATCGAATGACTGCTAACCGTCGCCACGCCAACGGCCGGGCTATCCGGAGTTCTTAAATGGAGCGCTTCCCGCATGCGGCCCAGTTGGCTCCCCGGCTCTGCCTGAAGCAGGACCATTCCCATCGCGCTCGTGAACACTCCTGCGAAGATCAGAAAAGCCGCCCGCCATGGCAGCGTACTACCGCTCTTCTTCCGCGGCCTTGCCTCAGGCCAGATTTGATAGAGTTTGGCGCTTCGTCTCCGCTTCATCACGCCACGGTCTTAGCGCCGAAACGTTAATTCAGCCATCATGCAGCCGATGCTGTAAGCCCGCGTCGGGCTGAGAGGCGTCTATGTGCACTTCGTAAACTGACCCTTCTTCGGACCCGAGGCGATGTGGCACTTGCCCTTTGCATCCTTAGTGATGTTGGCAGAGGTCGTAGTGCTCTTGACTGTCGCAGGGGAGCATTTCGTGAACTTGCCCTTGGCATCCTTGCAAGGCGCGGCATTCGCTGCCCCACCGATGAGCAGCGATGCGGCAGCGATCAGGGCAAGAGATTTCATGGCACGTCTCCTATTGGCGACTCGGGGCGAGTCCCACCTAAGCTAGCGCCAGAAAAGCGGAGAAGGACAGCATCGTGGCTGGCTTGGCTCTCGGATTTTGCACATTTGGGGGAACTGGATGGCGTAACGCCTAAATGGGTGCGAGTGAAAGCCATCTCGGCACTGGACCAAAATGAGAAAAATCGTGACGTGGGCGTTTGCGCTCCTGCCCGCTGGCAATGCTCAAGCCGCTTGTCAGTGGAAATTTAATTGTACCGGCGAACAGTGCCGGCAAGTCCCCTTGTGCGACTCCCCGAACTCGATGGTGCCGATCCGCCCGCTCCACTCGGACGCCCAACGGTGCCGCCGATCGGCATGCGGTCATGCTCTCCTCGGAGATTTGTAACAGCACCGGCAGTGCAGCTGGCAGACCGTCTGTCAGTAATTCGTGGCCTCCGGAAGCCGACCCGAGCTATACCTGTGGGGCCTGGAGCGTCGCCTCTTAAGTTCGCGGTAGCAACGACAGGCCCAATTGTCTCGTATTGAGGATCGCGCCCGCAGGTAGCAGGCCGACCGTGGCTGTCCGCGAGTTGTTGGTGTACCAGCTTTGCTTCTTGGTTTTTTTGCGCCGTTGGCCTTGCGGCGTTCTTGGCGTTCACGGCTGAGGTAATGCTGCAGTTCATCCTAGCCTATCATCAACCGTCTCCAATGAAAGGAACCGGATCGCCTTGTGACGGGCGTCGAGCGTCTCCCGTTTGAAGGCGCGTCAACGGCGTCGGCGCACCATCGGACTGGACAGGGAAATGACGAAGATAGACCGGCTGCACTCACATAGGTCATCAACTAAGGCTGTCTGCAAAGACCATAAGCCTGTTCAAATCCAGCTATAGTCTGGAACGGGCCAGTCGGGGACGGCCTCAGCGCGAGTGACTATTAGCTGTAATTGGCGCAGTAGCGCGGAAATTGGCGATACGGTGCCGGCAGGGAACTGATCTGCCCGCCACCCTGCATTTCCAATCAAGCGCCTTCAATTAAAAACAGTCACGCCGGATTATAAGGGTCGTTGATCGCGGCGGGACCGCTTGGCGATGATCATCTGGCAAGATCCTGGATGATTGGCGCTCGGCGTCGCGCAATTTTGCTCCCTTGGAGCAACGGCCCTGGACGCGTCATGAGCTCCTATTTCCTGTTGATGTGCGTTTCGCTTGCAACTCCTCTGATGGTCATTCGAGTTTGCACCCTATCGTAGCGATCGTATTCAGCTAGCATTGGCCGCCTGAATCCGGCTCCGCATGGGCGGGCCCGACTTCGCTGCACCGGATTGGGGGGATCCGTCAGCCTATGCCCATTTGATGGCCGGCGACCGTTGTGCCTTTGCCTGGGAATGGCTGCGGCGCTCGCCGGAGTATCGCGCAGCGGCCGTCACGCCGTCATCCTCGCCTGCGCAATTCGGTCTCTGCCGTTTCGAAGATCCGGCGCTTTCCGCCGGCGAGAGCTGTCCGATCTGGCGTAGCGATTGCGACCCCTCGGTCCTCAGGGCAATTGCGCACCCGGTTTGCGGCGGCGCGGCGTTCGACGTAACCGCTTTGGCCCGCTGGACGGCCGTGCAGATCGATGCTGAAGGCGAACATTGGCGGATCGGTCATGACCTCCGCTCGATCCGGCTCGACATCATCGAGGGTACGCTGCGCGATGGGCCGGTCCAGCTCGAATATCGGATCGGCGGTCTCGAGAGCGCCATTCCCGCCGTTCTGACCTTGCGCCGTTTTCTGGCGCTCGCTTGTGCGCGGCGCTGGCCAGCCAAGCTCTTTCCTCGCGAGGTGCGCGCCACGCGGTGGATTGCGACGCTGCGCGTCTATGATGCCATAATGGCGGGTGCCAGCCAGCGGGAGATCGCAATCCGACTGTTCGGCGAAGCCGTCGTCGGCCCGCGCTGGCGAACCACGGCGCCATCCTATCGGCTGCGCGTCCAGCGCCTCGTCGCCGGCGCGCGGGCGATGGCCAATGGCGGATGGCGAACCTTCCTCGATTCCCCTCCCGCACGTCTTCGCGAGAGATACGGCTGAGCGACCGGAGAGGCTCGAAATTGGCCGTTCCGTTTTTCGAGCCTCTGCAACCCGCCGCGGTTCGCCGATGGTCAGCGCCGCGCGTGACGCGCGGCCGCGCTGTGCTGCGCTAGGGCGGCGCTCCAGCACCGCCTGAGCTCCGTCGGGCCGCTATGCCAGCGTCCCGCCCATGCGGCGACCATCGCTGGGGCTTCAGCTGACACCGCGCCAGCGCTGCGTCTTTGTGCCTTCCCGACGACGCGGGGTATGGCCGACGCTCCCCTCTGCGCGGCCCGGCGCCCCGCAAGCCGGCCTTCGCCTTTGCTCAGGACCGGCTCCTCCATTCCCATTGCGGTCTTGCGATGCGGGCCGCCTCGCTGGCCGCGCCCGCTGGTCGCATACCGCCGCCCATCCTCCCCGCGTCCGGGGAAGGTTCGCGAATTTGGGGTGGCGTCTGGAGGATATCCATGCGTTCCGCTCACGACCGTTCCGCCAAGCCCTGCGAGGAAGCAGGAGCCACCGATCTGGACGCCAACGGCGCCCCGGGCGATGAGCTCACGCGATTCAAGAGGATTGTCAGCCGATCGTCGCTCAAGGCGCCGCACAATTCGGCCGTTGAGGTTAGAGAACGAGCCGGAAGCCATTCATTGGCACTGCCGCAAATGGTTGAACAACTGCTTTAAGCTGCTTCTCGTTGCGGACCGTACTGAATTACCCGACCAATCTCTACATTGCATCCAAAGTCGTTGCCGCGAGGATCATGCCATGCGTCTATGATCCTGTTGCTGTCCGATAGGTCGGGCGGATGTCCAGATGCCTGAGGGCTAACGAAACAAGAGAGGCGGCATGGGAGGTTGCTTGCGATTGGGCACGCCGCGCGACGAAGCCTCCGTTGGAATCATCGTGGAACGATGCATCGAAACAAGCGCCTTGTCTGCCATACAGGCGACTTTCTTCATCAAGGATGATTGCGGGAAACTAGAGGTTGGTGACCAGTGGTTCCTTAGTTTTTCACTCGGTCGCCGCACCGAGGGCGGTACGGTTTCGTCGGTGATGTGCTGTTCGTCCCGCCGAACCAGTATCTGCTCTGCCATGTCGGTACGCCGCATCAGCGAACCCAGCGCACGTTGCAGATGCGCATCCCGCATGCGCTGGCACGGGATTTCCGATGTTCGTGGGACGCCGATATCCCGCGCCAGACGCTCGGCATCAGGAACCAGCGTGTCACGGGCTTCTGCCTGCGTATCGCCGAGGAGATGGCCAGCCCGAGCATTGGCCACTTGGTCATGATCGAAGGATTTGCGATTGCCGCGATGCTTGAGCTTAGCCGCCACTTCAACCGCGCCGAAGAGACTGCGCCGAAGCGAGGTGGGTGTCGCCTTGGCAGCAACGGCGGATCAATGAAAGTCTCATGGAAGGCGCTTCGCCGCCGAACCTGTCCGAGTTATTGCCGGATCAGCCCACGCCATCTCACACGCGCTTTCAAGGAGCAGAATGGCTGCACGATCGGGGAATATACGGCTGTGATGAGGGCCAGGAAGGCGCAGAGGTTGCGCCGGGAGGAGGATTTGACGATCGGCGATGTGGCGCGGCGTCTGAGCTATTCGTCCCATGCTGAGTTCTCGACCGCCTTTCGCAAGACGACCGGTCTTCGGCCGAGCGAATATCGCAGGCTAAAGATCAGCAGATATAGCTGGAGATGAGCATGACAAACGAAGATCTGATGGGGCATATGCTCGACAACAAGGCCATTTCCGATGGTCTGGGCCTTTGGTGCCGCATCGTGGACAGCCACGCCCTGGACCGCATGCCTGAAGTCTTCGCTCAGGATGTGGATTGGGACTACGGGAAAGGCACGGTCGACCATGGTCTCGACCTGGTGGTCGCCCGGATAAGGGCGCATCTGGTCGAACAGGATCAGTGTGGCGTGACCCAACATCATCTCGCCAATCTGCGGATCGACCTTGATGGCGATGCGGCGGAGAGCGAGGCCTATTTCTTCGCGGCGCATGCCGGCATCGGCCGGTACGCGGGGCAGACCTTGCTCCAATGGGGCAATTATCACGATCGCTGGCGCCGTACGGCTGGTGGCTGGCGCATCGCAAAGCGGGGGTATCGGATCGACATCTCCGATGGCCCGCTGGAGATCGTATACGGCAACAACACCGCCGCCATGTGGCAGGAAGGCGACGAGCGGCGGATGGAGCGCTAACCATGCGCCTTCCTTGCGGTGCGATCGAGTGGGTTCGAAAACCATGGACCGGGGTGCTCATGCTGATCGCGGCCGGGGCGTTCGCTGCCTTGGGCGGGTGCGGTGGGCCGGAAATGGGTCTGGCCGCAAACGGCGGCGCCGCGCAGTTGACCGCTGACTGGCCGGTCTATGGAGGCGCCGCCGATCAGCAGCATTATAGCCCCTTGTCGCAGATCCATGCCGCAAATGTCGGGCAGCTCGGGCTTGTCTGGTTCTACGACCTTCCCCCCGTCTTCAGCGCGTCGCAGCCCATCGCGGTGGGCGGCAAGCTGTTCGTGGTCAACGGGCATGGCGATGTCCGCGCTTTTGCCGGCGTGGACGGCAAGTTGCTGTGGGAATGGGAGAGCGGCGCGGCCGAGCGTTCGGGCGCGAAGCTGAGGCAGGGCTACGGCGTCCGGGGCCTCGCTTACGAGGATGGGCGGGTTTTCGTCGGCACGCATGACGGCCGGCTGGTCGCGCTCGATGCGGCGACGGGGAAGCCGGCATGGTCCGTGCAGACGGTCGCGATTGAGGGCAACGCGTACATCAGCGGCGCGCCGCGTGCGTTCGATGGCCGCGTCATTATCGGCTTCGGCGGCGCTGATGGCGGCGGCGAACGCGGCTACGTGTCCTGCTATGACACGAAGACCGGAAAGCTGCTGTGGCGCTTCTACACCGTGCCCGGCAATCCGGCAGTCGATACGGACGAGACCACGCGCATTGCAGCGGGCAGCTGGAAGGGCGAATGGTGGAAGAAGGGCGGGGGTGGCACCGCCTGGAACAGCTTCGCCTATGATCCCGAACTCAAGCTTTTCTACATCGGGACCGGGAACGGCTACCCCTATAATCAGGCGATGCGCAGCCCGGGCGGCGGCGACAATCTGTTCCTTGCCTCGATCGTCGCGGTTAACGCCGAAACCGGCAAATATGTCTGGCACTATCAGGTCAATCCCGGCGAGCAGTGGGATTACAAGGCCACGATGGACATCACCCTTGCAACGGTGCGGATCGGGGGGCGGGACCGCAAGGTACTAATGCAGGCGCCGACCAACGGCTTCTTCTATGTGATCGATCGCAAGACTGGAGAACTGCTGTCGGCCGAGCCCTATACCAAGGTGTCCTGGGCGGAGCGGATAGACCTGAAGACCGGGCGTCCTGTCGAGAACCCCGGCGCGCGCTACCATGGGCGCGAAATCTTCGAGATGTGGCCGAGCATCATTGGCGGGCATAGCTGGCCGCCGCAATCCTTCAGCCCGAAGACCGGCCTCGTCTATCTGCCCACCATCCGCCAGGGCATGCTGATCGGTGACAAGGGCCTAGACCTGACCAAGGAAGTGCTGCCCACCCACCCGGCCAACATCAATCAAGGCTTGGGCGTGACAGGCGATTTCGCAAGGCAGTTCGGTGGGGAGAGCAGCTCGTTACAGGCCTGGGATCCGGCCACGCAGAAGGCGCGCTGGTCGGTCGATCTGCCGGGGCGCTGGCCAGGCGGAACGATGGCAAGCGGGGGCAACCTCGTTTTCCAGGGGCGGATGGACAACAGGTTCGATGCCTATGACGCCAGCAGCGGCAAGCGCCTGTGGAGCTATGATGCGCGCGCGCCGATCGTGGCGGCACCGATCAGCTACGCCATCGCCGGGCGCCAATATGTTACGGTCATCACCGGCAACGGCGGATCGGGCGGCGGATATCATTCGTCGGGGCAAAAGCAGTTCGCGATCGATTACCGTATCCAGCCGAGGCGCGTGCTGACGTTTGCGCTGGGAGGCACCGAACAGCTACCGCCGGCACCCAAACCGCTGGACCGCGTTCGCCCGGACGATCGGGGCTATCGCGCGGACAAGGATCAGGAATTCGCGGGCATGGTCGGCTATGCGATGGCCTGCGGCACCTGCCACGGTGCGAATGTCGTGGCGGCTGGCACGGCCCCCGACCTGCGCCTTTCGGATGTGCCCGTCGATCGTGACCTATTCCTGTCGGTCGTCCGCGATGGCGCGCTGAAGCCGAACGGCATGCCCGATTTCCAGGATATGCCGCCCGAACAGATGGAGGCGATCCGTCAATATATCAGGGCCGAGGCACACAAGCTGCCGCCGGCACCAAAACCTTGAGCAGGGAGTGGAAATCATGGCTGAGATGACACCACGCGAGGTGGTCCTTGCATTCTTCGAGGATCTCAATGCGGGACGCGCCGAAGCGGCGTTCGCGCGGCTGGCACCCGATGTCGAATACCGTGTCATGGCAGGCGCGCCGCATGGCGGTACGGTCTGCGCGCAGGGGCTCGCGGCAAAGGCCTATGCGGTATTCGAGAAACTTGCCGAGCCCTTGCAGACTAAGGTGGGGCTGGTGCTGGCTGACGGGGAATATGTGGTCGTGGAGGTCACAGGCAATGGCCGGACCAAGCGAGGCGGGAATTATGACAACCACTATCTGTTCCTCTATCGGGTGAAAGGCGGGAAGATCGTCGAGGCCCGCGAATTCCTCGATTCCGCGAAATATATCGCCCTGATGGAAGACAGGCTTTAGAGGCTGCGCCTCAAGGCAGGATCACCGGTTTTTCGTCCAGCCAGTCGGGCTCCCCGACGATCGTCGCCCCACCATCGACGGGCAGGTTGACCCCGGTGATCAGCGATGCTGCATCGGACGCGAGAAAGGCCACCGCCTCGGCGGTCTCGTCAGGCCGCCCGGGTCGCAGGAGCGGCATGCGTCGTCGGGCATTGTCCACGTAGCTGCCCGGTACCTGCGCGAAGGCGCCGGTAATCGTGGGGCCGGGCAGGACCGCGTTGACGCGTATGTTCTCGTGGCCATAGTCCATCGCCATCTGGCGGGTCAGCGCCGATACGCCGCCCTTGGCGGCCTGATAGACGGCGAAGCCCCGGAAGCCCGTGATGGCGTGCATTGAGGAGATGTTGACGATCGCGCCGCCGCCGCCCTTGCGGATATGCGAGATGGCATGCTTGCAAGCCAAGAACACGGATTTCAGAGTGACATCCATGCTCCGGTCCCAATCGTCCTCTGCCAGCTGCTCGACATTGCCTAGAACCTGGAAAAAGGCATTGTTGACGAGCACATCGAGCCGTCCGAACCGGTCCACCACCGCCTCGATCATGGCGGCGATATCATCGCGCTTGCCCACGTCCGCCTGGTAGGCGATCGCCTCGCCTCCCGCCTTCACGATGCTCTCCGCGGTGGCGCGCGCGCCTGACATGTCGATGTCGGCGACCAGCACCCTTGCCCCCCGGCCGCCCATCAACATCGCGCTCTGCGCGCCGATGCCGTTGGCAGCGCCGGTGATGACGACCGCCTTGCCCGAAAGCGAGAGGCGGTCGAAGGCCATTGTCACGAATTCGCGAGCTGGTTGAACGCCGCCCCGATGCCCATTTTCTCGAATACCTTCTGGATATCGAGATCGAGGCTTGCCCGGCGCCGCTTGAACTGCCAGCCGTCTTTGGTCCGTTGCAGCACGTCGTCGTACCAGCCACTCGCAACGAACTCGTTGCGCTGATTGGCCGGGTCGGAAACGACCGAGAGCATGCGCAGCTTCTGCGTCGCCGTGTCGCCGTTCAGCGCGATTTCTGGTTCGGCCGTCACATGCACCGTAACCTTGGTCGCCGCCGCCGCCTGCGCGATCTCCCGGCGTCCCCGGTAGATGCGATTGCCGACAATCTCGAATTCCGCATCCTCGGTGAAGTTCGCGGCATAGCCGTCTCCATCACCCTGATCTGCCAAGCGATTGTAGCGGGCGTTGAGCTGGCGGATCTCGGCAATGTCCGAAAGCGCCTGCAGATCATACTTCATGGTTGTTCTCTTTCTACCGTTTCAGAATTACCATTCACGTCAGGTGACGTCGTGCGGGGTCATCATCTGCTCTTCATCCGCTCCGTTGGGCCACTGGCGCGCGATCGCCTCCGATCCCTCGCGATAACGCTTTTCGACCAGTTCGATGTCCTGCGGGTGGGTCCAGATGAAGAAATCCTCATTCTCGATTCCCTTCGCCACGATCTCGCCGACGCGCTCGGGCCTCATGCCGAAGGTTGTGAGCGCCTGTGCGTTGCGCGCGTCGCCCTTGAAGCTGCCGCCGAGTTCGGCCGGTCGGTTGCGACCGGCGTCCCAGATGCCGGTGTTGATGATGCCCGGGCAGAGCACGCTGAACCCGACTGCGTCGCCATGTTCCGTGCGGAAGGCGTCGGTCAGGCCCAGCACGGCATGCTTGCTGCCGACATAGGCGGCGACGCCCTTCACCGGTGCGCCGATTGCGTTGTGCGAGGCGGTGTTGACTACCCATGCGGGTCCGCCTTGTACGACGAAGCGGCGCACGAATTCACGCATGCCGTTGAAGACGCCGCCGGCATTGACTTCGAACTGCCAACGGAAATCCTCATCGCTGGTATCGAGCACCGGGCCGGGCGCGCAGACGCCGGCATTGTTGCAGAGGATATCGACGCGCCCGAGGCGGCCCCAGGCATAGTCCGCCAGCGCGGCGACCTGCTTCGCGTCGCGGACGTCCAGGCTGAAATGGCCAGACTGGACACCCAATCCCGCCACTTCGTCGGCGGTGGCCTTCGCCTTGCTCTGTTCGATGTCGGCGACGACGACGTTCGCGCCCGCCCTGGCCAAAGCCAAGGCGATGCCTCGGCCAATGCCGCTCCCGGCGCCCGTTACCACGGCGTTCTTGCCAGCGATTTTCATGATCTTCTCCTAGTGTAATATGCCGCCATCGACGGCGAATTCGCTCGCTGTGATGTAGGATGCGTCGTCGGACAGGAGGAACGCGATCACGCCGGCAACCTCCTCCGGATTTCCGATGCGGCCCTGCGGAATCATGGCTGCGACCCCGACGGTGTCGGATCCGCCGCTGCGCGACAGCGGGGTATCGATCACGCCTGGACAGACGGCGTTGATGCGAATGGGCTGGTCCGCATAGTCGGCCGCCGCCGTCCGCGTCAGTCCGACGACCGCGAACTTCGAGGCCGTGTAATGGGCGTGACCGCGCAGGGCATGATGGGCGAACATTGAGGCGGTGTTGACGATCGCGCCCCCTCCTGCCGCGAGGATCGCCGGGATCTCATATTTGAGGCAGTAGAACACGCCGTTGAGATTGACGCCGATCAGGCGATCCCAGTCGGCCAATTCCTGCCGCGCGACGGGTGCGGGCGGTCCGCCGATCCCGGCATTGTTGACGGCCATGTGCAGGCCGCCGAACCGGTCGAGTGCGAGCTTCACCATCTCCTCGACATCTCCCGGCCGCGAAACATCGGCCCGGCAGGCGACGGCCTTGCGGCCTGTGGCCGTGATCTCATCGACGATCTGCCGGGTGGCGGCCACATCGATGTCCGCGCAGAGGACGCTGGCGCCCTCGCTGGCCAGTCTTAGCGCGGTGGCGGCGCCGATGCCGTTGCCCGCCCCGGTGACCAGCGCTGCCTTGCCTGCAAAACGCATATCAGACCTTTCTGCTTAGCCCCGTCCGGCGCGGAAGCCGGCCCCGGCGCTCACAAGGGCGAGAGCGATCATCGCGACGACGCTCCAGTCCGCGACATCGCTGCGACCGAGGAGGAACCCGGCCAGGACGGCGACCGCCAGTGCGACGAACCATGCCCAGGGCGTCTCTGGTGACGGGGCTGGTGCGGCGGCGATCGGTGCAGCAGCGATGGTTGGCGTATGGACGACATCCGGTGTGCCTGCCGCGACCGGCGCCGGCGCGGCCCCCGGCGTCGAAGGGCCGCTCGCGCGGAACTGCTCGGCGAAATTCTCGAAGAACTGGTCGGCCTGCTTCTTGGCGACGCCGTTGATCAGGCGTCCGCCTAATTGCGCCAGCCTTCCACCGATCTCCGCGCTGACATTATAGTGCAGAAGCGTACCACCCTCGACATCTGATAGCGTGACCCGGGCGCCACCTTTCGCAAACCCCGCCGCGCCGCCTTCGCCCCGGCCTTCGATGCGGTAGGAATTGGGCGGATCGAGATCGAGAAGCTCGACCTTGCCGTTGAACACCGACGAAACCGGCCCGACCTTCATCTTCACTGCGGCGATGAAACCGTTCTGGCCATCGCGCTCCATCGACTGGCAGCCGTGGATGCAGGCGCATAGGACGGCGGGATCGTTCAGCGCCTGCCAGACCTGCGCGCGCGGAGCAGGCAGAACAAACTCTCCATCCATTGCGAATGCCATTCGAAGGTCCCGCATTTATCCTGTTTCATAGATCGGATAGTCGAGGCTCTCATGGGCATCAACGGGCAGCGTCCGCCGCTTATGCTGCGCAAAAAAGCCGTGCAGGGCCCAATCCTGCGGTTCATCGCGAAAAACTGTTGGTGAGTAAGTGAGCTGGTCCCTAGGGTCATAAGAAATCGTCTGCCTTGTGCTGCCCCTTCCGGCGAAACTTCTGGCAAAGGAGCAGTAACGATAACGGCCGGGAGACGGGGCACATGGTGAAATTCGGCATCGGTCAGTCCATCGTAAGAGCTGAAGACGTGCGCTTGCTGCGCGGCAAGGGGCAGTTCACCGACGATATCGCGCCGCCCCGCGCCGTCCATATGTATGTCCTGCGCTCCCCGCACGCCCATGCGCGAATCGGCACAATTTACATCGACGAGGCGAAGTGCTGCCCCGGCATACTAGCGATCCTCACCGGCGTCGACGCCGGGGCCGACGGATTGGGCGGGTTCCCGTCGATGATTTCGAGCACCGCGCCGGGTGGAGGACCAAGTTTCTCGCCATCTTTCCCGGTGATCGCACAAGGAATCGCGCGCTATGCTGGCGAACCCGTCGTGGTTATCATCGCTGAGAGCGTAAACCAGGCGAAGACCGCTGCCGAAGCGATAATCGTCGATTATGAACCGCTAGCGGTCGTCGCTTCGCTTGCGGATGCCGATGCCGAGGGCGCCCCCACGATCTGGCCCGAATGCCCGGATAATCTCGATGCGATCGGTCGCTTTGGCGACAAGGATGCGGTCGATGCGGCCTTCGCGATGGCAGCAAGCACGCACGCGGTCGATGTCCGGATCAGCCGGGTGGCGGCCAATTCGATGGAGCCTCGCACGGCCTTGGGCCTGTGGAACGAGTCCGAGGACCGTTACGAGCTAACCGCAGGCGTGCAGAGCCCGCACATGACGCGCGACCTGCTGGCCAATACGGTGTTCAAAATTCCGCCCAGCAAAATTAGAGTCCAGGCGCTCGACGTCGGTGGCGGTTTCGGATTGAAGGGAGTTCCCCATCCCGAACTGGCGCTGGTGCTGTGGGCTGCGCGCCAGGTCGGTCGGCCAGTGCGCTGGACGTCCGAGCGATCCGAGGCCTTTCTATCGGATTGCCACTCGCGCGATCACATCGCGCACTGCGAACTGGCACTAGACAAGAATGCCACGATCACCGCAATGCGCTTTTCGTCCCGCGCCAATCTCGGGGCCTATATCAGCCTGGCGGGCATGCACTGCGCACTAGGCAATATTGGTCACCTGTCGGGAGTTTACACGATCCCATCAATCTACGCCGAGGTCAGGTCCTATTTCACCAACACGGTGCCGATCGGCCCCTATCGCGGCGCCGGGCGTCCGGAAGCGCTGACCGTCGTGGAACGCGCGGTCGATGCTGCTGCCTATGATCTGGGGATGGACCCAGCCGAATTGCGGCGGCGGAACCTGATCCAGCCGGACCAGATGCCGTACGCGACTGGATTCCAGTTCACCTATGACAGCGGCGATTATCCGGTAAGTCAGGCGCGGGCGCAGCAGGCGGCGGACTGGGACGGATTCGAACAGCGCCGTCGCGAGGCGCTGCACCGCGGCAAGCTGCGCGGCATCGGGATCGGCCATGTCGTCGAGATCGCGGCGGGCATGATGGATGAGATGGGCTCGATTGAGGTTGAGGCGGATGGATCGGTCACCATTGGTTCGGGCTTTCACAACCATGGCCAGGGGCAGGAGACCACCATGCGGCAGCTGGTGTCCGAATTCCTGTCCGTCCCGCCCGCGAATATCCGTATCAAACCCTGCGACACGGATGTTCAGTCTTATGGCATGGGCAGCGGCGGATCGCGCACGGCGGCGGTGGGTGGCGCGCTCTTCAAGGCCATCGCTGAGGTCATCATCGAGAAGGCCAAGATCATCGCCGCGATCATCCTCGAAACCGACGCCGAGGAAATCGATTGGCGTGACGGCACCTTCACAGCACGCGGCACCAACAAGAGCGCGACGCTAACCGAGGTGGCCTCGCTCGCCCACCAGCCGATGAGGCTGCCGCAGGGAATGCCCGGCGGCTTGGCCCACAAGCAGATCTTCCGGCCCACTGGCCCGACCTTCCCCAACGGCTGCCATATCTGTGAGGTGGAGATCGATCCCGAGACCGGCCAGACCGAGTTCATTGCCTATTGGGTATGCGAGGATGTGGGCCGATCGATCAATCCGATGATTGTGGCGGGTCAGATGCACGGCGGCGTCGTCCAGGGCCTTGGGCAGATCCTCGGCGAGTTCATCTCCTTCGATGATAGCGGGCAGCTCCAGACCGGCAGCTTCATGGATTATCAGATGCCCCGCGCGCTTGACATGCCGATGGTCAACACGATCAGCAACAACGTGCCGTCGCCCAACAATCCGCTCGGAATCAAGGGCGCGGGTGAGAGTGGCACGGTGGGAGCCATGCCGGCTGGGCTCAACGCGATATGCAATGCGCTTCAGCCCCTTGGCATCCGCCATTTCGACATGCCCGCAACGCCCTGGCGGGTCTGGCAAGCGATCGAGCAGGCGGGCGGGCTAGACGCGGTCGGAAAGGCCGCCGCCGAAGCGGCATGACCGCCATGATCGCCCTTGAGAACAGTACAGGAATGCGATGCCCACACTCACGCTGACCGTAAACGGGGCCGAAGTGACCCGAGATATTGAAGCGAACACGTTGCTGGTTGCTTTCCTGCGTGAAAATCTGCGCCTCACCGGAACGCATGTCGGCTGCGACACCACCCAGTGTGGCGCCTGCACCGTCCATGTCGACGGGCGCGCGATCAAGAGCTGCACCATGCTTGCACTGTCCTGCGATGGTAGCGAAGTCGTCACGATCGAGGGCATTGCGGAGGACGGCGACCTTCATCCGATGCAGGAGGCGTTCCGCGCAAACCACGGCCTGCAATGCGGCTACTGCACGCCCGGCTTCGTGATGTCGGCGATCAAGATCGTGGAACGGCTGGGCGGCGAATTCGACGATCAGGCCCTTCGCGAGGAGCTGGAGGGCAATATCTGCCGCTGCACCGGATATCACAACATCATCAAGTCAATACGGCAGGGCGCGCAGGCAATGCGTCAGGGTGGGGCGGCGCCCCCGCCCAGTGATAAGACGACAAGCACGGTATAGTTCGGAATCCGGAGAAGCCCATGTATTCGTTCGAATATCACCGCGCCGATACCGTCGAGAAATCGCTCGCCTTGCGTGCCTCGCTGGACGACGTCCGGTTTCTCGCTGGCGGTCAGTCGCTGCTGCCGATGATGAAGTTGCGCTTCGCGAAAGCCGACAACATCATCGATCTACGTGATCTCGATGAGCTGCGCGGAATCAAGGTCGATCATGACGTCGTGACAATCGGCGCGATGACCCGCCATGCCGACGTCGCGGTCTCTTCCGATGTGCAGGCCGCGATCCCAGCACTCGCCAAACTTGCCGGAGGGATCGGTGATCCGATGGTCCGTGCGCGGGGGACACTGGGCGGCTCGATCGCCAATGCTGACCCGGCGGCCTGCTACCCCGCCGCCTGTCTTGCGCTCGGGGCCACGATCATGACCACCGGCGGCGACATCGAGGCGGACGATTTCTTTCAGGGCGTCTTCGAAACCGCACTGCGGGAGGGCGAACTGGTGACGGGAGCGCAGTTTTCGGTGCCTGACGCGGCCGCCTATGTGAAGTTCCGCCATCCGGCGTCACGCTTCGCCTTGGCGGGGGTGTTTGTCGCTCGGTTTGGTGAACTTGTGCGCGTCGGCGTGACCGGGGCAGGGCAGCAGGGCGCTTATCGCTGGGAGGAAGCCGAGGAGGCACTGACCAATACTTTCTCCGTCGCTGCCCTCCAAGGCGTGAACGCTGATCCGGCACAGATGAACAGCGACATCCACGGTGACAACCTCTACCGCGCCCATCTGGTCGAGGTCATGACCCGCCGCGCGGTGCAGCAGGCACTCGATCACCCGGACACGTAGGGGCCTCGCCGCTTCAGGGACGCATCAACTGGCCGCCATCAACCGACCAGGTCTGGCCGGTGACCCACGACGCCTCTTCCGAGCACAGGAACAGCACCGTGTTCACGATGTCCTGCGTTTCACCCAGGCGGCGCAGCGGCAATCCATCGACGATCCCCTGAAGCCGTTCGGCCGGAACCGACGTGCGCGTGGCTTCGGTATCGGTCGGCCCAGGCGCAACCGCGTTGACGCGGATCTTGTCCGGGCCGAGTTCCTTGGCGAGCGCGATAGTAAGGCCATTCACGCCCAGCTTGGCGAGGCCGTAATAATTGCCCGCATAATAGGCCGCGGTGGACGACTGGTTGACGATCGTGCCACCGCCCCGCGCCTTTAATGCCGGGTAGGCGGCACGGGTCATCAGCAACACGCTCTCGAAATTCACCGCCATGAACTTGCGATAATAGTCCAGCTCGATTTCCATCCAGCTCTTGCGGCGCATCCCGGCAAAGATCGCGGCGTTGTTTAAGAGGATATCGAGACCGCCAAAAGCCTGGACGGTTGCGGCGACGCATTCGGCACACGAATCCTCGGACGATACGTCGGTCGCGGCGTGGATGGCCCTGCCGCCGCTCGCGACGATTTTCTCGGCCACGCGTTTCGCATTGCCAACGTTGATCTCCGCGATGCACACCGCCGCCCCTTCGGCGGCCAATGCCTTCGCATAATGTTCCCCGATACCCTGGCCGGCCCCGGTTACGATGGCGACCTTGCCCTTGAAACGCATCGTCTTTCTGCTCCCTGGAATAGTCTCGTGCTTGCCTGCTTCAGCCCATCATGGCGATCAGGTCGCCGGCGGATCTTTGTTCTTCCAGCCGTTCGGTGGCTGCAACGACGCGATCCGCCGCGCTCTCGTCAAGAAGGTCGGTAACGACTTCGCGGAACTTGCTCTTGATATCGGCTATGGTCGGCGGGTTTTTGGGATGTCCGCGCGGTGCAGGCTGCAACGCGGTCTCCTCGCTTCCGTCGTTAAAGCGCACGATGACCCGGCCGAATAGTGGATCCGCGCCTTCGGGCACCTGGCTGGCGACCGGCTTTACCTTGTCCGCCAGCGCGTTGATCGCAGGATCGGATCGTATCTCGGGGCTGGCCAGATCCACGATCGCTACCTGACCGCGAATAATCCTGAGCGCGCATGCGAAGGCCAAGCTGAACTGAGCGCTCAGCATGTCATGTGGGTGGAAGATGGCCGCACCATGCGGGACGGCCCAGTCGACGATCCCTACCTCGATCTGCGCAATGTCATCCGCCTTGGCGGGCCGCCGATCGAGCACCATGCCAAGCGCATCGAGCGCGGCATGGGTCGTGCCCACCATCGGATAGAGCTTCACGAAGGTGTTCATGATGTGCCAGGTACCGTCCCAGAAGGCCTCGACATCGCCCGGCGTGCTTTCCGCGAATAGGCGGTGGATGCCCCGCAGTCCTTCGAAGATCGTAAGTGGGCCGGTGAGCCCGGCCTTAGCGAGCACCGCTGCCTCAAGCCCCGCGCGCGTCGCCATGCCCGCATGGAAGCGTTTCACCTCACCACCCGACTGGTCATATTCCATTGTTCCGGAAGCATCGCTGCCGGCAACCGCGAGGGCGTTTGCGGTCTGCAGAAGATCGAGCTCCAGGATCTTGGCTGCGCCCGCCGCCGCGCCGAAGACGCCACCGACCTTCATGCCGTGCCAGCCTATGTCAAGCGTCCGGCGGTTGATCGGCCCCATCGACCAGACCATGGCTTGATAGCCCGCTACGATCGCGGTCAGGATGGCCTTTCCGTCACTTCCTTCGCGTTCAGCCAGCGCCAGCACGGCTGGGATCACGCAGACGCCCGGGTGGCCGCAGCTCCAGTGCGCGTCGTCATATTCGCAACTATGGCCGAAAGTGCCGTTGGCATAGGCGGCATAGGCGGCAGCGGCCTTGCCGCCGCCCACCAGCGAGGCTTGCGGCGCGGTGGCGAGATCGGCGAGAAGGGCGCGGGCGGGTTCGACCTGCGGCAGCGTTGTTCCACGTCGCGCGACGCCAAGGAAATCAAGAAGCAACAACCGCGCCCGATCGCGTACATCCTCGGGTATCTGCTCGTACGTCAGTTCGGCGATCCATTTCGCCTGCCGTCCGGCCAGCGTGTTCTCGATGATGACGGGCGAATGTTCTCCGTGGGCCAAAATCTCTTCTCCACAGCCCGGAATGTGGGGTTCCGGATTGGTCATTTGTCCAGCCGTCTTAGATCATTTGATTGCCCGACGCTTGATGTGTGCGACCGCTTTATGCGCTGTCCATCCATAATCCTGCGACAACCCACGATAAAGCGCGAGGAATGCCGCGCTTGCCGTACGTAGGCCGTCCGGATTCGCCTTGACCGGCGCTGCTGGCGACGCGATCACGGTATGCGAAAGGATCGGACGGCATGGGCGATGCCTATCCCAGAAAAGGCGGTTGCTTGCGCAGGCTAATCGACCTGCGGCGCGACGCCGATGGTGCCGCGGTCGGCTGGATGGAAGATGATTTCCACCACTTCGGCGTGACGATAGAACATGACGAGGCGAAAATCACGAATGTGCGCGCCGCCAGCGACCGCTTCCCCTTCACCACCTGTCCCCTGGCCGGGGCCAATCTGACAGGGATGATCGGCCATGCGCTGTCGCCACGGTGCACCGATATCGGATCGATGATCCCGATGCGCGAACAGTGCACCCACTTATTCGACCTCGCGGGGCTCGTCATGGCGCATGCCGCCGCCGGGCGGGAGCATCGCCGCTATGAGGCAGTCATTCTGGATCGCGAGATCATTGCATGGGAGGCAAACAACCGTCGCCTGCCCGGGCGGGGTGAGGCCTGGCTTCTACGCGATGGTAAGGAGGTTCTGCGCTGGCAGGTCGACAAGCGCATGATCACCGGCCGTGGGGGATGGGCGGGCCAGTCGTTGATCGAAGGATTTCGAACGCGCATCGAAGGGATGGCGCTCGAGGAGGCCGAAGCAGCGTCGGTCCTGCGCCGCGCGGTGATGGTCGGCGCCGGGCGCACACTTGATCCCGACCTCTACCCAACCGCGCGCGATCGGGGCCTGGGCGGGGTTTGCTACACCTTCCTCGAAGAGAACCGGGATCAGGCCCAGCGTGTCTACGGAAGCACCCTGAACTATGAAAAGGATGCCGACGGCATGCTAGCGCGGGTTAAGGACCGGCCCTGATCCGGCCCGAATTCTTCAAGCCATAAGGAGTCCGCCGTCAACCATGATTGACTGCCCGGTAATGTAGCTGGCGTGGGGAGATGCTAAAAATGCGACCATGGCGGCTACTTCTGCTGGTGTGCCGGCGCGAGGCACCGCTGGCGCGATCATTCCCCCGTTCGGCGGAATCAGGGGCGTCACCGCGCGCACCCCGAGCAGCTGCGCGCGGTTTGAATCATGCCGGGGCAGACGGCGTTGACGGTCACTCCCTTGGTATCGAGATCCTGCGCCATCGTCTGCGTCAGGCCGACGACTGCGAATTTCGATGCGCAATAGCCGGCGCGATCGGGAAATCCGCGTTTACCGGCACCGGAGGCAATGTTGATAATTCTCGTTGAAATCGCCTCGCCCGATCGCGCACGCGCGAGAAAGTGCTGCGTTGCGAATCGGCTCATAAGGAATGTTCCGCGCGCATTGACAGCCAGAACCTCGTCAAACGCTTCGACCGGGATTTCCCAGGAAGGCCCTCGATCGGCGTCATGAAGGGCCCCGGCGTTATTGACCAGTATGTCGAGTTTGCCGAACGCATCGATCGTGGCGGCAACAAGGGTTTCGGCGTCGGTTTCGCTTGCAATGTCTCCCGTGAACGCAACTACGCGCCGTCCTTCTGACGGTCTCTGCTGCAACCAATTGTATTCCCAACCAAGGGCTTTCCGTCCCCCGCCGCCTCTCCCAAATTGGCTGTACGGCTATATGGAGGTCGGTGACCGCCAGGTCTGCGCCGCAGCGCGCAAGCTCTAACGCCACGGCCCGTCCGATGCCGTCTCGCCTGCCGCAACCTGTGACAAGCCCAACCTGCCCTAACAAGGCCCCTGTGCGATAACCGGGGGAACAAGCGCTTTCACCCATTGTCTTCTCCATTCGTGTTCAGATAATCGGACCCGTTTTGAGTGGCCAATGCGGGAGCGTGGGCAGCAAGGAGAAAGGTGCCGGTTTCGGACTCATGTCGCCGGCCACCCGCTTACGTTGACAGTGACCGGGAAGTCGGTAAACCGGACGAAAGCTGACGATTTATCAATTATGTTGCTGGCGATGCCGCAATTGGGATCGGAGACTTCCGCCTTTGGAGCAAAGATCGGCCGATCTCGGCAAAAGTAGCGGGATCGATACCGGAATTTGGGCGCCGCTGAGGGAGGCAACGTTCCGGCGAATCTGGTGCGCCAGCCTTGCATCCAATCTCGGCCAGCAGATGCAGGTTGTGGCGGCGACCTGGACGATGCTGGAAATCACGCGGCAGGCCGATCTTGTCGCCATGGTACAGACGGCGTCGATGCTGCCCATCATGCTGCTTGCGATCGCAGCGGGCGCCATTGCCGACATGTATGACAAGCGACGGGTCGCGCTCGGCGCTCTTGCGCTCTCATTGGGTGGGGCCGCGCTGCTTGCCGTGCTGGCAGCCACCGGAACAGTCACGCCCGTGCTGATCCTCGCCAGCGTTTTCATCACTGGGGCGGGTATTGCACTTTATTCGCCGGCTTGGCAGGCGTCGGCGGCTGAGATCGTCGGTAGCAAGGCCCTCCCGTCGGCAGTCGCGCTGTACTCGGTTTCCAACAATGCGGCGCGCAGCGTTGGCCCGGCAATCGGCGGCTTCCTAATCGCCACGGCCGGCATCGTCGCCGCCTTCTCCGTCAACGCTACATTCTACCTGCCGATTATCATCGCGCTGGCGCTATGGAAGCGCGAAATCGTCGCCCCGCGCCTGCCGCCTGAGCGTCTGGACCGCGCAATGCTGGCGGGCATGCGCTTCGTCAATCATTCCCCGCCGACGCGGCGTGTGCTCGTGCGTTCGCTGTTCACGTCCCTGGGTGGGGCGGCTATCTATTCGATGCTTCCGCTGATCGCGAACGGGCCATTGCGTGGAGGGCCGGGCACCTATGGCCTGTTGCTTGGCGGGTTTGGGCTGGGCGCGGTCAGCTTTGCGCTGCTCACGAGCAAGCTGCGAGACCGTTTCTCACCCGAACGCATCATGGTCATCTGCTCCGTCGCGCTGGGAGTCACGATCCTCGTGGCGGCCTACAGCCCCTATGTCGTGCTGACGGCGCTGGCGATGATCCCCGCCGGTGGCGCATGGATGGTGTCCATTTCGACCTGCAACGTCGCGATCCAGCTCAGTTCGCCGCGCTGGGTTAGCGGCCGTACGCTTGCCGCCTTCCAGGCGGCGGTCGCAGGCGGGCTTGCGGTGGGTTCGGTCATCTGGGGTGTCGTCGCCGAGGATTTTGGCGTGGTTCCCGCTGTCACGATCGCGGGGGTTTATGTGGTCGCAACCGCACTGCTCGGGTCCTTGCTGACCATCCCGAATCCCGTCGCGGCGGAGGCTGCACCACCGACGAGCAGCGACCCGATGGTGCAGATGGCCCTGACCGGCCGGAGCGGACCGCTGGTAGTAGAGATTGAATATCGAGTGCAGAGCGGCGATGCGCGGCTATTCTATCATGCGATGCGCGACGTCAGGCGCTCGCGTGAACGCAACGGGGCATTCTCGACATCGCTAGTACGGGACATCTCCGATCCGGAACTGTGGGTGGAACGCTTCCATTACCCGACTTGGAACGATTATCTCCGCGCGCGCGACCGAACGACCATCGACGACCGACTGTGGCGCGACAAGGCGCTGGCCTATCATGTAGGGGATGAAGCTCCGAAGATCCGGCGCTACCTCGAACGGCCGACCGGCTCGGTGCGCTGGCGGGAAGACACGATCGATCCGGGCGAGACGCTGCCCGTTCCGGTGAACCTCACGGCCCTGCTGCCGAATTGACGGGGATCTGGCCGATCCCTCGCGCCGCGATCAGCTTGAGCGTCCGGTCCCAGAGCAGCCGTGCAGTCTCGCTGTCGGTGGAGTGCAGTTCATAACCCCGATAGGGATGGGTGTCCGGCCCGGATATCTGGCATGGCGCGCATTGTTCGAGCACCAGCCCGCCGACCCGCTCCAGTTCGGGAGCGACCGCCGCCCAGACGCTAGTCGCCGCCGCTTCCTCAACCGAGATAAAAACCGAGTTCGCATCGCCCGCGTTGCCGATCCGCAGCATCTCAGCCATGCGTTCGGGCGTGTGATGGCGTTGCAGGCGGGTCACGACCGAACCCGGAAGAATGCAGTTGGCGAAGATGTCTCGACCGTGCCAGCGGCGCGTCGCCTCGACGGCAAACAGCGAAAGCGCGGATTTGGATTCGCCATAGGCGACGCGCTGATCGATGTCCCTGTCCTGCCACGCAAGGTCGCTGAGGTTGACCGGGCGTCCCTTGTGCCCGGCGGACCCGAGCAGGACCAGCCGTGCACCGCGTTCCGACAGCATGGGAAGCAGGGCGTCCACGAGCAGGAAATGGCCAAGATAATTGGTCGCAAAACGCAGCTCCAGGCCGTTCGCCAACCGATCCTTCGGGGTCTGCGCGACTCCCGCATTGGCGACCAGCACATCGATGGCTCCAAGGTCCTTTTTGATCCGACCGGCGAAGGATCGGATAGCCGCCGGGTCCGACAGGTCCAGCGCGTAGAGCGCATGGCGGCCGCTACCCGCCTCGCGAAGATTCGCGAGAACCTCTTCGCCGGCATCCAGATCACGTGCCGTGATGGCGACATTCGCGCCGGTGATGGCGAGCGCCCGTGCGGTTTCCATGCCCAGTCCGGAAGACCCGCCGGTTACCAGGATCGTCCTGCCGGAAAGGTCTTGCCCTCTGGCGACCTCGCAAGCCGTCTTCATTGATTGCTCCCCGCGCCGGTAAAGCGATGATTTTGCAACGCAGAGGCATAATCCCAGTCGCGTTGTGGCAGTAACGACGGTCTGCCATCCAGCATCTCGTCGAGCATCCGTTCGAGGCCGTCGTCGAACCAGGTCCGGCAAGGGCCGGTGATCGCGCTCCGTCTGGCCGTATCGGTGACGGTCCCGCTCGCGAGGCCGGGCGCCGGGCGTATGGTGACGTTCGCCTCGCGACCGGTGCGCGCGGCCATACGGGCGATCACATCACGCGTAATCGCGAGCTCATCGCCGCTCCAGTTCACGGTGAGCGGTTCCCGTGCTGCAGCGTCGAGCAGTGGCTCCACCTGTGCGATCATGTCCTCGCTGTGAATCGGGTTATGGGCGTTGTCCGCGCTGGGCAGGACAATATCCTGGCCGCTCAGCACCGCTTCAAGCATCTTGCCGTAATAGGCGCGGTGGGGGCCAAGCACTGTGTTGAGCCGAGCGATGGTGACCGGCAGGCCATAGCTGCGCGCGGTGAGGCGGGCAACCGACTCCAGCCCGATCTTGCAGACCGCGCTCGTCGCCGCGGCGACCGAAGGTCCGGCGCCAACCGGATCGCCCTCCTTGTAGCGATGCATGGGATCGGGATTGCCGAGATAGACCGCGCTAGACGAGACGATCAGCGCCGCCCGGGCGTCACGATAGCGTTGCAGCAGAAGCCCTGCTCCCTCGACATTCGCCTGCATCGCCAGTTCGAGCTGGTCCGCGTGCGCTCGGGTCCAGGCGAAATGGAGGACATAATCCACCGACCGGGGCAAATGCTCAAAATCCCCGGCCGCGAAATCGGCGCGGCATGGCTTGATCCCGAGCTCGGCGACACGCCGCTCCGCCTGCGCATCTGTGAAGCGCGCTTGCCCGAAGACCTCATTGTCCTTGGCGAGCGCCGCCGCGACCGGCAGCACCGCCTTGCCAGTCACGCCAGTGATGAGCAGGGCACGGTCCTTCATGGCGCGTGAAACCGCTGGATATAGCCCGACAGGCGGTCGGTCACTGCCCGCTCGTCGATCCCGTAGGGCGCGAGGGCATGTTCGTGGCTGCCGAAGCGTCCGCGTGGCTTTTCGCGCATGCGTGCGCCGAGATTGGCGCGATAATCCGGGGACATCGACATGCCCAGCTTCTCGTAAAGCGCTTCGACTGTCCTCACAGTGTCCTCGCCTAGATCGTGCTGCCACACGTCGATAAAGCGATCTTCGCCGATCCGTGCGCGGGCGGCGAGTCCGCGATCGACGGCAAGTGCCTGAAATTTGAGTTGGTCCGAGCCGACTTCCTGCGGATCGACTTCAGCTCCACCCTGCTTTTCGCGAACCTGCGCGCACAGGCTGCAGACCGAGGAGATAGATCCTACGGGATGCCGATGCGCCCACACGAAAGTGGCGTCAGGAAACACTTTCGCAATCACGTCCAGCGCGAAGAGATCAGGCGGCAATTTGAGGCTCCAGCGATCCGCCGACTTGGCCCATTGCAGCACCTTGAGCACCCGGGCCAGATAATCATAGCCGGGCGTCAGATCCTGCGCGAGCGCCCACTCGGTCCAGCCCGGCACGCGAAACAGCGTCGGCCACTGGAGGTTGAGAAAGGTGAGCGCCATGAGCAGGCCATGCTCGGCCGGATCGTCGAAATTGTTGGGCAAGATCTTCTGCCGCCAGGGCATGGCCTTGAAGGCTGCGGCGAATTCGGCGCGGATCTCCGCGATGCGAGGGTCATCGATACTATGTGCGCCGGTCTCGGGCGGAGTGAGCCGTTTCGACTCCCAGCGGGGGATGGAGCGCAGCCTCGGATCTTCCGATAGATGCTGCGCAAGCGCCGTCGTCCCGCTGCGCGGCATGCCCACCAGGAAGATCGCCGGTGCGACCTCCTGTTCGAGCACCTCCGGGTGGCGCGCGATGAAGTCCTCCAGCCGCAACCGTTCACTCAGATGACCTGCGAGCAGCGCCTCGGCCTTTGCGACCCCCTCTGGGGTCAGCCGCGCGTCCGCATTGAGCGATCGGCATAGGATCGCCAGTGATTGTTCGAACGGCGCATCGCCGAACTGGGTCAGGCCGGTCTTTTCGCGCGCGCTCCGGATCAGTCCTTGTGGATTGAGGCTCATCTAGGAAATCCTGTTCGCATCAAACGCGCCGGGATAGGTAAGCTCGTCCTGCGCGGATGAACGGGCGAGATCATAGGGTGTGCTGTTCGCGTGGGGCACGAAGCCGGGCGCCTGTTCCCAGCGGACTTCGCTGATCTTCTCGTCGCTGGCGAAAAAGGTTTTGCCTGAATGCTCCCCGGCCAAATCGCTGACGAGGTACAGCAAGGCCAGTGCCGGCCCATGAAGGGTGAAGCGATCACGCACTGCCTGGGTGATGGCGCCTGCTGACGTCATCGCTGCCGCCTCCCACCCCCGTGTAAGGCCACGCGGCGACACACAGACTGCGCGAATCCCGTGCTCCCGTCCTTCCAGCGCGATCGTGTTGGTCAGGCTGATCAGCGCCCCCTTGGCGGCTGCGTAATTGGCCTGGAGTTCCTTTCCGCGAAGCGCGGTGCGCGAGGTCGTGTTGACGATCACGCCACCGGTTCCCTGCTGGATGAAACGGCGGAAGGCGATCTGGGCAAGCAGGAAGCTGCCGTGCAGATGCACGTCGATCACCGATGTCCAGTCCTCCCAGCTCATCTCTGCGAAGGGCCGCTCACGAAAGATCCCCGCATTGTTCACGAGGATGTCGAGTTTGCCGAACGCGCGCACGGCGGCGTCGATCATATCCTGCGCATCATCGGAGTTGCTGACATCGCCATGGTTGGCCACCGCCATGCCGCCCGCCGCGCGTATTTCCGCGACCACCCTGTCGGCCATGTGCTCCCCATCGGCGGCGCCATTGCCCTCGGGAGTGACGGACAGGTCGTTGACTACGACGGCGGCACCCTCCTGCGCGAAGAGCAAGGCATAGGCCCTGCCGACACCGCCGCCCGCGCCGGTGATCAGGGCGACCTTGCCGTCGAGAAGACCCGCCATGTCAGACACCTTCCATGATCGTGACGTCGGGGCGGCGCGCGCGGATCATCCGTTTCATGCCTTCACGCCAATCGACCTCGCAGATGCAGCCCAGCGCGATGCGGCGCGAATGATCGCCAATCCAGCTCGCGGCACGGGGCCGATCATCATATTCAAAGATCGGTTCACGGCCGACCAGCTTGCCGAGGTAACGCACCCATTGTTCCACCTCGACCCCGTCATTCCCGCCCCAATTAACGATGGTTGCGGGCACGGTCGCCTGTTCCAGCAGGATCAGCGCATGGCGGGTGATGTCGTCCTCGTGGATGGGCGCCTGGAACCACCGCTGCCCCCGCTGCAGCCTGATCGGTTCCCCGGCTAGCAGCGCGTCGAGCTGGCGGCCGGGGAGACCGCCGTCGAAATAGGGGCCGCCGTAGGCCACGTTCATGCGCCCGATCACCGTTGGCAGGCCGTAGATCAGGCACAGCGACCGAACGACGCCTTCTGTCGCAGTCTTCGATACACCATACATGGGGGCGAACCAGGTGGAACCGCCAAGCGGCTCATCCTCGGTGAAGACATGTTCCGGATCGGGATGCGGGGCGTAGCAGCCGGTCGCGGATACATGCAGGAAGCCCTTGGCGTCGCGATAGCGGTGCATCAGGAAGGCCGTGCCTTCCGCATTGTCGCGCATGCCTTCCTCGATCGTCGCCGGCTTGGTGTTGGCGGCAGCGTGGAAGACGTAATCGATCCGTTCGGGCGTATGGTCGAAATCGCGCGTGACGAAATCACCTTGGACGCAGATGACCCCCGCTGCCTCCAGCGCCTCGCGCGATCCGGGCGCGGAAAAGCGGGCTAGGGCGATGATCTCGTTATCCCCGACTAGGCCCCGCGCCACTGCGCCGGCGAGCTGGCCGGTCGCCCCGGTCACCAGGATGGTTTTGCCTTTAATCGCCATGGTCTCTCCAGATGTGGGTTCAGCTTGTCGCCAACTTGGCGACAGCCTTTGATCGGGCCGCCATCACGAAGTGAAACGAGGCCCAAAACAGGAACAGCATCGTCAGAAGCAGCGCCCACCGGATCGATCCGGGGCCGCCGATGGCATCGCTGACGGCGCCAGTGAAATAGGTAAGCACGCCATTGCCGATCAGGATAGAGGCGATCTTTGCGATAGAGAGGATCGATCCGCGCATGTTGGAACTCGTCATGCTAACCAGCACGGCGTAGCCCGGGCCAGTGTTGATGCCCATGAAAAAGGCCATCGCCGCCATCGATGTGAGCGCGGTCACCAAAGTCGGCATCACGCACATCAGGATGCCAAAGACGGCCATCGATGCCGTGCCCATTGCCGGTAGTAGCGCCAGCCGCGCCGCATCGCCCTTGGCATAGCGATCCGCGACGATGCCCGAACTGACCGATCCGAGCATCATCACCGCCCCGATGCCGATCCCGACGGCGATGGCGGCATACTCATGGTCCATCCCGTGGATACGGAAGAGGAAGGATATGGTCCAGACGATCACGGCGTAATTGACGCCGGTTGACAGCATGTTCGCCATTATTGCGTGCCGCAGCGGCAGCGATCCGACGATGGTCTGGAATGCTTCGCGGTAGCTCACCGGTGGCTTGGCCTCGCTGCCGTCGAATTGCCCGCGCCGTGGTTCCTTGCAGGTGAAGTAAAGCAGGGCGGCGAGGATCAGCGCAGGAATGCCGGCGATGAGGAATAGCGATCGCCACCCCATATGGAACAGCAGCCATCCGCCAACGAGGAACACGATCATCTGCGCGGTGGCGGTGCCCGCATAATAGAGACTGACCGCGGTCGCGCGGCGTTCCTTGGGGAAGAGGTCGCCGATCAGCGACAGGCTTCCGGGTGACGCTGGGGCCTCGGTCAAGCCGACGCCCATCCGCGCCAGCACCAGCATGGTGAAATTCTGGGCGGCCGCACACGCCATCGTCAGCAGGCTCCAGATCAAGCCCGTGGCAGCGAGAACCGCGCGCCGATCGAACCGGTCGAGTAGCCAACCACCCGGAAGAGCAGCCAGCGCAAAGGGTATCGAATAGGCAAAGCCCGTCAGAAAGCCGAGCTGTGAATCGGTCAGACCGAATTCGGCCTTGAGCGGTTCGACGATGACGGACGGCACCGCCCGGTCGATCGAGCCGAAAATGTAGACCAGCGCGAGCAGCGTCAGCATGTACCATGAACGGGTGGCCGCCACAGGCTCTTCGGCCTGAACCTTCATGCCGGAGGCGGGGCTCATATCCGACAAAATGCGCCCCCCGTAACCAGGAGGGTTTCCGCCGTCACGAAGGACGCTTCGTCCGAAGCCAGATACGCCGCGGCGCCGGCAATATCTTCGACAACGCCGAGCCGCCGGACCAGCTGCACTTCGTTGACATATCGTTGGCGCCGTTCCTCGGGAAAGCTGGCGAAGACCTCCTCGGAGCCGATCAGGCCAGGTGCGATCCCGCAAACCCTGATGCCCTCCGGTGCGAGTTCTTTCGCAAGCGCGACGGTCAATCCGCGCACGGCCAGTTTGGAGATGCCGTAGCCATTCTCCCCCTTATAGCCTGCCATCGACGAGATCGTGACGATGACGCCGCCCCCCCGCCGCGCCATCGCCGGGCGGCAGGATCGCGCCCCGTTCACGATTCCGAGCAGATTTACGTCGAGCATCCGGCGCCAGGCATCATTGGAGAGTGCACACGGCGGTTTTGTATAGCCCTGGAGGTGGAGACCAGCATTGGCGATCAGGACGTCGACGCTGCCCAGCTCCGCTTCAGTCCGCTGCGCTGTCGCATCCATCGCGTCTTCATCAGCGACATCGCATTCGATCGATATTGCTTTCACCCCCGCCGCACGCAGCTGATCGACGGCCTCGGCACTTGCCCCGCTGTTCACATCGGCGATGGCGATGGCTGCGCCTTCTCTGCCCAGCCGCTGGGCTATCGCGAAACCGATGCCGCGCGCACCGCCCGTCACGATCGCAACTTTTCCGGAAAAACGCATCAAGACCTTCTCCAGCTTGCGCAGCATGGTGCGCGTCGCAACGCGGTCGCCCAAAGCCTGACCTGATCGATTTCAGGAACCAGCCACCTGAGACGATGCAGTGGCACCCTTGTCATCGCCCCTAAGAAGGATTTATCGCTGATGCTTCATCAGTTTTGGAGTTCGATGTTAGTGGATTTCCCTGTTTGGTCGCCTGACGTGCGTGGGACGGTCACCGAAGTCTTCGCGCGCGCCGTGGAGCGCTTTCCGGATAATGTGTGGCTCGACTTCCAGGGGGAGACCTACACCTATTGCGATATGGACATGCGTTCCACACGTCTTGCCCATGGCCTCGTTGCACGCGGCGTGAAGCGTGGCGACCGAGTTTGCAGCTTGCTGGATTCGAACGTTGATTCGATTACGCTGTGGCTGGCCGCGAACAAGCTTGGCGCGATACATGTGCCCGTCAACACAGCCTATAAGGGGACGTTTCTGAGCCATCAGTTCGACGATGCTGGCGCCGAGATCCTCGTCATGGAAGCGGACTATGCGCTTCGCCTCAATGATATTGAGGAAGACCTGCCGCAGGTCCGCGCGGTGTTGGTGCGCGGCAAGGAAGAGCCGCTGCCGGTTTACAATCGCTTCAAGGCGGAACGCCTGAGCGCGGCTTACGTCGAGAATGACACGACCATCCCCGACGAGAACAAGCCTGCCGACCTTTGCATGCTTATCTTCACCGGTGGTACGACTGGGCCGTCCAAGGGTTGCATGATTTCGCACAACTATGCCTGTAATCTTGCGCGGCAGATTCTAAAGCGCGAAGCGCGCACCGAGAAAACCGTCAATTGGACGCCGCTGCCATTCTTTCACATGAACGCGCTCGGCGGCTCGATCCTGTCATCAGCGATGGTCGGTGCCCGGGTCGCGGTCTTCCCCCGCTTTTCGGTATCCAAATTCTGGGAAGATATCGAACGTTCGGGCGCGACCATTGTCAATCTGCTTGGGTCAATGCTTACCTTCATCGCCAATGCGCCGGACAATGATGCCGCCAAGCGTTGTTTCGGGCAGGTGTTTGCCGTACGCGGCTCGCCGTTCCCACCGGACATTCAGCGGAAATGGAAGGAGCGTTTCGGCGTCACTATCACTGGTTCGCACAATTATGGCCTTACCGAAGCGGCTCGCGTCACGACATTGGCCGATGACGAGGAGGGGCCGATTGGCAATGCCGGGAAAATCAACGAGGATTTTGACGTACGTATCGTCGATGACGAGGACAATGAAGTGCCACGGGGTCAGCCAGGCGAGATCATCATCCGCCCGCGGCACCCGGACATCATGTTCTCGGGCTATTGGAACCGGCCCGAAGAAACGCTGAAGATCGTGCGCAATTTATGGCTCCATTCCGGCGATATCGGCCGCATGGACGAAAACGGATTCATGTTCTTTGTAGATCGCAAGAAGGATTATCTGCGCCGCCGCGGCGAGAATATTTCCAGCCAGGAGCTCGAGGCGACCTTCAAGAAGCACGACGCGGTGAAGGACGTCGCCGTGCATGCCGTCTTCGCGGAAACCGAGGACGAAGTTAAGGCGACGATTACGTTACGGGAAGGTGCTGTAATTTCTGAAGAAGAACTCTGCGCTTGGTGCGTAGACAAGGTGCCTTATTTCGCAGTGCCGCGTTTCTTCGAATTCCGCGACGATCTCCCACGCAATCCCGTTGGTCGCGTGCTGAAGTATCAGCTTCGCGACGAAGGCTGCACGGACAAGACGTGGGATCGGGAAAAGGCCGGTTTCGAAATCAGCAAACGGTAGGCACGGCCGCGCCGCGGCCTAGCTGATTCGATCCGGCAGCAATCCGGGCTCGGGCACCTGGGCGTCGGGTAGTGCTTCCATAAACGGAGCACCGCCACTCAATGCGCTCGCTACCAGAAATGCGGCGGTTTCCATGGAGCGTGGGCGGGTTGCCTTGTGCGCAGAGGGCAGCCGGACGGTCTGTGCCGTACGTTCCAGAAGAGCGAGGATGACCGAGGCTGTCGAGGGGGGATGCAGGCGCCGTCTTTCGGGCAGATCCGCCTGCAACTCGCGGATTTTTTCCTGCAACAGAAGGTGAACCGGCTCGATCGATCGGCGGCGCGCGTCGATAAAGCGCTTGTCCCCTTCGTCCGCCACGAAATTGCGGACGCGGAGCAGGGCGTGATGCTCGTCCCAGGTGAGGAAATACAGGTTCACCAGCCGCCGGGCGTTCTCCAGCAGATTCTGGCGGGTCCAGTGACTCTGCAGCAATTGCAGGATCTTAGGGCTGGCCTGGGTGACGCGCTCGATCGCGGCCAGTGCCGCATCGCTTACTGTCTCGAAATAGAGATAGAAGGTGGAGGTCGACACGCCGGCGGCCTGGCCGATCTCCGCCACCTTGATATCCCGCAGCGGACGGCGGACAAGCAGGTCAGCCGTCGCCGAAATGATCTTCTCTCGCGTAAGGAAGCCCTTGCTTCCCATTTCCTGGCCATAAAGATTCTGTTTTGGACGCGCCATGGGCAAGGAAACCTAGATGAGAACGATCAAAGCTTTGCGGACGAGCTGACGGTCCGTCAAGTTCAGCGGAATAACTTAGGATGAAATCGCCGTGGAAGCCGCGAAGAAGTTGGCCCTTACCGACAAAGTTGCCGTCGTCACGGGCGGTGGCGGCGGGATTGGCCGCGCCTGTGCCCTGCGCATGGCGGAGCTTGGCGCGGACATCGTCGCCATGGATATCGTTCCCGAACGATGTGACGAAGTAGTTGCGCGTATCCAGGAACACGGCAGGAAGGCGCTGGCGTTTCCTGGCGACGTGATGGATACGGATCGTATCCGCGCGGCCGTCGCCGCGGCGGACGAACGCTTCGGCCGGCTCGACATTCTCGTCAACAATGCGGGTGGGGTCGCGTACAAGCCCTTTCTTGAGCAGAGCGAGCGCAGCTGGCGGCGCCATATCGACATCAATTTCGTCAGCATGCTCGCGGCGACCCATGCCGCAGCACCGATCATCGCGCGGGGCGGTGTAGGCGGTTCAATCGTCAATGTCGCCTCGATTGAGGGCATGCGCGCCGGCCCCAATGTTGCAGTCTATGCTGCATGCAAGGCAGCCATGATCAACTTCACCAAATCGATGGCGCTGGAGCTTTCAGGCGACCGGATCAGGGTCAACTGCATCGCCCCGGATCATACCGTTACGCCGGGCGGACGCGGCAATCGCACCGGGCCGGTGGACGAATTGAAATGGCGCGTCCCGACACCCGAACAGGATGATCGCATGCGGCGGGTGATCCCGTTGCTGCGCGAGGGCGACGCGGAGGAGTGCGGCGATCTCGTGGCGTTCCTGAGTTCCGACATGGCGTCCTACATCAGCGGTGCGGTCGTCCCGATCGACGGCGGTACGTCCGCCGCGATGGGGTGGGTCCGAGGAAGCCAGGGGCAGTGGACGCAGATGGAAGGGCAAAGGTCTGACCGATGAGCGACGAGGCGGCCGCCATTGTCAATCTTGCCGGCAAGGTGGTCCTCGTGACCGGAGGCGGCAGCGGGCTCGGCGCGGATATGGCGGCGCTGTTCGACCGTTTGGGCGCTTATGTCCTGCTCGCCGATATCAACGCGAGTCGTGTGAAGGCGGCGGCGGAACAGATCGGCGGACGCACGCTGGGAATCCCTTGCGATATTGCGGACGAAGGCGATGTCGCCCGCCTCGGAAAGCTTGCGGAGAGCCAGTTCGGCCGGGTCGATGCTCTGATCAACAATGCCGCCCATGTCGATACCGGCGCGGACCTTGATCTGCTGTCGACCGATCTTGCGGTCTGGGATCGGACGATGTCCATCAATCTGCGCGGCACCATGTTGGTATCCCGCGCGATCTTGCCGCTCATCATCGGGAATGGCGGCGGTAGCGTCGTGACCATCGTCTCGCGCCAGGGCATCGCCCCGCCGCGCTCGGGCAACCGCCTCTGCTATGGTACGAGCAAGGCGGGGCTGATCATGTTCGCCAGGCATTTGGCCGTTGCCTATGGCAAGCAGGGCATCCGCAGCAATGCGGTGGCCCCGGGCACGATCGAGTCAGAACGGATGCTAGCCACGCTAAGCGAGGAACGGCTGGCGCAATCGCGGTCGAACGTGCTGACCCCTTATCTGGGGGCGCCGTCCGACGTCTCGAATTGCGTTGCCTATCTGATCAGTGACGCGGGGCGCTACATCACCGGACAGACGATCCAGGTCGACGGTGGCGTTCTGACAGGGCTCCACGAATGACCGGCACGCGGTTCGATCTCAGCGACCGAGTCGCGATTGTTACAGGCGCGAGCGACGGCATGGGCAAGGCCTGCGCCGAACTTTTCGCCGCCAGCGGGTCGCGTCTGGTGGTCGCAGCCAGAACGCCAGAAAAGATTGCAGCCGTCGGCGCCGATCTCAACGCACGCTTTGGCAAGGGTGCGGCGATCGCCGTGCCCGTTGCGGGCGATATCGGCGACAAGGCGCATCTGAAAGCGTTGGTTGAAACCGCCATCGCGCAGTTCGGCAAGGTCACCACCTTGCTCTGCGCGCCGACAATCAAGCCATGGCTCGGATCGTCGATCGATACCCCGGATGTGGTGTTCGATGAGCAATTGCTCTACGTCGTGAAGAGCCGCTTCTGGCTGTCCGGCTTTACAATCCCCCACATGATCGCCGCCGGTGGCGGATCGCTGATCTATATCGGATCGGGCTCGGTGTTCGAGGCGACTACGGAACGCTCGGTCAACGCCATTGCCCGTGCTGGCGAATGGCAAATGATGAAGAATTTCGCGGCCGAATTCGGATCGCGCAACGTGCGCGCGAACATCATCGCGCCGGGCATGATCCGATCGAGCGGCAGCACGGCGCTGTTCGAAAGCGCCGAGGGCGCACGGCGTATCGCGCGCCTTCCGCTCAGGCGGGGCGGGCATGTCGATGAAATCGCGCACGCCGCTGCCTTCCTTGCCAGCAATGCGAGTTCCTTCACGACCGGCGCGGTGCTGCCGGTCGACGGCGGCCGGTTGCTTCACGCGGTGGATGGGATGCTGACCCGGGCCTATTCGGAAAAACGCCGTGAGATTTGAACGGACGTGATGCGCCCGGCAGAGAAAAGCGGGCGTCCGCACTTCAGTTGGTGGCTGGTGATGCCGCTGTTGCTGGTGACGATCCTGAACCCGCTGAATTCGTCAATGCTGTCGACCGCGCTGGTACCGATCGGACAGGCCTTTCCCGGACAGGACAAGGCCGGCGGCTGGCTTGTCGCCTCGCTCTATCTGACCGCGGCGGTCTCGCAGCCGGTGCTCGGCACCTTTGCCGACCGGTTCGGCGCGCGGCGGACATTAGTAGGCGCCACCATCGTGCTTGGCATCGGCGGCCTTGTCGGCCTGCTCGCGCAGGACCTGCTGATGCTAATCGGGTCGCGCGTCCTGATCGGGTTTGGCACGTCCGGCGCCTATCCATGCGCCGTGGCGATCATCCGGCACCGTGCAAACGACGCCAGTATCGAGCCGCCCGCGCGGCTTCTGGGATTCCTCGCAGCGGCAAGCTCGGTGGCGGTTGCGATCGGCCCGCCATTGGGCGGAGTCCTCACCGAATGGGTTGGCTGGCGGGGGGTGTTCGCGATCAACCTGCCGCTTGCGGTCATCGCCTTCGTGCTGATTTATTTCGCGGTGCCTGTGCGCCGCGGGTCCGAACATGAGACGGCGCGTGTGGATTGGTTTGGAATCGGCCTGTTCAGCTTCTTCATGACTGCGCTGGTGTTTTTCCTCATGCATCTCGAGGACGGGCTGGATGTTCTGGCGTTCGTTCTGGCGTTGATCGGGGGCGCCGTCTTTGTCCTGGTCGAGCGGCGGCAGGCGCGGCCGTTCATTGATCCCGGTCTGTTGCGGTCCAACCGGGCGCTGACGCTGACTTATGGCAATCATGTCGCCTTCAACTTCGTCAATTACTGCTATTTCTACGCGATGCCGCAATGGTCGCAGACGGCGCTTGGCCTGCCCCTCGCAACGTCCGGCATGCTGCTCATGCCGGTGGCGATCGCGTCCTTCATCGGCGCATTCCTGCCCACCCGCAATCGCCTCGGCTGCATCGTCGAGATGCTCGGGGCGGCATCGCTCTTCGTGGCCTGCGCGGCATTGTTCTTCGCTGATGAAAGCACATCGATAGTGATGATCCTCGCATTGTCCTCCGGCTTCGGTTTCGGGTTCGGCGTCCTGAACATGAGCAACCAGCAGCGCCTGCTGGATTACGCCCCGCTGGAGCAGAGCGGTTCGGCGGCGGGCCTGCTTCGTACCGCCGGCTATCTGGGCGCCATGCTCTCGGCGCCGCTCGTCTCGTCCCTGATGATCAGAAGCGCGGGTCACGGATCGCTGGCGATGCTGACGGCGGTGGCGTTGCCGATCGCCCTGATACCAGTCTTTACAGCGATCGCGGACATTCGAAGCGGGCGGCACCGGCTGTCGAAAATGGTCGCCGCCGACGCGCCGATGGAGGGATGATGAGCCTGGACCCTGTACTCGATCACTTTCGGCCCGGTCGAACGATCTACCTGCCCGGCGCGACCGGCGAGATTCCCCTGGTGTGCGACTTGCTCGCCGCCGATCCCGAGCGCATGGCCGGTGTCGATATCGTGAGCTGCCTGCTTCCCGGCATGAATAGCTTCGACTATGCCGGGCTGCACGAACGGGCGCGGCTGACGACGTTCCTGTTCTCGCCGGCCTCGCGCGAGAGTTTCGCGGCTGGACGGGTAAAGCTGCACCCGCTCTCCTATTCCAGCATCGCGCGTTATCTGCAGCATGACGCCGGTCTTGACGTCGCGGTGGCGCATGTCGCGCCACCGCTGCCAGGCGAGGGGCGGACGGCATCGGTTGGAATAGCGGCCGACTTCACCGCAATCGCCTGGCGAGCGGCCCGGACCCGTATCGCCATCGTCAACCCGCTGATGCCCGCAATGCTGCGTGGGCCACGGATCGATCTGGATGAAGCGGATCTGGTGGCAGAGGGCGAAAGCCCGCTCGTCGAAGTGCCGGCAGTGGCGGCTAATGCGACGGGACAGGCAATTGCAGCGCATGCGGCAGGGCTGATCCCCGACGGCGCGACGCTGCAAGTCGGGATCGGGTCGGCTCCCACTGCATTATGGCGCGCGCTTGCTTCACATCGGCAATTGCGCCTGCACTCAGGTTTGGCAAGCAGCGACCTGCTGCATCTCGCGGATATGGGGGTATTGGCGGCTGACGGCCATGTCGCGGGAATATGTGCGGGTACGAAGGATTTCTACCACGCCATGGCGGATCGCGATCTGGTGCGGTTGTCCGACACGCGGGAAACGCATGATGCGCGGGCGATCGGGATGAAGGACAAGTTTTTCGCCGCCAATTCCGCGCTGGCCGTCGATCTTTTCGGTCAGATCAATCTGGAATGGCAGGGCGACAGCCCCCAGAGCGGGGTAGGTGGCGGGCCCGATTTCGCCACCGCGGCGCTACTGTCATCCTGCGGTGGTGCGATCACCATGTTGCCGTCCACTGCGCGCGATGGATCGGTCAGTCGCATTGTCGCGCAGCTCGATACGCCGACGGTCTCGCTCCCCCGCAATCTGGCGGATGCGATCGTGACCGAGCATGGCGTGGCGCAACTGCGCAACAAGTCGCTGGACGAACGCGCGGAGGCGTTGATCGCCATCGCGGACCCGGCGTTTCACGGCGAGTTGGAACAGCAGTGGCGCGACATGCGTCAGGCGATGAGCCGCTAGGCAGACTGGCCGTCAAAAGCTCTTGGGCAGATTCAGCGTGTGTGTGGCGACGTGGCTCAGGATCAGGTTCGTGCTGATCGGCGCCACCTGATACAGCCGCGTCTCGCGGAACTTGCGCTCCACATCATATTCCTCGGCGAACCCGAATCCGCCATGGGTCTGGATGCACATGTCGGCGGCATACCAGCTTGCTTCGGAGGCCAGCATCTTCGCCATGTTTGCCTCGGTGCCGGCCCCATGTCCTTCGTCGAACATGCGGGCGGCCTTGTCGACCATCTCCGCGGCGGCGGACAACTGAACATAGGCACGCGCGATCGGAAACTGCACGCCCTGGTTCTCGCCGATAGGGCGACCGAACACGCTGCGTTCGCGCGCATAGTTGGCGGCCCGGTCTATGAAGAAGCGACCGTCACCGATGCACTCACTTGCAATCAGGATGCGTTCGGCGTTCATGCCGGAAAGGATATATTTGAAGCCATTGCCTTCTTCTCCGACCAGATTTTCGGCCGGAACCTTGAGATCGTCAAAAAACAGCTCGGTGGTCGCATGGTTGAGCATGGTGCGTATCGGTCGGATGGTGAGGCCGTTGCCGACTGCTTCGCGCATGTCGACCAGCAGCACAGTCATGCCGTCGGACGGCTTTTTGCAGTCCTCACGCGGAGTGGTGCGGCACAACAACACCATCAGATCCGAATGTTCGGCCCGACTGATCCAGATCTTCTGGCCATTGACGACATAGTGATCGTCCTGTCGTCTGGCGAAGGTGCGAATGCGGGTGGTGTCGGTGCCCGCGGTCGGCTCGGTCACGCCGAAGGCCTGCAGCCGTATCTCGCCCGAGGCAACCTTGGGCAGGTATTTCTGTTTCTGCTCTTCCGAGCCGTGCTTCAGTACGGTGCCCATGGTGTACATCTGCGCATGGCAGGCGCCGCCGTTGCAGCCAGAGCGATGAACTTCTTCCAGCACTGCGGTGGCGGCCTGGAGGCCAAGCCCCGAACCGCCATATTCCTCGGGGATGAGAACCGAGAGGAAGCCCGCTTCGGTCAAGGCCTGCACGAACTCGGTGGGATAAGCGCGCTCCCGATCCAGCTTCTGCCAGTATTCGCCAGGAAAATTGGCGCACAGGCGCCGCACGGCTTCGCGGATCTCGGGAAACGACTCGCTCACTTACCCACTCCAGAATTACCATTCAGCCCGTAACGGGTGCCCACCTGCGGGCCCAATCGGATTTGCTCGCGATTCAGGACGTTTGATCCCGCCATCAGACGTTGTCAGACTGGATCCCAGGCAAAGATATCGGCAGAAACCTGAAGCGGATAGAGGCTAGGCTTGATGGCGGGCAGCAACTCGCGTGCGATCGTTTCGGTTTCCCAGCCTTCGGAACGGTGAAGCGATCTTACCGGGCGCGAAGGTGAGAAGAGAAAAATCTCGTTCTTGCGCACGCAGAAAACCTGGCCCGTTACATCGCTGGCTGCGTCGGAGCACAGTATGGCGACCATCGGCGCAACCTTGTCAGCGGTCATTGTCTTGAGCCGTTCGACGCGTTCCACCGCCTCGGGCGTGTCGGCTGGAATACTCTCAGTCATCCGGCTCCAGGCGAAGGGCGCCACGCAATTCGAACGCACTCCGTAGCGTCGCATGTCCAACGCGATCGAGTTCGACAGGCCGACCAGCGCCATCTTGGCGGCGGAATAGTTCGCCTGCCCGACATTGCCGATCAGGCCCGATGTTGAGGTCATGAAGACGAAGGCCCCCCCGTTCTGCTCACGGAAATGGGAAGCTGCAGCGCGCGACAGGTAAAAGGAGCCGTTCAGGTGGACGTCGATCACCGCTCGCCAGTTCTCGAGGCTCATCTTGTGGAACATGCCGTCGCGAGAAACACCGGCATTGTTGACGATCCCGTCGATCCGACCGAACGCCGCCACCGCATCCGTGACGATGCTTTCGGCGCCCTGTGGACCGGAGACGCTGGCCAGATTGGCAATGGCCTTGCCGCCCGCCGCGACGATCTCCGCGACCACCGATTGTGCAGGCCCGTCGTCCGCGCCCTCGCCGGAAAGCGAGCCGCCGAAATCATTGACCACAACGCTTGCGCCCTGAGCGGCGCATTCCAGCGCGATCCCGCGGCCGATCCCGCGTCCAGCTCCGGTGACCGCCACGACCTTCCCTTCAAGCAACCCCATGAACTGCCAACCTTCCCTAAAGCTGTGACTTGGGCAGGACGACTTGCAGCCCGTCGAGTTCGGTCGAGAGCTTGATCTGGCAGGACAGACGGCTGCGCTCGTCCGGATCGACCGCCATTTCGAGCATGGCCTTTTCCTCCTCGTTGGCATCACCAACGCGCGTCCGCCATTCGTCCGCGATGTAGACATGACAGGTGGCGCAGGACAGCGCCCCCCCGCAGTCGGCCAGAATTTCGCCGATATCGTTGGCAAGCGCGGCTTCCATCAGGCTAACGCCGGTGTCGCTCTCGACCACGCGGTCGTCCTTACCATCCTTCTTGAAGACAACTTTCACCATCTTGGTACGTAAGCTCCTCTTTGCCTGCGATTTACGAGGCAAACCTATAATTTGGCGCATATTGCACGCGTCGATGCCGTACCATTACGCTAACAGGCGGACTATCGTGAAACCTGCCTTAGAGGCAGGTAGGAAGTGGGTCTGGCGGTAGCCCGTCAGGGACGTTCGAAAATTGCGGCTATACCCTGTCCGCCGCCGATGCACATTGTCTCAAGCCCGCGCTTTACGCCCCGGCGCTCCAGCTCATGAAGCAGGGTGGTCATGATCCGCACGCCGGTGGCGCCAATCGGGTGACCGAGCGAGATGCCCGATCCGTTGACATTGATCCTGTCGTCCCATTCCCCGCCCGGATCGAGTTTCCATTCTTTGAAGCAGGCAAGCACCTGCACCGCGAAGGCCTCGTTAATCTCGAGCAGATCGATATCGTCCCAACCGAGACCATGTTTGTCGAAAAGCCGGGTCACCGCGCCGACTGGCCCGATGCCCATCCTCGACGGCTCGCAGCCATGAGCGGCCCAGCCCCTGAAGAAGGCGATCGGTTCGAGCCCGAGTTCCGTCAGCCTGTCCTCCGCCACGACTAGGCAGGCACCCGCTGCGTCATTCTGCTGGCTGGCGTTACCGGCGGTGACGGTTCCATCCCTTTCGATCGGCCGCAATTTGCCCAAGGAATAGACGGTGGTATCCCCCCGGATTCCTTCGTCGCGATCAAACCAAAGCGGGTCGCCCTTGCGCTGCGGCACCGGCACAGGAACGACTTCGGCGTCGAACCGTCCCGAATCCCATGCCGCTGCCGCGCGCTGCTGGCTGCGCGCCGCGAAGGCATCGGCATCCTCGCGGGAGATGCTGTAATCCCGCGCCAGGTTCTCGGCCGTCTCGATCATGCCCGATATCACGCCAAAGCGTTCGACCGGCTGGGAACGTTCGCGGCCGCGATCAAGACGGTCATAGAATTGCACGTTTCCGGCCCGTGCCCCACCGCGCATGTGGGTCGTGTAATATTCGATGTTGCTCATGCTCTCGACGCCGCCGGCGAGCACAACATCACACGTGCCCGACTGCACCATCATCGCCGCCATGGCGATCGATTGCAGGCCCCCCCCGCAGCGGCGATCGAGCTGCATGCCCGGCACGGCCACTGGCAGGCCAGCGGCAAGCGCCGCCCAGCGGCCGATGCAGGGTGCCTCGCTATTGGCGTAGCTTTGGGCGAACACCACGTCCTCGATCCTGTCGGGATCGACCCGGGATCGTTCGACTACCGCGCGGATGATGTGGGCGGCAAGCTCTTCCGCGGGGACGGGAGCCAGGGTTCCCAGGAATCGTCCGATCGGCGTGCGCAGCGGTGAAACGATTGCAACTTTGCGGCTCAAACTGAAGCTCCCGGCCTTGTGGCCCCTAAAAGTCGGTTCCGCCGTCTACATTGGCGATCAGGCCGTTGATGTAGCCGCCACGCGCGGAGAGGAGAAAGACGATAAGTTCGGCGACTTCCGAGGGATCTCCTATACGCTCCAGCGCGACTTTCATGTCGAGCCGGTCCAGCATGATCGCCTCGGCTTCCTGCATGGTGATCTCGGGCCGTTTGCTGCGGAGCTGCGCGAGTCGCTCATCATAGCGACCGGTGCGGATCGCGCCGGGCGCGACCGCGTTCACACGCACACCGCTGTGGCCGTAAGCCTTCATCAGCGATTTGACGAGATTGTTGAGCGCCGCCTTGAACGCCGCATAGGCCGGAATATAGGGCTTGGGTGCCCGCGACGAAAAGGCGGTGGTGAGCACGAGGCTGCCGCCGCGATTGTCCTCCATATGGGGCAGGACGGCGCGGGCGGCGCGGACGGCGCCCATCAGGCTGTTCTGGAAATAGTCATGCCACTCGGCGTCTTCGACCGCCTCGAACGTGCGGGATGGCCCCATCCAGTGATTGGTGACGGCGAGCCCGTGCAGTCTGCCAAAATGGCGAATGGCAGAACCGATCGCGGCTTCGATCTCCCCGGACCGGGAGGCGTCGGCGGGCAGAGCGAGGATCTCCACGCCATGCTGCGCGGCCAGGCGTTCGAAATCGGCCTGCGCGGCGCCGGGGTCGCGGCTGATGACGGCAACGTTGGCTCCCTCCTCGGCGAGGAGACGCACGCTTTCCCGTCCCATGCCGCGCGTTCCGCCCAGAACGGCACAGGCCTTTCCAGTCAAGCCCAGGTCCAACGTGTTACTCCGCGTGCTTGAGCGGATCAGGCTGCCTGCTTCAGCGGGAGCGACCGTTCTGCCAGCTCCCACATTAGCCGCTGCGACGGGGTGTGCCGGTTGCTCAGCCTTACCAAATATTTGCGGCAGGGCGGCAGGAAGCCGGCCGGCCTCTGGACGAAACTTTCGTTGTTGTAGCGCTCGGCGGCGTAGCGGGTACAGACCACCGGCACGAGCCGATCGCGGGCATAGGATGCCGCATTCTGGAATTCCGGGATCGATTCCACGCTCGCGCCGGCCTCCGCCAGCGGGCGATAGTAGAGATCGAAGGCGGCGGGGTGATAATGTGGCGCCGGGACGATCAGCTGCATGCCGCTGATGTCGGCCTTCTCGATCCGCTGCTTCGTCGCCAGGATATGGTTCTTGGGGATGAGGAAGCAGAACTCATTTTCGCGCATCAGCAACAGATCGAGGTCTTTCTCATCGAACGGCGCGCTCACGAACGCCAGGTCGATCTTGCCGAGCCGAAGCTGGTCGAGCAGCGTAGGCGTGGGCCCGCTGATGACCCGAAGCCGGATATTGGCGTGGTGCTTGATGAAATCGTCCATCAGCCGGGTACGCTGCGGATCTGGAAAGCTGAAGGGCAGGCAGCCTATGCGCAGGACGCCCTTCATCGATTCATACAGTGCTTCGGTAACCGCGCGAGCCTCGTTGACGATCGTCGAAAGGCGGTGGACCGGCTCGATCAATACTCGACCCGCGGGCGTGAGTTCGACATGCCGCGTGTTGCGGATGAACAGGGTGATACCCAGCATCTCCTCGAGCTGGCGGATTTTGTGGGAAAGCCAAGACTGATCGATATTGAGTTCGCGCGCGGCTTTCGTAAAGCTCAAATTGTCTGCTACTGCTCGGAAGAACAGGAGGTATTCGACACTGAATTGCGGCGCACCATCCTTGATGATAGCCTCTATCTGATCTTTCCTGATGCCCTGCCGTCCATCAGTCATGCTCGCCACCGTCATCTCTCCCATGGTATTGGCCTCCATATTATCTAGAACCTTCACCATATTTCAGCATTTCAGCATTCAGCTTTCGCGATAGTTCGCTGCATGCCGCATTCTTGCGCCCCTTTGCGCCATGTCCGGCTCTGCCGCGGGGAGCACCACCGGCCCCTGATCGCGGCTTGGCAGGATAACGGTCGCGGTTCCGGGAGCCGTGTCCTCTCCCCGCTGATTGATCGACGCGAGCTGGAGATCGACCACGCGATGAATCCCCACTTCGCGCTTGGCCACCACCTTGCCGGAACAGATCGTGGTGTCGCCCATGAAATTGAAAGCACGTGACTGGCACGAGAGCTTCCACAGCCAGCCGTCATCGCCCATCCAGTTGGTGACCAAATGAATCAGCCAGCTCGTGCGCATCTGCCCGTAGTCGTAGGATGTCGGCAGGCCGAGTTCCTGCGCCCGGTCATGATCCCAGTGAACGCGCTGCACGACATCGGGGACGCCGAATTTATCGGGCACGTAAAAGGCTGGCATCTTCTTGCGCTGCTTGTAGGCTAGGCCGAGGGGCCCGATCCCGCTTGATGACAGGCCAAGCCCCATGTGCATCGAGATGATGTCGACCATCGTCAGCGGACCCTTAGCGACGGGCGTGAGTTCCTCGCCCACCTCGACATCTTCCCAAAAGCGCCTTTCGGCCCCGCGGCAACATTCGGCCGCATAAATCTCGTCGATCCTGGCGATGTCTTCGGCGGTGTAGCTGTGCCGTTTTATGTCCGCATATTTGCCGCTTTTTTTGGTGCCGCTGCGTTCCGCGGAGAGATAATGCTCCTCGCGCCTGCCGACAGGAGCGCCGCCGAAATCGACATAGAGATCGGAATAAGTTTCCGTAACTGTGCGGCCGCCGCTGAATGATGAGGATTCCTTCACGACGATGTTGGACGTCACCCGTTCGACGAACACCTGCTGGTCGGGATACAGCGGCCGCCACCACGTCCAGTCGACGCCAGTGTAATATTTACCGACCCCGCGGAACAATCCCCTGAATAGTTCCTTCAGCTCGCCGCCGGGTTTGGGGGTGAGATTGGTGCCGGTGCTGTGGAGGAAAAGCGGGAAGGCGATCTGATCGCCCCAGCGGGTCGACCGGCCGTAGGCGCGGTCGTTGAACAGGGGGTTGTCGTCTCCGCAGGCAAAGGCGAAATGCCGCATGGTGTCGGGCGAAGCGTAGATATTGTATGGCTTGTTGTACGCGAATTTCGGCACCCCGATTTGGCGGCGCGCACGTTCGATATCCTCATCAGTGATATGCCCGACGGACGGGTCTGCTTCAGCCATTGCCTCTCCGATACCCTTATTGCTCTCGTGCTAAAGTACGCGCGATGCAATCGTCCCTACGCCTGACAACCATTACGATTCTGCCAAAAACTGAATGAATGTCAACTATGAGTCTCATCGGGGACATTTTCGGATCGGGAACGATTCTCATGACCGGATTAAATCGAAATATTGAAACAAATCATTGCTAAATATGCATTTTATTAGCTAGATTTTTAGCTTTCCGGCCACCAAATGTAGCCGATGCGACGAGCACTTGAAAACTGTCGAACCATCAGTAACGTGTAATACATCACCGACGCGGACCTCCGACTCGGAAATGACATGGCGGCTCTAGGGAGAGGTTTCGATGAGTGCCCCGATGACACATGATGATCCGCAGCGGTCCGGCAACTGGAATGTGCCGGATCATGTGCCTGCCGAACTGGTGCGGTTCCTCGATTTCCGGACCGGTCTCGGCCCCTGTCCGCATGCCCAGATCGCCGAGTTCCACAAGGGGCCGAGCGTCTTCTTTTCTCCGCTGAGCCATCAGGACCGGGGCGGCGACGGCAAGGGCGCCTGGGTGCTGACGCGGGCGGAAGACATCCGCAAGATGCTGCAGCAGACCGACCTGTTCAGTTCGGCCGAACCGCGAAGTTATGCCATGGGCGAAAGCTGGAAGCTGATCCCTTTGGAGGTCGATCCGCCGGAGCATTCTCAGTTCCGCGCACCGCTCAATCCCTTGCTCTCGCCCGGCCGCGTCAATGCGCTTGAGCCCCGCATGCGGGAAATGGCGGCGGAACTGATCGATGGGTTCAAAGACAAGGGCGAGTGCGAGTTCATCCGGGCGTTCGGCGAGCAGATGCCGGTGCGCATCTTCCTTGAGCTGATGGGCATGGCGGACGACGAACTCGACAAGTTCCGCACCTGGGCCGACCAGATTGTGCATGATCGCCAGAAGCGCGGCAAGGCAATGGGCGAGGTAAAGGAATTCCTCGTTCAGGAGATCGCCTCGCATCGCAAGAATCCGAAGCTGGGCACACTTGTTACCGAAGTGCTGGGCTTCAAGGCAGGCGACCGGCCCTTCACCGATGAAGAGGTGATGGGTACCGTCTTCCTGCTGTTCATTGGCGGTCTCGACACGGTCGTCAGCTCGCTGTCTTACCATTTCCGATATCTCGCGGAGAACCCGCATGAGCAGAAGCGCCTGCGCGAGGATCCGACGATGATCCCTGATGCGGTCGAAGAACTGTTCCGTGCGTTTCCAGTGGTGACGACCGGCCGGATCGTGACTGAGGACACCACGATGTTCGGGGTCCCCATGAAGAAGGGGGACATGGTCGCGGGATCGACCCTGCTGTCTACCAGCGATCCCGAGGAGTTCGAGAATCCGGAAGTCATCGATCTGACGCGTAGTCCCAATCGGCACAACGCCTTCTCCTTCGGCCCGCATCGCTGCCTTGGCTCTCATCTCGCGCGCCGCGAAGTTCAGGTGGCGATCGACGAATGGCTCAAGCGAATTCCGGAATTCGCCGTCAGGCCCGGTACCAAGTTCGAAACGCTGGGCGGAGGCGTGATGGGCATGAAGGAAGTCCCGCTCGTCTGGTAGCCGCAATGCCGTCCAGACATGCGGTGGAATTCGACGTCACCGAGGCCGCCGGGCCGGGGCCGCCCGCCATTATCTCGGCGACGCTGTTCCTCCCGATGATCCGGCAGGCGCGGATCGGCTGGTCCTGCTCGTGCCCGGCGGCGGTTTCACGCGGCGCTACTATGACCTCGAACTAGACGGGCATGCCGTTTACAGCCCCGCGAAGAAGCTGGCCGAGCGCGGTTTCATCCCGACCGCTGTCGACAATCTGGGTACCGGCGAAAATATGGTTCCCGAAGACGGGCATGCCGTGACGCTCGACCGGTTCGCCAGCGCGTTAGCCGAAGTCGAGCGGCAATTGCGCGGACGGGCCCGAACCGGCGCCTTGCATGCCGCGCTGGCACCAGTTGAGGCGGCGGTCGTCGGAATCGGCCATTCGCTTGGCGGCTGCATCATCACATTGGCACAGGGCGACCACCGCTGCTGCGATGCCGTCGGCATATTTGGCTATTCGTGCCGCTACATCATCGGTGCGGTCGATCCCGAGACCGGTGAACGGCTGCGCGCGCGCGAATATACCAGTAATGGATACAATCGGACGAGCGCTTCGACGCAGCGCGCACGCTTCTATTCCGAAGATGTGCCGATTGCCGTAATTGAAGCCGAGGAGGCGGGTCGCGTGGCCATGCCGAATGGTGTGGCGGAGGCGTTGATACCGAGCCGCACCGCTCCCGCCGCCGCGAGGATCGAGGTGCTGGTCCTCCTGTTGTTCGGGGAAACGGACGTGTCGCCCGGACCGCATGCCGAGCCTGGCTTTTATAATCCCAGCACGGATGTGACCCCGCTGATGGTTTAGGGCGCAAGGCGCGCCCACAACAGTGCGCCCGGACGCGTCGCGCTTTGGGACCGGATTGGACGCTGGACCGACAGCGTTATACCTGCCGCAAGATAGTGCGCGAGGTATCCGGCCATTGAGGGCGATAGCCCTGCAATCAGCGTGAGGCTGTTAGTGGCGGCATCTCTTCCGGATGATAATTTAAATGGTCCTCCAAAAGTGACTGGGCGTCGGTTAGGCCCGAAGCGCGGGATAGGGGGCACTGGAGACGAGTTGGGGGAGACGTAACGCGTGCGACAGCAACCAATCGATGCCGCGAGCGTCGAATCAGGCAGAATCGGGAATCTCCGGCGGTGTGAGATATTGCCGGGCCTGCGTTTCGGCACAATTGCCGCCCCAGCCGGATGCTGATGTCGGGAAGCAGCAACGCCGCCGATCTGTCTCAACGGATCTGGCATTCGTTGGCGTCGCAGCGCGGATTGGCGTTGCAGGCCACCGGGGATGACCTCGATTGGGCCGGCCTCGCGCGGCGCATCGACAGGATCGACCAGGATCTGTCCAAGGTGGGGATCCGGATTGGTGCAACCGTGGCGGTTCTCGGGCGAAACGACATTTCCTCGGCCGTCGCTGTGCTGACGGTTCTGGCAACCGGGCGTTGCGCCGCGATCATCAATCCGTTCCGGCCCGCGCCCGCGATTCTCGAAGCCGCCCTCAGGCTCTCTCCTCATGCGGTCATCGTGCCGGAAGGCGACCCGGTCGCGGATGTCGCGACAGCGTCGGATCCCGTCTTCGTGATGTCGGCGGAGGGCTCACTTTCGGCCAAGGGATGCAAGGGCAGCGGGCCCGCGCATGGCGAGCCGCGATCGGGGATCGTCATTTCAACCAGCGGTACGACCGGGGAGCCCAAACCCTTCTATCTGTCCCGGTCGGTACTCTCGAGGGCCATGCCGGAAATTGAGGCGATCAACGTTGGCTTTGGTGACCGCCGGCTGCCGGACGGTCGCTGGCCGCCCCTGATCCAATATTCACCGCTCGCACATATCGGCGGGGTCCTCACCCTGCTGCGCGCGGCGGGACAAGCCCGACCATCAATCATGCTGGGCAAGTTCGACGCGGAAATCTGGGCGCAAACCGTCGAACAATGGCGGCCATTCACGACCGGCCTGCCGCCCAGCATGATGCGGATGGTCATGAAAGCCGGTATCGATTGCCCGCGGCTGTCGTCGCTGGTCAGCGTATGGTCTGGTACGGCGCCCTTGCGGCCGGAAGATCGGGCGGCGTTCGCCCGCAAATACGGCTTGCCAGTTTTGGGCAACTATGGCGCTACGGAATTCTGCGGTGCCATCGCCGCCTGGTCGCTCGACGATTATCGATTCTATTTTTCCGCCCGGTCCGGTGCTGTCGGACGGCTCGATCCGAATATCGCGCAGGTTCGCGTTCGCGCTTCCGAAGGCGAGTTGCTCCACACCGAAGGCGCGGTGGGGGTGCTTGAGTTCAAGCTGCGCAGGATCGGCGATTGCTGGATCGAAACCAGCGATCTCGGTTCGGTCGATCGCGACGGCTTTCTCTTCCTGCACGGCCGCAAGGACGAACACATCGTGCGTGGCGGCTTCAAGCTTTCCCCCAAGACAATTGTTGATGTCCTGCGCCAGCATCCAGCGGTGCGCGATGCGGCGGTGGTGGGTATCGCCGACGAGCGTCTGGGGCAGGTCCCGGTAGCGGCGGTTGAGCTGGAGGACAATGCAATGGTTGCACCGCCCGATCTGCAGAACTACGTCCGGGAGCGCCTGCCTGCCTATTTCGTGCCGACCGAAGTGCGCACCGTCGATCACCTCCCTCGCAATGCGGCGATGAAACTCGATCGTCGGGCGATAGGCGATCTTTTCAAGGGCTAGGCCGCGATCTGGCGTGGCCATGAACCATTCTCAGGAACGTATCATGGTCGATTTCAGTGACCTGAGCCCGCGAAACTGGTCGGAATTTGGTGAGAAATTCTTGGTTAGGTTTGGCTGGAGCCGACTGAGGGAATTTGTGGATGAAGAAGTCGAAGTTTAGTAATTGCATTCATATTGAAGCAGGCGGAGGAAGGGGCGACGGTTGAGGAGGTGTGCCGGAAGGCGGGGATTTCAGTTCAGACTTACTATCTCTATGGACGGCTCTCCCTTTGCAAGCGGCATTGAAATGATCCGCGTGGATCAGTCGCAAACATCTATCCGGCGTCAGCTGGTCGCCCAGAGCGCCCAAATGCGCCGATTATCCTCGAAGTGATATGGTTGATCACGCCCGTTTACCGCTGGGCTCCACATATTAAATGGCGGAGAGTGACATGCGTTTCGCGTTTGGGCAGGGCTTCTATCCACATGACCGGCTTGAGGAGTTCAGGGCGCTGGTTCGGCTCGCCGAAGAGGCGGGCTTTGCCATGGTGATGACCGGAGACACTCCAGCGATCATGGGCGACACCTATGTGGGCCTGACCACCATCGCGCTGGAAACCAGCCGCTGCCGCATCGGTACCTATATTTCCAATCCGGTGACGCGGCATCCGACCGTGACCGCGGCGGCAATCGCTTCGGTCAACGACTTGTCGAGCGGCCGCGCATTTCTCGGCCTGTCGACCGGCGACAGCGGCGTCTACAATCTGGGCCTCAAGCCCGCGAAGCAGGCGGAGTTGGAGGAATATATCCTAGCCGTGCGCGGCCTGACGCAGGAAGGGGAGGCCGTTTACAAGGGCCATGCGCTCCAGATGAGCTGGTATCGCGGCAAGGTTCCCATCTACATGGCACCCGGTGGCCCCAAGGGGCTGCGCATGGCCGGCCGGATCGCCGACGGCGTGTTCCTCGAAACCGGCTTCTTGCCTGACGTCATCGCCGACACATTGCGCCAGATAGAGGAAGCCGTGCAGGAGGCCGGCCGGTCGATCGATGATATCGACATCTGGTGGCACGCCCGCGCCTGCATGGGCGACACGGTCGATCATGCAATCGAGAAAATTCCATCCGGATTGCTGGGCATTGGTAACCGGCTTGCCCGCTTTCAACAGGAAGGCAAGTTCATCTCTGACGATATCTGGGCCAAGCTTCAGGAACTCAAGCGCCGCTACGATTTCATGAGCCATCATGAAAACAAAGCGAGCGGTACGCAGCGCAATGCAGCAATGCTCGACGAACTGGGCCTGCGTGAATATTTGTCCGCCCGTTTCGGCATCCTTGGAAATCCAGACGATTTCGTCGCCCGTATCACCCAGCTGGAAGCCTTGGGCGTCAAGAACATCGCCTTCACTGCGCTGATGCCCGACAAGGCCGACTTCTTGCGCAACATGAAGGACAATGTCATCCCGCGCGTGAGGCTCGACTGATTCAGAGCGACGACGCCAAGGGATAAACCAGGGCGCGTTCGTCAGGCCGACAGTCGTCTGGGATGTCGATAATGCGATGACGATCGCGCGGGAGGAGATTTTCGGTCCGGTCCTCTCGGTCCTTCCTTATGACCGCGCGGCGGACGCGATCGCGATCGCCAACGACAGTCAATGCGGTCTGGCTGGCGGAATCTGGTCGGCGAATACAGATCATGCACTTGAGGTGGCCCGGAAAATCCGGACCGGGACAATCGCGAGCAACGGCGCCGATCCGGACTTTTCCGCACCCTTCGGGGGGACAAGCAGAGCGGCACCGGGCGCGAATTCGGGAGCGCCGGTATCCACGTCGAACACAAGGCGATCACGATATGATGTCCCGCCCTCGCGTGGCTGGCAAGGGGCCTTGAACCTGAAAGGGTTCGAACTCGGCATGGATGGCCCTCCCGCCGGCAGGCTAGTCTGGTAGCATAATGGTATCGGCCCGGGTGCGGCTTTGCCGATTGCCGGTGCTGTTAGGAAGCGGAGAGCGCGCATCATCTGGAATAGCCTGCATCTCGCCGCGGCCCTGTTCGTCGCAGCGCCGGCTGGATCGGCCGAACTGTCATCCTGCGTATCTGAGACAGACTTGGAGCGCGTCTGCGGCGTGCCCGTTCCCGAGGATCTGGTCGCGATACCGAAATCCCGCTGGCTGATCGCGAGCAGCCTGCCGCGGGATGGCTCCTCCGGCGGCCTCTTCCTGATCGACACTCGCGAGCGGCGCGCCGAACGGGTGCCGTTACTCGCGGACGGAGGGGCCTTTGCGTCGTGGTCAGCGGAGGCGGCGGCGGTCGCGAAATGTGCGCCGCCGGATCCGGCGAAGCTGCTGACGCACGGGCTGTCGATCGGCAAGGGCAAAAATGGCGTGCACCGGCTTTACGTGGTTGGCCATGGCGGGCGCGAGGCCATCGAACTCTTCAATGTCGACAGCCGTGGCGACCGGCCGATCATCCGCTGGACCGGCTGCATTCCCATTCCGGAAGGAGTGGAGGCGAACTCCGTCGTCAGCCTGCCCGGCGAAGGGCTGATGTTCAGCAGTCTGTACGATCGTGGCGATGCTGACTGGAGTAGCCGGATGGGCAAGCTTGCCTCCGCGGCCCCGGCCGGGGGCATCTATGAGTGGCATGCCGGGAGCGGACTGCGGCAGATCAGCATGCCCGCGGTATCGGGTCCCAACGGCCTCGCCGTTTCGGAAGACGGCAAGACGCTGTTCGTCGCGGGCTGGGGCGATCGCGTCGTGCGGCGGCTGGACCGGAACGGCAGGGAGACCGCACCCGCCATCAAACTCGATTTCCTGCCCGACAATCTGCACTGGGCGCCTGACGGTACTTTGCTTGCCGCGGGACAGCAGATCAAGGTCGCGGACCTCTTTGCGTGCGTATCGGCCAGCAAGGGCTCGGCCTATTGCACGAAATCCTGGTCGGTTGCGCGGATTGATCCCGGCAAGCTGAAGCTGCTCGACAACTGGCATCGGCCCAGCGCGATCTTCGGCGATGCGACTACCGCGATCATGGTCGATGGCCGATTGTGGCTGGGCGCAATCAGCGGGGACTGTATCGCGGTCGTCCATCCCAACGGCGCCGGGGAGCGGAAGAAATGATCCGGCTTCTGCCGGCTGGTCAATGCGCAAAGGAGGCGGTTGGATGACCTATTCGTTGGAAGAAGTTGCGGATCGGGCGGCGATCCAGGACATCATCATCCGCTATGTCCATGCGCTCGACGACCAGCAGTTCGACGAGCTCGACAGGGTTTTCGTGCCCGATTGTATGTTTGACCTGACTTCGGCCGGCGCGATGAAGGCGCCGTGGATGGACGTGAAGAAGTTCTTCGCCAAGCTGCATACGACATGTACCCATGACATGCATTTTTTCGGCATGTCGAAAATCATCTTCCGAGACGGGACCCGTCAGGTGGCCGACGTCCGGTCCAAGGTAATCAATCCGATGGGGGCAATGGGTGAGGACCGGAAGGAGCATTTCTTCCAGATCCACGGGACCTATGACGACGTGTTCGTGAAGACCGACGCCGGCTGGCGTATCCGCCAGCGCACCTGGAACATGGGCTGGATCAGCGGGGATTGCCCTTACGGTGGGAACACGGGTTCAGCCCGGATGGAATTGGCCGGAATCGAGGGCTAGCGCGCAACTTGGGTGGTGATCGTAAACTGACGATGCGTTTGCCATGACCTGTGGTCCAGTGCCTGGAATGTCCCCATTCCGCTGTTTATGAGGAATGTGTCGGTTGGGCCTTGCTTTAAAACTGACGAATCGTTATTTATGTTTGGATGGATCGGGTGTTTTGTGCGGGCCGCGTCCGCCCCGGTGAATTGGCACGGAGAGGTAAACGGTCATGAATATGGAAGACATGATCATCGCGAGCGTGGACGACCATGTGATCGAACCGCCGACGATGTTCGAGCAGCATCTTTCGAAGGAACATCGCGCGCTCGCCCCTCAATATGTGACCGACGAACTGGGCAATGCCTCCTGGTACTGGGCGCATGAAGACAAGCGCACCTTTGCGGTGGGTCTGAACGCGGTCGTCGGCCGTCCCAAGGAAGAATATGGGATGGAGCCGATGAACATTGATCAGATGCGCAAGGGCGTCTGGAACCGCGAAGCTCATATCGACGACATGAACGCTATGGGCCAGATGACCGCGCTGATGTTCCCCACCTTCGCCGGTTTTGATGGCGGGTGGTTCTGGGACGCCAAGGACAAGGAAAACACCAAGCGCGTGATGCGCGCGTATAATGACTGGCACATCGATGAATGGTGCGGACCATACAAGGGCCGCTACTTTCGCGGCGCGATCCTTCCGCTGTGGGACATGCCGGCGGCGCTTGAGGAAGCCAAGCGCGTCATCAGAAAGGGCGTGGAGACCTTCTTCTTCCCGGCCAATCCGGCCGCCCGCAACCGCCTCGTATCCGTCCATGATTCCTATTGGGAACCGCTCTGGAAATTGTGCAATGAGGAGGGCGTTCCGCTGAGCTGCCACATCGGCACAGGGCAGGCGCCGGAGGCCAATTCCGATCAGTCGCCGATCTCGGCCTGGATCACCTCCATGCCTATAGCCATCGCGACGGATGCGTCTGATCTGCTTCACCTCAGTGCGCTGCAGCGTTATCCCCACCTGAAGTTCGCGCTTTCGGAAGGGGGGATCGGCTGGGTTCCCTATCTGCTCGAGCGCGCAGATTTCACGCACAAGCATCACGGCCCGTGGGTCCGCATGGATTTCGGCGGCAAGCTTCCTTCAGAAATCTTCCGCGAACATTTCCTGACCTGCTTTATCGACGACAAGTTCGGTTGCCTAAACTACAAGGAAGTGGGCGAGGACATCATCGCCTATGAGTGCGACTATCCGCACTCCGACTGTACTTGGCCCTTTGTTCCGGAAGATTTGTGGGACAACGTTAAGGATATGCCAGACAATGTGATCGATAAGGTCACGCATCAGAACGCCTATCGCTTCTATAATATTGATCCGGTTTCGGAATTGGGGCGCGAGAGCTGCACCGTCGGAACCCTGCGCGCCAAGGCCAAGCATGTAGATCTCGGCGCCAAGTCGCTCGGCGGCAAAGATGCGCGTGAACATGGCGAAGACGGCAAGGCGATCACTTCCGGGCAGGTCGCCAAGACCTTCGTTCCCCGCACGGCGGGCGAGGTCGCCGAATCCCGCCGGAAGCGAAAGGGCCTTGCCTGAACCAGCGATTTCCTTCGGTCGTAAAGATGGAAAACCCCCGGTGTACGCCGGGGCTTTTCTTTTGGAGCTATGTTGCTGGGATCGTCTACCAGACCAGTGGCAAATAGGTGACCGAGTTCGCCCGGCCCGACTGAAACTTCACTTCTTCGCCGGGCGCGACCGTGAATTCGGGGATCCGCTTAAGCCATTCCTCCAGCAGAATTCTGAGCTGCGCCCGCGCGATGTTCGAACCCAGGCAGCGATGGATGCCGACGCCGAACGTCAGATGCGCGCCGTCCTTCCTGTCGAAATCCACGCGGAGCGGATCAGGGAATTTGCGGTCGTCGAGGTTGTGGAAAGCGCTGGGCAGGAGGATGAGGTCGTTCTTGCGTAGCTTGAACCCCTTGAAGTCGCATTCTTCCTTTACAAGTCGACCGGTATTGAAAATGCCGTGTCGGCGCAGCAGTTCTTCGATCGCCTCGGGGATCAATCCAGGGTATTCAACGAGATGACGGCGATGGACGGGATTACGGGCCAAGAAGTTGAAGAAGAAGCCCATGGAGCCGGTCACCGTGTCGAGACCGCCAAGCATTACGTTGAGCATTGTAACGCGTGCCTGCTCGCGGCTGATAGGATGACCCTCGATCTGCGCGGACAGCAGCCGGCTGATGAAATCATCGACGGGATTTGCAAGCCGCTCCTCAATGCAATCGTCTACATATGCATGCAACTCGGTCAGCGCGGCGGCGAACTTGGCCATGTTATGTTCGCGCGCTACGACGCCCGAGGGCGGGAGAAGTATTTCCGCATCAGCAAGCGGTAGGCTCATGAAGGTAAGAAAATTATAGATCGGCATGCGATCCGAAATGGCCGTACGGAATTCGCAGTGGCCCTGATCCACGAGCCCTTCGATTAGATCTATGCAGAGCTGACGCGAACTCTCCTCGAATTCCCGCACTCGCCGCGGTGAGGTTTCCGGATTAAGGACTTTACGGAACTCGGTGTGTATCGGCGGATCGGTTTCACCGGGAATGAAGCGCACGCCATCGCGTTCGCGTAGGAGGGCGACGCCATGATTGGAGAAGCGCTCATTGTCCCGCATAATATCGTATATGTCATCGGCGCGGGTGGCCACCCAGTAGCCGCCATGAAGTGGGGTGTAGAAGATATCCGGCCCTTGATGCCACTTGTGCCAGCCGGCGTGGAGATCGCCGTCGACAGGCTTCACGTCGAACATATCGAACTCAATAATCAGACTGTCGTCGATCTCGGGAAGAGGCCAGCCACTGCCTGCCGCCTGTTGCATTTCCTGTCCCACGACTTTCTCCGCTTCCACTTGCTTGGCAATCTCGCTTCGTGCGTCCAGGCAAGCAGGCGAGATTGCCGGCTCAAATTTTCATGATCGCACGCTGCAACTCCAGGCGATGATCGGAACCGTCGCCTGGAGTCGGATTGCGATCAGAAATTATACTTCGCGCCGATCCCGAAATAGGCCTCTGCATTGCGGGGCACGCGAATAACCTTGCGCCCCAACGCGCCAAACGCTTCGAACGCATCTTCCACATAAAACTGATCGAGAATGTTCTTGCCGTAAACGAAGACTTCATATCGCTTGTTCTTGTCACGAATGCCAAGAGTGAAGTCGAGCAGACCATATGCTTTCTGACGAGCGAGGTCATCCTGATTAAGCGAGTATTGGACGGCGCTCTTCCAAGCGTAGTTTACCAGACCATAGAAATCGAAAGGCAATCTCTCTGTGGGGACGTTGAACGAAGCATATGCATTGAGTGCCCATTTTGGTGCGTTGGTAGCCTGTCGGCCAGAGACGTCCTGAGTATCGGGCGTTCCGTCGCCATTGGAGTCAATCGTGCAGCCCGGCACAGTGTTCGAGGTGAGCTGATCGAAAAAGCAGGGCTGCAGAAGATTTTTAATCTTCGCATCGAGATATACGAGACTGCCACCAAGTGTGATATTACGGGTCACCGCCGCTGTGAGGTCACCTTCGAACCCTTTGATGTCGAGATCGCCCGCATTGAGCGTGGTAGTGTTGACCGTACCAGGGACAAGCGCCGAGGCTTGGAGATTTTTCACCTTGATCTTGAAAGCGGCAATGTTGAGACGCAAGCGCCGGTCGAAAAGCTCCGACTTCAAGCCGATCTCATAATTATCCGCGGTAGTCGGCGCCAGGAAACTGAGATTGTCGGTGTAGCTAATGGGAGCAGCAGGGCCGACCTGACCCCGGCTGACCGTGCCATAGAATGAGATGTCGGGCGTGATCTTATAGGTTGCGCCAGCGCGGTAGGAAATGAATTTATCACTGGTACTGGCCGATCCCACCGTCAATGGGAAAGTCGGCAGATCATCAGTGAATAGGATACGAGTAACAGGGTTAAATCGCGCGGCGATTTGAGCGAAGGTTAGCGGGCTGGCAAAGCTGGCATTGTTGAGAGTCTTTGAAATGTCTTCCTTGGTCCATCTGAGCCCGCCAAAGACATCAAGTTGTTCAGTTAAATGAACAGTTATATCACCAAAAACAGCGTAGGTCTTAATTCTGTACCAGTTGTTTTGCGTGTTATTGGCCAGAACATATTCGTCGTTGGGTATCGGTGTTCCGCCAACGGCTGCACCATTCTGAAGCGCCGGATTGAAGCTGTCGAGAACGAGCAGAACTGTGGTGTTAGGCACGCGCTCATAGAAATTCTCGTAAAATCCACCGACTGTCCAATCGAGAAGGCGATGCGTTCCTTCCAGTCTTAGTTCCTGGGTGAAATAGTGCGAGTAGTCCTTACGCGATGCAGTGTACTTGCCGCCATTTTCCTTGATCGTCTGGCTGCTCGAAATTGCAACACTTATGACGGGCATAACGAGGTTGTCGCCATCAGCCGGGGTCCCGTCGACGTCGGGATTGTTAGCATCGTAAAATTTACGATAGGCACTGATTGACTTCAGCCGAATGGAATCCGTCACGTGGTAGGTGGCGTCGAGCGAAAGGCCCCACGCGATATCCTTATTGCGGTCGCCGCGTGAACTAATTGCCGTTTTGAAAGGATCGTCCAGGATCTTTTGCCCGAGCACCGGATCACCGCCGCCAAGAGCGCGAGCGCGCGCACCGCCGGTTACGTCGATATCCGATCCATTGGGGCCTATGCCGCGGATGACCTCTCCAATCGCGGCATCCTGGGGGCTAAAGCCATGGGTGCGGTTACTATAGTCGCCGCTGATCAGGAAGTTGAGACCGGGTGCTGCATCGATGTCGAGCTTGCCTTGGAAGGCATATTCTTCAATGCCATTCAGATCGCCACCGCTATAGGACGGGCCATAATTTTTAATATAGCCGTGCCGATTTAAATACACGCCGCCGACCCGGGCTTTTATATCGTGCGCCAAAGGTCCGCTTACAACGCCGCGGACCAAATATTCTTCGTCTGTCGACGCACCTGCCTCCAGTTGCGCTTCAAAATGGTCCGTAGGCAGCTTGCGGGTAATGTTGATCGCACCGCCCGTCGAATTTCGTCCGAACAATGTCCCTTGCGGACCGCGAAGAACTTCAACACGTTCGATGTCCGAAAGATCGGTGACGAACTCTCCCGCTCTTGCGTATGGTACACCATCGACAACTAACGCAACGCTGGGCTGAATGCCTCCAGTAAAGGCATAGGAGCCTATGCCGCGAATATTGAAGTTGGTTGCAGTCGGCGAATAGCCGCCCTGGAAATTCACCGAGGGTGAGATCGTGCCGAGTGTGCGTACATCGGTAAACTGATTACGTGACAGCGTTTCCTGGCTGATCGTACTGATGGAGATCGGCACATCCTGTGCGTTCTGTTCGCGTTTTTGGGCGGTCACGATGATTTCTTGGAGCTGACCGGCCGTATTGGCCGTCGGAGTTTCCGGCGTCTGGGCACGTACCACCGACGGGGCCAGAGCGAGGCTCGAAAGGCAGGACGCAATCGCGGTAGTTCTGAGTAATGATTTCGAATCGAAGCGCATGAAAGATCCTCCCTCTGTATTTATTCTTTCCCGGCTTGAGCAGACGTGCTCGAATAAACCTCAATAAAAGGTGCCTAAGGACGTCCCCGCAATGCGCCAGGGTTGGCCTTATCATTCCTGATCACATTCGCGCTGGGGTGCAATTTCCGACTATCTCATTTTCAGGGGATGGCCCCCTTAATCGAGAATCTCGTCCGTCTGCGGTGCGGTCGCATCCTTCAAGGGCAGTTCGTTGCGACGCCGTTGACTATGGTAATTTCGACCGCCCAGCGCGCTAACTGGTCTGTACTGAAACGGCCTTCCTCCGTTGCGCAAGCCTGGTCCCTGAAGCAGATTATGGAGAACAGGCGCCTGCGGACATGCGCGCCAGAGGGCGGAACGGTGACACTGGCAGAATTGAAAGCATGTTTGAGGTTGCCGGTCGTCTGTGCGCCGATGTTTCTCGTGTCCGGCCCGGAATTGTTGATGGCTGCCTCGCTGGCGGGCGTGCTCGGCAGCTTGCCGGCCTCGAATGCGCGCACCACCGAGGAACTGCGAGACTGGTTAGAACGCATGACTGCCGCACTGGATGATGGCCGGACAGTGCGGCCCTACGCCATCAATCTCATCGTGCGCGGCGCTGACTCGCCGCGCTTCGCCGGAGATTTAGACCTGATCGAACAGTTTCGACCGCCTGTGGTCATTACCAGCGTTGGCAGGCCGGGCGATGTGGTGGCGCGCGTTCATGATTATGGTGGCCTGGTTTTTCATGACGTGGCGACCCTTCGTCACGCGCAGACCGCGATCGAGAGCGGCGTCGACGGCCTGATCCTGCTGACCGCCGGCGCAGGAGGGCACACGGGCACGGCCAATCCATTCGCCTTCGTTCCGCAGATTCGCCGCATATGGGACGGTGGGATCCTGCTTGCCGGCGGGATAAGCGATGGGGCAGGGGTGCGCGCTACCGAAACCCTCGGTGCTGATTTCGCCTATATGGGCACCCGTTTTGCGGCGACCCAGGAATCCCGGGCGGCGGAGGAGTATAAGCAGCTTCTGATCTCGCAGGGCATGGCCGACCTGCTCGTGACCGACAGGATTTCCGGTCTCATGGCGACGTTCATGCGTGGATCGATAGTCAAGGCCGGGCTCGATCCCGACGACCTTCCGCCGCGGCTGGGCCTATTCAAGCCTGACCTGCCTGAAAGCATAAAGCCCTGGCGCGATGTATGGAGTGCCGGCCATGGGGTTGGCCTTATCGACGATGTTCCGTCCACTGCGGAACTCGTTGACAGGCTGGAACGTGAATATCGCGCTGCCTGTAGTAGACGGAATTGCTACCACTGATTGGACGATCCATGATCGAAAACGCCTTGCTCGAACCTTACATTGGACGCGAGGAGCAGTCCGATGATTGCGCTGATCCCGAACGCTTGTGCCGTCTTGCAGCTTTGCTCGACCGCACTTGGTCGGTGGCGGATGGCATGCCACCGCTCGGCCATTTTGTGTTGTTTCGGCCCGACGAAGTCCAGTCGCGCATTGGCCCGGACGGCCATCCGCTGCGCGATCCCGACAGGATGCTTCCCGCAATATCGCTTCCGCGCCGGATGTGGGCGGGCAGCCACATCCGATTTGAACGTGCAATTGAGCCCGGGGCTCGGCTGATCCGCCGATCACGCGTCGCATCGGCGTCGCCCAAGAGCGGCAAATCGGGCCATTTGGTCTTCTGCACTGTCGTGCATGAGATTCGTGCAGCGATTGACGGAACGTTGCTGATCTCGGAGCAGCAGGACATCGTTTATCGCGAGGCGCATCATGGCCCTGATCCAGCGCCGCGCCCCGCCCTGCGACCGGAATTCGAGCCTGACCACCTGACCAGCCGAAGCGTCGGCCCGGTCGAACTATTCCGGTACAGCGCGCTCACGTTCAACGCCCATCGCATTCATTACGATCGGGAATATGCGCGCGAGACCGAGGGATATGAGGGGCTCGTCGTCCATGGGCCGTTTCTCGCAACTATGTTGTTCGACGATCTCCTGCAGGTCGCGAATACCAGATCCGTCGTCGAATTCTCTTTCCGTGCGGTTTCGCCCAGCTTCGATGGCGAGCCGCTACGTTTCGGGGTCTCGCTCGACGGCGATGAGGCCCGTCTGTTCATCACCAATCCCGCGGGGCTAGCGATGACGGCGTGGGCTAGGCTCTCCGACCCATGAGTCCGGGGGACTTCAGTTGGCCGGGCAAGCGCCTTGGGTGATCGTGCCTCAATCGCTGCGATGCAGTAATTGCTTGCGCACGGCATGTCGTTTCAATGGAAGTCCGTCAGGATGGAGTCGTGTGGATGAGCGGGGGAGGTGGCCGGCGGATCGAAGCTGGTAGCGTCGCATTGGTCACCGGCGCCAGCCAGGGACTTGGGGAGGCGATCGGCAAGCGGCTGGCGCAAGATGGTTGGCATGTCGTTCTCTCCGCTCGCCGGAAGGAAAAGCTCGATGGAGTCGTTGCCGCGATCGAGGCCGAGGGGGGATCGGCCGAAGCGGTGGTGCTCGATGTGCGTGATCCCAAGGCCATCGCACAGGTCATCGGCGACGTCGGCAAGCGCCACGGGCGGATTGACGGTCTGGTGAACAATGCCGGGCGCTTTTCGGGACAGGGTATCCTCGATACGTCGGTCGAGGAATTTCGCCTTAACTTCACGATGAACCTGGAAGCGCCATTCCTCGCCATGAAAGCCGCCTTGCCGTTCATGATCGAACGCGGGCGCGGGGCGATCGTCAACATAGGTTCTGTGTCGGGCCTGCGCGCATCAGAAAATACCGGCGGCTATGGCGCGTCCAAGGCCGCGCTTTTTCATCTTGGCGCGATCGTTGCCATGGAGGTTGGCAAACATAACGTCCGGGTCAATACGGTGACGCCCGGCAGTACTTGGTCGCCAACCTTTGCGCGATCGCTCGAAGGAAAAACAGACGAGGAGATCGAAGCGATGCAGAAGGCGGGCACGATCCTGGGGCGGTTCGGACAGCCCGCAGAGATTGGCGATGCCGTTGCCTTCCTGCTTTCCGATGAAGGGCGCTTCATCACCGGCGTGAATCTTCCCGTGGATGGCGGTGCCTACTGGTTCCGTGGCGGAAACCGGGTAATCGGCAAGCGAGGCTAGGGACGTTCATGATACCCAGCAGATTCGAAGATGAAATGGCGATCCGCGCGCTTGTATCGGCCTATGCGGATGCCGTGAACCGGCGCGATCCGGAAGGTATGGCGGCCGTCATGGCGCCGGACGGCATGATCGAGAAGCCAGGCTATGGCGAGCCGATCCGCGGGCGCGAACTCATCCTCAAACGCTATCGCCGGCTGCAGCGCGAGCGCGAGTTCCTATGCCAGATGATCCACAACGGCGTGGTTCATGTCGAAGGCGACAACGCGACAGCGCGCTGGTGGTTCTCCGAAACCAAGCTGCCGGCGGGCGGCGGGGATTGGCTCACCATGATCGGCGTTTATCAGGACGAGGCGGTACGTCTTGAGGAGGGCTGGCGCTTTTTGCGACGCGTACAGACCACGGTCCTGGAACGGCGCCTGCCCAACGATGCACGCGTGACCGCCCATGCCGCGCCCAACTTTCTTGATATAGCGGGATTGCCGACCCTGTGAGTGACATGCCCGGATCACAAATAATCCCGCAATGGTTTTTGAGCGCTATGGCCCAGAAGCCGGAGCTGAACGGGGTGACTGTCGATGGTGCGAAGATCGAATGGGCTGCCTGGGGCAAACGCGGCCGACCTGGCCTGCTCCTGCTGATCGGCAATGGCGCGCACATTGGCTGGTGGAGGCCGATCGCACCGATCCTCGCACAGGATTATCGGGTCGCCACTTTCAACTGGTCAGGAATGGGCGGTTCGGATTGGCGTGAGGTTTACCCCGTCGAAACGCTCATCGCTGAAGCAATTGCCGTGGCCCAGGTGGCGGGGCTTTTCGACAGCGACGAGAAGCCGTTTCTGGGTGCCCATTCGTTTGGGGGGTTCATCGGCCTGCGTCTGCTGATCGAACATGGCGCGCGTTTCGCAGGCGGGATCCTCATCGATTCGCGGTTGCGGGTCAGGCAACAATGGGGCGGTGACGCCGTCACGGTGTCGCCCTTCCACGTGCACGATACCAAAGAACAGGCCATCGCCCGCTTTCGGCTCAAGCCCGATCAGCCCCAGCGCAACCCCTTCATCCTCGAGATGCTGGCCGAGGAGTCGCTCGAGCAAATCGCGAAAGGCTGGCGCTATCGCCAGGATCCAAACATGCGCAGCAAGACACCGCTCGACCTCGACATGATCCCGAGGATCGTCGAGGCAAAATGCCCTCTGGCCTTAATTCGCGGCGCCCATTCCGCCAGCGTGGTGGATGAAATATGGGCGGCGCAGAAGGCCGCCTCGCGGCCCGGCACCCCCTTTGTCGAAGTGCCGGACGCTTATCATCATCTGATGATCGATCGGCCGATCGCGCTCGTGACAGCGATGCGTGCCCTGTTGCAGACCTTTCCGGACAGCAATATTTAGCATCCCATCCCGCGATCTAGGGCGGATGGACTGTTATTGCGGCGCTTCGCGATTGGACGCGAGACGCCTCGCTGTTCAAGAAAGCTGGCATGACCGCTCAGACACATGAAACGCTGGGGCGACGGCTCGATGCCGTGCTCGCGCTCGATCCGGCCACAGCGGCGATCGAATATCAGGGCCAGACGATCAGCTGGGCCGATCTTGCGAATGCCGCCGATGATATCGAACGCCTATTGGCGGAGGCAGGGATTGCACCCGACGCGCCGATCGGATGGGCCGCGCGCAACCGGCCGCCGGCGGTGGCTTCCTTCATCGCGCTGGTTCGTGGGGGTCGCATGGTCGTCCCGTTGCGGCCTGCCTATAATCTGTCGAATTTCCGGGACGACATTGCGACGCAGAAGCTCGAGGCCGTGATTGGCGATCCCGACGACTGGGCGGACGAGGGCGTGGTCGCCGCCGCGCGCGAGGCGGGGAGCCTCGGGATCGAGATATCGCAGCATCCGTTCTCGGTGCGTCTGGTCCCGGGGCTTGAGAAGCCTGGTCCGGGGCCGCACCGCGATCCCATGCCAGGCTATGTGCTCGAGCGGCTGACCAGCGGCACAACGGGCGCCCCTAAGCGCATCCCTGTCCGGCAGGAAATCCTGATGCCCTCGCTGAAGGCGGGCGACGAGCAACGCGACGACGGTCCGGCGAAACTCACGCTCAAAAGTTCGCCTGCGCTGCTTTTCAAGCCGTTCAGCCATGCAGGCGGCCTGTTCGGGCTGCTACTCTCACTCTTTCAGGCGCGCCCGGTCGTGCTGTTCGAGAAGTTCAACGTCTCCGAATGGGTCGAAGCGGTCGCCAAGTACAAGCCGAAAGCCGCAAGCCTCGTCCCCGCGATGATCCGTATGGTGCTGGAGGCGGACGTCGATCCGGCGAAGCTTGCAAGCCTGATCGCCATCCGATCGGGCACCGCGCCCTTGGAGACGGAAATCCAGGAGGCGTTCGAGCAGAAGTTCAATTGCGCCGTGCTGGTTGATTATGGCGCGGCGGAATTCATCGGTGGCCTCGCCGGGTGGACACTCAAAGACCATAAACAGTTCTCCAGGGAGAAGCGCGGCAGCGTCGGCCGCGCCAAGAGCGACGTGCAGATCCGTGTCGTCGATCAGGGCAATTTCGCGCCGTTGCCTGCGGACGAGATCGGCATCGTGGAGGTCAAGTCCGACCGGTACGGTCCCGATTGGATCCGCACCAACGATCTCGCGCGCATTGATAGCGATGGCTTCATCTTCCTCAAGGGTCGTGCGGACGACGCGATCAATCGTGGCGGCTTCAAGATTTTGCCGGAAGAAGTTGCGGCTGTGCTGCGCAGGCATCCGAAGGTCGGCGATGCGGCGATCGTCGGTAGGAAGGACGTGCGGCTGGGAGAGGTGCCCGTCGCGGCCATCGAATTGCCCGAAGGTAGCACGGAAAAGCCGGACAAGGAGGAACTCGACAGTTTCCTCAAGGCTACGCTTCCGTCCTATATGGTTCCGGTCGAATATCGGATCGTGGATGCGCTTCCCCGGACGATTTCCATGAAGGTCAGCCGCCCCGAACTGAAATCCCTGCTCGGCGTCTGAGCCGCGATGGCGCGACAACCGCGTGCGGGCGGGCGAGAGGCTCCGGATGACGGCATAAGGGAGCGTGGCGAGACCGGCTTCTTTTCGCGCAACCGCCTAATCCCGATCGTCATCGCCAGCGCACTGTTCATGGATCTCATGGATTCCGCCTCGCTGGCGCTAGCGCTGCCGACGATCGCGCGAGACTTCGGGATCTCGACCACCGACCTGCGGCTCGCGTTGACCAGTTACGCCGTTACTATCGCCGTGCTGGTACCCGCATCGGCCTGGATCGCAGGGCGGTTCGGTGCGCGCAGGGTTTTCGTCTGGGCGATGATCGTCTTCATTGCTGGGTCGGTTTCCTGCGGTCTGTCGAATGATCTCGCCCAGCTTGTGTTTTCGCGCGTCCTCCAGGGAATGGGCGGGGCGATGATGACCCCCGTGGGCCGGGCCATCATGATCGGGTCAGTTGATCGCGGATCGATGGTGCGGGCAATGGCGTGGTACACGCTTCCTGCCATTCTCGCGCCGTTGATGGGGCCGCCTGTGGCGGGTTTCCTGATCGAGCTGGTGAGCTGGCACTGGATATTCTTCATCAACATTCCTGTCGGGATTTTGGGCATCGCGGCGGTGATGCGCTTCGTCCCCAAGATCGAACCCGAACCGCGCCGCCCGTTCGACATGGTCGGCTTCTTCCTCTGCGGTTCGAGCATATTGGCCCTGCTCGGGCTGGTTGAAACCGGTGGGCTGAGCGGTCAGCCCTGGCTGTTTCGCGTCCTGGCCGTAGCCGGCGCGATCACGCTGGCAATTTGTTATTGGCGACAGGCTACCCGGTCCCTGCGTCCGCTGATCGATCTTGGTGTCCTGCGGCACCGGACGCTGGCGTTCAGTCTTTCGGCCTGCGGTCTGCAACGCGTTGCGATCGGCGCGATCACAATCATGCTGCCGATGCAGTTGCAGGTGGCGCTCGGCCTCACGCCGCTTGCCGCGAGCCAGGTACCGGCTATCGGTGCGATCGGATCGATCCTTTCGCGCTTTGTCTGCCCTCTCTGGCTTCGGATCGCCGGGTTCCGAACGGTGATGGTCAGCAGCGCGCTGATGTTAGCAGCCGCGACGATCGTCCCGATCTTCTTTGAAGCGGGTACGCCGCTTTTGTGGATGTCGATCTTCATGTCATCCTACGCGCTCATTCGCGCGACCTTCTTCATGTCCGGCAATTCGCTCGCCTATGCCGATGTCGAAGGGGCCGAGATCGGGGATTCCTCCGTTCTGTTCGCCATCTCGCAACAACTGACACTGGGGCTGGGCTACATGCTCGGCGGCGGCATGGTCGCGGGGGCGGGTGGGGCGGATACCATCGATGCCTATGAGCTCGGCTATTCGATCGTGGCGTTGTTCCCGTTGGGAGCGGCGCTCATCATAGCCCGTCTACCGCAGGGTGTCGGCGAATCGTTACGACACAAGGCCGCGCCATAGAAGCGCGACGATTTCAAAGAGAGCGGAAGGAAACAGAAATGCCCCAGGTGATAAGGCTGGAGAAGAACGGCACCGTAGGCATTCTCACCCTCGATCGTCCGGATGCGATGAATGCGCTGGGCGAGGAGGGCGACGGCGAAGCGGTCGCCGCCGCGTGCGCGGAGCTGGCGGCCGACAAGACGATACGGGCAGCGATTCTGACCGGTGAAGGCCGCGCTTTTTCGGCCGGGGGCAATGTTAAGGCGATGCTCGATGGCAAGGGCAACTTTGCGGGCAATCCCGCCATGGTGCGCGAGGGTTATCGCGGCAACATCCACAAGGCCCTGCGGGCGCTGCACATGCTCGACGTGCCGTTGATCGCGGCGATCAATGGTCCGGCCATCGGCCTTGGTTGTGACTTGGCCTGCCTCGCCGATATTAGACTTGCATCGACAAAGGCAATCTTTGGCGTCACCTTCCTCAAGGTCGGGATCGTGCCGGGTGACGGTGGGACCTGGATCCTGCCGCGCATCATCGGAATGAGCCGCGCAGCCGAGCTGTTCTACACCGGCCGTGTCATCAAGGCGGATCAGGCGGCCGAATGGGGTCTCGTCTCACGCGTCGTCGAACCCGAGGCGCTGATGGACGAAGCGCTTGCCCTTGCCAGGGAGATCGCCGAGCAGCCACCCTATCAGCTGCGCGCGACCAAGGCGATGCTGCGACAGGGGCAGGCGATCAGCTACGATACCGCGCTTGAGCTGGCGGCAGCGACTCAGGGGCTGATGCACCACACCCAGGATCACAAGGAAGGTGCGCTTTCCATTCTGGAGAAGCGGCGCGCAAATTTCACCGGAACATGAGGTGCTAGACCGGCGGTGGCATCTTGTAGCCCCCGGTCGCGTCAATCCATTGGCCCGTGATCCATTCGGCCTCGTCCGACGCGAGGAAGCAGACGACTGAGGCGATATCCTCCGGCCTGCCGAGGCGCTTCATGGCCGTGACGTTTTTCACCCGTTCGGCAAATTCGGGCACCGAAAGCATATGCGCGGTGATATCGGTATGGGTGTAGCCGGTCGATACGGCATTGGCGGTGATCCCATGCTGGCCAAGATCGACCGCCAGTGACCGTGTCATCGCGAGCAACGCGCCCTTGGACATGCCATAGGCGCCGTTGAGGACGCCCGGCTGCTTTGCTGCGCCCGAACACCGATGGTCACGATCCTGCCACCCTGACGCATGCGCTTGGCGCCCGCAGCACTCATGAAGAGCGGCGCCTTGGTATTGACCGCCAGGATGCGATCGACCGCATCTTCGAAAATTTCCGTTAGCGGAACGGCGGAGGTGATGCCCGCATTATTGATGAGCACGTCCAGCCGATTGTCTCCGGCAAGCTGAGTGGCGGTTTCGTCCCAGGCGTCCCACAGCGCGTCGATCTCGGCCGCGTTTTCAAGGTCGGCCTGGTTCGTGAAGGCTCGGCCGCCCGCCGCGACCATTTCGGTCGCAACCGCCTCGGCCTCGTGACTGCGCGTGCGAAAGTTGATCGCGACCATCGCGCCCTCGGCGCCAAGCCGTCGGGCAATCGCCGCGCCAATGCCGCGGCTCCCCCCCGGTGACGAGCGCGCGCTTGTCCCTGAAACGGCCGGGCCAGTTCGTCGCATTCATCCATCAGAGCCTGCCGCCGTCCACGCGCAGGTTTGCGCCCGTGGTGAAGCCGGAATAATCGCTGGCGTAGTAAAGCGCGGCGGTCACGATTTCGCGTGGGTCGCCCACGCGTTCCAGCGCGGCACGCATGCGTACCGCCTCGGGGTCTGACCAACCGCGTGAGATATCGGTCGCGAATGCGCCGGGAGCGATAACATTCACCCGCACGCCGCGCGCGGCATATTCCATGGCAATGCCGACGCTCGCCGCGTTTAACGCCGCCTTGGCGCCCGCATAGGGCGATACGGCGGGCTGCGGCCGGATGGCGGAAAGGCTGGAGATATTGATGATACTTCCCCCCCCGGCCTGTGCCATGCGCGCCGCAATCAGTGCGGTGAGGCGAAACGGTCCCTTGAAGTTCACGTCGACCACCTTGTCGAACAGCGCTTCTCCGACCTGCGCCGAAGAGGGCGAGGCCGGCGACATGCCAGCATTGTTGATCAGTACGTCAACCTTGCCGAATTCGGCAAAGGCGGTCTCGATCAGCCGGTCGATATCGACCCATTTGCCGACATGGCAGGCCACCGGCAACGCGCGACGCCCCATCGCCCGGATCAGTTCCGCCACCTCCTCGCATGGCTCGATCTTGCGACTTGCGACAATGACGTCCGCCCCCGCCTTGGCGAAGGCGAGGCTCATGGCGCGTCCCATGCCACGGCTGCCGCCGGTGATCAGCACGACCTTTCCGGTCATGTCGAACAGTTCGGCGGGCGAGGGAAGCGCGTCCTCCGGAAGGCCGCTGAAGGCGTTGGCCCCGGTATTGATGTCCGGGTTCATGCCAGCTCTTCCTCGCGCAGTTGCAGGAAGGGCGCGAGTTTCTTCAGCGCGGCTTGCTTGCGGGTGGGAATATGCTCGGTCGGGAATAGGCCTTCCGCCGGCTTTACGCCGCGTAGGAGCCGTTTGGCCAGCGTGATTTCGTGGATCTCGGTCGGCCCATCGACAAGGCCCTGTGCTGCGGCCTTAATCCAGTATTGGCCCAGCGGAAGCTCGTTGGAGACGCCCAGTGAGCCATGCAACTGGATAGCGCGGCCGATGATGTCCTTCAGGATGCGCGGGCTCATGATCTTCGCCGCGCCGATACCGATCCGGCCGCCTTCCTTGTCGCCCTGGTCGATCGTCCATGCCGCATGTAGAACAAGCAGGCGGAACTGTAGAAGCTCGACATAGCTGTCGGCGATATATTGCAGCGTGCTCTGCTTGCGCGACAGCTCGGACCCTTGGGTGTAGCGGCTGACCGCGCGCTCTTTCATCATCTCATAGGCCTTGGTCGCAGCCCCCAGCGTGCGCATGGCATGGTGGATTCGCCCGCCGCCGAGGCGGACCTGCGAAACCTCGAATGCCTTGCCCACGTTGCCCAGCATCGCATCGGCAGGCAGCCGTACGTTCTCGTAATGAATATAGGCATGTGCACCCTCTTCCTCACTCTCGCCGAGAAGGCCGGAGTTGCGGATGATGTTCATGCCCGGCGTGCCCTGCGGCACGAGGAACATCGAGAAGCGGTCGGCAACAGGGGCGTCGGGATCCGTCACCGCCATGACGATGACGAACGCGGCCCAGCGCGCCTGAGAGGAGAACCATTTGTACCCGTTGATCACCCACTCGTCGCCATCCCTGACGGCGCGGGTCTCGAACATGCGGGGATCGGAGCCGCCCTGTGGCTCGGTCATGGAATAGCAGGAGACGATCTCGCCCGCGAGCAGGGGTTCAAGATAGGCCTTCTTCTGCTCTTCGGTGCCGAAATGGGCGAGGATTTCGGCATTGCCGCTGTCCGGCGCCTGACAGCCGAAGACACGAGGCCCCCATTTGGTCGCGCCGAGAATCTCATTCATCAATGCGAGCTGCACCTGACCATATCCCTGGCCGCCCAGCGCGGGCTTCAGATGGCATGCCCACAGGCCCTGCCGCCGGACCTCTTCCTGCAGCGGCCGGATCGCAGCCAGCGCGCGCTTGTCGGTCACGTCAAAATTATGGCCGGGCCGGTCGAATACCAGATCGAGCGGTTCCACTTCGTCCCGCACGAAGGTCTTCATCCAGTCGAGCTTCTTCTGGAACTCGGGCTCAGTCGAAAAATCCCACATTCATTCTGTCCTCGATCATTAAAGGCGTTCGCTGACGCACACCGCCTGCGAAAGCAGATCGGGTACGCGTTTCTCGAACACGGCATGGCGGAGGTTTTCTGATTTGCCACGGACGAAGCGGGCGTAACTGCCCTCAAGCAGCACCGCGAGGCGGAAGAGCGCGAGCACCATGTAATAGGGCAACGCTTCGACCGACCGTCCGCTGGCAGCGGCATAGCGTTCGGCGGCGCGGGTGCGGCTGCCGAGGCCATTCTTCCAGTCGACATAATAGGCCCAGGTCGGACCGCTCTGTTCGTCTTCCCAGCTCGACAGCAGATGCCCGAGGTCGAGCAGCGGATCACCGATGGTCGAAAGCTCCCAATCGATCACGGCGGCGACGCGGGCAGGCAGGTCGGGGGCGATCATGACGTTGGCGAAGCTGTAATCGCCGTGCATCAGGCCTGCGCTCGAACCGTCGGGACGGTTGCCGCGCAGCCACCGGACGAGCGCGTCGAGATGGGCAAGTTCGCGCACTTGGTTGCGCTTAAACTGGGAAAGCCAGCGGTCGATCTGCCGCTCTAGAAAGCCATCGGGCTTGCCGAAATCGCCCAACCCGACCGCCCGCCAATCGACGCGGGCGACGGCCGCCAGTGCGTCAATCACCGCCTCGCCCAGCGCGCGGCGATTGTCAGGGGAGCTTGCGAAGGGCCCCGGCATTGGATCGCGTGGCGTGAACCCGCCGATCCACTGCATCGCCAGGAAAGGGCCGCCGATCCATTGCGGATCGGTTGTCCCTTCAATCAGCCGGGCATGCGGCACATCGGTCTGCTTCAACGCACGCCCCAGTCGCAGTTCGCGCTCGATATTGTGCGATGTCTTGTCGTTCGCCACTGCTGGGGGACGTCGCAGCGCGTAAAATCGGTCGCCGCGCTGGACCCGCAGCAGACTGTTGCTGGCGCCGCCGGATACCTTCGTCAGTAACAGCGGCGTGGAAGCGCCCCCAAGCTGTTCGTCGAACCAGGGCTGCAGCGGCGATGGATCGGCGACGAGCGCGTCATCATCGATCCATGGCACGATACGCGCGGCCGTCACCGTGTTCATCCGGCGTGGAACGAGATGGCATTGGCGTTGGTGAATTCGAGCAGGCCCTCGATCCCATTCTCGCGGCCGAAGCCCGAACGCAGGTTGCCGCCGAAGGGCTCGTCCGAAAGCTGCGTCCCGGCGCCGCCGTTGATCGCGCAGCGCCCGCTGTGGATCTGCCGGGCCATTTCGTAGGCCGCACCAACGTCGGCCGACAATATGTAGCAGGCGAGCGCGAATTCACTATCATTGGCTAGGCGGATCGCTTCCTCGTCAGTGTCATATCCGATCACGCAGGCGACGGGGCCGAATATCTCCTCCTGCGCCAGGCGCGTGCTGTTGTCGACATCGTCGAAAAAGGTCGGTTCGAAGAAGAAGCCCTTCTCCAATCCGGCCGGGCGCTTCCCGCCGGATATCAGCCTAGCCCCGGAATCTATCCCAAGCGCGACATATTTCTCGGTCCGTTCGACCGCTGCCTTACGGATCAGCGGCCCCATCTCAATCGCTGGATCTGCGGGGTTGCCGATGCGAACCTTCGCAGCCGCTTCTTTCAGCCGCGCGACATAATCCGCGCGGACGGAATTGTGTACCAGATGCCGCGTATTGAGCGCGCAGCCTTGCCCCGAATGCGAGGTGAAACCGCGCAGGCCCGCATTGACCGCAAGCTTCATGTCAGCGTCGGGGCGCACGATCATCGCCGACTTGCCGCCGAGCTCGAGCACCAGCCGCTTTAGCGTCGGCGCGGCCTGCGCCATGATCGCCGCACCCACTGTATCCGAGCCCGTGAAGGTGACGAGCCGGACGCGCTTGTCGCTGGTGAGGAACTGGCCGACATCGATCCCGCCGGTCATCACATTGAACACGCCCTTGGGCAGACCGGCTTCCTGGGCGATGTCGCCGAACAGCGTTGCGGCGAATGGCGTATAGGGTGATGGCTTCAGGATCACTGTATTGCCCATCAGCAGCGCCGGCACCGACTTTACGAGATTGAGCATGAAGGGATAGTTGTAGGGCGTGATCACGCTGACGACACCGACCGGATCATAGCGGACGACGCTGGTGCCCAGTACCTTGCCGGTGACTTCAGCACGAGTCATTTTGGTGAAATCCTCCGCCGCGCGTTCCATGTAATAGCGGAAATGCTTCATGCCGGTGGCCCATTGGGCCCCGTTCGCCAGCGCTACCGTAGCGCCCGCCTCGGCGATCAGGATTCCGACGATTTCGTCCTTGTGCCCTTCGAGCGCCGCATAGAATCTGCGCATATATTCGATGCGTTCGTGGCGGCTCATGCGCGGCCAAGGGCCATTGGTGAATGCGTCGTGGGCGGCGCTCACCGCCGCTTCGGCATCGACAATGGAGCCGACGGGAGCGAGGCCGATAACCTCTTCGGTCGCCGGGTTGATGACCTCTTCGACGCCTGACCCGCCAGCGATAAACTCGCCGCCTACAAATATTTTGTCTTGTAGTTTCAGTGTCATTCAGTGTCCTTTGTCCTTCGGATCTTAAAGGCGTTGCGGCAACTCAAACCTTCGCCGGGTCTGCAGTCATCCGCGCCGCGATGGTTTTCGACGTGGGTTGGACGCCGCGCAACTCGATGAGATCAATCTGCGCTTCGCGTGGAAGGGTCACGATGTTGAGGATAGTTTCGGCCGCGATTTCTGGTTCGATCTGCGCGCCGGACTGGGCGTAGAAGCCCGCGTCGCGGGCGGCCGCCCTGGCCCGGGTGCGTGCCTCGTCGGACCAGTTGCGGCTGAAGGTGCCGCGTACATTGCCTGATCGGTAGGTCACGATGCGGATATGCTCGTCCGCCAGCTCCTGACGCAGCACCACTGACAGCGTTTCCAGCGCGGACTTGGTGGCCGCGTAAAGCCCCAGATGCGGATAGGGATGATTGACCGATTCCGAACTGATGTTGACGATGTCGCCACCGCCCCGCGCGCGCATCAGGGGTATGGCCTCGCGGCAGCAATAGAGCGGTCCGAGAATGTTGACCGAAACCTCGTTCTGTACGTCCTGATCCCGCGCCTCTGCGATGGGATTCGGCGTGGCGAGCGCAGCATTGTTGACGAGGATATCAAGGCCGCCGAAGCGGGCGGCGACTTCGCTGAAAACGCGCCGCAGTGCATCCGGCTCACTGATGTCGCAGGGGAAGGCGGCCGCGCGTGCGCCGATCGTGGCAACTGCCTTTTCCAGTTCCTCCGCCCCCCGTGCCAGCATGGCGACTTGCGCGCCTTCGGACGCAAAGCGCTGTGCGATCGCCAAACCCATGCCGCGCGAGGCGCCGGTCACCAATGCAATCTTGCCTGCCACTCTCACGCATTCACCCTTTTCGCCGCACCGGCGTTCAGCACTCCGGTATATTGCAAACGCTCGATCTCCTCCTCATCGAAGCCAAGCTCTGCCAGGATATCGTCACGATGCTGGTCCAGCACGGGCGGCGCGGTGCGTGGGTACGCCGGATTATCGCCCATGTCCCAGAAGGCGCCGGGGTGCCGCAATCGGCCATACACCGGGTGGGTGTAGCGTGCGACGAGGCCAAGCCGCTCATTGGCGGCATCGTGCAGGAACGCCCGGCCGCCACCGGTGGGGATCTGCACCGCCTGGAAGCCATCGGCCCATAGCCGGGCGAGGGCTTCGTGGGCGGAGATATGAGCCAGCCTGTTCGCATCCGGCGCCTTTGCGTCCGGGCCATCGAAAGCGACCCATCCGTCAAGGCACTGCACCAGCCGCCGCCCCGGTGACGTGCCAGTCTGGTCGGCGTCCAGTTCGTCGCGCCGGCCAATCAGCGATCCATCCGGCTTCATCGCGACCTCGGACATGGTAAGGATGCTCGCGCCGAGCAGCGAAGCGGCGACCTGGCTTCCTTTGCCGGTGCGCATGCGGCGGTAAAAGGCGGCAAGCATGCCAAGCGCCAGCGAGCAGGCGCACATATGGTCCATCATGCCGAAACGCAGCCAGGCCGGGCGATTGCCTGTTCCCGCATGGGCGAGTTCCCAGCCGGTCGCGGCCTGGAATAACTGGTCGTAGCCGGGCCAGTAGCGGCGCTCGCCCTTAGGTCCGTAAGCGCTGACATGGCCGAAGACGATTTGCGGATTGATCGCGCGGAGATCCTCCCAGGCGAGGCCGAGCTCGTGCGCGGTCGGCAGGCGGATGTTGTGGTGGACAATATCGGCCGTCCGGACCAGCCGCTCGATCACGATCCGCGCGTCCGGGTTACGCAGGTCCAGCGCAATGCTCCGCTTGCCGCGCTGGCAGCCGAGGAAGGCGGATTCATTGGCGCGCATCGGATCGCCCTGCGGTGGTTCGACCTTGATAACTTCGGCGCCGAGATCAGCGAGCAGCATCGTCGAGAGCGGCCCGGCTAAATAGTTGCCGAAGTCGATCACGCGGACGTCCTGCAGCAACGGGGTTCCGGCTGGCCGCGAGAGGGAGGGGAAACGGGCGGGTTGGCACGGCGCAAGCACCATCGCGCGGTCCGCGTCGGGCGAAGAGATCGCCGCACCCGTTTGGGCGGGCGGTTCGATCGTGATCGGTGCGCCTGGCACGCGGATCATGCCCATGTCGGGATCGGCGATGTCGGTGACATAGCGGTTCGCTTCGGCCTGCGCGTCGCCATAGAGCTCGCCCGGCGGCTGGGCCGATTGCACCGGAATATCCGACGTCCACAGGTCAGCTAGCCATTCCGCGCTGGGCCGGCTCTTGAAGGCGGCCACGTTCGCACCCCAGTTCACATAGCGAAAGTGCTTGGGCCATTTCGCATTCTCCGCGGCGACGGTTTGCGGCCCCATTTCATCGAGCAGGCGCTTCATCAGCGGAGTGTGATCGGCATTCTGCATGATGTGCAGCCAGACGCCGTCGGCGCATTCGAAGATGGAGGGCAGGACGCGCTTGTCAATGCGTCCTTCAAAGCCCGATGTCGGCTTTTCGGCATCGCGCCACAGCATCATCGAGGGCAGCAGCGCGCCCTGAAGAATGCTGGTGTCGGCCTTACCCGGCGGGATGCCCCGCGTCCGCGCGACCAGGCGCGCGGCGATTCCGATGGCGGCAAGCCACCCCGCGCAATAGCTGCCGAAAGGCAGTTGCACGAAAGCCGGACCATCGCGATGGGTGGCGGGTTGTTCGTTCAGCAGCCCGACCGCCGCCATCACGATGAAATCATCGGCGGGAAGAGCTGTCGTGGCAAAACCGGGCGGGACGGGGGCGATGCAGCTTGTAACGAGATGCGGCGCGTCCGCGATCAGCGCGTCGAGAAAATCCGGTTCGTGGATCAGCGCATTGGCACCGGCAAGCAGACGCACCATGTCCTGCGGATCCTGCGCCGGATCGAGCGCGATGCTGCGCTTGCCCTGGTTCCATGCGGCGAAAGCGGTGCTGCCGCGGCGCAGATCGCCACGGGCCGGTTCTACCTTGATCACGTCCGCGCCCAGTTGGCCGAGCATCATCGCCGCGACCGATCCTGCCAGCCCAGTTGCGCAGTCAATCACGCGCAGATCCTCGAACGGCAGCGCTGTCATCTGATGACCCAGGCCGGTGCGCGTTTCTCGGCGAACGCGCGCGCGCCTTCCATGCATTCCTCGCTGGCGCGCCAACGTTGCATGGCGGGCTGCACCTCCTGGCCGCCAATCGCCGCCTCGAGCGAAGGCTGATTCAGCGTGGTGTCCACAAGCTGCTTCGCGGCGGCGAGAGCGGCCGGCCCGCACTGCGTCAGCGACAGTGCCAGCGTGCGGCACGCCTCCATCAGGTCGGACGCCGGGACGACACGGTTGACCAGCCCCATCGCAATCGCCTCGGCGGCTTCGATGCGGCGGCCGGTCAGCGCAATGTCCATGGCTCGCTTGGCGCCGACCGCACGAACCAGCCGGTGTGGGCCGCCGCCGATCGCCACCATGCCGAAGCTGGGCTCGGGCAGGGCGAAGCGCGCGTGTTCGGCCGCGACGATCAGATCGCAGGCGAGCGCCAGTTCGAAACCGCCCCCGATCGCGTCGCCGTTCACCGCCGCGATCACCGGCTTGTCGAGATCGAAGCGTTGCGCGAGGCCGCCATAGCCGCCGGCGGGCATAGCAAGAGGCCCTTCGCTGCGCATGCGCCGGTTGGCCGCAGCCTTGAGATCGGAGCCGGCGCAAAAGGCACGACCCGCTGCTGCGAGGATCGCAACGCGCAGCGAGGGATCGGCCGCGAAGCGATCGAATGCCGCTTGCAATCCGCGGTGCATCTCCGGGGTTAGGGCGTTGAGCTGCTCGGGCCGATCGAGGCGAACCGTCAGGATCGGCCCGTCCGACGCCACGGCGACGCCGTCACCGATCGATTGCGCGACCGCCGCGTTCACTTGCCTCGCCATTGCGGTTTCCGCTTCTCGGCAAAGGCCCGCGGGCCCTCTTTGAAATCCTCGGACGCGCGCAGCCTATCGCGGCCCGGAAAGGAATAGTCGATCACCTCAGTGAGCGGGTGCGAGAGGCCGCACATGGCGGTTTCCTTGGTGGCGCGCACCGCCAGCGGGGAATTGGCGGCGATCGCGTCGGCCCAGCGGCGCGCCGTTTCCATCAGCTTTGCGTCAGGCACCACCTCGTTGACAAGGCCCCATAAGGCGGCGGTCGCGGCGTCGATGTCCTGACCGGTCAGCAGCATGCCCATCGCGCGTTGCCAGGGCAGGGCACGGGGGAGGCGATGGGCACCGCCCGCTCCGGCGAGCTGCCCGAACTTGACCTCAGGCAGACCGAAGCGGGCATGATCGGCAGCGATCACGATGTCGCAGGCCAGGACGATCTCGAACCCGCCGCCAAGCGCGGAGCCGTTGACCGCACAGACCACCGGCTTGAACAAATCGTGGCGGGTGGTGAGGCCGCCGAACCCGCCCGACCATTTCTCCTTGGTCAGTTGGTCGCCGCGTGCACGGGCCTTCATGTCGTTTCCGGCGCAGAAGGCCTGATCGCCTTCGCCGGTGATGATCGCCACCCAGGCGTCGTCATCCGTCGCGAATCGGTCGAATGCCTGGCCGAGTTCGATATTGGCTTTGTTGTTCAGAGCGTTACGGGCATGGGCGCGACGGATCGTGACGGTGACGATAGGTCCGTCCTTGTCATAGGCTATGCATTCGAGGCCGTTCACGCTTCCTATCTCCCGGGTCTCTCACCCTATTTAAAACTGACGGATCGTCAATAGTGAGGCTGCGTGGCGGCGGCAGTGCGGCGGGAGAAAAGTCACGCTTTTCTGCCGTTTGATCGCTATGTCAGGGCTTTGCTTACTTAGTACATAAAAACTCACATGAATATGGAAGCAGGACCATTGCTAGGCTTGGCCGTCCAGTGAGAGGAGCGAGGCAGCGATGCGGAATAGAACCGTGCGGACCGCTACCGTGCGCGAACTCGATGCCTATGCGATCGTGGATGCGCCGCTGCCCGAACCCGGCCCCGGCGAAGTCCGGCTGCGGGTGAAGGCGTGTGGCGTCGGCCATGTCGATGCGCTTCACGCCACGGGCCGGTATCAAAGCGCCGCGACGGTGCCCTTTACCCCGGGCGTCGAAGTAGCGGGGATCGTCGACAGCGAGGGCGAGGGGGTTGATGCCGTTGCGGCGGGCGATCGGGTGCTCGCGCTCGTGTCCGTGAAGGCGGGTTTTGCCGACTATACATTGGCGCCGGCCCGCCACCTCGCGCGGTTGCCGGATGCGATGGGCTTTGCTGAGGCTGCGAGCATTCGCGTCAATGCGCTGACTGCGCTGCATGCTCTGGCCGATCGCGGCAAGGTGCGGGAAGGGGAGACGGTGCTGGTTTTCGGCGCAGCGGGGGGTGTCGGCAGCGCAGCCCTGACCGTCGCCCGGATCTTGGGTGCGCGCGTCGTGGCGGCAGCATCGACACCGGAAAAACGGGACTATGCCTTGCGGCTGGGGGCAGCCGCGGCCATCGACACCGAGCCCGAAGGGTGGCGCGACCGACTGAAAGACGCCTGCGACGGGGCGAGGCCCGACATCATCTTCGATCCGGTATGCGGGCCTCTATTCGAACCGGCCTTCCGCAGCATCGCCTGGAACGGCAGGCACCTCGTGATCGGTTTCGTCGGAGGAGGCATTCCCAAAATTCCGGTCAATCTGGCACTGCTCAAGGGGGCATCGCTGGTCGGCGTGGATATCCGCAATTTCAATCTGCGCGAACCGGACAAGGCCGAAGCCAATCGCGACGGGTTGCGCCAGTGGATCGCCGACGGGACCTTCCCCGTGCCGCCGGTGACGACCTTCCCGATGGAACGCTTCCGCGACGCGCTGGAGCATGCCGCCTCGGGCAAGGGGCTTGGTAAGACCGTTTTGTTGATGGATTGAAGCAGGTCAGTCCCGGCGAAGCAGGATCGATCCGGCGAGCGGCCCGCCGCCCGCCGCCGCCACGCCGACATTGACGTCGCCCGGCACCTGCCGCGCATCGCCTTCGCCCCACATCTGGATGCAGGTTTCCCACAGCAGGCCGTAGCCATGCATCCGGCCTGCGGAGAGCTGGCCGCCGCCGGTATTGAGCGGGATCTCGCCGTCAAGCGCGATCCGGTGCCCGCCCTCGACGAACGGGCCGCTCTCGCCATGCCCACAGAAACCGAGGGCTTCGAGCCAGACCAAGGTCTGCGGGCTGAAACCGTCATATAGATTGGCGACGCGCACGTCCTTCGGGCGAAGATCGGTGCCGGCCCATAGATGGGGGCCGTTCTCCAGCGCCATCATGCCCCATTTCGGCTCGAACTGATCCCAACTGTAGCGCCCGCCGATCCGGCCGGAGAAGGATTCGATCACCAGCGGCTTCTTGCGGAGATCCCTGGCCGCATCGAGCCGGGAGACGATGATCACTGTGGAGGCGTCGAGCAGCGCGTCGCAATCATAGAGACCGAGGGGATCGGAAATCGTCCGAGCGCTCATATAATTATCCATCGTCATCGCGTCACGATAGATGGCACGCGGATTCTTCTGCGCATTCTTGCGCGAATTGAGGACGAGGGCGGCAAGCTGCTCCTTGGTGGTGCCGAATTCGTACATGTGGCGGCGAAACATCATCGCGGTGCAGGTGACAGGGGAAAGCACGTCGAACGGGCGATGATACATCCACTTGCCCGAGACCCGCTCATATCCGTCGGATGGCTTGCGCGGCTTGGAGCGGTCCTGAAGCTGCTGCGTATATTGGGCAAGTGTGCGGTAGCACAGCACATGGCGTGCCTGCCCCGAAAGGATCGCGCCGACCGCATCGAAGATCGAGGTAAACTGGGCCGGCCCTTCGACCCCGCCCGAAAAATGGGTCACGTCGATGCCGAGCGTTTCGCGCAGTTCGGTGACGTCGATCGGGGAATCATTCTTGGAAGATGCGCGCAGGGGAAAAGTGGCGATCCCGTCGATATCGCCAAGCGTCAGCCCTGCATCCTCAAGCGCCTCGTCCACGGCGTCCAGCATGATATCCCAGATCGGGCGAACATTGTCTCGACCGGGAGCGCACATGCCCACGCCGGTGATAGCTGCCTCGACCGATCCATTTCTGACTGGCATTCAAAAAATTCCTGTTTCCGGCTGGTCACGCAGCCCACTCTCTCCTTTCAGATGCGGGCTTGCTTTGGCCATATGTAATGGATGCGATATCGGTGCTTCTCTCCATGCGCCTGTCGAAAACGGGCGTATGTGCGTGACGGCCGCGTGACAGCGTCACTCCGCGAAAGGTTGCGCCAGCGCGCCGCATCGCGCAAGCCAATGTTCTGAATATAAGGATTGCACGCCATGAGCGCCCTTAGGAATTCACCGCCGCGTCGATACCTGCCTGTCATCGAGGATGGGCCGAGGGGAGAGTTCTGGCGCAGTGGGGCAGATGGCGTGCTGCGCATCACCCGTTGCCAGGACTGCAAACATTATATTCATCCCCATCGGGATGCTTGCCCCTCATGCCGTTCGCGTGACGTTGCGCCGCAGGCCGTATCGGGCAAGGCCACACTGGAGACATGGACCATCAACCACCAGAAGTGGTTCCGTGGCCTGGACGAGCCCTATGTCGTCGCTGTCGTCACGCTGGTCGAGCAGGCGGGGCTCAACCTCACCACCAATATCGTCAATTGCGATTTCGACGAACTGCGCTTTGGAATGCCAGTGCGTGTGGTCTTCGAGAATATCGAGGATGCGTGGCTGGCGTTATTCGAACCCGATACCGAAACCCGCTCTACTCCCTGAATAAGAAGAATTGCATAAGGGGCGATCGGTCCACGCACTGGTAAGGCATCATGCATGTTAGATCAGAACGACTATCGTGCAATCCTCGTCGAGCTGAACGGACATGTTTTGACCGTGACGCTCAACCGGCCGCAGAAAGCCAACAGCTTCAACAACGACATGATCCGGGATTTCGAGCGTCTGTGGAACGAAATCCGCCACAACGAAAACGTGCGCTGCATCGTGTTGCGGGCGGCAGAAGGAAAGGCCTTCTCCACGGGCGTCGATATCCGCGCCGGCTGGCGGGAAGAAGGGGCGAGCGATCCAGCGCCTTTCGATTATGATGATCCGGGCGACTGGCTGGGGCCGAAGAGCAACCGCGTGTGGAAACCCTTCATCGTCGCGGTTCACGGCATGGCGGCGGGCGGGGCTTTTTATTGGTTGAACGAAGCGGATATCGCGATCTGTTCCGAGGATGCGACCTTCTTCGATCCCCATCTAAAGTTCGGCAAGTTGTCTTCAGTCGAACCAATCGGCATGCTGGGGCGCATCCCTTATCAGGAGATATCGCGCATGGTGCTGATGGCCGATGAGGAACGCATCAGCGCGCAGACAGCGTTGCGTCTCAGCCTCGTGACCGAGGTCGTACAGCGCGACGATCTGTGGTCGCGCGCCCATGCGATCGCGACGAGCATCGCTGCGCGTGAACCCGTTCCCACCCAAGGCAGCGTTAAGGCGCTGTGGGAAGCACAGAGCATTCCGCGCGCGCAGGCCATCGCTCGTGCCGTGCAATATGTGCAGCTGAGCAAGACGACTGCCGGGGTGGAGCCGACGCCGGATACGTTCAAGGCCCGGCCATGGACCTTGCGTTGAGGGCCGGGTGATGAGCGGAAGCGAGACCGAACTGCTGGTGCGGGACGAGGGGCGTCTGCGGATCATCACGTTGAATCGCCCTGACAGGATGAATGCGCTCACGCCCGATCTCCACCATCTGCTGCAGGAGGCGGTGGTTTCGGCGGCGCAGGATACAGATGTCGGTGCGGTGGCCCTGACAGGCGCAGGCAGGGCCTTCTGTTCGGGCGGGGACATGCGCAAAAGCTCGGACGATACCGCAAAGGCTGTACGTCCGGAGACCGTGGAAGAGCGCGCGGACTTGGTCATGCATCACGGCCGCACGTCGGTGACCCTGCACCGGATGGGCAAGCCGACCATCGCGCTCATTAACGGCGCGGCGGCGGGCTCGGGCATGGCGCTCGCGCTGGCTTGTGATTTGCGGATCATCTCGGCGGGCGCGGTGATGCGTACGGCCTATGCCGGGATCGGGCTCAGCGGCGATCTGGGGCTGAGCTATTTCCTCAATCATCTGGTTGGCCCTGCCAAGGCAGCCGAGTTCCTGTTCCTGAACGAGAAACTCGACGCGGAGACCTGCGAGCGTGTCGGGCTGGTCAACCGCATCGTTGCGCCGGACGATTTCGAGAATGAGGCGCTGGCGTTGGCACGGCAGGTCGCTGCCGGTCCGACGGTCGCCTTCCGCTGCATGAAACAGAACCTGCACATGGCCGCGAACGCTCCGCTTGAACATGTGATCGAGCGGGAGGCATACAATACCGCGCGCTGCGTTCGGACGCAGGACGTGAAGGAGGCATCCACCGCTTTCCGCGAGAAGCGCCCCCCCCTCTTCAAGGGCTACTGATCGGCGGGCCGGGCGATGCGCCGGGCACCGCTCCAGAAATGATTGAGCGTCGCGCGGTCCTCGCGCGGCAGCCTTGCGAGGACGAATTCGACCGGACGGCTTCCGGTCACGCGCTTACGAACGAAGCCCGCTGGAGCTGGAGTGGTCATGTCCCGAAGGCTGATCATGGCCAGCCGGTCCGTCGTTGCATGGAAGACCACGGCGGCGGCCCCTTCGCTCACGACGATCTGCTTCGCGCCGCCCCTGAAGAACCAGCCATAGACAGTCTCGAAAGCCTCTCGTTCCCGCCCGGGCCGGAAGATCGCGATCTTGAGCCCGGCAAAATCGGCCGGCTCGAGCGCGGAGAGGGCTGCGGCCGGCTGTTCTTCGGGCAACACGATGTGCGGCTCAACCTGCATGACCGGCAAGGTCTGGAAAGCCGGAGGTGCCGCCTCCTTCAACACTAGCGCCGCATCCAGGGCGCCGGTGCGTAGGCGCGCGAGATGGCGCGCGCTCATGCCGCTCACCGTTTCCACACTCGCATCGCGCTGCCTGCCCGTGAAGGCGTCCAGGAACGCGAGGACCTCCGGCGACCAGTAAACGAATGGATGCATGCCGAAGCGGAGTCGCGCATTATTGTCGCTCGCCACGCGTTCGATTTCGCGCTGGGTGGCGGCGAGCGATCGCGCGAGTTCGCGGGCCGCCGGAAGGATCGCCTCGCCCTGCGGCGTGAGCTCGACCTTGCGGGTGGTACGGCGGAACAGGCTGAAACCGAGCTCATGCTCAAGCTGCCGTACTTGGCGCGAGAGCGTTGCTTGATCGATCCTGAGACTCTTCGATGCCTCGCTGAATGACAGATGGTCCGCCACGCTGGCAAAGCGGATGAGCTGGAGCGGGTTCGCCATTGATGTCAGTTTAGACTAATGAAGATTGGTCATCAATGGTGAGGGGATTAGCCTTAGTCCGGGAGAGGCGCGGGCAGTAATCTGGCGGCATCTTGCAAGAGGTGAGGGTCGAGATGTCAGCTTTGCATCGTGAGATCGCGGCGGCGGATTTCCGCATCACGCGTCTCGGCGGCCATGTCGGTGCGGAAATAACCGGCATCGATTTCGCGCAGCTGCAACCCGACGCCGTCTTCGATCGCATCCGGGCCGAACTTGCCGTGCACGGAGTGTTGGTATTTCGAGACCAGCAGAAGCTGACGATCGAGGAATATGTGCGGTTGGGCCAGCAGTTCGGCGAGCTTGAGAACAATGAGACCCTCGCTCACGCGGAGGGATTCCCGCAGGTGGGCGAACTCATCAAAGAGGCGGGGCACGTCACCAGCATCGGCGACATGTGGCACACCGATCATACCTATCTCCCCAGGCCGATGCCCTTCACGATGCTGCGCGCGCTGGAACTGCCCGCCTATGGCGGGGATACGCTGTTCCTCAGCGTTAAAGCCGCGTTCGCGTCGCTTCCCGACGAGGTGAAGGAGACGCTTCGGGGGCTGAAGGCGCTGCATTCGCGCTCGCACCTGATCAAGGACGGCAATTATGCCGCGCAATTTTTCAAGGAGCGCCCGGCGCGCGACGGCGGCAAATCGAACAACCAGATGTCCGTGCATCCGGTCGTCACCACCCTTCCTGAAACCGGGGAGGAGGTGCTGTTCGTGAATCCCGGCTATGTCGTCAAGTTCGATGGCTGGACGGCGAAGCTTTCAGCCGGCCTGCTCAATGCGCTCTACGAGCACTGTCTCATTCCTGAATATCAGTTCCGGTTGCGATGGGCGCCGGGCACAATCGTGATTTGGGACAATCGCCAGACATGGCACTTCGCGGTGAACGACTATCAAGGCCAGCGCCGCGCCATGCAGCGGCTCGTGATCGCCTGAGCCACGCGCTTATGTGAAGGTGACGGAGGCCGTGCCGAGGCCTTCTATGATGGCGCTCCGTTGCCCGCCTTCTTCGGGAACCACGACCATGGTATGATGAGGACAGCCCGACGAGACGATCTGGCCACGGCGCACCCGCCGGTCTTCGAGCGCGATCTGTTCAGCAAGCCAGCGAACCGCGTTGGCGGGATTGCCCATCACATCTCGGAACGAGGCTTCCGCGAGCGTTTGCCCCGTCGAATGCATTTCGACCGAAAGGCTTGGCAGATCGACATCGCATGCTCTTGTCCAGGAACCGCCGATCACTAGCATGCCTGCCACCGCGTTGTCGGCTTCGATCTCCGCGGCGCTGGGGATGACGAAGCGGTGGCGGTGGCTCGGGCTCCAGTCTTCCCAGCGCGAATCCGCGATCTCGATCGCCGGCGCGACAAGGCATCGCTCGATGACATCCTTAACGGTGCAGCCCGGTTCCAGATCGGCTTCGGCGAGGAACGCGATCTCCCCTTCGAGCAGCGGATCATTGAACGCCGCGCGGGCCAGTGTGGCGTCCCCGACGACCACCGCATCGCTCGGCAAGGCGCCCCAGGTGCCGGTCGACAGCGAGACCTTGTAAGCTCCCACTTCGATCAAACGCTCGGTGGTCAGCGCCTCGATACTGAGATGCCGCGCCGTCCGGGCCTTGGGCAGGTCGAGATTTGCGGGCCGGGGGACCGCCTTGCCCGTCCTGCGCGCCAGGAGCAGCAGGTCGGCGAGTTCCCGAGGGTCGATTCCAGCGGCGTTCATCGCTGCCTCCCTGCTTGCCGTTCGGGATCGGGATCGCATTGTGGCCAGCGAAGCCGGTACGCCTCTTTTCCGATCCATTGATGAGAAAACATCCCGAAGGCGGCGAAGCGCAGCTTTTGCCTCGCCATATCGGGCGTTAGCATGACGTGGAATGAGTAATGAACTGCCAGCCAAAGGCATCAATGCCGGCTGCCAATGTGCCGGGAGCGGAATGATGATCGAAGACACCACGCGCGAAGTTCCGGTTGAGGATCCGCAGTTCTACCTGAACAATCCCTGGCCGACCTTCGCGTGGATGCAGCGCGAGGCGCCTTTCTATCGCTACAAGTCGCTCGATACGTTCATCATCACGCGGCACAGGGACATTATGGCGATCGCGCCGCGCGCGGATGTGTTCAGCAATGCGCGCGGCATATTCCTCAACGAGATCAAGTATCGCGAGGCGGCTGGGGGGACCAACTTCTCGGAAGGTTTCTGGCCCAAGGGTGGGGAGCAGATCGGCAACACAGATCCGCCGCGCCATCAGGAGCTGCGCCGGGTAAGCCAAGGCGCCTTCACCGTCCCAGCGATGGAAGCGATGTATGCTAAGCTGAACGATCATGTCGGCCATCTCCTTGATGACATGGCCGATCGCGGTGATGTCGATTTCTGGGATTTCGCCGCAGCCGTTCCGATTGAGGCCGCGTGCCACTCGATCGGACTACCTTCTACCGACCGATCGCGCGTGCAGTTCTGGAGCGACGAGCTGGAAAAGCTAGGCGCCGATATCTCGTTCGAGGAGCTGCAGGCGGCCGTCGCCGAGTTCGACAGCCTCAAGGCTTATATCTCTGAGAATGTCGCGATCCGGAAGGCGGAACGCGCCGCCGGCAAGAACCAGGGACTGGATTTGATTTCGGTGCTGCTCGATGCCGAACTGGACGGACAGAAGGGCGTCAAGCTTCCCAATGTCATCACCTTCGCAATGACGGCGATGGCGGCGGGCGCTGACACGACCCGTGCACTGCTGCTCGGACTGCCATATTATTTCGCAAAGAATCCGGATCAGTGGAAGATACTGAAGGAGGATCGCTCGCTTGTTCGTAACACGATCGAGGAAACCCTGCGGCTCGTGACGCCCGCACGCGCCTTCTTGCGCTATGTGAGCAAGGACATCGAGATAAACGGCCAACCCATGAAGGAAGGGCAGCATGTCTATTTGATGTTCATGGCTGCCAATCGCGATCCCGAGGCTTTCGAGGATCCGCATCGTTTCGACGTCAGGCGTGCGAACGCCTCACGTCATCTTGCATTCGGAGCCGGCCCGCACCTGTGCCTCGGACAACGCCTGGCGCGGATGGAAGGCGCGCTTGTGCTGAACGCCATGCTAGATCGGTTTGGCTGCATCGAGCTCACCGGTGAACCGAAGCCGGTGGTGCACATTATTCGCAACAGCTGGGAAAACATGCCGGTCCGCCTCGTGCGCTAACGCGATGCGAGCTTCGGTTTCCGTCGATCACGCCTTTTCGAGTATGTGGACTGCGCAAGCGCTGCCGAGGCCGACCACGTGGGTCATGCCGATCCGTGCGCCTTCAAGCTGACGCGCACCGGCTTCGCCACGCAGGTGCTGCGTGATCTCGTAGATGTTTGCGATGCCCGTCGCGCCGAGCGGATGGCCCTTTGACAAAAGCCCGCCCGACAGGTTCACCGGAATCTTGCCGCCGATGCTCGTCGCGCCGCTGTCGAGAAACGCGCCACCTTCGCCCTCGCGGCAGAGGCCGAGATTCTCGTAATGCGGTATTTCGGCGGTCGCGAAGCAATCATGCAGTTCGACGAGGTTCACATCCTCAGGCCCGACGCCTGCCATTTCATAGGCAGATTGCGCGGCGAGCCGAGTGACGCTGTTGACATCCTGCATAACGAGGTTCCGTTCGCTGAACGGGTCGCTTGCGAGCGCGGAGCCGCGAACGCGCACGGCCCGCTGCATCAACCCCGATTTGCGGGCCTTCTCCTCGCTCATCAGGATCGCCGCCGCCGAACCATCGACATTGACCGAGCACATCAGCTTGGTGAGCGGATAGGCGATCATCTCCGCCTCCATCACCATCTTGAGCGGCGTTTCCTTCTGGTACATCGCCTTGGGATTGAGCGTGGAATGCTTGTGGTTCTTTTCGGACACGCGGGCGAACTGTTCGAAAGTCGTGCCATATTTGCGGGTATGTTCCATGCCCATCTGGGCGAAGACGGCGGGCATGACGCCTGATCCGAGGAGCCCTTCCGTCGGAATCGGCGAGCCGCCGCTGTTCTTGGGCACCAGCATGCCTTTGCCCATCTTCTCCGCGCCGACGGCCAGGCAGGTATCGTACATGCCGGCCTTGATCGCGATGAACGCCTCGCGAAATGCGGTGGCGCCGGTGGCGCAGGCGTTGGTCACATTCACGACCGGAACGCCGGTCTGGCCGATGGAATGCAGCATGCGCTGCCCCATCATCGTGCCGTTGCAGGTGCCGGCGTAGATCGCCTGCACGTCCTTAATCGAAAGGCCGCAATCGTCGAGCGCCATGAGCGCGGCCTGGGCAGCGAGGGTTTCGGGCTTGGCATCGTCGAACCGGCCGAAGCGGATCATGTCGATGCCGACGATGTAGACGTCATTGCTCATCACGCGGCCCTTTCGCCGGGAACGAAAAAATGAGCTATGTAGCCCTCGCCATTTTCGACCGCGGTCGCGGCGCTGCGGAAGACGACCTTCACGGGCATCCCGAATTCCACCTTGGCCGGATCGGGCTCGATCTCGAGCAGGTTACCGCGCACCGTGCCGCCGCCATCGAGATCCACCGTCGCGGAAATGAAGGGCACGGTCACGCCGGGCAGGCTGCGATAGATGATGGTGTAATTGTACAGTGTCCCATGGTCGGCCAGCCTCACTTTGCGCGTTTGTCCGCGTGCAGCACATTTGGGGCAGTTTTCGAAGGATCCAAGATGCGTGGCGCCGCATGCGCAGCAGCGGCTGCCAATGAGATAGGGAATACCTGCCTCGTCGATGGCGGTGTAGGGGACTAGGGGCTGGGCATCGGTTTTGGCGTCCGACATCAAGGCTTACCTCTGGTTTCTATTCTACGGGAACCGCCTCATCACGCCCGGACCAGGTAAAGGATCCGGTGGAGGGGCATCGGTCGGACGATACTGCATATTCAGGGCGTACGGCAGACGGAATTGCCCATAATTAGGAGCAGTCTGGCGTCCCTCTGAAATCGGCCGAATAGCAGCTTCTGCCAGCCTTTGTGCAGATTGACTCGATGTCATGGCGGGCTAAGAAAGGCGCGATGAATTTGCGCTGGATCACCCTGTTTGCAACGATCGCCGAGGAGGGGTCATTCACGCGCGCGGCGACCAGGCTCAACATCGCTCAGCCCTGGTTGTCCGCCCAGCTTCGCAAGCTCGAATATGAACTGGGTGTCCAGCTGCTGATCCGCGAGAATGTCGGCGTCCGGGTCACCGAGGCGGGCAAGCGCCTGCTGCCCTTTGCCAACCAGTTGACGGAATCCGCGCGCCTGTTCCGCGAAACCGCGCGCAGCCTCAGCGATACGCGCAGCCGAGTGGTGAAGCTAGGATGCCATATCCCGATCATCGACATGCCGGCGCTCAAGGCGATCTCGTTGAACTTCACGCAGAAATACGCGAATTACGAGCTGAACACGATCAGCGAGGAACCCGCCGATCTGGTCAAGGCGCTCGATGAATCCCGCATCGATGTGGCGCTTCTCCCGGCGGAGTCGGTGGTGGAGGAGGCCGAACTGGACAGTGTCTCGCTTGGCCTGTCGCAGGTGTATCTGCTCAGCCCCAAGAAGCGGAAGGTCGGCCAAATCGAGGCGCTGAAGGGCGACGCGGTCGGTGTTCCTCCGCGTGAGTGGGGGCCGGATTTCCATGGCCGGCTGTGCAAGCTTTTCGAGCGCGCGGGTGTGAGTCCCACCCATGTGCCGGAATATGACCGGCGCGCCATCGAACATGGTGTCGTCACCCGCTCCGAACTGGCGGTGCTTGCGCTCGATGAGAATGATGTCGCGTCGCTTGATCCGAAGATCCACGCCCTGCGGCTGGAGGGGCTGACGGTGGAGCATCGCCTGTGCAGGCTGGCCGACCGCGATCTGGGCCGGGCGGCGGAACGGTTCTGGACATTAAGCAAGCGGTCCGCGGTGGCGCAGGCCCCTGTGGAGGCTGGAACGTCTGACCCCTAAATTGCGACAATCGCGTTGTGGGAAGGTTCTGGGTGGCGGGTTAGACCGCGATCAGGCCAAGCACAGAGCGATCAAGATCCATGGACCTCCACTTCACGGCGGACGATCAGCAATTCCGCGAACAGGCGCGCGAATGGTTGAATGCTAACATCTTCAAGGACCGCCGCCCGCATGGCGGCGAGGAAATGCGGCAGTACGACCTCGCATGGCAAAAGTGCCAATATGACGGCGGCTGGGCGGGCGTATCCTGGCCGAAAGAGTATGGCGGCATGGGACTGGGGCTCACCCGCCAGCTGATCTGGTACGAGGAATATGCGCGCGCCAAAGCGCCGGACAACCACCTCTGCTTCGTCGGGCTGAATCACGGTGGTCCGACGATCATCGCACGCGGTGACGAGGACCAGAAGAAGGAGCATCTGCGCCCGATCCTTTCGGGTGAGAAGATCTGGTGTCAGGGTTTTTCCGAACCCAATGCGGGATCGGACCTCGCATCGCTGAAGACCCGGGCCTATGTCGATGGCGACGATCTTGTCGTGACCGGTTCGAAGATCTGGACGAGCCACGGTCATCTGTCCGACATGCAGGAATTGCTTGTGCGGACCGATCCCAGTGCGTCCAAGCACAGGGGCATAAGCTGGGTCATTTTCGACATGAACACGCCAGGTCTCGAACTACGGCCGATCGAGATCATGACCGCGCCAAATCACCAGCATTTCGTTCAATGCTTTTACGACGAGGCGCGCGTTCCGTTGAAGAATGTCGTCGGCGGCCTCAACAACGGCTGGTCGGTCGCGATGTCGACCCTGGGGTTCGAGCGCGGCACGGCCCAGATCAAGGATCAGATCCGCTACGCGTTTCTGGTTGAGGAGATGATCCAACGCGCGCGCGATCGCTATGGCGATGCGTTCATCAGCCACGATGAATTCGGTGCCCGTTTGGCCCAGTTACGGGCTGACATGGCGGCGGCGCGCGCGATGACCTACATGGTGGTCAGCCGCGCGCAGCGCGACGTGGGTACGGCGATGGCATCGCTGATGCGGGCGATGGTGGGCGATGTGCAGCAGCAGGTCCGCCGACTGGCCTTCGACATCATCGGCACCGATGCCTGCGAGAACCCGGAAGACGATGACTGGGTCTATTTCTACTTGCGCTCCTATTCGACGACGATCGCAGCCGGAACGGCCCAGATCCAGCGAAACATCATTGGCGAGCGCGTGCTCGGCCTTCCCCGCGATCGCTAATCGGAGGAATGACAGCGATGGATCTGCTTCCTTCCGACGATCAGCAGCAGATCGTCGATACCATCAAGAGCTTCCTCGCCAACGAGGCGCCGGTCGATCGCCTGCGCGAGTTCGGGGCGATCGGCAACCCGGATGCCCGGCTCTGGCCGCAACTGGGCGAGCTCGGTTTCTTTAGCCTTGGCCTGCCCGAGGACAAGGGCGGCGTCGGGTTGACCGCAGCCGAGGAGATGCTGGCATTTCAGCAGTTTGGCTATCATCTCATCTCGATCGAGATATTCGGCATGGTGCTCGGTGCTCGGGTGGCTGCCTTTGCCGACGACACGGTGTTGAGAGACGAGCTGCTGTCGGGTTCATTGCGCGTTGGGATCGCCAACCATCGCGGCGCGGCCGGAGGGGCGTGTGACTATCACCTGTTCGAAGCCGACAAGGCCGATCTCGTCTTGCTTCTGGAGGAGGCACGCGCCGCTCTTTACCAGCGGAACGCCTTTACGGACATCGAGCGCGTCAATTCGACCGATGCGGTGCTCGTCCTGGAGCGCGCCACGCTGGGCGATATCGCCCCGCGCGTGCAGATCGCCAAGCAGGTCGACAATGTGCACAGCCGAGCCCTGATGCTGCTTGGTGCCTACGCGGTCGGCGTCGGCGAAGGTGCACGCGATATGGCGGTCGATTATGCGCAGGTGCGCGAACAGTTTGACAAGCCGATCGGCGCATTCCAGTCGATCAAGCATATTTGTGCGGACATGGCGATCCGGTCCGAAGCGGCCTTATGCCAGGCTGCCTTTGCTGCCCTGGCGCTCGCCGACGAACTGCCCGATACCGATTTCCATGCGGTCGCCAGCAAAATTGTCGCGACTCGGGCGGCCGTCGCGAATGGCGCGGCCAACATCCAGGTGCATGGCGCGTTCGGTTTCACCGCTGAGGCCAATGCGCATCACTATCTCAAGCGCGCGCATACCACCGACTTGCTTTGGGGTTCCCTGCGCGAACAGCGCGGCCGTATCCTGACTTTCCCTACGCCTGAGTGAGCGGAGGCCAGCAATTGCACTACGAAACAATCCTATTGAATGTCGTGGGCGGGGCTTATCGCCTCATGCTTAATCGACCCGACAAGCTCAATTCCTTCAATGTGCGCATGCATGATGAGGTGCGCGACGTCCTCACCCGGATCGAAGGGGATGCCGCCGCACGCGTGCTGCTCATCACCGGAGCGGGGCGCGGTTTCTGTGCGGGGCAAGATCTGGGCGATCGCGACGTCAATGCGGGGCCGCTCGATCTCTCGCAGGGGCCCGAGAACGACTATAATCCACTGGTGCGCAGGCTGGTCGCGTTGCCATTGCCAGTGGTGTGCGCCGTCAACGGCGTGGCTGCGGGGGCAGGCGTCAACATTGCGGCGGCCTGCGATATCGTGGTCGCGAAGAAATCCGCCAAATTCGCTCAGTCCTTCTCGGCGATCGGTCTCGTCCCGGATTCCGGCGGAACCTGGACGCTTCCGCGTCTGATGGGGCAGGCGAGGGCGCTTGGCTTCACGCTGCTGAGCGAAAGGCTGACCGCCGAGGAAGCCGAGGCGGCGGGGCTGATTTGGAAAGCAATCGATGACGACGGCTTTGACGAAGCGGTCGAGGCGATCGTAGTGAAACTGGCCAAGGCGCCGACATTCGGGTTGGCCTCCGCCAAGCGCGCCATTCGCGCAAGCTGGGCATCGACCCTGGACGAAGCGCTCGACCGTGAGCGTGACATGCAGAGGCAGTGCGGGCTATCCCCGGACTATCGGGAAGGCGTGAACGCCTTCAAGGAAAAGCGCACGCCCGAATTCACCGGCGCGGGACCAAAGCCGTGAGCCGGCTTAGAACCCGCTTCACCGAGACGTTCGGGGTCGAGCATCCCATCGCCCAGGGCGGCATGCAATGGGTTGGGCGCGCGGAACTGGTTTCGGCGGTCGCGAATGCCGGCGCGCTCGGCTTCGTGACGGCACTGACCCAGCCGTCGCCCGATGATCTCCTGAAGGAAATCGAGCGCTGCCGGAGCATGACCGACAGGCCATTCGGCGTGAACCTCACCATCCTCCCGTCAATCAATCCGCCGCCCTATGCCGAGTATCGGCAGGCGATTATCGAGGGCGGCATCAAGATCGTCGAGACAGCGGGCTACAAGCCGCAGGAACATGTCGATGAATTCAAGAAGAACGGCGTCAAGATTATTCACAAATGCACCGCTGTGCGTCATGCGCTCTCTGCCGAGCAGATGGGTGTCGATGCCATCTCGATCGACGGCTTCGAGTGCGCCGGCCATCCAGGCGAGGATGATATCCCAGGTCTGGTTTTGATCCCGGTAGCTGCGAGCAGGGTGAAGCTGCCGATGCTGGCAAGCGGCGGGTTCGGCGATGCACGCGGCCTGGTGGCAGCGCTCGCGCTGGGTGCCGACGGCATCAACATGGGGACGCGTTTCTGCGCAACCCGGGAGGCACCGATCCATGAAAATTTCAAGCGCGCGCTGGTCGAGGGAGACGAACGCGCCACCAACCTCATCTTCCGGACTTACCGTAACACCGCGCGTGTCGCGAAGAATGCTATTAGTGACATGGTCATCGCGATCGAGGCGGAGGGCAAGCCGTTCGAGGAAGTCGCCGGGTTGGTCAAGGGCGCCAAGGGACGCGAGGGCCTTGAAAGCGGCAATACCGAACATGGCATCTGGACGGCCGGAATGGTGCAGGGGATCATCAATGACATCCCGACCGTCGCGGAGCTGATTGAGCGTATTATCGGCGAGGCGATCGAGATCATTGGGGGGCGTCTTGCGAAAGCCGTTGCTCGTGAGAGGGGATGAATATGACTGTGAAGATCAGGGTCAGGGTCGAAGGCTGTGTCGGACATGCGCGCTGTGCTGCCGTCGCGCCCGAAGTCTATGAATTGGACGACGACGGCTTCAACACCACTGAATATAAGGAGGTTGATGAGTCGCTGCGGCCGCAAGCGATCCGCGGCGGGCGCGCCTGCCCTGAAAAGGTTATCAGCATCGAGGAAGAGTAGGTGGTCTGACGCTGGGCCACCCGGTCCATGACCTTGGACCCGGTCGAGCAGCACGGCAGCCTGGATTGGGGAATCAGTGAATTTCGACTTTTCCGAAGAGCAAGAGCTGCTCCGCAGCGAGGCACGCAAGTTCCTCGAAGCGCGCTGTCCGCCGGCGAGGGTACGCGGCGTGCTCGGTGATGCGTCGCGCGGCCGCGACGAGGCGCTGTGGCGGGAACTGGTCGAACAGGGCTGGACTGCGCTGACCCTGCCGGAGGAGCATGGCGGGCTGGGCATGTCGCGGACTGACCTGTGCGTGCTGGCAGAAGAACTGGGGCGAGTCCTCGCACCGGTGCCCTTCGCCTCCACCGTCTATATTCTCGCCGAAGCCTTGCTAATCGCCGGTACGCCGACGCAGCGGGCAAGGCTTGCCGATATCGCGGCGGGCACGTGCATTGGTTGCCTGGCGATCGCCGAGGGGCCTGGAGAACCCCGCCTGGACGATGTTGCAGCATCCGTGCGGAATGGCAGGCTGCACGGCACCAAGCAGCCGGTGGTCGATGGGATGGCAGCCACGGATGCCCTCGTTCTGGCGAAGGACCAATTTCACACGGCGCGATTGTTTCTCGTCTCGCTTGAGGGAGAGACCGTAGCCCGCGAAGCTCTCAAGACGCTCGATCCTTCGCGGGAGGCCGCGCGGATCACATTCAGCGGTACTCCGGCCGAGCCGATCGGCGAACCGGGTCTTGTCGATCGCTTGCTGGACAGCGCCGCAGTGCTGCTGGCGTTCGAGCAGGTGGGGGCGGCCGATCGGGCGCTTGAGCAGGCTGTCGATTACGCAAAGGAGCGACATGCTTTTGGCCGCGCCATCGGCAGCTATCAGGCGATCAAGCACAAGCTCGCCGATGCCTATGTTAATAACCAGATCGCGCGGTCGAATGCCTATTACGGCATCTGGGCACTCGATGCGGGCAGCGATGAACTGCCCCAAGCCGCCGCTGCCGCTCGCGTCGCTGCATCCGCTGCCCTCTGGTACGCATCTCGGGAATCAATCCAAACCCATGGCGGGATCGGCTTCACCTGGGAGGCAGATCAGCACCTGTACTATCGACGTGCGCTCTTTCTCGACATGGCTATCGGATCTCCCCGCCTGTGGCGCGATCGGCTTTTCACGGCCGTCGAGGCGCAGGGGGCGGCGGCGGCGTAATGGACTTTTCCGATACCCCCCAGGAAGCCGAATATCGCGCGAGGGTGATAGCCTTCCTCGATGCGCGTCGCGGCGCGCTTCCGTCGGTTTCGGGTGACGAGGCGGCGCGGCTAAAAATGCAACGTGATTGGCAGGCCATTAAGGCGGAGAACGGATTCGCCTGCATCTCTTGGCCAAGGGAATGGGGCGGGGCAGGCGGCACCGCGATGGAGCGCGTGATCTTCCGCGAAGAAGAGGCAAAGCGCGGCGTTCCGGATGCCTTTTTCGGCATCGGCCTTGGGCTCTGCATCCCGACGATTATCAAATATGCCTCGGAGGCGCAGAAACACGCGATCGTCGGCCCCGCCGTGCGCGGCGAGGAAATCTGGTGCCAGCTTTTCTCGGAGCCTGCCGCAGGCTCAGATCTGGCTGGCGTGCGCGCCAAGGCCATCAAGGATGGCGATAGTTGGATCGTCAACGGCCAGAAGGTCTGGACGAGCGGCGCGCACTATTCGGATTATGGTCTCGTCATCACCCGTACCAATGTCGACGCTCCGAAACACAAGGGTCTGACGATGTTCTTCGTGCGGATGGATGCACCGGGCATCGAAATCCGGCCGATACACCAGATGTCGGGCGGCGTCGAATTCAATGAGGTCTTCTTCAACGATGTGCGCATTCCCGACGAGCAGCGGCTCGGTGAGGTCGGCGAGGGCTGGCAGGTCGCGATCTATGCATTGATGAATGAGCGCGTGCAGGGCGGCAAGGAACGCGGGCTTCCGGCAGCGGAGATCATCGCACTGGCCCGCAAAACGCCGGTCGGGTCCGGCACGCTGGTCGATGACGGCGCCTTCCGCGCAGCCTTCGCGGACTGGTATGTCCGCACCCGCGGGATACAGCTGACCCGCTACCGCACGCTTACCGCCATGTCGCGCGGGCAGTCTCCCGGTCCCGAAGCCTCGATCGGCAAGCTGGTCACGGCGTTCGAGCTGCAGGAAATGTCGCGCCTGCTGGTCGAGGCGCAGGGGCCGTTTGGGCTGATCGATGATGAGGCGTTCTCGATGGCGGATGGCAGCGTGCACCATGATCTGCTGCACGCGCCCGGCATCCGCATTGCCGGCGGCACCGATGAGATCCTGCGCAACATCATCGCCGAACGCGTGCTTGGCCTGCCCAAAGAGCCTCAGCCGGACAAAGATATCCCGTTTTCCGAAACGCGTTGAGCCTCAAGCGCGGTCGATCGCGATCCATTTTCTTGAGATGGCCGCGCGGTGTGCCGCGTGAAGCACGGCTTCGACATGGTAGGCATCCTCGAAGCTGGGGAGGGGGCTCCCGCCGTGCCGAATCACGCGAACCATGTCCTTGACCGCGCAGGCGATATCATAGGCCTGCGGGACAGACGGCGGTTGGTCGAAGTGAATATCGTCGGTGCATTGAAAAGCGGACGCGACGGTGACGGTTTCGAGCGGACGTCCTGCCACGCCCTTGCTCAGCTTCAATCGCGGTCCGCACGGAAATCCGCTCTTATCGGTGGTGACGACGGTCGTCTGCTCGCCGGTCAGCTCCATATACCATCCCGTCTTCGCCGGGGATGACCAGCCAAGCGTCAGAACGCCCATGGCGCCGCTCGCAAATTGCAGCATGAGTTGCGCGGTATCTTCGACTTCCGGGCGCTGGACGCTACCGTCCGGGAAGCGCCATTCCTCGTTTGCGATCGTCATTTGTGCCGTGACGGCCTGCACCGGCCCGAGCAGCCACGTGAGCAGGATCAGTGAGTGGGTGCCGAGATTGCGCATCGCCGATGCGCCATGCTTGCGGACGCCGAACCACTTCCAGCCCTGTCCCCCACCGTCAGGGGCTGCGAAGTGGCTGATAAACAGTCGTGCGTGGACAGCGATCGGTCGGCCCACCTCGCCGCGTTCAAGCATCTGCTTGATCTCGCGATGGGCGGGCTGCCACGGAAACACCGAATCCAGGACACACACCGTTCCCGCGTCGCGTGCGGCGTCGCGCATCGTGCGGGCGGTCACCAGATCGGGCGCGAAGTTGGCGCTGGCCAAGACATGCTTGCGGCTAGCAAGCGCGGCCAGAACCATCGGCGCACGGAGATCCGGTCGCGTGCCCACATCGATGATGTCCAGTTCTGGATCGGCGCACATCGCAAGTGCGTCCCAATGGGCGTTGGCGACACCATATTTCGCGGCGGCGGCTTCCGCGGTTTCGCGCCGGGACGTGCAGACCGCCTGCACATGCGCCTCGCCGGTTGCGTGCCAGGCAGGGAGATGGGCGCGCATGCCCCAGTTAGCGCTGATCACGCCCACCCGCAGTTTTTCCGCCATGTCGTTTTAGCCCCGCCCGATCAGGGGCATGCCTGTCGCCATGATCGTCATAAATTGCACGTTGGACTCCAGCGGGAGCCTAGCCATGAAGACTACCGCGTCGCTCACGCTTTTGAGTGGCATGACGGGTTCGGGGGCGATCCGCCCGTCCGCCTGCTCGGTGCCGGTGACAAGGGTTGAGGCGATACCGGTTTCGGCATTGCCGATATCTATCTGGCCGCTGGCGATAGCGTGGGAGCGGCCGTCAAGCGCGATCTGTTTGGTCAACCCTGTGATCGCATGCTTGCTGACGGTATAGGCCGCGCCGCCGGGGCGCGGCGCCTGCGCCGAAACCGAGCCGTTGTTAATGATCCGGCCGCCGGCGGGTTGCTGAGCCTTCATCTGCCGGAACGCGGCGCGCGCGCAGAGGAAGGCGCCGGTGACGTTGGTCGCGAGCACGCGCTCGAAATGGCGCAACTCGACATCCCCAAAATACGCCTTGGGAGATGATGTGCCGGCATTGTTGAACAACACATCCAGCCGGCCGAAATGATTGGCTACACGTGCGAAGACTTCTTCAACGGCCTCTTCCTTGGTTACGTCCGCAGGAAGAAGCAGGGGGCTCCAGCCGGCTGTGACGATCTCCGCCGCCGTCTCTTCCAGCCGTTCCGTTTTGCGGCCGACTAAGGCCAGTTCGAACCCTGCCTCGGCGAGAGCGATCGCGCAGGCACGACCGATGCCGCTCCCCGCACCGGTAACGAGAGCGATACGTCGCGAGGGATTGTGGCTGGCCATTATTGAAGCTCGCTGATCATCTAGCGCAGGACAGAGAGTCCGTTCCTGATTACGGTGACGCTGCGATCCGGCACATCGACTTCGAACGATATCGCGTTGTCATCCCGCCACAGCCGGATCCGTAACTTGTCGCCGGGATATACCGGAGAAGAGAAACGCGCCTGATGACTTGCCATCCGGCTTGGATCGAAGTCGCAATAGGCCTCGAGCACTGCCCGGCAGGTAAAGCCATAAGTGCATAGGCCATGAAGGATCGGCCCACGAAAGCCCGCCGCCTTGCCGCGCTCAGGATCGATATGCAGGGGATTGCGGTCTCCGCTGAGCCGATAGATGGCGGCCTGATTTCCCGCGGTTTGATATTCAATCACTTTATCAGGCTCCCGCTCCGGCACAGGGTGCGGGATCGGAGTGGCCGCAGTCGAACCCCCGGTGCCGCCGTCGCCGCGCGCCAGGATCGTCCGCACCAGGGTGGCCACCGGTTCGCCGCCGCTCTCGTCGTGCAGCACGGTCTGGCGCACGATCAGCGCGCCCTTGTCCTTGCCCTTGTCATAGACTTCGACGACGCCGCTATCGGCGATCAGCGTTCCCGCGGCCGGCATCGGCCGGTGGAAAATGGTCTTCTCCTCGCCATGCAGGACGAGCTTGTAGTTCACCCCGAGCTGGGTTGTGGCAACGCCCGCGCCCCAGGCGACGACGGTCGCTAGCGTCGGTACCGGACGCAAATCCCGCTCATAGACGAAGGGCAGTTCGTGCACGTTCATCGGGTCGGCGCCGAGGCCCACGCCGAGCGCGTAGAGCATCGTTTCGCGATCGGTGTAGGCACATTTACGGCCCGTTTCCTTCAGATCGAGGACGGCGGGATAGTCGATCGGCATGCCTGTCGGTCCTTCAATTTTTCGGCTGGGGCATTCCCGTCAGCCCTGTTGCGGGCCGTAGGCGGTCACCCATTTGTCGGCGCGGTCGGGGAAGAAGATCTTGCCGTCGGCGGCGGCCCTGGCGATTTCCTGCGGCGTAATGGTCTCGCCGGGAACATAGCCCTCATGCACTTCGAACCGGCATTCGCCAACCCAGCCGCCGCCCGCGAGCAAGGTCTTGCCGGTGTGGTCTCCAGACAGGTCACTGACCATGTAGAGCAGGGTAGGGGCCACGCGATCGATATGGAACTGGCGCTGATAGGCCTCGGGCATGTGCGCGGTCAGCGCCGTCGCGGCGGCGGGGCCGATGTTCCAGACGCGGATACCGTATTTCCGGCCTTCGATGGCAAGCGACGTCGAAAATCCGATCACACCGCACTTCGCCGCGCCATAATTGGTCTGGCCGAAATTGCCGCGAATGCCAGCCGTTGAGGTGGTGTTGACGATCACGCCGCCGGCGCCATTATCCTTCATCCACGAAAAGACCGGCTTGGTGACGGCGTAGAGCGCTTTCAGGTGGACGTGCATGATCGCATCCCACTGCGCCTCTTCCATCTTTATGAGCGACGAGTCGCGCAGGATGCCCGCATTATTGACGAGGATATCGACCTTTCCAAAACGGTCGAGCGCTGCCTTGAGCAGGCTTTCGCCTCCCGCGATATCGCCCACGTCACCTACATTGAGCGCGGCCTTGCCGCCATCCTCCACGATTTGCCGGACGGTTGCCTCCGCCGCTTCGGCGGAGAAATCATTGACCACCACCGATGCGCCCTCGCGGGCCAATGCCTGCGCATAAGACCGTCCGAGCCCGGCGCCCGCGCCGGTAATGATCGCAACCTTGCCTTCGATCAGACCCATTCGCCCTGTCTCCATTGACGCCAGATAACCGACCCGATCGCGCGATGTCGAAGCTGGGTTGGCCATAGCTTAGGACATGTTCCCATAAGCCTCGATCGCAGTCTTCACTTCAAGGCGGCAGCAGGGGCCCGGCTTTAGGAACCGATGTTGATCTGAACGCTTTTGATCGTGGAAAATTCGTAGATCGCGTCTTGGCCGCTCTGGCGGCCGAAGCCGCTGTCGCCGCGCCCGCCGAATGGAAAGGCAGCTTCGCCCTTGCGATACTGATTGATCCAGACGGTGCCGGCCTTGACCGCCGCCGCCACCCTGTGCGCGCGTCCCAGATCCTTCGACCACACGCCCGCCGCGAGACCATATACCGAATTGTTGGCAATGCGGATGGCCTCGGCCTCGTCCCGGAACTTGATGACCGATAGCACCGGGCCGAACACCTCTTGCTGCGCGATCGTCATATTTTCGGTCACATCGGCGAAGATGGTGGGCTTGAAAAACCAGCCGCTCAGATCGGCGGGCTGCTCGCCTCCCGCAACCAGACGCGCACCTTCGGATTTCGCTATGTTCACAAGGCCCTTGACCTTATCTAATTGGGCGGCGGTACAGAAGGGTCCCATTTGGGTGTCCGGGGCGGCCGGATCCCCCAGCTTCACGGCTATCGCCATTGACGCCAGCTTTGCGATTACATCATCGTAAATGCTCTCGTGCACCAGCGCGCGCGATCCGCAGACGCAGCTCTGTCCGGAGGACGCAGTGAAGCCGGCGAAAACGCCCGCGATCGCCCTTTCGAGATCGGCATCTTCAAAGATCATGTTAGCGGATTTGCCGCCCAGTTCCATGACCGTTGGAATCAGCAGTCGCGCAGCCTGCTCCCCGACCATCCGGCCCGCCTCCGGCGACCCGGTGAAGGCGATCTTGTCGACATTGCGGCTGTTGCAAAGCGCCGCTCCGACGACTGGACCCATGCCAGTCACAACATTGAGCACGCCGGACGGAAAACCGGCCTGATGCGCCAGCTTGGTCATCTCCATCGTCTCGCAGGACGCGAATTCGGAAGGCTTGAGCACGATGGTGTTACCCGCCGCCAGTGCGGGTGCGCCGCCCTGCGCGAAGATCACCAGCGGCGAGTTCCACGGTGTCTGGAAAGCGACCACGCCATAGGGCTCGTGGAGGGTATAGCTGAACACATTCGAATCGGCTCCACGGATGACTTTCCCGAAGATATGATCGGCGATCTCGCTGAAATAGCGGAAAAAGCCGGGCAAGATAGTCGCCATGCCTGTCATCTCGCGGATGAGTTTGCCATTGTCGCGAGATCCGATCCTCCCGATATGCTCCTTGTTTTCCTCAAGCAGGTCGGCGAACTTGCGCATCACTGCGGCGCGGCGCTGCGGCTCATGGCGCCACCAGCTGTTTTCGAATGCATCTCGTGCGGCGGTGATCGCTGCCTCTACGTCGCTGTGCTGAGCTTCGGCAAGTTCTGCCCAATCCTCACCCGTGAACGGGTTGGCGGATCGAAAGGTCTTGCCGCCCTCCGCATCACGGAATTCGCCGTTTATATAGAGCTGATAACGCTGAAGGTCCGAAGCCACGAATATTCATCCCAATAGGAGTAGTATGGGCGAGAATGCCGATGAAGTCCTTCAATGCGCCCGAAGGAAGCGGGTCGGGAGGGCCGCGTACCCATTGCCCAGGAGGGTGTTAGGACGCATTGGCGGGCCGAGAAGTTCAAAGCCCGTGAAGCGCGGTATCAACTCCTCAAGCAGGATCCGCATCTCGAGCCGGGCCAGTGCCATGCCGATGCAAATATGCGGCCCGCGACCGAATGCCAGGTGGGTTTTGTTTGTGTCTACGAAACGGGTGATGTCGAATTTTTCAGGATCAACGAAAACATCGGGATCACGGTTTGCGGCCCCATAAAGCATGTAGACATGCTCACCCTTCGCAATTTTCTGGCCGCGAATTTCCGTATCGGTCAGTGCTGTGCGAACAAAGCCCGTCACAGGGCTGTGATATCGCAGTATCTCCTCCACCGCGCTGGATGCCAGTTCGGGCCGCTGACGCAGCAGATCATATTGATCGGGATGTTCTGCCAACATCTTGATGGAAGCGGTAAAGCCATTGCGGGTTGTCTCGTTGCCCGCGACCATGACGGTCTGAAGATAGCTCTCCACCATCAAGCTCGAGAGCTTTTTATCATCAAGCTCTGCTTCGATCAGGTGACCGATGAAATCGTCCTTCGGATTGGCCCGCCGTTTTTCCACTTTGTCGAGGAAATAGGCGAACATCGGCTTGATCCGCTCGACCGTTTCCAGAATCTCCTCCATTGTGAGGTCGCTGCCCATGCGAAAGACATCGTCGCTCCATTGCAGCACCTGCTCAGTCTTCATGTCGTCGCAATCGATGAAGGCTTTCACGACATCGGCCGTAACGGGGATAGAGAGGTCGTGGACGACCTCCCCCTTGCCTGTTTCCATAAACTTGTCGAGGCAAGTGCCGATCAGCCGACGGATCGTGGGTTCGAACGCCTCGATCCGTGAACGCGCGAAGGCGAAGTTCATAAGCTTGCGGATCTGTGTATGCCGCGGCGGATCGGACGTCGAGACATTCTCCGATCCCTCCGGATACATTTGCGAGAGGAAGTCGTGCTCTTTCAGGATGTCGGTCAAAAGGACGCCAGACGCCACGGAAAAGGTCGCTGCATCCTTCGATGCAGTTTCGATATCGGCATATTTGGTGAGCACCCAGCAGCGCGCGGCTTCGTGCCAATAAACCGGCGATTGCGCGCGCAGAGCCTGATAGGTCTCGTACGGATCGCCGAAATAGAATGCCGGGTCGGTTATGCGCACCTGAGCATCAGTGAGCGCCATGCATCGCCTCCCATTTAAAAGCTTTCTCCTCCCTATGCCCGTTGCCGTGAGGCTGGAACGGTCCAAAGGGCGGGAATTTATGCACGGGTCTCTTCAATGACAGATGGATCGTCCTGCCGTTTCTGGGCGGTCGGTCGATTGGTGATCATCCCAATCTAAGGGGAAACCAGCTTGAACCTGCGTTTTGTCGGCTTTGCGTTTTTCCGTCAGGGGGACGACGTCCGCAATGAGCGCGCTTCGCATGCAGGATCCAAAGCCAATGGAGAATGAGGATGGGTGAATTTACTGGTAAGGTGGCGTTGGTGTTAGGGGCATCGACGCTGGGCGGCATGGGGGAGGCCGTAGCGCGCAAGCTGGCAGGCGAGGGCGCGAAGGTCGTCGTGTCGGGCCTGGGCGCCCAGCATCTCGATAAGCTGGCACAGGAGATCGGCGGCTCAGCGCGTGAGACTGATGTGACGGATCGACAGGCAGTACGGGACTTGGTGGATCACACTGTGGCGACCTTCGGCGAGCTGCACGTGGCGGCGAATCTCGCCGGGCTGTCTGATCGATGTCCGATCGCCGACATTGACGAAGCACATTTGCTTAAGATGACCAGGATCAATTATTTTGGTACAGTCTGGTTCGTGCAGGCCGTGGCGGAAAAAATCGTCGACGGCGGCGCAATTGTCTCGATCTCGTCGCTGTCGGCCTATGATACGCTGTCAGGCATCACCGCCTATGCCGCGGCTAAACGTGCGGCGGATCGCTTTGTCCAGGCAGCCGCAGTGGAGTATCGGCATAAGCGCTTGCGTATCAACACGATCATTCCCTCGACCAACGATACGACAATGCTGCGGAAGGGGCTTGAGGAATATGGCGCTGATTACGACCAATTCGTGGGCGCGTTTGTCGAGCTGACCCCGCTTGGCCGCATCAGCAAGCCGCAGGATATCGCCAATGCCGTCACTATGATGCTGCGAGACGAGTTCTTCGAAACCGGCCAGTGCTGGCCATGGACCGGCGGGAACTGGCTGCTGGGCCATCCGCGCATGCTTGCCTGAGCGATGAAGTCTGCAGACTTGCGTCTGGAGGGTAGGAGAGCGCTGGTTACAGGCGGAGGCCGCGGCATCGGCCGAGCGATTGCGCTACGACTCGCCGGCGATGGCGCCGAGGTTGCCATCGTCACCCGTGGAGAGGTCGCAGGGCAAGCGGTTGTAAACGAGATCGGTGAAGCGGGAGGGAAGGCGGACCTGTTCATCGCCGATCTTGGCAGCCGGGCCGCCGTTGACGAGGCCGTGGCCGAGGTCCTTGCGCGAAACGGATCGCTCGATATCGCAGTGCATAATGCGGGCGTGGCCGAGGCGGCTCCGCTGGGAAAAACCGGTGGCGAATTTCTCGATCGGGTAACCGATCTAAACTTCAAGGCAGCCTTTTGGCTGGCGGAGGCCGTGCTGCCGGCTTTGCGGGAGAGTGTGGCAGCGCGTCTGCTTTATGTTTCCTCGATCACCGGTGTTCGTACCGCACAACTTTCGTTCACGGCATATGGAGCAACGAAGGCCGGGCTCAACGGCTTTATCCGCATGGCAGGGGCCGAACTTGGGCCACTAGGGATCAGGGTCAACGGCGTCGAGCCGGGGGCCACGCGGACCGAGGCGTTCGACGCCTATGTGGGCCCCGCGGGCGCGACCGCGCTTGCCGACAAGCTCCCCCTGCGGCACGTGGCCCGCCCGGAGGATATCGCCGCTGCGATCGCCTTTCTGGCCTCTGACGATGCAATGGCCATAACGGGTCAGACGATCGTGGTGGATGCCGGCCAATCACTCAGTGCTGTGGACATAGCTCCGTAGGATGAAGCTGCACGGAAAAGAAGCCGCTCTCGGTTGATCTATCGGGAAAGGGAGCCGAAATCTTGCCGCAAATCGGAAAGGGGGTGTCCTGATCTCATTACTGATCAGACAAGCGCGCACGATCCGGTAAACGGCTATCTCGTCGCCCGTGAAGAATGGCGATGTCCTTGTTGTGGTGAGATTTTCCTGGGGTTTGAAGTGATCGAGTTCCGCCAGAAAACGTGGCTTGGGGGTCGCGAAGGTTGCGATTTGAGCGTGCATTTTGGGGAGTCCCAAGGGCGCGATTTTATGGTTCACTGGGCGTATCGCGGAGGTAGTGATGCAGGAAGGAGCGGTAATACCGGATTGGACGACACTGTTATTTGTGCCGGCTGATCGCCCGGAGCGATATGCCAAGGCAGCCGCTTGCGGTGCCGATGCGATCGTCATCGATTTGGAAGATGCCGTGAGTCCGGCAGCCAAAATCGCTGCGCGTGAGGTCTTGAGCGCGGCGTCCTTGAACGCGCTCAATATCCCGTTGGTCGCGCGAATAAATGGGGTCGATACGCCATGGTTTGACGATGACATGGCAGTGGTGACGGCGTTGCCGTTCGATGCGATAATGCTGCCTAAGGCCGATAGTGCGGCCGTTATATCCGAGGTTGTTCGGCGAGTGGCTGACCGTCATGTTATTGCGCTCATCGAAACGCCCCTCGGCTTGGCAGCGGCGCGCGATATTGCGCGCGCAGGCAGTTCGCGACTGGCGTTCGGTTCGATCGATTTTTGCGCGGCAGTAGGATGCATGCACGAACGCGATGCGCTACTCGCGGCGCGAAATGAGCTCGTGCTGGCGTCGTCGCTGGGGGCAATCACGTCCCCTCTGGACGGTGTAACAACAAAGATTGGAGACGCTGCCGGCTGCGAAGATGATGCCCGTTATGCGAGAACATTGGGTTTTTCCGGAAAGCTTTGCATCCATCCGGCTCAGATCGAGCCGACAGTGAAGGGGTTCATGCCCGGCGAGGAAGAAATTGCCTGGGCGAAGAAAGTGCTGGAGAAGTGCGGCGAGGGCGCGGCGGCTGTAGCCGGCTTCATGGTAGATGCCCCGGTGCGGCTTGGTGCCGAACGCGTGCTCGCGCGGGCGTCGCGTCGATATTCATCCGATCAATGAGTGCGCAAAGGTCCTCGTTGCTTACGCCAGTTTATGGGCGCCCCTACTTCGGGTGAAACGCGTTCAGAATATGAGCGTGCTGGCGATCAAACCCAGGCCGGTGAACGCTGCATCAACTGATAGTTGCCGGTGCGATCGAAGATCTTGCCGCCGAAGCGGAGACCGACAACGCCGAGCACCAGGCTGAACATGCCGATCATGCCGTTCGCCGTTGCAAAGGAATTTGCGCCGAAGTCAACGCCGATTAGCGCACAGTCCACCGGTGAACTGGCGCCGCTGAAGATACCAAACCTCGCGACGCAAATGTACAGGATCAGATAGCTTGGGCTGATCAGGATCACCGCGTTGGCGGATCGGTCATGACCTCCGCTCGATCCGGCTCGACATCATCGAGGGTACGCTGCGCGATGGGCCGGTCCAGCTCGAATATCGGATCGGCGGTCTCGAGAGCGCCATTCCCGCCGTTCTGACCTTGCGCCGTTTTCTGGCGCTCGCTTGTGCGCGGCGCTGGCCAGCCAAGCTCTTTCCTCGCGAGGTGCGCGCCACGCGGTGGATTGCGACGCTGCGCGTCTATGATGCCATAATGGCGGGTGCCAGCCAGCGGGAGATCGCAATCCGACTGTTCGGCGAAGCCGTCGTCGGCCCGCGCTGGCGAACCACGGCGCCATCCTATCGGCTGCGCGTCCAGCGCCTCGTCGCCGGCGCGCGGGCGATGGCCAATGGCGGATGGCGAACCTTCCTCGATTCCCCTCCCGCACGTCTTCGCGAGAGATACGGCTGAGCGACCGGAGAGGCTCGAAATTGGCCGTTCCGTTTTTCGAGCCTCTGCAACCCGCCGCGGTTCGCCGATGGTCAGCGCCTCCAATGAAACTTGGGCAGAGGGGGGGAGCAGCTGTGAGTGACCGACCGAGGCACCATGCCGGCGGACATGCGGATCGGCCCTATCTCAACACCCGCCAGGCCGCGCACCGCCTCGGCATGACAGTGCGCCATCTGGAGAGAATGCGTAGCAATGGTACCGGCCCGCGCTTTCGCCGGCATGGGCGACTGGTCTTCTATCATATCGATGATCTCGAAGCCTGGTCGCTAAGCACCGCCAGTCATGGCACTTCAGATGCCTGAAGGCCGTCTTTCCGTTGCTGCCGCCTGGGGCGTTCAGCTTCGCGCCGCGCGAATGCGGCGCCGCAGGCTGGTTCGCCGTGGCATTGCCCTCACAGGATTGGTCGCAGCGGTCGTCGGCACGACCGTAGCGCCGCCTGCGCCACGGCTCGTCTGGAATGTGTCGGCAAGCGCACCCCTTGGACTTTACGCGGTCAATGTGGGCGCGCGCGTCATCAGCGGGGACATGGTCGTGGCGCGCATCCCCGCGCGTTGGCGCCGCCTTGCTGAAGCGCGGCACTATCTGCCTGCCAATATTCCGGCGGTGAAGCGGGTCGCTGCTACTGCTGGCGACGAGGTGTGCGCGCAGGGGCGAACAATCCGTGTCGACGGCCGGCCTATTGCGCACCGCCTGGCGGTCGATGGGGCAGGGCGACCGGTGCCGCTATGGGCGGGCTGTACGATGTTGGGTGGAGATGAGCTCTTCCTGATCATGGATGCGCCCACGTCGTTCGACGGCCGCTATTTCGGAATCTCCAAGCGCGCTGATGTCCTGGGCAAGGCCATTCCTCTGTGGACATGGGTGGCCCCTTCGCGCGTGACGCGCGGCCGCGCTGTGCTGCGCTAGGGCGGCGCATTCACACCGCCTGAGCTCCGTCGGGCCGCTATGCCAGCGTCCCGCCCATGCGGCGACCATCGCTGGGGCTTCAGCTGACGCCGCGCCAGCGCGGCGGCGTCTTTGTGCCTTCCCGAAGACGCGGGGGGATGGCCGGCGCTTCCCTCTGGGCGCGGCCCGGCAACCCGCAAGCCGGCCTTCGCTTTCGCTCGGAACCGGCTCCTCCATTCCCATTGCGGTCTTGCGATGCGGGCCGCCTCGCTGGCCGCGCCCGCCGGTCGCATGCCGCCGCCCATCCTCCCCGCGTCCGGGGAAGGCTTCGCGATTTGGGGTGGCGTCTGGAGGATATCCATGCGTTCCGATCACGACCGTTCCGCCAAGCCCCGCCGTCGCAATCGCAGGCAAGGCGAAGCGCGCCCGTCGCTCTATGAAGAGGTCACCCAAAAAATCATCAGCGAGCTTGAGGCTGGTCGCATCCCCTGGGTCCAGCCATGGGGCACGTCCACGGCTCCCGGTCCCGGCCTTCCGCGCAACGCCCTCTCCGCGCGGCCCTATTCCGGCATCAATATCCTCATTCTCTGGGGCGCGGTCATCGCCAATGGCTGGCCCTCGCAACGCTGGCTGACCTTCCGCCAAGCACTCGCAGCGGGCGGCAATGTCATCAGGGGCGAGCAGGGCACCACCATCGTCTATGCCGACCGCTTCACCCCTTCGCAGCCATTCCAGCGATGCATTGCATCGCCGGAACCTTGGGCTGCTGCGCCCGAGGCGGAGCAGGACCGCGCGCGCGAAGGCGGCGAGGAGGCGCGATCAATCCCCTTCCTCAAGCGCTTCACCGTCTTCAATGTCGCGCAGTGCGAAGGACTGCGCGGCGACCTCGCCAGCGATCCGGCGCCGCTTCCCGAACGCGAGACCGTGCCCGTCGCCGAAGCGGTTATCGCTGCGTCGGGCGTCGATTTCCGCATCGGCGGCGCACGCGCCTTCTACGCGCCCGGCCCCGATTTCGTGCAGGTGCCGCCGCAGCCCGCTTTCTTCGAGCAGATCAACTATTATCGCACCTGCCTCCACGAATTGACCCATGCCACCGGCCACGCGTCCCGCCTCGGACGCGATCTGTCGGGCACGTTCGGCAGCAAAAACTATGCACGCGAAGAACTGGTCGCCGAGATCGGCAGCGCCTTCCTCTGCGCTGCGCTCGGCATCGTGCCCACCGTTCGCCATTCCGATTATATCGCCTCATGGCTCACCGTCCTGCGCGACGATCTGAACGAAGATTCCGCCGTTCGAGACGGCAGGCCGCGCGGGCGCGCGATCTTTCGCGCCGCCGCCCAAGCCTCCAAGGCGGCTGACTGGCTGTTGGCGCGGCATCGCCAATGCGACGCGGACGAGGGGAGGGCCGCTGCATGATCCTCCTCCCGCACGCCATCCGCTTCGCGCTCCGCGCCAACAGCATGACCGCGCGAATACGGGCAGAACGCGGCCAACGCTTCGATCCCATGCCCGTGCTCAAGCTGTTCAATCCGCTCGGCGCGGCCACCTGGATCGCGACCGAATTGGACGAGGACGATGACAGCCTGTTCGGCCTTGCCGATCTCGGCTTCGGCTGCCCCGAACTCGGTAGCTTCTCGCTGCGAGAAATCGCGGCCATCCGCTTGCCATTCGGGCTTGGCGTCGAGCGCGATCTTGGCTTCGCGCCGCTGCAGCCACTGTCGGTCTGGGCCGAGACGGCGCGGCGATCGGGCTCGCTCCTCCAAGCCGAGATCGAGCTTCTCCGCGCAACCGACGAGCCGCGCGACACCTGACCTACGCCATTCCGGGACGACCAGCTCGGATGATGCGCGGCGCATTTTCGCCGCATTCAATGCCGGTCCGCTGGGCTTCGAACGAACAACGGACCGGCACCTTCGAAAGGTACCAACCATGCAACTCCAATTCATCGAACTTAGCAAGCTTGTCATCAGCAAGACCAATATGCGCTATGCAAAGAAGGCACCCGACGTAGCCGATCTGCTGCCGACCGTGCGCGCACGCGGCATCCTTGTTCCGCTCATCGTCCGTCCGAATCCCTGTCCCGAGTTCGTCGGGCCGGAGGCGACCGAAGATCAGCAGTGCGGGCCCGACAGCTTCGAAATCGTCGCGGGCGCGCGGCGCTTCACCGCCGCCCAAATCGTTACCGCCGAAGGGGGCAGCGGCGAGCCGCTGCCCTGCGCGATCATCGATGAGGGTGACGATGCCGCCGCCATCGAGGCCTCGCTCATCGAGAATGTCGCGCGTCGCGATGCCGACGAGGTGAGCCAATGGGAGACCTTCACCCGGCTGGTCCGGGAGGGCCGCAGCAGCGACGACATCGCCACCACCTTCGGGCTTCCCGAACTTGGCGTCCGCCGCATTCTGGCACTCGGCAATCTCCTGCCGCGCATCCGCGATCTCTATCGCCGCGAGGAAATCGACGCGGCGACCGTCCGCCATCTGACGCTCGCCAGCAAGAGCCAGCAGCGCGCATGGTTGGCGCTGGCCGACGATCCGGACGCCTATTGTCCGACCGGCCATCAGCTCAAAAACTGGCTCTTCGGCGGCCAGTCGATCAAGGTGGCGCATGCGCTGTTCGATGTCGAAGCCAGCGGCCTCGCGATCATCGCCGACCTGTTCGGGGAAGATCGTTACTTCGCCGATGCCGATGCCTTCTGGACTCACCAGAATGCAGCCGTCGCGGAGCGCCGCGACGCCTATCTCGAGGCCGGATGGCCTGATGTCGTCATCGTGCCGCCGTCTGAACAATTCCACCTCTGGGACTATGCAAAGGCTCCCAAGCGGAAAGGCGGGCGCGTCTATTTCGACCTACGCCCGACCGGCGAGGTGGTCATTCACGAGGGCTATGTGACGCGGGCCGAAGCAAGGCGGCGCGACAGAGGCGAAGACTTCCCCACGAGCAGCAAACCGGTGCGTCCCGAGGTCACCAGCACGATGCAGAGCTATATTGATTTGCACCGCCACGCCGCCGTGCGGGCCGCGCTCACCAGCCGTCCCAAGGTTGCACTGCGCCTGCTGGTTGCCCATGCGATCGTCGGCTCGCCCTTGTGGACCGTGAAGGTCGAGCCGCAATCCGCACGCAACGAGGCGGTGCGCGAGAGCGTCGAGGTCTCGCAGGCCGAGGTCGAATTCGACCGGAAACGTCGCGATGTCCTCAAGTTGCTTGGCTGTTCACCCGATGAGCCAACCGTCAGCGGCGGCAATGGCGATCCCGCGCGTCTGGTCGCCATCTTCCTGCATTTGCTGGCCCTGTCCGATCAGTCGCTTGACGAGGTCATCGCCATCGTCATGGGCGAAACGCTTGCCGCTGGCAGCGCTGCCGTCGACGCGGTGGGACAGACGATAGGCGTTGAGATGGCCTCTTATTGGCAGGCTGACGAGGCCTTCTTCGAAGCGTTGCGTGACCGGGAAGTTCTGACCGCAATGCTTGCCGAAATGGCGGGTGACGCGACCGCCAAAGCGCATGACAAGGAGAAAGCCAAGCTGCTCAAATCGATCATTCGCGATCATCTAAATGGCGCCAACGGACGGACCAAGGTCGAAGCCTGGGTCCCGAAATGGCTCGCCTTTCCACCCGCCGCCTACACGGCTCGCGGCGGCGTCGGCAGCGTGGATGCGGCGGCTCTGGTCGCTGCCGTGCGCGCTGAGCAAACCATGTTGTCGGCGGAGAGCGGCGGCCCCGCACCCGATGGGTTTGAGGCTTGCAAAGCTGATCCACACCTCATCGCCGCATGAAATGGGGCAGGGGCGGCTTCACGCCGTCCCCTTTTTTTTGGGAATTCGTCGCGCCGCATCGTCTTCACGCAGGCGATGCGGCGCGATCCTTAGTCAAGATTGCGTGAGTATTTGACCTGTAGTTGCGAAACGCCTACTTGTCGCGCCGATCCAAAAGATAAGGAACAATCATGGTCGAAGGGCAGGACGAAAATCTCATTGCGTTGACCGCCGACATCGTGTCGGCGCATGTCTCCAACAATCAAGTTGCCAGTGCTGATATCGCTGAACTTATCGCTCGCGTGCATGGTGCCTTGGCGGGCCTCGGCGAGCCAGCGCCGGCCCCTGAGGTTGAGCTCAAACCTGCGGTATCGATACGCAGTTCCGTGAAGCCCGATCACATTGTCTGCCTCGAGGATGGCAAGAAGTTGAAGATGCTGAAGCGGCATCTTGCCACCCACCATGGCATGAGCCCGGCTGACTATCGCGCAAAATGGAAGCTGCCGGCTGACTATCCGCTGGTCGCACCCGACTATACCGCGCAGCGCAAGGACCTTGCCTTGGCGATCGGTCTCGGCCGCAAACCCGGCCTCAGCAAATCGAAGACGCCGCCCGAAAAGGCCGCGCCCACGCGCAAGCTGTCGGCCAAATTCGCTGGAGAGGGCGAAACGTCCGCCAAGCGTACACGCGCCAAAAAACCCGACGCGCCAGCTGGCTGAGCCTTATCTGATGCTTCGCCGGATGACCAGCCGGGGGGAGCCGCAGAGCGCGCACGTCGCTTTCCTGCGTTCATAACGGCCCTGCCCGGCCAGCGTTCGGGTGACGACATTGACCTCGGCGGGCACCGCCAGGTCGAGGCGATCGGCGATGCAGCCGTCACAGATCGCGGCACCGTCCAACCGCACGATCAGCGCCTCGATCTGATCCGCCGCTGTCGCTGCCCCCGCCATGACGGCAGGCTATAATCATGCCTCCCGCGTCCGCAAGCAAGGATCGTCCAGCTGCTGCCTCCTCTGCTGCTGCAACGCGTGCATGCGAGTCAGGACAGCTCCTTCTGCAGAGCCTGAGCCCATGGCCGGCGTTACGGGCGCATGACCTGGACCGGCCCCGTCGCCGCCGAAACCATCGTGCGGCACTGATTTCCCCGCGCGCGCGAACGCGCGCTCCTCGCGATCGGCTACGCCTCCAAATCAGTCTCGCAGCTCCGGTCCTCCGCTGCGCTGCGGCCTGCGGTTCGCCCGCGCCTCAAGCGGCCGGTCCTGAGGTCGGCCCATCGCCCGGCACAGGGTCGGGCGAGCAATTGAAGGAGACTTATCATGCCAGCAATCGGTTATGTGCAGCGTCAGCAGGACGGCAGCTTCAAAGGCTCGATCCGAACGCTTTCGGTCAATGCCGAGATCGCGATTATCCCCAATCGCGGCAAGAGCGGGGAGCAGCCCGACTACCGCATCCTCTCGAACGGGGTCGAGCTCGGCGGCGGCTGGATCCGCACCGGCGAGGTGTCCCAGCGCGAATATGTCCGGCTCGCCATGTCGGCGCCCGAGCTCGGTCAACGCACCCTCTACGTCAATCTCGGCCGCGCCGCCGGCCAGGATGATGAGGACAGCTACGCGCTGATCTGGAACCCCGGCGACTGAGCCGCACCGCCCCGCGCCGGATCACTGGCGCGGGGCTTTTTCCTGCGCGTGAACGCCTCCGGGTTAGGGCGGAGGAGGGGCTTTCCACTCAAGAGGAACCAGCATCCGGCGGCGGACGAACCGCGTCAAGGACGGCGGGCCCCACCATTTTGCTGCGCAAAATCGTCACCCCCACCGCCGCTTACGCGGCCGCTTCGCGGTCCCTGACCCGGCTCGCCCGCCACCGGATCAAGCCTCCTGTCTTGAATTTGAGGAGGCGAAGATGAGCATCGAACAGCAGATCGAGGAGTTGCGCGCTGAGTTGCGGGCGTGCGATGAGGAGGCCGAAATCGCAATGATCAGAGCAGAATTGGCGGCGGCCTTGGCGCAAAAAGCCGCGCTCGAAATTGCACTGGAAGCGGCATTTCAGATGGAGAACTAAGCTCCAAATCAGGCCGAACCTGGCGCGCGATCGGCGTCCCGTTCGGCCTTTTCCTTATGGGGCTTCGGTCTGTTAATATGAGGGGCTTCGGCGGCGTCGATCGGGCGAGGTCGGGAGCTTTCATTCGTCCGAAACGCGTAGCCAATTGTCCACCTTCAACCCATCGATCCGGCGGAACTCCCGCTCATTGTCTGTCACCAGTATCGCATCGAGCGCCAGCGCGTGCGCTGCAATCAGCATGTCGTCCGCGCCGATCGGAGATCCTGACTGCTCCAATGACGCGCGGATGTGACCGTAGACATCGTCCGCCGGCGCTTCCAAAGGCAACACCGGAATACGCGAAAGGAGTGCTTCAACCCGCTCGGAAAGCTGTTCTGAACCCTTTTTTTGCGCGCCGTAGCGAAGCTCGGCTGCGACAATAATGCTCGTGCAAATCGCATCCTCTCCGGCTGTTCTGATTGCGGCGGTGACGGCGCCTGCGGGATGTCTGACAAGGTCGGAGATGATGTTCGTATCGAGCAGAAAACGGCTCATAGCGCGACCGGTTCAGGGGCCGGATCGTCAAACGGATCGAACGATTCGTCAATCGGATCGAGCGTCGCCAACAGCGCCAGCAAGGAGCGGGGAGGGGGTGTCTCGATGATCAGCTTGTTGCCTTCCTTGCGGATGATCGCGTCCTCGCCGGGCAATTCGAACGCGCGCGGAATGCGGATCGCCTGGCTCCGTCCATTCTTGAACAGCTTCACGCGGCGCTCGATGCCCATGCCCAATCTCCTCGGCATATGACATAACATATGCCAGGTCCGTCGTAAATGGATCTGGCGACGTTGCGTGTGGATCAGGATGGACCGGAGGGGTTATGTTGAGTGGAAAAAGACGGCTGTAGAATGGCGAAAATAAGAGGTCGCGCGGAAGGCAAGATAGAGAAGCTATGGCACTGTGCGCCTGCGGCGACGGGCCCTAAGCTTTTGTCTGCACATCGTTTTCGTGAAGCTGCAAACAGTGTCGCTGCGGAGTCGACAGTGTCGGTCCAGCCAAAAGCCTCGAAATTGCGGGCTTCCTGGCGGCACCGATTTTCAGATTATTATGACAGGCACATGGTCGGGCTTTTCCTGGCTGGAAGAGCCTCGATTATGGCGAACGACGAGAGTTTCGAACCCCGGCTTGGCCGCATGCGGGCTGGCGGCAGCGGCAAGCGGGCGCGCAAGTTTCTGCATCGTGTTCTCGCGGCCGCCAACTTGGCGCGCGGGGGCGCTGCGACCGGCCGCGGCCGGAGCGGCTTCACCGGCAGCCGGATCGGACGGGGCGCAGGGGTCGGCCGCGTGCTTGTCAGCCGCGATCGCTACGCCGCCTTTCGCCAGCGCCGCGTGATCGTGAAGGCGCGTTTGGTCGCGCTTCGGGGACAAGGGTTTGACGGCGCGAAGGCGCATATGCGCTATGTCGAGCGCGACGGCACGACGCGCGATGGCGGCCGGGGTCAGCTCTATGGCGCGGAAAGCGACAAGGTCGATCGGCATGCGTGGCTTGATCAGGCGAAGGATGACCGTCATCAGTTCCGCTTCATCGTCAGCGCCGAAGATGGCGCCGACTATGAGGATCTGAAGCCGCTCACGCGGCGGCTCATGACGCGAATGGAAGAGGATCTCGGCACCAGGCTCGATTGGGTCGCGGTCGATCACTTCAATACCGGTCATCCCCACACCCACATCATCGTGCGCGGCAAGGATGATCGCGGGCAGGATCTGATCATCGCGCGCGACTATATCAGCCATGGCTTGCGCGAGCGCGCCTGCGAGCTGGTCGATCTTGATCTTGGACCCCGCACCGACGCCGCGATCGAGCAGCGTTTGCGGGCCGAGGTCGGGCAGGAGCGATTGACCAGCATCGACCGTTCGCTGATCCGCGACGTCGAAGCGAACGGACTGGCGAGTTGCGCTGCGCGCGGCGCGTTCGACCAGGCGATCCGGACCGGTCGATTGAAGACGCTGGAACGGCTCGGCCTCGCCACCCAACTCGGCGCCGCGCATTGGCGCTTGGCGCCCAACCTTGCCGATACGCTCCGCCGGATGGGCGAGCGTGGCGATATCATCCGCACGATGCAACGCGCTTATGCTGCGCGGGACGATGCGCCGGCGATTGCCGATCAGGTCATCTACGATCCAGCGGCGCCGGACGCCCGACCACTGGTCGGACGCATCGTTCAGCGCGGCCTGTCCGACGAGATCAACGACCGCCATTATCTGATCGTGGAGGCAACCGATGGGCGCTCCGATTATGTCGAGATCGGACGTGGCGAGAACCTCGGCGCGACCAACGTCGGCGCGATCGTCCGGATTACCCCGGCCGAACATGGTGTCCGTCAGGCCGACCGCACCATTGCCGAAGTGGCCGCCGCCAATGACGGGCGTTACACCATCGATGCGCATCTGCGGCACGATCAGTCCGCGACCGAAGCCTATGCCCAAACCCACGTCCGTCGGCTCGAGGCGATGCGCCGGCTCACCCGCAACGTCGAGCGTGAGCCGGACGGGACGTGGATCATCAGCCCCGATCATCTGACACGCGCTGCAGCCTATGAAGCGGCACGGGCGAGGGACCGTCCGGTCACGATCGATATGCTTTCGTCGCAGCCGTTGGAGAAACTGGTCGATGCCGACGCCGCGACGTGGCTCGACAAGGAGCTGATGGCTGCGTCCTCCGAGCCGCTCCGCAACGCCGGATTTGGACGAGACGCGAGGGATGCACAGACTCGGCGGCGGCAGTGGCTGATCGCCCAGCAACTGGCCCAGGAGCAGGATGGCCGGATCGTTTATCGCCCCGACATGATCGCAGCGCTCCAGCGTCGCGAGCTGCTGCGCGTTGCGGGTCAGCTGTCGAGCGAGCTTGGCCTGGCCTTCACGGAGACGCGTCGCGGAGATCGGGTAGAGGGCACCCTCGGGCGAACGGTTGAGCTGACCAGCGGCCGCTACGCGCTCATCCAGAAGTCGCGAGAATTCACGCTGGTGCCTTGGCGGCCGGCGCTTGAAAGTCAGATCGGCAAGCCCGTCGCTGGCTTCATGCGGGGCGATGGGATCAGTTGGGCCTTCGGGCGGCAGCGCAGTGGGCCGAACATTTCGTGACCGGACGTGGGCCGCTTCCAGCCTGGCAGGTTTCAGCTCGCAGGAATGCTGAAGCAGACATCAGTTTTCAACTCGCCTACGGACGGTACCGACCCATTTGCGGTCATCGGCCTGCCCGATCTAGCGCCCTAAAAGCTGCCATTTATGAGCCTCGCGCGATGGTCGCGATCAGCCTGCATTTTTAGCCACATCGGTCGGCCTGTTGCACTTTCATATTTTCCTAGTTAGGAAAATGTGCATGGAGAAGATTTTCAAGGCGCTGGCATCCGAGCCTCGGAGAAGGATGCTCAACCATCTCCTTGGTGGACCCATGACCGTTACAGAGATCGCGGCTCATTTCGACATGGCGATGCCTTCCATCTCGAAACATCTGTCCGTCCTTAAAGAGGCTGGCCTCGTCCATGAACAGAAGCGCGGGCAATTCGTGCTCTACAGCATCGCCGCCGACCACATGGCCAACCTTCTGTACGGCTTTCTCACGCCTTTCTGCCCTGAGGCACGCAAGATCGTGAAGAACCGTAAGACGGCCGGCCACAAGCGCCGGGGGGCGAGTGAGGCGTGAACGACGCGTTGCTCTCATCCGGCACAATAGTCATAATCGACTGGTTGGGTGAGCTAGGGCCGCGCTGGGGATTGCCGGGTGAGGCCTGCCGCGTCCATGGCTTACTCTTCCTGCTCGCGCGGCCGGTGTCGGCCAACGATATTGCCGCCATGCTATCAATGGACGAGCCGGCAGTCACAGAGGCGCTCGCTTGGCTATCCAAAGATCGACTAGTCGTGCAGAGTCCGAATGGCTGGTCGACGCACGCAGACCCCTGGATGCTTGTGACGCAGGCGCTGGAAGCACGGCGGGGGCGAGAGATTGAGACCGCTCAAGCCGTGCGGGACGCGTGGGACGACAATCGAGATAGTGAAGACCCAGTCGTCGTGCGGCAGGCGCAGCGATTGTTCGGGTTGGTCGAAGACATCTCGTCGATCGAAGCCGGTGCCCGACGACTATCGCCGGAAACGATGCGTGCGCTGATCGGCTTCGGCGGGCGTGCCGCTCGCTTGGCCGATCGTGCTTTCGGCAACAGGGGGAAGAGATCATGAGCCAAGCAGGCGGTGCGGCAAGCGGTGCGTTCAAGGTCAATTCGCTAACCCATCTCGATCGCGCGAATGCGGTTGAGGGCGAGGTCGTGTGGGACGCGCCCCGCTCGATATGGAATGGTGTGATGTTGACGGCCGCGCTCGTGCTCGGGCCGATGACTTTCACCTTGAGCGCCTTCGTGGTCTTTCTCATCACCGCGGCAATCACTCTGTGCGCCGGCCACTCGGTCGGCTTTCATCGCCGCCTGATCCACCGCAGCTTCGATTGCCCCAAGTGGCTCGAACGTGTGCTGATGTGGCTTGGAACGGCGGTAGGCATGGGCGGGCCGATCTGGACGATAAGGCTGCACGACAGTCGCGATTGGGCGCAGCGACAACCTGACTGTCATTGGTTTCTGCGTCACGCCAAGCCGCTCTTCGTTGATGGTTTCTACTATCTTCACTTCCGCCTGAAGCTGGCCCGGCCGCCAGGCTTTGATCCCGGCCCCGGTATCGGCGACGATCCGTTCTATCGCTTTCTGGATCGATACTGGATGGCGCAGCAGCTTCCGATCGCACTCGGCCTGTATGCCTTGGGTGGATGGTCATGGGTGATATGGGGCGTGCCGGTGCGGGTTGCTGCCTGCACCACGATGCACTGGTTTATCTCCTATTTCGCACACACTCGCGGTCCGCAGGACTGGTCGGTCGATGGCGCGGTCATTCAGGCCTACAACGTGCCGTTGATGGCCATCCCGACCATGGGCGAGAGCTGGCACAGCAATCACCATGCCTTTCCGAGTTCAGCGCGGCATGGCCTCTATCCAGGCCAAATTGATCTCGGCTACCGCTTCATTCAGTTGCTCGAATGGATCGGATTGGCGCAAACCGTGAAGCTACCGGCAGCACTGCCTGCCCGGCCCGGCATCACACCGCTAACATCGCGGGCGCTCAGCGTTGCCTCGCCCGACCAAGCCGAGATCACCCGGAGACCAACTGGCTAATGCACGACGATCTGGATCCGTTGGATGCGTATCGCATCGCCCATGGGCTGGAAGCTAGCTCCGCGTCGCACTGGACTTGTCGGCTCGGTTCGTGGACTTTGCGTTTGCCCAATTTCGCCTGGCGACAAGCGGCGATAGATGCGCATGACCGACACCACATTTTGACCGGCTATCCGCTCACCCTGCGTGGCGAAATTCAGATGGCGGCTTGGGAATGGGGCGGGGGGCGGTATCCCGACTGGCGAGCAACGCTCTTCTGCTCCCCGCTAATTCTGCTGGGCATGATCGCAATGCCTATGCAGACGCTACGCGCCTTTCGCCGGGGGCAAGGTGGGCGTTCGCTCTACGTGGCTCGGAAGACGTCCGGTTGAGCGAGCGGGCGCAGACGGATGGCGGGCCGCAACGATGTGCTTATGATCTCTTCCACAGCGAACGTCGGTCAGCTTTTGCGCTGGTGCACCTGAAAGCTGCCTGTCTGGACCCCACCCCTTTCAGACAACGCATCATCTCGGTTCGTTCGACTCAGGTATTGGTGGTTCTGCCGCAAACGTGAAATCCGGTATGAGCTTCGCTCTTTGGATCGTGAAGATCGCGCCGCCAATACAGCGATAGGGTACATTGAGAGTGTCGCCGACTATCTTGACGTGTGTGCCGCGTTTGACCTCGCGCAGCCTTTTATAAAGCTGCTCCGCGTTCATTGGTTGACCCGCAAGGCTGACCGCGCACTGCCCGGTCCTGCTTGCGTCCACACTCAGTTCTAAGGGGTTAGCGGGACGATTGGTCGCACAGCAGGCCAACAGAAGCGCGAATGGCCAAGACATCAGTGGCGCAGATAATCGTAAAATCATGAAGGCTGGCTAGCACTCCGGCGCGTCCGCCACCATCACTTCTAAAACATCCACATCAGACCGGGACACGATGGCAGCGAATGACCCATTGGCGGACACAAGTGCAAAGTGCTTAGATGCAATGATCATGGTCCGATGGAATGGCTTCGGCTGCAAGATTGCTGCCTTGGCGACCTTGTCGATGCTTGTTGGCTGCGCCCGCCCGGTTTCCGATCCGGAGGAATTGAAGGCCATACGGACTGAAGCTCAGTCATTGTTGACAAATTATCCCGTCAAAAACCCGCAGGGCTGGGTTGACGTTCCGAAAGACAGATGGCCGCCGACTATCACTGCGCTCAATCCCGAGGGGGTGAAGGTCGACAATTGGGGCGTCGATATCCTTGTGAAGCCCGATTTTGATGGTGGTTACGGATATCTTATCCCTCGGGAAAAACATCGATTGCCAATGCTCCCAAAATGCTATTCCGAGCGAAGTGAAGGAGTATTTTGGCACAATCCCTGCTGATGACACCGCTCCCCACGTCATTTCAGCCGTTAATATCTTCAGGGATGGCATGGCGGCTCACGACCCAAACCTCGCCGTTCAGCGACTCACGCTAGGGATTGGAAAGCCGCCTCTCGTTGAGCAGACTGGTCGCCCGATCCAGTACGGACATGAACTGGTCTTGCGATAACGAATGATACGCTTCAATAGCAACGGCAATATCAGATCGACAGTCGTCCTCTATTGTGAGTATCTCCCACTTTGTAGCCTCGCCGACGTCCGGGGATTCTTTAATGGCCGCATACGCCCAAACGTCATAGCGGCAGTGCGCCGCGATCAGGTCGGCAACAGACGCCATTTCACGTAAAGATAGCTTCGTTTTTGACGCGAAGGTTAGCAGTAGCCCCGCCATGCTCTCCGGGTGCACGCCGACGCGATTATTTCCATAGCCCATCTCAGTGGTTTAACACGATGACGACAGGCCGCAACCAACGCCGATTACGCCGGCCTCAGGGGCGCTCGATTGCAGACTGACGGGGTTGCTATCATAAGGATGGGACAAGGCGCGGGCAGATGTCGATGGAGTACCAAAACCAAAAAATTAGAGCGATAGGTCGTCTGACGATCCTGACAGCAGTTTTGACGATCATGCTCGTGCTCTGTCTCATATATCCTGACAAACTTCGGAGCATTGTTAGTGCTCTGCCGCTGCCCCGATTGCGGGACGAATATGTATGGCTGGGCGTCCTCATCCCGATAGTTCCAATTTGTTGGGCCGTTGACCTTCTTCTAATATTTACCTCCCCAGAGCAGGAGGTTCGCATCGTGGCTTGGTCGAAGCGATGGCTGAAGACGGCAAGTGCCTTTGAGAGGTTTACTTTCGACACGTCCGATCCTGATTATCGTAAGGTCGCGTGGCGTTACTATCTGGATCGCCGCCGACGCTAATTCGAGGCATGTCGGCTATCGCTGTCGCTCGGCCCATAAGCCGCCTGTCCGCTCTCCACCCCATAGCCGCCCCCTAGGTTGAGGAAAGCCGTCCGGCCGCTTTCGGTATCTGGAGCGTCCGCCGGAAATGACCGTTTATAAGGCGCTCGGTTGACGAGTTGCAAATGACGATGCCGTGGCCTCTTGGTCGACTAACTTAATCGAATGGGCCGGCGATTTCCGCTTGCGCAAGCTCACATCTCAAGGACTCGCACGTGCGATATAGAGTCCGTGGAAAAGCTTTAGCTCCTGGAGATCAAGGTCCGACACGGCCCAGAATTCTAGGCCATCCGCCGTCCACCGTACCAAACTATATCCCTCATGCCGGGTCGTTATACCAATCGGCAATGAGAGCGTCTTAGCAGGCCTCACGAATAGGTTGATGATATGGAGCCGGCGCCGATAGACGATCGCAGCGACTTCGTGATCGTCAACATAGTCGAGCCGCCCACCGACGAGCGGAAAGCCCTCGTCGGCAAGTTCGGGCACCGGTGGTGCGAAATCGACCTTACCGTTGAACCAGGGTTTCACGACATGGCGGTTGGAAGTTTGCACGTCGACGACATGGCCGACCAGCAGCGAGCGGATATGGCTCTGGATCAACTGGTCCTGTATATCGGTCCGGGTCAGCTGCGGCACTGCCACCGTCAAGGCAAGACAGGCCGCCAAGGCGCCCGCCAGTGCGCCCGATGCCCATCGGCCATTCAGTACATGCGCGGTGATGCCGCCCCCGGATCTCCGGCGTCGAGGCGGCTCCAGTCGCGCCCCCACAGGCCCGGGCTGCGAAGCAGTACCGCTCTCCCTATCGATCATCGCGTCGACCCGCTCACGCAACCGATCGGATGCGCGATCGCCGAGCTTGGTAGAAGCGAGAAGCCCACGCAGCTCCTCAATCCGGGCAAGCTCTGCACGGCAATCGTTACAGCCTTGGAGATGCGCCTCGATCGCAAGCACGTTGGCGGCATCAAGTTCGCCATCGACGAGCCCGTGGATCAGCGGAATCTTGTCGGGATGAAGGCTCATGCCCGCGCCTCCCTCGAAGCGCCCGGCAGCAACAGTTCGGCCAGCATCTGGCGGGCACGCGCGAGGCGCGACATGACGGTGCCGATCGGAACCCGCGCGATCGCGGCAATTTCCTTGTAGCTCAATTCTTCCAACTCACGCAGGATCAGGGTTTCGCGAAAAGGTTCAGGCAGCTGCTCGATCGTCGCTCGCAGCATTGCGGCATCATTCTTCTCGGCAAGCAGGGATTCAGGGCTATGCCGCTCGATAAGTTCGGCTGGAACTGAGCCGGTCCAACCATCAATGTCGCGGGCCTGGCCGCGCCCGGACTGCGTCTGAACAATGTCCAGAAAGCAGTGACGCACGATGGTGAACAGCCACGTCTTCGGCGCATCGCCGCGCCAGGTATCGAAACTGCGGTAGGCGCGCAGGAACGCCTCCTGAACGACATCCTCCGCAGCCACCGGGTCTTTGGTCAGATAACGTACGAAGCTGTAGGCGGCGTCCATGTGCGGCAGTATGACGAGTCGGAAACGCTCGGCCTTGTCGGCGTTGCCGCGCGGCTCGGTCGAGCGCTCGGTTGGCCGAACCAGCCGTGGCCAGAAGCGACCGCCCGTCATGCCTTATGGATCTTGCGCGGTGGCATGATCACCTCACCCCTTGACGATGATCTTACCCGTCATGTGCGGGTGGAGCGAGCAGAAATAGGCAAAATCGCCCGGCCGGTTGAAGGTGAAGCTATATTTGTCGTTGGTATCGAGTGCACTCGAGTGAAAGCTGTTGTCGTTGGCGGAGACAGTATGCGGATCCTCGTCCGCATTGGTCCAGGTGATGGTGGTCCCCGGCGCCACGGTGATCACATGCGGCACAAACGCAAACCCCTTGATTGCGACCGACTGGGTCTTGGCGGGGGCCGCCATGACGGCATCGACCGCGACAAAACTGCCGGCCGTGGCTACAAAACCGATCAGGACAGCAATGCGACGGGCGTTGAACGAAAAGCGGTTCATAATCATCTCCGAGCTAATTCGGGTCACGCGAGCGATTGATCGATCAGCGCAATCGGTGCCGATCCGCGAACGAAGCGGGCGGTGCGGATGCCGAGCATCGAGGGCAACTGTTCCGCGGGCACCTTGAGCGGCCCAGGTGAGGCAGCGGCGCCCGGCGCGGGCTGGGGATAGGCGGTGGAGAGCGCGGAGTGGAAAGAGAGGTTTCCTTCCACTTTCTGCAGGATCTGGTGGATATGACCGTTGAGCACGGTGACCGAGCCGAAGCGCCGCAGCATGGCCAGCGCTTGCGCGCTGTCGTCGGTGCCCCAGCCCCAGGGCTCGTAAACGGTCCAGAGCGGAATATGACCGAAAACGACGATGGGCGTGCTCGACGATAAGCCGGCAAGATCGGCCTGCAGCCAAGCGAGCTGATCGTCGCCGATATGCGCCATGCCACCCGGCTTCAGATTAGCGACGTTATTGAGCGCCACAAAATGTACGCCGCCATGATCGAAGCTGTACCAGCCATTGCCCTTCGTTCCCCGGCCAAAATGCGCGAGGAAGGCGGCCCCCTGCTTTTCGTCCAGGAAGTCATGCTCGCCTGGCACGAAGAAAATCGGCGTGTCGAGGCCCGACAGAATCTGCTTGGCATCATCGAACTGTTCATCCTTCGAAAGATGCGTGATGTCGCCGGAGTGAATGATAAGATCGGGCTTGAAGGGAAGCGCCTTGATCTTCTCGACGGCCTCGATAGCCGTACCACGGGCGTTGGGATTTGCCGGCTTGTCGAAGCCGATATGAGTGTCGCTGATCTGCAGGAAGGTAAAGGGCTGATTCTTGCCGTGGCGGAAGCTACCAGCGAGCGCAGCATCGAGGCTGATCGACGAGGCGACGCCGCCCGCCATGGTATAGATCGCGGCGGTTCCGGCCCAGCCGGTGCACCGCATCAGCATATCGCGACGATGGAGGGGTGCTTTGAGCAGGTCTGAGGGGTGATGGTCCATGATGATGGTCCTGTATGCGGAATGGTCGCGGTACAGACCGGACATCGGCATCGTTTATTCCCAGCCCGTACGTTTTTGCTTGAAGCGAGGATGCCGTCGATCATTTTTAGCTCTGATCGAACGGACCTACGCGCGCGCAAATCAACTTGAAGACGGTTATCAGCCGATCGTGCTACCTGAACCTACGTCAGGTATTAGGCAACTTCGCTCGTTCGGTGACCGACTGGGATGAGGGCGCTTAGCTGCTGGGCAGCTCCCGACCCACACTTTGCCGTTTCCGACCTTGAGAGGCTTGCGCGATACCAGCCGACCGTTCATCCTAAGCACGGCTGATGGCCGGTCCGGAAAGGCTCATAATATCGTGACGGGTTTTGCCATCAGCGAATATATCGCGGCATGGGCGGCTTCCTCGTTCGCCAAGCACGACCTCGCCCCATGGGTGATTGTTCAAGAAGCCGAGCCCATCATCGAGAATATTTTACGCGAAATAGGTGAGGAATATAGGGTGGAAGGCGCGTTCGCCGTTCACCGAACTGCCATGGTGGAAGATGGGGTCATTCTGAAGGGGCCTGGCATTGTTGGCGCCCGCTGTTTCATCGCCGCTGGCTCGTACCTGCGGGGCGGCGTGTTTTTGGCCGAGGACTGCATCATCGGGCCTAGCTCTGAACTGAAGAGTAGCTTCATGTTTCCCGGATCGAAAATCGCCCATCTTAATTTCGTGGGCGATTCCATTATCGGATCAGGAGTCAACATCGAAGCCGGTGCTATTATCGCCAACTATCGCAATGAGCTTGCCGACAAGGCAATTCGTATCAAGCTCAATACTGGCGTGATCGACACAGGTGCAAATAAGTTCGGTGCGTTGATCGGCGACAACGTTCGGATTGGCGCAAACGCTGTCGTGGCCCCAGGTGCACTGATCTCGATGGGTACGAAAATAGGCCGTCTTCAACTATGGGATCAATATCCATATTGACCGCTAAATGGCGGCTAAGCTTGACAGGGAATACAAAGCCGCCTGTCAGCTTCCCACCCCATAGCCGCCCCCTAGGTTGAGGAAAGCCGCCGGCCGCTTTCGGTATCTGGAGCGTCCGCCGGAAATGACCGTTTATAAGGCGCGAAGCGGACATGGCCTCTCGCGCTTAGAATGCGCGCTATCCAGCCGACGTCACTCTCGGGCCGGCGGCGCAGAAAGTCCCACTGGCGGTCACTAAGATTGCTAACCGCCGAAGCACAGGGGCTGGTTCAGACCGGCGCGAAATGCAGAAGACGGTGGGCGGCGTCGATACCCGTCAGCCGGACATTAAGCGCGCTGCCCGGCAGCAGGCCTGTGTCAATGATCCGAGCAACCACGGGCACGTCGCGTAGCTGAATGCGCGAACCGCGATCGTCGGTGTCGGTCACCACCGCTGAGAATACCTCGCCCTCCCGATGCGAGAGCAATACCGTTTCAGCGAGGTCGACGACTGCGCGCTCGATCTGTCCGGCTCGTGCATCGGCTCGTGCCATGATGGAGGGCAGTTTCTCGAACGCGACGCTCACCCGTTCTTCGACGGATTGCCCCAGCATGACAGAAAGGGCTGCACGTATCACGTAGCGGTCGGCGAGGCGACGGAGGGGAGCGGTGGCGTGGGCGTATGTCGCTGCTACGGCGGCATGCCAGGGTGTCTCGCCAGCGCGATAGGGCTCATAGGTAGCGCCAGTGCCTGCGCGGCGGATCGCCAGCATGAAGGCAGCATCCCTTGGATCGTTGGGTGTAAGTTTGCGCGAAAAAGCTTCAAGCGGCATATTCGCAGGCCAGTTCAATCCGAAAGCAGCCGCAGTGCACCGCAGCCGCTCGATTGCTGCCGGCTTGGGACCCGTCATTACACGGAATAGCCCGGTATGATGCTCATGGAGCGCTGCGGCGACCGCGAGATTGGTCGCCAGCGACAGCGCCGAGTTCTGCGCCTCTGACACCAAGCGCGGTCTGAAAGCGAGACGCAATCGTCCGTCACCGCTCTCGGCCACCTCTTGCTCCGGTGGCTCAACCCGTGCAGCGCCCCGCTCAAGCTCTGCCGACTGGACGCGCCGCGCAAGCTCGGCAAAATCGGCCGGCAGATCCTCAGGCTGAACCGTCTCATATGCAAGTTTGGCAGCGGACCGGATGACTGCCCGTTCGACGCCATCGAGGCGCGCGGTCCCGTCGGCCGCGACACGGACGGAGAAGATAATGGCCGGCCGGTCGACGTTGGGCAGGAGGCTTGCAGCGCCTTCGCTGAGGATAGGCGGATACAGGCTCGCTTTCCCATCGGGAAAATAGATGGTCTCCCCTCGCTTCCAGGCCTCGATGTCGATCGCACCGCCATCCTCGACGAACCAGGCGACGTCGGCAATGGCATAGCGAAGAAGGATATCCGAACCCGTCTTTTCGATCGCAAACGCCTGATCGAGATCGACAGAGGGGGTAGGATCGAGCGTGACGAAGCGGATGGCGCTGCGGTCGACATGCTCGGACGGTCTGCGTTGCATTGCGGCCGTCGCCGCTGCGATCACGGCAGGTGGGAAATCGGCAGGTACCTGGAATTCAGTGCGGATGCGCGCGAGGCCCTCCGTGAGCGCGCGATCAGGGTCGACAATCGTTTTCATCGCAGCTTCATGCGCGAGCCGCCGTCGCATGTGAAGCCGGACGAGGCGGCCGCGATCGTAGCAGCGACGTCACCCCGAAATCGCACATGATGGATCGACTTCCGCACTGCCGGTCATCATAGGCGTCGCGTGCTGACATCCGAAGGCACGCCAACCACAACCAAGGAGATTCTACTAAGCATGCCCGTATTTCAAAATCCAGGATTTCAAGAGCGTCAGCAGGCGGCGGCAGTCGCCCGCAGCGCCGCCCTCGCGAAGTACAAGGCCCGGCCTCCGGTCGACGAGACTGTGATGGCGGAACGGGCGGCACGCCAAGCTGCTCGTGAGAAGGCAGAGATTGAGAAGAGAGCCGCAGCTGCTCGCGCTAAGGAGGCAGCGGCTCGCGCGAAGGTAGAGGCCGCCGAAGCGAAGCGCGAGCAGGGCCGGCAGGCTGCCGCTGTCGCCGAAGCCGCCGTGAAGGCCGAACGGGAGGCGGAGGTCCAGGCAAAGGCGGACGCCAAAGCGAAGAAACGGGAAGAACGGCTGCTCTGGACCGAGGAGGATCGGAAGGCGGCCCGCGACGCCCGCTACGCGGCGAGAAAGGCGCGTCAGGCCGGGCGGTGATATCGGCGGTGGGTGTGGAACTGCTATCATTTCCGATGGCGCGCATCAGAAACGGGAGCGAGGTCTCTCGCCACGGCGTCGGGCCCCACATCCTTCCCATTTCGTCGCCGGCACTGAAACAGTCGCGAATCCAATGCGTTTAACGAGGCAGCATAAAGGAGGCCTAAATGGCGGACGACAAGACGCTTCGCTCACCCCAGGACCGTTCGCGCATTGCACTCAATGAAGACTATGAGGTTCGCTATTGGACCCAGAAATTCGGTGTCAGCCGTGAAAGGCTGGAAGAAGCGGTGAAAGCCGTCGGCAACAGCGCGAGCGCCGTCGAGCAATACCTTAAATAAAGTAGGGCCGACGTCGGCCTCACCGCCCGGCGACATCGAGTCGCCGGGCGACCGCTTTGCGCGAGGCCCATCCGGCATTTGAGCGTAAAATGTCGGCGAAGAGGGGGTCAGAGTCGGTAGAGAGACGCTAACGCCGGCAGCATAAATGGTGCGATTCTTCTCTGGTCAGGACGAGCCGTCCTTCCCGGAGCTAGACTGTGACCCCGACCAAGCTGCTGATCGGCCAAATCCTCATCGTCTTCGCGATCGTCATCGCCGGCATCTGGTTCGCGACCGAATGGGCGGCGTGGAAACTCGCCTGGCAAGCTGAACTAGGGCGTCCCTGGTTCATCCTTGGCCGTTGGCCGATGTATCACCCCTGGTCGATCTTCCCCTGGTGGTATCATTTCGATGCCTATGCGCCGCATATATTCGATCGTGCGGGTTCAGTGGCAGGCGCAAGCGGCTTTCTCGGCTGCGGCGCCGCGATCGCCGGATCGCTGTGGCGGGCGCGCCAAGCACGCAACGTCACTACCTATGGGTCGGCGCGCTGGGCAACCCCGGGTGAAATCGAGCGCGCAGGACTGCATCGCGACGCTGGTGTGTTCCTCGGCCGGCTTGGTGCCCATTATCTTCGCCACGACGGGCCGGAGCATGTCATGGCGTTCGCGCCGACGAGGAGCGGCAAGGGCGTCGGCCTGGTCATTCCGACATTGCTCGGCTGGACGGGCTCGGCGGTTATCCACGACATCAAGGGCGAGAATTGGACGCTGACCGCGGGTTTCCGCACGCGCTTTTCCCACTGCCTGCTGTTCAACCCGACCGACGCAGCCTCAGCCAAATATAACCCCCTGCTCGAAGTTCGACGTGGCGCAAACGAAGTCCGGGACGCCCAGAATATCGCCGATATCCTCGTCGATCCGGAAGGCGCGCTGGAACGGCGCAACCACTGGGAAAAGACCAGCCATTCCCTGCTGGTCGGTGCGATCCTCCACATCCTCTACGCAGAGGAAGAAAAGACTCTCGCCCGCGTCGCGACCTTCCTGTCCGACCCGCAGCGGCCGTTCACCGCGACGCTCAAGCAGATGATGACCACCAACCATCTCGGGGCGCCAGAGGCGCCGATGGTGCATCCGGTCGTGGCCAGCGCGGCGCGGGAGGTGCTGAACAAGTCCGACAATGAGCGCTCCGGCGTGCTCTCGACCGCCATGTCGTTCCTTGGCATTTATCGCGATCCGACTGTCGCGCATGTCACCTCGCGCTGCGATTGGCGGATCGCCGATCTTGTCGAAGCGAAGCAGCCGGTCTCGCTTTATCTGGTTGTGCCGCCATCGGACATCAGCCGGACCAAGCCACTCGTTCGCCTCATCCTCAATCAGATTGGCCGGCGGCTAACAGAAAGGCTCGACAGCGGGAGCGGGCAGGGCGGTCGCAAGCATCAGCTCCTAATGATGCTCGATGAATTCCCCGCGCTGGGACGGCTGGATTTCTTCGAGACGAGTCTTGCTTTCATGGCCGGCTACGGCGTGCGCGCCTTCCTGATAGCGCAATCGCTCAATCAGATCGAGAAAGCCTATGGCGAGCACAACTCGATCCTCGACAACTGCCATGTCCGGGTCGCTTTCGCGACCAATGACGAGCGGACCGCACGCCGCATCTCCGATGCGCTGGGACAGGCGACCGAGCAGCGCGCGATGCGCAACTATGCCGGCCACCGGCTCGCGCCCTGGCTCGCGCATGTCATGGTCAGCAGGCAGGAGACCGCGCGTCCGCTGCTGACCCAGGGCGAGGTCATGCAGCTTCCCGCCACCGATGAAGTGGTGATGGTCGCGGGGCTGGCGCCGATCCGGGCGAAGAAGCTGCGCTATTATGAGGATCGGACCTTTGCCGCCCGCATCCTGCCACCGCCCGTGATTGCCACCGATCGCTATGCCGACGTGCCAGCACCGCGTTCGAACGATTGGGGCCGCTTGGCGCGACTTCCTGACGCGCGGCTTGTTCGCGCTCAGAACGAGGCCAGCGCCACCGAAGATGGCGGCTTCCAGCAGGAGCGGCATCCGGGCATTGAGGAGGTGCCTGCCAGGCCCGAGCCTCCAAAGCAGCTCGACCTTCTCGATCTCGATGCCGATGAGCCCGATGCATCGGCTGACAAGAAGGTCATGGACCGTGTCCGGACCGCCCTCGTGCGTGCCGATGCGATAAACCAGGGTCGCGACCGCGATCTGTTGCCGGGGCTCTGAGCCATGAAGGTCCGGCAAAATCTCTACATCGATCAATCCTTGAGCGACGCGCTTGAAGCGCTGGCGCTGCGGCCAGGCGGCAACAAGTCGCGGATCGTCAACGAGGCGCTCGGGACCTGGCTGGCGCGCCGCGCGAGCAAAGAGGTCGACGATCTCCTCAAGCCCCGGCTCGATCGAATCTCGCGCGAGGTTGGTGCCTGCCGCCGCGACATCGAAGTCGTGCTCGAAGCGCTCTCACTGTTCGTGCGCTACCAGCTCACCGTCACCGCACCATTGCCTGAAGCCGACACGGCGGCACGCGCAGTCGGCAATGAGCGGTTCGAGCGCTTCATCGCCCAACTCGGCCGGCAGATCGCGGGCGGCAAACGCACATTGGCGGCCGCCGAGGCCAACGGAGACGGGCGATGAGCGGCTCGCCGGTTAGCTCGGCTGAACGCCGACGCAGCATGCTGCGCACCGCGATGGGACCCGCAATCACCGAGGCGCTTGGTGACCCGGACGTCATCGAGGTGATGGTCAATCCGGACGGTGCGCTCAGGCTGGACCTATTGGGCGAAGGGCGAAGGAACACCGGCGTCCGGATCGAGCCCGCGCAGGTGGAGCGCATCATTCGCCTGGTTGCGTCCCATGTGCGCGGCGAGGTTCATAGCGACCGGCCGATCGTCTCGGCCGAACTGCCTCCGCACGGCGAAGGAGCCGGCGAGCGCTTCGAGGGCATCTTGCCTCCGGTCAGCCTCGGCCCTTGCTTCTCGATCCGCAAGCCCGCGGCACGTATCTACACGTTGCTCGATTATGTCAGCGACGGCTTCATGTCGGCGGAGACCGCACGGCTGCTGAGTCTTGCAGTTGTTGATCGCAAGAACATCCTCATCGTCGGCGGCACCTCGTCGGGTAAGACCACGCTGGCCAATGCGCTGCTCGCGGAGCTGGCGCATCTCGACGACCGCGTCATCCTGATCGAAGATACGCGCGAGCTGCAATGCACCGCTCCCGACGTGGTGGCACTGCGTACGCGGCCTGGTAGCGTGACCATGGCCGACCTCGTCCGGTCGACGCTGCGCCTGCGGCCCGATCGCATCATCGTCGGCGAGGTGCGCGGCCCCGAAGCGCTCGACATGCTCAAGGGGTGGAACACCGGCCACCCGGGCGGGATCGCGACGGTGCATGCCAACTCGGCGATGTCCGCGCTCCATCGGATCGAGCAGCTCTGCCAGGAAGCGGTCGTCAGCGTGCCGCGCCCGCTGATCGCCGACGCCATTGACATCATCGTGTTCATCGCCGGCCGCGGTCTTGCCCGTCGCGTCGAGACCATCGCGCGCGTCGTCGGCCTCGATCCGGACGGCGGCTACTCCGTCATCGACATCACCCCAACCCCTCAAACCCAAGGAGACTGAACCCATGCGCCTACCTCGCCCAAATATTCCTGATCGGCGTTCTTGCCTGTTCGCCGCCAGCATCATCGGCTTCGGCACCATGTTCGCCGGTAACGCGCATGCCGCTGGTACCGGCATGCCATGGGAAGCGCCGCTTCAGCAGGTGCTGGACTCGGTGCAGGGACCGGTTGCCAAGATCATCGCGGTGATGATCATCATTGTGACTGGTCTGACCCTGGCGTTCGGCGAGACCGCTGGTGGTTTCCGGCGGCTCATCCAGATCATCTTCGGGCTGTCGATCGCGTTCGCCGCATCGAGCTTCTTCCTGAGCTTTTTCAGCTTCGGCGGCGGCGCGCTGATCGCATGAACATGAACGAGCACATCGGGGACGGTCATGTCCCGGGCTTCGAGGTTCCCATTCATGGGAGCCTCGGAGCACCGATCCTGCTTGGCGGCGCGCCGCGTGCTCTTGCGATCGTCAACGGCACGCTCGCTGCCGCGATCGGCCTTGGCCTGCAGCATTGGATCGCCGGAATCGTCGTCTGGGCAGTAGGGCACAGCATCGCCGTGTTCGCCGCACGCCGTGATCCCGCCTTTGCGCCGGTGCTGATCCGCCACCTTTGCCAGCGGAGCTATTTTGCATGCTGAGGCGCCTATCATGATGTACTTGGGCGAATATCGCCACTCGGCCGACCGGCTTGCCGATCATCTGCCCTGGGCAGCTTTGGTCGCCGACGGCGTGATCCTCAACAAGGACGGCAGCTTTCAACGCACCCTGGCCTTCCGCGGGCCTGACCTTGAAAGCGCGACCGAGGCCGAGCTGGTCTCGGCCTGCGCACGCGCCAACAATGTGTTGAAGCGCTTCGGCACCGGCTGGGCTTTGTTCTTCGAGGCCGAACGGCGCGAAGCGCTCGGCTATCCCGACAGCGATTTTCCCGATGCCGCGTCCTGGCTGGTGGATCAGGAGCGCCGCGGCCGGTGCGAGGCCGAAGGCGCGCATTATGAGAGCCGCTATCATCTGACCCTCACCTGGCTGCCGGCCGCTGATGGCGCCGACGCGGCCGGCCGGTCGCTGGTCGCGCGGCCGGATGCTGAACCAGGCCGCGATTGGCGCGCGAGCCTGGCCAGCTTTATCGATGAGACCAACCGCGCGCTCGATCTCTTCGCCGGCTTCATGCCCGAAGTGCAAGCGCTCAGCTCCGCCGAGACGCTGACCTATCTTCACGGCTGCATCTCGAACCGGAACCATCCAGTCGCAGTGCCCGAAACACCGATGTATTTGGACGGTCTGCTGGTGGATACACCGCTGATCGGTGGGCTGGAGCCGATGCTCGGCGACCGGCATCTGCGCACGCTGACGGTGACCGGCTTTCCGAACGTCAGCCGGCCCGGCATCCTCGATGCGCTGAATGAGGCCGACTTCCGCTACCGCTGGGCGACCCGCTTCATCGCGCTCGACAAGACCGATGCGACCAGGCTCCTTACCAAACTTCGGCGGCAATGGTTCAACAAGCGCAAGTCGATCACCACGCTGCTCCGCGAAGTGATCTACAACCAGCCGGTCGAGCTGCTCGACAGCGACGCCGACAATAAGGTGACCGACGCCGATCTGGCGCTCCAAGCGCTGGGCGGCGATCATGCCGCGTTCGGCTATCTTACCACCACGATCACGATCACCGATGCGGATCGAACCCGTGTCGACGAGAAGATCAGGGCGGTCGAGCGGATCATCGGCGGTCTTGGATTTACGGCCATCCGTGAAGGCGTGAACGCGGTCGAGGCCTGGCTGTCGTCATTGCCGGGTCATGCCTATGCCAATGTCCGTCAGCCGATCGTCCACACGCTCAATCTCGCGCATCTGATGCCGCTCTCATCGGTGTGGGCTGGACCCACCCGTAATGAGCATTTGAGTGGACCACCGCTGCTCGTGGCGCAGACTGCGGGCACCACGCCGTTCAGACTCTCCACCCATGTCGGCGATGTCGGCCATATGATGGTGGTGGGACCGACGGGCGCCGGCAAGTCGGTGCTGCTCGCGCTGATGGCATTACAGTTCCGACGCTACGCCAACAGCCAAGTCTATATCTTCGACAAAGGCCTGTCCGCCCGCGCTGCGGTGCTTGCCATGCGTGGGCAACATCATGAGCTTGGCGCGGGCGATGGTGCTAGTGACGCGCTGGCATTCCAGCCGCTGCATCGGATCGATGATCCCGCCGAGCGGAGCTGGGCAGCGGAATGGATTGCGGCACTGCTCGATGCGGAAAAGGTCATCGTCACGCCTGAGGTAAAGGACGCGGTCTGGTCAGCGCTCGGCAGCCTCGCTTCCGCGCCACCGCAGGAGCGGACCATGACCGGGCTCGGATTGCTGCTCCAGTCCAATGCACTTCGCAGCGCAATCCAGCCCTATACGCTCGATGGTCCGCATGGTCGTCTGCTCGATGCGGCGGAAAGCAGCTTTGCCTTGGCTGACGTCCAATGTTTCGAGACCGAGGCATTGCTGGGGCAGGCCAGCGTGGTCGCGCCCGTGCTCACCTATCTGTTCCATCGGCTGGAAGAGCGGTTCGACGGCCGGCCAACCCTGCTCATTCTCGACGAGGCCTGGATCTTTCTCGACCATCCGCTCTTCGCCGCGCGTATCCGCGAATGGTTGAAGACGCTCCGCAAGAAGAATGTCGCGGTGCTGTTCGCAACCCAATCACTGGCTGACATCGCCGGCAGCAGCATTGCGGCCTCGATCATCGAGAGCTGCCCGCAACGCATTTTCCTTCCCAATGATCGTGCAATTGAGCCGCAAAGCCGTGACGCCTATGCCCGGTTCGGTCTCAATGCACGCCAGATCGAGCTGATCAGCCGCGCTAGCCCCAAGCGGCATTATTATCTTCAGTCCGCACGCGGGAACCGGCTGTTCGAACTGGGGCTCGGCCCGATCGCATTGGCGCTGTGCGGGACCTCTGACCCCTCCAGCCAAAAACAGATTGAAGCCGTGCTGGCCGAGCATGGAGCGGCCGGTTTTGCCGCGCGCTTTCTCGAAGCCAGCTGCCTCGATTGGGCGGCATCGCTACTCGCCACCTTTCCTTCCATCCTCACCAACGGAGTAACTCCATGAAGCAGAAGCTCATCGCCGCCGTCCTCTCGATCGGCCTGACTGGCACCACCGTGCTGGCGGTTAGCATGCCGATCTCACCGGCCGAGGCGATCATCGTGTTCGATCCCTCCAACTACAGCCAGAATATCCTGACCGCCGCCCGAACCCTGCAACAGATCAACAACCAGATCCACATGCTCCAGAACCAGGCGCAGAGCCTGATCAATCAGGCGAAGAACTTGGCCAGGATCGACTTCCCTGAACTGCGGGCCATTACCGAGACCCTTCAGCAGATCGATATACTGATGGGACAAGCACAGGGCATCCAGTTCCGGGTCGCGACCCTCGACCAGCAGTTCCGCTCCTTCTTTCCAACCAGCTTCAACGCCGCGCTCAGCAACGACCAGCATGTTGTCGATGCCCGCGCCCGGCTCGATACCTCGATGGCGGCCTACAAGCAGACCATGACTGTGCAGGCGCAGGTGGTCGAGAATATCGCGGGCGATCAAGCGACGCTCAATGGCATTGTCGCGCGCAGCCAGGGGGCCGAAGGCGCATTGCAAGCGCAACAAGCATCCAACCAACTGCTCGCGCTCGTCGCCAAGCAGCAGTTCCAAATCCAGAATCTAATGGCGGCCCAATATCGCGCTGACGCGATCGAGCGCGCGAACCGCAACCAGGCGCAACTGGATGCGCAGGGCGCCACGGCCAAATTCCTCGGATCCGGCTCCGCTTATACCCCCCAATAGCGAAGCCGGTCTGGCGGCGGAGGTTTTTCCTCTTCACCTCCGCCGTCACCGCGGGGCTCGACCGCCCTTGCTCCCCCCCGGCCGGGCCCCGCGGAATCACTCGACCTAATGAGGATTGACAGCCTTGAATGACCTCAACGTCATCGATCAGTTCATGCAAGCCTTCATCCGCTACATCGACAGCGGGTTCGGGCTCTTGGGGGGCGATGTTCGTTTCCTGGTCCGCACATTGATCGCACTCGATATCACGCTGGTGGGGCTGTTCTGGGCCATGGGAGGCGAGGACAATGTGCTCGGCCGCCTCATTCGCAAGATCCTCTATATCGGCGCGTTTGCGTTTATCCTCAACAGCTTCTCGACCCTAGCGGACATCATCTTCCGATCATTTGCGCAGGCGGGACTCATCGCCGGCGGCGGCAGCCTGTCGGCGGACGATCTGCTCAAACCCGGCCGTCTCGCCGGCACCGGCTTTTCGGCGGCCTGGCCACTCCTCCAACAAGCCTCGAAGCTGATGGGCTTCACAAGCTTCTTCGACAATTTTATGATCATCGCGGTGCTGCTGGTGGCGTGGGTGATCATCATCCTCGCCTTCTTCATCCTCGCCGTGCAGATGTTCGTCACCATCCTCGAATTCAAGCTGACGAGTCTCGCCGGTTTCATCCTCGTGCCGTTTGCGCTCTGGAACCGCACCAGCTTCCTCGCCGAGCGCGTGCTCGGCAATGTCGTCAGCTCGGGCATCAAGGTGATGGTGCTCGCCGTCATCGTCGGCATCGGCTCCAACTATTTCTCGCAGTTCACCACCGCCTTGCAAGGCCACGAGCCTGATGTCGGCCAGGCCATGAGCCTGGTGCTCGCAAGCCTCGCCTTGTTCGGGCTCGGCATCTTCGGTCCGAGCATCGCTTCAGGTCTGGTTGCCGGTGCGCCACAGCTTGGCTCGGGTGCCGCGCTCGGCACGGCGCTTGGGGCGGGCGGCATCATCTATCTGGGCGGTGCCGGTGCTGTAGGCGCGGCGAGCGGACTTGCTGGCGCCGGATTGGGCGCGGTGCGCGCCGGAACCGCGATGGGCTCCGCTGCGGCGACCGCTTACACCCTTGGCCAGGAAGCGGCCGGGGTCGCGAGCGTCGAGGCCGGCCTGAGTGGCATGGCGAGCGCCGCCGGAGGCGCCGCTCGAAGCCGCATGTCGGCTGCGTTCGGGCTCGGCGAGGCGGCGGAGTCCGGCCGTCAGGCCGCCTTCAATGCGCTCACCAATAGAACAGCCAATGTGGGCCGTGCCGAGGCGCCCATGCCCGAATGGGCGCGCGCGATGAAGGCCGAACAATCCGCCCGCCATTACCGCCAGAGCGCTGTCCACACCATTCAGCAAGGCGACCGCGGCGGTCATGGCGCCACACCTGACATCAAGCAAAGCGAGGACTGAACGATGATCTTCAAGCGCGCTGTTCAGCGTTATGGACGAACACTCGAGCCAGAAACACCCTTTCAGCGCGCCGGCCAGCTTTGGGACGAGCGCATCGGTTCGGCGCGGGTCCAGGCGCGCAATTGGCGATGGATGGCGTTCGCCTGTCTTGGATTGACCTGCGCTTTGTCGGGAGGACTGCTGTGGCAGTCGCTGCAAAGCCGGGTCGTGCCCTATGTGATTGAGGTTGACCGCCTGGGCGAAACACAAGCGGTTGCACCGGCCGAAGCTGGCTATCATCCCACCGATCCGCAGATTGCCTGGTTTCTGAGCCGGTTCATTGCCGCTGTTCGCTCCATCTCGCTCGACCCGGTCCTGATGCGACAGGCGTGGTTGTCGGCCTACGATTTCACTACCAGGCGGGGCGCGACATTCCTTGGTGACTATGCGCGCAGAGCCGATCCGTTTGGTCAGGTGGGCGAGCGGACGGTGTCGGTTCAGGTCACCAGCGTCGTGCGCGCTTCCGACAAGTCCTTCCAGGTGAAGTGGATCGAGACCGCCTATGAGCGGGGCGCGCAGACCGGAACCTCGCACTGGACCGCCATATTGACGGTCGTGATGACGCCGCCCTGGAGCGCCGACATTCTACGAAAGAATCCGCTCGGTATCTATGTCGATGCGATCGACTGGAGCCAGGAGCTGGAACCGGCGGGCCGCGTGGCGGCGACGCCGCCACCCAAGCCTGCCATGCCGACCGTGACGATACCACCGAACATCCCGCTCGGATCGCCGCTCGACCCGAACCTTGCCGCCACAACGATCAATAGGGAGATGCAACCATGAAGTTTGCTTTCTTCGCCGCGCCTGCGCTTGCCGCTGCAGCACCCGCCTTCGCGCAAACCGCTGCCATGGCGCCCGTTCCCATCATGCCAGACGTAAGTTCTTCGGCTCCCCCTGTGTCGTCGTCGATTGCGCCCTATCCGGTGGCCCCTTCACTCATAGCGCCGCCTTCAGCACGGTGCTCCCCTCCGCCTTCACCAGCGGAACTGCGGGTGCGCGCCGCCAATCGGCGGGCAACGCTGGAACCCTCCACTGGCGGATATCTCAACGCCGTGCAGGTCTATCCGTTCAGCGAGGGGACGATCTACCATGTGTTCACCGCACCCGAGCGGGTGACGGACATCGTGCTTCAGCCGGGCGAGACGCTGGGCGCGGTGGCAGCTGGCGACACTGTGCGCTGGGTGATCGGCGATGCGACGAGTGGCGGCGGCGACACGAAGCGGACGCATGTGTTGGTGAAGCCATTCACCGCCGGACTTTCCACCAACCTGGTCATCACGACCGACAAGCGTACCTATCATCTGGCGCTGACCAGCACCGACCGCGCCGCCATGTCGGCGCTCTCCTGGACCTATCCGCAGGACCAGCTCATTGCGCTCAAAGCCGCAGCTGAGCGGGCGAGGGCCGAGCAGCCAGTGGCAGTCGGGCTGCAGGTCGACCAGCTTCACTTCAATTATGCGATCAGCGGTGATCAGCCGGCCTGGCGGCCGTTGCGCGCCTTCGATGACGGCCAGCAGACCTTCATCGAGTTTCCGCCGAACCTCGGGGTAAGGGAGGCGCCACCCCTCTTCCTCGTCGACAGCAAGGGTACCGCCAGCCTCGTCAACTATCGCGTGGAGGGCCGCTTCTACGTGGTCGACCGCATCTTTGACGCGGCCGAGCTCCGGCTCGGGCTCAAGCACCAAGATATTGTCCGGATCGCTCGCGTCGGCGAGGTAGACAAGCGGCGGAGGCGGACGTGAGCGAAGTCGCAGCACAGCAACCCGCCAAGCTGGATCCGGAAACGCTGGCCATCCGCGCACGGCCGCCCGGCGCGATCCGGTTCAAGCGCGGTGTCATCATCGCCATCGCGGCGATCGGCTCGGTCACCCTGGTCGCAGTCACTTGGATGGCGCTCAAACCTCACTTCATTCAGCACGGTGACACAGCGCAGGAGCTGTCGCGGCCGAATGCGGGTCCAGCGAGCGAGGTCCTCAATGGGGTGCCTTCGACCTATGGCGATGTGCCTCGGCTCGGCCCGCCGCTTCCTGGCGACCTCGGCAAGCCTATTCTCGAGCATCAGCAGTCGATGATGACCGCGGTCAATCCCCTGGATCAGCAGATCCAGCAGGCCGAGGCGGCGGAGCGGGAGAGGGAGCTTGCCGAATTGAAGGCGGCACGGGAATCGAGCGTGCTGGTGGTAATGCGGCAAGCTTCGAGCGCGGGCGACGCTAACTCGGCGACCACAGTCCTAAGCGATGGACCAGAAGATAAACCGAGGCTGGCGCTCGATCCGACCAACGACCCGAATGGCCAAGGTCGCAAGTCGGAATTTGTTGCCAACCTCGATGCACGCGGCGAGGTGAACTCGCATGTGCTGACGCCGCTGCCGTCGCCTTACACCTTGTCGGCCGGTAGCGTGATCTCGGCCAGCTTGATAACCGGCTTGCGCTCCGATCTCCCGGGGCTGGTCACCGCTCAGGTAACCGAAAATACCTATGACAGCGCGACCGGGCGCATCTTGCTAGTACCACAGGGTGCACGCCTTATCGGCAGCTATGACAGCGTGGTGGCGTTCGGGCAGAGCCGCGCGCTCATCGTCTGGCAGCGCATCATCATGCCCGATGGCCGTTCCCTCCGCATCGACAATGTTCCCGCCACCGATCCGTCGGGTTATGCCGGGCTCGCCGACAAGGTGGATTTTCATACGTGGCAGCTGCTGAAAGGGGTGGCTCTCTCAACGGTGCTTGGCGTGAGTTCGGAGCTGGCATTGTCGGGACAGAGCGACCTCGTTCAGGCGATCCGCATGTCGACCCAGGATAATGTGGTCCGCGCCGGGGATCAGATTACCCAGCGCAACCTCGGAATTCAGCCGACGATCACGATACGGCCCGGGGCGCCTGTGCGGCTGATCGTTTGGAAAGATCTGATCTTTGCGCCCAGAAGCGTAAAGGAGCGCTGATCATGGCTGGCCTCAAACTTCGGAAGCTACGCGACCGCACGCCGATCAAGCTCACTATCAATGTGATGCCGGATCTGCACGCACGTCTGCAGGAATATGCCGCGGTCTATGCGACGACCTATGGGAGCGAAGAGCCTGTGAGTGAGCTTATACCTGCGATGCTGGATGGGTTTCTCGAAAGCGACCGTCAATTTCAGCGAGCGCGAAATGAGCGGCAACAAGCGTAAGAGCATTACGATCGAGCTTCCCGCCGAGGAACGCTCGAATCCGATTCCTCCGCTCGAGCGACTAACTGTGCGCGTACCCGAGGCCGCGCATCTTCTCTCGGTCAGCCGGGCGGCCGTATATCGTCTTCTCAGCAGTGGGGAGATCGAAGCATCGAAGAGCGGGCAGAAGACACTCGTTCATGTGTCGAGCATCAAGGCCTTCATAGCGCGGCACCGGGTTGCCGTGACTTCCGCCGCGCCTCCCGCGCAGAGCTAAAGCGACCCGCGCCGACCGTCGCCATCGTCTCAATCCGTCGCAGATTCTTGCCATTCGACGCAATCGGGATATTTGACGGATATTTGACGAGTTGCGGTTTTGGCTCCCCATCTGTCGCTAAGTCATTGAAATCGTTGGTGACCCCTACGGGACTCGAACCCGTGTTTTCGCCGTGAGAGGGCGACGTCCTGGACCGCTAGACGAAGGGGCCGTATTGGCGTGACGCGCATATGGGCGCACGGCGGGAACGTCAAGCAAAGTGGTTTGCGTGAACGGGCATGAATGCGTTAGCGGTTGGGCGGGGGTCGCGCCAATCGGTGGGCAGGCGGGGCGTGCCCATGCAGCTGGCGTGCCAAGGAAAGGTGAGCTCCCATCAAGCAGGTTGCCGCGCTCCCCTATCGAATCGAGGCCGACGGATCGGCTGAAATCCTGCTGATCACCTCCCGCGAGACGCGCCGTTGGGTGGTGCCCAAGGGCAATCCGATCCGCGGGCTCGCGCCACATCAGGCGGCCGCGCACGAGGCGTTCGAGGAGGCGGGCATTTCGGGCATCGCCTGCCCAGCGCCACTCGGCTTCTATCATTATGACAAGCGCCGCGCGAACGGATCGTCGCGCCGCGCGAGGGTCCAGCTGTTCCCGCTGTCGGTGATTTCCGAACTGGACGACTGGCCCGAAATGCATGAGCGGCACAAGCAGTGGTTTTCGGTGAAGGACGCGGCGCGCGCGGTTGACGAGCCGGAGCTGAGCGCGCTGATCGCTTCGTTCCGGGAGCCGCCACGAACCGCTGGGCTTGCGGAGAGCGCGCTGCTATGGGCGCGTCAAACAGGGGGCGAAAGGGTACCGGGCGTGCGATGGTTTCAGCGGCTGATGCCCAGCCAGGGGCGGTTTTTCGAACAGTTTGAGGAGCATGCGCAGACGCTGGTGGCGGGCGCGGACGCGCTGGCGCGGCTCTTCGAGGGTGGCGACGCGGTGGCGGCCTGCTGCAAGGCGATCCACGACGAGGAGCATAAGGCGGACAATATCATCCGCGACGTACTGCAGGACGTGCGGCGAACGCTGATCACCCCATTCGACCGCAGTGCCATTACCAGCCTGATCGGATCGATGGACGATGCGATCGACCAGATGAACGCGACCGCCAAGACGGTCACTCTCTACGAGGTCACGCAGTTCGAGCGCGCGATGCGCGACATGAGCGGGATCATCGTCGAGGCGGCGCGGATCACCGCCGAGGCGGTGCCGTTGCTCCGATCGATCGGCACCAACGCCAACCGTTTGCACGCGCTGACCGAGCGGCTGGTGCGGATCGAAGGCCATGCCGACGATATTCACGACGCCGGGGTGAAGGCGCTGTTCAAGGCGCACGGCGAGAAACAGCCGATGGCGTTCGTGATCGGGCGCGAAGTCTACAACCATCTCGAGAAGGTGGTGGACAAGTTCGAGGATGTCGCCAACGAGATCCAGGGTCTCGTGATCGATCACGCTTGAGGACGCGGGCGCAGCAATGACCGCGACCTTGTCCTTCCCCATGCTCGTGGCGCTGATCGGCGTGGCGCTGCTGTTCGATCTGCTCAACGGGCTCCACGATGCCGCCAATTCGATCGCGACGATCGTTTCGACGCGCGTTCTGCGGCCGCAATATGCCGTGCTCTGGGCGGCCTTTTTCAATTTCATCGCCTTCCTGTTCTTCGGGCTCCATGTCGCCGAGACGGTCGGCAAGGGCATCGTCAATGCCGATATCGTCGATGCGCAGGTGATCTTCGGCGCGCTGATGGGCGCGATCAGTTGGAACGTCATCACCTGGGTACTCGGCATTCCGTCGAGCAGTAGCCATGCGCTGATCGGGGGGCTGCTGGGCGCGGCGATCACCAAGGCGGGATTGAAAACGGTGGTGTGGGAGGGTGTGGTCAAGACGGCCCTGGCGATCATCGGCTCGCCTGCGCTTGGCCTCGTGCTCGCGATGCTTCTGGTGCTCGCGACGGCCTGGACCTTTCGCCGCTACACGCCGCTAGCCGCCGACAGTGCGTTCCGGCGATTCCAGTTCATCTCCGCCTCGTTCTACTCGCTGGGGCATGGCGGTAACGATGCGCAGAAGACGATGGGAATCATCGCGGTGCTGCTCTATTCGCAAGGCAAGCTGGGCGGCGCATTTCACGTTCCGCTATGGGTGGTGCTCGCTTGCCAGGCCGCGATGGGGATCGGCACGCTGCTGGGCGGCTGGCGGATCGTCCACACCATGGGATCGCGGATCACACGGCTGACGCCGCAGCAGGGATTCTGCGCGGAGACTGGCGGCGCGCTGACTCTGTTCGGCGCGACCTGGCTCGGCATCCCGGTTTCGACAACGCATACCATCACCGGCGCGATCGTGGGGGTGGGCGCCGCGCGGAGGATGTCCGCCGTGCGCTGGAACATAGCCTCGAGCATCGTCGTCGCCTGGGTGGTCACGCTGCCGGCGGCGGGGCTGATTGCTGCCGGGTTCTACGCGCTCGCCAAGCTTTTCGCGGGTTGAGAACCGAGCGCTGGGCGGCGGCTTTCTTTCGTAAGCAATGACCGAATGCGCGCAACTCGCTGCCGCTTCTGAGCCTAAATCGGGCATCGTCATCGTAGCGTGGCCGTAGGCTTGGTGCTGGTCGCGCGCCGCTAGCCGCGCTCGATCTACGCGGCTACTGCCTCCAGATCGGCCGGTGGCGGCAGCGGCGCGCCTGCCAGAGCCGCCGCCAACCGATCGCGATCAAGCCCACTCTCCCAGGCTGAAATCACGATGGTCGCAACCGCGTTGCCGATAAAGTTGGTGAGGCTGCGGCACTCGCTCATGAAGCGGTCGACGCCCAGGATCAGCGCCATGCCGGCCACCGGCACTGACGGCACCACCGCCAGCGTCGCGGCCAGCGTGATGAAGCCCGATCCGGTGACTCCGGCGGCGCCTTTCGAGCTCAGCATCGCCACGCCGAGCAGGAGCAGTTGCTGTTCCAGCGAGAGGTGGACCCCCGTTGCCTGGGCGATGAACAGGGCAGCAAGCGTCATATAGATGTTGGTGCCATCGAGATTGAAGGAATAGCCGGTCGGCACCACCAGCCCGACCACCGATTTGCGGCAGCCAGCGCGCTCCATTTTCTCGATCAGGCTCGGGAGCGCGGCTTCCGATGAGGAGGTGCCTAGCACCAGCAGCAGCTCTGCCTTCAGATAGCGGATCAGCCGCAGGATCGAAAAGCCCGCCAGCCAGGCGACCGCGCCAAGCACCAGCAGCACAAACAGCAGCGACGTGAAATAGAAGGTGAGCACTAGGCCGGCGAGGCCCGCCAGCGCGCCGATGCCATATTGGCCGATGGTGAACGCCATTGCCCCGAACGCGCCGATCGGCGCTGCCTTCATCAATATCGCCACGAGCCGGAACACGGCATGGGTGGCGGATTCCAGCACGCTGAGCAGCGGCTGTCCCCGATCGCCAATCAGCACGAGCGCGATGCCGAACAGCACCGCGACCAGCAGCACCTGCAAGATCTCACCCTCCGCCAGCGCCGAGACCAGCGTGGTCGGGATGATGTTCATCAGGAAGCCGACGATCGTCTGATCATGCGCCTTTGTCGAATAATCTGCGATCTTCCCGCTATCGAGCGTGGCGGGATCGATGTGCATGCCCGCGCCCGGCTGGACGACATTGGCCACCGTGAGCCCCACGATTAATGCAAGCGTGGAGAAAAGCAGGAAATAAGCGAAGGTCTTGGCGGCGACGCGGCCCACCGCCCCGAGATCGCGCAGGCCGGCAATGCCGGTGACGATGGTGAGAAAAATGACCGGCGCGATGATCATCTTCACGAGCTTGATGAAGGCATCCCCCAGCGGTTTCAGCGCGACGGCTGCCTGCGGCCAGAGCGAGCCCACCAGCACGCCTAGCGCGATCGCGGCCAGCACCTGCACATAGAGATGGCGGTGAAGGGGGACGGGCATGGCGGTCTCGGCCGTAATTTCCATTATATCCCCCAACCGCCAGATGCTCGGCGCAGACCGCTTTGTTTCATATTCGCTGCTGGCGAGCGACTTGCAAGCGGAAGTCAGGGCGGCGGTATGTCGCAGGCCACCACGGCAAGCTTCGCCTTGATGTCGAGCCGGAGTTGATCCTTGCGGATCTTGCCCGATGCAGTGCGTGGCAGCTCGTTGACGATCTCGAACCGCTCTGGGATCTTCTGTCGGGCCAGCCCGCTCGCGGCGACATGTGCCGCGAGCGCCGCAGCGTCCGCAACCGCATTGGGGCGCAGGATGACATAAGCACAAACGCCTTCGCCTAGCCTCTCATGGGGCATCGCGACCACGCTGGCTTCCTCGATCGCCGGGTGCGTGTGCAGTACGTCCTCGATCTCCTTGGCGCTGATATTCTCGCCGCCACGGATGATCAGATCCTTCTTGCGACCAGTAATCAATAGCGCGCCCTCGGGCGTCATGCAGCCGATGTCGCCAGTGCGGAAATAGCCGTCGGGGGTGATTGCCTCCTCGGTCTGCGTGCAGTCGCAATAGCCGAGGAACATGGCCGGGCCGCGCGCCAGGATCTCGCCGTCCGCGCCGGGGGGGACATCGTTGCCGGCGTCGTCGACGATGCGTACCTTATAATCGATGACCGCGCCGTCGGTGGTGGCAGCGAGCGTCTCGTCGGCGGCAGCGGGATAGCCGAGCGTCACCAGCGGCACCTCGGAACTGCCGAACACGCGGAAGGCTTGGCATTGTTCGAAAGCGCTATTGGCGGCGGGGATCACGTCGGGTGGCACCGCAGCACCGCCGCAGGCGAAAAAGCGGAAGGACGGCAGCCGCTTGCCGGCCGCGCTCGCGGCCTTGGCCAGCTCGACCAGGAAAGGGGTGGCGGCGACGGTACCCGTCACCTGATACCGCTCGATCAGATCGACGGCGTCCGCGGCGTTCCAGCTTTCCATCAGCACCGTCTGCGTTCCCGCCACGAACGGCAGTTCCAGGCCGTTGCCATAGCCGCTGACATGGGTGACAGGGGAGGGCATTAGGATCGCATCGCCCGGCCTGATTCCCCAATGCTGAGCCGATTGCTGGAGCACCCGCCACAGCGTGTTGTGACTATGCAGCACGCCCTTGGGTCGTCCGGTGGTGCCGGAGGTGAACAGCAGCATCTTGACGCCGCCCGGATCGACCGAAGGCCGCTCGAAGCTGTGGCCGCGCCCCAGCGCAACCAGATCGTCGAAGGTCATCCCGCTTTCGCTACGAATGGTGACGATGTGGCGCAGCGCCGGGAGCAATGGGCGCAGGCGCTCGGCCATCGCGGCATAATCATAATTGCGGAAGCTGCCCGCGGTGAACAGCGCCTTAGCACCCGAATCGGCCAGCATCATGCCGACCTCGGCGTCGCGATAGATAGGCACGATGGGATTGATCACCAGCCCCGAAAGCGCGGCAGCGAGGTTGATCACGGCCGCCTCAAGCCAATTTGGCGTCTGGAAGCTCACCACGTCACCCGGCGTTAGCCCCAGGCTGCGCAGCGCTGTGGCGAGCGCGCGTGCATCGGCCAGCAGCTCTGCCCAGCTCATTCGCGCCTCGCCTGCGATGATCGCGACGCCGTCGGGATCGGCGTCGGCCCGCAGCTCGGCCATATCGGCGATCGTGAGATCAGCCCAGGCGCCGCTTTGCGCAAATTCGCGATGATGCGGCGCCGGAAGCTCGATCCAGTCCCACGGGGCGGTCATGTCGCGTCCATCCTCTCCTGTCGCAGCGTCCTGTCTGCGGGTTGCAGCGGGGAGTCGCCAATTGTGACAAAGAGCAGGGCAACCTGTCACCTCTCGCAGCTTGTCCGCCCTTCGCGACAATGCTCCAACGAATGCGTTATTGTTTGGGAGAGACAAAGATGGGCCATGCCTCGATCGGCGATGCCGCCGAAAAGATGCTGGAATATGTGGAGACGGACAGCACGTTCATGACCGACAAGGTCATGGAGATCCCGTCGGCCTCCTATACCGATCCCGATCAATGGGGTGCGGAGATAGAGCTGATCTTCAAGCGCGTGCCGCTGATGCTGGCGCTGAGCTGCGAGATGCCCAACCCCGGCGACTATAAGGCGATGGAGGCCGTGGGCCTGCCGATCCTGATCACGCGCGATCGGGCGGGCGAGGTGCGCGCCTTCCTCAACGTCTGTTCGCATCGCGGCGCTCCGGTCGCGGCCGAGGGGCATGGCAGCTGCGCGCGCTTCACCTGCAAATATCACGGCTGGACGTACGGCACGGACGGTACGCTCATCGGCATTGCCGATCGCGCCAAGTTCGGCGAGATCGACAAGAGCACGCGCGGGCTGCGGCCGCTTCCCTGCATCGAGAAGAACGGCATGATCTTCGTCTGCTTGACGCCGGGCGCGCCACTCGACCTCGACGCCTATTATGGAGCGCTGCTTGACGATTACGCCAAGGTCGGGCTCAAGGACTGGACCTTTCTAGGCAGCCGCGTGATCGAAGGTGCCAACTGGAAGATCGCGTTCGACGGCTATCTCGAAGGCTATCATTTCGCGATGCTTCATCCCGAGACGATCTTCCCACGCACGCCCTCCAACATCATGCATTATGAGGGGTTCGGCCCCAATATCCGCATCGGCTTTCCGCAACGATCGATCGGGAAGCTACGCGAGATCCCGCGCGAGCAGTGGGACCAGCAGGAGAATAACGGCTTCGATTTCGTGCGGATCTTCTTCCCAAACGTCTCTGCCTTCCTTGCACCCGAAATCGCGCAGATCGCGCAGCTCTTCCCGGGGCCGACACCAGACAAGAACCGGACCGTGCTGCTCTATGCTCGCAAGAACCCGCCGCAGGACGAGGAGGACAAGGCCAAGATCGAGGAGATGATCAACTTCCTGCGCGATGTGACCTATAACGAGGATTATGTGATCGGCATGGAGATCCAGAGGGGGCTCGAATCCGGCGCGCACGAAACGCTGATGTTCGGCCGCAACGAGCGCGGCAACCAATATTTCCACGAATGGCTCAACTGGTATCTGCAGGATGATCCCACGCTGCCCAAGCCGGTGATGTGATGCGGCCGATCGCGCTCGCCTCCGGCGTGCTGCCCGAGTTCGGGCCGGTCGCGACGATCGAGGCGGCTGCGGAGGGTGGATTTGACGCGGTGGGCCTATGGATCGAACCTGACAGCTGGACAAGCACGCTCACGCAGCGATGCCGCGCGGCGCTGGCGGCGACGGGGCTTGATCTGCTCGATGTCGAAGTGGTCTGGATCAAACCCGCGAGCGATCTCGATCTGCATCGGCGCAGCATCGACATCGGCGCCGAACTGGGAGCACGCAACATATTGTGCGTCTCCTCTGATCCGGACATGGGCGCGACCGCTGCCAAGCTCGCGGCGCTGTGCACGCATGCCGAGGCTTCGGGCATACGCGTGGCGCTGGAGTTCGGCATCTTCACCGAGGTGAAATCGCTGGCGGCTGCGCTGGCGCTGCTGGATGCGGTCGCGCATCCGCTGCGCGCCTTGCTGATCGATCCGATCCATGTCGATCGCTCCGGGACGAGGATCGGAGAGCTCGCCGCCATTCCCGCCGAGCTGTTGCCTTATGCGCAATTCTGCGACGCGCCGGCGACGCGGCCCGACCCGGCCGATTTCGATGCGGTTATCACCGATGCGATCGATCTGCGCAGGCAATGCGGCGAAGGCGATCTGCCGATCGGGGCGATGCTGGCGGCGCTGCCGCCGGGCATTCCGCTCAGCATCGAGCTGCGCTCGCGCACATTGCGAGAGGGCTGGCCCGATCCATTCGATCGCGCGCGTGTAACGGCGGAGATCACGCGGGCATGGCTCGCGGTGCATGAACCATGATCGAGCTCGCGGCCCTGCTGATGCGGTGGCCCGGCTTCGCCCATGCCAACTCCTTCGCTGCTCATGAGTCGTATCGCGATCCAGCTTGAGCTGGCAGGGCAATCCGCTCTACCGGCGCATCTCCTCCGATCCTGACGGGAGTCTTGCTTTGCAGGCGGCACGCGTCTTGATATTCCAAGGTGTGGAGCAACCTAGCGGCTACATAAAACCTCTGTTGCACAAGTTTCGCCAGCGCCTAAAAGCCGCTGGCTGAGGCTTGGCCGAAGAGCGAGGAGTAAACATGTCGATTGCCATGCCCGTCCCGGACGTGGCAACGCTTGCCAAGCGTGATCGCATCATAGCCGCGATGCGCGCGATCGTCCCCGGCGAGGGGGTGATTGACGATGCCGATGGCTTGCGACCGTGGGAATCCGATGGCCTGACCGCCTACCGCCAGCCCCCAATGCTGGTGGTTCTGCCTGAGACGGTAGAGCAGGTTTCGGCGATATTGCGATGGTGCCATGCGGAGGGGGTGAAGGTGGTCCCCCGCGGATCCGGCACTTCGCTTTCGGGCGGAGCGCTGCCCCTGGCGGATGCGGTGCTGCTTGGTATGGGCAAGTTCAAGCGGATCCTCGAGGTGGATTATGACGATCGCATTGTGGTGGTGCAGCCTGGCGTAACCAACCTGGCGATCACGGAGGCCGTAGAGGGCAATGGCTTCTATTACGCGCCGGACCCATCGAGTCAGATCGCTTGCTCGATCGGCGGTAACGTGGCCGAGAACTCGGGCGGTGTGCACTGCCTGAAATATGGCCTGACGACCAATAATGTCCTGGGCGTCGAACTGGTGCTGATGGATGGAGAAATCGTGCGGCTTGGCGGCCGGCATCTCGATTCCGGCGGACTGGACTTGCTGGGCGTGATCGTGGGCTCGGAAGGGCTGCTCGGCGTTGTTACCGAAGTAACTGTCCGTATTTTGCCCAAGCCTGAAACCGCCCGCGCGGTGCTGGTCGGCTTTCCGGATGCGGAAAGCGCGGGTGCCTGCGTGGCGCAGGTTATAGCAGAAGGGATCATCCCAGCGGGCATGGAAATGATGGATCGCCCCGCGATTCACGCGGCCGAAGCCTTCGTGAAGGTGGGCTATCCGCTTGATGTCGGCGCGCTCCTGATCGTCGAAGTGGATGGGCCGGTGGCCGAATGCGAACATCTCATCGAGGAGATTGCGCGGATCGCCGGACAGAACCGCGCGGTCACGACGCGCGTTTCTCGAGACGAGGGCGAACGTCTGGCATTTTGGGCTGGGCGCAAGGCTGCGTTTCCAGCAGTGGGGCGTATCTCTCCTGATTATTATTGCATGGACGGAACGATTCCGCGCCGACGGCTTCCGGAAGTGTTGCGGCGGATGGAAGCGCTGTCTCAAAAATACGGTCTCGGCGTAGCCAATGTGTTCCATGCGGGCGACGGCAACCTGCATCCTCTGATCCTCTATGACGCCAACGTGCCCGGCGAACTCGATCGTGCCGAAGAGTTCGGCAACGATATTCTGCGTTTGTGCGTCGAGGTCGGCGGTGTTCTGACGGGGGAGCATGGCGTTGGGATCGAGAAAAGGGACCTGATGCCTGAGATGTTTGGCGAGGAGGATTTAAAGCAGCAACAGCGCGTGAAGTGCGCATTCGATTCTCAGTTGCTGCTCAACCCGGGCAAAGTATTCCCTACGCTCCATCGGTGCGCAGAGCTGGGGCGGATGCATGTCCACCATGGGGCCGTGCCTTTTCCCGAACTGCCGAGATTCTGATGCTGGCACCTCGGGACGGGCAAGACTTATGTCAGATCATAGCGGATGCCGCCGCGAAGGGCGAACGGCTTGAACTGCGCGGCGGCGGCACCAAGGCGCATTTTGGAGCGCCACGTGAAGCTGCGATCGTCTCGCTTCAGCAGCTCTCCGGCGTGGTCGACTATGATCCCGCCGAGCTCGTGCTTACGGTACGGCCCGGCACCAAGCTGGCGGAAGTGGAGGCGCTGGTCGCGGCCGAGGGGCAGACGCTGGCGTTCGAGCCATGGGGCGATGAAGGGGCCACGATCGGTGGCATCGTCGCGGCGGGCGTGGCCGGATCGCGACGGATAACTGCGGGCAGCGCGCGCGATCACCTGCTTGGTTTTACCGCTGTTTCGGGCAGAGGCGAGACTTTCCTGGCTGGAGCGAAGGTGGTGAAGAACGTGACAGGCTATGACCTGCCGAAGCTGATGGCGGGTTCCTGGGGCCGCCTCGGCGCGATCACGGAGCTGACGCTCAAGGTGCTGCCGCGCCCGCGCGTGACCGTGACGATGGTGGCGAAGGGCCTGTCCCCGCGCGCGGCCCACGCTGCGATGGCCTGCGCCCTTGGGAGCAATGCGGAGGTTTCCGCTGCCGCGCACCTGGAATCCGGGGAGACGCTGCTGCGCGTCGCCGGTTTCGCGCCTTCCGTGGAAGCGCGCTGCGCCGCGCTGCCCGCACTGATGGAACAACATTGTCCTTTGCAGCGCCTTCCCGAAGACGAAGCCGCACCGCTATGGCGCATCGCGATGACCGGCAACCGACTGCCGGGTGCGGTGCGCTGGCGTGTTCACCTGCCGCCGCGCCATGGTCCTGAGCTGGTTGAACGACTGAAATCCTCGGGCGAGCATTGGACGATGGACTGGGGCGGGGGGCTCATATGGATCGCGACCGATGATCCCGGCGTTGGCGTGCGGGAACAAGCTGCCTTGCTCGGCGGCGAAGCCACGCTCATATTTGCCGATGCAGGAATACGGGCACGAGTGCCCGTGCTGCACCCGCGTGCCGCCGGCCTTGCTGCCTTGGAACAGCGGGTACGCCGTGCCTTTGATCCCAAGGGCGTTTTTGCCACCGGCCGCTTCATGGAGGATGCGGATGCAGACCAGCTTCCCGCCTGAGGCGCTCGCCGATCCGGCGATGCGTACCTCCGAAGAGGTCATCCGCAAGTGCGTGCATTGCGGGTTCTGCACCGCCACATGCCCAACTTATGTTTTGCTCGGTGACGAGCTCGATAGCCCGCGGGGCCGCATCTACCTGATGAAGGATATGCTGGAAAACCAGCGGGCACCGAGCGCTGAAGTGGTCAAGCATGTCGACCGCTGCCTTTCCTGCTTGTCGTGCATGACCACTTGCCCTTCGGGCGTGAATTACATGCATCTTGTGGACCATGCGCGCGCCTACATAGAAGAAAACTATCAAAGGCCGCTGAGCCAGCGCTTCTTCCGCAGCTTGCTGGCCTTCGTGCTTCCTTATCCCAAGCGCTTTCGTGCGGCGTTGATGCTGGCTCTGCTCGGCAAAGCGTTTCGCCCGGTGTTGCGCAGCATCGCCATACTGAAACCGCTTGCGGCAATGCTCGATCTTGCGCCGCGCGGCATTCCGGCAGCGGCGGGCGCCCGGTCTACCTGCGTGCCGAATGCCAAGGGGCGCGTAGCTCTGCTGCAAGGGTGCGCGGAACCGGTGCTAAGGCCGGAATTCCGCAACGCGACCGTTCGCCTGCTCAATCGCTTCGGTCATGACGTCGTCTTTGCTGCAGGTGAAGTTTGCTGCGGCGCGCTTGTCCATCACATGGGCCGGGAAGAAGATGCGCTCATCGCCGCCCGCCGCAATGTCGATGCATGGACGGCGGAGATCGAGGGCAATGGCTTGGATGCGATCATCATAACGGCCTCGGGTTGTGGCACCACGATCAAGGACTATGGCTTCATGCTGCGGTCCGATCCCGCATATGCGGAGAAAGCGGCGCGGGTGAGCGCGCTCGCCATGGACGTGTCGGAATATCTGGTGAAACTGGACCTGCCGCCGGTGAGCGCAAATGGCTTCACCGTTGCCTATCATCCTGCCTGTTCGCTGCAGCATGGTCAGAAGGTCACGGACGCGCCCAAGCGGCTTCTGACGCAGGCGGGCTATGTCGTACGCACGCCGGCGGAAGCGCATCTGTGCTGCGGTTCTGCGGGGACATATAATATCTTGCAGCCCGAAATTGCGGACGAGCTTGGTAAGCGGAAGGCAGCGAATATCGACAAGCTCGAGGCGGACGTCATCGCAACCGGTAACATCGGTTGCGCAACTCAGATTGCTCGGTTTAGCGGCATCCCCACGGTCCACACTGTCGAGTTGATCGACTGGGCAACCGGTGGCCCACGGCCCGCGGCGCTTGCGCATCTCTCAGGAAGTGAAGGCTCGAGATCGCAGAATCTCGGCCGCTGATCGCCGATGGCTCTGTTATCAGGCACATAGCGATTGCTACCGCAGTTCCTAGAATTGAACGCGCTTGGTGTAACCTCCGTCAACGATCACGTTCGTTCCGGTCGTGGCAGATGATGCAGGGCTTGCCAGAAATACAATAGTTCGAGCCACCTCCATAGGTTCCGGGAAACGCCCAAGTGCAATTTCCCCTAGGGTCTTGTCATACAACTCTGGCATAGCCGATTTGATGGCCTCCCAATTCCCGCCCGGAAAAGAGACCGGGCCCGGAGAAACGGTGTTCACGCGGATTTTTTTGACGGCAAGCGCTTGGGAAAGCTGCTTGCCATAAGTGATGAGCGCAGCCTTCATGGCGTTGAAAGCCTGGGGAACAATGAAGGTTTCAACGGCCGCAGTGCTCGACATGATGATGATCGATCCGCGCCCGGAAGCCTCAAGATGCGGCTCCAAGGCTTCGCAGCCGCGCACGGTTGCCATCACATCGAAGTTGAAGGAAATATTCCAGTCGGCTGTCGCTTGCGATCCGGAAGCGCTGGCGCCGGGTACGAAGATGTCGCATCCGCCGAGGGCGTCGGCGGCTCTTTGGAGCCATTCGGTATAGCCCTCATCATTCAGGTCGAAGGTCTCACCGAACACCTTTCCGCCATGCTTGGAGAGCGCGGCAATCGTCTCGTCGACCTGATCCTTGTTTCGCGAAAAGAACGCGATATCAGCGCCTTCCTGGGCAAAAATCTCAAGCGCCGCGCGCCCGATACCGCGGCTTCCTCCAGTCAGAATAACCTTGCAACCTTTAAGCCCCAGATCCACGGCATCCTCCTCGTTCTTACCAAACCTGTGCAATTAATCGGGCGGTTTGCACAGCTATGCATCTGGCTAGGGCAGGGGTCGAAGATGCCCTGCTGAGAGCTTGTGCGAGGCGTCTCCCCGTCAGAAGTAGAGCGTCCGATAACGGCTGAAAAAATTGCGCCTACATGATCGCCAGCACACTGGTCAGGATGATCCTCACCAGCCCCGCCTGATTGCGTGCCCCTGTCTTGGCATAGATCTTCTTTGAGTAGGTGCGTGCCGTCTCGATCGAGATGTTCATTTCGCGCGCGGCTTCCGCGATCGATCTGCCGCTCGCGATTGCCCAGGCCATCTTGGCCTCACTCGGTAGCAACCCGAACAGCTCGCAAAGCTGCGCGTAGCGTTCGGTTTGAGACCTGTCGTCGCCGCTGACATAGGCAATGGCAACAGGCGTCGATGAAGCGATTGGACGCTTGGGCGTGGGCGCGACCAGCATGTCCATCCACGGATCGCGGCTCAGCGTCCATGCGCCAGGCGCACTGCTACGCCCCTCGGCGAACGACTTAACGACCGCCGTGAGCTCACGATCGATTGCCGGCGAAGACGGCGTCAGGCGGTCATAACGCCCCCGCCGCAAGATCGCGGTCCGCTGGAATAGTCGCTCGATATAGGGCGTAGTGTCGATGATGCGGCAACGCGCATCGAGCGTCATCCAGCCGAAGCTGAGCCGACCGAATGCTTCGGAAGTGACGGATGATCGAAATTTTTCCCGTTCCAGCGTGACGAAATTATGCATCGCAATACGAACATGCGGTACCAGAGCAATCAGCAGCGAGCTGGTCGACGAGCCGATGTTCGTGCCTCCTCCGCAGACGAGCCAGGCTTCGACGCCACTGGGCTCGGTCACGCGCACCGAGCGTAAGCTGGTGATAGCCTGTGGCAGCAGCAACTCGTCGAAAAAGGCGAGATGGGCTGGATCATCCCGATCGAGCAGTTCCTCCAGCGCATAGACCCGCCCTTCGCGCATGTGGCGATAGGCGAGCGGATCTACCTCATATTTTTCGACGAACAAATGATGGAGGTGGGCTGGCGAAGGATCTCCCGCATGAAGCCGGATCACCGTGTTCCGCTCCAGCGTGCGAAAGGTCAGCGAGGTGAAGACCGCGCCCGTTTGCGCGCGAAGCTTTTCGAGGAATTTGTGCCACAGCGGCTGCTGAAACATACCCTCGTGAAGATCTTCCAGCAGCCCGCCATCTTTCAAAATCATCGATAGTTTCTACATGATCCCATTTGGGGGGTTCAAGACCCCATCGATATTGGCACAGGCGGTCCGGCGAGAGGTTGAAAGAATATGGCAACGAAGGTTCTGACGCATCTTGAACGCCTGGAGGCTGAGAGCATCCACATTCTGCGCGAGGTGGTTGCGGAATGTGAGAGGCCAGTGATGTTGTATTCGGTCGGTAAGGATTCGGCCGTGATGCTGCATCTTGCGCGCAAGGCCTTCTATCCTTCGCCGCCGCCTTTTCCGCTGCTGCATGTCGATACGACCTGGAAATTCAAGGCGATGTACGAGCTGCGCGATCGCATGGCGCGCGAGAGCGGCATGGAGCTGCTCGTCTACCAGAACCCGGAGGCCAAGGAGCGCGGGATCAACCCGTTCGACCACGGCGCGCTTCATACCGACATGTGGAAGACCGAGGGGCTGAAACAGGCGCTCGATCTTTACGGCTTTGATGCAGCGTTCGGTGGCGCGCGGCGCGACGAGGAGAAGTCACGCGCCAAGGAGCGGATCTTCTCGTTCCGGACGGCCAGCCATGGCTGGGATCCCAAGAACCAGCGGCCCGAGCTGTGGAACCTCTATAACGCACGCAAAAACAAGGGCGAGTCGATCCGCATATTCCCCATCTCGAACTGGACCGAACTCGACATCTGGCAATATATCCAGCTCAATGACGTGCCGATCGTGCCGCTCTACTTCGCAGCACCTCGGCCAACCGTCGAGCGCGACGGCATGCTGCTGATGGTCGATGATGAGCGCTTCCCGTTGAAGGACGGCGAGGAGCCTGTGATGCGCTCGATCCGTTTTAGAACGCTCGGATGCTATCCGCTGACGGGCGCGGTTGAAAGCGAGGCTTCGACGCTGTCGGAAGTCATCCAGGAGACGCTGCTCACCACTACCTCCGAGCGGCAGGGCCGCGCCATCGACAAGGACGCCGGCGGTGCCGGCATGGAGAAGAAGAAGCAGGAGGGTTATTTCTGATGAGCGAGCCGATCTACAAGACCGACGCGCTGATCGCCGAGGATATCGACGCCTATCTGGACCAGCATCAGCACAAGACGTTGCTGCGCTTCATCACCTGCGGCTCGGTGGACGACGGCAAGTCCACCCTGATCGGGCGGCTGCTCTATGACAGCAAGATGATCTTCGAGGATCAGCTTGCGGCGCTGGAGGCGGACAGCAAGCGGGTCGGCACCCAGGGCCAGGAGATCGACTTCGCGCTCTTGGTCGATGGGCTTGCAGCAGAACGCGAGCAGGGCATCACGATCGACGTCGCCTACCGCTTCTTCGCGACCGAAAAGCGCAAGTTCATCGTCGCCGATACACCGGGGCACGAGCAATATACCCGCAATATGGTGACGGGCGCCTCGACCGCCGATCTCGCCGTGATCCTGATCGATGCCAGGAAGGGCGTGCTGACCCAGACGCGGCGCCACAGCTACCTCGCACACCTGATCGGCATCCGTCACATCGTGCTGGCGGTCAACAAGATGGATCTGGTGGGCTACAGCCAGCAGGTTTTCGACGACATCGTCACCGACTATCGCGCCTTCGCGGAATCGATCGGCATCGAGAGTTTCGTGCCGATGCCCATCTCCGGCTTCAAGGGGGACAACATCACTGGCCTGAGTGCCAACACCCCCTGGTACACCGGCAAGCCACTCATCGAACATCTCGAGACGGTCGAGCTCGATCAGACGGTTGAGCAGGACAAACCCTTCCGCTTGCCGGTGCAATGGGTCAATCGCCCCAATCTCGATTTCCGGGGTTTCTCGGGCCTGATCGCCACCGGGCGCGTTCGCCCCGGCGATGCCATCCGCGTGCTGCCCTCGGGCAAGACCTCGACCGTCGGGCGCATCGTGACCCTCGAAGGCGATCTCGACGAGGCGGCCGCCGGACAGTCGGTTACCCTGACCTTCGCCGACGAGATCGATTGCTCGCGCGGGGATGTCATCGCCGCAGCCGACAGCCCACCGCAGGTGGCCGATCAGTTCGAGGCGACGATCGTCTGGATGTCGGATGACGAGATGCTGCCGGGCCGCCCTTATTGGCTCAAGCTCGGCACGCAGATGGTTTCGGCCAGCATCCAGGCCCCGAAATATCAGGTCAACGTCAATACGATGGAGCATTTGGCCGCCAAGACGCTCGACCTCAACGCAATCGGCGTCGCCAATCTATCCACCGACAAGCCAATCGTGTTCGAGCCTTATGCCGATAGCCGCTCGCTGGGCGGTTTCATCCTGATCGACAAGATCACCAATGCCACCGTCGCGGCCGGCATGATCCACTTCTCGCTGCGGCGGGCGCAGAACGTCCATTGGCAGGCGACCGACGTGACGCGTGAGTTTCATGCGAACCTCAAAAACCAGAAGCCGGCGGTGCTGTGGTTCACCGGTCTTTCCGGTGCCGGCAAGTCGACGATCGCGAACCTCGTCGAAAAGAAGCTGGCGCGGATGAACCGGCACACCTTCCTGCTGGACGGCGACAATGTCCGCCATGGCCTCAACAAGGATCTGGGCTTCACCGAGGCGGATCGCGTCGAGAATATCCGCCGCGTGGGTGAGGTCGCCAAGCTGATGACCGATGCGGGCCTGATCGTGATCACCGCCTTCATCTCGCCATTCCGCTCGGAACGCAGGATGGTGCGCGAGATGATGGCGTCCGGTGAATTCATCGAGATCCACATCGATACGCCGCTCGCTGAAGCCGAGGCGCGCGACGTCAAGGGGCTCTACAAGAAAGCACGCTCTGGCCAACTCAAGAATTTCACGGGCATCGACAGCCCTTATGAACCGCCGGAGAACGCGGAAATCCGGATCGACACCACGGCGATGAGCGCCGAGGAGGCGGCCGACATTATCGTGGCCAAGATCGTCCCATGAGCATGACGGATGCTGAACTGGCGGCGCATCTCGCCGAGCACGCCGGGCGTATCCTGCTGGCGGTGCGCAATTCGGGGCTGATCACGGCAAAGGCGCTGGGCAAGGCGGGTGACCAGACCGCCAACCAGTTCCTCGTGCACGCGCTCCGCGAGCAGCGTCCGGATGACGGCCTGCTGTCTGAAGAAAGCAAGGACACGCCGGAACGTCTCGACAAATCCCGTGTGTGGATCATCGATCCCGTCGACGGCACCCGCGAATATGGCGAAGAACGCACCGACTGGGCGGTCCACGTCGCGCTGGCTATCGATGGCGTAGCGGCAGTCGGCGCGGTCGCGCTTCCCGGCATGGAGCTGGTGCTCCGCAGCGACCGGCCGCAGCCCTTGCCGCCGGCCAACGTGCCGCCGCGCATGCTGGTCAGCCGCACCCGGCCCGCCGCCGAGGCGGTCGCGGTCGCGGAAAAGCTCGGTGCGGAGCTTCTTGCCATGGGTTCGGCCGGCGCCAAAGCGATGGCCGTCGTCCGCGGCGAAGCCGAGATCTATCTTCACACCGGCGGCCAATATGAGTGGGATTCGGCCGCGCCGGTCGCAGTGGCAGTGGCGCATGGTCTTCACGCCAGCCGCGTGGATGGTTCGCCGCTGATCTATAATCAGCGCGAAGTCTATATGCCCGATCTACTGATCTGCCGGCAAGAATATGCAGAGGCGGCGCTCGATTTGGTTGCACAGGTGAGCGGCGCCGTCGACGCGGGCTGATGCGGCCGGTGCGAGGTTGTGTTTGCCGCAGCTAGGCTTGCTGCTGCTCCTGCTGACCCAGCGGGCCATCGGCCCGTCCCGAAGCCGGGCGATCCCTGTCAGGCTCGGGGCGGCGCGCATATCGGCGGGCCAGCACGGCACATACGATGAGCTGAAGCTGATGGAATAGCATCAGCGGCAGCACGATCATCCCAAGCTGCGCGCCGGAAAACAGGATCGTGGCCATCGGCAATCCGCTCGCCAGCGATTTCTTGGAACCGCAGAACTGGAGAACGATCTCGTCTTCCACGCTGAGCCGCATGATCCGCCGGGCGATCATCGCGGTAAGCGTGAGCGCGAGCGCAAGGAGAAGCGCCAGCAGCGCGGACAGGATCGCCAAATCAGCAAGATCGATCTGACTCCAAATATTGTCCACCATCCCCTTCGAGAAGGCGACATAGATGATCAACAGGATCGAGCCGCGATCAGCATAGCCCAGCACGGTCCTGTGCCGCTGCACCCATTGCCCGATCCACGGCCGCAGGACCTGCCCTGCCGCGAAGGGGGCCAGCAATTGCAGGACGATGTCGCGAAAGACGCCGAAGGAAAGCGCTGCTCCTTGAGTATGGAGGAGCCAGCTTGCAAGCACCGGGCTGATAAAAACGCCCAGCATGTTTGACGCCGATGCCGCGCAGATCGCAGCGGGCACGTTGCCGCGTGCGATCGAGGTGAACGCGATCGAGGATTGAACGGTCGACGGCAAGGCGCACAGGAACAGGATCCCGGCCATGAGCGCGGATGGCAACGCCGCAGGCAAGACCCATTGCAGCCCCAGCCCGAGCAGCGGGAACAGCATGAAGGTGCTGAACAGCACCGCGAGATGAAGTTGCCATTGCTTCAGGCCGCTGAGCGCTGCCTGCGGAGACAGGCGCGCGCCATAGAGAAAGAACAGGAAGACGATCCCGGCATCGGCTGCGGCTCCGGCGATGGTGGCGCCCTGGCCGCGCGCCGGAAGTAGCGCCGCGACCGCGATGACCGCGAACATCAGCAGGATATAGGGATCCAGAAACCGGCGCAGCTTGCCTGCCATCAGTATCTCCTGACGGGCTCGTGCTGCGAGCCGCTCATTCCGCGGGAGCAGGCTGGTGCTTCAGCCATTGCGAAAAGCGATCTAGTGCCTCGCGGGTCTCCGCCTCGCTGACAGCAAAGGAGAAACGGACGAAATGCCGTCCATGCACCGGATCGAAATCCACCCCCGGCGCTATCGTGACGCCCGTGTCGGTGAGCAGGCGCCGGCAGAAATCCATGCTGTCATCGCTGAAGCTGCTGATGTCCGCCCAGATGTAGAAAGCCCCGTCCGGCGGAGCGATCCGACCAAGGCCGAGCTTCGGCAAAGTTTCAAGAAGCAGCGCACGGTTCCGGCGATAGGTCTCGATATGGCCTTCGAGTGCCGCTTGCTCGTCCATCGCCGCCAACGCCGCATGTTGCGACAGGGTTGGGGCCGTGAGGAACATGTTGCCGATGTAGGTGCGCAACCGATCCGCGACTTGCTGGGAGGCGACGATCCAGCCGAGCCGCCAGCCCACCATCGAAAAATATTTCGAAAAGCTGTTGATGACGACCGCATCGGGATCGAACTCCAGCATCGAATGGGCGGGCTCGACATAGCTCAAGCCATGATAGATCTCGTCCGAAATGATCCGGATCCCCCGCGCACGGGCGGTGGCGGCAATATCGGCAAGCCCCTGCGCATCGATCATCGTTCCCGTCGGGTTTGCAGGGCTGGCGACGATCATGCCCGCAGGCGCCTCGGGCAGATCCGCAATATGGCTGGCTGCGATCTGGAAGCGGGTATCCGGCCCCGCCTCGATTTCCACGGGCGTGCGGCCCAGCGCTGATATGGTGTTGCGATAGGCCACATAACCGGGCCGTGTGAACGCGATCGCGTCGCTGGGCGCAAACAACGCCGTCAGCGTGAGCACCAGCGCTGGGCTTGCCCCGCAGGTCAGCACGATTCGATCGGGCGCGATCGAGAGGCGGTGGCGCTCCTCATACAGCTTCGCGATGCGCGCGCGCAGCTCGGGGCTTTCCCAATAGGCGCCCGGTTCGGAATCGAGGCGATGGTGTGCAGCTGCGATGGCGGCCGGTGGGGCGCCGGTGGACGGCTGGCCGAATTCCATGTGAATGATGGAACGGCCTTCGCACGCAAGCTGGTACGCCAGTCTTGAGATCGTAATCGCGTGGAACGGGGCAACGACTGCGGGATTCATCGCCCGCAGTTAGCGGATCGGGCCGGCGGAGGCGAGGGCAGTTCGAAGCACAAGCTACTGGGGTTTGTCTTCATGCAACGCGAGGCGGACGGCGCGGACGATGCCGCCATCGCTGTTGCGCAGCGCTTGCGCCTGCTCGGCATAATGCAGCTCGATCTGGCGCGTGAGCGCAAAGCCGGCCAGCCGGACCGGGACCACGCCTTCCCCCAATAGGCTGTCGGGGACCATGGTGACGCCGATGCCCGCTCGAACCGCCGCCAACGCCCGCTCGTCGCTCATCGTGCGCAAGGCGAAATGCGGGCGGACCGAGCGATCGACAAAGAAGCGGCTGGTCTCGCCGAGCGCTTCGCAGTGACGCCGCACGATCATGGTCTCGCCGGCAAACTCTCCGGCATCAGCGATGGTTTGGCTGGCAAGCCGGTGCCGTGTCGGCACGATCATGACATAGCCTTCGTTCAGCAGCGGTTCCGGCAAGAAGCGTTCGGTCCCGGCGCGATGGAGGGTGAGGGCCAGGTCAAGCCGCCCGCGGTCGAGCCGCGCTGCGAGATCGGCGGCGTTGCCGTCGATGATTTCGATCATCTGGCCGCTGCCCAGCATCTGATAATGTTCCAGGATGCGCGCGACGGTACCGGTCGCCAGCGTATGGATGATGCCGAGCCGGACGAGTTTCGCATCATCGCTGCCGGTGAGGCCGGTTTCGGCAAGGTTGAAGGACTGCTCGATCGCACGGGCGTGGACCAGCAGCCGGCGGCCGGCGTCGGTCAGCATCACCCGTTTGTTGTTTCGGTCGAACAGCCGGGCGCCGAGCGCATGTTCAAGCTTGGCGATCCCTGCTGAAAGCGTGGGCTGCGAGACGTTGACTTGCATCGCCGCACGCGAGAAGTTTCCCTGGTCTACGACGGCCAGGAAATAGCGGATGAGGTAGCGATCTATCATAGATCCCATCTATGCTATGGCGCGAGATCTTTCAATTTTCCTGAAGAACGATAATCCGCTAAGCGCAGGGATAGGGGATGAACTGGAGTGCGTCATGAGCGATCTCAACCTTGATTTTGGCCTTGGTGAAACCGTGGACGCCATCCGCGACACCACCGCGCGTTTCGCCAGCGAAAAGATCGCCCCGCTCGCGGCCAGGATCGATGCGGAGGATTGGTTCCCGCGCGAGCTCTGGGTTCCAATGGGCGAGCTTGGCCTGCACGGCATCACCGTCGAGGAGGAGTGGGGCGGCCTCGGGCTCGGCTATCTGGAGCATGTCGTCGCCCAGGAAGAGGTCGCGCGCGCGTCTGCTTCAATCGGCTTGAGCTATGGCGCGCATTCCAACCTTTGCGTGAACCAGCTCCGCCGCTGGGGCTCGGACGAGCAGAAGGCAAAATATCTGCCGAAGCTGATCTCGGGCGAGCATATCGGCAGCCTTGCCATGTCCGAGGCGGGGGCGGGGTCCGACGTCATCTCGATGAAGCTGCGTGCGGAGAAGAAGGGCGATCGCTACATCCTCAACGGCACGAAATTCTGGATCACCAACGCCGCCTACGCCGATACGCTGGTCGTTTACGCCAAGACAGGGGAGGGCGCGCGCGGGATAACGACTTTCATTATCGAAAAGGCGATGAAGGGTTTTTCGATCGGTCAGAAGATCGACAAGGTGGGCATGCGCGGCAGCCCCACTGCCGAGCTCGTCTTCGACGAGTGCGAAGTTCCCGAAGAGAATGTGATGGGGCCGTTCAATGGCGGCGTCGGCGTGCTAATGTCCGGCCTCGATTATGAGCGCACCGTGCTCGCCGGCATCCAGCTCGGCATCATGCAAGCCTGCCTCGACGTGGTGCTGCCCTATGTGCGCGAGCGCAAGCAGTTTGGCCAGCCGATCGGCGCATTCCAGCTCATGCAGGCCAAGGTGGCGGACATGTATGTCGCGCTCAATTCGGCGCGCGCCTATGTCTATGCCGTCGCGAAAAGCTGCGATGCGGGCCGCACGACGCGCTTCGACGCAGCGGGCGCGATCCTGCTGGCGAGCGAGAATGCCGTGAAGGTTGCGCTGGAAGCGGTGCAGGCGCTGGGGGGCGCAGGCTATACCAAGGATTGGCCGGTCGAGCGCTATATGCGCGACGCCAAGCTGCTCGACATCGGTGCCGGCACCAACGAGATCAGGCGGATGCTGATCGGCCGCGAGCTGATCGGCGCATGAGACGGACATTCTAGATGCCGATTCTCCAAAGCCTCGTTGATCCCGCCAGCGAAAGCTATCGCGCCAACGCCGCGCATAACGGGGGGCTGGTGGAGGAACTGCGCTCCCGCGTTGCCAAATCGGCGCGTGGCGGTTCCGATGCCTCGCGCGATCGGCATACGGCACGCGGCAAGCTGCTTCCGCGCGACCGTGTCGCGCGGTTGCTCGATCCGGGCGCGCCGTTCCTCGAGATTGGCCAGCTCGCCGCTTGTGACATGTATGGCGGCGAGGCGCCTGGCGCCGGCATGATCTGCGGGATCGGCCGCGTATCCAACCGGCTCGTCATGATCGTCGCCAATGATCCCACCGTGAAGGGCGGCGCCTATTTCCCGATGACGGTGAAGAAGCATCTCCGCGCGCAGGAGATCGCGCGCGAGAACCGGCTGCCGTGCATCTATCTGGTCGATAGCGGCGGCGCCAATTTGCCGCATCAGGCCGAGGTTTTCCCCGATCGCGAACATTTCGGGCGGATCTTTTTCAATCAGGCGCAGATGTCGGCTGAAGGCATTCCACAGATCGCCTGCGTCATGGGAAGCTGCACCGCCGGCGGCGCCTATGTTCCTGCAATGTCGGATGAAACGGTGATCGTGCGCAACCAGGGCACGATCTTCCTGGCCGGGCCACCGCTCGTCAAAGCGGCCACCGGCGAGATCATCTCGGCCGAGGAATTGGGCGGCGCGGAGACGCATGGTCGCAAGTCCGGCGTCGTCGATCATGTTGCGGAAAATGACGAGCATGCGCTTTTGATCGTGCGGGATATCGTTGCAACGCTACCCGAAAACCGCAAGGCCGACATCGCGCTGGTCGACCCCCGCCCTCCAAAATTCGATGCAACAGAGCTCGCCGGCATCGTGCCGACCGACGTTCGCGCGCCCTATGACGTGCGCGAGATGATCGCACGCATCGTGGATGGCTCGGAGCTTCACGAGTTCAAGCATCTCTACGGAACCACATTGGTCTGCGGTTTCGCGCATATCTGGGGCATGCCGGTCGCAATCCTCGCCAATAACGGCGTGCTGTTCTCTGAAAGTGCGCAGAAAGGCGCGCATTTCATTGAGCTTGCCTGCCAGCGCCGCGTACCGCTGTTGTTCCTTCAGAACATTTCGGGCTTCATGGTCGGCGGCAAATATGAGGCCGAGGGCATCGCCAAGCATGGCGCCAAGCTTGTCACTGCCGTTGCCACCGCGCAGGTGCCCAAGATCACCGTCCTGATCGGCGGCAGCTTTGGCGCGGGCAATTACGGCATGTGCGGGCGGGCATATAGTCCGCGCTTCCTGTTCACCTGGCCCAACAGCCGGATCAGCGTGATGGGTGGAGAGCAGGCGGCGTCGGTTCTCGCCACCGTGCACCGCGATGCCGATAAGTGGACGCCTGAGGAAGCCGAAGCCTTCAAGGCTCCGATCCGGCAGAAATATGAGGATGAGGGCAATCCCTATCACGCGACCGCGCGTTTGTGGGATGACGGCATCATCGATCCCGCGCAGACCCGCGATGTGCTCGGTCTTGCCTTCGCCGCCACGCTGAATGCGCCGATCGCCGAGCGGGCGCAGTTCGGCCTCTTCCGGATGTAATGGCCATGATCGACTCGCTTCTCATCGCCAATCGCGGCGAGATCGCCCGCAGGATCATCCGCACCGCGCGGCGATTGGGCGTCCGGACCATTGCGGTCCACTCGGATGTCGATGCCGGTCTGCCGTTCGTGCGCGAGGCCGATCAGGCGATCTGCATCGGGCCGGCCGCAGCCCGCGAAAGCTATCTCGATCAACGCAAGATATTGGCGGCAGCGAAGGAAGCCGGTGCCGCAGCCATCCATCCCGGCTACGGCTTCCTTTCGGAAAATGCCGAGTTCGCCGAAGCCGTCGTCAAGGCCGGGCTGATCTGGGTGGGCGCACCGCCTGCCGCCATTCGCGCGATGGGCCTCAAGGATGCCGCCAAGGCGCTCATGCTGCAAGCCGGCGTACCGGTCACGCCGGGCTATATGGGAGATGACCAGTCGCCGGAGCGGCTGCGCGCCGAAGCTGATGCGATCGGCTATCCGGTGCTGATCAAGGCGGTTGCTGGGGGCGGTGGGAAGGGCATGCGCAAGGTTGATGCTGCGCAGCAATTTCTGGATTCGCTTGAGTCCTGCCGCCGTGAAGCGGCTTCGTCGTTCGGCGATGATCGGGTGTTGATCGAAAAATATGTCGAGCGGCCGCGCCATATCGAGGTGCAGGTGTTCGGCGATACCCATGGCAATGTCGTGCATCTGTTCGAGCGCGACTGCTCGCTCCAGCGCCGCCACCAGAAGGTGATTGAGGAAGCTCCCGCGCCGGGCATGGATGAAGCCACCCGCGCGGCGATCTGCGCGGCCGCGGTCAAGGCCGCCAAGGCAGTCGACTATGTCGGAGCGGGCACGATCGAGTTTATCGCCGACGCCTCCGCCGGCCTGCGTGCCGATCGGATCTGGTTCATGGAAATGAACACCCGGCTGCAGGTCGAGCATCCCGTTACCGAGGCGATCACCGGGCAGGATCTGGTCGAATGGCAGCTTCGCGTTGCATCGGGCGAGCCGCTGCCGCTCGGCCAGGATGAACTTTCGATCAATGGCTGGGCGATGGAAGCCCGGCTCTACGCCGAAAACCCGGCCACCGGCTTTCTCCCCTCCATTGGCAAGCTCGAGCTGCTTTCGCTTCCGGCCGATGCCGTGCGGGTGGACAGCGGCGTCGAACAGGGCGACGCGGTCACCCCGCATTATGATCCGATGATCGCCAAGCTGATCGCGCATGCGTCGGTGCGCGAGCAGGCAGCAGCAAAGCTCGCCGAGGCTACGGATACGGTACTGACCTGGCCGGTGCACAACAATGCCGGTTTCCTGTCAGCGCTGCTGCGGCATCCCCGCTTTATCGCTGGCGATGTCGATACGGGCTTCATCGCCGCTGAAGGCGACGCTTTGCTTGCGACGAGCACGCCTGGCCAAGCGGTTGTAGCCGCCGCAGCGGCTCGACTCTCGCAAAGCTTTGAGGGAGCCACGGCGTGGCATAGGCTGGCCGGCTTCCGCCTGAACACCGCTTCGTCGAGCAGGCTCTGGCTCAGCGACGGCAGGCAGACCTTCGAAGCCAGCATCGGTCCTGTTTCAGACATTCCGGTGCGTGCAGTCGATGGCGGGGTCATCGTGCTCGATCGCGGCTGGCCGCATTATTTTGAACTTCCGGCGGCTGGACACGGCGCAGGTGGTGGTGCCAGCGCCGGCGACGGCGCCATTCTTGCGCCGATGCCGGGCAAGGTGATCGCCGTGGAGATCGCCGAGGGCGAGCGCGTCGTGCGCGGGCAGAAGCTCGTCGTGCTTGAGGCGATGAAGATGGAACAGGCGATGGTCGCGCCGTTCGATGGCAAGGTCGTCGAGGTGAAGGCGCAGGCCGGCGGGCAGGTGAGCGAAGGGGCGTTGCTCGTCCGCCTCGAAGCAGAGGCGGCTGCATAACGCCGTTCAGAAACGCATTGCGAAGCTGATCCCTCCGCCATGGGTGTCGCCCCACGGGCTCAGCATGGCCGTTCGTTCGGGGCGGCGGTGGGTGATCAGGAAACCTGAAGCCATGCCGATTCCGGCACCTGCCACGCAATCATACCAATGATGTTTGTCTGCCTTCACGCGTGCGACGCCGACGAAACTCGCGACTGCCATGGCGGGAATGCCCATCTACGGACCCTCTCGGTTGAAGATCGTGGCGGCGGCCGCGAACGCGATTGAGGTGTGGCCCGAAGGGAAGCTCTTGCGGTTGCTATGATCGGGCCGCCATTCCGGGATTGCCTCCTTCAAACCGGTCGCGACAAGCTCCGCGGCCGCGGCGCTGCCGCCGGCCTGCAACGCGCCGGCTGTGTCGCCATTGATCAGAGGCACGCCGATCGCGGCCGCGGTCAGCCCATAGGCGCCGACGCTGCTGGCCGTTTCCTAACCCTTGTTCGCCTTTGCGTGGGACGGCGCAGAGCATGCCATCGCCATCGCAGATATTGCTACGCAAATTTGGCGCGATTTGGGCTTGCGCGTCACGAATTTGACAACGCCTGGGCGCGGCCGAAAGGCCCATGCGCCCGAAGGTGGTAAAGTGCCGCCAGCAGCACCAGCATCGCGAAAAACAGATAGGATTGGATGAAGTTGAGTTTGCTTCTGGCAAACTCCCCGGTGAAGGGAAGAAAATGGCTGGCCACCACATAGCTCGCAGCAAGCAGCGCCACCGTGACCCACCGTCCCCAGGCGCTGACCAGCGCGACCGCGAAGATCGGGAAGACGATTCCATAATGATGGTTCCACGCGATCGGCGAAGCCATCGTCGCGCTCAGCGCCATCGTGCAAAGGTCGAGTGTGCGCTGGATCAGATCGCCTTCGGATCGCCATAGCAGTGCGGGCAACAGGATCAGGATGCTGGAAATCATCGTGCCCCAATAAATGAGCGGATGATAGGGCGGCAGGCTCTCACGCCATTTGAGATTGTTGAAGCTCTCGGGATCGTGGAGCGACATCAGGCGGCCCAGCAATCCGTTTACGGACTGATTGGGGTAGACCGACTCGCCGTGCTGCGAGAGCACGGAGAGCACCTTCAAATAGCTTAGATGGTTTTGCAGCCCGAAGTAGATCAGCGAGATCCCAAACGTGACGGCGCAGAAGGCAGCGATGGCGCCCGCGAACGACCATTGCTTGCGAATGAGGCCCCAGATCAGCAGCAAGCTAAGCTGCGGTTTCAGCAAGCAGATGCCGCCGACGAGAACGCCTGACAACGCTGGGCGCCGGGCCAGCCACGCCGCGAGGGCCGCGGCGAACAACGCGTCGATCCAGAGTTGCGCCTGGCCGAGTTCGAAAGCGCGCACCACCGGATAAAAGGTCATGGTAAGGACAGCGACACATATCCAGCGCAGCGCGCGCTGCCATAGCGGGCCGGGCTCAAAGCCCCGCAGCGCCATCATCCGCTCGAACACATAAGCCGTCGAAAGCGCGACGATCGCCAACGCAGCAAACAGCGTGAATGTCTCGAGCGGAGTGGGAACAGGCGCCGGCTTGGCGTTCAGCATCATTGCGAAAAACAGGGCCGCCGGCGGATATTGATAGGCGTCGCCCGGCGCGAAAAATACCTTGGCATAAATGTCGTGCCCCGCCGGGCTTCGCCAGACCTCCAGCGCCTTGCCCATCGGCAGCCAGGAATCGATCATCGATTGGGCGCCGAGCACGGCACGCGAAGTGTCTAGAACAGTGCCGTTATGGCCGTGCGGTTGGACAATGCCGAGTAGCACGCCCAGAAGCAGCGAGCCGACAAGCAGCGCTACGCCTAACGCCAGCGTCAATTGTACCGAGGCTTTGGACGTAATTATGCCGCTTTTCAACCGGATGTCCGCTCGGTTTCGTGAAGAGGTTCAGGCTGCTTGTGCAATGACGGCTTCCGTCCTCTGAGATGGTGCCAGATATAGAAGCCCACGGCAGCCAGGACTGCAAGAATAATCACCGCATCGAGCCCGTGCAGCGCATGTTTCAACCGGGGATCGGAATTCCAGGCGTTGCCGAGCTTCATGCCGATCCAGGCCAGCGCCAGGCACCAGGGCCATGAGCCCAGGAAAGTATAGACGTGGAACCGCAGCATGTTCATGCGCACCACGCCTGCAGGAAATGCAATGAAGGTCCGGATGACCGGGAGCAGGCGGCCGAAGAAGACGGCCCCGCTCCCATAGCGCGCGAAAAAGGCATCTGCGCGCTCCAGGTCATGCTCGCTGATCAGCAGCCACTTCCCCCAGCGCTGGACCAGCGGCCTTCCGCCATATCGCCCCGCCGCATAGGCGACGATCGAGCCGAGATTGCAACCGATGGCACCGGCGATCGATACGCCCAGCAGGTTCAGCCGGCCGATCGAGACGAGATAGCCCGCAAACGGCATGATGATTTCGGAGGGCAGCGGAATGCAGGCGCTTTCGATCGCCATCAAGAGCGTTATGCCGGCATAGCCTGCCTTGCTGATCACATCGACGATCCATCCCGCAATCCGGGCGACGATGCCATTTTCGGTAGCTTCCTCGGGCGCGGGGGGTGCGGATGCTAGGGCAGCGGTCGCGCGGGGAGGGGCGGCGAGGCTCAGCCGGTCGTTCGCATCATAGATCCAGACGGAGCGGTCGGGGAACGCCGCGGCCAGCGCGGCTGGCGTCGTCATATCGCACCGCGCTTCCAATATGCTGCCCGAAGCGTCGATGTCATTGCGCGCAAGGCTTTCGCTCGGCCGCGATCGTTTGATATTCGAGTCGCCACGAATGCAGACCACTGCATGGCTGAGGCCCTTCGCCTTGATCTGCTCCTCCATCGCCAGGTTCTGGTGCGAGAAGTCCTGATATTCGTGGCCGACGAAAGGCCATAGCAGCACCCCATAGGCACACGAAATCAGCAGCAATGCGCGTGCATATGCCTGCCATGGCGCGGTCGCCAGGGCGAAGCCGCTTACGATCGTCACCAGCGCGAGCGGCCAGAATTCAAACAGATAGCGCGGCCCATATTGGTAGACCGGGCTCATCGGATAGAAGATGTAGGCAATCACCGCCGCCGGGAAGATGAAGTCGATGAAATTGAGCTTTCGCGCCCTGGCCTTGATCAGCAATGCGCCGGCCAGCAGCAGCAGGAGGACCGGCGAGGTCCAGAAGCTGAGTTCCATCAGCCGTTCCACGGAGAGCCGCAGGCCCTTCAGGATCGACGGCGGATCGAAATAGAGATGGTCCACGGTCCGGCCTGCAAGCCAGTAGGGCGATTTGAAGGGGCTGCCGGTCAGCGTTTTTTGATACCATAAAAGCGCCACGCCGAAGGGAGCGCAGCCCAGGGCGAAACCCGCAATCAGCCTGATCCGATGCGGCGACAGCAAAACGGCGATGCCGATCGGCACGCCGACTGCGATGGCGGAGAGGTTCCGGCTTAGGCCGATCATGCCCAGTGCAGCGCCACCGACCAGCGCCCATAGCAAGGACCCCGAGGCAAGCGCTCGCTCGGTAGCCAATGCTGCGAGCAAAATGAACACGGCGCATGCGAAATGCGCGTAAAGCGCAGCCCCGTTGAAAATGGTGAAAGGCGCGGTCGCGAATGCGGCGAGGCCCAGGATCGCAAGCGCCGCTTCCCCTTTTCTCCGGATAAGCGCGGCCAGCAGCGCCACGGCCGCTGTGATGAGGGCGACGATAGCCGCTTCCGGCGGCAGACCCAGTGCTTCGAAGAAGGCCAGCACCATCGGCCAGCCCGGTGGATACATGCCAAACCATTTGCCGTCGGCGAGGCCCACGAAATGCGCTGTCAATGCGTCGCCCAGAGGAGGAGCGGGGTTCCAGACGCGGCCGGCGAGATAGGTTTGCGCCTGGAATGTGTAGACGAATTCATCGTCCGTCATGAAGGAATGAAGGATCAGGAACCGGGTCAGCAGCGATGCCGCGACAAGTGCCGCCGCCACCAGCGCGACGAGCGTCGTCCAGCGTGCTTTTGCCAGTGCCTGCAACGCCAGCGGCCTGGTCGCCAGCATGAGCAGCGCCAACACAAGCAGCAGCACGGCCGAGCTTTTGAACGGCTGCACATTGTGCGTGTAAGCAGTGGTGAAGCGTTCGATCGAAAAAGCCGCGGCAATCACGATCGCAAGCACCGCGATCACGGCACCGGCGACGAGCGGATTAATCCGGGACATGCGAAGGTGAAGCTGCTCTACCATGCCCGTCGGCGACATGCTCATTCGCTCCCTATCCGCGAACTGGGTCGGCGGCCTGGAGGCTAGCCAATTCGATCACCCTATGCGGATGAAGGTTTGCGACGTCAGCTTGTCGAGCCAGGGCATGTCGATCACGGTCATGACTACGAACATCAGCGCGATGATGATCGACATCATGATCAGCTCCTTCTCGCGATAAAGCTTTTCCGGCTTCTGCGCGGACGAGTCGCTTTTCATTGAAAGTGCAAGATATTGGCCGAATAGCATGACGATGAACGGCATGACATTGATGTATTCGATGCGGTATTTGATAAGAAATACCGCCAAGGCGAAGCTCGACAGCAGAGCATAGATGAAGCAGCTGACCGTAAGCGAGACTTCATCATATCCCCCGAAGCTCTTCCGGTACCGCACCAACTGCTCGCGCCCGTGGCTGGCGGCGATCTGGCGATATTCCGAAAGCCGCTTTGCGCCCATCAGGAAGGCGCCGCCCAGCCAGTAAGCGAAGACGATCGATCCCGGCGGCAATGTGGTCGGATCAATCATGGCCCAGCCGATCAGCAAGCGCAGCGGGTTGTTGATCGATTCGGAAATCACGTCGAAATAGGGGATATCTTTTGAGCGCAGGGGCTGGACATTGTAAACAATGCCCTGCAGCCCGAAGATCGCGGCAATGGCGAGCATGGTTGTGCTGGCAAACGCAGCCGCGGTGAGTCCGCCGACCAGGAACATGGTCCATTCGAGGAAGACATAAGATCCCTTCAGCTCGCGCTGGACCGATGCGCGCGATGCTTTGGTGGGGTGGTGCCGGTCGAAATCGCGGTCGAGCCATTCGTTGATGACGTAGTTCGCGGAGGCGATGCAGAAGGCAGCGAGGAGACCCAATATAACCGGCTTGACCAGCGGGGTGGTACCGACCCCGCGCAAAAGGCAGGCGAGCACGACGCCCGGAAGGATGAAGACATGTTTGGTGCTGTGGTCGAGGCGGGCAATCGCCAGATAATCACGCAGAGTTCCCTGCCGGGGAGGAACCACGTCTCGTCTTTCCGATACCGATGCCATCGCCCTACTCCAGCAACTAACTACCAAACCTACGCGATCCCTATGTCGACTGTTCCCGTCCTTTGTGCCACGCAAACAGACCACGCCACGGGTCAGGGAGGCGTGAGAACATGTTCAGCCGTGCAAGGACGCCGCCGAAGCGGCGCAACCGCAATTGGGCCAAAAAATTTCTATCACCGGTCGAAAAGCTGCCGCCGCGAGCATGGAGAGTGGTGGCGGCCCTTGGATGGGCTTCCCGCACAGGCTGTGTGGCACCGCCGATACGCATCGATTGATCCTTGTCGATTCGGCCATTGGGGTCCGCTCGTCGATACCGCAAACTCGGGGAAAGATAAAAGGTTCCACGAACAAAATACGAAGTTTTTCTCGCGAAAATATATCCCCGGATAGACGATCGGCGACGTCTTGTCCCATATTAACTCGTATATTGAGAAACATTATCATTTTCGCCCGAAAGAAGTTGGTTGCGAATAGGGATCGTTGATTCCGATCATAAAAAAATATATGAACTACATAGGAATAATGACTTACTTAATTGTCTTTTTAACAGGAGGATTGGTTGGCGGTCTCGCAAGCCTGATCGACGAAACCAACCAAGCCGACGATGCGGACACGCTGCTTCACGTTGCGGTGGGCGCGTTAAGCGGCATATATTGCCTGGCGTTCCTCTGAGGCGGACCACAGGCCTTCACTCATCGCGATCGCCCGCGTTGACGCGAAAGAGCCACAGTCGCGAGAAAATGGCACACTTGCCCTCGCGCATCTTTCAAAAGCGCCGCACGCATATTACATGAGCGCCGTTCAACAGCTACAGGAGAAGCAACTATACGTCCCCCAACGATGACCCGGCGCCCGCTCGGGCAGCCGCCGATGCCGCTCAATGGCCCCCGCTTTAATGAGTTCATCGTCTCGCCCAAGGTTCGCGTGATTGATGAAAATGGCGAAAATCTGGGTGTGATGTATACGCGCGAGGCGATCGAGCAGGCGGCCGAGGCGGGCCTCGATCTGGTCGAAGTCTCTCCTAATGCCGATCCGCCGGTCGCCAAGTATTTGGATGTCGGCAAATTCAAATATGAGGCCCAGAAGAAGGCCAACGCCGCCCGCAAGAGCCAAAAGACGCAGGAGATCAAGGAGATCAAGATGCGTCCGAACATCGATGATCACGATTATGAGACCAAGATGAAGAAGGTCCATGAGTTCATCGACGAGGGCGACAAGGTGAAGGTCACGCTGCGCTTTAGGGGCCGCGAGCTGGCGCATGGCCAGCTCGGCATGCAGGTGCTCCAGCGTGTGCAGCAGGATATGTCGGAGACCGCTAAGGTCGAGCAGTTCCCGCGTATGGAGGGGCGCCAGATGCTCATGGTGCTCGCGCCGAAATAAATCTCCGGGAGGATTTGCCTGCCATGAGCGCTTCGCCGATCCTGCTCACCATCTCCTGCCGGATCGATGCTGCGCCCGAGCGCGTGTTTGATGCATGGCTTGACCCGGCTTCTGCAGGCCGATGGCTGTTCGCGACGCCCGAAGGCCAGATGAAGCGCGTGACGATCGATCCGCGCGTGGGCGGCAAATTCCACATCGACGAGCAGCGTGCCGAGGGGCTGGTCGAGCATGTCGGGGAATATCTCGAACTCCAGCGGCCGCATCGGCTGGTGTTCGCATTTTCGGCGATGGAGGGCAGCGACCCGACAAAAGTCGTGGTCGATATCGTCGCCGAAAATCGGGGCTCGCTGGTGACGCTAACGCATGAGCTGGACCCAAAATGGGCCAGCTATGAGGATCGCACGCGCCAGGGATGGACCATGATCCTATCCGGTCTGGCGAAAGCCGTCGAATGATCAGAGCGGCAGCGCTGGCTGCCGGTCCAGCGCTTCTGCCCCGTCCGGCACAATCGCCGACAAGGTGAGGCCGAGGAGCCGCACGCCCATCGGAAGCGGGAACAGCGCCTGCAGCAGCTCCCGGCCTGCATCGCCGAATGCCTGCCGATCATCGAAAAATCCAGGGATCGAGCGCGCGCGGGTGATCGTGCGGAAATCGGCGTAGCGCAGCTTGAGCGTCACCGTGCGTCCACGCACATCATGCCGGGCGATCCTTTCCCAGGCGGCATCGGCTACCCGCTCCAACGCGGCGAAGATCTCGTTGCCGTCAGTCACGTCCTGCCCGAAGGTGCGCTCGGCGCCCACGGACTTGGCGACGCGATTGGAGCGAACGGGGCGATGATCTTCGCCGCGCGAAGCGCCGTACAGATAGGCCGCATATTTTCCGAAGTGCGCCTGGAGGAAATCCAGCGGGCGATCCCGCAAGTCCGCCCCCGTAAGAATGCCGAGCCGTTCCATCTTTGCTGTCGTCACTGGCCCTACGCCGTGAAAACGGCTGACGGGCAGGCTCGCGACGAAAGCCGGCCCCTTCGCTGGTGGAATGACGCAGAGGCCATCAGGCTTGTTCTGGTCCGAGGCAAGCTTGGCAATGAACTTGTTGTAGGAGACACCGGCCGATGCGGTGAGGCCGGTCTCGCTGCGGATGCGCCGGCGGATCGCTTCGGCGATGGCTCGTGCCGAACCGAGGCCAAGCCTGTCTTCGCTGACGTCGAGATAAGCCTCGTCCAGCGAGAGCGGCTCGATCAGATCGGTATAATCCGCGAAGATCGCGCGGATCTGGCGCGAGATCGCGCTGTAGACCTCGAAGCGCGGCTTGACGAAAATGAGCTCGGGGCATCGCCTGATCGCGGTTATCGAAGGCATTGCCGAGCGCACGCCAAACTTGCGCGCTTCGTAGCTGGCGGCCGCGACCACGCCCCGCGCCGAAGAACCGCCGACCGCCACTGGCCTGTTGCGCAGCGCCGGATCGTCGCGCTGCTCGACGGAGGCGTAAAAGGCATCCATATCGACATGGATGATTTTGCGGGGCTGCTCCTGCATCATCGGCTCGTAGGCTCGCCGGATATTGGCAGATGGGGCAGACCTGCGCCAGTGCCGCCTTGATTGGCTTCGCGAATGCAGCATAAGGACTAGTTGATCTTAAGGAGAAAGCGATGATCAGTTTCATCCTCGCTGGCGCTGCAGGAGATCTTGCGCGGCGGATGCTATGGCCATCGCTCTACGCGCTTTTCGTTGAAGGGTTGCTGCCGGAAGGAATCCGGATCGTTGGCGTCGGCCGATCCGATCTCGATGAGGAGGGGCTGCGCCGGCTGATCACCAATTCGCTCGATCAATCGGCAAGCTTGCCGAGCGGGGGCGATCGCGATGCGTTCATGGCGATCACGAAATATGTCCGCATCGCCAACAATGAGCCTGCGACATTCGCGACGCTGCGCGGGGTGGCGCGGCCCGATGCCGAGCTGGTTTTCTTCATGTCGACCCCACCCGATCAGTTCGGTCCTTTCTGTCTTGCTCTTAAGGATGCGCAGCTGGTGGATAAGCGCTCGCGCATCGTGCTTGAAAAACCGATCGGAATGGATCTCGCCTCAAGCCGGCTGGTGAACAGCGCCGTCGCCCAAGCCTTCGATGAAGAGCAGATTTTTCGCATCGACCATTATCTGGGGAAAGAGACGGTCCAGAACCTGCTCGCGCTCCGTTTCGGCAACAGCCTTTTCGAGCCGCTGTGGAACGCGTCGGCGATCGACCATGTCCAGATCACGGTTGCGGAGACGGTCGGCATCGAGGGGCGGTGGGGCTATTTCGACAAGGCCGGCTCGCTGCGCGACATGGTTCAAAACCATATGCTTCAATTGCTCGCGCTGCTTGCGATGGAGGCGCCCTACAGCCTCGATCCCGCCGCCGTGCGCAACGAAAAGGTGAAGGTGCTCGAAAGCCTGCGCCCGATCGGGGCGGCCGAGGTCGCGGCCAATGTCGTAACCGGCCAATATGCAGCGGGCGCTTGCGGCGGCCATGCGGTGCCCGGCTATCGCGAGGAAGAGGGCGCAGCGACCGCGAGCGATACCGAGACCTTCGTCGCGATCCGGGCGCATATCGACAATTGGCGCTGGGCAGGCGTGCCTTTCTACCTGCGAACGGGGAAGCGGCTGGCCACGCGCCAGACCGAAATCGTGTTCCAGTTGAAGCCCGTGCCGCACAATATCTTTGCCGGCGTGGGCTCGTTCCTCCAGCCCAACCGGCTCCAGATCCAGCTTCAACCGCAGGAAACAGTTACGCTGCATGTGATGAACAAGCAGCCTGGCCTGGATGGCATGCGGCTGCATCCGCTTGCCCTCAACCTTTCGCTTACTGACGCGTTTGGAAGCTACCGGAGGCGCATCGCTTATGAACGTCTGATTCTCGACGTGCTCAAGGGCAATTCGACCTTGTTCGTGCGGCGGGACGAGATCGAAGCGGCGTGGAAGTGGATCGACGGCATTCATGCGGGCATTCAGCAGACGGGCATGAAACCGCGTCCCTATCCCGCCGGAAGCTGGGGGCCTGCTGCCGCAATCGCGTTGACCGAACGGCACGGTCATAGCTGGTTCGAACAGGCCGGATGAGCCGGAAAGGCAATGGCATGACCGATCTGAACCCTATCGTCGCGGCCGTGACCGATCGCATCGTCGCGCGTTCGAAAGAGACGCGGGCTCGCTATCTCGACCTGATCGCGCGCGAGCGCGATGGCGGCGTCGATCGGCCACGCCTTTCCTGTGGCAATCTCGCGCATGGATTTGCGGCGGCGGGCGAGGACAAAGCTGTGATCCGCATGGGCAAGACGATGAACATCGGCATCGTCACCGCCTATAACGACATGCTTTCGGCGCATCAGCCCTATGGCCGCTATCCCGAACAGATGAAGCTGTTCGCGCGCGAAGCTGGCGTGACCGCACAGGTGGCCGGTGGCGTGCCCGCGATGTGCGATGGGGTGACGCAGGGGCAGCTTGGCATGGAGCTATCGCTGTTCAGCCGCGATACGATCGCGCTTTCAACCGCGGTCGCGCTTTCGCACGGCATGTTCGAAGCGGCGGCCCTGCTGGGGATCTGCGACAAGATCGTGCCGGGGCTGTTGATCGGCGCGCTTCGTTTCGGCCATTTGCCGACGGTTCTCATTCCGGCGGGCCCCATGCCCTCGGGCCTCGCCAACAAGGAAAAGCAGCGCGTGCGGCAGCTCTACGCCGAAGGCAAGGTAGGCCGCGACGAGCTGCTGGAGGCCGAGGCGGCAAGCTATCATGGTGCCGGCACCTGCACCTTCTACGGCACCGCCAACTCGAACCAGATGATGATGGAGGTGATGGGCCTGCACATGCCCGGCGCTGCGTTCGTCAACCCCGGCACCAAGCTCAGGCAGGAATTGACGCGCGCGGCTGTGCACCGGCTGGCCGAGATCGGCTGGGATGGCAATGATTATCGGCCGCTTGGCCGCTGCGTTGACGAAAAGGCGATCGTGAACGCGGCGGTGGGCCTGCTGGCGACTGGCGGCTCGACCAATCACGCCATTCATCTGCCGGCGATCGCGCGGGCCGCGGGGATCATAATCGATTGGGAAGATCTCGACCGGCTGTCTTCCGCCGTGCCGCTGATCGCGCGCGTCTATCCCAACGGCTCCGGCGACGTGAACCATTTTCATGCGGCCGGCGGCATGGCCTATGTCATTGGGGAGTTATTGCATGGCGGCCTGCTTCATCGCGATATTCTCACCGTCGCCGGAACCGATCTTGCGGATTATGCGCGTGAGCCCGTGCTCCAGGACGAGACGCTGATCTGGCGGGAAGGGCCGGCGGCGAGTCGGGACGAGGCGATGCTGCGTTCGATCGACGCGCCGTTCAGCCCCGACGGCGGCATGCGCCTGGTGAGCGGCAATCTCGGCCGCGCCATCTTCAAGACCAGCGCCGTCGATTCCGCGCGTTGGACGATTGAGGCGCCCGCCCGCATCTTTTCCGATCAGGACGAGGTCCTGAAGGCTTTCAAAAATGGCGAGCTTGATCGCGACGTGATCGTGGTGGTGCGGTTTCAGGGGCCGCGCGCCAATGGCATGCCGGAGCTGCACAAGCTGACGCCCTCGCTCGGCGTGCTGCAGGATAAGGGCTTCAAGGTCGCCCTGTTGACGGACGGGCGCATGTCGGGCGCGTCCGGTAAGGTCCCGGCTGCCATCCACGTTTCGCCAGAGGCTCTGGGCGGCGGACCCATCGCGAAGCTGAGGGATGGCGATGTCGTTCGTCTTTCGGCCGAAAGCGGCGAGCTGGTCGCGCTGGTCGACTCCGGCGAGTGGAATGCACGCGCGGACGCCGCGCCGCCGTCAATCGCCATGGGGACGGGGCGCGAACTGTTTGCGTTCATGCGGCAAAGCGCTGACGAGGCCGAGCGCGGGGCCTCCGCGATGCTCGCTGCCATGGACAAGGAGTATGCTCGGTAATGGACGTTGAGGCAGTGATGCGGCTGGCTCCGGTGATCCCGGTGCTGGTGATCGAAGATGCGGCCCAGGCGCAGCCTATTGCGCGCGCTCTGGTCGCCGGCGGGCTCCGCGCGCTAGAGGTAACGCTCAGGACCCCTGCTGCGCTAGACGCGATCGCGGAGATGGCAAAGGTCGAAGGTGCGGTGGTCGGCGCCGGCACCGTGCTCAATGAAGCGCAGCTCGATGCCAGCCTCGCAGCGGGTGCGCGCTTCATCGTAAGCCCGGGGCTGACTGAGGGGCTCGCCCGCGCCGCGATCGAACGTGGCATAGCGCTGCTGCCCGGTATTTCCACGGCGAGCGACATCATGCGCGGGCTGGATCTGGGGCTCAGCCACTTCAAATTTTTCCCGGCGGAGGCGTCCGGCGGGATCGCGGCGCTGAAGGCGCTCGCCGCTCCGTTCCATCAATGCCGCTTCTGCCCCACTGGCGGCATCACCCAAAAGACGGCGCCCGATTGGCTGGCGCTGGATGCCGTCTTATGTGTGGGCGGATCCTGGCTCGTACAGCGCGGAGCCCTCGACCCGGCAGCGATCGAGGCCGCCGCTGCCGAAGCGGCTAAGCTGACGCAGAGGGCTTAGCAGGCTGTTGAAAACTCTTCGTATCCCCGCGTAGGCAGGGATTCAGATGCTCCGAACCCTTGCGCATTTCGCGCAAACGCTGGAGTTTATGGATCCCCGCCTTCGCGGGGATACAATATGAGAAGTCCGAGCCGACTTTATCAACAGCCTGTTAGGGCCTGTTTGGAAAAGGCGGCACTCAGGCCCGATCGACCTTCAGCGTAACCAGATCATAGCGGCCGCGCATGATCCCGCCTTGCCAGCCCGCCGCCGGAACGGCAAGGAACGGGCGGCATCAATCCATCTTTACGGAAATCATGAACAGCAGCGCGCCGAACGTCCGGCTGATCGGCACCAATCCCACCCTGATCTGGGGCATGACCAGCGGCGAGCGGCTGCGCCGCATCGCCGCCGCCCAGAAACTGAACTTTTCCACCGAACCGCGCGGCGGCGCGGCGCTGCTGGTCGCGGCCAGCCATGTGTTCGAGCCGGCCTGGCTGAAATTCATGGCGGCGCGGCCGGGTCAGGTGCTGACCCTAGGCGGCACGCCGGTGATCGCGCATGTCGCCGAGGACAGGGCGGGCGGCTTTCCGCAGGGCCTGACCGAAGTCCGCGCCGAGGATCATCGCGTCTTCTACAATGCGGCGCTGCGCAAGCGCGAGGAGCCGGTGATCGAGCTGCTCGAACCGGCTTATGTCCGGGCAATCGAGCGCAAGACCTATTTCGGCGCCTATAAGGGCGTGACCGACCTTCTGACCAAATATCTCTGGCCCGAATGGGCGCTGGTGCTGACCCGCATCGCCGCGCGGCTGCACCTGACGCCGAACATGGTGACGCTGATCGGCGCAATCCTGTGCGTGTGGGCGACCTGGCTGTTCTGGTACGGCCATTACTGGGCCGGCATGGCGGCCGGCCTCGTCTTCATGGTGCTCGATACCGTCGACGGCAAGCTCGCGCGCTGCACGATCACATCGAGCTATTGGGGCAATATCTTCGACCATGGCATGGATCTCGTCCATCCACCCTTCTGGTGGTGGACCTGGGGCGTCGGCCTGGGCCAGTGGGGGCTGGCGCTGTCGGAGCGGACCTTCGCCTGGGTGATGATCGCGATCCTCGGCGGCTATGTCGTGCAGCGACTGATCGAAGGTACCTTCGTGCGGCTCTATGGCGGCATCCACATCCATGTGTGGGAGAAGATCGACAGCGATTTCCGCCTGATCACCGCGCGGCGCAACCCGAACATGGTAATCCTGTTCGTCGCCACCCTGCTCCAGCGCCCCGACAACGGCCTGGTCGCGGTGGCGTGGTGGACGGTGCTGTCGTGCGTATTCCACGCGGTGCGGCTGGCGCAGGCAATGGCGCGGCAGGCGCGCGGGCAGGCGATCACCTCCTGGCTGACAATGTGAGGAACCGACGATGGCAAACGCGACGATCGAGAAATTCGGCTGGCCGGCTACGCTGATCCGCGATTACCGCCACTGGGTGGTGTTGCTGCGTCCCGCCCAGCCGACGCTGGGTTCGCTGATCCTGGCCGCCAAATCGGACGCCACGGCGTTCGGCGACCTACCGCCCGAGGCGCATGCCGAGCTGGCGGTGATCAGCAAGGAGATCGAGACCGCGCTGTCGGGCGCGGTCCGCTACCAGAAGCTCAACTATCTGATGCTGATGATGGTCGACCCGCACGTCCATTTCCACGTTATCCCGCGCTATGAGGGGGAGCGGGAACGCGACGGGATTTCGGTGACCGATGCCGGCTGGCCGGGCCCGCCCGCGCTGGGCCAGGCGGTGGCGCTGAACGCGGATCAGATCAGGGCGCTGTCGGGCTGGGTGAAGGAGCTGTGGCCGAGCTGAGAGCCGGAATGACCGGGTTGGGTGGAAACCGGCCATTAGCCGCTCACGGAACGAAGTCGCACCAGCGCTTCTGCCGCATTACGCCTCAACTCTGCCTCGTCCACGTATTGACCGCTTGCGTCCGCGAGCAAGTCGCGGTCTCGGGTAAACATATCGCAACTGGCATGATGCTTATCGAGGATGAGAAAAATCGCCTCGGGAATGTCAGTGCTGGGTTCCCGTTGGAACCGACCAAAGAATTGAGCGGAATGGTCCTCGGCTGACGAACGCCGTTCCAGAAAGTCGCACAGCAGGCGTTCGTAGTCGCTCGTATCGAACTTTCTCACGACGCTGAGATTAGCGATGGGCCTAATGACCGCAATGGGTCGAAACCCGCCGGACTATGGTCGCATCAGCGTAGCGGGCTCAATCGCCCGTCAGCCCTGCGTCCACCCTTCGGTCAGCGCCCGTGCGATCGGCAGGTCCTCAGGGAAGTCGACCTCGGCCCAGCTCAGGCCTTCGATCGAGACGGTGCCGACCACGCCCGTGGGCGCCAGCGCGTGGATCGCCTTCAAATACCAGTTGAGCACCCCTTCGGGCGTGCGCATCATCGCTTCGACCTGGTTGCGGAAGATCGACGGGCCTTCGCCCCTGAAGGCGAGCATGCCGATCGATTCCGCATTGGTCTCGTGCGGATCCAGCCGCTTGCCGATCTGGAGCAGCCGGTCGCCGTCGCGCTGGACCTTCATGTCATCGAGGTCGTAGCTGTCCTTGACGTCGATCGTCACGGTGATTGGTTGGCGCGCACCCGCGATCAGCCGGCCGACGATCTCGGGCGAGACCAGCGTGTCGCCGTTCAGGATGATGAAGTCCTGGTCCATCTCCTCCCGCACGATCCAGCAGGAGCCGAGATTGTCGGCGACCTTGTAGAAAGGGTTGAACACCGTGCGCACCGCGACCCCGGGCATATCCAGCGCGGCGAGCGCGGCACCGAGCTTGGCATCGCGGAAACCGGTGACGACCGCGATCTCGGCGATGCCGTTGGCGGCGAGCGAGCGGATCTGCCATTCGATCAGGCTGCAGCCCGAAAAGTCGATCAGGCATTTGGGCTGATCGGCAGTGAGGGGCAACAGCCGCGATCCCTGCCCCGCCGAAAGGATGATGGCTTTCTTCATGGGCGCCGGCCCCTAGAGCCGAAATGCGGCGAGATGATGAAAAGATACTAGTTCGGAAGCACCGCGCCGACCGGATCATTCTCGAGGCGCTGGGTCAGGCTGCCAGCCAGGATTCCACGCTCCGGCCGCCCAAGCGTCGGCTGTTTCCCTTCATGTGGGCATTCGGTTACGGCGGATAAATGCATCAAGCAGCCTTATCTGCTCCACGCCATATCCGTGACGGATCAAGTTTAGCAGCAACGCACCGTCCAATCCGGCATGGCCCCGCCACAAACGGTTCGCCGCTACGCGCAACAGCTCGAGTCGCTCGTCGGCAAGCGGGTTTGCCACCGGGATGCCGAAAACACTGTGGATGAGGCGCTGCCAGCGGGAAGGCGGTTTCGTGGCAGGGGCGCGATCCTTCCGCGCGAGCGTGACGACCGTCCACTCGCGCGGCGAAAAGCCACCTGCCGCAGGTGCGGCAATCATCGCTGTGTGATCGGCCCTATGATCAGCAGCCGCGAAATTCGTGCACAGATAGGCCATCAGGAAAGCTGCCTTGTTTGCCGCGCGCCGGCGGTAATCCATTGCGAGAGGCCGCCGCGCAGCAATGCGGTGCGAAGGTCTGCGACATTGGCGGCCTGCCTGCCGCCGCGGCGGCGATAGTCATTGGCCAGGGCAAGCGCGGCCGTTTGCGCGAGGATGCTCAGCTGTCGGGGATGGGTGCTGCCCCAGATCGCCAGCGATTGTTCAAGCTCGGATCGGAGCGCGGCCAGCCCATAATGTTCGGGATCGAAGCCGTCCTTTCGCGATTGCTCGATGGCAATGATGAGTTCCCGTACCTGAGCGTGATCCCAGCTTTGGACATTTGCCATGATCGGCGCAGTGCCGCTTACGGCAGCGGCAGGGCTGCGCGAGGCAAGGGTACCGCTTGCGGCTGCCACGATCATGATCAGCAGCGTGATCAGGGTAATCGCTCCTGAGGCGCTGGCATTTGATGCTTTGGTATATGATCGGGGCATGATCACCTCCCGCTCGAAAAGTCTGAAGATGCAGCCGATTTAGGATCCGGAGCGTTAATTGCGCGGACGTTTCGGCGCAGCCCGCATCCGAAGCGACGATCATGCGCCATCGCATTTTCGTCGTGCGAGAAAGCATATTCGTCCCGGTAGGCTTGGTCCGACTGGATTTTCCAAGCTTACTTTCATCATAGTAAGTTACGGGAAGGCCAATTTGAACGGATTTGACAGATGAAGATGGTGCTGCGCCGCGATTTGCGCAAAGCTATGCTTCATGCGGGCCTTCACGTCGATCTTGCTCCTCCAGAATGCAGCCGTCCGGTGACGATCACCAAGCCTGATGCGCGCTGGCTCGAGGCTGCCGGCGTCACCGTCGCGCTGTGGTTCTTTGTGCTGTTGATCTACTTGCCGATGATTTTGGATCGGCATGCGGGCGATAGCTGGAAGAGCGTGGTGCTTGACGCGTCGACCCTGCTCGTTTCGGCTGCGCTGGCCATCTCAATATTTCCGCTTTTTCGCGTGGTCGTGCGCTGGCCTCAGCTGGAGCGGCTGGCCGTGCTCGGCGCCGCGGTGATCCTCGCATCGATCGCGCAGACTGCTTTCGATCTGATGTACACCGGCTGGGTTGCCCAACATCTGGAGCGATCCTGGTATTCGATCCCGCGCGATCTCAGCCGCGGCTATCGCACGGTGTTCAACTATGCCTGCATCTTCAGCGTCAATGTCGCGCTGTTTCAGCTTATGTACACGCGCCGCCGCGATGTGCGGCGCGAGCGGCAGCTGGCGGAAGCACGCTGGTCGGCCCAGCAGGCGCAGCTCACGGCGCTGCGCTTCCAGCTCAACCCGCATTTTTTGTTCAACACGCTCAACGCGATCTCCTCAATGATCGTCACCGGCCGCAACGAGGAAGCGGAGCAGATGACGGACAAGCTTTCCAGCTTTCTGCGCGCATCGCTCTCGTCGGACCCGACCGAGCTGGTACCGCTGGAATCCGAACTCGCATTGCTGGAGGAATATCTCGAAATCGAGACGATCCGCTTCGGCGAACGACTCAACGTAGAAATTCCCTGCACCAGCGAGGCGGCCGAAGTACTGATCCCAAGTTTCCTACTGCAGCCTCTGGTGGAGAATGCGATCAAATATGGCGTCGGCCCGTCGCCGCATCCGGTTACGATCACCTTGTCGGCAAAGGTCGATGTTGATTTTCTCGTGCTCGAGGTGACGGATAATGGCGGCGGCGCGGCCGAGCATGTGCAGCCCGCGGGCACGGGGGTGGGCCTTGAAAATGTGCGGCGGCGGCTCGAGGCCGTTTACGGCGCGCGCGCAAGCCTGAACGCGCACCGCCTGCCCCAGGGCTTTCAGGTGACGATCTGCGTCCCGCTCGATGCGCCGCCGCTGCGCCTTCAGCAGCCGAATTAAGCCGCAATCTCACGGTAGATGATTGGTGATCTGCGCTATCGGGCGAGCTATATTTTCATAAGCGACGCCGCCGACGAGGCTTGCGGCCACGACGCCGTAGATCGCAATGAGCGCAAATTCGAATGCGCGCGACAGGCGGCGGCTCCGCTCATGCTGCTCCGCAATGTCGGACGCGTGTCGCCGCGGCGATTCCCGCAATAGGGGTTGTGGCCTTTGGCCGTCCCGATCGAAGGCGCGGTGCTGTGAGATCGTGCCGTTGATGAGCGCGTTGACATCTACGACATCGCTCGTGCGGACCCCAAAGCGCTTGTCCTTGCACCAAACCACCCGCGCGACGATCGTATGTGCAGGTTGAAATATTTCGACATATGTGCCGGCGGCGGGCGGATGCGCCGTCTGAAGCATCAGACCGCGCGAGGAGACATTGCGAATACAAACATCGGTCTTGGCGCCGCCTGCTCGCATTTGCGTGGGAATTACCACCTTATGTCGGGTTTCCCTCGGTCTTTGTCCGGCATTCATCGATCACGACATTTTGAAAACTCGCTACCAAGAATTCCAATATAATCGCAATTTGTTGAAATAAGCTTAGCTTACGTTGTATCGGTTGCGAAATGTTCCAGGTTCATTGGAGGGATACTTGGAATGTATTTTGATTTGGATCAAAAATCTGCACCGAACACCAATTCGTCCACCTAGATTTTCTGGCTCTGATAGGCTGCAGCTGCTCCCAGCAGCCCCGGCTGCTCATGTAGCGCCAGCCGGATTGGAAACTGCGCCATCCGCGCAGCATAGCGCCCCTTGGCGCAGAAGCGCGCATGAAAGGAGGGGCGTTGCAGCCATTCGCGGATGCGTCCGGACAGGCCGCCGACGATGACCACCTGTTTGGCCCCATGCGCCAATGCAAGATCGCCGGCCGCTGATCCGAAGGTCAACACGAAACGGTCGAGCGCAGAGCGGGCAAGCGGATCGGACCCTTCGATCGCTGCCCGCCAAAGGCTCGCATCATCCCGTGGCTGGACCGGCGGCTGCTCGATCCCACCCAGCGTCTCGTACAAATTTCGGAGGCCGGGGCCGCTGACCAGTCGTTCCACCGAAACCCGCAGGAACCGCTCCCGCAAATGTCGAAGCATCTGTTCTTCCACGGAGTCGAGCGGGGCGAAATCGAAGTGCCCGCCCTCGGTTTCTATGACCTCATAACGCCCGTTGCGGTGCAGAAGGATCGCAACGCCGAGGCCGGTGCCCGGGCCGATAATTGTGGTCACGCCCTCATCTGGAATGGTCTGGGGGCCAGCAATATGCAAAAATTCGTCTGGAGCCAGCCATGCGATGGCATGCCCGATCGCGCCGAAGTCATTGAGGAGGAGCACCTGGTCTACGCCCAGTGCCTGCGAGAGCTTGCTCGCCTCGATCATCCATGGGCTGTTGGTGAAGCGGAGAAGATCGCCATCGATGGGCGCCGCGACGGCGAGCGAGGCGGCTGCGGGCGCAATGCCCTCCTCGGCGACGAACCGGCGCCATGCCGAAGGGAGGTCCGGGAAATCCGCGCTATTGTAGGTTCGCGGGCTGCCCAGGCGCGGCCGGCGTCCAGCCCGCAGTTCGGCCCGCGCAAAGCGCGCATGCGTCCCGCCGATGTCGCCTGCAACGATTTCGAGCATCAGCGCCGATTATCAGTATGAGGCGGCCGCTGGCAATGCGGCGCGGCATCTATTCAAATTCGAGAATCACGGAGTCGACTGCGAGGCTGTCGCCAGGCGTGGCGACAACGGCGGAGACTGTCGCAGGCTTCTCGGCTCTCAGGATATTTTCCATCTTCATAGCCTCGACGACCGCGAGCGCCTGGCCTGCTTCCACCTTGTCGCCAGCCGTGACGTGGATCGCCTTCACCAGCCCCGGCATCGGGCAGAGCAGGAACCGCGACAGATCCGGCGGCAGCTTCTCGATCATGTGATGCGAAAGTTCCGCAATGTGTGGCGGCAATACGGTCAGGCTGTGCGACGCGCCCCGGGTGGTGAACCGCCAGCCGGCACGCTTGCGCTCCACCCTGATCGCCAGCGAGGTGCCGCCGATCTTGGCCTTGACGAGCTTCTGGCCGGGAACATAGGACGTATCCACAGCCAGCGTCACGCCATCGACCGTGATGTCTTCCGCGCCGATCGACACGGCATGCTCCGCACCATCCATCTTGACGACCCAATCGCGTGAGGCGGGTTGCGCGCCATTCATCTGCCCATCGATCAGCGCAGCGCGGCCCATCTCGACGCTGCTCAATATTGCCGCGATCGCGGCGAGCTGCGCGGTCAGCCCGGTCGAGGTCGGCGCGCCGGTGAAGCCCTCGGGATATTCCTCGGCAATGAAGCCGGTGGTGATGTTGCCCGAACGGAAGCGCTCATGCTGCATCAGCGCCGAGAGGAAATCGATATTGTGGCCGATGCCGTCGATCTCGAAGCGATCGAGCGCCGTGATCTGCTTGTCGATCGCCTCCAGGCGGGTGGGCGCCCAGGTGATCAGCTTGGCGATCATCGGATCGTAGAACATCGAGATTTCGGAGCCTTCATAGACGCCGTCGTCGACGCGCACATTGTCCACTTCGGCCGGCGGGCGGTAACGCACGAGCCGGCCGGTCGAAGGCAGGAAGCCGCGATAGGGATCCTCGGCATAGACGCGGTTTTCGAGCGCCCAGCCGTTGATCTTCACATCATCCTGCGTGAAGCCGAGCTTCTCGCCATAAGCGACGCGAATCATCTGTTCGACGAGATCGAGCCCGGTGATGCACTCCGTGACCGGATGCTCCACCTGCAGGCGGGTATTCATTTCGAGGAAGTAGAAGCCTTGGCCGGTCTTGTCCGCGCCGGAGACGATCAGCTCGACCGTGCCGGCCGAATAATAGCCGACCGCACGCGCAAGCGCGACCGCCTGCTCGCCCATCGCCTTGCGCATCTCGGGCGTAACGAAGGGGGAGGGTGCTTCCTCGACGACCTTCTGGTGGCGGCGCTGCACCGAGCATTCGCGCTCGTTGAGGTAGAGGATGTTGCCATGTTTGTCGCCGAGGATCTGGATCTCGATATGGCGCGGGCTTTCGATAAACTTCTCGATGAAGACGCGGTCGTCGCCGAAGGACGCAAGCCCTTCGCGCTTGGTCGCCTCGAAGCCTTCGCGGACGTCCTTCTCGCTATAGGCCAGCCGCATGCCCTTGCCGCCGCCGCCCGCCGAAGCCTTCATCATCACGGGGTAGCCGATATCGTTGGCGATGCGAACGGCGTGCTCGGTGCCCTCGATCTCGCCGACATAGCCGGGCACGACATTGACGCCGGCCTCTTTGGCGAGCTTCTTGGATTCGATCTTGTCGCCCATCGCGGCGATCGCGCCCGGCGGCGGCCCGATGAAGGCGATGCCTGCCGCATCGAGCGCCTCGGCGAAGCTGGTGCGCTCGGAGAGGAAGCCATAGCCGGGGTGAACGGCCTCAGCCCCGGTCGCCTTGCACGCGGCAATGATGGCGTCGGCAATCAAATAGCTTTCGGAGGCCGGCGGCGGCCCAATGCGGACGGCCTCATCCGCCATCTCGACATGCGGCGAACGCGCGTCGGCATCCGAATAGACCGCGACCGTCTTGATCCCCATCTTCCGGGCCGTCTTGATGACGCGGCAGGCGATTTCGCCGCGATTGGCGATCAGGATTTTTTTGAACATTTTAGTGGTGTTGCCCCTGTCTAAATAGCGCCCACAAGACCAGCGCCAAGGCGGTTAGAAGTATCGCCGAGCTGGCGAGATAAAGATGTCCATAGTCCGAACAGAACTCGTTGACTTCCCAGCGGCACGATTCTCGGGGAACAGCTTGCCATCCGAGTTCGCCCGCCAAGAGGGTCGGTAATCCGAGCAACAGTATCGCTAACCCGGACAAACTGGCTCTTCGAATATTCACTGCGGTACCGCTTGAAGTTGTGGTTCAACTTTCCCGTCATGCCGGACTTGATCCGGCATCCCGCTGTCTTGAACGGCGCTGAACGAGAAGCGGGACCCCGGATCAAGTCCGGGGTGACGAAAGAGGCTGGGCAATTCGCTCACTCAGCGGCCTCGCGCTGATGCTCCGCCGCCATCGCGTGCACGCCCAGCTTCGCGAACAGCGCCGCGTCAGCATTATCCCCGGCATTGGGCGTGGTCAGCAGTCGATCGCCGGTGAAGATGCTGTTCGCGCCCGCCATGAAGCAGAGCGCTTGGGCTGCCTCACTCATGCTCTCTCGGCCCGCCGACAAGCGAACCATGCTCTGCGGCATCAGGATGCGTGCGACCGCGACGGTGCGCACGAATTCGATCTCGTCGATCTTCGCCATCGGTGTGTCCGCCAGCATGTCGCCGAGCGGCGTACCTTTGACCGGGACCAGCGCGTTGATCGGCACGCTTTCAGGATGCGCCATCGTGGCGAGTGCATGAAGGAAGCCGATACGGTCCTCACGCGTCTCGCCCATGCCGACGATGCCGCCACTGCAGACATTGATCCCGGCGGCGCGGACGCGGTCGAGCGTGTCGATCCGGTCCTCGAAGCTACGGGTGGAGATGACGTTGGCGTAATTTTCCGGCGAAGTATCGATATTGTGATTGTAATAATCGAGCCCTGCTTCGGCGAGCATCGCCGCCTGCTTCTCGCTCAGCATGCCAAGCGTCATGCAGGTTTCTAGCCCCATCTGGCGCACGCCTTTCACCATCTCGATGATGGCGGGCATGTCCTTGTCCTTGGGGCTGCGCCACGCCGCGCCCATGCAGAAGCGGCCCGAGCCATTATCCTTGGCCTGCGCCGCCGCCTGCAGCACGGCGCGCACGTCCATCAGCTTGGTCGCCTTGAGCCCGGTGTCATGGCTCGCCGACTGGCTGCAATAGCCGCAATCCTCGACGCACCCGCCGGTCTTGATCGAGAGCAGGGTTGAAAGCTGCACCGCATTCGGATCGAAATTCTGGCGGTGGACCGTTTGCGCCTGGAACAGCAGATCGTTGAACGGCAGATCGAACAGCGCGGCGATCTCGTCACGGGTCCAGTCGGTGCGAACTCTGGTCATTGCGGCTTCCTCGCGAGATAGACGCCAAGCGCCATGGCACAGAGACCGTCTACCCGGCGAGGGGTAATTATGGTCTTGAGTGCGCCAAGGATACCGAAATGGTCGATCGCGGCGGCAGCGAGGCCCGAAACGAACATCAGCAGCGCGATCGTCGAAAAGTTGGAGGGAAGCGCCGGCATCTATTCGGCGGCATCCTTGATGCCTTCGGGCGGGAGGTTGTGGCCCAGGAGCCGCAGCACTTCTCCTGCGGCGTTGACGAGGTTCGTACCCGGGCCGAAGATGCCCTGAACGCCGGCATCGCGCAGGAACTGATAATCTTGCGCCGGGATCACGCCGCCCGCCACCACCTTGATGTCGCTACGCCCGGCTTCGCGCAGATGCCCGATCAGTTCCGGGATCAGCGTCTTATGCCCCGCCGCCAGACTCGAGGCGCCGACCACATCGACATCGGCTTTGATCGCAAGGTCGGCGGCCTCCTTGGGCGTCTGGAACAGCGGGCCGGCAACCACCTCGAAGCCGAGATCGCCGAATGCTGATGAGACAAGGTTGGCGCCGCGATCATGGCCGTCCTGGCCCATCTTCGCGACGAGCATTTTCGGGGGACGGCCCTTGCGCAGGCTGAGCGAGTTGACGCCGTCGATCAGATTGGCCCAGCGCGCATCATCCGCATAGGCGCCGCCATAGATGCCCTTCACCGGCGTCGGCACCGTGTCGTAGCGGCCGAACACATCCTCCATCGCCTGGCTGATCTCGCCGAGCGTGGCCCGCCTGCGTGCGCATTCCACGGCAAGCCCCAGAAGATTTCCAGAACCCTTCGCACCTTCACGCAAGGCATCGAGTGCCCCTTGGCAGGCGGCCTCGTCGCGGCCCGCTTTCACCCGGTTGATGCGGGCAATCTGGGCGTCGCGGACGGCATGATTGTCGACATCGAGGATATCGATCTCTTCCTCATTGTCCTTGCGGTACTTGTTGACGCCGACGATCACCTGTTCGCCGCGATCGATCCGTGCGGCTGTGGCGGCTGCGGCCTCCTCGATCATTGCCTTGGGCCAGCCGGCTGCCACGGCCTTGGCCATTCCGCCCTCGGCTTCGACCTTCTCGATGATCTCCCAGGCGCGGTCGACCAGCTCCTTGGTCAGGCTTTCGACATAGTAGCTGCCGCCCAGCGGATCGACGACATTGCACATGCCGGTCTCTTCCTGGATCACGAGCTGGGTGTTGCGCGCGATGCGGGCTGAAAAGTCGGTCGGCAGGGCAATCGCTTCGTCAAGCGCGTTGGTGTGAAGCGATTGGGTTCCGCCCAGCATCGCCGCCATCGCCTCGATCGTCGTGCGCATGACGTTGTTGTACGGATCCTGTTCGGTGAGCGAGACGCCCGAGGTCTGGCAGTGCGTGCGCAGCATCTTGGAGCGCTCGTCCTTGGCGCCGAGCTTGGTCATCACCCGATGCCAGAGCACGCGCGCCGCGCGCAGCTTGGCGATCTCCATGAAGAAGTTCATGCCGATCGCGAAGAAGAAGCTCAGACGGCCTGCGAACTTGTCGATGTCAAGCCCTGACGCGACGCCATATTTTACATATTCCATGCCGTCGGCGATGGTGAAGGCAAGTTCCTGCACCTGCGTCGCGCCGGCTTCCTGCATATGGTAGCCGGAGATCGAAATGCTGTTGAATTTCGGCATGTTGGCGGAGGTAAATGCGAAAATGTCCGAAATGATCCGCATGCTCGGTTCGGGCGGGTAGATATAGGTGTTGCGGACCATGAACTCCTTGAGGATGTCGTTCTGGATGGTCCCGTCGAGCTGCGCCATCGGCACGCCCTGTTCCTCGCCGGCGACGATGAAGAAGGCGAGCACCGGGATCACCGCGCCGTTCATCGTCATCGAGACCGACATCTGATCGAGCGGGATGCCGTCAAACAGAATCTTCATGTCGTCGATCGTGTCGATCGCCACGCCCGCCTTGCCGACATCGCCCACCACGCGCGGATGATCGCTGTCATAGCCGCGATGGGTGGCGAGATCGAACGCGACTGAGAGGCCTTTCTGCCCGGCGGCGAGATTGCGACGGTAGAAGGCATTGGATTCTTCGGCGGTCGAGAAGCCCGCATATTGCCGGATCGTCCAAGGGCGGCCTGCATACATCGACGCGCGCACGCCGCGCGTGAAGGGCGCAAAGCCGGGCAGGCCGGGCTCGATCTCCGCGATATCTTCCGCCGTGTAGAGCGGCTTGACGGCGATGCCTTCGGGCGTGCGCCAGGTGAGGTCCTTGCCTTTCACTTCCTTGTTGGCTGCGGCTTGCCACTGGGCGAGGGTCGGCTTGTCGGTCATGTCACTTGCCTTTGAAGATTGGGGGGCGCTTCTCGCCAAATGCGGCAACGGCTTCGGCAAAATCGGCAGTCGCGCCAGCCACACCCTGATTTTCGGCTTCCGCTGCGAAGGTTTCTTCAAGCGTGCCGGTGAGGCCAGTGCGGAACTGCTGCCGGATAAGCCCGAGCGCAACCGTCGGCCGCTCGGCAAGCTTGCGCGCCAAGCTTCTCGCTTCGTCCATCAATGCCTCGTCGTCCACGGCGCGCGTGATCAGGCCGATCTGCTCGGCTTTTTGCGCTGGGACCTTGTCGCCGGTCAGCGCCATTTCGAGCGCTTTCATCCGTCCGACCGCTTTGGCCACGAACCAAGTCGCACCGGCATCGGGCACCAGTCCAATATTGGCAAAAGCAAGCATCAAATAGCTCGACTGAGCCGCGAGCACGATATCGGCTGACAGCGCGAAGGAGAGGCCGGCCCCCGCGGCTAGGCCATTGATTGCGGTAACGACCGGAATCTTCAGCTCCGCCAATGCCTGGATCGGCGGCAAATAATAGGTGTTGAGCAGATGTTTGAGATCCATTGGCCATTGAGCTTGGACCTCGAGCAGATCGGCGCCCGCGCAGAAGGCCCGGCCTTCGCCGGTCAGCAGCAACGCGCGGGCGTCGCTGCGCGCCACCGCCTCCAATGCGGCCGCCAGTTCGCGCAGCAGTTCGATGCTGAGCGCATTCAACCGATCCGGGCGGTTGAAGCTGATCATCGCGACATTGTCGCTCAGATCGAACAAGAGGGTTTTGTAACTCAATGCCCGGCCCCTTTGGGCGTTTCCATGATCTCGGTCAGCACCCCATTCATATCTTTCGGATGCACGAAGAAGATCAGGGTGCCGTGCGCGCCGATGCGTGGCTCGCCGAGCACCTTTGCGCCCTTAGCCTCGAACCAGGATTTGGCCTCATGAATGTCCGGTACCTCATAGCACATATGATGCTGCCCGCCCGCCGGGTTCTTGGCGAGAAAGCCGTGAATTGGTGAGGCTTCGCCCAGCGGCTCGATCAGCTCGATCTGCGTGCCGTTGGTGCCATTTTCCCCTGGCGTATCGACGAAGCAGACCTTCACGCCTTGCGCGGGGAGATCGAACGGTTGGTGGATCTTCGTCGCGCCCATGACGTCGCGATAATAAGCGATCGATTTTTCGATCGACGGCGTCGCAACGCCGATGTGATTGAGCCGTCCCAGTTTCATTGCGCGGCCTCCTTCGGTTCGACCATCACCGGAAAGTTCACCGAATTGGCGATATAGCAAAGTTCGTGAGCGCGATGATGGGCCTCTGCGACCTTCGCGGAGTCAGCTTCGCCTGCAAACACCACCTCGGGACGCAAGACTGTCTTAATCATCGCCGTCTTGCCGCCGGCGACAGTTCCCATCTCGCCTTGCGCTTGGTCCCGATAGGATTTGATCACCAGTCCCGCCCGCGACGCCAGATCGAGGAAGAACAGCATATGGCAGCTCGCCAGCGAAGCGACGAGCGCTTCTTCGGGATCGACCCCGGCGGGATCGGAGAGGGGCGGCCTTACGACGAAAGGCGAAGAGGAGGCCGGCACGACTGCGCCGCCATCGAAGCGCCAGCGATGTGCGCGGCTATAGCGCTTCGCCGCGAAGGCTTCGAGATCCTCGGCCTCCCATTCGACGGTCGCCTCGTAGAGATGGGCCATCAGTTCATGAGCTCCACAGCCATTGCGGTGGCTTCTCCGCCACCCAGGCAGATCGACGCAAGGCCCCGCTTCTGGCCGTTGACCTGCAGCGCGTTGATCAGCGCGCCGAGGATGCGTGCGCCGCTCGCGCCGACCGGATGGCCGAGCGCGCAGGCGCCGCCATGGATGTTGAGCACGTCATGCGGCAGGCCGAGATCGTGCATCGCGATCATCGCGACAGTGGCGAAGGCCTCGTTGACTTCGAACAGATCGACATCCTTGGTCGTCCAGCCGGCCTTGTCGAGTGCGCGCTTGGAAGCACCGACAGGGGCGGTCGTGAAATAATTCGGTGCGTGCGCGAAGGCGGCGTGACTGACAATCCGGGCGATCGGCCTCGCGCCCAGCTTCTCCGCGACGCTGGCCCGCGCGATCACCAGCGCGGCCGCGCCGTCCGAGATCGAGGAGGCGTTGGCCGCGGTAATCGTGCCGTCCTTGGCGAAGGCGGGCTTCAGCGTCGGGATCTTCTCGATGTTGGCGTTGCGCGGTTGCTCGTCGCTATCGATCACCACTTCGCCCTTGCGGGCCTTGACGGTGACAGGGACGATCTCGTTCGCGAGCTCCTTCGCATGGGTTTGCGCGCGCGTGAGCGACGCAATCGCAAACTCGTCCTGCTTTTCGCGCGTGAACTGATATTCCTGGGCGACGTCCTCCGCGAAATTGCCCATGAGCTTGCCTTGCTCATAGACGTCTTCGAGCCCGTCGAAATACATGTGATCGTAAAGCTTGTCATGGCCGATGCGGGCGCCCGTCCGGTGCTTGAGATTGAGATAGGGCGCGTTGGACATGCTCTCGAGCCCGCCCGCGACGATCACGTCGGCCGAGCCGGCGGCAATGGCGTCGGATGCCATGATGGCGGCTTGCATCGCTGATCCGCACATCTTGTTGATGGTGGTTGCCTCAACCGTATTGGGAAGCCCGCCATAGATCGCCGCCTGCCGGGCGGGGGCCTGTCCCAGCCCGGCCGGAAGGACGCAGCCCATATAGCATCGTTCGATCTGTTCGGGCGTGAGCCCCGAACGCTCAACCGCTCCCTTGACCGCGATGGCGCCAAGCTGGGTGGCGGTGAGCGGTGAAAGTTCGCCCAGGAAACTGCCCATCGGCGTGCGGGCGTAAGAGAGGATGACGATGGGATCGGTAGCCATGATGCTGTTTTCCTTCATTGCATGTCATGCCAGCACGGGCTGGCCGTCATGTCCCGGCGATCGGGCGCCGTCGCCTTGTGCGAGAGGCCGGATATTCAGCTTTCGCAAGGCTGGCAGACCGCGCGGTTACAAGGGTATATTATCGTGCTTCTTCCACGGATTTTCGAGGTTCTTGTTCCTGAGCTTGCGCAAGCCCGTGGCAATGCGTTTGCGGGTCGAATGCGGCATGATCACCTCGTCGATGAAGCCTTTCGAGGCGGCGACGAAGGGATTGGCGAACCGCGCCTCATATTCGGCCGTGCGCGCGGCGATCTTTTCCGGATCGCCAATATCCTTGCGGAAGATGATTTCGACGGCGCCCTTCGCCCCCATCACTGCGATTTCCGCCGTCGGCCAGGCATAGTTGAAATCGCCGCGCAAATGTTTTGAGCTCATGACGTCATAGGCCCCGCCATAAGCCTTGCGGGTGATGACGGTGATTTTCGGCACGGTGGCTTCGGCATAGGCGAACAGCAGCTTCGCACCATGCTTGATGATGCCGTTATGCTCCTGGGCCGTGCCGGGCAGGAAGCCGGGCACGTCGACGAACGTCACGATCGGGATGTCGAATGCATCGCAGAAGCGGACGAAGCGGCCCGCTTTCTTGGATGAGTTGATATCGAGGCAGCCGGCCAAAACCATCGGCTGGTTGGCGACGATGCCGATCGTGCGGCCCTCGATCCGGCCGAAGCCGATGATGATGTTGGCGGCGTGGTTCGGTTGCAGCTCGAAGAAGTCGCCTTCGTCGACGACCTTGTTGATCAGCTCCTTCATGTCATAGGGCTTGTTGGCGCTGTCGGGGATCAGCGTATCGAGGCTGTGGTCGAGCCGGTCATAGAGATCCTCGGTCGGGCGGACCGGTACATGTTCCCGGTTGGACAGCGGCAGAAAATCAAAGAAGTCGCGGGTGGCGAGCAGCGCCTCGATATCGTTCTCCAGCGCCAGATCCGCGACCGAAGACTTGGTCGTATGCGTGATCGCGCCGCCCAACTCCTCCTGCGTCACGACTTCGTTGGTCACGGTTTTCACGACGTCGGGACCCGTGACGAACATGTATGAGCTGTCCTTCACCATGAAGATGAAGTCGGTCATTGCTGGCGAATAGACCGCGCCGCCGGCGCAGGGCCCCATGATCACGCTGATCTGCGGCACCACGCCGGATGCCAGCACATTGCGCTGGAACACTTCGGCATAGCCGCCGAGCGACGCGACGCCTTCCTGGATGCGCGCGCCGCCGCTGTCGTTAAGGCCGATGACGGGCGCGCCGACCTTGAGTGCCATATCCATGATCTTGCAGATTTTCTGTGCATGGCGCTCGGAAAGCGCGCCTCCGAACACGGTGAAATCCTGGCTGAATACGAAGACGAGGCGGCCATTGATCGTGCCGGAGCCGGTGACGACGCCATCGCCGGGAATATGCTGCTCGTCCATGCCAAAGTCGATGCAGTTATGCTCGACGTACATGTCAACTTCCTCGAACGACCCTTCGTCGAGCAGCACTTCGATCCGTTCGCGCGCGGTCAGCTTGCCTTTGGAATGTTGCGCCTCGATCCGGTTCTGCCCGCCGCCGAGCCTTGCTGCGGCGCGCTTTTCCTCGAGCTTCTGCAAAATTGCCAACATTTCTCAGGTTCCCCATCAGGCGCGGAACTTTTCCCTTTCCAAGCTTCGCTGCAAAGCGCAAATGCAAAGTTGCAGAATTGCGAAGAGGGATTTTGCAAACAATGGCAATTGGACGGCCAATTCGGCGGCGCTTCGCAGGCGCTGCGCTGCGGGCGTTGCGGCAAAGGCTGGGGCTGGGGCAGGCCGCGATGGCGGCGCGCCTAGGGCTTTCGGTCAGCTATCTTTCCCAGCTCGAAAATGATGACCGTCCGATCACCCCGGCAGTGGCAGAGTCGCTCGCCCGCAATTTTCCCTATGACTGGAGCTTGCCGGAGGCCGATGAATCGGGCGCTCGGCTCGAGAGCTTCCGCACGGCGATCGAGGAGCCGATGTTCGCCGATCTCGCCGTGCCTGACCAACTCCATCGCATTGCCGAGCAGCAGCCTGCGCTTGCCGACCGCTTCATTCGCCTTCACGCGGCCTATCGCCAGAGCGAAGAGCGCCGGCAGATTGCTGATGAGATGCTCATGTCGGATGCACCATCGGGCGGGCGTCTGCCCTGGGAAGAGGTGCGCGACTGGTTTCACGAAGCCGGCAACTATGTGGACCCGATCGATCGCGCGGCCGAAGCCATGGCGCAGGCGCTCGATGCGGAGCCGATGCCTGAAGCATTGCTCGTTCACCTCCTCAAGCAGGAACATGGCGTCGATGTCGTCTCGGCCGACAGCGATCATGTCGACCGGCCGATGCGCAAGTTCGACGCTCATCGCGGGCTGTTGACCGTCGATCGCGCGCTACCCGCCGAAACACGCCGCTTCTTTCTTGCGCAGCAGCTCGGCACGCTGAGCTTTGCCAAGGAAATTGAAAACGTAACCCACACCGCCGCGATTTCCGAACCGGCGCGACGCCTGCTTGCGCTCGGTTTGGCGAATTATGCCGCGGGCGCATTGCTCATGCCCTATAGCCGTTACCGCTTGGCGGCGCGTCAGGTGCGGCACGATATCGATCGGCTTTGCCGCCGGTTCGGCGTCAGCTTCGAGCAGGCCTGCCATCGCCTATCGACATTGCAGCGCCCAGCCGCGCGCGGCGTCCCGCTTTTCTTCTGCAGGGTCGATATGGCTGGCAATATCACCAAGCGGCATTCGGCCACGCGTTTGCAGTTCGCCCGGTTCGGAGGCGCGTGCCCGCTGTGGATCGTGCACGAAGCCGTGGCCATCCCCGATCGCATTCTCGTGCAGCTTGCGGAAACGCCGGACGGCGTCCGCTACGTCTCGATGGCCAAGGGTCTCGTGAAACCGTCAGGCAGCTACACCCGCAGCCCGCGCCGCTACGCTGTGGCATTGGGCTGCGAGGTGGAGCATGCCGATGCCTTCATCTATGCAGATGGCCTCGACATCGCTAACGCCAACGCGGCTACGCCGATCGGCATCAGTTGCCGACTTTGCCCGCGTCGGGATTGTGACCAGCGCGCCTTTCCGCCTGCTGATCGCCCCATCCTGATCGATCCCGACGTGCGTGACGTTGTACCCTATCGGGTGCTTTGACCCCGCGCTATCCGGTATGCTGCAATTGCGCATGCTTTGATCGTTTCACTCGATTTGTGAGACCAACATATCCAATTTCAGCTTTGCTGCATCGCACCCTACATCGCCGGCTCCACTAACCAAGGAGTCCTGAATGTCGATTATCGGAAGCTCGCTCAAACCTTTCACGGCCACCGCCTACAAGGAAGGCAAGTTCGTCGACATCAGCGATGCCGACGTGAGGGGCAAGTGGGCGGTTTTCTTCTTCTATCCGGCCGATTTCACGTTCGTCTGCCCGACCGAGCTCGAAGATCTCGCTGATATCTACCCGACGCTGCAGGCGGCGGGTGTAGAGGTTTATTCGGTGTCCACCGACACTCATTTCAGCCACAAGGCGTGGCACGATACCTCGCCGGCGATCGGGAAGATCAACTACTATATGGTCGGCGACAACAGCCACACGCTCACCACCAATTTCGACGTGATGCGCGAAGGCGTCGGCCTGGCCGATCGGGGGACCTTCGTCGTGGATCCCGAAGGCAAGATCCAGCTCGTCGAAATCACGCCCGAGGGCGTTGGCCGCAACGCCGCTGAGCTGCTGCGCAAGGTCAAGGCGCTGCAATATTGGGTCAGTCATCCCGGCGAGGTCTGCCCCGCGAAGTGGGAAGAGGGCGAAGAGACGCTCGCCCCCTCGCTCGATCTCGTCGGCAAGATCTAAGCCGGTCAGGAAGCCTGGGGCGGCCACAGCGCCGCTCCAGGCTCCGCCCAAATCCTTCGGAGTCAGCCATGTTGGACGCAAACCTCAAGCAGCAGCTCAAGGGCTATCTGGTCAACGTCACCCAGCCGGTTGAGCTGGTGATGTCGCTTGATGATGGCGCCAAGTCCGCCGAGCTCAAGCAGTTGCTTGAGGAGATCGCATCGCTCTCCGACAAGCTCACGGCGGTCCGCAAAGATGATGACAAGCGCAAGCCGAGCTTCATGATCCGCCGCGCGGGTACCGACATCGGTGTGCGTTTCGCCGGCATTCCGATGGGACATGAATTTACGAGCCTGGTGCTCGCGCTGCTTCAGGTCGGAGGGCATCCGTCCAAGGCCGCGCAGGATGTGATCGAGCACATCAAGAGCCTCGATGGCGATTTTTCGTTCGAAACCTATTTCTCGCTGTCCTGCCAGAATTGCCCGGATGTCGTGCAAGCGCTGAACCTGATGAGCGTGCTCAATCCGCGCATCAAACATGTCGCGATTGACGGCGCTTTGTTCCAGGATGAGGTCGATCAGCGCAAGGTGATGGCGGTTCCCACCGTCTTCCTCAACGGCGAGCCGTTTGCATCCGGGCGCATGGAGCTGGAGCAGATCGTCGCCCGGATCGATACGGCTGCCTCCGCTCGGGCGGCCGAAAAGATCAAGGCCAAGGAGCCCTTCGACGTGCTGATCGTTGGCGGCGGGCCCGCCGGCGCCGCGTCCGCGATCTATGCCGCGCGCAAGGGCATTCGCGTCGGCATCGCGGCCGAGCGTTTCGGTGGCCAGGTGCTCGATACGCTGGGTATCGAGAACTTCATCTCCGTGCCTTACACCGAGGGACCAAAGCTCGGCGCCCAGCTTGAGCAGCACGTCAGGGATAATGGCGTCGACATCATGAACCTCCAGAAAGCCGAGAAGCTGATCCCGGCCGCACAGGCAGGTGGGTTGCATGAGGTGAAGCTGGAAAATGGCGCGTCGCTGAAGGCACGCACGGTGATCCTCTCGACTGGCGCGCGCTGGCGACAGATGGGCGTTCCCGGCGAGGAGGACTATCGCAACAGGGGCGTCGCCTATTGCCCGCATTGCGACGGCCCGTTGTTCAAGGGCAAGCGCGTGGCTGTGATCGGCGGCGGCAATTCGGGTGTCGAGGCGGCCATCGATCTCGCAGGCATCGTAGCCCACGTCACGCTGATCGAGTTCGACAGCCAGCTTCGCGCCGACGCGGTGCTTCAGCGCAAGCTCGCCAGCCTCCCCAATGTGAAGATCATCACGTCCGCGCTGACGACCGAAGTTCATGGCGATGGCGAGAAGGTGACGGGCCTCTCCTACCAGGACCGCAATCATCAGTCGGTGCACGAGATCGAACTGGAAGGCATCTTCGTTCAGATCGGGCTCGTCCCCAACACTGAGTGGCTCAAGGACATCATCGCGCTCAGTCCGCGTGGCGAGATCGAGATCGATCATCGCGGCGAAACGTCGCAGCCCGGCATTTTCGCGGCGGGCGATGCGACGACCGTGCCTTACAAGCAGATTGTGATCGCAATGGGGGCAGGATCGACCGCGGCCTTGTCAGCCTTCGATTACCTCATCCGCCTGCCGTCCGAAGAGGACATTGCCGTCGCCGCTTAGGCTGTCTGCCAAAAGCCTAGAAGCTTTTGCTTACGCTCAACACCAATGCGCGGCGGCTATGCGCTTCCTTGTCGTAAAAATCCTTTCCAGGCCCCCCTCCCGACCAGGCAAGCCGAAGCCGTAGGGACCCGACATCCACTGACGAGCCCAACCGCCAATCGCGGGATGTTCGCCGCCCCGGCGCGAGGCTTGAGCCACCGATCTGCCGAAGTGCGCCGATATGCGCGTCCAGCCACCATCTCGGCGCGGCGCGAAAGCTTGCGTCCAGCTCGCCATAAAGGGTGGACATGTTCGATCGGAAATAATTGGGTGAATAATAGAGCCTTGCCGAGAACGGCTTGGTGATCGCGCCCACATAAAGCTCGGTATAGCCGGACGAGCGGTCTTTGCTTGAATAATGGGTGTAGCGCGCATCGATAATGCCGGCGTCCAGAATAAATCCGGTGTCCAGCTTCCTTGCAAAGCCGAGATTTTCCTTGAAGCCCAACAGTTCCGGTCGGCCGGGCGCGAAGACGGTACTTGCTGACACGGCAGCATAGAAGCCGTTCGGATGATCGTAGGAAAGATCGATGGCGGCAACGGGATAGCCGCGGCTGAGCGAATAAGAGCGGAACCGTTCCTGGCTGGACGCCGACACCGAAACTCCGATCTCGGCAGCCGCTGATGCGGACCAGCCTGCAAGCGCGGCCGCGAGCAGCATTGCCCGCATCAGCGCATGCTCCATCGCCTAGCGTGTTTCAGCGGTGGCGATATTTGGCACGGTAGCGCAGGATGCCGCGTATCCGGAGCTGCCGAGCGATAATGTCGCGCACGGGTCGATAGCCCCACCGCCGGTTCTTGCCGAGACGAGCTGCAGCTTGCCGCCAGAAAAGTGCTGGCGTTCGCGTACGAGGGCGACCAGCCCGCTAACATGCGCAGCGGCATAGGAACTGCCATTGACGAGGTTCCACCGCCCGCCCGGCACTGTAGTCGGGATGTCATGGCCTGGAGCGGTATAGACTGGACGGGTGCTCCCGGCCATCAGTTCATCGGCGACTGCAAAGACGCCGGGGTGCGAAGCGGGGAAGCCGCCATCCGCGGTCGACTCGTCGAATGCGGTAACGATGACCTCGCCTTGGACGATGCCGAGATCCAGAAGGCGGCCAAGCAGCTCGTCTTTGGGCCCCGCAAGGCTGAGGTTGATCACCGGAACCTTGCGATCGATCGCGGCGTGGAGCGCTTTGGCAAGGCTGAGGCTATCGCAGAGCGTGGAACTGGACGAGCCTTGCTGCTGCCAGCAGGCACGCAAGCCGAGGATACGCGCACCCGGCGCCACGCCTGCGATGCCCACGCCATTGGCTTCGCGTGCGGCGATGATGCCCGCAACCGCAGTGCCATGCTGCTCGGGAACGAGAGGGCGCCCGGAAACGAAATTCTGGTTTCCTACCATCTGCCCGCGCAGGTCGGGATGGGCAGAATCAATCCCGCTGTCGATCACCGCCACCGTCACGCCCCGGCCAGTCGCAAGCTGATGAAGGCTCGCCAGTTTCCACAGCTTGGCTGCCGGTTGCGCGGGAAAGAGCGGATCGTTCGGCGCGGCGGCGCCTTGCGTGCGATAGAGATGCATCGGCTGCGACCAGGCGACCGCAGGATCGTGCGAAACCTCCGCCGCGGCGGCCTCGGGCGAGCGGCCGCGCACCTCCATCACGAAGCAATCGACATCGAGCAGTGGCATCGGCCAGCCGTCGACAAGCGCAAGATCGTGGTGGCGTGCGATACGCTTGGCCAGCCGCTTGCGCGCGCTTTCCGCCTGCGGCCCGCCATAATCGCCGTCATATGCTGTGCCGGGGCGGAAATGCGCCGGCGCCATGCGAATCATGACGAGGATCTGCGGGCGAGCGACCGCCGCGCCGGGTGGATCGCCGTTTGCGATCGGTACAGCCGCGGCACCGGCGCTCATCGCCACCAGCAGGCCGAGCAGAGATGGCTTGAGCCAGCGCATGCTCAAGGTTGGGTTGCTGGGTCGAGCGGCTCGGCCATCACCACGTTGGCATGCTTGCGCAGCTTTGCCAGCACAATGTTCCGCTCGGCGCCCGGCGCCGCCAGCACATAAGCTCCCGCCGCTGTGGGACCGTCCGCAATCCGGGCGCCGCTCTCCTCGAGGCTTTGCCGTAATGCCTGTTCGGTCGTTTCCGGACGGAAAACCGCGAGCATATTTCCCGAACGGGCGGTCTGCGCTGCGCCAAGCGTATGATAGGCGGGTTGCGTGTTGAAAGAGAACATCAGCGTGCCCGCAGCGATGAGCAGCACGACCTGCGCTGCGAGCGCAAATGCAATCCTTCGGCCGCTGAACATGGTTCGCGCTATCGGCGTGGGTTTGGCGATACGCGCAAGTGCAGCCGGATGGCGGAGCTGGTCGCGCATGCCCGCCCAGCCCAGTTCGATATCGAACTCGGGCTTGGCCAATTCTCCGTGGAGCCGCCGTTCGATCGCGAGCTCGGCACGGCATTGCTCGCAATTCGCCAGATGCTCTTCGACATCGGCACGATCCGCCGTGTCGAGCCGCCCGGTCACATACCAGGGCAATAGAAGCTGAACCTGCTCATGCCGGTTGCCGCGAAATCCAATGATACGTCCCATCAGCCTATAACCAATCCACCAGTCCGCCTGCCAATTCGCGCTTCAGGATACGGCGCGCATGAAACATCCGGGTTTTCACCGTATCCACCGGGCATCCGACGATTTCCGCGATCTCGCGATATCCGAGTTCATGAAAATAGGTGAGATCGACGACCGCGCGATGTTCCGGCGAAAGCTTGCCCATCGCCTGAATGAGCGCCGAATGCCGCAGCACATTGTGCGCATCGCGTTCGGGATTGTCGTCCGAGCTGGCATCGGCGTCGCGGTGCCGGTCTTCCGCAGGCTCGTCGAGGCGGCGCAACGCTTTCATCGCCTTGCGATAGGCTATTCCGAACATCCAGGTGGAAAGCTTGCTGTCGCCGCGAAAACTCTCCGGTCGGTGCCACAGCACGAGCATCGTATCGTTCAGCACCTCTTCGGTGACCTGCGGGCGTCGCGTCAGCCTCAGCAAGAAGCGCGTGAGTGGGCCATAGTAATTGCGATAAACCGATTCGAACGCGCGAACATCCCCTTCGCGGATGAGCGCAAGCAGATGCTCATCCCCGTCCGGCGCTGATCGCTGCCTCTCCCTTGCACCGCGTTTGAACAAGGCACCTCCTGATTGATCATGCATATGTATCTCGCGAGCCACGCAAAGTTCAAATTCCCAGGCAAATTTTTGCGGCGAGCCGCAGGGCGCTGCCATTGCACGCCTGAACCAAGGCTTTGAACCTCGCCCTTGGTGCGCAGGCACCCAGCCTGCATCAAGACAGGAGGATCGGATGCGACGTTTTATCACGATGGGCTTTGCGATCGTTTCAGTTGCCATTGCCGGTCCAGCGGCAGGGGTCACGATCAGTGACCCCGCCGGAGATTTTCTGAGCAGCTTCTCAGGCACGCCGGCCGGCGATTTGGATGTCACCCGCTTCAGCGCCAATTATGACAGCGGCCTATCTACGTTCAAACTTGATTGGACGCTGGCGGGAAATGTCGACCCAACCGTCGCCGGTCTCTATGCCGTCGGAGTGAACACCGGCGCCGGCGCAGTTGTGCCCTTTGCCGATGTCGGTGCTCCTAACGTGATCTTCGATCAGGTGATTGCAATCCAGAAAAATGGAAGCGGCTTCGTGACCGGACCGGCGGGCGGGTTGCTTGCCGCTGATGCCGTCAAGATCGCAGGCAATATGATCAGCGTGACCGTGCCGCTGTCGCTGCTGCCGTCTACCGGTTTCAAAGCTTTGAACTATGGGTTCAATCTATGGCCGCGCACGGGATTGGGCGGGAATGATCTGATCAGCGACTTTGCGCCGGACAATGCCACAATCAAAGCCAGCGCTGTTCCCGAGCCCGGAAACTGGACGCTGATGCTGGGCGGCTTCGCTGCGATCGGTATGATAATGCGACGCAGCCGCAAGCGAGCAAGGCCGGTCCTATTCAATTAATCCTGCCCTCGATGCGGATCGGCTGCCGCGTCATCGTCTATCGCCTGTGACAGGGGCGTATGAGGACGGCGTATGAAGAAGCTCATGATCGCGTTATGTGTGATGGCAGTGGCGCCGCCGGCGCTGGCGAAAGGCGGTCATGTTCACCGCGCCAGCGCAAGCTCGCGAGGTGGCGCGAAAAGACGCTCCTTCTCAAAGGGTATTGCCGTCGCCGACAATGGCAAGGGCCGCTCCCACGGCAAGAGCGTCGACAGCTGGTCGACCATGGGCGACTTCGGCCTGGGCTCGGGCCGCCACGGAAAGGGCGACATTTTTTCGATGGGAGACAGCAAGCGCACCACGCGCTCCCGCGGCGGCTTTCATCACCATCGTTTTGGCTGAGCCCATTCCGCGCCTGAAGCAGGCCGGGCAACAGTGCTGGCGGTGCCGTCGGATGGCCGGCACCGCCGCGCCAGATTTATTGCGCCTTGGGAGCTGCCGCACTTGGATTGGTAGGCAGGCCGCCCATCTGGGTCACCATTTTGGAATAGGCGTCGAGATAGGCGAGCACGATCACCTGGCCGATATCGGTATCCTGGTAGCCGCCACCGCCGACCGCGCCAAAGCCGCCCCACCAGCCGGCGCCGCCGCCCGCGCCGAAGGACAGATCGGATTTACGCGCATAGCCTTCGGTGAGAAGTTCCTGCTCGGTCGTGCGGGCGTTGACCAGCGTCAGCGTGACATTGGCTTCCTTCTTCTTGATGTTGATGCCGCCCGCGATCGCACCGAAGGTTCCGCCCATCAGGCCGCCAAGCATGCCGCCGATGGCATTGCCGCCGGAATGCGCATTCTTCGTGACGAGATCCGGCACCACGAAGTAGTCGGCGGCCTTCACCTGCCGCTTGCCGATATTGGAATTGGCCTGCAGCTCACCGCTGTCGGCCAGTGCGCGCTCGATGTTGCGGCTGGCCAGGCCCTTGCCGCGGTCGACAAGGCCGAAGCAGCCCGACTTCATGACGAACACCTTGATAATGGCCTCGGGCGATCCCAAGCCTAGCGACTGCCACCAATTATTGTCCGGCTCCACGACAGCGATCGTGCCGAGCCGTTTCGTGCAGACCGGAATCTGCGCCTCACCCTTTTCCTGAGCCTTGCGGCCGGATGACGCGTCGGCGAATGCCGCGGTGGACACGAAAGCGGCCAGCAATGGCGCCGCTACCCAAGCACGCAATTTCATAGAATTTTCCCTCTCACCCCTCACGCTGTCGCGATCGGGCCACGCTATAACTTAACTCGGCGCGTGCGCCAACTGCGTCGATGAAGGGCCGCCCGCGTTGCGGTTTGCCCACAGCTTATATGCCCGAGGGCATAAAGTAAGTTGACGGTCTTTACGAAATATTAACCATTATGAGCGCGTAATGTGTTCAAATGAACTGAGCTGCTCGAAATAACATATTCCCAGGGTCGCAGGGGGAGCAACATGTCAAGAAGCAAGTGGTTGTCCGCAGCCGCTCTTATTCTAACCGGCGCATCGGGCCCGGTTTTTGCCCAAACGCCGTCCGCCGTTCCGGCGGATGCTTCCGCGCAAGCGCCTGATCAGGGCGAAATCATTGTGACCGCCACGCGTCGGAGCGTTTCGCTCGCGAACGTGCCGATCGCGGTTTCGGCGATCAGCGGCGATGCCATGCGCAACAGCGGCGTCGCCGATATCAGGCAGCTCAACCAGCTGTCGCCGTCGCTCAACGTGACGTCCTCGCAATCCGAGGCGGTCAGTGGTGTTGCGCGTATCCGTGGCATCGGAACGATCGGTGACAATCCGGGGCTCGAAAGCTCGGTCGCGACCTTCATTGACGGCGTGTATCGTAGCCGGTCCGGCGTCGCTCTCACTGAGCTTGGTCCGGTTGAGCGCATTGAGGTGCTACGCGGGCCGCAGGGCACGCTCTTTGGCCGCAACGCCTCGGCGGGCTTGATCAACATCATCACCGAAGGCCCCAGCTCCACAGAGGCGGGGACAGCCTCGCTGACCTATGGCAATTACAACTATTGGCGGGCCGAGCTCGGTCTGACCGGGCCGATCGGAGACAAGGTCGCCTACCGGCTCGATGGCGTCTATGCCAAGCGGAATGGCTTCCTCAAGGAATCGGATGATTATCCCGGTGCAAGCGGGCGCAGGTTCAACAATCGCGATCGTTATCTGATCAGGGGCCAGCTCAAGCTGGATCCGACCGAAACCCTGAATGTTCGTCTGATCGCCGATTATGCGAAGCGCAATGAAGACTGTTGCGCGGCGACATTTCTGCCAGCCACGCAAACAGCGCGGGTCGGCGGCCAGATCGTAACCCAACCGAACGCCTTCGCTGCGCTTGAGCGTTCGCTGGGGGCGGTCATCAACGACGACCCGTTTGCGCGGCGCGTGGCGGTCACGCCGGGGCGTTCCTATCGGTCCGACGTGAGGGATTGGGGCTTGTCGGCCGAAGCGAACTGGGAGCTTGGCGGGGCCAAGCTGACCTCGATCACCGCCTATCGCGATTGGCGCCTGGATCGCAGGCAGGATGCCGATTTCACCAATCTCGATCTGCTGTATCGCGGCGGTTATGGCCAGAAATTCAAGACCTTCACGCAGGAACTTCGTTTCCAGGGCAAAGCCCTGAACGACAAGCTGGATTGGCTGATCGGCGGTTATTTCGCGGACGAGAAGCTCAACGTGTCAGACGATCTCCGGTTCGGCCGGGATTATGGCCTGCTCGAGGGCTGCCGTGTCGCCGCAGCCATATTGACTGCGCCCGGTGCGCCGGGCGCCGGGTTCCTCTCGCCGGGGTCGGCCACCTGCATCAATCCCGCAATCGCGCCGGCCATTTTTGGATCGATGGGGCCATTGGGCCCTGCCTTCCAGGCCGGGCTCACCAATCTGAAGAGCATTGGCGACAGCGGCGCCACCGATGATCGCTTCCATCAGAAGGATCGCACCTGGGCGCTGTTCACGCATAATGTGTTCGACGTCACCGACCGGATTTCGCTGACCGTGGGCGCGCGCTACACGCATGATCGCAAGTCGCTCGACATGTCGCTGGCATCCGACAGCAACATGTGCGCCAGGCAAAGGGCGCTGCTGGGAGCGATCGCCGGCAACCCCGCCCTGCCCGCCAACGCGCGGACGCTCGCGACCAACATCGTTGCGCTATCCTGCGCCAACAATATCGCCGGCACGGGCATCGTCGACGGGAGCTATTCCGATCGCGTCTCCGACAATCAGTGGACGGGCACGGCCGTGATCAGCTTCAAGCCCACCGATCGCCTGCTGACCTATGCAAGCTATTCGAAGGGGTACAAGGCTGGCGGCTTCAATCTCGATCGCGCCGGCATGACGACGGGGGCGGTCAGCGTTACCCAGCTTCGTTTCGCTCCCGAGAAAGTGGATTCGTTCGAGCTTGGCGCGAAATATCGCGGCCACGGCTTCTATGTTGCCGCGTCGGCCTTTTATGAGTTGTTCGACGATTTCCAGCTCAATACCTTCAATGGCCTGAGCTTCGTCGTTGAAAATATCGCAGGCTGCAGTTCGCTTGCCGGCGGCAGCGGTGCCGATAGCGATTTGAGCGCGGCGACCGGCGCCTGCGCCGGCAAGAAGAAGGCTGGCGTGATCAGCAAGGGCGTCGAGATCGAGGGATCGCTCACCCCAATCCCCGATCTGACTCTGGACGGCGGTTTTACCCTGGCGGACGCTTATTTCCGTCACGATATCTCGGGCCTGAATGGTCGGCCGCTGCCGACCTCGCTTTTCGTGATTCCGGGAGGGCACCCGTCCAATGCACCCAAATATGTGCTGACGGGTGCTTCGACCTGGACGCCGCCGCTTGGGTTTGGCGGTCTCTCGGCGTTGGTCCATGCGGATGTGCGCTGGCAGTCGGCGGTCAATACCGGCTCCGATCTGTTCCCGGAAAAGTTGCAGAAGGCGTTTGCGGTGGTGAATGCCCGGCTTGGCGTGACTGGCGCGAAAAATGTCTGGAGCCTGGAAGTCTGGTCGCAGAATCTGTTTAACAAGGACTATCGCCAGGTCGTCGCCAACGCGCCGGTCCAGGGTTCCAACTCGATTGCTACCCTTCAGGCCATCGGTGGGCCGTCGGTGGCGGATTCGCTTTTCATCACCTTTCCTGCCGAGCCGCGCACCTTCGGCGTGACTGTCCGCACTCAGTTCTGAGGCTTCAGGCGGCTGCCTTTTCGGCCGGCGCTCCGGCGGCGGCTTCAAGCAACCGCCGCTCGATGGCTTTAAGACGTGGTGCTGCAGTGACCTTATCGCCGATCAGGTCAGTCAGATAGAACACGTCCACCGCACGCTCGCCATAGGTCGCGATATGAGCGGAATGGATGGTCAGCTTCGATTGAAACATCGCATGCGCCAGCGCATTGATTAGCGCCGGCCGATCCCGCGCATGCACTTCCACCACCGTGTAGCGGTTCGACGCGCGATTATCGATCAGCACATTGGGTTCGATGTCGAATGCATCGGCCCGGGTGCGGGGCAGGGGCCGCGCGGCGAGCCGGTCCGCAAGGCGCGTGCGGTTCGCCAGCGCATCCTCGATCGTTTGGCATAGGCGCTGAAGCCGATCCGGCTCGTCGAACGGCCGGCCGAACGGATCCTGCACCAGGATGTTGTCGATTGCCATGCCGTCTCGGGTGGTATGGATGCGCGCATCGATAATGCTTGCGCCGGCGACATGGATCGCGCCGGCGACGCGATAGAAAAGCCCCGGATGATCAGCCGCATAGAGCGTCACAAGGGTTGCACCGCGTTCGCCATCCACCGCCGGCTCGATGGCAAGCGTGCGCCCTTCCGCATCGGCGTTGGCGATCAGGCGCGCATTGTTTTCTAAGACGTCGAGCGGTTCGGCGACCCAGTAGGAATCGGGCAGCCGCTTCACGTAGCGGCTCATAGCCGTCTTTGACCAATCGAGCCGCTTGGCCAGTTCCGCCTGCTTGGCTTCGATCCGCTCGCGCCTGCCTTTCTGCTTGTGGCCGGGGCGAAGCACTTCCTCCGCCTGTTCGTAAAGGTCTCCGAGCAACTGGCGCTTCCAGCTGTTCCAGATGCCGGGGCCCACCGCACGAATGTCCACGACCGTGAGCACCAGCAGCAGTTTGAGCCGTTCGGGGCTCTGCACCTTTTCCGCGAAGTCGAGAATGGTCTTGAAATCCGAGAGATCGCGCTTGAACGCGGTTTCCGACATCATCAGATGCCACCGCACCAGCCATGCCACCATTTCGGTCTCGGCGGCTGTCATGCCGAAGCGAGGGCAAAGCTTCTCGGCGACCTCCGCGCCCAGCACGCTATGATCGCCGCCGCGCCCCTTGGCGATGTCATGCAGCAGCACCGCCACATAGAGCACGCGCCTCGACACGATCTTGCCGATGATGTCAGAGGATAGAGGATGATCCTGCTTGAGTTCGCCCTTTTCGATGCGGGCCAACAAGCCGATCGCACGGATTGAATGCTCGTCAACCGTATAATGATGATACATGTCGAACTGCATCTGCGCTACGACACGGCCGAAATCGGGAACGAACCGGCCGAACACGCCTGCCTCGTTCATCAGGCGCAGCACCCGCTCCGGATCGCGCGGGCTGGTCAACACATCCAGAAACATGGCGTTGGCACGCGGATCGCGCCGCACCTTGTTGTCGATCAGCTTGGCGTCGCGCGATGCCGATCGCATCGCCTGCGGATGGATATCGACGCCATGCGCGTCGGCAAGCGCAAATATTTCGATCAGCCGCGCCGGGCTTTGCACGAAAAAATTCTCGTTCGGCAATGCCAGCCGCCCGCGATCGAGCACGAAGCCCTTCAAATTCTTGGGCGTGCGCCGAAGCTTGGGCAGGCCGAAGCGGCGGCCGCGCGAGGCGAACATCTCATCCAGGTGCGCAAGGAACACGCCGGTGAGATCGCCCACTTGCTTCGCGGTCAGGAAATAATGCTGCATGAAGCGCTCGACTGCGGTCTTGCCGGGCCGATCGGCGTAGCGCATCCGCATCGCGACTTCGCGCTGCACGTCGAAGGTCAGCCGTTCCTCGGGGCGGTCCGTGATCAGATGGAGATGGCAGCGCACCGCCCACAGGAAATTCTCGGCGCGCTGGAAGCGGCGCAGCTCCTCCGCCGAGAGCAGCCCCTTGGCGACCAGTTCGGGCACCGATCGCACCTGATAGACATATTTGCCGATCCAGAAGAGCGTGTGCAGATCGCGCAATCCGCCCTTGCCCTCCTTGAGATTGGGTTCGACGACATAGCGGCTGTCGCCCATGCGCTTGTGCCGTTCGTTGCGCTCCGCCAGCTTTTCGGCGACGAACGCGCGCGCCGTGTTCGCCACCACCTCGCGGTGGAACCGCTGCGATGCGAGATCGTAGAGCTTTTCGTCACCCCACACATAGCGGCCTTCGAGCATCGCCGTGCGGATCGTAAGATCGCTCTTGGCCATACGCACCATATCGTCGAGCGAACGGCTGGAATGGCCCACCTTCAGCCCCAGGTCCCATAGCTGATAGAGCATCGCTTCGATCACCTGCTCGCACCAGCTCGTCTGCCGCCAAGGCGTGACGAATGCGATATCGACGTCCGAGTGAGGGGCCATTTCGCCGCGCCCATAGCCCCCCACGGCAATCAGCGAGATTCGCTCGGCGGCTGATGGGTTATTGTTCGGATAGAGGCGCTCGGTAGTAAAATCGAAGATCAGGCGGAGAAGCTGATCGGTCAGAAAGGCATAGGAGGCGGCGATTTCATTGCCCCGGCTCGGCGCCGCGAGCAGCCGCCGCGCTATTTCCTGTCGCCCTCGCGACAGGGCGTCGCGAAACAGCGGCGAGGCCGCGTTGCGCAGCCGCGCGCTGTCCTTGCCATCAGCTTCGATCTCAAGCAGCTGCTCGGCAATCAGGCGGCGATCGATGATCGCCCGGCGGTTCGGCAGATTTTCGAAGCGGGTGGACATGATCGGGAGATAAGGGGGAATCGGTTAAAGAGCTAGTGCGGCCCAGATCGGCATCTACAGAAGCCGGCATCAACAGAAGGAGGTTTGCAGCTTCGTGGTCCCAAGCCTCGTCAGCCAGACGCCCTATTTGCGGTCGGCGGCGATGCGCTTGAGTTCGTAGAGCAGATCGAGTGCATCGCGGGGGCTCAGCGTATCGGGCTGGGCGCGCTCGATCGCTTCGCGCAACGGGTCCGGCTTGGGCGTCTCGATCGTAGCGGCGGCAGCAAAGAGAGGCAGATCATCCAGCCCGGCGGCAAGCCCGCCGGTGGCGGCGCGGCCGGCCTCGAGCTTTTTGAGCACGGCCGAAGCACGGGAGACGACCGCCGGCGGCAGGCCGGCGAGCTTGGCAACCGCAAGTCCGTAACTGCGGTCGGCTGGGCCGTCTGCCACCTCGTGGAGAAGGACGAGATCACCCTTCCACTCACGCGCGCGGACATGATGGAGCGAGAGCGCATCGAGGCGTTCGGCGAGGCGGGTGAGCTCATGATAATGGGTGGCGAACAGGCAGCGGCAACGATTGATATCGTGCACCGCTTCGACCACCGCCCAGGCGATCGCGAGCCCGTCATAGGTCGACGTGCCGCGGCCGACCTCGTCGAGGATGACGAAGCTGCGTTCGGTGGCCTGGGCGAGGATGGCGGCGGTCTCGACCATCTCGACCATGAAGGTCGAGCGGCCGCGCGCAAGATTGTCCGACGCGCCGACCCGGCTGAACAGACGATCGACCAGCCCGATGCGGGCGCTGCTGGCAGGGACATAGCTGCCCGCCTGCGCGAGCACGGCGATCAGCGCGTTCTGACGCAGGAAGGTCGATTTGCCGCCCATGTTCGGGCCAGTGACGAGCCAGAGCCGGCGGTCCGGATCGAGCTTGAGGTCATTGGCCACGAACCGCTCGCCCGTGGCCGCAACCGCAGCTTCCACCACAGGATGACGTCCGCCTTCGATTTCGAAGCAGGCATGGTCCTGAATGGCGGGGCGGCACCAGCCACCCTCGATTGCGCGTTCGGCGAGCGCGGCGGCGGCATCGAGCCGCGCCAGCGCGTCCGCAGTGGCAGCGATTGGGGCGGTGCGATCGAGGGCGGCGCGAGTGAGTTCCTCGAGATGCGCCGCTTCGGCGGCAATGGCGTGCGCGCCGGCCTGGGTGACGCGCATCGCTTGCTCATGCAGATCGGCGGCGTTGAAGCGCACGACCCCGGCCAGCGTCTGGCGATGGGTGAAGCCCGAGTCCGCCGCCATCAGCGGGTCGGCGTGGCGGGCGGCGACCTCGACATGATAGCCGAGGACATTGTTGTGCCGGATCTTGAGTGAGGCGATGCCGGTGCGCTCGCGGTAGCGCGCCTCAAGCAGCGCGATGGCGCGGCGGCCGTCGCTGCCGGTATTGCGCAGATCGTCCAGGGCGGCGTCATAGCCTTCGGCGATATAGCCGCCGTCGCTTGCGTCGAGCGGCGGGGAGGGGACCAGCGCCCGCACCAGCAGCTCGATAAGGGCGCCGTGGCCGGCTAGCTGCGGCAGCAGATCGTTCAACAGCCGGGGCGGCTGCGGAAGCGCGGCAAGCAGGTCGCGCAGCGCCGCACCTTCGCTGAGCCCGTCGCGAAGCAGCGCCAGATCGCGCGGGCCGCCGCGCCCGGCGACGAGCCGCCCCAGCGCCCGGCCAATGTCGGGGATCTGGCGCAGGCGGGCGCGCAGCCGCTCGCGCAGGCCGCCATCCTCGACAAACAGCGTGACCAGATCCAGCCGCGCTTCGATCGCCGCCTTTTCCGAAAGCGGCGCTGAAATATCTGCGGCCAAAAGGCGAGCGCCCGCGCCGGTGACCGTGCGGTCGATCGCATCGAGCAGGCTGCCCCTGCGCGCGCCGCTGGCGGTGAGCGTGAGCTCGAGGCTCTCGCGCGTGGCGGCATCGATGAGCATATGATCGGAGGTGGCCCGACGATGCGGCGGCTGGAGGAAGGGCAGAGCGCCCTGACCGGCGCGATCAAGATAAGCGAGCAGCCCGCCGGCGGCTGCCAGCTCGGCGCGGCCGAAGCTGCCATAGCCATCGAGCGTTGCGACGCCGAAAAGTTTCTTGAGCCTTTCTTCGGCGTTGACGCTGTCGAAGCCTTCAGGCGGAGCGCTCCATGCCTTGGGCGGCGCCCCGCTCCAGCCTTCGGGAACGATAATCTCGGCTGGGGAGAGGCGCGCAAGCTCGGCGTCCAGAGCGTGCGGCGCGATCACCGAGATTTCAAAGCGTCCGGTGGAGATGTCGGCCGCGGCAAGGCCGATCTGGCCGCCGATTTCGGCGAGCGCCACCAGCCAGTTCGCCGCGCGCGCATCGAGCAACGTCTCTTCGGTGAGCGTGCCCGCGGTGACGACGCGAACGATCCCGCGCGCGACCAGCGATTTGGATCCCCGCTTCTTGGCCTCGGCAGGTGTTTCGGTCTGTTCGGCGATGGCGACCCGGTGGCCGGCCTTGATCAGTCGGGCCAGATAGATTTCAGCCGAATGCACCGGCACGCCGCACATCGGCACCGCATTGCCGCCATGCTCGCCACGGGCAGTGAGGGCAATGTCGAGGCAGGCCGACGCGGCCTTGGCATCGTCGAAGAACAGTTCGAAAAAATCGCCCATCCGATAAAATAGCAGGCAATCAGGCGCTTGCGCTTTCAGCGCGAAATATTGCGCCATCATTGGCGTCGCCGCAGCGGAATCGGCCTGCAATTTCCCCGTCATGAAATGCTGATAGCGGCTTGTGATGGATGCAGCCATGCCCCAATAGGCGCTCGATCCAGCAAATCATCCGATCCGCCGAGGGGAGCTATGAGCGAGAGCAACGTCCAATTTTCCGAACGCGAGGCGCTGCTGTTCCATTCCGCAGGCCGGCCAGGTAAGATCGAAATCATCGCCTCCAAGCCGATGGCGACGCAGCGGGATCTTTCGCTGGCCTATTCGCCGGGCGTGGCCGTGCCGGTGCGGGCGATCGCTGCCGATCCCGCGACCGCCTATGACTATACCGCCAAGGGCAATCTCGTCGCGGTGATCTCCAACGGTACGGCGATATTGGGGCTGGGCAATCTCGGCGCGCTGGCGTCCAAGCCGGTGATGGAGGGCAAGGCGGTGCTGTTCAAGCGCTTTGCCGATGTCGACTCGATCGATATTGAGCTTGCGACCGAAGATGTCGACCGATTCATCGCTGCGGTCGAGCTGATGGAGCCCAGCTTCGGTGGCATCAATCTTGAAGACATCAAGGCGCCCGAATGCTTCGTGATCGAACAGACGCTGCGCGAACGGATGAACATCCCTGTCTTTCATGACGACCAGCATGGCACCGCGATCATATCCGCCGCAGGTCTGCTCAATGCCGCCTATCTCACGGGCCGGGATCTCAAGGACATCAAGCTGGTTGTGAATGGGGCGGGTGCTGCCTCGATCAGTTGCACCGAGCTCGCCAAGGCGCTCGGTGTGCGCAATGTCGTGATGTGCGACTCCAAAGGCGTCATCTACCAGGGGCGTACCGAGGGCATGAACCAGTGGAAATCGGCGCATGCAGCCGACACCAGCGCACGGACGCTCGCTGAAGCCATTGAAGGCGCGGATGTCTTTTTCGGGCTTTCCGTGGCAGGTGCAGTGACGCAGGACATGGTACGCTCGATGGCGCCCAAGCCCATCATCTTCGCCATGGCCAATCCCGATCCCGAGATCACGCCTGAAGACGCCTTGTCGGCGGCACCGGATGCGATCATCGCCACCGGCCGTTCGGATTATCCGAACCAAGTCAATAACGTGCTGGGCTTCCCGTTCATCTTCCGCGGCGCGCTTGACGTGCGCGCGACGACGATCAACGAGGAGATGAAGGTGGCGGCGGCACGCGCCTTGGCTGAGCTTGCGCGCGAACGCGTGCCGGAGGAAGTCGCCGCCGCTTATGGTGCGACGCAGAATTTCGGGCCGAACTATATCATTCCGGCGCCGTTCGATCCGCGGCTGATGGAGATGGTGCCGGCTGCGGTCGCGCAGGCCGCGATGGATTCCGGGGTCGCACGCCAGCCGATCCTCGACATGGGCGAATATCGCAGTACGCTCCGCTCGCGGCTCAATCCCACCACGTCGGTGCTGACGCTGGCTTATGAAGGCGCCCGCGCACACCCGAAGCGGGTGGTCTTTGCCGAGGCCGAAGAGGAAGTGGTGCTGCGTGCGGCGATCGCGTTTCGCGACGGAGGCTATGGCATTCCCGTCCTCGTCGGCCGTGACGAGGTTCCGGACAGGCTGCGCGCGCTCGGCGTATCCAATCCTGAAGAGTTCGAGCTGCACAACAGCCGCATCTCCACACTGGTGCCGCGCATGGTGGACTATCTTTATGTACGGCTGCAGCGCCGGGGATATTTGCGGCGCGAAGTCGAGGCACTGGTCAATCAGGACCGCAACATCTTCGGCGCGTTGCTGCTCGCCTTGGGCGAGGCCGACGTGATGATCACCGGCGTTACCCGCGCTTATGCACAGACCATGCGTCAGGTCCGCCGGGTGATCGATCCGGTCCCCGGCCACAAGCCGTTCGGCATCCATCTGCTGGTCGGGCAGAGCCATACGGTTTTCATGGCGGATACAACCGTGAACGAGCGGCCATCGGCAACGGATCTCGCCGATATCGCCGAGCATACGGCTGCGGTGGCGCGGCGCATGGGCCACGAACCGCGTGTTGCCTTCCTTTCCTATTCCACGTTCGGCAATCCCGAAGGTAGCTTCCTCGAGAATATTCGCGAAGCGGTTGCCATATTGGAGGAGCGCGGTCCGAGCTTCGAGTTCGAGGGTGAGATGGCGCCGGATGTTGCCCTTAATCCACGGGTGGCGCGCGCCTATCCGTTCAGCCGGCTTTCGGGGCCAGCCAATGTTCTGATCATGCCCGGCCTGCAATCCGCCAATGTTTCCGCAAAATTGCTGCGCGAGCTGGGCGGCGATTCCGTGATCGGCCCGATGCTGGTCGGGCTGCAACATCCCGTGCAGATCGCCACCATGTCTTCCACTGCCTCCGAACTGGTAACGCTGGCCGTGCTGGCAGCGGGTGGTATCGCACGATAATCCTTATACAGGTGGTTGACGGCGCTTGTTGCCAAGCGTCGCTCACCGCACTACATCGGGTTCATTCACAGGCCGCTCCGTGACGGGGCGGCCCTTTTGTTTTCAGGAGTAGGATCGTGGCTCAGCCGCTTATGCCTCATGCGACCGCGTCGTGGCTGGTCGACAATACCGCGCTCAGTTTCCAGCAGATCGCTGATTTTTGCGGTCTTCATATTCTTGAAATCCAGGCGATCGCTGACGATACGGCAGCGACCAAGCTGACCGGCCGCGATCCGGTTCGCGCCGGCGAGCTGACCATGGCCGAGATCGAGAAAGGTCAGGCCGATCCCAATTACCGGCTCGTGATGCAGAAGGGGCCGGAGCAGGTCCGCCGCACCAAGGGTCCGCGCTACACGCCCGTATCGAAGCGGCAGGATAAGCCCGACGGCATTGCCTGGATCATCCGCAACCATCCCGAGATTTCCGATGGGCAGATCTCCAAGCTGATTGGCACCACGCGTACGACCATTGCTGCGATCCGCGATCGCACCCACTGGAACATTGCGAACATCACGCCCAAGGACCCGGTCACGCTCGGCCTGTGTTCGCAGCGCGAGCTTGATGGGCTGGTGGCGAAGGCGGCCAAGGCTGCGGGGGTGGAGGCGCCGGTGGACAGCCGCCTCGACGGCGATCGCCAGGCGCTGATCGAAGAATTGCGTGCCCAGCGCGATGCTGCAGTACGCGAAGCCGACGGCACGCACGCCGAAGCAGGCAGCGATTTCCCGCAAGACCCGTTCCGGAGCTGAGCTCCGCTCCAGAAACCTTCATCCATGTCAATTGATTGGCAAGGATGAGCGGCTTAGGGTGAGGCGTGGCTGATCCCACCCAAATCTGGCGTCACGCTTATCGCCACCCCAGCGCCTGGGACGCAGCCTATGAGCCGATGACGGTGCCGGCGATGTTCGATGCCAGCACGGCGCGGTTCAAGCATGCGCCGCTGCTCGATTTCTACGGGCGCAAATATAGTTTCGCCCAAGTCGCTTCGGGCGCTGACCGCGTCGCCAGCGGGCTGCAGCATCTCGGGATCGGCAAGGGGGACCGGATCGGTCTCTATCTTCCTAACGTGCCCCATTATGTCGCGGCATTTTACGGGGCGCTGAAGATCGGTGCCACCATCGTCAACTTCTCGCCGCTTTACTCGATCGATGAGCTATCGGAGCAGGTCGAGGATTCGGGAACGCGGCTGCTCTTTACATTGTCTGCCAAGGCGCTTCTGCCCAATGCCCTGGCGGTGATGGAGCGTTGCCGGCTCGCGCATCTCGTCGTCGGATCGGTGGAAGGCGCGCTGCCGAGGGCGAAGTCGCTGCTCTATCACTGGTTCCAATCCAGCCAGAATGTGCCCCGTCCTGACGATCCGCGCGTCATCGCTTTCTCGAAGCTTGTCGACAATGATGGGACCTATAGCCCCGCTGCGATCGATGCCGAGGCTGACATCGCGATGCTGCAATATACCGGTGGCACAACGGGGACGCCGAAAGGTGCGATGCTCTCGCACAACAACATCACCGCCAATGCCCGCCAGATCGCCGCGATCGATCCGTGGGCTGGACAAGAGGACCGCATCCTCGGCGTGATCCCGTTTTTCCACATCTTCGCCAATATGACGGTGCTGCAGCGGACGGTGCTCAAGGGCGGCGAGCTGGTGATGCTGCCGCGCTTCGATGCCAATCAGGTATTTGCTGCGATTGCACGCACGCGCCCGACATCCTTGCCCGGCGTGCCGACGATGTTCCGGGCGCTGCTGGATCATCCCAAGCTGCGCGACACAGATATGTCCTCGCTACGCGTCTGCGTATCGGGCGGCGCGCCGCTTCCCGAAGAACTCAAGACCCGCTTTGAAGAGGCAACCGGCGCGGTGCTGGCCGAAGGTTATGGCCTTACCGAATGCTGTATCACATCGACCAACCCTTATCTCGGGCCGCGCAAAACTGGCACAATCGGTCAACCGCTTCCCGCCACGACCTTCACGCTTGTCGATCGCGACGATCCCGCCAAACCCGCTCCGCCGGGTGAGCCCGGGGAGATCGTGATTTCCGGGCCGCAGGTGATGAAAGGTTATTGGAACCGGCCCCAGGAATCGGAGCACTGCTTCGTCCAGGACGGGTTTCGGACCGGCGACGTCGGCGAGATCGATAAAGACGGCTATATCCGGATCGTTGATCGCCTCAAGGACATGATCACGGTTGGCGGGTTCAAGGTCTATCCTAGCCAGGTCGAAGCCGTGCTTTATCACCATCCGGCGGTTCGCGAAGCGCTGGTCATCGCCGTTCCCGATGCCTATCGCGGCGAGTCGCCGAAGGCCTTCGTCAGCCTTTATCCGGGCATCGAAGTCGATGGGGAGGAGCTCAAGGAATGGCTCAACCCACAGCTTGGCAAGCATGAGCGCGTCGTCGCCGTCGAGGTGCGCAAGGATCTTCCGAAGACGCTGGTCGGCAAGCTCAGCCGCAAGGAACTGGTGGCCGAGGAACGCGCCAAGGCCGCCGCACAACACTGATCGCGCTGAACCGGCGCTGGCACAGCCCGAAACGAAAGGCTAAATGCGCGGCATGACTCGCACCTATTTCGGTACCGACGGAATTCGCGGCCGCACTAACGAGGCGCCGATGACGCCTGAAATCGCCATGAAGGTGGGGCAGGCGGCAGGCGCGCGCTTCTTGCGCGGAACCCATCGCCACCGGGTCGTGATCGGCAAGGATACCCGGCTCTCCGGTTATATGATGGAATCGGCGCTGGTTGCGGGCTTCACCAGCGTTGGCATGGACGTGGTGCTCGTCGGCCCAATGCCGACGCCGGCGATTGCGATGCTCACGCGATCGATGCGCGCCGATCTCGGCGTGATGATCTCGGCAAGCCATAATCCGTTCGCGGATAACGGCATCAAGCTGTTCGGGCCGGACGGCTACAAGCTTTCCGATGCGGACGAGATGGTGATCGAGGCGTTGATGGCCAAGCCGCCGAAGCTCGCCCGTTCGGCCGATATCGGCCGCGCACGCCGGATCGAGGATGCGCGCGGGCGCTATATCCATGCAGTGAAATCCGCCTTTCCCGAGCATCTGCGCCTCGATGGCATGCGGATCGTGATCGATTGCGCGAACGGCGCAGCCTATCAGGTTGCGCCCGCGGCGTTGTGGGAACTGGGCGCCGAGATCATCAGCCTCGGCGTTTCACCGAACGGCACCAATATTAACGAGCAGTGCGGCTCGACCGATCCCGCCGCAGTGCAAGCTAAGGTGATCGAAACGCGCGCGGATATCGGGCTTGCGCTCGACGGCGACGCCGATCGCCTGATCGTGGTCGATGAAACGGGCCGCATCATCGACGGTGATCAATTGATGGCGCTGATCGCCACCGCATCGTCACGGCGCGGGACGCTGAAAGGCGGTGCGCTGGTGGCGACCGTGATGTCCAATCTCGGGCTGGAACGCTTCCTGGCCAGCCAAAATATCGGGCTGGTCCGAACACAGGTAGGCGATCGCTATGTGGTCGAGGAGATGCGCACAAACGGCTGTAATGTCGGTGGCGAGCAATCCGGCCACATCATCCTGTCGGATCATGGCACGACGGGGGACGGCTTGGTCGCGGCCTTGCAGATCCTCGCCGAGCTTGTCGAAAGCGGCCAGAAGGCGAGCAAGCTTCTGCGCCTGTTCGAGCCTTTGCCCCAGCTTCTCAAAAATGTGCGGTTCGCGGGTGGCCGGCCGCTTGAGGCTGAGACGGTAAAGAGCGCGATCGCGGACGCGGAGACGAAGCTCGATGGCAAGGGCCGGTTGTTGATCCGCAAGTCCGGCACCGAGCCGCTGATCCGGGTCATGGCCGAGGGCGAGGATCCGGCGCTTGTCGAAACTCTGGTCGATCAGATCTGCGAGGCCGTGCGCAAAGCTGCATGATGCCGTCCCACCGAACCCACCAGGCGGGGGCGTGATTCCGCGCATTCTCGTCATCGCCGGCTCGGATTCCGGCGGCGGCGCGGGTATTCAGGCCGATCTCAAGACCATTGCGATGCTGGGCGGCCATGGCATGACCGCGATCACGGCGATCACCGCGCAAAACACATTGGGTGTGAACGCGGTGGAGCTTGTGCGTCCGGCAATGGTCATCGCGCAGATGGAGGCCGTGATCGGCGACATCGGCATCGACGCGATCAAGATCGGGATGATCGGCTCAGCCGAGACCGCGCATGCCGTGGCCGACCGTCTTTCCTCGGTCAAAGGCATGCCGATCGTCTTCGATCCAGTGATGGTCGCGACCAGCGGCTCCGTGCTGGCAGCGCCCGATACGATCGCAGCCTTCTGCAGGCTGATGGAGCTCGCGACGCTTGTCACACCCAATCTTCCCGAGCTGGCGGCGCTCGGAGGCGATGCGCGGGTGCTGGCGGAGCGAAGCGGCGCGGCGGTGCTCATCAAGGGCGGCCATAGCGAGGACGCCCGGATCGTCGATCGCTTGATCGAGCCTGACGGTTCGGAGACGATCTGGGAGGATCAGCGCATCGACACCCGCCACACCCACGGCACGGGGTGCACTTTGGCGAGCGCGATCGCGACTGGGCTCGGCGCAGGAATGGCTCTCCCGGACGCGATCAGCCGCGCGCGGACATATGTGCGCCGGGCGCTGCTGGCAGCGCCCGGGCTTGGTGCAGGGCACGGGCCGATGGGCTTTTTGCCCGACCCGTCATAGCTGGTCTGAAGCTCAGCCCGCCTGCGGCAGCAAGCGCTTGTCGCCGGCGAGCCGCATCATCGCTTTCTGCAACTTGTCGAAGGCACGCACTTCGATCTGGCGGACACGCTCGCGGCTGACGCCATAGACCTGGCTGAGCTCCTCAAGCGTCTTCGGTTCTTCCGCCAACCGCCTTTCGACGAGAATATGCTTCTCGCGATCGTTGAGCGCGTTCATCGCCTCGAGCAGCATGCCGTGACGAACATTCTGTTCCTCGGATTCAGCCAGCCGCTGGTCCTGCAACGGTTCTTCGTCGACCAGGAAATCCTGCCACTGACTCTCGGCATCCTCGCGCATCGGCACGTTGAGCGACGTATCGCCGCCCATCGCCATCCGGCGATTCATGCTGACGACCTCTTCCTCGGTGACCCCGAGATCGGTCGCGATCTTCGCCACATCCTCCGGCTTGAGATCACCGTCCTCGAACGCGTCGATCTGGCTCTTCATCCGGCGCAGGTTGAAGAACAGCTTCTTCTGAGCCGCGGTGGTGCCCATTTTCACCAGGCTCCACGAGCGCAGGATGAATTCCTGGATCGAAGCCCGGATCCACCACATCGCATAGGTGGCCAAGCGGAACCCCCGATCGGGCTCGAACTTCTTCACGCCCTGCATGAGGCCGATATTGCCTTCCGAGATCAGCTCGCTGACCGGAAGGCCATAGCCACGATAGCCCATCGCGATCTTGGCCACGAGGCGGAGGTGAGACGTCACAAGACGCGCGGCCGCGTCGGGATCGCCATGCTCCTGAAAGCGCTTGGCAAGCATATATTCTTCCTCTGGCGCGAGGATCGGAAACTTCTTGATCTCGGCCAGATAGCGGTTGAGGCTCTGCTCACCGCCGAGTGCGGGTATCGTCGCCGGGACGTTCTTACCGCTTGCCATGATCTTATCACTCCCTTCTCGGAACGACTCATTTTCAGTTCCGATTTGAAACCTTTATATCATAAGATTCGTGAATAAGCGCTGCATATCTTCAGGAATCTTACTATCGAACGCTAAAGCCTGGCTTGTGATCGGGTGGATGAAGCCCAGATGGGCCGCATGCAATGCCTGCCGCCGAAAACCCAATGTGTCCAGTAACGCACGGTGGCTTTTGCGGGTCCGTCCATAAGCCGGATCGCCGATAAGCGGAGCACCGATAGAGGCCATGTGAACGCGAACCTGATGGGTGCGCCCCGTTTCCAGCCTGCATTCTACCATTGCCGCCTCTCTCAATGGGGAGATGAGGCGATAATGGGTCACTGCGCGCTTGCCCTTGCCCTCCGGCTGGACGGCGATCTTGTGCCGGTTGTTCGAGCGGCCCAGAGGGGCATCCACCGTACCAGCAGGCGGGTTCGGAATACCCGACACGATTGCTAGATAGCGCCGGTCGATGCTGTGCCTGGCGAACTGGGCGGCAAGCCCCGCGTGCGCCGGATCGGTTTTGGCTACAACCAACAGGCCGGACGTGTCTTTGTCGATCCGGTGGACGATGCCCGGACGTTCGACCCCGCCGATCCCCGAGAGGCTGCCCTTGCAATGATGCAGCAGCGCGTTGACCAGCGTACCGTCCAGATTGCCCGCCGCCGGATGCACGACCAGGCCGGCCGGCTTCTCGATAACGATCAGATGCTCGTCCTCGTAAACGATTTCGAGTGGGATCTCCTGCGCCTCATTATGCGCCGGTGCCGGCTCCGGAATGGCCACGGAGTAAACGCTACCAGACGTAACCTTGACGGCGGGATCGCGGACAAGGACTGCGCCAGGCTCAGTCGCGACCTTGCCCGATGCGATCAGAGCCTTAATCCGTTCTCTTGAAAGTGTGGGCAATGCCGCCGCCAGGGCCCGATCCAGCCGCCAGCCAGCGGCCTCTTCCGGCACAATCGCGCGCGCTATCGACATCCCCCCGTCCATCAGCTTAGCTGAAATGGTGACGGACGTCGAAATTTCAAGATCGCTGCTCGGCCAGATCGTCGCTCATGCGATGGCTGAGCCGATGGAAGAGGTTTGCGGCCTGCTGCTGGGACGTCAAGGAAGGATAGAGGCGGTGATCCCTGCTGCAAATGTCGCAATTGATCGGCGCGACTGCTTCGAGCTTGATCCGGCCGTCTTGGTTGCAGCGCATCGCCGCGCGCGCGCCGGCGGCCCGGCCGTGCTGGGGCATTATCATTCGCATCCGGGTGGCCAGGCATCACCTTCGCGGCGCGATGCGGAGCACGCCGCCAGCGATGGGCTGTGGCTAATCGTGGCCGGAGAACATACGGCATTGTTCGAAGCGCGGCAGCATGGCCCGATTCATGATCGTTTCCACGCGGTTGTACTGCAAGTGCTTTAAGAGCGGTTGCACTATCGCGTTGCCATCGCCACAAGGGCGGCCCGGCAAAGAGTTTCAGGGACGGTATCATGGCCAACCACAGCGTGGAATTTGCAAGCCTGTTGTGCTCGCGCTTGTGCCATGACCTGCTGAGCCCGGTCGGCGCGCTCAACAATGGGATTGAGCTGCTTGCCGATGAGACTGATCCGGAGATGCGGGCCCGCTGTATCGAGCTGCTCGCAGAAAGCGCGCGCGCCTCGGCCAACAAGCTTAAATTCTTCCGGCTGGCCTTCGGCGCGGCCGGCGGCTTTGCTGACAATGTCGACACGCGTGAAGCCAAGGGTGCCATCGAGGGGTTGTTCGGCTCCGAGGGCCGCATCCAGCTTGGCTGGATGGTGTCGGAACCAGCCATGTCCAAGGGCGCCATCAAGATCTTGCTCAACCTTGCACTGATTGCCGGCGACGCGCTCGTGCGCGGGGGAAGGCTGGACGTCGGCGCCGAAGGTGGCGAGATCGTGGTGCGAGCGGAGGGGCCAAGGTTGGTGCTCGATCCCGAACTGCGGGACGCGCTGCTCGGCAAGCTGGGGGATGATGGCGTGACGCCGCGTGCCGCCGCCGCCTGGCTGGTGCACAGCCTGGCGACGGACATGCGCGGCCGTATTCAGATTTCGGAGCCGGAGGAGGGCGTTCTGGTATTCGGCGCCGCCATCCCGCAATCCTGATCACAAAAGCAGCCAGGATCTTTGCGCGAGATTTTTGGGGATAAGAGTTCCTTTACCACGACTGTGTCAGAGCAGGTCCGGTTCGCGAATGCGGAAAGGGCCCATGGACGATCTTCTCGTCGATTTTATAGCGGAAACGCGCGAGACGCTTGAGACGCTCACGAGCGAAATCGTGGCTTGGGAGGCTACTCCCAGCGATCGGACGCGCCTCGACGCCATCTTTCGCTTCGTTCATACCGTCAAGGGAAGCTGCGGTTTCCTGAATCTGCCCCGGCTCGAGAAGTTGAGCCACGCCGCGGAGGACGTGCTCGCGGATTGCCGCGCGGAACGTCGCCAGCCGGATGAGGCGCTGGTGACTGCCGTGCTCGCGATTATCGACAGGATTGCCGAGCTCGCCAACGCGCTCGAAAGTGGCGACAGCGTCCCCGATCATGACGATGCCGCCCTGATTGCCGCGCTCGCGCCCGGTGCGGGAGAGAAGGACGAAGCCGAGCCCGGAAGCGTTACGGCCGTTGCAGCAGTTCAACCCGCTGCTCCCCGTGGCGTCTCGCGCAGTATCCGCCTGCCGGTCGACCTGCTCGATCGCATGATGGCCGGGGTGTCGGACATGGTGCTCGCGCGCAACGATTTGTCGCGGCGATTGCGCGAGAACGGGGCTGAGCCTGCCGTGGAAGCGGCGTTCGAGCGCCTTTCGCTGTGCATTGCGGAAATGCGGGATTCGATCACTCGCACCCGCATGGCCCGCATCGAAAATCTTTTCTCGGCGCTCCCGCGCATGGTGCGCGATCTGTCATCGGAGCTGGGCAAGCAGGTCACGCTGGAACTCGACGGCGGAGACGTCGAGCTGGATCGCGAGATGATCGAAATGATCCGCGATCCGCTAACGCACATTGTTCGCAACGCGATTGATCATGGAATAGAAATGCCTGCCGATCGCATCGCGGCGGGCAAGCCGCCCCACGGGCGGTTGCGGGTATCCGCGCGTCAGGCCGGCAACCAGATTGCGATCGAAGTGGTCGACGATGGACGCGGCATCGATGCCGAGCGGCTTGTCGAAAAGGCGATCGCCAACGGCGTCGTGACGCGCGAAAAGGCGGCTGCGATGAGCGTGCATGCCAAGCTCCACCTCATCTTCGCGGCAGGCTTGTCAACCGCCCGTGAAGTGACCGCCATATCCGGTCGTGGCGTCGGCATGGATGTGGTGCGGGCCAATGTCGAGCGCATCGGCGGGCTCGTCGATTTGGACAGCAAGCCTGGGCTGGGTCTTAGGCTCAGCATGAAAGTTCCCCTCACGCTCACGATCATTCCGGCGCTTACGGTGAGCGCGGGTGGACATCAGTTCGCCATACCGCGTTCCGCGATCGAAGAGTTGATCCGCGTGAGCAGCGCGTCGGCTCGCCTGGGCGAGCTCGGCGGCGCGAAAATGGTCAACATCCGCGGGCGCAGGCTGCCGGTCGTGATGCTTGCGCCATTTCTGAAGATCGAGCCGCACTGCGAAGAGCATGAGCTGACCATGGTGGTACTCAAGCCTGCCGGCGGTGATCAATATGCGCTCGCGGTCGAAGCCGTTCATGACCATGAGGAGCTGGTCGTGCGGCCCGCCGCGCCGGCGCTAATGGCTACCGGCATTTATGCCGGCACGACCTTGCCCGACAACAGCCATCCGATGCTGCTGCTGGACCCGGCTGGCATTGCGCATGCAACCGGCATCGCAGCCCAACCGACTTCGAACGATGAAGCGCAGGCTGAGGAAGTACACGAGGCGGACGAGCGAGCGACCACGCTGCTGTTCCGCGATCTGGACGGCGTCGAACGCGCGATCCGCCTGGCGCTGGTCGAGCGCATCGAGGAAGTTCCTGCTTCGGCGACCAGCTTCAGCGCAGGCCGCATGCGATTGTCGCAGGAAGGCCGGATCGTTCCGCTGATGAGCTGCTGCAGCTTGCCGACGGCCGAGAAATATCGGGTGCTGAGAATGAGCGATGGCCGCGCGCAGATCGCCTATGCCATTTCCGAGGTGATCGACATCGTCGGAATGGATTTCACCTGCGAGCGCGCGATCGAGCCTGGGTTGATTTCGGGTGTTGCGCTTGTCGACGGCCGGCCGATCGAGATCATCGATAGCTTCTGGCTGTTCGCGGAAGCCGAGCAGGAGGGAACTGCGCCCGATCGGCCCGCGCTTTGTCTATTGGCCGGCGGCGACGATCCCTGGGCGCGCCAGGTCCTGCTGCCGCTCTTGCGGGCGGGCGGTTATCAGGTCGTACTGCCCGGTTCCGAACGGGCTGGCGAGGCTGATGTAATGATCCTGTGCGCCGATGATGTGCCTGGAGAGGTGAAGGAGATTGCAGAGGCAATCCCGCTTGTCCGATTGACGGCGCATTCCGATGCGGTCGACGACCGTGTCTATCGCTATGATCGTGCGCGGTTGCTCGAAGCAGTGCGGGTCGGAGTCGAGCGGCGTAGGAGCCGGAGATGAACAAGCTATATCTCATTGTCACGATCGCCGGCCAGCGCGTCGCGCTTCCAGCTGTCACGGTTGAATCGGTCGTAGAGATCGACAGCATCGAGCGCGTGCCGCTGGTTGCACCTCATGTGGCGGGCCTGTTCGCGCTGAGAAGCCGGGTCATGACCGTGATCGATAGCTGCGCCGCGGTTGAGCTTGGGGCATTCGCCTGGAAGGGCCATGCCGAAGCCGTCATCGCGAATTGCGACGGCCATGGCTATGCCATCCTCGTTGAAAATGTCGACGATGTCGTGGAGCCGGCTGCATCAGTCGTGCCGTCCCGCGCCGCGTTGGCGCCGGGCTGGGCTCGAGTCGCGCGGGGGACGATCGAAATCGACGGCGAAGCATTGCTGGTGGTTGAGGCCGAGGCGCTGGTCATCGGCCCGGGCGTTGCCGCCGCAGCTTAACGAAGAAGCGCGCTGTTAACTTGACGCTTACGCCTTTGCGTTAAGCTTCCGGGATATTCGCAAGTAAGGTGCTTCATGAAAACCTGCCTCATCGTAGACGACTCCAAGGTGATCCGTAAGGTCGCCCGCCACATCCTCGAAACGCTCGATTTCGCTGTGGAGGAAGCTGGAGACGGCGCGGAGGCGCTCGATCATTGCCAGCGTTCAGTGCCGGACGTCGTCCTGCTCGATTGGAACATGCCGGTGATGAGCGGCATGGACTTCCTGAAGGCGCTCGGCAAGAGCAGCATCTCGCCGCGCCCCAAGGTGGTGTTCTGCACCACCGAAAACGGCATCGCCCATATTCGCGCCGCGATCGAGGCGGGCGCTGACGAATATGTCATGAAGCCATTTGATCGCGAAACGCTTGAAAGCAAACTTCAGACTGTCGGCGCGTGCTGAGAGATCCCAGGTGCCAAGTGCGCGCGGAGCCGCAGTTCTAAACGAACACCCAAAATGTATTGAGCCGATCAAGGTCCTGATCGTCGACGATTCCATCGTCGCGCGGACCGTGCTCAACCGGATTTTAGAGCCACGATCGGAATTCGTCGTCGTCGGGGCGGTAGCGAGCGCCGAGCAGGCGCTTGATCTGGTCAAAAGCAAGCCGGTGGATATCGTTTTGCTCGATCTTGAAATGCCGGGTGTCAGCGGGCTTGAACTTTTGCCCCAGCTTATCGAGCAAAGTAACGGTGCCAGGGTCCTGGTGGTGTCCTCCGCGGCGGCCGACGGTGCGGCGGCAACGATCCAGGCGCTTGCGCTCGGTGCTGCCGATACACTGCAAAAGCCCGGCGTTACGAACTTCGACGGGCGTTTCGGCGATACGCTTGCCGATCGGCTGATCCGGATTGGTGGAAGCCGCCGCTCCAGCCTCAACAGCTCCCGGGTGGTGACAAGACGTCCAACGGCTGCCGCACAGGAACCCGTCGAATGCCTTGCGATTGGCGCATCCACCGGCGGCCTTCATGCATTGACCGAGCTGCTGCGGGACTTTCCTGCCGAGTTCAGCGCCCCCATCCTCATCACTCAGCATCTGCCCGCAGCGTTCATGCCTTTCTTTGCTGACCAGATGCAGTCGATCGCAGGCAGGCCTGCGACGGTGGCGCGAGATGGCGAGAAGTTGGAACGTGGCCGCATTTTGATTGCGCCCGGCGAAGGGCATATCCGGCTGCGCAAGGTCGGCAATGACGTGCGCGTCACGCTCGATACCACGCCGGCGGTAACGCTCTGCATGCCATCGGTCGATCCGATGTTCGAATCCATGGCCCAAATTTACGGCCCGCGCGGCCTTGCAATCGTGCTCAGCGGCATGGGCCGGGATGGAACGATCGGCGCTCGCGCTCTGGCGGACGCGGGCGGAGAAATTTACGTGCAGGACGCCGCCACCTCCGTCGTGTGGGGTATGCCGGGTTCGGTCGCGGAAGCCGGCATAGCATCAGTGGTGCTTCCGCCAGAACGAATTGCCGATCGCATATTGGCGCGAGTGGGGGACAGCAGATGGAACTGAGCCCGTTGGCGATCCGCGTCTTCGGCGAGCTGCTTGAGTCTCGAACCGGGCAGCAGCTTGCGGACAATCGCCTGTGGCGGGTGGAAACCGCGCTGCAGCCCATCCTGCGCGCGCAAGGAGTCGACTCGCTCGAAGCGCTGGCCACCATGGTCGCGGGCGGGCGCAATGCTACGCTGGGCACGATGGTGGCTGAGGCGCTGCTCAATCACGAAAGCTTCTTCTTTCGTGATCCGCCGGCCTTCGCACTGCTGTTTGAGGCGATCAACGGCGCGCTGCGTGATGCCCGCATGGCTGATCGTCGGCTGCGGATCTGGAGCGCGGGCTGCTCCACCGGCCAGGAGGTCTATTCTCTGGCGATCAATTTCGCCGAGCATCCTGAACTGTGGGATGGCTGGACAGTCGAGATCGTCGGCACCGACGTATCGAGCGCCGCCATCGAACGTGCCAAGCACGGCATCTATAGTCAGTTCGAAATCCAGCGCGGGCTGCCCGTGCGTCAGATGTTGCGCTGGTTCGATTCCCGCAACGAGGACTGGCACGCAGTGCCGGAACTCCGGCGCCGTGTGCATTTTCTAGTGCACAGCCTTCTGAGCCCCGCGCCGGGACATGCGCCCTTCGATGTTATCCTCTGTCGAAACGTTCTGCTTTATTTTTCGCAGCAGGTTCGCGCCGGCGTGTTCGAGCGGCTTCGCAACGCGATTGTGCCCGATGGCGTGCTGATGCTCGGGGCGGGCGAGACCGTGCTTGGCCAAACGCGTATGTTCGAATCGAACCCGCAGATCCGTGGGCTCTATCGGCCTGCGCAGGCGGTGATGCCGCGCGCCGCCTGATGGGGGCTTGACCATGCCCGCCCCAACGGCGGATTGAGGCGGAATGATCGATTGTCCGTCGCCGAACTGGGATGAGCGCAGCCTGCCGATCTCGATGATCGTGCTTCATTATACGGGCATGGCCGACGCTGCCGCTGCGATCGCACGGCTGACGGATCCGGAAGCCAAGGTTTCATGCCATTATATGATCGCCGAGGACGGCCAGGTCGTCAGGATGGTGCCGGAGGAGAAGCGCGCATGGCACGCGGGCAAGGCCTATTGGCGGGGCATCGAGGACGTCAATTCGGCAAGCATCGGCATTGAGCTGGTCAATCCCGGCCATGAGTTGGGCTACCGGCCGTTTCCAGAAGCGCAGATGGCGGCACTGATGCCACTGATGGTTGAGATTGTCGGCCGCTACGGGATCACACGCGGCAACATCGTTGGCCATTCGGACGTAGCACCTGCACGAAAGCTCGATCCCGGCGAGCTGTTCGATTGGGATAGGCTTGCCGCGGTGCGCCTGGCCCTCCCGAAGCCATTCAAATATCTGACTGACCCGCTCTGGGTCGACAGCGGCTTCCTGCTTGCGCTGGAACGGTTCGGCTACGACATCACCGATACCGGGGCAGCGGTGCGCGCATTTCAACGGCGCTATCGGCCCGACTTGATCGACGGGGTCATCGATGGGCATTGCCGCGCGATCCTGCTGTCGCTGCTGACCGGCGGCGACAAGGCCGCGGCCCTGCGTGAAGGCGACGGCGGCTAGGCGGAAAGTAAAGCCTTAGCCGCGGTCAGTGCGCTCGAATAGTCAGGCGTGAAGCTGAGCGAACTATCCGAGGACTTGATATTTTCGCGCATCAGCACATCCTGAATGTGTAGCGACGCGCCCGACAAGATCACCATGCTTCCACCTGCATGCGAGCGTTTCAAGAAACCGCGCAATGCGGCGGTGCCGCTGCTGTCGAGCCATGGAACCAGTTCCAGCCTTAGGATAATGACGCGCGGCATCTTGCCGATCCGCTTGAGAGCCTCGAGCAATTCGCCCGTCACTCCGAAAAAGAGCGGACCATTGATGCGGAACACCTCGACATCTTCGGGAAGCGTATCCCGCTGATCGGGATCTTCGACGATTTCATCTGCGCCGCTCTCGATCCTCACGGTTTCGCTCATGCGCGCCATGAAACTCAACGATGCTAGTGTGACGCCCACCCCGATGGCGACCGTCAGATCTACCAACACGGTCAAGCCGAACGTGATGAGCAGAATCCATCGATCGCTCGAAGATATGCGTAGCAGTGCGACGAAGCGTCCCGCTTCGCTCATGCCCCACGCGACCATCAGCAGGATCGCAGCCAGCACCGCCATGGGCACGGCTCGCATGAGATCGCTTGCGGCCAATACGAAGAGCAGCAGGAACAGCGCATGGAATATTCCGGCAAACGGCGTGCTGCCGCCTGCACGGATGTTCGTGGCGGTGCGGGCGATCGCTCCGGTCGCCGGCAGCCCTCCGAACAGCGCTGACGCCAGATTGGCGACGCCCTGGCCAACCAGTTCCTGGTTCGGGCGATGCTGAAAGCCGGTCATGCCGTCGGCAACCACGGCGGAAAGCAACGCTTCGATCCCGGCAAGGAAAGCGATCGTGAACGCCGAGGGGAGCATCTCCTGAATCTTCGCCAACGACAGGGCGGGCAGGGCAGGGCTGGGAAATCCCACCACCATTTCGGGAAAGCGCGTTCCGATCGTATCGACCGGCAGCCGCAACACGGCGACGGCCGCTGAAAGCAGGGCTATGACAATCAAATAAGCGGGAAGCCGTGGCGCAAACCTGCGCAGGATGATGAGCAGGATCAGGGCGCTGACGCCGACGGCAGCGGTGAGCGGATCCAAGGTTCCGAGCAGATGGACTGCCGCTGTTACGCGTTCCCACGGGTTGCCCGAAACTGCTCCTTTCAACCCCAGGAAATCGCTGATCTGGCTCAAGGCGATGATCACAGCGATACCAGCGGTAAATCCCGTAACGACGGGATGGGGCACGAAACGGACCAACCGTCCCAGTCCTGAATAGCCCGCAATGATCAGGATCAGCCCGGCCAGCAGCGTGGCAAGGATCAGCCCGTCATAGCCATGCTTCGCGATGACGCCGTAAACGACCACGACGAATGCGCCGGTGGGACCACCGATCTGAACACGCGATCCCCCAAGTGCCGAGATCAGAAGACCAGCGACGATGGCGGTGATCAACCCCTTGTCCGGCGAGGCGCCCGATGCGATGCCAAGCGCCATCGCCAGCGGCAAGGCGACGATGGCGACGGTCAGCCCCGCAACGGCATCGCGGCGCAGGCGATCATGGCCGTAGCCTTCGCGCATGACAGTGACCAATTTGGGTAATAGCGCATCGCTTTGCGGGTGCTTCGCGGCTCCCGTCGGGGCTGGATCGAAAAGGCGATCAGCGATCGTTTGATGACCATCCACGCTTATTCTTCCCGCGTTTGATCCGAGGCGACGCTCCCCTCGCGCAAGCGGACGCCCCGCCCGCCGCTGGCGCTGCTCCCCCCTTCACCAATCAAGATGATCCCGGCCTGTTCAAGGGCATCCACGAGTTTGGTGAGGCTTTCGATATTGCCTCGAACGGTGCCCTCCGAGGCCTCCATGCGTTGGATCGTGGGCACCGACAATCCGGACTTTTCCGCGAGCATTCGCTGATCGATCCCGAGCAGCGCACGTGCCGCGCGAACTTGGCCTGACGTTATCATTACATCTGTATAGATGTTTAAAACATCAAATTCAATGTTAAGAATCTTTATTCTAATGTTTCTTCAGACATTGCACGGCGCCGCTTGCCGAACATTGGAATTGGGCTATGTAGGGCACGCCAGAGGGCCGGGCGGCCGCCGGCTTCGTGCTTGCACGGGCGGGAGGAAAGTCCGGGCTCCGCAGAGCAACGGTGCCGGGTAACGCCCGGCGGGGGCAACCCCAGGGACAGTGCCACAGAAAGCAGACCGCCACGGCTTCGGCTAGGCAAGGGCGAAAGGGTGCGGCAAGAGCGCACCGCGTCTCCGGCAACGGAGGCGGCACGGTAAACCCCACCGGGAGCAAGACCGAATAGGGGCGGCGCATGGACTTGCTCGGTCCAGTCGCCCGGGTTGGTTGCTTGAGGCCCGCGGCGACGCGGGTCCTAGAGGAATGGTCGCCCAATCCCGGAAGGGATGGACAGAACCCGGCTTACAGGCCCTCTGGCTATGCTTCGCGCCGGATGACGATCTCGGCGATCTCATAGCTTATGGTGACCCCCTGTTCTTCGAACAGGCGAACCGCGCGCTTCAAGAGTGCCGCCGACGAAGGTGCCGGCTCCCAGCGCGCATCGGCCCCGATTGCCCGCAGGCTGCGGAGAAAGGCGAGTCCGTCGGCGAAGCTTTGCTTGAGGCTGTATCTTCGAACATCTGCCGAGCAGTTGCCAGGTGCCGCCTCCGCGAGCGAGGACGCGTCCGGATAGTCGCGCGTAAGCGCGGCGAGCCCGGCCTGCATCTGGGCCCGCCTCCATTCACGGAAGCTTCCCGCGTCGAGCGTGGAAAAGGCAAGCGAGCCGCCCGGCCTCAGCATTACGCTTAGGCGGCTGATGGCAGTTGCGGGATGCTCGAACCATTGGAAAGCCAGGCTCGATGCGATGAGGCCATAGCTTCCCGGCTCCGCTTCAAGGCATTCGCCATCACCCGTGTGGTAGGTGACATTGGGTAATGCACCGATCGATGCACGGGTGCGATCGAGCATTGCCGGCGCTATGTCGTTGACGGTCAGGGAAAGCGCCGGCCAGCCGTCAAGCAGCGCCCTGGTCAGGAATCCGGTGCCGCAGCCGATTTCGAGCGCGGGTGCCAGCGGATCGATGCTGAGGCTCGTGATCCGCTCGGCAAGCCCCGCCGCGACGGCCTGCTGGATCTTGGCTTCGCTCTCATATTGGCGCGCACGATCGAAAGCGCGGGCGATACGGGCCTTGCGGGACGGCTGCATGGCGCGGCGCTTAGACGAGCAAGGCCAATGAAGCAAAATTCTTGCCGGATCCGCTCGCGGTCATAGCCCGTTCAAGCGTTGCGCGTTAAGGAGGTCGGATGGCTCGAACCACGCGATCGAACGACTGGGGCTTTCCGCGCTGGCGCGGCTATGGCAGCGAGCGTGGTACCACGCGCGTCCGGCTGTGCGATCGCGAAGGCTGCACCGAACCGGGCGATCGTCCCGCGCCGAAGTCCCCCAACAGCCCGGAGCGCTGGTACTTCTGCGAAACGCACGCGGCTGAATATAACCGCTCATGGAATTATTTTGAGGGCCTGAGCGCCGAGGAGGCCGCCGCGCGCGAGGCGGAAGAGCGGCGCACCGCATCAGGCTATGCTGATGCGCGCCATTATGCCTGGGGCGGGCCGGGCGATGGCACGCGATCGCGCGACGAGATGCGGGCGCTCGAGGTGCTTGATCTGGAAACGGATGCGACCTTCACGGACATCAAGGCAGCCTGGCGCCGGCTCGCCAAGGCGAACCATCCGGACGTCAAGCCCAATGACGCCGAAGCCGCAAAGCGCTTCCAGGCGATCCAGACTGCTTATGAGGTGCTGCGCGCAGCCGAGGAACGGCGCGCGGCGTGATCAGTTCGAATATCGCGCCGCGGTCGCTTGGATCAGCGCGATCATGTTAGGAATGCCCTGGGTCCGGTTCGAGCTGAGCTGATTGCGAAGATCGAATGGCGCGAGTTCGGCAGCAATGTCGGTTGCGGCAATCTCCTCGGGCTGTTTGTCCTGCACTGCCGTCAGGATCAACGCGATGATACCCTTGGTAATTGCGGCATTGCTGTCAGCGAGGAAATGCAGCCGGCCATCCTCGCGGCGCGTGGGATAAACCCAAACGCTTGCTGAACAGCCCCGCACGAGGGTCGCATCGGTCTTGAGCACGTCGGGCATGGGTTCGAGCGCCTTGCCGAGATCGATCAGCAGCCGGTAGCGATCGTCGGCATCGAGCAGCTCATAATCTTCGTAGATGGCGGCCATATCGGTCATTGTCGTCCGCTACCAGCGGTCAGGGCAACAGGTCCACCCCTGATGCGATTGCCTCAAGCTTCCGAACGCGTTCCTTGAGCGCCGCAAGCTCGATCCGCGCAGCCGGGGAAGCCGAGCCGGTGTCCTGCTCCGCCTTCAACGTCATTGTCTTGAGCGCGAGCCAATCGCGCCAGGCGATCAGCAACGTCCGCGCCACGATCGAGACCGCGAGCAACGAGGCGGTGCTGAGGATGAGCACCGACATATGGGCGTCGATCATGTTCAACTCCTGTCACGCAGGGCTTCGATCTCTTGGCCGAGCGTGGTCGAATTATCGGTCGCGATGCGTTCGGGCACGGCCACGCGCTCCTTGAGCGCGCGGAGCTCTGCCAGCAGTTTTTCCTTATCGGGGGCATTGGCCGCTTCGGTTTCTGCGACCTTGGTGCCATGGATCACCGAGGCCTTGAGGAAGCTGGCGCACGCCACGATGGCCACGATCAGCACAACCATCCATTGTCCGCCGGACATAGTCTTCTCCCTGGAATTCAGACAATCACTTCAATTCGTCGATCTCGCGCGCCAACCGGCTGGAGGACGAAGTGTAGAGCGTCTCGATGTCAGCAAGGCGGCGGTCGATGTCACGGAAGCTGCTCCGCACGTCGCGAACCGAAGCGCGCGGCTTGGCGCGCACGCCCTGCCAGAACCTCTCCTCCTGCGGATCCATGTCATAGAATTCCCGTGGTTTGTTGTCGGCGACCCATGCCGTGATGAAATAGGCGAGCAGCGTCCATGGGAAGCCGCCGATGATCGTCAGCAGCACGACGCCGACCCGAACCCAGGTGACTTCGATGCCGGTATAATCGGCGATGCCGGAGCAGACGCCCAGGAACCGGGCGTTGCGCTTGTCGAGATAGAATTTGGTGCGGCGGGCAGTCATTGCTTTATCCCCTGATGTGGTGCGGCGAGCCTCAGCGGCTTGGCCTGAAGTCCGGATTGTCGGCGGCAATGATGCGCTCGACTGTTTCGAGCCGTGCTTCCAGCCGCCGGGCGGTTTCATAAAGTTCGTCGAGCAGGTTCTCGTCCTCGACGCTGATGCTCCCGGCTTTCTTCCACTGGGTGATGTAGTGCAGGACCACCCAGGGTAGCCCGATGAAGAGCATCCCGACGATCATAATGGGCAAGAACACGTCTTCCACGGTTTAGTCTTCCTTCTTTCCCAGCCGCTCCTTGAGCGCGGCGAGCTCAGCATCGACCTTGTCCGCAGCGCGAAGTTCGGCGATCTCCTCTTCGAGACTTTTGGGTGCGGCGCCCATCGCCGCTGCCTCGGCCCGGCCTTCCGCAAGGTCCACACGCCGTTCGAGCAGCTCGAAACGGGCGAAGGCCTCGTCGGCCCGCGCGCCCGCATACATTTCCCGCATGCGCGCGCGCTGATGCGCCGATTCGAGCCGCGTCACGATCGAATTCTGCCGGGCGCGGGCTTCGCGGAGCTTGGCCTGGAGCTTGTTGATATCCTCTTCCGAAGCCTTGAGCGCGTCGTCCAGTTCGCCAATCTCGCGATGGAGCTGGTCGGCAACTTCGGAGGCCTTCTCCTTTTCGTGCAGCGCCGCCTTGGCGAGATCCTCGCGCCCCTTGGAAAGCGCGAGTTCGGCCTTTTCAGTCCACCCTTCCTGGACCTTTTCGAGCCGTGCGATCTGGCGGCGCATCTCCTTCTGGTCGGCGATGGTGCGCGCGGCCGAGGCGCGAACCTCGACCAGCGTTTCCTCCATCTCCATGATGATGAGGCGGATCATCTTCGCCGGGTCTTCCGCCTTGTCGAGCAGGTCGGAGACGTTGGCGGCGATAATGTCGCGGGTGCGGGAGAAGATTCCCATCTTGAACTCACTCCTGTGTCAATAAGCATAATGAGAGGGTGCCGGGGCGGGCAAGGGATTCCCGCCCCGGCCGTCAGTCAGCCAGTGGGCTGAGCGGTGATCTGAGCCTGTTCGCGGGCAGTGTCCTCCTTGGCGGCGAGCGCGGTCGCGGCCTGGCGGGCCTTTACCCGCGCTTCGCCGACGCCCGCGTCCTTGTTGCCGAAGAAGATCTGCATGGCGACATTTTGCGCCTTGCCTTGCAGATAGGCGGGCAGCGCGGGGTAACGCAGCGCGTTGGCTGTACGGACGGCTTCCTGATCGACGGCCTCGATGCCGCTCGATTTCAGCAGCGTGGCGGAGCGGAAGGCGCCGCGCTCGTCGAACTTCATCGCCACTTCGGCCATCACCACCTTGGGGCTTTGCGCGGTCGGCGATTGCAACGCATTATCGATGCGCTTCTCGACTTCGGTCTGCCAGCCAGCGGCAGTCGAAAAGGTCGCTTCCGCTGCCTTGGCGGGAAATATTGCGGCGCCGATGCAGGCGGTGGAAACGAGCAGAGCGCCGAAAGCTGAAACCGCGACGCGTTGAATGTCGCTGCGTGTGATCGTGGTCATTGCATTTCTCCCTAGTTCCGAATTTCGTTCGCCCCGTTGGCGATGCTCCATGCTCAGCACGAGCCGTGCCAATTTCAGAAAATCGCGGAAAAGCTAGGAATGTGGATCTGCACTCATCCCGGATCGAAAAAAACGTTGCTAACAAATGGGAAGTTGCACCAATATTAGGTGGTGGAGCGCGCTACCCAATTCGTCGGCCAGTCGACGGCCTTTCTCGATGCGCTCGATCGCGCCAGCGCTGCCGCACCGCTCAATCGGCCGCTGCTGGTGATCGGCGAGCGCGGGACGGGCAAGGAACTCATCGCTGAGCGGCTTCACCGGTTAAGCCCGCGCTGGGGCGCGCCGCTCATCACGATGAATTGCGCGGCGCTGCCCGAGACGTTGATTGAAGCCGAGCTGTTCGGCCATGACGCGGGCGCGTTCACCGGCGCCACCAAGGCACGGATGGGGCGCTTCGAGGAGGCGGATGGCGGCACCTTGTTTCTTGACGAACTCGCCACCCTCTCAGCCGCCGCGCAGGAGCGGCTGCTACGCGCGGTGGAGTATGGCGAGGTCACCCGAATAGGATCGAACCAGGTCATCACCATCGATGTCCGCATCGTCGCCGCTACCAACGAACATCTGCCCGCGCTGGTGGAGGCAGGACGCTTCCGGGCAGACCTGCTCGATCGCCTGTCCTTCGAGGTCATTACCCTGCCGCCGCTGCGCGCGCGCGAAGGGGATGTGGCCGTGCTTACGGATTATTTCGGGCGGCGCATGGCGGCGGAGCTAGAGTGGCGCGAATGGCCGGGGTTCAACGCGGAGGCTCTGGGAGTGCTGGAGAGCCACGACTGGCCCGGCAATGTCCGCGAGTTGCGCAACGTGGTCGAGCGGGCAGTCTATCGTTGGGGCGATCCGCAGCGGGCCGTGGCGACCATCGATTTCGACCCATTCGCTTCGCCGTGGCGCCCGGCTGCGCCGGCAAAGGGGGCACAGCATCTTCCCCGTGGGGAAGGTCTACAAGCGCCTGCACCAGATGCTGTCGAGACGCAGGAACTTGCGTTGGATTTGGGCTTCCGCGCGGCCTGCCTGGCTTATGAAAAGCGTCTGCTGGAAAATGCGCTTGATCGCTGCCGTCACAATCAGCGGCGCACCGCCGCGTTGCTCAAGCTGAGCTACGATCAGCTGCGCCATGCGCTGCGCCGCCACGATCTGCTTGAACGGGCGGCGCAGTTATAATCGCTTAGCGATAGGCGACCATGCAGAGCAACATGGGGATCGAAAGCAGCGTGTTCGTGCGCGAGAAGATCATCGCGCGCTTGGCCGCTGCAGCCTTCGTCGCATCGTCGGCTTCCACCAGCCCAAGCACACGTTTTTGCGCCGGCCAGATGATGAACCAGACATTGAACGCCATGATCAGCGCCAGCCACATGCCAATACCGATCAGCCGGGCTTCCGGAGCGAGGGTCAAAGCCTGGGTCAGCTCGCCATAGAGATACGCGAGGATAAGTCCCGTCAACACAGTCAGGGCTGCGCCCCAGCGGAAAAAGAAGAGAGCTTGCGGTGCGATATATTTAGAGACGCCGGGTTTCAGTTCCGCTGGGATTTTCGGCATGGTCGGTATTTGGACGAAGTTGAAATAATAGAGATGCCCTATCCAGACGATTCCAAAGAAAACGTGGAGCCACTGGAACACGCCAAGCGCCGCACTCGCCGGTGTGTAGTAAGGCGCGAACATGAGGCCGACCGCGAGCACAAGGCCCACAACCAGCACCAGATGAAGATTTCCGAAGAACTTATCCATTCGATGTTTCTCCCCCGACTATCCGCCCCGAAGGGCATTGTGTCCAAAGAAGCTTAGCCCGCCCTTTTCCCTTTGTCACACAATAAGAACGTGTTGCCGCAATGCAGCAAATTTGGTCTCCGGCTTGGCGAGATGGCGGACCTACATCGCCGCCGGGCCGTTTCATGCCCATTCGATCCCCTTAGCTTCAGGAGCTTATGATGGCTTTTGCTTTACCCGAACTTCCCTTCGCCAAGGACGCGCTGCAGCCGCACATGTCGGCTGAAACCCTTGAGTTTCACCATGGCAAGCATCACAAGGCCTATGTCGACAAGGTCAATGGCTGGATCGATGAGAAGGGCCTTTCCGGCAGATCGCTGGTCGAGGTGATCAGGCTTGCCAAGGAGAAGGGTGACAAGGGCTTGTTCAACAACGCCGCCCAGGTGTGGAATCACAGTTTCTTCTGGAATTGCCTTGCCGCGCCAGGCCAGAAGCCATCTGGGCAGCTCGCTTCGAAGATCGACGAGGCGTTTGGATCAACCGAAGCGCTGCTCAAGAAGCTGGGCGAAGAAGCCGTCGGACATTTTGCGAGCGGCTGGGCCTGGCTGGTGCTGGAAGGGGGCCAGCTGAAGATCACGTCCTATCATGATGCCGATACGCCGGTCGTCCATGACGACGTCAAGCCGCTGCTGACCCTCGATGTGTGGGAGCACGCTTATTATATCGACTATCGCAACGCGCGGCCCAAATTTGCCGAGACCGTGCTCGGCAACATCATCAACTGGGATTTCGTCGCCCAGAACCTCGACGGCGACGGCGTTTCGCGCGCGGACCAGCAGCAAGAGCTGGTGCCGGCCTAGCGATTGATCGTCAGCCGCAAAAATGGTTATGGCTCCCGGCCGTCGGCCGGGAGCAGCAGCAATGACAGAAAAACGTTCGATCGCGGGAACGCCGGTCAAGCCGATCGGCCTTGGCTGCATGTCGCTTTCCTGGGCTTATGGACCGCCTTCGTCCGACGCCGAGGCGGAACGGATGCTCCACCGCGCGCTCGATCTCGGCTATGACCATCTCGATACCGCACGCATCTATGGCGCCGGCCATAATGAGGAAACCATCGGCAGGCATTTGTCGGGACGGCGCAACGCCTTCTTCCTGGCATCCAAGACCGGGATCATCGTTGACGGCGATCAGCGGCGGACGGATTGCCGCCCGGAGACGATCCGCGCGGCGCTCGAAACGAGCCTCAGCCTGCTCCGGACTGACGTCATCGATCTTTATTACCTTCATCGTCCCGATCCCAATACGCCGATCGAGGACTCGGCAGGCGAGCTCGCAAGGCTGATCCAGGAAGGCAAGATCCGGGGTTATGGCCTTTCCGAAATGTCAGCCGAAACGCTGCGGCGCGCGGCTGCGGTTCATCCCGTGGCGGCGATGCAAACCGAATATTCGCCCTGGACGCGCAATCCCGAGATTGCGGTTCTGGAGGCTTGCCGCGAACTCGGGACCTGCTTTGTGGCCTTTTCCCCGCTGGGGCGTGGTGCGCTGGCGGGTGGCGTCCGTGATCCGCGGCAATTGGCGCCGGGCGATATCAGGGCGACGATGCCACGCTTTCAGCCGGACAACTGGCAGGTCAATGCCGCGTTGATCGCCGAGTTCGAGGCCATCGCCCGCTACAATGGCGTGACGCCCGCCCAGCTGTCGCTTGCCTGGACGGTGGCGCGCGGGCCGCACGTCGTGGCGATCCCCGGGACGGCCAATATCGTGCATCTCGAAGAGAATATCGCGCGCTGGGACTGGCGCGTTCCTGACGAGGCTGCATCGCGCATCGATGCGCTGTTCACGCCCGATGCCGTCGCCGGGAATCGCTATGGCGAGCAGATGCGGCACACGGTCACCACCGAGGAATTTGCCTGAAGGGCGCACTCAGCCCTGTGGCGGCATGTCCACTTCGGCCTTGTCGAGATTGAGCCCGTGCCGGTTCAGCATCGGCAGGTTGGCAAGCGCGAACAGGATCGTGGCGGGCAGGGCACCCCACAGCTTGTAACCAAGCCAGAACTCGGTCGACATCGTCCGCCAGACGAGTTCGTTGCTCGCGGCCAGCACGAGGAAGAAGATGGCCCAATTGCGCGACAGCAGCGTCCAGCCGCGCTCGCTCAAGCCCGGATAGGCATGCCCCAGCACCAGCTTGAGCGTCGGCTTGCGCGTCCACAGCCCGAACAGAAGAATGCCGGCGACCATCAGATAATAAAGCGTGGGCTTCACCTTGATGAAGCTTTCGTCGTGCAGCCAGATGGTCAGCCCGCCGAAGCCGAGCACCATCACGCCGGAGAACAGCAGCATCGCTGAAACCTTGCCTGTCTTCATCACCGACACGATCATCGCAGCGGCGGTTGCCGCCATGAAAATCCCCGTCGCCAGGAACACATTCTTGCCGGTGAAATAAAAGGCAGCGAAGAAGATGAGCAGCGGCCCGAGATCGAGCGCGAGCCGCAAGCCGGGGCTGATTTCGCCCTTGATCGTCTCGTTCATCAATATCGTTCCTTGATCGCTGCCACACCGGCGATGGCACGCGCGACTTCGCGCGGATCGAACGGACGAAGGTCGTCGAGCGTTTCGCCCACGCCAATGGCGTGGATCGGCAGGCCGAATTTTTCCGCAGCCGCCACCAGCACGCCCCCGCGCGCGGTGCCGTCGAGCTTGGTCATGACCAGCCCTGTCACGCCTGCGCTCTCCTTGAAAACTTCGATCTGATTGAGCGCGTTCTGGCCGGTCGTGGCGTCAAGCACGAGCACCACGTCATGCGGCGCGGCCGGGTTGAGGCGACCCAGCACGCGCCGGATCTTGGCAAGCTCGTCCATCAATCCGGCTTTGTTCTGAAGCCGGCCGGCGGTGTCCACGATCAGCGCGTCGATGCCTTTGGCAGTCCCTTGCTTGACACCTTCGAACACCAGGCTCGCCGCATCGCCGCCTTCGCTTCCGGCGATGATGGGCACGCCGATCCGCTCGGCCCAGACCTTGAGCTGGCCGATCGCGGCGGCGCGAAACGTATCGCCTGCCACCAGCATCACGCTATAATCCTGCTCCTGAAGCAGGTGCGCGAGCTTGGCGATGGTGGTGGTCTTCCCCGATCCGTTGACGCCGATCACGAGGATCACTTGCGGGCGTGGAAAAGCTTCAATTTCCAGAGCCTTGGCGGCGGGTGCTAAGATTTTTGCGATCTCATCGGCAACGATTTCGCGCACCGCCTCTTCGCTTAGCCCGCGCTCGTAGCGTTCGCCTGCCAGCCGCTGCCGGATGCGGGCGGCGGTCGATGGGCCGAGATCGGACGCAATCAGCGCCTCCTCGATCTCGTCCAGCGTCTCCCGATCGAGCGTCGCCTTGGTGAAAAGGCCGGTGAGGTTTTCCCCGAGCCGGTCGGAGGTCTTGCGGAAGCCGCCGAACAGCTTCTCCTGCCAGCTTGGCTCGCTCACGCCGCCTCTCCGATCAGCATGTCGCCATCGACGGCCGTGATGCGTGTGTTCATGATCGCGCGCGTGTTGCGAATATCCTCGTCACCTCGTTTGCTCGTCGATGCCGCAGCGGTCCGGTCCCGGAGCTGCACCATCGCGAAATTACCGGCATGGCCTTGCCCACTGCGTTCGATGAGAACCTGCTGGACTGTCCCCACCAGCCCGTTCAACCAATGCTTTCTGCGCCGGGCGGTGGCCTCGCGGAGCCGGCCAGCGCGTTCTTTCACGATCTTGGGATCGACTTGCGGCATGCGCGCAGCCGGGGTACCGGCGCGCGGGCTGTAAGGAAAGATATGGCCATGCACGATGTCGCAATCGTCAATTAGGGCGAGCGTATTCGCGAACATCGCCTCATCCTCGGTCGGAAAGCCTGCGATGATGTCCGCGCCGATCGCAAGCTCCGGCCGCGCTCGCTTCAGCCTCTCGACGATGCGAACGGCGTCCACGCGCTGATGGCGACGCTTCATACGCTTGAGCACCATGTCGTCGCCTGCCTGCAGCGACAGATGCAGGTGCGGCATGATCCGCGGCTCGCCGGTGACAAGCTCGAACAGCCGGTCGTCAATCTCGATCGAATCGAGCGATGACAGGCGCAATCTCCTAAGCTCAGGCACGTGGCGCATGATCCGCTCAATCAGCATTCCAAGCGAGGGTGCGCCAGGCAGATCGGGGCCATAGCTCGTAAGGTCCACCCCTGTCAGCACGACCTCTTGAAAGCCTCGGCCGACAATTTCCCTGATCGTCTCGATCACCTGGCCTGCGGGCACCGAGCGGCTGTTTCCCCGGCCATAGGGGATGATGCAGAAGGTGCACCGATGGTCGCACCCGTTCTGGACCTCGACAAAGGCGCGGGCATGTTCGGCAAAGGCCGTGGCGAGATGCGGCGCGGTGTCGCGCACCGCCATGATATCCGAAACCCGAAGCTTGGACGCTTCGGGTTCGATAAGCCTGGCCGGATCGAATTTGTCGCGATTGCCGACTACGGCGGAAACTTCCGGCATCGCTGCAAAGGCGTGGGGGTCGATCTGGGCCGCGCAGCCGGTAACGATCACGCGCGCATCCGGGCGGCGGCGATGGGCCTTGCGGATTGCCTGCCGCGTCTGGCGCACGGCTTCATTGGTGACGGCGCAGCTGTTGATGATCACCAAGTTGTCACGGCCTTGCGCCAAGGCGCGCATCGCTTCGCTTTCGGCGATGTTGAGCCGGCAGCCCAGCGTGATGATCTCCGCACCCTGCATCAGCCGAAACGCGCCAGATCGATCTCGCCGGCGAAAACATAGGTGGCGGGGCCGCTCATCAGCAGATGGCCGTGCGCGTCCTCCGCCAGCAACAGCGTGCCACCCGGCAGATCGATGCGCACATCATTGCTAAGCTTGCCGAGTCTACGGCCCGCGGCGAAGGTCGCGCAGGCCCCAGTGCCGCAGGCCAGCGTCAGGCCGGCGCCGCGTTCCCAGGTGCGCATCCGGACATGGCCGGCATCGAGCACTGTGGCGACATTGACGTTGATCCGCTCCGGAAACAGCGGGTCATGCTCGATCGTCGGCCCGAGGTTCGCGAGGGGCACGGCATCAATGTCCGGCACGAAGAACACCAGGTGGGGGTTGCCCATGTTTACGGCGGCGGGATGTTCCAAAATGCCCCAACCGAGCGGCATCGCGCTCGTATCCATCGCATAGCCAAGCGGGATATCCTCCCAGCCGAAGCGCGGCCTCCCCATGTCCACAGTCGCGCCTTCGCCTGCCAGATTGGCCGTCAGAATGCCTGCGGCGGTCTCGACCGAGCAATTCCTGCCCACCAGCACCGGCACGCACCGCGTGGCGTTGCCACAGGCTTCGACCTCCGACCCATCGGCGTTCCAGATCCGCATGCTGACGTCAGCCTTGTCGCTGGCGCCGATGACGATCAGCTGGTCGCAGCCTACGCCCGTCCGGCGATCGGCCAAAGCTTGTGCGCGCGCAGGGCTAATGCGGATGGGTTCCGCGCGTGCGTCAAGCACGACAAAATCATTGCCCAGCCCCTGCATCTTGTGAAACCGCGTCAGCATCGCGCGCGCTCTAGGCATTGGCTGCTGTGAAGTCCACTGTAACCCGCGCGTTTCCGGCGCTAATGGAGTTCGGGCGGTCAGGCCTGGTTCAGTTGGAACGTGGCATATCGTCGACAATCGGAACAAGAAGGATGCTGATCATGCGTTCAACCCTTATTTCGCTGGCTGCCGCGGCGCTGATCGCGAGCGGCGCGCAGGCCGCCCCCCGGCTTACTCCTGAACAACAGCTTTCCAAGGCGCTCGAAGGCCGCGTCGCAGGCAAGCCGGTGGATTGCATCTATCTGCACGAAATCCGCTCCAGCCGGATCTTCGATCGCACGGCCATTCTCTACGAACTCAGCAACGGCACCTATTATGTCAATCGGCCGGAAGGCGGTGTATCGTCGCTCACATGGGATAAGGTGCTGGTGACGGACACGCACTCGCCGCAGCTTTGCAGCATCGATATCGTGCGGCTTTATCACAATAGTCCGTGGATGCAGGCCGGGTTCGTCAATCTCGGCAAGTTCGTGCCCTACAAGAAGGTGACGGCATCACGCGATTGATGGGCGGAGGCTGAAAGCTTCTTTGCTGATGACCGCGGATGATACGGGGATGAATCGGCGCGCGCGCTGAATTGGTAATCCGAAGGCTTCGCGTTTGGAGCGATCGACCTATATTGCTTGCGATTGCGCCTTCTATCGGTTAGGCGCGGCAGCGATCGTTCCGACACGAACGTGATTTGGCAAGCGCTACGGCGCACGCCGGCCGACGAGGTTTCGTCCGCCGGCGTGTTTTGCGTTGGTGTCGGTGCGAGCTTTGGAGTGAGTCTATGTTCGAATCCTTGAGCGAACGGCTTGGCGGCGTCTTTGACAAGCTGCGCGGCCGTGGCGCGCTGTCCGAAAGCGATGTCCGCGCCGCGATGCGCGAGGTGCGCGTGGCGTTGCTCGAGGCGGACGTGGCGCTGCCGGTCGTTCGCAAATTCGTCGACGACATCACCGAGCAGGCGGTCGGATCCCAGGTTCTGAAGTCGGTCACGCCCGGACAGCAGGTCGTCAAGATCGTCCACGACGGTCTGGTCGCAATGCTCGGCTCCGACGCCTCGGAGCTGGAGCTTGATGCCGTTCCTCCGGCGATCGTGATGATGGTCGGCCTCCAAGGCTCGGGTAAGACGACCACCACCGCAAAAATCGCCAAGCGGCTTAGCGATAAGGGCCGCAAGAAGGTGATGATGGCGTCGCTCGACGTCAATCGCCCGGCCGCGCAGGAGCAGCTTGCCGTGCTCGGCACGCAGGCTTCGGTTGCCACCCTGCCGATCGTCGCGGGCCAACAGCCGGTCGATATCGCCAAGCGCGCGCTTCAGGCGGCAAAGCTGCAGGGCTTCGATGTGCTGATGCTCGACACGGCGGGTCGTCTCCATGTCGATCAGGCGCTGATGGACGAGATGAAGGCTGTCGCTTCGGTGGCGACGCCCAACGAGATCCTGCTCGTCGTCGACTCGCTCACCGGTCAGGACGCGGTCAACGTCGCGAAGAGCTTTTCTGATCAGGTCGCTCTCACCGGCGTCGTGCTCACCCGCATGGATGGCGATGCGCGCGGCGGTGCAGCGCTTTCGATGCGCGCCGTCACCGGCAAGCCGATCAAGTTCGTCGGCACCGGCGAGAAGCTCGATGGTCTTGAGCAGTTCCAGCCCCAGCGCGTCGCGGGCCGCATTCTCGGGATGGGCGATGTCGTCAGCCTTGTCGAGCGCGCCGCCGAGACCATCCAGATGGAGGAGGCCGAGGCCTTCGCCCGCAAGATGGCGAAGGGCCAGTTCGATCTCAACGATCTACGCGCCCAGATGAACCAGATGCGCCGCATGGGCGGCCTGGGAGCGCTCGCCTCCATGCTGCCCGGCGTGAAGCAGGTGAAGCAGGCAATGGCGAGCGGCGCTGCCGACGACAAAATTCTCATCCGGATGGATGCGATCATCAGCTCGATGACCCCCAAGGAGCGCACAAGGCCTGAATTGCTCAATGCCAAGCGCAAGATCCGCGTCGCCAAGGGTTCGGGCACCACCGTGCAGGACGTGAACAAGGTGCTCAAGATGCACCAGGACATGTCCACCGCAATGAAGCGGCTCAAGAAGATGGGTGGCCTCAAAAGCCTGGCCGGGCTGCTCGGCGGCAAGGGCGGGCTCGGCGCCATGATGGGGGGCGGGGCAGGGGAAATGCCTGGCCTACCGGGTGGCGGCGCAGGCGGCGGCATGGGCTTGCCTGGTCTACCCGGTGGAGGCGGCAACATGCCGTTCAACCTTCCGCCGGGCTTCGACAAATTTATCAAGAAGTGAGGAACCTACAACCCGTCATGCTGAACTTGTTTCAGCATCCATCAAGCCACTTGCCGCAGCGTTTGTAAGGCGGTGGATCCTGAAACAAGTTCAGGATGACAATCTGAAGATTGAGTATGAAAGGAAACGTATAAATGTCTCTCTCCATTCGTCTTTCACGCGGTGGCGCCAAGAAGCGGCCTTATTACCGCATCGTGGTCGCCAATTCGCGCAGCCCGCGCGATGGCCGCTTCATCGAGCGCATCGGCAGCTACAATCCGCTGCTCGGCAAGGACGACGCCAACCGCGTGGTGCTGGACGTCGAGCGTGCGAAGCACTGGGTCTCGGTTGGTGCGCAGCCGACCGATCGCGTCGCCCGCTTCCTCGATGCTGTTGGCGTGAAGGAGCGCGAAGCCCGCAACAATCCGAAGAAGGCCGAACCGGGCGAGAAGGCTAAGGAGCGCGCCGAGGAGCGTGCGGCGAAGCTGGCAGCCGCCGAGGAAGCGGCCGCTGAGGCTGCCGCGACGCCGGCCGAAGAAGCGGCCGCCGAGGCTGCTGCCACCCCGGCCGATGAGGCCAGCAACGAGGGTGTCTCGACCCAAGAGCCGGCCGAGGGCGCGAACGACACGCCCGAGCCCGTCGAAGGCTCGCCGGAAGCCTGATCTTGTCCGATCGTCCCGTTACGCTGGCCGTCATCATTGGCGCGCATGGCGTGACGGGCGAGGTCCGGCTCAAGCTGTTTACGGAAGATCTCAGTCTCTATCCGGAGCTGAACGCCGGCGGCCGTGCGCTGACGCTGAAGTCTGTGCGCCCGGGCACCAATGGCACAGTCGCCCGTTTCGCCGAGGTCGCCGATCGCAATGCGGCCGAGGCGTTGCGTGGTACCGAACTGACGGTGCCGCGCGCCTCGCTTCCGCCTTTGGGCGAAGGCGAATATTACCATGCCGACCTGATTGACTTGCCCTGCATCTCAACCTCTGGCGAAGCACTCGGCAAGGTTGTTCTCGTCGAGAATTTCGGCGCAGGCGATGTGATCGAAATCGAACGGCCCGACGGCAGGCGTTTCATGGTGCCGATGCGCTCCGAGGCCGTGCCCGAATGGAATGCCGAGCGTCTGCTGATTGACGACGCCTTCGTGGGTTAGTATATACTCGATGTATATACGGAGGCGGCCATGGCCGAATATCGTGCAAAGGTGTTCAAGTCGGGCAATTCGGTCGCGCTGCGGCTCCCCAAGGCGCTTGGCATCAAGGAAGGCACCGAAATGCTCCTCCGTGAGGAGCAGAGCAAATTCACGGTCGAGCCGGTCGAGCCGCCCAAGAAGAAGCTGGACATTAGCGGATTCGCGGGGAAAGCACCTTGGCTGAAACCGGCGCTTCGTGAAGATTTCGAAGAGCGGCCCAGCGCAATTGCCCGTCGTCGCGCCGCTGAGGGCAATAAGGGGGCGTGATCCGCTATCTCATTGACGCGAATTGCGCTGTCTATGCCATGGCGGAGCGCTATTCGGCGCTCACCGCGCGCATGGAGGAGTGTGCGCCGGGTGACATAGGGATTTCGGCGATCAGTTTCGCTGAGATTGCGCTTGGGACTGGCATCGGAAAGCCGCCTCCGGCCGATATTCTTGATGCTTTCCTGTCTGCGATCCCGCTGGTTCCATTCGACGAAGCTGCGGCGCGCGCTTATGCCAAACTTCCCTTCAAGCGCGCCCGCTTCGATCGCCTGCTTGCGGCGCATGCGTTGAGCCTCGACGTAGCCATCATAACCAATAACGAAGCAGATTTTGTTGATGTGGCCCAGCTCAAGGTCGAGAATTGGACCGTTTGATGGTGCCGGTCATTAGCTTTCAGCTTATTTCGTAAGAGATGACGTTCGCCGCGCAGATTCTAACTCTTTATCCCGAGATGTTCCCGGGACCTCTCGGCATCTCCCTTGCGGGGCGCGCGCTGCTTGACGGCAAATGGTCCTGCACGCCCATTCAAATCCGCGATTTCGCGAACGATAAGCATCGTTCCGTCGATGACACGCCGGCCGGCGGCGGGGCAGGAATGGTGATGCGTGCCGATGTGCTTGCGTCCGCCCTCGATCAGGCCCTGGGGCAACTGCCCGATGCGCCAGTGATCGCCATGACGCCGCGCGGCACACCGCTCACCCAGGCGCGCGTGCGTCGGCTCGCGGCTTGCTCGGGCATCACCATAATTTGCGGCCGGTTCGAGGGGATCGATCAGCGGCTGTTCGAAGCGCGCGAGATCGAGGAAATCTCGATCGGCGACTATGTGCTTTCGGGTGGCGAAATTGCCGCGCTGGTGCTGCTCGATGCTTGCATTCGGCTGCTTCCTGGCGTAATGGGCGCGCCTTCCAGCGGGGACGAGGAAAGCTTCGAAGCGGGCCTTCTCGAATATCCGCATTATACCCGACCACAAATGTGGGAAGGACGCACGATCCCCGAAGTGCTGCGATCGGGGGATCATGCGGCGGTCGCGGCATGGCGCAAATCCATGGCCGAGGCTGATACACGGCTAAGGAGGCCGGATCTTTGGGAGCGTCATGAGGGCGCTCGGGTCCAGTCTCCCTCTGGCGCGCAGGCGAAAACGAAGAAGGATTGATGAGCATGAACCTCATCCAGACACTTGAGGCCGAGGCGATTGAAGCGCTCACCGCCAACAAGAAGATCCCTGAATTCCGCGCGGGCGATACGCTCAAGGTTGGCGTGAAGGTGGTCGAGGGCGACCGCACCCGCATCCAGAATTATGAAGGCGTTTGCATCGCCCGCTCGAACAAGGGCATGGGCTCGTCCTTCACCGTCCGCAAGATCTCGTTCGGCGAAGGCGTCGAGCGCGTCTTCCCGCTCTATTCCCCCAATGTGGATTCAATCGAGGTCGTACGTAAGGGCATCGTACGGCGCGCGAAGCTCTATTATCTGCGTGGCCGCCGCGGCAAATCGGCGCGTATCGCAGAGCGCCGCGATCAGCGCGAAGCCGCCGAAGCCTGATTTCAGACGCATTGATGAGCGGGAAGGCGCCGGCAAGTTACGGCCGGCTCCTTCTCGCTCACGTCGTTATAGGTCTATTCGCCCGGCCCTGATCGGTCGGAGGCAAGGCCGCTTACTGCAAGAATTCCCGCACGAAATCGCTCGCCGGTGCGGCGGTGATTTCGTCGGGCGCGCCATATTGCTCGATGCGGCCGTCGTTCAGGATCGCGATACGATCAGCCAGACCAAACGCCTCTTCGCGATCATGCGTCACGAAGATCGAGGTGAGGCCAAGCTGGTCGTGGATCGTGCGCAACGCACCCCGCAATTCGTGGCGCACCTTGGCGTCGAGCGCTCCGAAGGGTTCATCGAGCAGCAGGAAGCGCGGCTTACGCGCGAGTGCGCGGGCGAGCGCCACCCGCTGACGCTGGCCCCCGGACAATTGCGTGGGATAGCGCGCCCCAAGTCCATCGAGCCGGACAAGGCCCAGTAGTTCTTCGACCCGCGCCGTCCGATCGGCCTTCTTCAGCCGGTGGCGGCGCTTCATCACGTCAAGCCCGAAGGCGATGTTTTCGGCAATGCTCATATGGCGAAACAGCGCGTAATTCTGGAAGACGAAGCCGATGTTGCGCTGCTGCACCGGCACATCGGTCACGTCATCGCCGTCGAACAGAATATGGCCGCTATCTGCAAAGGCGAGCCCTGCGATGATACGCAGCAGCGTTGTCTTGCCCGATCCGGAAGGCCCAAGCAGGGCCACGAACGTGCCGTCAGGAACATTCAGGCTCAATCCCTTGAGTGCGGAGTGGCCATCGAATTCCTTGGAAACAGTATCCACCGTGATCGTCATCGTCTCAATGCCCCCGCGCGACCAGCCCGTCGCCATGCCGCCATTCCAGGATTGTTTTCAGTACCAGCGTGACGAGCGCCAGCCCCGCCAATAGCGAAGCCACGGCGAACGCCGCCGAGAGATTATAGTCGTTATAGAGCAGCTCGATATGAAGTGGCATGGTGTTGGTCTCGCCGCGAATATGGCCAGAGACGACCGAGACCGCGCCGAATTCACCCATCGCGCGCGCGTTGGTCAGCAGCACGCCGTAGAGCAGCCCCCAGCGGATATTGGGCAGCGTCACCTTGCGGAAGGTCTGCCAGCCCGTCGCACCCAGGCTCAGCGCAGCCTCCTCTTCATCACGACCCTGCGACTGCATCACCGGAATCAATTCGCGCGCGACGAAGGGGAAGGTCACAAATATCGTCGCCAGCACGATGCCAGGCAGAGCGAAAATGATGTGGATATCATGCTCTTCCAACCACGGCCCGAGCCAGCCGCCAGCACCAAACAGCAGCACATAGACGAGGCCCGATACCACCGGCGAAACCGAAAAGGGCAGGTCGATCAGTGAGATGAGGAGCGCTTTGCCCGAAAAATCATGTTTGGCGATGGCCCAGGAAGCTACGATGCCGAACACGGTGTTGAGCGGCACCGCGATCGCGGCGACCAGCAGCGTGAGCTTGATCGCCGCTTGCGCGTCAGGCTCGGTAACGGCCGCAAGCCAGGTCGAAAGGCCCGAGGCGAAAGCTTCGGTGAACACCGCGCCCAGGGGCAGCAGGATCACGACAGCGATGTAGGCGACGACCAACGCGATCAACGACAGCTTGATCCAGGGCGGCGCGTCGAGCGGGCTGCGACGTGTCATAATCCGCGCCTCACTCGTTCGCGATGCTGGATCGCGTTGATCAGAAGCAAAACGGCCAGCGACGCCAGCAGCATCACGATCGCAATTCCGGTCGCGCCGGCATAATCATATTCCTCGAGACTCGTGATAATCAACAAAGGCGCGATCTCCGAGTGGAACGGCATGTTTCCGGCGATGAAGATCACCGATCCATATTCCCCGACGCCGCGAGCAAAGGCGAGCGCGAAACCGGTCACCAGGGCAGGCATGATCTCAGGCAACACCACTGAGCGGAATGTGCGCCAGCGGCCTGCGCCCAAGGTTGCCGCGGCTTCTTCGGCATCGGCTCCAAGATCAGCCAACACCGGCTCGACCGTGCGGACGATGAATGGCAGGCCAATGAAGATGAGTGCGATCACGATGCCTTGCGGCTGATAGGCGAGCTTGATGCCATAAGGCGCAACCAGACTGCCGACCCAGCCAGTATCGGCATAGATCGCCGTTAGCGCGATACCGGCGACGGCGGTCGGCAGCGCGAAGGGCAGATCGACCAATGCCGAGAGAAGCTGTCGCCCCGGAAAGCGGTAACGCACCAGCACGAAGGCCACGACCACGCCGAAGATGGCGTTGATGAGTGCCGCAATGAACGCCGTGCCGAAGCTCACCTTATAAGCCGCGACCGCACGCTCCGAAAAAGCTGCCTCGATAAAATGTTCCCATCCGCCCGTCGCGGCACGCAGGATGAGCGCGGTCATCGGGATCAGGACGATCAGGCTCAGATAGAAAAGCGTGAGGCCGATCGTCAGCCCAAAACCGGGGATTGCGGAGCGGCGTTTTAACGTCATCTTCGTCCCCGTGCGTGCGCGAACCGGTTTTTTCGGATTCGTAACGCGGGGGTATTGGACAGATCGCGCAGGGCGATCAATCGATTTCTCCGGCCGCGTGGGGTCTAGGGCGAGTTCCACGTTCATATATCAGCAAGGGGGCGCCGGTTGCATCGGCGCCCCTCTTTCCTCATCATTGTTAAAGTCAGAAGTCGAATTGAAGACGGGTCTGATAAGCATCACCCTTGGCCGTGCGGGATCCGGTTCCCGCCACCGGCGTCGGGAGCACGTAAAGTGGCGAATTTTCCCCGCTGAACCGGATATAATTGAAGATCAGGCGGGTATTCGGGTTGAGATACCAGTTGACGCCGCCCGTCCAGCTCTTCGCCTTGCGCGCCAGGGGCGAAAGCTTCTTATCCGTCAGATCGAGCTGGTCGTAGCGGACAGCAAGCTCGATGGCGCCGATCCCGCCCGAACCGGGTTCAAAGTCCTTGAAGGGCTTGAGCCGGTCGACCACGCCATTCTTGAACGTACGGGATTCGCCGGTGATGAACCAGCTGCCGAACACGTAGAAGCCGTCGAAATCAAGGTTTGGCGAACCGAGGCGGTCAAGCGACAGACGGCCATATTCGCCCTGAAGCGAAAAGGGGCCCTTCACCAGAGCTGCTTCGGCGCCGAGGAAGGTCGCGTTGTCGACATTCGCGATGTTGCCCGTATCGACGATCACGCCGCCATCGACGCGACTGTTTGGCCGTTCGCTAAGCCGCACGACATTCGGCGTTACGACATTGGTCGTCACGAGACGACCCGTGGGCGGCGTGCCGCTGATCGTCACGGACTGAGTCGTGGTGGTGGCTGCCTGGAAATTCGTGGCGCGGTAGCCAGAGACACCGAGGTGGACAAGCTTGTCTGTATCATTGATCGGTTCCCAAACGAACCGGCCGTTGACGCCATAGCCTTCATCCGGCGAACTGGCGTTGCGGATGATCGCTTCGCCGGAGCCGAACAGCCCAACCGAAGCGTTAATGTGATCCGTGGCGTAGGTCAGGCTGGCGCCGACGCGCCGCTCGGCGCCCACCGCACCGAACGCGTTGCTGGCCATACCGCGCTCGAGGAAGGTGTTGAGCGCGTCAGTCGTATTGGCTTCAAGGCCATAGGGCGCCTTATGCTGGCCCACGGTCAGCGTCAGCTTATTGGTGAGTGGATATTGAATATAAGCGTCGAGCAGATTGACACTGTTCTTCACATATTCGGCGTCGAGCCGCCATTTGAAATTCTTGAACGCCGTACCTTCGAAACCGAAGCGGGCGCGGCGGATGTCGGTGCCGTTGTTGAAGTCGTAATTGCCGCGGCGGCTACTATAGCCCGCATAGTCGAGCTGTAGCGTGCCGCGCGGCTTGAAGGTGAAATTGCCGTTGACGTCGGCAAATGTCGGCGCCGGCCCGGGCTGCACGGCCGTGGCTGCGCGGACTTCCACATTCTGAACGCGGGTTTCGACTTCGCTGCTATGTGCCTCCAGCTCGGCATTGCGCGCTTCGAGCTGCTTCACCCGCGCTTCGAGCTGGTTGAGTCGGTCGAGAACCGGATCGCCGGTCGGAGCGGCGGCTTGTGCCTGATTGGCGGGTTTGTCGTCGACCGGCGTGTCGAGGCCGGAACTTTCGGGGTAAGCTTGCGGCGTGTCATTCTGCGCCGTCGCAGGTGTCGCCAGCGCGAGCAGAGCCACTCCGCTCAAAAGCAGATAGTTTTTCATCTGATTATCCCTGTTGGTTAGAAAAAAATGGTCCGGCCCTCGACGGGCTCAGGCCGGACCAGTTTGAGCGCAGGAGCTACTCAGCGCTTTGCAGCTTCGAAAATCTGATCGAACAGGCCGCCATTGTTGAAATGCACTTTCTGCGCATTGGCCCAGCCGCCGAAATTCTTGTCGATCGAGAACAAGGGCAGCTTGGGGAAATTCGCAGCATATTTGGCGGCGACATCCGGATTGCGCGGGCGATAATAATTGCGCGCGATAATGTCCTGAGCTTCCGGCGTGTAGAGGAAGTTGAGATAGGCCTGCGCGACCTTGCGCGTGCCCTTCTTGTCGACATTCTTATCGACCAGCGCGACTGGCGGCTCAGCCAGGACCGACACGGACGGAGTGACGATTTCGAACTGGCCTTTGCCAAGCTGTTCGACGGCCAGATGCGCCTCATTCTCCCACGCGATCAGAACGTCACCCTGGCCGCGCTGCACGAATGTGGTGGTCGCGCCGCGCGCGCCGCTATCGAGTATCGGAACGTTGCGGAAAAGCTTCGTCAGAAAATCTCGCGCCGCTTGGTCGCTGCCATATTTCCGCTTTGCGAAGCCATAAGCCGCAAGATAATTCCAGCGCGCGCCACCGGACGTCTTCGGATTTGGGGTGATCACTTTCACGCCTGGCTTTACGAGGTCGTCCCAATCCTTGATGCCCTTGGGATTGCCTTTGCGAACCAGCAAGACGATCGTCGAATAATAGGGCGTGCTGTTGTTCGGCAGCCTGCTCTGCCAATTGGCGGGAAGCAGCTTCGCCCTTTGGGCAATCGCGTCGATGTCATAAGCCAGCGCCAATGTAACGACATCGGCGGGAAGGCCATCGATCACCGAGCGTGACTGCTTGCCCGATCCGCCGTGGCTCTGGCGAATCGTGACGGCGCCATTTCCGCCCTGGGCCCATTTTTTGGCGAAAGCAGTATTGACCTGCTCGTAAAGCTCACGCGTAGGATCATAGGAAACGTTCAAAATCTGCTGAGCGGGCGCCGCCTGCGCGACGCTCAGCGGCCCTGCCAACGAGAGCATAATTCCGGCAGCAGTAGCCCAAAATCGGGTTCTCATAGTTCCTCCCTTGATTCGCCCGAAAATTGAACTCTACTCATTCGGTTGAGAAGAAACTTTATCTATGAACGCCGCGAGTCAATCTTCAGCTCTTGGTTAAGCGGCTCCGAACTCTCTCAATCACATTGGTTTTTGCGCAGCGATAGTCGAGGGCGATCGCGAAAATTGGAGGCGAACGGACCAACATGCGCGGCAGGCGGTTGATAGAGTGGGACCTGAGAGGCGGCCTTCAATCCTGGCGCATTACGCCATGATAGCAGCCCCTAAGACAGATCAGCTAGCAGGCGCGGCTGGAACGCCGTAGCTTTGCAGCAAGTCGCGGATCGTTGGCGCTTCACGATCGAGGATGTCTTGCACCTGCGCCTTGAGTTCGAGTTCTTGCCTGCGCACGCCCACGGACACGTCATAGACCATCGGCCATTGGCCGCGATCGAGCGAAGGTGTCACCGCCTCGAGCCGGAGCGGGACTATGGACCGCCGCGCGAAATATCCGGCCAGCGGGCCCCACACCATTGCGACATCGACTTCACCCGACGAAACCGCATCGACGATCGCGGCGGGCGGATTGGGCCGCGTGTAATCACCGTACAGCATGTAGCCGCGAACATTGTCGATCAGGCCGCGCTCCGCCAGCGCATGGGCGGGCGGCGTATTCATTTGATCGTTGCCGACCATCTGCACGCCGATGGTTGCCTGGGCGAGACGCGGGTCATCAAGCGTCAGCCCGCCCAAGCCACTGTTGGAGCGCGAGACGAACATATAGGTCGAGCGATAATAGGGTCGGGTGGTCGAGACCATGTCGACGCCGGTCGCGACGCCGGGCCAGATATCGCACTTCGCTTCATTGAGCGTGTTGCGCACATAGCCGCGCCGCTGCGCCCACCAGACATATTCCAGCTTCGCCCCCAGATCCTTGGCGATCAGTTCGGCCAGCTTATTTTCGAAGCCTTCGCCGGCTTGATTGGAAAAGGGCAGGTTGTTCGGATCGGCGCAAACGGTGAGCACCTTCGGTTCGGCGGCGGCTGGACTGGCCATAGCCGCCGCCAAAGCGATCAGCTGCGCAGTCATGACCCAGGCCCGGTCAGGGTCGTGCCGAACGGGTTGGTCGTGTCCTTGGGCCGGGTCCAGCCCGGATCATTTTGTACTTCGATCGGCACGGGGGCGGGCGACTGCGAGGGCGTGTCTTCGCCGTTGCGTGCGATCGTTTCCGGCAAGGACATCGAGCGGACATAGGCCGAGATCTGCCAGAGCTGCTCGTCCGGAATCTTGCCGCCCCAGGCAGGCATGCCGTTGGGCCGCCCTTCGACCAGCGTCTGGTGAATCTGTTCAAGCCGCCCGCCATAGATCCACTGATCGTCCATCAGCGCCGGCCCCATGCCGCCGCCGCCATTCGAATGACAGCCGGAGCAGTTGTAAGCGCGGTAGAGGCGTTTGCCTTCGGTCACGGCCTGGGAATTATTATAATAGGCCGCGGCGCGAGCATCGGTGGTGACACGGCTCTGGCCCAACCCCGGCGTCAGCGCGCTGGTCACGACCGCGCCGCCACGCGGCTGTTCGGTGCTGAAATTCTGCGCCTGTTCCTGCTTGTGGCAGGCAGCAAGCGCGGTGGCGACTAGCAGCGACAGGCTAATGAGGAAGCGCGAAGACATAAAGCGTCCCTCCGGGGGTGGTATATTTGGGAAGATCCCGCATCACATTGACGAAGCCGAGCGCGGCCGAGCCGTCGCGGGGATCGACGGGACCTGAGACGATTGCGCCCGACCAGCCGCCGACGCCTGAGAGCACGGCGATATATTGATGGCCGTCAGGCCCACGATAGCTGACCGGTTGGCTGATGATGCCGCTGTCGACCTTGAATTTCCACAGGAGCTTCCCGGTGCGCGCATCCACCGCCTTGAACCAGCCGTCCATGGTTCCGTAGAAAACCAGATCGCCGGCCGTGACGACGGTGCCGGACCAGAGGGGAAAATTTTCGGTTACGGTCCAGCGCGGTTTGCGCATCACCGGGTCCCACGCATCGAGCTGGCCGCGATACCCGCCCGGCCCCGGCTTCATATGCACTTCGGCGCCGACATAGGGCGTGCCGGAAATATAGCTCACCTCCATGTTCATCCAGTCCATGCAGATATTCTCATGCGGGATGTAAAGAAGGCCGGTGCGCGGGCTGAAGCTGGACGGGTTCCAGTCCTTCGAGCCCGAGGCGGTGGGGCAGATATTGCGCGTGACCGTCCCGAGCTTCGGTGACTTTTCCTTGTTGACGATCAGCCGGCCCGTCTTGAGATCGACCCCCTTGCTCGAATTGGTCGGGCCGAACGGGTCAGCGGAAAGCACCCGGCCGTTCGTGCGGTCGATCACATAGACATAGCCGTTGCGCTCGGGCCGAACGAGCACCTTCCGCATCTTTCCGGCGAACGGCATGTCGAGCAGGATCTGCTCGTTGATGCCGTCATAATCATCCTCGTCGTGCGGGGTGAACTGATAATACCATTTGGCTTGGCCCGTATCCGGATCACGCGCGAAGATGCCGGTTGTCCACTTATTGTCGCCCGGCCGCTGCTCCGAGTTCCAGGGGCCAGGATTGCCAGTGCCGTGCAAAATCTGGTTGAGCTCGGGATCATAGGTGATCCAGCCCCACATGCTGCCGCCACCGATTTTCCAGGCGTCGCGCGGCCAGGTTTTCACGCCGAGATCCCTGCCGCGATCGCTGGCATAGAAAGGATGGAAGCCCGGCCCGATCAGCACGTCCTTGTCCGGCCCGCTATTATAGGCTTTCCACACCAGTTTGCCGGATCTTTCATCGAGCGCCGCCACCCAGCCACGCACCCCCATCTCGCCACCGGAATCGCCTACGAACACTTTGCCGTCGGCTACCAGCGGTGCCATGGTGATGGTCTCGCCCTTGTTGATATTGCCGAGCTGGGTTTTCCACACCGGCTGGCCGGTCTTCACGTCGAGCGCGATCGTCTGGCCGTCGAGCGTGTTGAAAATATATTTGCCGTTGCTCACCGTGCCGCCGCGATTGACCAGGTCGCAGCAGGCCACGCCCTGCGCGGCAGGCGCGGGCTTGGGGCTATATTTCCATTTGAGCGGCGCGCCTGGCTTGGTGAGATCGAGCGCGTAGACATAGTTGGGAAAGGCCGTGACGACATACATGGTGTTGCCGGCCACAATGGGCGCAGCCTCCTGGCCCTTGTTGACGCCGAGGGAGAAGGTAACGATCGGCTGCAGGTTGCGAACATTGCCGCTGTTGATCTCGGCCATCGCCGAGAAGCGGGTGGAGGCATAGTTCTTGGACGGCATCGTCCATTGCCCGTCATCTTTCGGAGCGCCGACCGGATTGGCGCTGGTGCGGCCGGCCTGAGGCGTCGGCGGGGCAAGCGCGCGGCCGATCTGCTCGCGCGTAAACACTTCGCTGGCAGGGACCGGATCGGGCACTTTCTGCGCGGCCAGCGATACCGGAACAAGGCTGCTCGCGACAAGCGCGTAAATTACTCTTTTCATTGCTTTTCCAGTGCAAGATGGAGGCTCAATTCGCGCATCGCGGCACCCGCAACGGATCGAGATTTGAATCGCTCCAGAAGCTGACCGGAAAGTGGAGGGGAACCACAATAAGCTTGTGCTGGTTGCACAACCCTCTCCCGTTTATGTCAGCCCTGTAATGGCTATTGCATCAATTGGTTCCGGAATGTGGTTAACAGCACAATGGCAAGAGATCGGCGCTTCGACGAGACCGGAATGCTTCTGCGCGCAGGAGGAGGATTCAGCTTGCACTGCGATCATGGCCGCAGCGTTCAGCTCGAACTGCACCGCGTGCCTGTCGATCATGTTGAAAAGCGCGTCCGCGTGGTCGGCTTACTGACCGAGGAGGGCGTGGTCGATGTCGAGGGCGTGTCCTCCGCTTAGCGGAGGCTCATGGCGTGCGATCGCCGCTGCTTTCCACCGCCGCAGCACGCATGAAAAAAAGGCGCCCCCGCTTCCGCAGGGGCGACCTGTCATCGAGCGGCGCCGCCAGCGGCGGCACCGGCGCGATCGTTCTGGATCAGCCTACCGGCTTGAGATGGGCCGAGATGTGCTTGTTCATCTCGAACATCGAGGCCTTCTTCTTCCCGAAAATCTTGGCGAGCTTGTCGTCGGCCAGGATTTCCCGCTTGTCCTTGGGGTTCTGCAAGTCGTTCTTTTTGATGTGATCCCATACCTTGCTGACCACTTCGCTGCGCTTCAGCGGCTTGTCGCCGACGATGGCGCTGAGTTCCGGAGAGGGCTGTACCGGCCGGTTGAGGCCATCAGTCTTCCCCTGTTTGGTCGTCTCTTTGCCTGATTTGGCAGCCATGTTCGAATCTCCTCGTCCGGTGGCGGGGGAAACTGCCAGAAATCACTGCTACCCCCAAGTGTTTTTCGATCCAAGCAAAGCAGTTTGCGAAGGGCATTTTCAAGATGATGTTAGCCGCAGCAGGGTAAGCTTGGCCTTGCCGTGAACGCGTTGCGCCGCAATCTCATAACCTTCGAGCTCGACTGGCTCGTCCACGGCCGTCTCAATACTGGCCCAGCCGAGGGGCGCCAGCTTCAGCCGGGCTATCGCAACCTGGCCGAGGCCGCTTCGATAGGGCGGATCGCAGAAGGCCAAATCGAACGGGCCGCCTACGAAATGCTGGGCTGGCACGGCTTTGACGGTGGCATCCGCGCCAAGGAGCGCGACATTGGCGCGCAGCGCCTCGAGGGCGGCGCGGTCCTGCTCCACGAAGGTGCAATGGGCGGCACCGCGAGACAGGGCTTCGAGGCCAAGCGCGCCGGTGCCGGCAAACAGATCGACCACCTGCAACCCTTCGAAGCTGCCGATCCGGCTGGTCAGCATCGAAAAAAGCGCCTCGCGTGCGCGGTCACTGGTCGGTCGCGTATCGCGTCCCGGTGGCGCCTTCAGCGGGCGCCCCCGCCATTGGCCCGCAATGATGCGCATCTCAGGGCTTTTCTCGTCTGCCCGGCGACCCCGATGATTTTGGGTGGCGCTTTGGGACGGTCGCTGCGGGCGGGCGAGGCCTCGCGCCTTGGGCGGGCATTTTTTTGGAAACCGGCCCGTTCGGGCGTGCGCCGCGATCAACCGCCAGCGCGGACAAGCTCTTTCGGAACGCCACCAGATCGTGCTGACGTATTTCCTCGACGGCACCTGCGGGGAGATCGCCCAGCGCGAAGGGGCCATAGGCGATCCGGATGAGCCGCGAAACCCTGAGTCCGAGATGTTCGAGCACGCGGCGCACTTCGCGATTCTTGCCCTCGGTCAGCTTGAGTTCGATCCAGACATTGGCGCCCGTGCGGCGCTCTAGATTGGCGTCGATCGAACCATAGCGAACGCCGTCGATCTCGACGCCCTCGATCAGCTCTTCAAGCTGCGCCTGCGTGACATTGCCATAAGCGCGCGCGCGGTAGCTGCGGGTGACGCCGGTTGCGGGCAATTCGAGCTGGCGCTTGAGGCCGCCGTCGGTGGTCAGCAGCAACAGCCCCTCGGTATTGAGATCGAGCCGGCCGACCGGCATTACGCGCGGCAAATCCCTGGGCAGCTTGTCGTAGATGGTCGGCCGCCCCTTCGGATCGCGCTCCGTCGTAAGCAGGCCCGCCGGTTTGTGGAACCGGAAGAGGCGCGCCGGAGCGGGGGCGCTCACGGGCTTGCCATCGACCGTGATGCCGTGAAGCGACGTGAGCAGCGTCGCGGGTGTATCCAGGGCCACGCCGTCTTTCGCGATCCTGCCGTCGGCGATCATGCGCTCGATCTCGCGCCGGGAAGCAATGCCGGCGCGCGCGAGCAGCTTGGCGATGCGCTGGGGTTCGCGCGCGGGCTTGGTAGATGTGGCCATAGGCTAGCCCTTGGGATCAATCTCCAATCCGTGCAAGCCATGTTCGGGAGTATGGGCCGGCGCGTGGGGCGGTTCGATCTCGGGCGGCTCCAGCGCCTCGATCGCGCCTTCCCAACGCGCGACCGCGATGCTGGCCACCGCGTTGCCGACCACATTGGTCGCCGAGCGGCCCATGTCGAGGAAATGATCGACCGCGAGAATGAGAACGAGGCCGGCTTCGGGGATATGGAAAAAGCTGAGCGTTGCGGAAATGACGACGAGGCTCGCCCGCGGTACGCCGGCCATGCCCTTCGATGTGACCATCAGCAGCAGAAGCATCGTCACTTCTTGGCCAAGGCTCAGATCGATGCCATAGGCCTGCGCGATGAAGATCGTCGCGAAGGTGCAGTACATCATCGAGCCATCGAGGTTGAACGAATAGCCGAGCGGAAGCACGAAGCTGGCTATGCGTCGCGGAACGCCGAAGCGATCGAGCGCTTCCAGCGTGCGCGGAAAGGCAGCTTCTGAAGACGCGGTCGAAAAGGCGAGCAGGACTGGCTCGCGAATGTAGCGGATCAACAGGCGGGCGCGGCGCCCGACGATCAGAAAGCTCGCGGCAAACAGCAGGCACCAGAGCACCAGCATCGCGAAATAGAAGCCGCCCAGGAATTTGCCGAAGGTGGCAAGGATGGCGAGGCCCTGCTCGGCGACCGCGACCGTGACCGCCGCGAACACCGCCAGCGGCGCGACCCGCATCACATAATCGGTGATCTGAAGCATGATCTGGCTCAGCGCTTCGACGCCGCGAAGGACCGGCGCCGCCTTCTCACCAATGGCAGTCATCGCCACGCCGAAGAAAAGGGCGAAGACCACGATCTGGAGAATCTCATTGTTCGCCATCGCCTCCACCACGGATTTGGGGACGAGATGGGTCACGAAATCCTTGAGGGTGAAGCTGGCGGATTCCACAGCATGCGGTGCCGAGGCGGCCCTAGCCAGCGTATCGCCCGTAAAGGCACCCGCGCCAGGCTGAAGGAGATTGACGAGAATCAGCCCGAGGGTCAGCGAAACCAGGCTCGCGCACAGAAACCAGCCGATCGACCGGACGCCGATCCTGCCCAGGGCGGCGCTATCCCCCATATGCGCAATGCCGCTCACCAGCGTTGCGAACACCAGTGGGGCAATGATCATCTTGATCAGCCGGAGGAAGAGATCGGTGACGATGCCGAGATGGCTGGTGATGCCCTCAAGCGTTTCAGGATCAGTGACGAGGTGATTGAGGAGAAATCCGAGGACGGTGCCTGCCACCATTGCCAAAAGAATGAAGAAGGTCAGCTTTTTGGCCATGCGGCGATCCCCTTGAGCATGCCGTTGTCGCGATGGCGGCACGCATGGTCAAGCGCCAGTGCTGGGGCGTGGAACAAAGGGGCATTGCGGCGATTGACCGGTCAGGATGGGAGATAAAGAAAAATGCTGTTCGACTCGCGTGCGCGGACGATCAATCGCCTGCTGATCGTGGAGGACGAGCCGCTGGTCGCATTCGATACTGAGCATGGCCTTTCCGAGGCCGGCTACGAGATTGTCGCCACCGTCGATCGTGTCGAGGATGCTCTTCGCGTTATCGAGCAGGAAGAGCTGGATCTCGTGCTGGCTGACGTCGCCTTGTCCGAAGACGGCAATGGCATCGAAGTGGCCAAGGAAGCCAGCCGGAAAGGCGTGGCCGTCTTGTTCGTCACCGCCTTATGCCCGATCGAGGCGCAGCAGTTCGCCGTGGGCTGCCTCGCGAAACCCTATCGCCCGCGCGACTTGCTGGTCGCACTGGAAGCGATCGAAGCGCAGCGCCAGGGCAAGCGGATGCGGCGCCTGCCGGAGGGGCTGAGCCTGTACGGAAGCTGCGACGAGGGTCAAAATTAAGCTTGCGGATGCGGCAAATCGTCCACATCTGATTGTGGCCGAAAGGCAACAATCTTCGTGGGCGAATAGGGCTGATGGCGGATCTATATTCTACGCTGGGAGTAGCGCGCGGCGCGGACGACGCGGCGATCAAGAAAGCGTATCGAAAGCTCGCCAAGGAGCTCCATCCCGATCGGAACCAGGAGAACCCAAAAGCGGCCGAGCGCTTCGCCGAGGTAACCTCGGCTTATGATCTGCTGTCCGACAAGGATAAGCGCGCCCAATATGATCGCGGCGAGATTGACGAGAACGGCAACCCCAAGATGCCGTTCGGCTTTGGCGGGGCAGGCGGACCGCAGGGCGGGTTCCGCCACGGACAGGGTAACGCGCATTTCGAGTTCGGCGACGCCGATCTCGGCGATATCTTCAGCGGAATTTTCGGCGGCGGCGGCGCGCGGGCGCGCGGTCCGGGCGGCAACTTTGGCGGCTTCGGGGGACGTGCCCGCAAAGGCGCGGACATCGGCTATCGATTGCAAGTGCCGTTCGAGGACGCCGCGGCGCTCAAGCCGCAGCGCGTAACCCTGTCGAGCGGGAAAACGATCGATCTCAAGCTTCCGGCTGGCGTCGAAACCGGCACGCAGATGCGGCTGTCGAACCAGGGCGAGGAAGGCCCCGGTGGCACCGGCGATGCGATCGTCACGATCGAGGTGCGGCCGCACCGTTTCTTCGAGCGCGAGGGCGACGATGTCCGGCTCGACCTTCCGATTACGCTCTCCGAGGCCGTGAAGGGCGGGGCGGTCAAGGTTCCCACGGTGGAAGGCGCGGTCATGCTGACGGTTCCGGCCGGATCGACCAGCGGCAAAACGCTCCGTCTCAAGGGCCGCGGTTTTCACAAGAAGGGCGGGGGGCGTGGCGATCAGCTCGTCACGCTGATGATCGACATTCCTCCCGACGATCCAGCGCTCAAGAGCTTTGTGGAAACATGGCACGGCGGAGGCAACCCGCGCGCTTCGCTCGGTGTTTAGCCGAGTGTGAAGGACGTTTCCCCCGCATCTCCCGAAGAAAGGGCAAGGACGGAGGCGCGCGGCGGCTTCGTCCGCCACCTCGACAAGATCGGCCCGGGTACGCGAACCTATGAAGTCGCCAAACGGGTGGTGATCGGCGTCTATTCGGACGGTTTCATTCATGCCGGAAACCTCGCCTATCTAGCATTGCTCACGCTTTTTCCCTTTTTCATCATCATGGCGGCGGTGGCGCAGATCTTCGGCCATGGCCCCGAAACGATGGTCGCGGTGCGCTCCTTTCTCAGGACGGTGCCGCCAAGCGTCGCCGAACTCCTGACCAAGCCGATATCGGACGTGCTGGCGGCGCGAACAGGTTCCTTGCTCTGGCTGGGCGCGCTGGTCGGGCTTTGGTCGGTCGGGAGCTTCATTGAGACCATTCGCGACATCTTGCGGCGCGCTTATGGCACGCCCTTCTCGCGCAGCTTCTGGCATTACCGGCTGAGTTCGATTGCGTTCATTGTCTTGTCCGTCATTCTCGCCCTGACGGCCTTCAGTTTGCAGGTGACGATCGTGGCGATCGAGCAGTTTGTTTATCGCATCCTCCCCTTTGCGAGGGACATCACGGATCTGATCAGGCTTTCGAAGCTGTTGCCGCTCGCGATGATGATCGGCGCGCTTTACGTGATCTTCTATTCGCTTACGCCGTCCAAATATCGTTACAGCGCCTGCCCAAAATGGCCCGGCGCGCTGTTCACGGCATTGTGGTGGATGGCGGTGACGCTTGTGCTTCCCGTCATTCTGGGTTGGCTTGGAAGCTATGATCGCACTTACGGGAGCCTCGCCGGAGTGATCATTGCGTTGATATTCTTCTGGTTCGTGGGGCTGGGGCTGGTTTTTGGCGCACATCTCAACGCGGCACTGGCGGAATCCCCTGAACCAACGCTAAAGGACGGCCAACCGACAAGCTGAGGGAGAAAAAATGGCCGGCTTGATGCAGGGAAAGCGGGGTCTGATCATGGGCCTTGCCAATGATCGATCGCTTGCCTGGGGCATTGCGAAGGCCCTGCACGCGCAGGGCGCCGAAATGGCGTTCAGCTACCAGGGCGAAGCGCTCGAGCGGCGCGTGCGGCCGTTGGCGGCTGAAGTGGGTTCCGATTTTCTGATCGATTGCGACGTGTCCGATATGGGGGCGCTCGATGCCGCCTTCGAGGTCCTGGGCGCCAAATGGCCGACGATCGATTTCATCGTCCATGCGATCGGCTTTTCGGACAAGAACGAGCTGCGCGGCCTCTATGTGGATACCAGCCTCGACAATTTCCTGATGACGATGAACATCTCTGCCTACAGTTTCGTGGCCGTGACGAAGCGGGCGCGAGCGATGATGCCGAATGGCGGCTCGGTTTTGACCTTGACCTATTATGGCGCGGAAAAGGTCGTGCCGCATTACAACGTCATGGGCGTCGCCAAAGCCGCGCTGGAAACGTCGGTCAAATATCTCGCGATGGATCTCGGCCCCGAGAATATCCGGGTCAACGCGATTTCCGCGGGCCCGATCAAGACGCTGGCTGCAAGCGGCATCGGCGATTTCCGTTACATCCTCAAATGGAACGAGCTGAATTCGCCGTTGCGCCGAAATGTGACGATCGAAGATGTCGGAGGCGCCGGCGTTTACTTTCTTTCGGACTTGTCTAGCGGCGTGACAGGAGAGATTCATCATGTCGACGCAGGCTATAATGTCATTGGCATGAAGGCCGAGGATGCGCCAGATATAACCTTGGCTTAGCTTATTGGAGGAGGGGGCGATGAAGTTGCGGTTTTACGGTGCCAGTATGATCCTGATATCCGCCATTGCGGGATCTGTGAGCGTGCCGGCCAGCGCCGAGCCGACATTCGTTTCCGGCCTCGAACTCATGCAGCAATGCTCGACCAGACGCGCCAATGCCTTCGACGCCTGCAACAACTATATTCGCGGGGTGGCGGACAGCTATTCGGAAACCAGCCTCGACGGCTCGACCTTTGCGTACAAGCTCTGCTTCCCGGTTGGGGTGGATGATTCGGTTCTGGTAAATACGGTGCTGGATTATATGAAGCTCAAAAGCACCAATTTGCAGACCAAGGCGAGCAGGGTGGTTGGCGCGGCGCTGGCCGCGCGCTTCTCCTGTAAATGATATGAGCTTCAACAGCTTCGGACGCGTATTTCGTTTCTCGACCTGGGGCGAAAGTCATGGCCCTGCGCTTGGCGCGGTCGTGGACGGCTGCCCGCCGGGGTTGCCCTTGAGCGAAGACGATATTCAGCCCTGGCTCGACAAGCGCCGGCCGGGCACGTCGCGTTTCACCACCCAGCGCCAAGAGCCTGATCGGGTCCGCATTCTTTCCGGCATCTTCGAAGGACGAACAACAGGGACACCGATCTCGCTGATGATCGAGAATGTCGATCAGCGCTCGAAGGATTATTCCGACGTCGCCAAAGCCTATCGTCCGGGGCACGCCGATTACGCTTATGATCTGAAATATGGCTTTCGCGATTATCGTGGCGGCGGCCGCTCCTCCGCGCGGGAGACCGCAGCGCGCGTCGCTGCCGGGGCGGTGGCGCGGCAGGTGATCGCTGGTGTCAGGATCAGGGCCTATCTCGTCGAGCTTGGGGGCGATCCGATCGACCGTTCATTGTTCGACGATACCCAGATCGACAATAATCCCTTCTTCTGCCCGGATGCCCATGCTGCTGCACGCTGGGAGAATTTGGTGGACGATGCCCGCAAGCGCGGCTCCTCGCTCGGCGCGGTGATCGAGTGCACCGCTGAGGGCGTGCCGCCAGGGTGGGGTGCACCGCTTTATGCGAAGCTCGACAGCGAGCTTGCCGCCGCGATGATGAGCATCAATGCCGTCAAAGGCGTCGAGATCGGCGAGGGCTTCCAGGCCGCACGGCTGACCGGCGAGACCAATGCCGATGCGATGCGGCCGGGCAATGACGGGCGACCGGTCTTTTTGTCGAATCATGCAGGCGGCGTGGCTGGCGGTATATCGACCGGGCAGCCTCTCGTCGTGCGGGTGGCGCTCAAACCCACATCCTCGATTCTCACGCCGGTCGAAACCATAGACCGCGAAGGCGCAGCGACCGAGATCATGACAAAAGGGCGGCATGATCCGTGCGTCGGCATCCGCGCTGCGCCCGTCGTCGAAGCGATGATGGCGTTGGTGCTTGCCGATCAGAAGCTGCTTCACCGCGCGCAAACGGGAAAATGAGCGAAGAGCGGGTCGCCCGCCGGCTCCGCATCCATGGGCGTGTGCAGGGCGTCTACTATCGTGGCTGGATGGTTGAGCTGGCCGAAAGGCTCGGACTGGACGGCTGGGTCCGCAACAGGATCGACGGGACAGTCGAGGCCCTCGCGGTTGGATCGACCGAAGCAGTCGAAACGCTAATCGCGGCATGCCATGACGGCCCTCCTGCTGCGCGCGTGGATCTTGTGGAGGTCGAGACGGCGCAGGGTATCGTGGCGGCAGGCTTTTCCCAGAAGCCGACCGTATGATCAGCTGTCGCTCAGGAAATCCTGCTTTACCGCGATATCGATGCCATTGCCGATAGGAAGCAGCGTCGACAACATGCCAGGAGTGGCGCGCACGGCGGCCCGGTACGTCTCCGCATCCTTTCGCGCCTGGGGTGGAAATGTCATGTTGTCTGCCAGGATGGTACCGCTCGGACCGAGCAGCGGCGCAACCCGATGGAAGCACGGGACGTAAAGATCCTTCCACAAATCCATCAGCACGAAATCGACAGGTCCCGGCTGACCTTCGAGCAGCTCGACGGCATCACCCAATTTGAACTCGACATAATCGCTCAAGCCTGCGCGCTGCAGTCGCTCGCGAGCATAGGCCTGTTTGTTGGCCGCAACGTCGTAGCTATAGACTTTGCCGCCCGTCGCTTTCGCCGCGTCCGCGAGGAACAAGGTCGAGTAGCCGTAAGACGTGCCAAGCTCGACGATGATGTGCGCGCCGAGCCCGACGACAAGCGCATGCATGAGCCTTCCGACGTCCTCGCCGACCGGAATCAGGAGATCATTCACGTCTGCTGCCTGGAGGGCTTGGGGATCGTGCACGATCGGATCCTCGCGCGCCAGCCGCTCGTTATATTCGGCGAGTACGGCTACGAAACCAGGGTCTTCGAGCGCCATGGTTGCTCCTCAATCAGCGAAAGGGTCCCGCACAAGGATCGTATCCTCCCGCTCGGGGCTGGTCGATACCAGCGCGACCGGGCATCCGATTAATTCCTCGATCCGGCGCACATATTTGATGGCTTGTGCAGGCAGTTGCGCCCAGCTGCGGGCGCCGGCGGTCGATTGGCTCCAGCCCTCGATCGTTTCGTAAATGGGCTCGGCGCGCGCCTGATCCTGCGGATGGGGCGGCAGATAATCATAGTGGTGGCCGTTGACCGTATAGCCCGTGCAGATGTTGAGCTCGGCGAAACCATCAAGCACGTCCAGCTTAGTGAGCGCTACGCCGGTCACACCCGACACCGCCACTGACTGGCGCACCAGCACCGCATCGAACCAGCCGCAGCGGCGCTTGCGCCCGGTCACCGTGCCGAACTCATGGCCGCGCTCGCCGAGCCGCTGCCCGGTTTCGTCGGTAAGTTCCGTCGGAAAAGGCCCGGAACCGACGCGGGTCGTATATGCCTTCACAATGCCCAGCACGAAGCCCGCCGCGCTCGGGCCGAGGCCGGAGCCGCCGGCAGCCGTGCCTGCGATGGTGTTGGAAGAGGTGACAAACGGATAGGTGCCGTGATCGACGTCCAGAAGAACACCCTGGGCGCCTTCGAACAATATGCGGTCGCCGCGCGCCTTGGCCTGGTTAAGCGTGAGCCAGACCGGCTTGGCGAAGGGCAGGATGAAATCGGCGATGTCCCGCAGGTCGGCCATCAACCGCTCGCGATCGATCGGTCCTTCGCCGAACCCGGCACGCAGGGCATCGTGATGCGCACAGATACGATCGAGCTGAAGCTCGAGATCATCGAGATGGGCAAGGTCGCAAACCCGAATCGCACGGCGGCCGACCTTATCCTCATAGGCCGGGCCGATGCCCCGCCGGGTGGTGCCAATTTTGCCGGCGCCCGAGGCATCCTCCCGGAGCCCGTCGAGATCGCGATGGAAGGGAAGAATCAGCGGGCAGGTTTCGGCCACCTGCAGGTTGTCGGGTGTCATCGTAACGCCCTGATTCTTGAGCTTGCCGACCTCATCGCGGAAATGCCAAGGATCGAGCACGACACCGTTGCCGATCACCGAGAGCGTGCCGCGCACGATGCCCGAGGGCAGCAGGCTCAGCTTGTAGGTCTGATTGCCGACGACGAGCGTATGGCCAGCATTATGCCCGCCCTGGAAGCGCACCACGACGTCGGCGCGCTCCGCCAGCCAGTCTACGATCTTACCCTTGCCTTCATCGCCCCATTGGGCACCGATGACGGTTACATTGGCCACGTGGCTCCCCTTTGCTTGCAAGCGGGCGCTGCCTATTGGATGCGGGCCTTCGCGTCCATGCCTATGTGCCGAATCATGCGCGGGAGAACCGATCTGCGTGTCCTAATCGCCTCGATGGCGCTGCTAGCCACCGCCTGCCAGGCTGGGCCGCCCGAAATGAAGAGCGGCGCCGAAGCCTATGGCAGCGCGGAAAAGCAGGTGCTCGATATATATTGGACGCGCGAGGGGCCGCCCGCGCCGCTTATCCTGTTCATCCATGGCGGCGGCTGGTCGATGGGATCAAAAAAGGACGGTGAGAGCGGGCAGCCGGGCTATTTCGTAACGCAGGGCTATGCCTATGCCTCGCTCGACTATCGCCTCGTGCCCGATGTCAAGGTTGAGGATCAGCTCTCCGACGTTGCGCGTGCCTTGCGCTGGCTCGTGAAACATGGCCGGGCGTTCAATATCGATACGCGCCGGATCATTCTCGTCGGGCATAGTTCGGGGGTCCATCTCGCGGCGCTTATCGCGACCGATCCTGATTGGTTGAAACGCGCTAGCGTGCCGTTTGATTCGATCAGAGGTGTGATCTCGCTCGATGGGGCAGGGATCGACGTGCCGGGGATCATGGCGGCCGGGGCGATCACGTCGCATTTTTATGCAGACGCGTTCGGCGCGGAAGTCGCGCGACAGACCCGGCTCTCGCCGCAAGCGCATGTCGGATTGCCCGACGCGCCGCGCTGGCTGTTCCTCTACGATCAGGCGCATAATCCGGCGGCCGGCTTTTTTGCGGAGCGCTTCGCGCAGTCGGTGCGGCAGGAAGGGGCGGCGGCGCGGGTCGTAGCAATCCCCGATACCACACACATGCGCATGCTCAGCACGCTCGGCAAAGAGGAAAACCCGGCGACGATCGCGGTCGACGCCTTTTTGAAAGAAGCGATCGGATCGCGCAACGCGCGGCCTCAATAAGGCTTAGCGATGCCATCCTGAAGAAGATGGGTGCAACCAAGCGCTTGTCCATCGTCCTCTGCCGACAGTGCTGCAATCGTTATCCAGCCCTCTTTGCGTAAGGCAGCCGCCGCCGCTTGATGGCTACCAAGGGGGATGAATATGCGGTGCCGCGGCTCCTGGCCGAGGCCCGCATCGACGAGCGGGTCAAGGAAGAGCGAAAAGCCTACCGCCTCCTCCTCGCCGCCCTCGGCGTCCACGATGGTATAGGCACCCCCGCGGCCAATTTCCCCAGAAAGACCGTTTCCGAACAGAGAAAAGCCGATCCAGCTTTGATATTCGAAGCCATGCTGTTCGGTCGGATCGAGCGTGAGCGTGGCCCGCTCACCGATGGCGGCAGCGATCGTATCGATCGCCTCGAGTCGGGACTTGAGCATGGCGGCACCATCAAGGTCAGCTAAGCGCGCGCGTGCCGATGCCACTGGTCCTGCAGCCTGCAGCAACGGCAGGTAAGCGCTGGCACCCAGCTCCGCCAGCGCCCCGGCATCCTTGGCGTCGAGTCGGTCGCGCACCGCGTCGATGCGGTCGGCGGGTAAGGGGAGCGGACCGGCGGCCAGCGTCTCGATGAGATTGGGCATGGTCAAATCCACGGTGATGCCGGAGACGCCGGCAACCTCGAGCGCCTCGATTGCAACCAGCAGCACTTCGATCACCGCGTTGGGCGTGGATGGCCCGATCAGCTCGGCCCCTGCCTGCGTCAGCTCCCGCACCGGCCGCAGTTGCGTGGCGCGCAACCGCAGCACCGGTCCGCCATAAGCGAGGCGGAGTGGACGTGGCCGATGCGCCATGCGCGTCACTGCGATGCGGCCGACCTGCGCTGTAATGTCCGGGCGAAGCGCCAGCGTCTGTTGCGAAATGGGGTCGACGAAGCGCAACAGATCGCGCGATCGGGCAGATTTCAGGCGCCCGACCAGGGTTTCCTCGAACTCCGCCAGCGGGGGCGCAACCCGTTCATAGCCGTGGCGGCTAATTGCCACGATAGCCCTGTGCAGCAGGCGCGAAGCTGCCTCCGCCTGCGGTGGCAGCCGGTCATGAAAGCCTTCCGGCAAAAGCCCGGGAGCAATGGTCATGCTGGCTCTTTAACGATTATTCTGGTGGACGCTACCAGGCCGAGTTCATTGAGACGGTATGACGCTGCGGCTGGGGAATTCCCGGGGTCACCGGCGGCCCCTCTCCTGCGCTTATATATTTATGTCCCAGCCGCAGCACATGAATTCCTACCGGAATTTCGCGCCAGCTAGGAGATCGGCACACAGCGAATCAAAACCATTCGGCGCTGAAACAGCACGTTAGAGCGCAAAACAAAGAAAGGGCCAGCTCCGAAGAGCCGACCCTGAAAAGTTTTTAGGAGAGGATGCCTGAAAGGCAGTTCCCTTGTGCAGCGCGTCAAATAATTTTGCAACTGCAAAAAGTCTCATCGTAATTGCAAAGATTGCATCGATCGTTTCAGAAGTGAAGCGATCGTGCGCGCTTGACGCCCGGGAGCGCATTCACCTTCGCCAGCAACCCTTCTTCGGCCGGCGTATCGAGCGATAGCAGGAGCACCGCCTCACCGCCCGCCCGACGCCGACCGAGGTGAAACGTCCCGATATTCACATTTTCCTGGCCAAGCGTGGTGCCGAGCCGGCCGATGAATCCCGGCGCATCCTCATTGACGATATAAAGCATCGAACCTGCCAGATCCGCCTCGACCTTGATGCCGAACAGCTCCACCAAACGCGGTTCCGCATTTGCGAACAAAGTTCCCGCGACCGAGCGCTCGCCTTCCTTCGTCTGAACCGAGACTCGGACCAGCGTGTGATAATCGCCCTCCCGATCGTGGCGAATCTCACGCACGTCGAGCCCCCGTTCCTTCGCGAGGAAAGGCGCATTCACCATGTTCACGGTGTCGGAATAAACCCGCATCAGGCCAGCGAGCACCGCGCTGGTGATCGGCTTCATGTTGAGTTCAGCAGCGGCGCCTTCGACCTCAACGTCGATCGAATTGAGCGCGCCGTGCGCAAGCTGGCCAACCAGCGAACCAAGCTTTTCCGCCAATGCCATATAAGGCTTCAGCTTCGGAGCCTCTTCGGCCGAAAGGCTCGGCACGTTAAGCGCGTTGGTGACGCCGCCGGTGATCAGGAAGTCCGCCATCTGTTCGGCGACCTGGATCGCCACATTGACCTGCGCTTCCGTCGTCGAGGCGCCGAGATGGGGCGTCGAAATGAACCCGGGCGTCCCGAACAGCGGCGAATCGCTGGCGGGCTCGGTGACGAACACGTCCAGGGCCGCGCCTGCAACATGACCCGAATCGAGCGCGTCCTTGAGCGCTGCCTCGTCGATCAATCCGCCGCGCGCGCAATTGATGATGCGCACACCCTTCTTGGTTTTCGCGAGATTTTCGCGGCTCAGGATGTTGCGGGTGCTGTCGGTGAGCGGCGTGTGCAGGGTGATGAAGTCGGCGCGCGCGAGCAGTTCGTCCAGCGTGACTTTTTCGATGCCCAATTCCAGCGCCCGCTCGGGCGTCAGGAACGGATCATAGGCGACCACCTTCATCCTCAGCCCGAGCGCGCGATCCGCGACGATCGAGCCGATATTGCCGGCGCCGATCAGGCCGAGCGTTTTGGACGTCACCTCGACGCCCATGAAGCGATTCTTTTCCCACTTGCCCGCCTGGGTCGATCTGTCGGCTTCGGGCAGGTCGCGAGCGAGCGCGAACATCAGCGCGATCGCATGCTCCGCCGTCGTGATCGAATTGCCGAATGGCGTGTTCATCACGACGATGCCGGCGGCGGAGGCGGCCGGAATGTCGACATTGTCGACACCGATCCCGGCGCGGCCGATCACCTTCAGGTTCTTGGCGGCCGCGATTACGTCCTTGGTCACTTTGGTCGAGGAACGAATGGCGAGGCCGTCATAGTCACCAATCATGGCGATCAGCTCGTCCTTGGTCTTGCCGGTGATCTCGTCGACCTCGACGCCGCGCTCGCGGAAGATCTGGGCGGCGCGGGGATCCATCTTGTCGGAAATAAGGACTTTGGGCATTGTTTCTGCCTTTCTGTTTCTACCTTGCCCCAGGCGATAGCCGGGGGTTCATGTCGGCGGTGCGTATGCGTGGATTGAAGCTGGCCCGGCATTCGCCAGGCAAATGACGAAGCTGAGGTTTAGCCGCGAGCCTTAGCCCAGGCCCAATCGAGCCAGGGGCCCAGCGCTTCGATATCGCTGGTCTCGACCGTCGCGCCGCACCAGACCCGCAGGCCCGGAGGGGCGTCGCGATAACCGGCAACGTCGTAAGCGGCATCTTCGGCTTCGAGCAGCGAAGCCATCTTCTTGACAAGTGCGAGCTGCGCCTCGTCATCCAGACCGATCACGGCTTCGTCAGCGAATTTGAGGCATACGGACGTGTTGGAGCGGCTCCCCGGATCCTTGGCGAGATGATCGATCCACGCCGTTTTCTGCACCCATGCGTCAAGCGTGGCGAGATTATCGTCGGCCCGCTTGATCAGCGCACGCAGGCCGCCGACCGATTTCGCCCATTCTAGCGCGAAGATATAGTCTTCGATCGCCAGCAGCGACGGTGTGTTGATCGTGTCGCCCTTGAAGATGCTCGCGTTGAACTTGCCGCCTTTGGTCATGCGGAAAACCTTGGGCAACGGCCACGCCGGCGTATAGCTTTCGAGACGCTCGACCGCGCGGGGCCCGAGGATCAGCACGCCATGCGCGCCTTCGCCGCCAAGCGCTTTCTGCCAGCTATAGGTCACGACATCGAGCTTTTCCCAAGGGATATGCTGGGCGAAGCAGGCTGAGGTGGCGTCGGCAATCATCAAGCCTTCGCGGTCGTCGCGGATCCAATCGCCGTTCGGCACGCGCACGCCCGAGGTGGTGCCGTTCCAAGTGAAGACGACGTCGGTGGATTGATCGATCTGGCTGAGATCGGGCAGCTCGCCATAGGGCGCCTTGGCGATCTTGGCATCGAGCTTCAGCTGCTTGACGACATCGGTGACCCAACCTTCACCGAAGCTCTCCCAGGCAACCATCGTCGCCGGACGCGCGCCCAGCAGGCTCCACAGCGCCATTTCGACCGCGCCGGTATCGGAGCCGGGAACGATGCCGATATGATGGGTCGCGGGCACCCCGAGAATATCGCGGCTAAGCTCCATCGCATGGACGATGCGGCTCTTGCCGAGTTTCGAACGGTGCGAGCGGCCGAGCGAACCTGTGGCGAGCTTCTCAGCCGACCAGCCTGGAGGTTTGGCGCAGGGCCCGGATGAAAAATGGGGACGGGCCGGCTTCGCCGCCGGCTTGGGGAAGTCAGTCATGTCAGTCTCTCCTTGCAGAGAGCACGCGCCGCGTTGGGACGGCGTGGCCCGCCGGCGCTTCTAGTCGCGTCCGCCGCGATGTCAACTAATGTGGCATTAACTATGAGATGATCGAAAAACTGGTTCGGTCCAGCTCGTATGGCGAACATTCCGACTCGCAATTTCACAGCCGGCAATTGCTTTCGGCGAAGAGCCGACGCACTTGCGTTTGATGCGCAAGCGGGGGATCGCACTTCTGCTCATGGTTGCGGCCTGCGTTGGTCCGTCGGAACAGCGTCATGGCCGCTTGCCCGCCCCGCGACAGCCAGCCGAGCCCGATCTCAGAATGTGCCTTGCTGATCTCCAGGCCACCGGTGCGCGTTTCCAGTTGTTGCCGGATCGTACCTTCTCGCCCGGCTGTTCGGCGACCAGTTCGGTTAAGCTGCTTGCGGTGGGTATACCGGTGACCAATCTCGGGGCAGTCAGATGCGGGCTGGCGGTTCCGTTCACGCGCTGGGTGCAGACTGCGGTTCAGCAGGCGGCGCGGGCGTGGCTGGATAGCCCCGTCGTCAAGATCGAGAGCTTTGGCAGCTATGCCTGCCGCCCGGTCAACGGCATCGCCGGCGGCAAGCTTTCCGAGCATGCGCAGGCAAATGCCGTGGATATCGCCGCCTTCAATCTGGCGAATGGTCGCCGTATCACCGTGGAGCGGGATTGGAACGGTCCCGACGCCAATGCGCGATCCTTCCTGCGCGCGCTGCATCAATCGGCGTGCCGGCGGTTCAGCGTGGTGTTGGGCCCCGACGCCAACGCATTCCATTATAATCACTTCCATTTCGATATGGGGCCGGGGCCTTATTGCCGCTGAGACCGCCCGCTTGCAAAATCGTAACCATGATCGCCATAGGCTTGCCGCCATGACAGACCAGAAACTTCCAAAACGAATTTTCCCGCGGGCCAAGGAAGATGCGGCTTCGGCCAGCCGCGTCGCTTCCACGCGGCAGACCGAACATTCCGCCTATCGGCTGGCGTTCCAGGATAAGGACTTCCTGCTTCGCGAAGATTTGCGGCCGGTTCGTTTCCAGCTCGAACTGCTGAAGCCGGAGCTCTTGCTTGATGAGGCCGGGATCGCCTCCACCTTCGTATTCTATGGCTCGGCGCGGATCCCCGATCCCGACGACGCCGATCGGCTGGTGGAAGCAGCCAAGACCGAAACGCAGCAGATCATCGCGCAGAAGCTCAAGGACAAGGCGAAATATTATGACCAGGCGCGCAGACTGGCCCGATTAGCCAGTGCGACGCCGACGGACGCTGATGGCAAGCGGCATCTGGTGGTCTGTTCGGGCGGCGGCCCCTCGATCATGGAAGCCGCCAATCGCGGCGCGCACGATCTAGGGGCCGATTCGATCGGCCTGAACATTGTGCTTGCGCATGAGCAACTGCCCAATGATTTCGTCACGCCGTCGCTCTCGTTTCAGTTCCACTATTTCGCGCTGAGGAAGATGCATTTCCTGTTGCGGGCGCGCGCCGTCGCCGTGTTCCCCGGCGGGTTCGGCACGTTCGATGAGACCTTCGAGCTGCTCACGCTGATGCAGACCGGCAAGATCGCGGTGATGCCGGTGCTGTTATTCGGGACCGATTTCTGGAAGCGCGTCGTCAATTTTCCCGCGCTGGTGGAGGAGGGAGTGATCTCCCCCACCGATCTCGACCTGATCCACTTTGTGGAAACCGCCGAAGAGGCGTGGAAGATCGTGCAGGATTTCTACGCGAAGGATTGAAGCTCCGGCGAAGCTTGCCGCCTACTTCTTGCCTTCGGCAGCGCCTTCGCCCTTGCCCTCGCCGGCGGTCGCCGTGGGCACGGCGGGAGCGCGGCCCTGGGCGTTCGGCTGCTGGGTCGCCTCGGCAGCCTTCGGGTTGGCTTCGGCGCCCGGACCAGCAGGATTGGCCTGCGCGCCGCCCTTGTCGGCATTGGCGGGCGGTGCTGACGGCAGCGGCTTGGGCGCATCGCTTTGCTTGTTGAGGTAAGCGATCACATTGGCGCGATCTTCGGGCTTGGACAGGCCAGCGAAGGTCATCTTCGTTCCTGGCGCGAAAGCCTTGGGGCTCTTCAACCAGGCGAACAGGCTGTCCCAATCCCAGTTGCCGCCCTTGCTTGACAGCGCGTCGGAGAAGGCAAAGCCGTTGGCACCCTTGCCGATCGGCTCGCCGACGACGCCATAAAGATTCGGCCCGAGCGCGTTGGGGCCGCCCTTGTCCGCATTGTGGCAGGCCGCGCATTTCTTGAAGACGTCAGCGCCCTTGGCCGGATCGGCCGAAGCCAGATAAAAGGCGGCCGGCTGCTCGGCGGCGGCACCGCCGCCTTCGTTTTCGGCCTCGACGCCTTCGACGACATAGCCCATCTTCTCGGGACGCTCGGCGCGAAAATATTCCCCGGTTACGATCGAAAGGCCGAGGGCGACGATGCCGCCCGCAAGCACCCACCCGGCAATCGTATTCGCGCGATCGTTCATGCCCCGTCCCGTTGCTCAAGGTTCCGCACGTCGGCCGCGCGAAAATCGCGCTCCCTTTAGAGTCGGTTCTCGGGCTTCGCAAGCCGCCCTTGCGATTGGCCGGTGCTGCCCGTAAGCGCTGCCCCGCATATGGAAAACTATCCCGCTCCCGCGCGCGCATTGGTGGCGCAGATGGTTGCCGCCGCTACTGCGGAGCCCGCGCGCGGCGTCACCTTTCAGGGGGCGCCCGGCGCCAATTCCCACATCGCGATCATGCAGGCGATGCCCGATGCGCTGCCGATGCCCTGTTTCAGCTTCGAGGATGCGATCGATGCCGTGCGCGACGGGGTTATCGATCGTGCGCTGATTCCAATCGAAAATTCGCTCCACGGCCGCGTCGCCGACATTCACTTCCTGCTCCCGGAATCGGGGCTGGCGATTGTCGGCGAGCAATTTCTCACCATTCGCCACTGCCTGATGGGCCGGAAAGGCGCGGCCGTCCTGGAGGCGATGAGCCACCCGCAAGCGTTGGGGCAATGCCGCCATTGGTTGCGAAGCCAGGGGATCAAGCCGATCGCCTATCCGGATACCGCCGCCGCCGCCGCCGCCGTGGCTGAGATGAACAATGAGGGTGTTGCCGCAATCGCACCGGCGCTGGCTGGCGAGCTTTACGGGCTTGATCTGCTCGCCGAAGGCATCTCTGATTCTGACGATAACACCACCCGCTTCGTGTTGCTCGCGCGCGATCCGCTCGCCGAAATTCCCGAAGGGCCGGTGATGACGACATTCATCTTCGAGGTGAAGAATATCCCTGCGGCGCTGTACAAGGCGCTCGGCGGCTTCGCGACCAATGGCGTCAACATGACGAAGCTCGAAAGCTATCAGCGCGGAGCGAGCTTTGCCGCCACCGAATTCTACGCGGATATCGAGGGCAAGCCCGATGATCCGGCCGTCGCTCGTGCACTGGAGGAGCTTGCCTTCCACACCAAGTGGGTGCGCCTGCTCGGAACCTATCCGCAGGCGCGGCCGCGGACGATCCCGGCAGGCTAGGCGCCGTCGAGCCAGCGCCTCAATAGCGTATGGGCAATCGCGTAATGCGGTGGCGGCAGGAAGGGCGCGGCGGCATCGCCGGCAAGCGCGGCCGATACCGCATTCCTGTCACACCATATGGCATTTTCAAGCTCGTTAGTATCGAGCGTGATCGCATCGCTTTCAGCCTCGCCGATGCAGGCGATCATCAATGAGGAGGGAAAAGGCCAGGGCTGGCTCGCGACATAACGGATATTTCTCGCGATGACGCCGGATTCTTCCTTGAGCTCGCGCGCGACCGCCTCCTCGATCGATTCGCCGACTTCGATGAAACCAGCCAGCGCCGAATAAAAGCCTGCGGGGAATTGCGGCTGACGGCCCAGCAGCACGCGGCCTTCATATTCGGCGAGCATGATGACGACCGGATCAGTGCGGGGGAAATGCTGGGCTCCGCAATTCGAGCAGTGCCGCGCCCATCCGGCCCGGAAGATCTCGGTCGGCGTGCCGCAGTTCGCGCAGAACTTGTGTCGGTTGTGCCAGTCGACGAGGCTACGTGCGGCCGCGAAGGTCGAGGCTTCGCCGGGCGGCAGCATGCCCAGCGCCTGCATCAGCCGCGCGGATCGGGAGAAGCCGGAAGGCGCCGCCGCCAACGCAACGAAGCGCGGTTTGCTATCGATGAAGCCCAGCAAGGCGAGCTCGGTCTCGGCGGGAGCGTCGGCAAGCGATCCCCAGGCGAGCCCGCCGTCATCGGCGAGGCTGGGCTCCAGCCCGTCCAGCAGCAATAGCCGCGCTGAAAGGCTTGACCGCAATTCGGCAATCGCTTCCGGGTTTTCGCGAAGATGATCTGCCCGATCGAGGGGGCTGCCCGTGAAGCCGGGAGGATCGCGATCAGCCATTGTTGCTCCTTGTTGCCAGCGCCGCCGCCTTGGCGAAAAGCGTGGGCAGCCCGGCTTCGTCAATGCGCGCGATCGGCCACCAGATGCCATCCTTGTGATCGGCCCTGGCGTCGCTCCGGTAAACTTCGGCATCAAGTGCGAAATGGGTGAAGACGTGCCGGATCGTTCCGACCGAATGCCAGCTATCCGCTGCAGGCGCTTGGAAAAGACCAGGATCATCTTCGGTCCACGGGCCCGTGGGAAGCGCGATCATGCCGCCGAGTAAGCCCTTTTCCGGGCGGCGGCACAGCAGAACCTCGCCATTGCGTTCCGCCCAGAAGATGCTTCCGCGCTTCTGCGGTCGCGGCAGCTTGCGAGCCTTGAGCGGATAGCGCTCGGGCTCCGATCTTCCCGTACAGTGCTGCGCGATCGGGCAAAGCAGGCACCGCGGCGCGCGAGGGGTGCAAATGGTGGCGCCAAGATCCATCATGGCCTGCGCGAAATCGCCGCAGCGTTCGGACGGCGTGATGCGATCGATCAACGCGTGGAGTTCGGCTTTGGCCGCGGGGAGCGGCGAATCGCATGCGTACAGCCGTGCGATCACGCGCTCGACATTAGCGTCCATAACGACTGCACGCCGATCGAAGGCGATCGCTGCAATGGCAGCCGACGTGTAGCCACCAATGCCAGGCAGCGTTCGCAATAATTCTTCAGTGTCAGGGAATTGGCCGCTATATTTGTCGACGACTATTCGCGCGCAGGCGATCAGATTCCGCGCCCTGGCGTAATAGCCGAGGCCGGCCCAGGCCGTCATCAGTTCGGCTTCATCGGCCGCGGCGAGATCGAATATGGTCGGCCAGCGCTTCGAAAATTTCTCGAAATAGGGCTTCACCGCCGCGACGGTCGTTTGTTGAAGCATGATCTCGGAAAGCCAGATCCGATACGCTTCAGGCGCTGGCGTGCCCGGCGGCGAGCGCCAGGGCAATGCACGTGCATTGGAATCGTACCAGTCCAGCAGCTTGCACGCTATCTGTGGATAATTAGTCTCGTGACTGTCGACGGCCATGCCGGGCCTATGGCATGGAGAGCGCGATGAAGGAACGTCCGAAAAAGAATGGGAAGGCGGGAGAGGAACGCGTCGGCGGTCTGCGCGCTGTTGGTGACATGTTGCCGAGCGTGGGGGGCACCGCGTTCCGCCGCTTTGGGTTCGTGCAATCATCGGTGGTCAGTCGTTGGCGCGAAATTGTCGGTCCTCGCTATGCCGACGTATCCGCGCCCGAATCGATCCGCTTTCCCGCCGGCAAGCATAAGGATGGCGTGCTGACGCTGATGGTCGATAGCGCGCACGCGCCGATGATGCAGCATGTCGCGCCCACCATCATGGAGCGGGTCAATCGTTTCTTCGGCTATGGCGCGGTGGCGCGGCTGACGATTCGGCAGGGGCAGGTGGCCCCTCCTGCGCCACGCGCTTCGCCGCCCAGCCTGAGGCCGGTTCCAGCGGGGCTGGGCGATTCCCTGCGCGCGATTGGCGATCCCGAGCTTCGCGCCTGTCTCGAAGCCTTAGCGGGCGCGGTCGCGGCCTCAACTGGTGCTCCGAACTTCGAGGACGATAATCGATGCGCCTGAGCGCTCTCCTTGCTGCACTGCTGATGATGTTCTTGGTGGCCCCCGCGCAGGCCGTCACCAAGGACTGGAATCATGTCGTCGCGGCCACGCCGGCGGGTGGGTATCTAATCGGCAATCCGGCGGCTCCCGTTAAAGTTGTGGAATATTTTTCGCTGACTTGCCCGCACTGCCGGCATTTCGCCGAAACCGGGGTGGCCCCGCTGCGGGCCAACTATATCGCGAAAGGCAAGGTAAGCCTGGAACTCAGAAATTTCGTGCTCAACGGAGCCGATTTTTCGGCATCGATCCTGATGACCTGCGGGACGCCTGCACTGGCCGTTCACCTCTATGATGCGGTCTATGCCGATCAGGAGAAACTGTTCGCTGGAGCTTTTTCGCTCAAGCAGGACGCGTTGGATCGCATCGATGCCGCGCCGATCGACGCCAAGGCGGGCGCATTCGCGCGCGAAGCGGGCATCGATGTCTGGTTCGCGGCGCATGGCCTTCCCCTCAAGCAGGCAACTGCATGTCTTGCGGATCCGAAGCGGCAGCAGAGGCTGGTCGATCTGCGGACACAGGCGATCGAAAAACAGAATGTTCAAGGAACGCCGACCTTTGTGGTCAACGGCACGACCGTGAGCGGCACGGGATGGGATGATCTGGAGCCTGAAATCAAGACGGCGCTGGGCGGCTGAAAAGGAGTGAGGCAATGCATATCCGGTTCATAGCGGTGGCAGCGGCAATGCTGGTCAGCCTCGCCGCCTGCAACAAGAAAGCCGAAGACAAAGCTTCCCCCGCGCCGGCAACTTCGACAGCCGCCATTCCTGCTCCGGCCGGTAGCAAGTGGAGCGATCAGGTGACCGTCACGCCCGCGGGCGGCTATCTGATGGGCAGCCCCAACGCGCCGGTGAAGCTGGTCGAATATGCCTCGCTCACCTGCCCGCATTGCCGCGACTTCTCGCGCGAGGCGATGACGCCGCTGCGCGAAAACTATGTCGACAGCGGTAAGCTGAGCTGGGAGTTCCGGAGCTTCCCGTTGAATCCCATCGATGTGTCTGCGACGCTTCTCGCCACCTGCCAGGGGCCGGGGCCGTTCTTCAAGCTGGTCGAGCAAAGTTATCAGGAGCAGGACAAGTGGGTGCTGCCGTTCCAGCAACTCACCAAGCCGCAGCAAGATCAGCTCGCCAGGGTTCCGCAGGCGGAGCAATTCGCCGCGCTCGCCAAAGCAGGCGGGTTAGACAATTTTTATCGCGTGCGTGGGCTACCGGAGGCCAAGGCGCAGGCCTGCCTGACTGACAAGGCCAAGATCGACGCAATCGTCGCGATGCGCGATCGCGGAATCAAGGACGATAAGGTCGAAGGTACCCCGACGTTCCTTATCAACGGCAACAAGGTCGATCAGCCCCCAACCTGGACCGCGCTCGAACCCGAGCTCAAGAAAGCCGGCGCTTAGCGCGTCGAACGTGGTGGGGGCCGCGTCTTGAAGATCACCAAGCTCAGGCTGACCGGCTTCAAGAGCTTCGTCGAACCCGCCGAGCTGCGCATCGAGCCGGGGCTGACCGGAGTGGTTGGCCCCAATGGCTGCGGGAAGTCCAACCTGCTTGAGGCGATCCGCTGGGCGATGGGCGAGAGTTCGCCCAAATCGATGCGCGGCGGGGGGATGGAAGACGTCATCTTCGCCGGCACCACCGCCCGTCCGCAACGCGATTTCGCGGAGGTTGCGATCCACATCGATCGCAGGGAACCCGACAGCGACGGCGATACTCAGGCGGAAATCATCCGCCGGATCGAGCGCGGGGCGGGCTCCGCCTATCGGCTGAACGGGCGCGATGTGCGGGCAAAGGATGTCGCGCTGCTGTTCGCGGACGCCGCCACCGGCTCGCATTCTCCGGCGCTGGTCAGCCAGGGGCGGATCAGCGCCATCATCTCCGCCAAGCCGGCCGAACGGCGGCAGATGTTGGAGGAAGCCGCCGGTATTTCCGGCCTTCATGTTCGTCGCAAGGATGCCGAGCAGAAGCTGCGTGCCGCCGAGACCAACTTGACCAGGCTTGACGACGTCATCGCCGAGATGGAGATACGCGTGGCGTCGCTGCGGCGGCAGGCGCGGGCAGCCGAGCGCTACCGCCAGCTCAGCGAAGAAATCCGCAGCGCCGAGGCGCGGCTGATCTTTGCGCGCTGGCGCGATGCTGCCGCCGCTGCCGATCAGGCCAAGAAGGAAGTGGCGGCCGCCGAGGAGGCCGTGAACGCGACAGCCGAGGCGCAGCGTGCCGCCGCCGTGCACCAAGCGGATGCGACGCGATCGGTCGGCGACGCGCGCGCCGAAGCGCAGAGCGCCCGCGAGGCGGAGCACAAGCTGTCGCATAGGCTCGCCATGCTGAGCAGCGAGCGCACCGCGCTCGAACGGCGCATCGCCGAGCTTGGCGCGCGCGCTGAAACCATGGCGCAGGACCGCGTCCGCGAGGATCGCCTGGCAATCGACGCCGCCGAGGCGATCGCGCGTCTCGAGCAGGACGAAAAGGATCTTGTCGCCCGCATCGCCGACGCCGAAGGCCGGCGGGGATCGATCGAAGCCCGTGCCGTTGAGGCGAACGAAACGGTTCGCGCTGGCGAGGTCTCGCTTGCGCAGGCGCTGGCGGCCGAGGCGGCGCAGCAGGCCGATGTGCGCGTCGCCGAAGCGGGGCTCGCCGCCGCGCGCCAGCATCTCTATCGGGCGGCGGCCGAATTGCAGCGCATCGGTACCGAGGTCGCGGCGCTGGGCGATGCCGCCGAACATGAAGCAAGGCGGGATCAGGCTCGCAATGTCCGCGAAGCTGCGGAGGCCGCAATCGCGCAGACGACGGCGTTGCTGGCGGAGGCGGAAGCGCGCCGCGACAAGGCTGCAACAGCGCGCGAGCAGGCCGAAGCGCGCGGCTCTTCGGCGCGTGCAGCGCTGGCGGCGCTGGTTGCCGAGGCCAAGGCGCTCGAACGGGCCAATGCCGCCGATGCAGGTGGCGGGGAACGCGTGCTTGCACAGATCAGCGCCGACCCCGGCTATGAGCATGCGCTGGCGGCCGCGTTGGGCGACGATCTCGAAGCCGGGCTCGGGCAGGGTGCGCGGCGCTGGTTGGGGGCCGAGCGCCTGGACCAGGATCCGGCGCTTCCAGCCGGTGCGGAGCCGCTGGCAAGCCGCGTCCGCGCGCCTGCAGCGTTGGCGCGGCGGCTTGCTCAGATAGGCGTGGTAGACGTCGACGACGGCACTTTGCCGCTGGCGGTGGGGCAGCGGCTCGTCACCCGGGACGGGAAGCTGCGGCGCTGGGATGGCTTTGTCGCAGAAGCGGGCGGCGTGGCGGCGGCCGAGCGCCTGATCCGGCTGAACCGGCTCGCAGAGTTGCAGCGCGTGACGCCCGCCGCGCAGAAGGAGGTCGAAAGCGCTGGAACCGCTTTGGCTGCAGCCAATGCCGAAGCCGCAACAGCGCGCGCAGGGATCGACAAAGCGCGCGCGACGCTAGCTGAGATGGAGCAGGCGCTCCGCCGCGCTACCCGCGAAGAGGATAGCGCCATGGCGGCGATCGAACGACATGGATCGGCACGCGCGGCGCTCGATCAGCGCCATCAGCGCGTCGCCGCCGAGCAAGCCGAAGCCGAAGCGGACGAGAAGCAGGCTTCAGCGACATTGGCGGCGCTGCCGCCTGGCGATGCGATCAAGGCCGAAGTCGCGCGGTTAAAGAATGCTGGCGATCTCGCGCGTTCCGCGCTGGCGGATGCGCGCGCCGCCGCCGCCGCGCTCGTCCACCAGATTGAGAGTGACCGCAATCGCCGTGAGGCGGCGCGCAACGAAATCAAGAGCTGGCGAAGCCGCGCAGGCGATGCTGCCAAGCGCATTGAGGAGATGAACCGCAGGCTTGCGGAAGCCGAGGCAGAGCGTGCGACGCTGGCAGGCGCACCTGAGCGGCTGGATGCGCAGATCGCCGCGCGTTCCGGCGAAGCCGAGGAAGCCAAGGCGCGGGCCGCTGTGGCAGTTGAGGCAGAGCGCGCGGCCGAAGAGCGCCTGCGCGGCGCCGAAGCCGCCGCTGCAGCCGCAGGCGAAACCCTTGCGGCTGCACGTGAGGCGCGCGCCGGCGCAGTTGCCCGGCATGAAAATCAGGAGCTGCGGCGCGTGGAGATGGGCCGAATCTCAGGCGAGCGCTTCGAATGCCCGGCGCCGGTGCTCCCGGCCAAAATCGGCTTCGACGCTGCGACGGTGCAGGAGGCGTCGGCCGAATCGGCGCGCTTCGAAAAGCTCACCGCCGATCGGGAGCGCCTCGGGCCGGTCAATCTTGTTGCCGAGACGGAGCTGCGCGAGCTTGAAGAGGCAAGCACCGTCAACCGCGCCGAGCGCGACGAGCTGGGCCAGGCGATCAACCGCTTGCGCGGCTCCATCGGCAGCCTCAACCGTGAAGGGCGCGCGCGGCTGCTGGCGGCGTTTGAAGCGGTCGACCAGCATTTCCGGCGTCTCTTCACCACATTATTCGCGGGCGGCGAGGCGCATCTGGCCCTGATCGATTCGGACGATCCGCTGGAGGCAGGGCTTGAGATCATGGCCCAGCCCCCAGGCAAGAAACTGGCGGCGCTGACGCTGCTTTCCGGCGGCGAACAGGCGCTGACGGCGGTTGCGCTGATCTTCGCGCTGTTCCTCACCAACCCGGCGCCGATCTGCGTGCTGGACGAAGTCGATGCACCGCTCGACGACGCCAATATCGAACGCTTCTGCGACCTGCTCGATCGCATGACGCAGGAGACGGAGACACGCTACCTGATCGTCACGCACAACGCCGTGACGATGAGCCGGATGCACCGGCTGTTCGGCGTCACCATGGTTGAGCGCGGCGTCAGCCGGCTCGTGTCGGTCGATCTCGGTGGCGCGGAGACTCTGCTCGCAGCAGAGTAGCGCCTTAGAAAACCTATGCTGCTCCGCACGCCATAGCCGTGCACAGCCGGCGGCGACCGAAGCCTTGCGGAGCAGATCGTCCGATCAGCGCACGCGCGGCCCGCCATAAGGCAGCGGCGGGGGCGGGCGGCGATCGCGACGAGGAAGCTGCGCCTGATAGGCCACCGAACAATGATCGAGGCAATAGGGAAAGCCCGGATTGATCGGTGCCCCGCAGAAATGGAAATCCGGTTCGCCAGGATGACCAAGGGGCCATTTGCAAATCTTGTCGGTCAGATCGAGCAAGCTCGTCTTGTCGGCCATTTCGGCTGATGGCTTCGCCGGCACCAGCCGACGCGGCGGCGCGGGTGCTGACGGCGCCTGCTGCTCGCCCGGCATGGCGCGCTGGAAGCCGCCGGGGCCGATCGACCGGATTACCGGCTGCGGCGGCTGCGGCGCTGCCGCTGGCGCACTTGCCTCCGGGGTCGGGGCCGGCGGCGCGGCGCGCGCGACCGGCCGGGGCGCTGCTGGTGCAGCGGATATGGCGGGCTTCGGAGCATCGGCACTCACGCCTTCGCCATGTTCGCCGGGTTTGACGGGCGAGGGGCGCGACTGCAGGCCGAGCCTATGCGCCTTGCCGATTACGGCGTTCCTGCTGACCCCGCCGAGCTCGTCGGCGATCTGGCTGGCGGTCATGCCGCCTTCCCACATTTTCCTGAGCTGTTCGATTCGCTCGTCTGTCCAGGACATTCAAACTCCTATGCGCCCCTCGGCCTATCCGCTTGCGGAGGCCGCCGCGGGCTCCTAATCGACCGGGCCATGACGGACCAGCCTAAAATGCAGCTTCCCACACCCGGCGTTCCGGTGATCCCTTTGGTCAACTGGGGGGGATTGTACGGCCTCTATATCAAGGAGGTGCGCCGTTTCTTCAAGGTCCAGCTGCAAACCATCTGGGCGCCAGCCATCACCACCTTGCTGTTCCTGGTGATTTTCACGGTCGCGCTGGGCCGGCAGGGGCGGATGGTGATGGGCGTTCCGTTCGCCAGTTTCATCGCGCCTGGGCTGATCGTGATGGGGATGATGCAGAACAGCTTCGCCAATGGCAGCTTCTGTTTGCTCAGCGGCAAGATGAACGGCACCATCATCGATTATCTGATGCCACCGCTTGCGACGGTTGAGCTGCTCGCTGGCTTCGTCGCGGCCGCCGTAACGCGGGCCGTGCTGGTGGGGCTGGCCGTCTGGGGCGCGATGCTACTTTGGCCGGGGGTTCATGTCGCGCCGACGCATATCTGGGCGATCGTCTGGTTTGGGCTGATGGGCTCGGTGCTGCTCGCGCTGTTCGGCGTGCTCACCTCGATCTGGGCGGATAAGTTCGATCATGCAGCGGCGGTTACGAATTTCGTGGTTCAGCCGCTGTCGCTGCTCTCGGGCACCTTTTATTCGGTCGATCGGTTGACGCCGGCATTCCATGCGATCAGCCATGCCAATCCCTTCTTCTACGTGATCTCGGGTTTCCGCTATGGCTTCCTCGGTGTCAGCGATTCGCCGCTCGCATGGGGGGCGCTCGGATTATTGGCGGTGAATGTGGCGCTGGGATCGATCTGTTATTACGCCCTCGCAAGCGGGTGGAAGCTCAAGGCGTGACGACCGGCGGAGGCGAAGGAGGCTTCCGCGAGGTCCTGCTCACATTCTTGAAGTTGGGCTGCACCTCGTTCGGTGGCCCGATTGCCCATATCGGCTATTTTCGCGCTGCGTTCGTCGATCGGCTGCAATGGCTCAGTGCCGAACGCTTTGCCTCGCTGCTGTCGCTCTGCCAGCTGCTACCGGGCCCGGCGAGCAGCCAGCTTGGCATGGCGATCGGCCATGTACGCTGCGGCTGGCGCGGCGCGATCGCGGCCTGGATCGGCTTCACCGCACCGTCCGCCCTGCTGATGCTTGCTCTCGCATGGGGAACAAACCTGCTGTCAGCGGCGGCGCCCGTCACGCATGGTCTCAAGCTCGCTGCCGTCGCCGTAGTCGCCCAGGCGGTCCTGTTGATGGCTCGTCAATTCGCCGCCGACGTACCCCGGGCTTTGATAGCGCTTACCGCCGGTGGCGCGTGCCTGCTGATGCCAAGCGCGTGGATACAGGCAGGCGTGATTGCAGGCGGCGCGATCGCTGGCCCCGCCCTGCTGCGCGCCATGCAGCCTTCGCCCGCCGCCGATCCGGTTCAGATAGGGCCGCGGCCAGCTATCATGCTTCTGCTGTTCTTTGGCATCGTGGCGATCGGCTTTCCTTTGCTTGCTGGCCTGATGCATGTGCCTGCGCTCGATCAGGCTGCCGTCTATGTGCGTTCGGGAGCGCTCGTGTTCGGCGGCGGCCATGTCGTGCTGCCGCTCCTCGAACATGGCGTGGTTGCAACCGGGGCGGTCGGCCGCGACCAATTCCTTGCTGCCTATGGCGCCGCCCAGGCACTCCCTGGACCCCTCTTCTCGATCGCAGCCTATCCGGGCTTTCTCGGCAGCCCTGGCGGTATCATGGGAGCATTGATCGCTCTGGTGGCGATCTTCTTGCCCGGCGCGCTCATTCTCTTCGGTGTTTCACCCTTTTGGTCGACGCTCGCCTCCAGGAGCGGCACAGCGTCCGCCCTGGCGGGGGCTAACGCTGCGGTGGTCGGTCTGCTTGCAGCCGCTTTCTGGGATCCGCTGTGGATCAGCACGGTCCATGACTTCGCGGATTTCGGTGTCGCTCTCTGCGCCTTTGCCGGGCTTGTGGTGCTGCGCCTACCTTCCCTGGCCATCGTGCTCGCTTGTGTCGTCGCTGGAGCAGGCAAGGCTGTGCTGGCCTGACCAGATTGACGAGCCCCGGTCCAATCTTCTATATGCCCGCTCCGTCAGGCGGCCGGGTGGCCGCCTTTTTGCGTTTCCGGTCCAGCGAAGAAAGGCGAAGCCGATGACCATCACGCCGCTCATGCCCGTCTACCCAAGATGCGGTGTGCGCCCGGTGCGAGGTGAAGGGGCCTATCTGATCGGGGAACAAGGCGAACGCTATCTGGATTTTGCGAGCGGCATTGCGGTCAACTGTCTGGGCCACGGGCATCCCGCGCTCGTGAAGGCGATCAGCGAGCAGGCCGCGACGCTGATGCATGTGTCCAATCTTTACGGTAGCCCACAGGGAGAGCATTTTGCGCAGCGTCTGGTAGACAGCAGCTTCGCCGACACCGTATTCTTCACCAATTCGGGTGCCGAGGCGGTCGAATGCGCGCTCAAGACCGCGCGCCGCTACCATTATGCCAATGGCGCGCCGGAGCGGTACAAGATCATCAGCTTCGGCAATGCTTTTCATGGTCGCACGCTCGGCACCATCTCCGCCACCAACCAGCCGAAGATGCGCGACGGGTTCGAGCCGCTGCTGCCCGGCTTCGAGGTAGTTCCGTTCAACGATTTCGCTGCCGCCCAGGCTGCGGTCGACGACAGCACCGCAGGTTTTCTCGTCGAACCGATCCAGGGCGAGGGTGGCGTCCTGCCGGCAACCGCCGAGTTCCTTGGCGGGCTGCGCCAGCTTTGTGATGAGCATGGCCTGCTACTGATCCTCGACGAGGTTCAATGCGGCTATGCCCGCACCGGCAAGATATGGGCGTATGAGCATTATGGCATCGAGCCCGATATCATGGCGATCGCCAAGGGTATCGGCGGGGGTTTTCCGCTCGGCGCCTGCCTCGCAACCGAAGAGGCAGCCAAGGGCATGGTGATCGGCACGCACGGCTCGACCTATGGCGGCAACCCGCTCGCGATGGCGGCGGGTGAAGCCGTGCTCAACGTGATCCAGGAGCCCGGCTTCCTCGAGAATGTTCAGGCGATGGGCGAGCGTATCCGTGCCGGGCTCGAACAGATGATCCCCAATCATGACCATTTGTTCGAGGGTGTCCGCGGCGCCGGGCTGATGATCGGCCTCCGGCTCAAATCGGACAGCCGCGCATTCGTCGCGCATCTGCGTGACAATCATGGCCTGCTGACAGTCAGCGCAGGCGACAATGTCGTGCGCGTGCTTCCGCCGCTGGTGATCGACGAAAGCCATGTCGGCGAGTTTTTCCAGCGTCTTTCAGCCGGCGCCCGAAGCTATCAGGCTGCGGACTCATGACGCGGCATTTTCTCGATCTGGCTGATGCCGACGGCAATGCGCTCGCGGCCATGCTCGATGAAGCGATGACCCGCAAGCAAGCGCGCGCGGGCTGGCCGAAAGGCAAGGCCGATGGCGATGCGCCGCTTGCGGGCCGCACGCTGGCGATGATTTTCGAGAAGAATTCGACGCGTACCCGCGTCTCGTTCGACATGGCCATGCGCCAGCTTGGCGGCACCACCATCGTGATGGACGCAGGTTCCATGCAGCTTGGCCGTGGCGAGACGGTGGCGGATACGGCGCGCGTGCTCTCGCGCTTCGCGGACGCGATCATGATCCGCACCGACGATCATGCCAAGCTCACCGAAATGGCCAAATATGCCACCGTGCCGGTGATCAACGGGCTGACCGATCATAGCCATCCCTGCCAGATCATGGCGGACCTGCAAACCGTGATCGAACATCGCGCGCGGCTGGCGGGCACGCAATGGGCCTGGTTGGGCGACGGCAATAATGTGCTCCATTCGATCATCGAAGCAGGCAGCCTGCTGGGTTTCGGCGTGCGGGTCGCTTGCCCGGACGGTTATGATCCCTCGCCGGAGGTGGTGGCGTCGGCCCACCAGCGCGGAGCCGATGTGCGCTTCGAACGCGATCCCCTCGCCGCCGTCGCGGGCGCGGATGTCGTCGTCACCGATACCTGGATATCGATGGGGCAAGCGCATGCTGAGGAAAAGCTCCGCGCGATGATGCCATACCAGGTCAATCCGAAGATCATGGCGGCCGCGCGTCCTGATGCCTTGTTCCTGCATTGCCTGCCCGCCCATCGCGGCGAGGAAGTGGTGGATGAGGTGATCGACGGGCCGCAATCGGTCGTCTGGGACGAGGCCGAAAATCGGCTCCATGCCCAGAAGGCGATTCTGCTCTGGTGTTTCGAAATGATCGGAGAGGCTTGAAATAGCTGCGCGTGATGCTGAACTTATTCGGCATCCGCTCCTCCATATGTCGCAGCGTTCGTGGCTTGGTGGACCCTGAAGCGAGTTTGGGGTGGCTAAGGAATTTGATTTGAGTTCTTCTCCCAGCACCAACGGTAACGGCCATGGCCTTCCCTTCGCCGTAGATGAGGCGCTTGGCTTCACCATACCGCAGCGTCATGCGCGTGGCCGGCTCGTCCGGCTGGGCCCGGTTCTCGACGAGATCCTCTCGAATCACGGTTATCCGCCGTTGATCGAACGCGTGCTTGCCGAGGCACTGTTGCTGACCGCGCTCCTCGGCACCACGCTCAAAAACGCTGAGGGCCAACTCACCATCCAGGCGCAGACCGAAGGCGGCGTGATCGATCTCATGGTGTGCGATTATCGCAACGGAGAGCTGCGCGGCTATCTGCGCCACGATCCCGAGCGCCTGGCCGAGGCGCCGACCGATCCCTCGCTCTTTGCCTTGTTCGGCAAGGGCTATCTCGCAATCACTTTCGATCAGGCGCTGACGGGTGAGCGCTATCAGGGCATCGTTCCGCTCGAGGGCGCGTCGCTGGCGGAAGCGGCGCAAAATTATTTCTCGCAATCCGAGCAGATCCCGAGCCTTGTTCGCCTGGCCGTGCATCCAGCCGATCATAGCGGGCATAGGGCAGCCGGCCTGCTGCTGCAGCATCTTCCCGAAGGTGAGGAAGGGAGGGATCGAATCCACACGCGACTCGATCATCCGGAATGGGAGCATGTCGAGGCGCTTGCTGCGACGCTGAAGCCCGAGGAGCTGCTGGATGCCGGGCTTCCGTTTGAAAATCTGTTGTGGCGGCTCTTCAACGAGGAAGAAATCCGCACTGTCCCTGCCTTGAGCTTCATGCGTGGCTGCCGCTGCAATCTCGATCACATCCGCTCGGTGATCGCGCGTTTCCCACCGGACGAGCGTGAGAAGATGGTAGGAGAGGATGGCCTCATTCGGGTCGATTGCGCCTATTGTGCGAAAAGCTTTGGTCTCGAGCCCACATTGATTTGAAGCCATTGCCGGATGTACTAAAGCGGCGCATCGTTTCGGGGGCAGGACGAAGTGCGGCGGTTTCTTTCCATCACGGCCGCAGCCGCATTGGCGGCTACCGCAGCGCCGGCCGCGCCGCTGGCCGGGAAGCCTGGCGCGCTGATCTCGTCGAAGGCCATCACGCCGGGTAGCTGGAACGTCATTTTCGATGACGGCTCATCACGCCGAATGTGCCTTTCGGATATCGAGCCGCTGATCCAGCTTTCGCACGCCGGCCCGAGTTGCGGCCGATTCGTCATTCAGGACGAAAAGGATCGCGCGACGGTGCATTATACCTGCCCCGGCAATGGCTGGGGCCGCACCTCCGTCGTGATCGAAACCCCTCGGCTGGTGCGGATCAGTAGCCAGGGAATTGTCGGACGCACACCTTTCGCCTTCGATGCGGAGGCGCGCCGGGTTGGCGAATGCCAGGGAAGCCGGCCGGGTCAACCGAACTGAACCACGTTCATCCTTCGTTTACCCTGTTCGTTTATAAGGGATGACAGGTGCCGTGTTCGGCAGCTTTCTCCCTAGCAGGCTGAAAAGCCCACTGGGCCGTTCTCCGGAGCGGCCCAATTTTTTTGAGTCCGGCAGCGGCCTTGCGCGTGACCGGTCGCGAGACTAGCCCCCGTGCATGACCGAAATTCCATCCCGATCCGCCGTGGTGCTGCTCTCCGGAGGGCTCGATTCGATGGTGGCGGCCGGTATCGCGCGAAGCGAGGGCTTCGCGCTTCATGCATTGACCATTGACTATAATCAGCGCCACGCCGTCGAGCTGCAGGCAGCGGCCCAAATTGCAACTGCGCTCGGCGCGGTCCGCCATGTGGTGCTGCCGCTGGACCTCAGGCGATTCGGCGGCTCGGCGCTGACCGATGACATCGCCGTTCCGAAACAGGGCGTAGGGGAAGGCATTCCCGTCACTTATGTGCCCGCGCGCAACACCATCTTTCTGTCCGTCGCGCTTGGATGGGCCGAAGCATTGGGCGCGCGCGACATTTTCATCGGGATCAATGCGCTCGACTATTCGGGCTATCCGGATTGCCGGCCGGATTTCCTGCACGCGTTCGAGGCGATGGCCAACCTTGCTACGAAAGCAGGCGTGGAAGGTGACCGTTTCGCGATCCACGCCCCGCTTCTGCAGATGAGCAAGGCCGATATTGCGCGTGAAGCCGATCGTCTGGATCTTGACGCTGGTCAAAGCTGGTCTTGTTACGATCCTACGCTCGATGGCTTGCATTGCGGCCTATGCGACAGCTGCCGTTTGCGGTCCAAGGGATTTCAGGAGGCAGGGCTTTCCGATCCAACCCACTATGCCGCAGCGCCGGGATCATGAGCTACGCCGTCAAGGAGATATTCCTGACCTTGCAGGGGGAGGGGGTGCAGGCCGGGCGCCGCGCCGTGTTTATCCGCCTCGCAGGCTGCAATTTGTGGTCGGGCCGCGAGGAGGACCGCTCCACCGCGATTTGCCGATTCTGCGACACCGATTTCGTTGGCATGGATGGCGATCATGGCGGCCGCTACGAGGCCTCCGCGCTTGGCGATCAGGCGCTGAGCCTCTGGGCGGGAGAGGGGAAGCCGTTCGCTGTCATCACGGGCGGCGAACCGATGCTCCAGCTCGATGCGGAATTGCTGGACGCACTGCATGATCGCGGGTTCACCATTGCCGTCGAAAGCAACGGCACGATCGCAGCCCCGAAGGGAATCGACTGGCTCTGCATCAGCCCGAAGGCGGGAAGTCAGGTGATCCAGCGATCAGGCCAGGAAGTGAAGGTCGTCTGGCCCCAAGCCGAATTGGACATGCGCGAGATCGCGCGCTGGGACTTCGAGCATTTCCTGGTTCAGCCGATGGACGGTCCCGAGCTTGCGGCCAATCAGCGGGCGGCGATCGATTTCGTGCTGGCCAACCCCGCCTGGCGCCTGTCGCTGCAAACCCATAAGCTGACAGGCTTGCGCTAGTGCGTTTATTCGTAACCGTTCGTTTCGAGCGAAGGTTCGAGCTTGCCGAGAACCGAAGTCGAGAAACCCGTCAGCGGGGCACGTTCTCGATACGCTTTCTCGACATGCTCGAAAGCTACTCGAACCAAACGGCCATGACTCTGATTAAATGCTCGTTGCGCTAGCCCGCAGCCGGCCAGCACTTCTTTTTGATGAAGCCTTTTTTGTCCCAGCATTTGTCTTCGAGCGGCGGCGACGGCGCCGGGGCGAGCGGCGTGCGCGTGGCGACGCCCGCGAAGAAGCTGTCGCCCACCGGTACGAGGCTGTTGCGTAATTCGCTCATGTAAGTTGTCGCGACGCTGTGCAGGTCGCCGCGCCGGGCAGCGAGCGCGGCGCGCCCGACCTTGCCTGCCGTCTCGCAGAAGCCAAGCTGCGCGTGCATGGTCGAGAAGCCGTTGTAGATCCTCGTGCTGTGGGCGTCCGCTGCCTGCTGCCAGCCCTTTTTCATGGTACGTTTGAAATAGGCGCTGATCGTTTTGTATGCCTTGCTCAGCTCCGCGCCATGTTGGCTCAGGATCGTATTGTAATTGCGGACGGTCATCAGCGGCGGCGCGAACTGGCATTGCAGCGCTGCAATGTTGAGCGCTGCGCGCAGCGTCCAAACCAGATTGGCGTCAACCTCAGCGGGCTTCGCGCCTTCCAGCGGTATGACGATGCCCGGTTCGTCGCCGCGCACAGGGGATCCGGTGAAATTCGGGGACGTCCAGTAAAGATAGGCTGAAGCCGGAGAGGAGGCCGCTCCGATGAGCGCGAGTGCTGCTGGAATGGCACCTGATTTTACCCAGCCGATGAATCCCATCCCACTCCTCGTCCTACCGTGATTTGTTCGCCTCTTATGCTTGGTCCGCGCCGCCCGCGCCATCCCCAATCGCCTCAATGCGATGGAAAAAGCCGAGTGGCGCGGACCGACAAGTCCCACATGGCGATGCCGATTACATCGTGGAGTTGCTTGCGTTGTCGCCCGCGGTCGCATTATCGGCGGGGGCCATGGCGGAATTGTCCGCGGACATGTTGGTATCGTTCGCCGTGTCCATCGCGGACATGTCGTTGGTGGTGCCTTCCATGGTGCCCACCGAGTTCATCTCGGTGACCTCGGAATTGTCAGTGGTCTGTTCGGTTTTTTTGCCGCAGGCGGTGACGGCCAGCCCAGCCGCGACCAGGAGAATCGCTGTTTTCGTGCGCATGATCGGTACTCCTTCCAGTGATTCAAAGGCTCAACGCAATTGGTACTGGTTGGCTACAACGCTCATCTTTTACATTGGAGTCGCCCGGATCCAGAAATTTGTTCGAGAAATGAGGCGAAGTTGGCTTTTAGCGCGGCATCTGCCTGTTCCATGCCTGCCGAAATGCCAAGTCGTTTCAAGCTCGTGACGCCATAGTCGGAAATGCCGCAGGGTACGATTCCGCCAAAGTGGGAAAGATCCGGATCCACGTTGATCGAAAAGCCGTGGAAGGTCACCCACCGGCGGACACGTACGCCGATCGCGGCGATCTTGGCCTCGCTGGATCCGTGGCCAGTCCATATGCCGATGCGTCCCGGCTCCTGCCGCGCTTCTACACCGAGCGCGTCGAGGCTGGCGATCAGCCATCGCTCGAGAGCGGAAACAAAGCAGCGTATGTCACGCCCGCGCCTTTCGAGATCGATCAAGACATAGCCGATGCGCTGGCCGGGCCCATGATAGGTGTAGCGGCCGCCGCGCCCCGTCCTGTAAACCGGAAAGCGGTCCGGGGTGAGCAGCTCGATCGGATCGGCGCTAGTGCCGGCAGTGTAGAGCGGCGGATGTTCGAGCAGCCACACAAGCTCGGGCGCCTCGCCGGCCCCGATCGCTGCGGCGCGATCCTCCATCGTCGCCAGCGCCTCCTCATAAGGGACGGGCGCCGGTGAAGTTTGCCATTCCACGCCATCGATGAAAGCATCGGCCATTACATCGATGTGTCCTGGCGATGCGGAGCAATCAAGTCCCTCCATTGCGCCGCGCCCTGCGCACCGATAGAGGCGCCACATGGCCGGTGTTTCCATTGACGAGGTTTGGGACGACGCGCGCGGTTTCTTCGTGCGCGAGCGCGCGCTCGTGCTGCCGATCGGGTTCGCCACGTTCGGCCTGGCCGCGCTATTGGGTGGTCTTGTCGTTCCAGCACCGGAGCCCCCCGCAAAAGAAATCCCGCCGGGGCCATGGGTCTTCGCGCTCATCCCCATATTGCTTCTGATTTTGACCGGCTATCTCAGCCTCAGCCGGATTGCGCTGCGGCCGCAGATCAGCGTCGCCGAAGGCCTCAGGGATGCGCTCAGGCTTTTGCCGCGCGGCATCGGCCTTTTGTTTGCGATGGGCGCAGTTATGGTCGGCCTCAGCCTGGTCGCCGGCATCTTCGTCGGCCTCTTGTCGGTCGTTGCCGGAATCGCGCAGCAGGCGATGCTGCTGCTGGCGCTCGCGGTGTTCGCCCCGCCAGCCGTGGTGGTCAGCATTCGCTTTGCTCTTCTGTGGCCAACCTTGGCCGATCAGGAAGGCACCATCCGCGAAACCTTCATCCGCGGTGTCGCCATTACGCGCGGCCACGCGGTGAAGATTCTCGGCGTGCTCGTCGCCTATCTCATGCTCTATCTGCTGCTGGTGGCAGTGCTGGAGTCCGCTTTGGGCCTTGTGTTGATCGTTATATCCAGAATGGCTGGCTTACCGGCATTGGGGCCCCTGCTTGTGACGGTTCTGCTGGCCGCCTTCAACGCGATCTATATGAGCTTCTGGACGATTTTCCTGGCCCGCCTCTACGCGCGGCTCGCCTGGCCGCAGGGGCGCGGGTAAAGAAGCATTCGGCGATGGGGACCGACCCCTAGCGCCTCTCACCTACTCCCAAGCCGCTAGCGGCGGCAGGCTCATCAGGATCGCATCAATATTACCGCCTGTCTTCAGGCCGAACAGCGTCCCGCGATCGTAGACCAGGTTGAACTCGGCGTAGCGCCCGCGATAGGCGAGCAGCCGCGCCTGGTCCTCTTCCGTGGCCGGCATGTTCATTCGCCGGCGTACGATCCGGGGAAAGATTTCGAGAAACGCATCGCCCACCGCGCGGGTGAAGGCGAAATTTGCCTCGAATTCGCCTTCGAGATGATCGTAGAAGATCCCGCCGACGCCGCGATGCACCTTGCGATGCGGGATCCAGAAATATTCGTCGGCCCATGCCTTGAAGCGGCCATAATAGTCGGGGTCATGCGCATCGCACGCAGCCTTAAGGGCCGCATGGAAGTCTTGGCTGTCTTCCGGATAGGGAGTGGAGGGATTGAGATCGGCGCCGCCGCCGAACCAGCGCTTTGTTGTGGTAAGGAAGCGCGTGTTCATGTGCACGGCCGGAACGTGCGGATTGGCCATGTGGGCCACCAGGCTGATGCCGGTGGCGAAGAAATGCGGGTCGTCTCCGGCGCCATGGATGGTTTTCGCGAATTCTGGCGCGAACTCGCCGCCGACGGTGGAGACATTGACGCCGACCTTTTGAAAGACCTTGCCTTTCATCAAGCCTTGCACGCCGCCACCGCCTTTGGCCTCGGGATCGTCATCGCGATACCAGGGATGATAGCTGAAGCAGGCGTCGCTTCCAGCTTCGCGCTCGATGGCTTCGAAGCTGGCGCAGATCCGATCCCGCAAAGCTTCGAACCAGACGCGCGCAGCCTGCTGTTCCCGATCAAGTTCAATCATATCGGCAAGCTTCCTGTCTGACGCATCGCTTCATGCAAGGCGATGCCTGCCGCGATTGCAACATTCAACGAGCGAAAGCCACGCTGCATCGGAATCCGTGCAGCCATATCGACGGCGCGATGGACGAAGTCCGGGGCTCCGGCCGATTCCGAGCCCAGCAGCAGGATGTCGTCGCTGCGAAATCCTACGTTGGCCACCGTTCTCTCTCCCTTCGTCGACAGCAGAACCATGCGGCCGCGCACTGAGGCAAGAAACCGATCCCAGTCAGCATGGCGCGAAACGCTGGCCTGCGCCGCATAATCCATCGCTGCCCGCTTGAGCGCGCGCTCGCCGAAGGCGAAGCCGCACGGCTCGATGATGTCGACGGGCGTTCCGAAGCAGGCGGCCAGGCGCAGGATGGTGCCCACATTGCCTGCCATATCAGGCTGAAACAGCGCAATTCGCATCCTCATCGCCTATGAATTTTGCTGCTGCGCGACAAGCGATGAAAATCGATGTTGGCAAAAGGCGATTAGCGGGGCTATCAGCGCGCCAGCCGCCGGGTCAGACAGGCGGTTAACGTGCCGGGGGGCAAGACCGTCAAGAAGGTCCCGCATCCCGTCCGTTTGTCTATGGCGATAGCAAGGGCTTGGGAATGGCGACAGGCGAACAGGCAGTTCCGCACGAGGGCTTTGCGGAAGATGGAGTCAGGCGCCGCGATTTCATCAATATCGCCGCTGTCAGTTTCGCGGGTGTCGGCACGGTTGCCGTGCTGGTACCGCTCATCAATCAAATGAATCCATCGGCCGATGTGTTGGCGTTGGCCTCGATCGATGTCGATCTGTCCGCCATCAAGGAAGGGCAGGCGATCAAGACGATCTATCGCAAGCAGCCGCTGTTTGTTCGCCATCTCACCGCCAAGGAAATCGGCGAGGCTGAGGCCGTACCGCTGAGCGAGCTTCGCGACCCGCAGACATTGGGTGAGCGCACCAAGGAAGGCCACAAGCAGTGGCTGATCACCATGGGGGTCTGCACTCATCTCGGTTGCGTGCCGCTGGGGGCGGGCGAGGGCGAAACGCGCGGCATCTATGGCGGCTATTTCTGCCCATGCCATGGCTCGACCTACGATACCGCGGCCCGCATCCGCAAAGGGCCGGCTCCCAAAAATCTCGAAGTGCCGGACTATGTTTTCAAATCGGATACCGTCGTGACGGTCGGAGGTAAGGCATAATGAGCTTCCCCTGGGCCAACCATTACGAGCCTAAGCACCCATTGATGAAGTGGGTGGACGACCGCCTGCCGCTCCCGCGCCTGGTCTATAATGCGGTGGGCGGCGGCTATCCGGTACCCCGCAACCTCAATTATTTCTGGAACTTTGGCGTCCTGGCTGGCGTCGCGCTCACGGTGCAGATCGTCACCGGCATCGTTCTGGCGATGCATTATGCCGCAAATGCCGGCGTTGCCTTCGACTCAGTCGAGCACATCATGCGCGACGTAAATTCCGGCTGGCTGTTGCGCTACGCGCACTCCAACGGCGCGAGCATGTTCTTCATCGTCGTCTACCTCCATATTTTCCGTGGCCTCTATTACGGCTCCTATAAGGCGCCACGCGAGATGGTGTGGCTGCTCGGCCTCGTCATCTTCCTGCTGATGATGGCGACGGCATTCATGGGCTATGTGCTGCCATGGGGGCAGATGAGCTTCTGGGGCGCCAAGGTGATCACCGGGCTGTTCTCAGCGATTCCACTGGTCGGCCCGACCATCCAGACGTGGCTGCTCGGCGGATTCGCGCCGGACGATGCCGCGCTCAACCGCTTCTTCTCACTTCATTATCTGTTGCCGTTCGTGATCGCGGCGGTGATCATCCTCCACATCTGGGCGCTGCACATCCCGGGTTCTTCGAACCCGACCGGTGTCGATGTGAAAGGCGAGCAGGACACCGTTCCGTTCCATCCCTATTATACAGCCAAGGATGGTTTCGGCACGGGCGTGTTCCTGACCATCTTCTCGCTGATGCTGTTCTTCGCGCCCAACTATCTGGGCCACCCGGACAATTATATTCCCGCCAACCCGCTTTCGACGCCTGCGCACATCGTGCCGGAATGGTATTTCTGGCCGTTCTACGCGATCTTGCGCGCCTTCACGGTCGATATCTTCGGGATCCCGGCCAAGCTGCTCGGTGTGATCGCGATGTTCGGCTCGATCGTTCTGCTCTTCTTCCTGCCCTGGCTGGACAATTCGCCGGTCCGTTCAGGCAATTACCGTCCGCGCTTCAAGCAGTTCTTCTGGCTGCTCTGTGTCGACGTGCTGATCCTCGGCTATTGCGGTGGTTCGCCCGCGGAAGAGCCCTTTGTCATGATCAGCCAGGTCGCCGCGGCATACTACTTTGCGCACTTCCTGATCATATTGCCGCTGCTCGCGAAGTTCGAGCGCACCTTGCCGCTGCCGAACTCGATCACTGACGCAGTGCTCTCGGGGCAGAGCGGCGCGACCATTTCAACCAATACCGCAACCGCTCCGTCGGCGCCTGCACACTAAGGGGAAGAACAGGCTCATGGTCCGTCCTATCGGCTTTCTCGCTGGGCTGGCGTTTGCTGCCATCCTGCTCTTCTCGGCGATCGTCGGCGCTTATAATTATATCTCGGAGCCGCCGGCGCCGACCGCTGAGCACGAGTTCCATCTGCATCCGAAGGAACTGCATCTGGCCAGCGATGGCCCGCTTGGTCGTTTCGATCGCCAGCAGCTCCAGCGCGGTTTCCAAGTCTACAAGGAAGTCTGCTCGGCCTGCCACTCGCTGCGCCTGGTCACCTTCCGCGACCTCACCGAAATCGGCTTTACTGATCCCGAGGTGAAGGCGATTGCGAACCAGTGGGCAGTCGAAGTGCCTTCGATCAATCCGGACACGGGCGAGCCTGCCACCCGCAAGGCACTGCCCGCCGATCATTTCCCGTCACCCTATGCGAACGAAGTTGCGGCGCGCGCGGCCAACAACAATGCGCTGCCGCCCGATCTTTCGCTGATCACCAAGGCGCGGCACGGCGGCGCTGCCTATGTCCACTCGCTGCTGACCGGCTTCCAGCCGCAGCCGGCGACGCTCCTCAAGGAGTTCCCGGACGCCAAGACGCCGCCGTCGCTCCACTACAATCCTTATTTCGCCAACCTCAACATCGCGATGCCGCCGCCCCTCGTGTCCGACGGCCAGGTCACCTATTCGGACGGCACCAAGCCGACCGTGGATCAGATGGCGCAGGACGTTTCGGCCTTCCTGGTCTGGACGGCCGAGCCCAAGCTTGAGGCACGCCACCGCGCCGGCATCTCGGTGCTCATCTTCCTGCTGATTGCGACGGTGCTGGGCTATATGGCCTACCGGAACGTCTGGTCCGGCGTGAAGCATTGAAGGTTGTCGGAGACGGCGATTGTCGTCTCCACCCCTTTCAAAACAAGATCGCCTAGCGCGAGGCTGGCACGATGATGTTGGCGGTCATCGTCAACACCGGCTGATTATCTTGGTTATAGGTGGTTGTGCGCAGCTTGACGGTTCCGATTGTTGGCCGTGACTGCGATTGGCGTACTTCCAGCACCTCATTTTCAGCGCTGAGGATATCGCCCGGATAGACCGGGCGTAGCCAGCGCAGTTCGTCCAGCCCTGCTCCGCCGATCGAATGGCCGCCGTGCTTGGCGCCTTCATCGACTAGCATGCGCATGGTTGCCGAGGCGGTATGCCAGCCGCTCGCGGCCAGCTTGCCGAAGATGGGGTTCGCAGCAGCGGTTGCGTCGTCGAGATGAAAAGGTTGAGGATCGTAACGGCCGGCGAACTCGACAATTTCCTCGCGTGACATTTCATAATGCCCGAAACGTTCGGTCTTATGGCCAACGATATAGTCGTCCAGCGTCATCACGGTTGGTCACCTCATACATTGAACCGGAACAGCATGATGTCCCCATCCTGCACCACATAGTCCTTGCCTTCCGCGCGCAGCCGTCCGGCTTCGCGCGCGCCGGCCTCGCCATGATAGGCAACATAATCTTCGTAGCTGATCGTTTCGGCACGGATGAAACCACGTTCGAAATCGCTATGGATCGCGCCTGCCGCCTGGGGCGCCTTGCTGCCTGCTTCGATCGTCCAGGCACGCGCCTCCTTCGGGCCGCATGTGAAAAAGGTGCGCAGGTGGAGAAGATCGTAGCCGGCCCGGATCACGCGCGCGAGCCCGGTCTCGCTTAGGCCGAGGTCGGTCAGAAATTCGGCCCGGTCGGCTGCTTCCATCGTGGCGATCTCGGCCTCGATGGCAGCCGATACCACAACGGCCTTGGCGTTCTCCGCGGCCGCTTTTTCGAACACCCGCGCGGAGAAGGCGTTGCCATTGGCCGCCGTAGCTTCCTCGACGTTGCAGACGTAAAGAACCGGCTTGGCGGTGAGCAACTGCGCTTGGCCGAAGATACGCGCTTCATCGTCATCCTTGGGCGATGTCAGCCGCGCCGGCTTGCCGTCGCGCAGCAAATCAAGCGCCTGGCCCAACACCGATGCGGCGGCCTTGGCCTCCTTGTCGCCCTGCTGGCCTTTCTTGACCAAGCCGGGAACGCGCTTTTCGAGACTTTCGAGATCGGCAAGCATGAGCTCCGTCTCGACTGTTTCAGCGTCTGCAATCGGATCAACCTTGTTGTCGACATGCTGGATGTCGTCATTCTCGAAGGAGCGCAGCACGTGGATGATCGCATCCACTTCGCGAATATTTCCGAGAAACTGATTGCCCAGGCCTTCGCCCTTGGAGGCGCCGCGCACGAGCCCGGCAATATCGACGAACCCAAGCTGCGTTTCGATCACCTTGGCCGAATGGGCGATCGCAGCGATCTCGTTCAGACGCGGATCGGGCACCGCCACCTGCCCGACATTGGGTTCGATGGTACAGAAGGGGTAGTTCGCCGCCTGCGCCGCAGCCGTTTCAGTCAGCGCATTGAACAGCGTCGACTTGCCAACATTGGGCAGCCCTACGATCCCGCAACGAAAACCCATCTAAGCCATGTCCTGCAATTGAAGCCTGCTCGCCGATAGCAGCACGGGACGGAAACGCCAGCCGTCCGCAGATCATGGTGGCAGCGCCGGCAGCGTTCAGCCGTCCTGAAGCCTGAGCGCGACTTCGTTCATGAAGCGGGCGTCGTCGCCTTTGGCGAGCCATTCGGCTTCGGCGGCAATTGCGCCGAGCATCTCCGCGAGCTGGTCCATCTCGGCCTTGGCATAATTGCCAAGCACATGGGGCGTGACCTTATCCTTGTGTCCTGGATGGCCGATCCCGATGCGCACCCGCCGAAATGCATTGCCGATATGCGCTTCGGTCGATCGCAGCCCATTATGTCCCGCGGTGCCACCGCCGACTTTCACCTTCACCTTGAACGGCGCGAGATCGAGCTCGTCGTGGAAGACGAGTACGTCCTCCACTTCGAGCTTGTAGAAGCGCATCGCCTCACCGACGCTGCGCCCGCTGTCGTTCATGAAGGTGGCAGGCTTGAGCAGGAGGACTTTCTCGCCGCCGATGCGGCCTTCCTGCGTCCACCCCTGGAAGGCCTTCTTCACCGGACCGAAATCATGCACTTCTGCGATGGTGTCGAGCGCCATGAAGCCGACATTATGCCGGTGCATCGCATATTGCGCGCCTGGATTGCCGAGGCCGACCCATAGCTGCATGGCTCAGATCAAAGCCACCCGGTTCCAACGAAATCGAAATCCGAACCGGACGATTTCCCCTGCGTCCGCATCTGCATCTCGATTTCGCTCGAACCTGACGGAGCCAGCGGCCGCGTTACTCGCCGCCTTCGGCCGCCGTTTCAGTCTCGTTGTCGCCCTCGCTCGACTTGAGCGCGGACGGGGCCACGATCGTGGCGATGGTGAAATCACGATCCTCGATCGCCGAAACCGCGCCGGAAGGCAGCGACACCGCCGAAATGTGAATCGAATCGCCGACCTCAAAGCCCTTCAGCGAAATTTCGATCTGATCGGGGATTTCGGCGGCATCGCACACCAGCTCGAGCTCGTGGCGAACGATATTGAGCACGCCGCCGCGCTTGATGCCGGGCGAAAGCTCTTCATCGCTGAAATGGACGGGCACGTTCACGTGCACCTTCGTATGCTCGCTGATGCGGAAGAAATCGACATGAAGCGGACGATCCGTCACCGGATGGAACTGAACGTCCTTCGGCAGCGTGCGGATCGGCGCGCCCTTGCCCGTTTCGATCATCACCACGGTGTTCATGAAATGGCCCGTCGACAGCATCTTGACGAGCGCCTTGGCCTCCACATGAATGGGAAGGGCATCTTGCTTCTGGCCGTAAATCACGGCGGGTACACGGCCTTCGCGACGAATGGCGCGGGAGGCTCCCTTGCCTGCCCGTTCGCGCGTCTCGGCCGACAGGGTGAGCACGTCGCTCATATCATGTCTCCAGTTCGCTTGCTTGCAACAGCCCGAACCGCCTCCAGGGATGACCGGATCGGGAAGGCGCGCGCATAGGGGGCTTAGGGGTGAAATGCAACCTTCTTGCCATTCCGCCTGCGCGCGGAAAGGCCGGGTCACTGCACGCGCGTAATCCGGAAGCCCTCGGCCTCCAACAGTTCGCGCACATTATGCCGCCCGCCGAAATGGCCGGCGCCCACCGCGACGAATATCTGGCCCGGCTGCCCCATGCGCTTCGCGATCCACTCGGCGAAATGCTCGTTGCGCCGGTCGAGCAGGACGGCGCGTAGCTCGGGCACATCATCAAGCCCGTCATTCATCTCCTTGGCCAGCGCAGCCTCGTTGCCCGTGCGCCACGCCTTGAGCAGGTCGCCGATGTGGCCGTTGTCGTGCTTGAGTTCGTCCAGCGTGCTTTCGAGCATCTTGAGCTGCACTGGTCGTGCGAAGCCGCCGAGGAGCAAGATCTGCTCCTCCAGGCTCTCCAGCGGGATCACCCTCTTGTGCGTCCGCCGGGCTTCCTCGAACAGCTTCATTTCGACGCCGCTGTCCGGCCCATAGCCAAGCTTGCTGTAAGCAATCTGGGTCAGGCTCGTTGCCGCGAACCAGGGCTGGAACTGATCGAACGCGGCCACCGGTAGGTCATAGCCCGCCATGCGGCTCTCATATGCCTTGCGTTCCTTGGGTGTCAGCTCATCACGCAGTGGCACGCCGTCATGATCGATCGCGTGCGCCATCACGGCTTTCGCGTCGTTCGCTTTTCCGGCCGCATCACCGCCAAGCTCGGTCTCGACGACCAACGCCTCGGAAGCCGCGAACGCCTTGGCGACCTTGCCCTTGAACCACAGGATGTCGGGGGGCAGCACGTGCACGCTCCCGAACAGCCAGATGGTCGTGTCCTTGTCGGCCAGTTTCCACAATGCCGGTTTCGCTTCGGTGGGTTTGGCGGCAGCAAGGGTAGGGAAGAGTAGGGCGAACAGGGCAAGGATCAGGCGCATGCCGCCCCTTATCGCGCCACCCTCGGCTTGACCATCCACCGGCCATTCGTCAAACGGCGCAGCAATGTGAAGGGGACCGCCGTGGCGCAAGACAAGCCGCTCAGCTTCCAGAAGCTGATCCTGACGCTCCATGATTATTGGAGCGATCGCGGCTGCGTGATCCTCCAGCCCTATGACATGCGGATGGGCGCGGGTACCTTCCATCCCGCCACGACGCTGCGCGCGCTCGGGCCCAATCCGTGGAAAGCGGCCTATGTGCAGCCTTCACGCCGCCCGACCGACGGGCGCTATGGCGAGAACCCCAACCGGCTCGGCCATTATTATCAGTATCAGGTGATCCTGAAGCCAAGCCCGGCCAACCTTCAGGAGCTTTATCTGGGCTCGCTCGAGCGGATCGGCATCGATTTCGCCAAGCACGACATCCGCTTCGTCGAGGATGATTGGGAAAGCCCGACGCTCGGCGCCTGGGGGCTTGGCTGGGAGGTATGGTGCGACGGGATGGAGGTGACTCAGTTCACTTATTTCCAGCAGGTCGGCGGCTTCGATTGCAAGCCGGTTTCCGGCGAGCTGACCTATGGTCTGGAACGGCTGGCGATGTACATCCAGGGCGTCGACAACGTCTACGATCTCGCCTTCAACGACGAGGGCGTGACCTATGGCGATGTCTTCCTTGAAAATGAGCGCCAGTTTAGCGCCTATAATTTCGAGCATGCCAATACCGAGACATTGTTCAAGCAGTTCACCCAGGCCGCGGATGAGGCGCGCGCGCTGATCGAGGCGAAGCTGCCGCTTCCCGCCTATGATCAGGCGATCGAAGCCAGCCACATCTTCAACACGCTTCAGGCCCGTGGGGTCATCTCGGTCGCCGAGCGCCAGGCCTATATCGGCCGCGTCCGCGAGCTGGCGAAAGGCGCCTGCGCCGCCTGGATGGAAAAAAATGGGTGGGCGGCGTGAGCGATTTTCTGCTCGAGTTGCTTTCGGAAGAAATTCCGGCGCGGATGCAGGCCAAGGCCCGCGCCGATCTGGAGCGCCTCTTCATCGAGGAGATCGCCAGGTCCGGCCTGAGAGCAGACGCGATCGAGACCCATGCGACGCCGCGCCGCCTCGTTCTGATCGCACGCGGCTTGCCGAAAGAAACCGCTGCCGTTTCGGAAGAGCTGAAAGGCCCGCGCGCCTCCGCGCCGCCGCAGGCGCTCGAAGGCTTTCTGCGCAAGACCGGACTTGCTCGCGAACAGCTTATCGAGCGCGACGGCGTCCTGTTCGCGGTGATCGACAAGCCGGGCCGCGCCACGGCGGACGTGCTGGCCGAAGCCGTCCCGGCGATCATCCGCGCTTTTCCGTGGCCGAAGTCGATGCGCTGGGGCGACGCCTCATTATCGACGGCGAGCCTACGCTGGGTCCGTCCGCTCCAGGGCATCGTTGCACTATTCGACGATGATCTGGTCGAATTGGAAATCGACGGCACAAGCTCGGGCACCGCTACGGTCGGCCACCGCTTCCACCATCCCGGACCGATCACGATCGGCAGCGCGCATGATTATGTCGAGAAGCTGCGCGCCTGCCACGTCATCGTCAGCCATGAGGACCGCCAGCGGATCATCCGCGACGGTGCGGCAAAGGCCGCTGCGGCGGCTGGCCTCAGCGTCGTTCCCGACGAAGGGCTGGTTCAGGAAAATGCCGGGCTAACCGAATATCCGGTGCCGCTGCTCGGCAGTTTCGATCCCGCCTTCCTTGAAGTTCCGCGCGAGGTGATCCAGCTCACCATGCGCACGAACCAGAAATATTTTGCGCTTGTGGACGGGGAGGGGCGGCTCGCGCCCAACTTCATCTGCACCGCCAACATCGAGCCGGCCGACGGCGGAGCGGCGATCGCCGCCGGCAACGCCAAGGTCCTCGCCGCGCGCCTGTCCGACGCCAAATTCTTCTGGGAGCAGGACCTCAAGACTCCGCTCGAGGAGCAGGCGAAGAAGCTCGACCAGATCGTCTTCCACGAAAAGCTCGGCACCGTCGCCGACAAGGTCGAACGCGTGGCCAAGCTCGCGCGCTGGCTGGTCGAAGAGGGCATCGTCAAATCCTCCCCTGCAGGGGAGGACCTGGCCGGCCTCGCCGAACAGGCGGCGCGCCTCTGCAAGGCCGATCTCGTCACCGGAATGGTCGGCGAGTTCCCTGAGCTTCAAGGCATCATGGGCGGCTATTACGCCCGCGCCCAGGGCCTGCCCGATGAAGTCGCCGACGCGATCCGCGATCATTACAAGCCAGTCGGGCAGGGCGATGAGGTGCCGACTGCACCGGTGACGGTGGCGGTGTCGCTGGCGGATAAGCTGGATAGCTTGGCGGTATTCTTCGCCATTAATGAAAGACCTACCGGGTCGAAAGACCCATTCGCTCTGCGCCGAGCGGCATTAGGAATTATACAGCAGGTTGTGGTCAATGATCTTCGGTTCTCGTTGGAAACGACGTTCGGTGAAGGGTATATCAACCTCCTCCAACAGCACATCGGCCGTCTCGAAGCCTACGTGGAAAAGGGTGTTCGGAAATCCGAGGTACGCGACGTCGAATATCCTCGGGGCGAGGACCAAACTGACGAGTATTTCAAACTGCTTCTCGATTTCTTCGCCGATCGCCTCAAGGTCCAGCAGCGCGAAGCCGGCGTCCGCCACGATCTGATCGATGCCGTGTTCGCGCTCGGCGGCGAGGATGATCTTGTGCGTCTGCTCGCGCGCGTGAAGGCGCTGCAATCTTTCGTCACAAGCGACGATGGCGCCAACCTCCTCATCGGCTACAAGCGCGCGGCCAATATCCTCAAGAAGGAGGGCTGGGACGACAATTCCACCCGTCACCCTGAACTTGTTTCAGGGTCCACTGATCCACATGCGCCGGCCCGAGAGGCGGAGTGGATGCTGAAACAAGTTCAGCATGACGGATCAGGTAAAGCGCTGCCCTATACGCCCGAGCATGAAGAGGCCGCGTTGATTGCGGCGCTTGATGAAGCGGAAGAGCGTGCGGTGCAGGCGGTCGCTGCGGAGGATTTCGAAGGCGCCATGGCGGCGCTTGCTGGTTTGCGCGCGCCGATCGACGCGTTCTTCGACAAGGTCACCGTCAACGATCCGGACCCCGACAAGCGCGCGGCCCGGCTCGCGCTGCTCGCACGCATTCGCGACGCGGTTCACAAGGTCGCGGATTTTTCCCGGATCGAGGGCTGACGCTGCATCACAGCCACAACCACGCGAACCGTTGCGTTTCTGCGCCGCGCGGCGGTGGCGGCGCTCGCGGATAACCAGCTGAACTTGATCCCGATCGTGTTGCGGTGCAAAAGACGCACGGGCTTCTCCTTGACAGGACAGCTGATTCGTCGCCGATCGACCAGGGTCCCTTAGGCCGGGCCTGAGGTCAGGCGGGATAGGGATAAGGTATGCACGGAATGACCCAGTATGTGTATCGTTTTGGCGGCGGCGTCTCGGACGGCGGCAAAGGCGACAAGAACCTGCTGGGCGGCAAAGGTGCAAATCTCGCGGAAATGGCGTCGATCGGCCTGCCGGTTCCACCGGGTTTCACGATCTCGACCGAGATGTGCACGCGCTATTATGACGAAGGCGGCAATTTCCCGGAAAGCCTGCGCAAGGAAGTCGCCAACGGCATTGCTCATATCGAGGCGGTGACCGGCAAGAGCTTTGGCTCGCCCGACAATCCGCTGCTCGTTTCGGTGCGCTCGGGCGCGCGCACGTCGATGCCCGGCATGATGGACACCGTGTTGAATCTTGGCCTTAACGACGAGACGGTGAAGGGCCTTGCCGCGACCTCCGGCGACGAACGCTTCGCCTGGGACAGCTATCGCCGCTTCATCCAGATGTATTCGGACGTTGTGCTCGAACTCGATCATGGTGCGTTCGAGGAAGCGCTCGAAATCGCAAAAGAAGATAAGGGTTACCACCTTGATACCGAGCTGAGCGCCGCCGACTGGCAAGCGCTTGTCGTCAAATACAAGGCGCTGGTCGAGGAATTGTGGGGCAAGCCATTCCCGCAGGATGTCCATGAGCAGCTTTGGGGCGCGGTCGGCGCGGTGTTCGGCTCCTGGCAGTCCGAGCGCGCCAAGGTCTATCGCCGCCTGCATGATATTCCCGGCGATTGGGGCACGGCGGTCAATGTCCAGGCGATGGTGTTCGGCAATATGGGCGACAGCTCGGCCACGGGCGTCGCCTTCACCCGCGACCCATCCAAGGGCGATGCGGCCTATTATGGCGAGTTCCTGATCAATGCGCAGGGCGAAGATGTCGTCGCGGGCATTCGGACCCCGCAATATCTGACCAAGGCCGCCCGCGAGGCCGCCGGCGCCAAGCCCCTCTCAATGGAAGAGGCAATGCCGGAGGTCTACACCCAGCTCGCTCAGGTGTTTGACCTGCTCGAACGGCATTACCGGGACATGCAGGACATCGAGTTCACCGTCGAACGCGGCAAGCTGTGGATGCTGCAGACCCGCTCGGGCAAGCGCACCGCCAAGGCGGCACTCAAGATTGCTGTCGACATGGCGAATGAAGGTCTGATCAGCCGTGAGGAAGCGATCGGCCGCGTCGACCCCGCTGCGCTCGATCAGCTTCTCCATCCGACGCTCGATCCCAAGGCGCACCGCGATATCGTGGCCAAGGGGCTTCCCGCCTCGCCGGGCGCGGCCAGCGGCATGGCGGTGTTCGACAGCGAAACTGCCGAGAAGCGTACCGAAATGGGCGACGCCGTGATCCTCGTCCGGATCGAGACCAGCCCCGAGGACATTCATGGCATGCACGCAGCGAAAGGCATTCTCACCGCGCGCGGCGGCATGACCAGCCATGCCGCGGTGGTGGCGCGCGGAATGGGCCGGCCCTGCGTTTCGGGCGTGGGCAGCCTGGCGATCGATGCGAAAGCCAAGCTGTTCCGCGTCGAAGGCCGCGAGGTAAAGGAGGGCGACATCATCACCATCGACGGCTCAACCGGCGAAGTGATGATCGGCGAAGTGGCAACCGTCGAGCCCGAGCTGGCCGGCGATTTCGGCACGCTGATGGTGTGGGCCGACGAAGTGCGCAAACTCAAGGTGCGCACCAACGCGGAAACGCCCAATGATTGCCGCGTAGCGCGGACTTTCGGTGCCGAGGGCGTCGGCCTTTGCCGCACCGAGCATATGTTCTTCGATGCCGGGCGGATCACCTGCGTCCGCCAGATGATCCTGGCCGAGGATGAGAAGGGCCGCCGCGCCGCGCTCGACAAGCTGCTGCCCGAACAGCGCAGCGACTTCACCGAGATCTTCGAGATCATGGCCGGCCTGCCGGTCACGATCCGTCTGCTCGATCCGCCGCTCCACGAATTCCTCCCACACGAAGAGGAGGAGTTCGCTGAGGTCGCCGAAGCCGCCGGCGTCGGTATCGAAGCGCTCAAGCGCCGCGCCGCCGAGCTGCACGAATTCAATCCCATGCTTGGCCATCGCGGTTGCCGTCTCGGCGTCACCTATCCCGAGATCTATGAGATGCAGGCCCGCGCCATCTTCGAGGCTGCGGTCGATGTGGCGGAAAAAACCGGGGCAGCGCCCATTCCCGAGGTAATGGTCCCGCTCGTTGCTACCAGGCGCGAGCTTGAGCTGATGAAGGACGTCATCGACAAGGCCGCCGCCGCCGTCTTCGCCGAAAAGGGCCAAACCATCGATTATCTGGTCGGCACCATGATCGAGCTGCCGCGCGCCGCGCTGAAGGCTGGCGAGATTGCCGAGGTCGGCGCGTTCTTCTCCTTCGGCACCAACGATCTCACCCAGACCGCACTCGGCGTCAGCCGCGACGATGCCGGCCGCTTCCTCGGCACCTATGTCGACAAGGGGATTTACGCGAAGGATCCGTTCGTCAGCCTCGACGTTGAGGGCGTCGGCGAGTTAATCGAAATTGCGGCGCAGCGCGGTCGCAAAACCCGTGCCGATATCAAGCTTGGCATCTGTGGCGAGCATGGCGGCGACCCGGCCTCAATCGCTTTCTGCAATCGCGTTGGCCTCGATTACGTGTCCGCTTCCCCCTACAGGGTCCCAATTGCGCGACTAGCTGCGGCACAGGCTGCGATGAACCGTTAAAAAGTGCATTGGCGGAACGGTTAACTATTGTTAACTCTTGCTCCTAGTAACTTGGGGGCAGGGAGTAACGGGGATGCGTTGGGTCCGCAACGCCGCGCTGGCGGCTGCAATGATGATAGTTTCCTTTTCCGCGCAGGCAACGACCTATATCGTCAGCTTGACGGGCACGGTCACCTCGCAGGTCGATCCTGGCAGCGATCCCAATATTTCCGTCGGTGATACCGTCACAATGAGCGGTCATTTCACGGCCGATCGCATTTTCGACAATGGTAGCTTCCGCGCCGCCGTGATGTACGGTCTGCCGCCGAGCGGGAACTATTTCTGGAACGTCCAGCTCAATGGCCTGACCTGGATGTCAAGCGACGACGAATTCGACGGCCTTCCGTTCGACTTCGATTCCAAGGATCATCCGCTCGCATTCCCTTATTTCGAGCTTTTGCCGGGCGGTAAGATCGGGGTGCCGCAGGGTTTCCTGACCCGAGCGAACTCGGATACACCTCCGCGCTTTTATCTTGGCAGCGGCCAGATCCGGTCGGGTGATTTCCTGTACGGCAATACAAGCAAGACGCCCGGTTTCAATGTGACCTGGAACCTGAGCAGCGGGCGGATCACGGCCGTCCCGGAGGCTGCAACCTGGGCGATGATGATCGCCGGTTTCGGACTGGTCGGCGCCGCCGCGCGCCGCCGCAAGGCAGCGCCTGCCTTCGCCTAGAGTGATTTCGAGGCAGGTGGAATCACCTGCTGAAATCACCGGCCGGCTCGGAAATTACGGCAAACGAAGGAATAGCCGGAGGCGTTCAGGTTCAATCTGAATCGGATCGCCTCTAGCCGAAAGCTCCGTGATGTTTCTCGACCCGGCCGCGCGCGAGTAGCGCGGCCTGATCGCGCCAATTTTCGCGTTCGATCCTGCCCGGCGCCAAGCCCAATTTTCCTTCCAGCGCCGCTTCATCGCTCCGGTTGAGGCGGGCGAGATCGCGGAAGCTGCTGAAGCCGCTTTCGTTTAGCCGAAGCTCGGTATCGCGATCGATTCCCCTGATCTGGGTGAGATCATCGCGCCGGCCGCGCGCTGCGGCGCCAATTGCGCTCCCGGTCCCGACGCCGATCGCGGGCGCATGGCGCTCCAATTCAGCGATGCGCTCATTGGCGGCGGCGATGCGGGCCTCCGTTTCAGCGCGATATACGCGATGGGCTTCATGTTCTTGCTGGTATGCGCGCCTCCAGCGCCTTCCGCCTGATCGGGACATGAGCCCCAGAAGCCATCCCAGCACGAGCACCAAGCCTAATATGGCCCACTGGTTCATCGTGAACGTCACCATGGTCATCTCCACAGCCTGCGCCCCACCATTCAACGACGGCTGATCGGGGCAGTTCCGTTCTTGGGAGGGCCCTTCGCGCCGGAAACCGGGGGCGCCGTCATGAGTTAAACCGCCGTTCACATGGTTTCGGCGATGGGAAGAACGCATCATCTTGTCTGACCCCCCTCGAACCATTAGGCAGACGCAACTTTGGCGGACCCGCCAATCGCCATAGGAGGCCTGAAAAACATGAAAATTCTGCATTCGACGAGCATTGCCCTCGCCTTAGCGCTAGGTGCAGCAACCGCGTCGGTGGTCATCGCGCCCGCTGCAATCGCAGCGAAGTCAAAAGCGCCCAGCATCAAGATGAGCGACAGCGTCCGTAACGCTATCATCGCCGCGCAGACCGCGCAAAAGGCCAACGACCTCGCCACGGCCCAAGCAAAGACCGACGAAGCCAAGGCAGCGATCCAGACCGACGATGACCGCTATGTGGTCGGCTCGCAGCAATATGATATCGGCAAAGCCACGAGCAATCAGAAGCTTCAAGCCGAAGGTGTCGGCAACATGCTGCAGAGCGGCAAGGTCCCCCCGGAAAGTCAGGGGCAGTTTTACACTGCCTATGGGCAGCTCTCCTACGCGAACAACGATTATGTGAATGCCGAGAACGCGCTCCAGCAGGCGATCCAGCGCAGCCCGGCCGATACGCAGCTCTACGCTTTGCTTGCCGAAACCAAATTCAAGCTCAACAAGCCAGCAGAAGCGGTTGGCTTGATTCAGCAGGCCGCCGAGAAGGGGGATGCCGCGGGCAAGCCTATCCCCAAGGATTGGTACGGACGTGGAATCGCGATCGGCATGCAGGGCAAGCAGGCTGCGCCAGTCGCGAAGCTCAGCATATCATGGCTCAAGGATTATCCGGAGCGGACGAACTGGCGCGATGCCCTGGTAATCTATCGCGATCTGCACCCCGCAGATCCGGATCTCAATCTTGATATCATGCGGCTCCAGCGCGCCGCCGGCGCGCTCAAGGGTGAGCGTGATTATGCGGAATATGCCGAAGCAACTTATTTGAAGTTCCCCGGCGAGGCCAAGGGCGTGATTGATGAGGGGGTTACTGCGGGTGCGATCAATCTTGTGCAGAGCCGCTCGTTGAAGGAGCTTTCCGGCATCGCGAGCGGTAAGGTGGCCGCTGACAAGGCGTCGCTCAAGAAGTCCGCTCCCAACGGCCGCACCGCGCTGGGCATCGCTGACGCTTATGCGAGCTACGGCGACTATGCGTCGGCGATCGAAATGTACGACAAGGCGATATCTCTCGGTGGCGTGGATGCAAGCACCGCAAATCTTCGCAAAGGGGCGGCCTTGGCCAGGTCGGGCCAGAAGGACGCGGCGAAGCAGGTGCTTGCCCAGGTCACTGGTCCACGCGCGGATCTGGCGCAATTCTGGACCGTCTTTATCGATCATCCGCCGGCCGGCTGATATCTCTTACTCCACCATCGACGGGGTCTAGGCAGTGCTTAGACCCTGTCGACGGGGATGCCCGGCAAATCCTTCGATGTCCGGATCGTCAGCGAGGTTTTGACGCTGGCGACATTGGGCGCGGTCGTCAGGTGGGACGTGAGGAACATTTGAAAGCCCTGAAGATCGTGCGCCACCATCTTCAAAATGAAATCAATCTCTCCGTTCAGCATGTGGCATTCACGGACTTCCGCCAGCTTGGCCACATGATCTTCGAAGGCGCGAAGGTCCGCCTCCGCCTGGCTCTTCAAGCTTACGAGCGCGAACACGGTGACGCCGTAGCCCAGGGCCGCAGTCGCAAGTTCAGCATGATAGCCCTTGATCAGCCCCTCCCGCTCCAGCGCGTGGACGCGCCGGAGGCATGGCGGCGCGGTGAGGCCTACGCGTTCGGCAAGATCGACATTCGTGATCCGGCCCTCGTCCTGAAGGATCGCGAGGATCTGTCGATCGATCTTGTCCAACATTGCTGTCTCAGATTGTTTCGTGAATCATGTGATCCGTATAATAAAATTTCGGTATATGACAATTGTCCCACTTTGTAACGTTCCGGAATCAACACTTTCCGCAACGCCGCATAAACGATACTTAGAAAGCAGGCGCATGGGGCGCCAGAGTCGGGACCGCCGACGGAGGCCACGTTGCGTTTCGACGACATGCTGACGACTTTGTTGGCGCAGCGGGATGAGAGCGAAGACGCTCGCATCGCGCTATGGCGTCAGCTTGTCGATCTGCTTGCCCAGGATCGCTTCCATGCCGACGATGCGCTCGGTGATCGCGCTTTCGACACTATTGCCCATTGGCGCTCCAAAGTCCCTGCGGAAGTCCGCATCGAGACCGCCCGTGCCTTTGCTGGCCGCCGCGTCAGCGCTGCGACGCTGGCGCTCTTTGCCGATGAACCTGCGGCCGTTGTTGGGCCGTTGATTGCCGAGGCGACGCTGGCCGACGAGCAGTGGCTGGCGCTGCTCCCGTCGCTCACGCCTACGGCCCGCAATCTTTTGCGACACCGCCGCGATCTTTCGCCACAGATCATGCGCGCTTTGGAAAGTTTTGGCCCCAGCGATTTTGCCATCCCCGGCTATCACCAGCCGGAGGAAAGCGTCGAACACATCGAGGTTTCCGAGCTGCCCGAAGCGCCCGCCGAGTTCTCGGCTTCCGACGAGGAGCATGAGGAGCTTCAATCGGCGTTCGAGGAGGTCGCGCGGGTCGCCGATGCGATGGAGGAGCCGTCCGCGGATATTCTCTCGGACATGGATGGCGGCGAACAGATCCGCGATCTGATGGCGCGCATCGAAGCCTATCGCGCGCATGATTTCGTGCGGCCCGCCGAGACGCCCGCCATGGATGACGCGCGGCTGGCAGACGTGATGAACGAACGGGGTTTCCGGTTCGAAACCGGCCCCGACGGCGTGATCCGCTGGGTGACTGGCGCGGCGCGGGCGCCGCTGATCGGCGAGACGATCGCGGTGGCCGCAGCAGAGAATGGTCATGGCGTGGATGGTTATGTCGCAGGTGCGTTCCGCCAGCGCGCGCCTTTTCGCGATGCTCGCTTCACCCTCAACGGCGATGGAGCGCTGTCGGGCGAATGGCGAATCTCGGCGGTACCGCTGTTCGATGCGGTGGACGGGCGGTTCAGCGGCTATCGCGGCACTGCACGGCGGCCGCGCGTCGATGAGGTGGCGATGCCGCTTTCAGGCGCCAGCGCCTTCGGTGGGGCGGAGGCCGATTCCCTGCGCCAGCTGGTTCATGAACTTCGCACGCCGCTCAATGCGATCATCGGCTTTTCCGAAATGATCGAGGGCCAGTTCCTAGGGCCGGCATCCTCGACCTATCGCGCCAAGGCAGCGGACATCATCACGCAGGGGCGGCGGCTGCTGGAGGCGCTCGAGGATCTTGATCTTACCGCCAAACTCGACCCCAAGGCGGCGCCTGCTGGGGCGGTCGATCCTGCCGACCTGCTGGAACGGCTCTATGGCGAATATCAATCGATCGGCGTGGAGCGAGGCTTTCACCTGAAGCTTCGCATCACCACCGGGCTTGGACTGGTCGCTGCCGATCCAGTTGCGGTCGAGCGGATGTTCGGCAGGTTGCTGGCGGCGACATTGGCGATCGCCCAGCGCGGTGAAGTTGTAAATATTACGCTGTCCCCAGATCCGGACAGCCGGGACCGGATGGTGCTCGAAGTCGCGCGGCCACAGCTGCTTGTCGGCCGCGATGAGCGGACCCTGCTCGATCCCGGCTATAATCCGGATGGCGACTGGCCGGAGGCGCCGGTGCTTGGGCTCGGCTTCGCGCTCCGGCTCGTCCGCAATATCGCCGCGGCAAGCGGCGGCGCGCTCGACATCCAGCCGGACAAGCTGATATTGCGGCTGCCGTTGCGCAAGATCTCGGCGCGCACGGGCGAGAGGTAAAATCTGCCACCCATCGAACGGCAGCAGGCTGGCGACGATCTCACAAGCGGGCGGCTCGATCGTCCGCCAAAGCCGGGTCAACGCGCGAGCCTGGCGAGCGATTTCGGGCGGCGCTTCCTGATCTTCGTCGATACCGAAGAGGAGTTCGACTGGGCCGCCCCGCGACGTCGCGATGCGGTCGGCACCACCGCCCTGGCCGTGCTGCCCGAAGCGCATCGGCGGCTCTCAAGCATGGGCGTGAAACCCGCCTATCTCATCGATTATCCGGTTGCGAACAATCCGGCGGCGGCAGCGATTTTGCGCAGCTTCATCGCTGACGCCGAAGCGCTGATCGGCGCGCAATTGCATCCCTGGGTCAATCCGCCTTTCGACGAGGCGATCTCCAACGCCAACAGCTTTGCGGGCAATCTCCCGCCGGCGATGGAACAGGCCAAGCTTGCGATCCTGACGAACAAGATCAGGGAAATGATCGGCATCCAGCCAGCCATTTATCGTGCGGGCCGCTACGGCGTGGGGCCGAGCACGGCCAAGCTGCTGATCGAACTTGGCTATGAGCTCGATGTCTCGACGCGCCCCTTGTTCGACTACTCGTCCGAAGGCGGCCCCGATTTTTCATCTTTCCCCGCCTGGCCCTGGTGGGTGGATGCGGATCGTCGCCTGCTGGAAATGCCGCTTAGCGCGATCTACGCGGGCTATTTGCGTCGGCGTGGCGGGCGTCTCTTTCCTGCGACAGCAGGTCTGCCGTTGCTACGCGGCGCGCTGGCGAAGAGCGGATTGCTTCAGCGTGTCGCCCTCACGCCGGAAGGAATGCCCCTCAAGGACGTGATCCAAGCCATTGATATCATGCTGGATCAACCGATCGGCATCTTCAGCCTGTCATTCCATTCGCCGTCGTTGCGCCCTGGCAATACGCCCTATGTGCGCGATCAAGCTGAGCTCAGAAACTTCTGGAACTGGTGGCACAAGGTGCTCGATCGTTTCGCTCGCGCGGGCGTCCAGTCCGCCTGCGTGCATCAGTTCGTCGATGCGGCAAGGTCTGCCGCGCAGACGCCCGCCTGAAGTCTTGTACTTGCAACGACTGCCGCCGCTCAGCTATCGGCGGGGCAAGATCCGATATCGGGCCTGTAGCTCAATGGTTAGAGCTGGCCGCTCATAACGGCTAGGTTGGGGGTTCGAGTCCCTCCGGGCCCACCACCGGGATGTCCGATGCGCCACCCCCGCGGATCAGCATCGCCACGCGCGATCCACGCTTGCCACCTCTAGCGATAGCGCTCCGCCAGGAGTTCAAGGCCAGGCCCATAGGTCATGTCGAGGTGAAGCGGCGTCACCGTGACATAGCCGTCCTCGCTCGCTTCGAGATCGGTCGAGTGCGCGGGGGTATGGACGATGTGCTCGAGCGCGAACCAGTAATAATCGAAGCCGCGCGGATCGGTGCGCTTGACGACCTTTGACCGGCCATAGTCCCGCAGCCCCTGGCTCACCACCTTTATACCCTTCACCTCACCCGGCGGGACAGCAGGGAAGTTGATATTGACTAGCGTTCGCGGTGCCCAGGGGATGCCGATGAGCGGACGCAGTGCGGCTTCGCCCCAGCGCTCCGCGACTTCCCAGGGAGCGTAATCGCCCATGCCTTCCTTGCGGTAGATCTGGCTCAACGCGATCGACGGCACGCCGGCAAGGGCACCCTCCATGGCGGCCGAAACGGTGCCCGAATAGGTCACGTCTTCGCCCAGATTGGCGCCGCGGTTCACGCCTGAGAGGATGAGGTCTGGCCGCCCTTCGGTGATGACTTCGTTGAGCGCCATCATGACAGAGTCGGTCGGGGTGCCGGTGACGGCAAAACGTTGCTCGCCCATACGCCTCAGTCGCACGGGCCGCGTGAGCGTCAGGCTATGGCCCGCTCCGGACTGTTCTTCGGAAGGGGCGACGATCAGGATGTCGTCGGAAAGCTTGCGGGCAATCGTCTCCAGCACCTTCAGGCCCGGAGCATGAATGCCGTCGTCATTGGTCAGCAGGATGCGCATATCAGCCTTCAATCCGTTCCGTTCCGCCCATATAGGGCTGGAGCGCCGCGGGGATGTGAACCGATCCATCGGCTTCCTGGTAATTTTCGAGCACCGCCACCAACGTCCGCCCCACTGCCAGCCCGGATCCGTTCAGGCTATGTACGAACCGCGTCCCCTTGGCCTCGGGATCGCTGGGCCGGAAGCGGGCGTTCATTCGCCGCGCCTGAAAGTCTTCGCAGTTGGAGCAGCTCGAAATCTCGCGATAGCGTTGCTGGCCCGGCAGCCACACTTCGAGATCGAAGGTCTTCGCCGCGCTGAAGCCCATGTCGCCGGCGCATAGAAGCATTCGGCGGTAGGCCAGGCCGAGCTTGTCGAGAATAGCTTCGGCGCAACTGGTCATTCGTTCATGTTCGTCCGCGGATTGCTCGGGCGTCGTGATCGAGACCAGCTCGACCTTGTCGAACTGATGCTGCCGGATCAGTCCGCGCGTATCGCGACCGGCAGCGCCGGCTTCGGAGCGGAAGCAGGGGGTCAGCGCCACGAAGCGAAGCGGCAGCTCGGCCTCATTCAAGATGCGCTCGCGCACGAGGTTGGTGAGGCTGACCTCGGCGGTCGGGATCAGCCAGCGCCCGTCGGTGGTGCGGAACAGATCCTCCGCGAACTTCGGAAGCTGCCCCGTGCCGAACAGGGCTTCGTCGCGTACCAGCAGGGGCGGCGCCACCTCGCTATAGCCGTGTTCCTGGGTCTGCACGTCGATCATGAACTGCCCGAGTGCGCGATGCAGCCGCGCAATCGAGCCCCGCATGACCGCAAACCGCGCCCCGGAAATCGCAGCGGCAGCCTCGAAGTCGAGGCCTAGCGGCGCGCCGATATCGAAATGCTCACGCGGCTCGAACCCGAAGGCTGGTTTTTGGCCGCGCGCGTGAAGCTCGACATTGTCGTTTTCATCCTTCCCCTCCGGCACATCCACCGACGGAGAATTGGGCAACGCCGCAAGTGCCTGTTCCAGTTCGGCGTCCGCCTGCCGCTGCTCTTCTTCGAGGGCAGGCATCGCGCGTTTCAGCGAAGCCACTTCCTGCTTCTTAGCTTCCGCCTCTTCCTTCTGACCGCTGCTCATCAGCATGCCGATCGATTTGGCAATGCTGTTGGCTTCGGCTTGCGCGGTTTGAAGCTTCGTCGTCGCCTCCCGCCGTCGCTCATCCAAGGCGATGAGGTTCCGTGATTGAGGCGGCAATCCACGCTTCGCCAACGCCGCGTCGAAGATTTCCGGTTCATCGCGGATCAATCGGATATCGTGCATGGCGGCGGCTATGAAGGTGACGCGCCGTCGCTGCAACCGCTTTCGTCGGGCCAATTCGCCTGATGGTTGCCGCAGTTCGTCGCCTTTCCAGCGCACCTCAGCCGGAAGCATGGGATATCTGGCCCGCTGATGTGTTTCACCATCGAATGAGACCAGAAGGAGAGTCGAACGTGAGATTGAAGAAGGTTTTGATTGGAATTTCCGCTGCGGCGTTCATGACCGGGGCTGCCCTGGCAGCTGATGCCGGCGTCAAGGCGGGAGTGACCGTCAACGATACGTCCGGCAATCCTGTCGGAACCGTAGAGTCGGTAAGCGGAGACCTGGCCGTGGTCTCGACAGGCACCCACAAGGTTAGCCTCCCGCTTTCGGCCTTCGGCCAGGGAGACAAGGGTCCGATCATCGCGATGACTAAGGCGCAGCTCGATGCGGCTGCGAGCGGAGCGCAGGCCAACGCTAAGGCGGAGCTGAAGGCGCAGCTCACCAAGGGCGCCACCATTTACGGTCCGGATGGCGCCCCGGTCGGGACGATTGATGAAACGGATGCTCAGTTCGCGACGCTCAACGTCGGCGATCAGAAGGTCAAGCTACCGCTGGATTCCTTTGCGAAGGGGAGCCAGGGCGCGACCATCGGCATGACGGCAGCGCAACTGAAGGCGGCCGTAAGCGGCGCTGCGGCTCAGCAGTCAGGCGGAACGGCGAACGGCGGCTGATAGCAGCCTGGATTGTGCGAGGGCCCCGGTAGCACCGGGGCTCTTTTCATTGATCTTTGTTACGGCGGTTGCGCGCGCGGGCAACCAACGCCGCCGCGCCTGCGCCAAATAAAAGCACCATGGGCGGTGCCGGCACTTCGGTGCCGCTGCTGGTTGAGGAGCTGCCGCCCGACGAGGTGCCGCTGCTCGTCGACGATGACGTGCTCGAGCTCGTCGAGGACGAGGTTGAGGTGCTTCCGCTCGAGCCGCCGGTCGAACCCGAGCTTCCCGTTGAAGATGTGCTGCCAGTTGAGCTTCCGGTAGAGGAGCTTGTCGCACCCGAAGAGCCGAAGCTCGACGATCCGCTCGAGCTGCTGCTTGATGACGACGAAGATGACGAGGAGCTTGAGGATGAACTGCTTGAGCTTGACGTCGAGCTTATCCCGCCTGTGGACGTGCTGACGCCGCCCGTCGACGTGCTGACGCCTCCAGTTGAGCTGCTGACGCCTCCGGTCGAAGTGCTGACGCCTCCCGTCGAGCTGCTGACGCCTCCCGTCGAGGTGCTAACGCCCCCAGTCGAGGTGCTGACACCTCCCGTCGAAGTGCTGACGCCACTTGATGTGCTCGAACTGCCGCCTGACGTGCTGGTGCTCGATCCGCCCGAACCTCCGCTCGTTGACGTGCTTGAGCTCCCACCCGACGTGCTGGTGCTCGATCCGCCCGAACCTCCGCTCGACGTTGAGGTGGAGCCGGTTGAGGTCGACGAGATGACGATGCTACCGCTGCTACCGCCGCTGCTCCAGAAGCCGCCGCCTCCGAAGAAGCCACCGCTCCAGCCGCCCGAGCCGCCAAGCATGATCGGTGTGCCGCCACCGCTGCTGGTGGAGGGGAGTTCGGGATAAGGCGCCCCATATTCAGCGGGCGCGGACGCAACTGTTACTGTAGCCGGTGCGCAGCTGGTCACGGTTCGCACCACCTTCCGGGTGGTCGGCTTGGCGCGAGCATGGACTTTTGGCGCCGCGTAGGCGCGGGGATGAACCTTGGAAGCATAAATGCGCGGCGTGACCTTCGTTCGAGGAGACTCCGCGATATGGACCGCGCTGGCGCCAACGACAGCTCCACCGCATGCGCAGGCGCAAAGTTTAGCGAGAGCCATTCGTACAGACATAAGCGCACTCTCAAGAGATCATTGCAACCGTGTGGTACTCGGATCTTCAGAGTAGTTTTCGGTTCATTGCTCATGAAATGCAGAACAAGATGTTAATCGCAAGGTGATTAACTCTTTTTTCTCCAACATAAGATATAGTATTTACTATGTTCGGCGAATGAATTTGATTAATGATCTATATTGGCACGAAAATTCGCAGCAATTTTACAAGTATAGGTAATTTGTTTGGTTAATATTTGGAACGCGCGCGGCACTCTTGGAGTGGTGCTGGCGATTCGCGCGTTCATCAAGTCTCAACCTGGGCCGGTCTACGGGCGGCACTGCAGGAGATGGCAAGGACCGTCCGCCCGCTTGTGCGCCCTTGGCGGGCTAGCTATAGGCGCGCCGAGAGGGCAGGCGGATCCGCTGCGTGGAGGCAAGGGTGATGGCGACGGCATTTAGCGGAAGATCGGGATCAATCGACGAGCCGCCGGTGATCCAGACTGCGGACGGTTATCGACCGTCGCTCGACGAGCCATTCATGAATCCGCGCCAGCTGGAATATTTCCGTGAGAAGCTCCTGGCCTGGAAGAGCAGCATTCTTCGCGAGGCCGAGGATACGCTGGCCCATCTCCAGAACGAATCGCTGCGCGAGCCGGACATTACCGATCGCGCGTCGAGCGAAACCGATTTCTCGATCGAGCTCCGCACCCGGGACCGGCAGCGCAAGCTCATCGCGAAGATCGATGCGGCGCTTCGGCGAATCGATCAGGGCGAATATGGCTATTGCGAGGTCACTGGCGATCCGATCTCGCTTGCGCGCCTTGAGGCCCGGCCGATCGCGACCATGACCGTGGAAGCCCAGGAGCGGCACGAGCGGCAGGAAAAAGTCTCCCGCGACGAATAACTTCGCGATCGCGGTGACGGAAATTTAACCTCGTTTTGGTGGTTTATGCCTATCTCAGTAGCTTCCGGACGCATTTGCATGCCGGAATGGGGAGAAGGTGGCCCGTGGTGGCTGACGAACAGGTCGACGAAAGCCAGCGTGAATCGCGCGACAGCGTTTTCCTCAGCGCCGTCGTGACAGCGACTGGCGGCGAGGCGTCGGCTACGTTCCGCATCCGCAATATTTCCAGCGGCGGCCTCATGGCGGAAGGCCCGATCACCTTCAACGCAGGCGACGAATTGGACGTCGACCTCCGCAATGTCGGGCAGGTCCATGGCCGCGTCGCCTGGGCTACGGAAGGGCGCTTCGGAATGATGTTCGATCGCGCCATCGATCCGAAACTGGCGCGCAAACCGGTAGGGAGCGGGGCCGCCGCGTCCACCCCGGTGCAATACAAGCCCATCGTCCCGCCATTTCCGGGCCGGCGCTTCTAATCGACTTAGGGGTGGCAGCGCGGGCAGGCCCGCGTTCCCGCTATTGAAGCTGGATCAGCTCTTCCTTCAGCCTCAGCTTCTGTTTCTTAAGCTCGGCAATCAGGATCGTGTCTGGGGAGGGCCGCCGATTCTCCATTTCGATTCGCTGTTCGAGGCCCGCATGTTTCGCCGTTAAAGCATGGATATGCCCGTTTTCCATGATCGACATCTCCTTTCGTTACCGAATGGATCACTGAGTAGAGCATGGATTGTATTGCTTGTCGTGCAAAAAAAGGTGCAATGCGACGGGTTGCTGCCGGCTTTACGATAGCCGGTTGAAGGAAGGCCGCAAAACGATGGATCGTGAAGAAATTTCCCGGCGAATACAGCTGCTTCGTCAGGAACATCGCGATCTTGACGCAGCTATTGACGCATTGCGCGCGGGACCGGGGCCGGATCAGTTGCAGATCGCCAGGCTGAAGAAGCGCAAGCTCCGGCTGAGGGACGAGATTTCCCTGCTGGAGGATCAGCTGATCCCGGATATCATCGCATAGAAAAGGGCCGGCCTTGGGGGCCGGCCCATCTTCTTCAGCCGCGAAGCTGAAATCAGGCCGCTTCGGCGGTCTGCTCGATCACCTGCTGCCCGGAAACGCCGTCGATCGAGATCTTCCGGGGCTTCTTGTGCTCCGGGATCTCACGCACCAAGTCGATGTTGAGCAAGCCGTCCTCATAGCCGGCGTTCACCACCTTGATGGTATCGGCAAGCTGAAAGCGGCGCTCGAAGGCGCGCTTGGCGATGCCGCGATGGAGAAACTGGCGTTCGCCTCCGGCAGCTTCCTCGCCGGCGCGCCCGATCACGGTCAGCACATTGTCCTGCACGGTCAGATCAAGCTCATCGCGGTGAAACCCGGCGACGGCCATCGAGATACGATAGCCGTTTTCGCTGATCTTCTCGATATTATAGGGGGGATAGCTGTCGCCCTCGCCGCGGGTCGCGAAATCGGCAAGCCGATTGAGGTTTTCGAAGCCGATCGACGACCGGAGGAGGGGGCTGAAATCAAAAGCACGCATGTCCAAAATCCTTTCTCAAAGCGATTGCGAACCAAGCCTGCGGATTGCCGCCAGGCCTTATGCGACGCGCCCCGTTCACGGCGACGCGTCAAAAATCAGCTAGGAAGCCGCTTAAGATTTTCAAGAGTTTCTGGTCCAAATCGGGACATTGCAGTGCAGCATGGCCGTTCACCTTCTTTTGACATTCTCGGCCCGAAACGTTTGTGGCAAGCATCGCTGCATGGACGGTAGCTTGAACAATATCGGCGTCGCCGAAGGCGAGGTCACGCCCCGCCTCGTAAGTGCTTTATATATCGAGGCGATGCTGCTGGCGGATGAGGTCCGGACCTATTTCGACGAAAGCGGCCGCGAGGAACGCGATTCGCTGGCGCCCCTGCAACGGGTGAGTTTTTCCTGCGAATCGCTGAAGGTGACGACGCGCCTCATGCATATCATCGCCTGGCTGCTGACATGGCGCGCGGTCGAGGCAGGCGAGATCAGCGCCGAGCAGGCGCGCGAGCCTTCGCGGCGGCTTGGCGATGCGTCGGACAGCGAAGTCCAGGTGGTGGCCATGCTACCGGAAAAAGCGCGCATCCTCATCAATACCAGCCGCGATCTCTATAGCCGTGTGGCCCGGCTCGATGCGGGGCTTGCGCCTGATAACAGCGCGATCAGCCCTGCGCGCAAGCTCATGGATCGTCTGGAATCCGCTTTCTGAGCGTTGAACCGCGTTGCTTGGACTTGTTTTGCAATAAGCGCCTGATATCGGAATTGTCCCAGTTCAGTACAGCCGGAGCTTCTATGACCCACAAGTTCGATCCGACCTCGCTTCGTGAATATGACATCCGCGGTGTTGTCGGAAAGACGCTGGGTACGGCCGATGCCTATGCGATCGGCCGTGGCTTTGCCACGCACGTGCGGCGGGCAGGCGGCACGCGCGTTGCGGTCGGCTATGACGGCCGCGTGTCCTCGCCCGAGCTCGAGGTCGCGCTGATCGACGGTCTTACCAAGGGGGGCGTCGACGTGGTCCGGATCGGGCTGGGCCCGACGCCGATGCTCTATTATGCCGAAGCGACGCTCGAGGTGGACGGCGGCATCCAAATCACCGGGAGCCACAACCCGGCCGAATATAATGGCTTCAAAATGGTCCTCCAGCATCGTCCTTTCTTCGGCGCCGACATCCAGTCGATCGGCCAGCTCGCCGCTGAGGGCGATTGGGAGGAGGGGCAAGGGACGGTCTCCAATGCCGAGATCATGGAGGATTATGTGGGCCGCCTGTTGGCCGGTTATGCAGGAGGGGAGTTCCGGATCGGCTGGGATGCCGGCAACGGCGCCGCCGGCCCCATCATCGAGCGGCTGGTGAAGCTGCTGCCGGGCGAGCATCATACGCTCTACACCGAAGTCGATGGCCGCTTCCCCAACCATCACCCCGATCCTACCGAAGAAAAGAACCTGGCCGATCTCAAGGCGCTCGTCCTTGAAAAAGGGCTCGATTTCGGAATCGCGTTCGATGGCGACGGCGATCGCATCGGTGCGGTCGACGGCCTGGGCCGGGTGATCTGGGGCGATCAGTTGCTCGCCATTCTCGCCGAGCCAGTGCTGCGCGAGGAGCCTGGTGCCACGATCATCGCCGACGTCAAGGCGAGCCAGGCGCTTTACGATCGTATAGCCGAGCTTGGCGGCAAGCCACTGATGTGGAAGACCGGTCATTCGCTGATCAAAACCAAGATGAAGGAAACCAACTCCCCCTTGGCCGGCGAGATGAGCGGTCACATCTTCTTCGCGCATGATTATTACGGCTTTGACGATGCGCAATATGCCGCGGTCCGGCTGATCCGCGCGGTGCGCCTGCTCGGCGGCTCGCTGACAGCGCTCAAGGACCAGATGCCGGCGATGGTCAACACGCCCGAAATGCGCTTCCAGGTAGACGAGAGCCGTAAATTCGCGGTGATCGACGAGGTGCTTGACCGGCTCGAAAAAGAGGGAGCGGACGTCAACCGGACCGACGGCGCGCGCGTTAATACGCCGGATGGCTGGTGGCTGCTGCGTGCATCCAATACGCAGGACGTGCTGGTGGCGCGCGCGGAGGCGAAGGACCAGCCTGGCCTGGATCGGCTCATCGCCCAGATCGACGCGCAGCTTACCGCATCCGGATTGGAACGGGGGCCGCAGGCAGCGCATTGAACCAAGCGCCCAAATGCGTAGGATATTGCCTTGCAGGCAGGGCCGCAGTTCCCGGATGGAGCTGTCGCCGGTGCTACTCCGCCTCCCGCTTTGGCGGGATTGACCAACGAGGGGTGTTAGCGTGACCGCCATTCAGCTCGAAACCAAGCGCGTCGAGAAACCCTGGGGCCGCAAGGAATTGTGGCCCGGCTTTGGCAATGTGTCCGAAGATGGAGATCCCATCGGCGAGATCTGGTTCGAGGATCCGCGTGGCGACGATCCTGAACTGCTGATCAAATATCTGTTCACCAGCGAGAAGCTCTCGGTGCAGGTTCATCCCAACGATGCTGCCGCGCATGCGGCCGGCTATCCGCGCGGAAAGGATGAGGCTTGGGTGATCCTCGCCGCCGAACCGCACGCGGTTATCGGCCTTGGCATGCGCGAGGTGATGACGCGTGAGCAGCTTCGCGAGTCTGCGCTCGACGGATCGATTGAGGACAAGGTGTTCTGGAAGGCGGTGAAAGCCGGCGATGTCTTCTATTCGCCGGCCGGCACGGTTCATGCGATTGGCCCCGGCCTGACGCTGATCGAGATCCAGCAGAATGTCGATCTCACCTATCGCCTTTACGATTATGGCCGCCCGCGCGAGTTGCATCTGGATGAAGGCGTCGCCGTCAGCGATCCCGTACCCTATGTGGCGCCGTTCGTGCCGCTGGAGGCAGAGAAGGGCCGTCTCATTCTCGCTGATGGACCGGCCTTCGTGCTGGAGCATTGGGCGCGTTCGGGCAACGGATGGCTCAAAGGCGACGGCCGCAAGCTCTGGCTCGTGCCGGTGAAAGGCGCTGGAACGATCGACGGCAAGCCGCTGCAACCGGGTTCAGCCTGGCTCGTCGAAGACGGGGCGGATCTCCTGTTGGCAGAGGGCACGGAATTGCTCGTCGCCTATCCGGGCCGTGGGCTGATCCGCGAAATCTGGCGCTAATCTCTTCTTTAAATGCGACCATTGGGCCGCAACCGGTTTGCACCTTATGCTGCAATGCGGTAAGCGCGAAACCACCACAAAAAGGGGTAAAAGTTCATGCGTCTCACGATGATCGGCACCGGCTATGTCGGCCTTGTTTCGGGCACCTGCTTTTCGGAGTTCGGCCATCACGTAACCTGTGTGGACATTAACCCCGAGCGGATCGAGACGCTGAATGCCGGTAAGGTCCCCATTTTCGAACCGGGACTCGACGATCTTGTGAGGCGCAATGTCGAAGCGCGCCGCCTCAAATTTACGACCGACATCAAGGAGGGCGTGGACGGGGCAGACGCGGTCTTTATCGCCGTCGGCACGCCATCGCGTCGTGGAGATGGCCATGCTGACCTGTCCTACGTCTACGAAGCTGCGCGCCAGATCGCTTTCAGCGTCACGGGGCCATGCGTGATCGTCAACAAGTCGACCGTGCCGGTGGGCACGGCGCGCGCGGTCGAAAAGATCGTTGCGGAGGTCAATCCGCCGCATCCGGTCGAGATCGCCTCCAACCCGGAATTCCTGCGGGAGGGCTCGGCGATCAACGATTTCACCCACCCGGATCGCGTGGTGGTGGGAGTCAATTCGCAGATGGCGCGTGAGGTGATGCGCGAAATCTATCGCCCGCTCTTCCTGCGTGAGACCCCGATCTTCTTCACCGGCTGGGAATCGGCCGAGCTCATCAAATATGCCGCGAACAGCTTCCTCGCCGTCAAGATCGGCTTCATCAACGAGATCGCAGATCTCTGCGAAAAGGTCGGCGGCGACGTGAAGGACGTCGCCAAAGGCATCGGCATGGACAAGCGCATCGGCGACAAATTCCTGAATCCTGGCCCTGGCTATGGCGGTTCGTGCTTCCCCAAGGATACGCTGGCGCTGCTCAAGACGGCGGAAGCTTATGAAGCGCCGGTGACGATCGTCACCGCCACCGTCGATGCCAACAACAAGCGCAAGCACGCCATGGTCGATCGCGTGGTGAAGGCGTGCGGCGGCGATGTCAGCGGCAAGACGATCGGCATCCTCGGGCTGACCTTCAAGCCCAACACCGACGATATGCGCGATGCCCCCTCGCTCGAGATCATTCCTGCGCTGCAGAAGCTCGGGGCCAGGATCCGCGCTTATGATCCCGAAGGCCGCCATCAGGCCGAGCCAATGCTGCCAGGCGTTGAATTCGCCGATGGCGTCGAAGGTGCTTATGATGCGGTCGAGGGTGCTTCGGCGGTTGTGCTGATCACCGAATGGAATGAATTCCGCGCGCTCGATTTGCGCCGGATCAAAGCGAAGCTCGCCGCCCCCGTGTTCGTTGACCTTCGGAATGTTTACCGCCCCGACGAGATGCGCGAACTCGGTTTCTCCTACAGCTCTATCGGCCGCGTCTGAGGGGGTTGCTGGCCGGGGCAGCCATGCCCATCTGAAGCAGTGAAGCATGCTTCGGCCATCGGGCGGAGAAAGTACGTCCGAATGGTGCCGGCGGGTGCTCTCGGTATTGCTTGATGCGCACGTAGGAACGAAAGGGAGCTGCCATGTCCGAACAAGTTGCAACTTTCGCGGGCGGTTGCTTCTGGTGCACGGAAGCGGTGTTCAAGGATGTGATCGGCGTCAGCTCGGTCGAAAGCGGCTATATCGGCGGAACGATCGCCAATCCCACTTACCGTCAGGTGTGCAGCGGCAATACCGGGCACGCCGAGGCGATCCGCGTTCGTTTCGATCCCGCGAGCGTGAGCTATCCCGACCTACTCGACATCTTCTTCGCCACCCACGATCCGACGCAGCTTAATCGCCAGGGCAACGATATTGGTACGCAATATCGATCAGCGATATTTCCGCATTCCCCCGAGCAGGAAGCGGAGGCGAAAGCTGCCATTGAGCGTGCGTCGGCCGATTGGCCGGCACCGATTGTGACGACGATCGAGCCGCTCGGCGAATGGTATCCGGCGGAGGATTATCATCAGGATTATTGGGACGGCGAAGGCCAGCGCAATCCTTATTGCCTCGCCGTCATCCCGCCCAAGCTCCAGAAGCTGCGCAAAAGCTTCGCGCAGCGGGTGAAGGCTTAGGGGGCCGTCTCTCGGGGGGCTGCCGCACGGCGCAGCCGATCGTTGATGGCGATACCGACCCCTTGTTCTGGGATGCGCGCGATCGCAATTTTAGGCAATGGCTGCCTATCAGCCTGGTGGAGAAGATCGAACAAGCGAGCCGCAGCCTGCGCCAAATCACCGGTAGGTGAGAGGTTCGCATCCCCCGCGACTGCACCGAAACCAATGAGCCACTCATCGGGCTCGCCGGCCTCCGCTTCGAGCCGCAGCGGCTTGGATGGAGCGTAATGGCTGAGAAGCTGGCCAGGCGCGTTGATGCGATTTCCGGATCGCGCCAATTCGACCGGACCGGCAATCTCGTTCAACAGTTCAACGCTGATCGGGCCGGGGCGCAGCAGCCTGATCTCGTCGCCCAAGATGCCGACGATGCTGGATTCAAGCCCCAGCGAGGTGGGGCCGTCATCGACAATGAGCGGGATCCGGCCGCCGAGCGACCGCATGACATGCTCGGCACGGGTCGCGCTGATCGATCCGCTCGCATTCGCCGAAGGCGCCGCCAGCGGCAGGCCCGTTGCCTCCAGCAAGGCTCTCATCGCACGATGCGCAGGCACGCGGAGGGCGATCGTATCGAGCCCGGCGGTAGCCAGGCTGGCAATTCCGGAATCCGTCCGCAGCGGCAGCACCAGCGTCAACGGGCCCGGCCAGAAGCGGCGCGCGAGTTTCCGCGATATACTATCGAACAGAGCCAGTTTTTCCGCGTCTTCTAGGCTTTCGACATGAACGATCAGGGGGTTGAAGGACGGTCTGCCCTTAGCCGCATAGATGGCAGCGACCGCTTCGCCACGATCGGCCCGGCCGGCTAGGCCGTAGACGGTTTCGGTCGGAATGGCGACCGGCTGTCCTGCCCGCACCAACGAACTTGCCTGCCTGATCGCGGCGGCGCTGAATGGCAGGATTTCTGTCACGAAGGGACGAAAGGGTTCTCGCAGCCGTCAGGCCGCGACCGGGGCGTCACTAGGAGCCACTTTCGCCGGCTGCGCTGGGGACTCTGCAAGCAGTTCCGCGCGATCCAGCCCAAGCCGCTCGATCATCAAGCTGATCCTTGGCCAATAGCATGACAGAAATCGCTCGCGCTCGCTTACGAGCAGCCTTTCTGTCGCGCCCTCTGCCAGGAACAGGCCGATGCCCCGCTTCACGATCACCAGCCCATCTTCCTGAAAGCTCTGATATGCTTTGGCGACCGTAAGCGGGTTGGCGCCATGTTCCTGCGCGAAGCTGCGCAGGGAAGGCAGCATGTCCCCGTCCTTATAATTGCCTTGGAGGATCATCGCTGCGATCATCGCGCGCAGACGCAAATAGGGCGGCCCGGCCTCTGTATCCATAAGGCGTCATAGTAGCATAAGTCACCTGCCGATCAAGCGGCGGGCGGTGCCCACTTGCTGACGACGAATTCCAGTTCGGGGCGGGGCCGCTCTTCAAGGTCCCGGGACGCCGTGCCAATGAAGATGAAACCCGCGATCCGCGTATTGGGGCCACCGAAAAGATCCCGCACCCGATCCGAATAGGCGGCCCATCCGGTCAGCCAGTTCGCGACGAAGCCCATTGCGTGGGCAGCAGCGAGCAGGTTCATGCAGGCCGCTCCAGCTGAAAGCTCCTGTTCCCACAATGGAATGTGGCTCTCGGTTGCCGGCGCCGAGAGCACGACGACCAGACAGGGCGCTTCCCGCGCGAAACTCTCCGCAGCCTCAAGTTCGAGCCGGCCTGCCTCGGGTTTCTCGGCCAGATAAGCGCTGCGTAAACTGGCGGCGAGCTGGTCGCGTTGATCACCGGAGACGGTCACGAACCGCCACGGCGCGAGCTTGCCATGATCAGGCGTCCGTGCCGCAATTCGCAGGATTTCTCGAAGCTGGGTTTCGTCAGGGCCTGGGGGCACCATGTCGCGCGCTTTGCCTGAGCGGCGGGTGGATAGCAGGTCCAAGGGAGATTTAAGGCTATTGAACATCGCGCTGACCGCTATCACGCACCGGTGCGATCAACAATCTGCTTCACAGTGCGTGCCAAATCGCTACCCTGCTGACAATATTGCCAGCAAGCTGCCGGATGGTGGAGCCGCGTTCATGACAGCAATTGATAATGCCTTTGCGGCGGAGCGGAAGCGAACCATCCTGGGCCATCCCCGCGGATTGTTCGTGCTGTTCTTTGCCGAGATGTGGGAGCGCTTTTCCTACTATGGCATGCGGGCGCTGCTGATCTTCTACCTTACCAAGCACTGGCTTTTCGATGACGGCAAGGCCAATCTGATCTACGGTGCGTACACGTCGCTCGTGTATATCACGCCGGTGTTGGGCGGCTATCTCGCCGATCGCTATCTTGGCCAGCGCAAGGCGGTTGCGTTCGGCGCCCTTTTGCTGACGTTCGGCCACTGCCTGATGGCGGTCGAAGGGAGTGGCGGCCAGCATGATGCCACCATCAACGTCTTTTGGCTGGCGCTTTCCTTCATCATCGTCGGCTCAGGATTTCTGAAGGCCAACATTTCGGTCATCGTCGGCCAGCTTTATGCGCTGACCGATCCCCGGCGGGATGGGGCCTATACGATTTTCTACATGGGTATCAATGTCGGCGCCACGCTCGGCACGCTCGTCGCAGGCTATCTGGGCGAGGTCTACGGCTGGAGCTATGGTTTCGGAGCGGCGGGGGTGGGCATGTTGCTCGGGCTGATTGCCTTTACCATTGGCCGCCCGCTGCTGCTGGGCCAGGGCGAGGCACCCGATCCGGAGCGGCTTCGCGCGCCGGTGGCGGGCGTCCGGCTCGAATGGCTGCTTTACCTCGTCGGGGCGCTGTCGGTGGTCGTCGTCTGGGCGCTCATCCAATATCAGGATGTGATTGGCGGGCTGCTGTTCGTTTCCGGCATTTTGCTGCTGGGCTATGTCCTGATTGCTGCCTTTAGGCTGGATCGCCATGCGCGCGACCGCATGTTCGTGGTGATTTTCCTCATCGCGCTTAATCCCGTGTTCTGGGGCTTGTTCGAACAGGCTGGCGGTTCGCTCAACCTTTACACCGATCGCTTTGTGGATCGCCAAGGGGTTCCCGCATCCATCTTTCAGTCCATCAATCCGATCTACATCGTATTGCTGGGGCCGGTTTTCGCGTGGCTCTGGCTGTTCCTCGGCAAGCGGGGTCTCGAGCCTTCGGCGCCTGCAAAGTTCGGCTGGGCGCTGCTCCAGGTTGGATTCTCGTTCATCCTATTCGTCTGGGGCGCCGCGATCGCGGGGCCCGCGGCAACGCCGGTGCTTTTCGTTTTTCTGATCTATCTTTTCCAAACCACCGGCGAGCTCTGCCTGTCACCCGTCGGCTTGAGCGCGATGAACCGCCTTGCGCCCAAGCACCTCGCGAGCCTGATCATGGGCGCCTGGTTCTACATGACGGCGGTCGGCGATTTCACTGCGGGCAAGATCGGTGAAATCATCGGCGGCGGCGAAGGCGGCGAGATGACCAAGCAAGGAACGCTCGATATTTATTCCAGCATAGGCTGGTGGACGATCGGCATCGGCGTGGTCGTGCTGGCGATATCGCCGTTGATCAAGCGGCTGATGCACCTCGACACGCTGCGCGATGAGGGGGTGCTCGCCGGAACCAGCGAGCTGGCGGAACCGCAGGCTCCGGGCCTAAAGATTCCCGCCGAGCGGACCGCTTGACCGGGGGCGTCCCCACGTCCACAAGCCGCCTATGGGGCAGGACGCGGATGCCATTTCAGAACTTTCCTTTGAAGAGGCGTTGAAGCGCCTCGAAACGATCGTGCATCGACTCGAAAGCGGCGAGGCTACGCTCGACGAGGCCATTAACCTCTATGCCGAAGGCGACATATTGCGCGCGCAATGCGAGAAGCGGCTTTCGGACGCGCAAGCTCGCATCGAACGGATCACGCTGGGCGCCAACGGATTGCCCAGTGGTGCAGAGCCCTTCGACGCTGAATGATCGGATTGCCAGGATGAATGTCCAACCCCTCGGGCTTCGCCAAGCGCTCAAGCAGATCGCAGAGGATGTCGAACATCAATTTGAGCGGTTGCTGCCGCTTCCCCCCGATCCACGACGCAGGCTTTATGAAGCGATGCGGCACGCCACCCAGGGCGGCAAGCGCTTGCGGCCGTTGCTCGTCTGTGCGGTGTCGGACCTCTTCCACGTCGACCGGTCATGCGCCCTGCGCGTCGGCATCGCGGTCGAAAGCATTCATGTCTACAGCCTGATCCACGACGATCTACCATGCATGGACGATGATGACGTGCGGCGCGGCCGGCCAACCGTCCACAAGGCGTTCGATGAGGCGACTGCTGTGTTGGCCGGCGACGCGCTCCATGATTTCGCATTCGAAATATTGGCGGATCCGGAAACGCACCCCGATCCGTTCGTGCGCATCCAGCTCGTTGCCGAGCTGGCGCGCGCAAGTGGTCCGATGGGCATGGCTGGCGGTCAGATGATGGATATCGCCGCTGAGGAGACCAGTTTCGATCTCGCGACGGTGACGCGCCTCCAGCAGCTCAAGACCGGCGCGTTAATCGGTTTTTCTGTCGAAGCCGGCGCGATCATGGGCCATGTTCCGGTCGAGGGACGCACCCGCCTCAAGGCTTATGCGCGTGATCTGGGTTTGGCTTTCCAGATTGCCGACGATCTACTCGATGTGGAAGGCGATAGCGCGCTTGTCGGCAAAGCTTTGCAGAAGGATTCGGACTCCGGCAAGGCGACCTTCGTTTCGTTGCTGGGTGTTGAACGGGCGCGCCAGCAAGCGCGCATGCTGGTGGACCAGGCTGTCGGGCACCTCTCGGCATTCGGCGCTGAAGCCGATGTCCTGAGGGACTTGGCGCGCTATGCGATCGAAAGGGATCATTGATGAAGCGCGTGGGGGTGTACCCGGGCACATTTGATCCCATCACCTTCGGGCATCTGGATATCATCCGCCGAGGGGCGAAATTGGTCGACCGCTTGGTTGTGGGCGTCACCACCAACGCCTCCAAGTCGCCGATGTTCTCGCTCGACGAGCGGCTGGCGATGGTGCGGCGCGAGGTCACAGCGGTTGATAGCAACATCAGCGTAGTCGCGTTCGATTCGCTGCTCATGGACTTCGCCGAGCGTGAAGGGGCTTCGCTGATCGTTCGCGGCCTGCGCGCCGTCGCCGACTTCGAATATGAGTATCAGATGGCGGGAATGAACCAGCAGCTCAACAATCGGGTGGAAACCGTCTTTCTGATGGCGGACGTTGCACTGCAGCCAATTGCTTCGCGTCTTGTGAAGGAAATTGCACTGTACGGCGGAGCCATCGAAAGGTTCGTACCCACCGCAGTTGCGTCAGAAGTGGTGGCCCGGGTGGATGTGATCGGCCGCAAGGGAAGCTGATCGTTCAGAGAAGGGCAAGGGAATGCGCGCCAGAGCGGCTGCGCCATGGAGAGGATTTGGATGCGGTTGAAAGTCATTGCGGCGCTTGTCTTCGGGCTTTTCGTCTCCTCCGCTCTGCCGGCGCAGACGGCGAGTTCCGCAGTTCCACCTGCTGATCCCAGCAATATTCTGCTGCTCGATTTGACGAGTGGTGGCCAGGTTGCGGTTCAGTTGCGGCCTGACAAGGCGCCCAATTCTGTTGAACGGATCAAGGTGCTTGCCCGCCGTGGCTTCTATAATGGCCTGACATTTCACCGCGTGATCGAAGGATTCATGGCGCAGGGCGGCGATCCCAAGGGGGATGGCACGGGCGGCTCGGATCTTCCGGATCTCAAGGCAGAGTTCAACGATTTGCCGCATGTGCGCGGCGCTGTGGCCATGGCCCGCGCGGCCTCCGACGATAGCGCCAACAGCCAATTCTTCATCATGCTGATGCCCAATCTGTCGCTCGACGGGCATTATACCGTGGTCGGGCGGGTGATCAGCGGCATGCAATATGTCGATGCGATCGAGAAGGGTGAGCCGCCCGCCAATCCGACCAAGATCGTTCGCGCCGTAATCGCCAGCGATGTCGGCGCCGGCGTACCGGCTTTGCCTGCGGGCGCGCAGACCGCGGCACCGGTACCGCCCGAAACCCCGCAGGAACGCGCCAGGCGCGAGCGCGATGCGAAGCACGCCATGGAGCAGGCCATTCACCAGGCCGAGCAGGACGCATCGCAAGCAAAAAAATAAGCGAATGCGCGTCGACGAGTTTGACTTCGATCTGCCCGCGGAACTGATCGCATTGCGGCCAGCGGAACCGAGGGATTCAGCGCGCCTGATGACGGTGAAGCCCGACGGGCTTGGCGATCATCATATGGGCGAATTGCCCAAGTTTTTGCAGCCGGGCGATCTCCTGGTGTTCAACGATACCCGTGTCATCCCGGCGCAGCTCGACGGTCGCAGGGGGAATGCCGGGATCGGCGCCACACTGCACAAGCGCGAGGGGCCGCGGCGGTGGCGCGCATTCATTCGCAACGCCAAACGCCTCAATGAGGGCGATGAGATCGATTTCGGCACCGGCGTCAGAGCGACCGCGACAGAGCGAGAGGAGGATGGAAGCTTTGCCTTGACCTTTGCGGGCACTGAGCCCGTCGAGCTGTTGCTCGCACGAGCAGGCCGGATGCCGCTGCCACCTTATATTGCGGGCAAGCGTCCGGTCGATGAACGCGATCAACAGGATTACCAGACGATGTTCGCGCGCGAAGAGGGAGCGGTCGCTGCCCCGACGGCCGCGCTGCACTTCACGCCCGGCTTGATCGAGGCGCTTGGCGCACATGGAGTAAACCACGTCACGCTCACCCTTCATGTCGGGGCGGGCACCTTCCTGCCGGTGAAAGTTGACGATACCGCCGATCACCGCATGCATCCCGAATGGGGGCGGATCGATCGGGCGACGGCAGACCGGATTAACGCAGCGCGTGCCTCCGGCGGCCGGGTGATCGCGGTCGGCACGACCAGCCTGCGTCTGCTCGAGACGGCAGCCGATGAGTCAGGCCAGCTGCTCCCTTTCGAGGGCGACACGTCGATCTTCATCACGCCCGGCTACCGCTTCCGCGCCATTGATGGGCTGATCACCAACTTCCATCTTCCGCGATCGACTCTGTTCATGCTGGTTTCCGCGCTGATGGGGCTGGAGCGGATGAAAACCGCCTATACGCATGCAATCCAGAAGCGATATCGTTTCTACAGCTATGGCGACGCGAGCCTGCTGCTGCCTCAACCCGAAAAATAGCTCCAAATCACTCTTCCCGTGAGGGCAAGCGAGATCGCGACAAGCAATGGCCGGATCACTTTGCTGCCGAAGCGCATGGCAACGTGGCTTCCGATCCAGCCGCCGAGCATCGAGCCCATCGCCATGCACAAGCCCAACAGCCAAAGCATGTGGCCGCCAATGGCGAACAGGATCACGCTGGCGAGATTGCTTGTGAGATTCAGCAACTTCGTGAGGGCAGTGGCCTTTGTCAGGCCATAGCCGCGCAGCGCGACTAATGATGTCGTGAAGAAAGTGCCCGTCCCAGGCCCAAAAAAGCCATCATAGAAACCGATGCCGCCAGCAATCGGAGCGTAAAGGTCCGGGCCGATGCGGTGATGCGCGTCCTCATCGCTCATCCGCGGAGACAGCAGCACATAACCAGCCACCGTGATCAACAAGACGGGAATGATCAGCGCGAGGTCCCCCGTGTCGATCATCTGCACGACAAAGCAGCCCGCTGCCGCGCCGACAAAGGTGAGCAACACCGACAGGCGATTCCGGCGCCAGTCGATCAATCCCTTCCGCATGAAATTGCTGCAGGCGATGCAGGTGCCGCAGACCGACTGCAGCTTGTTCGTAGCGAGGACGTTGATGGGAGGAATGCCGGCGAACAGCATCGCCGGCACGGTGAGCAAGCCGCCACCGCCGGCAATCGCATCGACAAAGCCAGAGCAGACACACACCAGCGTTAGCAGCAGGTAGGTTTCCGGCGCGAGTGACATGCCGGGGCCATACAGGCCCATGGCGTCATCGCAAATCGCTGACTAAGGCAGGCGCGATGACGACACGTTTCGCCTTTTCAATCTCAGCCACTGACGGCGCCGCCCGCACCGGCGTCATCGCCATGGCGCGCGGGACGATTCGTACGCCTGCTTTCATGCCGGTGGGGACCGCCGCGACGGTGAAGGCGATGAAGCCTACCGACGTTCGCGCGACCGGCGCGGACATCATCCTTGGCAACACCTATCATCTGATGCTGCGGCCGGGCGCCGAACGGCTCGCGCGGCTTGGCGGACTGCATCGCTTCATGGCATGGGAAAGGCCGATACTTACCGACAGCGGCGGCTACCAGGTGATGAGCCTTTCGGCGCTGACCAAAGCGAGCGAAGCCGGCGTGGCATTCGCAAGCCATCTCGATGGCTCAAAGCATATGCTGACGCCGGAGCGATCGATGGAGATCCAGCGGCTGCTCGGCTCTGACATCGTGATGGCCTTTGACGAATGCACCAGGAACGGAGTCGATCGCGACGAGGCCGCGCGATCGATGGAGCGCTCGATGCGCTGGGCCAAGCGCTCCCGAGATGCCTTCGATGCGGGCGGCGATCACGCGGCCCGCGCGGCGTTGTTCGGCATTCAGCAGGGCTCGCTGAATGATGATCTTCGCCGGCAATCTGCCGAGGCGCTGATCGAGATCGGCTTCGATGGCTATGCCGTCGGCGGGCTGGCGGTGGGCGAGGGGCAGGAAGCGATGTTCGCCACGCTCGATTTCGCGACCGGCCAGTTGCCTGCCGACAAGCCGCGTTATCTCATGGGCGTCGGCAAACCCGATGATATCGTCGGTGCGGTAGAACGCGGCATCGATATGTTCGATTGCGTTCTCCCCACCCGGTCCGGCCGCAACGGCCAGGCATTTACCCGTGCAGGCCCGCTCAACATCCGCAATGCGAAATTTGCTGAGGATCAGGCGCCCCTCGACGCGGCTTGCAGCTGCCCGGTATGCGGTACCTGGAGCCGCGCCTATCTCCATCATCTCGTACGGTCCGGAGAGATATTGGGCGCGATGCTGATGACCGAACATAATCTCTGCTTCTACCAGCAGCTCATGGCCGATCTCCGTGCGGCGATAACGGAGCGACGGCTTGCCGCATTTGCGCAGGATTTCCGCACCAATTATTGTTCGCCACGAGGCGCGGAGTGATCGTTACGCGTCACACCGGCATTGATCTTCGCCCGTAAGAAGCGCACTTTCGAGCCGGCTATATTCCTGCGGGAGAGGGCTATGGCTACGATTGTTCAAAATGCCGGAAGCACGGCGCGCGAAGAACGGTTCTTTTTTACGATCGCCTGCATAATGGCAGCGATCATTGTTGCCGGTTTCTCGTTCAACCTCGCGATGGGCCGTTCGAGCTTTTCGCTTCCACTGATCTATCACGTCCACGCATTCGTGTTTTTCAGCTGGGTCGCGCTCTATGTGGCGCAGAATGCGCTCGTCTCGCGCGATTTGGTCGCTGTTCATCGCAAGCTTGGCTGGCTTTCCCTCGGCTATGTTCCCGTCATGGTAGGGTTGGGGACAGCGGTCGTGTTGAATTCTCTTGCTCGCGGCGGGCCGCCCTTTTTCGCTCAGAACGAATTTCTGTTTGGGAATATCGCCGGTCTCATCACCTTCGCGGGTCTAATTGTCGCCGCTCTGATCCTGCGGCGGCGCACTGATTGGCACCGACGCCTGATGCTCTCCGGCATGGCAATTCTGACGGGTCCCGGCTTTGGCCGGCTCCTGCCCATGCCTCTGTTCATCCCGTGGGCCTGGCAGGTCGCAAATGCTGTCCCCATGCTTTTTGTGTTGGCCGGCATGGTGTTTGACGTACGCCGGAACGGTCGTCCGCATTCAGCATGGATTTGGGCGCTGGCAGCCGTGTTTGGGGTGCAAGCGATCTCTTATGTGATTGCTTTCAGCCCGTTTGGAGTTTCGACAACCGAACATGTCGTTGCAGGTACCCCTGGAGCGCAACGGGGCATGGCCGCATTCTTTCCCGGCTAAAGCGGGCCTCGCAGGGCGAACGGGAAGGATCTGCGCGCTTCTACCGCCGCGAGGATTGCGCGCTTGCGATCGTCCGTGGCCTGCCCCCACTCCATGATCTCGTCGATCGTGCGGCCGCAGCCCAGGCAAACATCCTGCGCGTCGAGCGTGCAAAGGCGGGTGCAGGGGGACGGGACTGGATCGTCCGTCAGACTGACAGGCCCACATGGAGAAAATCCGGGACTGGGCCGTTCCAGCCCTCGTCGGGACCTTCATCCAAAACCGGTTCGCCGCGGCGCACATCCCGATCGCGTGCGATCTGCGGTTTGGGCTGCTGGCGCGGCGCGGCGGCAGTGTTAGCGGGCACCGCGCTTTGGGGCGCTTGTTCGCTTCTGCCCGCGCGTCGCCGTCCCCTCGATCTGGGTTCGGGAAGTTCGGCCAAAGTCGCACGAGACGCGGATGCCTCCTGGCGATTGCCGATGCGCGGGATCGTCATGCCGGTGAGCTTCTCGATCGCCTGCACGGCCTCGGCATCCTCCGGCGTGACCAGCGAGAACGACGAGCCGGTGGCGCCAGCCCGGCCTGTCCGCCCAATGCGGTGAATATAGTCGTCTGGATGCCACGGCACGTCGAAGTTGAACACGTGGCTCACGCCCTTGATATCGAGCCCGCGCGCGGCCACGTCGGACGCCACCAGGATGTTGATCTCGCCCGCCTTGAACCGATCTAGCTCACGCAGGCGCTCCGGCTGCTCCATATCGCCATGGATCTGGCTGGCGGCGAAGCCATGCCGCTGGAGGCTCGCGGCAAGCTCGCGCACCGTGGTCTTGCGATTGCAGAAGATAATCGCGGTGTTGACATCTTCGGAGCGGATGAGCTCCCGCAACACGTCACGCTTGTTGCGCGCCGACGGCACGTCCACGAGCTTCTGGTCGATCGACGTATTCGCGGTCGCGGGGCGGGTGACCTGGATCTGCTTCGGGTTGCTCAGGAATTTGTCGGCCAGCTTCTTGATCGGCGCCGGCATCGTGGCTGAGAAGAGCAGGGTCTGCCGATCGCGCGGCAGCTTCGTGCAAATCTCTTCGATATCCGGGATGAAGCCCATATCGAGCATGCGATCGGCTTCGTCGATCACCAGCAGGCTACATCCTGTGAGCAGGATCTTGCCGCGCTGGAACAGATCCATCAGCCGGCCCGGAGTGGCGATCAGCACGTCTACGCCCTTTTCGAGCGCCGCGACCTGATCGCCCATGTTCACGCCCCCGATGAGTAGCGCCATCGAAAGCTTGTGATATTTGCCATATTTTTCGAAATTTTCGGCGACTTGCGCCGCAAGTTCGCGGGTCGGCTCAAGGATCAGCGAGCGCGGCATGCGCGCGCGGCTGCGGCCCTGCGCGAGAATGTCGATCATTGGCAGTACGAAGCTGGCGGTTTTCCCCGTCCCGGTCTGGGCGATACCGATCAGATCCCGCATCATGAGTACGGAGGGGATTGCCTGTGCCTGGATCGGTGTGGGCTCGCTATAGCCCGACTCGCTCACTGCGCGCAGCAATTCGTCGGATAGGCCGAGATCGGCGAAGGTCATGCGTGATCCGAAAAACGAGCGGCCCAGTTTTGGCGCCGCTTCAATGTTGCGCGCGTGCCGATTGAACATTCCTTTGTCAAGCGAAAGGCGCGTTTTCCGGAGAGTTGCGTAGACCCCGCCGGCCCGATGCAACCGTTGCATAAAGAATGTGCGTCAATGCATCTGGCAAGGATCGCGCAATCGGCGCAGAGCGGGGGCGTCGAATGAAGCAGGGGTTTGGCATGAGCAAGACACCGGTACAGCGAGACAACCGCGCCTTGATAGGCGCAATGCTTTTTTCGCTCGTGATCATAGCGCGATTTTACGGTGCAATAGCCTAAGCCACCTGCGACATCGCCGACCGGTATGTGGGATCAACGCCTCGGGATCAGCTTCTTGAATCGGGTGATCTCGCATTCGCCGCCCGAACGGGCGTGGATGGCGTCCCGATCGGCGCAGATCATCCCGTCCTCGCCGGGCTTTAGGTAGAAGCCGTTGTAATAATCGAGGGCAGGGCAGGAGGATTCGAGCTGGGCGCGCAAACGCGGCCCGCCCGGAAGAATGAAATCCACGGTCTGCGGATCCATCAGCACCGCACCTGCAATGCCTTGCAGTGGCATGCATTTCGGGCCTGGCCGCTCCCGCCATCGCAGCGGAGCGGGATCCGGCGCGACACGGCTTGGAATTCGGACGATCACGCGCTCATGGATGATCACCTGCGCGAACTGGACTGGCGGCTCGGTGCGAGGGGGATTTGCGGCGAAAGCGATCCCACCGGCTGCGAGCATCGCTAAAATCACGATGTTGCGTCCATGCTTCCGCCGGTGTCCCACGCTTACTCGATCCTCATTGGCCGCAGAAGCTGCCTTCGTCTATAGCCTAGCGGAATGAATCTGAACGACGCCAGTCCCGCACTGCTTCGGCAGCTGAAGCAGAGGCTTGGCCCCAAAGGCTTTACCGACGACCTTCACGATATGTCGGCATGGCTCACGGACTGGCGCGGCCGGATAACGGGTGGCGCGGCGGCAATGCTTTCGCCGGCCAGCCGCGACGAAGTCACCGACATCGTCCGGTTGGCAGCGGCGGAGCGCGTGCCGATTGTTCCCCAGGGCGGCAACACCTCCATGGTCGCAGGTGCCACGCCGCGATCCGGCTCGTTGCTCCTGTCGCTGCGCCGGATGAACAGGATCCGTGCGCTGCAGCCCGAGGAGAATGTGGCGATCGCCGAGGCAGGCGTGATCCTGAGCGATTTGCATCGTGCGGCCGGAAATGTCGGCAGGCGCTTTCCGCTTTCGCTTGCGGCGAAAGATTCCGCGACGGTCGGTGGCCTCATCTCGACAAATGCGGGCGGTACCCAGGTGCTGCGTTTCGGGCCGATGCGTGCGCTCGTGATGGGGATCGAGGTGGTCTTACCCGATGGCAGCCTGTTCGAGGGATTGTCCGCCTTGCAGAAAGACAATCGCGGCTATGATCTCCGCCAGTTGTTTGCCGGAGCGGAGGGGACGCTCGGCATCATCACCGCCGCGGCGCTGCGGCTTGAGCCGGCGATTGAACAGCGGGTGGTCGTCTGGGCAGGATTGAGCAGCCCGGAGCATGCGCTTCAGGCGTTGCGCGCGTTGGAGCGACGGCTTGGCGACGCCGTCGAGGGGTTCGAGCTCGTGCCGGATCAAGCCCTGGCGCTGGTTCTCAAGCATATCGACCGGATGCGCGCGCCGCTGGGCGGCTCGCATGCTTGGCACGTGCTCGTCGAGGCGGTGTTCCCTCACGAGGCCAAAGCGAATGATCGGGTGGAACGCGCGCTTGCTGATCTGATCGAGCAGGGCATCGTCGAGGATGCCGCCATTGCTGCCAATGAGGCGCACGCAGAGGCTTTCTGGGCATTGCGCGAGAATATCTCCGAAGCCGAACGGCTCGATGGCATCTCGGTCAAACATGACATTTCCGTGCCGGTATCGGTCATGCCCGCTTTCATGCAATCGGCCGCGCACGCGGTGGAGGCGGCCTTCGCCGGCGCGCGCGTGCTAGCATTCGGTCATCTCGGCGACGGGAATGTCCATTTCAACGTGCGAAGTCCGGAGGGACTGGCCCCGCAGGGCTGGTTCGATGCCAACAACGAGGCCGTGAGCCGCATGGTGCACGATCTGGTCACCGAAGCAGGCGGCTCCATTTCGGCCGAACATGGCATTGGCCAGCTCAAGCTTGCAGAATTTGCCCGGCTTGGGGGTACCACGCGCCTCGTGGCGCTGCGGGCCATCAAGCATGCGCTCGATCCGATCGGGATTATGAATCCGGGCAAGCTTGTGCCGCTTGCTTCTGTCACATCTGCGCCATAGAGCCGGCGGCAACCATCAGACCCAGGCAAGGGCGTTCATCGTTTCAGGAGATTCATTATCATGGCGACCGCACCCAATTTCGGGCTGCCTCTCTTCTACAATCAGCTCGAGCCGCTTTCGAGCAGCGCCCATGGCGCCTGGAAGGCGCGTCGTATGGAGTCGGCTCCTTTTCTCGCGCAGACTCATGCGGTGCCGCTGACGGTTGAGGAGTTTGCCCTGGCGCAGCGCCACTTCCCGATCGTGTTCTCGGTCGGTGACAATCCGGTGCCGTTGGCGCTGATGGGCCTTAACGAAGGCGTGAATGTGTTCGTCGACGATGAGGGCAAGCTGACGAGTGAGGTCTATGTGCCCGCCTATGTGCGGCGCTATCCGTTCATGCTGGCAAGGCTGCGCCCCGAGGTGGACGAGCTTTCGCTTTGCTTCGATCCGACTGCCGATGCGATCGGCGCGTTCGAGGAGGGTGAGGCGCTGTTCGAGGATAATCAACCGAGCGAGACCACCAAGCAGATCCTCGGCTTTTGCGAAAATTTCGAGCAAGCCGGCATGCAGACCGGTGCCTTCATGAAGGAACTGGCCGATAACAAGCTGCTGATCGATGGCGAGGTGTCAATCCAGCCCGAGGGATCTGCGCAGCCGTTCGTCTATCGCGGCTTTCAGATGATATCCGAAGATGCGCTCAAAAATTTGCGCGGTGACGTGGCGCGCAAGATGATCCAATCAGGATTGCTGCCGCTGGTTTACGCGCATCTCTTCTCGCTCTCGCTGATCCGAGACGTTTTTGCGCGCCAAATGCAGCTCGGCAAGGTGCCGACGCCAATGCTTCAGCCGGTCAGCTGAGCTTCTGAATATAGGTGACTTCGCATCGGTTCACGCCGCAGACGAAGGTCGGTCGCCTTCCATGACCCCTCGCACGCGATAGCCGTTGCGATCCGGGTCGACGGAGCGGATACCGCCGACCTTCTGATCGTCACCCCGGCGTGAGGGAGCGGCTCAGGCCGCTTCGAGTTCATCCTCGTCGGCGTTCTGGACGGGGCCGCTGTCCTGCCCCTTGGCCGAGACGTCGCGGTCGACGAATTCGATGACCGCCATCGCTGCGGCGTCCGACGGGCGAATCCCGGCCTTGATCACGCGGGTGTAGCCGCCATTACGGCCGGCATAGCGCTCGGCCAGCACCTCGAACAGCTTCTTGAGCTGGGTCTCGTCGAGCAGGCGAGCGTGGGCGAGGCGACGGTTGGAAAGGCCGCCCTTCTTGGCCAGGGTCACCAGCTTCTCGACATAGGGGCGAAGCTCCTTCGCCTTGGCCAGCGTGGTCGTGATCTGCTCATGCTTGATGAGCGCTGCCGCCTGGTTGCGAAACAGGGCGGCGCGATGGCTTGCGGTGCGCTGAAGTTTACGACCGCCGACGCGATGACGCATGATAATCTTCCTTCGTTCGTCCGGGGGCCGTTTAGCGGGTCCCATCAAAGTACTACTTTGATGGATGCCTGCTGGTACCCCTAGCCAGGCGGTGCATAGGGCCACCGCCCTTAGCCCTGACCCTCCCCCAAAGTGGAGAGGGAGATTGATTAGAACTCCTGTTCGAGCTTCTTGGCCATTTCCTCAATATTTTCAGGTGGCCAGCCCGGGATTTCCATACCTAGTCGCAAACCCATCGAGGCCAGGACCTCCTTGATCTCGTTGAGCGACTTGCGGCCGAAATTCGGCGTGCGTAGCATCTCCGCTTCGGTCTTCTGCACGAGATCGCCGATATAGATGATGTTGTCGTTCTTGAGGCAGTTGGCCGAACGGACCGACAGCTCGAGCTCGTCCACCTTCTTGAGCAGGTAACGATTGATCTGGTTGGTATCCTGCGCAGGCTCGAGATGCCCGCCCATCGCCGGCGCGGCCATGCCGACCGTCGTCGAAGCAGCGACCAGACCATCGTCGAAGTGGACGAAGAGCTGAAGCTGGTCCTGCAGGATGCGCGCCGCATAAGCCAGCCCATCCTCCGGCGTCACCGTGCCGTCGGTTTCGACGGTCAGCGTGAGCTTGTCATAGTCAAGTTCCTGGCCGACGCGGGTGTTTTCAACCTTGTATGCGACCTGGCGGACCGGCGAGTAAAGCGCATCGACCGGGATCAGGCCAATCGGCGCGTCGGCCGGACGGTTCGAGGCAGCCGGGACATAGCCTTTGCCGACATCGGCGGTCAGTTCCATGTTGAGGGTCGCGCCCTCGTCAAGATGGCAGATCACCAGATCGGGATTCATCACCTCGATGTCGCCCGAGGTCGCGATGTCGCCGGCGGTCACTTCCGCCGGACCGGTCGCAGAGAGCTGGAGCCGCTTCGGCCCTTCGCCCTGCATCCGCAGCGCTATCTGCTTCACGTTGAGCACGATGTCGGTCACATCCTCGCGCACGCCAGCGAGCGAGGAAAATTCGTGAAGGACATTCTCGATCTTGATCGAGGTGACGGCCGCGCCCTGCAGCGACGACAGCAGCACCCGGCGTAGCGCATTGCCCAGCGTCAGGCCGAAGCCGCGCTCCAGCGGCTCGGCGACGAAGGTCGCCTTGCGCTTGCCATCGCCTCCGGCCTTCTTCTCAAGGCCGTTGGGCTTTTTCATTTCCTGCCAGTTCTTTGCATTGACAGTCACTAGTTGGTCCCCTTGGGGTTGGGCCGGACCGGTCCGGCCGTGGAAATTTTGGGACAACGGAGGCGCGTCCGCCTCCGCCAACTCACACGCGGCGGCGCTTGGACGGGCGGACGCCGTTGTGCGGGATCGGGGTCACGTCGCGAATCGAGGTGATGTGGAAGCCGACCGCCTGAAGCGCGCGCAACGCGCTTTCGCGGCCCGAACCGGGACCCTTCACCTCGACTTCGAGGGTGCGGACGCCATGCTCGGCCGCCTTCTTGCCCGCATCCTCAGCAGCAACCTGGGCTGCATAGGGCGTCGATTTGCGGCTGCCCTTGAAGCCCATCATGCCCGCCGACGACCAGGCGATCGCATTGCCCTGCGCGTCGGTGATGGTGATCATGGTGTTGTTGAAGCTGGCGTTCACATGCGCGACGCCGGCGGTGATGTTCTTGCGCTCGCGCCTACGAAGGCGCTGAGGTTCGCGTGCCATTTGTTTATCCTAACCCTAAACCTGCTCGGTTGCTGTTGCTGTACGGTAAGAGAAGTGTCTCGCGGCCATCCTCCGGATGGCCACTCGCTTACTTCTTCTTGCCGGCGATCGGCTTGGCCTTGCCCTTGCGGGTGCGCGCATTGGTGTGCGTGCGCTGGCCGCGAACCGGCAGGCCCTTGCGATGACGAAGCCCGCGATAGCAGGCGAGGTCCATCAGCCGCTTGATGTTCATCGCGACTTGGCGACGAAGATCGCCTTCGACCGTATAGCCCGCATCAATCGTTTCACGGATCTGAAGGACTTCCTGATCGCTCAGGTCCTGAACGCGACGCTCCGGCGTGATGCCGAGCTTGGCGGTGATCTCCTTGGCTTTGGTGCGCCCAATGCCGTGGATATAGGTAAGCGCAATCTCCACGCGCTTGTTGGTCGGGATATTGACGCCCGCAATACGTGCCACTGTGCTGTTCTCCTCGCTCCACAGGACGGGTGGCATCCCGCCCCATCTCGACGCTTGCAATTCCCGCCACGGACGATAGCGGCGCGCGCTGCAAGCGCCGCCGGTGCCGGACGTGTGGGATCGGGCGCATCTAGGGATGTTGGAATTGGCTGTCAAGCGCCGCTCGACGCGTTAAGACGGGCCGTGGCGACGCGGGATATTGTTGCAGGCTTGTCAGTCGCAGGGCTGATGTTGCCAGAAGCGGTGGCTTATGCCGGCATCGCCGGCTTGCCGCCACAGCGGGCGCTCACCGCAGCGGTTGCCGGCTGTTTGGTCTATGTGCTGGTCGGCCGAAGCCGCTTCGCGATCGTATCGCCGACCTCCTCTTCGGCGGCGATTCTCGCTGCCGCACTTGCGTCCTTTCCGGGAGAGGCGGCGGCCAGGCTGGCGCTTGCAACGCTGGCCGTGTTCCTGACAGGACTGTTTTTCTGTGCGGCGGCGAGCGTCCGGCTGGGCGGGCTGACCGGCTTCATCTCGCGTCCGGTGCTGCGCGGCTTCGCCTTTGGCCTCGCGGTCACCATCATCATCCGGCAGCTTCCCTCAATCTTTGGTGTCCCTGTCGGGGGCGGCGCAGTTTTCGATCTGGTCGGCGCGCTCTTTGCCAGGGCCGGCCATTGGCATGGCGCAAGCATCGCAACCGGCACTGCGGCGCTTGCCATTCTCCTCTTGCTCAGGCGCCTGCCGTTGGTTCCAGGTGCGTTTGTGGTACTGGTGGGAGGCATCGGCGCCTCTGCGTTGCTCAATCTTCCGGGATATGGCGTGAATGTCGTCGGCCCGATCGATCTCAGCCTATCTTGGCCGGAACTTCCGCACGTCGACTGGCGCATCTTTTCACGAATCGTACAGATCACGCTGCCGCTCGTGCTCATGCTGTTCGCCGAAAGCTGGGGCACGATGCGGGCGATGGCGCTGCGCCACGGCGATGTCGTCGAGCCCAATCGCGAGCTGATGGCGCTCGGCTTCGCCAATCTCGCAGCGGCCGTGGTGCAGGGCATGCCGGTCGGCGCTGGCTTTTCTGCGGGTTCCATGAACGAAGCTGCAGGCGCGCAGTCCCGCGCGGCAGCAGCGCTCGCGGGCGCAACACTGGCCCTGCTCGTGCTGGTGGCCGGAAACTTCATCGCGCTGCTGCCGCAGCCGGTGCTGGCAGCCGTGGTCAACGCGCTCGATCCCAGTCCTCTGCTTCGCCTGTGGAAGCTGCGGCGCGATCAATATGTGGCGCTGGGCGCGGCGGCGGGCGTGTTCGTGCTCGGCGTGCTCAACGGGATGCTGTTCGCGATTGCGCTGTCGCTGATCGCATTGATTCGGCGGATCGCGTCGCCGCAGCTCATGCGGCTGGGGCGGCTTGATGACAGCCATGATTTCGTCGACATCGCCCGTCACCCGGATGCCGTCCAATCTTCCGGCATTGCGATCTGGCGGCCGGCGGAGCCGTTGTTCTTCGGTAACGCGGAACGCGTGTTGGGCTGCATCGCCGAGCAGCAGGCCAAGGAACCCGCGATCAAGGCAATCATCCTCAGCCTGGAGGAAAGTTTCGACCTCGACAGCACCGCGGCGGACAGCTTGTTAGAGTTCGACAAGCAGATGCAAATGCGCGGTACACGCGTCCAGCTCGCGCGCGTGTGCGATCATATTCGCGACCTGCTCGAGGCCGCCGGGGCGCACGACTTGGTAAGGAGGTCGAGCTACAGCGTGGACGATGCCGTAGTAAGCCTCATGGAAAGCAAACGAGGATGATGCGCAACACGCCAGAGCCATTGCTCCACCCGGTCGCGGTCGACGAATTGCGCCCGACGCAGTTGACCGTCGGCTATCGTGAAGTCGAGCACAAGCGCGCGCAGTGGCGTGAACGTGCGGAGCGTGACGGCCCGGAATTTCTCGGGCGCCACATGATTCCTGTGGTGATCGGGCCGAAGAACAGGATGCATCTCATCGACCATCATCATCTCGCCCGTGCGCTTTACGACGAGGGCGTCAAACATGTGCTGGTCAGCATCGTCGCCGATCTTCACGCGCTCGACAAGCGCGCGTTCCGGACGTTCCTCGACAATCGCAACTGGCTGCATCCATTTGATTCCCATGGGCGGCGTCAGCGGTATAATGCCTTGCCAAAGCATGTGGCCAAGCTGGAGGACGATCCCTTCCGATCATTGGCCGGCGCCGTCCGGCGCGCGGGCGGATTCGCGAAAGTGGACACCCCTTATTCCGAATTTCTATGGGCAGATTTCTTTCGCCGCCGCATCGACCGTCATGAGGTCGAGGAACGATTCGACGACGCCGTGGTCCATGCTTGCGAAATAGCCAACTCGAAGGATGCAAGCTATTTGCCGGGCTGGGCGGGCATAGACGACTGACGATCTCAGGCCTTGATGATCCCAAGCACCACGACCGACGCGATCAGCAACGCAAGCCCGATCAGGAACACGAGATCGGCCAAATGCTCCAGCCGCGTTTCCTCGCGTTGCGAACGCAGCGACATATAGGAAAGGAAACAGCTTATCGCGAAACAGATCGCCCCGCCCCAGGCGATCTCGTCCGTGAATGTCTGTGCTGAGCGGTTGGAGATATGCAGCCCCGCGATGATCAGCAGTGCAATGCCGAGCAGGTTGGAGGCGGCGCCGAGAATATGGTGCGATCTAGGCATTCTCGGCTGCACCGAGAATTAAGGCTGGATTGCAGGCCATCGCCACTTGCAGCTCCTCATCCCTTGATGATGTGGTTCGGCACGGGCTGGTCCGATGGCAGTTCCTCCCTGAACGCCAACGGAACGCCTTTGCGGTAGGAATGCAGTCGAACTGATCAGGTCCCGGACGGATCAAGCCTTCCGGTGGCTGCAAGATGGTCGCAGAGCCGGTCGATCGCCACATGCTGACTGGCGAGCATCTTTTGTCGTGCGATCGCTACGTCGAACCATAAGGCGCGGTCGATTTCGGGAAAGCTTTGCATCCGCCCGCTCCGTAGAGGCCACTCCATCTCAAAGCGATTGCTGACCAGCGACGCCGGATCGAATTCAGCCTCCGCCGCAAAAAGATGGACCTGCTTCCCGCCGGCCTGACGGAAGGCTCCCAGGGCAAGGAGTGGCCCATCGATCGCCAGCCCGATCTCCTCCTTCACTTCCCGCAAGGCGGCTAACTCGGGCGCTTCGCCTTCGTCAATCGCGCCTTTGGGAATCTGCCACGCTCCGTCATCCTTATTGCGCCAGAACGGGCCGCCGGGATGGACGAGCAGCAGACGAAGTTCGCGGCCTTCGTACCGGTAAAGCAGAATGCCGGCGCTCGGCTGGCGCGGCGATACGGTTCGCACCGTCAATCCAGCGCGGCCCGTGCAGCATCCCAGTTCTGGCCGTCATAAGCGCGGATGGTTGCGTCGAGGCCGTGACCTTCGTCGAGGCAGCGATAGTTGATGCTGATCCCATCGGGATGCGAGCGTGGCCGGTAGAAGCTCTTGATGCCGCATTGCTTGCAGAAGATGTGCCGCGCCGTCCCGGAGCCGAATCGATAGGTGCTGGTTTCGCCCTGTCCTTCGATCAGGCGAAAGCGCGTGTCGGGAACGATCAGATGTAGATAACCCGTCATCGAGCAGATCGAACAATTGCAATCGAGTACCTCGACCGGCCCTTCGGGAATATCGGCCTCAAAGCGGATCAGGCCGCAATGGCAGCCGCCGCTGACCGTGGTCATTCGACCGTTACCGATTTGGCGAGGTTGCGCGGCTGATCGACATCGGTGCCCTTGGCGACGGCGACGTGATAAGCCAGCAATTGCACCGGGATGGCATAGACGATCGGCGCGATTAGCGGATGGACCTTGGGCATGGTGATGGTAGCGATGCAGCCTTCGCCTGCGGCCTCGATGCCGTCATAATCCGAAATCAGGACGACCTTGCCGCCGCGCGCGCGGACTTCCTGCATGTTTGACACCGTCTTTTCAAACAGCGGGCCGGAGGGCGCGATCACGATGACGGGAACATTCTCGTCAATGAGCGCGATCGGCCCGTGCTTCATCTCGCCCGCCGCATAGCCTTCGGCGTGGATGTAGCTGATTTCCTTGAGCTTGAGCGCGCCTTCGAGCGCGAGCGGATAATCTGTGCCGCGGCCGAGATAGAGCACGTCGCGCGCGCCAGCGATGGTATGCGCCATCGCCTCAATCGCTTCGTCATAGGCCAGTGCGCCGTTGATCGCTGCAGGCGCCTCGGCGAGATGACGGACGATTTCCTTTTCTTCTTTCGGATCAAGCCGCCCCTTGGCGCGGGCCAGGTTGGCAGCGAACGCAGCCAGAACCGCGAGCTGGCAGGTGAACGCCTTGGTGGAGGCGACGCCGATTTCAGGCCCGGCATGGGTGGGCAGCAGCAGATCCGCCTCGCGCGCCATCGTGCTGGTCGGCACGTTGACAACGGCGGCGATCTTCTGGCCCTCCGAGCGGGCGTGGCGGAGCGCGGCGAGCGTATCGGCCGTTTCGCCCGACTGGCTGATGACGATCATCAGACCGCCTGCCTCCATCACCGGCGCGCGGTACCGGAATTCCGAGGCGACATCGAGATCAACCGCCACCCGGGCGAACTGCTCGAACCAATATTTGGCGACCATGCCGGCGTAGAAGCTGGTGCCGCATGCAACGATCGTGACGCGACTGATCGTCGAAAGATCGAAATCGGGGATCGGCAGCGACACCTGGTCGTCGAGGCGGCGCAGATAGGATTTGAGCGTCTGCGCCACCACGATCGGCTGCTCGTAAATCTCCTTGAGCATGAAATGGCGGTGGTTGCCCTTGTCTACCGACAGGCCGGTGACGCCAGACAGCACGATTGGGCGCTCGACCGGCCGGTCGTTGCGATCGTAGATCTGCGTGCCTTCGCGCGTGATGACGACCCAGTCGCCCTCTTCGAGATAGGAGATCCTCTGGGTGAGCGGCGCGAGCGCGAGCGCGTCCGAGCCCAGATAGGTCTCATTCTCGCCATAGCCCACCACGAGCGGAGAGCCGAGACGCGCGCCGATAAGCAGGTCCGGATTCTGGCGGAACAGGATCGCCAGCGCGAAGGCGCCATGGAGCCGCTTGAGATTGGTCCGTACCGCCTCGACTGGATCGACACCTTTTTCGACGTCGGCGGAAATAAGGTGGGCGACGACTTCAGTGTCGGTCTGGCTTTCGAACCTGCGTCCTTGAGCGATCAGTTCCTCACGGAGCGGTTTGAAATTCTCGATGATGCCATTGTGGACCAGCGCGACCTCGCCGGTCGCATGGGGATGCGCATTATCCTGTGTCGGGGCACCGTGGGTGGCCCAGCGGGTATGGGCAATGCCGATCAGGCCGGGCAGCGGCTCGGCGGCCAGCTTCTTCGCCAGATTGTCGAGCTTGCCCTCGGCGCGGCGGCGATCGAGCAGTCCCTCATGGATCGTGCAGATGCCCGCCGAATCATAGCCGCGATATTCGAGCCGCCTCAGCCCGTCGAGCAGGCGCTGGCTGACCTCGTCGGAACCGACGATGCCGATGATGCCGCACATCTAGCCCTTCTTCCTTTCCGCCTTGCGGGGAGTCATGATCGCGCGGAACGAAGCGGCCCAGCCGGGCTTGGCCTCCTGCACGCTGCGCGAAATCGCCAGCGAATCCGGCGCAACATCATGAGTCACGACCGAGCCGGCCGCGACGATCGCACCCTTGCCGACCGTCACCGGCGCGACCAGCGCGCTGTTCGACCCGATGAACGCGCCTTCGCCAATAACGGTGCGATATTTGAGGAATCCATCATAGTTGCAGGTGATCGTCCCGGCGCCGACATTGGCGTTGGCGCCGACTTCCGCGTCGCCGATATAGGTGAGGTGATTGGCCTTGGCGCCGGGGCCTAATGTCGCGCCCTTAACCTCGACGAAATTGCCGATCTTCGCGCCCTCGCCAATCTTTGCGCCGGGTCTTAGGCGAGCGAAAGGGCCAATTTCAGCGCCTTTCTCGATCGACGCGCCCTCGATATGGCTGAAGGCGTGAATGGTTGCGCCGTCGCCGACCGTTACGCCAGGGCCGAAGAAGACGTTCGGCTCAATCATGACGTCGCGCCCGATCACGGTGTCATGCGCGAACCAGACGGTTTCGGGTGCGATCAGGGTCGCGCCCTCGTCCATTGCTTGCTTGCGCCTGCGCTGCTGCCATTCGGCTTCGACTGCGGCCAGTTCGCTTCGGCTGTTCACGCCCGCCACCTCCCACGCTTGCGCCTCGATCACCGCCGAGCCCCGCCCTTCGGCCAGCCCCAGCATGACGATATCGGGTAGATAATATTCGCCGGCGGCATTTTCATTGCTCACCTTTTTGAGCAACCGCCACAGATCGGCTGAGCGCACCGCCATCAGCCCGCTATTGCAAAGCGTTATCGCGCGTTCTGCGTCGCTCGCATCCTTATATTCCACCATCTTCTCGATGGCGCCCTCGGCATTCGCGATGATGCGGCCATAGGCGAGCGGATCAACCGGACGGAAGCCGAGCACCACCGACAAGGGCTTGTCTCCGGCATTGAGTCGTTCAAGCATCGCCCGCACGGTTTCGAGCGAAGGCATCGGCACGTCGCCATAGAGGATGAGGATGTCGCCCTCGAAGCCGGACAGCGCCGCCTCCGCCTGCTGGACGGCATGGCCCGTGCCAAGCTGCGGCTCCTGCACCATCACTTGAATGCCATGCGCGCTCACCGCTGCTTCGACCTGTTCGCGCTGGCTGCCGACAACGACGATTTTGGCGGCAGGCCGAAGCTGGTCCACAGTTGCGATCAGATGCGCGAGCATCGGCCGCCCGGCCAACAGATGCAGCACTTTGTGCCGGTCCGACTTCATCCGTGTGCCCTTGCCGGCGGCCAGGATGATGACGGCGAGGGGAGGGAACGACATGCTGGCGCCTTGCCATGGAAAGCTTGCCATTTCCATATGCTGCGCGGCATGGCGGCGCGATGAACGGATTTCCCTTTTCTGTGGTCGTCTTCGATCTCGATGGAACGCTTGCCGATACCGCGCCCGATCTTACGGCCGCGCTCAATCACAGCTTGATCCAACTTGGCCGACCGACTGTCCCCGAGGAGACCGTGCGTCACATGGTTGGCCACGGCGCGCGAGCATTGCTGCAGAAGGGATTGGCAGCGACGGGCGAGGTCAGCGAGAGCCTGATCGACCAGGGTTTTCCGATTTTCCTCGATTATTATGCGGACCATATCTGTGATCGCAGCACGGCTTTTCCTGGCCTTGAGGCGGCACTGGATGAGCTGTCCGGCATCGGCGTGAAGCTGGCAGTATGTACGAACAAGCTGGAGCGGCTGAGCCGCCTATTCCTCGATGCGATCGGCTGGGGCAATCGGTTCGATGGGCTGGTGGGTGGGGACACGCTCGCCGTGCGCAAGCCCGATCCCGCGCCGCTGCTGGAAGCGATCGCGCGCTCGGGCGGCGGGCGTGCGGCCTTCGTGGGCGATTCGATTACCGATACGAGTACGGGCCGGAACGCAGGCATTCCGACGGTCGCGGTAAGTTTCGGCTTTTCTGACCAGCCAGTGGAGCAGTTGGGGGCAGACCGCGTGATCGATCATTTCGACGAGCTGATCGGTGCGTTGGGCAGCCTTGTATAGAGCGTGACGGTTGCGGATGGCCTGTTAGCAGGTTGTTGATAAAGTCGGCTCGGACTTCTCATATTGTATCCCCGCGAAGGCGAGAATCCATAAACTCCAGTGTTTGCGCGAAATACGCAAGGTTGGGAGCATCTGGATCCCCGCCTACGCGGGGATACGAAGAGTTTTTCAACAGCCTGTTAGCGCTCAAAAGAAACCGCCCCGCTTGCGCGGGACGGTTCCTGCCTTTCACGGTGACGTGATCGTTCAGCCCTCGGCGGGCGTGTCTTCCGTAGCAATTTCGCCGGGCTCGGCGTTAGGATCATAGGCTTCGGTGAAGCCAGCCTCCTCACGCTCGAACATCTGCGCCATGACGTCGACACCTTGTGCCTGCAGATCGGCTTCCTCAGGCGAGCGGGCGACATTCACCTTCACGGTGATTGCAACCTCCGCGTGAAGAACGACCTTAACCTCAGCAACGCCGATCGCCTTGATCGGGCGGTCGAGCACGATCGCGGACTTGGCAACCTTATGGCCTTCGGCTTCCAAAGCCTCGGCGAGGTCACGGGCCGAAACTGATCCGTAGAGCTGGCCAGTGTTGGAAGCCTGGCGGATCAGGGTCAGCGTGGTGCCGTCGATCTTCTTGGCTTCCTTCTCGGCATCCCCGCGGCGGGCCGCGTTATCGCCTTCGATCTTGGCGCGATTGCTTTCGAAGATCTTCTTGTTGGCGTCATTGGCGCGGAGCGCCTTGTTGCGCGGCAGCAGATAGTTGCGCGCGAATCCAGCCTTGACCGAAACGACGTCGCCAATCTTGCCGAGCTTCTCGACACGTTCGAGCAGGATCACATCCATGTGCGGTCCTTCCTTATTTCACGATATAGGGGAGCAGGCCGAGATGCCGGGCGCGCTTGATCGCCTGGCCCAGCTCGCGCTGCTTCTTGGCGGAAACCGCGGTGATGCGGCTCGGGACGATCTTGCCGCGCTCCGACACGAAGCCCTGGAGCAGGCGGACGTCCTTATAATCGATCTTGGGCGCGTCCTTCGCGGAGAAGGGGCAGCTCTTGCGGCGGCGGAAAAACGGGCGTGCCATGTTTCTTATCCTTCCCTAGCCATCTCATAATCGTCGCGGTCGCGACGTCCGCGCTCTTCGCGGCGGCTACGGTCACGCTCCTGACGGCGCATCATCGCCGACGGGCCTTGCTCATGCGCATCGACGCGGATGGTCATGTAGCGGATCACGTCTTCGTTCAGCGAAGCCTGGCGTTCGATTTCCGCGATGATCGGCGCGGGCGAGTCGATCTCAAGCATCACATAGTGCGCCTTGCGGTTCTTCGCGATGCGATAGGCGAGGCCACGCAGACCCCAGGTCTCGGTCTTGACGACCTTGCCGTTCCCGTCCTCGACGATTTTGGCGGCAGCTTCCGCCAGCGCGTCGACCTGAGCCTGAGCCAGATCCTGACGCGCGAGAAACACATGCTCGTAAAGCGGCATGGTGCGCATTTCCTTCCATCTATGCCGATCGCTGACGCCCTGCGAATAGGAACGCCCCTCCGGCTGTCTTCAAAACAACCAAGGGGCGGAAGGATGGCCCTCCGCCCCGGTTGCCGCGCCTATGGCGGAAAGCACATGGAAATGCAAGCGCCACCTGTTCCGCGTCTCGCCGCTTTGATGTAGAGTAACACATTCGCATGCCGGGAGACTGCCAATGGCTACCGCTGCTGCAATCGATCATATCAAGCTGGAAGCTTTCATGGGCAAGATGATCGGCGACATGTCGGCCGCGATGAGTGGCGCCCTTGTTATCGTCGGCGCGAAATCGGGGTTGTATAAAGCCCTCGCGCGAGGGCCGGCCACGTCAGCCGAACTTGCGGAGCGAAGCGGCTTATTCGAACGCTACGTCCGCGAATGGCTCGCCGCGCAGGCGGCATCGGGCTTCGTGGACTATGATGCCGACAGTGGGCGCTACTCAATGGGTCCGGAACAGACGGCAGCGCTCGCCGACTCGAATTCGCCGGTCTACGTCGCGGATGCGTTCGAAGTCATTTCCTCGGCCTATATCGACGAACCGAAGATCACGGCTGCGTTCAAGTCGGGCCGGGGCGTGGGTTGGCATGAGCATCATGAATGCCTGTTCCGGGGCACCGAGCGCTTTTTCAGGACCGGCTATCGTGCCAACCTGCTTTCAAGCTGGCTGCCAGCGCTCGATGGCGTCGTCAAGAAACTGGAGCGCGGTGCGCGCGTGGCCGATATCGGTTGCGGCCATGGCGCCTCCACCATCCTGATGGCGGGCGCTTTTCCGAACAGCCGGTTCACCGGCTACGACTATCATGACCCATCGATCGAGCGGGCGCGGCAGGCGGCGGAAGAAGCCGGGGTGCGCGGCAATATCAGCTTTGAGGTGGCGAGCGCCAAGGAGGCACCTCCAGGCGATTTTGATCTGGTCGCCTGTTTCGATTGCCTGCACGATATGGGCGATCCGGTTGGCGCGAGCCGGCATATCCGGGAGATGCTGAAACCCGACGGCACGTTCATGCTGGTGGAGCCGTTCGCGCATGACGAGTTGACGGATAATCTCAACCCGGTGGGACGCATGTTCTATTCGGCCTCGACGATGATCTGCACGCCTGCGTCGCTCTCACAGGAAGTGGGGCTCGGGCTTGGCGCCCAGGCCGGCGAGCGGCGGCTTACCGAGGTGCTCAAGGAGGCGGGGTTCACGCGAATTCGCCGCGCGGCCGAAACGCCGTTCAATCTGATTATCGAAGCACGCCCATAATCGCGACACGTCCGCGGACGTCCAGCCGGTTGACCTGAGTCTCCGCGGTGCCTAGTCGCGCGGGTCTTGCAATCAGGATGAGAGATCATGCGGGCATTCATTTTTCCGGGGCAGGGCAGCCAGTCGGTCGGCATGGGCAAGGCGCTTGCCGATGCGAGCAGCGCGGCGCGAGAAGTGTTCCAGGAAGTTGACGACGCGCTTGGGCAGAATCTTTTTCGGTTGATGAGCGAGGGGCCGGAGGCCGAATTGACGCTGACCGAAAACGCCCAGCCCGCCATCATGGCAAACGCCATCGCGACGTTGCGCGTGCTGGAGAGGGAGGGCGGCATTCGTGTCGCCGACAAGGCAGCCTTCGTGGCGGGCCACAGCCTTGGCGAATATACGGCGCTGTGCGCGGCCGACGCGCTTGATCTTTCGACCACGGCGAAGCTGCTCAAGCTGCGCGGGCAGGCGATGCAGGCTGCGGTGCCCGTCGGTCAGGGCGCGATGGCTGCGTTGCTTGGCGTCGAGCTCGATGACGCCGTTGCGATCGCGGAGGCGGGCGCGCAGGGCGGCGTCTGCACCGTCGCCAATGACAATGCCCCTGGGCAGGTCGTAATTTCGGGCAATAAGGCAGCGGTGGATCGCGCGATCGCTATCGCCAAGGAACGCGGCAAGAAGGCGATGGCGCTGCCAGTCTCCGCACCTTTCCACTGTCCGCTGATGCAGCCCGCGGCCGATGCGATGGAAAAAGCCATTGCGAATGTGAATCTGCGCGGGCCGCTGGTTCCGGTCTACGCCAATGTGACCGCCCAACCGGTGGATGAGCCCGAGGCAATCGGCCGGCTGCTCGTCGAGCAGGTGACTGGCCTCGTGCGCTGGCGCGAAAGCGTGCTGGCGATGGAGTTGGCCGGGGTGACGTTATTTGTCGAGTTCGGCGGCAAAGTGTTGAGCGGCATGGTCAAGCGCATCGCCAATGAGGCGCAGCCGCTGAGCATCGTCACAATGGGGGACATTGAAGCGCTGGCCAAAACGATCTGACGGCGCGTCGGTCCGGTTGGTCATGGGCGCGGTCATAGGAGAATGATGAGAATGTTCGATCTGACGGGAATGACAGCGCTGGTGACCGGGGCGTCGGGCGGCATTGGCTCGGCAATCGCCAAGGCGCTGGCGGGGCAGGGGGCGCGGGTCGCCTTGTCCGGCACGCGCGAGGAGGCGTTGAAGGCGGTCGCCGCGGAGATCGGAGGCGACTGCGTGATCCTACCGTGCAACCTTTCCGATGCCGCGGCGGTGGATGCGCTGGTACCGCAGGCGGTGGAGGCGCTGAACGGAAGGCTCGATATCCTTGTCAACAATGCCGGCGTGACGCGGGACAATCTCGCGATGCGGATGAAGGACGAGGAATGGGATCAGGTGATCCGTGTCAATCTCGAAGCGGCATTTCGCCTGATCCGGGCAGCCGCCAAGCCGATGATGAAGCAGCGCTTCGGGCGCGTGATCTCGATCACCTCGGTCGTGGGGGCGACGGGCAATCCGGGGCAGGCGAACTATGCTGCCTCCAAGGCAGGGCTGGTCGGTATGTCCAAGGCGCTGGCGCAGGAACTCGCCAGCCGCAGCATCACCGTCAACTGCGTCGCGCCGGGCTTCATTGCCTCGGCGATGACCGATGTGCTGCCTGACGCGCAGAAGGAGGCGTTGCTCGGCAAGATACCGGCCGGCAAGCTCGGCGAAGGGACTGACGTGGCGGCCGCGGTGGCCTATCTCGCCAGCCGCGAAGCGGGCTATGTCACCGGACAGACGGTGCATGTCAATGGCGGCATGGCGATGATATAGGCGCGCGGCCACTTGCAAGGAGGCTGCTGCGCGGTTAGTGCCACGCCAAACAATGCCTAGGGAAGGTAAGACGGAATGAGCGAGACCGCTGAACGCGTGAAGAAGATCGTTGTCGAGCATCTCGGGGTCGAGGCCGACAAAGTGACCGAGGACGCGAGTTTCATTGACGATCTTGGTGCCGACAGCCTCGATATCGTCGAGTTGGTAATGGCGTTCGAGGAAGAGTTCGGCGTCGAAATCCCCGATGATGCCGCCGAGAAGATTTCGACCGTCAAGGACGCGATCAGCTATATCGACAGCCACAAGGGCTGATCCCCAGAGGATTGGTTGAACGAGGCTGACGGGCCTTTCGAGCGGCTTCCCGACTTGTGCGGGGGGCCGTTTCGCATTCTGCCGCAGCCCGCGAGGAAGGAGTAGATGGCCATGCGCCGCGTTGTCATAACCGGATTGGGGCTTGTGACCCCGCTGGGTGCCGATGTCGAGACGAGCTGGGCGAACATCATCGCGTCCAAATCGGGCGCGGGGACGATCACGCGCTTCGACGCCACTGACTTCCAGACCAACTATGCCTGCGAGGTAAAGCCGGCAGATCACGAATATGGCTTCGATCCCAACAAGCGGGTGGATCACAAGATCCAGCGCCAGGTGGATCCGTTCATCGTCTTCGGCATCGATGCGGCGGGTCAGGCGATCGAAGATGCGGGGCTGACCGAGATGAGCGAGCCGGAGCGGCTTCGCGCCGGCTGCTCGATTGGTTCGGGCATAGGCGGGTTGCCGGGCATCGAGAGCGAGTCGCTCGTGCTGCACGAAAAAGGTCCGCGGCGCGTGTCGCCGCATTTCGTGCATGGGCGCTTGATCAACCTCATATCGGGGCAGGTCTCGATCAAATATGGGCTGATGGGCCCCAATCATGCAGTCGTCACCGCCTGCTCGACGGGTGCCCATTCGATCGGCGACGCCGCGCGCATGATCGCGATGGATGACGCCGATGTGATGCTTGCCGGCGGCGCGGAAAGTGCGATCTGCCCGATTGGCATTGCCGGCTTCGGCCAGGCGCGCGCGCTTTCCACGGGCTTCCGGGACGAGCCGTGGCGGGGCAGCCGCCCCTATGACAAGGATCGTGACGGCTTCGTGATGGGCGAAGGCGCTGGCGTCGTCGTGCTGGAGGAATATGAGCGCGCCAAGGCGCGCGGAGCCAAGCTCTATGCCGAGGTGGTGGGATATGGTTTGTCGGGCGACGCCTATCACGTCACCGCGCCGCATCCGGAAGGCTCGGGAGCCTATCGCTCGATGGAGATGGCGCTGAGGAAGTCCGGCCTGTCGCCTGCCGATATCGATTATATCAATGCGCATGGCACGTCGACGCCGCTCGGCGACGAGCTTGAGCTGGGGGCAGTGCGCCGCTTGTTCGGCAATGCGATCTCGACGGTGTCGATGAGTTCTACCAAGTCGGCCATCGGCCATTTGCTCGGTGGCGCCGGCGCCGTCGAAGCGATCTTCTGTATCCTGGCGCTGCGCGATCAGATCGTGCCGCCCACGCTTAACCTCGATAATCCCAGCGAGGGCGTGGAAGGCGTCGATCTCGTGCCGCACGTCGCCAAGAAGCGTCAGGTGAAGGCGGTGCTCAACAACAGCTTCGGCTTTGGCGGCACCAATGCCAGCCTGGTGATGCGGGCGGTGAACTGATCGCATGGCCCGGCGGCGAGGCCTGGGCAAAGGCGGGCTGCTCGTTGGTCTGCTGCTGTTCCTCGTGGTCGCTGCCGGAAGCTACATCTACAAGATCTGGTGGGGCAGCGGACCGTCGCAACGCCCCGTGATCGTCAAGATAGAAAGCGGCGCGACGGTAAGGTCGGCGGCGCGGCAGCTTGAGAAGGCAGGGGTTATCTGCTGCTCGGGCCGCTTCTATCGGCTGGCCCGGCTGTTCGGATCGAAAGATCCGATCCAGGCCGGTGAATTCGAGTTTCCCGCGGGCGTCAGCGCGGCGCGAGTTTTGGACCTCCTTCAGCACGGCAAGCCGGTTCAGCGGCTCGTCACCATTCCTGAAGGCATGCCATCGATACTCGTCTATGACCGGCTGATGGCGGAGCCGCTGTTGACCGGCACCATCGCCGCGCCAGCCGAAGGCTCGGTCCTTCCCGACAGCTATAACTTCGAGCGCGGCGAGACCCGCGCCGCGGTGTTGAAACGCATGCAGGATGCGATGGCGAAGGCGCTTGACGCAGCCTGGAAGGAACGCACGCCCGCCAGCGTCGTCAAGAACAAGCGCGAAGCGGTGATCCTCGCGTCGATTGTCGAGAAGGAAACGGCGCTTCCGGCCGAACGGCCGCTCGTGGCAGCCGTCTACGGGAATCGGCTCAAGCTAGGCATGCGGCTTCAGGCTGACCCAACCACCATCTATCCCATCACCAAGGGAAAGCCGCTCGGCCGGCGCATCCGACGATCGGAGTTGGAGGCAGTGAACGGCTACAATACCTATGCGATGGCCGGGCTCCCTGAAGGACCGATCGCCAACCCCAGCCGTCAGGCGATTGCCGCCGTGCTGGCGCCGGCAGCATCGAAGGCGGTTTACTTTGTGGCTGACGGCAAGGGAGGCCATGTCTTCGCCGAAACGCTTGCTCAGCATCAGGCCAATGTGGCACGCTATTATGTGATCCGTCGCAGTCGCGGCGAAATGTGACACGGATTTCTAGAAATCGTCACTTGCTCAAGGGTTTGTAACGACCAATAAAGCTAGCCACTCAGCCACATTCTTGATGGGTTCCCATTTGCCTCGGAACGATTCGGTTCAGCTTGAAGTTCTGGAAATATAAGAGCAGCATGCAAGTGTGATCGCTCGTATAATGTCGAGTCGAGCGCATCGTCACCATAGATACTTATAACGCGTGTATTTGGTTTTCATCGTTCCTTGATTCGAGAAGCGAGGTGTACACCATGACGCTGAAAGCGCTCATTCTTGCGGTGGTTTTGAGTGTCGCGTCTTCGGCGCCTGCCGCGAAGGTTTTGATCACCTATACCGGTACGGTCTCCGACGCCTTTGACACGAGCGGCGAATTCGGCGTCCCGAATAGCGATCTCTCCGGATTGCCCTATAAGGCGGTCTTTAAATTGAGCCCAAAGCCAGGAACTTTCACCTATAATGACGGAGTTTTTGGGATCACGAGCGGCTCCGGGGCGACAAACCCTCTTACGGCTACGCTCTACATAAACGGGCTGTCCCATTTTTTCACGCAGGAAGGAGTGGCGTCGCTAACCAACGGAAGTGGCCTCGGTTCTGAGGATCGGGTTCTGCACCTGGTGAGGCTCAGTATTGATCCCTTCAATGGTTTTATATTCCAGACGATCTTTTCCTCTGATCACGACTTCGTTGCATCAAGCGATTATGCACATTCATTGAACTACAGCGTTCAACCCGGCGACGGCATCGATGGCATGTTTGGTATCAAGGGAAAGGATGGTCCCACTGGAGGATTTCTTAGCCCGGAAACGGTCACGATTACGTCCTTCGTGCCCGAACCAGCGGCATGGGCGATGATGATCGCCGGGTTCGGATTGGTTGGCGGCATGCTGCGATACAAAAAGAGCGCCTTGAAAGCCCGCGTGTAACGGTCGGCTTGTCCGGTCGCCTGTGGTTGATCCGGCCTTGATTGAATTATCCCCCACGCGAAAGCGGGTCTCACTTTGTTGAAAAGAGGGAAATACCAGCTTTCGCTGGAATAACGGGGGTCTGGTCTAACGCGAATAAGTACTAGTCGCGATCACTGCAAAAGCGGTGGACAGCCGCAGGGCAAAGGAGCAGCGTGCGGACAATAAGGATGCCTCGCGGGGAACGGGCAGTGTTGAACTTGCGGGGATTTCCCGATTTGCCCGGGCGTTGGACAGCCGGTCCCAAGGCGCTGCTGATGCAGATTGCGGTTGCTTTTGCCGGTATCGTCGTGGCCGTTGGCGTCCGCTTGCTCCTCGATCGACTGGCGCCCGACCTAGTTCCGTTCGCGCTGACTTTTCCAGTGCTTGTTGTCGTCGGGCTCGTGGCCGGGGGATTGGCGGGTGTGATCACCTTGGTCGGCTGCCAGCTGCTGATCTGGTATGCGGTGCTGCCCCCTCAATACAGCTTTGCCATTCCCTCGCTAACGACACTGCTGAACCTGGTGCTGGTGACGTTAGCCCAGGTTGTCCTGCTCTGGGCCGTTGTCGCCTATCGTCGCGTGACGGAGCATGTCCAGCGTGAAAGCCAGCAGCGGATTGAGGATCTTTCGATGGCGCTGCGCGAGATTGATCATCGCACCCGGAACAATTTCGCGTTGGCGATCGGCATGCTGGAAATCGAAGCGCGTGATGCGAAAGAGCCAACGCTTCGCTCCGGGCTCAACCGGGCCGCGGCGCGGTTGCAGGCCATTGCTGGCGCCTACAAAAATCTTGCGCTCAGTAGCGTCGGCCTGGAGGCCGTTCGCCTCCACGATTATCTCGACGAAATGTGCGGCAGATTGCGGGAAGGGATGCTGTCTCCGACGATTACCCTGCAGCTGGAGACCCATGAGGTCACCGTCCCCCCTCAATTCGCCATCCGCGTCGGTCTGATCCTCAACGAAGTGGTGACCAATGCAGCCAAGCACGCCTTTCCTGAGGGCATCGGAAACATCACCATAAAGCTTGAGAACAGGGCGGATCTTCTTTCGCTCTCTATCAGCGACGATGGCAAGGGTATGGACAGCGATGGCCCTGCCTCGCCGGGCCTGGGGAGCAAGCTGATCGCAATGCTGGTTCGTCAGCTTGCCGCAAAGATGAAATGCGAAACGCGTGACGGCACGCATTATGAGTTTCTGATTCCGCATCACGCACCCGTTTGACGCTGCAAAGCGTGATGCCCGTTGAAGTTGTCGCAACTTCCCTGCGGCGGGGTGATCAATTCCCCGAGCGCAGGCTGTTGGTCGAACTTCTCTGATATGGAAGCGGCGGGGGCTGGTGGAGCTGAGGGGAATCGAACCCCTGACCTCTGCAGTGCGATTGCAGCGCTCTCCCATCTGAGCTACAGCCCCGCACCCGCCGGGCGCCCCCTTTAGCCGTGCCTTTCACGCCATGCAATGGCTGTTCGCCCGCCGCCGTTCCAGATCGTTTCGACCGCGACCGACGGTTCGTCGTGCCGCGCTTCAGATCTGCCGTACGATAACGGAACGGCTCCGGAACCCAGGCATTTTGCTGTCATGCCCCCGCAACGACAGGAGGATGTTATGGGCTATGAAGGCCGATATGGACGCAATGAACGCGGCCGCTCTTATGGAAGCCGGGATTGGGACGATCGCAGCCGCTACGGCGGCGGCCGACCGCAAGGCTATGACTATGAAGATCGCGGTTTCTTCGATCGTGCCGGCGACGAGGTAAGGTCCTGGTTTGGCGACGAGGAAGCAGAACGCCGCCGCCGTCGTGACGAACAGGAATATGAGCGCCGCTATGGCAGCGAACGCAGCGATTATGATCAGGGTCGTTCCGACTGGGATCGATCGGATCGCAACGAGCGCAGCAACCGCTACAGCAGCGGTCGCGGCTATGCAGGATATGATACGGGCTCGCGTGGCGGCTATGGCTATGCAAGCGGCCGCGGCTTCGGCGGCGCCGAATATAGCGGTTACGGCACCGGCGGATCGACATCCTACGCGCCTTATCGCGGCGACACCTATCGCGAGAACAGCGCGGAGCGTTATGATCCGCATTATCATGAATGGCGGGCGCGTCAGATTGACGAGCTGGACCGCGACTATGACGATTATCGCCGTGAGAATCAGTCGCGGTTCAACCAGGAGTTCGGCAGCTGGCGCAGCAACCGCCAAAACCAGCGGGCGTCACTCAACAATGTCCAGGAGCATCAGGAGGTCGTCGGGTCCGATGGCACCCATGTGGGCACGGTCGATCATGTCCGCGGCGACCGCATCATCCTGACAAAGACTGATGATAATGCCGGTGGCCGTCATCATTCCATCCCGTGCAGCTGGATCAGCAGGGTATCGGACAAAGTGGAGCTGAGCCGCTCCGCAGCCGAAGCCCAGCAGGCATGGAAGGACGAGGAACGCCGCACGGCGATCGGCGGCCGTGGCGATGACAATTCCGATGGGCCGCATATTCTCGATCGGAGCTTCTCAGGCACCTATTGAGATCTCCAACCCATGGGAATGAAGCGGGCCCGGGCGAAAGTCCGGGCCTCTTTGTTATGAGTGGGTGTCGGCGGAAAAAGTGTCGCAGGCGGCCGGATCGGCGGTGTCGAGGCCGCGCTTCAGCCAATACATGCGTTGCTCCGCCGTGCCGTGGGTAAAGCTCTCGGGCACTGGTCGTTGCCCCGCAGCCTTTTGCAGCGTGTCATCACCGATCGCCTGCGCTGCGCGCAAGCCTTCCTCGACATCACCGGGCTGGAGCAGATTTTGATCGTTGGCGGCCCAGACTCCGGCGTAGCAATCAGCCTGGAGCTCCATCTTTACTTGCTCGGCGTTGCCGGCAGCGGTGTCGCCGCTCTGCTGGACTTGCCGCACCTTGTCCGAAATGCCGAGCAAAGTCTGAACATGATGCCCGACCTCATGCGCAATCACATAAGCTTCGGGAAAGTCGCCGGGGGCGCCGAACCGGCTCTGAAGCTCATCGAAGAAGACCGTATCCAGATAGATGCGATTATCTTCGGGGCAATAGAACGGGCCCATTGCCGACTGCGCCGCGCCGCAGCCTGACATGCCCGACTGGTTGTAGAACACGAGCGTCGTCGGCTGATAGGTCTTGCCCATCTTGGCGAAGAGATCGGTCCAGCGTCGCTCAGTGGAGCCCAGCACCTTGAGCGACATGTGCTGGATCTGGGTCAGCTGCGAAGCGTCCGTGCTGGTCTGCGGATTGCCGCCGCCACCCACCAGCCCGAGCGGGTTTCCACCGAAAATCATCATCAGCACTACGACCACGACGATGCCGCCAATGCCGAAACGGCTGCCGATCAGGCCAAGTAGTGGAAGTCCCATCCCACCGAAGCCGCCGCCGCCTCCGCCCCGCTGGATCTCGAAATTGGTGCTTTCATTTTCGTCGTCGAGGCGCATGGCGGTTTCCTCATCCCGGTACACGGGACAATGCGCGGCGGTTCGAAAGGATGCAAGCCGAGGCTCGGCCCGGCTCTTGATGCACCGCAACATTGGGCGCAGAGAAAGGCGCATGGCCGACTCGGACCCGCCAAGGCGCCAAAGATCGATATTGTCCTTGCCTGATCAGGTCGCGCTGGTCCTGCAAGGCGGCGGCGCGCTAGGCTCCTACCAGGCCGGCGTCTATCAGGCGCTCGACGGCGCGGGGATCGAGATAGACTGGGTCGCCGGCATATCGATCGGCGCGATCAATGCTGCGATCATCGCCGGCAACCGGCCCGAAGATCGAGTGGCGAAGCTTCGCGAATTCTGGAACAGCGCGACCGCGCAGCTGCCCAGTTTCTCGATCTGGCCCGACGACAAAGTTCGAGAATTTCTGCACGAGTGGGCGGCGGGCTTCGTGGCGATGGCCGGCGTTCCCGGCTTCTTCAGGCCGCGACTGTGGCCGCCGATGCTCGCGGCGCCCGGCACGCCCGAAGCATTGAGCTTTTATGACAGCGCGCCACTGGCCGACACGCTCGACCGACTGATCGATTGGGAGCGGCTCAATGACGGTCCGGTCCGGCTGTCGGTCGGCGCTGTCGATATCGAGAGCGGCAATTTCCGTTATTTCGATAACAGGCGCGACCGGATCGATGCACGCCATGTCATGGCGTCCGGCGCATTGCCGCCGGGATTGCCGCCGATCGAAATCGATGGACGCTGGTGGTGGGACGGCGGCCTTGTTTCCAATACGCCACTGCAGGAAGTGGTGGACCGGCAGAAGAGCGACCTGCTGGTATTCCAGGTCGACCTCTTTCCCGCTTCCGACGTGTTGCCGCGCACGATCCTTGATGTCGTCGCCCGCGAGAAGGAAATTCGTTACTCAAGCAGAACCCGCCTCACCACTAACAGGCTGTTGCAGCGGCGCCGTGAAAGGCAACTTATTCTCAAGGTGCTCGCCAAGCTCCCGGCTGAGCTCAAGGACGATCCGGACGTCCTCAAACTCGTTGATCATGCCGAAGATCATGCGCTGAACGTCGTCCATCTCATCTATCGCGCCAATGCCTGGGAAGGTGGCGCCCGTGACTATGAATTTTCGAGGCGAACGATGGAGGAGCATTGGATCGCCGGTGAAACCGCAGTCGCCGCCACGATGCGCGAGTCGGCGCTGATCGCCCGCAATATTCTAGACGGCAAGACCGCCGCATTCGATCTCACCCCCAAACAGCCTAGGAGCATGCCTCGTGTTTCTGAAAGGTAAGACTGCGCTCATTACCGGTTCCACCTCGGGCATCGGCTTGGGCTATGCCAAAGTGCTGGCGGCCGAGGGCGCTGCCGTCATGATCAATGGTTTCGGCGATGCCGCTGCGATCGAAACCGAACGTGCGGCGCTTGCGGCCGCAAGTGGAGCAGGCGCGCTTTATTCGGCGGCCGACATGACGAAGCCGGACGAAATCGCCGCCATGGTGAAAGAATGCGCCGACAAGCTGGGTGGCCCCGATATCCTCATCAACAATGCCGGCATCCAGCATGTCGCGCCGATCGAAGAGTTTCCCGTCGCGTCATGGGACGCGATCATCGCGATCAATCTATCCTCGGCCTTCCACGTGATCCGGGCGGCACTGCCGGGCATGAAAGCGAAGAAATGGGGGCGAATCATCAACACGGCTTCCGCCCATTCGCTGGTCGCCTCTCCCTTCAAATCGGCCTATGTCACCGCCAAACACGGGCTGGCGGGCCTTACGAAAACCGTGGCATTGGAGGCCGCGACCTTCGGCGTGACGGCCAATTGCATCAGCCCGGGTTATGTCTGGACGCCCCTTGTCGAAAAGCAGATCCCGGATACGATGCAGGCGCGCAACATGACGCGGGAGCAGGTGATGAACGACGTCCTGCTGGCAGGCCAGCCCACCAAGCAATTCGTCACGGTTGAGCAGGTGGCTGCACTGGCGCTCTATCTCTGTCGCGAGGAGGCTGCCTCGATCACGGGAGCCAATCTCTCGGTCGATGGGGGTTGGACGGCTGGATGAGGCGCGGATGGCGCGGCCACGCAAGATGGGCGATCTTCGTCCTTTCAACGACACTGGCGATGTCGACCGCTGACGCCGATATGCTGGCGGAGTCGATCAGTGGCGATCTGCCGCGCTTACTCACGCTTTATCGCGATCTTCACAGCCATCCCGAATTGAGCCGTCAGGAAAAGCAGACAAGCGCGAAGCTGGCGAAGGAAATCGGCGGCCTTGGCTTCAAGGTGACTCCCGGCGTGGGGGGGGATGGCATCGTGGCCGTGCTGGAGAATGGGCTTGGTCCGGTAGTCATGCTGCGTACCGATATGGACGCCTTGCCTGTCACCGAGACTACGGGGCTGCCCTTTGCCAGCAAGGTGCGCGCCACGACCGCAAGCGGGATCGAGACCGGCGTCATGCATGCCTGCGGGCACGACGTGCATATGACCAGCTGGATCGGCATCGCCCGGCGGATGGCGGCGATGAAGAAGCAATGGTCCGGCACGCTCGTGATGATAGCCCAGCCGGCGGAAGAAATCGGCGCCGGCGCGAAGGCGATGCTCGACGATGGCCTTTACACGCGCTTTCCCAAGCCATCGGCCGTGCTGGCCTTCCATGATGGGCCATTGCCCGCTGGCGTGATCGGCTACACCTCCGGCTATACCCTCGCAAATGTCGACTCAGTGGACATGCTCGTGCGAGGGCTCGGCGGCCATGGCGCCTATCCGCACATTACCAAGGATCCCGTCGTGCTGGCGGCACGGATCGTGGTCGCGCTGCAGACGATCGTCTCGCGCGAGGTCGATCCGGAAGACGCGGCGGTTGTTACGGTCGGCAGCATCCATGGCGGCACCAAGCACAATATCATTCCGGACGAGGTGAAGCTTCAGCTCACGGTACGAAGCTTCTCGCCTGAAACGCGCGCGCGCATCCTGGATGCGATCACGCGCATCGCACGAGGGGAAGCGATCGCGGCGGGCATGCCGGAGGACCGCATGCCCGTCGTCACGATACAGGACCAATATACCCCGGCCACATTCAACAGCGAGCCGTTGACGAGCGACATCATGGCAACATTCCGTGAGCGCTTCGGCGCGGAGCGGGTGCGGGCGGTGCCGCCCAGCATGGCCGGCGAAGATTTTTCGCAATATCGGCTTGCGGATCCCGATCATGTGCAAAGCCTGCTCTTCTGGGTGGGAGCCATCCGCCAGGACCAATGGGATGCCGCAAAAGGAGATACGACGAAGCTTCCGGGATTGCACAGCCCGTTCTGGGCGCCTGATGCGGAGAAGACGATATCAACCGGAATCGAAGCGATGACCACGGCAGCGCTTCACCTTCTTGCCAAGCGCTAAGCTCCGGCTCAGCTACTCCTGCGTTCCCGCCACTGAAGCGATTGCCTGCGAGAGCGTGCGCATGGTGTAGGGTTTGGTCACTACGATCGTGTCGCTAAACTCGCTTTCCAGCCCGACACCGCCATAGCCGGTGGTGAAAATGAACGGCTTTCCGGATTCACGGAGCGCCTTGGCAACCGGAAGGCTCATCACGCCATTGAGGTTGATATCGACGAGCGCGAGATCAAAATCTTCAGTCAGTGCGCACTGCATGGCGTCATCGAATGTCGTGGCCTGGGCGACGACTTGGCAGCCGATCTCCTCAAGCATATCCTCGGCCGTCATAGCGATCACGACCTCATCCTCGATCAGGAGAATGCGCAGCTTTTCGCTCATTTGCAGGTCGCTCACTACCCCTCCGGCAAAGTCGCTGAAATGTGACAGATAAGTCCTTCGGCAGGAAACTCAACGTGGACCTTGCCGTTGAGGTCGCTGGAAAGCGCGCGTTCGATCATGCGCAAGCCAAAGCCCTGGCGCTCGGGAGGGCGTACTGCCGGGCCACCCGACTCGCGCCAAGTGAAATAAAAGGCGCCATCCTGGTTCCGGCTCCAACTGATCTCGACCCTTCCCTGGTGAACCGAGAGCGCGCCATATTTGGCTGCGTTGGTGCTGAGCTCGTGCAGCGCCATACCGAGCGAGATCGCCGCCTGCGGCGCCAGGAAAACATTGCTTCCCTCGGTAGTGATGCGGCCCGCTGGATCCGCGTACGGCGCCGTGGCATCGGCAACTAGCGCGGCGACGGTCGCCCCCTCCCATTTCTCACGGGTCAGCAGGTCATGACCCGCTGCTAGCATGCCCAACCGCGCCTGGAATATTTCCTGCCCCTGAGCGACGGTCCGGTTCTGCTTGAAACTTTGAATGGCGAGCCCCTGCACAAGCGCAAGGGTATTTTTCACACGGTGGTTGAGCTCGTTGATCAGCAGCTTCTGCTGCTCTTCAAAAGCGCGCTGATCGGTTACGTCGCGGGCGACCGCGTGCAGACCGATCGGATTGCCGTCCGCGTCGATCGTGAGCGCTGAATTCACGTCCCACTGCCGCACACGGCCATGGGCCGTATTCACCGAAACTTCGTACCGCGTCATGCCGCCTTGGTGAAGCTTTTGTTGAAGCATCGCGGACGTCTTCTGAAACTCGTCGGGCTCGATGAACTCACTGATGAATCGCCCGACGATCTGTTCGGCCGGCAAGCCGATCGCTTCGGCCGCGGCGGGGTTGCATGCGGTGAGGCGCTGATCGAGGTCCGCGGTGAAGATGATATCACGCGCCTGTTCGAAGATCAGCCGGTGGCGACGCTCGCTTTCGCGCAGCGCGATCGCGTTGCGGGCGCGCGTAAGCTCCTGCCAGGTCCGTTCGGAAATGCTCCGCAGCATGCTGACCTCGCCTGGCTGCCAATGCCGGGCCTTGTCCTCTAGCGCGACCATGACCGACGCGCAGAGGCCGTTGCGGATGTTCGGCGCTGCCAACAGCGCCTGGGTTTCCATATCAGCGAACTGCTCGCGCCCGCCGAGCTTGAACCGCGGATCGGCATTGACGTCACTCACTGCTGCGATTTCACCGTGGCGAAGCGATTCATGGACATCCTCGCCCAGCGTCGTCAGCGCAATCGTCCCCGCGATCGGCGGCAATGTTCCGCCTGCCCAGCAGGCGTCGATCCGCAGCATTTGTTGCTCGCGATCGACTTCGCCATAAAGAATGCGATCTACATCGAGATAGGAGCCGGCGATCTCAAGCGCCGCGGAGAGTACCTCGCCCGGCGTTTCCAGCTGACGGAGCTGGTCCGACAACGCCAGCATCAGCCGACTTCGCCGCTCCATCAATACGCGCTGGGTCGTTTCCTGGCCTTGGTTGAACACGCCTGCGACGGCACCGTCTTCGCCTGCGATCGGCGTGAAGCTATAATCCCAATAGGTTTCCTCTGGCACGCCGAAGCGCTTCATGGGCAGCATCTGATCGCGTGTCACCAAGCCACGGCCAGTTGCGAACACGGCAGAAAGCTGCGGCTCGATCACATGCCAGATGTCGGCCCACACTTCGCGCGCGCATCTGCCGAGCGCCCAGGGATGGCGCGGGCCCGGGACGCTGCTCCATGCGTCATTGTAAATAAGCCGCATGTCCTTTCCCCAGTAGATGGCGGTAGGGAAGGAGCTGTTGAGGCAAATGCTCAGAGCCGAGCGTAGGGATTGCGGCCAGTGCGCGGGCGGCCCGAACGGCGTCGCCGCCCAATCGAATGATTGGATGCGTTGCGCCATTTCACTATCGTTGGAAAGAAGCGCCCTGAACTCAGGCATCGCTATAGCACGCCTATCCCCCAATTCGCCCAGCGACGCATGAGCGCGTTTATGCCCTGGCGTGCAAACACCGATAGCACCATCAGGTTCCCTTGTATCTTCAAACTCTTGCTTCGTGCCAGTGCGAACTATGTATCGAACATGCCAGTTTCCAGAAGGCGCTTGATCGCATGGGCGGCTTCGTTCACTGTCGATCTGTAAAGGTTTGACAAATGAAACTGCTTGTCGGCGCTCCCATCAGAAAGCTTCGCCGTGCTCACGGGCTCACCCAAGCGGCCATGGCAGAGCGCCTTGAAATCTCCGCAAGCTATTTGAATCTCATAGAAAAAAACCAGCGGCCACTCACTGCTGCCGTGATGCTGCGCCTCGCTGAGCGCTTTGACTTCGACACACGCGTGCTCGCCGTTGCTGAACCGGGTGGCGGGGTGGACGCCCTGCGCCGGCGGTTGGCGGATCCGATGTTTGCTGATCTGGAGATCGATCGCGACGAACTGGCCGAATGGATGTCGGCCGCCCCAGGAGGCGCCGAGGCGTTTGCCCGCGCCTTTGATCGGCTGCATGAGGGCGGGGGCGCTGAACGCACCGAGGATACAGTCGACGTCGTCGTGGCCGCGCGGCGGGAGATTGAGCGCTGGCGCAATCATTTTGGCGACCTCGATGAGCAGGCCGAGGGGCTGGCCGATGAGCTGCGGCTCGGCGACGTCGATCTATATGGCGCGATCCTTGAGCGTTTACGCGTGCGCTATCAGCTCACGGTCCGAATCCTCCCGGCGGACGTTCTGCCTGGAACTTTGCGGCGCCTGGACACGCACGCGCGGCAACTGCAGCTCTCTGAGATGCTCGATCCAGCGTCGCGTACCTTTCAGGCTGCGTTCCAGCTCGGCTTGCTGGAAGCTAAAAGCGAAATGGACGCGCTGGTTGCAGGTGCGAAATTGAGCGAGAGGCCCGCGCAGCGCTTGTTCCATCGCCACCTTGCCTCTTATTTCGCGGCGGCGCTGATGATGCCTTATGGGCGCTTCCTGCGGGCATGCAACCAGACCGGCTATGATTTCGAGCTGCTCCAGCGGCGATTCAACGCCGGCTTCGAGATGATCGCACACAGGCTTACCACGCTGCAGCGCGTGGGGGCGCGCGGCCTCCCCTTTTTCATGCTGCGCACCGACAGGGCCGGGGTCATCTCCAAGCGCTACGCAGGAGCGTCCAATGCGCCGGTGGTGGATGCCAGGGGTCGTTGCGCCTTATGGGGTCTGCATCATGCCTTCGATCGCCCAGGCGAGCTGGTTCGACAGCTGGCCGAGCTGGAAGATGGCAGCCGCTGGTTGACGCTGGCGCGCACGGTAAGGCCACAACATCGATCCGTAGAAGGCATTACTGCGACCTTTTCAGTGGGGTTGGGGGTGGGCGCCGAGCATGCCTCCTCGCTGGCTGCAGCGCGGGGCATTGATCTCAAGGGAACAGCGGTTCCGATCGGCTTGGGTTGCCGGGAATGCCTGCGGCCGCAATGCCCCCAACGCGGCGCTCCGCCGAACGGCCGCCTGCTGCTCTTTAACGAGCGCGAGCGCGGGCTCAGCCCTTTTCTGTTCGCGGAGGATTGATGGCGCCGTTAATGAAGCGCCGGATGGCCCCGCTGCTTCAACTCGTCCACCAGCTTCTTCACATTCTGACTTGAGCCTTTCGGAAGGATCAGCACCGCGTCGCCCGTCGCGATCACGATCAGGTCATGTACGCCGACGGTCGCGATCGCCGGGCCGTCGCTGTGGATCAGGCAGCCACTGCTATCGATGGCGATAACATCGCCGCGATGGACATTCTCGCCGATTTCGTTGGCCGCCAAAGCGTAGAGCGCGTCCCAGCTTCCGACATCGGACCAGCCCATATCGATTGGAACGACGGCAACGCTCTGGGATTTTTCCATGATCGCATAGTCGATCGAGTTCGAAGGCGATTGAGCGAAGCTTTTGGGTTCCGGATGCAGACGCTTGCCGCGCTTGCCGGCCGCATCCATTGATTTGCGCACCGCGACCGCAATCTCGGGGGCGTTGTTGGCAAGGGCTGCCAGATAGGCGTCGGCCCGAAACAGGAAGATCCCGCCGTTCCAAGCGTAATCGCCAGACGCTAGGTAACGTTCGGCGGTAACGAGATCAGGTTTTTCGACAAACTCACTCGCTTCGTGTACCCCCGGGGCAAGCTCCGCACCCATCCGAACATAGCCATATCCGGTCTCTGGACCTTCGGGCTTTATGCCGAAGGTGCAGAGCCAGCCGTCATTCACGGTTGGAAGCGCAGCGGTGACTGCAGCGAGAAAGGCCTCAACGTCATTGATGACGTGATCGCTCGGCATCACGAGCAGAATGGCATCATCATCGATCTCAAGCGCCGTCAGCGCCGCGAGCGCGATCGCCGGCGCGGTGTTGCGCGCCGCAGGCTCAAGGACCAGCGTCGAATAGGCTATGTTGGCCTGCCGCAATTGTTCCTCGATCATTTCGGCGTGCGCGATATTGCCGACGATGATCGCTGGCTCGAAGCGTTCGGGATCGGCGCAGCGCAGCGCGGTCATCTGCAACATCGTGCGTTCGTCGGTGAGGCTCAGCAACTGCTTGGGTTTGCTCGCACGCGACAGCGGCCACAGCCTGGTTCCCGACCCGCCCGACAAGATGACCGGAATGATACGACGCGGCATGAGTTTCTCCCCTTACCCTCGCGGGCTCTATCAGCTTCGAAGTTGCCGGAAAATGTCAACTATGCCGGCATTTGAATGAATTCAGAAAATATTCGTCAATTTGAGCGACAGTGAACGCCGGATTCCTTTACACTCGCAACGGAGCAGCGAGCGCACGTGATCAGGCTGTTCAAGCATTATATACCGCGCGCCGTTTTTTTGCTCGGTCTGCTCGATTTCGCGCTGCTGTTTATGGCAGCCGATCTGGGGTGGGTGATTCGTGTCTGGCAGCTGGGCAGCAAGGCAGGGCCAATCGATGACCGGGTGCCGCAGCTCCTGAGCTTTGCAATCGCGCTGCAATGCGCAATGATCGCGGTGGGCTGCTACAGCGGCGAGGCTCTGCAATCGATGCGGTTCGCGTTCGCCCGACTGCTGGTGGCAATCTCACTCGGCGTCATTTTCATCTCGATGATGTTCTTCTTGATGCCGGAGCTGACGCTGTGGCGCTCGAACACCGTCTACGGCATGGCGATTGCCATCACGCTCCTGTTTGCGGTCCGGCTGGTCTTTGGGCGATTGTTCGGCGGGGACGCATTCAAGCGGCGCGTATTGGTGCTGGGTGCCGGCCCGCGCGCCAATCGCATCTCCGTGCTCGCCCAGCGCCCCGGCGCGAGCTTCGTCGTCGTCGGACATGTGGCGATGGGGGACGTCGCACCAGTGGTGCAATCAGCGATCCCGCGCAGCGAGATCGCCAGCCTCGCCGATCATGTCGGCACATTGAAGGCCGATGAAGTCGTGCTCGCGCTGCAGGAACGCCGAAATGCGACGCCGGTGGCGGATCTGCTTCCCATTCGCACGATGGGCGTTCACGTCAACGAGATCTCGACCTTTCTCGAGCGCGAAACCGGGCGGGTCGACCTACGCAGCGTCAACCCATCCTGGCTGATCTTCTCGGACGGCTTCTCGTCCGGACGCCGACTTTCCACCTGGTCCAAGCGGCTGTTCGATATCCTGGCCAGTATCATCGTGCTGATCCCCGGATTGCCGATCATCGCGATCACCGCGCTGCTTGTAAAATTCGACAGCAGGGGCCCGGCCTTCTTTCGGCAGGTCCGCGTTGGCCACTATGGCCAGCACTTCACCATCGTGAAGCTGCGCTCGATGAAGTTCGATGCCGAAGCGCCGGGCGAGGCGATCTGGGCAGAGAAAGACGATCCGCGCATCACTCGGCTGGGCCGGATCATCCGCAAGATCCGTGTCGATGAACTGCCGCAGGCCTGGATGGTGTTTAAGGGCGAGATGAGCTTTGTCGGCCCGCGCCCGGAACGGCCCGAGTTCGTAGCCGATCTGGCCACCAAGATGCCCTATTATGCGGAACGGCATGTGGTGAAGCCCGGCATCACCGGATGGGCGCAAATCAATTTTCCCTATGGCGCGAGCCTCGACGATGCCCGCCAGAAACTGGAATATGATCTCTACTACGCCAAAAATTACACGCCCTTCCTCGATATATTGATTCTGCTTCAGACGGTGCGCGTGCTGCTCTGGCCGGAAGGCGCGCGCTGATGCCGTCCTTCGCGCTGATCGGGAGCCTTGGCCATATCGTCAGTGCCTTTCTGTTCGCGGGCATTGCGACATGGGTGCTGTTCCGTCCTGCCGGCGGCATGCGGCGCCGCGGGCTGGCTGCGGCCTCGCTCGCGACGGTGCTTTGGTCAGCCAGTGTGCTGGGGCAGGGCGAGCCCAGCGTGCTCGCCTTCGTCTTCGAAAGCCTGCGTAATTTCACGTGGCTCTGCTTCATGCTGCTCCTCCTGGTGCATGAACGCAGGGCCGCCTGGCATCCGGCGATCATCGTGCTTTATGCCTTGCTGGGATCGATCATCCTGCTCGAAATTGCGGTCGATCTGATCACACCAAGCTTCGCCGGCAGCCCACGTATTCTCGAAGCCATCGCGTTCGTTTCGATCGTGCTCAGGATGACGGTCGCGATCGGCGCGCTGGTGCTGGTGCACAATCTCTACACGGCCGCAGCGCCCGAAGCACGCTGGGGCATTCGCCTGCCGATGGCTGCTCTCGCGGTCATGTGGGTTTTCGATCTCAATCTCTACACCATCGCCTATCTGACGCAGAATCCGGTGGACGTGCTGTTCTCGCTGCGCGGCATCCTGATGGTGCCGATCGCCGGCATGATGGTGCTGGGCAGCCGCCGCAATACGCAGTGGAAGATGCGGGTCTCGCGCGCTGTCACGTTCCAGTCGCTCTCGCTGCTCGCGATCGGCGGCTATCTGGTCGTGATGATGCTGGTCGTGCGGACGTTGAACCTCGCCGGCATTGCCAATGTCCAGCTTGCGCAGATCACCGTGATCATCGGCATGTCGGCGTTGGGCATCGGGCTGCTGCCGTCGCAGCGGCTGCGCGCCTGGTTCAAGGTCAAGCTGGTCAAGCATTTCTTCCAGCATCGTTACGACTATCGCGTCGAGTGGCTGCGCTTTACCGAAACGCTCGGCCGCCCTGACAAAAATGCCGCGCCACTCGACGAGCGCGTGATCAAGGCGATCGCGGACATCACTGAATCTCCGGGCGGCCTGCTGTTGTTGCCAGACGAAGCCGGCACGCTGACCGCGGCTGCGCGCTGGGGCTGGGCATCGCTGGACGTTCCGCCGCAGGCCGGCGATCGCACCTTTGCGGAACATTGCGAGCGCTCCGGACGCATCGTCGAGCTCGATGGCGTGCGGCAGGGAAAGGCGGAGCATGCCAGCGAGGCTGCGATCGTTCCCGGGTGGATGGTGGCAACGCCGCGCGTCTGGGCGGCGGTGCCGCTGATCCATTTCGAGCGGTTGGTCGGCATCGTGGTGCTGGAGCGCCCGCTCGTGGACCGGATGCTCGACTGGGAGGATTTTGATCTGCTGCGGCTCGCCGGCCGGCAGGTCGCAAGCTATCTTGCCGAAGCACGCGGGCAGGAGGAGTTGCTCGACGCGAAGCGGTTCGACGAGTTTAACCGCCGCTTCGCCTTCATCATGCACGATATCAAGAATCTGGTGAGCCAGCTGACGCTGGTCGCGCGCAACGCCGAGCGTCACGCCGACAATCCCCAATTCAGGGAGGACATGGTCGCCACGCTGAAGAATTCGGTGCTCAAGATGAACGATCTGCTGGCGCGGCTTTCCCAGCATAATCGCGGGCGCACCGACGAACCCCGGCCAGTGGCGGTGCGCGCAATTGCTGACGCGATAGCCGCGAACAAGCGGGGCGGGCATCCCATAGATGTCGAAGGCCGATCCGACGTTTTCGCACTTGCCGATCCGCTCCGGCTCGAACAGGCGATTGCGCATCTCGTCCAGAACGCCATCGACGCCAGCGCTGCCGATGATCCGGTTGCGATCAGGATCGAACGGCGGGAGGGCGATGCTGTCCTCACGGTCAGTGATCGGGGCAAGGGCATGTCCGCCGAGTTCATCCGCAATCGCCTGTTCCGTCCCTTTGCTTCCACCAAGGAAAGCGGCTTCGGCATCGGCGCCTATGAGGCACGCACGCTGATCGCCGCGATGAATGGCCGGGTCGAGGTCGCCAGCCGCGAAGGGCAGGGAAGCCGCTTCAGCATCATATTGCCCGCGATCGCAGATGGGGCTGTGGCCGAAGGTTCGAGGAAGCTCGCATCATGAGCAACACACGTCCGATCCTGCTGATCGTCGAGGACGACGAAGGGCTGCAACGCCAGCTCCGCTGGGCCTATGATGATTATGAGGTGGTTTCGGCCGCTGATCGCGCCAGCGCGATCGACGCGCTGCGTCTGCATGAGCCGGCAGTCGTCACACTGGATCTTGGCCTGCCGCCTGATGCCGACGGCACCAGCGAGGGATTTGCGACGCTGGCAGACATCCTGGCGCTGAAACCCGACACCAAGGTTATCGTTGCCTCCGGCCATGGCGCCCGCGAAAGCGCGTTGCGCGCGATCGCCGGCGGTGCTTACGACTTCTATCAGAAGCCAGTCGATATCGACGAGCTTGGCCTGATCGTCCAGCGTGCTTTCCACCTTCATGCGATCGAGCAGGAGAATGTGCTTCTGGCTCAGAATGGCGGGGTCGGACGCGACGCGTTGGGCGGCATCATCACCAATGCTCCTGAGATGCTCAAGGTGGCGCGCACGATCGAGCGGGTCGCACCGGCCGACGTTTCGGTGATGCTGCTGGGCGCAAGCGGCACCGGCAAGGAATTGCTTGCCCGGGGGCTGCATCGATCGAGCCCGCGCCGCAACGGCGCCTTCGTCGCGATCAACTGCGCGGCGATTCCCGAAAATCTGCTCGAAGCCGAGTTGTTCGGTTATGAAAAGGGCGCGTTCACAGGCGCGATCAAAACGACCGAGGGCAAGATCGAGCAGGCCGCCGGCGGCACGCTCTTTCTCGACGAAGTCGGCGACATTCCGCTGCCCTTGCAGGTCAAGCTGCTGCGTTTCCTGCAGGAGAGGGTGATCGAACGTATCGGCGGACGCAAGGCGATCCCCATCGATACCCGCGTGGTCTGCGCCACCCACCAGAATTTGGACGCGATGATCGCTGACGGCCGTTTTCGGGACGACCTCTATTATCGCCTGGCCGAGATCGTCATCCGAATTCCGTCGCTGGCCGAGCGTCATGGCGATATCACGCTGCTCGCGCATCATTTCGCGCAGCGCTTTGCCGCCTCGCTGAATCCGCAGGTGAAGGGGCTTTCGCCCGATGCGCTTGCCGCGCTGAACGATTGGAAATGGCCGGGCAATGTTCGCGAGCTTGAAAACCGTATCAAGCGCGCGGTGATCATGGCTGATGGCCGGCTGATCACGGCCGCTGACCTCGATCTGGGAGAGGTGCAGGACGATGGCAGCTTCCTCAATCTGAAGGCCGCGCGCGAGGCTGCCGACCGCAAGGCAATCCGCCAGGCGCTGGCACGCACCGAAAACAATATTTCAAACACCGCCAAGCTGCTCGGCATCAGCCGTCCTACGCTGTATGACCTGATGAAACAGTACGGATTGCAGCCTTGATCCTGCGGGCATTGCTGGTGGTTGGCTTTCTGCTGGGCGGCGCCGCGCCCGCCTCGGCCGATCGCCTGGCATCGATGCAGGATGTGGCGCGCGCGGATGCCGCATTTGCACGGGGCCAGCCGCGAACCGCGCGCGTGGAATTGATGAACGCGACTGATGCGGATCCCAAGAATGTGGTCGCATGGATGTATCAGGCGCGCGTGGCGCTTGCGCTCCGCGATGGAGAGGCCGCGGACGAAGCGCTGGATCGCGCCATCGGAGCTGGATATCCCGTCAGCCGCACGCTTCATTTTCGGGCGCATGCGCGGCTTCTCGAACATCGTCCGGCGGAAGCTCTAGCGATTGCCGCGGCAGATCGCGTGGCTCCGGAGCATCGCGGCTATGCTGCGCGCATGCGCGGGCGCGCCTGCGCCGAACTCAGCAATTATGCATGCGCCGAAAGCGAATTTGCGGCTGCCCGCGCTATCGCTCCCGCCGATCCCGGCCTGTGGGTCGATATTGCGCGCTTCCGTCTGGCGAGCGGGGATCTGCAAGCGGCGATCGAAGCGGCGGACAGAGCCGTGATATTGGCGCCTCGCAATGTCGAGGCATTGGTCTACCGCGGCATGCTGATACGCGATCAATATGGCCTGGCGGCCGCGCTTCCCTGGTTCGACCGTGCGCTCGAGATCGATCCCTTCGACATCGATGCTCAGCTCGAGCGCGCCGCGACGTTTGGCGACATGGGCCGCACGCTCGAGATGCTGGCCGCCACACGCGCCGTACAGGCGCTTGACCCCGGTAATCCCCGTGCTTTCTTTCTGCAGGCCGTGCTGGCGGCGCGCGCGCAACAATTCGCATTGGCCGAGAAGCTGTTGGACCAGACCGGCGGCGCGCTCGATAGTTTTCCGGCCACGATGCTGTTGAAGGGGATAACCGCTTTTCAGCGTGGCAATTTGAGCCAGGCGATCGGGCAATTGTCCAATTTGCTCGAAGCCCAACCGAATAATGTCGCGGCGCGGCGTCTGCTCGCAGCGGCGCAATGGCGGGCCGGCGATGCCCAAGGGGTACTCGCCACGGCACGCGCTGAGGATACCAATCTTGATCCCTATATGCTGACGCTTGCCGGCCGCGCCTTAGAGGTTCGAGGCGATCGAGAGGGCGCGTCGGCCTATCTTGACCGGGCGGCTAAAGGGAGTTTTTCCGGGCCGCCGCCAGCCGTGATCACCGATTCCGAACAGCCGGGTGGAGATGCGGCGACGCAGGCGGCGATCATCCACGATCTGATCGCCGCCGGAGACGCTTCGCAGGCGGTTGGGCTGACGCTTGCTCTGGAACGTGCCAATCCCGGTGCGCCTGACGCTCATATGTTGGCGGGGGAAGCGTGGATTGCCGCCAATCAGCCGGCGCACGCTCTCGCCGCGTTCGAGCGCGCGGCCAATCTGCGCTTCTCGCGCGATATTGCATTGAGGATGATTGCCGCGTTGAACCGCATTGGCCGAGCGGAAGAAGCATTTCGCGTACTTGATCTGTTTCTGGCGCAACATCCGATGGATGTGCCGGCAAGGCTTTTGCAGGCCGACCTGCTGATGACAAAGGGACGGTTCAGCGACGCGGCCGACGTGCTGGAAGGACTGCAGAACAGGCTTGGCCAGCGCGACGTTGCAATTGCCACCAATCTCGCCTGGTGCCGCTATCGGACTGGCCATGTCCAGGAAGCGTTGAAGCTTGCCGGCCTGGCTTACCGCATCGCACCCGCGAACCCGATCGTTTCCCACAGCTATGGCTGGATACTCTTCAAATCGGGCGGGGACCGGAGAAATGCGATCGCGCTGCTCCGCCAAGCTGCTACGCAGGCGCCGAATTGGGGCTTGGCCAAAGCTCATCTTACGCAAGCCGAAACTGTTCCCGGATCGCGGTCGATCGGCTAGAGCCTCTCCCGGCAAGAAAGGCTCCAGATTCAAGAGCTGGAGTACTTCCCGGCCGAAAAACCGGTTCCCACTTTTTCGGGAAGTGCTCTAGACCGCACGCATGACTGATGAGCAGGGCAGCCTCGCGCGCATCGCCGCCGCGCTTGAACGTATTTCACCGCCGCCACCCGCGCCGGCGGACCCGATGGCAGCACCAGCCTATCTCTGGCGTCACGGAAGCCTTATCGCCGCGCGCGATTTCGCACCGCTGCCGCTCGAATTGCTTACAGGCATCGACGCGCAGAAAGCGGCGGTGGTCGAGAACAATCGCAGGCTCGCCAATGGTTTGCCCGCGCATGACGTTCTGCTGTGGGGATCGCGCGGCGCGGGCAAGTCCGCGCTCGTCAAAAGCTCCGTCGGCGCATTGCAGGCGGAAAATGCTCCGATCGCGCTGATCGAAGTGGCCGGCGATCATATCGAGAGCCTTCCCGAACTGTTCGGGCGAATTGCTGAAGTCCCGCGCGCCTTCATCCTCTTCATCGATGATCTTGGCTTTGCCGAAGGAAGCGACGCGCCGCGATTGCTGCGTTCGATGCTCGAGGGCGGCGCGGAGGCGCGGCCGGCCAATGCCCGCCTTTACGTCACTGCCAACCGGCGCCACATTCTGCCGCGCGATCTTTCAGAACAGGACAGCCCCATCAATCCTCGCGATGTGGTTGATGACAAGCTAGCTTTGTCCGATCGCTTCGGCCTCTCGCTCGGCTTTCACGTTTGTGACCAGCCCACCTATGTCGCGATGGTCGAGGCTTATGCAGCCCGCTTCGGTCTTAGCGTCGATCCGCACGAAGCCATCAGTTGGGCTACCCAGCGCGGCAGCCGCTCGGGCCGGGTTGCCTGGCAATATGTCGTCGAGATCGCGGGCCAACAGGGCAGGAAGATTTAGTAAGACCCCATGCGGACAAGGATGATATTGGGTTGGTTTACGCATGCGCGGGCCGGATCATCACCGGCCTGCAGATGGGGTGCCGCAGCTATTCGGGCAGGAAGTCCGGTACGGAGAGATAGCGCTCGCCCGTGTCATAGTTGAAGCCAAGCACGCGGCTTCCCTTCGGCAGCTCGACGAGCTTCTGCGCGATCGCCTGGAGTGTCGCTCCGGATGAAATGCCGACAAGCATGCCTTCTTCACGGGCGGCCCGGCGGGCCATGTCCTTGGCCTGTGCGGGATCGACCTGAATGACGCCGTCGAGGAGCTGGGTGTGGAGATTGGCTGGCACGAAGCCGGCGCCGATGCCCTGGATTGGGTGCGGACCAGGCGCGCCGCCGGATATGACTGGCGACAGCGTCGGCTCGACAGCGAAAACTTTCAGATTAGGCCAGCGCTTCTTGAGCACCTCGGCGCAGCCGGTGATGTGACCGCCGGTGCCTACCCCAGTGATCAGCGCATCGATCGGACTATCCTTGAAGTCGGCGTAGATCTCCTCGGCCGTGGTCTTGACGTGAACGTCAACATTGGCGGGGTTTTCGAACTGTTGCGGCATCCAGGCGCCGGGTGTTTCCTCGACAAGCTGGAGTGCGCGTTCGATCGCGCCCTTCATGCCTTTCTCGCGCGGAGTGAGGTCGAAGGCCGCACCATAAGCCAGCATCAGGCGGCGTCGTTCAAGCGACATCGACTCGGGCATGACGAGGACCAGCCGGTATCCCTTCACCGCCGCGACCATGGCGAGGCCGATGCCGGTGTTACCCGAGGTCGGCTCGACAATTGTGCCGCCCGGCTTGAGCTGTCCGGACTTCTCAGCCTCCTCCACCATTGAGAGCGCGATTCGGTCCTTGATGGACGCGCCGGGGTTGGCTCGTTCGGATTTGATCCAGACCTCGGCGTCAGGTCCAAACAGGCGCTGCACCCTGATATGCGGGGTATTGCCGATCGTTTCGAGAATATTGGCAACCTTCATGTGGCGATCTCCGCTTGCTGTTGCTCTGCCAGGCCCGGCGGTGGATCAAAGGTGCGCGCGCGGCGCAGCTCCGGAAACCACCGAGCCCATAATATCGTCACTGCGAGCGCACCGAAACCACCAACGATCACGGCGGCGACAGGCCCGATCAGCGAAGCGATGAGCCCCGATTCTGCCTCGCCAAGCTCGTTCGAGCCGGAAATGAACAAGGTCGACACGGCACCGACGCGGCCACGCATCGCATCAGGGGTGTAAATCTGGACCAGCGATTGGCGCACAAACACTGACACCATGTCGCCAACGCCGAGCGCCGCCAGACAGCATAAGGAAAGCGGCTCTGAGCGCGATAGCCCAAAAATGATGGTCGAAATGCCGAACAGCGCCACGCCGCCCAGCATGATCGGCCCTACATTATGTCGCAAGGGGCGTACGCTCAGCCACAACGCTGTTATGCTGGCTCCGACCGCCGGGGCGGCCCGCAAATGTCCAAGCCCTTCCGGACCGGTATGGAGAATGTCCCGCGCATATATGGGGAGCATGGCCGTCGCACCGCCAAGCAGAACTGCGAACAGATCCAGCGAGATCGCCCCCAGCACCAATCGGTTGTGCCGTACATAATGAAGGCCTTCCACCATCTGCCGCCAGGGCGGGCCCGTCCGATGGGCCAGCGGACGCCGCACCTTGCCGATCGTGAACAGGAGCAACATGGCCAGGGTGAATAGGGCTGCCGCCGCCAGATAAGGCAGGGAATGACCGGCCGCATAAAGATAACCGCTAAGCGCCGGACCGACGATTACGCCAACCTGCCAGGCCGTCGCGTTGAACGCGATTGCCCGAGGCAGGATTTCGGGTGGCACCAGATTGGGGCCAAGCGCGCTGAACGCGGGGCCGGCAAAGGCCCTCGCCACGCCAAGCAGAGCCGCCACGGAAAACAGCGCGGGCAGGCCGATCGCGCCCATATGGTTGAGGACGCCCAACACTGCCGCGCAGCCGATTTGAAGCGCCGTTACCACCCGCGCAATCTTGCGGCGATCGATGTGATCGACCACCCAGCCGACGACCAGCGTGAGCAGCAACAAGGGCAGGAATTGTACGACCCCGATCAGCCCAAGCCGAAACGCCGACTCCTTCAGGCCCATGGTTTGACGGGAAAGATCGTAAACCTGCCAGCCGATCGCGACCACCATCGCTTCCTGTGCCAGCACCATCGCCAGCCGCGCGAGAACGAAGGCGCGATAAGCGGGAATGCTGAAGGGATGGGGAGGCTGGCTCACACGCGCTCTCTAGGGTGGCATCAGGCATATTCGCAATCGTGCAAAAGCTTGGTAGGACAAAGCTGAGGTTTGCGGACGAAAATTTTGAACGCGGTGACGCTTTGCGGTTGCCCCGCCGCCTTCTAATGGGCAAGGGGCCCAGCAAACAGTCATGTCAAGAAGGCGATGGACAAAAACCGAATTCTGTTGGAAGCGATTGCGACGCGGAGATGTGTAGACGCGTCGTACAATCGTATGATCGTGCAGCTTGCACCGCACATCCTCTACACGCGGCATGGGGACCTGTTCCTTGATGCCGTCACTGTGGAGCGGGAGGGCAAGGCGCCCCGTGAGATAAAGATCGGCACGTTCAAGCTGGCTGGGTTGGACGTACGGGCGCTGATCGATCGCTCGTTCGAGGTGAATGAAGCGTTCGATCCCGCTAACGACAAATATGACGGGGTAACGCTGTTCGTGGTCGAAGCAGCTTAGGCTGGCCGTCAGATGGTGAGGCGATCGCGCAAAAGATGCATCGTCACGCGCAAACCTCTTGTGTCTTGCTATATCAGCTGTCCTTTGCTGCTCCCGCGGCGATCTTCGCCAGAGGGTTTGGTTCTGCCTCTGCAACTTTGATCATTCTGTTCTTGTCGCGGTGGACAAAAGGCTCGGGCTGGCCATGGACCGCGAGCGTCACCTCGCTGACATAGCTCCACGATCCGTCAGGATTGAAGGTGATTTCCAGCCGGTACGCATCGGTCCGGAAAGCATGTTCGAGAAAGCCGGTCGAGCAGATGCCATATTCGGTGTCGCCACGCTTGGCCGAAACCGTAAGCATCGTCGCATCGGGCGCTGCATGGCCGCCGGCCAGCACCACTTGGCCGCGCGGAATGGTGACTGATTGCATGATCAGGCCGGTCGCAGGCTCATAGAGCCAGTAGCCGACTTGATCGTGAAAGGTGATGTCCTCCTCTTTCGTGTTGATGTGGACATGATAGCGCAGCCCATAGAGAAGCTGCGGACCGTTAGATTGCGGATCGATCGGCTCGAAGACAATCCGCTCTTGATAGATACGCTCTTCGGGCCCTTCGGCCTTGGGCGCGCGATCAAGCCCCGATTGCGCCGCCCAGGTTCCGGCGAGACGCCGCAACGGACCGAGATTGGCCAGTGCGTCAGGATCGACGTCCTCTTGCTCGGTGAAGATATCTTCGGGAAATTCACCCATGGCTGCCCCTGCTTTTCACGCAAAACGATGTCGGGCACATGGCCGCGATCGTCAAGCGTGGCGATGCTGAATGCAGGGTGGCTGTCGGACAGTTGAGAGGGAACCATACAGGATGTTCACCCGTACCGGTTTCAGAGCATTGTAATAAAGGTGTCACATAGATGGATGCTTCGCAAACCAGAGGCCGGCGCGCCTCATCCCCGCCGGGCAACCAGCGAACCCCACCCGGAACGAGCGACCGGAAGGAGCAGAGTCGAAGGCCGTCGCCCGGGACGATCAAAACGCTCGGCTACGCGATCTCGACCCTCAGCGTCATTCTGCTCGGCATCGTGTCATGGAAGTCTGCAAGCGCCGACATGCTGTTGATGCTATGCCTCCTCGGCGGAATGGCGACCTCGATCACCGGCATGGCGCTGCGCTGGCTCTCCTATCGACTGGAGAAATGAGCAGGGCAGCACCGATGTCCAGATAGAAGGGCAGATATCGCTGCGGCGGAATTTAGTGAGGCGCTTTCTTTTTCGTGAGGAATGCCCTCACCATCGCCACGGTCGCCTGAGGATTTTCTTCCATGATCCAGTGGCCGCTGTTGGGAATGACGCCCTCGCTTACATCATCCGCAGCGGCGCGCATCACCACTGCCATGTGCGGACCGAACGATTTCTCCCCGCCAATCGCCAGCACCGGCATCTTAAGCTTGCCGTAATTGGCCAGCATCGTCCGGTTGTCCACCGCGTCCTGATCGAAGGCGGCGAACTGCGCGAAACCGGAGTGCATGGCACCCGGCATCGCATATAGTGCGGCGTAGTGCTGACGCGATGCTTCGTCGAAATGGGCGGGATCGGCGGAGAATTCGTTCCAAAAGCGGTCGAGGTAAATGCGCTCGCGTCCTGCCACCAGCCGCTCCATGTCCGGTCCACCGAATCGAAAATGCCACAGCAGCGGGTTCTTAAGGATCTCTTCCCACGGCCCGACACCCGGCACCGGCGCATCAATCAGCACGAACCGGCCCACCCGGTCGGGGTTCAGCATGGCGAAAGCGAATCCCACCATGTTGCCGATGTCGTGGGTCACGAGATCGGCCTTCCTCATCTTCAGGGCATCAAGCACACCGGCAATATCGCCTGCCTGCGTTTTCTTGTCGAAACCTCCCGCGGGTTTTGAAGAGAGGCCGAGGCCGCGCAGATCGGGAACTATCACCGTATGATCGCGCATAAGATCAGCCGCCATCGGTGACCACATGTCGCCCGTTTCGCCATAGCCGTGCAGCAGCACCACCGCCGGCCCTCGTCCACCGACGCGGACGTGAATGGTGGCGCCATTGGTAGCGATCTCGCTGGTACGGAAACCGGGCGGGTAGGGCGGTACCTCGGCGAGCACGGGAGCGACAGCGAACAGCAAGGCAAGGATGGCGATCAATGCGCGCGGCATGCGGATATCCTTTCGGCAAAAGCACTCAGACCGAGTGGGCATTCGCTATGCCAATTCCTGCTGTCGTGCGGGGTCCGATCGGCCGCCGGCGGTATCGCCTTCAATGAACGCCAATAAGTCGGGATTGATGATGTCGGGATGGGTGGTGCACATGCCGTGGGGCAGGCCCGGATAGGTTTTGAGCGTGCCGTCCTTCAGCAGCTTGATCGCAAGCAGCGCCGAATCGGCAATCGGAACGATCTGATCGTCCTCGCCGTGCATCACCAGCACGGGAACCTCGATGGCCTTCAAATCCTCAGTGAAGTCGGTCTCGGAAAAAGCCTTGATGCAGTCATAATGCGCCGTGGCCGCACCCATCATGCCCTGGCGCCACCAATTGCGGATGATCCCCTCGGAAACCTGCGCGCCCGGGCGATTGAAGCCGTAGAAAGGCCCGCTGGGGATATCGAGGAAGAATTGCGCGCGGTTCGCGTTCTGCGCAGTACGGAAGCCATCGAACACTTCGATCGGGAGGCCGCCAGGGTTTTTATCCGATTTGACCATGATTGGCGGCACCGCCCCGATCAGCACCGCCTTGGCGACCCGGCCGGGCTTGGCGCGAGCGACATAACGGGCGACTTCGCCGCCGCCGGTCGAATGGCCGATATGAATTGCGCCCTGGAGATCAAGATGATCAGTGAGCGCGGCGATATCGGAAACGTAGCTGTCCATTTCGTTGCCGGTCCAGCTCTGATCGGATCGGCCGTGGCCACGGCGGTCGTGCGCGATGACCCGAAAGCCCTTGCCGAGGAAGAACATCATCTGATTGTCCCAATCATCGGCCGAGAGCGGCCAGCCATGATGGAAGACGATCGGCCTGGCGTTCTTGGTGCCCCAATCCTTGTACCAGATGGCCGTACCGTCAGCTGCGGTAATGGTAGGCATGGCGAACCTCCTGTTCGCGGCCAATCCGCCCATCGGGCCGGATTGCGGCCGACTCGCATGGCGCCTCCCCAGCGAGCTATTTACCCTAGCGTAACGAAGCTATCCATCACCCGCTTCCGGCCAGCCTGTTCGAAATCGATTTCCAGCTTGTTGCCCTCGATCTCGGCGATCCTGCCATAGCCGAATTTCTGGTGGAAAACGCGCAGGCCTACGGACAGGTCGGCACGGGGCTTGGCGGCATAGCTGGCGGCAGGGGCGCGCGCTTCGACGATGCGCGGCTGTCGCTCCCACACGGGCGCCGTGACGGCAAGCGCGCTTGCGCGCTGCCAGCCGGGGCCGCGATGATGGGCGCGGTCGGGACGGCTGGTCGCGACATGGGCGAACGGATCGCTATGCTCGCTCCATTGTGCGCGCCACAGGCTCTCGCCGCCTGACATGGTGCTTTCGCTCTCGATATGATCCTGCGGCAGCTCGGCGATGAAGCGCGACGGAATTGAACTGGTCCACTGGCCGTAGATGCGGCGGTTGGCGGCATGATAGATGAAGCAGCGGATCCGGGCCCGCGTGATCGCGACATAGGCCAGCCGACGCTCCTCCTCCAGCGAGGCCAGGCCGCCTTCGTCGAGCGCGCGCTGTGAAGGGAACACGCCTTCCTCCCAGCCCGCCAGAAACACGTCGTCAAATTCAAGGCCTTTGGCCGCATGGATGGTCATGATCGTGACCTTCTCCTCATCGGCGGCGGCGTCATTATCCATCACGAGGCTGACATGCTCGAGGAAGGCGCCGAGCGTCTCATATTCCTCCATCGCGCGTGCTAACTCGGCGAGATTTTCGAGACGACCGGTGCTTTCGGCCGAGCGCTCGTTCTGGAGCATGGCGGTATATCCGCTTTCGTCGAGGATCAGGCGGGCGAGCTCGGCATGATTCATGTTGTTGAGAAGATCGCGCCAGCGGGCGAAATCGCCGATGAGCGCTCCGAGCGAGCGGCGCGCCTGCGGCGTCAGCTCATTGGTGTTGGTGATCCGGGCCGCGGCATGGGTGAGGGGGCTGCCCTCGGCACGGGCAAGCTGGTGAAGGCGCGCCACTGCCTTGTCGCCAAGGCCGCGCTTCGGCACGTTGATGATGCGCTCGAAGGCGAGATCGTCAGCCGGCTGGGCGATCACGCGCAGATAAGCGAGCGCGTCGCGGATCTCGGCGCGTTCATAGAAGCGGAAGCCTCCGACGATGCGATAGGGCAGCCCGATCGAGATGAAGCGTTCTTCGAACTCGCGCGTCTGAAACTGGGCGCGCACGAGGATTGCGGTGTGATCGATGCGCTGCCCGCGCGCCTGCGTGGCCTCGATCTCGTCGCCGATGCGCCGTGCTTCCTCGGGGCCGTCCCACACCCCAACGACTTTGACCTTCTCGCCCGAGCCTTCTTCGGTCCACAGCGTCTTGCCGAGCCGGCCGCCATTGTTCGCGATGAGGCCGGAGGCAGCGGCTAGGATATGTGGGGTCGAGCGATAATTCTGTTCGAGGCGGATAATGACCGCGCCCGGAAAATCCTTTTCGAAGCGCAGGATGTTGGCGACTTCCGCACCCCGCCACGAATAGATCGATTGATCGTCATCGCCGACGCAGCAGATGTTCTTGCGCTCCTGCGCCAGCAGCCGGAGCCAGAGATATTGGCTGGCATTGGTATCCTGATATTCGTCGACGAGGATATATTTGAAGCGCTTCTGATAGTCGGCGAGCACATCGCGGTGCTTCTTTAGGATCACCAGCATGTGCAGCAGCAGATCACCGAAATCGCAGGCGTTCACCGCGCGCAGCCGATCCTGGTACGCCGCGTAGAGATCGCGGCCGCGGCCGTTGGCGAACTGCTCGCTCTCGCCGGCATCGACCTCGGCCGGCGTCCAGCCGCGATTCTTCCAGCGATCGATCAGCCCGGCAAGCTGGCGGGCGGGCCAGCGCTTCTCGTCGAGATCCGCGGCTTGGATGAGTTGCTTAAGCAGGCGGAGCTGATCGTCCGTATCGAGAATGGTGAAATTGGATTGTAGGCCGACCAGCTCGGCATGCCGGCGCAGCATCTTGGCGGCGACGGCGTGGAAGGTGCCGAGCCACGGCATCCCTTCCATCACCCCGCCGAGCTGGCGCGCGACGCGTTCCTTCATCTCGCGCGCGGCCTTGTTGGTGAACGTGACGGCGAGGATTTCGGAGGGCCAGGCGCGGCGGGTGGCGACAAGGTGCGCGAGGCGTGCGGTGAGCGCCGCGGTCTTGCCCGTCCCGGCGCCGGCGAGGACCAGCACTGGCCCCTCGGTGGTGAGAACGGCCTCGCGCTGCGGCGGGTTGAGGCCGCGCAGCCAGGGATAGTCTTCGGTTTGCGGTAGGGATGGCTGAGTCACGGGTGAACAGTTAGGGAACATGGAGCCTCACGGCAATGTTTTCCCTTGCTATTTTGACAATCGGCGCCGGCAAGAAAAAGAAAGGTTACCAGAATATGGATTAAAATTAATCCAGGTTAAATGGTCGAATTTGGAATAAAACCGACATCATCTTTATCAAAAGTGGTAGCGAACTCGAAAGTCTCTGGCAAAAAAGATCAGGGAGTTTACGGATAGATGCTGCAACGGAATCCCGGCAATATAGGAAGGAAAGTATAAGATCGGAGTGACAATTGGAAATGCCCCTCTCAACCGATGCGGCCAAGGTTGTCAGGATGACCGCGCGAGCCTTCGGCGCATTCGGCCGGGAAATCGCGGAGGCGACCTATGCGCGCCTTGCCGCCGATTCTGAAGCCCGCGCCGAAATCAGCGAGGCGACCATGCGCCGGGCGCGGCACCCCGAGCAATTCGACGGAGAAATGATGGCCCTCGCGTTGCACATCGATCAGCTCGATCGGGTCTCGAATGTTCTGGACCAGATCGCGCGACGGCATGTTCAGGACGGGTTCAAGCCGGAACATTACCGCCATGTCGAGAAAGCCCTGCTGCCGGCGATCCGCGACGTGCTCGGCGAAGGGGCAAGTGATCAGGTGCTCGATGCGTGGCGGGAGGGATTCATTTATCTCTCCGGCCTGCTGATTTCCAGGGCACAGGAATTGAGCCGCAGCCGCCCCTCGGCCAAAGCGGCATAAAGAACTGTCGAGGGCCTTGCGCCTGCGATCAACGCGCTGCTATAGGCCCGCTCGCGTCTGAAGGCGCTGCTCCCCGGTAGCTCAGCGGTAGAGCAACCGGCTGTTAACCGGTTGGTCGCTGGTTCGAATCCGGCCCGGGGAGCCATATTTGCCAAGAGCTTAGTAGACCCAAAACCCCGCCAGCGCGAGCCGGCGGAACGAATCTCTTAATCAAGTGCTTCTCGCAATGAAAATCATGAGGAGAGCAAGATGCACACGGCCCTCGGCGGCGAGAACCTTTTGGTCGCCATCCTGATCTGGATCATCATTGGGGCTTTCATCGGCTGGCTAGCTGGCCTGCTCGTCCAGGGCGGCGGCTTCGGGTTCGTGGTCGATGCACTGATCGGCATCTTGGGCTCGGTGCTCGCTGGCCTGCTGTTCCCCGCGCTGGGAATCTCACTCGGTGGCGGACTGATCGGATCAATCCTGGCCTCGGTAATCGGCGCCGTTATCGTCGCAATAGCGGTGAGATTGTTGCGAAGAATTTAAGGTTGCCCATCACTTGCCGCGGCGGCCAGATCTTGATCTCATGCAGTCTTAAAAAGCCCCCTGCGGCCAATGGCATCGTGGCGGAATGATCTTATAGTATCGATGGTCGGGCATGAGCGATGCAAGAGGTGTCGAGATGCCACCGGGTAGATCAAGCCAATCGCTCGAAGAGCGGCTTCCCCAAAAACACTGAGCATCGAAAGGCGATTGGCAGACGAAAGACGCTTGACCGCCAGCCAGACCGCGCCTGTTCGATTTCGGGTCGACGTTCACCATAGTTGGCGGCCCCGACCGTGACATGTCCGGTATAAGATGTGGGCCGGAAGACTCGTCAAAACGGGTGGGGCGGCAATGTTCGATTTCGAAATTCATCTCCTAAAGACGTGGCAGGTCAACGCTCGCGGAGAGCTCTTGCACTTCCTCATCCCGGCGCTCATCCTGATCGCATTGTCCGCGCTCTATTATTTTTGTGCGAACAGGTCCGTCCGCGATAGATCCTGGCCAAACCTACGCGAATTTATATTTCCACGCACAGTTTTCAGTCATGCAAGCTGCCGCATCGACATGATGATGATCTCGTTATCAGCCTTGCTTTGGCGCCCATTGATTTCGGTGGTCACTTCGACTCTCGTGGGCATGAATGTGCGGCGTGGGCTCAACGCCTATCTCGGTAGCGACGCCCCGATGTTGCACTCACCGCTGCTCATCCTGACGGTCCAAGCGATCACCTGGTTGCTCAGTATTCAATTTGCATTTTATGTCATGCATCGTTTGGCCCACACAACTGAATGGCTGTGGCGGCTCCATCGCGTCCATCATTCTTCTGAGGCGCTGAATTTCATGACAGCCGGGCGTATCCATCCGCTTGAGCCTCTATTCTTCGACATTCCGATTTCTCTCACCTCCGGCGTTGCGCTTGGCTTGTTGCTTCACTTTACGGGGGTGCCGCTGAGTTCGGCGCTGCCGGCCACGGAAGCCATTTTGCTGGTGGTCCGCGGTGTGGCCAATTCCATCCATCATTCCCATTTCGTGCAATCCTTCGGGAAGCTCGACTACGTCTTCGTGTCGGCGAGGATGCACCAAATCCACCACAGCGCCGAGTTGCGGCACCGAGACCGAAATTTCGGCGGTTTCCTGTCGATCTATGACTGGATGCTCGGAACCCTGTACCTGCCCGGCAAGGATGAGAAGTTCCGGGTCGGATTGAACGAGAATGAGCTTGGCGAGAGAAATCCCCACCAGCGGCTGCGCGACTGCTATCTGGAGCCTTTTGGTTTCCACGGGCAGCGTCTAAGCGCTCGCAAGCACCTAACGGACAACGCGATATGATCCCTCCGGATCTGAGTTTTACACCAGTCGGCGCCGAGATCGCGCCTTAACTTCAAAGAGATAGCCGATATGGCTATATCGCTTCCGCCAAGCCGCTTCGATGTTCCGAATTTGTCGCCGGATGACGTGCGTTCCTGACAATCGGTAGGATAGGACGGGGAAGCTCAACCCTCACGTGAAATCCCACAGGTCGTCATCAGTGACGGCCGCTCCAACACAATCCGATACGGCTATGTCTAGGCGGCGGCCCATCGATGGCGGCTACGGCGCACATCATCCGATCGGCAGGAGCGGCTTGTGGAACCGCCAGTCGCGATGGCTGTTGATCCTAGTGGAGCTCCACTGGCAGTGGATTGGGGCGCTGATAGGAAACGTGATGATGACAAGGATTATTTTGGCGCTGGCGCTTTCAAGTGGATTGCTCCTTTCGGCTTGCAACACGATTCACGGTGCGGGCAAAGACATCAAATCCGTGGGCGAATGCGCGGACGGAAAGCCGGGAAACTGCTAACAATTGCAAGCGGATCGAGGCGGGAGGCTCCGAAGCGACCTCCCGGCCCGAGCGCTGACGGCACATAACAGGCTAGCCCTCAGGCGGACTAGCAGCGTCAGGGCGTATGCGCAGCGGCGGAAAAGCTGACCGCCTCATCAGGGTGTGGTATTTCGGTCGCGCTAGGTGGTATCATGGCCCGCGTGGTCGAAGTGGCGATAAAACGAGCGAGATGGTGAATTGAGAGCCGATTCGCGTTTTGACCATCTCGCCAACCCGTTCAGAAATTTCAGCATTAGGTGATGGTGTTAAAAGGCGTTAACCTGCCTGTACCGTCGCCTCGTTCCCGCAAGCCTTTGGGACGGCTGAGAGATAATCCGAACTCCCGCTTGCCTGTCACGACATGCACAGGAGAGCTTTATGGATGAGACCTATCATCGCGCCCGCGAAATGCGGGAGCGCGAGCGCGCTGCCGCCGCGTCGGACCCGGCAGCCCGTGTTTCTCATATGAGACTGGCGATCCTTCACGCCGCCAAAGCCGATCGCGAGCAACTGCTGAACAATCGCTATAAGCCTAGCGGTGCGACATTTGTCCGAAAAGTGGCTGCGGGGTAGCCGCGCGACGAGCGCGCCGAGGCTGCTGTTCTTGTCGGTCCATCTCGTTACGTCACGGTCATTAAATGACGGACGAGGGGAGCCATTGCCTCGACCAAGCGTTGACTCGTGCCGCGATCTGCGGCCAGCGCCAAACGGCCAGTCTGGAGAGGGTGCGTCAAGGTATCCGACACATCTCCGCTGACGCGGTGGCCACGGCTAAGCCGGCTGCATCTGTCCCGCGCTCGGTAGCCGGTGAGGGAAGAGGTGGATACCCGTGGCCGTGGCCTTTCGCATGCTACCATAGCGGACGTGCTTGGCATAGTAGCCAGGATATTGCGACCATGGGAAGGCGGGTTCGTTACAGCCGGCGGAGGCAAATGACACGCCACCAGCGTACGCAACCTGCTGAAAGATTGGATCGGATAGCGCCCAAATCCTGCTGCGTTTACCGCGCAATGCTGCCTAGCTCTGGCTGCTGGTCGCTGCCGGTAACATCGACCTCAGCAGGCCGCAATCTCTTCAAGCTCTCCGCGTCATGGAGAAAGCAAAGCGTCAGCAAGGTGAATATGATGATCGATAGAGCCACTCTTAGACGCGCACCCGAAGTTGCAGAGCTCGGAAACCTGGTTGCCATCAATGGGCTCCTTGTGTCGAAATAGGCCACTCTCCTGTTAAGAAAGCATCAAAAAGGTCTATGCGATCAAAGGGGCGCGCAACGGGATGAAGGGAGTTCCGGGAAATATCCTCCGATGATTCAAGGCTGTAGCAGGTAAGTCTGGCGTAGCTACGGGGGTCTATCGGAAGTTGTATGCAAGCAGTTCTTCGATCGTCGGCTGCCACGGCTCGTTTACACACATACCTCGTGATCGCCTTCGCCTTCGGCTCAATCATGGGCGCGTTGTTACTTCATGCGATAGCACCACCACGCTATGACCACACAGTTCTTGATAGCACCAGGTCCGTCTTTGCCCTGAGTTCGATGATCGATTCCTGGCTTCCAATGGGCAACGCGCTACGCGTTTGGCACAGCGTCAGCGGACACGACATCTACGCGAAGGTTTTTTTCGCACCCGTAGACGCATATCAATATCCTCCGGCGGCGCTGTTCTTTGCGATGGCGCTGGGGACGGAGCCTTCGGCCGTACCCTCGATCGCCGAAACCGCTTCGTTGCTGGTCTCTCTTGTCGCTGTGGCGCTGGCCACGACGCTAATTCTCGAACGTATGATGATCCTTAAAGACATGGTTTTAGGGGGCTGGGTTCAGCGGTTATTTCGCGCCGGCTTGGTGACGGCGCTCATGTTGACCTTCTATCCCGTCGTGCGTGCCTTTGAACTTGGCCAAGCTCAACTTTGGATTGATGCCGCATTCGCTCTCGCATTGGCAACTTGGCTCCATGGGAACCGTGCATTGAGCGGCATCCTGATTGGCATGGCCTGCCTGATCAAGCCGCAGCTCGGCTTATTATTGCTCTGGGCGTTCTTTCGCAAGGAATGGCGCTTCGCAGCCGGCTTGGCGGGCTTTTGCGCCGTCGTTTTCGGCATATCGCTCCTCTATTTCGGAGCGGAGAACCACCTCAGCTATCTGAACGTCCTCTCGCATTTATCGGAACACGGCGAGTCTTATAAAGCCAATCAATCAATCAACGGCCTGCTAGGACGCCTCATGTCGCTCCAGGATCCGGTAGGTTTCAACAATCTGCAATGGCGCGAAAGCCTGCCACCCTATGATCCGATGGTCTATATCGGTACCCTCATCTCCTCGCTCGTCATCTTGGTCCCGGCCTTGATCTGGCGATCGGATGATTCTCTGCTGCCCAGGACCATTGATTTTTGCATCATGGCCATCAGCAGTACGATGGCGTCGCCGATCGCATGGGAGCATCACTACGGGATCATCTTCCCGATCTATGCCGTGGCCATGGTGGCAGCCTGGGATCACCCAAGAATGCTCGGAGCGCTTGCTGTCAGCTATGTCGTCGCAAGCCATTATCTGCCTATGACCGGCAGGTTCGCTCATACGGGCCTGAACGTCCTACAGTCCTATTTGTTTTTCGCTGCGTTGCTGCTGCTCGCCATCATGTACCGGCTGCGGCCAGGTTTTCAGTGGAGGGGCGTGGCGAGCGCTCGTTTAGGCGTGGCGTCGGCATAAGCATCGCAGCGCATCGGGTCGACGGCGAGCACAACCGGCGAGTGCCCGGATCATCCAATGATCTAGCGGGGTGTCTTGGCGCTCAGTGAGTCTCAGGAGCAGAATTTGAGGCGCTTGCAGCCTTCCGCACCTCATGCGGAGGGATCGTGCGGATTGTGGCTGCATATTCGGCGAAAAGGATCAGCAGCCAGATTTCAACGCCTTCCCATTGCCCGGCTTTTATGCCGTGTAAGATGTCCAGCATCAGAAGCGCTAAAGCGAGCAGCCGGAACCATCGCATGCTGTACGCCGGCATGTCGGCCCGAAGCGACGCGGTCAGCATCATCACGACGCTGAAGAGCCCTGCTATGACTTGCTCAGCGAAGGTGTCGGCCAGGCGGAGCTGATCCAGCGCCACGATGAACCAGAACAGCCGAGAAATCGCGAACTGGCTCTGGCCGCTCACCTGGCAAAGCTTGATAATCGGCGGGATGAAAAGCGTCTGCCCCACCCATCTGTCGATTCCTGAAAAGCTCATTGCCCCTTCAATCTGGCTTCCAACGCTTATGTAAACCCGTTGCTGTCACGGGATGCGGGACGACGGTGGACGGCTGAGCGCCCGTTACGCCCACCAAGATGCGCCGAACAGCCTCAGGACGAGTAGGCTTTGGATCGGGCTGCTGGTCTATCCAATGATCTAGCGCAGCGAGCTGATCGGGTTGAAGCCGGACACCGATCATAGTGCCAATACCCGTAGGAGGTCGTCCCATCCTTTTTCTGTTATCAGAAAGTCTTGCTTCGGCCATGACTTCTTGATAACAAAAAGACGAGCCGAGGGGAAGCGCCCACGTCCCGCCCGACCCTCACCTTAGCCATTCGACGGAACGATCATAGCTATTGCAGACATGGGCTCCCGTGGGACGAAGGCACCGGCGTCCAAGGATGTGAGCGGGCAGTCGCACAAGCCGCGGTCGCACTCATCAGTACCATGCGCCGGTAAACCCTTCTTAACCAAACTGGCTTAATGCTCTTAGGTTGAATGGCCGGGGGTGCCAGATGATTGCGTTGATCAAAGCCTTGCTGCTGGGAACTCTGCTGACGTTGGCGGGTGCGGGCATCTTTGGGTCCGCTGGCACTTCGGCCGGTTTCCTCGACGTCCACCACATCATGATCGCGGATCATGGGGCCTATTGGTCATGGCCGCTCTTTATCGTCGGCACCGGCCTCGCCTGGGCAATCCTTTGGATGATGCGGTAGTATAATCAAAGCCGCGCACGCCAGAAGCCGAGCGGCCATTGGGGCAAATGAACTTCGATGACGTCCGCAGTAGAAAAACAAACAAGATCGCCTTCTCTTTTTTCGGGCGAGCTTCCGCGCTTCGCGCTGGTCGTGGCATTTCTGTTGTTCCTTGCGAACATATTGGCGGCAGGCCTCCATGCACCCCTTTGGCTCGATGAAAATTTCAGCGCAGCGATCGCAATACTGCCAAGTTTTCAGAGGTTGATCGACTGGTGCCTTAATGAATTGAGCGGGCCATTATATTATACTTTGCTCTGGACCTGGGAAAAGCTTGCTGGGGACAGCAATGTTATACTCCGGCTTCCCAGCCTGGTTTTTTCCGTCGCTGCGCCCAGCCTCATCTTTTGGAAAGGCCATCAGGATCCGACGATCAGATATCTGTGGGGCATCAGTCTGGCCCTGTGGCTCCCTGGTTTCAATATCGCCACGGAGGCCCGGCCCTATTCGTTGATGGTGTTTCTCGGATGCGCTCAGGCGATATTTTTTTTGCGCCTCCTGCAAGCTCCCAACACGTCTCGCGCGGCTGCTTGGGCTGGGTTGTCCTCGCTCGCCATACTGACCCACTATCACGCGATCATAATATCGGGTCTGCAGGGGCTTGCCTATCTTGTGGCGTGGCGACGGACTGCGCTCCGGACGTGGCCTGCGCTCTTCGTCTTGCTGCCGATGGCGTTATGGATGAGGTGGCATCTTGCGATGGTGCTGAACTACGCGAATTCGGGACAAACCTGGTATCAACTATTGTCCTGGAGGGAGGCGGCGAACGCACCCTTTTTCCTCTGGGGGTCGGTTGTTCCGGTTGTTGCGTTGGGCGTTCTTCTTCCCGTCTACCTCTATGCTGTGTTCTCCAAGCCTCGAGACGCTCACCGCTTTCCGATGCTCTCTCCGGAGATAATTCTTGTCGGCACGGGACTTTTGTCGACGATGTTGGTGGTCGGCATTGGTTTCGTCCGGCCGAGTTTCGTGATGCGCTATTTGCTCCCTTACGTCGGAGCGACGTCGCTGCTGCTCCCGATGATAGTGTGTAAGATAAAGCGCGACATTCCCGCCGCGCCGTTGGCAATGATATTGTTATTGATCGGCTCTGCCATACCCCCACTGGCGCAACACCTGGCCAGACCTACCGAAGATTTTCGATATATTTTCAACTTCGAACAACCGTCCGCTTGGATCATGAGCAACAGCAAGGCGAGGAAGCTGGTCTTTCTATGGGATAATCCAACCGTCCTATTGGGCCAGCCCGACAAGATTGCCCAGGTCGGCGGCTTCTTTTTTCGCCGGCAGGGCAAGCCGCTGGATGTGCTCATTCCCCGCTATCCACTGAATGCTGATCCTCACCCGGCAATAGCGTCTCTGATAAATGGACGCTCGGACACCGCAATCATTTGGGCTTATGACAAGGGGGTCCCGAACACCAGCGCACTTTTATATCCGCCCGAGCTTTGGAAAGACAAAGCAAGGTGGAGATGCCGGAATTTCGGTGCGGGGCAGGTTATCGTGTTGACGTGCCTACCGCTTCAAGAGACCCGCGTTAGGAAAATAAACTAACGTCATTGGCGCGGCGATTGGGGAATTTGATTGGGAGACGACGAAATCGAGATCGGTGATCTGATCAGCTTCGTCAGCGCATCGAAAATCTGTTCGGGGACATATGGTTTTTGCACCAATAAGCTGTCTTCGACGCGTTCGCTCGCCCATTGGTAGGCAAGGCCGCCGGTCGTGTAGATGATCGGCAACGCTGGGATCCGCCGTGTTGCTTCGCGGGCGAGTTGCCAGCCAGAGAGATCCCCGCGCAGCCCCGCTTCCGTAACCATCGCGCTGATCTGGCTTCCGCGTTCCGCCAGCACCGACAGGGCCTGCTGGCTATTTACGGCAACGATGACGTCATAGCCGCGCTCTTCCAGTAGCGCTTGCGCGAGCGCCATGATGAGCGGCTCATCTTCCACAAAAAGAATCAAGGCTGGCGGCATCCAATCCAAATCCGCGCGGTCTTGCCATATCCGCCCGTCAGCGTTTCCGCAGGCGCCGCTTACCCGAAGAGCTTTGGATTTAAAGAAAGGCGGCAGCGTCCGGGATCAGTAATGATCCATAGCTGTATATGCTGCCATGCCGCGATCGATTCGCCACGCAACGATACGGCCTGCGGCATGTTTTAGCCGTGGAGGCCGATATGCCCAGACATGAAGAAACCGAAGCCGAACTGACCGGCGTAGCCCACCGACGAAGGCCGAAACCCGAGGTGCTGGCGGTCGGCGGACGCAAATTGCAGCCGTCGACGCTGATGATGGGCCATGGCTATGATCCGGCGCTTTCGGAAGGTGCGCTCAAGCCGCCCATCTTCCTGACCTCCACTTTCGTGTTCGAAAGCGCGGCGGCCGGAAAGCGTTTCTTCGAGGGCGTGACTGGCGTGCGGCCGGGGGGCGCCGAGGGCTTGGTCTATTCGCGGTTCAACGGTCCCAATCAGGAAATCCTCGAAGATCGGCTTGGCATCTGGGAGGATGCCGAGGATGCACTGAGCTTTTCTTCGGGCATGTCGGCGATTGCCACCGTTCTGCTCGCCAATGTGCGGCCGGGCGATACGATCGTTCATTCTGCGCCGCTCTATGCCGCCACCGAGACTCTGATCGGTAAGATATTGGGCCGCTTCGGCGTGCATTGGCTCGATTTTCCGGCTGGCGCATCGCGCGGAGAGATCGAAGCGGTGCTGGCGCGTGCCAGCGTGACTCGCGTGCCGCTGATCTATCTCGAAAGCCCAGCCAATCCCACCAATGCGCTGGTTGATGTCGAGGCGGTTCGTTCCGCCAGCGAGGCGGTGTTCAAGAGTGATCGCCCGCTTATCGTGATCGATAACACCTTTTTGGGGCCGCTCTGGCAGAAGCCGCTGAAACACGGCGCCGATCTGGTGATCTATAGCCTTACCAAATATGCCGGCGGTCATTCGGATCTGGTGGCTGGGGGCGCTGTGGGATCGAAGCGCGCCATTGATCCGGTGCGGGCGATGCGCAATACGGTCGGCACGATCACCGATCCGCATTCCGCCTGGATGCTGCTGCGCAGCCTCGAGACACTTGAATTGCGCATGACGCGCGCGGGGGAGAATGCGGCGAAGGTCTGCGCCGCATTGCGCGAGCATCCAAAGGTACAGCATGTCGGCTATCTCGGCTTTCTCGACGAGGGGAGCTCGCAGGCCGATATCTATCGGCGGCATTGCACCGGAGCCGGATCCACCTTCTCGCTCTATCTGAACGGTGGGGAGGCGGAGGCGTTCGCATTTCTCGATAGCCTCAAGATCGCGAAACTGGCGGTCAGCCTCGGCGGCACTGAAACGCTGGCGAGCCATCCGGCGGCGATGACGCATCTTTCGGTCGCGCCCGCACGCAAGGAAGCGCTGGGGATCGGAGACAATCTAGTCCGCATCTCGATCGGCGTCGAAGATCCGGAAGACCTCATCGCCGATTTCATCCAGGCTCTGGATGCGGTGTAGCGCCAGATTGGGTAGGAAGCGCGGCAACTTCTCTATTGACCGCTGGAGCCGAAGCGCTTCCCCCTCGTTGTGCAGCGAAGCAAGGAGACTGGCATGGCCGGGCCGCAAGATAGGAAGCATGATGGGATCAGCTCAGGCACGCTTGCTGTCGCTGCTGCCGGCATCGCGGCGGCTACGGCCGCCAGCGCGCTGTTCAACGTCACCAAGGCGCGGCAGGCGGAGCAGGAGAATCCGCCAACAGGCAAGTTCCTGGAGATCGACGGTGTTCGGCTTCATTATGTCGAAAGCGGGGAGGGGCGTCCGCTCATCCTGCTGCACGGCAATGGCGTCTCGCTTGCTGATATGGAAGCGAGCGGCCTGCTAAGCCGTGCGGCGCAGCGCTATCGGGTCATCGCGTTCGATCGGCCGGGCTATGGCCATAGCACGCGGCCTCGCGATCGGACCTGGTCGCCTGAAGAGCAAGCCGAGCTGCTCTGGACCGCGCTGCGGAGCCTTGGCGTCGCTGGCCCAATCATCCTCGGCCATAGCTGGGGTACGCTGGTCGCCCTCGCGATGGCGCTGGACCATCCTGGCGAAGCGGCTGCATTGGTTCTGGTTTCGGGCTATTATTATCCAACTCGGCGGATGGATGCGCTGCTGCTGTCGCCGCCTGCCTTGCCGGTCGTGGGCGATGCGATGCGCTACACGGTTTCACCGCTGCTGGCGCGGCTGGTCACGCCAGCTTTGGTGGAGCGGATGTTCGCGCCGGCAAGCGTCCCGGAAAGCTTCGCTGCTTATCCAATCGAACTCTCGTTGCGGCCCAGTCAGTTGCGGGCGGCATCTGCCGAAGCGGGAATGATGGTGGGCGCCGCTGCGCGGCTGAGCAAGCGATATAACGAGCTCGATCTGCCGATCATATTTGTCTCAGGCGATGGCGATCGGATCGTCGAGTTCGATCAGCAGTCAAAGGCGATGCACGAGGCGATTCCCGGCAGCGAATTGCGGGTAGTGGAGGGGGGCGGGCACATGATCCACTATCTCGATCCCGATGCGATCGTGGCGGCAATCGATGCCGCCGCCGCGCGCAGCCCTTTCCAGGACGAGCCGCAGGACCTTCCTGCTACAGAACCGCAGACCTCTCCAGCTGAGGATTCGGGCCATGCCCGATGAACCGCCGTTGAAACCCGGTGACGTTGGCCGGCCTGGCACGCCCGGCACCGGCGAAAACATCTGTCCGCAGTGCGCGGGCACGGGAAAGCTCGGTGATCGCATATGTCCCAATTGCGAAGGCACTGGCCGTATCGTTGAAGGCATTGGCGGCGCATAGCTGGTCGTTACGCCGCTTTACCGAAGCTAGCGACAAAGCTTACGGATCAAGCTAACAGGGGATCATGACCAAATCCGCAACCGACGTGATGCACGACATCGTTTATTCGGCAGTGATCGATGCATTTGTGGCAATCAAGGCGGCCTCGAAGGGATTGCCAAACACGTTGCTGCGCGATCTCAACGCGATTCACGCAAACACCACCTTCGCCGATTTTCCCAAGGAACTGCAGGATAGCATCAATGGCAGCGTGCGCGCTGCCTTCAACCGGCTGTTGAAGGAAGGCTATTCAGTGTCGACCGGCCAGCCGCAGCGGCCCGACCGGCCCAACCCGCGCCGGCAGGGCGAAAGCGGCCCCCGCCAAGGGCCGCCGCCAACGCGTCACGATCCAAGCGGGAAGCGTCCGCCGCGCCGGGATCAGCCGGATAAGCCGCGCCCCCGGCCGCGCGGCCGGTAGAGCCTTTCCGCGCCAAAGCTGCTTCCGGTGCCACAATGCGCGGAGTTGCACAGGGCAATGTCGACAAGTTCGGCGCGGATGTCCCACCAGCAGGATTTAATGGACGAAACGCGCGACGACCTCGCGATAGCTGCGGCTCACTTTTACCTGAGCGCCTGAATCGAGCACAAGGAAGCATTCGCCATTGGTATGGGGCTTGACCTGCCGCACAAGGTCGAGATTGACGATGGTGGAGCGGTGGACCCGCTGAAAGCGTCGCGGATCGAGGCGGCGTTCCAGATCCTTCATCGTTTCGCGCAGGATCAGCGTGTTGTCGCCGGTATAGATGCACATATAGTCCCCGGCGGCATCGATCCGCTCAATCGTATCGACGTCGACCCGAAAGATCTGGCCACGATCCTTGACATTGATCAGCTTTTCGAAGCGATTGGACGCAGGCGCCTCAACGCCATCAGTCATATTTTCAGCAGCGTCCGGCGCAACTTCGGCGAGGACTTCCTTGAGGCGACCTGCCTCTTCGGACGCCTTCTTCTCCGAAAGCCGCTGGCGAACGCGGTCGAGCGTATCGGCGAGGCGGGTCTCGTCCACCGGCTTCATGAGATAGTCCGCGGCATCGGCCTCAAATGCGCGGATCGCGTGATCGCTGTACGCCGTAACGAAAACGAACAAGGGCGGTTCGACCTCCATCAACCCTTGGATTACGGAAAAACCGTCAAAGCCCGGCATTTGGATATCGAGAAAAACAAGATCGGGCTTGTTGGTCTTGATCGAACGAATCGCCTCGCGCCCATTGGTGCAGCGATCGATGATTTCGATGTCCTCATGCGGTTCGAGCCGTAGCTCAAGGCCCTGGATGGCGAGCGGTTCGTCGTCGACGAGGATGGTTCGGATGGTCATGCAGCTTCCTTGGTCCTGTCCGTCTGGTACGGGATTTCGATGGTAACGCTAAATCCCCCCTGCGGGTTCGACTGGATATCGAGGCGATGATCCGCGCCATAGGCTTGCGCCAGACGGTCCCGAATGTTCGCCAAGCCGACTCCCGTCGAGTATGTCGGTCTTGCTGCCCCCTCATTCCACGCCGGTCCGGTGTCCGACACGGATATCAATACATGGTCTCCTATCCGTTTGGCTTCAACAATGATGTCCGCGCCTTCTTCCTTGGGCGTGACGGCGTACTTGATAGCATTTTCCACGAGCGGTTGAAGCAAAAGTGACGGCAGGCGCGCGCGTTCCACATTCGGGTCGATGGAAAAATCGGTGCGCAGCCGATCCTCGAAGCGCATCTTTTCAATTTCGAGATAGAGTTTCAGCGTCTCGATCTCCTGCAGCAGCGTCACTTGCGCGGTTGCCTCATTGATCAAGGTATAGCGAAGGAAGGAGGAGAGCCGCGACAGCATCGCATTGGCGCGCTCGGTCTGTTTGAGAAGCACCAGTGTCGAGATCGAATTGAGCGTGTTGAAAAGAAAATGAGGATTGAGCTGGTAGCGCAGCATTGCCAGCTGGGCCGAACTCGCTTGCACCTCGAGCCGCTCCATCTGATGGATCTTTTCTTCGAGCATCAGGTAGAAGTTGATGCCGTAATACAGTGCGGACCAAGCCGCGAGCAGTGCGAAGTCTAGGAGGATGGCCCCAAGGAACTGCGGACCTTCCGGCACGGTCTCTTGACGATAGAAGGTGGCGTGCGCCCACACTTCGATGGTCGAGAAGGCAGCTGCAGCGAAAAGCAGTATCACGATCGAAACCGACCAGGTGACCGCCGGCTTGAGATTGATCAAACGACGAAAGGCCGCCGCCATGAGCAGGGTCAGCGAATAGCCGGTCGCAGTGGTCAGTCCGGTGGGAATGATGAACAGCATGCCCATCGCGTTGGCGATGCCGCCCAGCGAGCGGAGCATGAAATAGCCTGCCCAACCGGCCGATTGCAGAAACCAGAAAGCGCGGTTCTTATCATCGAAGAACGGCTGGGACCCGAGACCTAAGGGCATGGGGAGGCTCTAGCCGGGTTTGTCGCGCAGAGCAAAGGCTGAGGAGGCTTTGCCTCCTCAGCCTTCGATGTGCCTGCGGAAAATGTTATTCAGAAGCCGATGGCGTGCTCGCAGCGGCTTTCTTGCGCGGCTTGGCAGGCGCCTTTGTCGCTGCCTTAGGTGCGGGCGTCTTGGCCGCCTTCGCGGAGGCTGGAGCCTTAGCAGCCTTGGCAGCGGCCGGTGCCTTGGCAGGAGCGGGCGCCTTGGCCGCCTTTGCGGGTGCTGGGGCTTTTGCAGTGGGTTTCTTCGCGCCGTTGGCTGCGGCCTTCGGCTTGGCGGCACGCTTGGCAGTGGCTGGCGCCGGCTGCGGAGCCGGGGCGGCGGGTTGCGCCTTGCGACCGAGCCCGATCTCATGGGCGAGCTTGCGACGCTGGGCTGCATAATTGGGGGCAACCATCGGGTAATCCGCCGGCAGCTTCCACTTGGCGCGGTAATCGGCGGGCGTCATCTGATATTGCGTCATCAGGTGGCGCTTGAGCATCTTCAGCTTCTTCCCGTCTTCAAGGCAGACAAGATAGTCGGGCTTGATCGACGCACGTATCGAAACGGCGGGTTCGGGCTCCGGTTGCTGAGCCGGAGCAGAATTGTTCAAGCCCTGCAGGGCCGAATACACGTTCGAGATCAACGAAGGCAGGTCATTCGTCGCTACATTATTGTTCGCAACATGCGAAGCTACGATATCTGCGGTCAGTCCGAGCAGCGTTTCCTTGTTCTGATCAGTCACCGGATCCTCCTGTTGACGAGATCGACGGCCCTTAACGACTTGCCTTGACCGTTCTTCCCAATTGCCCGCGTGCGGGTGGCGGTTATTGCCGAAAAAAGCAACCCCTATATTCCGGCGGAGCATAAATCACGAGAGGTGAAAAGAAAAGCAGATTGCAAAAGGGTGTAAATCCCAGGCGGACTCATCGTCGAATACCACCCAGCGAGGTGACGGAGTTTAGTAAGGTGTCGATATTTTCTCGATAGATTTTGAATAGAAACCATTAAAGGGAGATGGTCAAAATAGGACCAGATGCCTTGACCGGTGAACAGAAAAAAGAAAGCGATGGGCACAACTCAACGGTTTATTCGCCGCTGAACTCATCAGAGATTGCTTGGAACATTAGAGTTGATTAAAGATCCAGCTGCTTGGATTAACAGCAGGCACGCTCGACGCTTCTTTACTGTTAAGCGCCGCGGTCGATGATCGTAGGTGGAACATCGGCTTCGGCAGCCGGGCGTGGGGCATATCGACCGCTTGCAGTGCCGTTGGATTGAAGAGCGACAATAAGGTTGGTCGCGTTCATTCCATCGATTCCACCATAATAGCGGATCGGTTCGACGTGCTTCACGGGATGCGCGATGACCCCCGAGGGCGCGTTACTCGGAGCGTTGGCCCGCTCGGCCTGCGGCCGAGCGAAAGCCGGCGTTACGCCGCTCACACTGGCAACTGGAACGATGGCACTCACGATAGAATACTCCTGATAATGCTCGCAGCATTTCACAGCTGAGTTTACATCAGATGTGGAGACGCGCTTAACCGCGCATTATGGACGTTTCGGCCATGAGCTGACGGGATGGTGGGTCCGCCGGGATTCGAACCCGGGACCTCTCGATTAAAAGTCGCTTGCTCTACCGACTGAGCTACGGACCCGCACCAAGCCGCTCCCCTAGAAGCAGCATTGGGGATGGTCAACCGGCTTGGGCCGCAACAATCGCGCGCGGATCTGCCTGATCGAGAGCCCATCGCGCGGATCCCGCCAATCCGCGGCAATGTGCAGTACAGGATCGAGCACGAACCGGCGCTGACGATAGGCGGGGTGCGGGATGGCAAGGCCAGGGCTAACCCATATGCCGCCGGACCAGAGGATGATATCAAGATCAAGCACCCGTGCGCCCCATCGCCGGCCGCGCCTTCGGCCGAAGCTGCGCTCCAGAATTTTGAGCTCGGCTAAAAGCTCGCCGGCATTCTTGCGAGACCGCAGCACCAGTGCGGTGTTGGCGAAGCTTCGTCCAGCGGGCCCAACCGCTGCCGTGGCGACAATTGGAGCGGTAGCTACGATCTTTACACCTTTGATCTTTCCGAGAGCGGTCACTGCGCCGGCAACGACCTGACGGGGCGCTCCATAGCGGTGGTGGGTGCGATTGGAGCCCAAGGCGATGACATAGCTTGTCTTGCTCATGGGCAAGCGCCTATCGATCAGCGGTGAAGAGCGCCAGCCCCAGCCAGCCGACGCGGGATTGCCCCTTTTGCCCGCGGCTGGCGGATTTTCGTGAAGAGCAGCGGCGTCTTCATCCGCAATGGTTCAACGCTCCCGTTCCCAGCTTCGGCGACGATGATGCGTGGCTGGCAATTGTCGGCCTCGCGCCGGGGCTTCAAGGTGCGAATCGGACCGGCCGTCCTTTTACGGGCGATTATTCCGGTGCGCTGCTTTACGAAACGCTGGTCAAATTCGGCCTTGCCGATGGCCGATATGGCGCAACGCCCGATGACGGAATGCAATTGAGAGGCACGATCATCGTCAACGCCGTGCGCTGCGTTCCTCCACAGAATAAGCCGAGCCCGGCCGAGATCCGCACCTGCCGCCCATTTCTGGAGCGCTCGCTGGCCGAACTGCCGCATCTTCGGGTGGTGATTGCGCTGGGCCAGATCGCACATCAATCCGCTGTAAAGTCGCTCGGCGGCAAGCTGCCGAAATACCGCTTTGCCCATCTTGCCGAGCACCGCATGCCGCCTGGCACATTGCTGATCGATAGCTATCACTGCTCGCGCTATAACCAGAATACCGGCCGGCTCGACCGCGCGATGTTCGAAGCGGTGTTCGATCGCGCCTGCGGGCTCAGGACAGACCCCCTCAGCTTTTGAGTGCCAATTTGCCCAAGAAATCGCGCTTGCCGATATTCAATCCCTGCATGCGCAAGATGTCATAAGCAGTCGTCGCGTGAAACATGAAGTTCGGAAGCGAGAAAGTCATCAGAAATACCTCTGCGCCTGCAAATTCCAGCCGATGCCCGTTGAACAAAAAGCACATTTCCCGGCCTACAAAGCCATTGACCTCTTCGGGCCTCAGCTCGTCAAGGGCTTGCAGGGTTTGCAATACGCGCGTTTTCAGTCCGGCTAGCGTTTCCGGCCAAGGGGTCACGTCGGGTGAGAACTCGCCGCGACGGACGCCTGCTATCGCGCCGATGGAATGCACCGCGAGTGATTTGACCTGATAGCCAAAGGGAAGCATGTCCTGCGCAAGCCGGGCATCGATAAGATCCTGCTCATTTGATTGCGTATCGGCGCACCATTGCTCGGCCTTATCCAGTAACTTTCCCATCGCGCGCAGAATTTGCCGGTACGTGGGGATTAACGCTTCGTAGAGTGAAAAACTCATTGCTTATCTCCCGCGCTCGCTGCTGGGTTAGCTTCCTTGACGACGCGCCATGAACGCCAGCCGTTCGAACAGCATGACGTCCTGCTCATTCTTGAGCAACGCACCATGGAGGGGAGGGATCGCCTTGCGTGGATCGCGGGACTGCAGAACTTCGAGTGGCATGTCTTCGGCCAGCAGGAGCTTGAGCCAGTCGAGCAATTCGCTGGTGGAGGGCTTTTTCTTGAGGCCTGGAACGTCGCGAATGTCATAGAAGATATCGAGCGCACGCGAGACGAGTATTTTCTTGATGCCCGGAAAATGCACGTCGATGATTGCCTGCATCGTCTCGCGATCCGGAAAAGAGATGTAGTGGAAGAAACAGCGGCGCAGGAAAGCGTCCGGAAGCTCCTTTTCATTGTTTGAAGTGATGACGACCACCGGCCGTTCACATGCGGCGACAGTCTCTCCGGTCTCATAGACATCGAACGACATGCGATCGAGTTCCTGCAGGAGGTCGTTGGGAAATTCGATGTCGGCTTTGTCGATCTCGTCAATCAACAATACCGGGAGCGTAGGGCTGGTGAATGCATCCCATAGCTTGCCGCGCTTGATATAGTTCTTGATGTCGTGAACGCGCGGATCGCCGAGCTGGCCATCGCGGAGCCGCGCAACGGCGTCATATTCATAAAGGCCCTGATGCGCCTTGGTAGTCGACTTGATGTGCCATTCCAGCAACGGCGCATTCATCGCGCGCGCAATTTCGTGCGCGAGTACCGTCTTGCCGGTGCCAGGTTCACCTTTGACCAGCAGGGGGCGGCGGAGCGTCACCGCCGCGTTGACGGCCACCTTCAGATCATCGGTCGCTACATAGTCGCTCGTTCCTTCAAAGCGCATCGAATGTCCTTCTGCCAAATCAATGGCAGTTAAAAGTGCCCCGGAATAAGCGCAAGCGCCGCGTTTGACGCATATCAAGGCTTGGCATCGCGGAGGGACGGCTGCCGGGGCTGCATTCGCGCCGTTATTGAAGTGTGCGGCTTCGTACCGGGAAAGACGCGCTCAGCGCTTCACGAGATCCTCAACGATATATCGGCCGGAAGGCACCGGGCGTGCCCGCCCCGAATCAGCTTTCGCGGCGGGCGATCTCGCGGGCTTCCAGCAAGTCCCACAGCCCACGATGCTGGACCAGGATCTGCTGCGCTCCGAAACAGAGCGCCCTTTCTACCCCGATGCTTGTCGCGGCATCCGTCGCGGCCTGCAGTGTTTCCTCGATGCTGGGAACGAGAAGGGTGGGCGGCTCGATGCCAAAGCGCCGCGCGGCTGCATCGATCACGCTGCGAATGGCGCGCCAGTCCAGCGCGGTGGCCATGCATGCACCCAGCGCACAACCGACTCGATCCGATTTTGCGAGCATTTCGACCGCGTGGCGTTGCGCTAGCGCCGCCGCTTCGCTTTCCGCTTGGCCTGGTGTGCTGGGCAGGGGGCCGGCGGCCACGACGACGCGGTTCAAATAATTCCGCTCGCGCGCAAAGCCGTCGACCGCAGCTGCGATCCAGTCGCGGATGCCTGGATGCTGATCACGCCCGTTTACGATGTCTGCGAGGCCAGGATGACGGCCATAAAGCCCGCTCAGATGATGCACGGCATCACACAGGCTGCGTCCCGATTCGGCACCCATGCTACGGCTGTGCGTGGTCACGAAGCCATGCCGCGCGCTGCCATCGGCTTGCATCAGCGCAGACAGCAGATCAGCCATCCCGCTGGCCCTTGCCGATTCCGTTGCACTCGATGACATGCTCCCTCCGTAACAGAACTCAAATACGCCGAGCTCGGGTTGGCATGGAGACATATATCAAAGCGCGTAAAATTGCGGTTTATCGCGCGTTAGCAATGTATTGACCTATCCTAAGACCTATCAATGTAACCTGTCTCAAAACGGGACAAATGATCAACGGATGTTAAGGATATTATGACTGATGTTCGTCATCGACAGACGAGCGTTCGCCCGTCCGGCAAGGATCGCATCGCCCTCATGAGGAGGATGCGGCCCTTGCGATGAGAATATCAGCTATTGGTCAAGGAAGCTGCGCATCTTGCGGCTGCGGCTGGGATGCTTGAGCTTCCTCAATGCCTTGGCTTCGATCTGACGGATGCGTTCGCGCGTCACCGAGAATTGCTGGCCGACTTCCTCCAGCGTGTGATCGGTGTTCATGCCGATGCCGAAGCGCATACGCAGCACGCGCTCCTCGCGCGGCGTAAGCGATGCCAGCACGCGCGTGACCGTTTCCTTGAGGTTGGCCTGGATCGCGGCATCCACCGGAATAACCGCGTTCTTGTCCTCGATGAAATCGCCCAGATGCGAATCCTCCTCGTCGCCGATCGGCGTTTCGAGGCTGATGGGCTCCTTGGCGATCTTCATGACCTTGCGTACTTTTTCGAGCGGCATGCTCAGACGCTCGGCCAATTCCTCCGGCGTCGGCTCGCGGCCGATCTCGTGCAGGATCTGCCGGCTGGTGCGCACCAGTTTGTTGATCGTCTCGATCATATGGACCGGAATGCGGATCGTGCGCGCCTGATCAGCGATCGAGCGCGTGATCGCCTGCCTGATCCACCAAGTGGCATATGTGCTGAATTTATAGCCTCGCCGATATTCGAATTTATCGACCGCCTTCATGAGACCGATATTGCCCTCCTGGATCAGGTCCAGGAATTGCAGGCCCCGATTGGTGTATTTCTTGGCGATCGAGATCACGAGGCGAAGATTGGCCTCGACCATCTCCTTCTTCGCGATGCGAGCCTCGCGCTCGCCCTTCTGCACCATGTTCACAATGCGGCGGAATTCGCCCAGCGACATGCCGGTGGCCTGCGCGATTTCAGAGATTTCGGCGCGAATGCGCTCGACCGCTTCGGCGCTCTGAGTCGCAAAGGCGTTCCAGCGCTTGTCGAGGCCGCCGACCTTTTCCAGCCAGCCCTCGTCAAGCTCGTGGCCGACATATTGATCGAGGAAATCCTTGCGCGGCACCTTATGGCGCTCGGCAAGGCGAAGCATCTGGCCGCCCAAGGCGGTCAAGCGGCGGTTGAACGAATAAAGCTGGTCAACCAGATATTCGATTTTCGCTTGGTGAAACTGCACGCTTTCGACTTCCGCCGTCAGCTCTTCGCGCAATTTCTGATATTTCTTCTCTTCGGCCGCGGCGAAATCGTCGCCGACGCCAAGCGCGTCCAGCCGCGCCGTCTGCACTTTGGAAAATTTCCGGTAGAGCGTCGTGATCGTCGCGAACTTTTCGAGAGCGGCGGGCTTCAGTGTCTCTTCCATCTGGGCGAGGCTGAGCGTGTTGTCCTCTTCGTCATCGTCGACCGGGCGCCGCGCGCGGCGCTCGGTCATCGACTCTTCATCGTCCTCTTCGTCGGCCGATTCTTCTTCGATGTCTTCTTCTTCCTTGTAGGAAGGTCCGGCGGTTTTCTCGGAAATCTCGCCGTCGCCATCCTCATCCTCGTCGGTGAGGCTTTCCGGCGCAGGATCTTTCGAAAGCATCGCGTCGAGATCGAGAATCTCGCGGAGCTGCATCGTGCCTTCATTGAGCGCCGTCGACCAATTGATGATCGCATTGAAGGTAATCGGGCTTTCGCACAGGCCGAGGATCATAGTGTCGCGGCCTGCCTCGATACGCTTGGCGATGGCAATCTCACCCTCGCGGCTGAGCAGCTCGACCGCGCCCATCTCGCGCAGATACATGCGCACCGGATCATCGGTGCGGTCCACCGTTTCCTTCTTGGTGGGCGCGGCAACGAGCGTGCTGCCGTCGTTGTCGCCGTCGTCGAGATTCGCCTCTTCCTCCGGCGCCTCTTCCTGGACCTCGTCTTCGCCCGCCTCTTCATTCTCGACGATGTTGACGCCCATTTCGGAAAGCGCGGACATCACGTCCTCGATCTGCTCCGACGACATCTGGTCCTGCGGGAGCGCCTCGTTGAGCTCGTCATAAGTGATGTAGCCGCGCTTCTTGGCGCGGCTGATCAGCTTCTTGAGCGAGGCTTCGTTGAGATCGATCAGCGGGGCGTCGCCGCCCTCCGTCTTCTCCGCCGGTTCCGCCACGTTCGACTTCGCCATTCATATACCTTCAAAAGCTGCGCCACCGGCGCGTGCGTTCAACCTTCCGCGCCCTCAGCCAAGGCGGCGAGAGCACGATCCGCTTCTTCTCTGGCGGCGCGAAGCCGCCTCTGCTCAGCAAACATCGCCTCGTCAGGCGATGCCTTGAGCCGCTCAGTCACCTGGGCAAGAGCCGCGTCGAGCTCCGGCCGGCTCGCCAGAGCCGAGATCACCGCAGTCAGGTCGCGCTTCGCCCTTTCCGAGTCGGCATTGCCGCGCAAAAAGGAAAAGGCAAGTCCGTTCGTACCGACATTGCTGTCAAAACCGCCGATTGGACCCGTCCTGCCTAATATGGTTCTAACCCTTTCCTGTTCAAGCTTTGGCACCTCGAAGGCCGCCGCGATCAATGAAGAACGCAGGGCATCAAGCTTGCGATCCCTGATCGGGAGCGCACTCAACGCCTCGGCATTTGCAGCGATCAATTCGGGATAACGGATCAGGCCGGAAAATATTGCCTCCAAAATCGCATAATCCAGCCCCGAGCCTCCGATTTTTCGTGCCGTATCGCCTGGTGGGGGGGCTGGGGGCGCCCAGCGGCCAAAGCCCCGCGTCCGCGCCTGGCTGCGCGGAGGAGGCGCGGCGGGGCGTGCGAACAAATCGCTGAACCGGCGTCGAAATTCCTGCTCATATTGCTCCCGGACATGGGCATCAGCAATGACCGCTGCATGACCGGCGAGCCGTCGTCTCAGACCGGCACGGGCCTCAGGCGTATCGAGCGGTTCGGCTGTAAGCTCATGCTGCCACAGCCGGTCCACCAGCGGCTGGGGCTTCTCAAGCAATGCTTCGATTGCCTGCCTCCCGCCCGAGCGTACCAAATCATCTGGATCCTGCCCCGACGGCAAGGTCACGAACCGAAGTGAACGGTCCGGCCCGATCATCGGCAGCGCACGCAGCGCAGCCCGGATTGCAGCCTTCTGTCCTGCCGCGTCGCCGTCGAAGCAGAGGATCGGCCGCTCTGTCATTCGCCAGAGCCGATCAAGCTGGGCCTCGGTCAGCGCCGTACCCAGCGGCGCAACCGCTTCACTTATGCCCGCCCGATCGAGCGCGATCACGTCCATATAACCCTCGACCACGATGGCGCGGCCGGCCTTGCGGGTTGCTGCCGAGGCGCGATCCAGATTGAAGAGCGTGCGGCCCTTGTCGAACAGGGGCGTGTCGGGTGAGTTGAGATATTTCGGCTCTCCCTCGCCGAGGATGCGGCCGCCGAACGCGATCACGCGACCGCGCGCATCGCGGATGGGGATCATTAAGCGGCCGCGAAAGCGGTCATAGGGCTCCTTCTCATCGATAGCGATGAGAAGGCCCGCCTCAACCAGCTTTTCAATGCCGAAATCCCGCAGTGCCGTTTTGAGCTTCGATTTCGAATCGGGGGCATAGCCAATTCGAAAGGCGCGCCGTTGAGCATCGTTGATGCCGCGCCGCTCGAGATAGGCGCGCGCGGCAGCTCCATCGAGGCCGCCGAGTTGTGCTTCGAAGAAATCGCTCGCTGCCTCCATCGCGTCGATCAGCCCGCGCCCGCGTTCCTGCCGCTCCTGCGCACGCGGATCGGGGGTGGGGACGTCCATTCCCGCAGCGCCAGCCAGCTCCTTCACCGCGTCCATGAAAGGCAGCCCCTGCTGATCGGTCATCCAGCGGATCGCATCGCCATGCGCGCCGCAACCGAAGCAATGATAGAAACCCTTCTCGTCATTGACGTAGAAGCTGGGCGTCTTCTCATTATGGAACGGGCAGCACCCCTTATATTCGCGCCCGGCCTTCTGCAGCTTCAGCGAACGGCCGACCAGCGTTGAAAGCAGCGTTCGTGCGCGCAGCTCGTCAAGGAATTGAGGAGAGAGCGACACTAAGGCCCCCTCCCTTCCGAGGGAGGGGGTTGGGGGCGGGTAAGTCTGTCCGCGAGTTGCGCCTTTGTCGGTCGATGAGCTGCGGCCTCCACAATTGCTGCCAGCACGCCATCCAGATTTTGGCCGATCTCGGCATTGGTAAATCGCAGCACCCGATAGCCCGTACGACCAAGCACATAGTCGCGATCTACGTCCTTTGCGCGATCATGGGTATCGCCATCTACCTCGATCACAAGGCGCAGATTGCGACAGACGAAGTCGCAGATAAAGCCCAGCAAAACGATCTGCCGCGAAAATTTCAAACCGTTGAGGCGAGAATTGCGGAGTTGCTGCCAGAGCTTGTTCTCGAACGAAGTCGGCTCGGTTCGCATGGAGCGGGCGAAGGCGGCTAACCTTGGATCAATTCTTTGCGGCATCACCCACCCCCCAACCCCTCCCTCGGAAGGGAGGGGCTCATTGCTTCAAGCCAGCGCACCCTTCACGAGGCCCGACGCCTTGCTCATGTCGATCTGGCCGGCATGGCGCTCTTTCAGCGCCGCCATGACCCTTCCCATATCCTTGACCGAGCTGGCGCCCAGCTCGGCGACGATGGCCTGGATTGCGGCCCGGGCTTCCTCCTCGCTCATCTGCTGGGGCAGGAAGCGTTCGATCACCGCCACTTCGCCTCGCTCGGCCTCGGCCAGCTCCGGCCGCCCGCCCTTGTCATAAAGCTCGATCGATTCGCGCCGCTGCTTGATCATCTTCTGCAGAACCTCGGTCACGATCACGTCGTCGTCCGGGGTTTGGGCCGCCGTGCGCAATTCGATATCGCGATTCTTGATCGCTGCCTGGATCAGGCGGATGGCGGCTGTTCCCTGTTTATCGCCGCTTTTCATGGCGTTCACCAGCGCGGCCTTGATATCGTCGCGGATCATGCAGACATTCTCTTGGAGGATTTGAGGAAAGCGAATCCCTTAGCGCGCTTTGCCGCGATTTAATAGATTGACGCTGCGGGATGCCCTCTCTAGCGGGGGTGCCTTAGCGACATCGTTGATCCACCGAACCCGAAGGAGTGACTGCCTTATGGCCGCCGCCAATCAAACGCCTGCGCCAAACGGAGCGACGGGCGTATTGGTATTGGCATCGGGCGCGCTCGTGTGGGGCAGGGGCTTCGGCGCCGAGGGCGAGGCGGTGGGCGAGCTGTGTTTCAACACGGCGATGACCGGGTACCAGGAGGTGATGACCGACCCCTCCTATGCCGGGCAGATCATCACCTTCACTTTCCCGCATATCGGCAATGTGGGAACCAATCCCGAGGATATCGAGGCGGTCAACCCGCATGCGCTCGGCCTCGTGGTGCGGCAGGACGTAACCGACCCGTCCAATTTCCGAGCCACCGCACATCTCGATCAGTGGCTCAAGGTCAACGGGCGGATCGGCCTGGCTGGCGTGGATACGCGCGCGCTCACGCGGTTGATCCGGCTCGAAGGCGCTCCCAATGCCGTGATCGCATGTCGTGCGAACGGCCAATTCGATCTCGACGCACTGCTCGCAAAGGCGAAGGGCTGGCCGGGACTGGAGGGCATGGACCTCGCCAAGGAGGTTTCCGCGACGCAGACTTATGGCTGGAGCGAGGGGCTATGGTCGCTTGGCGAAGGCTATGCGAAACCGGAGACCGGGGCGCCAGCAAAGCCCAAGGTTGTGGCGATCGATTATGGCATCAAGCGCAATATCTTGCGGAACCTTGTCGATGCCGGATGCGAAGTGACCGTCGTGCCGGCGCAGGCGAGCTTCGAGGATATCATGGCACATCAGCCGGACGGACTTTTTCTCTCCAACGGCCCGGGCGATCCCGCGGCAACAGGCGAATATGCGGTGCCCGTGATTAAACAATGGCTGGAAACGAAGAAGCCGCTGTTCGGTATTTGCCTCGGCCATCAAATGCTCGGTCTCGCGGTGGGCGCCAAGACCGAAAAGATGCATCAGGGACATCGCGGCGCCAATCACCCGGTCAAGCGTCTCGATGACGGGCGGGTCGAGATCACCAGCATGAACCATGGCTTTGCGGTCGATACAGGCACCTTGCCGGATAATGTGCGGCCGACTCATGTCAGCCTGTTCGACGGCTCCAATTGCGGCATCGAACTCACCGACCGTCCCGCATTCAGCGTGCAATATCATCCCGAAGCGAGCCCCGGCCCGCAGGATAGCCATTATCTGTTCGAGAAGTTCGTGGGGATGCTGGAGAAGGAGGCGTGAAGGCAGCTTCATGTTTGATCGTCGTCTTTGCCGTCCTCTCTGTTCCTGCATTCGCTGCCGATCGCACCGAGCAGGTTGCCGGCTGGACGCTGAGCGATGTCGGCGGCAAGCTTGGCAATGACCTTGATCGTGAGGTTGCCATGATCCGCAAGGCGCCGGGTGTGGAGATTGCCTTCAGGCCCGGGCCAGGGCGGAGCGGCAGCGTTTCGGCCAAATTCGAGGGATGCGACAAATCGTCCGAATATACGGCCGGGCTTCAGTTCAAGAGCAGTGCCGATGCTGTTCGCAGCATTCGAGACGAGATCGGCTATGATTTTGCTGAGTTCCGTAAAGAGTGTCCGGCAACGGCGGATAGCGAAAAAGCGGTGATGCAAGGCTTCGATAAGGCGTTCGAAACGATCACGCGCTGGGTGAAGGACAAGCCGTTCGTCTATCCGTCTGACGCGCCGGCTAAGCCACAGCCAGCGGTCAGGATGGATCCGAAGGACATGACATGATCAGGATCATGATCGCTGAAGCTCCCTCTCCCCGGTGGGGAGAGGGTTGGGGTGAGGGGGCTGCCACCGCTCGCTTTGGCGGAATCCCCCATCCAACTTCGCCTAGGCGGCGGAGCCGCCAAGGCTTCATATCCTTCTCCCGGCCGGGAGAAGGATCAGCGGGCGCGGGCGTTGAGGATTTCTCTTCTTATCGCTTCGAGGACTCCTTCGAGGTTCTCGATCACTTCGCTGTTCCAGAAACGGATAACGGTGTAGCCATTGGTTTCGAGCCGTGCTGTGCGTCCGGCATCGGTCGCGCTTTCGACATGTTGGCCGCCATCGAGTTCGATGATGAGCTTGAGTTCGATGCAGGCAAAGTCGGCGATGTAAGGGCCGATCGGGAACTGTCTTCTGAATTTTGCGCCTTCGATTTGGCGGGAGCGGAGGCGTTGCCAGAGTTTGCTTTCCACTGCCGTGGCGTCGCGTCGCAATTTGCGGGCGATGGGCGTCAGTCTCTTTTCCATCGTTGCCACCCCCTCACCCAACCCTCTCCCCAGCGGGGAGAGGGCTTTAATGGGGAGAGGGCTATAAGGTTATCTCGCGCTAATGCCCAAACGCACTGACATTTCCTCGATCCTCATCATCGGTGCCGGACCGATTATTATCGGCCAAGCGTGCGAATTCGATTATTCGGGCACGCAGGCGGTGAAGGCGCTCAAGGAGGAGGGCTACCGGATCATCCTGGTCAACTCCAATCCGGCGACGATCATGACCGATCCGGAGATGGCGGACGCGACCTATGTCGAGCCGATCACACCCGAGATCGTCGCCAAGATCATCGCCAAGGAACGGCCCGACGCCGTATTGCCGACGATGGGTGGGCAGACTGCGCTCAACACCGCGCTCGCGCTGGCCAAGGACGGCACGCTGGAAAAATATGGCGTGCAGATGATCGGAGCCGATGCCGAGGCGATCGACAAGGCCGAGGACAGACTCAAGTTCCGCGAGGCGATGGATAAGATCGGGCTCGAAAGCGCCCGCTCAGCGATCGCGCATAGCCTTGAAGAAGCGCTGGAAGGGCTAGAAAAAGTCGGCCTGCCTGCGATCATCCGGCCTTCGTTCACGCTCGGCGGAACTGGCGGCGGCGTCGCCTACAACAAGGACGAGTTCGTCCAGATCGTGACGGGCGGGCTCGCAGCTTCGCCGACGACCGAGGTTTTGATCGAAGAGTCGCTGCTGGGCTGGAAGGAATATGAGATGGAGGTCGTCCGCGACAAGGCGGACAATGCCATCATCATCTGCTCAATCGAAAATGTCGATCCGATGGGCATTCACACTGGTGACTCGATCACGGTGGCGCCGGCGCTGACGCTGACGGACAAGGAATATCAGATCATGCGGAACGCAAGCATCGCCTGCTTGCGTGAAATTGGTGTAGAAACAGGAGGTTCGAACGTTCAGTTCGCAGTCAATCCGAAGGATGGGCGGCTTGTCGTCATTGAGATGAACCCCCGCGTTTCGCGTTCGTCGGCATTGGCGTCGAAGGCGACTGGCTTTCCCATCGCCAAGGTCGCGGCCAAGCTGGCGGTCGGCTACACGCTCGACGAGATCGACAACGACATTACCGGCGCGACACCCGCTTCGTTCGAGCCGACGATCGATTATGTCGTTACCAAGATTCCGCGCTTCGCTTTCGAGAAGTTTCGCGGCGCCGAGCCCATTCTCTCGACAGCCATGAAGTCCGTGGGCGAGGTGATGGCCATTGGCCGCTCCATTCACGAGAGCATTCAGAAGGCGTTGCGCGGGCTGGAAACCGGCCTGTCCGGGTTCAACTTCGTCGATGCGCTCAAAGGCGCACCGCGCGCGGAGATCGAGGCGGAACTGGCGCGACCGACTCCCGATCGCCTGCTGGTCGCGGCGCAAGCCTTGCGCGAGGGCTTCACGGTCGACGAGGTTCATCGCATCGCCAAATATGATCCGTGGTTCCTCGAGCGGATCAAGGAGATCGTCGAGGCGGAGGAGGCGCTGTGCCGAAACGGCCTGCCGCGCGATGCCGAGGGGCTCCGGCGGCTGAAGGCAATGGGGTTCTCGGACAAGAGGCTTGCCTATCTGGCGCTGCAATCCGCCAACCTGCCCGCTATGGATACCGCAGTCGCGCACGGCACCGGACTTGTACATGATGCGGTATCGGCAATGACCGGTGGCGTGACCGAAAAACAGGTTCGCGCGCTTCGCCATCGGCTGGGCGTGCGGCCCGTCTTCAAGCGAATCGATACCTGCGCGGCCGAGTTCGAAGCCAAGACGCCTTATATGTACTCGACCTATGAGGCGCCCGTATTTGGTGCTCCCGAGTGCGAGAGCCAGCCTTCGGAGCGCAAGAAGATTGTGATCCTCGGCGGCGGCCCCAACCGCATCGGGCAAGGGATCGAGTTCGACTATTGTTGCTGTCATGCCTGCTTTGCGCTCAGCGATGCCGGCTTCGAGACGATCATGGTGAACTGCAACCCTGAGACCGTTTCGACGGATTATGACACTTCCGACCGGCTTTATTTCGAGCCGCTGACCGCCGAAGACGTACTGGAGATCTTGCACGTCGAGATGTCCAGAGGCCAATTGCTTGGCGTCATCGTCCAATTCGGCGGACAGACCCCGCTCAAACTGGCGCAGGAGCTTGAGGATTCAGGCATTCCGATCCTCGGCACCTCGCCCGATGCAATCGATCTCGCCGAGGATCGCGAGCGTTTTGCGGCGCTGGTCAACAAGCTCGGCCTCAAACAGCCCAACAACGGGATCGCGCGCAGCCGCGAGGAAGCATTGGCGGTGGCCGATCGGGTCGGCTATCCGGTGCTGATGCGGCCATCCTATGTGCTTGGCGGGCGCGCAATGGAGATCGTCGAGAGCCCGGCTCAGCTCGAAGCCTATATCCAGACCGCCGTGCAGGTATCTGGCGACAGCCCGGTCCTTATCGATCAATATCTGCGTGACGCCATCGAAGTCGATGTCGACGCGATCGGCGACGGCACCGACGTCGTCGTAGCCGGTATCATGCAGCATATCGAAGAAGCTGGCGTGCATTCCGGTGACAGCGCGTGCTCGCTCCCGCCGCACTCGCTGGGTGCGGACATTATCGCTGAGATCGAGCGGCAGACGATCGCGCTCGCCCGCGCGCTTGACGTACGGGGGCTGATGAACGTCCAGTTCGCGGTGAAGGAAGGCCTCGTTTATCTGATCGAGGTGAACCCGCGCGCTAGCCGGACCGTGCCGTTTGTCGCGAAAGCGATCGGCCAGCCGATCGCCAAGATCGCCTCACGCATGATGGCCGGCGAGAAGCTGGCCGATCTTCCCGCGATCAATCGGCATGTGAAACATATCGCGGTCAAGGAGGCCGTGTTCCCGTTCAGCCGTTTTCCGGGGACCGACCCAGTGCTTTCACCGGAAATGAAGTCTACCGGCGAAGTAATGGGAATCGATATGGATTTTGCAGTCGCATTTGCAAAGGCGCAGATTGGTGGCGGTACCCAGCTGCCCGACGGCGGCACTGTGTTCGTCTCCGTGAAGGCAAGCGACAAGCCGCAGATCCTTCCTGCCGTGCGCACCCTGTCCAGTCTTGGTTTCAAAATCATCGCGACCAGCGGCACGGCCGATTATCTCGCCGCTGAAGGGCTGCCGGTGGAGACCGTCAACAAGGTCCAGCAGGGCCGGCCGCACATTGTCGATCGCATCAAGGACGGCGAAGTCGCCTTGATCTTCAACACGACCGAAGGGTGGCAATCGCTGCGCGACTCGCAGTCGATCCGCGCTTCGGCAGTGAATGGGCGGGTGCCTTATTTCACCACTGCCGCGGGCAGCGTCGCCGCCGCACAAGCGATTGCCGCGCTGCGTGAGCGACCGCTTGAAGTGCGCGCGTTGCAGACCTATTATAATTCAGCTTCGCACGCCTGATCCCGACAATCCGGCTAGGTTGGGGGCGGTTCCGGGGACGGGCCGCCTTAACAGAAGTTTTGACGAAAGGTTTTCTCTGATGGCGACTGTCGAGAAGCTGCCGATGCTGGCCGAGGGCCAGAAGATGATCATAGAGCAGCTCGAACGGCTCAAGGAAGAGCGGCCACAGGTAATCGACGCGATCGAGGAAGCGCGTGCCCATGGCGATCTCTCCGAGAATGCTGAATATCATGCCGCTAAGGAGCGCCAGGGCCAGATCGAGGCGATGATCGCCGATCTGGAGGACAAGCTCAGCCGTGCCATGATCATCGATCCGACCACGCTGTCCGGCGACAAGGTGGTGTTCGGCGCAACCGTCACTTTGCACGACGAGGACGACAAGCCGGTCAAGTACCAGATCGTCGGTCAGACCGAAGCTGACGCCAAGACCGGCCGGATTTCCTATAACTCGCCGCTTGGCCGGGCACTGATCGGGCGCAAGGTCGATGACGAGATCGAGGTTACGGTGCCCTCGGGCGACCGCTATTACGTCGTCTCGAAGATCGAGTTCATCTAACCCGAAGCACGAGGTATGCGCCTGCCGCCGCCCCGCGCCGCGACTGCGCTGCTGTGCATCACCGTAGCAGCATGGCTGATTGCCGAAGCCCTTGGCCTTTCGCCACAGCTTGCCTTCGCCGCAGGATTCATTCCGGCGCGGGTTTACATCAACCTGCCAGGTGCGCTTCCATTCTGGATCACGCCGCTTACGGCCACGCTGATCCACGGCGGGATCATCCATCTCGGCTTCAACATGCTAATGCTGGGCTATTGCGGACGTTTCGCGGAATATGCGTTGGGCGCTCCTGGCGTCCTCATTCTCTACCTCGTCGGCGCCTATGCGGCGGCGCTTTTCCAGTTCTTTCCCGCGCCTACGTCAACCATCCCGATGATTGGGGCGAGCGGCGCGGTATCTTCGCTCGTCGGCGCTTACGCGCTGCTTTATAGCCAGCGGCGCGGCGCGGCTGCACGGCAGGGCCGCTTCGGCCAATGGCTGCACATATTATGGCTCGCGGCGGGGTGGGTCTTCGTGCAGCTTCTGATCGGGCTCGCGACCATCGGCACTCAAATGCCGATCGCGATTTTCGCACATATAGGCGGTTTCATTGCTGGCCTTTTGCTTGCGCGGCCATTGCTGCTCTGGCGGTATCGCAACGCTTAAGTCGGTCGGCGGAGGCGCTTTATTCGATGTGTGCCGAAGGGTTCAGGGCTTCAGTTCGATGTCCGGCTCAAGCAGCCGATGCAGATGCACGATGACATATTTCATCTGCGCGTCATCAACAGTGCGCTGTGCAGCGCCGCGCCATGCCTTCTCGGCGGACTTGTAATCCGTGAAATAGCCAACCGTATCGATCTGGTTCAGATCCTCGAATTCCAAACCCTGCGGGTCCTTAACCCGGCCACCGAATACCAGATGCATCTTGCTCATGGGCGCGACGACTCCCGAAATGTCGGGAGCCGCCTATCATGCGAAGCTGGAATTATCCACGCGCCTTCATCATCTGGACGAGCGCGTCGAAGCCTTTGCGCTGAATGATCGCGTCAAAATCAGCCGCTTGAGAAATTGCAAGATTGACACCCCCGACCTTGAGGTTGGTCACCTTATAGCCGCCGCCATCATTTTTCACGCTCCAGATCGTCGTGATCGGCGCTGCTCCTGGTTTCGTGACCTGCGTCACCACATCGGTGCCGCCTGCGGCCGGCATGGTACGGACGACCTTGAGATCGGCATTGGCATATTCGAACAGCCGATCGGCATAAGTACCGATAATGAAATTCGGAAATGCTGCTTTGTAAGCGGCGTGCTGCGTCGGCGTGATGGTCGGGGACCAGCGCCGGATCAGTCGCTCACCAATCTCGTCCACGGCAAAATATTGGGCGAGCATGCTGCGAAACTTCGCCCGAGCGCCTGCCTTGTCGCCGGTCCGCAGCGTCGCGAAACCTTCCTTGGAAAGCGTGTCGACGAATTGCGAAGGATCGGACGTGTTCACCGCTGCAAGGGCAGGGGCCCTCACCGGCACCAGCGCAGGCAAAGCAGCACCTATCGCTGCGGCAATCGCGAGGGTCAGCCTCATTTGTTTCTCCATTATGATGGGGTGCCCTCTAGGGCCACAGCCCTGAACGCGCTTTGAACGTCAGCGCCGTTTCTGGACCGCTCCGGAGGCGGCCGAGCCTATTGAGGACGCCGCCTTCGAGGCGTTATCGAAAAAGGCGCTGACCTTGTTGAGCGCGGCATCGGCATTGATCCCGTAGCCGTCCAGCGTCTCGCGCGCCTGGTCGCGCGCCGCATCGGCGACGCGCCGCGATGTCTCGTTGATTCGTTCCCCGACACCGCTCAGCAGCTCTTCCTCGCGGCGGCTGCGGGGCAGGAGCGCGCCGATAATCACGCCCAGGGCGAGCCCGCCGACCAGCGCCGCCGCGGGATTGTCCTCCAGTGCGGTCGCCGCGCGCTGGCGCGTCTCGCTCGCGCGGGTCCGCGCGCTATCATATGCGCTCGATGTGCGCTCGCGTGCGCTGCCATAAGCGGAAACAGCTTTGTCTTTTGCGCTCGCATAAGCTTTCGTGACGCCGTCTCGGGCGCGCGAGCCAGTGGTGCGGCGGGTGCCTTTGCTCTTCGGGGAGGGTTCAGCTGTTTCGCTCGTACCGTCTTTGACGCGATTGGCCATCATTGGTCCTCCTTCGCAACCGGGTCCGTTGCAGGCGCACGCGGTTTTCGTTGTTGCTTCGAATCGGCAGAATGCGCGGCACGCCCGGAGGTTGCGCCGCGGCGTAAAAACAGCTTGATCAGCAGCCCCAGCGCAGGTTTGCGGCTCAATAGCCAGCCGATCGCAGTCGCGGCGGCGGTCGCGAGCAGCGGCCGGGCACTCAACGAACTCATTAGCTGGTCCGTTAGCGCCAGCCCCTTCTCGCGCAGATCCTTGCCTGTCTCGCTGATGATGTTGGCCGGGCTAAGCTTTTCCTGGATTTCATCGAGCGTGGCGCCAAGCCGCCGCCGTGCATCGATTGCACGCTGCTCCGCTCGGTTGACGCGCTCGAGTGAACGATCGCTCATCGCGCTTTTTCCTCGGCATTCTCCGATGCGGCCTTGGAAAGTTGCTGGATGCCAATGCGTGCTAGCAAAACCGCGATCGCAAGCGTCAGAACAGTTATGACAAGCCCGCCCGCCAGCGGACCGATCAGCGTTGCCAGACTGATCGCGAGCATCACGAGCAGGCAGATCACCGCAGCCAAGGCCAGTAGTGCTGCCGAGGCAATAAAGATCAGCGCGCGTTGGGAAAGCGCAAGACGATGCAGGGCCGCAGCGCGATAGAGTTCAACCTCCGCGCGGATCAACGACCCGGCATCGTCGGCAAGGCGGGAGAACAGGCCGCCGATTGACTCCTGTTCTCCCCCCATGGGGCGCGCTTAGCCGGCCTGAGTGCGGCTGGAGCCGGCAGCAGTGCCCGCGCTCTGGCCCGAAGTTGGCGAGCCTGCGGCCTTGAGCAGGCGCACCAGCACGAAGCCGGCTGCAGCCGCTGCACCGACCGCGAGAGCCGGATTGCGGCGGACCATCTCGCGCGCGTCCCCAAGGAGCTCGTCAACATCCTTCCGTTTTAAGTTCTCGGCAAATTCCGAGACCGCATCGGCCGCGCGATGGACATATTCGCCGAGGTCGGCGCCGAGCTGCTCATCGAGCGATTGAGCCGTTTCGTTGATGAAACGTGAAATGCCGTCCAGCGTATCAGTCGCCTTGGTTTTACCCTGCTCCGCATATTCGCGCGCCTTGGCTTGTGCCTGGCCACGCAATGCCCCTCCCTGCTCGGCCAGCTTCGCCTTCACCGTCTCACGCACGCCGCCACGACTGCCGCCGCTGCTCGCGCCGCCCTGCGAGCCTGGTTCACCCGTCATGCTCGTTCCGTCATTCATCGCGGTTGCCGTGTCGTCAGCCATGGTCGCTCTCCACAATAAGGAAACCTTCAGCACCTAAACCGCCGGGGATTGGCCGCGTTCCACATTGCCTGACGAATCAGCATGGCGATTTGCCTATCCCCGATTCGATGGATAGAGCGCGCGCATCGTTTCGCAACAGTAGGGATTTCACGCATGACCACCATCATCGACATCCACGGTCGGCAGATCGTCGACAGCCGGGGCAATCCGACTGTCGAGGTCGATGTGACGTTGGAAGATGGCAGCTTCGGTCGGGCTGCGGTGCCCTCGGGTGCGTCGACCGGCGCGCATGAAGCGGTGGAGAGGCGGGACGGCGACAAGTCGCGTTGGCTCGGCAAAGGCGTGAGCCAGGCGGTGGAAGCTGTGAATGGCGAGATTTCGGAAGCGATCTTGGGAATTGACGCGGAGGATCAGTCCGCCATCGATGCAAGGCTGATCGAGCTGGACGGTACGCAGAACAAGGGTCGGCTCGGCGCGAACGCCATCCTCGGCGTCAGCCTAGCGGTCGCCAAAGCTGCTGCCGACGCGCGCGGATTGCCGCTCTATCGTTATGTCGGCGGAACCTCCGCCAACGTCCTGCCGGTGCCGATGATGAACATCATCAACGGTGGCGCGCATGCCGACAATCCGATCGATTTCCAGGAATTCATGATCATGCCGGTCGGCGCGGATTCGATCTTCGATGCCGTGCGCTGTGGATCGGAGATCTTTCATACGCTCAAAAAGGCATTGCATGATAAGGGGCTTGCAACCGCCGTCGGCGATGAGGGCGGCTTCGCCCCCAACCTGGCGAGCGCACCCGATGCGCTCGATTTCATCATGTCTTCGATCGAACAGGCGGGTTACAAGCCCGGCGACGATGTTGTCCTCGCGCTCGATTGCGCGGCAACCGAGTTCTTCAAGGGCGGCGTCTATGATTTCGAAGGCGAGGGCGTGAAGCGCTCCCCGGCGGAGATGGCCGACTATCTCGCGGATTTGGTTGCCCGCTATCCGATCGTTTCGATCGAGGATGGGATGGGCGAAGATGATTTCGAGGGCTGGAAGATCCTGACCGACAAGATCGGCGGCAAGTGCCAGCTGGTCGGCGATGACCTGTTCGTGACCAATCCGGCGCGCCTGCGCGACGGCATCGCACGCGGCCTCGCCAATTCGCTGCTGGTCAAAGTTAACCAAATCGGCACATTGACTGAAACCCTCGAAGCGGTTTCGACGGCGCAGCGTGCTGGCTATACGGCAGTCATGTCGCATCGTTCCGGCGAAACCGAAGATGCGACGATCGCCGATCTCGCCGTTGCGACCAATTGCGGGCAGATCAAGACCGGGAGCCTGGCGCGCTCCGATCGGCTTGCCAAATATAACCAGCTTATTCGTATCGAAGAGGAGCTGGGCGTTGTGGCGCATTATGCCGGACGCAGCGCGCTCAAAGCCCTGGCTTAAGGCGGCCACTGGTCTGCTTCCCTAGGGAAGCAGAACGCGCTTGTTCTCGACTTTAGAAAAAAACGCTCTTCTCATCGCAAGAATATCGACGAGATGCATATTTAGACTTGCCACGTGGAATCATTGATGATTCTGTGGGTTTGTGAGCCGTACCCGTTCCACTGCATCATTGATCAGAGCCGCCGCCGCGCCGGCTGCGGCCATTCTCGTCATCGCGCATTTCGCGGGATTCGCCGTGTTCGGTCCTAATGGCCTGCTCGCCTGGGGAGATTATAAGCGCGCCGTGGCTCAGAAGAGCCAGGAGCTAAAGGTGATCGACGCCAAGCGTTCCGAGTTGGCGCATCGTGTCGCGCTGCTCAATCCCCGCAAGGTTGATCCCGATTACGCGGACGAACTGGTGCGTCGTGAAACCGGGCAGGTTCGCCCCGACGAAGTGATCATTCCGATCCACTGACGATCTATTTCGCGCAAATCCTGACATTGCAATGCGCGTTCCCGTCCCTATAGGGAAGCCACACTCTTCTTCCCCAGGGGGTCTCCAGCTTGGCCAAGCCACCATCCTCTCCACGACGCACGACCAAGGCTGCTCCAGCCGCGTCGCCGCGCAGCAAGCGTGAAGCGGCGCCGCCGCCCGTTCCAAATCGCGAACGGCCAGGCGAGCCGGAGCGCTATCCGGCAAGCAAGCAAGAGATGCTCGATTTCTACCGGCAGATGCTGCTCATTCGCCGCTTCGAGGAGCGGGCGGGGCAGCTTTACGGTCTCGGCCTGATCGGCGGCTTCTGCCATCTCTACATCGGTCAGGAGGCCGTTGCGGTCGGGATGCAGTCGGCGCTTCGGGTCGGCAAGGACAGCGTCATTACCGGCTATCGCGATCACGGCCACATGCTCGCTTACGGTATCGATCCCAAGTCGATCATGGCGGAATTGACCGGCCGCGCCGCCGGCATCTCCAAGGGCAAGGGCGGCTCGATGCACATGTTCTCGGTCGATCACGGCTTTTACGGCGGCCATGGTATCGTCGGCGCGCAAGTCTCGCTCGGCACCGGCCTCGCCTTCAAGCACAAATATGCCAATGATGGCGGCGTCTGCGTCGCCTATTTCGGGGACGGCGCCGCCAATCAGGGCCAGGTGTACGAGAGCTTCAACATGGCGGAGCTGTGGAAGCTACCGATCATCTACGTGATCGAGAACAACCAATATGCGATGGGGACGAGCGTCAACCGCTCTTCGGCCGAAGATCAGCTCTTCCGCCGCGGCGAGAGCTTCCGCATTCCCGGCTTGCAGATAGACGGCATGGACGTGCTCGCCGTGCGCGGAGCAGCGGAGGTCGCCGTTGATTGGGTGCGCAGCGGCAAGGGGCCGATCCTGCTCGAGCTCAAGACCTATCGCTACCGCGGCCATTCGATGTCGGACCCGGCAAAATATCGGTCGCGCGAGGAGGTGCAGGCGGTGCGCGATAAAAGCGACCCGATCGAGCATCTCAAGCGCGATCTCGTGGCAGCGGGCGTAGGCGAGGACGAGATCAAGAAGATCGACACCGAGATCAAGGCTCAGGTGGCCGAGGCCGCCGATTTTGCCGAACAAATGCCAGAGCCTGAGCTGGACGAGCTTTATACCGACGTGCTGGTGGGGCAATATTGATGGCGATCGAGATCAAGATGCCCGCGCTTTCGCCGACGATGGAGGAAGGTACGGTTGCCAAATGGCTCGTCAAGGAAGGCGATGCCGTAAAATCGGGTGACATTCTCGCGGAGATCGAGACCGACAAGGCGACGATGGAATTCGAGGCGGTCGACGAAGGCACCGTTCAGAAGATCATCGTGGCCGAAGGTTCGGAAGGGGTGAAGGTCGGCACGGTGATCGCGCTAATCGGTGGCGAGGGCGAAGAAGCCTCGTCAGATAACGAGACCGCGTCGCAGGTGCCGCCATCGAATGCCGAAACCCGTCACGAAGAGGAGACTAGCTCCAGGCAGGCTTCCGTCCAGGCCAAGCCGAAGCCCGAGAAGACCCCCGCGAGCCTCCAGATCGAGCCCGAGGTGCCCGAAGGCACTGAGGTGGTGCGCCAGACCGTCCGCGAGGCTCTGCGGGACGCCATGGCCGAGGAGATGCGCGCCGACGAGCGCGTCTTCGTGATGGGCGAGGAGGTCGCGCAATATCAGGGCGCCTATAAGGTGACCCAGGGCTTGTTGGATGAGTTTGGCGACAAGCGCGTGATCGACACGCCGATCACTGAACATGGTTTCGCCGGCATCGGCACCGGCGCCGCAATGGGTGGCCTTCGCCCGGTGGTTGAATTCATGACGTTCAATTTCGCGATGCAGGCAATCGATCAGATCATCAACTCGGCCGCCAAGACCAATTATATGTCTGGCGGCCAGATGCGCTGCCCGGTCGTGTTCCGCGGGCCCAATGGCGCGGCTTCGCGCGTTGCCGCACAGCATAGCCAGAATTATGGGCCCTGGTATGCGAGCGTGCCCGGCCTGCTGGTGATTGCCCCTTATTCGGCTGCGGACGCGAAAGGCCTGCTCAAGGCGGCGATCCGCTCTCCGGATCCCGTCGTCTTCCTTGAGAATGAGCTGCTTTACGGCCAGAGCTTCGATGTACCCAAGCTCGACGACTATGTCCTGCCGATCGGCAAGGCGAGCATCGTGCGCCCAGGGCGCGATGTGACGATCGTAAGCTACGCGATCGGCGTCGGCGTCGCGCTCGATGCGGCCGCCAAGCTGGCCGAGGACGGCATCGAGGCCGAGGTGATCGATCTTCGCACGCTGCGGCCGCTCGATCGCGCGACGGTGCTCGATAGCCTCAAGCGCACCAATCGTATGATCGTCGTCGAAGAGGGTTGGCCCGTCTGTTCGATCTCGTCCGAGATTATGGCGATCGCGATGGAGGAGGGCTTTGACGACCTCGATGCGCCCGTGCTTCGCGTGACGAACGAGGACGTGCCGCTACCCTATGCCGCTAATCTGGAAAAAGCTGCGCTGATCAAGGTGGCGGACGTGATCGAGGCGGCGAAGACGGTCTGCTATCGCTGATCAGGCCGAATAGAGGCTGCAGTCCGATTTTTGGGCTGTGGCGAGATTGCTTGCGACATCGATCCCGGTGTTATCGAGCACCAGCATGACATCCGTGTTCACGAAATCCTGTTTGGCGTCGCAATTTACGCTCACTGGGATGGTGCTGTAGCCAAAAATTCCCATGATCGTGGTGGGGACTGTCGTGGACGCTGAGACTACCACCGCGGAATCGTCGCCATCGGCGACCGTGGGCGTGAAGGATGTCACGCCATAGGGCGGGGTCGTGCTGCCGCTCTCACCGGTCGGGAAATTGAAGCGAAAGAACTTGAGCGCCTCGGCGCGAACGGTGCTGTCGACCGCACCCGTGGTCATTGCCCTGCGGCCTGCCAGAGCGGCGGCATCGCAGGCAAGTTGGAGGCGGGATTGCGCCATATAGGCGCGCGACATATCGACACCGCCGCCGATCAGCGCCGCGAGGGGAATGATCGCCGCGGCCACGATCGCAAGCGTGTTGCCCGCCACATCCCGCGTCAGCCGCTTGCCGAGTCGCCCGAGCGCGATCATCTTGCCGCATAACGATTTCTTCATCCGTGCAATCCCGCCAGCTTCCCTATGTCCGAGCAATTTGCGGAAGCTTTATTTGAAGCGGGCTAATCGCGTTTGAAGAGACAGGGTTAATGCTTGGTTGATCCGGTTGTTTGTGCTGTTTTTTCAATGGATTATGCTGATTTATGATTATTTCTTTCGATATAGCCGATCCCGAACGCCGCCTCGCGCTTGCCTATGCTCCGCGCGATCGGCGTGCCGTGCTCGCCTTGCTGTGGGCGCTCGATGAGCGGCTGGGTTCGATCGTCGCGGCCACGCGCGAAGCGATGCTGGGGGAGATCCGGCTGGCCTGGTGGCGCGACGCGCTGACGGGACTCGACGAGACCGCGCCCGCCGGCGAGCCGTTGCTCGAGAGGCTCATAGCGGAGGTTCGCGCCGATCGCGTTTCATCTGCGGAGCTGAGTGCCATGCCGGACGGCTGGCTGGCGCTGCTTGGACCGATGCCGCTTTCAGCCGACGCCTTGGCTCGCTTCGCCGAGCAGCGCGGGTCCAGCCTTTTTCGGGCAGCGGCATCGCTCCTCGGTGCGGAGCGGATCGACGCGGGGGCGATCGGGGCGGTCTGGGCGCTTACGGATCTGGCGCGGCGCATGAGCGATCGCGCGACTGCCGACGCTGCCTTGACGATGGCGCGGGAAAGGGTCGCGTCTCTGCAATGTCGTGGCGCGTCGAAATCAGCGAGGCCGCTGGTCGTCCTTGCGGCGCTCGCGCGGGAAGATTGTCGGCACGCGGCACCGCAAGCCCAAGGCGGGCCATTCCGGCTGCTTCGCGCGCTGTGGGCGGGGCTGAGCGGCCGTTGCTGATTGGGGTCGCCGCGATTATGCGGTTGCACGAGGAGGCGGGGCAATGATGCGATTTTTGGCCGGTGTGGTTTCGGCACTGCTGTTGATGGGGGCCGGCCTCTTCATGTGGAAAAGCGTGGCGGAGAAGCGGGAGGACGTGATTTCGTCCGCGCCGGCGCCTGCGCCGTCAGAGGCACCACCCCTGGCCCAGCCGCCAACGGCCGACCGAGATCGTGAGCAGAAGCGGTTCGATCGCTATGACCAGGATCGTAACCAAAGCATCACAAGAGCCGAATATCTTGCACCGCGGCAGAAGGCGTTCGCCAAGCTTGATGTTAATCATGACGGAAAGCTCGATTTCGAAGAATGGTCAGTTAAGACCATAGACAAGTTCACGAAGGCCGATGCCGATCATTCGGCCACGCTTAATCGCGCGGAATTCAGCCGTACGCGGGCCCAGCGCCATTCTCAACCGCGCTGCGCCTGCCGGCCGGAGGAACCGTCCGCGGCTGAGTGATGCATGGATGCCACAGCCGGTAACGCGTGAAAGCTGGGCGTACATCCCACTTGTTTGATGCAATGCAGCATGTTAAGCTTTTAACCAAAGATATAAAGGATGTCCCGAACGGCAGGAACTTTCGGAAAGGGACATTCCGATGGTCAGTGCTGGCATGCGTAAATTCTGGATAGCCACCGCTGTTGCTGCGGTGGCGATTGGTACGGCGGCTCCCGCGGCCACGATCTTCCTCCCGATGGGCATGATCAGCGGCAATGTGCCGCGCGGGCTTATTCGCACACACGATCGCATCGTTGAAATCTACGGCCTCCCCGATGTGGTGCTGATCCGGGATATCCGCGCACATGGCATCCCGAGCAGTCGCGCAACCGCTGCGACCCCTTCGGATGCGACGATGCAGGCGGACAGCGGCGACGACGGCCGCTTCTTCGGCAGCTGGGCCTCTTGGGCCGCGCTGATCGGGGGACTGGCGCTGATGGGGGGTACTCTGCGGCGGCAGAGCGGCCCCCCATCCGTGATCGCCTGAGCGCGGCGCGGGGCAAGCGCCCGCGGCTCAGCTTGCTATTGCCGTCTCCACGGGGTGCCGGCCGCGCTTTACCATCAACTTGTTAAGCGCATTGACGTAAGCACGCGTCGAAGCAACCAAGGTATCGTGGTGCGTGCCCAGGCCCCGGCTGGTGCGTCCGTCTTCCGATAGCAGGACCGATACCTCCGCCTGAGCATCGGTGCCGCCCGTCACCGCGTGAACCTCATAGCGTTCCAGCATCGACTGCTCATGTGGAACGATCTCACGAATCGCCGCAAAGAGCGCATCGATCGGTCCGTTGCCGCGGGTTGCCGCCGTTTTTTCCTCGCCGTCGACTTCGAGCGTCAGGATTGCGCGAGCGGGGCCCGTGCCGCAGTGGATCTCGACGTCCTTGACCTGGATGCGGTCATGCCCGCGCAGCACTTCATCGTCGACCAGCGCGATGATATCCTCGTCGAACACGGTCTTCTTGGCATCGGCCAGCAGCTTGAATCGCGCGAACGCATCCTGGAAGGCGTTGTCGCCCAGATTGTAGCCGAGTTCTTCCAGCTTCTGTCGAAAGGCGGCGCGGCCAGAATGCTTGCCCATGACGAGGTTCGAGGTGGTGAGCCCCACGCTTTCCGGCGTCATGATCTCGTAGGTCGACGCATCCTTGATCATGCCGTCCTGATGGATGCCGCTCTCATGCGCGAACGCGTTGGCGCCTACTATCGCCTTGTTCGGCTGTACCTGGAAGCCGGTAATCCCGGAGACGAGGCGGGAGGCGCGCGTGATTTCCGTCGATACGATGTTGGTTCTGACCGGTATCACGTCATGACGTACCTTCAGCGCCATCGCGATTTCCTCGACGGCGGCATTGCCGGCACGCTCGCCAATTCCGTTGATCGTGGATTCGACCTGCCGTGCGCCCGCCATCACGGCAGCCAGAGTATTGGCCACCGCCAAGCCGAGATCGTTATGACAATGCGTCGAAAAGACCGCCTTATCCGCATTCGGCACGCGATTGATTACGTCGCGGAACATCTTGCCGTAAGTCTCGGGCGTGGCGTAGCCGACGGTATCGGGCAGGTTGATCGTCCGTGCGCCGGCGGCGATTGCTGCTTCCACCGCGCGGCAGAGAAAATCGGGCTCGGTCCGAGTCGCGTCTTCGGCGGACCATTCCACATCGGGCGAGAGCTTTGCGGCGAGCGAGACCGAAGCCGTGATTGCTTCAAGGACCTCGTCGGGCGCCTTGTTGAGCTTTACCCGCATATGCAGGGGTGAGGTTGCGATGAAGGTGTGGATGCGCGGCTTTTTGGCGTGCTGCACCGCCTCCCACGCTCGTTCGATATCGGCGCTGGCGGCACGGGCGAGGCTGGCAACCGTCGCCCGCTGGCATTGCCGGGCAACTTCGCTGACCGCTTCGAAATCGCCCGGGCTCGCAATCGCAAATCCGGCCTCGATGATGTCCACGCCCAATGCTTCGAGCTGGGCGGCGACCTGCAGCTTCTCCTCCAGGTTCATCGAACATCCCGGCGATTGCTCGCCGTCTCGCAAGGTCGTGTCGAAAATCAAAACCGTATCTGTCACGGGGCCGCTCCTGTTTCGCGGGTGATTGCCTGTCCGGGTTCAGTGTCCCTTAGGCGCCGTGGCTCGAAGCCGCATCAGGCGGCCAAGCGAAGTCGCGCGCCTAAGGGCGCGTAAGTCGAAGCAGAAGAAGGCCGCGACGCGACATCATGCACGCGCTTTACCGCAGCTTATCTGACAAAGTCCATATCATTCTCCGCATAGAGAGGATTTGGCATGTTGCAGATTTCGTGGCTTTGCCCGGATCAAGCGCGCCGCCTGATGGGCTTCAACCGAACAGGGCTTTATAGCGATCCCGCAACCCAGCCTTTTGTACCTTACCCATCTGATTGCGGGGTAGGGTGTCAACAAAGACAATACGTCGCGGCTGTTTGAAGCGGGCGAGCTTGTCGGCAATCGCGGCCAACACGGCCGGTTCATCGAGATCGCTTCCGGCCTGCCGGGTCACTACCGCAACCACGCCCTCCCCGAGATCCGGATGCGGCACGCCGATGACGGCGCTTTCCGTCACGCCGGGAACAGCGTCGATCGCAAGCTCTATCTCCTTGGGATAGATGTTGAGGCCGCCCGCGATGATAAGGTCTTTGGCACGTCCGACGATGCTGACCCGCCCGTCATCGGTCATGGTGGCCACATCCCCCGTAATGAAGTAGCCATCAGGGCGCATTTCCTCCGCCGTTTTTTCAGGGTTGCGCCAATAGCCCTTGAACAGGTTGGGCCCGTTGATTTCCAGCACGCCGGGCTCGCCACGCGGCATTTCGACCCCGCGCTCGTCACAAACGCGTGCTGAAACGCCGGGCAGCGGATAGCCGACGGTGCCTGGAATGCGCGCGCCGTCATAAGGGTTAGAGGTAATCATGCCCGCTTCAGTCATGCCATAACGCTCGAGGATGGCATGGCCGCTCTTCGTCGCGAATTCTTCAAAAGTGGATTCGAGCAACGGCGCCGATCCGCTGATGAAAAGGCGCATCTTTGCGCACGCCTCGCGCGTCAGCCCCGGATGCGCCGCCAACCGAACATAAAAGGTCGGCACGCCCATCAATATTGTCGCCGCGGCGAAATCCGCCAGCACCTTGTCCGCGTCGAAGCCCTTGTGGAACAGCACGGTGGATCCGTTGAGCAATGCGCCGTGGAGCGCCACGAACAGCCCATGCACATGATAGATGGGCAGTGCGTGGATGAGGACATCGCCTGGCTGCCAGCGCCAATAGTCCTTAAGCACCAGCGCATTGGAGGAAAGATTGTCATGGCTCAGCATCGCCCCCTTGGAGCGGCCGGTGGTGCCCGACGTGTAAAGAATGGCCGCCAGGTCGTCCGGCCCGCGCTCGATGGTTTCGAACCGCATGGGTGGGACCGCGGCCGCGGCATCGGCCAATGTCCCTTGCCCGTGAGCATCGAGGGTCAGGCACCGTATGCCGCCTGCCGCCGCAGCCAGCGCCTCCGCCCGGGCCGGCTCGCATATCAGCAGCGATGGTTCGGCATCGCTTATGAAATAAGCGAGTTCGGGCGGCGTATAGGCGGTGTTGAGTGGGACGTAGATGAGGCCGCTGCGAAGCGCGGCAAGATAGAGCAGCACATTTTCCACGGACTTTTCCACCTGCACGACGAGGCGGTCTCCAGGCTTCGCTCCCGCGGCGGCGAGCGCCTGCGCATAGCGCCCGGTCGCCGCATCGAGTTGGTCATAGGCCAAACGAACACGATCGTTTTCGACGAGAAACGAGCGTTCGCCGGCTTTGATCGCGCTATCGGCAATTAGGGAATAGAGATTGGCGCCCATAGGTCTCCTTAGCGCGACGGTCTGACCATGCCCATGTTTTTGCTCCCCCCGCTTATGGACGGGTTCAGCATGGCCGTTTGCTATTGCTGGCAAGCAACGCTTCGTATTGCCGTGCATTGTTCGTGGTGATCCGCTCATGAGTGGAGCGAGGAGATTGTACATGGAAGTGGGATTTGTCGGCCTTGGACAGATGGGCTCACCAATGGTCGCGCAGCTCATCGATGCGGGGCATCGCCTAACTGTATGGAACCGTGACACGGCCAAGACCGAGCCATTCCTAAAACGGGGCGCCTCGGCGGCCAGACCCGCCGATGCAGCCGGGAGCGGCATAGTGATTACAATGCTCGCCAATGACGAAGCCCTGGAAGCGGTGAGTTTCGGCAAAGGCGGGCTGCTGGCGGCCGGCCCGGGCATCCTTCATATCTCGTGCAGTACGGTCAGCGTGGCGCTGACCGAAAAGCTGACCGAGGCCCATGCCGAGGCCGGCCAGCGTTTCGTATCGGCTCAGGTGCTTGGGCGTCCGGACATTGCGGCGTCGGGAAATCTTTCGGTTATCGCCGCCGGATCTGCGACTGATATGGACGAGGCGCAGCCGCTGTTCGATGCGCTCGGATCCAAGACCTTGCGCATGGGCGACCGTCCAGTCATGGCGGCCGCGGCCAAGGTCGCTGCCAATTTCGGGATTGCTGCGATTATCGAGACATTGAGTGAGCAGTTCCGCATTGCGGCAGCTCAGGGGGTGTCCGCGGCGAAGATGGTCGAACTCTTGATCGAGACCAATTTCGGTAACCGCATGATCGGCGTCTACGGCCCGATGATCGCCGAGGAGAGGTTTGAACCCGCCGGCTTTCCGCTCAAGCTGGGTCGCAAGGATGTGGGTTTGGCCATAGCGGCGGCCAATGGGGCAACGCTTCCCTTTGCCGACCTGCTCGCATCCCGGATGGACACGATTATCGCTGCTGATGACGGCGAGAGGGACTGGTCGTCGCTGGGCCAGTAGAACCGCCGGAAGCTTCCGGAACCCGGCGCGGGTGCCTCGCGCCGGGCCTTGCGGCGTATCAGATTGCCTGTTTGAGAGCCTCGACCAGATCGGTTTTTTCCCAGGAGAAGAAGTCGCCCTTGGGTGTGCGGCCGAAATGGCCATAGGCGGCGCTGGGCTGGTAGATTGGCTTATTGAGGCCGAGATGAGTGCGGATGCCCTTGGGCGTCAGGCGGACGAGCTTGGGCAGGACGGTCTCGATCCTGGCTTCATCGACGGTGCCCGTGCCGTGCGTATCGACATAGAGCGAGAGCGGCTCGGCAATACCGATCGCGTAGCTGAGCTGGATCGTGCAGCGCCTGGCGAGCCCCGCCGCAACAATATTTTTGGCGAGATAGCGGCTGACATAGGCGGCCGAGCGATCGACCTTGGTCGGGTCTTTGCCGGAGAAGGCGCCGCCGCCATGGGGGCTTGCACCGCCATAGGTGTCGACGATGATCTTGCGGCCGGTCAGGCCCGCATCGCCGTCGGGGCCGCCAATCTCGAACAGGCCAGTCGGGTTGACGTAGATCGCCTCGGGATCATTGGGCATCCAGCCCTGCGGCAGCGTGTCGTTCATCACGCCCATCACATAGTCGCGCAGCTTGGCTTGGCCGGCATCATTGCTGAGCGTGGCCGAATGCTGGGTCGAGACGACCAGTGCGGTGGCGCGCACCGGTCTGCCGCCTTCAAAAGCGAGCGTCACCTGGCTCTTGGCGTCGGGCTCGAGGAAGTCGACTGCGCCCGAGTGCCGGTCGGCCGCCATCCTCTCCAGAATGCGATGCGAGTAATACAGGGTCGCCGGCATCAGATCGGGCGTCTCGTCGCAGGCGAAGCCGAACATGATGCCCTGGTCGCCCGCGCCCTCATCCTTGTTGCCGCCTTCATCGACGCCCATCGCGATATGCGCGGACTGGGCGTGCAGATGGCAGGCGAAATCGGCCGTTTGCCAGTGAAAGCCGTCCTGCTCATAGCCGATCCGCTTGACCGTGTTGCGCACGGCACTTTCGACCTCATGTTTGGCTTCAGGCGTAAGATGGCCGCTTGCATCCTGAATGCCCGCACAGCGGATCTCGCCGGCGAGGACGATGCGCTGGGTCGTCACCATCGTCTCGCAGGCAACGCGCGCTTCGGGATCCTTCGACAGGAAGAGATCGACCACAGCATCCGAAATCTGGTCGGCAACCTTGTCCGGATGACCTTCCGACACGCTCTCAGAGGTGAACAGATAATTGCTGCGCATGCTGATCCTTCCGCGAAGAAACGAGATATAAAGCTTTCCTTATGTCGCCTTAGCGGCTGCGGCGACGGACTGCAATCGCGATCGCGGTTAACGCCGTCGCGAACAGAAACGGCAGAATATTCCCGAGGCGCGCAAATGGTGTCGGCGGGAGCGGCGAGGGCAGGGTTGTCGCGATCGCGCCGGCGTGATGCCATGCGATCGAGCCCAGCACGCGTCCATCAGCGCCGATCACCGCGGAGATGCCGGTCGGCGTCGAACGGATGATCGGTATGCCTTCCTCGATCGCGCGCAACCGAGCCTGCGCAAGATGCTGGGGTGGACCCCATTCTCCAAACCAGGCATCGTTGGAGGGATTGAAGAGAAAGTCGGGCCGGTGGCTCTCGTCGACAACGTGGCCGGAAAAGATAATCTCATAGCAGATCTGGATGCCGGCGCTCGCGAAACCGGGAAGGGCGTAGCTCTGCGGCCCGGGGCCGGGCAGAAAATCGAGATCGCCCGGCACCAAGCGCGAAAGACCGATAGCAGACAAAAGCGGCCGCATCGGCAGATATTCCCCATAGGGAACCAGATGCGATTTATCATAGCGGGCAAGAATGCGGCCGCTCGCGTCAAGCGCAAACAAGCTGTTGCGCGCTGCCATCAAATTGCCGTCGCGATCATAAACCAACGCGTCCCCGCCTGTGAGAAGCAGATCGCCAGAACGGAGCAGGCGCGCCAATCCTGACCGCGCCCACGCCTCCTGTTCAAGATAATAGGGGACGGCCGCCTCCGGCCACATGATGAGCCGAGGACGGCCAGGGGAAGGGCCGGTCAACCGTACCAGCCGTGCCATGTTGCGAGCGGCGAGTTCTTCCGATTGCTTCTCATTCTGGTTGATATTGGGCTGGACCACATGGATCTGCGGCGCCTTTGGTGCCGCCGGAGGTCGTGGAGCGGCGGCAAAGACGATCAGCGTGATCACCGCCGGCAGCGTGAGCGCCAGCGCCTGCCGCCATCGGCCCGCGCCCGCGGCAGCCACCGCACCCGCGGAGATGATGACAATCGCCGATAGACCATAAGTGCCGATCCAGCGCGCGATGCTGGCGACGCCGACAAATGTGACCCCCAGCGGGTTCCACGCAAAGCCGGTGAACATCGTCGCCCGCAGCCATTCCGTTACGAGCCACGCCGCCGCGAATATGAAGCTTAGCGGGATGAGGGAGAGGCGCCCCCAGCGCCAAGCCAGGCCAGTGGCGGCGGCGGGATAGACGGCAAGGTATAGCGAGAGCAGCACCACGGCGATCCAGCCCAGCCAATGCGGCATCGCATCCTGAAAGTAGAAGGCGGTCGCTATCCAATTGAGGCCGATCGTGAAATGACCGAGCCCGAACCACCAGCCGCTCCAAAGTGCGCGGGGCAAGGTCGCGGCGCGTTCGATCAGCGCGATAAGCCCGGCGAAGCACAGCAAAGTCATCCACCACCAGCCGAGCGGCTCAAAGCCGGTGGCGGATGCTCCGCCGAGCACCAGCGGGATGAGCCAGCGGGCCACGCTTATCGCTGTACGGTTACGCGCCAGATGCGATTTCCAACATCGTCGGCGACAAGGAGCGCGCCTTGCCCATCGATCGCCACACCCACCGGACGGCCTTGCGCCTGTTCCTTCGCATTGAGGAATCCGGTCAGCACATCCTTGGGCAGGCCAACAGGCCGTCCCTTTTCAAAAGGCACGAAGATGACCTTGTACCCGGAAAGCGGCCTGCGATTCCAGGAGCCGTGGAGGCCGACAAATGCGCCATCGGCATATTGCGGCCCAAGTTTTTCGCCTTGCGCGAAGCTCAGCCCCAAGGCGGAGACATGCGCTCCCAGCGCATAATCAGGCCGGGCGGTATATTGGCGCATATCCTGATCCGGCTCGGGCGCGCGGTGATCTGTGTAGCCGCCCCAATAATAATAAGGCCAGCCATAGAAGCCACCGAACTGCACTGCGGTCAGATAATCCGGGACGAGATCGCCACCCATCTCGTCGCGCTCATTGACCACCGTCCAGAGCTGCTTGGTGACGGGCTCCCAGGCCATGCCGACCGGATTGCGCATGCCGGCGGCAAAGATCCGGTAATCGCCCGTTTTGGGATCGACCTCCAGCACGGCTGCCCTATTCTGCTCGGCATCGATGCCATCCTCGCCGACATTGGTCGAGGAGCCCACCGCCACATACAGCTTCGATCCATCGGCATTGGCGACGACGTTGCGCGTCCAATGCCTGCCGCCTGCGGGAAGCCTGAGGATTTTGACTGGCTTGGCTGCGATATGCGTCTGGCCGGGCGTGAACGGAAACCGCAGCAGCGCGTCGTTGTCCGCGACGTAGAGCAGGCCGCCGGCCAGCGCCACGCCGAAGGGCGAGTTGAGGCCGCTCAACAGCACCGAGCGCTGATCCGCGACGCCATCGCCATCGCTGTCCCGCAGCAACAGGATGCGGTTCGGCGAAGGCACATTCGCGCCTGCCCGGCTCATCATCCAGCTTTCGATCCAGCTGCGGATGCCGCCGCCCTTGCGCGGCGGGGCCGCGGTTTCGGCCACCAGAACGTCGCCATTGGGAAGAACCAGCATCCAGCGCGGATGATCGAGTCCGTCGGCGAAAGCCTTCACCTTAAGTCCAGGGGCGGCGGTGGGTGTCATGCCATCTGGCCAGCCTACCGCCTTAGGGACTTTGAACGATGGGACCAGCCGCATGTCCGGTTCCGTAATCTGCGGCGTCGGGCCCACCTCAGCCGCCTCCGGCAGCGTGGCAGCGCCACCTCTCAGATAAAAATATCCACCGATCAATATGGCGAGCAGGAATGCGCCCAATACGCCGAGGCGAATCTTCCAGTCCGGCATCAGGCGTCTTCTTCTTCGGCCATTTCCAGTGGCGGGTGCAGGCGGAGCTTGGTCACGCGTTTGCTATCGCCATCGATGATCTCGAGCCGCCAGCCGCTCTCATGATCGACGATCTCTCCCGGCTGCGGAACATGGCCCGCCAGGACCGACGCGAGCCCGCCGAGCGTATCGACATCCTCCTCGATGTCGGCAAGTTTCGGATCGATCGCCTCGGCTACATCCTCGAGTTCGGCGCGAGCGTCGGCTTCCCAGCAGCCATCATTGATCGGATAAAAGAGCGCCTCCGGGGCCTCGTCATGCTCGTCTTCGATGTCGCCGACAATTTCCTCGACCAGATCCTCGATGGTCACAAGACCTTCGGTTCCCGAATATTCGTCCAGCACTATGGCAAGATGGGTCCGCGTTGCGCGCATTTCCGCCAGCAGATCGAGAACACCCATAGATTCGGGCACGTAACGCGGTTCGCGGATCAGACCCGTAATCTTATCGGGGCGCGGTTGGTTGTCGGCCAGGATCGCGAACACATCCTTGATGTGAACCATGCCGACGACATGATCGAGATCCTCCCGGTAGACGGGCAGGCGGCTATGCCCGGCCTCGGCGAAGGCTTTCACCAGCGCATCGAAGCCGATCGCCTCGTCTACGGCGATGATCTCGCCGCGCGGGACGGCAATGTCCCCGACCGTGCGTTCCCCGAAATGGAGCAGGTTGCGCAGCATCTGCCGCTCGATCGGGGCAAGATCGCCATCATTGGGCGCGTCCCCCTCATGCTCCTCAATCGCCTCTTCGATCTGATCGCGCAGCGTGGGCTCGTCATTGTCGCCGAACAGCAGCGAGCGCAGGCCGTGCCATAATCGCCCGCCGGTATCGGCGCTGGTACTGGAATCGTCAGGCATCTCGCTTGTGTTCGGCCCCGTTCAATTATGCTTCGTCGACGGCATAGGGATCTTCGATCCCCAGCGAAGCGAGTGCATCGCGCTCGATCGCTTCCATCTCCTCAGCCTCAGCGTCGTCGATATGGTCATAACCTAGCAAATGCAGCGTCCCGTGCACAATCAGATGAGTCACATGGGTAACCAGCGGCACGTTGCGATCCGCGGCTTCGCCGCGGCAAACGGCCTCGGCCAGGACGATATCGCCCAGCAGGGCCTCACCGTCATCACCTATGTTCAGCGAATCGAGCAGGTCCGGCTGAATCATCGGAAAGGAGAGGACGTTGGTGGGCTTGTCCTTGCCGCGATAGCTGGCGTTCAATGCGCGAACTTCTTCATTGTCTGCCAGCTTGACCGACACCTCGACCTGCACGCGCGATTCGATCATGTCGCCATGCGGCGTGTGGCTCAGGGCAGCCTGCACGGCGCGATCGGCGATTGCCTGCCAATCTTCGTTGGTAGGCCAGCTTCCGCCCTGGTCGACGACGATCTCAATCACGGGCGTTTGGCCCTTCATAAGCTTCGACGATTTTGCCGACGATGGGGTGACGAACAACATCGGCGGCGCCGAAACGCACTGTTGCAATGCCGTCGGTGCCTTCCAGGCGGTTGACGGCATCGGCCAAGCCGGATTTGCCGATGTCGGGCAAGTCGACTTGGCGGGGATCGCCGCAGATCACCATCCGGCTGTTCATTCCGAAGCGGGTAAGAAACATTTTCATCTGCATCGGCGTCGTATTCTGCGCTTCGTCGAGAATGACGAAAGCGTCCGAAAGGGTGCGGCCGCGCATGAAGGCGATCGGCGCAATCTCGATCTCGCCGCTGGTGATGCGGCGTTCCACCTGCTCATTGGGCAGCATGTCGTAGAGCGCATCATAAAGCGGGCGAAGATAGGGATCGACTTTCTCGCGCATGTCGCCCGGCAGAAACCCAAGCCGTTCGCCGGCTTCGACTGCCGGACGGGAGAGGATCAGCCGGTCGACCGAGCCGGATATGAGCTGTTGCACTGCCTGTGCAACCGCAAGATAGGTCTTGCCGGTGCCCGCCGGCCCCAGCGCGAAGATGATGTCGCTGCTGGACAAGGCTTCCATATAGGTGATCTGCGTTGCCGAGCGTGGCACGATCGTTTTCTTGCGCGTGCGGATCATCACTGATGGCGGCTGGCTCACGTCGGTGCGGATGATGCCGTCGAGCGTCGGCTCCGCCGACATGGCGATCACCGCCTCCACCGCGCCCGCATCAAGCTCCTGGCCCTTCGCCAGCCGGTTGTAGAGGCCAGTGAGCACTTCGCGTGCACGGGCGGCGGCGGCGGCCTCACCTTCGATCTGAACCTTGTTGCCTCGCGCGGCGATGTAGACGCCGAGCCGGTTTTCGATGGCGACCAGATTCTGATCATATTCGCCAAACAGGCGGCCCAGCAGTTGCGGCTTATCGAAGGCGAGCTCGAGCCGGGCACGGTCGCCCGCTTGGGCGGGAACGGGTTTACGCGACATGGCGCCTTTCATGAGTTATGATCGGTTGACCGCCCAGACTGTTCGGCCCCCCTGAAACGATCCGGACATCAAGAAGTGTTCCAGGCTCGGCGCCGGTTTCCACCACTACTGACTGAAGCCAGGGAGATTTGCCGATGCGCTGGCCCGGCCGCTTGCCGTCGCGCTCGACCAATATTGTGGTGCCGATGCCGACGCTGCTCTGATTGAATTGCTGCTGTTGCGTATTGAGCAAGGCCTGGAGCCGCTGAAGCCGTTCGTCCATCAGTTCGGCGGGTATCTGTTCGTCCATGTTCGCCGCCGGCGTCCCCGGGCGGGACGAATATTTGAACGAAAAGGCCTGCGCGTAGCGGACGCGCTTGATGAGCTCCAGCGTCGCCTCGAAATCGGCGTCCGATTCGCCTGGAAAGCCGACGATGAAATCACCAGAGACGGCAATATCCGGCCGCACCATCCGTACGCGATCGATGATACGCTCGTAGCTGGCGCTGTCATGGCTGCGGTTCATGGCCCTGAGAATCGGATCGCTGCCGGATTGCACGGGCAAGTGCAGGAAGGGCATCAGCTTTTCGACGTCGCCATGCGCCGCGATGAGGCCGCCGGTCATGTCGTTGGGATGGCTTGTCGTGTAGCGGATGCGGGCCAGCCCAGGCATCCCGTCCAACGCGCGGATCAAGCCATCGAGGCCATGCTCATGACCTTTATCGTCGATGCCCCGCCATGCATTGACATTCTGTCCAAGCAACGTGATCTCGCGCGCGCCGGCGTCCACCAGAGCCTTTGCCTCGTCGATGAGCGCTGCCCACGGCCGCGAAACTTCGGCGCCGCGCGTATAGGGTACCACGCAGTAGGTGCAGAATTTGTCGCAGCCTTCCTGGACGGTGAGGAACGCGCTCGGCCCCTGCCGCCTGCGTGCCGGCAGGCGGTTGAACTTGGCGTCCGCCGGCATGTCCGTGTCGATTGCGCGCTTTCCTGAAGCTGCCGCGTCGATCAGCTGCGGCAGCCGGTGATAGGATTGCGGGCCGACGATGATGTCGACCGCGGGCGCCCGCGCGCCGATCTCTTCGCCTTCGGCTTGCGCCACGCAGCCTGCGACCGCAATCATCGGTTTGCGGTTTTCGGCGCGCTTTATCGCGCGCCCGATATCGGAATAAACCTTCTCCGCCGCTTTCTCGCGAATATGACAGGTGTTGAGGACGATCAAATCAGCAAGTTTGTCCTCGCGCGCGGCCGTCAATCCACGCGCCTGGAGCAACTCTCCCATACGCTCGCCGTCATAGACATTCATCTGACAGCCATAGGATTTGATTGTGAAGGTCTTCGGGGAAGGCCGGCTCAAACGTGCAATCCTTTAGCGGTCACGATCAAGCGAGACGCCGTAAAGCTCCATCCGATGATCCACCAGACGAAATCCCAGCCGCTGCGCGATCTTCTTCTGGAGCGCTTCCAGTTCAGGATCGACAAATTCGATGACCCGGCCATTTTCCACGTCGATCAAATGATCATGATGGGCCTCGGGCGCCGCCTCATAGCGCGCGCGGCCGTCGCCGAAATCGTGCCGTTCAAGAATACCAGCCTCTTCGAACAACCGTACCGTGCGGTAAACGGTTGCGATAGAGATGCCCGCATCGATCGAGGAGGCGCGGGCATGCAGCGCCTCCACGTCGGGATGATCCTCGGCTTCCGATAGAACGCGCGCGATAATGCGCCGCTGTTCCGTAATCCGGAGGCCCTTTTCGTGGCAAAGGGCTTCGACGTCTATCTTGCGGGGCATTCGGATCCTTATCTTTGCATGCGGTATGATTCCGCTGGATCACTTACCTATAGAAATTCCGTGAAAGACGGAAGCCGAGGAGTCGTCCTTACCGGCGGCGGCGCTTGGTGCCCAATCCGATCTTCTTGGCCAGCGAACGGCGCTGCTCCGCGTAGTTCGGAGCGACCATCGGATAATCGGACGGGAGACTCCACTTCGCGCGATATTGCTCTGGCGTCATCTGATAGTGCGTCATCAGGTGCCGCTTCAGCATCTTCAGCTTCTTGCCGTCCTCCAAGCATACGATGTAATCCGGCTTTACCGAAGCCCGAATAGAAACTGCCGGCTCCAGCTTTACTTCAGGCGCAGGTGCCGCCTGGCCAAGGCCGCTCAACGCAGAATGAACATTCTGGATGAGAGGCGGCAGGTCCGATACCGCCACGCTGTTGTTGCTGACATGAGCCGATACGATATCCGCCGTCAACGTAATCAAAGTTTCAGTCACTGCATTTTCTTCCGACATATGCCACCCGCTTGTTATAATGTTTAGCGCAGCTTTAGCTGCGCGACGCCGATATCGCGCTAAGTGCGATCAGATGCAATATTGGAACAGCGTTTTTTTGCGCTACTGAAATGCTAAAGCACTTTGGTTAAAGTAAGCGCATCAAATGATTGGCCAAACTGACCACGATAATAACTCGCCCGCCGGCCTACAGGAACAAACCCTAACTTGTGATATAAGTGATAAGCTTCGTTGCCGTCGCGTACTTCGAGGTGGAGATGCGAAGCTCCACGCGCAGACGCGTCTTTGATCACCGAGTCGATAAGCTGTGAGCCGATGCCTTTTCTTTGAATCTTGGGATTTACGGCGATCAGAAGCAGTTCGGCTTCTCCCCCCGCCGCACGGCTCAGCGCAAAGCCGGCACAAGCATTTCCCACAAGTGCCATTTTGAGCCAGACACCCGACATCCCCAAGATGCCAAGGCATTGATCACGCCGCCAAGCCTCGCCGAAGGCCGGATCGAACGCGGATTCCATGATCGGCATGATGAGATCAATCGCTTCCGGGCCCGCATCGACAAGTGTGATCGGATCGGCGGGAAGGCTCATGCTAGGCTCGCATCCGGCGCGCGAACATAAATCGCGCTCGGCTTCAGTTCCCGGAGTGCGGGAGGGAGCAGTCGTGCGTTGGCAGCGCGCGGCAGCGCATCGACCCCCCTTCCAAAACCACGAGCGCGCACGAGATCTTCCGCTCCCGAGCCCAGAACCAGTTCAGAACTGATCAAGGATGCGGCTGCATCGCTAGTCAGCGAAGCTATGCCGGTGGCCGGCATCAGCGGGCGCGCCGTGAAATCCTGGACGAAAAGTTCGCCATGCCCGCCCCGGATGGCTACCCCGAGGGTAGCGGCTTCATCTGTTGCTCCCGCGGCAATCAGCGAAAGTGTCGAATAGCCGCCAACGGGAATGGACCAGGCGAGTGCCAGGGCCCGGGCAGCAGCGAGGCCTACGCGAATGCCCGTGAAGCTGCCGGGGCCGCAATCGACCAATATTGAACCGGGCTGACGGCTACCGAGCAGGTCGCGGATCAAGGGCACCAGGCACTCGGCATGACCGCGGCCGACCACCTCGTGCCGTTCAGCGACAAGAGCGTCCTGGCGAATAAGTGCGACCGAACATGCGGCCGTTGCCGTTGAAATCGAAAGCTGCACCAGCCCGGCTTATACGATGATGTTCGTTTCCTCGAAATGCGGGCGGGGAAGACGCTCGAATATCGACGCCGGATCGCCGCGCCCCAGTGTCGAGATCATGTTCGACTTGAGAGAAGTTCTTGGGAAGAATGCCTCATCCACGGCAGCGTTATCGAAGCCCGACATCGGCCCCGTATCCAACCCCAGCGCCCGTGCCGCCATGATGAAATAGGCGGATTGTAGTGACGAATTGCGGAATGCCGTGGTTTGTATCAACTCTGCATTGCCAGTGAACCAGCTCCGCGCATCTGCGTGCGGGAAAAACTGCGGGAGCTTTTCGTAAAACTCCATATCCATCGCCAGGATAGCGGTTACGGGGGCTTTGAGAATCTTCTCCGCATTCGTTGCAGACGCCAGCGCAGCCAGCTTCGCCTTCGATTCATCGGTGGTGCACCAGGTGATGCGAAGTGGCTGACAGTTGGCCGACGTCGGCCCCATCTTCAACAGTTCGTAAATGGCGCGCAGTTCGGTCTCGGTGACAGGCGTATCGAGATAACCGTTATAGGATCGGGCGGATCTAAAAAGCTGATCCAGCGCGCGATCAGACAAAGGCTCGGCCATTGGTCCCCCTTTTTCCTTGGCTTGATCAAAATCTGTACGCTCAAATCGCGCGCACTTCAGTCACCTCGGGCACATAATGTTTGAGCAATGTCTCGATGCCGTTCTTCAGCGTTGCGGTTGATGACGGGCAGCCTGAACAAGCGCCATGCATGGCAAGAAACACAGTGCCGCGCTGGAAGCCGCGATAGACGATGTCCCCCCCGTCGCGGGCGACGGCAGGGCGCACGCGGGTTTCGATGAGATCCTTGATCTGATCGATGATGTCTGCGTCTTCCGGATTGTCTCCGTCGATCGCATCTCCGTCGTCAATCGCGATGGATGATGCATTGCCCTGGAAGAAAAGCGGCGCCCCGCTTGAGAAATGATCGAGCAGGACGGTGAGCACCTCAGGCTTGACTTGCTGCCATGAACTGCCCGGACCCAGCGTCACCGAAATAAAATCGCGGCCGAAGAAGACGCCGCTCACATCCCCGATGCTGAAAAGGGCGGAGGCGAGCGGAGAAGCTTCGGCTTCTTCGGCGTCGGCAAAATCGCGTGTGCCGTGATCCATCACGATCCTGCCTGGCAGGAATTTGAGCGTGGCTGGATTTGGGGTCGGTTCCGTTTCGATCAGCATGACCGCCATGTGGGGGCAAAGCGGCCCCGGATCAAGCGCCTATCATGGTAGTGGCGGGGTTCGAATGCCGTTTAGCCTTTCTTTTGCCGCGATTACGTGGCATGGCGCCCGCCACGTCCATCGTCCTTGGCATCATCTTGGATGGTTCGGCTGGGTTGGCGCGATCTTCCGCTGCATTGACGCGGAATGCGCCCGTCGCTCGGGACGTATTGCAGGGCTTCCCCTATCGCGCGGGTTGTCGACCAATCCGCTGCTGCATGCCTTAGTGCATGCGGCCCTATGAATATGGAATTTTTCTTGACTCAATTTTCTGAACTCGGCCTCGCCGGCCCCATCCTCAAGGCGCTCACGGCCAAAGGCTATGAGGTGCCAACGCCGATCCAGCTTCAGGCCATTCCCGCTCTGCTGGAGGGGCATGATCTCTGCGGGATCGCTCAGACCGGCACCGGGAAAACCGCCGCTTTCGCATTGCCGTCGCTGCACCGCCTTGCCGCGCAGCCGCAGCCGCGCACGCCCGGCGCCTGCAGGATGCTTGTCCTGTCGCCAACCCGCGAACTTGCCAGCCAGATCGCGCAAAGCTTTGCAACCTATGGCAAGTATCTGGGGCTGACGGTCGGCGTCATATTCGGCGGCGTGCCGATCAATCGCCAGATCCGGCAGATGGGGCAGGGCGTCGACATTCTGATCGCAACGCCCGGCAGATTGCTCGATCTGATCGATCAACGCGCGCTGTCGCTTCGCAAGGTCGAGATCTTCGTGCTGGATGAAGCGGACCAGATGCTCGATCTCGGCTTTATCCATGCATTGAAGCGGGTCGATCAATTGTTGCCAAAGAAGCGGCAGAGCCTGTTCTTTTCGGCGACCATGCCGAAGACGATCGCAGAACTGGGCGACCGGTTTCTCACCGATCCTGTTAAAGTTTCAGTTGCCCCGCAGGCGACGACGGCGGAACGCGTGGATCAGTTCGCGATTTTCGTGAACCAAGCGGAAAAACAGGCGCTGCTGACGATCCTGCTGCGGCGTGAGCCGATTGAACGCGCGCTCATTTTTACCCGCACGAAGCATGGCGCCGATCGGGTGGTGAAGCATCTCATCGCCGCCGGCATCCAGTCGGCCGCGATCCATGGCAATAAGAGCCAGCCGCAGCGCGAAGCCGCTCTCGGCGCGTTCCGTAAGGGCGAGATCCGCATTCTGGTGGCAACCGACATCGCCGCCCGCGGGATCGATGTCGGCGGCGTCAGCCATGTCTTCAACTTCGAACTGCCCAATGTAGCCGAGCAATATGTTCATCGTATCGGCCGCACCGCGCGCGCTGGCGCCGCCGGCAAGGCAATCGCATTCGTGGCCGATGATGAGCGCGCCTATCTGCGCCAGATCGAGAAGCTGACCCGTGTGCGCCTCCAGATCCTGCCGCTCCCTGAAAACTTCGTAGCCGAGAAGGAGCAGCTACCGAAGCCGGCTCAGGCGCAGCCAACGGCGCAGCGCCGTTTCGAGCATGCTCAACGGCGGCATGAGGGCGAACCGGCGCGAGCACGGCGGGATGGCGAGCCCGCGAAACCCAAGCGCCGTTTTCCGCCGCGGCGAAACGGCGTCGGCGCGCATAAGCATGCGGTGAAGAAAACCGGCGCCCGTTAGGCGTTGCTTCAGGCCATTGCGGCTTTGACCGGGGTGAAGAATGGGCGCGGCTGAATAGCCCGCTGCCGGCGCGCGTGCTCAGCGAGGGCGATCTGCACCCCGATCAGCATGAAGACAAAGGGCTGAAAGGCGATGCCGACGAACAGCGCGCCAGCCAGATAGATAAGCTGGCCGTGCTGGAGAGCAGTCGCGAGCGGTGCGATCCATCGATCCTTTTCGCCAGCCGATCTATAGCGTCGCCGGATACGCTCCATGCCGATCAGCCCGCTGAGATGGAGCAGCGCCCAAAGCGTGAAGCCAGGGAAGCCTTGTTCGCCCAGCATTTCGAAATAGGCGCTATGATAAGCGCGTGCCTGATCGGTTTGTATCGATGAAGCAACGCTTTGGTTGTTGGCGCTGCCTGCCTTGTCGCTGAGTTGGATGACCAGCTTGTTTTGCAGATAGGCATTGAAGCCGCCGCCAAGCGGATGATGCTGCACATAATCCCAAGTCCATGCCCAGACGGCCAGGCGCGTTGAGGCGGAGGCATCGCCCTGATAGCCCTCGATCGTGTTCATTCGGCTGGTAAAGCTCTGCGGCAGCAGCGGGATTGCGATCAGCGCGGCCAACCCGACAAGGGCAACATAGACGGCACGCCGCTTGGTGGCCCGCAACATCAATATACCCAACAGGCCGATACAGATCAGCCCGGTGCGCGCCTGCGTGCCTACCGGGATCAGCAGGCAGGAAAAGATGAGCGCCCCTGCGAACAGCCGAACCTTCCAGTCAGGAGGATAGATGGTGCCATATTTCGCCAACCACAGAATCAGCGGCACGATGGCGACAGCAATCGCGGAAATGGTGCTGCCTTCATAAAGGCCGCTATTGCTGTCGACGAGGAGGCTGAGCTCGCCATAGCCTCCGCCCGAGGCCAGAGTCTTGATGCCGCCGACGATGATGATCGAAGCGGCGCAGAGCACCATGTACAGCACCAGCGCTTCGATCCTGAGCCGGGTGCGGAGCGTCAGGGGCAGGAAGATGGCGAAAAGCAGCGCCTTCCACACCCACGCCCATTTGTCCTGCGCTTCCAGCGGAAAATCCGCATGGACTGTGGTATAGGCCGCCCATCCCAGCAGGAGAATGAGCAACAGCTGGCGGGGTGCGAGCCGGGCGCCGCGCTTCTCGTCGCTAAGCAGCCAGCCGCCCAGTGCGAGCAGGAAGCAGATCAACGAAACCGGGATCGCATTGAGCAGATAATAGGAAAGGCGCTGGGGCGAGACGATATCGACATAGGCATAGGCCAGCACGAACAGGAATGGCCGCTTGAAGCCGAGCGCGATCAGCCCCGCGAGAAAGGCGATGAGGCCGAGGTCACGCATCCGCCGGCTCGACCATGTCGCGATCAAGATCCTTCCGCTTGAGCAGGCGCAGGCCAGTCAGCGCCAGCAGCACATGAATGAGCGCAAGGGAGAAAAGATCGATCATCGGCTCCGCGCGATAATCCTGCCTGAGTTGATGTCACGTTAAACATCTCCATGGCATGGCCGCGCCCATGATGCGCATACTGCACGTGCTCGATCACAGCCTGCCGCTTCAGAGCGGCTATACCTTCCGCACGCGCGCCATTTTTAAGGCGCAGATCGCACGCGGCTGGGAGGTCGCAGGCATAACCGGCCCGCGCTTCAATAAACCCGCTCCTGACCCCGAAACCACCGATGATCTGCTTTTCTATCGCACGCCGAAGCCGCAGGCGTTGCCTTCGCCGCTGGGCGATTGGCGCGAGGTGAGATCTTTGGCCAAACGGCTCGATGCCGTCGTGGAGGCGTGGCGGCCTGACATTCTCCATGCGCATTCGCCCGCCCTGAACGGGCTCGCGGCGCTGGGCGTGGCGCGCAGGCGCAAGCTGCCGCTGCTGTATGAGATCCGCGCTTTTTGGGAAGATGCAGCAGTCGGGAACGGCACTGGCCGCGAGGGTAGCTTGCGCTATCGGCTGGTCCGCGCGCTGGAGACGCATGTCGCACGCCGCGCCGACGCAGTGGCGGTGATTTGCGAAGGGCTGCGGTCCGATTTGACCGGGCGGCGGATCACTCAGGACAAGATCATGGTGTCGCCGAACGGGGTCGATCTGGCGCTGTTCGGTGAACCGCCGCCGCCGGATCTCGATCTGGCGGCGCAACTCGGCCTCATCGGCAAGGATGTGGTCGGCTTCATCGGCTCCCTCTATGACTATGAAGGGCTCGACGATCTGATTGCGGCGATGCCCATGCTGGTGACAGCCCGGCCCGAGGCGCATCTGCTGCTGGTTGGCGGCGGCCCGATGGAGGAAGCATTGCGGGCTCAGGCCGCGCAATCGGCAGCGACGGATCGCATCCACTTCATCGGCCGGGTGCCGCATCACGAGGTGGAGCGCTATTACAGCCTAATCGACATCCTCGCGTATCCCCGCAAGAAGATGCGGCTGACCGATCTTGTGACCCCGCTGAAGCCACTCGAAGCAATGGCGCAGCGGCGGCTGGTCGCGGCCTCGGACGTCGGCGGTCATCGCGAGCTAATTGAGGACGGTGTCACCGGCACGTTGTTTCCGCCTGACGATCCGGCGGCGCTGGCAAACGCGCTTGCAACCTTGTTCGATCAAAACCAGGGCTGGGATAGGCGGCGGAACATCGCCCGCGCATTCGTGGAAACAGATCGTAACTGGTCGTCAAATGTTTCGCGCTACGAACCCGTCTATCGCAAGCTGATCGAAAGGCGATGACCATGGCAAGCCGCAGACCGAAGGGGCGCAAGGTGGGATATATTCTCGCCGGGTCGATGGGATTCATGCTGGCGCTCGCTTTGGCATTTTTCGTCATTGCAATGCCGGCGGACTTGTTCGAGTGGCTGATCTCTGCTTCGGGCCTGCCATCGATCATTTCCGCGGCCGCTCCACCCTTGGGCATGACAGCGCGTATGATCGTGGCCGGGCTGATCGCGCTGATTGCGCATGCCGCAGTGATCACGCTCTTTCTGTTGCTGGATCGAGATGCCCGTCCGAAGCAGCCGGAGCGCGCGTCAGAGCCCGCCTTCTTCGTGCCGCCCCAATTTGAGGAAATATCCGAGGCAAGCGTTGCGCCGTTTCCCAAGCCTGCCCAGGCCGAGATTGTGGACGTTGCCTTTTCGCCGTTGCCATCTCCAGTCGATTCGCAGCCAGCGGATGATGCCCCCATCTTCCTGGATTTTCAGGCGCTGCGCGGCAGCCGGCCCGTCGAAACCAAACCGAGGGAACTCAGCGAATGGAAAATAGTCGAGTCCCGCCGCGCTGAGGCATCCCCGCCCGCTTCCAAGCCGCTGCCGCAGGCGGAACAGGTCAAGCCGTTTTCCTCGATCGCAATGCCAAGTCCCGCACGCGCGCATGAAGATGGGGACGATTCGATCGCTGCCCTGATGCGTCGTCTCGAGGCAGGCCTTGAGCGGCGCGCCCACGCCGGCGCCCAGCCGGCTCAAGCACCGAAAATCGATCGCGGCAGCCAAGGCCTCCATTCCACGCTCGACGAATTGCGTAAGATGGCCGTGCGGCGCTGATACATGTTCGTCGCTTCGGGGGTGTGGGTCTCGCCGGACGGCGGCTGTGGCCACGATCAGTATCTAGCCTCCCGCTGCCGATGATTGCCGCTCTTCAACGGCACGAAGGTAGGCACGGACGCGCTCTTCGGTGCGCTCTCGGGGTTCGCGGCCATTACGTAGATCCGCAACGAAGCGGGGATCGCCCACCGCTTCGCGGCCGAAACGGGTAGGTGACGTGCCTGTCCGGCGGAGATGCTGTTCAACGGCGCGAAGCAAATACATTCTTTTCTCCAAGAATCATCCCATGGGGTAGGAATTATCCTATCGAAGGCGTATTCCTACTTGTCTAGGGAGATTCCTATCGTTAATGCGACGACATGGCGGTTATGGATAAACCCGACGCACGGCTTAATCTGGAGCAGTTGATCCGGGAGCGCGGGGACGATTATGCGTCGCTGTCTCGCCTTTTGGGCCGCAACTCCGCTTATGTGCAGCAATTTATCAAGCGTGGCGTGCCGCGAAAACTGGACGAGGAGGATCGCCGCATCCTCGCGGATTATTTCGGGGTGGCGGAAGAGCTGCTTGGTGGTCCGGCAGGGAACGGCCCGCGTACCGTCGAGGCGGTGGATCCAGTAGCTGCAAAGCGTGGCTCGGAACTGGTGATGGTGCCTTATGTCAGCGCGGCGGCGTCGGCGGGCCCAGGGGCGCTGGTGTTTGAGGAACGCGTGAGCGCGCGGATCGCCTTCCGCAACGATTGGCTGCGTGAGCTGACCGGCGGCAGCCCGACCAGCCTGTCGGTGATCAGTGTCACCGGCGATTCGATGGCGCCGACGCTGGCTGATGGTGACGACATTCTGGTCGACGGCAATGATGGTGCGGAGCGTTTGCGCGACGGCATATATGTGCTCCGGATCGACGATATGCTCAACGTCAAGCGCGTCGCCATGAACCCCTCGGGTAAGCGCTTTGAAATCAGGAGCGACAATCCAGCCTATCCCGTGTGGCGTGATTGCGATCTGAAGTCCGTGTCGATCATCGGGCGCGTGGTGTGGGCCGGCCGCAGGATTAGCTAGGCGGCCTTACGATGCTTCGGTAGCGATCAGCGCTTCCGGTCCCGCAACCACAGCAGCAATGCCACGCCGCATCCAAATGCGACGCCGGCCAAAATCCCGATTGATGATTGGCCCAGGGCGACGCCGATAATGGCGCCGGCGAGGGTCGATACCGCAATCGGAAAGCCGCCCGCGCGGAGAATTGCTCGATTGTCATGATCCATGCGTCGCTTCATGCCAAAGGGGGACGGGCTGTGCCAGCTGTTTCAATTCTGCACGTTCGTTGCATTTTGGTAATGATGAATAACCGCTTGAGGATAAAGGAAAGCTCGTTATTTGCCATCGCAGTTGCTGGCATGATTCTTGTATCGCTGGCGCGGGCGAAAAACATAACGGGGGCATCATGTTTGAAGAGTTCGATGGACCGCTGGTCCAGGTTGCGGATCGCGATATTTATGAGGGCGCTACGGATCTGATCGATCATTTCGGGACAGCAGCCGATATCGAAGCGGCGGCGCGAGCGGACGCTTGCCGCGAGCAGGGCAATATCTATCTCTTCGCGCGCTGGCGGCAGATCGAGCGGTTGATCCCCGTGCTCGTGAGTGAAGAGGCGATCGGCACTTTGCACTAGAGCCTTTCCCGGCAAGGCGGAATCGCCTTGCCGGACAAGAAAGGCTCCAGATTCAAGAGCTGGAGCACTTCCCGGCCGAAAAACCGGTTCCCACTTTTTCGGGAAGTGCTCTAGCCGCACATTTCGGTCGGCCGGGCAGCGCCGGAATTTCGCCGCTGGCGGCGGCTTAATTGTCCCGCTAGGAGCGGACGAATGATGTCGTCCGTTTCGCGGCAAGCCGCTGTCAGTTACCTGGGCGCCGCAAGCCTCATCATTTTAGCGGCTCCGGTGGTGGCGCAGCCCGACGCGGCGAGCGGGCCGGTGCTTGACCCATCTTCCCCCCTGGATGTCATACCCGATTTCGGCGTGGATTGGCCGGATCTGAATGCGCCTGAAGCGCCTGCGGCCAGCGAAGTTCCGGCCTCGGTTCCGGCGTCGCCTTCCAAAACGAGCGAGCATAAGGCCAAGCCCCCAACCGCAGATGTGGCAGCCGAGCAGCGCTATACGGTGGCGATCGAAGGGCTTGATCCCGATAGCGCCCAGCGTATCCGCAACCGGTTTGACGCGCTTTCCACCCTCAAGCAGGGGGAAGGTAAGCCTGCCAACAGCGCCCAGATCGATCGCAGGGCACGTGAAGACGAACAATTGCTGCGCGATTTGCTGCGCGCGGAGGGGTTCTACGGGGCTTCCATTACCACTGAAGTCGATTCCAATGCGTCACGCATCGCCGTCATTCTTCGCGTCGAGCCGGGCCAGCTGTATCACTTTGCCGACATATCGATAGAAGGGCTGCATGCCTCGGGGCTTCAACCCGAAGCCGCGCGGCAGGCCTTCAGCGTCAAGCCCGGCGACCCGGTGAATGCCGAGGCGGTGCTGACCGCAACAGCTAATCTGCGCAAATATCTGGGCGACCACGGCTTTCCGTTCGCCAAGGTCGAAGAACCGTCGGTGGCGATCGATCATGCAGAGCATGCCGCCAAGCTAACATTGAATGCAGCCCCCGGCGAATTCGCTCGGTTTGGCGGCGTCGAGATCGAGGGGCGGCGCAGGCCGTTCGGACCCAAGCATGTTCAGCGCATGGCCCGCTTCAAGCGCGGCGACGTTTATAACACAACCGATGTCGATGATTTGCGCCGGGCTTTGATCGCGACCGGGCTGGTCTCGTCCGTAAAGTTGACCCCGGTGCGCACCGCCGACCCCAATGTGGTGAATCTTGTCGTAACGGTCGAGCGCGCGCCCCCGCGCACGATCGCCGGCGAACTCGGCTACGGGACAGGCGAGGGCTTTCGGGCCGCAATCAGCTGGACTCATCGCAATCTGATACGGCCGGAGGGCCAGGTGACGTTCAGTGGCGTCGCGGGCACTCAGGAGCAATCGCTCGGCGCCTCACTCCGTCGCAGCAATTTCCGGCGGCGCGACCGCGTACTCACCGCGCAGATCGTGGCGAGCCATACCCACCGCCAGGCCTATGATGCCAGAACCTTCACTGTAGGTGCAGCGCTGGAGCGGCAAACCAACATCATCTGGCAGAAAAAATGGACCTGGTCGGTCGGTACCGAACTTGCCATCTCCGACGAGCGGGACACGATCGAGGCCACCGGCGCGCCACGCAGGCGAACCTTCTACATCGCCGCTCTTCCCGGACAGCTTTCCTATGACGGATCGGATGATCTGCTCAATCCCACCCGCGGCTATCGTTTGTCGGGGCGGCTTTCGCCGGAAGTTTCGTTTCACGCCGGTACATTCACTTATGCGCGTGCGCAGGTCGACGCGAGCTTCTACCAGCCCGTGGGCGCAAAGGTCGTGCTCGCGGGACGGCTTCGCCTGGGGATGATCATGGGTGCGCAGCGCGACCAGATTGCCCCCTCGCGCCGTTACTATGCCGGCGGCGGCGGTTCGGTGCGCGGCTATGGCTATCAGGACATCGGCCCGAAGGACGTTAACAACGATCCGATCGGCGGTCGCTCCATCAACGAGTTTTCGATCGAAAGCCGCATCAGATTCGGTGATTTCGGCGTCGTTCCCTTCTTCGACGGAGGTAACATTTATACCAGCGCATTGCCGCAGTTCAGCGGCCTGCGATATGGCACGGGCTTGGGCCTGCGCTACTATACCAGTTTCGGCCCGATCCGGCTGGACGTAGGCACCCCGATCAACCGCCGTAAAGGCGATCCGCGCGTTGCCGTATATGTGTCCTTGGGGCAGGCCTTTTGAGCGAAGCGCGCGATCCCGCAGCTCTGCCCCCGCCGTCCCGGCCGACGATATGGAGGCGGATCGCGCGCGGCATCGGCTTGGCCGTGCTGGCGGTACTGATCGCACTTTCGCTTCTTCTATGGATGCTCGATACGAGCCCCGGCCACCGCTTCATCGCCGATCGCATCGCCGCCATTCAACCCTCCTCGGGTTTGCGGATCACGGTCGGGCGGATCGATGGTTCGATTTATAGCCAAGCCACGCTGCGCGATGTGCGCCTGTCCGATCCAAGCGGTCTATTTCTCGAAGTCCCCGAGCTGAGGCTTGACTGGCGGCCGCTCGCCTGGTCTGCAAACAAGCTCGATATCCGCAGCGCCGTAACGGATCTCGCCGTGCTGTACCGCATTCCGAAGCTGCGGCCCACGGGCCGCCGGCAGCCGATCCTGCCAAGCTTTGATGTGCGGATCGATCGGCTCTCGATCAGAAGATTGCGCGTCGAGCCCGCCGTCACCGGCACCCGGCAGATCGCGCGCATTGAGGCAAGCGCGGACATTCGTAACCGGCGCGCCCGCATCAATCTTTCGGCTTTTTCATCCGCCAAGGACCGAGTCCGCCTCGTGCTTGACGCCGAGCCCGACCGTAATCGGTTCGATGTGGATCTGAAGTTGAGCGCGCCTGCCAAAGGAATCATCGGCGCGCTTGCGGGAACTCAGCGGCCGATGTCAGCCCAAATCAGCGGTGATGGCGTTTGGAGCGACTGGCACGGACGCGCGCAGGCCGATGTTTCGGGCTTTCACGTTGTAGATTTGGCGCTTGCAGTGAAATCGGGCCGCTATGTGCTGAGCGGGACGCTTGCCCCTGCTCCGATCACGCACGGCAAGGTGCAGCGTCTCACCAGCCCGCGCGTGAGAGTGGATGGCAGCGCTACGCTCAGCGATCGCAAGTTGGATTCGCGATTGTCGTTGCGCTCCGCGGCGCTCACGGTGAAGGCGGCGGGCATCATCGATCTGGCACAGAGCAGCTTCGCCAATCTGAACGTCGATCTCGATCTTCTGAGGCCACCGGCGCTATTCCCGAACATGACCGGCCGCGACATGCGGTTGCATGCACGGTTCGATGGACCTTTCGGTACGGCTGCTTTCAGCTATGTGCTGACGACCCCGCATGTCGCTTTCGATACGACGGGATTCGAAGCGGTGCGGATCGCGGGCAGCGGCCATCTTTCCAAATCGCCGATCGTCATTCCCATTCGCCTGTCGGCGCAGCGCGTGACTGGCGTCGGCAATGTTGCCGGCGGAATCCTGCGCAATCTTGGCGTCGACGGCCAAGTGAAAGTGACGGCCAAGGCGCTCACCGGGGAGGGGCTCAAGCTCAGCTCGGACAAGTTGCAGGGCAAGCTGGCGCTCTTCGTGGATCTTGTGACGGGCCGCTTCGAGGTCACCGTCAGCAGTTCGCTGCGGCGTTATCTTATCCCTGGGCTCGGAATCGTCGACGTGCTCACCGATCTCAAAGTCGCGCCGGGGACCGGGGGACTAGGCAGCCATGTCGAGGGCCGCGGCCATGTCTGGGTGCGTCGCTTCGACAATGCTTTCCTCCGATCATTGGCAGGCGGACTGCCTGAGATCGAGACCCGCCTCGTGCGCGACCGTGACGGCATTTTGCATTTCGTAAATCTGCGACTCTCCGGCCCCGACATCAAGCTCAACGGGACGGGATATCGCCGCCGCGACGGCACTTTCTTCTTCAAGGGCAGCGGCAGCCAGCGCCGCTATGGACCGCTCGATCTGCTGCTCGACGGCAATATCAGCCGGCCACGGCTCGATATCGCACTGGCTCGACCAATGGATGCGCTTGGACTGGCGGCGGTCCACCTGCTGCTCGATCCGGAGCCCTCCGGGTTCATATGGCGGGCGGACGGCGGTTCCTATCTTGGCCCCTTCAGTGGGAACGGGCGTATTGTCATGCAGCCCGGCCAGCCAGCGCTGATTGCAATTCAGGGGCTGGATGTTTCGGGCACGCATGCAACCGGCGGATTGCGGGCCGATCCAGGCGGGTTCACCGGCAAGATCATGACCGCAGGCGGTGGAATTGATGGCAGCATCGCCTTCAATCCCGAGGGCAATATCCAACGCGTGGAACCGCATCTCAACTTCGCCCGCGCCCAGCTGGGCGGCATTGCCGATGCGCGCATCGGACGCGGCAAGCTCGATGGCGAATTCCTGCTCGATCCAGCTGGCACGTCCATAAGCGCGACCATCGAGGGTAGCGGATTTCGGCGCCAGCAACTCGCGCTCGGACGACTTTCCGCAACGATCGCGATGCGTGGCGGCACCGGACAAATCAAGGCGCGGCTCGCGGGATCGCGCGGGCGGGCCTTCGATCTCACGACCATCGCGGATGTCACCCCGAGCAGCGTGACGGTCAACGGCAGCGGTACGGTGGACCGCAAACCGATACAGCTCACGACGCCGGCGGTGGTGACACGGACGGAGGAGGGTTGGCAGGTTGCCCGCACACAACTCGATTTCGCGGGGGGGCGGGTCATCTTTTCGGGGCATTTCGGCGGAACAGCCAATGAGGTGGATGCGAGCGTGGATCACATCCCGCTTTCCGTCCTCGACATCGTCGCGCCGAATCTGGCGCTGGGCGGGTCTGCCACCGGGCAGTTGAGCTATCGGATGTCACGGGCCTCGCGGCTTCCGGTCGGCGACGCCAAACTGACAATTCGCGGGCTCACCCGATCGGGGCTGGTGCTGTCCTCGCGGCCGATCGACATGGGCGTTGCCATGCGGCTTACCGAAAACGCTTTTGCCGTTCGCGCGGTGGCGCTGAGCCAAGGCAAGGTGATCGGGCGTGCGCAGGCAAGGGTCGGCACGCTGGCGCAGCAGGGCACGATCGTCGAACGCATCTCGCACGCGCCAGTCTTTGCGCAGCTTCGCTACAATGGACAGGCAGACACGATCTGGCGGCTCATTGGCATCGAATCGATTGATCTCTCCGGTCCGATCTCGATCGGCGCGGACGTCGGCGGGACGGTGAATGATCCCATCATTCGTGGTTCGCTCAAGACAAGTGGCGCCCGGCTCGAAAGCGCCGTGACCGGCACCGTGATCGAGAAAATCGCAGCCAGCGGCCGCTTTGGCGGATCGGTCCTGCGGATCGACGATTTCAGCGGCGCGACGCGTGGCGGAGGGACCATCACCGGCAGTGGCAGCTTCGATCTGGCTGCCGTGAACGGGTTCGGGATGAATCTGTCGCTGCAAACCAATGATGCCCAGATCCTGAACCGGGATGATATCGCGGCGGTCGTGACCGGGCCGCTGACCATCCGATCGGATGGATCGGGAGGCACAATCGCCGGGGATTTGAAGGTGCTGCGCGGCAGCTTCCGTCTGGGAAGGGCTACGGTAACCGAGGTGCCGCGGCTGAATGTGGTCGAATTCAATCGTCCGGGCGATGAGCAGGAGACGCGGGAACGCAAGCCCTGGCAGCTCGATCTCAAGGCCAATGCCCGCAATCGATTGATGGTCAGCGGCCTCGGCCTCGATAGCGAGTGGCGGGCAGTGCTCGCGATCAAGGGCACGATCGAGAACCCGGCGATCACGGGACGCGCCGACCTCGTCCGCGGGGGCTATGAATTTGCCGGGCGCCGCTTCGATCTCGATCGCGGCACGATTCGATTTCTTGGCGAAGCACCGCCGGATCCTGTTTTAGACATTTCGGCATCGGCCAGCATCCAGGGGCTGAACGCTACCATCCAGGTAAGTGGCACCGGACAGCATCCGGACATTCGCTTCACCAGTGTTCCGGCGCTGCCGGAAGATGAGCTGCTGTCGCGTCTGCTGTTCGGCACGTCGATCACCAATCTCTCGGCGCCTGAAGCCTTGCAGCTTGCGGCTGCGGTCGCTTCGCTTCGGAACAGCGGCGGAGGCCTCAACCCGATCAACGCGGTACGCAAGGTCACGGGCCTAGACCGGTTGCGCATTTTGCCGGCAGATGTGACGACAGGGCAGGGAACCTCCATCGCCGCCGGCAAATATATCGGCCGGCGAACCTATGTGGAGCTGGTGACCGATGGCCAGGGTTATTCCGCCACCAATGTCGAGTTCCAGATTACCCGCTGGCTTTCGCTCCTTTCGTCGGTGTCGACGGTTGGCCGGCAAAGCGTGAACGTGCGCGTCTCGAAGGATTATTGAAGGGGCGCCGGTTCGGCATGATGGGGCTGGAATAGCTTGCCTCCCTCCGCGAACAGCGCTGCGATCAGAGCCCCCACGCCGCACAGGCAGAAGCCAGTGACGATCGGCACGGCGGTGCCATCGAAGCTCTGGCCGATTATGATGCCGATCACCGTGGCTATCAAAGTCGCAATGGTGCCCTGAACCGATGACGCGGTGCCTGCAATTGCTTCCATCGGCTCCATCGCCATGGCGCTGAAGTTCGATCCGATGAGGCCAGAAAAGAACATCAGGACGAACTGAAAGAGCATGAAGCTCAGAAGACTATCGCCGAAAATAGTGATGAACAGGAGGTGAACCGCCCCGGTGACGATGTAGCCGATGAGTGCGGTGTGCGAGATCCACCGCGAACCGAACCGCAGGACGATGCGGCTGTTCACGAAGGCCGCAACGCCCATCGATCCCGCGATGACCGCGAAGTAGATCGGAAACGCCTCAGCGGCATTGAAGACTTCGGTGAAGAGTTGCTGCGCGCTCGTCACGAACCCGATCATCGCGCCGAAGGTCATCGTCTGGCCCAGCGTATATCCGATCGAGGAGCGATCGGTGACGACCATTCGTACGGCGAGCAGGATTTCGCGCACGTTGATGTTGCGGCGATATTCGGGATGCAATGTCTCCCCAAGCCGCAGGCCGCACCATACCGCCAGCATAGCTGCGAATAGTGCGAGCGCGTGAAAGATGGCTGGCCATGGTGCAAACAACAGGATCATCTTCCCGACGGAAGGGGCAAGTATCGGCGCGGCGAGAAAGACGATCACGGTAAGCGACATGATCCGCGCCATGTGTCTGCCGGAATAACAGTCTCGGATGATCGAGATCGGGATGACCCGCGCCGAAGCTGCCGCCATACCCTGTAGGGTCCTGGCCACGATCATGGTGGCGAAGGTGCTGGCAAAGCTGGCAACGAGGCTCGTCGCCGTGTACAGGAGCAATCCGGCGATCATTACTGGGCGGCGACCGAAGCGATCGGCCAATGGCCCGTAAACGATCTGCATCCCGCCAAATCCGAGCATGTAGCAGGAGATGATCCACTGCCGCTGATTCTCCTCGTCGATTCCGATCGATCGGGCGATCGCCGGCAATCCCGGCAACATGCTGTCGATGCCAAGCGCATTAACTGCCATGAGCGCGGCCATGAGGATTACGAACTCGTGAAGACTGATCGCCTGGCGGGGATGAGCCTTCGACGAGAAGGGGGACAACATTCGAAACACTCCAAGCAGATCAACGCGTTTGTTACTGGCGCCGGATCGTAAAAATCACCGGACTCGTGGTGGTGCCCTTTAAGGCAAAAAGAAAGCGCTCCGGAAGTTGCCTTCCGGAGCGCCTCCGAAACGATTACGGCTGGATCAGGAGCTGTAATACATATCGAATTCGACCGGGCTGGGGGTCATTTCCCAACGCGCGACTTCCGGCCATTTGAGTTCCAGATAAGCCTCGATCTGATCTTCCGTGAACACGCCACCCTTGGTGAGGAAGGCCTGGTCGGCGGCGAGCGAGTTGAGCGCTTCGCGAAGCGAGCCGCATACGGTCGGAACCAGTGCGAGCTCTTCCGGAGGAAGATCGTACAGGTTCTTGTCCATGGCTTCACCCGGATGGATCTTGTTCTCGATGCCATCGAGACCAGCCATCAGCAGCGCAGCATAAGCGAGATATGGGTTCGCCATCGCGTCCGGGAAGCGGAACTCGACGCGCTTTGCCTTAGCACCAGCGCCGTAAGGAATACGGCAGGAGGCCGAGCGGTTGCGAGCCGAATAAGCAAGCAGAACCGGAGCCTCATAGCCCGGCACCAGCCGCTTGTAGCTGTTGGTGGTCGGGTTGGTGAAGGCGTTGAGCGCCTTGGCGTGCTTGATCACGCCGCCGATGAAATAGAGGCAGGTCTCTGACAGACCGGCATAGCCATTACCGGCGAAAAGAGGCTCGCCCTTGCTCCAGATCGACATGTGGGTGTGCATGCCCGATCCGTTGTCCTTGGCGATCGGCTTGGGCATGAAGGTGACGGTCTTGCCGTAAGCCTGGGCCACCTGCCACACGACATATTTGTAGATCTGCATGCGGTCGGCCGTGGTGACGAGCGTACCGAAGGTCAGGCCGAGTTCGTGTTGCGCGGCCGCAACCTCATGGTGATGCTTGTCGCAGGGTAAGCCCATTTCGAGCATGGTCGAGACCATTTCGCCGCGGATGTCGACAGCGCTGTCGACCGGCGCGACGGGGAAGTAGCCGCCCTTCGCACGCGGACGGTGGGCGAGATTGCCCGCCTCATAAGGCTTGCCGCTATTGGTGGGCAGCTCGATATCGTCAATCTTGTAGTAGGACTCGTTGTAGGTGGAGTCGAACTGGACATTGTCGAACATGAAGAATTCGGCTTCCGGCCCGACAAACACGGTATCGCCGATGCCGGTGGACTGCAGATAGGCCTCGGCCCGTTTTGCGGTCGAGCGCGGGTCGCGCGTATAGAGCTGGCCGGTCGACGGTTCGACGATGTCGCAAACCAGGATCAGCATCGGGGTGGCCGAGAACGGGTCCACCCACACCGCGTCAAGATCCGGCTTCAAGATCATGTCGGATTCGTTGATGGCCTTCCAACCCTCGATCGAGGAGCCGTCGAACATGAAGCCGTCGGTCAGCTCATCCTCGCCGACGACGCTGGCTACCATCGACAGATGCTGCCATTTGCCCTTTGGATCGGTGAAGCGCAGGTCGACCCACTCGATCTCTTTTTCCTTCATCAACTTCAGTACATCAGCCGGTTTGTTGGCCATCGTGTCTGCCTTCCCCAAGAAAAAACCCAAAGAACGAACGGCGGAACTGCGTACGCCGCCCTGACCCATCATGCTTCGGAAAGCGATCTTCAGATCGCGTCCGCGTCCCTCTCCCCGGTGCGGATTCGCACTGCCTGCTCGACCGGCGTGACAAAGATCTTGCCGTCGCCGATGCGGCCCGTTTGCGCGGCGTTGGCGATCGCTTCGACGACGCGGTCGGCGAGGCTTGCCTCAACCACTACCTCAAGCTTCACCTTCGGCAGAAAATCGACGACATATTCAGCGCCGCGATACAGTTCGGTATGCCCTTTCTGCCTGCCGAAGCCCTTGGCTTCGGTCACGGTGATCCCGGACACTCCAACTTCGTGAAGCGCTTCCTTGACCTCATCGAGCTTGAACGGCTTAATGATTGCCTCGATCTTTTTCACCTTGTTCCAATCCCTCCGCCCAGAGCGCCGTCTTCAATAAGCGTGCCAAAGGCGATGACGCAAGAAGCCGCAGAAAATCGCGATTTTCAACGCCAACTTTGCTGTAAAACGAGGCATAACGAAGAGCTATTGCCTCAATTTTGAGCAGGCGCGCGTCGCTATTAAAGAGGAAGGCAAGCGACTCGGATAGGGTGGCCGCGACTCACGTGGCATCAAGAGTGCAGCGCCGACAGCAGTGTTCGGCCCGCTTCAGCTTCCGCCCCGGCAAGAATCCTATTCTCGAGATTGCGGTACTGGCTGAGGATTTCGCGGCCGAATGTCGTTACCGTAGCGCCGCCGCCCTTGCTGCCACCAAGCGTGGTAGCCACGAGAGGCTCACGCCAGCAACGGTTCATGGTATCGACCAGCAGCCATGTGCGTCGATAGCTCATGCCCAGCTCGCGCCCCGCCGCCGAGATCGAGCCGGTCCGATCGATCGCTTCTAGCAAATCGGCCTTGCCGGGACCCATGGCTATTTCGTTGCCCAGGAAGATCTGAGCCTTCAGCTTCAGGCGCGCGGCCGCTGGTGCCTCGCTCATGATCGGCGGTTAGGAATAGGGCGGCGCGTCGAGCCCGGCGAGGCTCTTGGTGAAAATCTCGCACCCATCCTCAGTAATGCCAACCGAATGTTCGAACTGAGCTGAGAGCGAGCGGTCGCGCGTTACCGCGGTCCAGCCATCCTCCAGCACCTTTACGTCCGGCCGGCCGATATTGATCATGGGCTCGATCGTGAAGAACATGCCGGGCCGAAGCTCCGGCCCGGTGCCAGCCCTTCCGACATGCACTACCTCCGGCGCGTCGTGAAACACCCGCCCAAGCCCATGGCCGCAAAAGTCACGCACCACGCCATAGCGGTGCTTTTCGGCAAAGCTCTGGATCGCATGGCTGATGTCGCCCAGCCGGTTGCCCGGCTTCGCCTGCTCGATACCAAGCATCATTGCCTGGTAGGTCACATCAACCAGCCGGCGCGCCTTGATCGGCACGTCGCCGACCAGAAACATGCGGCTGGTATCTCCATGCCAACCATCGACGATCACGGTCACGTCTATGTTGACGATATCGCCCGACTTCAGCTGGCGCGGCCCTGGAATGCCGTGGCAGACCACATGATTGATGGAGATGCAGCAGCTATGCGTATAGCCGCGGTAGTTGAGCGTCGCGGGGATACCGCCGCCGCGCAGCTTGTGCTCGCGCACCAGCGTATCGAGTTCCTCGGTCGTGACGCCGTGAACAACATGGGGAACGAGCGCATCAAGCACCTCGGCCGCGAGACGGCCAGCCTTGCGCATGCCTTCAAAACCATCCGGCCCATAAATTTTAATGGCCCCATTGCGAGCGACGGGTTCATCCGGGTGAACAGCGACATATTCGATCATGCGACCCATATATGTCATGCACCATCGCTTTGCGAGCTTCGCAATTGAGTTTCGGGGAAGAGAGGCGCTATGGGGAACATATGCCCGAACCGCGTATCTGGACCGCCGCCCTCCTGGTAATCGGCGACGAGATCCTGTCTGGCCGCACGCAGGATGCAAACGTCACGCAACTCGCGAAATGGCTCAACATCCAGGGCATCCGCCTCGCCGAAGTCCGCATCGTTGCGGATGATGTGGCCGCGATCGGCAAAGCCGTGAACCAGCTCAGGTCGGAAAACGACTATCTCTTCACGACCGGAGGCATTGGCCCCACCCATGACGACATCACGGTCGACGCGATTGCCGCTGCTCTGGGTCTGGCCGTAGAAGTCCATCCGCGCGCGCGCGCTGTCCTCGAAGGCTATTATGCGACCCGCGGCGGCCTGAACGAACCGCGCCTGCGCATGGCCCGCGTCCCCCAAGGCGCCGAACTGATCGAAAACGCCCTTTCTGGAGCGCCGGGAATCCGGATCGACAATATTTTCATCCTGGCAGGCGTGCCGCGCATTGCGGCGATGATGCTTGATGCCCTTTCAGGCAAGCTTGAAGGCGGCGCGCCGATGATCTCGCGCACGATCGGTTGCTGGGTGGCGGAGAGCGAGGTTGCCGACATATTGCATGAGACAGAGCGCGCCTATGACGGGTGCCAGATTGGTAGCTATCCATTCTTTCGGGATGGACAGGTGGGAGCCAATTTCGTCGCGAGATCAATCGATGAAGCCCAACTGGGTGCTTGCGTGAACGCGCTCATGATGAGGCTTGCGGAAGCGGGATTGGAGCCCTTCGAAGGCGGAATATAGGAAGACGACCTCGGGCATATTCGCCTTACCGGCCGGTAAGGCGCCATGGGACTCCCCGCCGCGGCCGGAAGCGTCGATCAGGTTCTCAGCCGTTCGATCGCTTGAGCGAGCGCCACATAGAGCTTGCCCATATCCGACGAGAGGAGGGTGACGCCGAGCGGCGTTCCATCCCGCGTCGATAGCACGCGGCGCAGCATTGCCTCGAAGTCATGGATATAGCGGTTCACCTGTTCGCGGAATTCCGGCTCCTCCTCATAATGGCGGGCGATATCGCGCGCTTCGCCATTGTCGAGCAGGCGGACCGCGCGGCGCGTAAACACGCCCCGATCGCCGCGTAAATAGGCAGCCCAGGCGCTATCGGTGACTTCGTTCGACAAGATCTTGGTCACGTCGATCGCAGTGGAATTCAGCGATTCGATGAGCAGCGATACCCGGCGCGACAGCGTATCCTGCGTGCTGCGTTCTGCTTCCGTCTTGGCTTGCTCCACCCGCTCTTCGATGGCGCGGCTGGTTTCGTTGATCGTCTGCATCTGCTGCGACAATCTCGTGCTTGCAGCCTGCACCGCCTGAACAGCGCGCTCGGCCATTTCCATCATGGCGGCGAGCTGATGCTGCACGGGCTCGGTGACAGCGCGCTGGATCGCCTCCGCGCTCGCAGTCGAAAGCGCCTCCGCTGCATCCGGAATGACGGAACCGAGCGTAGTGCGCGCACGCTCGGTAGCTTCGGTAGCTGCCTGGCGAATGCGGTGCAGCGCTTCGACGAGCTGTGTACTGGCGCCGCGGTTGAGGGCCGTGATGCCTTCCTCGGCATCGGCAATGATCTTGCCCAGCTGCTCGGCTTCATCGCGCGCCTGGCTGAGTTGCTTGCCAGCCGTATCGCCTAGCGTAGCAATCGCGTCATTGTGCCGATCGAGCGCTTCGCCGGCAGCATCGACGCTGGTTGCGAAGCTGCGCGCGGCCGCTTCGAGCTTCTGCGTATCGGGAAGCGTGCTGCGCACCGTTTCCTGGCTGTGGATCAACTGCTCCTCGAGCTGCGCGAGCGCGAAGGGCAGGGAGGAGTTGACGTCGCGCACGCAGTCATCGATCGCGGCGCGCAATGCTTCGGCGCGCTTGAGCAAATCCTCGGCCGCATTCGCGCTGCCGCCCAATGTTTCAGTCACGCGGCCGGCATGATCGGTAAGCGACACGATCGCCTCGGCGAGATCCGCAGTATGCTCGGTCGCGGTCTCCTTGAGCGAGGTGAAGCGCGCTTCGGCCTCGCCAAGTTCGCGCTGGAGCTGATGGAGCAAAGTCGCGCTGGTGCTTTCCTGCGCGGAAAGACGCGCGGTGATGCCATCGACTTGGCGGCCGATCTCCTCGATCCGCTTTCCGATAAGCTGGGTTGAATCCAACCCGGCGCGATCGAGCGCCTCGCGGCCTTGCTCGATCATCGCGAGCATGGCCGAGCTCTGCACGTCCATATTCTGGCGTGCATCCTCGATTCCGCGCGTCGTCTTGTCGACCGCCGACTGGATCGATTGCTCGATCTGCTCCCCGGCAAGGCGCAATTCCTGGCCCGCTTTGCGCGATGTCCCTTCGATCCGGTCGAGTTGGCCCGCCAGCCGTTCGGCAGCGGCACCAGCCGATTGGTCGGCATCACGGGCACGCTGGGTAAGTGTGAGGAGCTGGCTCTGGAGCCCTGCCGCCTGGCTATCGACCACATGGCCCGCACCGCGCAACAGATCGGTGAGCTGCCCCATCCGCGCTTCGGCATCAGGAAGATCCGTCAGCAGCGTTTTCATCTCTTCTCGCGCGGAGGAGGCGGCCGCCCCGAGCAAAAGCGAATGCCGCGCGAGCGTGCTGATATTCTCCCGCATTGATTCGTTGATCTCGGATATTTTGTGCGCGGTTTCGTTGCCCCTGCCTTCCAGGAGAGCGATCTGCTCGGCCATTGCCTTGCTGTTCGCGTCAACGCGCTCGACAAGCGCAGCCATGATCTCTTCGAGGCGAGACGATTCCATCCGCATCGCGCGGGCGGTATGCCCGAAACGGCGCGTCTCGCGGCGGCTGGTCGGCCCCACCAGCAGATAGGCGATCGCCAATATGGCGGCGGGCCCGCTGGCCAGCCCGATCAGGTTCAGCGTCGTGATGAACTCGGCGGTGAGACCGGGGTTTGAACCGAAGATCTTCCAACTCGCACCCGCGATCCAGGCAAGCGCGAGCAGCGTCAGCAGGAGCGCGGGAAGCCTTTCGCTGGATCCGGAGCGGGCGGGAAGAGCCCTGTCTTCTTCATCGCTGGCGGCGGTTTCATCGAAATCCTGGTCCAGCAGCGCCCAAGCATCGGAACGCGCGTCCGCCGCAACGAAGGCGTTGGCATCGGAAGCCGTGTCCTGGCGCCATTCTTCGGCGGGCTTTCCCCCAATCGTCATGCGCGGACTCTATCAGCTTTCGACACAAGAAAAAGGGGCTGCATCTCAATATCTCGTTAAGCAGGCGGGATTTATATACAGCGGATGGTCTACGATCCCGGTGCTCTTCACATCGCTCTGGCGGCAGCCGTCGGGGATGATCCCACGCTAGTGGCGGAATTGCGCGGCGCATTTCTGGAAAGTGCGACGGCATTGGTCGATCAGCTCAAGCGTTCTCGCTGCGACGCGAACTGGAAGATGGCGGCGCTACGCCTGCAGGGGCTTGGCGGCAGCTTCGGTGCGGTCAGCCTGATGGATGCAGCGATCGAAGCGGCCAACGGCGCGCCCGGTGATCCGGTGGCGCTGCGGCGGATCGAGACGGCGATTGAAGCCTTCGATAGCTGAGCCCGCTTCGAACATTTGATAAATAGAGAGCTTAGCCCTAATCGCCCAAAGGGGTGACTGGGGAGGTCTATGGCGCTCGCGGCGCTGATTTTCGCATCGCAGACAGTGGACGACGGTAGCGATACGCTGCGATCGAGCTTGCAGCTTGCCGGCGCAACCTTGTTGGAGCATCAGGTCAGGCGCGCCGTTCGGGCAGGCGCTGCCCATATCATCCTTTTGGTGGAGCGGATGCCAGCGTCGCTGATCGGCGCCGTCGACAGGCTGCGCCGAGGCGGCATCCGCGTTGATATCGCGCGCAGCGTCGCCGATGCGGCCGACCGTATCCACCCTGACGAGATCGTCTTGCTCATCGCCGATGGCTGCATAGCGGGATCAGAGGTCTTCAATCGGCTTGTTGCATCGCCGCCGCCGGCCTTGATGACGCTTCCGGACCAGCCCGGCCTTGAAGAGTTCGAGCGGATCGGGGCGCAGTTGCGGTGGGCGGGGTTGGCGCTGGTCACCGGTACAAGCCTCCAGGCCACGGCGGCAAAGCTGGGCGAGTGGGATTTCGAGCTGACCTTGCTTCGGCAGGCACTTGCTGAAGGCGGTGCCTTGTTGCCTGCGCTCGGCAGTGGCGAGTTGGGGTCCTCGGAACGCCCGGTTTTCGCGCGCCGCGCCGCCGATCTGGCATTGCTTGAACAGCGGATTATCGATGGATCGGCCGGCTTTCGCGAAGGCTGGCCCGGTCGGCGCATCTTTCCGCTGGTGGAGCGTATTGGTTTTGCACGATTGGCGCGCGGGCCGGCCGATCCTTGGTGGCTTGGCGTCGGGGCCGTGCTGCTCGCCGTGATCGCGATCCCCGCGGCGGCAATCGGCTGGTTCCCGCTATCGCTGCTACTGCTCGTCATCAGCGGCCCGCTCGCGTCGATTGCGCGGCGGCTGGCCGATGTGCGTATGACACGGCTGAGGCATGAGGCGCGGCTATCGCGGGCGCGGCTTGTGGCGGCAGGCGTTTCGCTGATCGCGCTTGGGGTTCGGCTTAGCGATGACGGCCAATGGGGCTGGGCACTGCTAGGCGTATTGGTCATGGGCATGATGATTGCGCTGGCGATCGAATGGCGCACAGCACATCGGCTCGACAACCGGGCCGCCATGCCGTTCATGGCGACGGGCGACGGGCTGATCTGGATGTTCATCCCGTTCGGGATCGCTCAGGCTTGGGGGATCGGGCTGATGGCGGCGGCGGTGTACGCGATCACGTCCTTCGTGGTGGCCCAACGCATGGTGCATGATGCGATCGCCGCAAAAATGCGCGGCACGGGCGGAACAACAGGTTTAGCATCGCCTTAACGCTCTTTGGCTTAGATAAGCGCCATGTCCGCGTCCGATAAAATGCGACCGGTGCCGACCGGAGCGCATGCAGACCGTTTGCTCGCCGACGCCGCGCGCGCGGCCGATGGCGCGCGCGCACGGTTGACAGGGGCGCTCAACGATCTGTTCCGGACGCCGGAATATCGGCTCAGCGATCGTGACCATGCCGCGATGACGCGGATGCTCTCCACCCTAGTGGAGACCATCGAGATGGACCTGCGCACGCGTCTGGTGACCGTCAAGCCCGTCGCCGACTCGCACGATCTTACGGCCGAGTTCAACGATGAGAGCTTTGCAATCGCGAGGCCGAAACTGGCGCGTTCGCGCGTCATGCGGGATGCCGATCTCGCCGCGCTGCTTTTGCGCCATTGCGATGAGCATCATATCAGCCGCGCCTTGCGTGCCGCCTACCCAAGGGGCGATGCGGGCATTGGCGCGCTGATGGAGCGCCTCGTTCATCACAGCGATCCGGGGATTGCGGATTCGGCCGCCGCGCTGCTCGTCGCGGAAAGCCGGCGGTCCGATGGGTTTGGCGAGCCGGTGCTCAATCGCGCCGACATACCGATCGAGCTTCAGCATCGCATGACCTGGTGGATCGCCGCCGCGCTGCGCGATCATATGCTACACGAGCATGATGTTGATCCGGCGGCGGCCGACCGTGCGCTCGTGTCCGCCGTCACCGCGCTGATGGATAGCTATGACGAGCGGGATGCGATCGATGCGCGCGCGCATGATCTTGCGCTCCGGCTGCTGCGGGCTGATTCGCTTGACGATGCGCTGCTGGTGGCGCTGCTGTACGAAGGGCAGCTCTCGGCCTGGGTAGCGGCGCTTGCGGTTCGGGCGACGCTCGATAGTGCAGCCGTCTGGACGATGCTGGCCGATGCAGACGTCAGCCGGCTCACGCTTTTGCTGCGCGCGATCGGGATGGAGCGGCATGTCGCGCTTGGCCTGCTTGCTGGTCTGTTCGCGGCGCGAACGGGGCCGGGCGCGGCCAATGATCGCCAGCTTGCACGCGCCGCCACTGCCTTTGACGAGCTTTCGATCGAGCAGGCGCGCGCCGCGATCCGGGCGTGGGGGCTTGACGATCATTACAGGCGCGCCATTGCGGGTCTCGACGCCGAAGGAGAGGGGGGGGCATGATCGAGGAAGCGATCCCGCTATTCCCCATTGTGGGAAGGGTCGATGCCGAAGGCAGGTTGATCGAGGCCGATCCGCCACTGGCGGCGCTACATGCCCAGACCGGCGGAAAGCCTGGCGGCATGCTCGCCATTCCGCAGCTTGCGGCACTCGTGCGGTTGGTTGCGCGCCTGCAGGCGGCAATCTCGCGCCCGATCACGGCAGCGGATGATGGCACGGATATCGACCTGCTCGTGCATGCCAAGCCGGACGGCGACCACGTCAAGATCGAAATCAGCGATTGGGCGACACGCCCCGCTCAGCCGAACATTCGGCTTCGGCAGTGGGAACGCACCGAAGATTTCAGGCGGGCGGAAGCGGACATTCATTGGGCCGTGGATGCCGAACTCAAACTGCGCGATATCTCGCATAGCGCCGCCGCCGCTCTCGGCGCGACCGTGGCCGGGCTGGCGGGCAATCCGTTCACGCGCCTCTTCGGGCTGTTCGATTCGCCTGATGGTTCGCTTCCGATGCTCGATGCTGTCGCCGTGCAGCGCGGCTTTGAGGGGCAACGCGCGCGATTGCGCGGCACCGATTTCGGCATGCTCATGCTGGAAGGATTGCCGGTTTTCGATGAAAACGGCAGCTTCGCAGGATATAGCGGCAGCGCGACACGGATCGAGGAGGATGAGGCGACCTCGCCAGCAGGCGTGGCGGCCTTGGCCGACGATACGTTCGGTTCGGAAATCGGCAAGGTGCTCAAGGCGCCGCTCGACCGGATCATTGCCAATGCCGATGTGATCAGTACGCAGGCCGACGGCCCGCTGCGGCGCGGATATGCCGATTATGCGTCGGATATCGCATCGGCCGGGCGTCACCTGATGTCGCTGGTCGACGATCTGATCGAGCTGCAGACGATTGAGCAGCCGGGTTACAAGCCCGTGAGCGAGGAGATTGATCTGTGCGATCTCGCGCGGCGCGCAGCCGGCCTGCTCCAGGTCCGCGCTGCCGATAGCGGGGTTAGGATCGATCGGCCGGCCGAGGGCGAGAGCTTGCCGGCAGTCGGGGAGTTCCGCCGTGTCCTTCAGATCCTCGTCAACCTGATCGGCAACGCAATCCGCCATTCGCCTGAAGGCGGCATGATCTGGCTCCGCGCGGAGCAGGAGGGCGACCTGGCGATTCTGATCGTGGCTGATCAGGGCGCCGGCATTGCCAGCGAGGATCATGAGCGGATTTTCGAGAAGTTCGAGCGGCTGCACGGCACCAAGAGCGGGGCATCGGGATTGGGGCTTTATATCTCCCGGCAACTCGCGCGCGCCATGGGTGGCGATCTTGCGGTCGACAGCGCCCCCGGACAAGGCGCGCGTTTCATCCTGACGCTGCCGGCGCGATAAACCTCGGTCTTTTCCTGGCCGTCGAGCGAAATCGAGAAGATCGCACCGGGCGATCACCTCGCGCGAAGATGATCCTGATTTCGCTCGACTGGCTAGGCAAATGGCGGCTTAGCGCTGGTCCAGCGAAACATAATCGCGCATCGTGGGGCCGGTGTAGAGCTGGCGCGGACGGCCAATCTTCTGATCGGGATCCGAAATCATCTCGTTCCATTGCGCCACCCAGCCGACCGTGCGGGCCAGCGCGAACAGCACGGTGAACATGGTGGTCGGGAAGCCGATCGCCGAAAGTATAACGCCGGAATAGAAGTCCACGTTCGGATAGAGCTTTTTCTCGACGAAATAATCGTCTGAAAGCGCAATCCGCTCCAGCTCGCGTGCCGTATCGAGAACCGGGTCGTTCTTGCCGAGCTTGTTCAGCACATCCGTTGCCGCCTTCGAAAGCACTTTCGCACGCGGATCGAAATTCTTGTAGACCCGATGGCCGAAGCCCATCAGCCGGAACGGATCGTCCTTGTTTTTCGCCCGCGCGATATATTCGGGTATGCGGTCGGGCGTGCCGATCTCACGCAGCATGTTGAGCGCGGCTTCGTTGGCGCCGCCATGCGCCGGGCCCCACAGACAGGCAATGCCGGCGGCGATGCAGGCAAATGGATTGGCGCCAGACGAGCCGGCGAGCCGCACGGTCGAGGTCGAGGCGTTCTGCTCATGGTCCGCGTGGAGGATGAAGATCTTGTCCATCGCATCTTCGATGATCGGATCGATCTCATATTCTTCGGCCGGCACTCCGAAAGTCATGCGCAGGAAGTTGCCGGTGTAGCTGAGCTCGTTCTTCGGATAGAGGAAGGGCTGGCCGATGGAATATTTATAGGCCATCGCCGCGATCGTCGGCATCTTCGCGATCAGCCGGTGGGAAGCGACCATGCGCTGGTGTGGATCGTTGATATCGGTCGAATCATGGTAGAAGGCGGAGAGCGCGCCCACCACGCCGCACATGATCGCCATCGGATGCGCGTCACGCCGGAAGCCGCGATAGAAGGTCGAAAGCTGCTCGTGCAGCATCGTGTGGCGGCTGATGGTATAAGTGAACTTCTCGAACTCGGCTTTGCTGGGCAGCTCGCCGTTGAGCAATAGATACGCCACTTCCATGAAACTCGATTTTTCGGCGAGCTGATCGATGGGATAGCCGCGATGGAGCAGGATGCCCTGATCGCCGTCAATATAGGTCAGCTTCGATTCGCAGCTCGCCGTCGACGTGAAACCCGGATCATAGGTGAACGCGCCCGTTGCGCCGTAAAGCTTGCGGATATCGATCACATCGGGGCCGACCGATCCGGTCATCACCGGAAAGCTGGTTTCCTTTCCGCCGAAATTCAACGAGGCGCTTTTGTCCCCCATATTAGACTCCTTCTTAGACCTGTTCTTGTGCTGGCGTTCCGATCCGATCCGTCAATCGTGCAAGGCTTTCGTCACGGCCGAGAAGGACTAGCACGTCGAAGATGCCAGGCGAGGTCGCGCGGCCTGTGAGCGCAGCGCGGAGCGGCTGGGCGATCTTGCCCAAACCCAAACCGGCTGCGTCGGCCACACCCCGAACGGCACCCTCAAGCGAGGGGGAAGTCCAATCCTCCAGCGGCGCGATTGCCCGATGGACGGCAGCAAGCAGTGCCAAAGCGGCGTCATCTAGCAGGAGCGAGGCAGCTTCGTCCATGTTTATTGGGCGCTTGCGAAACAGAAAGGCGGCGTTCTGCGCGAGTTCGTTTAAATTCTTGGCCCGAGGCTTCAGTACAGGCATGCCGCGCTGCAGCAACGCGCGTTCGTCCGCTGTGAGCAATTGGCCGCAATCGCGCTCGATCAACGGCACAATCAAGTCAGCGAGCCGCCCATCATCCGCCTCGCGGATATAATGACCGTTGAGGCTTTCGAGCTTCTTGAGATCGAAGCGGGCAGGAGAGCGCCCGACGCCGTCGAGCTCGAACCACTCTATCGCCTGTTCGCGGCTGATGATCTCATCATCGCCATGACCCCAACCGAGGCGGAGCAGATAATTGTTCACCGCCTCGGGCAGCATGCCCAGCTCATCGCGATAGGCATCTACCCCCAGCGCGCCATGGCGCTTGGAAAGCTTGGCGCCGTCAGCGCCATGGATCAGCGGGATGTGCGCATAAACCGGCTCGGGCCACGCCATTGCTCGGATCAGCGCGAGCTGGCGAAACGCGTTGTTGAGATGATCGTCGCCGCGGATGACATGGGTGACGCCCATGTCATGATCATCGACCACGACGGCCAGCATATAGGTTGGCGTGCCATCCGACCGAAGCAGGATCATATCGTCCAGCTCGATATTCTGCACTGTCACGCGGCCTTGGACCTGATCGTCGATGACGGTCTCGCCCCGGGTCGGCGCCTTGAGCCTGATCACAAAAGGCGCACCTTCTGGTGCGTCCGCTGGCTCGCGATCGCGCCAGCGGCCATCGTAGCGCAGGGGTTGGCGGGCGGCGCGCTGTTGCTCGCGAAGTTCGGTAAGCTCTTCCGCTGTGGCATAGCAACGATAAGCATGCCCGTTGGCGAGCAGTTCATGGGCGACTTCGGCATGTCGTGCGGCGCGAGCGAATTGGTAGACGACATCCCCATCCCAATCGAGCCCGAGCCAGCGCATTCCGTCCAGGATCGCCTCAATCGCGGCTTGGGTCGATCGCGCCCGATCGGTATCCTCGATCCGAAGCAGGAACTTGCCGCCATGGTGTCGTGCGAACAGCCAATTGAACAACGCCGTCCGCGCGCCACCAATATGCAGGAATCCAGTAGGCGACGGCGCGAAACGCGCGATCACTGGCTGTCCTTCGCGGCTTGCGTCCAAGCGTGCATGCTCCCAAAGATGCCCTCGACGGGGAGGACGGGCGGCCCCTAGCATAGGGTTTGCAGCGCGGCAAAGGGGGGCTGGTGGACATAGCCGATCGGCTCGAACATTGGCTGGATCGCGAGCGGGATCAGCTCGCCTTATGGCTGCCCGTTGCGCTGGGGACGGGGATCGGCGCCTGGTTTCTGATCGATAGCCGAAGCGGGTGGATTGCGTTCATGCTCGCTATGTTCGCAGGTGCGGCGGCATCGCTGGCGCTGCTGGGACGCGGCCGGGCGGGGCAGGCGGGGACGACGTTCCTGCTGCTGGCCGGGATCGGCTGCGCGCTCATCTGGTGGCGGGCCGAGCGGGTGAGCGCCCCCCGCCTGCATCGTCCGGCGGTGGCGACATTCGCCGGGCGGATCGAGCATGTCGATTATCTTTCCGCGCGCGAAATTGTGAGGCTGGTGATTGCCCCCGATGCAAACGCGGCCTTGCCGCCGCACGTCAGGGTCAATGTCGACCATGACTATGTACCGTCGCCTTTGGAAGCGGGGCAGCGGATCCAACTGCGTGCGCGATTGATGCCGCCGCCGCAAGCCGGGCTTCCGGGCGGTTATGATTACGCCCGCATCGCCTGGTTTCAGGGTATCGGTGCCACCGGCCGGGCACTTGGGCCTGTCGCCAGCTTGGCGGCGGCAAAACAGACGAGCTTCTGGCAACGAGTCGATCGGATGAGAGCGGAGCTTACCGCCCATATTCACGCAAAGGTGCCGGGATCGGCTGGCGGTATCGCAGCCGCCTTCGTCACCGGTGACCAGGGAGCAATCGCCGAAGACGATGTCGCGGCCATGCGGACGAGTGGCCTCGCCCATCTGCTTTCGATCAGCGGGCTTCATGTGAGTGCAGTGGTGGGCGGGACGATGTGGCTGGTGTTGCGCATGCTGGCGTTGAGCCCCAGACTCGCCCTGCGGGCGCCGCTGCCCGTTATCGCCGCGGCCGCGGCCGCGGCGGCCGGCATTGGTTACACACTGCTCGCGGGCGCGGAGGTCCCTACAGTGCGCTCCTGTATCGCCGCCATTCTCGTGATCGTCGCGCTCGCCATCGGGCGCGAGGCAATGACATTGCGGCTCGTTGCGGCCGGCGCCATGGTCGTGCTGCTGATCCGTCCCGAGGCGCTGGTCGGCCCGAGCTTCCAGCTCAGCTTCGCCGCTGTGACCGCGCTGATCGCCTTCCACGATTATGCGCCGGTCCGCCGCTTTGCCCTGAGCCGCAGGGACCAACCATTCATCTTCAAGATCGCGCGATCAATTCTGTTGCTCGTGGCAACCGGCATTGCCGTCGAAGCAGCGCTGGCGCCGATCGGACTTTATCATTTCCACCGATCCGGGATTTATGGATCGGTCGCAAATATCATAGCTATCCCATTGACAACGTTCGTCGTGATGCCGGCAGAGGCGACTTCACTTTTGCTCGATACAGTGGGGATGGGGTGGACCTCTTGGTGGCTTGTAGATGTAGCTCTTAACGGATTGATATCCATAGCGCATAAGGTTCAGGCTCTGCCGGGCGCGACGGCTTCGCTTCCGACGATGCCAGTCGGTGCCTATCTGCTGATGATCGGCAGCGGGATTTGGTTTTGTCTCTGGCGGAGTGCGGCGCGGCTGCTCGCTGTCGTGCCGTTTCTCATTGGTGCGGTTTGGGCGGCCTCCGTTTACCCGCCGGATGTTCTCATAAGCGGCGATGGACGCCATGTCGGCATTCGTGGGGATGAAGGAATGTACCTGCTTCGCCCGCGGGCCGGAGACTATGTGCGCGACATGATCGCAAGTGTTTCAGCCGAAAAGCAGGCAGGCGCTATCGATGATCTCTCGGCTGCCAGATGCAATAACGATCTTTGCCTTGCTGATATGGAGAGAGGCGGCGTCCATTGGCGGGTAATGGCGACGCGAAGCCCTTATCTGGTAAGTTGGCACGACATGATCGCAGCTTGCGAGCAAGCCGATATTGTCGTGAGTGATCGCAGATTGCCGCGCGGTTGCTTACCGCGGTGGCTGAAGATCGATCGACAAATGCTTGAGAAGACAGGTGGTCTTCAGATCCGATTGGATGCGCGCGAGATTGTGAGTGTGCGGAGCGATCAAGACGACCATCCGTGGCTGGCAATCAGCCCTGCGTCATATCCGAAGTAATCGCCGTCAGTGCGAATGCAATCGCAGCCGCATCGCCGGAAAAGTCGATACGAATGCCATCCTTGGAAAAGCCCGACACGCGCGCCGCGATCGCGCCGGCTTCAGGATGATGAAACCGGACTTCGCTATCCAGCGGAGGACGGGCATTGGTTTCGAGAAAAGCGCCATTGCCGGAAATGTCGCGAAGGGCAGCCGGAGCAGGCGTCTCGGCAATCAGCATGCACATCCGCCGCCGCCGCCAGGGTGTTACCATTCTTGTTCTGGCGCTGGTCTTTGCCGTCAAAGGATGAACTGCCGCCACGCTACGCCCCATTATTGTCCCAGCTTTGCGTCATGCTAGCGGGGCGCGCGGCAATGAAAGGTTACGTACTATGGTTACCGAAACATACGCTCTCTTTGCTCTTATTTGTTATCAGGGGGCTACCGGAAAGCAGTTGAAGCCGGATTTTTGAAGGCTTTGGCATGCCTGGTTGGCCTCGGCCTTGCCCGCAAAGGGGCCGGCGCGCAGCCGCGTGAGCGAACCGACCGCGATATAGACAGGGCTTTTTCCCTGGGCGGCGGCGGCTTTGGAAACGTCACTCCAGACCTTTCGCGCAGCGGCCTCGGACCCATAGGCGCCAATTTGAACAAGCCAGCTTTTATCCGTCGGAGATGCTGCCGGGCTGAGTTCCGCCTTTGGCACCGACGCGATCGACGTGGAGGGAGGTGTCGGCGCGACCTTGGGTGCGGCAGCCGCAGCCTTGATTGGAGGTGCTGCCGGCTTGGGCGGAGGTGCTGTAGCGGAGACGGCGTGAGGTGGTGGCGTAGGCGCCGCGTTCGGCGTGGCCGGCTTCGGCGCGCCGGCTTTCGGCGAAGGGCTGGTCGGAGGCAGGGTGCTACTGAGCGAAGGCGCTGACGCGATCGTGAAGTTGCCCCCCCGTTCCATGTCGGCAGCCATTGCCGCGCCCGCCTGCCGATCCGAAGCGGAGATATATTTGTCCATCTGCTGAAGGCTTGTGGATGCTTGCGGCAATCCGGCGGCCGCAGCGCGCGTCATCAGCGCATAGGCGCGGGGCCAGTCCCGTTGAACGAGATCGCCATTGAACATCGCCGTGCCAAGCACATATTCGGCGCGCGGCTCGCCATTCTGCGCGGCCTTGATGATCCACGGCATCGCGCCCTGCCGGTCGCCTCCCTGAAACATCATGAGGCCGAGATTGGCTTGCGCCTGCTCATGCCCCTGCTGAGCCGCCTTGAGATACCAGCTTTGGGCGATCTTCGGATCGGCGGGCACGCCACGGCCCAGCTTATAGGCCTGGCCGAGATTGAATTGCGCGTCCGGATCACCATCGTCAGCCGGCTTGCGCCAGTTGGCGATGGCCTTGGCATAATCGCCGGTCTGCCAAGCGTCGACGCCGTCTTTCACCGTCGCTTGCGCAGGAAACGCCATTATTGCCATCCCAAGGCCGAGCATCACCCAACACCGGCTGCCCATACGCATCCACCACCCCTTCGTTCGACCCCGACGCCTATCTTCAAAAGATAGTTAACCGCGCGATCACACTATTAAAGTTGACGCGTTGAATGTCACGATTTTTCGCCAGTTCCGGCATGCGTTAACTCCTCATTAGGCCTTCCGTGCGACGTTGCGATCGCGGAAGACCATAAGAGGGACATTATGCGAGTATTGGCGTTGGCTTCGCAGAAGGGCGGATCCGGCAAGACGACTTTGTCCGGCCATCTTGCCGTTCAGGCGCAGCGTTCGGGCGCCGGCCCGGTTGTGCTTATGGATATCGATCCGCAGGGCTCGCTGGCGGATTGGTGGAATGAGCGCAAGGACGAGATGCCGGCCTTTGCGCAGACGACCGTCGCGCGGCTCGCTAGCGATCTTGCCGAACTGCGCGAGCAAGGCTTCAAGCTCGCCGTGATCGATACCCCGCCCGCAATTACGGCGGCGATCCAGAGCGTCATCCAGGTGGCGGAACTGATCGTTATCCCCACGCGTCCAAGCCCGCACGACCTGCGCGCGGTCGGTGCGACGGTGGAGCTCTGCGAACGTTCGGGCAAGCCGCTGCTGTTCGTGGTCAACGCCGCGACGCCATTGGCCAAGATCACCTATGAGGCAGCCATCGCGCTTTCACAGCATGGTACGGTCGCGCCGGTGGTGCTGCATCACCGCACCGATTTCGCGGCTTCGATGATCGACGGCCGTACGGTGATGGAAGTCAATCCCAGCTCCAAGTCTGCGCAGGAAGTCGCCGAGCTGTGGGACTATATCGCCGACCGCCTCGAAAAGAATTTCCGCCGCACGGTCTTCAATGGCCCGCGTGCGCAGACCTTCGGCGGTCCGGTTCGCGGCACACCGCAGGGCTTTGGCCGCAGGGTGGTGTCGCAATGAGCAGCAGCCCGATGAAAGCAGCCGGCGGCTTCGCCTCGCTCACTCCAGGCCTGCTCGCGCGCAAGGGCGGCGCCAAGCCCGCAATGCGCCCCAGCATCAGCAACAGCCTGGATGATCTCGGCTGGAACGACATGGGACATGAGTCGGCCCAGGTGCCAGCCTATCCCGAACCGTTGAAATATCAGGAGGCGATCGCCGAGGAATTCAGCGCGCCCGTGGAAGCCCCGGCGCCGGTGGTCGAGACGCTGCAGCCGGTCAAGAAAGCGGCGTCGCGCGTGACGCGCAAGCCGGAGCCGGCCTTCGGCAAGGTTGCCTTCACGTTGCGGCTCGATGGCGACAGGCACCTGCGTCTCCGCTTGGCGACGGCCGTCACCAATCGCTCCGCGCAGAAGATCGTGACCGACGCGCTCGACGCCTATCTCGCGGCGCATCCGGAACTTGATCAGCTGGCGGGCCAGGTGCCGCCAGCCGCATCCGATGGCCTCAACTAGCAGGCCCAGGGGACCAGAAACATGAATCGGACCATCTTGAAGCTCGCTGCGAGTGCTCTGATCGTCGGCACGGTCGGAACCGCGACCGCCACCGAAGTCACGCCAAAGATGATGCGGGCGTCGGCCAAGGCCGCTGACCAGGCGATCGCCGCGTTGAAGCAGCGCCAGCAGGCGGATGCGGTGCGGTTTGCCGAGCGGGCGGTGCTCTTCAATCCTGCCGATGCGGACAATCGCGCTTTGCTCGGGCAGGCTTATCTGCAGGCGGGCCGCTTCAGTTCCGCCGAGACTGCTTTTTCCGACGCACTCCGGCTCGCGCCTGAACATGGGCGCGCGGCATTGGGGCTTGGTCTCGTCCAAGTGGCGCTGGGGAAAAGCGATCAGGCGCTACCAACGCTCGCCAGCGCGCGTGGGCGCGTGCCCGATGCCGATCTTGGGCTCGCGCTTTCCCTTGCCGGCGACCATGCTGGCGGTATCGCTCTGTTGGAGCCTGCCGCGCGTGCCGCGGATGCCACAGCCAAGACGCGCCAGAACCTTGCTCTGGCCTACGCGCTGGCGGGCCGCTGGTCCGATGCGCATGTTACGGCGGCTCAGGACGTGCCGGCGAATCAGCTTGCCCAACGCATGACCGAATGGGCCCAGTTCGTCCGCCCGAGCGGCACCAACCAGCAGCTCGCCAAAATTCTCAATGTAAAGCCGGTCATCGATCATGGCATGCCGACTGAGCTGGCGCTGCTCGAGACGAAGCCGGTGGCTCCGGCTTCCACCCAGTTGGCTGCTGCCGAGCCCATACCTGCTCCTGTTGCCAATCCGGTCGAACCGATTCAAGCGCCCGCTCCGGTCGTAGAGACGTCCGTTCCGCAACCCCAAATCCAGCCGGTCGAGGTTCCGCAATCGGCGCCGCTGCTGACTGCCAAGCCGACCAAACCCTATCTCGTCACCGCTGCTGCAGCGATCCAAACGCCAAACCCGGCCTATGTTAAGCCTGTGGCGGTGAAACGGGCTGCCGCTCCGCGCGTGGCGTGGGGCGGCAGCTTCGTGGTTCAGCTCGGAGCCTTCTCCAGTCAATCGCGTCTCGAAAAGGGGTGGAGCGGGTTTGTCAGCAAGGCTTCGTGGCTTAAGGGCTATGCGCCAGTTTCAACGACCTTCAAGAATCCCGATGACGGCCGTGCGCTTTACCGGCTTGCGATCAGCGGCTTCACCACGCGGATCGAGGCTGTGAATCTCTGCCGCAAGGTGCGGGAGCGCGGCGGTATCTGCTTCGTCCGTGGCCGGGCAGGCGATGCGCCTGTGCAATGGGCGAAGCGGGATATGCCGTCAAAGGAGGCGTACGCCTCGCGCTAAATCCGATCATCAGTTCATTGCCCAAGGGCGGTCAGCCGACAGGCTGGCCGCCCTTGATCGTTTGGAGCACCTTGCCTTGAACGGGTAGCCCGTCGAACGGTGTGTTCCCTGCGCTGGCGGCAAGCTCTTCGCCCACGATTCGCCAGGGCTTGTCGGGATCGACTATGATCAGATCGGCTTCCGCACCGACTTCGAGGCGGTGGCCGGGAACGCCGAGCAGGTCGGCAGGGGTTGCCGAGAGCAAGGTGAAGAGGCGCGGGATGTCCACCACGCCATCGCGCGCCAAGCCGAGCGAGAGCGTCAGCAGCGTCTCCGCGCCCGCCATGCCGGGCGCGGCATCAGCGAAGGGCAGCCGCTTGGCTTCCGGCCCTTGCGGATCATGTCCGGAACACAGCACGTCGATCGTACCGTCCGCGAGCGCGGCGAGCGTGGCCTGCCTGTCAGCCTCCTCGCGCAACGGCGGTGAGAGCCGGGTGAAGGTCCGGAAGTTGCCGATCGCGAGATCCGACAGCAGCAGATAGGCCGGAGTCGTTCCGCAGGTCACGCGTAGTCCGCGCGCCTTGGCCGATCTGACGAGATCGAAGGCGGCAGCAGTGGACAGCTTACGAAAATGGAGCCTCGCGCCAGTCTCTTCGGCCAGGGCAATGTCGCGCGCCACCGCGATCGCTTCTGCGCGCGCCGGCGCCGAAGGCAGCCCCAGACGTGTGGCAACTTCGCTGTCAGTTGCAACCGCATGGCGGACGAGGCCGCTATCTTCGGCGTGGCTGATGAGCAACAGATCCAGCGCGGTTGCGTAAGCCATCAAGCGATACATCACCCCCGAGTCAGGAATCCAATGCCTGCCAGTTGCAATCGCTGCAGCGCCGGCCGCTTTCATCAGCCCCAGTTCAGCCAGCTCAAGCCCGTCCAGCCCGCGCGTGGCAGCGGCGATCGGGCTGATCCATACATGCGGCTTGCCCGCTTGTCCCGCGCGCTGGATCAGTGCGGCGTGGTCAAGCGGAGGTGATTGGTCCGGCATCAACCCGGCGCGTGTGATGCCGCCTGCAACGAAGGCGGGGATATCGATCGCGAAGCTGCACAGGTCGACGAGACCGGGTGCAACGAGGCCGCCCTTTGCGTCGATGACATTGGCATTGGGGGGAATCTCGAACTTGCCAATCGCAGCGATCTGGCGGTTTTGGATCAGCACGCCGCCATCGGCGATACCATCGCTGTGGATCAGTCTACCATTGAGGATCGCCAGCGGGGTCATGCCCAGCCCGCTATTCCGCGTCGCGCCCGCGTCAGCACGTCGAGGCATGCCATGCGCACCGCCACGCCCATTTCGACCTGTTCGGTTATAGCCGAACGATCGATATCGTCGGCGACCGAGGATGCGATTTCCACCCCCCGGTTCATTGGACCCGGATGCATGACCAAGGCGTTCGGCGCCGCTTTGGACAATCGCTCGGGCGTGAGACCGTAGAGCGCATGATATTCACGCGGGGAGGGGACGAAGCCGCCCTCCATGCGCTCGCGCTGAAGGCGCAGCATCATCACCACGTCGGCGCCATCAAGTCCCGCTTTGAAATCGACGTGACGGCTCACGCCCATTTGTTCGATTCCCGCCGGCAGGAGGGTAGGCGGACCAACGACACGAACATCTGCGCCCAGCGAGGTCAGCAGCAATATATTCGACCGTGCCACGCGGCTGTGCAGGACGTCCCCGCAAATCGCGACCGTCAGGCCCGCAATCTGTCCTTTGCGGCGGCGGATGGTGAGCGCATCGAGCAGCGCTTGCGTCGGATGCTCGTGGCGGCCATCGCCCGCATTGAGCACTGGGCAATCGACCTTGTCGGCGATGAGTTGCACAGCGCCCGAAGCTTCGTGACGGATCACGATGACGTCAGCACGCATCGCGTTGAGCGTCACCGCCGTGTCGATCAACGTTTCGCCTTTTTTCACGCTCGATTGCGCAACCGCCATGTTGACCACATCGGCACCCAGTCGTTTCCCTGCTATCTCGAATGAGAGCAGCGTGCGCGTGCTGTTCTCAAAGAAAGCATTGATCATCGTGAGCCCGGCCAGACGATTGTCATGCTTTGCGGCAAGGCGATTGAAGCCGATCCATTGCTCCGCCTCATCGAGCAGCCAGCTGATCTCATGCGGATGAAGACCGGCGATGCCGAGCAGATGGCGATGGGGAAAGGGGGCAGCCGTCGGGCGCGAAGAAGGGCTGGCGGCGGATTCGATCATCAAAGCGCCGCTCTAGTCGTAAGGCCGGGCAATCTCAAGTGTTGCCGCTAAGGGCGCTTATCGTGGTGACGAAACGATTCAACCCAAAAGCTTAAGGGCGTTAACCCGTTCCTATTCCCAATGGCCGTCAATGCCACTTAGCAAGTTCACGAGCGGAATCGGGGATCGCAATGATATCACCTCTGCGCGGCATATTTGCCGCCATGAGCCTTTTTGTAGCTGCTGCAGCGCCTGCTGCGGTGCAGGATTTTTCAAGTCAGTCCTGGCAATGTGCGCCTTTTGCTCGCGAATTTTCGGGTATTCAGCTCTTCGGCGCCGCAGCAAGCTGGTGGACGCAGGCCGAGGGACATTATGCCCGCGGCAGCATGCCACAGGTAGGCGCGGTTCTGTCGTTTCAGGCTACCGGGCATATGCGCTCAGGCCATGTCGCGGTGGTAAGCGAAGTGGTGAGCGAGCGGGTGATCAAGGTGACTCATGCCAACTGGTCGCCGATCAACGGCCGCCGTGGCCAGATCGAGCGCGATGTCGAAGTCAGGGATGTGTCGCCGGCCAATGACTGGAGCAAGGTGCGCGTCTGGTATGCGCCGGTCGCCGATCTCGGAACGGGTGCTTATCCCACCAACGGGTTTATCTACAGCCAGGCTCCGAAACTCACCTTGGCCAGCGTCAACTGATCACGGCCATCTCGCCTATATAAGACTGGCGAGAGCATCGATCGCGCCCTGCAAAATATAAGCGGCGGCCATCTTGTCGACCAGTTCGGCACGCCGGGCGCGACTGGCGTCGGCAGCCAGCAAGGTTCTTGTCACCGCATCGGTCGACCAGCGTTCGTCCCACAACAGGATTGGGAGGCCGAGCGGCTCGAGATTCCGGGAAAAGGCACGGACGGATTGGGTTCGTGCGCTATCGCTGCCGTCCATATTGAGCGGCAGGCCGATTACGATGCCCTTCACGGCCTGCTGAACAAACAGCGCGCGCAATTTTTCGAGATCGGCAGCGAATCTGATGCGGCGGAGAGTCTGTGCCGGGCTGGCAATGGTCCAGCCCGAGTCGCACAGCGCGATGCCGATCGTCTTGGTGCCAACATCGAGTCCGGCAAGGCGGCCGCCGCCCGGAAGCGTTTCGCGGAATTGCCGCGTGTCGGTCGCGATCATTGAAGGAAGTTTTGCGTTCGCGCTTCGGCATCGGCGCGGATGTTCGCCCAGAACATGCCGAAATCGAACACATGGTAATTGTTGCCCGGCAGGATATAGGCACCATAGCCCTCGGGTGGCGGACCGATATTGAGAAATCCCTGTGGCGTGCAGCGCGCACCGATCTCGCCGACTTCCACCCGAGCATCATTCAATGCGAGGTTGGGGATCAGCGATCCACGGTTCGCGGCAGGCGGGGCAGCGCCATGCGGTGCGCCCGTCAACGGATTGACGCAGAGCATCGGGCTGCCTTTGCGCGGTTTGCCGTCAAAACCAAGGCTATGATCGTAAATGTCCATGACCTGCCTTGGATCGGACGGTTCCGCAAAGCTTTGCCACGAAAGAATGCAGTTTGGCTGTCCAGCTGCTCGGCATGCGGGAAGCCCAAGCGCGGGCAAATCATGCGCAAGTGAGATCGGCCAGCCGACGATATAGGCAGCGACAATCCGCTTTGCGAGCGGCATGCCGGCAACCCGCCGCATCATCAGATGGATGATATGAAGCGCGCCCTGGCTGTGGCCGACGAGCAGGATCGGCTGATCCTTGGGAATCGCGGCTAGGAAGGTGTCGAAGGCCCGCTCGACGTCCGTATAGGCGAAGGCGATCGCCTTTTCCGCGTCGTCCTTGTCCGATGCCAGGAAGCTACCAAGCACCGCTTGACGGTAGCGCGGTGCCCAGATGGTGCCCACATTGTTGAATGCGCCCGCTTGGCTCATCGCGAACAAGCGTTGACGTTCCGCTGCCTCGCGATCGTCATAGGGTGCATTCCAGCGGTCGCGCTTCAGATAAGTGGTCGGCAGGACGTAGAATATGGCCAGCTTCGGATTGGCTGCCGGTTCGAAACCTTGCGGAGTCCATCGCGATGGATCGTTCGGCAGACCCGGGCGCGACAGCCAGGCATCAGGCCTTGTATAATCGGGCGCGGTGTCCTTCGCCGGCGACGTGAAGGGCTGGCCTGGTACGAAGGCCACGCGCATTAGCTGGTCTTGAAAGATGTTCCAGCCGATGGCTGCCGCCAGAGTGAGCATGATGAGCCCTGCTACAACGTACAAGAAGCGCCGCGCCAAACATGCTCTCCCGTGTTGCAGTGCAACACAAATTGGGTTGGATGACAATTGCGTAGCGAACAATCATGTTCCCGTCGACATGCAACAGGCGCGCTTGAAGCCTGTGCGCCGCGGTGCTAGCCGCCCTTCATCCGATAGTTGTTCAGCAGGAATGCATGTCCGTCGATAGCGCCACCGTCCGCAAGATCGCCAGCCTCGCTCGCATCGCCGTAAGCGATGCCGAAGCGGAGGCAATGGCTCCGGAGCTCAGCAAGATCCTGGGGTTGGTGGAGCAGTTGGGCGAGGTCGATACAAGTGGCGTTGCGCCCTTGGCGGCGGTCATTCCAAACCATCTCCGGTTACGCGACGACGTGGTGACGGACGGTGATATTCGCGATCGCGTGTTAGCGAATGCACCGCAAGCCGAGCATGGCTTTTTCGCAGTACCGAAGGTGATCGAATAGTGAGTGATCTTACCGAGCTGACGCTGGCCCAGCTTCGTGACGGCTTCCGTGCAGGCAAGTTCAGTGCGCGCGAAACGGCCGATCAATTTATCAAGGCGGTGGAGGCGGGACGCGCCCTCAATGCGTTCATCGTCGAGACGCCCGAACATGCCATTACTGCCGCCGAGTCAGCCGATCGGGAGCGTGCGAGCGGTCAGGTCGGGCCGTTGTCCGGTATACCGCTCGGCATCAAGGATCTGTTCTGTACGCAAGGCTATCAGACCACAGCCGCCAGCCATATTCTTGAAGGGTTCACGCCGACTTATGAATCGACCGTCACCGCAAAGCTCTTTGCGGCGGGCGCGGGGATGGTCGGCAAGCTCAACATGGATCAGTTCGCGATGGGCTCCTCCAATGAGACGAGCGCCTTCGGCAATGTGATTTCGCCATGGCGGCGCAAGGACGGCGGCAATGCGCCGCTTGCGCCCGGCGGCTCATCGGGCGGATCATCCGCCGCGATAGCTGCGCGTTTGGTGCCCGCGGCGACCGGCACCGACACCGGCGGTTCGATCCGCCAGCCGGCGGCGTTCACTGGCATTGCCGGCATTAAGCCTACCTATGGCCGCTGCTCGCGCTGGGGCATTGTAGCCTTCGCCTCTTCACTCGATCAGGCTGGGCCGATGGCGCGCGACGTGCGCGATTGCGCGTTGCTGCTTGAGGTCATGAGCGGTTTTGATCCCAAGGATGCGACCTCGCTCGACGCACCGGTGCCGAACTGGGAGGCGTCGCTTTCGAGCAAGCTTGCAGGCAAGCGGGTCGGCATTCCCAAGGAATATCGCGTCGATGGCATGCCCGGCGAGATCGAGGCATTGTGGCAGCAGGGCATTGCCTGGATGAAGGACGCCGGCGCTGAGATCGTCGATGTGTCGCTGCCGCATACCAAATATGCGTTGCCTGCCTATTACATAATCGCTCCGGCGGAGGCTTCGTCCAACCTCGCGCGCTATGACGGGGTTCGCTATGGGCGACGCGATCTCCCGGAAGGTGCCGGGCTGCAGGACATGTATGCCGCCACGCGGGCGGCAGGCTTCGGCGCGGAGGTGAAGCGCCGGATCATGATCGGCACTTATGTGCTCTCGGCCGGCTATTATGATGCGTACTACACCCAAGCGCAGAAGGTGCGCGCGCTCATCGCTCGTGATTTTCAGCAGGCATGGGAGCATTGCGATCTGCTGCTGACTCCGACCGCGCCGTCGGCCGCGTTCGCGCTGGGCGAAAAGCAGGCCGACCCGATCGCCATGTATCTGAACGATGTCTTCACCGTGCCGGCGTCGCTGGCGGGATTGCCTGCGATGTCGGTTCCGGCAGGCTTGGATGGACAGGGGCTTCCCCTCGGCCTCCAGATCATCGGCCAGCCGCTCGATGAACAGGCTGTTCTCAACGCCGGCTCGGCTATTGAGGAGCGGGCCGGCTTTGTCGCTCGCCCGGAGAAGTGGTGGTAGGCCAACCTCGCTGATACCATAGCAGAAGTGCAACGAACGGGATCAGCCAAGCCACCCGGCCCTGATATCGGTCGAACACGCCTGCAATCACGCCCGAGATAAGCGCGTTGATCACGATACCCGTCACGACGATCCCGACGATCTTCCAAGCTTGAGCTGGAAGCATCCGCCTGGATCTGGAGAAAAACAAGGCTGCTAGTGCGCCGAACCCGGCGATATACGCAATCAACATTACGGTGCTCATTGCGCCCAGCGGCATTGATCCTTCGGCAATTCGGCTGTCCGAATAGGCTTGGAGTATCGGCGCCATCGCCGAATCGTCCTTCTGCATTCCCGCGATGCCAAGGCCATATTCGCGAATGCCGACGTCAAACAGCTGACGGATCGCGTTCTCGCTTGACGCCTTCGCCTGTTGCAACGGAAATTCGGTCAAGACGCCCCTGATGATTGCATTGGATTGCGCAGCGATGGCGCTTTGTGTTTCGACCGGAGCGGTCTTCATCACGGTTTTGGGCGGCACGCTGCTCCACAGAAAATCATTTTCGCTCATCGGCATGCGTGGCAGGAAGCGGCACAAGGCATATCCCGCCTGGGGGCAATGTTTCCGCAGATATTGCTCGGCGGTGCCGTCGCCGACCAAACGCGCGAGCAGGAACGGGGTTTGGATGGGAGGCCGTCCGCTCGTTTTTTCTACGGCAATATTGACCACCATGTGGCCGATAACCGCGGCTGCCAACACGCCAAAGAGCGATGCGGCTAGCACTTTATCGACGCGAGCCGTCAGCCAGCAATAGCCAATTCCAAGCATTGCGAGCATGGCAGAGGTGGCGAGGTTTGCCTTATGGAAAAGGCAGCTCGCCAGGAGCACTGTAAGCCAAAAACATCTTTCCTTCCCGGACATTGATCTAAAGGCTGTGATGAGAAGCGCTGTGGCGAGGATCGCCAATCCAGCAAAGACATCCGGCATGATGGTCGTAGAAAAGATGCCCAAACCGGCGACGAGGCCGGTTATCGCACATATCGAAAATAGGGCTAATGTGCGCGGTCGGCCCAGATGCCGGGCTGCGAGCATGATCGCCATGATGGACAGCACAACCTGCACGAGAGGCAGTGCCCATTCTCCACCGAGATGGGTTAGGACAACCAACAAGACTCCGTAATAAGGCGATCGCGACGTGGATGTTCCATCGAGGCTTCGTTCCGCCATCGTCTTCTCGGCGGGACGGGAGGCCTGCCGATTGAGAGGGGAAGCCGCATGGGCCTTGCCTTCAGCCAAGTCCTCGACGGCGCTTTCCACCGGCGCCAGCGCATCGAGCGCCGCGCTACCGGAATGGAAATACCCGACGCTATCGGGATAAAGCACCGGATGGCGGTTATAGAGCGCCGGCAGGCAGAACAACGGTATCAGCAAAAGCGCAGCGAGGCAGCTGCTCCACGACAGCTTCAGACGCACTATCGACCGATCGGAATGGCGAGGTAGGCCAGCCGCCGAACTTCGCGCCGACCGCGTACGACCGTATCGAGAATGATGCCGCTGAATGCGCACAAGGAGGCGAGGATCGTCAAACCGGTACAGAGAAGGGCGGTTGGAAATCTGGGTACGAGGCCGGTTTGCGCATAGGTGATGGCGAGAGGAATGCCGAGAATGATTGCGGCAAGCAGGAGCACCAGAGCAATTGCACTGAAAAACATCACGGGGCGTTCCAGGCGGAACAGGTTGATAATGGTCTTGAGAATGCGCCAGCCGTCACGATAGGTCGAAAGCTTCGAGGCCGAGCCTTCAGGGCGCGCTGCATAGGCAGTCGTTACCTCCGAAACCGGCATCCGCAATTCAAGCGCATGTACGCTTATTTCGGTTTCGATCTCGAAGCCCTCCGATAGAACCGGAAAGCTTTTGACGAAGCGGCGCGAGAACACGCGGTAGCCTGACAGAATGTCGGTGAAGCTGCGCCCAAACAGAGACGTGAGCATCCCGGTCAGCAGCTTGTTACCAAGCCGGTGGCCGCGGCGATAAGCAAGCTGGACTTCCGACTCGCGAGCTCCGACGACCATGTCGAGGTTTTCTTCGACGAGCAGGTCGATCATCCTGGGTGCGGCGCTTGCGTCGTAAGTGGCGTCCCCATCGCTCAACACATAGATATCCGCCTCGACATCAGCGAACATGCGCCGCACGACATGGCCTTTGCCCTGCATTCGTTCCGTACGGACGATTGCGCCATGCTCCTGCGCAACCTGAACCGTCCGATCCTTGCTGTTGTTATCATAGACATAAATCAGCGCATGAGGGAGGGCGGCCCGGAAAGCATCGATCGTGGCGCCGATTGCCGCCTCTTCGTTATAGCATGGGAGAATAATAGCCACCGCGGCATCGGCGGCAGAGGCCCGGCGCCGGGCTGAGGAATCGGGTACAGGCATATCCATCGGGCGAGCCGGTCTCTTCTTGCAAGGGGGCGGTAACGCATTTGCTGAATTGTGCGAAGCGCAAAATGCTTCAAAACTCTCTATAGATGGTTGATGCTTGGCTTGGGGTGTGCAAACCGCGCGCATCTTTGATCAGATCGGGAACTGCGAACTGTCATGACGAGCGTGACGTCATATCGAATTCAAGGCGCGACCGGCGAGTGGGAGGTCGTCATCGGGTTGGAGGTGCATGCCCAGATCACCTCCAATGCCAAGCTCTTCTCGGGCGCTTCCGCCAAATTCGGCGCGGAGCCCAACCAGAATGTCAGCCTGGTAGACGCAGCGATGCCCGGAATGCTGCCGGTTCCCAATCGTGAATGCATCCGGCAAGCGGTGCGCACCGGCATGGCGATCGACGCGCCGATCAACAAATGGTCGCGGTTCGATCGCAAGAATTATTTCTATGCGGACCTTCCGCAGGGCTACCAGATCTCGCAGCTCTACCATCCGCTGGTGGGAGAGGGCGCGATCACGCTCGATGCCGACGAAAAGAACGGCATCGATGCGCCGAAGCGGGTCGGCATCGAACGTATTCACGTCGAGCAGGATGCCGGCAAATTGATGCACGATCAGCATCCGACGCGAAGCTATGTCGATCTCAACCGTTGCGGCGTCGCACTGATGGAAATCGTGTCGCGGCCCGACATGCGCTCGCCCGCGGAAGCCGGGGCTTATCTTCGAAAGCTGCGATCGATTCTTCGCTATGTCGGCTCCTGCGATGGCAATATGGAGGAAGGGTCCATGCGTGCCGACGTCAACGTATCGGTGCGCAAACCGGGGCAGCCTTTTGGCACCCGGACCGAAACCAAGAATGTCAATTCGGTTCGCTTCGTCATGCAGGCGATCGAGCATGAGGCAAACCGCCAAGTCGACGTGATCGAGGCGGGTGGCGCCATCGTGCAGGAGACGCGGCTGTTCGATCCCGACAAGGGCGAGACGCGATCGATGCGCTCCAAGGAAGACGCGCATGATTATCGATATTTCCCTGATCCGGATCTGCTCCCGCTCGAGCTGGAGGACTCTTTTCTGGAGGAGTGCCGTGCGAGTCTGCCCGAACTGCCCGATGCCAAGCGCGCGCGTTACGTGAACGCGCTTGGGCTTTCGGCCTATAATGCTTCGGTGATCACGGCTGATGTGGAGACGGCGCGCTGGTTCGAGGCATTGCTTGTTGCTGGGGCCGATCCCAAGGCTGGTTCCAACTGGCTGACCTCCGAGCTGTTCGGAGCGCTCAATCGGCTGGGCAAGAATATCGACGAAAGCCCCGTCAGCCCTGAACAGGGGGCACAGCTTTTAGGCCTCGTGGCGGATGGCACGCTGTCTGGCAGCCTTGCCAAGCAGGTGTTCGAGATCATGCTCGAGAGCGGCGACGACCCGGCGAAGATCGTCGAAGAGCGTGGCCTGAAACAGACCTCCGACACCGGAGCGATCGAGGCGGTCATCGCCGAAGTGCTATCGGCCAATGCCGATAAGGTCGCTGAGTATCGCAGCGGGAAGGACAAGCTGTTCGGCTTTTTCGTCGGGCAGACCATGAAGGCCATGGCGGGAAAGGCCAATCCCGGGGTAGTCAACCAGCTTCTCAAGAAAGCGCTCGACGGCTGATTTCAAGCAGCTGTGGCGCACTCGCCACGTTCCATTCATCTATGTGTAATCCAATTCGGGGGAGAGTGGCGGCATGCGTGCCTTTCTCCCTCTCGCGCTGCTCATGCTCGCCGGCTGTGTGAGCACGGCAGGAAAAATTGTGACGGCGCCGGTAAAGGCAGCAGGCAAAGCCGCTGACTGGGCCACAACCAGTCAGGACGAAGCCGATCGCAACCGCGGCCGCCAAATGCGCAAGCAGGAGGAGCAGGAACGGAAGGAGCAGCGGCGTCGCGAAAAACAGGGCTATTAAGCCTGATTCGCCACGTCACCCGTCGGCGCGCTAGCTGCGCTCTGAAACGTAGGTTCATCTCCCCCGCGCTATCGTCAGCCATGAGCTGTCCCTTGCCCTCCCGGCTTCCGCTGCTATATGCGCGCCGGTTCGTGCGTCCTGCGGGCGTGGCGGAACTGGTAGACGCGCTGGATTTAGGTTCCAGTATCGAAAGATGTGGGGGTTCGAGTCCCTTCGCCCGCACCAGCTTCGCCCATGCGGAGCAGGACAGAACAAGGATTCCTGAGAGGTTGAGTTAAAATGCAGACTGTCGAGACTTTGAACGAGGGCCTGAAGCGCGCCTATACGCTGACGATCCCGGCCAACGAGATCATCGCGCGAGTCGACGCGGAAGTGAAGTCGGTGGCGCCGCAGGTGCGTATGCCCGGCTTTCGCCCCGGCAAGGTCCCCGCCAACCTCATCAAGAAGATGCATGGCCCTGCGCTCGAGCGCCAAGCACTGGATACCGCTGTGCGCGAGGGCGTGCAGTCGCTGATCAGCGAAAAGCAGCTTCGCCCCGCTATGCAGCCGGCGGTTGAGCTCGATGACGATTACACGCCCGGCAAGGACGCCGAGGTGAAGGTGACGCTGGAGGTTCTGCCCGAGGTTCCCGAGCCGCAGATCGATGCAATCAAGCTCGAACGGCTGACGGTCGAGGTGCCGGAGGACAGGATCAACGAACAGCTCAACATGCTGGCATCGCAGCAGAAAAGCTATGATCCCGCCGCTGAAGGGTATGCCGCGCAGATGGGCGATCTGGTCATCATGGATTTCGTCGGCAAGGTCGATGGCGTGGCGTTCGACGGCGGCACGGGTGAAGGCATGTCGGTCGAGCTCGGCTCCGGACGCCTCATCCCCGGCTTCGAGGATCAGCTTGTCGGCGTCAAGGCAGGCGAGGAGCGCACGCTCGACGTTACCTTTCCCGACGACTATAATGTCGAGACCTTGAAGGGCAAGCCGGCCACCTTCGAAGTCAAGGTGACCGAGGTGAAGACCTCTAGGGAAACAGTCGTCGACGAAGAGTTTGCAAAAAATCTCGGTCTCGAGGGGCTCGAGCAGCTTCGCAACCTGATGAAGGGTCAGCTGGAGCAGGAGCTCAACAATCTGACGCGCACCCATATGAAGCGTAAGCTGCTCGACCAGCTCGCCGCCAACCATGACTTCCCGGTTCCGCCCTCGATGGTGGATGCCGAGTTCGAGCAGATCTGGCGGCAGCTCGAGCATGAAGCGAGCCATGAAGAAGATCCGGCCGCGGCGCTCGCGGAAATGGAAAAGGAACGCGACGATTATCGTGCGATCGCGGAGCGGCGGGTTCGGCTCGGCCTTCTCCTGTCCGAGATCGGCCAGAAAAACGGCATCGAGGTCAGCCAGGCCGAAATGAACCGCCTGATCGCGCAGGCGGCGCAGCAATATCAGCCCAAGGACCGCGAGCGGTTCATCCAATATGTCCAGCAGGAGCCCATGGCAGCCGCGCAGCTTCGCGCTCCGCTCTACGAGGACAAGGTCGTCGATTTCCTGTTCGGTAAAGCTGAGATCACCGATCGCAGCGTGAGCCGCGAGGAACTCGAAGCTGCGATCGAAGCGGAAGATGGCGCCCCCGGCCATATTCATGGGCCGGGTTGTGGTCATGACCATCACGACCATGATCATGACCACGCGCATGAGCAGCCCAAGCCCAAGGCCAAGCGCGCATCCGCAAAGAAGGCGGAAGCCGATCCCCAAGCGGAGGCGGCCCCAGCGCCGAAGAAGACGGCCAAAAAGGCTGCCGCGGAAACCACCGACGGTCGTGAGAAGGACGCAGGAGCACAGGCCGCCAAGAAGCGCGCGCCGGCCAAGAAAAAAGCGGAAGCTTGATCTGATCCATGCTCCGGCGCGGCCTGCCTGCCGATCGGGCTGAGGGAACGGCGTTGAAGGAGCTGTCAGCGGAGCCGCGCATCGCGGTTATCCTGCCTTGCTACAACGAGGAAGCCGCGATCGGCAGCACGGTCGCCGGCTTCCGCGCGGTCCTGCCGACGGCCGATATCTACGTCTATGACAATAACAGCCGGGATGGCACGGCGGCTGCGGCACGGGCGGCAGGCGCGATGGTCCGGGTCGAGCGGATGCAGGGCAAAGGCCATGTCGTCCGGCGCATGTTCGCCGATATCAGCGCTGACGTTTACGTCATGGCCGATGGGGACGCCACCTACGATCCCCAGGCAGCGCCCGAAATGGTGCGCATGCTTGTCGAAGAGCGGCTCGATATGGTCGTCGGGGCCAGGCGGGACGAGGTGGAGGCGGCTTACCGGCGCGGTCATCGCCTCGGCAACGCGTTGTTCACTGGCATTTTGGCCAAGCTGTTCGGCCGGTCATTCAGCGACATTTTCTCGGGATATCGGGTGTTTTCTCGCCGGTTCGTGAAAAGCTTTCCCGTGCTGTCGGCCGGCTTCGAAATTGAAACCGAGATCAGCGTCCATGCGCTGGAGCTCAAAATGCCAGTTGCGGAACTCGTGACCACCTACGGTGCGCGGCCGGAAGGCTCGGCCTCCAAGCTCTCCACCTATCGCGACGGCATACGGATCCTGCGCACGATCGTCACCCTCTTCCGTTTCGAGCGGCCTGTGCTGTTTTTCGGCGCGATCGCGCTGGTGCTTGCGCTTTGCTCGATCATCCTGGCGATCCCGCTCGCGGTCACCTATTATCAGACAGGGCTGGTGCCGCGCTTTCCCACTGCGATTCTCGCCACAGGATTGATGATCCTTGCGGCGCTCAACGGCATGTCGGGCCTGATCCTCGATACGGTCGTTCACGGGCGGCGCGAGGTTCGCAGGCTGGCTTATCTTGCGTTGCCGGCGCCGGGATCATGGGAGGATAGTCAGTCTTCCGCTGCGCATGCCGAAGCTCAGCGCTAATCATCGAACTGCTTCGGCCTTAAGATCGAACCGCGCGCTCCATTTGGACGGCTTTAAGCTATGCTCATATCAAAGGCATTTTGCGTATTGATCCAGCTCCCACCGTTCTGAGTGACCATTTCGTAAAGCTTGGCATCCTCGGCATAAAGATCGAGGATCTTCCGTCTTGCATCACGCGTCAATTCAGTCCCCGCGAGGCGGGAGGCGTTTATACGGGGGATAGTCCGGATCCCCAACCAATCCAGCAAATCAGAGCTGAGGCCCGTGCTGTCGAGTGCGTAAAGCCGATCAACAAGGATGTTGCCTCGCGAATCCATGACATACTCGGCTTGAGAATGCACTGGCGATGACAGTGCTAGGCGTCGCGGATCTTCTAGCAGGAAGTCGATAAAAAAGTTTACATCGTTCAACCCCGCGAGCCGCGACCGCTCAAAGCGATCACACAACATGATGTCGGTGCCGCCTGAGGCGATATATCGGTAGGCTGAAAGGAAGCGCTCCACCGGTTCCCGCACAATGGAGAAGGATGGAATTCCGCTAAGCGACGCTCCGAATGTTCTGCGATAAAACTCGGCCGTGTAGTGCGGCAAATTCCGGCCGTACAATATCCTGGAAATCGAGGTTCCAGCGGTTTTGGGTGCGTGTACGAACAAGATAGCCGCCGTCTGGACTGCTCTTAATGTTCTTCGTCCGCGTGTCGCCAGCCAAAGTGCGCGCGAGTAGTCATGGTCCGCCGCCCGCTGGCTGGCCCCGACGACATAGTGGCGGACGGTATCCTTAACCAAGAGCGCCCATTCCGGCAGAAACCCCCAATGAACGGGGTAGGGGGAGTAGGGCTTGTGAGAGCGGGGGATACCCGGATCAAGGATCTTACCCTCAATTCCAAAAGGCGTTGACGAAGGAGAACTGCTGCGATGAAGCAGTTCCTTATGTGACTTAGACAAATTCTCGACCTGGCTTATGTTTGTCAGCGTCCAAGAAGGCGAGCGAACTCTCACGGCGAGTTTGCGAAGCTTCTCCCCAGTCAACCTGCATCACGCAAACTTCGCTTGAGATAGCCAACATCGATCCCCCACATGCCCCTGTTCGACGTCTACTGTATTCGGATAACTGCCGATAACCTGTTGTTACGGTGTGGGCAATCGATAGCTGATGTCCAGCAGTCCACGCGGCGCGGCGACGCTCTTTGGTGTGTCCGCACGGCATCACGCAACAACCTCTTGAATAGCGTAGCTGAAAGGCCGATGTAGCGCCTATCAAACATAGAGGCCTGAGTTCCCCTTATGCACGATCTCATTACCGACGCGCTCGTTCCGATCGTCATCGAGCAATCCAATCGCGGCGAACGCAGCTTCGACATTTATTCGCGGCTGTTGCGCGAGCGGATCATCTTCGTGACCGGTCAGGTGGAGGACCACATGGCCTCGCTGATCACCGCACAGCTCCTGTTCCTCGAATCGGAAAACCCGAAGAAGGACATTTATATGTACATCAACTCGCCGGGCGGGGTGGTGACGGCGGGCATGGCGATCCATGATACGATGCAATATATCCGTCCGCGTGTCGGCACAGTCTGTATTGGCCAGGCCGCGTCGATGGGCAGCTTTCTGCTTGCCTCCGGCGAGCCGGGCATGCGCGTGTCCCTCACCAACGCGCGGATTATGATCCACCAGCCCTCAGGCGGCGCTCAGGGGCAGGCGACGGACATCGAGATTCAGGCGAAGGAAATCCTGCGGATACGCCAGCGCATGAACGAGTTGTATGCGAAATATACGGGCCAGCCGATCGACGTGATCGAAAATGCGATGGAGCGGGACAAATTCCTCTCTGCGGAAGAGGCGAAAACCTTCGGCCTTATCGACGAGGTTTTCGACAAACGGCCGGCACCTGCCGAGGAAGCCGCAGCCGCGTGAACCCTTTGGAAGGGGTAATTGCGGTAAACGGCATTGCAGGCAGCGCCCGGCGGGGTCTAGGATGGCCGGATTCGGTATGCGCCGCGCGTGCGGCCAAAGGATGATGTAATGACGAAGCTGAGCGGCGGCGATTCCAAAAGCACCCTCTACTGTTCCTTTTGCGGCAAGTCGCAGCACGAGGTGAGGAAGCTCATAGCTGGACCGACCGTGTTTATCTGCGATGAGTGCGTTGAGCTTTGCAACGACATCATCCGCGAGGAAACCAAGTCGGCGCTGGTCAGCAAGAAGGACGGTGGGGTTCCGACGCCGCAGGAAATCTGCAATGTCCTCGACGATTATGTGATCGGTCAGAGCAAGGCCAAGCGCGTCCTGTCGGTCGCGGTGCACAATCATTACAAGCGGCTCAATCACGGCGCGAAGGGTGCTGACGTCGAGCTTGCCAAGTCGAACATCCTGCTCGTTGGCCCCACCGGGTGCGGAAAGACGCTGCTGGCGCAGACCCTGGCCCGCATCCTTGATGTGCCGTTCACGATGGCTGATGCCACCACGCTTACCGAGGCGGGCTATGTCGGCGAGGATGTCGAGAACATCATCCTGAAGCTGCTGCAGGCGTCTGACTATAATGTCGAGCGCGCGCAACGCGGCATCGTCTACATCGACGAAATCGACAAGATCAGCCGTAAGGCCGACAATCCCTCGATCACGCGCGATGTCTCGGGCGAAGGTGTGCAGCAGGCGCTGCTCAAGCTGATGGAAGGCACGACCGCCAGCGTTCCGCCGCAAGGGGGCCGTAAGCATCCGCAGCAGGAATTCCTCCAGGTCGATACCACCAACATTCTTTTCATCTGCGGCGGTGCATTTGCCGGGCTGGAACGGATCATTGCGGATCGCCTGCAGGGCAAGTCCATCGGCTTTGGCGCCTATGTCGCTGCCCCCGAGGAGCGCCGCACCGGCGAGGTGCTTCAGCAGTGCGAACCCGAAGATCTGCTGAAGTTCGGCCTCATTCCGGAATTTGTCGGCCGTCTGCCGGTGATTGCGACGCTGATGGATCTGGACGAGGCTGCGCTCGTCACCATCCTCACCGAGCCGAAGAACGCGCTGGTCAAGCAGTATCAGAAGCTGTTCGACATGGAGGGCGTGAAGCTGGGCTTCACTGACGACGCGTTGGTTGCGATCGCGCGCAAGGCCATCGACCGCAAGACCGGCGCGCGCGGTCTGCGTTCGATCCTCGAGGCCATATTGCTGGACACGATGTTCGACCTGCCTTCGATGGATGGCGTGGACGAGATCATGATCGACAAGGATGTCGTCGAGGGCCGCAAGGAACCCATCCGGGTCTTCTCCAAGAAGTTCAAGGAGAAGGCCGGCGACGCTGCCTGACGGGTAGGGAGTAACGGTCCCATGGAGCTGATCAAGCATTTTTCGGTCTGGATCCTGGCCGTGATCAACATCGGCATGGTCGTCTACGCTTTCCGTCCGATCAAGGACTGAGCCCGGAGGCACCCAGTGTGCCGGAAGCTTCATTGATTAGCGCGGCGCGAAGTCCCATATGTTGGCCAAACGGCGCTTTTGTCGCCGTCCTGGAGATCACATGACGTCTTATCCTGTTCTGCCCCTTCGCGACATCGTCGTGTTCCCGCACATGATCGTCCCCTTGTTCGTCGGCCGCGACAAATCAGTCGCGGCGCTGGAGACGGCGATGGCGGCGGATAAGTCGATCTTCCTCGTGGCCCAACTCGATCCGGCAAATGACGATCCCGACCGCGATGCGCTTTATGACATCGGGGTTGTTGCTACCGTGCTTCAACTCTTGAAGTTGCCTGACGGAACGGTTCGGGTTCTTGTCGAAGGGCAAAAGCGGGCGCGCCTGGGCAAGCTCGAGGATGGCGGCGCGCATCTGTCGGCGGAGATCGAGGAGGTCGAGGATCTTGTCGCCGACGACAAGGAAGCGGCTGCGCTGATGCGCTCGGTGATCGAGCAGTTCGAAAATTATGCGCGTCTCAACAAGAAGATGTCTTCCGACACCGCGGTGCAGATTGCGCAGATCGAGGATGCTTCACGGCTTGCCGATGCGGTTGCCTCCAACATCAGCATCAAGGTGGCCGACAAGCAGGCGCTGCTGGTCGAGCTCAACCCGGCACGGCGTCTGGAGATGGCCTTCGCCTTCATGGAGGGCGAGCTTGGCGTGCTGCAGGTCGAGAAGAAGATCCGCAGCCGGGTCAAGCGTCAGATGGAGAAAACCCAGCGCGAATATTATCTCAACGAGCAGTTGAAGGCCATTCAGCGCGAGCTAGGGAACGCCGATTCCGAAGAGGGCAGCGACGAGATCGCCGAATTGACGGCGAAGCTTGCCAAGCTCAAGCTGAGCAAGGAAGCGCGCGCTAAGGCAACTGGCGAACTCAAGAAGCTCAAGACGATGGCTCCGATGTCCGCGGAAGCCACCGTCGTTCGCAACTATCTCGATGTGCTCCTCGGCCTGCCCTGGGGTAAGAAATCGAAGCTCAAGCGCGACATTCCCGAAGCTGAACATGTCCTCGACGAGGACCATTTCGGCCTTGAGAAGGTCAAGGAGCGGATCGTCGAATATCTCGCCGTGCAGGCGCGGACCAACAAGCTGAAAGGCCCGATTCTGTGCCTCGTCGGCCCTCCGGGTGTCGGCAAAACCTCGCTTGGCCGCTCGATTGCGCGTGCAACCGGACGAGAATTTGTCCGTCAGTCATTGGGCGGCGTCCGCGACGAGGCGGAGATCCGCGGACATCGGCGCACCTATATCGGTTCGCTTCCCGGCAAGATCGTGTCCAACCTGAAAAAGGCCGGCACGTCGAACCCGCTTTTCCTGCTCGACGAGATCGACAAGCTTGGCCAGGATTTCCGCGGCGATCCCGCTTCGGCGCTGCTCGAGGTCCTGGATCCCGAACAGAACAGCAAGTTCCAGGATCATTATCTCGAGCTAGACTATGATCTTTCGGACGTGATGTTCGTCACCACGGCCAACTCGCTGAATCTTCCTCAGCCATTGCTGGACCGCATGGAGATCATCCGGCTCGAAGGCTATACCGAGGATGAAAAGGTCGAGATCGCCAAGCGGCATTTGCTGCCCAAGCAGATCGAAGCCCATGGCCTCAAGCAAGGCGAGTTCACGCTGACGGACGCCGGTCTGCGCGATCTTATCCGCTATTACACGCGTGAGGCAGGTGTCCGGACGCTGGAGCGCGAAGTTGCAAAGCTGGCCCGGAAGAGTTTGCGTCGCATACTCGAGAAGAAGGCGACGGCAATTACGATCGATGCCGACAATCTTTCGGAATTCGCTGGCGTGCGGAAGTTCCGCTTCGGCGTGGGCGAGGAGGAGGACCAGATCGGTGCCGTGACCGGGCTTGCCTGGACCGAAGTGGGCGGCGAACTGCTCACGATCGAGGCGGTTACCGTTCCCGGAAAGGGCCAGATCTCCACGACCGGCAAGCTCGGCGACGTGATGAAGGAATCGGTGCAGGCTGCATTCTCCTTCGTCAAATCGCGCGCGCCCGGCTATGGGATCAAGCCGAGCATCTTCGCCCGCAAGGATGTGCATATCCATCTGCCCGAGGGCGCCGTGCCCAAGGACGGGCCGTCGGCAGGCGTCGGCATCGTGCTTTCGATCGTTTCGACGCTCACCGGCATTCCCGTGCGGCGTGATTTCGCGATGACCGGCGAAGTCACCCTGCGCGGCCGGGTATTGCCGATCGGCGGCTTGAAGGAAAAGTTGCTCGCGGCCTTGCGCGGGGGCATCACGACGGTGCTGATCCCGCAGGAAAACGAGAAGGATCTCGCTGAGATCCCGACCAATATCCGCGAGGGGCTCAAGATCATTCCCGTCCGGCATGTTGACGAAGTTCTGGAGTTGGCACTCGTCCGTCCGACCACGCCGATCGACTGGACGGAAGCCGATGAACTTGCCGGCCAGCCAGGTTCCGGGATCGCTACTGTCCCCTCTGAGCTGGGCGAGGCTCCTATCCGGCACTGATCTGCCTGAAAAACTCGGCATATGTGTGAAAATTGACGTAAAATCGCGCCGCCCGACGCTTTCCTTTTGACTCGCGTCAAAAGGCGGTTTTTAGATGGCGCACCGGCGCGAGCCGCGATTCCATACAATTTCACCTTTGCAAGGGGGTTCGAGAGGCATGAACAAACAAGAGCTGATCGGTTCGGTCGCGGATGCGACGGGCCTTGGCAAGGGCGATGCTGGCAAGGCCGTCGAGGCTGTTTTTGACGCTGTCAGCAGCGCCTTGAAGAAGGGTGACGAAGTGCGTCTGGTCGGCTTCGGCACTTTTTCGGTCAGCAAGCGCAAAGCATCCACCGGCCGCAATCCGCGGACGGGCGAGCCAATGAAGATCAAAGCTTCGTCGCAGCCGAAGTTTAAGGCCGGGAAAGCCCTCAAGGACGCAGTCAACTAATCTTTCTGCACGAGGCCAGCGCCCATTGCCGGAGCTGGCCTTGTGCATTAGAGCGACGCCGTCGGTCACGATGGATCGTTCGGCAGAGCGTGGGCGCGTAGCTCAGTGGTAGAGCACTGTGTTCACACCGCAGGGGTCGCAAGTTCAATCCTTGCCGCGCCCACCATACGCTTCGCCATTCTTTTCGCCGCTTCGTGGAGGCGGACATCAGCGCTATCAGCTCAAGTCGCCACATCCTGATTGCCAGCCTTGCTGGCACGGCGGTCGAATTCTACGATTTCTATATCTACGCAACCGCGGCTTCGCTGGTGTTCGGGCCACTTTTCTTTCCGGCGGCATCACCTTCGCTCCAGCTCCTTTCCGCCTATGCGAGCTTTGCGATTGCCTTTTTCGCAAGGCCGGTAGGAGCAATCCTGTTTGGCCATTTTGGCGACCGGGTCGGCCGTAAATCGACATTAGTCGCTTCGCTGTTGCTGATGGGCGGTTCGACGATCGCGATAGCGCTGCTGCCGACCTATGCGATGGCCGGCTGGATAGCGCCGTTTCTGTTGTGCCTGCTCCGCTTCGGCCAGGGTTTCGGTCTCGGCGGGGAATGGGGTGGCGCGGCGCTGCTGGCGGTGGAGAATGCTCCGCCTGGCTGGCGCGGGCGGTTTGGCATGTTTCCCCAGCTCGGCGCTCCTGTAGGCTTCATTGCCGCGAACGGGTTTTTTCTGCTGCTAGGATTGGTGCTTACTCCCGAGCAATTCACCAACTGGGGGTGGCGCGTTCCGTTTGTGGCGAGCGCCGTCTTGGTGGCCCTGGGGCTGTGGATCCGGATGAAACTGTCGGAAACGCCTGCATTCATGGCAGCGCTGGCCGAAGCTCCGCCGCCGGAAGTGCCGTTGGGTGAAGTGATCCGCAATCAGCCCGGCGCATTGTTGGCAGGCACCTTCGGTGTGATCGCCTGCTTTGCGATCTTCTACATTACCACGGCATTCGCGCTTGGTTATGGAACGACCAATCTCGGCATCTCGCGGACGGCGTTTCTGAGCGTTCAACTCTGGGCCATATTATTCATGGCCGCCGGCATCATCGCGGCCGGCTGGCTCTCGGACGTTTATGGGCCGCGCTTTGTTCTGATCGGTGGCTGCATCGCTGGAATAATTGCCGGACTGATGTTGATGCCAATGATGCGCACAGACTCTCTGTCCGCGATCGGCGGCTTCCTTTGTTTCGGCCTTGCGGCAATGGGCTTTGTCTACGGGCCGCTGGGTGCGTGGCTGCCCGCGCTGTTTCCCGCAAGGGTTCGCTATACCGGCAGCTCGCTCGCCTTCAATGTCGGCGGTATCCTAGGCGGTGGACTGACGCCCATACTAGCTCAGGCCTTGGCCGAGAGCGGCGGCTTGATGCTCGTCGGGGCGTATCTTTCATTTGCGTGCACGCTGAGCCTCATAGCTCTTGTCGCAATCCGCCGCTGAACGGCTTCGGGCGCAAAGACTTTTGGGCACGCTAGAGTTGCGCGACTTCGGCTTCGATCATTTCGACATTGCCGCTTTCGAGGGTAACGCGATCGAGGATCTTCGCGGTCTCGTCGCGCACCGCGAGCATCACCCGGTGGAGCTGGCAAACACTCTCGTCGATGCAATTCTTGCATTTTTCATAAGCACGCCTGCTTGCGCAGGGCACCAGCGCGAGTGACCCCCGTGTCAACCGAACGATCATGCCATAGGTGATATCGGCGGGAGGTTTGGAGAGCCAATAACCGCCCTCCTTGCCGCGCAGCGTTTCCACCAGGCCCGCGCGCTTCATTTCGGAAAGAATAACGGTCAGAAATTTGGCAGGGATATTTTGTTTTTCGGAAATCTCGACAAGCTGCACCGGCCCCTGCCCATGACGGTCAGCGAGGTGTTGAAGCGCGCGAATGGCATAGCGGGTGCGTTGGGATAACATCTGGTACGGCCTCTGGTGCCGTTAACCGCAAACCTGGTACAAATGGAACCCTTTTTGCATGTGCTTCAGGAAAAGCCGGCCTATGGCTTGACGCTCGCCGCTGCCGCCTCCTATGTGCGCGCTACCTCTTCAGGGTGCTTGCGGCGACCGTAGCTCAATTGGTTAGAGCGCTGGTTTGTGGTACCAGAGGTTGCGGGTTCAATCCCCGTCGGTCGCCCCATTCTTCAATATTGCTTAAGGTGCACGGAACGCCCCCTTCGTGAGGCTATCGCGTGCCGAAGCCGTATTTGTGGAAGATCGCCGACGCAGTGCTTGAGAGAAGGAAGGCACGAAAACTCGTCGCTTCCGGATTTTGGGAGCTTGCGAGGACCGCGAGCGGATAGGTGACGGGCGGATGGGTGGTCTCCGGGAACAGGCCCGCGACAGCCACATCTTTGCTGGCCTTGGCGTCGGTCTGGTAGACAATGCCGGCGCGTGCCTCGCCGCGGCTTACCAGTTGAAGTGCGGCGCGAACATTTTCCGCGCCCACTATTCTAGGCTCGATATCGCGCCAGATGCCGAGCTTGATAAGCGCGGCCTTGCCATATTTTCCAGCCGGCACCGATTCCGGATCGGCCATGGCCAGCCGTCCGGTGCCCAGCGCCGCGGCAAGCGCAAACCCCGGCCGGATGCTGATCGTCAGTGGCTGGGACGCGGGCGCGATCAGCACAAGACGGTTGGTAAGGAAGGAAGTACGCGTGCCTTTCTTCAGCAGCCCCTTGTTGGCGAGGAAATCCATCCAGGGCTCGTCGGCGGAGATGAAGAGGTCAGCGGGCGCCCCGGCATCGACCTGCCGCGCCAGCGCTGACGAGGACGCGAACGAGAGCACCGGCTTCGGATGGCCCTGCGCCGCGTAGGTATTCGCCGCCTCCGTGAGCGATTCCTGAAGACTCGCGGCAGCGAGCACCAGTGCTCCGCGCGGCGCGGCAGCGGCGGGGGAGAATGCGGCCAAGCCCAGGAGAATCGCTGCTAAGCGTAGGAATTTTCTCATCTAATATATTGTCCCGCAGCTTTCGGAATCCATCGATATATTTCGTGATATATAGCGATCGGTTGGCAGGCAACCCCATCGGCGCGGCACGGCGCTCGGCTTATTTTCACGCCCCTTGCAGGACTCGGCTCACGCTCTTACAAGCCGCTCAAATCTTCCTCTTTTCGCAAGTGCGAGATAACCTTGGTCGATCTTTCGCAATATCTGCCGATCCTGCTGTTTCTCGGCGTGGCGCTGCTGCTTTCCAGCGCATTCGTCGTGCTGCCGATGATCGCCGCCAAGTTCACTGGCACCGATCAGCCAAACCCGCAGAAGCTGGCTGAATATGAGTGCGGATTTCCTGCGTTCGAGGATAGCCGCGCCCAATTCGACGTGCGCTTCTATCTGGTAGCGATCCTCTTCATCATCTTCGATCTCGAGGCGGCGTTCCTCTATCCATGGGCGGTCGCCCTTGGCGGGATCGGTTTTGCCGGCTGGGCTGCGATGATGCTCTTCCTCGTCGAGCTTGGGCTCGGCTTCGTCTATGCATGGAAGAAAGGGGCGTTGGAGTGGGAATAGAACTCGCCCGCACCCCGGTGCCACCGGGTACGCCTCCGGCGCAGGACTTTTTCGACGATCTCGCGTCCAACGTGAACGATAAAGGCTTCCTGGTCACGTCGACCGAGGAGCTGTTCCAGTGGGCGCGCACCGGCTCTTTATGGTGGATGACTTTCGGCCTGGCCTGCTGCGCGGTCGAAATGATCCACGTCAACATGCCGCGCTATGATCTCGAGCGGTTCGGCGTGGCCCCACGCGCATCGCCTCGCCAGTCCGACGTGATGATCGTCGCCGGTACGCTGTGTAATAAGATGGCCCCCGCGCTGCGCCGCGTCTATGACCAGATGTCGGAGCCGAAATACGTCATTTCGATGGGCTCCTGCGCGAACGGCGGCGGCTATTATCATTATAGCTATTCGGTGGTGCGCGGTTGCGACCGGATCGTGCCCGTCGACATTTATGTGCCAGGCTGCCCACCGACCGCCGAAGCGCTTCTCTATGGCGTCATGCAGTTGCAACGGAAAATCCGCCGCATGGGAACGATTGAACGCTGATGCTGGCGCCGGCTCCCCGCTATGCCTCCAATGACGGCGTGATCGACGCCGCGCGCGGCGCGCTTGGCGGCCGGCTGCTCGATGCGGTCGAGCGCGTAGGCGAGGTGGCGCTGTTCGTTGAGCGTTCGCAGATCGTCGAGGCATTGACGATCCTGCGTGATCAGCTTGCCTATCAACAGCTCATGGAAATCGCGGGCGTCGATTGGCCCGCTCGGCCGGAGCGGTTTGAAGTTGTCTATTGCCTTTTGTCGCTGACGAAGAACCATCGCATCCGCGTCCATGTTTCTACCGACGAGGCGACGCCGGTGCCGTCGGTCACCGGCATCTGGCCGGTTGCGGGCTGGCTGGAACGCGAAGTCTATGACATGTACGGCGTGCTGTTCGAGGGCAATCAGGACCTGCGGCGCATTCTCACCGATTATGGGTTTCAGGGGCATCCGCAACGTAAGGATTTCCCGCTCACCGGCTATGCCGAGCTGCGCTATTCGGAAGAACATAAGCGCGTCGTCTATGAGCCGGTGAAGCTGGCGCAGGATTTTCGTACCTTCGATTTCATGAGCCCGTGGGAAGGCGCAGAATATATTCTGCCGGGCGATGAAAAGGCGCATGGCGAGGCGCCCGGTGCGCCGACGCCCACGCCCGCTCCCGGCGGCGGGGAGAAGAAATAATGGCGTCCGCCTACGACACCATCACGCCCGACGAGGCGAAGGGCATCGGCGACATCGCGATCGCCAACTACACGATCAACTTCGGCCCGCAGCATCCCGCCGCCCATGGCGTGCTTCGTCTGGTCATGGAGTTGGACGGGGAGATCGTCGAACGGCTCGATCCGCATGTCGGTCTGCTCCATCGCGGCACCGAGAAGCTGATCGAGTACAAGACCTATCTCCAGGCGCTGCCTTATTTCGATCGGCTCGATTATTGCTCGCCGCTCTGCATGGAGCATAGCTATGTGCTCGCGATCGAAAAGCTGCTCGATCTCGAAGTGCCGATCCGCGCCCAATATCTGCGCGTGCTGTTCGCCGAGCTGACCCGCATCTGCAATCACATGCTCAACCTCGGCAGCCATGTGATGGACGTTGGCGCGATGACGCCGAACCTGTGGTTCTTCGAGCTGCGCGAGGATTGCCTCAATTTCTTCGAGCGCATGTCGGGCGCGCGGATGCATCATGCCTGGCTGCGGCCGGGCGGGGTCCATCAGGACGTTCCGCTCAAGCTGCTGACTGACATCGCCGACTGGCTCGATACGCGTCTGCCGCGACTGTTCGAGGATGCGTTGAGCCTCGTTGCCGACAATCGCATCTTCAAGCAGCGCAATGTCGATATCGCGATCGTCGCCAAGGAAGACGCGATCAAATGGGGCTTCTCCGGCCCGATGATCCGGGGCTCGGGCATCCCGTGGGATCTGCGCAAGTCGCAGCCCTATGATGTCTATGATCGCATGGAATTCGATGTGCCGGTCGGCACGCGCGGCGATTGCTATGATCGCTTCATGGTCCGCTGCGAAGAGGTGCGCCAATCGGCGCGCATCATCAAGCAGTGCCTGCGCGACATGCCCGAAGGGCCGATCGCCAGCGCGGATCGCAAGGTCGTCCCGCCTCAGCGCGGCGAGATGAAGCAATCGATGGAAGCGCTGATCCATCACTTCAAGCTCTACACCGAAGGCTTCCATGTGCCGGAGGGCGAGGTCTACGTCGCGACCGAAAGCCCGAAGGGCGAGTTCGGCGTCTATCTGGTCGCAGATGGTAGTAATAAACCCTATCGCTGCAAGATCCGCCCGACCGCGTTCAGCCATCTTCAGGCGATGGACTTCATGATGAAGGGCCACATGCTCGCCGACACGACCGCCGTGCTGGGTGCGATCGACGTCGTGTTCGGGGAGTGCGACCGGTGAGGGCGGCGCTACTGCTGCTGACGCTGATGGCCTCACCGGCCATGGCCGAAGGCTTCAACCTGACCCAGCTCATTCAATATGATTTCAAACTCAAGGCGGCGGTGGCGTTGCCGGGGCGGGCGGCGGGTTCGGCGACGGAAGTCCTCTATCTGCAGGGCAAGCTGCCGGGCGGCAGCTATGAGGTGATCATGCGCTGCACTGCGCGGCCTGACCCCGAAGAAGGTTCGAGCAATTGCGAGCAGGTTTATTGATGTTCGGGCGTTGCGACACCCCCGTCATCCCGGTGAAAGCCGGGATCCAGACGCGCAGCGATGCGCCCCTGCTGGAACGTTGGAGCTTATGGGTCCCGGCCTTCGCCGGGATGACGGTCGTGGAGGGGCGCTTGCATGGCTGAAGCTACCACCCTGCTTTCCGCTGACGAGCGCATCGCGATCACGCATGAGATGATCGCGCGCTATAACGCGCAGGATGCTGATGCCTATGTCGCCTTGATGACCGACGAGGCATGCGAGGCTGGCTATCGCGGCGCCGTTTTGCGGGAGCGCAAGGAAGGTGTGCGTGCCGGGCTCAAGGCGATGTTCGCGCAGTTTCCCCAGAACCGCGCCGAGATTGCCGCTTCCTTCGCGATGGGTGAAACTGTCGTGCTGCACGAAAAGGTTTCGCGCGCGCCGGACGGCGAGAAGTTCGAGGTGATGGCGATCTATAGTTTCAAGGGCGATCTGGTCGATCGCGTGGAGTTCATTCGCTGATGGCCGACGCTGCCCATCTTCCCGACGAAGCCGAAACCCGCGCGCGCTGGGGCGATTTCGCCTGGACCGAGGCGAACGTCGCGAAGCAGACCGAGATTATCGGCCGCTACCCGCCAGGTCGCCAGCATTCGGCGATCCTGCCGCTGCTCGATCTTGCCCAGCGCCAGGTGGGAGCTGAGACCAACACCCAGGGTTGGTTGCCAATCCCGGTGATCGAATATGTCGCCCGTCAGATCGACATGCCTTATATCCGTGCGCTCGAGGTCGCGACCTTCTACACCATGTTCAATCTCGCGCCGGTGGGCCGCTTCCATGTTCAGGTCTGCGGGACGACGCCCTGCATGCTGCGCGGATCGGACGATGTGTTCCAGGCTTGCAAGGATAAGGGGCTCAAGAAGGGCCACACGACCGCCGATGGGCTGTTCACCCTCAGCGAGGTGGAGTGCATGGGCACCTGCGCCAATGCTCCGATGGTCCAGATCAATGACGATAATTACGAAGATCTGGCCTATGAGAGCACGGTCGCCATCCTCGATGCGCTGGCCAAGGGCGAGACGCCCAAGCCGGGCCCGCAGGTCGATCGCCAGACCAGTGCGCCGATCGGAGGGCCGTCCTCGCTCAAGGAAATGGTGACCGAGAATTACGATTATCGGGGGCAGTGGTGATGATGGATCGCATCATATCTTCCTCTCCCCGGCGGGGAGAGGACCGAGGTGAGGGGGAGCGAGGCGTCAGCCGAGAGTCTCTCCTCTTAACCTGTAACCCCTCGCCCAACCCTCTCCCTCAGGGAGAGGGCTTTGGAGGTCAGTGGTGATGGCGCTCGAGGACAAGGATCGCATCTTCACCAATGTCTACGGCTATCAGCCGTGGAACATCGATGCCGCGATGAAGCGGGGCGATTGGGACAATACCAAGGCGCTGCTCGAAAAGGGCCAGGACGCGATCATCGAGGAGATCAAGTCTTCGAACCTGCGCGGCCGCGGCGGCGCCGGTTTCCCCACCGGCATGAAGTGGAGCTTCATGCCCAAGGAGCCCAAGCCCGGAAAACCGAGCTTCCTGCTCATCAATGCTGATGAATCCGAGCCCGGTTCCTGCAAGGATCGCGAGATCATCCGTCATGATCCGCACAAGCTGATCGAAGGTGCGCTAGTCGCGGGATATGCGATGCGCGCGCGGGCGGCCTATATCTACATTCGCGGCGAGTTCATCCGCGAGGCCGAGACTTTGTTCGCCGCCGTGGCCGAGGCCTATGCCAAGGGTTTTCTCGGCAAGAATGCCTGCGGCTCGGGCTATGATTTCGATGTTTTCGTCCATCGCGGGGCAGGGGCCTATATTTGCGGCGAGGAAACCGCGCAGATCGAAAGCCTGGAGGGCAAGAAGGGCCAGCCGCGTCTCAAGCCGCCTTTTCCGGCGGGCGCGGGTCTCTATGGCTGTCCGACCACAGTCAACAATGTCGAATCGATCGCGGTCGCGCCGACCATTTTGCGGCGGGGGGCAACCTGGTTCACCCAGTTCGGGCGCGACAATAACAAGGGCACCAAGCTCTTCCAGATCAGCGGCCATGTGAACAAGCCCTGCGTGGTCGAGGAAGCGATGAGCATTCCGTTCCGCGAGCTGATCGAGCGGCATGCCGGCGGCATTCGCGGCGGGTGGGACAATCTGCTGGCGGTGATCCCCGGCGGTTCCTCGGTTCCGCTGGTTCCTGCAGCGCAGATCATGGACGCACCAATGGATTTTGACGGGCTGCGCGATCTGAAATCCGGGCTTGGCACGGCGGCGGTGATCGTGATGGACAAGTCCACCGATATCGTCCGGGCCATTTCGCGCCTCAGCTATTTCTACAAGCATGAGAGCTGCGGCCAGTGCACGCCGTGCCGCGAAGGCACGGGCTGGATGTGGCGGGTGATGGAGCGGCTGCGCACGGGCGATGCCGACATTTCCGAAATCGACATGCTTGAGGATGTGACCAGGCAGGTCGAAGGCCATACCATCTGCGCGCTCGGCGACGCCGCCGCCTGGCCGATCCAGGGCCTGATCCGCCACTTCCGGCCCGAGCTGGAACGCCGCATCAACGAACGCAAGGGCGGTATGCTGGAGGCGGCGGAGTGATCCGACACCCCACTCTTTTGCTGGGTTCGCTTACGGCGATCGCTTGGCCATTGGTTTGTTCTGCAAAGGCTCAAACCCAAGACACGGAAGTGCGCCGGATCATGTTCAACTACGCGCAGTGCGTGGTAAAAAATCATCATGATAAAGCTAAAGAAATGATATTATCTGACTCGGATAATAATATCATCGAGCATCAGTACTCGAGTTTAATCGACAGCGAATGCTTGCGCGCAGTTGCCTCTGGCGTGGATATGACGTTTGGGGGGGATCTCTATCGCTATGCGTTGGCGGATGCGTTGGTTAACGCCGATCTCAGAACACGCGAGGACAAGGATTTCTCTGACCGCCTTCCACTAGCTCATCTCGCCGGCCCCTCGAGCAGTGATTTATCGATGGAACTTGCGGCCACGAACAGCAAAAAAAAGCGTGATGAAATACTGAAGCGCTTCGACAAGGCCGTTGCAAATGCATGGTTGTCGCGATTTGGCGAATGTGTAGTCCGTCAAAATCCCGTAGAATCAAAATATTGGATCTTAACTACACCCGATTCTGCCGAGGAAACCAGTCGGATAAATGCTTTGCGTCCGACATTTAATCAATGTTTGAGCAATGGATCTCTTACGTTCAATCGGACCGTTTTACGGGGAACGGTTGCCCTCAATTATTACAGATTAGCATTTGCGACCAAACAGCCGAGCGCGGGGAATGTGCACTAATGCCTAAGCTCACCGTAGACGGCATCGAGGTCGAGGTTCCCGCTGGCGCCACCGTGCTGCAGGCGTGCGAAGCGGCGGGGAAGGAAATTCCGCGCTTCTGCTATCATGAACGGCTGTCGATCGCAGGCAATTGCCGGATGTGCCTGGTCGAGGTGAAGCCGGGGCCGCCCAAGCCGCAAGCCTCGTGCGCACTGCCGGCGGCCGACAAACAGGAAGTCACGACCATGTCGCCGATGGTCAAGAAGGCGCGCGAGGGGGTGATGGAGTTTCTCCTCATCAACCACCCGCTCGATTGCCCGATCTGTGACCAGGGTGGCGAGTGCGACCTGCAGGATCAGTCGATCGCCTATGGCCGCGGCTCCAGCCGCTTCGCGGAAAACAAACGCGCCGTCACCGACAAATATATGGGCCCGATCGTCAAGACGACGATGACACGCTGCATTCAGTGCACCCGCTGCGTGCGCTTTGCCGAAGAAGTCGCCGGCGTGCCGGATATCGGCGCGCTCTATCGCGGCGAGAATATGCAGATCACCTCCTATCTGGAGCATGCGATCCAGTCCGAGCTTTCGGGGAATGTGGTCGATCTCTGCCCGGTCGGTGCGCTGACGTCGAAGCCCTATGCCTTTGAAGCGCGGCCCTGGGAGCTCAGGAAGACGCTCGCGATCGACGTGATGGATGCGGTCGGCACCAATATTCGCCTCGACAGTCGCGGTCGGCAGGTGCTGCGCGCGCTGCCGCGCATCAACGAGGACGTCAACGAGGAATGGGCCAGCGACAAGACCCGCCACTGCGTCGACGGCCTTGTCCGGCGGCGGCTCGATCGGCCCTATGTTCGCAAGAAGGGCAAGCTGATCGAGGCGAGCTGGGCTGAAGCGTTCGACGCCATCAAGAAGGTGAAGGCGGGCGACAACGTCGCTGCGATCGCGGGCGATCTTGTCGATGCCGAGACAATGTATGCGGCCAAGCTCCTGTTGAAATCGATGGGCTCGGAACTGCTGGAGGGCCGCCAGACCGGGCTTGCCTACGACACGTCAAACATTGCCGCGGTCAATTTCAACACGACCATCGCTGGCATAGAGACAGCAGACGCGATCCTGATCGTTGGCAGCAACGTCCGCTGGGAAGCCCCGCTGGTCAACACGCGGATCCGCAAGGCGGTGAAGCGGGGCGCGAAGCTGTTCGCGATTGGTCCGGAGGTCGATCTGACCTACCCGGTCGAATGGCTGGGCAATGATCTCGGATTGCTGGGCAAGTTGCCGGATGCGGTGCGGGATGCATTCGGCAACGCGCAGCGCCCGGCGCTGATCCTTGGCGGCGGCGGCTTGGGTGCGGGGGCGCAGGGCGCAACGCTCGCGCTGGTCGAAACGCTCGGGCTGATCAAGGATGGCTGGAACGGCTATAACGCGCTCCATTTCTCGGCGAGCCGCATGGCTGGTCTGATGTTGGGCTATGCCCAGCCGGGCGGGATCGCGACCGTTGCCGAGAACAAGCCGAAGCTTGTCTTCCTGCTCGGCGCGGACGAGGTCGCACCCGATCGCTTCCCGGAGAGCTTCAAGGTCTTCATCGGCCATCATGGCGACAAGGGCGCCGAACAGGCGGACGTCATTCTGCCCGCCGCCGCCTATAACGAAAAGGCCGGCACCTATGTGAATCTCGAGGGCCGGGTGCAACGGAGCGATCGTGCCACCTTCCCGCCGGGCGATGCGCGCGAGGATTGGGCGATCCTGCGTGCGCTGTCCGATGTGCTCGGCCACAAGCTGCCGTTCGACAGCTTCGAAGAGCTGCGCGTGAAGATGGCGACTGACGTCCCGGCGCTGGGCCACGAAGGCTTGGCGACATTCCCATGGGCGCCGCCCAAGCTTGAGCCCAAAGCGTCGGGTGCAATGGCCGGATATCCCATCAAGGATTTCTATCTGACCAACGCCATTTGTCGTGCGAGCCCGACGATGCAGCGCTGCTCGGCGGAGCTACTCCACGGCCAGGATTTCGCGGAGGCGGCCGAGTGACTGCCTTCTTCCAATATTATCTCGGGCTCCCCTATGGCGGCGCCTGGTTCGTGGCGACCATCGTCGGCACCTTGCTGATCGCCTTGCCGCTGATGCTTGCCGTCGCGATGGCGATCTACGCCGATCGCAAGATCTGGGCGGCGATGGCGCTGCGACGCGGGCCGAACGTGGTGGGCCCGTTCGGTTTGCTGCAGAGCTTCGCCGACGGCCTCAAGGTTTTCCTGCAGGAAACCATCATCCCGTCGGCGGCCAATCGCGGGCTGTTCCTGCTCGCGCCGATCATCACCTTCACAGTCGCGCTGATCGTCTGGGCGGTGGTGCCGTTCGGGCCGGGCATGGTCCTCGCCAATATCAATATCGGCCTGCTTTACGTGCTCGGGGCGTCGTCGATCGGCGTTTACGGCGTGATCATCTCGGGCTGGTCGTCTAACTCCAAATATCCCTTCTATTCCGCGTTGCGCGCGGCCGCGCAGATGGTCTCCTACGAAGTCTCCATCGGCTTCGTGCTGATCTCGGTGGTGTTGTGGGCGGGGACCTTCAACCTGTCGGGGATCATTGAGGCGCAGCGCGGCCATATCCTTGGCTTCGTCAACGCCTTCGGCGTCAACCCGCTGCTGTTTCCGATGGCGGTGGTGTTCTTCATTTCGTCGCTTGCTGAAACCGCGCGCGCACCGTTCGATCTCACCGAGGCGGAAAGCGAACTCGTCGCCGGCTACCAGACCGAATATTCGTCGATGAGCTTCGCGCTATTCTGGTTGGGCGAATATGCCAACGTCATCCTGATGTGCGGCCTCAACGCGATCCTGTTCTGGGGCGGCTGGCTGCCCCCGGTCGATTGGGCGCCGCTCTATTTCATCCCCGGAATCATCTGGTTCTTCCTCAAGATCCTGTTCTTCTTCTTCGTCTTTTCCTGGGTGAAGGCGACAGTGCCGCGCTATCGCTACGATCAGCTCATGCGGCTGGGCTGGAAGATCTTCCTGCCGCTCTCGCTGATCTGGGTATTCCTGGTGTCGGGCTTCCTCATGCTGACGAGGTATGGGGTATGATGGTGCTGGCTTCACTTACTCTTGTGGCCGCTGATCCAGTTGTCGAATTGGCTCAGCGTTACTCGTGTGTGCCAAAGACCAGAAATGCCCGCCGCTTAGGCGTGGTAACATTGGACATAGGTGGATCGTCGGTGAAGTTCGTTCAGCCTTCTCCGTGGGCAACTGAGGTTGAAGCAAAATCGTTGAATCAGAGCCCGCCAACGATGGTAATGGCTTGGCGCAACCAGACGGGTGGCTTGCTTAAGGGGCAGTTGGTCTGGAAGGACGACACGCATATGACGCCGCGCCAATTTAGTTTGTTTGCAGCGCGTCATGAAGATCACGACACGTGGACCTGTCAGAAAGCATCGGGGAAATGAGCGTCGCGCATTACATCAAATCGTTCACGCTCTGGGAATTCGTCAAAGCCCATTGGCTGACGCTGAAATATTTCTTCAAACCCAAGGCGACGATCAACTATCCGTTCGAGAAGAACCCGCTCAGCCCACGTTTCCGTGGCGAGCATGCGCTGCGCCGTTATCCCAATGGCGAGGAGCGCTGCATCGCGTGCAAGCTGTGCGAGGCGGTCTGCCCCGCGCAGGCAATCACGATCGAGGCGCAGCCGCGTGACGACGGCAGCCGCCGCACCACGCGCTACGACATCGACATGACGAAGTGCATCTATTGCGGCTTCTGCCAGGAAGCCTGTCCCGTCGATGCCATTGTCGAAGGCCCCAACTTCGAATTCTCGACCGAAACGCGCGAGGAGCTGATCTACGACAAGGCCAAGCTTCTCGAAAATGGCGACCGCTGGGAACGCGCTATAGCCGCGAACCTTGCCGCCGATGCGCCCTATCGGTAGGGGGCGGGGATGAGCGCAACCGGGGCCACGATCCTCCCCTGCAAGGGGAGGTGGATCGCAAAGCGAGACGGAGGGGTATCGCCCTTCGCTGCGGGAGCGATCGGCAGTCACCGGGGACACCCCTCCACCGCCGTTTCGGCGGTCCCCCTCCCCTTGCAGGGGAGGATCTAAATTGATCGAGCTTCTTGCCTTTTACCTGTTTGCGGCCGTGCTGATCGCCAGCGCGGGGCTGACGATCTTTGCGCGCAATCCGGTGCATAGCGTGCTGTGGTTGATCCTCGCCTTCTTCAATGGCGCCGGACTGATGATGATCGCAGGCGCTGAGTTCATCGCGATGTTGCTGGTGATCGTCTATGTCGGCGCGGTCGCCGTGCTCTTCCTGTTCGTGGTGATGATGCTCGACATCGATTTTGCTGAGCTCAGAAGCGGCTTTGCCAAATATGCGCCGTTCGGGATCCTGCTGATCGCGATCCTGGCCGCCGAGATGATCTTCGCAGTGGGGGCATGGAGCGCAGGCGGGGTCGCCGCCACCCAGCGCATCGCGCCGACGCCGGATGAGGTGCCGAATATCGAGGCGATCGGCATGCTGATCTACACGCGCTATCTCTATATTTTCGAGGGCGCGGGCCTTGTGCTGCTCGTCGCGATGATCGGCGCGATCGTGCTCACCCATCGCGCGCCGCGTGGCGTCCGCAGCCAGAATGTCACACGCCAGATCATGCGCCGTCCCGAAGATGCGGTGCGTAACGTCAACCAGCCGGTCGGGCAGGGGGTGGAGCTGTGATGACTTTCCCACGCCGTCCCCCTGAACTTGTTTCAGGGTCCACCAGGTCGCGGGCCTCGGTGCTTGTAGGGCAGTGGATGCTGAAACAAGTTCAGCATGACGCGGAAGGGGGCCGCATCGCATGATCGGTATCCAGCATTATCTGGTCGTCTCCGCGATCCTGTTCGTGATCGGCGTGTTCGGCATCTTCCTCAACCGCAAGAACGTCATCATCATCCTGATGGCGATCGAGCTGATCCTGCTCAGCGTGAACCTCAACTTTGTCGCATTCTCGGCCTTCCTGCACGATCTTGTGGGCCAAGTTTTCGCGATGTTCGTGCTGACGGTCGCGGCGGGCGAAGCGGCGATCGGGCTCGCGATCCTGGTGATCTATTTCCGCGGCCGCGGCTCGATCGCGGTCGACGACATCAACCGGATGAAGGGGTAAAATCCGGTGGCGATAAAATTCATCGTTTTCCTGCCGCTGCTGGCTGCGATCATTGCCGGGTTCGGCAACCGTATGATCGGTAATTTCGCGGCCAAGCTCGTCACCACCGGCGCGCTGTTCATCTCGTGCGCGCTGAGCTGGCCGATCTTCTTCGCATGTTTGCGAGGCGGACTGGAGCCCGGCGTGGTGCCAGTCCTCAGCTTCATCCATTCGGGTGATCTGCACGTCGATTGGGCGCTCCGCGTGGACACGCTGACGGCGGTGATGCTTGTGGTCGTCACGAGCGTCTCTTCGCTCGTTCACCTCTATAGCTGGGGCTATATGGCGGAGGACGATAGCCAGCCGCGCTTCTTCGCCTATCTCTCGCTGTTCACCTTGGCGATGCTGATGCTCGTGACGGCGGATAGCCTGGTCCAGATGTTTTTCGGCTGGGAGGGCGTCGGGCTCGCCTCCTATCTCCTGATCGGCTTCTGGTATCAGAAGCCCAGCGCCAATGCTGCTGCGATCAAGGCCTTCGTCGTCAATCGCGTCGGCGATTTCGGTTTTTCGCTCGGCATCTTCGGCACCTTCCTGGTGTTTGGTACCGTGTCGATCCCTGCGATCCTGGCGGCCGCGCCGGGCATGGCGGGATCGACGATCGGCTTCCTCGGCATGCGCGTCGACACGATGACGCTGCTCTGTCTGCTGTTGTTCGTAGGCGCCTGCGGCAAGTCGGCCCAGCTCGGCCTGCACACCTGGTTGCCGGATGCGATGGAAGGTCCGACGCCGGTTTCCGCCCTCATTCACGCCGCGACGATGGTCACCGCCGGCGTCTTCATGGTGTGCCGCCTGTCGCCGATGTTCGAGACGAGCGCGACCGCCATGCACGTCGTGACCTATGTCGGCGCGGCGACCGCCTTCTTCGCAGCGACCGTGGGTACGACGCAGACCGATATCAAGCGCGTGATCGCTTATTCGACCTGTTCGCAGCTCGGCTATATGTTCTTTGCGGCAGGCGTCGGCGCCTATGGCGCGGCGATGTTCCACCTGTTCACCCACGCGTTCTTCAAGGCGCTGCTGTTCCTGGGCGCGGGCTCGGTGATCCACGCAATGCACCATGAGCAGGACATGCGCTATTATGGCGGCTTGCGGAAACATATTCCGATCACCTTCTGGGTGATGACCGCCGGCACGCTGGCGATCACGGGCGTCGGCATCGCGGGCGTGTTCGGCTTTGCAGGCTTCTATTCCAAGGACGCCATCATCGAGGCTGCTTTCGCCAATGGCGGCGATGCCGGCCAGATCGCCTTTGCGGTCGGCGTATTCGCGGCGCTGCTGACGAGCTTCTACAGTTGGCGGCTGGTATTCCTCACCTTTTTCGGCGCGCCGCGCTGGGCGGGCAGCGAGCATATCCAGCACGCCGTCCATGATCAGCACGGGCATCCGGATCATGCAGAAGTTTCGGAAGAGGGAGCCGGATCCGATCCGCACGATGCGCATGCGCACGGCCACGCGCCTTCTGTCGGCACGGCAGGCTATCATCCGCACGAAAGCCCGCTGGTGATGCTGATCCCGCTGCTGGCGCTGAGCATCGGCGCCGTCTTCGCCGGCTACATCTTCCACGATTATTTCATCGGCGCCGAGACGGGCGGCGAATTCTGGAAGGGCAGCGTCGCGTTCAACGAGCATCTGATGCACGCAATGCACGGCGTGCCGCTCTGGGTCAGATATTCGGCCACGGTCGCGATGCTGACGGGCCTGCTCATCGCCTGGTGGGCCTATATTAAGGACACAACCATTCCGGCCCGCTTCACCGCGCAGTTCAGCCACCTCTATGATTTCCTGCTCCACAAATGGTATTTCGATGAGCTGTACGACCTGATCTTCGTGAAGCCCGCCTTCGCGATCGGCCGCTTCCTCTGGAAGAGGGGCGACGAAGGCACGATCGATCGCTTCGGCCCGGATGGCGTGGCGGCCGTGGTCGCCGGTACTGGCGTGGCGGCGCGCAAGCTTCAGTCAGGCTATCTCTATACCTATGCGCTGGTGATGCTGCTTGGCCTTGCCGCGGCAGCGAGCTGGGCGATGGTGCGGTAAAGAACATGAATCAGCTCGGCTTTCCCGTCCTCACCCTCCTGATCGCCCTGCCGTTGCTGGCGGGCGTGTTTTGCCTGTTCACCAGCGCTGCGACCGCGCGCTGGCTGGCGCTTGGCGCGACGGTCGCGGATTTCCTGCTCGGGATCCTGCTTTGGACCCGCTACGACGTTGGCGGCGCGCAGTGGCAGTTCGTCGAAAGCGTTCCGCTCTTCGGTCGTTTCGCATGGGCGCTCGGCATCGATGGCATCGCGCTAATGCTGATCGAGCTCTCGGTCTTCCTGATGCCGATCTGCATCCTGGCGAGCTGGGATTCGATCGAGAAGCGTGTGCCCGAATATATGGCCGCGTTCCTGCTGATGGAATCGCTGATGATCGGGGTGTTCGCGGCGCAGGATCTGTTCCTGTTCTACCTCTTCTTCGAGGCGGGCCTGATCCCGATGTACCTGATCATCGGCATCTGGGGCGGCGCGAACCGGATCTACGCGAGCTACAAATTCTTCCTCTACACTTTGCTCGGCTCGGTTCTGATGCTGATCGCGATGCTGTGGATGGCGCGCCAGGCCGGCACCACCGACATCCCGACGCTAATGGCCTATGATTTCCCGGTTCAGGCGCAGACTTGGCTGTTCCTCGCCTTCTTTGCGAGCTTCGCGGTAAAGATGCCGATGTGGCCTGTGCATACCTGGCTGCCGGACGCGCATGTGCAGGCGCCCACGGCGGGCTCGGTCATCCTCGCTGGCGTGCTGCTCAAGATGGGCGGCTATGGTTTCATCCGCTTCTCGCTGCCGATGTTCCCCGAGGCGTCGTCAACGCTCGTCTGGTTCGTCTTTGCCCTCTCAATGGTGGCGGTGGTCTATACCTCGCTGGTCGCGCTGGTGCAGAACGACATGAAGAAGCTGATCGCCTACAGTTCGGTGGCGCATATGGCGTTCGTGACGATCGGTCTGTTTGCGTTCAACCGGCAGGGGATCGAAGGCGGGTTGATGGTCATGCTGGCGCACGGTCTGGTTTCGGGCGCACTCTTCCTCTGCGTGGGCGTGGTCTATGATCGCATGCACACCCGCGAGATTGATCGCTATGGCGGGCTTTCGAACAACATGCCCAAATATGCGCTGCTGTTCATGTTCTTCACCATGGCGTCGGTCGGCCTTCCCGGCACAGCGAATTTTGTCGGAGAGTTCCTGTCGCTGGTGGGTGCCTATGGCGCGAACAGCTGGGTTGCGGCGGTTGCAACCACGGGCATCATTCTGGGCGCTGCCTATATGCTCTATCTTTACCGTCGCATTGCCTTTGGAGAAGCGCGCACGACCGAAGCCGCAAAGATGTTCGATCTCAATCCGCGCGAGATCCTGTGCCTTGTCCCCATCGCGCTCGCGACCTTGTGGATGGGCATCTATCCCGAGAGCTTCCTCGCGCCGATGCGGGCGGATGTCGGCACGCTGCTGGCCCGCATCGAACGCGCCCGGCCGGCCAGCGACGCGCAACTCGCAATGGGCAAGGCGCCTGCATTGCCCTCTGCTGCGGCGCATGGGGAGGCGCATTGATGATGAGCGGCTCACTTCTGCTGACGCTTCCCGAAGTCATTCTCTCCGCCGGCGCGCTCTTGCTGTTGATGATCGCGGCTTTTGCCGGCGATCGGGCAACCCAGCTCATCAGCGCGCTGGCCGTGCTCTTGCTCGCGGCGGCAGGCTTCTCATTATTAGGCCCGGCGGGCAGCGGTGGATCGGCCTTCGGCGGCCTCTATGTGGCGGACAGCTTCGCCGCGTTCGCCAAGCTGCTAATCTATGGCGCGGCGATCGTCTCGATCATCCTGGCGCACGGCTATTTTGCACGGGCCGGTGCACTCAGAGCCGAATATCCGATCCTGCTCCTGCTCTCGGCGGTTGGCATGGGCATGATGGTCTCGGCGACTGATCTTTTAACGCTTTATGTCGGCCTCGAACTGCAGAGCCTTTCGGCTTATGTGCTGGCCAGCTTCATGCGGCGCGATCTGCGTTCGGCGGAGGCGGGGCTTAAATATTTCGTGCTGGGCGCGCTTGCCAGCGGCATATTGCTCTATGGCATTTCGTTGCTTTACGGCTTTACCGGCACCACGCTCTTTTCGGGCGTCGCCGGCGCGGCCAGCGACGGGCTCTCGACCGGCGAGCTGTTCGGCGTGGTTTTCGTTCTGGCGGGCATCGCGTTCAAGATCTCGGCGGTGCCGTTTCACATGTGGACGCCCGATGTCTACGAAGGCGCTCCGACGCCCGTCACGGCTTTCTTCGCCTCGGCGCCAAAAGTGGCGGCTATGGGGCTGCTGGTGCGCGTTGCCATCGGCGCCATGGGCCCGGCGGAAACGAGCTGGCAGCAGATCGTGATTTTCTCTGCGCTCGCCTCAACCATATTGGGGGGCGTCGCGGCGATCGGGCAGAGCAACATCAAGCGGCTGCTCGCCTACAGCTCGATCAACAATGTCGGCTTCGCGCTGTTCGGCCTTGCGGCGGGGAGCGCCGATGGCGTGGCAGCGACGATGACCTATATGGCGGTCTATATCGTGATGACGCTCGGCAGCTTCCTCTGCGTGCTCCAGATGCGGGACGCAGCGGGCAATCAGGTGGAGACGATTGCAAGCCTTTCGGGCCTTTCCCGCACGCGGCCCGGATTGGCGGCTGCCTTCGCCATCTTCATGTTCAGCCTCGCGGGTATTCCGCCGCTCTTTGGTTTCTGGCCGAAGTTTTTGGTGTTCGATGCGCTCGTTGCGGTGGGCCTGTGGCCGCTGGCGATGATCGGCATCGCCACTTCCGTGATCGGAGCCTATTATTATCTCAAGATCGTCAAGACGATGTATTTCGACGAGCCCGAAGCCGCTTACGCCCCAATGGAGAGCAAGGTCGAAGGGGGCCTGATCGCGCTGTCTGCGCTCGCGGTTTCGCCGCTGGGCTATCTCGCCATTCCGTTTCTCGCGGCGACTAGCATGGCTGCGGCGAAGGCGTTGTTCTGATTGATTGCCATATCATGCTGAAACAGATTCAGCATGCTGCGAGGTTGCACAATTCTGCCTGAGTTCATCACTGTCGCGCAGACCGGCTCCACCAATAACGACATGCTGGAGTTGGCACGCGCCGGAGCGTCCGAGGGCGTTTGGCTTCGCGCGGAAAGCCAGACCGGCGGCAAGGGCCGCAGCGGACGCACGTGGATATCTCCGCCGGGCAATCTGTATGCCAGCACGCTGGTCCGTCTCCAATCCGCCGATCCGCCTGCGCCAAGCCTCGCGCTGGTTGCGGCGGTTGCGCTGCACGAAGTGGTTTCGGCCTATGCGCCTGAAGCGAGGCTGATGTTGAAATGGCCCAATGACCTGCTGAGCGACGGCGCCAAGCTCGCGGGCATCTTATTAGAGCGCGAACGGGACGCGGTCGTCGTCGGCATCGGTCTTAATCTTGCGCATCACCCCGCAGCGGGGGACCGGCCGGCTACGAGCTTAGCTGCCCTTGGTGCGGCAAGCCCGGACGCTCAGGAGGTGCTAACGGACCTTGCGGATTGCTTCAAACGCTGGCTGCAACGCTGGCGCAGCGAAGGACTGGGCGTGATCCGCGCACGCTGGCTCGAGAGGGCTCATCCGATAGGGGCGGCACTTTCGGTCAGGTCCGGAGAGACGATGGTCGAAGGCCTGTTCGATGGCCTCGACGAAATGGGAGCGCTTTGCCTTCGCCATGCCGATGGCGCGGTCGAGGTCATTCCGGCCGGTGACGTTTTCCTGTTATAGAGGCTGCCATGTTGCTCGCGATCGATGCCGGAAACACGAACGTCGTCTTCGCTCTCGTCAAGGATGGCGAGATCCGCGCACGCTGGCGAATCGCCACGGATCCAAGGCGCACGGCCGATGAATATGCCGTATGGCTGCGCCAGCTGCTCGAACTCGAAGGCTATGGCATGGATGATGTCAACCACGTCATCATCTCCACGGTCGTGCCCCGCGCGCTTCACAATCTGGAGGTGCTCGCCAGCAAATATTTCAACTCGGAGGCGGTAGTCGCCGGTCGCGGTGCGGCGAGCTGGGGAATCACGCTCGACGTGGAAGAGCCGGGCTCGGTAGGCGCGGATCGCGTCCTCAATGCGATCGCGGCGCATGCTCTGCACGACGGCGATTTGATAGTCATTGACTTCGGCACGGCCACGACCTTTGACGTGATCGATTATACCGGCGCCTACAAGGGCGGCATCATCACTCCGGGGATCAACCTTTCGCTGGACGCTTTGGTTAGCGCAGCGGCAATGCTGCCTCGAATTGCGATCGAAGCGCCGCAAAGCCGCCACGTCATCGGGCGCACGACCGAGGATCAGATGCTGATCGGCGTCTTCTGGGGCTATGTTGCCATGATCGAGGGCCTGGTGCAGCGGATCAAGGCGGAGATCGGGAGACCGGTCAAGGTTGTCGCGACCGGCGGGCTGGCCGTCTTGTTCAACGATCATACCCCGCTGTTCGATGCGATCGACGGCGATCTCACCGTTCACGGACTGTGGCTGCTCCACACCCGGACCAAGGCATGAACATAACCGAGCTGTCGTTCGCTTCGGCAAAAGAGCAGTCCATGTTAGCGCGGGACCGCAAGGCGTCCCCACATGATGCGGCGGCAGCCCCACGATATCGCTCGAGCCGAACGGAGTTCAGAGACGTAAGATGACGCCGGGTAACGAATTGATTTTCCTGGCCCTCGGCGGGTCGGGCGAAATCGGCATGAACGTCAATCTCTACGGCACCCAGGGAAAATGGGTGATGGTCGATCTCGGCCTGACCTTCGGGGGTACCGATTATCCCGGCATCGATCTCGTGCTTCCCGACTTGTCCTTCATAGAAGAACGTCGCGACGATCTTCTCGGTATCGTGCTGACCCATGGTCATGAGGATCATATCGGCGCGATCCCCTATCTTGCCGCCGATCTTGGCGTTCCGCTCTACGCTACGCCGTTCACCGCCGCGCTGATTCGTGGCAAGCTTGAAGATGAAGGCATCGCCAAAAGCATCAAGCTCAACGTGGTGGATAATGAAGGCCGGTTCGCGCTCGGCCCCTTCGCCTTCCAATATGTGCCGCTCGCCCATTCGATTCCCGAAGGGAATGCGCTGCTGATCGAAACGCCCTATGGCCGTATATTCCATACGGGCGATTGGAAGCTGGACGAGGAGCCTCTGCTTGGCGTTCCGAGCACGCCTAAGGAATTGACCGCGATCGGCGATGCCGGCGTGCTGGCGCTGGTTTGCGATTCGACCAACGTGTTCAACAACGAATATTCGGGATCGGAAGCCGGCGTCCGTGATGGACTCGATCAGGTCGTCAAGGAAGCGGAGGGGAGGGTGGTCGTCACCACCTTCGCGTCGAACGCGGCGAGGCTTCAGACCTTGGGACGCGTGGCTCAGGATTGCGGACGGAAGCTGTGTGTCGCGGGGCGTTCGATCGAGCGTATCGTCAAGGCAGCGAAAAGCGTCGGGTATCTGAGCGATTTCCCGGAAACGATCGATTTTGAGACTGCTATGCGGCTCCCGCGCAGCCAGGTGATGATCCTCGCCACGGGGGGGCAGGGCGAAAATCGCGCGGCCCTCTCGCGCATTGCCTTCGATACGCACCCGATCAAGCTGGTTGAGGGGGATATGGTGCTGTTCTCGTCCCGCCAGATTCCAGGGAATGAGGTGGCGATCGGCCGGATCCAGAATGCGCTGGCGAGCAAGGGCGTGCTGATGGTGACTGATCGGCAGGCAGATATCCATGTCTCCGGCCATCCCGGACGACCCGAGCTCGCCGAAATGTACCGGTGGATCAGGCCGCAGATACTTCTGCCGGTTCATGGCGAGATGCGTCATATGGCGGAACAGGCGCGGTTCGGCCTGAGCCATCAGATCCCGCGCGCGATCGTCCAGGGCAACGGCACGGCAGTTCGCCTCGCGCCCGACGGCCCGGACGTGGTCGGTCACGAGGCCACCGGGCGGTTGGTGCTTGACGGCGACGTCATTCTTCCGGCCGACGGGGCGACGATGAACGAGCGGCGGCGGATCGCCCATCACGGCTTCATCGCAGTTACCGTCGCCTTCAATATCCATGGCGAATTGCAGGGCACGCCGGCGATCCAGATCCAGGGCGTACCCGTCGAGGAGGACCGCGAAGATTTCCTGGCCGATGCGCGCGATGCCGCCCTTGAAGCGGCAACGTCTCAGCGCGATCCCAATCAGAGGAATGAAGCGATCCGATTGGCGGTAAGGCGGGCGGCGCTGAAGTGGACAGGCAAAAAGCCGATCGTCAATGTTGCGACCATAGGAGTCTAGGCGATGCGCTGGACCTCAATGTCCGCCATTTATTTTCTGTTTTGGAGCTTCAGCTTCTTCCTTGTGCTGCCGTTCAGATTGCGCTCGAGCAATGCGGACGATCCCTATGTTGCCGGGCAGGCAGAAAGCGCGCCGCCGCATTTCAGTTTCGGCCGCACAATTGGCTGGGCCGCCCTGCTAGCTGCGGTGCTGTTCGGGCTTTTCTACGCCAATTATGTGAACAGGTGGATCCTGCCAGACATGATCGACCTGTTCACTCCGCCGCCCGGAAACAGCTCAGGCTAGTTTGAAGCCCTCTTTGTTCATCGCGACGGTCAGCTGATGGTTCTCCTCCTCGCTCAGGCTCGCCTGAAGCGCAGGAAAGATCGTATCCTCTTCTTCGCGGACATGCTTTTCCAGCGCTGAACGGAACTCGCGCAGCTTTTGTAGCCATGCGGGGCTGCTCTTCGGCAATATCGTCAGTTCATAGAGGAACTGCTTCACATAGCCGTGGTCATGGTTGAGGTGATCGGCTTCCTCACGCTCGTCATGATCGCGTAGCGCCGGGTAGATCGCATTTTCCTCCTGGAAGGCGTGCTTCGAAAGCGCGTGTTTGAGTTGCATTAGCAGCATCGCCCGCTTGGTGGTTTGCGCATCCTTGGTGGCTTCGAGTTTGTCGAAGATGCCGAGCGCCATCTTATGTTCGGTCTTGAGCGCTTCGAACCAGTCGCCGGAAAGTGCGGAAACGCCCTGAACCACCGCCTTCCTGCCCACGCTCGCGACCAGGCCCGCCAGCACGCCCGCGGCGGCAATGCCAAGCATCGCGCCCTGGCTCAGGCCGCCCGAGCGATTTCCGTTATTGCTGTCGGCGCTGCTGCCGCTAGTGCGCGAGCGATTCCCTCTGCTGGTGCTGCTGCGCTTGGTGCGTGAGGTTTCAGATGCGGTGGTGGCCATGGTGAAGACTCCTCGTCTCGTGCTTGGCCATCAAACCCCTGGTGAATGGGGGAGTTCCGCCGATTGCGACAAAGCTTCGCGCAGCTCGGCAAGCCAAGCGTCCGGCACCGCGTCCGAAGGCATGCGCCAGTCGCCGCGCGGCGAAAGGCTGCCGCCCGGCGACACTTTGGGGCCGTTGGGAATGGCTGAGCGCTTATATTGGCTGGAGAAGAATCGGCCGAGAAAGGCCTCCAGCCATTTGACGATCGTCGCCATGTCGTATGCCGTTTTACGGCCTTCAGGAAAGCGCGCAGGCCATTCGCCCTGAGTGACGTCGTGCCAGGCGTGCCACGCCAGCCACGCGATCTTCGACGGCGGCAGCCCCCTTCGGAGCATGTGGAACAGGAAGAAGTCATGCAGCGCATATGGGCCGATCTGTCCCTCGGTGCTCTGCACGGCTCCCGCCGCGTCGGCGGGGATGAGCTCCGGAGAAATTTCGCGCTCGACGATCTCGGCCAGGATCGCGCTCGTCTTCTTGTCGAACTGGCCGCTGTCGATGGTCCAGCGGATCAGATATTGGATCAACGTTTTCGGCACGCCGCTGTTGACGGCATAATGGCTCATCTGATCGCCAACGCCATAGGTGCACCAACCCAGCGCCAGCTCCGATAAATCGCCTGTGCCGATTACGAAGCCGCCATGCTGGTTGGCGAGGCGGAAAAGATAATCCGTGCGCAGGCCCGCCTGCACATTCTCGAACGTGATGTCGTAGACCGGCTCTCCCTTGGCGAATGGGTGGCCCATATCGGCGAGCATCTGCTGCGCTGCAGGCCGGATATCGATCTCTGCTGCTTGAATCCCCATCGCGTGCATCAGGGCCCAGGCATCGGATTTGGTCGCATCGCTCGTGGCGAAGCCGGGCATGGTATAGCCGAGGATCGTGGACCGCGGCAGGCCGAGCAGATCGCACGTTTTCGCCGCGACGATGAGCGCATGGGTTGAATCGAGGCCACCGGAAATGCCGATGATGAGGTGCTTGCCTCTGGTTGCCTGAAAGCGGCGGGCAAGGCCATCGACCTGAATGTTGAAAGCCTCGTAACAATCCTGCGCCAGCCGCTCGGGGCGGTTGGGGACATAAGGAAAGCGGCGCTGGCGGCGCTTGAGCCCTACGTCGCCGGTCTGAAGCGGGTGATCGAAGACGATGCGACGAAAATGGCGTTCCGGATGATCTGCGGCGGTTGCGGCATCGTTGAAGTTGCCGACCCGCATGCGTTCGAGCCGGAGCCGCTGCACGTCAACGTCGGCTATCACCTGCTGGGGATCGCGGCAAAAGCGGGTGGAAGCGGCAAGCTCTTCACCCATCTCGTTGATGACGCTCTGGCCATCCCATGCCATGTCGGTCGTGCTCTCGCCGGCGCCCGCGGCCGAATAGACATAGGCGGCAGCACAACGCATCGCCTGCGAGGCGCAAAGTGTCGCCCGATCGTCAGCCTTCGCGATGATGATATTGGAGGCCGAGAGGTTGCAAAGGATCAGCGCGCCGGCCAGGGCACCCTTGCTTGAAGGGGGCGTAGGTGCCCAGAAATCTTCGCAGATTTCGACGTGGAAGATGAAATCCGGCAGCGTCGCGGCGGCGAAGATCTGGTCCGGCCCGAACGGGACGGTTTGTCCCGCTAGCAACATATCAAGATCAGAGAGCCCGGCTCCGGACGCGAACCAGCGCTTCTCATAATATTCGCGATAGTTGGGCAGGAAGCTCTTCGGCACAACGCCCAGGATCTTTCCGCGCGCAATGACCACGGCGCAGTTGTAGAGCCTGCCATTGCGGCGGATCGGCGCGCCAACCAGCAGCACCGGGCGAAGGCTTTCACTGGCTTCCAAGACGCGGAGCAGCCCAGTTTCCACCGCCGCCAGCAACGCGTCCTGGGTGAGCAGATCGTCGATCGCATAGGCCGAGAGGCAGAGTTCAGGAAGCACGAGCAGGTCTGCTTGCTCCGCATCGGCTGCACGTGCGCGTTCAATGATCGCCTCAGCATTGGCCGCTGGATCAGCGATCGTCACCCGCGGCGTCGCGGCGGCGACGCGAACCAATCCGTGCCGGTGGAGCGAAGAAAATGGCAGGATATCAGTCAATCCATTTGCTCCCATCAAACGGTTGCGTTGTCTCTGATTTGGCGCCGTTTGTCACCTCCGCAGCGTGCCAAGTTCGGCAAGTCCATAATCAGCCGGATGCCGGTACGCGCGATTTAACCCGTGAGACACGCCGCTGGCGTCAAAGCGAATAGCTGGGCCGGATCACGCCATCGTCCGTCGGCCGGGTTGGGGTGTCCGCGTCGCCCAAGGCGATGACGTCGTCGGCAAGCCGCGCGATCTCGCGCTGCTCGTGGCTGACATAGACTATGGGAATGCGCAGCTCGTCGCGGATGCGCTCGATCACGGTCATGATCTCGCTGCGGCGGGGCGCATCGAGCGAGGAGAGCGGCTCGTCCATCAGAAGGAGCCGGGGCCCCGCCAGCAGGGCACGGCCAATTGCGACGCGCTGGGCTTCGCCGCCTGAAAGCGTATCGGGCCAGCGGTCAAGCAAATGGACGATACCGAGAAAGCGCGTGACCTCATCGAGGCCGATCCAGCGATTGGCCGGCTCCGCAAGCCGATGGCCGTAAAGCAGGTTCGCGCGAACCCGCTTGTGGGGAAATAGGCGGTCGTCCTGAAAGATATAGCCGACGCGCCGGCGCTCGGGCGGCAAATCGATCTTGCGATCGCTGTCGAACAGTGTCTCGCCCGCGATCGCGATGCGGCCGCGCTCGGGACGAAGCAGGCCGGCAACCATGTTGAGAATGCTGGTCTTGCCCGCACCGGAGGGGCCGAACAGCGCCAGTAGGCGTGCGTCGGATACATGATCGATCGTCACGACGCGGCCGCCGAGGCGCTTTTCCGCGCGGAGTTCAAAGGACATGAAAGCTCCCGGCGGCGCGGCGGCGGCGGACGATCAGCTCCGAGGCGATCAAAGCGATGAAGGACAGGAGGATCGAGACGAGCGCAAGCCGGGCGACGATGGTTTCCTGCCCAGGCACCTGCAAGGCGGCGTAGATCGCCAGCGGAATGGTGCGGGTTTCTCCAGGGATGTTGGAGACGAAGCTGATCGTGGCGCCGAACTCGCCGAGTGAGCGCGCGAATCCCAGCACTGCACCCGCAACGACGCCGGGCAGCGACAGCGGCAGCGCAATCGTAAGAAAAGCATACCAGCGGCTGGCTCCAAGGGTGCGGGCGGCCTGCTCCAGCCGGATGTCCACCGCCTCAATCGAGAGGCGCATCGCCCTCACCATCAAGGGAAGCGCCATCACGGCCGCCGCGAGCGCTGCACCGGTCCAACGAAACATCAGGGTCAGCCCGAAGTTTTCTTCAAGGAAGCGTCCGGCGGGGCCGGTCCGGCCAAAGACGATCAGCAGCAGCCAACCAGTGACGACCGGCGGAATCACGAGTGGCAGATGCACCAGCGCATCGAGCAACAGTTTGCCAGGAAAACGGACGCGGGCGAGTAGCCACGCGACCGCGAAGGCGAAGGGCAGGGTTCCGCCGACGGCGATAAGACTGACCTTGAGCGACAATAGGATGACCTGCCATTCGTCCGGGCTGAGGCTGGTCATGCCGGGCCGGCCATGACGGTGCGGGCAACGGCTTTTTCCCACCCGACGCGGAGCCGATCACGCTCCTTGGAAGACATTTTGGGGCGAAAATGATCGTTCGCCGTCTGCTGCCCCGCGAGCACGTCTTTGCTCCACAGCCCAATTGCCATGCCCGCGAGAACCGCCGCGCCGCGTGCGGTGACCTCGAGCGTTGCTGGGCGGACGATTTCCATATCGAGCAGATCGGCCAGGAACTGACAGAGCCAATTATTCGCGGCCATGCCGCCGTCGACGCACAGGCTGTCGGGGCGCACGCCTGTCGCCGCCATGGCGTCTATGAGATCCGCCGTCTGATATGCGACGGCTTCAAGTGCTGCGCGGGCAAGATGCGCCCGACCGCTGTCCAGCGTCAGCCCGGTGATCAGAGCCCGCGCATCGGGCATCCAATGCGGTGCCCCCAAGCCTACAAAGGCAGGCACGAAATAGACGCCGCCATTGTCGGGCAGCTTTACCGCAAGTGCCTCGGTCTCGGACGCAACCGCGATAAGGCCAAGCTTGTCGCGAAGCCATTTCACCGCCGCACCTGCTATGAAAATCGCACCTTCGACAGCATAGCTGGGCTCGTCATGAAGCCGATAGGCGGTGGTGGCCAGCAGCCCCCGTGCAGGATTAGGCGCCACGTCGCCTGTGTTGAGCAGGATAAAACATCCCGTTCCATAAGTTGCCTTGGCGGATCCTTTGCTGAAACAGCCATGGCCGACAAGTGCGGCCTGCTGGTCGCCTGCAAGGCCGGCGATCGGGACGGCTGCCCCGAACAGGTCGGGCGAGGTCTCGCCGAAGATATTGCTGCTGTCGTGCACGCTCGGCAGCAGGCGAGCAGGAATATGGAACAGGTTCAACAGCTCAGCGCTCCAGTCCTGCTTGTGAATGTCAAACAGGAGCGTGCGGCTGGCATTGGTGGCATCAGTCGCATGGACCGCGCCTTCGGTGAGGCGCCAGAGCAGGAAAGTGTCGACGGTGCCGAACGCAAGCTCCCCCGCTTCGGCGCGATGCCGTGCACCCGGCACATGGTCAAGCAGCCAGGCCAGCTTGGTGGCCGAAAAATAAGGGTCGAGAAGAAGCCCGGTGCGAGCGCGCACGAGCCTCTCGTGGCCCGCGGCCTTGAGCGCGGCGCACATGTCCGCCGTACGCCGATCCTGCCACACGATCGCGCGATGGATGGGTTCGCCGGTCGCGCGATCCCACACGATCGTGGTCTCGCGCTGGTTCGTTATGCCTATTGCGGCGACGTCCGCTGCAGCGAGGCCCGCCTTGGTAATTAGCTCGCGAACCGTAGCGACCGTGTCGCGCCAGATGTCCTCAGGATCCTGCTCGACCCAGCCTGGATGCGGATAATATTGCCGGTACTCGGTCTGCGCGGTGCCGATCGCGCACGCCCGATCGTCGAACAGCAGCGCGCGCGTCGACGTCGTGCCTTGATCGATCGCGATGATGTGACGCGGCCTAGCCATCGGCGCCTTCAAGCACGCGTCGCTCGATCGCGCTAGCGGCTTCGGGCGGAAGATGGAGGCCGAGCTTCGTCCGGCGCCACAATATGTCCTCTGCCGTGACCGCCCATTCCTCTCGCCTGAGATAATCCAGTTCAGCGTCGGTGAGGCCATAGCCATAGTTCATGCCGAGCTGATCGATGTTGGTCGCGTCGCCGAGGATCATGGTCATACGCCGGCCATAGGCATGGCCGAGCCGCTCGATCACGTCTGGCGCGAGGAAGGGCCAGCGGGCGCGCGCGTCGTCCATCAACAGCTCGAAGTCCTTGAAATCGCCACCGGGAAGGGGCGGGTCGGCAGTCCATTCAGGCCCGAACGAGGGGAGGTATGGCTTGAGTTTGGCGAGCGCATGTTCGGCCAGCCGCCGATAGGTCGTGATCTTTCCGCCGAAGATAGAAAGACTGGCGAGCCCATCTTTTTGATCCAGCGCGAGAACATAATCGCGGGTGACTTTGGACGCGCTTTTTGCGCCATCGTCATAGAGTGCGCGTATGCCGGAATAGCTGTGCAGGACATCAGCAGGCGTGACTGGTTCGGTCAGCCACTGGCTGGCGGCACGGCAGAGATAGTCAATCTCCGCCGGGTCGATGCTGGGAGCTGAGGGGTCTCCTTTCCAATCAATGTCAGTCGTGCCGATCAGGCTGAAATCGCGCTCATAAGGGATGATGAACAGAACGCGGCCGTCCGGATTTTGAAGAATATAGGCATGCTCGCGATTGTGGATGCGCGGCACAATGATGTGGCTGCCCTTGATTAACCGGGGGGGACGTCGCCGCGGCGCGCCGCCGAGATTGCGCAGGACCTGATCGACCCAGGGGCCGGCGGCGTTGACGATAACTCGCGCGAGGACTTCACGAGTCTCCCCGTGCTCTGAAATTTTCGCAACCCAGGCCGAGCCGGCGCGCTCCGCGCCCATGAAGCGCGTGCGTGTGCGAATGTCAGCGCCGCGCATGCGTGCATCAACCGCATTGAGGACAACCAAGCGCGCATCATCGATCCAGCCATCGGCATAGCTGAAGCCATGCAGAAGGGTTGGCTTGAGGCCGGCGCCATAGCCAGCGGGATCGAGCTGGACAGTGTGCGACTTCGGCAAGCGACCTCTGCCCCCAAGGGCGTCGTAGAACAGAAGGCCGAGGGAGATCATCCAGAAGGGCCGGCTGTGCGGCGCAAGCGGCAGGATGAAGGTCAGCACCTTGGCGATATGCGGCGCGATGCGGAGGATCTTCTCGCGCTCCTGCAAGGCCTCACGCACCAGACGAAAATTATAGGTTTCGAGGTAGCGCAACCCGCCATGGATCAGTTTGGTGCTGGCCGAGGACGTGTGCGCGGCCAGATCGTCCTGTTCGACCAGTAAGACCTTGAGACCGCGTCCGGCCGCGTCACGCGCGATGCCGGCACCGTTGATCCCGCCTCCGATGATCAACAGGTCATAGCTGGGACGCGGCGCCATGGCAGGCGTTATAGGAGACGAATTGCACGAAGGCGATGGTGCAGCCAGTTGCAGTACGTGGCGTTCTTGTGTCGTTCAAGAGTGCCAAGATCTTGCAATAGGTCAGTATTACTGCCATTATAATTTTATTGCGCGACAGGAGTCGCGCTGGGGATGGAAGAGGATGACTGACGACCGGATCGAACGCGGACGCAATCTGCCGCGGCTTTCGCTTCATGTACCGGAACCACGCTTCCGGCCGGGCGATGCGGTGGATTTTGCCGATTTTCCCGTGCCCATCGCCGGCACCCAGGCCAAGCCCGATATCGGCGTCAATGCACGCGAGATTTCCGGCTTTGCCTATGAAATGGTCCGCGTGCTTGATGACGAGGGCAGGGCGGTCGGGCCGTGGAACCCGATGCTCTCAACCGAACGATTGCTGGAGATGCTTCGCCAGATGGTGCTGGTGCGCGTGTTCGATGACCGTTTCTTCCGCGCGCAGCGGCAGGGAAAAACCAGCTTCTATATGAAATCCACCGGCGAGGAGGCGACCTCGATCGGTGCCGCGCATGCCTTGCACGATGATGACATGTGTTTTCCAAGCTATCGCCAACAGGGCCTGCTGATCGCACGCGGATATCCGCTGATCGAGATGATGTGCCAGATCTACAGCAACAGCGGCGATCATCTGAAAGGGCGGCAATTGCCCGTGATGTATTCCTCGCCCGAGAAAAGTTTCTTTTCGGTGTCCGGTAATCTCACCACCCAATATCCCCAAGCGGTTGGCTGGGCGATGGCAAGCGCGATCAAAGGCGACACACGGATCGCTGCGGCCTGGTGTGGCGAGGGATCGACCGCCGAGGGCGACTTCCATTCCGCGCTCACCTTCGCCGCCGTCTATCGTGCGCCGGTTGTACTCAACATCATCAACAACCAATGGGCCATTTCGTCCTTTTCCGGCTTTGCGGGCGCGGAATCGACCACCTTCGCGGCGCGCGCGATCGGCTATGGGATTGCCGGCTTGCGCGTCGACGGCAACGACATCCTCGCCGTCTACGCTGCTACCGAATGGGCGGCGGAGCGCGCCAGATCCGGCCATGGCCCGACCTTGATCGAACATTTCACCTATCGCGCCGAGGGGCATTCCACCTCTGACGATCCTTCGCGCTACCGCGCTGCGGAAGAACGTGCGCTCTGGCCGCTCGGCGATCCGATCGTTCGGCTCAAGCGACATCTGATCATGATGGGCGAATGGGATGATGAGCGTCATGAGGCGCTGGAGAAGGAATGTATCGCGAATGTTCGTGAAATCGCGCGCAGGGCGGAAGCCAAGGGCGTGCTGGGCGATGGATTGCGGCACCATAGCTTCGAAACCATGTTCGAAGACGTGTTTGAACAGATGCCGGCGCATCTGAGGGAACAGCGCGACCAGATGATTGTCGAGCGAGAGGCGGCGGGGCTGAAGCTATGACCAGCATGACGATGCTCCAGGCAATCAACAGCGCGCTCGACGTGATGATGAGCCGCGATCCCGATGTCGTCGTGATGGGCGAGGACGTTGGCTATTTCGGGGGCGTGTTCAAGGCGACCCAGGGGCTGCAGGCGAAATATGGCAAGACCCGTGTATTCGACACGCCCATAAACGAAGGGGGCATTATCGGCGTGGCTGTCGGCATGGCGGCTTACGGACTTCGGCCCGTGCCGGAGATCCAGTTCGCCGACTATATCTATCCCGCCTTCGATCAACTCGTGTCGGAAGCCGCGCGGCTCCGCTATCGGAGCGCGGGCGATTTCTCGGCGCCCATGACCGTGCGTTCGCCAATGGGCGGTGGGATTTTCGGCGGGCAGACCCACAGCCAGTCGCCCGAAGGCATCTTCACGCATGTTTCCGGCCTGAAAACGGTCGTCCCCTCAACGCCTTATGATGCCAAGGGGCTTCTGATCGCTTCGATTGAGGACAATGACCCTGTGATCTTCCTTGAGCCCAAGCGAATCTACAACGGCCCGTTTGACGGCCATTATGACCGACCTGTGAAAAGCTGGGCGCAGCATCCAGCGAGCGATGTACCGGACGGCCATTATGTGGTGCCGCTCGGCAAAGCGGCGATCGTGCGCGAGGGCGAAAGCCTTACGATCGTCGCGTACGGCACGATGGTGCATGTCGGGGCCGCCTTCGCTGAAGAAAATGGCATCGATGCCGAGATCGTCGACCTTCGCACGCTCGTGCCGCTCGACATGGATACCATCGCAGCGTCGGTGGAAAAGACAGGCCGGTGCATAGTGGTACACGAGGCCACGCGAACGGGCGGGTTCGGCGCCGAAATCGCAGCGGAGATCCAGGAGCGCTGCTTTTACGCGCTGGAGGCGCCCGTGCAGCGCGTGACTGGGTGGGACACGCCCTATCCGCACGCGCTCGAATGGGCCTATTTTCCTGGGCCGGTTCGGCTGGCGCAAGCATATAAGAAATTGATGGAGGCTTGAGCATGGCCACCTATCCGTTCCGGCTGCCCGACATTGGCGAAGGCGTCGCCGAAGCTGAGATCGTCGCCTGGCACATCAAGGTCGGCGACATCGTCGATGAAGACCAGCCGATTGCCGACATGATGACCGACAAGGCGACCATCGAAATGACCTCGCCGGTGGCCGGCACGGTCGTTGCGCTCGCTGGGGACGTCGGCGATGTCATTCCGATCGGCTCGACGCTGGTGACATTTGAAACCAGCGGCGATGACATAGCGGCAGACCACGAACGGGAAGCGAAAGCAGAAACATCCCCTATTCACGTGCAAGCGGAGCCGGTGGCGAACCAGCCTCACGCCGAGGTAGGAAAGAATGAGATCGCACTGGAGAATGCCACTTCCGGGCTCCCGGTCGAATCTTCTCGACCTTCCAATGTCTCGCGCCAGCAGTCGCATGCAGTTCCCGGCAAAGTTCTGGCTTCGCCCGCGGTGCGCGGCCGGGCGCGTGACCTCGGCATCGATCTGGCGTTGGTCAAGCCCAGTGCGGAAGGCCGGATCCGGCATGCCGATCTGGATGCCTATATCAGTTATAATTCCAGCCAGGGCTACGGCATGCCGGTCAAATCCCGGCTCGACGAATCGATAAAAGTCGCCGGATTACGCAGGCGTATCGCGGAGAACATGACCGCGTCGAAGCGGTACATTCCCCACTTCACTTATGTGGAGGAGATCGATGTCACCGAGCTGGAAGCGATGCGCGCCGCGCTTAACGCCAATCGTGGCCAGAGGCCCAAGCTGACGCTGCTTCCGTTCCTGATCGTCGGCATCGCGAAGATTCTGCCCGATTTTCCGATGATCAATGCGCGCTACGATGACGAAGCCGGGATCGTCACGCGCTATGGTGCGCTTCACCTCGGCATGGCTGCGCAAACCGATGCAGGGCTGATGGTGCCCGTCATCCGGGACGCGCAGGACAAGAATATCTGGCAGCTTGCGAGTGAAATCTCCCGATTGGCCGAGGCGGCGCGCACCGGAAAGGCTAAGAGCGAGGAGCTTTCGGGATCGACGCTCACTTTATCCTCGCTCGGGCCCTTGGGAGGGATTGCGGCAACGCCGGTGATCAATCGGCCCGAGGTTGCGATCCTTTGTCCGAACCGGATCGTCGAGCGTCCGGTATTCCGTGGCAAGGAGATCGTCGCGGCTAAGCTGATGAACATGTCGATCAGCTGCGATCATCGCGTTGTCGATGGCTGGGATGCGGCAAGCTTCGTGCAAGCGCTCAAGCGGTTGCTGGAAACGCCGGCGTTGTTGTTCGTCTGACCACAGGCAAATCGAGCCCGCAGGGATTGCCATCAGTCGTCGAGCGCGACTCTCCATTCCCAGCGCAACGCGTCTCCGTCCATCACCTCAACGCCGCGCGACGCCAGTGCGTCGCGGATTTGGTCGGACAGTGTGAAATCCTTCGTCGCGCGCGCCTGCTGGCGACGATCCAACTCTGCCTCTATCTCGGCTTCCGTGATATCGGCTGCTTCAGGACGGACGCGAAGATCGGACCGGCGCAGGTTGAGCAGCTCCAGCCCTAGCGCCTCATCCATCGTCGCCACAAGCCGCAGCTTTTCGTCCGGCGCGCGTTTTCGATCGCCGAGCACTTCCTCGAGCAGCGGCAATGCCGCCGGCGTGTTGAGATCCCCGCTAAGCTTTTCGTCGAACTCAACGAGCGCCTTGTCGCTGCAACTGGTCCATGGGGAGTAGGGTTGCCACTCGCCATCGCCCGCAGCCGTCTTCGCCTTTTCGACAGCGATCACCAGCCGCTTGAGCCGCGTCAATGCCGACGCGACGTTCTCGCCGCTGAATTCGAGCTCGCTTCGGTAATGAGCGGATAGGCACATGAGCCGGTACGCCAACGGATGCACGCCGCGCGCCACCAGCGCATTGAGCGTCGCGATGCCTCCTTTCGATTTGGACATCTTGCCCGAACGATCGACCAGGAAATTATTGTGAAGCCAGAAATTGGCGCCCGTGCAGGCGGTGCCGGTGAAGGCCTGGTTCTGGGCGATCTCGTTGCAATGATGAATCTCGCGATGATCGATGCCACCGGTGTGGATATCGAACTGCTCGCCGAGATATTTCATGCTCATCACCGAGCATTCGAGATGCCATCCGGGCGCGCCCTTACCCCATGGTGACTCCCACTCCATCTGGCGGTGCTCGCCCGGGGCGGAGCTGCGCCACAAGGCGAAGTCGGCGGCGTGGCGTTTGCCTTCAACCTCGGCGATGCGGCCATGGCCTTGTTCCTCCGGAGAAGACCCCGCAAGCCGGCCATAATCCGGCACTTTCGTGACGTCGAAATACAGCCCGGTCTCCAATCGATAGGCCGCACCGTGGGCCTCGATCGCTTTGGCGAAGTCGATCATCTCGGCGATATGATCGGTCGCCACGCTCCAGCGGGAAGGGTCGATGATGTTGAGCCGGGCGATGTCATGCTTGAACGCCGCGGTGTAGAAGGCGGCGACATCCCAGATGGTTTTACCGCTTTTTTTGGCGGCGGCCTCCATCTTGTCGTCGCCTTCGTCGGCGTCCGATGTGAGATGGCCGACATCGGTGATGTTGATCACATGGGTGACGGGCCAGCCTTTCCAGCCAAGCACGCGGCGCAGCGTATCAGTGAACACATAGGCACGCAGATTTCCGAGGTGGGCATAGCTGTAGACTGTCGGCCCGCAGCTGTAGACCCTGACCAAGGCCGAATCGATCGGTGTAAATGTCTCGATCGACCGGCTCAGGCTGTTGAACAGGGTCAGCGGCCGCCCGGCCGGGATTGTTGTTGCATGATCGCCTTCCATATTGGCTGGCGGGTATCAGCCATGCCGGTCTGGCACAACCATCCGTCTCGGGGCATCTTGGCTGCTGTTGCAGCGCGATATGGCTCATGCTAGGGCGCGGCGCGTTTTCGCCCGCGTCACTTCAGGAATTGTTCATGTGCAAGGATTGGGGTTGATCGCGCGATGACCACCAGCGTGGGGAATGGCGCCTCGAAGGGCGCAGTTCCGGCAGCAATTGACCATGGTAGCGACAGCACGCTGAAGCTCGCGCTCGGCGCGATCGGGGTGGTGTTCGGCGATATCGGCACCAGTCCGCTTTACGCCTTTCGCGAAACCTTTGCCGGGCATCATCCGCTAACGCCGGATCAGATGCATATCTATGGTGTGCTCAGCCTGATCTTCTGGTCGATGATGCTTGTCGTCACGATCAAATATGTGATGATCATCATGCGTGCCGACAACAAGGGGGAGGGCGGTAGCCTGGCCCTGCTCGCGCTCATTAGCCACAAGACGGCCGGCGCGCGCTGGACCAGGGGAATCGTACTGCTCGGCGTGTTCGCCACGGCGCTGTTTTATGGCGACAGCATGATCACCCCGGCAATCTCGGTGCTTTCGGCGGTGGAAGGTCTGACTGTGGTCGAGGCAGGGATGACGCCGCTGGTCCTGCCGATCGCCATTGCGATCCTGATCGGGCTGTTCGTCATTCAAGCGCGGGGCACCGCCAAAGTTGGCTTGCTGTTCGGGCCGATCATGGTTGTCTATTTCATCGTGCTGGCTGCGCTCGGGCTGATCCATATCGTCCAGAATCCGACGATCATCGCAGCCCTCAATCCCTTTTACGCGATCCAGTTCTTCGTTTCGGAAGGCAAACTCGCCTTCCTGGCCCTCGGATCGGTCGTGCTGGCGGTTACGGGAGCGGAGGCGCTCTATGCCGACATGGGGCATTTCGGCCGTGGCCCGATCAGGATTTCGTGGCTCGCTTTCGTTCTCCCGGCGCTGATGCTGAATTATCTCGGCCAGGGCGCGATGATCCTGGGCCTGTCGCCTGCGGCTGCTGACGAAGCGATCCTGAGCCCGTTCTTCCTGCTTGCGCCGGACATGTTCCGGTTGCCGCTGGTGATTCTCGCCACCATGGCAACGGTCATTGCTAGCCAGGCGGTGATCTCCGGCGCCTTCTCGGTCACGCAGCAGGCAATCCAGCTTGGCTTCATGCCGCGCTTGCGAATCGCGCACACGAGCGCGCGGGCAGCGGGTCAGATCTACATTCCCGCGGTCAATTGGGCCTTGATGGTAATGGTGATCTTGCTGGTGCTCAACTTCCAGACGTCTTCAAACCTCGCGGCCGCATATGGGATCGCGGTTACTGGTGCGATGCTGATCGATACGGCGTTGCTTGCGGTCGTGCTGTTCCAGCTCTGGAAATGGAATGTCTTTGCGGCCGGCCTCATCATCGCAGTCATGGGGATCGTCGATCTCGGCTATTTCAGCGCCAATCTCACCAAGGTCCCGGATGGCGGTTGGTTCCCGCTGCTGGTTGGCTTGATTGCCTTCACGCTGCTCACCACATGGGCGCGGGGACGGGCGTTGATGATGGCGCGCTTGCGCGAAGCGGCCATGCCGATCTCAGTCTTTGTCAAATCCGCCGCCAGTTCGGCGACGCGTGTGCCCGGGACCGCCGTTTTCATGACGTCGGCTTCGGATGGCGTGCCCCATGCGCTGCTCCACAACCTCAAGCACAACAAAGTGCTCCACGAGCGCGTTGTGCTGCTGACGGTTGCGATTGCTGACTTCCCTTATGTCGATCGCGGCCACCGCATCGAAATGTCCGATCTCGGGCAAGGCTTTTTCCGGCTCGTGCTCCATTATGGGTTCATGGAAGATCCCGACGTTCCGGCCGCGTTGCGCGAGGTCGAGAATTGCGGCGCGCAGTTCAAGATGATGGATACGAGCTTCTTTCTTGCGCGCCAGACGCTGCTGCCGTCGGAACGACCCGGCATGGCCATCTGGCGCGAGAAGCTGTTCGCGTGGATGCTTCGCAACGCTGAAAGCGCGATGGAGTTTTTCAAGCTTCCTACCAATCGCGTGGTTGAGCTCGGCAGCCAGGTCGAAATCTGATTTCCTCACCCGGGATCGCGCCTCCCGTTCGTCCGTTAGGCACGCGGGAGGATATTCGAAATGGGCGACATCGCAGGTTGGGTCGCGCCGGCCGCCACCATGATCGCCGCCATGATGACCGCCGCCAATCTCGGCGCGCGCATCACCGGCTGGGGCTTCGTGGTGTTCGCGGTGGGATCGGTGGCGTGGACCATCGTCGCTGTCACCAGCCATCAGAATAATCTGTTGCTCACCAATGGCTTCCTGACGCTGGTCAACATCGTCGGCATCTGGCGCTGGCTTGGGCGCCGGGCGACCTATGACGAGGGCGCGCGCGCGGCCGAGGAGGCAAGTGCGGACAGTCTTTCGACCACACTCTTTCAGTTGGGCGGCATGGAAGGCAAGCCAGTCATCAATGAGCATGGCGAAACGGTGGGTCACGTCGTTGACGTCATGGCGGAATGCCAAACCGGGCGCATTTCGTACTTCGTGGTGCGTGAAGGATCCGAACTGTCGCTGCGTGAGAAGCTGCGAGCACTCAACTGGCGTGATGTGACCGTGACCGAGGACGAGCTCCGGCTCCGTCTAGCCGATCTGGCTGACGCGACCGAGGTCAAACCAGATGCATGGCCAGTAAAAGCGCCAGCAATCGCTTCTCCCAGCGCCTAACACTAAAGCAAGGCTCAACGAGGCATGAGGCTGTCTGCTCAGTCCTGGCCCAGCTCGCCGCAACTCATATCAAAGGCGGAAAGGCCGGCATCGAGATAAGCTGCCAACATCGGCATATCGAGCAACTGCTCGATCGCATCATCGGTATCCTCGCCCGCTTCCTCCAGAGCATCATCCCACTCGCTGGGATCGTAAGTTCCCCGCCCGACGAGTGCCAACGCGAGCACCTCGATGACCTCTTCGTCGGCGAGATCCTCAAGCAATGTGCGAACTTCATCCTCCACACCGCTATCGGCGTCATCTTCGATGGCAAATTCGTCGTCCGAATCCGAAAGATCGTCTTCCTCATCATCCGAACCCGCTGTCGGCGCCTCAAGCTCACGCGCCTTCGCGATCACCCTGCAAACGGTCTCCAGCGGTACGGTCAGCTCCATCGCCATCCCTCATTCGGTTCTTTTCAGCGCCGAACGTGATATCGCCTACTCTGTTCCCGCAGCTGCCGGAACGAGCGATTTGAGCGGAACCTCCGGATTTCCAAGCTGTTCGGGAGCTGCCGCTACGCCGCCCGTTACAAGCGCGCGGCCTTGCACATAATCCTTGGTGGCATTGACGCAGTCAAGCGCGATGACCTTGCCGCCGCGAAGGTAGATGATCGAAAAGCTGCGAGCTGAAGGATCGCCGCGTTGCACGATCGAATCGAAGCCGATGGAGAGGCCGACCGTCTGCAGCCGGAGGTCATACTGGTTGGACCAAAACCAGGGTACGGCATGATAGGGCTGCGGCTGGCCAATAATAGAGCGTGCTGCCGTCGTCGCCTGATCGTTGGCATTCTGCACCGATTCAACCCGGATACGTTTTTCCTCCGCGAAGCTGTTCACATGTGCCGCACAATCGCCGATGGCATAGATGTCCGGCAGGCTAGTCCGGCAATATTCATCGACATCGACCCCGTTGGTTCCCGCTGCGCCGGCGACAAGCAAGGGTTCGACCGCCGGAATGATCCCGATCCCGACGATCACCATCTGTGCCGGCAGCACGGTTCCATCGGCCAATCGTACGCCGCTCACCCTGCCGTTGCTGCCCTCGATGCACGTGACCGAACAATTGAGCTGGACATCGACCCCATGCGCCCGATGCTCCGCCTCGTAGAAGCGCGAAAGCGGCTCGCCAGCGACGCGCGCGAGCACGCGATCAAGCGCCTCGAGAACCGTCACATGTTTGCCGAACTTGGACAGCACCGCGGCCGCCTCCAATCCGATATAGCCGCCGCCGATAACAACGACATTCTGTACATCGCCGATCTCGGCCAGCATGGCATCGGCATCGGCATGGGTACGCACCGCGTGCACGCCGGCGAGATCATTCCCCTCACAGGAGAGGCGCCGCGGGTTGCCGCCTGTCGCCCATATCAAAGTACCGTACGCAATCTTTGCGCCATCCGCGAGGGTGGCCTCGTGCGCGGCCGCGTCGATCGCGATCACGCGACGGTTGAGCAGCAGATCGACCTGGCGTTCGGCCCAGAATGACGCGGGCCGGATCAGGATGCGCTCAAAGCTCTTTTCGCCGGAGAAATATTCCTTTGAAAGCGGCGGTCGTTCATATGGCGGCTCCGGTTCGTCGCCCAGCAACGCGATCGAGCCTTCGAATTTGAGCTGGCGCAGCGCGATGGCGGCTTGGGCTCCGCCATGCCCCGCACCCACGATCAAAACATCGTATCGATCCACCGCTTTCTCCCTCTACAAACCATCGTGCGGGGCTCCTTAGCGTCGAGAATGCATCTGCGCCAGTTGACCCTTGCGCGCCGCCTGCTATAGCGCCGCCTCGCTTACGGATGGCGTTGCAGTCATGTCGATGCAGGGGCGGAGTAGCTCAGCTGGTTAGAGCAGCGGAATCATAATCCGCGTGTCGGGGGTTCAAGTCCCTCCTCCGCTACCATTCCCGATTTTTAGCGATGATCCGATTTTATCAATTTGCCTTCTGGCGAACTTTTCCCGATAAAATCAAGGATCTATCGCTTGACTGGTGACCCCAACGGGACTCGAACCCGTGTTTTTGCCGTGAAAGGGCAACGTCCTAGACCGCTAGACGATGGGGCCGTCGCGACCGTGCGGGCGGGGCTTAGGCGAGGCCGGGGCAGGGGTCAATGCTCTAACGGCTCTAGACAGGAGGACAACCTTTGCCTCGTGCCACAATCGGTGCCCAGGCGTGTAAGAGGCGCTAGTTTTGCTAGAGGGCGGGCAGCAGACCGCTATCGGCTCACGCCGCTTTCACTCCCATTCGATCGTGCCGGGCGGCTTGGATGTGTAATCGTAAGTGACCCTGTTGATGCCCTGCACCTCGTTGACGATGCGGGTGGCGACCCGGCTCAGAAAATGCGGATCGAATGGAAAGACATCGGCGGTCATCCCGTCGGTGGAGGTAACGGCGCGCAGCGCGCAGACATTGTCATAGGTGCGGCCGTCGCCCATCACGCCGACCGAGCGAACTGGCAGCAGCACGGCGAATGCCTGCCAGATGGCGTCATAAAGCCCGGCATTCCTGATCTCTTCCAGGTAGATGGCGTCTGCTTTGCGCAATATGTCGCAGCGTTCCTTGGTAACCTCGCCGGGGATGCGGATTGCGAGGCCCGGTCCGGGAAAAGGGTGGCGTCCCACGAAGATGGCCGGCAGGCCCAGCTCGCGCCCAAGCGCGCGGACCTCATCCTTGAACAGTTCGCGGAGCGGCTCGACCAGCTTCATGTTCATCCGCTCGGGCAGGCCGCCGACATTGTGGTGGCTCTTGATCGTGACCGACGGGCCGCCCGTGAAGCTCACGCTTTCAATGACGTCGGGGTAGAGCGTTCCCTGCGCGAGGAACTCAGCGCCGCCGACTTTTTTTGCTTCATTTTCAAAGACGTCTATGAAGGTCTTGCCGATGAATTTGCGCTTGGCCTCAGGGTCCGTGATGCCCTTGAGACCATTCATGAACAGCGTTTCGCAATTGGCGTGGACGAGCGGGATGCCATAATGTTCGCGAAACAGGCTCACCACCTGATTGGCCTCGCCTTGCCGCATCAACCCATGGTCGACAAAGACGCAGGTCAGTTGTTCCCCGATGGCTTCGTAGATCAGCACTGCGGCTACGGCCGAATCGACTCCGCCCGAAAGACCGCAAATGACCTTGCCGGAGCCGACCTGGTCCCGAATTTCCCTGATCTTGGTTTCGCGGAACTCGGCCATCGTCCAATCGCCTGCGAGGCCGCAGACATGGCGCGCAAAATTGGCGATCAGCTTCCCCCCGTCCGGCGTATGGACCACTTCGGGATGGAACTGGACGCCGTAGAAACGGCGCGCCTCGTCCGACGTTACGGCGTAAGGCGCGCCCTCGGACCAGGCAATGGGATGAAAGCCCGGCGGGAGCGCGTCGACTTTATCCCCATGGCTCATCCAAACCTGATGCCGCTCGCCCTCTTTCCAGAGCCCATCGAACAATGCGGAGCGGCCACCGATCTCGATGAAGGCGCGGCCGAACTCGCGCGCATCCGACGAAGGCACGACTGAGCCGCCAAGTTGCTGACACATCGTCTGCTGACCGTAACAGATGCCGAGGATCGGTACGCCAGCCTCGAAGAAGTGGGTTGGAGCGCGGGGACTTCCGGCGTCCGCGACCGAAGCCGGGCCGCCAGAAAGGATAATTCCCTTGGGGCTAAGGCGATCGAAAGCGTCGGCGGCTGCGGAAAAGGGTGCGATCTCGCTGTAGACGCCTGCTTCGCGTACCCGGCGGGCGATGAGTTGCGTGACCTGACTGCCGAAGTCGACGATCAGGATGGAATCGTGGTGCTGAGCCGTCATGGCCAGCCGATAGGACGCACGATCTTACCTGTCCAGCCGCTCATCGGTGCGGCAATGCGATCTCCATGTGCACGCAGGCATCCACCGAAGATGTCAATGTACGGAAGTAGATGGGCAAAATTGCGCATCAGCGAAATAATCTTCTGTTTCACCTTGAAACTAATTTGGCACCGGCTTATCTTTTGCTTGGTGCTGCGATCGCGTCCCCCTTTCGTGATCGCGCATTAGCGCGCTTCGGCGCGCTCCTCCCTGAACCTTGGCCACCTCGTGCCATGCGCACGAGGTGGTTTTTTATTCGGCTGCTGCGGCTTGGTTCCAGCCACGGGCTTCCGCGCACAGCGTGACGAAGAGCTTGGAGAATAGCAGCTGCGCTGCAGGAAGCCCCGCACCAGGCTGGTGAAGAGCAGCGTCAAGATATCGACTGCGATCGATTTCGATCTGAAGCGCGTGGATGCCCCGCTCCGGCTGGCCGTGACGATCCAGGCTATAGCCGCCGGCATAAGGGGCGTTGCGCGCGGCGGGAAATCCCTCCCGGGCTGCGACCAGTTCGATCATGTCGCTGAAGATCGTAGCCGCACTGCTGCCGAAGCGATCGCCCACCACAATCGCGGGAGCATGTCCGCGCGATAGCTGGCGCACCGGCGGCATCGAATGGCAATCGAGCAGGATCGCAATGCCGAAGCGCCGCCGTGCGGCTGCGAGCGCGTCGGTGATCGCGTCGTGATAAGGCCTATGGCAATCCTCCAGCCTCCTCTCCACCTCGTTCGCGCTAAATTTGCGCTTCCACAAATTGAGATGATGCCCGACGTGGCGGGGAATGAGCCCGAGCCCATTGCGCGTCCGTGGCGACAAAATCAGATCGAGTGGGGGGGCGTCCGCGATCATCGCCGGATCCAGTTCGCGAGGATCCCGGTTCAAATCGATCCAGGCTCTCGCATGGCCCGCAACGAAAACCGTCGCGCCGCGTTCGACGGTCCGGTTGATGAGATGGTCGGCGAAGCGATCCTCAAGCAGCCACAGCCTGTCCGGCGCTTCGGCATCGGCCAGCAGGGCAGGGGGATAATAGCGCGCGCTGTGAGGCACGGAGAGGATCACCGGAAAATCCGGGATGGACGGTCCATGACGAACGAACGCAGCAGGCGCAGCAGAGGAATTCACCTTCGCACTTTGAAGGCGTAACGCATCATTTGCAACGAGCGGGCTTCAGGCCGCTGGAAAAAATTAAGCCATTGCAGCATAAGGGGGATGCCATGGATTTGAGGGACTTTGGGATAAGCACTCGATGATTCGGATTTTGCTGGCTGAAGATGATGATTCGATGCGGGAATATCTCAGCCGCGCGCTCGAACGAGTGGGCTATTCGGTCACCAGCGTCGATCGCGGCACGCATGCGCTTCCGCTGATCGAAAGCAAAGGCTTTGATTTGCTTCTGACGGACATCGTCATGCCCGAAATGGACGGGATCGAGCTGGCGCAGCGTGCTGCCGTGATCGCACCCGACATGCGCGTGATGTTCATCACGGGCTTCGCCGCGGTCGCGCTCAAGACGGGGGCCACGCAACCGCAGGCGAAGGTGCTATCCAAGCCATTTCATCTTCGAGATCTTGTTGCCGAAGTCGATCGCCTCTTTCAGGTCGGCGACGCTTCGGGCCTCTGAGGCGGCTTGCGCCGGTCCGCCGGCTCGACTATCAGCCGTCGCCGTGGGCGCGTAGCTCAGTGGTAGAGCACTGTGTTGACATCGCAGGGGTCGCAAGTTCAATCCTTGCCGCGCCCACCATTCCTTAGAGATCCGGTGTGTCATCACCGTTGGATAATGCAGGCGAGGGGCTCGCGCTTCTCTGGTCCCAGCGCGCTAGGCGCAGTCGCACGCGCCACGTTCACCCATCTGCTCAATAGAAAGTGGCGGCACTCACCATGCCGCCACTCCGTTGATCGTTATTCGGTTAGAGAGTTATTTTGCCTTCTGAACGTCCACCGTCGGCACCTTCACGCCGACGTCCTTGGTCGAAACGTCGACATTAGGCACAGCTACGTCAGTGGTCTTGGTGCCGACGTCGACTTTTGCCGTATCGACATCAAATGCGGGCGCTTGGCCGCCTTGGACGGAAACCTCAGGTAGCTTGGTTTCCTTCGTCTGGTTGATATCAATGAGGCCGAACGCAAAGGCCGCGATTACGAGAACGACCGCGACGATCGCCAAAATCGCACCTGCGCCGATGCCCCGGCGTCTTTCTACATCTTGCATCGCCATCTCTCCTCAAATTACCGCAGCGAGCCGCGCCGGAACAGATTCACGATCGCGAGCAGGATCACCGCTCCGAGGAAGGAGACCAGCAGCGAACGTGCGTCAAATGCGCCCGACGTAATCGGCGCGCCGCCGATGAGTGAGCTTAGCAGGAAGCCGCCAAGCAAAGCGCCGACAATTCCAACGACGACATTAAGAATAATGCCTTGCTGCGCGTCAGTCCGCATCACTATGCTGGCGAGCCAACCGATAATGCCACCTACGATAAGTACGAGTAACAGACCCATTATACCCTCCGATGTACTTTTGTGGGAGCGGGTTGCGCTGCCAGCTGTTAAGACGCGTAGTGCAACGATAAGGTTCCGTAAGCGATAACCATGGCAGCTGATCGAGCCGCCGACACGCCCCGCCTGCAATTCCGATATTTTTGCTGGAATCGCTGGAACGAATCCGGCGCTACGGCGATTCTGTGTGTGCAAAGCAACTGAAATCAGGAGGTTAGGATGGCACAGAGAGAACGCCGCCGCGATCGTATTAGCGATCGGCTGAACGCGATGAGCCGATCCGTATCCCAACAAGCGACTACGCCCCGCCTTGCGGCGCTTGGCGCAATGGCAGCGGGCGCGGCTACCTATGCTTATTTACGCGATGAAGATCGGCGCACACGTCTTACAAGCAAGGCGCGGGACTATGCTGACCGTGTTTCGAGCTGGTTGGCGGGCGGCGCGCAATCAGCGCAAGATATGCCTGCGGCCTCGTCGATCGCAGTCAACTAATCCCGAAATGATCGTGAAAGGCCGGGCGGCTTGCCCGGCCTTTTTGCTGATACAACTTTGGTTGCCGTTCCCTGCCAGGCGAGGCAAGGAGCATCATGCCAACCGATCCTGCTCATGCATTGCTGCCGCCACCCCCGGTCCACTTGCTCGATGGCGCGAGTCTCTTCATCGACTTCGACGGTACGCTCGTTGATCTGGTAGCCCGGCCGGATCTCGTGGTCGTAGATGAGGTGCTGCGCGTTCTGCTGAGTAGCCTTGCCAAGCTTTTGCAAGGCCGGCTCGCCATCGTCACCGGCCGTTCGATCGAGCAGATGGATGCCTTTCTTGGCGATCTCGCGCGAACGATCACAGTCGCCGGCAGCCATGGCGTGGAATGGCGGACCGCCGACGGGAAGCTTCACACCCCTACTGAACTGCCCGATATCGAACCAGCCTTGGAAGCCTTAAGGCAGTTTGCCGCATCACGCTCCGGAACGATCGTTGAGCATAAACGCTATGGCATTGCGTTGCATTATCGATTGGCCCCGCATGTTGAAGAGGAGGCGCGGGCGGTGGTGCAGCGTTTGGCCAACGAATTTGGCTTCGGCACGCAGATGGGCAAGATGATGGCGGAAATGAAGATTGTCGGCGGCGACAAGGGGCAAGCGGTGGCGGCTCTGCGTGCCGAGCCTTCGATGGCGGCAAGCGCACCCTGGTTCATCGGCGACGACATCACTGACGAGGCGGGCTTTGTCATGGCGAAGGATTTGGGCGGAGGCGGCATTTTCGTAGGCGTGCCCCGTGAAACGGCAGCCACATACCGGCTTGCCGACGTCGCGTCGGTGCGCGCTTGGCTGACGGAAGCGATTACGCGACTCGCGTGACGGCCACGCTTGATCTCTGGCCGATCGGCAATTGCCAGGCGTCTGCCCTGGTTGACCGGCGGGGGCGATTCGTATGGGCCTGCGTTCCGCGCGTGGATGGCGAGCCGGTCTTTTCCTCCTTGCTGGACGATAACCCGCCGGCGGGTGAAGGTGCTTATGGCTTCTGGGAAATCGATCTTGAAGGCGGGGTGTCCACAACGCAGCGATATCTGCGTAACACGCCGGTTCTGACGACGCGCCACGAAGATGGCGAAGGAAACGCCATCGAGGTCACTGATTTCTGCCCGCGTTTTCAACGGGCGGGCAGGGTATATCGACCGGTCTCCTTCGTCCGGATCGTCCGTCCCGTCGCGGGTAGCCCGCGCATCCGCGTCCGGCTCCGTCCATCCTGCAACTGGGGCTCCGAGCAAGCTGCGCGCACCCGGGGATCCAACCATATCCGATATAAATTGGCCGAAACCACGATGCGCCTCACGACCAGCGCGCCGGTCGGATGGATCGAGGACGAGCGGCTATTCCGGATCGAGCGGCCGCTGCACTTCTTCCTCGGTCCCGACGAAAGCTTTTCCGAAGATGTCAGGTCGGCGACGGAGTCGATGCTTGATCTCACATTGCATGAGTGGCGGCATTGGGTGAGGGGGCTTGCCACTCCGCTGGAATGGCAGCAGGCGGTGATCCGCGCCGCGATTACGCTCAAGCTCTGCCAGCATGAGGAAACGGGTGCGATCGTCGCTGCGATGACGACGTCAATTCCCGAACATCCCAATAGCGGCCGTAACTGGGACTATCGTTTCTGCTGGATTCGTGACGCTTATTACACCGTGCAAGCGCTTAACCGGCTCGGGGCGCTCGACGTGCTCGAGGCCTATCTGGCCTATCTTCGCAATATCGTCGACAATGCCGCCGGCGGGCACATCCAGCCGCTTTACGGCGTCGGCGGCGAGGAGCGGATCGAAGAATATCAAGCGCCGGGCCTTAATGGCTATCGGGGGATGGGGCCTGTTCGCATCGGCAATCAGGCCTATGAGCAGGTTCAGCACGACGCCTACGGCCAGATCATTCTCTCGAACGCGCAGGCCTTTTTCGACCAACGGCTTTATCGCATGGCCGGCATCGAGGATTTTCGCGCGCTTGAAAAAGTGGGCGAGCGGGCCTGGCAGGTGCATGACAAAGCCGATGCGGGGCTTTGGGAACTTCGTACCAAAAGCCATGTGCATACCTATTCGGTCGCGATGTGCTGGGCCGCCTGTGATCGCCTTGCCAATGCGGCGCAGGCGCTCGGGCTGGCTGATCGCTCCATATTCTGGCAGGCGCGCGCCGACCATATTCACAAGACGGTGATCCAGCAGGCCTGGCGCGAAGGAACGAAACGGCTGTCGGCCACCTTCGGCGGCGACGACCTCGATGCCAGCCTGATCCAGCTTCTCGACCTACGGTTCCTTGCGCCCGACGATCCGCGCTTTCGCTCGACGCTGCGTGCGGTGGAAGAAGGATTGCGACGTGGATCGCATATGCTCCGCTATGCAACCGAAGATGATTTCGGCCTGCCGAAAACCGCTTTCAATGTTTGCACCTTTTGGTTGATCGAGGCGTTGCACTTTACGGGAAGGGATGCCGACGCCCGCGCCTTGTTCGAAGAGATGCTCTCCCGTCGAACTTCGGCCGGGTTATTGTCGGAGGACATTGATCCAGTGACAGGAGAACTTTGGGGCAATTATCCGCAGACCTACTCGCTTGTCGGGTTGATCAACTGCGCGGTCCTGCTCAGCAAGCCGTGGAGCAGCGTAAGGTGAGGGCGTACCGGATAGTTGTCGCGCTCGCATTGCGACAGAATGTTTCATGACGCGGCTGATCCTTGTTTCGAACCGCGTTCAGCCTCCCGTTAAGGATAGACAAGGCGCGCAAGGAGGCTTGGCGGTCGCGCTTCAGGCGGCATTGCGGGAATATAGCGGGTTTTGGTTCGGCTGGTCCGGCGGGGTGACCGATCAGTACACCGGCGAGATCGATTGGCAAACCAACGATGGCGTGACCACCGCGACTGTTGATCTGGAAGAGCAGGATGTCGACGAATATTATAACGGCTACGCCAACCGCACGCTGTGGCCGCTCTTTCACTACCGGATCGACCTGACCGAGTTCGAGCGCGATTTCGCCGGAGGTTATGCCCGGGTCAATGCTCGCTTCGCCGATACGCTATCGCCCTTGATCGAGCCTGACGATCTGGTTTGGGTGCATGATTATCATATGTTCCCGTTGGCGAGGGAGCTGCGGGCACGCGGCGCGGCCAACCGGATGGGTTTTTTCCTTCACATTCCATGGCCCCCAACCAATTTGCTGTTGTCGTTACCCAACCACCGCGAGCTGGTAGCTTCGCTCTTTGACTACGAGGTGGTGGGCTTTCAATCGCAGGGCTGGCTCGATAGCTTCCTTCACTATGTTACCGAGCAGATGGGTGCCGAGCTGCACGATGGTCAGTGGGTGACGGCGAATGGACGCACCATCCGGGTAATCAACTGTCCGGTTGGAATCGATTTCGATGCTTTCACCGAGGCCGCCAATTCCCCCGCCGCCCGCTATGCTCGCTACCGGGTGCGGCAAAGCGCAGCCGGACGTGACATGATCATCGGCGTCGATCGGCTCGATTATTCGAAGGGCCTCGAAGAACGCTTCCTCGGATATGAGCGCTTCCTGCGCCACCACACGCATCAGCACGGCGAAATCTTCCTCCTTCAGATCGCGCCTCCCTCGCGTGAGGATGTACGCAGCTATCAGGAAATTCGCGCCAGCCTGGATGCGCTTTCGGGACGGATCAATGGCGAATTCGCTGATTTCGATTGGGTGCCGATCCGCTATGTCAACCATGGCTATCCGCGGGATCAGCTCGCCGGCATCTACCGGGCCGCACGGATCGGCCTTGTTACTCCATTGCGTGACGGCATGAACCTGGTCGCCAAGGAATATGTGGCGGCGCAGGATCCCGACGATCCCGGCGTGTTGATCCTATCCGAATTCGCGGGCGCGGCCGCCCAGTTGAGCGAAGCGGTGCTGGTCAATCCCTACAGTGCCGAGGAAATGGCCGACGCCATCCAAACTGCGCTCACCATGCCACGCAGCGAGCGCATCCATCGCTGGCAGTCGCTGCTCGATGTCGTGCGGGAGCAGGATGTGATGTGGTGGCGCCGTCGTTTCACGGACGCGCTTGCTCAGGCGTCGGTTTCCGCCACGACCTGCGAATATTCGGACTCCACCTGCAGCTGACGCCGGCGGGGTAGCGCCTCGGGCATCTCGGCGCGAATAAATTCGAGCAACCCCTCGCGCACGTCGCAACGCAGGTCGAACGCTTTGTCGGCGTTGGCCGCAGTCATCAGCGCCCGCACTTCAATCGTGCAACTGTCCATGCTGGTCACCTGCATGTTGAAGAAACGTCCGTCCCATTTGGGGTTGTTCTTCACGAGTTCCGCGAGCTTGATCCGTAGCTGGTCAATGTCAGTCGCGGGATCAAGATACCACAGCACGGTTCCGAGCAGCGCGCTGGTGCTGCGCGTCCAGTTCTGGAAAGGTTCTTCGAGAAATTTGGTGATCGGAACCACCAGCCGCCGTTCGTCCCACAGCTTCAGCACGACATAAGTCAGATGAATCTCTTCGACGCGGCCCCATTCGCCGCACATGATCACCACGTCATCGATTCGTATGGGTTCGGTAAAGGCGAGCTGGATACCGGCGATCAGATTCTTGAGCGCTGGCTGAGCGGCGGCGCCGACTGCGATGCCGACCACGCCGGCGGAAGCGATCAGCGTCACCCCTACGCTGCGTACGCCGGGGATGGTCATCAACATCATGCAGATCGTGAGAAAGAGGATCAGCAGCGAACCGATCCGCGAAAGAATGCTGATCCGGGTATGGCGTCGCCGCGCGGCGAGATTGTCCGGGGCGGTAATGTCGGCCTTGTAGACGAGGATTTCGGAAGCTGCCTGAAGCATGGCGACGGCAAGCCATCCGACGAGCGCGGGAACAAGAAAGGTAGCCGTCTGCCGCCAGATTTCGCCCGGTGCGCCCTCGAGCGGTACCACTCGCTCGGCAAAATTCAGGCCCACGGCAATATAGATCCATCGCAGAGGGCCGGTTACGCGCGTGAGCAAGATGTCATCGGTCCGCGTGCGGCTTCGCGCGGCGAGGCGGCCGAGCAATGTAAGGGTGAAGCGCGCTGCCGCCAGCGCGATCAGCGCGGCAAGAGCGACGGTTCCCACAAACAGGAGCGCGGTGCGTAACGGCTCAGGAACTTCGTAGAACCAACGGGGCAGATCCGGCATCGCATTCTACCGGTCCAGCCACGCTCTATGTTCCGTGGGTTTCGACGAAGCGGTCGATCGCCTCGACAATGCCCGCATAGACGCGATCGAGATCGGCATCATCGATGCAATAGGGCGGCATGGTATACATGGTGTTGCCGAGCGGGCGGATCAGCAGATCATGTTCTCTGAAGTGCCGCATCAAATTGGGAGCCAGATCAGAAAGATAATCGCCTTCACGGCTTTCGAGTTCGAACGCGGTGATAGTGCCGATCTGCCGCGGATTGCGCACCGCGGGCATTTTGCTGAGCCGTGCGAGGCGTTCCGCCTGCCGTTCGCTCAGTCTCCGAATTCGCTCGTGAACTGGTTCTTCGCGCCAAATTGCAAGATTGGCATTGGCGGCCGCGCAGGCGATCGGATTGGCGGTGTAGCTCGAGGAGTGGAAGAACATGTCCGCGCGGTTCGCGGTGCGGTGTGCCTCGAAAATCGGGCCGTTCGCGATCGTCACCGCCAGCGGCACAGCGCCTCCCGTAATTCCTTTCGACAGGCAGAGGATGTCGGGAACGACGCTGGCCCATTCGCAAGCGAGCAGCGTACCGGTCCGGCCCCAGCCGGTCATCACTTCGTCCGCGATGAAGAGCACGTCGTGCTTCGCGCAAATCGCCCGCATCTCGCGCAAAACCGCGGCGGAATAAATGCGCATTCCGCCCGCGCCAAGAATGAGAGGTTCGACGATGAAGGCGGCCGGGCGCTCCCGCGCGCAAAGATGTTCGAGCGCATCGAGCGTTGCCTGCTCCGCGCCTTCAGTGGGGAAAGGAAGACGGGCAACATCGAAAAGAAGTGGCTGGTAAGGTTGATTGAAAACGCCGCGTTCGCCGACGGACATGCCGCCGATCGTATCCCCGTGATAGCTCGATTCCATTACGATGATGCGATGGCGCGGTTCACCACGATTGCGCCAATAGCCAAGCGCCATTTTGAGCGCGACTTCGACACTGGTCGATCCGCTGTCCGAGAAGAAGACATGTCGCAGCGGAGAAGGCAGCAGTTCAAGCAATCCGGCTGCGAGCGTCTCCGCCTGCTCATGCGTATAGCCGGCAAAAATGATCTGATCGAGAGCGGCGGCCTGTTCGGCGATGGCCGCCATGATGCGGGGATGGCAATGGCCATGCGTCGTTACCCACCAGGACGAGATGGCGTCGATGACGCGCCTTCCGTCCGTCGTGAAGAGCGCCGCCCCCTCGGCGCGCGCAATTTGCGGGATCGGCTCATTCAGCCCATGCTGGGTGAAAGGATGCCAGACGGGCGATGTCATGGCAGGAAATCGACCACGTCAAAGCCCGACGCGAACGCTTGTGCCAGTGAGGCACTGTCGAGCGTCGGCAATCGCTCCAACCGGCCGAGCCGCTTGACCCTTCCCAGTTGGCATATGATGGCCTCGCTGTCGGCATTTTCTTCGCCGACGAAAGCGACGCCATGCACCATGATCTGGCGCCGCCGCAGCGCCTCGATCGTCAGCAGGCTGTGATTGATCGTACCCAGCGTGGTGCGCGCAACGATGATCACCGGCAGGCCCCACCGGCAGAACAAGTCAGCATAGACCAACGATCGCGTGAGCGGCACGAGTGCGCCGCCAGCCCCCTCAATGATCAATGGTCGCGAACCATCCGGAAGGGCTAGCCGCGCGGGATCAATCTCCACGCCATCGATCGCGGCGGCAAGATGCGGTGAGCAGGGCGTTGTGAGGCAATAGGCTTCCGGGAACACCCGATCCGCGTTCAGCCCGGCGAGGCGAGCAACGGCCTCCGCGTCGGTGCCGTCGTCCCGACCCGCCTGTACAGGCTTCCAATAACAACCATCGAGCGCGGCCGTCAGAGCAGCGGAGAAGACGGTCTTGCCGACACCGGTATCGGTGCCCGTCACAATGAAGCCCTGGGTCATAATCCTAATTCCTCGAGCGCATCGGAGAGCGCGGCGATATCATTTTCGTGGGCGTTGAGCGTGACGGAAATGCGCAGCCGCGCGCTGCCCTTCGGCACGGTCGGCGGTCTGATCCCGCGCACATCGAAGCCCGATTTCTGCAATGCCGCGGCCATACGCATGGTCTCGCCATCGTCGCCGATAATGACCGGGAGAATCTGTGAGCTCCCTTGGACGCGCAATCTTTCGTGCGCCAAGCTCATGAGCGTCTGCAGCCTATCACGCCTCTCCGGCTGCTTCTGGAGGTCAAGCGCACCGCGAACCGCTGCCGCCATCAGCGGGGAAGGGGCAGTTGAGAAGATGAAGCCGCGGCCATAATTGATCAGCGTATCCGTGATCGTGCGCGATCCTAGCACGAGGGCGCCTTCGCAGCCTAGCGCCTTGCCGCATGTCGCCAGCCTTATGACATTTTCAGAAACGCCCACGGCCGCCGCGCAACCGCGGCCCTCGGGTCCGAAGACGCCCACCGCATGCGCCTCGTCGATGACGAGAAATGCTTCGTGGCGCTCGGCGACGGCCTTCAGTTCCTCGAGCGGAGCAAAGTCGCCGTCCATGCTGTAGAGGCTCTCTACAGCGATCCATGGTCTTCCTTTTCCACCGCGCGCGCGCCAGCGTGCGATCGCGTCCTCGAATGCCTGGGCGTCATTATGATTTGCAGCGACTTTTTCTGCGAAGCTAAGCCGCATGCCATCATGCACGCTGGCGTGGATCAACGAGTCGTGAACGATCAGATCACGGCGATCGGGCAAGGCCGCGAAGATCGCCCCATTGGCCGCGAAACCGTTGGCAAAATAGAGCGCGGAGTCGCAGCCGAAGAAACTCGCTGCCTCCGTCTCCAGCAGCTCATGTTCGGGATCATTGCCGCGCAGGAGCCTCGATCCGCCTGCGCCAATGGCGACCTCTCGATCGAGCGCCGCGGTTACGACGTCCCTGAGTTCCTGCGAGCGCGCGAGGCCGAGATAATCATTGGAGGAAAAATCCCGTCCCGCGCGCGGGATCAACATGCGCAGCCTGTCCCGCGCAGCAAGCTCGTCGAGCCGCGCACGATGCTGATCGAGAATGGACATGCGTGCGTGACTATTCGCTTTCTGTAACAGCGCAAGTCCGTTGCCGCTTAGCCGCACAGCCCTTTTAGATTTCAGTTGGCGAATAAGGCATGATCCGGCTAGAGCCTGCCGCTCTCCCCATGCTTGCCACAGGTAACGGGCCGCTTTCGCTCGTGCTCGTGCGCCCAACAGTGAACCGAGGAAGGGTTGATGACAGCTTATATCGATCGCGCGGAGCTTCAGGTGGCAGCTCCTCTGGTGGAGTTCATCGAGCAGAAAGCCCTGCCGGGTACCGGCTTGAACAGCGACGCTTTCTGGCGCGGCACTGCCCGGATTTTCGAGACCTTCACTCCGGAGAACCGGTCGCTGCTCGCCAAGCGCGATGAGATCCAGGCCAAGCTCGATGCCTGGCATAAGGAGCGCCGCGGCAAGCCGATCGATCAGCGAGAATATCAGGCATTCCTGCGTGAGATCGGATATCTGGTGCCCGAGCCAGCGCCCTTCGCGATCACGACCGAAAATGTTGACGACGAGGTCGCGACGATGGCTGGCCCACAGCTGGTCGTGCCGGTTCTCAACGATCGGTTCGCGCTCAATGCCGCCAATGCGCGTTGGGGCAGCCTCTACGATGCATTTTACGGTACGGATGCGCTGCCCGGTAAGGCCAAGCCCGGCGGCTATGACGCAGAGCGTGGCGCGCAAGTGGTCGCTCGCGTCCGTGAATTTCTCGATTCGACCATTCACGGCTGGGCGGCCGCGCTCAAGGGCACGAGCCATCCGGCCTTGGTGGGACGCAAGGCCAATGGCCTGCTGTTCCGCCATAACGGCCTTCATATCGAGATCGTCATTGATCCCAACGATCCGATCGGGCGCGAAGATCCGCTTGGGATCGCTGACGTGGTCCTGGAATCCGCCATCACCACCATCTGCGATCTGGAGGACTCGATTGCGGCGGTGGACGCCGACGACAAGGTTGCCGCCTATTCCAACTGGCTTGGTCTCATGAAGGGCGATCTCGAAGCGCGCTTCGAAAAGGGTGGCAAGACGATAACCCGCGCCTTGGAAGGCGATCGCGAATGGGCCGGCCTCGACGGCTCCCAGTTCGTCCTGCCGGGCCGCAGCCTGCTGTTTGTCCGCAATGTTGGCCATTTGATGACCACTCCGGCCATCAAGCTGCCGGACGGATCGGAAGCGCCCGAGGGCATTCTCGACGGGATCGTCACCAGCCTGATCGCGCTGCATGATCTGAGAGGACTTGGCCGTTTGCGCAACAGCCGCAAAGGTTCGGTCTACATCGTCAAGCCGAAGATGCATGGACCGGAGGAAGCCGCCTTCACCAATCGTTTGTTCGATGCGGTCGAGGACTTGCTGGGCCTGAAGCGCAACACGCTCAAGGTCGGCGTGATGGACGAGGAGCGGCGTACTTCCGCCAATCTCGCGGCATGCATCGAAGCCGTTAAGAGCCGAATCGTCTTTATCAACACCGGCTTTCTCGATCGGACGGGCGACGAGATGCACACCTCAATGCAGGCTGGCCCGATGATCCGCAAGGGCGCGATGAAGGAAAGCATATGGATCAAGGCCTATGAGAGCCGCAATGTCCAGATTGGCCTCGCCTGCGGGCTTTCCGGCAAGGCGCAGATCGGCAAGGGCATGTGGGCTGCGCCTGACCGCATGGCCGATATGATCGAGCAGAAGATCGGCCATCCCAAATCGGGCGCCAATACCGCCTGGGTCCCGTCCCCTACCGCAGCAACCCTTCACGCGCTGCATTATCATCAGGTGGACGTATTCGCGCGCCAGCGCGAGCTTCGATCCGAGCCGACGCCGGGATTAGACGAATTGCTGACGATCCCGGTATCCCCCGGCACCAATTGGTCCGATCAGGAAGTGTCCGACGAACTCGATAACAATGCCCAGGGCATCCTTGGCTATGTTGTCCGCTGGATCGATCAGGGCGTCGGCTGTTCGAAGGTCCCCGACATCAATGATGTCGGCTTGATGGAAGATCGTGCAACCTTGCGCATCTCCTCGCAGCACATGGCCAATTGGCTGCTCCACGGCGTCTGCACACCCGATCAGGCCGATGCCGCGCTGAAGAAGATGGCGGCCAAGGTCGACGCCCAGAATGCCGGCGATCCGCTCTACAAGCCGATGTCCGGCCATGAGGATAGCAGCTATGCCTATCGCGCAGCTCGCGCGTTGGTGTTCGAAGGCGTGGGGCAGCCCAATGGCTATACCGAGCCGCTGCTCCATGCCTGGCGTCAAAAGGCAAAAGCGGCGAGTTAAGTTCGGAGCGGTATTTCGGCGGAACAGCTCATGCGTCTTGCTTTCATGGGTACTCCGGAATTCGCCGTGCCCGCATTGCAGGCGCTGGCTGCCGCAGGCCATGAGATTGCTGCCGTTTACTGCCAGCCTCCGCGCCCGGCCGGCAGGGGAAAGGCTCCCCGTCCTTCGCCTGTGCAGATGCATGCTGAAGCGCTCGGCCTGGAGGTTCGCATGCCCGCGGGTCTGCGTGACCAGGGCGAGCAGGAAGCCTTTGCTGGACTGAAGCTCGACGCGGCGGTGGTCGCCGCTTACGGCCTGATATTGCCGGTCGCTATCCTCGATGCTCCGCGGCTCGGCTGCTTCAACATCCACGCATCATTGCTCCCGCGCTGGCGCGGCGCCGCGCCGATCGTGCGCGCGATTCTGGCCGGAGACGATGAAACCGGGGTCACCATCATGAAGATGGAAAAAGGCCTCGACACCGGCCCGATGCTAGCGACGATGCGGACGCCGATCGATCGCAAGACCGGCGGTGAGCTTACTGCCGAGCTTTCGGAAAAGGGCGCCCGCCTGATGGTGGAGGTGCTGGCGGACCTTGATGCATATCCCGCGAGCCCTCAGCCCGACACCGGCGTGACCTATGCAGCTAAGATTGAAAAGGCCGAGGCGCGCCTCGATTTCAGCCGATCGGCGGAACAGGTTGAACGGCAGATCCGTGCGTTCAATCCGATGCCCGGCGCCTTCTTCGAGATGAAAGGCGAGCGGGTCCGCGTGCTGTGCGCTGACATTGCGGCTGTTCATGCCAGTGAAGAGGCGGGAGTCGTGCTGGACTCCCAGCTCACAATAGCCTGCGGCGAAGGTGCGATCCGTCCGACCTTGATTCAACGCGCAGGACGCGCCGCCATGAGCGCTGCCGAGCTGCTGCGTGGCTTCGCGATCCCGCAGGGTACGCGCCTCGAATGACGCGTTTCCGCCTGACGGTGGAATATGACGGTCGGCCCTTCATGGGTTGGCAGCGTCAGGCACACGGCCCCAGCGTTCAGCAGGCGATCGAAGAGGCAATCGCGTCGGTGACCGGCGAGGATGTCACGCTCCACGCCGCAGGCCGCACCGATGCTGGGGTTCACGGGCTAGCGATGACGGCCCACGCCGATATCGGGCGCGCGATCACGCCGTTCCGCCTGAGCGAGGCGATTAACGCGCGGTTGCGTCCGCAGCCGGTGGCAATCATTGCCTGCGATACGGTGCCCGACGATTGGCATGCCCGTTTCTCGTGCATCGGCCGGCGCTATTGCTATCGCATCGTCAACCGCCGCGCTCCGCTCACGCTGGATCAAGGGCTTGCTTGGCGTGTCACCCCGCGGCTGGATGCCGACGCCATGCACGCTGCCGCGCAATGCCTCGTTGGACTACATGATTTCACGACCTTCCGTTCGGTGCAGTGCCAAGCGAAAAGCCCGGTAAAGACGCTCGATTGCTTGAGGGTGAGCCGCCAGGCCGAAGAGGTGGTCATCGAAGCAGCCGCGCGCAGCTTCCTCCACCATCAGGTCCGCTCGATGGTTGGCTGCCTGGCACTGGTGGGTCAGGGCAAATGGGATGCCGATGCTCTTTCTGCAGCACTGGCTGCGCGGGATCGCTCGGCGCTGGGGCTGAATGCGCCGCCGGACGGATTGTATTTCGTCGCGGCAGATTATTGACGACGGCAGCATCGATCGTCGCCTGGAGATGTTGGCTCGCCCGCCCTCTAGAGTCGATCCGATTCAGATTGAACCGGATCGTCTCCAGCCATTCCTTTGTTTGCCGTGATTTCCGAGCCGGCAGGTGATTCCACTTGCCTCGAAATCACTCTAGAAGCCGTCGGCGACGTCCATTAATTTGGTCAAGCGTTTCGGTGCAGCGCGGCGCCAGCTCTTAGCCAGCCATTGCTCGATATGAGTCCAATCCACCGGCGGGCGGTCCAGGCGAATGCCGATCCAGCCGGCGGGCCCCAGATAGGCGGGACGATAATAGAGATCGGGATCGCTCTCTATCAGCATCGCCTGTTCTTCCTCCCCGCTGGTCCTGACTAGAGCGGCGGTGATGCCATCACCATGATGATTGTGCTGGAAATAGGCGAACATCTTGCCGGCCTCGACACCAAATGCCTGCGTGCCGTGTGACGCTTTCTCATAGCTTTCAGGAAGTTGCAGCGCGAGGCTACGGAGTCTTGCGAGCAAGGCAGAAGGCCGCGTTTCCGCAGTGACAAATTCTGCCAGCACGCGCGGGTAGAGCTGATGCTCAGCGATCAGGATGCGAGCAGCGAGCGTGTCCGCGCTATCGTCCGGCAGAACCGCGACTTCGGTTTGACCAAGCACCGGCCCGTCGTCGAGTTCAGCCGTCACAATATGAACCGAACAGCCCGCAACCCGGTCGCCTGCTTCAATCGCCCGCTGATGCGTATCCAGGCCCTTATATTTGGGCAGGAGCGAAGGATGGACGTTGAGCATCCGTCCCTCCCATCGCCCAACAAATTCCGGCGAAAGCAGCCGCATATAGCCGGCCAGCGCGATATAGTCGGCACCGGCCCGGCACAGCTCGGCATCGATGGTCGTGTCGAACTCGGCGCGCTTCATTCCCTTGTGGGACAGGCCGAACGTCGCGACGCCCTCCGCCTCGGCAAGCTTCAGCCCTGGCGCTTGCGGATCGTTGGCGGCGACCAGTACGATCTCATAGGGGCAGTCCGGGTACTTCGCGGCGTAGAGAAGCGCGGCCATATTCGATCCGCGTCCCGAGATGAGCACCCCAACTTTCGCCCGAGCTATGCGCTTCATGTCCCTCTCCCTTGGGGAAAGGGCCAGGGTGAGGGGATCCGGAAGAGAAGGGAAAAACCTGACAGATAAGCGTGGGATACCCTCACCCAACCCTCTCCCGTAGGGAGAGGACTTTCGATGAAGCGCCTAGCCACCATGCGTCGCCGACCATGCCGTTCGCGCGCTCCAGGTCTCTGGGCCTCCTGCAACAGTGCAGCCCCTCGGCCCTGACTTAATACCGCCGATCTGAAAAACCCGTTCCCCGGCTGCCTCGAGTTCGGCCGTCACATGATCCACTTCGGCAGGTGCCACCACGACTGCCATCCCGACGCCGCAGTTGAATGTTCTTGCCATCTCCTGAGGCTCGATATTTCCCTGCGCCTGCAGGAAGGCCATCAGGCGTGGCTGCTCCCAGAGATCCGCGTTGAGATAAGCGTGCAGCCCCTCGGGAAGCACGCGGGGAATATTTTCGAGCAGGCCGCCGCCGGTAATATGCGCGAGCGCATGAACATGTCCCCCGCGGATCAGCGGCAGCAGCGCCTTCACATAGATCCGCGTCGGCGCCATCATCGCTTCGATGAGAAGGACCTCCTGGTCGAATAGGGCGGGGCGGTCGAGCTTCCAGCCCTTGTCGGCGGCGAGCCTGCGGACCAGCGAAAAACCGTTCGAATGCACGCCGGAGGAGGCGAGGCCGAGAATGACATCGCCTTCATGCACTCTGTTGCCGACCAGCGCCTGATCGCGTTCGACGGCGCCGACGCAAAAGCCGGCCAGATCATAATCACCCTCGGCATACATGCCGGGCATCTCAGCGGTCTCGCCGCCGATCAGCGCGCAGCCGGCAATCCGGCACCCTTCGGCGATGCCAGCGATCACGCGCTCGGCGATGAGGTTGTCCAGCTTGCCTGTCGCGAAATAGTCGAGAAAGAACAATGGCTCGGCGCCCTGAACAATCAGATCGTTGGCGCACATCGCGACCAGATCTATGCCGACTCCATCATGCCGCCCACTCTCGATCGCCAGCTTGAGCTTGGTGCCAACGCCGTCATTGGCGGCCACGAGCAGCGGGTCCTTATATCCCGCGGCCTTCAAATCGAAGAAGCCGCCGAAGCCTCCCAGTTCCGCATCTGCGCCGGCGCGACGAGTGCTTTTCGCCAGCGGCCCGATCGCCTTTACCAGCGCGTTGCCTGCCGCGATCGAGACGCCGGCTTGGGCGTAGCTGTAGGAGGTTTGTTCACCCTGTTTTTCGCTCATGCCCAGCGCCTAGCCATATCGGGCTTGGATTTCCACGCCCAACTCGCCAAAAGGCGCTCGTGACGCTCGCTTTACCTGCCAGAATAGGCCCGGTCCCATTGCTGCTTCTCCTGCTGGCCGTCTTTGGCGGCGGGGCCGCGGTGCTGCGAGCCCAGCTTGAGGGCGGCGATCGCGGCATCCCGCCGATCGACAGTTCGAGCAGTTATGAGGTTGGCGGCATCAATGTCGATGTCGTCGCGCATGATGGGGAGCAGGCACGCCAGGCGGCGTGGCGGATCGCGCAGCGCAAGGCATGGCAGATGCTGTGGGGCCGAATGAACGGCGGGCAGGGCGGAGCACCGGCGCTAGGCGATTCGACGCTCGGCACGATCGTGTCCGGTATCGTCGTCGAACAGGAGCAGATCAGCACCAAACGCTATATAGCCCGGCTCGGCGTGCTGTTCGATCGGACGCGCGCGGGGCAATTGCTCGGCGGCTCGGGCCAGACCTTGCGCTCACAGCCCATGCTGATGATTCCCGTGCAAATCTCCGGCGGTACGTCGACGAGCTTCGAGTTGCGCAACCCCTGGCAGGCGGCCTGGGCGCGATTCCGCACCGGCAACAGTCCGGTCGACTATGTGCGGCCGACCGGAGCAGGGGTCGACCCCCTGCTCCTCAATATTGGGCAGGTCTATCGACCCGGCCGCGGATGGTGGCGTATGCTGCTGGACCAGTATGGCGCAGCCGATGTGCTGGTACCGGAGGTGATTCTGCATCGGCAATGGCCGGGCGGTCCCGTCGTCGGGCAATTCTTCGCACGGCACGGCCCCGATCACAAGCTGCTGGGCTCGTTCGTCTTGAGCGCGCCGAATGGCGATCGCGAGGGCTTGGCAGCGCTGCTGGACAAGGGCGTCGAGCGCATCGACGCGATCTATGTCGATGCCTTGCGCAGCGGGCGCCTTCAAGCTGATCCCTCGCTTGAGATAGAAGAGCAGGAGCCCAGCGAGGAAGATGCCACCTCGCTCGAAGAAGCGGTCGCCCAGGTGGTCGACGAGACGCCGGCTTCGACCTTCACGATCCAGGTGGAAACGCCGGACGCGAGCGCGCTCAACCTGGCGGAGGCAGCGGTTCGGGAGATCCCTGGGGTTCGCAACTCGTCGACCACCAGCCTGGCGCTGGGCGGCGTTTCGGTCATCCGCGTGAGCTTTAGCGGCGATATCAACTTACTTCGAACGGCCCTCAGCGCCCGTGGCTGGGCAGTGGAGGCCGGCACAGACACGCTGCGTATCCGGCGTACGCCAGGCGCCGCACCTCCGGCACCCCAGGCGCCATGACCCAGCTCGCGCTGCCGCTCGATTGGCCGGCGGCCCAGACCGAATCCGACTTCATCGTTACGCCTGCCAATGCCGATGCCGTCCGCCATCTCGGTCACTGGTCATTATGGCCGGTCATGGCCACGGTGCTCACTGGCCCGCGAAAATCGGGGCGCAGCTTTCTCGGCCGGATCTTTGCTGCGCGCTCCGGCGCTACCTTGTTCGATGGCGGCGAACGGGCTGATGAGGAACAGCTGTTTCATGCCTGGAACCGGGCCCTTGCAGAGCGTCGCCCGCTGCTGATCATAGCCGACACGCCGTGCAGCCAATGGGATATCGCGCTTCCTGACCTCCGATCCCGTCTGGCGGCCACGCCCCATGTCGCGATCGGAGCGCCCGATGACCTGTTGATTCCCGCGCTGCTTGAGCGCCTGCTCGCGGCTCGTGCTGTATCGATTAACGCTGACGTCCCCGATTGGATCGCGCGCCGTATCGAGCGCACTTACATCGCCGTTCATCGCGCGGTGGACGCTCTCGATCAGGCGGCATGGGCGACGCGCCGCAGGATCGGTATCGCGGTTGCGCGCGAGGCGTTGATAAGATCCAATGTCATCGAAGATTCACGAGTCTTCGAGTAGGACATATAAGATGGAGCCAGTTGCGCCTGTACAGCCGCTTGATGACGACGATGTTATCGGCACGCCGACCGCGGCGCCCGCGGGCTTGCAGAACCGGTATTTCAATCGCGAGCTGAGCTGGCTTGCGTTCAATGAGCGGGTGCTCGAGGAGGCGTCCAACGTCGCGCACCCGCTGCTGGAGCGGCTGCGCTTCCTCTCGATATCGGGCAATAATCTCGACGAATTCTTCATGACCCGGGTTGGCGGCCTGAAGGGGCACCAGCTGCAGGAAGTTGACAGTCGCTCGCCTGACGGCCTGACGCCTGCCCAGCAGCTCACCGCGATTGCCGAGCGCGCCGACGCGCTGATGCAGCGGCAGGCGAAAGTCTGGCTGGCACTGCTCACTGAGCTGGAAACCGTGAATTTTCAGGTGCTCGAGCTCGATCGGCTCCATGGTGAATCAACGCAATGGCTCGAGACGCATTTCCGGGAGCAGATCTTTCCGGTGCTCACTCCGCAAGCACTTGATCCGGCTCACCCGTTCCCATTCATTCCGAACAGGGGCTTCAGTCTCGTTTTCGACCTGAAGCGGCTTTCGGACGGTGAGCCGATCCGCGAGTTGCTTATGGTGCCGGCGACACTGCCGCGATTCGTTCGCATCCCTGGCGCCGAAACGCGCTATGTCGCGATCGAGACAATGATCCGCCGTTTTACCGACATCCTCTTCCCTGGATATCAGGTGCTGAGCAGCGGCGCGTTCAGAGTGATCCGCGATAGCGATATCGAGCTTGAGGAAGAGGCGGAAGATCTCGTCCGCTATTTCCGCAGTGCAATCAAGCGCCGCCGCCGCGGCCGGATCATCCGGCTTGAGCTTTCCGCCGGCACTCCTCGCCCGCTGGCGGAGGAAGTCTGCGCTGAAATCGGTACCAACGACGCGATCATCACCCAGAGCACTGATTTTCTGGGTATCTCCGATCTGACCATCCTTGTGGACGAAGACCGTCCGGAACTGAAATTCCCTGCGTTCACGCCGCGCTTTCCCGAACGTATTCGCGAGCATGGCGGCGATTGCTTCGCGGCGATCCGGTCCAAGGACATCATTGTCCACCATCCCTATGAAAGCTTCGACGTCGTCCTTGCCTTTCTGCGGCAGGCTGCCGCCGATCCGGACGTGGTCGCGATCAAGCAGACGCTCTATCGCGCCGGCAAGCAGTCCGCTGTCATCCGCGCGCTGATCGATGCGGCGGAGGCGGGAAAGTCCGTTACCGCCGTGGTCGAGCTCAAGGCGCGCTTTGACGAAGAGCAGAATCTGATGTGGGCCGCCTCGCTGGAGCGCGCCGGCGTCCAGGTCGTCTACGGCTTCATCGACTGGAAGACCCACGCAAAGGTTTCGATGGTGGTCCGGCGCGAGGGTGAAGGCTATCGCACCTACTGCCACTTCGGCACCGGCAATTATCATCCGATCACCGCGCGCATCTATACCGATCTCAGCTTTTTCACGGCGGATCCGCGGGCAGGGCGGGATGCCGCTCAGCTCTTCAATTACATCACCGGCTATGTCGAGCCCAAGGCGCTCGAATTGCTCACACTTTCACCCTTGGGTCTCCGTGACGAGTTGAGCCGGCTGATCGATACCGAGATCGATCACGCGCGGTCGGGGCGCGAAGCGGCCATCTGGGCCAAGATGAACTCGCTGGTTGATCCGGCGATCATCGAGAAGCTTTACCGTGCCAGTGCCGCTGGTGTCGAAATCGATCTGGTGGTGCGCGGCATCTGCTGCTTGAGGCCAGGCGTTCCGGGCCTTTCGGAGAACATCCGGGTCAAATCGATCGTCGGGCGTTTCCTTGAGCATAGCCGCATCATCGTGTTCGGCAACGGCAACCCGCTGCCAAGCCGGGAGGCGAAGGTCTATATTTCCTCCGCGGATTGGATGCCCCGCAATTTCGATCGGCGCGTGGAATATATGATGCCGATCGAGAACCCGACCGTGCATGCGCAAGTGCTCGATCAGGTGATGCTGGCCAATCTCATCGATGACGAGCAGAGCTGGCAATTGCTACCGGATGGCAGCTACGAACGGCTGAAGCCGGGCAAGCGGCCCTTCAATCTTCATCGTTACTTCATGATCAATCCGTCTCTTTCGGGGCGCGGTGCTGCATTGGAGCGCAGCGGGTCAGTGCCGAAGCTCACCTTCCGCCGGAGCGAACAACATCCGGGCTGAGCGGAAGTTTTTGCCTTTCAACGATCGAATGAAATGCGCTAGGTGCGCAGCATGCCCGCGGTAATGCCGTTTCGCCGAACGAAGCCTGCCGTTGCGGCAGCCGAGCGCACCGGCATCATCGATATCGGGTCTAACTCCATCCGCTTGGTGGTTTTCGCGGGACCGGCTCGCTTCCCAGCTGTCCTCTTCAATGAAAAGGTGATGGCGGGTCTCGGCCGCAATCTCGGCGAGAATGGCCTGTTGGAGGAACAGGCGATGGAGCGTGCGTTGGCGGCGCTGCGCCGGTTCAGGGTGCTTGCCGACGAAATGGAGATTACGCGGCTGCGCACCGTTGCCACGGCTGCCGTTCGTGATGCTGTCAACGGCAAGAGCTTTTTGGATCGTGTCACGGAACTTGGTTTCCAGCCGGAATTGATTTCGGGCGAGCAGGAGGCAAAGCTTTCTGCCGAAGGCGTGCTGTCGGGTATCCCCGATGCGCGCGGAATTGTCGGCGATCTCGGCGGCGGCAGCCTGGAGCTGGTACGGATTGGCGAGGGACAGGCGCATGAGGCGGTGTCCTTCCCGATCGGTATCTTCCGCATTGCCGCCTTGCGCGCCAAGGGGCCGGGCGCGATCGACCGGCATGTCGAAAAGCTGCTCGGCAAGGCTGGCTGGACGAACAAGGGCGCACATCTGCCTTTCTATATGGTGGGCGGTTCGTGGCGCGCGCTCGCCAGGCTTGACATGCATCTTTCCGAACATGCGCTGCCGATTGTGCATGGCTACACGATGCCGGCGGAGGAGGCGCAGCGTCTCGTGCGGGTGCTGGCGCATATCGCGCCGAAGACGCTGCGGACCGTGGAAGGATTGTCGCCTTCGCGCATCCCGGCGCTGATGGATGCGGCTGCGCTGCTGGCGGCGACCGTCAAGCGGCTGCACTCAAGTTCGTTAGTGGTCTCGGCTTATGGTCTCCGCGAGGGCTTGCTCTACGATGATCTGGATGCCGACACGCGCGCACTTGATCCTCTTATTTGCGCGGCACGCGAGGAAGGGCGGGTCCGCGGGCGCTTTCCCGAGCATGGCGACCTCCTGTACCGCTGGATCGCCCCACTGTTTGCCGGCGAGCAACCTTGCGATGCCCGCCTGAGGCTGGCGACATGCTTGCTCGCCGATATTGCCTGGCGAGCTCATCCCGAATTCCGCGCCGAACGCGGTCTCGATGCCGGGCTGCACGGCAATTGGCCCGCCATCGATGCGCGCGGCCGCGGGATGCTCGCGCACGCGCTTTACGTCAATTCAGGAGGCCCTGGCCGCGATCCGGTGATCGGCAAGCTTTGCCGCGAGGAGGAGATCATTCTCGCCGAACATTGGGGGCTCGCGCTGCGGCTTGGGCAGCGTTTGTCGGGCGGGCTCAGCCGCCCGCTCGAGGCGACCCGGCTATGGTCCGATGAATCGAGGGTCTATCTCTCCATTTCACCAGGCGATCATGCGCTTTACGGCGAGACTGTGGACCGTCGTCTGAAGACACTCGCGCAGGCCATGGGGAAATCAGCCGAGCTGATCATGGAGTGAAGCTCACGCGCCTTCGCCAAGTTCGGTCATCACCATCTTGCCGTTGCGCACGCTGAACGCCAGCCGACCCTCCACCAGCGCCAGCGCATCCTTGCCAAAGACGTCATAGCGCCAGCCGTTGAGCAGGCCGAGCCCTTCGCGCTCGCCGCCGGCAATCGCCTCCAGATCCTCGGTGCGCGCGATGAGCTTCGGCGCGACATCTGCCTCGCGCGCGCGAACTTTCAGCAACAGCTTGAGCAGATCGGCGATCAGCCCGGCCTCCTTGCCAAGCCCGGGCTTGCGTTCGTCGCGCCACGGCATCTCCGCTTCGGGCAGCGGCTTTGCCTTTTGCAGCGCCGCCATCAGGCGTTGACCGATATCGTTTCCAGCCCAGGCGGCAGAGAGCCCTCGCACGCGCGCGAGATCGGCTTGCCTGGCCGGAGGGTGGCCGGCGAGATCCGCGAGCGTCTCGTCCTTGACGATGCGGCCACGCGGCAAATTTTTGTGCTGCGCTTCCCGTTCCCGCCAGGCTGCAAGCGCCTTGAGTCGCCCCAGTACTTCGGGCTTGCGGCTGGGTGCCTTGATCCGTGTCCAGGCAAGGTCGGGTATGTTGAGATAGCTAGCGGGATCGCCCAGCCTTTCCATCTCCTGATCAAGCCATTGCCCCCGCCCGGTCGAGCGCAGCCGTTCAAGCATGCGTGGAAACAGCTCGGCCAGATGGGTCACGTCGCCGATCGCATAATCGATCTGGCGCTGATCGAGCGGGCGCCGCGCCCAGTCGGTAAAGCGTGCGCCTTTATCGACCTTGATCCGGAGCATGGTCTCCACGAGATTCTGATAGCCGATCTGCTCGCCCATCCCGAGCGCCATGGCCGCGATCTGCGTATCGAACAAAGGGTGGGGGGTCTTGCCGGTCAGGTTATGGACGATCTCGAGATCCTGCCCTCCTGCGTGGAAAACCTTGAGCACATCCTCATTGTTGACGAGTATGTCGAGCAGGGGCGTCAGGTCGATTCCGGGCGCTTTGGGATCGATAGCGGCAGCTTCTTCAAGATCGGCGATCTGGATCAGGCAGAGATCGGGCCAATAGCTGTTCTCGCGCATGAATTCGGTGTCGACCGTCACGAAGGCGGACTTGGCCAGCCGCGCGCAGAGATTTTTCAGGGTTTCGTTATCGGTAATCAGCGGATGAACGATCATCATCTTTCCATATCGCCAGTCTCTTTCCTTGACAAAGGTCCTAACCGCGCGGAAGCGCGTGGCGCAAATTCAACCAACGAATGGCCATCGAATGCATCCGTACCGTACCCACAATTGTGCCGAACTGCGCGCCGAACATGTCGGCAGCGAGGTTCGCCTGTCCGGCTGGGTTCACCGCAAGCGCGATCACGGCAATCTGCTGTTCGTCGATCTGCGCGATCATCATGGCATTACGCAGATCGTCACTGATGTCGATGCGCCCGCGTTCAACACGATCGAAGGCGTTCGTGCAGAATCAGTGATCACCGTTACCGGCGACGTCGTCGCACGCGCGCAGGAGGCGGTGAATCCGAATCTGGCGACCGGAATGATCGAGGTGCGCGCGCGCGCAGTCTCCGTGCAATCGTCGGCAGCCGAGCTTCCGATGCCGGTGGCTGGCGAGGCCGAATATCCTGAGGATATTCGCCTGCGCTACCGCTACCTCGATCTCCGGCGCGAGCGCGTCCATGCCAATATGGTGCTGCGCTCCAACGTGATTGCGTCGCTGCGCCAGCGGATGATCGGGCAGGGCTTCACCGAATTTCAGACGCCAATCCTCACAGCCTCGTCCCCGGAAGGCGCGCGCGACTATCTGGTACCGAGCCGGGTGCATCCCGGAAAATTCTATGCGCTTCCGCAGGCGCCGCAGATGTTCAAGCAGCTTCTGATGGTCGCCGGCTTCGATCGTTATTTCCAGATTGCCCCTTGCTTCCGCGACGAGGATGCCCGTGCCGACCGCTCGCCCGGCGAATTCTACCAGCTCGATTTCGAAATGAGCTTCGTCACACAGGATGATGTTTTTGCCGCGATTGAGCCGGTGCTCCACGGCGTATTCGAGGAATTTGCGGGTGACCGAAGCGTTTCGCCGCTGCCATTCCGGCGCATTCCCTACCGGGAATCGATGCTGAGATATGGCAATGACAAGCCCGATCTGCGCAATCCGATCCTGATCAGCGACGTCTCGGAGCATTTTGCCGGATCGGGTTTCGGTCGATTCGCGTCGATCGTGGAGAGCGGCGACGTTGTTCGCGCAATTCCGGCGCCGGGCACGGCGGATAAGAGCCGCAAATTCTTTGACGACATGAATAGCTGGGCGCAGTCGGAAGGCTTTGCCGGCCTCGGCTATGCGACGCGCAAGGGTGGTGAGTTCGGCGGCCCGATCGCCAAGAACCATGGCGAGGAAGGCATGGCGAAGCTGGCAGACGCACTTGGCCTCGGGCCGGATGACGGTGTGTTTTTCGCCGCCGGCAAGGAAGCGCAGGCGGCCAAGCTTGCCGGGCTGGCACGCACCCGCATCGGAGAGGAGTTGGGGCTCATCGATCAAAAGCGGTTCGAATTCTGCTGGATCGTGGATTTCCCGATGTACGAATATGACGAGGACACGCGGAAGATCGATTTCAGCCACAACCCGTTCTCGATGCCGCAGGGTGAGCTGGAAGCGCTGGAAACGAAGCCGCCGCTCGAGATCCTGGCCTATCAATATGACATCGTCTGCAACGGCGTTGAACTCTCGAGCGGCGCGATCCGGAACCACAAGCCCGAGATCATGTATAAGGCGTTCGCGATTGCCGGCTACAGCCGCGAGGATGTGGACACTAATTTCTCCGGCATGATCAATGCCTTTAAATTTGGCGCGCCACCCCATGGCGGGTCCGCGCCGGGCGTGGATCGCATCGTCATGCTGCTCGCCGACGAGCCCAATATCCGTGAGGTCGTGGTGTTCCCGATGACCCAGAAGGCCGAGGACCTGATGATGGGCGCGCCGGCGCCAGCGACGCTCAAGCAGCTTCGCGAGCTGCATCTGCGGGTCGTGGAGCCGCAAAAGGGTTAACCTCGTTTTCACCTTCCGACCGGGATCGGTTCCGCATAAGGTGACGCATGGCCATTGACCTGAAGCAGTTCGAACGGGGCGAGAAGTTCGACGGCGATTATGAGGCAGCTCTGCGAAAGCTGCAGGATCGGCTCGCCCGCATCCAGGTTGCGCACATCGTGCACAAGCGGCGCAGCATCATCGTGTTCGAGGGGTGGGACGCAGCAGGCAAGGGCGGCATCATTCAGCGCCTGACGGCATTGTGGGACCCGCGCTACTTCGAGGTCTGGCCGATTGCGGCCCCGAGCACTCCCGAGAGGGAGCGCCACTTCCTTTGGCGGTTCTGGAGTCGCTTGCCGGAAGCCGGCGATATCGCGGTGTTCGACCGAAGCTGGTACGGCCGCGTTCTCGTCGAACGCGTCGAAGGTTTCGCGACTGAGGCGCAATGGCGGCGCGGCTATGACGAGATCAACGAGTTCGAAGCGCAGCAGAAGGATGACGGCGCCGCGATCGTGAAACTGTTCATTCACATCACCCAGCAAACTCAGGACGAGCGGCTGGCGCGCCGCCTCGAGGACCCCTGGAAGCGCTGGAAAGTGAATGCCGAGGATTTCCGCAACCGATCGCACCGTACGGACTATCTGAAGGCGCTCGACGATATGTTCGCCCATACCGACACCCGCTGGGCACCGTGGAAGATCATCGACGGCAATAACAAAAAGTCGGCGCGCATGGCGGCACTGACGTACATTGCTGATCGACTGGAGGCGCATGTGCCGTTGGAGCCGCCTGAACTTGATTCCAAATTGATGAATACCGCGATGCAGGTGATCGGCGATCTCATCAATGGCGACTGAAAAGCTGTATCGTTACCGGACTGATTAACCCTTTTCAGCCTTAGATCATGGAAATTGCCGCGCTATAATTCGCAGCTTCATTGCGTTGCGGGATTTGGCCATGCGCATCGGACATTTCTGGATCTGCCTGACGGGTGCCTTTTTCTCGCTGCTCGGCGCATGCAGCACGCCGGGTTGGCGCGGCCAGGACTTCGATTACCGCTACGCTGACGACAGCTATCCGGTTTATCCGGGCGGCCAATATGGCGAATATGGCGTCGGTGGGGATGGCGCTCGCCATCTCGATCCCTGGCTCAGCGGGACGCAGCCGGGGCAGCGGCTCGTGCTCGGCTTCTTCGACCATAACTATAATGGCCGGATCGGCGTCGATCGGGCGAGAGAGGCCAATCGCTGGTTCCGCCGCTTCGCGGACCGCGATCATGATCTGCGCATCACCGATGATGAGATCAATCGCGCGCTGATTGCGCTTGATCGCAAGCTCAGGCAGCGCGGCTTGTAGGCAGATCGCCGCTCCGCGTCGCATCGGCCAGCGCATCCGCGAGCAGGTTGAATTCCTTGTCGCGGGGGCTGCCGCGTCGCCAGGCCAGCGCAATCCGGCGTGAGGGATGTTCCGCCTTGAGCGGGCACGCAACCACATCGGTGTTGTCCAGAATGCCTGCGTCGATTGCCATTTGAGGCAGCAGCGTCACCCCCAGATCATTGTCTACCATCTGGATCAATGTGTGCAGCGATGTGCCCAGCATGGTTGCCTCGGCGCGCAGTTCGGGACGGTTACAGGCGGCGAGCGCATGATCCTTGAGGCAGTGGCCGTCTTCGAGCAACAGCAGCCGTCGCTCGTCGATGGCGTCGGGCGCGACCGCATCGACCGGACGGGGCATGTCCTTCTGCGGGAAGGCCACGAACAGCCGGTCTTCGAACAGATCGACCGTCTCCACGTCGCCGCAGTGATAAGGCAGCGCCAGCAACACGCAATCGACATGCCCGCGGTGGAGCGAATCGCACGCCGCCGCCGTGGTCTCCTCGCGCAGATAAAGCTTCAGGTCGGGCCACGCCGCGCGCAGCCGGGGCAGGATGCGCGGCAGCAGGAAGGGCGCGATGGTCGGGATCACGCCCATGCGCAGGTCCCCCGAAAGCGGCTTACCGGCGGCCCGCGCCAATTCGGCAAGCTCTTCTGCTTCGCGCAGCACGCGCCGGGCTTTCTCGGCGATCTTGAGGCCGAGCGGGGTGAAGCGAACCACGCGACGCGTCCGTTCGACGAGGGTGATGCCAATCAGCGATTCAAGCTCGCGCAGGCCCGCCGATAGCGTCGATTGGGTGACGAAGCAGGCATCAGCCGCCCGGCCGAAATGCCCATGATCGGCGAGGGCGATGAGATATTGAAGCTGTTTCAGCGTAGGCAGGTAAGTGGTCACCCGGTGGTACCTTAATCGTTATGGTCGATCATTCTCGCTCTATTTATCACTTTCCTCGTAAATACTCCAGAGCGGGATGGCTGGGAATGGCCATCTGGAAATAGCTGGTGCCAATCGCTACATCGCTGCGATATGAATGCAGGGAGGCTGCATATGTCCGGCGGGCTGATTTCTTATTTGGACTCGATCAAGGCACGGGATCCAGCGCCGCGCAGCCGGTGGGAGATCCTGCTTTATCCTGGGGTGCTCGCCCTCGCGCTGCATCGCGTCGCGCACTGGCTGTTCAACGGAAGACTTTATTTTCTCGCCCGGCTCATCAATCACATCTCCAGGTTCCTGACCGCGATCGATATCCACCCCGGAGCCCGGATCGGCAGCAATTTCTTCATAGATCATGGCTTTACGGTGATCGGCGAAACGGCGGAGATCGGCGATAATGTCACGATCTACCAGAACGTCACCTTGGGTGGCACCAATCCTGCCAATGGCATTGCCGGCAAGCGCCATCCGACGATCGGGGACAATGCCATTATCGGATCGGGCGCGCAGGTGCTGGGGCCGATCACGGTCGGGCGCGGCGCGAAGATCGGGGCCAACGCGGTGGTGACTCGCGATGTACCGGAAGGCGCGGTGATGACCGGCATTCCGGCTCGCCCGACCCTGGTCGATGCCGCCGAGTATCAGAAGAGCTTCGTGCCTTATGGTACGCCTTGCTCGGAGCGCTTCGACCCGCAGACCCAACAGCTTGAGCTGCTTAAATGCGAAGTCGAGCAACTGCGCGCCCGCGTGGCCGAGTTGATCGAGAAGCGCGACGCGAAGCCGGTACGAAAGGCCCGTGAAAGCGCGTGAGCAGCAACGTCACGCCCTTTCCCGTTACGCAGCGCACACATCAAATCGGGTTCCATCGGCTTGAGCTGACTCGCATCCTCGATTTGTACGGCCGCATGGTGGCCGCCGGGCACTGGCGGGATTATGCGATCGAGCTGGGGCAGGAGGCAGCGATCTTCGCAGCTTTCAGGCGTGCAGCCGAGCGGCCGGAATATCGCATCGAAAAGCGCCCGGCTCTGCGCAACCGCCAGGGCATGTGGGCGCTGGTGGGCGAGGGCGGCGCGATCCTTAGGCGCGGGCATGAGCTCGGGCCGGTGCTCGCCCCGATCGAACGCAAGCTGCTCAAGATCGTCAGCGATTGAGCGCTGGCAGGCGTGCACGCCATTCGGCCGGCAGCATCCCGACGACATGAATCCGGGCGCGGTGCCAGAAGGCTGACAGCAACAGCAGCGCCGATCCGATGATGGCGGCGGTAAAAGCGAAATTGAGCTGGATCGCGCCATATTGCCTGAGCAATGCGCTCAGGGCGTAGAGCACGTAGAACAGGGCTGATACGAGCAGCGCGCGGCGGTCGACCGCAAGCGCCACAATCCCGAACACGGCATAAAGCAGGACGACGGCGAGCGTTCGGGCTGTGGTTGCCTGCCCTTCGAGCAGCCCGAGCAGCCAGAAGATCGGGTGCACGATCATGGGCGCTGCAAACAGATGGAGCCAGAAGGCGACATCGGATCGGCGAGTGATGCGCTCGCGATCCGAAATGTCCCACCACATTGCAAAGGCAAAAACGCTCAGGCCGCCGAGAAGCCCCAAAAAAAGAAGCATGGATCTTGAGCCAGGCACGGCAGCGATCACGAGCATCAACAGCAGGCCGACCAAGGCAACCGTTCCGGCAGCAACCGTGATCGGCACATAGAAACGGCGCCAATGAAGGTAGGTCGCCCCCGCTGCGATGGCAGCCGCCAACGCGAAATTGAGCGCGACCCACTGGCTCGATACGCCATAGTCAAGCGACCAGACGGAGTTGACTCCCATGGTCAGCGCCGTCGCCGCGAAGAATATCGACCAGGCAAAGGTGATCAGCAGCACAATGCTCGGTAGCGCCATGTGCCGCTTGCGCGTAAAATATTCCGCCAGCAGCCAGGACGTCGCCGCGCACGCAATCGCGCCGCCGCCCGTCGTGAGGCTTGCGCCAATCCAGGCCATCGCGACCAGCAACAGGATCGATGCGATCGTTACGAAGATGTCGTTGAAGCTGGTGACGAGCCGGATATTTTCCTCGTCGACCTGCGGACCCGCCCGCACGGTTCCGGCATGCGCCCGCAATGCGGCGGCGGCTTCGGGCGTCATCACCCCGGCCGCCACTGCGGCTTCGATATCGGCTTCGCTATACATAGCCCCTCCGGTTCGGGGCGATTAGATCAGGCTGTCGCGTCCGCGTCCAGCGCATAGCCTGCGGAGCGGACCGTGCGGATAACGTCCGCGCAGCTTCCGACGTTGATCGCTTTGCGCAGGCGGCGGATATGGACGTCCACCGTGCGCGGTTCGATATCCGAATCCCGGCCCCAAACCGAATCCAGCAATCGTTCGCGCGAGAAGACCCGGCCGGGATGCTCCAGAAAATGCTTGAGCAGCCGGAACTCGGTCGGCCCCAGCGGCACGGACACGCCGGCACGCCGCACCTTATGACTGACGGTATCCATCTCGATGTCCGAATAGGTGAGCTGTTCGCCGGCGAGCGCCGGCCGAACCCGGCGCAGCACCGCGCCGACTCGCGCCACCAGTTCGCGAGGGCTGAATGGCTTGGTCACATAATCGTCCGCGCCGGTTTCGAGGCCGCGGACGCGATCCTCTTCCTCGCCGCGCGCGGTCAGCATGATGATCGGTACGTTGGCCGTATCCGGAATGCGCCGCAGCCTGCGGCAGACCTCGATCCCGGACAGGCCCTCGATCATCCAATCGAGCAACACCAGGTCCGGCGGATTTTCGCGCGCAAGCAGCAGCGCTTCCTCGCCATCGGCGGTATGCTCGACCTGATATTCCTCACGTTCAAGGTTCCAGGTGAGCAGTTCGGCCAGCGAACGGTCGTCTTCTACAAGAAGGATATGGGCTCGGCTCATGGATGTCAGTCGGCCTTGCTGAGGGCATCGCCACCACGTGGGCGTTCGCCAAGCTGCTGGCCGGTCGCGGCGAAATAGACCATCTCGGCGATATTGGTGGCGTGATCGCCGATCCGTTCGAGATTTTTTCCGATGAACAGCAGGTGGGTGGATGCGGTGATCGTGTGTGGATTTTCCATCATGTGCGTCAGCAGCGTGCGAAACAGGCTGTTATAGAAATCGTCTACGATGCGATCGCGCTCGCAGACATCCACTGCCAGCTTCGCATCGCGTGCGGCAAAGGCGTCCAGCACGTCACGAACCATCTGGCTTACTGCCCGCCCCATGGCAGGGAGCAGCGAGATCGCCTCGATATCGCGCGCGTCGACCAAAACCGGGACGCGTTTCGCGATATTCTTAGCATAATCGCCGATCCTTTCGACGATGCTGCTGATCCTGAGCGCGGCGAGCACCTCGCGCAGGTCGTCCGCCATTGGCGCTCGCAGCGCGATCAGACGGATGGCAAGCCTGTCCACCTCTGATTCGAGCGCGTCGATCCTCCGGTCGGCTTCAACAATCTTGAGTGCGGCATCCTCGTCGCGTCGGGCCAGTGCCTGCATGGCGCCCTCGATCGCGGCTTCCGCCCTGCCCCCCATCTCCGAAACGACCGCCCGCAGCTCGCTGAGATCGTCGTCGAACGCTTTTACTGTATGTCCAGTCGTAGCCATGATCGCTCCCTCAGCCGTAGCGGCCGGTGATATAGTCCTTGGTGCGGACCTCGCGGGGATTGGTGAAGATCTCGGACGTGTCGCCATATTCGACGAGGTTGCCGAGGTGGAAAAAGGCCGTGCGCTGCGACACGCGTGCCGCCTGCTGCATGTTATGGGTGACGATCACGATCGCAAACCGGCCGCGAAGCTCGTGGATCAATTCTTCGATCTTGGCGGTGGCGATAGGATCGAGCGCCGAACAAGGCTCGTCCATCAGGATCACTTCGGGATCCACCGCGATGGCACGCGCGATGCACAGGCGCTGCTGCTGGCCGCCCGAAAGTGCAGTGCCGCTGTCGCTGAGCCGGTCCTTCACTTCGTCCCAGAGGCCAGCGCGTTTCAGCGATTTCTCGACGATCTGGTCCATTTCAACGCGGCCCGACGCGAGGCCGTGGATGCGCGGCCCATAAGCGACATTCTCATAGATCGATTTGGGGAACGGGTTGGGCTTCTGGAACACCATGCCGACGCGGGCGCGGAGCTGCACGACGTCCATCGACGAGGCGTAGATGTCTTCGCCGTCCAGCATGATCCTGCCCTCGACGCGCGCGCTTGCGACGGTGTCATTCATCCGGTTCAGCGTGCGCAAGAAGGTGGATTTGCCGCAGCCGGACGGGCCGATGAAAGCGGTCACATTCTCTTGGGTCACATCGATGGAAACTTTGTTGATCGCCTGCTTCTGACCATAGAAGACGTTGACGTCGCGCGCGGACATTTTGAGGGTGCCCTCGCTGGCTGCTTTCTGTTCGGCAGCGAGATGTTCGAGTGTTTGCGTGCTCATGGTTTCACCACCGGATTTCAAATTTGTTGCGGAGGTAGATAGCCAGCCCGTTCATCGCCAGCAGGAAGATCAGCAGTATGATGATCGCGGCGCTGGTCTTCTCGACGAAGCCCTTGCTGACCTCGTCCGACCAGAGAAACACCTGGACGGGCAGCACGGTCGCGGGAGCGGTGAAGCCTGAGGGCGCGGCCGAAATGAAGGCGCGCATGCCGATCATCAGCAGCGGCGCGGTCTCACCGAGCGCGCGCGCCATGCCGATGATGGTGCCGGTCAGGATACCAGGCAGGGCCAGCGGCAGGACGTGATGAAACACCACTTGCACGCGGCTCGCGCCGATCCCGAGCGCTGCGTCCCGGATCGAGGGGGGCACTGACTTGATGGCATTGCGGCCGGCGATCACGATGACCGGCATCGTCATCAACGCCAGCGTAAGCCCGCCGACGATTGGCGCGGAGCGCGGTAGATGCATGAAGTTGAGGAAAACGGCCAAGCCAAGCAGACCGAAGATGATCGAGGGCACCGCCGCGAGATTGTTGATCGAAACCTCGATCAGGTCGGTCCAGCGATTTCGCGGCGCATATTCCTCCAGATAAAGTGCCGCGAGCACGCCGACCGGGAAAGCAAGCAGCAGCGTCACCCCCATCGTCAGCAGCGAGCCCTTCAGGGCACCCCAGATGCCGACGATGGTCGGATCGGTCGCGTCGGAGCCGCTGAGGAAATGTGCATTGAAGCCGGTTCTTACGCCAGCCTTGGTTTTGAGTTGGGCCAGGGTGCGCTCGGCTTCGGGTGAACCGCTGCCCTTGGCGGCAAGGTCAAGCTCGACCGAGGCCGGCACCCAGACTTCGCCACGGCCTTTGAGGATGTCGGGATTGCTCCTGATCGCGTCCTGCACCTTGAGCCAGGCGCCGTCAGAAAGCAGACGGGCGCCCCCTTCTCCAAATGCGGCATCAGCGGCGGCTGCGGTCGCGCCCTCGATATCAGCGCCGGCCAGTGCTGCATCGGCACCTGCGCCTTTCAAGGCCGCCGGATCGAGCATCAGCGACGAAGAGGCGAAGTTGATCGGGAGCCTGATCTCCGTCTGGCTGAACCCGCGCACGCCATTGCCGAGCATCGTGAAGAGCAGGAAGGCGAGGAAGCCCGCCGAGATCAAGATCGCCGACAGCCCGATCAGCCGGAACCGCCGTTCGGCCGCGTAGCGCTTACGAATGCGCCGCTGCATGGTTTCGCCTGACCAGTCAGTCGCACGCGAGGCGATGTCGGATGCGGCAAGGCCGCTGGGCAGGGTCATGGCGAACGTCTCACTCATAAGCTTCGCGATATTTCTTCACCACGCGCAGCGCGATGATGTTGAGCAGCAAGGTCACCAGGAACAGGACCAACCCCAATGCGAAGGCCGAGAGCGTCTTGGCGCTATCGAACTCCTGATCGCCGGTGAGCAGCTGGACGATTTGGGTCGTCACGGTCGTCACGCTCGCAAAGGGATTGAGCGTGAGATTGGCGGCAAGGCCCGCCGCCATCACCACGATCATGGTCTCGCCGATTGCGCGGCTGACGGCGAGCAGCACGCCGCCGACCACGCCAGGCAATGCCGCCGGTACCAGCACCTTGCGGATCGTTTCGGACGTGGTCGCTCCCATTGCGAGCGATCCATCGCGCATCGATTGCGGCACGGCTGTCAATGAATCGTCGGCCATGGAGGATACGAAGGGAATGATCATCACACCCATCACGGCGCCCGCCGCCAGCGCCGATTCGGATGACGCACTGCTGATCCCGATCGAGATCGCGAAATCACGAATGACCGGCGCGACGGTGAGCGCCGCGAAATAGCCATAGACCACGGTCGGCACGCCGGCGAGGATTTCCAGCAGCGGCTTCATCCATTTGCGGACCGCCGGTTTCGCATATTGGGTGAGGTAGATCGCGCTCATCAGGCCGAGCGGGATCGCCACGATCATCGCGATGATCGCGCCGATGAAGATCGTGCCCCAAAACAAGGGAACCGCACCAAACGCGCCGGATGAGCCCACCTGATCGGCGCGGATCGCGGTCTGCGGGCTCCAGGTGAGGCCGAAGAGAAACTCGACTGGCGAAACCTTGCCGAAGAAGCGCATCGATTCCACCAGCAGCGACGCGACGATGCCAAAGGTGGTGAGGATCGCGATCAGCGAGGCAGCGAGCAGCACCGCCATCACGATCCGCTCCACCTGAGTCCGCGCGCGGAAATCGGGGCGGATCTTGGTGAAAGCGAAAGCGGTGCCAGCGAAGGCAAGGATCGCAGTGAGTGCGACGCCGATCAGCGCGTAATGACCGTAAGCCGATTGGTAGATCGGCAGCAATTGATCGGAAAGCGGATTGAATGCGGCTTGCACCGAGCCGTCCGCCAGGCCCTGCATCTCGCTCAGCACAGCGTCCCGCTCCATGCCGGGCGGGGGAAGCTGGACGCCCGCCGGACTGGAGAGCACCGATTGCATCACCAGCGACGGGGATATCATCGACCAGATCGCAAGAAAGACAAGCGCCGGCAGCACGCCCCATAACGCCACATACCAGCCGTGATAGTTTGGCCGCGAGTGCGGACGCATCCCTGCCGGGCTGGGCTGCAGCAGCTTGGCGCGCGCGCGCGCCGTGAAGAACGCAATCGCCCCGAAGCCAAGCAGGAGCAGGAAAAGGGCGGAGGTGCTCATGCTATTTCACGCTCGCCAGATCCATTGGCGTCAGCTTCTGGGCTATTTCCACGCTCCTTGCGCGGACATCATCAGGCGCCGCGATCAGTCCTCGCCGCGTCAGATAGCCACCCTTGTCCCATGCCTTGGAATATTCGGTGACGAATTCCTTCAGGCCCGGGATCACCTTGAGATGCGCCGCTTTCACATAGATGTAGAGCGGCCGCGCGCCGGGGTAGGAAAAGTCTGCGATCGTATCATAGGTCGGCGTTATACCGTTGAGCGCGATGCCGCGGATCTTGTCGCCATTCTCTTCCAGGAAGCTGTAGCCGAAGATGCCGATCGCATCGGGATTTGCGGACAGCTTCTGGACGATCAGATTGTCGTTTTCCCCGGCTTCCACATAGGCGCCGTCCTCGCGAAGGCCGGTGCAGATCGCTTTATATTGATCCTCATCCTTCTCCTTCAGGGCCTTCATGGCCGGATCGGTGGTGCAGCCCTTCTCCATGATCAGCTCGCCGAAGGCGTCCCGCGTGCCGCTGGTGGGCGGCGGGCCGTAAACCTGGATCTTCGTCGCGGGGAGGGAGGGATTAACATCCTTCCAGGTCTGCGCCGTCTGCTCCTTACCGAAGGGCTTTTTGGCGAGCGCCTTGTAGATATCCCCTGGCGTCAGCTTCATCGCCGCGCCGCTTTTGTTCTCGGCCAGCGCGATGCCGTCGATCCCGATCTGGATCTCGACGATCTCTTTGACACCATTTTTCTGGCAGGTTTCGACTTCGGATTTCTTGATCCGGCGGGAGGCATCCTCAATGTCGGGCTGGCCTGTGCCAACGCCCGCGCAGAATAATTTCATGCCGCCGCCGGTACCCGTTGATTCGACGATCGGCGCCTTGAACTGCGGGTTCTTGCGCTGAAACTGTTCGGCCACAGCCGTTGTGAACGGATAGACGGTCGAAGATCCCACGATCCGGATCGTATCGCGCGTGCCCGTCTGGCCGCCGCCGGAGCTGCCGCCTTGCTGGCACGCCGCCAGCCCAAGCGCCGCCGCCCCGATGATTGCCCATTGCTTTGTCATGATCATCCCAAGACTCGGCTTCCGCCTGAGCCCTCCTTGGAGTTTCTTCCCCGTCAGCCATGTGACAGTTCAATGACAGTTTTGTGACAGCGTCAGCTTGCCGCAGGGAGCAAGACGCTCACGGTCGTGCCGACGCCAAGTTCGCTGCGGATATCGAGTTCGCCGCGATGACGTTCGACAATATGCTTGACGATCGCCAGCCCCAGGCCCGTTCCGCCCATCGCCCGGCTGCGGCTTGAATCGACCCGGTAGAAGCGCTCGGTCAGCCGTGGAACATGCTGTGGCGGTATCCCTTCGCCCTGGTCGATCACCGCTAATTTCACCATGCCGCTTTCGGCGGCCTCGGCGCGCACGACAATGGGCGTGCCGGCGCGGCCATATTTCAAGGCGTTGCCGATCAGATTGTGGAGAAGTTGCGAAAGCTGCGGCGGATCGCCCTTTACCTCCAACAGCGCATCGATGGGGTCGACCTGGATCCGTTCCTTGCCATTCTCAATGCCGCGGCGGATGGCCTCCGCCACCTCTTCCACGAACGGGGCGACGGGAACAGCACTATCGGGCGGGCTGAACTTGTCTGCCTCGATCCGCGACAACGAAATCAGATCGTCGATCAACTGCCGCATCCGCAGTGCTTCATCGGACATGATGCTGAGGAAGCGCTCACGGGTATGGCGATCATCGCCCGCTTTGCTGTCTTCCAGCGTCTCGATAAAACCGATCAGGGTGGCAAGCGGCGTCCTGAGTTCATGACTGGCGTTGGCGACGAAATCGACGCGCATCTTCTCGGCGACATAGCGGCTCGTGCGATCCGAGAGACGTACCAGCCTGCGATTCTGGCCGAGATCGTGAACGTTAAGTTCCCAATGGCGGTCGGCTTCCCCGATCCCGACCAACTCAATCGGACCGCCATTGGCCCCTGTGAGCCGTTCGGCAGCGGCTGGGTGGCGAATGGCGAGCCGGACATTTTCGCCAACGATATGAGCACCCAACAGGCCGCGCGCGGCTTCATTGGCCATCGTGACCTGTTGTTGCTCGGTCAGAAGCAAAGGGTCGTCAAACGTGTCCATCAGCTTGGCCAGCATCGGACGAGTGACTTCAAACGGGTCAGGCTGATCGCTGGCCGCCGCAGGGAGCGAAGGTCCCGTGTGATCGGACTGAAGCAGCCATGCCGCCGCACCTCCGCAGACCAGCGCCGGCAGCACGGCCAGGAGTGGCGCGCCGAGCATGAATGTTATCGCAGCCGTCCCCGCGCCACCGATCAGCGCCGGTACGAGCCGGTACGGATCCCATTCCCCCATGTGTCGTGCCTGTAACGCGGGGCGGAGGTTTCGGCTACTCCTCGCTTTCCTCTATCTTTAGGATTATGCAAGGCATTGGGTGCAGGAGATCCCGATGAACGAAGAGGCAAACAAAGCAGGCGAAGGCGTGCCGACGAGGCGGCGCGTGCTTATGCTTGGCGCTGCTTCGGCCTCGGCCGTCGTGACAATTCGTCCAGCGCTCGCCAGCACCACGGCTTCGGTTCTCAATTGCGAGATATCCATTCCCGATCCAGCCCATATGGGCCAATGGGTCGCAGCCGATGGCACGCTGGTTACCGCCAATACTCCAGGCGCCTTCGCTCCGCCGCTCAAGCCGGTCAAGGGCGAGGATGTGAAGGCGGCGATCAGCTACAGCCGGCCCTATCCCGGCGCGAGCTATGACGCCAGCAAAGCCTATACCAAATATATCCAGCGTCTCCAGCGCGGCACGAGCGGTTTCACCTGCTTCGCCTCGCTCCAGATGCCGCGCGGCTGATATTGCGCCCATCGGGCGCGATCTCCTGCTCTGCTTAGCATGACGCGGCAGCCCGTGACGACGATGTATCACGCTCCCGATCCTGCCGACCTTTCGCATGCCATCGATCTGGATGACTTCGCCCTCATCTACCATCGCCCTTCGGGCCAAACGCATCTGCTTGCCGAACCTGCGCCGCAGATTCTCGCGGCGCTCGCACAGGGGCCCGCGACGCCTGCCACCATTTTGCAACGCCTCGCGGCGGTCCATGGGCTGGAAAGCGAGGATGACGCGGAAGCGGTCGTCGCGGAGCGGCTGGCCGAGTTGGCGGCGATCGGCCTGATCGAGCGGCGATGAGGCACAGCTTTTCAGTTCGCATTGGTCCCGTCGGTTTTCGGATTGGGTCGGTGTGGCTGCAGCCCATTCGGGCATTGGCCGAGCTCTACCTGGACTATCCCACGCCGCTCGATGGCATCGCTGATTTTACGGTGAGGCTTGAACCCGACGGCGCGCTTCGCCGCTGGCTTCGGCCGTCGGTCGCGATCCGCGGCGACTATATGCTGCCTGAAGCTGCGCCGCTCGCACTCCGTCATGGATTGCTGGCCGCGGAAATGGGAATGAACCTGCAAATGGCGCTCGGCCAGCGGCGCTATCTTCTGCTCCATGCAGGGGTGGTCGAGCGCGGGGGCAGGGCGCTGATCCTCACCGGCGAGTCCGGAGCAGGCAAATCCACGCTCGCTGCCTTGCTTGGTGAGCGGGGTTGGCGGTTGATGGGCGACGAATTCGCACTGATTGATCCGGCCACCGGGCTGCTGCACCCATTTCCGCGCGCGGTGAGCCTGAAGAATGAGGCGATTGGTCTGTTCCCTGACCTCACCGCCGAACGCTGGGGGCCTTCATTAGCAGGAACACCCAAGGGAACTATCCGCCATTTGCGTCCCAGCCCCGACGCGATCCTACGAATGACCGAGCCGGCGCGTCCTGCCCTGCTTCTCTTTCCGCGCTATGGGTTCAAGGAGGAGGTGCGCGAGATCGGTCAGGCCGAGATATTCGTGCGCATGACCCAGGCCTCGACCAACTATGTCAATCTGGGGGAAGCAGGCTTTACCGCATTGACCGGCTTCGTAGGGAAAACGCCTGCTCGCGCCGTGGACTATCCGGACGGGCCGGCAGCCATGGCCCTCGTTGAAAGGCTCTGGCAGGAGTTGGCTGGATGAGCCGCGCGGCGCGTTTGCTCGTCGAGGCTTTGCGCCAGCCGGAAAGCGTCGCAGGGCTCGATGCGGACGGCTGGACGGCGCTTCTCTCCGCCGCCCGCGCCGAGCAGCTTATCGCCAGCCTTGCCCATCGGCTCGAAGGCCAAGTCGTTCCCAAAGCTGCCGCAGCGATCCTCGCCGACGCCAAGCGCGCAGCCGAGCAGGGGGCCGTGCACGCTTTATGGGAAGCCGAAATGGCCCGCCGCGCCTTAGCGCCTTTGCATGTGCCGATCATTCTGCTCAAGGGCACCGCCTTTGTGGCGGCCGGCCTAGATGCCAGCAAAGGCCGCTTCGTCGGCGACCTCGACATTCTGGTCGAGCGTGAACGGCTACCTGATGTCGAGCGGGTGCTGCTTGCCGCCGGCTGGGAGTGGGTCAAGGAGAGCGCTTACGACAGCCACTATTATCGAAGCTGGATGCATGAGCTCCCGCCGCTTATTCATCGCGACCGCGATCGTATGATCGACGTGCATCACACGATCCTGCCTCCCACGGCACGGCCGAAACCCGATGCCGCAGTGCTGATCGCGGACAGCATTCCATTGCCAGATGGCATGCGCATTCTTTCGCCTCCGGATCTTATCGTCCATGCCGCAGCCCACCTATTCGCCGATGGCGACCTGGCAGGCGGCCTTCGCAATTTGTGGGACATTGATCGGCTGTTGCGCGAGTTCACGCTTCGCCGGAATTTCATTCCGACGCTCCTGGGCCGCGCGCGCCATCATGATCTTGAAAGGGAGGTTCGCAGGGCGTTGCGGCTGTCAAAAAACCTCTATGGAACGCCGTTGCCGCAGATTAGGCCGCTCAGCGCGGTGGACCGTCTTTATCGCCGTCGGCTCCTTGCCCGTGACGGCTGGGCGCGGCCAACGCACTGGTTCACCCGCCAGGCATTCTATGTCCGTTCGCACTGGATCCGCATGCCGCCTTTGCTCCTTGCACGTCATCTTTTCATCAAAGCGCTCTTTCGCAGGCGGGCTGAACCTAAGGCGATTGACGCCGCTGATTCAGCACTTCGTATGCCATCACCGCCGTCGCCACCGCGACATTGAGGCTGTCCGCCTTTCCACGCATCGGCATTTTTACCAGCAAATCGCACGCAGCTTCATAATCCGCAGGAAGACCCTGGGCTTCATTGCCGGCCAGGATGAACGTCGGCGCTGCATAGCGCACGGCTTGATAATCGATGTCGGTGCGCAGGCTCGTGCCAACCAGCTGGCCCGGCCCTTGCCGCAGCCAGGCGATGAACTCAGGCCAGCGGGCCTGTGCGATTCGCTGCGTGAACAGCGCTCCCATCGAAGCCCGGACCGACTCCACCGAAAAAGGATCCACGCTCTCATCGATCAGAATGAGCCCTCCCGCGCCAACCGCGTCGCCGGTGCGTAGCATCGTGCCGAGATTGCCAGGATCGCGCAGCGCTTGCGCCACCAGCCAAATATCGGAAACGCCACGATCGATCAGCGAAAGGCTGGTATCGAACTGGCGAAAAACACCGAGCACCGTCTGCGGATTGTCCTTGCCAGAAAGCTTGGCAAGAATATCGCGGCTGGTTTCGATCGCTTCGCCGCCGCGAGCTTCGGTGGCCGCGACGAGCTGCGATGCCAGGGGGTGGGCTGCTGCCTCGGCCGTCGAGATCACCCATTGCGGCAGAATGCCTGCTTCGGAGGCTTCGGTCAGGATCCGCAGCCCTTCGGCAAGGAACAGACCTTCGGCGCGACGGTGCTTTTTGTCGCGCAGCGATCTTATCTGCTTGATGAGCGGATTGGAAAATCCTGTGATCGTGCGAGGCAGCGGTCAGTCCTCGCCGAACTTGGCCTCGATCAGCTCTGCCAGCTTCATAACCGCTTCGTGCGCCCCATCGCCGGTTGCACTGATGGTGACGCTGTCGCCCATGGCGGCGCCGAGCATCATCAGGCCCATGATCGATGTTCCCGCTACGCTCGATCCATCCTTCGAAACCTCGACGGTGGCAGATTGCGTGCTGGCCAGCGTTACGAACTTGGCGCTGGCGCGCGCATGCAGCCCACGCTTGTTCGAAATGAGGACCGTCCGCTCAACGGCATTCACGCAGCAGCTTCTCCCAGAACCTCGCTCGCGACCGATATATATTTCCGTCCCGCCTCGCGTGCGGCGGCCACGGCTTGCGTTACCTTCATCATTTTTCGCGCGCCTTCAAGCCGGATCAGCATGGGGAGGTTGATTCCCGCGATCACTTCGACTCGCCCTGGCTCCATAAGCGAGATCGCAAGATTGGAAGGCGTGCCGCCGAACAGGTCGGTAAGCAGGATGACCCCCGACCCGTCGTCAACCGCCTTGATGGCAGCGGCAATATCCGCGCGCCGTCCTTCCATGTCGTCTTCCGGCCCGATGCAGATCGCCGCGATCGCCTGTTGGGGGCCGACCACATGCTCCATCGCCGTTACAAATTCTGACGCCAGTTTTCCGTGCGTCACCAATACCAACCCGATCATTTGGACCTCAATCCCCCCGGATCATCCCAAGCCCTCCTCGCGCTCGCTCTCCCGATACTCGTTTTCTGATGTTTGCCCCAGATCTCTATGCGCGACGGTGGGCGAGAAACCCGCCGCACGCATCCGATTCGCTATACACTCGCAGATATGAACAGAACGATGCTGGCCGCCTGTACAGCCGAACGCGACGGTTACATAGGCTTTTCCTTCTTGCGCATAGCGCGGCAGTAAAAGCTCGAGCAGCCCGCCGATGCGCTCCACCGCTTCATCATGTGCGGGATCTTGCGCGACATAATCGGCCACGGCCTGGTCCCGTCCGCTCAGGGGCTTGAGCGCGGGCACCCAATGGGGGTTGCGCAGGAACCGCATGTCGAACACGAGATCGGCGTTGCGCGGCAGTCCGCGGGCGAAGCCAAAGGACATCATCCGCAGCACTGGCGCGTCGCTTGGCGTTCCGAACCTTGATCGGATCTCGTGCTGCAGTTCGTTGGTGTTGATGTCGGTTGTATCGATCAGATGGGTGGCTGCTTTCCGCAGCGGGCCGAGCAGTTCGCGCTCGCGTGCAATTCCGTCGGCTACCGGCCGATCGAGCGCGAGGGGATGACGCCGGCGCGTTTCGGAGAACCGCCGGGAAAGCTCCGCGCCGCTACAGTCGAGAAAAAGCAGACCGCTGTCGGCACCATGTTGTTGTGCCCGAAAATTTTCGACATAGTGAATGATCGTCCCGCTGTTGAAGTCACGGGTGCGGCTGTCGATGCCGATTGCAAGCGGCCGATCGCGGCCTTCGTTCACCTCGCCTGGAGGTACCGCCAGCAGCCGTTCGAGCAATCTTAGCGGCAAATTATCGACAACCTCCCATCCCAGGTCTTCCAACGTACGCAGCGTGGTCGACTTGCCAGCTCCCGACATGCCGGTGACGATCAGCATTTGGCGCGGGCGATGCGGCACGACCTTACCGATTCTCGCTTTTATTGTGCAGCGCATCAACGATAGCGCGCAAGGCCAGTTCCACTTTCAGCGGCGCCGAAGCTTCCGAAGAGCTTAAGCTAAAGGTAGCTATTTGAATTCCAAGGAAATCCACTGTTTGCTCCAGTTCGGGCATTCGTACGGGATCCTGGTCAAGCGTGACGCAGAGGGCAATAGGAGCCATTTCCAGAGCTGGCCATGACACGACGCCAACATTGCGGACCTCGATTTTTCCATGAATCGCGGCCGGCGCACGCGCGAGGATACGATTGCCATCCCGGCTTAAATCCGTGTAGTCATCGCTGACGAGGCCGGCGCCCCGATCGATGAGGCGCAACGCAAGATCGGATTTTCCCGATCCCGAACGCCCGCGCAGCAGCACGCCGATCCCATCGATGGCGACGCATGATGCGTGAACCGTCAATTTCGAAGGTTCGGTCACGCGGTGGCCTTCCAGGGGAGGCGGATCAGGAAACAGGCGCCTGCAGCTCCATCCTCCTTATCCTGCACGGTGATCGTTCCTCCATGGCCTTCGATAATCGTCCGGGCGATGGCGAGCCCAAGCCCGCTATGCTTGCCGAATGGCTCATTATCGGGACGAAGGCTGTGAAAACGGTTAAAAATCTCGTCGCGCGCTTCTGGAGGCACGCCGGGACCTTCGTCCTCGATGCGAACCAGTACCTCGTCTCCCACCCGCGTTGCCACGATCTCGACCAGGCCGCCCGGTGGAGAAAAGGAGACGGCATTGTCGATCAGATTTTCAATCGCGCGGGTCAGACGCGAGCCGTCGCCGGCAATGATCGCCGTGCCTTGGCGCGGGCGTGCGAATGCCATGCGGATGCCCTTGTTCCGCCCGCGCTCGTCGCGTGCGCGCACGAGGTTCTGGATCATGGCCCCGAGATCGATCGGCTCGAACCGTGCCCTCGAAAGCTCGGCATCGAGCCGGGATGCGTCCGAAATATCGGTGATCAAGCGATCGAGCCGGATCACGTCATCATGAATGACCGCGATCAGCTTACGCTGCAGCTCCGGATCGTTCACGGTCTTCATAGTATCGACGGCCGAGCGAAGCGAGGCTAGCGGGTTCTTGAGCTCGTGCGCGACATCAGCTGCGAAAGCCTCGGTCGCATCGATCCGCTGCCGCAATGCCAGACTCATGTCGGATACGGCCCTGGCAAGCTGCCCGATTTCGTCGCTGCGAGACGGGAGGCGAGGGACCTGCACCTCGCGATCGCGACCGAGCCGGACCCGGTGAGCGGCGCGCGCCAGCCGGCGCAGCGGCCGAACAATCGTGCGTGCGAGAAACAACGAGAGCAGCACTGAAAAGCAGATCGCAGCCGCTAGGACCATGCCGAGCCAAAAGCGCTCGGCGCGGACGCTACGGACAACGTCGCGCGCATTGATGGTGGACAGCAGTACGGCTCCTACTGGTTGCGAAAGCGGGATGGCGGCCGAGATCACCGGCGTTCGGTCCGGCGCGCGTCGTATCGTCGAGACAAGGCGCTTATCCCTCAGCGCCGCGAGGGCTTCCGGCCAGGCCGGCGCCCGGTCGTTCGACGGTTCGACGAACGGCGGATAACGTTCCGCGTCGACTATGTGATCGACCATCCGGTCGAGAAAGCGTGCGACATGACGCTCCCACCCTTCCGACGCGGGGTCGCGAAGCTCGTAAGTTGGGTTGCCCAACCGCCAGCTATCCATAATGAGCGATCCGTCCGCAGCATAAATGCGGAAACGCTGGCCCGTCGCCGATCCCGACTGGCGGAGCAGATCGCGCTGGGTATTCGGCACCGCCCGGTTCAGCCCGACTGCGGTGAGCGCTGTCTGGTTCGCCACCATGGTCGATCGCTGGTCGAGCACCCGGACGCGAAAACTGTCGAGATAGAAGAAGCCGCCCGTCAGCAGCGCCAGCGCGATAATGTTGACGGCCAGGATGCGCGCAGTCAGCGACCATCGGGACGACCAGCTCACCGCCAGATCGTCGGAATTACTCCTCAGCAAAACGATATCCAACGCCATAAAGCGTTTCGATCGCCTTGAAGGTTGGATCGACTTCGCGGAACTTGCGCCGCAGCCGCTTGATATGGCTGTCGATGGTGCGATCGTCGACATAGACGTCATCCTGATAGGCTGTATCCATGAGCTGATCGCGCGACTTGACGAAGCCCGGCCGTTGGGCAAGCGCTTCAAGGATAAGAAACTCAGTCACGGTCAGCGTGACGTCCTGCCCATTCCATTGCACGCGGTGACGGGCCGGGTCCATTGCGAGCCGGCCCCGCTCGATCGTTTCCCGAGGGCCTTCATCCTCTGCTATGCCACGCGAGCCGCCTGCGCGAGCATCGGTTCTGCGCAGAATGGCTTTGATCCGGGCGATCAGCAATCTTTGGGAGAATGGTTTGGTGATGTAATCGTCGGCGCCCATGGCCAGGCCGAGCGCCTCGTCCAGCTCGTCATCCTTCGACGTTAGAAAGATAGCGGGCAACTGCGGCAGTTTTTCGCGCAAGCGCCGAAGCAGTTCCATTCCATCGAGGCGCGGCATCTTGACGTCGAGCACGGCAAGATCGGGCGGATTTTCGACGAGCGCCTTCAGCGCCGCTTCACTATCGGTGTAGATGCGCACGCCGAAGCCTTCCGCTTGCAGGGCGATCGATACCGATGTGAGAATGTTTCGATCGTCGTCGACCAGTGCGATGGAAGCCGACATATGCGGCTGCAACTCCTCAATCTTTGCAGCTGGCCTAGCGGATGTCCCGCTTCAGGGCAAATCCGGCGGGGTTCCCCGATAATCTTAACCTTGCAAGTTTGACGCCATGTCCGCCGTTCGATATGCGCGACCGGAATCAAATGCCCTGGGAGCCTAGCCTGGGGATAGCTATTTTTGGCCGTTTCGGGAGGTGAGTATAGTGTCCGTCCGTGTTCCCCGCCATGATCTTGCTGCCCAGGGCTTCAACGTAAAGGCGAAGCTCAACTGGAATTTGGCGCCAGCCCCGCTCGTCGAGTTGGCGGTTGCGCGTGGGGAGGGGCTGCTGGCCAAGGACGGGCCGTTCGTCGTGGAGACGGGCAAGCACACCGGCCGATCCGCGCAGGACAAATTTATCGTTCGTGACGCCGAGACCGAGGACACTGTTTGGTGGGGCAAAGTCAACAAGCCCATGTCTCCTGAACATTTTGCGGCGCTGAAGGCCGATTTCCTGGCTCATCTCGGCACCAAGGATGAGTTGTTCGTCCAGGATCTTTACGGCGGATCCCAGCCTTCGCATCGCGTGCAAGTGCGGGTCGTCACGGAGCTGGCGTGGCACAGTATGTTCATCCGGACCTTGCTGGTTCGGCCCGAGCTGGCGGCACTGGCCAGCTTCGTGCCTGAGTTCACCATCATCGACTTGCCAAGCTTCTCGGCCGATCCGGCGCGGCATGGCAGCCGCAGCGAAACGGTGATTGCGGTCAATTTCTCCGAGAAGCTGATCCTTATCGGCGGAACGCGCTATGCGGGCGAGATGAAAAAATCGGTGTTCGGCCTGCTGAATTACCAGCTGCCGACTGTTGGCGTGATGCCGATGCACTGCTCGGCCAATATCGGGCCGCAAGGCGATACCGCCGTGTTCTTCGGTCTTTCGGGCACCGGCAAAACGACTTTGTCCGCGGATTCGAGCCGCACGTTGATCGGCGACGACGAACATGGCTGGTCCGATGAGGCGGTCTTCAACTTCGAAGGCGGCTGCTATGCCAAGATGATCCGCCTGTCTCCGGAGGCTGAGCCGGAAATCTACGCCACGACCAAGCGCTTCGGCACCGTCCTGGAAAATGTCGTAATCGACCCCGAAACGCGCGAGATCGACCTGGACGACGATAGCCTCGCCGAGAACAGCCGCGGTTCCTATCCGCTGGATTTTATCCCGAACACCAGCAAGGACAATCTCGGCCCGGTTCCGAAGAATATCATCTTTCTCACGGCGGACGCTTATGGCGTGCTGCCCCCGATCGCAAAGCTGACCCCGGATCAGGCAATGTATCATTTCCTCTCGGGTTATACTGCGCGGGTCGCGGGTACCGAAATCGGCGTGACGGAGCCTTCCGCAACCTTCTCCACCTGCTTTGGCGCGCCCTTCATGCCCCGGCATCCCTCGGTCTACGGAAATCTCCTCAAGGAGCGTATCGCCAAGGGTGGCGTGGATTGCTGGCTGGTCAACACCGGCTGGACGGGCGGCAGCTACGGCACCGGCCACCGCATGCCGATCAAGATTACGCGCGCTTTGCTCAACGCCGCACTGGACGGAAGCCTGAATTCGGCCGAGTTCCGCACCGATCCGAACTTCGGGTTCAAGGTTCCGGTGGCGGTGGCCGGCGTCGACAGCACGATCCTCGATCCGCGCGAAACCTGGGCCGACAAGGCGGCCTATGACGCGACGGCCAAGAAGCTGGTCGGCTTGTTCATCGAGAATTTCTCGGAATTTGCCGGTCATGTCGACCAGTCCGTGCTGGAATCCGCGCCCAAGGCGGCCTGACTGATTTTCGCCGCCGGCTGTTCATTTCAGCCATAAGCCTGCAAGAGCGGCGAGCGAGACCAGCGTCAGGAAACCGTTGAGTGCGATCAGCAGCGCGGTGGGGAGCTTGCGAGTCTCGGGCATGGGCTCGACGTCCGGTGTTAATTCTCGCCACACGGCAGCGAGGAAACAGAAGGCGCTGAACAGGATCAGGATCGTTCCAGTCGCGCCGATCATCCAATTAGCGACGACCCCCTTCAGCAACGCCCTCGCGCCGATCCCAGACGCGAGCGCGGCTAAACCGGTCCGGACCCAGGCTGCGTAGGTTCGCTCGGCGGCGAGAACCGTGCGGTCCGCCGCCAGAATGGTACGGCGATCGGCGCTGTCCTCCTGATTGCGCGCGCTGTCCTTGAGCGTGTCGGCGCTGTCAGCGAGCTTGACTTGAGCTACGGCGGCGCGAGCTTCATTCGGAACGTCCATGCCGCCACAACGCACGGCCTCGCGTCCGGTGGCGGGCGGGCACCCTATTCGGCAGAAACCCGCAACCGGTTGCCGTCAGCTCCGATGATCGTCACGCGCTGGCCTACTGCGGCGTCGGGTCCGTTTGCCAGCCAGACCGTGTCTCCCACCTTGACCTTGCCTTCGCCGCCGGCGATCGCTTCGATCACCGTCACCTGCCGGCCGATGAGCCGGGAGGTGCGATCGTTGAGCAAGGGATCGGCCGATTCTGTCGGATGCTGATTGAGATAGCGTCGCCCGACATAGACGGCGCCCACCGCGCCAGCGGCAAAGACGACAAACTGCGCCGGCACAGGGATGGGCAACAGCCAGGCTAAAAGGCCGGTGATGAGCGCAGCAGCGCCGATCCAGATGAGGAACACGCCCGGTGCAATGAGCTCGGCTATGCCCAGAATCAGCGCGAGCGCCATCCACCACCAATGCGGCTCCAACACCATGCCGAACAAAGCCATGGCTCAAGCCGTTTCGAACGGGCCGGGGCGGCGTGGCGGCGCCGTCGGCTTCGCTGGCGGGGGCGGCGGTCCGTCGCCGCTGCCGAGCGCTTCGCGCGCCAGCGCACCGATGCCGCCCAATGTGCCGATCAACTGGGTGGCCTCGACGGGGAACAGGATGGTCTTGCTGTTGGGCGAGCTTGCGAACTGGCTGATTGCCTCGACATATTTCTGCGCGACGAAATAGTTGATCGCCTGGGCATTGCCCTGGGCGATGGCCTCGGAGACAAGCTTGGTGGCGGTGGCTTCCGCTTGCGCTGCACGCTCCCGCGCCTCCGCATCGCGGAACGCCGCCTCGCGGCGACCCTCGGCTTCGAGGATCTGCGCCTGCTTCTGCCCCTCGGCGCGGTTGATCTCGTTCTGGCGCATGCCTTCGGATTCGAGGATCGAGGCGCGCTTCTCGCGCTCGGCCTTCATCTGACGGGTCATGGCGTTGACGATGTCGGCGGGCGGCCGGATGTCCTTCAATTCGACGCGCGTGATCTTGACGCCCCAGCTTTCGGTTGCCTGATCGACCACCGCGAGTAGCCGCGCATTGATCTCATCGCGCTTGGAGAGGGTCTCGTCGAGGTCCATCGAGCCCATCACGGTGCGCAAATTGGTGGTCGCGAGATTGATGATCGCGACATAAAGGTCGGACACTTCATAGGCGGCCTTGGCCGCTTCCAGCACCTGGAAGAAGACGACGCCGTCGACCGCGACCATGGCATTGTCCTTGGTGATGATTTCCTGCCCCGGAATATCAAGCACCTGCTCCATCATGTTGATCTTGCGGCCGATGCGATCGAAGAAGGGGAAGATGAAGTTGAAGCCTGGGTGGGCGACGTGCGTGAAGCGGCCGAACCGCTCGATCGTATATTGATAGCCTTGCTTGACGACGGTGACGCCTGCGAACACGAATACGATCGCGAGGATCGCCAGAAAGATGACGACGTTGCCCATGCCTCTCCCCACCCATTGAAGTCTCGATAATGCCCGGAAGCGCTCAACCTTCCAAACGGAATATCGCGCTATCGAGTCATCAGCGCAGGACGCGCCAGAAAGTTGGGGCACGCGGCCATCGCGGCGTAGCGCGGGCAGAGACGCCCGGATCGTGAATCCGGGCGCCTCTCGACCTCAGAAGTGGAACATCACGCCAGCCATTGGCCGGATGCTGTGGAACTGGAAGGTATCGACCTGCAGGCGAAGGCGTGGCCCCGCGCTGTCGGTGATGCCGCCGAGCCCGATATCCTTGGGGCCGACCTCGACGCCGAGCCCGTAGATCCAGTCCTTCCGGTCGGGAAAGCCATGATCGCCGTTCACCCACATATAGCCGGCCGAGCCATAGATCAGCCCGCTGGTGCCCGCGCGAAGGCCGGCACGCCCGCGCACGCCATATTCCCAATCGATATCCTTGAAGCCTTTCGAGACGGTGCCTTCGGCGCCGACGAAGAATGCGCCCAGCGGAACATTGACGCCGGCGACACCTTCCACCAGTTCGCCGTCCATATTGTCGCGCCCGCCATTGACGCCGAATTTTGAGCGGCGACTATAATTATCGTAACCGCCAAGGACGCCGACATAGGGCTCGATCCCGAAGGCCTTGCTGCCATCGGGCGCCGTCGGGGGCGGATTGTCCTGCGCAAAGCCGGGACCGGAAAGGGTGAGCGCCAGCGCGGCGGCTGCAAAACAGATCTTCATAAAATACACTCCTCATTCGCCATCCGCGCCGCAATGCAGCGGCAGCGCCGATGGAGCGGCCCTAACGGAGTGCGCTCGGCAAGGTTTCTCAGCTCGTCTCTTGAAATAATGGTGTTGCAAATCAACAACATGCAACGGGACGAGTGACTGCATAGATGGGGTGAACGGTGCAACCTATGGCCGAACATGCTTTCGCGCGTGCACCAACGGGGGGCGATCACGAGGCTTGATGCCGCGCGTTCCACCATTCATGCTGGCGCTGACCGTAGCTTGCATTGAACGAGAGGAAACTGGCCATGCCAAACAGCATCCGCCTGCACCGCGTGATCGCGGCGAAGCCCGAGAAGGTGTATCGTGCCTTTGTTGAAGCCGATGCGATCGCAAGCTGGCTTCCGCCGTTCGGCTTCCTGTGCACGGTCCATGAGCTCGATGCCCGGATCGGCGGCAAGCACCGCATGTCGTTCCGCAACTTCACCACCGGGCATTCGCACAGCTTCGGCGGCGAATATCTCGAGCTCGTGCCGGGCCAGCGGCTGGTCTACACCGACCGCTTCGACGATCCCAACCTGCCCGGCGAGATGACGGTCACCGTCGCCCTCAAGGCCGTGTCGTGTGGCACCGAGATGAGCATCGAGCAGGCCGGCGTGCCGGATATGATCCCGCCCGAGGCCTGTTATCTCGGCTGGCAGGAATCCTTGCGGAAGCTGGCGAAGGTCGTCGAGCCCGAAATCAATCAGTGAGGTAGCCGCCCTTCGCGGGCGGGCCGACCGATAAAATCCCCCTCCCTTCCAGGGAGGGGATCGAGGGGTGGGTGGGGACTGACGGGGCTCGAGGCCCCCGAAGCACCGATTGCGAGACGGTTCAATGAGTCCCTTGGCCCGCAGACGCGGGCACCCACCCCTACGCCCAGTTGGCGCTGCGGCCCTGTCTGGGAGACAGGGCCGGTCGCCAGCTCTTGAAAGGGAGGGGGAGACAATGAAGCGAACTTTGAATCCGCCGCGCTAGGCGGTGCGGGGCTTCCTCACATGCCCGGCAAGGCGATCCTTCACCGCGAGCCGCAGCTTCTTGAGCCGCAGCAGGCGGATCCAATCGGGAACCCGCCGCTTCAATTCGCGGCGGATCTCCTCATCGATCCGGCGGTGGATGACGGACAAACGGTACATAAAGGCATTCATGGCCTCACTCCAATCGATGGTTGCATCGATCGGGTGGTCCGGAGGACTGGCGACATGGGGGAAGCCATCGTCGCACCGGGCACACCCGATGCGGTCCGACATCACGATCCAAGGAAAGATCGCCAGAGGGGCCCGGCCCGCAGAGTCGATTTAGGGGACCGGCGGGGCGGGTTCAAGGGGGATGCGGCGGCCCTGATGCCGAATGATTGGGGCCATCGCCGCTTTCTCCATCCGCGAAACTTCGATACCCTATCGGCGCTGGCGTTAGCGAGAGAGCTTCCGGAAGAGGCCGCCTAGATCAGGCTATAGTGTGGAGTGGTACGGACGAGAAGCAGAGCTTAAAGATTGTCGTCTTCTGAAGGACGTGGACTAATTACTTTTTCTACGATCTTCATGAATCTTTTTTCGTCTTCCTGGCTCACCGGAAATTTTTCTGCTTCTTGTTCGGCATCTAACTCGCCGGGTTCTGGATTTCCTGTATTTTGTTCTTCTGTCTTTTCGACTTCAAAATTTCTGACAAGAGCGGCATGGTCTTCGTCATACCAATCTGGTCGACGCTTAATTTGTTGCTCTGAATCGGAATAAATGAAGGGAGGAAACATATACGATTCGTGCTCGGTGTAGAATCTATTGCAGTATTCTCTTAATCGGTCACGGCTGACTGGACTTAGCGTTGTTAGACCATCTTCAAACCGCTCCAAGGCTTCAGGAGGACTAAGGTCAAGCCAAAATACAGGATAGCGAAGGCCGCCTAGCACGCCCTTTAGTGCATGAGATCCATCATAATGGATTGTAAATACCGGATCTTTTGTCATGTCGCCGGGGTTAGCGATAGCCAACACATAAGCAATGTCGACACTGATAATGAATTTACGAGCCGAGCTAAATTGCGATAATCGGAAACCAATATCTATAGAGGGCCCGATGTAGTCGACAATCACCCCTTTCGGCGCGGTTCCTTCGTAGACTTTATTTAGGACTTTTCCCCCTTCTAAGAACCAATCACCGGAACCCATCGAATCGGCGGATATGCCAGCTTCAACCGCAACCTCAGAGTTTCTGAATGGAAATCCAGCAAGCCAAGCGGTGCATTTAATGTCAAGACGGGCATTACCCTTTTTTATAAAAGCTCTCGTTGCTTCAACAGCGTGCATCCAGCAACGAAGAGTATGAATAATCTGACGATGATCGTCTACCGTTTTAACAAATAGAACTTCATCTCCGATCGTTTTCCATAATTTTGGTTCTTCGCCCACAAGTGCTGGTTCTTCAGCCTCTGATTGGAGTTTTTGAAATTCCTTTCTGAAGGCACGGTGAGCTTCAAAGTAAAATCCCTGAATTTTTGAGAACCAAGAGGCTCGCTGTTCGGTCTTCGATTTTGAAAACGGAGACTGTTTAAGAGCTGTGGACCCAACAATATCTGCGCTTAGAAACAGTCTTAAGCGCGGCTTCAAAAACTCCGGGCAAGCATCTATAGCCACTCTACAAACCTAAGCTGCGAGCTCTGATTTCTGCTGCTGCTTGGGATACGCAAAAAGCAGAAGCAAGCTTTTCAATGTCTCCCCCCAACGCTTGATGACGTTCTCTAAACACATCGCTGGGCATCAGGAAGGCGGCAGCAAACCAATTCGCTTCCCACTCAACGCGCTCAGAATCTTTTCGTAAAGCCATCATCTTAAAGGGAGCTGTTCCATCTTTGCTACATTTCCAAAGGTAATGAACAAAGAAATGACCGAGTTCGTGTGCAATTGTAAACCTATCGCGCGATGGACTGGTATGTGCGGGGACAATGATTGTGAAATCATTGTTTCCGTCCACAAATAGACTGCCCGAACGCTCGGGATCAGATAGAAGCGTATCTTCGATTTTGACTTTGCCGCCGATTTTGGCAATCGCAGCTAAAATATCGTCACATGGCTGATAATTCAATTGATTGGCTATTGACTCCGCAAAAGCTGATATCTGCGATTTTGTAAGCTGTGACGCCTCGGCGCGAGTATATTCGGCTTGGCTCATACGACTCCCAACGTTGGCCTAGGTGCGCGTATCACATCGAAAATAGCCGATCAATAGCACATGTTCTTTAAATGTTCTCATTTCCAACCGAGTGGCCTCCCGTCACTCTGCCGCCTCAGCTTCCGGCTCCTTGACCTTCCCCCGCCGCGCCTTCGGCTTGGGCGCGGTCAGCGTGAAATCGGCGACCGGGCTGCGCTCCAGCAGCGGCTTGAGATAATGCCCCGTATAACTCTGCTTCACCGCCGCCACCTGCTCCGGCGTGCCTTCGGCCACGATCATGCCGCCCTTGACGCCGCCTTCGGGGCCGAGGTCGATGATCCAGTCGGCGGTCTTGATGACGTCGAGATTATGCTCGATCACGACCACGCTGTTGCCCTGCTCGACGAGGCGGTGGAGGACTTCGAGGAGCTTGCGGACATCGTCGAAATGGAGGCCGGTGGTGGGCTCGTCCAAGATGTAGAGGGTGTTGCCGGTGGCGCGGCGGCTGAGTTCCTTGGCGAGCTTGACGCGCTGGGCCTCGCCGCCTGACAGGGTGGTCGCCTGCTGGCCGACCTTGACATAGCCGAGGCCGACCTCGACCAGCATGTTCATCTTGTCGCGGATCGGCGGGACGGCCTTGAAGAATTCGGCAGCGTCCTCGACCGTCATGTCGAGCACGTCGGCGATCGAGCGCCCGCGGAAGGTCACCTCGAGCGTCTCGCGATTGTAGCGCTTACCGTGGCAGACGTCGCAGGTGACGTAGACATCGGGCAGGAAGTGCATCTCGATCTTGAGCACGCCATCGCCCTGGCACGCCTCGCAGCGCCCGCCCTTGACGTTGAAGCTGAAGCGGCCGGGCTTGTAGCCGCGCGCCTGCGCCTCGGGCAGCCCGGCGAACCAGTCGCGGATATGGGTGAAGGCGCCGGTATAGGTGGCGGGGTTGGAGCGCGGGGTGCGGCCGATCGGGGATTGATCGATGTCGATCACCTTGTCGAGATGTTCGAGCCCGGTGATCTTCTCATGATGGCCGGCGGGCAGGCGCGCGCCGTTCAACTGGCGGGCGGCGGCGGCGTAGAGCGTGTCGATCGTGAAGCTCGATTTGCCCGAGCCCGAGACGCCGGTGATGCAGCAGAAGGTGCCGAGCGGGACGGCGGCGGTGACGTCGCGCAGATTGTTCGCGCGGGCATTATGGACGGTGAGCTTCTTGCCCGATCCCTTGCGGCGCCTGGGCGGGAGGGGGACCGCGCGGCGGCCAGCGAGATAATCGCCGGTCAAGCTGGCTTCATTGCCCACGATGTCGGCGAGCTTGCCCTCGGCGACGACCGCGCCGCCATGCACGCCCGCACCGGGGCCCATGTCGATGATATGATCGGCGGTGCGGATCGCATCTTCGTCATGCTCGACGACGATGACGGTGTTGCCGAGATCGCGCAGGCGGCGGAGCGTGACGAGCAACCGGTCATTGTCGCGCTGGTGGAGGCCGATCGAGGGCTCGTCGAGCACGTAGAGCACGCCCGAAAGGCCCGAGCCGATCTGGCTGGCGAGGCGGATGCGCTGGCTCTCGCCGCCCGAGAGCGTGCCCGAGGTGCGGTCGAGGTTGAGATATTCGAGGCCGACATTGTTGAGGAAGCCGAGCCGCTCGACAATCTCCTTGAGGATGCGCTCGGCGATCTGGCGCTGCTGGTCGTTGAGCTTGTCTGCAAGCGTCGAGAAGAAGGCGAGCGCGTCGGCGACCGAGAGCCGCGCGGCATCGGCGATGGTCGACATCGCGACCTTGACCGCCAGCGCCTCGGGCTTGAGTCGGGCGCCGCCGCAGGTCTCGCACGGCGCCGACGACTGGAACTTGCCCAGCTCCTCGCGCATCCAGGCGCTCTCGGTCGAGAGCATGCGGCGGTTGAGATTGTTGATCACGCCCTCGAACGGCTTGCGGACGTCATAGCTTTTGCGGCCGTCGATGAAGGTGAGCGTGACCGGCTTGCCCTTCGATCCGTACAGGATGACGTCGACGACCTCGTCCGGAAGCTTGTTCCAGGGTGTTTCGAGTCTGAAGTCATATTCGCGCGCGAGGCTCGCCAGCACCTGCATATAATAGGGGCTGGGCGGGTTGGACTTGGCCCAGGGCACCACCGCGCCCTGCTTGATCGAGAGATTCTCGTTGGGGACGACCAGCGCCGGATCGAAATAGAGCCGCTCGCCGAGGCCATCGCAAGTGGGGCAGGCGCCCTGCGGCGCGTTGAACGAGAAGAGTCGCGGCTCGATCTCGGCGATGGTGAAGCCGGAGACCGGGCAGGCGAACTTCTCGCTGAAGATGATGCGATTGGCCGGGATCTCGGCGCCCTTCATGTTCCCCTTAGCCCTCTCCCGTTCGGGAGAGGGTTGGGTGGGGGTCTCCATCTCCGAGGTCTGGGCGCTCGGCTCTGCCTCGCTCCCCCTCTCCCCGACCCTCTCCCCACCGGGGAGAGGGGGTACAGGACCATCCGCGAGATCCGCATAAGCCAGCCCGTCGGCCAGCTTGAGCGCGGTCTCGAGACTGTCCGCCAGCCGCGTGCCGACGCCTTCGCGGATCACGACGCGGTCGACCACGACCTCGACGTCATGCTTGTACTTCTTGTCGAGCGCTGGGGCGTTTTCGATCTCGTACAGCTCGCCATCGATGCGGACGCGGGTGAAGCCCGCCTTCTGCCACTCGGCCAGCTCCTTGCGATACTCGCCCTTGCGGCTGCGCACGACCGGCGCGAGCAGGTAGAGCCGCGTGCCTTCGGGCAGCGCGAGCAGTCGATCGACCATCTGGCTGACGGTCTGCGCCGCGATCGGCAGGCCGGTGGCGGGCGAATAGGGAACGCCGACGCGCGCCCACAGCAGGCGCATATAATCGTAAATCTCGGTAACGGTCGCGACCGTCGAGCGCGGATTGCGGCTGGTCGTCTTCTGCTCGATCGAGATGGCGGGGCTGAGGCCCTCGATATGATCGACATCGGGCTTCTGCATCAGCTCCAGGAACTGACGGGCATAAGCCGAAAGCGACTCGACGTAGCGGCGCTGGCCTTCGGCATAGATCGTATCGAACGCCAGGCTCGACTTGCCCGAGCCGGAAAGGCCGGTAATCACCGTCAGCGTATCGCGCGGGATCTCGACCGAGATATCCTTGAGATTATGCTCGCGGGCACCACGGACGCTGATATGGGTCAGACTCATGGGTTCGAATGTTCCAGATTTGTTCTGAGAGGGCAAGCGCGCCAACGCATGATAGGAAATGGCGAGCGGAGCCTCGTCCTGCAAGGCGCGACGTGAGCCTCGCTTCAAAAAGCCGAGCCGGGCAAGGTCTCAGGCTTCTCGGCCGCGGCCGCTCCATCCACCCGGGAAACCAACCCCCGCCTGAGCCGTTCAAGCGAGGCGGGCGGGCCGAGGAGGCAGACATGGGCAAAGAACTGCAGGGCGAAGGCAATTACGATGCCGCCCGCGAATATGACGACGCTGTAACCAAGCACGCCAAGGATCAGGATAAGGTCAAAGCCGAAGCTCGGGATGCGAAAGAAGCGCTGGATGGTCCGGAGCGCGAGGAACTCGAAAAAGCGGAAGCCGAAGGCCGGTCACACGCCAAGGGCTGAGTTCGGATATGCGGGAGCCTCACGACTCCCGCACCCTCAATTCGCCAGCCGGGTTTCGACCTTGTCGACCCACTCGGGGTAGAAGACCGGTTCGCGGCTCGACCAGCCCGGCGCCGTGGCCGCCGCTTCGCTGATCGACTGAAGCAGCACGCGCCGCTTCTCGGGATGAAGGTGCGGAAGCGCGGCTGCGGCGCAGAAAGCGCCGGGCAACCAGGGCCGCACATTGGCCCCGATCAGCCGCTCGTACAGGAAGCGATAAGCGCTGAAGCTGTTGAGCCGGTCCTGCCCCAGGTCGAAGGCCGACATGGTAACCAGTGGCGCGAAGAACGGCTCCACCGCATCCAGGCCGCTGTCGTCAGGCACATATTCGCGGATGTGGTCGATTCGCGCATAGATCTTGGTCTGCGCACGGATGCTTGCCGCTTCGATCACATCGCGCGACCAGCGTGTCATCGCATCTTCCCGATCGAGCCCCACGTCGAGAGACCGCCTGATATAACGTTGCGTAGCCGCAGGGAAACTGGCGAATTCCTTCATCTCCGCCAGTGTCATAGCGCCCTCGGCCGGTCTTTTAGAGTTTGCCATCGCAGTCTTGCCCTTTGCCCCCAAACTCAAGGGAATCATGCGCCCAACTTGGTTTCCAATGGCTTAACGGCGCCGATTCCCAGCTGACAGCCTGCATGGAAATTGCTGCGATGCAATATAAAAAATACTGTCGAGTTCCTAAGGCTGTGGACAATGCTAACAAAAAGAGGGCCGCCGAAGCGGCCCTCTCCAAAATGCTAGGCTGATGCTTGCCGGTCAGTCGGTGGCATGAATTCGCCCGCGCAGACGCTCCGATTCTTCGTCATAACCCGAAGACGGCGCGGGATCCTTGCCCTTGCCCGGCTGCGTATTGGAGGGCGCATCGGAGGACGGAAAGCTTTCGTCAAGCGCCACGTCCAGCTTTGCGTCCTCATCGGCCGGGTTGCGTTTGAGCCGGCTATTGTCCTCTGCGTCATGCGCATCACGAACACCGCCGCTCACGACGGGCTTGTCTGTGCTTCCGCTATTCATCGCATGGTTCCTCTCTCGGTCATGGAAGAACGTTTCTGTTCCTGCGACGTTCCGGTGGCGGCGTGAGCGAATGCGACCACATCATCGAATATGGGGGCCCGGCCGCGCAATGGCTTTGCGAGGTCGACCAATATGCGAACATGATCGATGCCGGCGTAGCGTCGGCGTTCAACTGTAGTGCCGAGCCGTGTCAAAACCTCCGCCAGCGCGTCGCTGTTGCGAGGGCGCACGCGTCCATCCTCGTCGCCGGAAGCAAGCAGGGCGGGCGGCGCGCCACGTGCCGCCACGGCGACCGGCTGGGTTTCACACGCGTCAGGCCACTGGCCAAAGGCAGCGATTGCGGCCGGATCATCGAATGGCGCGAAATCATAGGGCCCCGCTAAGCCGATGAAGCCACGGATCGCAGCATGATCGCGGCCTAGCCAGCGCGGATCGACAGCAAGCATCGCTGCATTATAGGCGCCCGCCGAATGCCCGGAGACAATGATCCGATCGGGATCTCCGCCTGCCACAGCGCCGATATGGGCGCGCACCCATCGCACCGATGCGGCCGCATCCTCCACGAAGGCCGGAAAACGAGCTTCGGGTACGAGGCGATAGTCAGGAATTACGACGACAAAACCCTGTGCAGCCAAGCCGCGGCCGACAAAACCATAATCTGCGCGATCACCGGCAGTCCACGCGCCGCCGTAGAAGAATATGATCACCGGGAGCGGCCTCGCGGCCGGGCGTGCGGTCGGCACATAGATATCAAGCTTCTGGCGCGGCATGCTGCCATACGCCACGTTGGTCAGCAGACGCTTTGAGCCCGCGTCCTTGGCCACCAGCATATTGAAGGTAGATAGCGGGGCTCGGGCCGCGGTGAGCAGGACGATAACGACGACGGCGGCCAGTAAGACCAGCACGACCACCGGCGTGCGCATCGTCAGCCGCGGCTGATCTGGTCGGCAGGTCGTGCAGTCACAGGATAACCTATGCCTTCATCTATGCAGAGCCATTTCGTCCCGTTGCGCGTTTCCATCCGGCCGCTCGCAACATGATGCGCGAAGAGGATCCCATTGGCCTCCGCTTCGGCAAGGCTGTTAAACGGCGCCAATCGTTCGAGGTTGCACCGGGTCGGGAAGATGATGGCATGGTGCCCCGCCTCGGCGTCATCGAGCAGCGCGCTTGCCGTTGCCCATAGTGCGCGCACGCTTTCGCCGCCATCAGCAATAGCTTCGGCATTGGGCGGAGCCTTGGCCAAGTAAAAGCGCGTATCGTAGCGGCGGGCGATATCTGCAGCGGGGCGCCAGCGCCCGAATGGCGTCAGTATTTCGGGCTGCAGCGATAATCCGAAATGCTCCAGTAGAGACGCAAATCGTTCCCCTCCCTGCAGAGCTGCTCGGAGGGATGCTAAGGTTTCCGGATCCGGATAGGGATGGATCCCGATCGCGAGGCCAGCCTCTTCGATCGTCTCGCGGATCGCTGCTATTCGGCAAGCAGTTTCTTCATGTTCTGCAAGGCGTTCGGGCGGTAGCAGCTTTTCGGCTAACTCCAGATCGCGGTTTTCAACGCCTCCTCCAGGAAAGACGAGCGCACCGGGTGCAAAGGCCATGCTGGCAGCCCGCTCCAGCATCAGGATATGCGGCGCCGAATCCCGAAGCTCCTGCATGATGATGATCGTGCCGGCCAGCTTAATCAGGTTTCCGGCCGCTTCGCTCACAGCCGCAGCCCGACGGTTTCTTCTAATCCCATCGCGATATTGAGGTTCTGGACGGCCGCACCCCCGGCGCCCTTGCCCAGATTGTCCAGCACGGCGACGAGCCGAACCTGAGCACCGTTGGAACTGCCGAAGACGAACAGCTCAAGCCGATCCGTTCCCGCGCAGCGCTCGAGCGTAAGCACGGCAAGCTCATCCCCGGTCTGGACGGAGATGATCCGGCTGCCCTCGTAGGCCGCTGCAAGAGCTTCGCGTAGCGCGGCGGGCGTAGCGCGGGTCGGCATCGCCGTAAGTTGAAGCGGGATTTCGACGATCATGCCGCTGTAGGTGCGTGCGACGGCGGGAGCGAACAGGGGAGGGTGCATAAGCCCCCCATGCTGCTGCATCTCCGGTACATGCTTATGTGCCAGCGCCAGCCCGTAGATGCGGAACGCCGTTTGCGCCGAGTCAGGCTCTGCTGACTGCTCGAATTCGGCAATCATCGTTTTTCCGCCGCCGGAATAACCGGAGATAGCATTGACGGTATAAGGCCAGTCCGCGGGCAAGAGGCCTTCACGCACGAGCGGTCTTACCAGCGCGAGGAAGCCGGTGGGATAACATCCGGGGTTGGATATGCGGGATGCGGTGGAGAGCAGCTGGCGTTGCCCGGGCTCAAGCTCCGCGAAGCCATAGGCCCAGCCTGAGGCGATGCGATGAGCGGTAGAGGCGTCGATTACCTTCACTGCCGCATTTTCGATGAGGCCGACCGCCTCGCGCGCAGCGTCGTCCGGCAGGCAGAGGAGGACCGCATCGGCCGCGTTAAGCGCGTCGCGCCGCGCTGATGGATCTTTGCGATGCTGTTCAGGCAAGACCTGAAGCACAATGTCTTGCCGACCGGACAGCCGATCGCGAATATCAATCCCGGTCGTTCCGGAGGCGCCATCGATGAAGAGCTTGACGGTCATGCTTCAAGCCTGCGGGTGGCCAGGATCGGCCGATCGTGATTGGGGCGCAGCCGATCAACCACATCACTCAACGGCTCCACAACAACCGCCATCCACCAGGCATTCGCATGGAGAAGGTGGCTGTCATCCGCCATGAAACCCACATGGCCTGGAAAGAAAATGAGGTCGCCGCGCTGCAATGGCTCGCCCTCATTGACCTCGATTCCAAGCGTGGCCCGTTGCTGGTCGCTGTCGCGGGGGCATTCAACGCCGGCCAGTTCCAGTGCAAGCTGTACGAGCCCCGAGCAATCGACGCCGCCAGCACCACGCCCGCCCCATAGATAAGGTGCGCCGATCAGTCGTTCGGCCGTCGCGACCGGATCGTTGAAGGTGGTGCTGATCGGCGCGACGTGGCGACGGTGTACCCACCCTTGTTCAGTGGCGAGGAAATCTCCCTCGATGCTGCCGGCAAGGCGTGCCCCCAGGCTGAGCGTCATCTTCACGCAGGACTTTATGTCAGCTGTTGAGAATAGCGGCGCGGCATTCGCGGAGACAAAATGCGTGGCCTTCAGGGGGCGGCCCAACGCTTCGTCAGGAACATAGCCGACATAATGATCGTGCCCGCAATAGCCCCAGGCCCATCCGCCCGCGATATCAAGCACGTGGAAGGCTTCACCAAACAACAGCTGCGATCCTGCGGGCGCGTCTTGTTGAGGCGCCGGGTACAAGGCGCAAGCGGCGACCGAAACCGATCTGGCTTCCGGACGCGCATAGTGCGGCGCGAAAATGCAGCCTGCCAATGCGATGTCGGCAACGTCCTTGCGCACGGCGTGGGTGCGCGGGTCAAATCGCCGCGAGCGTCCTGCCAGCCGGAACCGCTCAGGGTGAGACGAATCTGCGCTTGTCGTGATCGCCGTGGCCGGCGTGCGCGATAAGGCTTCCAAATGCTTCAAGAAACTCAGCCCCTGACTCCGTCCGCGCGACGAAGATGTTACGGCCGTCGGCCTCGTCGCGTTCGCGGCGGAGATAGCCGAGCGTAGCCAAGGTATTCAAGGCGCGTGTAACAACCGGTTTCGAAACACCCAGCTTCTGCGCCAAGCCCCGCACGGTGTGCGGCCCGTTCGTCTCGTAGACCAGCATCAGGAGCGCCATCTGTCGATTGGTCAGGTCGGGTTTGCCTGACCTTACATAACCGACCAAGGTTCCCATCCACTCGCCGATGAGGCTCTTCCCGCTGATCCTACCGACTTGTCCCATAATTTCCCACCTTCAGGGGATAATTCCGCTCCCTGTGATGGACCGTAACGATCAGGAAAAAAATTCGATCCCTCAGGATAAATGTTTCACAAAGACTTAGCGAAAAAGATTATCCGAAACGGGCGCGTAATAGCGCGTAAATCGCACGCAGCCCCAGCGCGTCGCCACCTTTGGGCCTGCCAGGTTTGGCCGCGGGCCGCCAGGCGAAGGTATCGAGATGCGCCCACTCAATTTCCTTGGGAACAAATTTTTCAAGAAACAGCGCGGCGGTCACGGCGCCCGCCATCCCGCCTTCTCCAGCATTGTTGATGTCGGCGATGCTCGATTTGAGCATATCCGCATAAGGCTTCCACAATGGCAGGCGCCACAAGGGATCTTCCGTGGCCTTTGCAGCAGCGGCGAGATCGTCGGCAAGAGCGTCGCTATTGGCAAAGAGAGCGGGTAGGTCCGGCCCCAGCGCGACCCGGGCAGCGCCGGTCAGCGTCGCGAAGTCAATCATAAGGACGGGATTGTCTTCTGCCGCCTTGGTCAGCGCATCGGCAAGGATCAGACGGCCTTCGGCATCGGTGTTGCCAATTTCTACAGCCACGCCTTTGCGGCTGCTAAGAATGTCGCCGGGACGGAAAGCGTTGCCGGACACGGCATTCTCCACCGCGGGAATCAAAAGGTGAAGCTGAATGGGCAAGCGCGCGCCGATCACCAGCCGGGCAAGCGCGATCGCATGGGCGGCGCCGCCCATATCCTTCTTCATCAGCAGCATCGCGGAGGAAGGCTTGATGTCAAGGCCGCCCGAATCAAAGCAGACGCCCTTGCCGATAATCGCGACCCGCGGATGTGCAGGATCGCCCCAGAGCAATTCGACGAGTCGCGGCGCACGCTCGCGCGACGCAGCGCGCCCTACGGCGGCAGTCAGGGGATAGGCCGCGAGCGCATCGCCCTGCGTAACCGTGACGCTTGCGCCGCTTTCGCGCCCCAGTGCTTCCACAGCTTCGGCAAGCTCCGCAGGCCCCAGGTCTGCCGCCGGCGTATCCACCATGTCCCGCACCAGCGCCACCGCTTCGGCGATGCGGACATGCTCCTCGATCGCTGCGGGCTCATTGCTCAGCAACACCGCCTGTTGGCGCGGATCGTTTTCGCTGCGGTATCGGTCAAAGCGGTGCTGAGCGAGCAGCCAGCCGAGCGCGGCCGGCCCGGCGCTGCCCTGAGCCAATCGATAATTGCCGTCGGGAAGGCTTCCGCCTGCTTTCGCAAGGCACCAGGGCGAAAGCTCCGCGACATTGGCGACCCCAAGCGCGACCGACCAATCATCTGCCGCTTCACCCGGCAAGATCGCGAGTTCGAAGCCCTTGGCGGCAAAGCGTTGCGCGGCGGCTGCGGTACGGACGCGCTCGGGCTGCCCTTTCACCCACTCTTCAAATCCCGCCTTGTCGACGAGGTGGAGAAGGCGGGCCGTCTGCCCGCGATCGGCGACGAGGAGCGAAGCAAAGTCTGTCATTGACCAGCCCTTTACCCATCGCTGTCACTTGGGACAATGCGATGCGCATCACCGCGAGGAGGAATGAGCGACCTTGTGATAACGACTCGCATCCGCACCAGCTTGCGGCGAGCGCCAAGCGGCAATTATCGGTTCGGGGTGAGTTCAACCGCCGGCACGCCGAACAGGTCATGTTCGTCGGCATCCTCGATCACAACCGGAACGATATCGCCCGGCTTGAGGCCTACGGCGTCGCGCAGATGAACCTCGCCATCGATGTCCGGCGCGTCGGCCTGTGAGCGGCCGGTGGCGCCACCATTCCCATCCACCGCATCGATGATCACATCGAGCGTCCGGCCGATCTTGGCCGTGAGCTTGGCGGCGGATATGGCGGCAGTCTTCTCCATGAACCGTGCGTAGCGTTCTTCTTTCACCTCCTCAGGAACCGCGCCGGCAAGATCATTGGCGGCGGCGCCTTGAACCGGCTCGAAGCGGAAGGCGCCGACACGGTCCAGCTGAGCTTCTTCCATCCAGTCGAGCAGATATTGGAAATCCTGCTCGGTCTCTCCTGGAAAGCCCAGCACGAAGGACGAGCGGATGGTGATATCGGGAACTTGTGCGCGCCAAGCGGCGAGGCGTTCGAGAACCTTGGCTTCGTTGGCGGGGCGCTTCATCGCCTTCAGCACCGCTGGCGAGGCATGCTGAAAGGGGATGTCGAGATAGGGAAGCACGAGCCCATCGGCCATCAGCGGGATGATCTGATCGACATGCGGATAGGGGTAAACATAGTGAAGCCGGACCCAGGCGCCGAGCTTGCCCAGTTCGCGCGCGAGATCGGTCATATGCGCGCGCACCTCGCCGCCGTTCTTGAGCGAGAATGGCTTGTGCCTGAGATCGACGCCATACGCCGACGTATCCTGGCTGATGACCAGCAATTCCCTGGTGCCGGCCGCGACCAGCTTCTCGGCCTCGCGCAGGATGGCGTCGGGGCGCCGGCTGACGAGATCGCCGCGGATCGACGGAATGATGCAGAAGGAGCAGCGATGATTGCAGCCTTCGGAGATCTTCAGATAGCTGTAATGACGCGGGGTCAGCTTCAAACCCGCCTCGGGCACCAGATCGACATAGGGTGAAGGCGCGACCGGAGCCGCCTCGTGCACCGCGCCGACCACCGCCTCATATTGATGCGGGCCAGTTACCGCGAGCACATCGGGGAACCTGGCACGGATAATATCGGCCTCATTGCCCATGCAGCCGGTAACGATCACGCGACCATTTTCTGCGATCGCCTCGCCGATGGCTTCGAGACTTTCCTCTTTGGCGCTGTCGAGGAAGCCGCAGGTGTTGACTAGCACGACATCGGCGCCTTCATAATCGGGCGAAAGGCCATAGCCGTCCGACCGCAGCTTGGTGAGGATGCGTTCGCTGTCGACCAGCGCCTTCGGGCAGCCGAGCGAAACCATGCCGACCTTGGGCGGGGTGGGAATTTCCAATGCCATGATGTGGCCGCGCACATAGGGATTTCAGGAGGAAATGTCACCTCCCGCTATTCTGCCCACGCTAAATGCCGTGTAGCTTACCGATTGGCTAGATGCTCACGCGGATCGACCGGGGTGCGGCCCTTGCGGATCTCGAAATGGAGCTGGTCTTCCGAGGCCAGCCCGGCTTCGGCGACGGTGGCGATCGCATCGCCCTTCTTCACCGATTGCCCGCGGGTGACGACGATCTGCTGGCAGTGGCCATAAGCGGTGAGCCAGCCATTGCCATGCTTGATCAGAACCAGGCCGCCATAAATGGCGACGTCGGTGCCGACATAGGCGACTACGCCGTCGGCGGCCGCTCGGATCGGGGTGCCGATAGCGGCTGCGATGTTGATGCCGTCATTGCGGCGGCCATCGCCCAGATCCCCAAAGCGGCGAACAATCTTGCCCTCGATGGGCCAGGAAAACTGGCCGCCGAAATCGGCGCTGGGCGTGGCAACCGTCGTGGTGGGCGAGATTGGTTTCGCCGGGCTCGGCGTCGGCGGAGCGGGCGCGGCATTCTCGGCCAGTGCAGGCTCGCCGCCGGTAACGATATCGTCGATATCGAGCCGGAAAGCTTCAGCCCGTTGTTCGAGCGTCATATTGGCTGCTTCCTGCGCCGAAGGCAGAAGCAGGCGCTGCCCCTCCCGCAGAACGAACGGCTCCTCGAGATGGTTCATGGTGGCGACCTTGGACCAGTCGACGCCATAGGCGCGGGCGATGGCGATGCCGCTCTCGCCCTTCTTGACCAAATGGTAGCGGCCGGCCGGAATTTTTAGCTTCTGGCCCGATTTGACGACAAAGGGGGGCTTGATGCCGTTTTCGTGCGCGATCATGTCCGCCGAGGCGCCCGTGACATTGGCGATATGGCTGAGCGTGTCGCCGCGCTTCACCAAATAGCTGGTGGCCGTGATGGTCACCGCGTCGGGCGTGACAGGCTTCACGATCCACGCCGGCGGTGCGGCGGGCGCCGCTGCCACCGGAGGCTCGTAACGTGGGGCAGGTTCGGGCGGCTGATCACTCGACGGCAGCGGCGGAGCGGCGGCTGGAGGCGGCAGTGATGGTGCAGGCCTGCTGGGCGGCAGCGGCGCAGGACGGTGAGGCCGCGCAGGCGAGGGGATGCAGCCGGCAAGCAGGATCGGAAGCAGCGAGGCAATCAAAGGCGCGAAAGCTCTTCCGACCATCGCGCCGGTCATAGCAAGATGATGGGGGAGTGCTAGTGGCTAATCTCGCCCATACCGGTCAGAAGCTATCGCTAGGCTCAGGACCCATTAAATCATTTGTGATGATGGCGATCGGTTGATTCAATGGGGCGCGAGGAGGCGTCGCCATGAGTGATTTGATCTGGCTGCCGGAGGCGCAGATACGCTGGGTCGAGCCGTATTTCCCGCTCTCGCATGGCGTACCACGGATGGATGATCATCGGATCATAATCGGAAACGACATCCCAAGTCGCAGTGGAGCGAATTGACAGGACGCCGCCCTAATCGTTTGAAGGCCTGGTGTGAATTACATCACGCCGTACCGCCAGCTCGATCATTCCGCCGCATGGCGCTCGGCGTGAGGCCGAAGGCGCTGCGAAAGGAGCGCGCGAAATAGGCCGGATCGTTGAAGCCGAGGTCGATCGCGAGCGTGGTGATATTGATGGCGGGGTCAGTGGCGAGCAGCTCCGCGGCGCGCTCGAGGCGACGGCGGAGGATATAGTGACGGGCTGTCGTCTGCATCGACGAGAACCAGTTTTGCACACTCCTCACGGACACGCCCAGTTCGTCGGCAATGAGCACCACATTCAGACCGGGATCGCCGATGCGGGTCTCGATTATGGATTTCAACCGCGCCTGCACCTGAGTATCACAAGAGGAAACTCCGCGTTTGGTGCTCCGCAGCGCTAGGCCCAGCAGGTCCAATAGGATGGTAGATGCATCGTCTTCCCAGGCGGGATCGCGAGGTCCCGAGGCAATTGCGGCTTCGCGCCAAAGGGCGGTGATGAACTGGGCGAAGCTATGCGCGGCGGGGGACGTTCCCGGCGTCGGACAGCCGAGATGGCGGTCGAGGTCCGCGACGCGGCTCTCCAACGCGTGGCGTGCTATCTCCATCACCAGCATCTCGTGCGCATTCGTCGCCAGACGCGCGGCAGATGTCCGAGTGCAAACGGAGAAATCGCCTGGCCGCAGCAGCGTTTCGCAACCGCGCTGCCGCTGCTCACATACGCCCCGCGTCATCAGATGGACGAGCAATCGTTCTTCGCCGCTATGCACCGGCGCGCGGTGGACAACCGAGGGCTCTGCATTGGCTCGGAACACGGTAACCTCGCCGAGTTGCCAACTCTGGAGATGACCGTTGAACTCTAAGTTACCGCTATCGATCGAAAGACCGGTCGAAACCGTCGCCGCGACTTGATTCCAATACTTTAGGCGGCGTTGAGGCGGCACCGTAGACGTGCTGAAATACTGGATGGAATCTGGCATCTCGCACGCTCTCCCCGCGTCTTTTCCCACACTGCCCGGCAAAAGAAAACAATCGATCGAACCTTCATTTTGGCCGTGGGGTCAGGCGCCTGTAATGCGATGGGCTTTCATTTGCTGGCTTGGAAATGGCTGAGGGCGGCTGTCCGCCGGGGTTTGCCAGGACAGTTTGACACGGGCGGAACGCCGGCCGGTTTAGCACGTGACGCCCTTGTTCGAACCCCATTCTCTTCGTCCGGTGCCTGTCGATAGTGGAGTATCGGGTTACGAACCGCGAGGCTCTTTTCGACTTAAAGTGAGTCCTGCCAGTTCAGTTGGGCGACGCATTGTCGTAAAGTTGCATCCGCAGCAGTGGAATTGCACCCTCGTCCGGTCGCCCTGCATCCAGGATCAAGCGCTCACCGGCCTATCCTGCAATGAGCGTTCCCTGGATACAGCGTGCGCATTCCGCACTCCGTTCAACGCTGCCGGCAGGCTGAGGCCGAGGTTTAGCCCCGGCCCAACAAGGAGAGTTGGTATGAAAGTTATGACCGCGCCGCCTTCGTCAAAGGCTGAAGTCGTTGATATTGGCTTTGAATACAAGGCACTGGTCGATCGCCTGAGCCCTGGCGGGCGCTATATCGATGCGCAAAGCGACGTTGAGAGTCCGTGGGTGCCGTTCGGCGATAACGCAGCGATCAAGCATCTTGCCTTCGATGTGAGACAAGGCATTTTCTCCAACATTTTGTGGGTCAAAGGACCAGGCGTTATCGGCACCCACCTCCATCGCGGTACCATCATGATGGTCTGCCTCGAGGGTAGCGTCCGTTACCTAGAATATGACTGGGTGGCCTCGCCCCATGGACTCATCCTCGAGGTACCCGGCGAAAGCCATACTTTATCGACGGATTGCCCAACGGGTGTGAAGCTGTTCGGCTGGATGCAGGGTCCGATCGACTTCTATGACGAAGAAGGCAAATTCGCCATGACGGCAGACGTGTGGTGGTTCATCAACCACTATGAGAGCCATTGCCGCGCAGCCGGTATTCCAATCAACCCCAAGCTCTACCTGTAGGTTTTCGGTTCGCGACCCTGAAGCGCCGTCACAGCACGCACGTGCCGCCCCTTTCGGAGGACCCCGACAGAGGCTCCTTTAATAGGTCCTGAGCCTAGAATACCGGCTCGTTGGCGGGATCATCATCGGGATGCGTGATCACCTCGCCGTGAATGCCGCATTCCACCTTGTCCCAGCCCCGCCAGCGGCCCGCGCGCGGGTCTTCACCCGGCTTGACGATGCTCGTGCAGGGCGCGCAGCCGATCGAAAGATAGCCCTGCGATTCGAGCGGATGACGCGGAAGCTTGTGCTCCTCGAAATAGGCATCGAGATCGGCTTTGACCCAATCGCCCAGCGGATTGACCTTGAGGCGGCCATCCTCGATTTCGAAGCGCGGCAGATTGGCCCGTGTCTGCGATTGAAACGCCTTGCGTCCGGAAATCCAGCTATCGAGCCCCTGCTTGGCGCGCGCCAGCGGTTCGACCTTGCGGATCTCGCAGCAGCCGTCGGGATCGTAGGACCAGCGGAGTCCGGTCTCGTCCTTCTTCGCCAGGGCGGCAGGATTCGGCGTGATCGTCTTGCGGTTGTGCATGCCGAGATGATCGAGCAGCGTTTCGCGATATGCCAGCGTTTCCGGAAACATTTTGAGCGTATCGACGAAAATGACGGGCGTGTCGGGAGCGACGCGGGCAATCAGGCTCAGCAGGACGGCGCTCTCGGTTCCGAACGAAGAAACGACCGCGGTTTCACCGAGCATAGCTTCCGCAAACAACGTACGAAGCATCTCGACCGTATCGACGCCCGCGAAACGGGCGTTCAACGCATCCGCATCAGCTTGCGTAAAAGCTGGACGCACGTCGACGGTATCGAGCTTGCGGGCAGCATCAGCCATGACGGAGCTTCCAAACCGGGACCGCTTCATCAGCAGCCGACTGATAGAAGAAATCGTAGCGCTTCAGCGCGGCATCCAGCACCTCGGAATCGATCGGCGCATCGGGGGCGAAGCTGTCGAAGCCGCAGCGGCGCATGAACAGCATCTGATCGACCAGCACGTCGCCTGATGCGCGGATTTCGCCCTTATAGCCCGCCTCGCGGAGGATGCGCGCGGAGGAGTAGCCACGGCCGTCGCGAAAACGCGGAAAATCGATCTCGACGAGCGCGACCCGATCGAGATGGGGGATCAGATGGCGGGCGTCCTCGCCCGCTTCGATGCGGACAGCGGTCGCGTTCGATTGCCCGAGGAACGCCTCCAGGGAAACGGCCGGTTCTTCATGTTCGGCATCGTCGCGGAAGCGGAGTACCTTATCCATAGATCGCCTCCTTGAACGGGTCCATGCCGACCCGGCGATAGGTATCGAGAAAGCGTTCGCCCTCGATGCGTTCGCGGAGATAAACGGCGGTCGCCTTTTCAACCGCGTCGACGATTCCATCCTCGTCAAAGCCGGGACCGGTGATTTTGCCGAGGCTGGCATCCTCCGCGCCCGATCCGCCGAGCAGGAGCTGGTAATTCTCCGTGCCTTTGCGGTCGACGCCAAGAATGCCGATGTGCCCCGCGTGGTGGTGGCCGCAGGCATTGATGCAGCCGGAAATTTTGATCTTGAGCTCGCCCAGTTCGCGCTGCCGACCCTGGTCGGCGAAACGCGACGCGATCTTCTGCGCGACGGGGATCGAGCGCGCATTGGCGAGGCTGCAATAATCGAGACCCGGGCAGGCGATGATATCGGTGACCAGATCGAGATTGGGCTCGGCGAGCCCCGCTTCGCGGAGCGTCTGCCAGATGCCGTAAAGGGCATCCTTGCGGACATGCGGCAAAACGAGATTTTGCGCATGCGTGGCGCGCAGCTCATCGAAGCTGTGCCGCTCGGCGAGATCGGCGACCAGATCGATCTGATCCGCCGAGATGTCACCGGGAATGCCGCCCACCGGCTTCAAGCTGATGTTGACGATCGCATAACCGGGCGTCTTGTGCGCGGCGACGTTCTGATCCAGCCAGAGCGCGAAATCGGGATCGCTGCGATCGAGCTCATCGCTCAGTCCCGTCGCGAACGGCGGTTCCGGAAAATAAGTGGCGATGCGGTCAAACTCCACGCGCGGCACATCGGAACCATTGGGCAGGATCGCCTGCCACTCCTCCTCGACCTGACGGGTGAACTCGGCTTGGCCGAGTTCATGCACCAGGATCTTGATGCGCTGCTTGTGGATATTGTCGCGTCGCGCCCAGCGGTTCCATACCCGGAGCACTGCTTCGAGATAGCTGAACAAATTGTCCGCAGGCAGGAACGGACGAATCAACGGGGCGACAAAGGGTGTGCGTCCCATGCCGCCGCCGACATAGACTTCGAAGCCCAGCTCGCCCCGTTCGTTGTTCACCAGCTTGAGTCCGACATCATGAAGACGGATCGCTGCGCGATCCTCTTCGGCGGCGGTCAAGGCGATCTTGAACTTGCGCGGCAGGTAGCTGAATTCGGGATGGAACGTCGTCGCTTGGCGCAGCAGCTCGGCCCAGGGACGCGGATCGCAAATCTCGTCCGCGGCGGCGCCGGCATATTGATCCGACGAGATGTTCCGGATGCTCTCACCGCTGGTTTGAATGGCATGCATCTCGACGGTGGCGAGATCGGCGAGGATATCCGGCGCTTCCTCCAGCTTGATCCAGTTGTACTGGATGTTCTGGCGGGTCGTGAAATGGCCGTAGCCGCGATCATATTTGCGCGCGATGTGGCCCAACATGCGCATTTGGCGGCTGTCCAGCGTCCCGTATGGAATCGCGACGCGCAGCATATAAGCGTGAAGCTGGAGATAGAGCCCGTTCTTGAGCCGTAGCGGCTTGAACTGATCGTCGGTCAGCGCGCCTGCGAGACGGCGTGCCGTCTGCTCGCGAAATTCCTCCACGCGGGCGTCGACGATTGACTGATCATATTTGTCATATTGGTACATTTTAGCTTTTCCCCAGCCGCTTGCCGCGAACGAGATCGAGATCTGCAGTCGAACGCTGCATCGCTTCCGCGCCCGCGCGACCAAAAGAGACGAACGACATCATATGACCCAGCTCCCTGCCGCAGGATCAGCCGGCTTGAGGTTGAGATCGGGACGCACGGTGGGGCCGATCGCACGGATCCGCTCCTTGATATGCGCCGGACGCGGGCCATTGGGCGTCGCCTCGCCGTCGATCACATAGGCGCCATTCACCCGGAGTGCCGCCTGCTCCGTTTGAGCCAGGGCGTCAGCATGCTCACCCGCGTCGACTGCATCGGCCACATGGATCGACCAGCCATCACCTGCCCACCAAATCACTGCGCCGGTCTTCAGATCATTTCCGGTGACGATTTTCAAAACTGTTCCTCCGCCTGCATGGCGAGCGCCCTAAGCCGGTCTTTGGCATCGGACAACAGCACGACTTCGCCCACGACGATGATCGCCGGGCTCTGCACCTTCTCGCGCTGTACCATTTCGCCAAGATCGGCGAGCAGCGTTCGCATCGCGCGGCCGCCTTCGAGCGTCGCGCGTTCCAGCACGGCGACGGGCATATCGGGCGCGACGCCATCGGCCATCAGCTTGTCGGCAATGTCCGGGCAGGTCGCAACGCCCATATAGATGACGAGCGTGCGGCCTTTGCCGGCAAGTCCGGACCAATCCTGGCCCGCCAGGCCCTTGCATTGGCCGGCCACGAAACTGACCGCGCTCGACCAATCGCGATGGGTGAGCGGGAGCATCGATTCGGCAGCCGCGCCGAGCGCCGCTGAAACCCCCGGTATCACCTCGATTCGAAGGCCCGCCGCCCGCACCGCTTCCACTTCCTCGCCGCCGCGGCCAAAGATAAACGGATCGCCGCCCTTGAGGCGAACGACGATTGACCCCGCTTTGACGTGCGCAACGATCAGAGCGTTGATCGCATCCTGGGGCATCGTGTGACGATCGCGCTGCTTGGCGACCGAAATGCGCTGCGCTTCGGGGCGCGCATAATCGAGCACCCGTGGATCGATGAGGCCGTCATGGACGATCACATCCGCGCTTTTCAGCGCTTCGACCGCACGGATCGTGAGCAGACCCGGATCGCCCGGACCAGCACCGACGAGGATGACGCGGCCGCGCGCGTCCGGATCAAGCAGACTTCCCATGGGGCGCAGATGCGCCTTGCATGGGAGTGTTTCAAACGAAGCCTTCTTGGGCAGGCGCTAGAATAGGTTTAGCCGCGCGGATCAAACATCGCGCATCGCTTCGCCCATGCGGCGAATGGCGGCGATCTTGGCGTAAAACGGCGCCCAGTCATCTTCCGCGTCGATCCTCGCCCAAATCGCCTCAACCTCCTCTATATGCATCGAGCAGGGGGCCGGTTCGCTCCAATAGCTATGGCGAAGCGGCGAGTGGGGTTCATAGTCCGCAGCCGCCTGTTTGAACTCAGCGAAGACGGCGGCGGTATAGGCTGCATCTGCCTCGACCGTCCGGGTCCTTCCACCGCGCCAATCGAAGAAGAAACGGTCGATCAGCACGCCGCTCTCTTCAAGCGCGATCATCATGGCGCGCGACAGCGCTGCGTCCCGTTCGCCGTCTTTCGGCTTGACCCCAAGCCGGGCGATCAGCGCCTTGTCGAGTGCGTGGTTGAAAAGATCAGGGAATGCCTCCAGCTCGGCGACGAGCGACTCCGGCGGCTCGATCGCCCGCAGCGCAATTGCGAGCTGAACCACATCCCAGTGGATCGCCTGCGCCTGTCGGCCGAATGCATAAAGCCCATTATGATCGAAATAAGCGGCGGTGAAGCCGGGCTCCCAGCGGGGCGTGAAGCGCCATGGGCCGTAATCGAAACTCTCGGCGGTGACATTGATGTTGTCGCTGTTGAGCACGCCATGAACAAAGCCCGCGGCCATATAGGAGGCCGCAAGCTTTGCGGTGCGGTCAACGACGTGGCGCAGCAGGCGTATGGGTGCATCCGGCGAATCGTCCTCGCCGTAGAAATGTGCCAAGCTGTAGGCGATCAGCCGCCTGAGATTGTCGGCGTCGCCAAGCGCCGCGAGCCGTTGAAAACTGCCGATACGAATATGGCCGTTGCTCAGGCGGACCAGCACCGAGGAGCGGGTGGGGGAGGGCTCATCGCCCCGCTCAAGCGCTTCGCCGGTTTCGATCAGCGAGAAGCTTTTCGAAGTCTCGACCCCCGACGCTTCGAGCATTTCGGTGGCAAGCACCTCGCGCACCCCGCCCTTGAGCGTGAGCCGGCCGTCGCCGAAGCGGCTGTATGGCGTTTGGCCCGAGCCCTTGGTGCCAAGATCGAGCAGCCGGTCATTGTTGTCACGCAGCTGCGCGAACAGAAAGCCGCGGCCGTCGCCGATATCCGGGTTGTAAACGCGAAACTGATGGCCGTGGTAGCGCAACGCCAGCGGTTCTCTCAGATTGTCCGGCAGCGGCTCGAAGCGGCCGAAATGGGTGATCCATTGCTCGTCCGACAGATGGGCTAAACCGATGGCACCGTCCCAGCGATCGTTGCGGAAGCGCAGGACGTGACGCGGAAAGCTGGCGGCGCGGACAGGATCAGCGATGAACTCAGCGATCTGGCTGATCGCAGGATCGGGACGATAATCGGAAGGTTGCGGGAGCGCGGGCATACCGCGATATGGGGGGTACTGCTAAGGGGTGCAACCATGACGGCGTGGAGCGACGGATATTGGTGGTCGAAAGATGCGCTCCGGCTTCATTATCGCGACTACCCCGGCAGGGAGGACCGCCCGCCCATTATTTGCCTGCCGGGGCTTACGCGGAATGCGCGCGATTTCGCCGAGCTGGCAGCGCGGCTGAGCGGCGAATGGCGCGTAATCTGCCCGGAACTGCGCGGACGGGGCGAGAGTGCCTACGCCAAGGACCCCATGACCTATGTACCGCTCTTCTATCTTCAGGATCTTGAAGCGCTGGTGGCCGAGCTGAAGCTCAGCAATATCATTCTCTTCGGCACCTCGCTGGGAGGCATCTTGACGATGCTGATGGCGAGCACAGGCCATGCCAAGGTCGCTGCGGCGCTGCTCAACGATATTGGCCCGGCGATCGAGCCGCGGGGATTGGACCGAATTCGCAGCTATGTCGGTAAACAGGTGAACTGGCCAACCTGGCTCCATGCGGCGCGTGCGATATCCGAACAGCAGCGGGACGTTTATCCGGGCTATAAGCTTGCCGATTGGCTCGAGATGGCCAAAAGGCTGTGCAAGCTCACGCCGGCGGGCCGGGTCGTTTACGATTATGATATGCGGATCGCCGAGCCGTTCCGTTTGCCCGGGGGCGAGGCCGGGGTCGATCTCTGGCCCGCGTTCAACAACCTCCGCAAAATACCGGCTGCTCTGATTCGGGGGGCTCGCTCGGACATTCTGTCGCCTGATGTTGCGAGTGAGATGGTATCGCGGCACCCGGCACTCGATTATGTGGTGGTTTCCAATGTGGGCCACGCCCCTACCTTGATTGAGCCGGAATGCGGCGCCGCGATTGATCAATTGCTGGCCAAGGTCAGCGGCTGAGGGGTGGCCGTACATATTCTTCACGTCCACTCGACTTTTACGCTGGGTGGCAAGGAGGCGCGTGCGGTACGGCTCATGAATGCCTTCGGTGCGCGCGCGCAGCATACGATCATCAGTACGGTGGCAGGCGCGCTGGCCGCACGGGCGGCGATCGCGGATGGCGTCGTCGCTGCTTTTCCTGACGATCATCCTCCCTTCATCGGCAAGCCCTCGATAGGCAGATATATGGCGATCGCGCGCTACCTGCAGAAGTTCGATCTCATTCTGACCTATAATTGGGGCGCGATGGATGCGGTAGGCGCGCATCGTCTGTTCGCCAGAATGCTGAGGCTTCCGCCGCTGATCCATCATGAAGACGGCTTCAACCGGGATGAAGCACAGAAGCAGAATCCAGCGCGCATCTGGTTCCGTCGGCTTACGCTCGAGACGGCCTATGCCGTGGTGGTGCCGTCGCACACGCTGGAGCGGATTGCGCTGACGTCATGGCGGCAGCCGAAGGGCCGTCTGGAGCGGATTGCGAACGGGATCGCTCTGGACCGCTATGTTCCCGTCCCTGCCGAACAGGCCCGTAGCGACGAGTTGGTGGTAGGAACGATTGCCGGGCTTCGCGCGGTCAAGAATTTGCCCCGCCTCGTGAGGGCATTCGCTGCTTCCGGGATTGGCGGGCGGCTTCGCATCATAGGGGAGGGGCCGGAGCGGAACGCCATCCTGCAGGCAGCGACGGAATATGGGGTAGCGGACAGGATCGAGCTTCCCGGCTTCAATCCAGATCCCGCTGCGGCACTTCGCGATATCGATATCTTCGCGCTCTCATCGGATAGCGAGCAGCAGCCGATCTCGCTGATCGAGGCGATGGCATCGGGCTTGCCGGTGGTTTCGACCGATGTCGGGGACGTACGCGAGATGGTCAGCGAAGCAAATTTGCCTCTCATCGTGCCGCCGGTCCGGGAGGACCTTTTTGCCGAAGCTCTGTCCAAAATGGCTGCGAACATGTCCGATCGCCTCGCAATTGGCGCAGTCAACCGCGCTAAAGCCTTGCAATTTTTCGATGAAAAGACGATGGTTAATCGATATCGCGCTCTGTATGAGGCGGCGATGGGGCAACTGGGCGCGCTTGCTGGCGACACGTGATATACACGCGCATTTTGAGGCGATTTGGTCTAAGGGCGCCACCAAGCGAATCTGGAGGAATGATTGTTCAAGGGTCTTCGGCCGATAGTCTATGGCGGACGCGAGGTCTGGCCACTCATTGAAGGCGGCAAGGGTGTAGCGGTTACCAACCATATGAGTTCGGGTGCCTGGGCGGCGGCTGGCGGGATCGGGACCGTCTCGGCCGTAAACGCGGACAGCTATGATCCCGAAGGCAAGATCATCCCGCAGATCTACCGGACGCTGACACGACGCGAACGGCATGAAGAGCTGATCGAATATGCCATCAAGGGCGCGGTTGAGCAGGTGAAGCGCGCGTTTGACGTTGCTGGCGGAAAGGGTGCCATCAACATCAACGTCCTGTGGGAAATGGGCGGGGCGCAGCGTGTGCTGCAGGGCGTGCTCGAAAGAACCAAGGGTCTGGTGTCGGGCGTCACCTGCGGTGCGGGGATGCCTTATCGCCTGTCCGAAATCGCGGCAGAGCATAATGTCAACTATCTGCCGATCATCAGTTCCGCGCGCGCGTTCCGGGCGCTCTGGAAGCGGGCTTACTCCAAGGCTTCGGAGTGGCTCGCAGCCGTGGTTTACGAGGATCCCTGGTTGGCGGGCGGCCATAATGGTCTTTCCAATGCCGAGGATCCGCTGCAGCCGCAGGACCCCTATCCGCGGGTAAAGGCTTTGCGCGAGACGATGCGCGAGGGTGGCATCTCGGACGGCGTACCGATCGTGATGGCCGGCGGGGTCTGGTATCTGCGCGAATGGGATCACTGGATCGACAATCCCGAACTGGGATCGATTGCTTTCCAGTTCGGGACACGGCCGCTGCTGACCCAGGAGAGCCCGATTCCGCAGGCATGGAAGGATAGGCTGACCACGCTCGACGAAGGCGATGTACTGCTGCACCGTTTTTCTCCCACGGGCTTCTATTCCTCGGCCGTTCGCAACGACTTCCTGCGCAATCTTGAATCCCGGTCTGAGCGGCAGATCGCCTTTTCAGGAGAGGCGGCGGGGGATCACCAGTTCCAGCTTGACGTGGGGGTTAAGGGTAAAAGCTTCTGGGTGACGCGCAACGATCTGCTGCGTGCGCGAGAATGGTACGGGCATGGTTTTACCAGCGCGCTCAAGACTCCGGACAATACGTTGGTCTTCGTCACGCCCGAGGAGATGAAGACGATTCGAAAGGATCAGGCTGACTGCATGGGTTGCCTCAGCCAATGCGGTTTCTCATCCTGGGCGGACGTCGAAGGCAATTCGACTGGCCGGCTTGCTGATCCGCGCAGCTTCTGCATCCAGAAGACGCTCCAGGACATCGCCCATGGCGGCTCCATCGACAACAATCTCATGTTTGCCGGTCACGCCGCCTATCGCTTCAAGCAGGATCCATTTTATTCCAATGGTTTTGTGCCCACCGTGAAGCAATTGGTCGAGCGCATCTTGACGGGCGATTAATCATGTCCACCGCGCTGGTGATCCAGCACGAAAGCTATGAATGCCTTGCCGGCTTTCAGGCACCACTGATTGAGCGTGGTTACACTGTTGAAACCGTCGGCGTGCATGATCCGGATTTTGAATGCATCAGCTTCCTTGATCCCGATCTGCTCGTAATCATGGGCGGCCCGATGGGAGTCTACGAGCAGGACGTTTATCCCTGGCTTCACCATGAGATTGTTCGCGTCGCCGAACGTATCCTGGCCGACCTTCCAACGTTGGGCGTCTGCCTTGGTTCACAGATCATGGCCGCGGGCATGGGAGCTGAAGTTTTTAAGGGGCCCCACAATGAAGTTGGGTTCGCTCCCCTAATCCTCACCGATGCCGGCCGTTCATCGCCGCTGGCCGCGATTGACGGTGTGCCGCTGCTGCACTGGCATGGCGACAGCTTTGACCTGCCGGATGGCGTAACCCTGCTCGCTTCGACGGGCTTGTACGCACATCAGGCGTTCAGCCGAGGCCCCAATATCCTCGCCCTGCAATTTCATCCTGAAATGGGTGAGGATAAAAGCTTCGATACCTGGTGCGAGAAAGGCGATCCCTTCATCGAGAAGGCGGGAAAGGCGGTTGAAACGCTGCATGCGGAGCATGCACGCTTGGGCTCTGCGGCCGTGGCTGCCGGACGGATCTTGCTGCGAGACTGGCTCAGCCAGCTTGACCGCCCCTGATCCGTTGCGCAGCCAGCGCGGCCGCGGCTAAATAGGCGGCAGGATCAAAAGGGGGCTGGAAGGATGAGGAAAAGCAGTGCTCGCGCGATCGCTATCGCGATGGGGATTTGCGTCGCGGGCTCGGCGTTGGCTGCTGACCGTCCGGTGCCTTATTGGGCGTCGATTACCGCTGGCGATGCGCTGCTCCGCACCGGCCCCGGTCGCGATTACCCGGCAACCTGGCGCTACCGGCGCGCCAATCTTCCGGTGATCGTCCTGCAGGTGCATGAGAGCTGGCGGCGCGTGCGTGACTTTGAAGGCAGCGAGGGCTGGATGGCGGCGGTGTTGCTCAGCGCGGAGCGCACGGCGATGGTCGTCGGCAGCGTCCAGCCGCTCCGCGGCGCACCCAGCACGGCATCCCGCTTGCTGTGGCGTGTGGCGCCGGGCGTCGTGGGCAAGATCCGCCATTGCGGTGACGGTTGGTGCGAGTTCAGCGTTGGCGGCAAGTCGGGCTATATCCAGACGACGGGCCTCTGGGGCGTGGGCGCCAAAGAGGTGGTGGACTGAGCGGAGTTGCGCCAACGGTCGCCGGGGAGGCGAGGATGAGCAGCGGAACTCATGAATCCGATCTTTGTATCGTCGGCGGTGGCCCCGCCGGCATGATGGCTGGTTTCCTGTTTGCACGCGCGGGGGTGCGCACCCTCGTGATCGAGAAACATTCCGATTTCCTTCGGGACTTTCGTGGCGACACCGTGCATCCATCCACCCTCAATCTGTTCGATGAGTTGGGCCTGCTCGATCAATTGCTGGAGCAGCCCCACGATAAAGTGACTTCAGTGGGCGCGGTGATCGCAGGGAGGCAATATCGCGTTGGCGATTTCACGCATCTTCCCGGTCGCGGCCGCTTCGTCGCGCTGATGCCGCAGTGGGATTTCCTCAATTTTCTGGCGGGCCAGGCAAAAAAGCTCCCTGCCTTTGCACTGAGGATGGAGTGCGAGGCGCAGAGTCTCATCGAGGAAGATGGGCGGGTCACAGGTATCGCCTTGGCGAGCGGTGAGGCGCTCACTGCACGGCTCGTGATTGCGGCGGACGGGCGAGGATCGATCTTGCGGAAGGTTGCCGGGCTGCCGCTGCAGGATCTGGGCGCTCCGATCGATGTCTTCTGGTTCCGAATACCCAAGGAACGCACCCCCGAGAACCGGACGCAGGCTTTTATTGGCGCGGGGGAGATGGTCGTCGTCATCGATCGCGGCGATTATTTTCAATGCGCGCGCGTGATCCAGAAGGGCAGCGCGGATGCCGTGCGGGCGAACGGCATTGATTGCTTTCGGGAAGACATCGTTGCGACGGCGCCAGTCACCCGAGCAGGCATAAATGCGCTTAACGACTGGGAGGAGGTGAAACTGCTCAGCGTGTCACTGGATCGACTGACGCAGTGGCATCGACCAGGGTTGCTGGTCATTGGCGATGCAGCGCATGCCATGTCGCCAGTGGGCGGGGTCGGCATCAATCTCGCTATTCAGGACGCGGTGGCGGCAGCCAACATCCTCGCTGCCGCCATGGCGCGGGGGGAGAGCCCGGATCCGCTGCTGGCCAAGGTGCAGGATCGCAGGATGTTCCCGGTCAAGGTAATCCAGACGCTCCAGCGCGCGATCCACAAACGCGTGCTCGGCAGCGCTCTCGCCAGCCGCGATCCGCGAGCCCCGTGGCAGCTCAAGCTCGTCGATGCAGTGCCGCTGCTTCAGCGGGTGCCGGCACGGCTGCTCGGGCTTGGGGTCAAGCGCGAGCACATCCGTTCACCTTCCATCTGAAGCGCAATGAGCGGCATCGCTTCGGGCGTGCTTATCTCCAGCTGCCCATCGCGCTTTCGAGATTCACACGGATCGCCTCGAAGAACTGCTCGGTTGTCATCCAAGGCTGGTCGGGTCCGATCAGGATGGCGAGGTCCTTAGTCATCTGACCCTGCTCGACCGTTTCCACGCAAACCTTTTCCAGCGTTTCAGCGAAGCGCGTAACATCGGGTGTGCCGTCAAACTTGCCGCGGAATTTAAGGCCGCCGGTCCAGGCGAAGATCGAAGCGATCGGGTTGGTTGAGGTCGATTTGCCCTGCTGGTGCATGCGGTAATGCCGAGTGACGGTGCCGTGCGCGGCTTCTGCCTCGATCGTCTTGCCATCGGGCGACATCAGCACCGACGTCATCAAACCCAGCGAACCGAAGCCTTGCGCCACCTGATCGGACTGAACGTCGCCATCGTAATTCTTGCAGGCCCAGACGAACTTGCCGCTCCATTTCAGCGCGGAAGCGACCATGTCGTCGATCAGCCGATGTTCGTAGACGATATTGCGCTGCTTGAACTTGTCCTTGAACTCGGCGTCGAACACCTCGGCGAACAAATCCTTGAACCGGCCATCATAGGCTTTGAGGATGGTGTTCTTGGTGGAGAGATAAAGCGGCCAACCGCGATCGAGCGCATAATTCATGCTGGCGCGCGCGAAGTCCCGGATGGATTCGTCGAGATTGTACATCCCCATCGCGACGCCCGAGGAGGGGAAGTTGAACACTTCTTCTTCGATCTGCTGGCCGTCCTCGCCGGTCCATACCATCTTGAGCTTGCCGGGGCCGGGGACGCGGAAATCGGTCGCGCGATACTGGTCGCCAAATGCGTGACGTCCGACGACGATCGGATCGGTCCAGCCCGGGATGAGGCGCGGGACGTTACGGATCACGATGGGCTCACGGAAGACCACGCCGCCGAGAATATTGCGGATCGTGCCGTTGGGCGATTTCCACATCTTCTTCAGATTGAACTCTTCGACGCGCGCCTCGTCGGGGGTGATCGTCGCGCATTTGACGCCGACGCCATATTTCTGGATAGCGCGGGCGCTGTCGACCGTGATCTGATCCTCCGTCTCATCGCGCTTCTCGATGCCAAGGTCGTAATAATCCAGATCGATGTCGAGATAAGGCAGGATCAGCCGTTCGCGGATCCATTGCCAGATGATGCGTGTCATCTCATCGCCATCGATCTCGACAACCGGGGTTTTGACCTTGATCTTTGCCATGCGCGAACTTTCCTTGAGGGAGGAGATTGCCGGGCGCCTTAAGGCCTCGCGCGCGATCGATCAACCATGGCTTCCTGGGGAACTGGATCGCCACCACGGAAAAAAGATTTACCAGTTTCCGGCGAACCTCTTACAACGTGCGCCATGAACAGTCAGACTGATTTGGGCGGCCATGTCGCAGCGGTGCGATGGCGCTTTCCTGCCGTCCACCCCGAGGGCCGCAAATATGTGGTCATCGCCGCCGCGATCGCGCTGCTGTTGATGCTTCTCCACCTGTCATGGCTCGCATGGCCCATGATCGGCGTTACGCTTTGGGTAGCCGCGTTCTTTCGAGATCCGATAAGAACCACGCCGCGGGGGGCTGGGCTAGTCATCGCGCCGGCGGACGGCCTGATCACGATGATCGTTGCCGTACCTCCGCCTCCTGAAATGGCAGGCGACGAGGCTTTGGGAACTGGGCTGTTGACGCGGGTTTCTATCTTCATGAGCGTGTTCGACGTGCACATCAATCGCACGCCTATTCCCGGATTGATCAAGCGCGTCGTGTATATTTCAGGGAAGTTCCTCAACGCCGATCTGGATAAGGCGAGCGAAGAGAATGAACGTCAGCACATCCTGGTGGAAGGGCATGACGGGGTACGGATCGGCTTTACCCAGATCGCAGGATTGGTGGCGCGCCGGATCGTGCCGTTCGTCAAAACGGGTGATATTGTGGGGCCCGGCCAGCGCATTGGGTTGATCCGCTTCGGCAGCCGAGTCGACGTCTATTTGCCTGAAGGGACGACACCAACCGTTGCCCTCGGCCAGCGCGCGATCGCCGGTGAGACGATCCTCGGGCGGATTGGCGTGGCCGAGCGGCTCGATAGCGTTTCTGCATGAAGATGCCTCCCCAGCGCCGCTTGACCCGCGGCATTCCCCTGCGCGCGCTGGCGCCGAATGCCGTAACCGCTCTGGCATTGTGCTTCGGGCTGACAGGGGTGCGGTTTGCTATTTCAGGGGCGTGGGAGCAAGCCGTGCTCTGCGTGCTGCTCGCCGGAGTGCTCGATGGGCTCGACGGAAGAATAGCGCGATTGCTCAAGGGCGAGAGCCGCTTCGGCGCGGAACTGGATTCGCTGTCGGATGTGATTGCGTTCGGCGTCTCGCCCGCAATCATCGTCTATCTCTGGTCGTTGGAAGAGGTGCCCCAATTCGGCTGGATCTTTGCTCTTGCGCAGGCGGTATGCTGTGCGCTCAGGCTCGCCCGGTTCAACGCCAATATCGATGCGGAGGAGCAACCCCATAAGTCCGCCGGCTTTCTAACCGGCGTGCCGGCTCCGGCCGGTGCGGGACTTGTGCTGCTTCCAGTGTATCTCTGGCTGTGGACCGGGCTCGACGCCTTCAGGCAGAGCTGGATCGTCGCGCCATGGACTGCGCTCGTCGCCTTGCTCATGATTTCGAACCTGGCGACGTTCAGCTGGACCGCGCTCAGGTTACGACGGGGAATCCGCCTCTGGGTGCTGCTTGCCGTAGCATTGCTCGGCACGGCGCTGATCAGCGCACCCTGGATAACGCTCAGCCTTATCTGCGTGCTCTATCTCGTCGGTATACCGCTCAGCGTCCGTTCTTACTCACGCGTCAGGCAGCAAGCCGCCGCTCGGGTGCAATCCTCGTCGTTCGGATCACCCTGACGCGGCCAACCGGCCGAGGGGCAACGGCTAGAGGCGCCAGCGACGAAGCGGGTACGATGCCGAGCGCCGCGATGATCTCTTCGCGATACCGGCCCAGCGTTGTCGCAATTATCGCTGCCGCAGATACCAGCATTGCGGTAAAATAGACGAACGCGAGAAGATGCAGCATTTCGGGGCCTCCTTACGGGAACGACGAGCCGTTGCGGGACCCGTGTTCAAACATTGTTCCGTTCTTTGGAGTTCCATATGTTCCTATTATGTTCCGATGTCAAGCGCCAGTGGGTCGTCTCGGGCCTTACCCAAGGGCGAGCATATCTCAACCAGCTATGTCGAGCGCCAGAACCTTACGATGCGCATGTCCATGCGTCGGTTCACCCGGTTGACGAATGGCTTCTCAAAGAAGCTCGACAACCACATTCACGCGCTGGCGCTCTACTTCGCGTTCTATAACTTTTGCCGCCTCCATAAGTCGCTTCGCGTGTCGCCTGCGATGGCAGCGGGGATCACTGATCGGCTTTGGTCATTGGATGATATCATTGATAAAATTGATTCGATGGCCCCAGCTCCCAAGCCGCGCGGGCCTTACAAGAAGCGGGAGGGCTGACTGTGGAAGTCGGGGACCAAATCACTATAGACGGCATGTCAGGAACGATCGTCGCGATAATCGAGGAGGGAAAGTTTGCTCCCGGATATCCCGCCGGCGAATGGGCTTACCTTGCATCCGGCTTGCTCGTGAAAACTGTGGATGCTGGATTGGTGTATTTCCCCGCCTCGCCGCAGAAAAATTCAAACTGAGACACTACCCAAGCGTCCCATGTCGGCTGAACTGCTTGATTGTCGCGACGAGTGTCGCTAAGGGCCGGCCCCATTCCACATGTGGAGCGCACATCCCGGTGCCGGGCGGAAGCCCGGTCCTTGCTCTGCAGAGGTGTAACCGGAAGGAGAAATGATCATGGCGGCACCTGTCGTCACTATGCAGCAATTGCTTGATGCCGGAGCGCATTTCGGCCACCAGACCCATCGCTGGAACCCCAAGATGAAGCCGTATATTTTCGGCGACCGTAACGGGGTCCACATCATCGATCTATCGCAGACCGTGCCGCTGTTCGCGCGTGCGCTCGACTTCGTGCAGCAGACGGTTGCACGCGGCGGCAAGATTCTGTTCGTCGGCACCAAGCGCCAGGCGCAGGAGCCGATCGCTGATGCGGCGGGCCGCTCGGGCCAGCATTTCGTCAATCATCGCTGGCTGGGCGGCATGCTCACCAACTGGAAGACGATCTCGCAGTCGATCCGCCGCTTCAAAAGCCTCGAGGAGCAGCTGGCCGGCGATACGCACGGCTTCACCAAGAAAGAAGTGCTGCAACTCACCCGCGAGCGCGACAAGTTCGAGCTCTCGTTGGGCGGCATTCGCGACATGGGCGGCATTCCGGACGTAATGTTCGTGATCGACGCCAACAAGGAAGAGTTGGCGATCAAGGAAGCCAACACGCTCGGCATACCGGTCGTCGCCATCCTCGATTCGAACGTGTCGCCCGAGGGAATCGCATTCCCGGTGCCGGGTAATGACGATGCCGCCCGCGCCATCCGGCTTTATTGCGATGCGATTGCCGATGCCGTGCTCGCTGGCCGGCAGGGTGGACGCGTAGCCCGCGGTGAAGATATCGGCGCTTCGGTGGATGCGCCTGTCGAGGAAGCGCTGAGCGCGTAATATATTTGTCGCCATTGTTGCGGATGCAGGAAACCAGATGCGATTCCGCCACTGGATTCCGTTTCCGCAAGGCGATGTGTGGCTTTGGAATAGAAAGGACATGACATGGCGGAGATTACCGCTGCGGCCGTAAAGGATCTGCGCGAACGCTCGGGCGCCGGCATGATGGATTGCAAGAAGGCGCTGACCGAGGCTGGCGGCGACATGGAGGCTGCGGTCGATTGGCTGCGTGCCAAGGGCTTGGCAACGGCGGCCAAGAAATCGAGCCGCACAGCGGCTGAAGGCCTGGTCGGGGTTGCCGTTTCCGGCCCCAAGGGCGCAGCCGTCGAGGTCAATGCCGAGACCGACTTCGTTGCCAAGAACGAGCAGTTCCAGGAATTCGTTCGCAACGTGACCCAGCTTGCGCTTGAGACCGCGAACGATATCGAAGCGCTCGCCGGTGCCGGCTATCCTGGTGGCGGCACCGTGAGCGAGAAGCTCACCAGCAATATCGCGACGATCGGCGAGAATCAGAACCTGCGCCGGATGAAGGTGATCGAAGTGGCCGAGGGCACGGTCGTTCCCTATGTCCACAATGCCGCTGCGCCGGGCCTGGGAAAGATCGGCGTGCTCGTCGCGCTTGAAGGCAACGCGCCGAAGGATAAGCTCGACGCGCTCGGCAAGCAACTTGCGATGCATATCGCTGCTGCCTTTCCGCAGGCGCTGACCGAAGACGCGCTCGATCCGGCGCTGATCGAACGCGAGCGCGCGATCGCTCAGGAAAAGGCCGCTGAATCGGGTAAGCCGGCCGAGATCGTCGCCAAGATGGTGGAAGGTTCGGTCGCTAAGTTCCGCAAGGAGAATGCGCTTCTCAGCCAGATCTTCGTGATCGACAACAAGACGAAGATTGCCGATGTCGTCGCCCAGGCGGCGAAGGAAGCCGGCGGCTCGATCACCCTCAAGGATTATGTTCGTTTCCAGCTCGGTGAGGGTATCGAGCGCGAGGTGAGCGATTTCGCCGCCGAGGTCGCGGCGGCTGCGGGCGTTCCGGCCTAAAAACAATCCGATCGACGTGCTTGGCAGCGGCGCGCGCCGTCACTAAGGTGCGCGCCGCTTCGCTTTTCGACCGGGGACTTTCCACAATCATGGCCCGCCCGTGCTTCAACCGGATTTTGCTCAAGCTCTCGGGCGAGGTGCTGATGGGGCAGGGCAGCTTCGGCATCGATCCCGAGACTGTGGCCCGCGTGGCAGGCGAGGTTGCCGAAGCGGCGAAGGATCATGAGCTCTGCCTCGTGGTTGGCGGCGGCAATATCTTTCGCGGGCTCGCCGCGGCGGCGAAGGGCTTCGACCGCACCAGCGCCGACTATATGGGCATGCTAGCGACGGTGATGAACGCGCTCGCGGTTCAGAACGCGCTTGAGCAGATCGGCGTCGACACCCGGGTTCAGTCCGCGATCCCAATGAACACGGTCTGCGAACCCTTCATTCGCCGCCGTGCCGAGCGGCATCTGCAAAAGGGGCGGATCGTGATCTTCGCGGCCGGCACCGGCAATCCGTTTTTCACGACCGATAGCGCAGCCGCCTTGCGTGCAGCCGAGATGAACTGCGATGCCCTGTTCAAGGGAACCAGCGTCGACGGCGTTTATGATGCCGATCCGAAAAAGGTGCCGAGCGCCACGCGATATGAGAGCGTGAGCTTCAATCGCGTGCTTTCGGATGACCTCAAGGTCATGGACGCGAGTGCGGTGGCCTTGTGCCGGGACAATAATATCCCGATAGTCGTTTTTAACATCCGTGAGCAGGGCATGCTGGCGCAGGTGCTAAGAGGCGAGGGCACTGCTACAATCGTGAGCAACGGAGGGGAATGAGCGATGCCCGCTTATGACAAGGCTGATCTTGAACGCCGCATGCAAGGTGCAGTGGACTCGCTGAAGCATGACCTGGCAGGGCTTCGCACCGGCCGTGCGAGCGCCAGCTTGCTCGACCCGGTAACGGTCGAGGTCTATGGCGCGCATATGCCGATCAATCAGGTGGCTACCGTGAATGCGCCGGAACCACGGATGATTACGGTGCAGGTGTGGGACAAATCGAACGTCGGACCGGTGGACAAGGCAATCCGTTCGGCAGGACTCGGCCTCAATCCGATCGTCGATGGCCAGATGCTGCGGCTCCCGATCCCCGATCTCACGGAAGAACGGCGCAAGGAGCTGGCCAAGCTGGTCGGCCAATATGCGGAGAAAGCACGCGTTGCCGTACGCAATGTCCGCCGCGACGGCATGGATTCGCTCAAGACCGACGAGAAGAAGGGCGATATCAGCGAGGACGAGCGCAAGCGTCGCGAGGCGGACGTGCAGAAGCTCACCGACAATACCATTGGCGAGATCGATGGCGCGGCCGCCGCCAAGGAAAAGGAAATCCTGAACAAGTGAGGCAGGTCGCAGTCCATCCAGCTGAAGGTGCGGGCGGGACGAACACCACGGCGCGCCATGTCGCGATTATCATGGACGGCAATGGCCGATGGGCCAAGGCACGGCATCTGCCGCGGGTTGCAGGTCATCGCAGGGGTGCCGAAGCGGTTCGTGCGACGGTGCGGGCCGCCGCCGAGATCGGCCTGGAGGCGCTGACCCTTTACGCCTTTTCGTCCGAGAATTGGCGGCGCCCCGAAGACGAGATCACGGATCTCAAGGGACTTTTGCGCCACTATATCGCCAACGAACTCGAAGAGCTGCACCAGAACGGCATTCGTCTCCGGATTATCGGGGACTATCAGCGCTTTGGTGGCGAGCTCGTCAAAATGCTTGAGGATGCGGTAGCGCGAACTGCCGACAATCACCGGATGACGCTGGTGATGGCGCTTAATTATGGCGCACAGCATGAAATTCTGCGTGCGGTACAGCATTTGATTCGTGAAGGTGTCTCGCCCGACATGCTGGACGAAGCTGCCTTGGAAGCGCGGCTGGATACGCATGGTTTGCCGCCGCTCGATCTCCTTATCCGCACATCCGGCGAACGCCGGCTTTCCAATTTTCTGCTCTGGCAGGCGGCCTATGCCGAGCTGCTTTTCATCGATACGCTCTGGCCTGACTTCGGCGAAGCCGATCTTCGCGAGGCGCTTGCCGATTTCGATCGGCGCGAGCGCCGCTTCGGTGGCCGTTGATGGATCGGCTGATGCGCTACGGAGTCAGTTCGGAGCTGCTCATCCGCACGATCAGCGGGGCGGCCATGGCCGCGGTGGCAATGCTGGCCATGTGGCTGGGGCGATGGCCGTTCGGCATCCTGCTCGTCGTCATCGGCGGCTTGATGATCGTCGAATGGAATCGGCTGACGCGAAATCTCGGTTCCGACTTCCGGCTGCTCGGCGTAGCCTATATCCTGTTCCCGACTGCCTCGCTGATGATCATCCGCAACGGCCATCACGGGCTATGGACGACCTTCTGGACGCTCGCCATCGTGTGGTCGACTGATATCGGCGCTTATTTCAGCGGCCGTTATTTCGGCGGGCCCAAGCTGGCGCCATCGATTAGCCCGGCCAAAACCTGGTCGGGCCTCGTTGGTGGTGCCGTCACCGCCGGAGTAGCGGGACCAATTATCGCATCCGCGGGCGATCTTTCATTGCTCTGCTATATATTGGGTGCACCACTTGGCCTTGTCGCCCAAGCCGGCGATCTGTTTGAAAGCTGGCTGAAGCGGCAAGCTGGGGTAAAAGATAGCGGTTCGATCCTGCCCGGCCATGGTGGCGTGCTGGACCGGCTTGATGGAGCGGTGCCGGTTGCGACGATCGTCGGTCTACTGAGGGTTTTCAACGCATTATGAATGCTCGCACAGTCTCGATCTTAGGTGCGACCGGATCGATCGGTACGTCGACGCTGGATCTCATCGAGCGTCATCCCGAAGACTATGAGGTTGTGGCGCTGACGGCGCATCGTGACGTTGCGGGGCTGGCTGCCGCCGCCCGAAGAACTCGGGCACGATTTGCCGCCATCGCGGACCCAGCCTTGGCGAACGATCTAGCCGAAGCCCTCGCTGGCAGCGGAACCAAGTCCGGCGGAGGATCGCAGGCAATTACCGAAGCGGCGGCGATGGAGAGCGACTGGACGATGGCTGCCATCGTCGGCATCGCGGGGCTACAGCCAACCATGGCGGCGCTGCGGCGCGGTTGCGCGGTGGCTTTGGCCAACAAGGAGTCGCTGGTTTCTGCTGGCAGCGTAATGACGCGCGCGGCGAGCGCGAGTGGCGCGCGGGTGTTGCCGGTCGATTCGGAACATAATGCGATTTTCCAATGCTTCGACCATGACGAACCGCGTCGGATTGCGAAGATCATCCTGACCGCCAGCGGCGGACCGTTCCGTACCAAGAGCAAGGCCGAGATGGCGCGAATGACGCCCGCCGAAGCTGTGCGGCACCCGAACTGGTCGATGGGGGCCAAGATCTCCGTCGATTCCGCTACGCTCATGAATAAGGGCCTCGAACTAATCGAGGCGCACCATCTTTTCCCGATCGGGGCCGACCGCTTCGAAATTCTCGTCCATCCGCAGTCGGTGGTTCATTCGATGGTCGAATATATCGATGGATCAGTGCTCGCACAGCTCGGCACCCCCGACATGCGGACGCCGATCGCGCATACACTGGCTTGGCCGGAGCGCATGCCGACTCCCTGCCAACGTTTGGATCTTGCCGCGATCGGTCGATTGGAATTCGAGGCACCTGATCCCGAGCGTTTTCCGGCGCTTCGGCTTGCCCGTGCCGCACTTGAAGATGGCGGCTCGCGACCGACCGTTCTCAATGCCGCCAATGAAGCGGCCGTCGCAGCTTTCCTCGCGAACAAGATCGGTTTTCTCGATATCGCCTTCACCGTCGGTAAAGTTCTGGACCGCTATGACCCGCCGGCACCGGCGTCGCTTGAGGACGTTGTTGCAATTGATACCGATGCCCGCGCGTTTGCGGAGCAGGCCATGGAGGTTCTAGCCGCGTGACAGAGTCGCCCGGTTTCTTGATGACGATCCTGAGCTTTCTGCTCGTGATCGGACCGCTCGTGTTCATCCATGAGCTCGGCCATTATCTGGTTGGCCGCTGGTGCGGCGTAAAGGCCGATGTGTTCTCGATCGGCTTCGGGCGCGAAATCTTCGGCTGGACCGATCGGCTTGGCACGCGCTGGAAGGTGGCGTGGATGCCGCTGGGCGGGTACGTGAAATTTGCCGGCGATATGAACCCAGCCAGCCAGCCCAGCGACGAGTGGAAAGCCCTGCCGCCGCAGGCGCAGGCGAGGACTTTTCAAGCAAAGGCGTTATGGCAGCGATTCTTGATCGTCCTTGCCGGGCCGCTGGCGAACTTCTTGATTGCCATCGGCATCTTCATAGCGTTCTTCGCGGCCTATGGCGAACCCCGCACGCCGACCGTCGTCGCTACCGTCGCGGAAAAATCGGCTGCCGATCGCGCGGGCATGAAGGCGGGCGACAAGATCGTTTCCATCGAAGGGCAGCGCGTCGACCGGTTCGAGGACATCTCGCCGATCGTGAGCATTCGCCCCGGGGAGCCATTGGCGCTTGAGGTGGAGCGTGCCGGCAGGATCCTGCCGATGCAGGTTACGCCGGATGCGGTGACCGAGCGCGATCGGTTCGGCAACGAATTCCGCAAGGGCTTGCTTGGTATCTTGGCAACCGATCGCGTCATCGTTCCGCTTGCGCCAGGAGATGTCGTGGGCGCGGCTTTCGGCCATACTGGCGATATCGTAACAATGATGGTGGACACGCTCGGCCAGGTTGTTACCGGGCGGCGATCGGTCAAAGAGTTGGGCGGGCCCCTCAAGATTGCACAGTTTTCGGGCCAGCAGGCAACGCTCGGTGCAGCTGCCTTGATCGAGTTCATGGCGATGATCTCGATTAACCTTGGATTCATCAACCTTCTTCCAATTCCGCTCCTCGATGGCGGCCATCTGTTTTTCTACGCCCTGGAGGCAGTCCGCCGCCGGCCGATCAGTCCGGTAGTTCAGGAATGGGCGTTCCGGTCAGGTTTGGCGCTGCTGGTGGGGCTTATGCTCTTCGTTACGCTCAACGATCTCGGCTCTTTTGGGCTTTGGGATCATCTTGCCGGGTTGATCGCGCGAAGCTGATCGGGCAGGGCATGCGCAAGGCTTCCGGTAAAATGCTGCCGGGGCCGATCCATGGTGAGGGCGGAAGCGGGTGAAAGCACTTATGGTACGGGTTGGCGGCGCGAGGATCGCCGCTATCCTTCTTGCATCCACGATGCTGTCTGCCCCGCTGATTGCGCAGACGCCCGCTGATGTTCCGACGGTCGCCCCGCCAACCGGCGGTATCGTCAAGACAATCACAGTCGAGGGCGCGCAACGGCTCGAGCCTGATACGGTCCGCTCCTACATCGATCTGAAGCCCGGCGATTCTTATAACCGCGAGGCGCTCGATCGCGCGCTGAAGGCGCTGTTTGCTACCGAGCTGTTTGCCGACGTGCAGATCCGCGACATTTCCGGCGCGCTGGTGATCCAGGTCAAGGAAAATCCGGTCATCAATCGCATCGTGCTGGAAGGCAATAAGCGGCTCAAGGAAGATAAGATCAAGCCCGAGATCAGGCTGGCGCCGCGTCAGATCTTCAGCCGGTCGAAGGTGCGCGCGGACGTTGCCCGCATCATTGAGCTTTATCGTCGGCAGGGTCGTTTCGCTGCGACCGTCGAGCCCAAGATGGTCATGCTCGACCAGAACCGCGTCGACGTGGTGTTCGAGATCACCGAGGGGCCCAAGTCGAAGGTCCGCAAGATCAACATTATCGGTAACAAGAAATTTTCCGACGGCCGTCTTCGCGGCGAGATGGCGACAAAACAGTCCGGCATCACCAAGATCTTTTCATCGGGCACGAGCTACGATCCTGACCGGCTCGCCTATGACCAGCAGAAGCTCCGCCAATTCTATCTGACCAATGGCTATGCCGATTTCCGGGTGATCTCAGCGGTGGCGGAGCTCACCCCGGACAAGCATGATTTCATCATCACCTATGTGGTGGAGGAAGGCGAGCGCTATCATTTTGGCGACGTCAACGTCGAAAGCGATATTCGCGATCTCAAGCCGGAAACCCTGAGGCCGCTCATCAAGATGCGGAAGGGCCAATGGTATAATGCGAAGCAGGTCGAAGATACGGTCGACACGCTGAGCGAGACCGCTGGTCTGCTGGGCTATGCATTCGCGGACATCCAGCCGCAGTTCGACCGGGACAAGGATGCCCGGACGATGAGCGTGACCTTCAAGGTCGCGGATGCGCCGCGTGTCTATGTCGAGCGGATCGACATCAACGGCAATACCCATACCAAGGACAAGGTGGCTCGCCGCGAATTCCGCCTTGCGGAAGGCGATGCGTTCAACAGCTTCAAGGTCAAGCGCTCACGCGATCGCATCCAGTCGCTGGGCTTCTTCCAGGACAAGCTCGAGATCGAACAGAAGCGCGGCTCGACGCCCGACAAGGTGATTCTGGAGGCGAATGTCGAGGAAAAGTCGACGGGCGAATTACAGGTCTCGGCCGGTTATTCGAGCCTCGAGCGCTTCATCGTCAGCCTCGGCATCACCGAGCATAATTTCATGGGCAAGGGTCAGGAACTTCGCGCCAGCGTCGACTACTCGAAATATTCCAAATCAATCGAGCTGGGTTTCACCGAGCCTTATGTGTTCGACAAGAATATCGCGCTCGGCTGGGATATCTTCCGTCGCGACTATAATTCGTTCAATTTCACCGGCAACGGCAATGACCGGCGCACGACCTACAATCAGGTGACAACGGGCTTCCAGCTTCGGTTGGGCGTCCCCTTGACCGAATTTACGTCACTCGCCCTGCGCTATGGCCTCAGCTATGATGACGTGTCGCTCGATAAGAGCACATATTTCGTCGATACCAATGGCGATGGCACGAAGGACACCTGCTCGCCGGTCATCGCCGGACGCTATTTGTGCGACGCGCTGGGCAAGCGCCTGACCTCGTCGGTCGGCTATTCCTTCGTCTTCGACAATCTCAATAACCGCTTGCATCCGACGCGCGGACAGCGTGTTGTTTTCAGCCAGGATCTTGCGGGCCTCGGCGGCGATGTGCGCTATATCAAGAGCACGGTGGAAGCCCATAAATATTGGGGCTTCGGCAAAGGCTTCGTCTTCTCCGTGAACGGCGAGGGCGGTTATATCAAGGGCCTCGGCCAGGACGTCCGCCTGACCGACCGCTTCTTCCTGGGCGAGCCGCAAATTCGCGGCTTCGATATCCGCGGCATTGGCCCGCGCATCAAGCGCACTTATTTGCAGGATGACCTGAAAACGCCGCTCAGCAACAGCAACAACAATATTTCCGATGATGCGCTGGGCGGCCGGGCCTATTATCTCGGCAGGTTGGAGCTGGAGCTTCCGCTTGGCTCCGGTGGCCGAGAGCTGGGGCTGAGGCCTTCCATCTTCATGGATGCCGGCGCGGTGTTCGGCATAAGGCGGCCGAATTTCCAATCGACGCCGACGCCCGGACTTCAAGTCCAGGCTCTCGACAGCAGCGGGAAGCCGCTGTTCATCGATCCCGTAACGGGCGGGTCGACTACGGACGCAACAACCAACGGCACGGCGAATAACAAGCTCTTAAGCGTCAATGTGCCGGCCTTCGTCGAGCAATATCTCGGCAACAGCGCCAAGCCGCGCCTGTCGGTCGGCTTCGGCGTCAACTGGAACTCGCCCTTCGGTCCGTTCAGGATCGATGTCGCCAAGGCTCTGCTAAAGCAGAAGGGTGACGACACTAAATTGTTCAGCTTCAACGTAGGGACACAATTCTGATGAGGACTTTCCTGAAAGCCACCGCGGTTGCGCCGGCGCTCCTGACTACCATGATTGCCCTTGCCGCTCCGGCATCGGCGCAGAAGACGCCTGCGGCCGTCATCGTTACTGTCGACAATGATCGTATCTTGAGTGAGTGCAACGCCTGCAAGTCAGCGCAGGCTCAGCTTCAGAGCCAGGCGCAACAGCTGCAGGCACTGCAGCAGACGCTGGGCCAGCCTCTTCAGACGGAGGCCGAGGCCATCCAGAAGGCTGCGGGTGGCAAGGCTCCTGATGCGGCGCTGCAGGCACGCATTCAGGCACTTCAAACCAAGGAAAACAGCGCCAACCAGCAGCTCCAGCAGCGGCAGCAGATCTTCCAGCGCAACCGCGCCTATGTCGTTGAGCAGATCCAGCAGAAGATCGGCCCGATCGTTCAGCAGGTCATGCAAGCCCACGGTGCCAACCTCGCGCTTGAGGTTGGCGCGACAGTAGCAGCTGCCGCCACATTGGATGTGACAGGCGAGGTGCTGACACAGCTGAATACCCAGCTGCCGTCAGTCAGCGCCACTGCACCTGCAGCCCCAGCCTCCTCCGGCACGGGCGGTCGCTGATCATGAGCGAAGGCGGGGAAACGCCTTACCCCGCCATCGGCCCGCTTGACGTCCGGCGGGTGATGGCGGCGCTCCCGCATCGCTATCCGATGTTGCTGATCGATCGGGTCGAGAAGCTGATTCCGGATCAGTCGATCGTCGCGATCAAGGCGGTGACGATCAATGAGGGCTTTTTCGACGGGCATTTTCCCGGACGCCCGATCATGCCCGGCGTATTGATCGTCGAGGCAATGGCGCAGGCGGCAGGCGTGCTTGCCGTCGAGACGCTCGGTCTCGCCGGCACTGGCAAGCTGGTCTATTTCATGGCGATCGACGAGGCTAAATTTCGCTCGCCGGTCGAGCCGGGGGTGCTCTTGCGGCTTGAGGTCGAATTCGCTCAGAAGCGCGGCAAGATCTGCAAATTCTCCGGGCGTGCGCTGATCGAAGACAAGCTCGCCGCGGAAGCGAATTTCACCGCCATGATCGCTGACCCTCCGCAATCTTAACGTAGGCACCTTCTTAGCAATGACGCGTTCTCCTCGACGAGGAGAATAATATGTCCGATATGCCCGGTCGCGTCGTCCTGACCCCCAATGAAGCGCACCCTTATAAGGTGGTGATGAATCATCCTTGCGACGGGCAGACCGAATTTGCGGTCATGACCGTCCGCGAAGGCGAGGCGCTCATTCGTGAAAAGGCGCCGCCGGTCACGCCACCGGTCATTCACCGCGTCCGGCTTTGGACCGGCGAGACCATTGCTGCCGAAGGGCCTGCAATCGTCAGCTGATCGGCCCGCTCCGGTCGACTGCGAATCCAGCGAAGGCCTGCTGCACCGGCATGATCTCGATCGAATTGACGTTGATATGAGCCGGAAGCCGGAGCAAGCTCTCGACACTCAGCGCCACATCATCAGCAGAGAGCGGCCTCATGTCGTGATAGACGGCGTCAGCCTTGGCGTGATCTCCGCCGAACCGGACCGCCGAGAATTCCGTATCGCACATGCCAGGCTCGACCGAGGTGACGCGGACGGCGGTGCCGAGCAGGTCGGTCCGAAGCGACAGCGAGAACTGACGCACGAAAGCCTTGGTGCCGCCATAAGTCGCCCCGCCCAGATAGGGATAGCTTGCGGCGACCGAGCTGACATTGACGATGTCACCGCGGTTGCGAGCCACCATGCCTGGAAGAATTGCATGCGTCACCGTCGCGAAGCCGATGACGTTGGTATCGATCATCGTCCTCCAGTCACGGAAATCGGCATTTTGAGCTTTGTCGAGTCCGGCCGCCAGCCCGGCATTGTTGAAGAGGATGTCGATGGCTGCAAAATCTTCCGGCAGGCTGTCGACCAAGGTTCGTACCGCCACTTCGTCCCGCACGTCCAAGGTCAGCGGGAGCACCGCTTCGCCGAGTTCCCGCTGCAGTCTCTCCAGACGATCGGCGCGGCGGCCAGTGATGATCGCCTTGCCTCCGCCAAGCACAATCCGTCGCGCCAATGCTTCGCCGAAGCCCGAAGTGGCTCCGGTGACGAAGGCAATCCGGCCGCGGGCCCATCCGTCCGGTGAACCCATCATGCATTCTCCACGGGGATGCGCGCAAACCGCGCTAGTTCAAGGAATTCAGCCATTATTCCATTCCACGAAAGCACGCGACCTTACGGCGGGCGAGGATCATCTCGAGAGTGAGATGCCATGCTTGCTCAGTGAAATCTAAGCATTTTGACCTTTGTGCGCGAAATCCTTTTCATCCCCTGCCGCAGTTATCCCGAGCCATGTGCGTCCCGCCGCAAACGGCGCTCGACACTGACTCTGCCAACGCGTTAAGGACGGGCCGCTTGGAGCGGAGCAAAGCTTGATGAGCGTGTTTCGGCAGCTTGCCGATCGGACTGCGGTGCTATTCCTTGGCGTGGGTGTCGGTACTGCGATGGGCTATGCTTTCGCTGGCGACATTCATGATGCAATCTCGACCGAGGCGTCTCCCGCACCGAGGCAGATCGCGGGAGTAGCGGCGACGAACCAAGTTCCTGCGCCGGCGAAAACCTCCCAGGTCAAGGACTTGACGAGCGAATGTGCGATACCGTTCCAGCCGCGGCTGCTCGACGCTATTGCCAAAGGCGAAAAGGTCCGCATTGGTGTCTTCGGCGACAGTTTCGGCGATGGCGTATGGGCTGCGCTGTATCATCAGCTCCCGGCGCGCGAAAATTTTCAGGTCATCAAATATAGCCAGCAATCGACCGGCTTTACACGCTATGCCAGCCTTAACCTTGAGGATCGGGTGGCGCAGCAGCTTGGTGAAGGGCCGGTCGATATCGCAGTTATTTCCTTCGGGGCCAATGACACGCAGGGCGTGATGCATGCCGGCCATTATGCCGCGCTACTGAGCCCCGCCTGGAAGGAGGAGATCGGCGCCCGCATCGAGCGCTACATCGGACTGCTCCACAGACAGGGAGCGATCGTCTATTGGGTCGGCCTGCCGGTGATGCGAAAGCCCAGCTTCGACGCCGACATCGTTGGCATGAGCCAATTCTTCGCCGAGGAGATGCAGCGGCTTCATGTCCCCTTCATCGATACGCGGCCAATGTCGGTCGATGCCAGTGGCGCCTATGCAGCCTATCTGCCGGTGGCGGGCAGTCCAACGCCTAAGCTTATGCGCGCCAATGACGGCATCCATATGTCGATGGGCGGATATCAGAGGCTGACGGGCGGATTGGCTGAGCGGATCAGGCAATATGTCGCGGCAGCGCGACAGCATCTGGCCGCGGACGGTTCGGGCGGCCCGATAACCCCGCCCCAACCCGTTACCGTGGCAGCAGCCAGGCCTGTCAGTGCAGTGACGCCGAAGCTGAAGGCCAAAGCTGAGCGTATCGCCGAGCCTGCGCCCCCGGAGAAAGCTGCCGATGAGAAAGGCAACGACGAGAATCACGAGAATCAGCAGCAGGAGCAAGCTCCGGAAAACCCTCAGGTCGCGGTGGGACCTGCCGCCTGATGCCGCTTCCGTTACTTGCAATGTTGGCTGCTGCAGCGACGCCCTGCCAGACGGCGCTTTGCCAAGCCGACACTCTCCAACCTTATTTCGACAAGCTCGCGCAGGCGCGCGATCATACCGAAGGCAACCATCCCGTCCATATTCTTCAGATCGGCGATAGCCATACGGCGGGCGATGCGATCACCGGCGGGTGGCGCGATCTGCTGCAAGCGCAATATGGCAGCGGGGGCAGGGGCGTGATGGCGCCCGGACGTCCCTATCCAGGCTATTTGACCTATGGCGCGACCGCCAGCATGTCGGCGGGGTGGACGGTGAAATCCACCTTCGGTGCTGCTTCCGCGCCGCCGCGGCCGCCAATAGGCATTTCAGGCTTCAGCGTTTCGACGGATCAGGAAGGGGCGACGCTGGGTTTGACCGCTGACGCTACCGAGGCCTTTAACCGCTTCACCATTTGCGCGCTCGAACAGCCGGGCTCGGGTTCGCTCACTATCCAATTCGGGGGAACAAGCGAGGAATTCAATCTCAACGCATTCGCAATACGGTCCGAATGCAAGACGGTTCGCGTTGATCAGCCCCAATATACCGTGCAAGTAACCGCCCATGGCGGGCCGGTGACGATCACCTCTTGGGCCACATTCCGTGATGCAGGCGGCGTGGTGGTTTCAAATCTCGGCGTCTCCGGATCGCAGCTCGTCCATTTCGCGCGAACCGACGACAGCGTGATCGCCGAGGAGCTTCGAAGCTACAAGCCCGATCTGGTGGTGATCGCCTTCGGAACCAATGAGGGCTTCGCTCCGCGGGTCGAGCCCGGCCAATATGAGATTTCGCTCCGCAGCCAGCTTGCGCGGATCCGGCGGCTGGTGCGCAACGTACCGATCCTGATGCTGGGCGCACCTGATGCCAATACCCGCAATGCGGCTTTAGCGAACAATGCCCCGGGCGCTGCGGTGGATTGTACCACCCAATCGCAAACGCTGGCTGACGTCATGGCGACATTGCGCGCGTCCGAGGAGGCTGGCGCGGGTGCGCAGACGCCTACCCAGCCGGAGCTTGATCCAACCGGCCGGCCGCTGTTCGCGCCGCCCGGGCTCGCCGCCGTGCGCGAAGTGCAGCGACGGGTTGCACAAGAGCTCAATATCGCCTTTTGGGATTGGCAGGCGCGGATGGGGGGAGCCTGCGCAGCTGCGAAGCTGGTCAAGGCGTCGCCACCAATGATGCGGGGGGATTTTGTGCATTATACCAAAGCAGGCGGATGGGATATCGCGCGGATGCTCCAGACGGATCTTGCCGCCGCAGCCAACGGCACGCTGGCCGGCCGCTAATGCACCTTATCAGGGTGTCGCGGGCGTAAGGACGGGGCAGGTCTAGGATGCTGTTCCCGACCCTCACGTTCGGCCTGTTTTTTCTGTGCGTCTATGCGCTCGTCTGGACGGTCGGCAGCCGGGATAATGAATGGCGCAAGATCCTGCTGCTGATCGCGAGCTGGATCTTCTACGGCGCTTGGGATTGGCGTTTCGTCGCCCTGCTGATTGGTTCGGCCCTGATCAATTGGAGCTTGGCGCGGGCCATCGCTTCTTCGGCCTCATCGGACGGCCAGGATCAAGTCGACGATGATGAGGCTACGGACGCGCCGGGCTTTGGCGGAAAGGTCCATGGTCATCGAGCCAGGATTCTCGTTGCGTTTGGCGTAGCAGCCAATCTGCTGATCCTCGGCTTCTTCAAATATTATGATTTTTTTCTCGGCGAGATCGCGCCGCTGCTGACCAACATCGGCTTCGGGCGGGATTTGCCGCTGTTTCAGGTGGTGTTGCCCGTCGGCATCTCCTTCTTCACCTTCCAGGGCATGTCCTACATGATCGACGTCTATCGCGGCCGCGTGCGACCGGCATCGCTGCTCGACATCACCTTGCTCATGTCGTTTTTTCCGCACCTGGTCGCCGGCCCGATCGTTCGCGCCGCGCATCTGGTGCCGCAGTTTCAAAAGGTGCCGAAGCTTGATCGCGGAATGGCAGCGATGGCCTTGCTACTGATCATTTGGGGCTTGTTCAAGAAGGCCGTGGTGGCATCGGAGCTGGCGACGCAATTCGTCGATCCGGTGTTTTTCGATCCCAGCGCCTATGGCAGCGGCGATCTGATCTTCGCGGCCTATGGCTATGCAGTACAAATCTATTGCGATTTTTCTGCGTACAGTGACATGGCGATCGGGCTGGCGGCCCTGCTGGGCTACCGTTTCCCGCGCAACTTCGATCAGCCTTATCGCGCCACCTCGCTGCAGGATTTTTGGCGCCGCTGGCACATTAGTCTCTCGAGCTGGCTGCGCGACTATCTTTATATCGGCCTCGGCGGCAATCGCGGCGGCATTTTGTGCGTCTGCCGCAATCTCATGATCACGATGCTGCTGGGCGGCATCTGGCATGGCGCCAAATGGACCTTTTTGATCTGGGGCGGCTTGCACGGGCTGGTGTTGTCGATCGAGCGAATCTGGCGCGAAGTGAAGCCATGGCGATGGAGCCTGCCGCGGCCCATCGGGCTGGTCGTCACATTCCATATCGTCGTGCTGGGGTGGATTTTCTTCCGGGCCGATAGCTTCGACGGCGGGCTCGACTATCTGAGCGGGATTGTACGCTGGACCGGTAAAGCGACGATGGTCACGCCCCTGGGATTGGCGCTCGTGCTCATCGGCCTGGCAATGCACCTCGCGCCGCCGCGCCTGATGCCAGCGCTGGCAATCCGGTTCAAGCGCGTACCCGCGCCGGTGGTGGGGGTGGTAGCCGGAGCGGCGATTCTGCTGATCGATGCAATGCGTTTTGAAGGCGTTGCGCCCTTCATCTATTATCAGTTCTGACGGAGCGGATGATGTCGGACCATCATGAATTCGAATCGCCGGTCGATCTCCCGACCGGCCAGCCGCTACGCCATCCGTTGCGCTGGACCACGTCCATCATCGTGATCGCCAGCCTATTCCTCCTGGCAACCAACGCAATTTCGCTGCGGGAGTGGTTCGACGAGCAGGCACCGGGGCCGCGCCAGGCGCAACTGGCTGCGCTTGCTGAGCGTTGGGACGCGCTCACACTTTCGATTGGGTTAGGTGTGCCCCGTGCGGCGCTTCATCGCGAGTGGAAGGCGGCCGAAGCTGCCCGTTTTGGGAATCAGCCCGCCGATCAGCGATAGAAAATGTGATCCCCCATGGCCAGGACCTGCTGACGACCGCGGAAGAAGCGGGTGGGGGCCTGGTAGGCGGCGTGGTAGAAATAGGCACCGCGAGCGACGTTCTGCCCTTGGCCCGAGAGCACCTCGCGAGAAATCTCCATCGCGGTTTTCCACTCTGCCGTATCCCGTGAGGGATTATAGCTGGTGGTATCGAAGAACTGGCCAGGCTGATTGGCGACGCCGCAGATCGTTGATGGGAAGCGGCCCGACTTAGCGCGATTGACGAGAATTTCGGCAACGGCCCGCTGGCCCTGGCGCGACTGGTTGGCGGCCTCATGGCGGACGACCTTAGCCATGCAATCGAGTTCGGAGGAGGCTATCTTGGCGGCGGCCTTGGGACCCTGGCCTTCCGAATAAGTAACATTATCGTCCAGAAGAAGCAGCGGATCAGCGGCAATGACCGGGTCGGCCACCCAGGCTCCGTTGATCAGCGCCGGCGCTGCCTGGACCGGATGGCCCGGTTCAGCAACGAGCCGGGATCCGAGCGAAGCGGATGCGATCAACGCTGCCACGCCAAGCCCTGCTGCCACGCCTTTTCCGAACGAAAACCGCACTCACCGCTCCACCACGTGCGCAAGCGGCCAGTCCGTGCCGTTGATAAGCGAACGGGCGGCACGGCTGGACGGTCACGTCTTGTCGGTTCGGGGGGCAGGTCCTGAAACAAGGTCCCCGATCGACCTGCAAATGTCGGGAGCCTGTGCGTTGCGCCACATTAAGGAGTCAACAAGTGCACGGTGAGTCGGTGGACGGATGGGGTGAGCAGAGCGATTGTTACGATTCCTTAACTTTATTTGTTTTGCCCGCCACGCCGGATATGGTGGGCTGCTTCCAATTTTCACACCAAATGTTGACGTAGAAAAGCCGCGGAAAAGCTGGGATGACGCAACTGCGCTCATGCTATGTAGGCGGTGATGGGTGACGAATCGCAGATCGGGCCGCACGAAGGAGATGAACTGAACACGGTGATGGCATCGATTGCCTATCGCCGCGAACGGTTGATGGCGGCCATGACGCTCATGCTCGGCGCCGGGTTGATGCTGGCATTACCCTTTGCGTTGCAGGCGGGCGCGGCCTTCTTCCTGCCGGTAACCGCGGCGATGGTGATCGCAATCGCGCTGGTACCACTGCTGGAGTGGCTGGAGCGGCGGAGGGTGCCGTCACAGATTGCCGCATTGATCTGCGTGCTCACCTTCCTGATCGGCGCAAACCTCGCGATCGCCTCCATCATCGTTCCTGCTACCGACTGGCTGGCGCTGTTGCCAGAGCGGATTTCGCGCGTGCGCAGCAATCTCGGGCCGATCCTCGATCTTTATACCACGTTGCAGAGGTTCATCGACGACACGGTTGCTGCCATCCAGCGCACCTCTCCGCGCCACATGGCGCGCGTGGCGCTGGAATCGCCCAATTCGCTGCTCGACCTGGTTACCACCTCCGCGCCCTTCGCGATCATCCAGATGTTTTTCTCGGTGCTGGTGATCTACTTCTTCCTGTCTGGTTGGACGCGTATGCGCCGCCGCACGATCACCAGCCGCCACAGCTTCTCAAGCGCGATGGCGACCGCGCGGGTGATCCAGGAGATGGTCGATGCCACCTCGGCTTATCTTGCCACCATTTCCGCGATCAATTTCGGCATGGGCTGCCTAGTTGCGCTCGCTTTGTGGTGGGTGCAGATGCCGAGCCCGATCATGTGGGGCGGGCTGGTCGCGATCCTCAATTATATTCCCTATCTGGGGCCGATGGCAGCCGCCCTGCTGCTGGCGCTCGGCGGCATGATGACCTTCGCCGATCCATGGTATGCCATGGTGCCGGCCGTGATCTTCATTGCGTTCCATCTGGTGGAAGCCAATCTCTTCACACCGATGATGGTTGGGCGACGGCTGACCATCAATCCGCTGCTCATCCTGGTTTCGCTGAGCTATTGGGGTTGGGTGTGGGGCACCACCGGCGCCTTGTTGGCGGTTCCTATTCTGATCATCGTCAAGACGGTGATCGATGCCGCCGGCAAGCCGGACATAGCGGGTTTCCTGTTCGAAGACGGCACCCTAACCCATGCACCGGGCGATGAGGATGCTGCGTCCGCATAATGGGTTGATCCGCTGCTTGACAGCCCCGAGGGGCTCAACTAGGTCCCGCCCCTCAAGCCAAGCGCGGGTGTAGCTCAGTTGGTTAGAGCGCCGGCCTGTCACGCCGGAGGTCGCGGGTTCGAGCCCCGTCACTCGCGCCATTTTCGATACAATCTTCTATCGCAACGCTGAGCTTCAGTCGGGAGGCGGTGGCGTTTCGGGCACGCCCACGTCCGGCCGGTCGTGGTCTGGCGATGGCGGCACAATGCCCGGCGGATCCTCGACGGGCGTCTCGGCAGGGATGGTCAAGGGCGGCGCTTCTTGTGGCGACTGCGGTGTAATCACATCAGGCCCCGGAATTTCGGGCTGCGTTGCCATCAGCTTGACCCTTTGTGCTCGGGCTTTCCCTTGCGTTTGGTGGAGGCCATCTCTTCAAGCTGCGTTTCGCTCATGGATTTCTCCATCGATCTGGAAGCACCTTGAAGCTTGCTTTTAGGCGTGTCTCCACGCTTGGCGGAAAGCGCTGCTCCGGCGGCTTTCTGCTGTGCGGCTGATCTGGCGGGCATGTGGGATCTCCTTGCGGGTTAAACGCTGCGACGTGAGCAGGGTTCAACACGGATCCCGATTGTTCGAGGCGGCAGGTGCGAAGGGGGCAACATCGCACCTGCCGGGCGACGCAAGGGTTGCCATCTGACAAGAACGCGGCTGGCCTCTCGATACTAGCGAGGAGTCCCTGCGTCAGAATCGCCTAGGATTGTGGGTGAGCATTCCGTCTTCCGATTAGCTGCAGCTCGTCGTGCGGAGATCCGGCATGCGAGCTGCGCGATCGGCCCAGAAAGAAATGCAGGTGCGGCTGGGGGGAGGCCGCACCTGCAGGACGCAGAATTGCCCCACCGAAGGGCTGCGGGAGGCGTGATCCTTATTGCCCTGATCGCTTCTTGGCGGAATCACATAGGATATCGTTCGCCCAAGTCGGCGCACGAGCCGCAACCCAACTCCTTGCGAGCCACGGAGGCGCTAAAACCACTTCGTCGGCGGTTATCGTTTCCAAGTCTTGAACGTTGATCCGGAACGATTATTTTACGCCCGCGCCCGAGAGAGCGCACTGCATCGTCAACTTTGCTGATCACGGAGTCGACAATGTCCGACAAATTTGTAGCGTATCTCCGAAAGGAACATGAACGGCTGGAGCGCGAACTAGCGGCTGCCTCGCGCCAAAAGCCAATCGATCAATTTCACCTCGCACGTCTCAAGAAGCTCAAGCTTGCGATTCGAGATCAGATCGCAGTCCACGAGCGGCCCGCACAAGGCGAACGCGCTGCCTGATCGATGCGGCTCTTGAAAGCAACTTTGCCGGCCGGCACGCCGGCAAGGCTGCGTCAGCTGCTACGACCGGATGCCATCTTACCTGAATTCGCTGGGCGGCCGTGCGCTTCGCGCTCGGCTGTTTCGATGTCCTTCGCCGTGCCCTTCTTCACATCCGTGTTGGGCTTGCCGGCGCGGGGGCCGCGATCGGCGCCTTTGATATCGGAATGGGGGCCGCTCTTGGTAGTTGAGCCACTGCGATTTCCTTGGTCGTTCGATTGATTAGTTCATTCCGGCGACTGACAGCAACAGCATCCCATCGTTGAACGATCGCTGCGCCTTCACCAGTTTCCTGTGCCTTAACGCACCGAATCCGAGGCGGTTCATGAAGGGGGCTGTTTGAAAAGCCGGCCATCGTCGCGGGGGTGCGCCCGATCCATCATGACGAATTTCGCGTCCGCAACGGATACCGATCTAGCGGCAGGCGTTTGTACAGCACCTGCAGGGGAACCAGCATGTCGCGTACAGTCAGTGAAGACCGATCCTTCTCGCGCCGGCTCGCCGAGCGAGGATTTCGGCCGGTCTATCATAGCAATGCGGTGAACCATTGCCCCGGCTGCAATCAGACTCAGTGGTATATCGGCCGGTCTTCGGCCGAATGCGCTTTCTGCGGAACGGCGCTGCCGCTTCAGGAAGTTGCCACCAGAGAGTCGCGGCCGGTGAGCCACCTCGATGTTGTCCGCAAGGGATTATGGCTGCAGCTTTCATTTTGAACGGGCGTCCAGATGGCCGGCGAAGAATGGACTGACCGTGATCTCGCGGCACTGAGCGATTTCGATCTGCGCGGCATGTCTCCTGCAGCCATTGCGGAGCGGATGGATAGGTCGCTCGCGGACGTCGAGGATCATCTCACGATCGTCCGGCAACGCAATGGACGTCCCGGCTCGCCTCAAGATGCGGTTGCTGATGAAGATAAGCTGGGCGGGCCGTAATTCCCTCCATCACGACTTCAACGCCAGCTGCCGGTCTCCATCCAACGAAGCAGCGATTTCATCGGGAAGATCCAGATCCAGATGATGCCGGTGACGATATAGACAATGGGATGGTTCAGCTGCGGATAATGCTCGATCGCGCGTGAGGCGGCGACCGCCCAGATCATGATGAGCAGCAGCAGCAGAAAAATTCCGAAAGGCTTGCGCCAGCTGGGCTTCATCAGAAATCGATCCGTTCGCGCTCGGTAATCACCGCATGCAGCGGTTGATCCCAGGAATCAATCGGGACTTCGGCGCACTCCTGTACTGACCAGGCAAGCCCAATCCTGCGGGCGTCCGGATAGGCTGCGAACGCGCGGTCATAAAATCCCCCTCCTTGCCCAAGCCGATTGCCAGTACGGTCAAATCCGATCAGCGGCGAGATGATGGCCTCCGGCACAATCTCCTGCGCCGAACGCGCCGGCTGTGCGATTCCATAAGGACCGGTCACAAGCCGCTCGCCTGGGCGCCAGCTCAGAAAATGCATCTGATCGCCACGCTCCGCAATGTGGGGGAGCGCGATTGTCAATCCGCGCGCCAACGCGAGTTGTACGATCGGCATGGCGTCAACCTCACGCTCATTTGCGAGATAGGCGGTGACGAAGCGCACGTCTCCGGCGGCAGCAAGCGCCAACCGCGCAATCACGACAGCATGGAGTCGCAGTTGGGGCATACCGATATGCTCGACGAACTGGCGGCGGCGCACGCGCAATTCGCTGCGCAAAGACTGCTTGTCGGCGGCCATCATCAGCGCAGCCCGAAGCGGTACATGAGGGTGGCGGGACCGCCATGACCGTTTGCCCGGAAATCCTCTGACGCCCAAAACGTCAGGTGGGGACCGTGTAAGTCAGACCAGGATCTGCTCAGGGACAGCCCCCTTGGATGATGAATAGCCTCAGGGATGTTCGTGAGGCTCGTATCGGGCAGTACCCGCCGCCCCCTATTTAGGCGTTTGGTGCGCCACTCTCAAGCATCGCGACGAGCTTTTCCATACGTTCGGCAAGCCGCTCGATCGCCGCGGCGGCGGCTTCGCCTTCGTCGACCGTGGGTGCCGGGGTGGACGGTGCCTGCTCCTTGAACGAATCGGCCAGCAGCAGGGCGGTAACCAGCAGGTGGCGGTTCTCTGTCATCGCACCCATTGCGCGGCTGGCATCTTGCGCCTTGGCGTCGACAAGCTTGCTGAGGCCGATGAGATGAGTTTCCTCGCCATCACGGCAGGCGATCGCATATGAACGTCCGCCGATCTCGAGCGTCACTTCCGCCACGATCAGCGCTCCGCCGACGCGATCAGCGCGTCGATGCGCCCAATCGCTGCCTGCACCTGCGTCCGCAGTTGATCGTGACGCTTCACGAGATCAGGATCGCCCGTTCCGGCGGCGGAATGGTTTGCCGCTTCCGTGACCAGGTGTTCGATCCGGCCGGTCATCCGTTCCAGGCGGTCGATTGCAAATTGTAAGCGATCATTGGCCATCGCTCTTACCATATCATGCGAACTGCAAAGGGCAAAATGATCAGTGCGTTTACCGTCCTATTTCGGGGCTAAAGGTTGACGCTGGGGTTGACGGTCGACAAATGGCGGCACGCTTCCATCCGATCGAATCGGCGGGGATGTCTTGCTGCGTCCCTGCTCGCAAAAAAAAGGCCAAGAATGACCGTCAGCCATAGCGACCTCGCCAACGCCATCCGCGCGCTTTCGATGGATGCGGTGGAGGCCGCAAATTCAGGGCATCCCGGCATGCCGATGGGAATGGCAGACGTGGCGACGGTGCTGTTCACACGCTATCTGAAGTTTGATCCTTCTGCGCCGAAATGGCCGGATCGGGACCGCTTCATTTTGTCCGCAGGCCATGGATCGATGCTGATCTACAGTCTGCTGCATCTGACGGGCTATGCGAGCCCGACGCTAGAAGACATTCGCAACTTCCGGCAAATCGGTAGCCCCTGCGCCGGCCACCCCGAAAATTTCGAGCTGGCTGGGATTGAAGCTACGACGGGTCCCCTTGGAACCGGGCTTGCGACAGCGGTTGGCATGGCGATCGCCGAACGGCATCTGAATGCCACCTTCGGCGATGGTCTCGTTGACCATCGCACCTGGGTGATCGCCGGGGACGGTTGCCTGATGGAAGGCATCAACCATGAAGCGGTGGGCTTGGCAGGGCATTTGAAGCTCGGCCGGTTGATCGTCCTGTGGGACGATAATCGCATCACCATTGACGGCAAGGTCGATCTCTCGTCCAGCGAAAACGTCTTGGGGCGCTATGACGCCAGCGGCTGGCACACTGTGTCCTGCGACGGCCATGATCCGGAGGCGGTGGCGCGGGCGATCGACGCGGCGCTGAATGATCCGCGGCCATCGCTGATCGCCTGCAAAACGCTGATCGGCAAGGGGGCGCCCAACAAGCAGGGCACCTCGGCGACCCACGGATCTCCGCTTGGCAAGGATGAGGTCGCGGCAGCACGCGTCGAGCTTGGCTGGGAATATCCCCCCTTCGAACTGCCCGAAACCATCCGGGGGGCATGGCTCGAAGCGGGCAGGCGCGGCGGTTCGGTGCGTGAGGCTTGGCAGCAGAGGCTCGCAAATCATTCCAACAAGGCCGAATTTTCACGCCGCGTGGACGGCAAGCTGCCCGAGAGTTTCTCTTTGGCGCCTTATCTCGATGAGCTGATTGCGAACCCTCAGAAGGTCGCCACCCGCAAAGCGTCCGAGCTGGTGCTTGGCGCAATCAACGCCCAGCTACCGGAAACCGTCGGCGGATCGGCTGACCTGACCGGCTCGAACAACACCAAAACCAAGGACCAGGCGCCGTTGACCGCCGAGAATTACGGCGGCCGCTATCTCTATTACGGTATTCGCGAATTTGGCATGGGCGCGGCGATGAACGGGATGGCCCTTCATGGCGGCGTCATCCCCTATGGCGGTACCTTCCTCGTCTTTTCAGATTATGCGCGGCCGGCGATCCGGCTGGCAGCGCTGCAGCGGGTGCGGTCGATCTTCGTGATGACTCACGATTCGATTGGACTGGGCGAGGATGGGCCGACGCACCAGCCTATCGAGCATCTGATGGCGCTGCGCGTTATTCCGAATCTGGATGTGTACCGCCCTTGCGACGTGATCGAGACGGCGGAATGCTGGCAACTCGCTTTGGAAGATGGCGATGGCCCTTCGCTCCTCGCGCTGACGCGGCAAAATCTGCCGCAACTTCGTGACAATGTTCGGGAAAATCTTTCAGCAAGAGGCGCTTACCGGCTTCGCGCAGCCCAGGCCGATCGCAAGGTCGTGCTTATTGCCACAGGATCGGAAGTCGAAATTGCGATGGGCGTTGCCGACAAGCTGGAGGCGGCGGGAGTTGGCGCGGACGTGGTCTCCATGCCGAGCTGCTCGCGATTCGACGCGCAGCCGGCGAGTTACCGCGACGAACTTCTGCCGCATCACGTGCTTCGCGTCTCGATAGAGGCTGGCACCACGATCGGCTGGGAGCGCTATGTCGGCATCGCTGGCTTGCGTTTCGGCATCGACAGCTTCGGAGCTTCCGGCCCGGCGGAACAGCTTTACCATCATTTTGGGTTGACCGCGGAGTGGATCGCTCCACAGGTCCTCGCCGCGCTGGATTGAGATTTAGAAGGAGTATGAGATGGCGGTCAAAATAGCGATCAACGGTTTCGGGCGGATCGGGCGGCTGGTAGCCCGCGCTATCCTGGCACGGCCGGATAGTGGGCTTGAATTGGTCGCGATCAACGATCTTGCCGATGCCAAATCGAACGCGCTGCTGTTCAAGCGCGATAGCGTTCACGGCACTTATGCTGGCGATGTCAAAGCCGACGGCAACGATTTGATCATTGACGGCAAGCGCATCCATGTGACGGCCGAGCGCGATCCGGCCAATCTGCCGCACGCCCAGCATGGCATTGACATCGTGCTGGAGTGCACGGGCTTCTTTACCGACAAGGCCTCCTGCGAGAAGCATCTGGCGGCTGGCGCCAAAAAGGTGCTGATCTCGGCGCCGGGCAAAAATGTCGACCTGACCGTGGTCTACGGAGTCAACCACGAGAAGCTGACCAATGAGCATACCATTGTTTCCAACGCCTCGTGCACGACCAACTGTCTGGCGCCGGTCGCCAAGGTGTTGAACGATACGATCGGCATCGAGCGCGGGCTGATGACGACGATCCATGCTTATACCAACGATCAGAAGATCCTCGATCAGATCCACAGCGACCTGCGCCGAGCGCGTGCTGCCGCGATGTCGATGATCCCGACCACGACTGGCGCCGCACGGGCGGTGGGTGAGGTGCTTCCCGAGCTCAAGGGCAAGCTCGACGGCTCTGCCGTGCGCGTGCCGACGCCCGACGTTAGCCTCGTTGACCTCACCTTCACCCCGAAGCGCGACACGACAAGGGAAGAGGTGAACAGCGTACTGAAGGCCGCCGCCGAGAGTGGTCCGCTCGCAGGGATTCTCCAATATACCGATGAGCCGCTGGTCTCGATCGACTTCCAGCACACACCCGCCTCGTCGACGGTGGACAGCCTTGAGACGGCGGTGCTCGAAGGCAAATTGGTTCGGGTGGTGTCCTGGTACGATAATGAATGGGGCTTCTCGAATCGGATGGTCGATACCGCCGGGGCGATGGGCAAGCTTCTATAGTCGCACCGCCGCCCCTTCGAACCGCTTGGCGGAAAAAGCGAAAAGCGCGAGCTCGGATGCTTCCCAGGCGCGTTTTTCGTGGGTTGTGAAGCTTGCGCGCAATGATCGGACGGAGTTGATCTGCTTATGACCTTCAAGACCCTGGATGATCTCGGGGATGTGCGCGGCAAGCGCCTACTCGTACGGGAAGACCTCAATGTGCCTATGGATGGCGCCAAGGTCACTGACGATACCCGTCTGCGCGCCGCCGCTCCGACCATCGCGGAACTTGCCGACAAAGGCGCGGTCGTGCTGGTGCTCGCGCATTTCGGCCGGCCCAAGGGCGTGCCGAGCCCGGAATTCTCGCTTGCCCAGGTCACACAGCCGCTTGCCCATGTGCTGGGGCGCGAGGTGCGCTACATTGATTGGGAAGGGGACAAGGAGGCGGTCGCGATGCTCCGGCCCGGCGATATCGCGGTGCTGGAGAATACCCGTTTCTTCGGCGGCGAAGAGAAGAATGATCCGCAAGTCGTGGAGCGTTTCGCATCGCTGGCCGACATCTATGTGAACGACGCCTTTTCCGCAGCACATCGCGCCCATGCTTCTACCGAAGGATTGGCGCATGTGCTTCCGGCCTATGCTGGCCGGTCGATGCAGGCGGAGCTTGAGGCGCTGGAAAGGGCGCTTGGCAATCCTCAGCATCCGGTGGCGGCGGTTGTTGGCGGCGCCAAGGTTTCCACCAAGCTTGATGTGCTCAAGCATCTGGTCGGGAAGGTTGACCATTTGATCATCGGCGGTGGAATGGCCAACACCTTTCTCGCGGCGCGCGGAATCGATGTCGGCAAGTCGCTGTGTGAGTATGATCTCAAGGACACGGCACTCGAGATTCTCGATGCCGCTGACAAGGCGGGCTGCACCGTTCACCTGCCTTATGACGTGGTGGTCGCCAAGGAATTCAAAGCCAACCCGCCAATCCGCACCATCAATGTGCACGAGGTGGAGGCGGAGGAGATGATCCTCGATATAGGCCCGGCGGCCGTGGAAGCGCTGGGCGATGCGCTGAAGACCTGCAAGACGCTCGTCTGGAATGGGCCGCTCGGTGCGTTCGAGATTGCTCCCTTCGACAAGGCCACGGTGGCACTCGCCAAAACCGCCGCAGCGTTGACGCAGGGAGGCTCACTCGTGTCGGTGGCTGGCGGCGGCGATACCGTCGCGGCCCTCAATCATGCCGGCGTGGCTGATGATTTCAGCTTCGTTTCGACGGCGGGCGGCGCTTTCCTGGAATGGATGGAAGGTCGCCAACTGCCGGGCGTCTCGGCACTCGGCTAAGTGCGCGAACTCTCCGCCGGATTCAAGGTTACCGAGGTTGCGCATATAACGATAGCGTTATATCGCACCTGCTAACAGTCGGCGGAGCACAGGTGAGCGTATGCAAGATCAGAACTTGACCCAGAAAATCGCGAGCGGGAACGGCTTCATTGCCGCGCTTGATCAGAGCGGCGGCTCGACCCCGAAGGCGCTCAAGGGCTACGGCATCGAGGAAGGCGCCTGGTCGACCGACGAAGAGATGTTCGGCCTGATCCACGAGATGCGGTCACGGATCATCACCTCGCCTGCCTTCACCGGCGACAAGGTCATTGGCGCGATCCTGTTCGAGCGGACCATGGATGGGAAGATCGACGGCAAGCCCGTGCCGCAGGTGCTGATCGAGCGCGGGGTCGTGCCCTTCATCAAGATCGACAAAGGTCTGGAAGACGAGAAAAACGGCGTTCAGCTCATGAAGCCGATGCCGGAGCTCGACGCGTTGCTGAAGCGTGCGAAGGGGCTCGGCGTGTTCGGAACCAAGGAACGCTCGGTGGTGAATCTCGCCAATCGCGGGGGTATCGCTGCCGTGGTCAAGCAGCAGTTCGAGATTGGCCGGCAGGTGCTCGCTGCGGGTCTCGTTCCGATCATCGAGCCTGAGGTCAACATCAAGAGCCCGGAACGCGCGGATGCCGATCAGATCTTGCTCGAAGAGATTCTGAGCGCGCTCGATGCGCTTCCAGGCGATGACAAGGTGATGCTCAAGCTGAGCATCCCGGCCAACGCGGGATTGTTCAATCCGCTGGTCGATCACCCGCGCGTTCTGCGCGTTGTCGCGCTGTCCGGTGGTTATAGCCGTCCGGATGCGTGCCGCGAGCTTGCCAAGAACCGGGGCATGATCGCAAGCTTCAGCCGCGCGCTGCTCGAGGATCTGCGTTACCAAATGAGCGATGCCGAGTTCAACGCCGCTCTGGGCGAAGCGATCGACGAGATCTACTCGGCGTCCACGAAGAAGGCCGAGGCGGTCGCCTGAGCCGCTGACCAAGGGCGAGATGATCGGGGAGGAGGACGAAGAGGTCAGGCTCGATCCGTACTTTGCGGAGCGGTTCGAGCCGGATCAGGATCGGCCTGCTTGCCAGCTTTATCTCATCTCGCCGCCCGTCATCGACATCGGCTTTGCGGACCAGCTCGCGCAGGCGCTTGACGCTGGGCCGGTCGCGGCGTTTCAGCTGCGCCTGAAGGGGATCGACGAGCACCGGATTGCCGCGGCTGCGCCGCCATTGCAGCGGATATGCGCCGAGCGCGATGTGGCCTTCATCATCAACGACAGCATCGCGCTGGCCAAAAGGCTCGGCGCGGACGGTGTTCACCTCGGACAGCAAGACGGGACCGTCAAAGATGCCCGCGCCGCACTGGGCCGCGAGGCGCAAATCGGGGTTACCTGCCACGATAGCCGCCATCTTGCGATGGAGGCGGGGGAGGCCGGCGCGGATTATGTCGCCTTTGGCGCTTTTTTTCCGACCACCACGAAAGAGACCAAATATATCGCTGATCCTTCGCTGCTGAGCTGGTGGCGGACGATCACGGGAATTCCCTGCGTCGCGATCGGTGGGATCACGCCGCAGAATGCGCGGCCGCTCATCGAAGCAGGCGCGGATTTTCTGGCGGTGAGCGGTGCGATATGGAATGATCTGGAGGGGCCAATGGCGGCCGTCCGCAAATTCGCGGCAATGTTAAGCTGATCTCGAGGGCAGATCCGTTATCGGGCTGCCTGGCGCACCATTGATCTTAGTGTCAGGGCATCCTGCACCGCGTCGGCATCATAATCATTGTTGAAATAGGCCCAGACGAGGCGTCCTGTGGCCGCCTGCGCGATCATCCAGTCTGCCCAGCCTTGGAGGACGGAGTCAGGATAGCGGCCATGATATTTGCCGACGCCGCCGTGGAAGCGGACGTAGGCGGCCTTCCCGGATGCCCGGCGGGGAACTTTCATCCCGGGCATGTCATGGGTGCAAAAGCCGACGCCATATGCATCGAGCAGCGCCAAGGCTTCCTCGGTCTGCCAGCTCTCGTCGCGAAATTCGACGACGTGGACGAGGTCCTTGGGAAGCAGCTGGAGAAATTGATCCAAGCGGTCGCGATTGAACTTCCAACGCGGGGGGAGCTGGTAAAGAATCGGGCCAAGGCGTGGCTCGAGATGGCGCGCGTTGCCGAGGATCCGTTCCAGCGAGTCCTGCGCGTCCTTGAGCTTGAGATTATGGGTGAGGTAGCGGGAGGCCTTGATCGCATAACAGAAGCCGTCCGGCGCCTGATCGCGCCACTTCTCGAATATGGCCGGCGGCGGCAGGCGATAGAAGCTGTTGTTGATCTCGACCGTATCGAAGGTTTCCGCGTAGAATGCGAACCAGCGCTTGGTTGGCATGTCCTGCGGATAAAAGCTACCGCGCCAATCCTTATAGATCCAGCCCGAACAGCCGATGTGGATTTTCTCCATGTCGTGGGAACGTGCCGGAGGGGGCGCGGTTTCAGCGGCTTGCCGACAGGCCGCAGCGCCGCTAAATGCCGCACCGGCTCTTTCTCCATCATCTCAAGGTGAACCATGAAGATCAGCGGCGTGGACATTCGTCCCGGCAACATCATCGAATATGAAGGCGGCATCTGGCGCGCCGTGAAAATTCAGCACACCCAGCCGGGCAAGGGCGGCGCCTATATGCAGGTCGAGATGAAGAACCTCATCGACGGCCGCAAGAACAACGTCCGCTTTCGTTCGGCGGAAACGGTCGAGCGCGTCCGGCTCGATACCAAGGATTTCCAGTTCCTGTTCGCCGAGGGCGATGATCTGACCTTCATGGACAAGGACAGCTATGAGCAGATCACACTTCCCCGCGATCTGCTGGGCGATGCAGCCGCTTTCCTGCAGGATGGCATGGACGTTGTCATGGAGCTTTACGAGGAGCGGCCGATCTCGGTGCAGCTCCCGGACCAGATCGAAGCAACGATCGTCGAGGCCGACGCCGTGGTAAAGGGGCAGACGGCGTCATCCAGCTACAAGCCCGCAGTGCTCGACAATGGCGTCCGCGTGATGGTCCCTCCGCACATTACCTCCGGCACACGGATCGTGGTCGACGTCTATGAACAGGCTTATGTCCGTCGTGCTGATTAAATCAAAACTTCCGCCGGTCCTGTTGGGCCTGACCGCTCTTTCAGTGGCCATCGCGACGGCTGCGCCGGCCAAACCTGTGGCAAATGCTCCGACAGGTGTCAGTCAACCGACGCTCGCCCAAGTGGAGGCGGCCAAGAAAACTCTCGGCATGATCATGAGCGCGCTCAACTCGAAGGAAGTCCCCAATGAGTTCAAAGGGGGGCTTTTCGGTTGCCTCTACCAGGCTCCCCTGGGCAAGATTTCCGATAGCGTTACCAAGACGCTTGCCATGAACAAGCAGATCAATGGCAATGATCCTAACCAATATATTATGGTTGTGGGCAGAGTGTGCGGAGCTCCGCTACCTAATGCCCCGGTGAGTGGCTCACCGCCTGCGGGCAATTCCCCAAAACCGGTTCCAAAATCATCGAGCGGCGGCCGCTGATCGATGGTCTCGCATTCCGGGCTCATCACGGTGATGGAGCGTGCCGCGCGTAAGGCGGCGCCGCGGCTCCGGCGCGATTTCAACGAGGTCCAGCAGCTCCAGGTGAGCCGCAAGGGGCCGGCTGATTTCGTCTCGATGGCCGACAAGCGTGCTGAGCAAACACTTTATGAAGAGCTCAGCAAGGCCAGGCCCGATTGGGGTTTCCTGATGGAGGAGGGAGGGGAGATCGCCGGCGATCCGGCCAAGCCGCGTTGGATCATCGATCCGCTCGATGGCACGTCCAATTTCCTCCACGGTATTCCTCATTTCGCTATTTCCGTGGCGGTAGAAGATCCTCGAGGGTCAAGCGGCAAACCCGAAATCACGCATGGGCTGGTCTACCAGCCGCTGACAGACGAGAGCTTCTGGGCCGAAAAAGGCAGGGGGGCCTGGCTGCAGGACCGCCGGTTGCGCGTGTCGGCGCGGCGCGACCTTGCCGATGCACTTGTTGCGACCGGCGTTCCCTTCCTGGGCCATGGCGACTTTGCCGAGTGGACGTCCATCTTTCAATCGATCGGCCCGAATGTGGCAGGCATTCGCCGCTTTGGCTCCGCTGCACTGGATCTGGCATGGGTTGCAGCGGGCCGCTTTGATGCCTTCTGGGAAAGTGGCCTCAAGCCTTGGGATGTGGCTGCAGGATTGCTGCTGGTGCGCGAAGCGGGCGGGTTCGTAACGGATTTTCGTGGCGGCGACAGCCCGATCGAGCGCGCACAACTGCTCGCCGGCAATGATGCGCTCCATTCGAGGCTGCACAAGCTTTTGGCGACCGCGCTGAAAGGCTAAGCCGCTATTGCGGCGGCATGCTCATGATCGCTTGCCGCTGCAGGCGCTCGCGATAAAGCGTGTAAAGCCCTGCCCCAGCGATAAGGCACCCTCCTATTATAGTGGAGATAGCCGGCACGTCGGACCAGATCAGCCAGCCGATGAGCGACGCCCAGAAGAGCTGCGTATAGTCGAACGGCGCCGTCAGCGAGACCGGCGCAAGCCGCAGTGACGTGGTGGTGCAGATCTGGATCACCGCACCAGCGCAACCTACACCCACCAGTAGCAGCCAGGTTGAAAGCCCATGGGGATGGAAGAAGAAGGGATAGAGGCATCCCATCACGACCGTTCCGCTCACCGTAAACCAGAAGACGGTGGCCGCCTCATGTTCGCTTTGCCCGAGCTGACGCAAGGTGATCGTCACACCTGCCATCAGTAGCGCACCTAGCGCCGCCACAGACATGCCCCATAAGGATAGGGCGGAATGGCTTGAGCCAGGCAGCATGACGACTGCAACGCCGAGAAAACCTGCCCCGATCGCCGCCCAGCGGTGAACGCCTACTTTGTCACCGAGCAGCAATGCCGAAAGGCAGGTTGCGATCAGTGGCGCGATGAAAAAGATCGTGATCGCGTCAGCCAGCGAGAGCAGGCTGAGAGCATAGAACATGATACTCATCGAAGTGAGCCCCAGCAGGGCGCGGCTTAAATGCGCACTTGGCCGATTTGGCCGAAGCGCACGCAGGCCGGGCCCTAACAGCACCCAGATCACAACGACGGGGAGCGCCAGCGCGCTCCGAAAGAACAGAATTTCCATCGGGCTTGCACCCGCCTTGCCCGCTGCCTTGGCGAATGCGCTCATTCCGGCCATTGCCAGGGCCGCCACGCAGCGCGCGAAGATGGCCACGACGGTATGATCATGTCCGGTACGACTGCTTGTGCGAAGCAACATGAGCAAGGCCATAAGGCTGGCATCGCCGTTTGGCGAGCGTTCCAATCCTCTTTCCAAGCATGGCAGCCATGCGATAGAGGCCGCGTCAATGCATGCTTTCGCAAATCCCGCGCGCTTTCTTAAGCTTGCCCGCGCGCTGACGCCATGGCTCGGCTGGGGAGGAGGGTTGCTGAGTGTGCTTGGTCTGGCAAGCGGGCTGCTTCTTTCTCCACCCGATTACCTGCAGGGAGAAAGCGTGCGCATCATGTATGTCCATATTCCGGCAGCGTGGCTCGGCATGGCCGGATGGAGCGGCATTGCGGCGGCGAGCTTGATGCAGCTGGTGTGGCGGCATCCGCTTGCATCGGTCGCGGCCCGCGCCATCTCAGCGCCGGGAGCGGTCTTCACTGCGATCTGCCTCGTCACCGGATCGCTGTGGGGAAGGCCGACTTGGGGCACCTATTGGCAATGGGACGGGCGGCTGACATCGATGCTGATCCTGCTGTTTCTCTACTTGGGCTATGGCGCCCTTGCGGCGGCGGTGGCCGATCGATCGTCGGGCGCCCGTATCGCAGCAATCTACGGTCTCGCGGGAGCCGTGAACCTTCCCGTCATCCACTATTCGGTGATGTGGTGGAACACGCTTCATCAGGGGCAATCGATCGGGCTAACCGGCTCTACGATCGATTCTTCGATCCTGTGGCCGCTGCCGATCGCCGTGCTGGGATTTAGCTTGTTATTCGCCGCAATCGTGCTGATGCGGATGCGCGCTCTGCTTGCCGAAGCGCGGATCGAGGCGCGCCTGCGTCGCATGGCGGTCGTGTGAACCACTGGCCCTTCATCATCGCTGCATATGCGGTCGCGATCGCCGGCACAGTTGGCGTAACGCTGTGGAGCTTTCTTGTGATGCGGCGCGCGGAAGCACGTGCTGAGGCGCTGCGGGACCGACGGTGAAAGCCAAACATCAAAGGCTCGTGCTGGTTCTGCTGGCGGTGGCGGCAATGATCGGTGCTGCGCTGCTCGCCATGTCCGCGCTCAAGGATCAAGCGGCCTATTTCTACACGCCAAGCGATGCCGTGCGCGACCGGGTCGAGCCAGGAAAGGCAGTCCGGTTGGGCGGGATGGTCGCGAACAAGTCGATCGTTCACGATCCTGATGGGGTGACGACCCGCTTTGTCGTGACCGATGGGCAGACCATTGTGGCCGTGCGCTTTACCGGCATCACGCCCGACCTATTCAAAGAAAATAGCGGCGTTGTCGCCGAAGGCTCGTTCGAGCCGGACGGCACTTTTGTCGCAACCAATATCCTCGCCAAGCATGATGAACGCTATATGCCGCCCCAGGTAGCCGGCAGCATGCACAAGAGCGAAAGCCTGAAGAAATGATCGCCGAAGCTGGACTTGCCGCACTGTGGCTTGCTGCTGCATTCGCCGGCCTGCAGCTTATGCTCGGATGGACGGGGCTCCGCCATCAGCGCGATGACATGCTTGCCGCGGTGCGTCCTGTGGCGGTTATCCAGGCGGTGCTGACGCTACTTGCGTTCGCGCTGCTGATTTGGCTGTTCCTGCGGGTCGACCTTTCGGTCGCGCTAGTGGCGGCCAACGATCATTCGGAAAAGCCATGGCTCTACAAATTCGCCGGCACCTGGGGCAATCACGAGGGATCGATGCTGATGTGGGTGACGATCCTCGCCGTCGCCGGGGCGGCGGTGGCGTTGCTCGAACGGCGTCTCGATGATCGGACCTTGATCGCGACGCTGTCGGCACAGGCTGCCATCGGCCTTGGCTTCTATGCTTTTCTGCTGTTCGCTTCGAACCCCTTTGCCCGGCTCGATCCGGCTCCGCCAGAGGGGCAGGGGCTCAATCCCCTGCTGCAGGATCCTGGGCTCGCTTTCCATCCGCCCACGCTTTACCTCGGTTATGTCGGCCTATCGGTCGCCTTCTCCTTCGCGGTGGGCGCACTGGTGACGCGCAATGTCGGCCCTGCCTTTGCGCGCGCCATGCGCCCGTGGGTGCTGGGCGCTTGGATCTTGTTAACGCTCGGGATCACCGCTGGAAGCTACTGGGCCTATTATGAGCTTGGCTGGGGCGGCTGGTGGTTCTGGGATCCGGTCGAAAATGCTTCCTTGATGCCATGGCTTGCCGCCACGGCATTGCTGCACAGCGTGACGGTGCTCGCCACCCGCGATGGGCTGCGCGCATGGACGGTCATGCTCGCTGTCGTGGCCTTCTCAATGTCGATGGTGGGCACTTTCCTTGTACGCTCGGGCATCCTGACGAGCGTCCATGCATTTGCAGTCGATCCACGTCGCGGCAGTTTCATTCTGGCCTTGCTGGCAATTTATATTGGCGGTGCGCTTGCGCTGTTCGCCGCGCGGGTGGGCACGGTGCGGGAGGGATCGCGCTTCGATCCGGTCAGCCGCGAGGGTGCGCTGGTGATCAACAATCTGCTGCTGACCGCCGTGCTCGGCATCGTCCTGGTCGGTACATTATATCCGCTTGTCGTTGAAAGCATGACAGGCGAGAAGCTTTCGGTCGGTCCTCCCTATTTCAATGCAGCCGCCGGGCCGCTGGCGCTGGTGCTGATGGGGGTGATGGCGGTTGGCCCGCTGCTGCGCTGGCGACGGGATGAGCTTCGCAATCTTGGGCGCAGGCTGCTCCTTCCGATCGTGATCGGCATTGCCAGCCTTGCCGCGGTTATGCTGCTCGCGCCGGGGATCCGAGTCTTGCCATTTCTGGGCTTGGTGCTTGCCGGGGCGGCTGGAGCGGCGAGCGTGGCTCCGCTCTGGAAACGCAATCTGCGGCGCACGCCCTTGTTCATCTGGGGCATGGTCATCGCGCATTTGGGGATAGCGGTGAGCCTGGCCGGAATGGCATCTGAAAGCGCCTTCACCAAGGAAAGGCTGGTGGCGTCCTATTTGGGAGAGACGCAACAGGTGGGTCCTTATAGGGTCAAGCTGGATTCAGTCACGCCGATCGCGGGGCCAAACTGGACGGCGATCGAGGGCGTGGTCACCGCGATGCGCGGCGAGCACAGCTTCGAGCTCAAGCCGCAAGCTCGCGCCTTCTGGGCACCGCCTACCGAAACGAATGAGTCTGCGATCAAAACTGTGTGGGACGGACAGCTCTATGTCGTGCTCGGCCGCGCCGACGAGCAGGGCCGCTGGCAGCTGCGGCTGTGGTGGAAGCCGTTCGTCACGCTGATCTGGGCAGGCGGCGCCATGGTCGCCATCGGCGGCGCGCTGGCGCTGCTCGGCAGGTTGTTACGCGAGCGCCGCACGGCCATGCGCGAGGCGTGGGCATGAAGCGGGCGTTGCTCTGGGCGCCACTGGCTGTCTTCATCCTGTTTTTGATCATCTTCATGACAGGGCTGCTCTCGCCTGAAGGCCAGATCATTCGTTCGCATATGATCGGCAAGCCCTTACCGAACTTCGCGCTGCCTGCGGGTCTACCGAACAAACCCGGATTGCAGACGCGAGACTTCCAACAAGGAAAGCCGAAGCTGCTCAACATATTTGCAAGTTGGTGCGTACCCTGCGCGGCAGAGGCGCCGCAGCTCATGCAGCTGGCCCAGTCGGGGGTGACGATCGATGCCGTCGCGATCCGGGACCGGCCCGAGGATATTGCAAATTTCCTCGCCCGCTACGGCAATCCGTACCGCAAGATTGGCAGTGACCGGACAAGCAGCGTCCAGCTCGCGCTCGGCTCATCGGGCGTACCCGAAACCTTCGTGATCGATGGGAACGGAGTCATTCGTTACCAGCATATTGGCGACATCAGACCCGAAAATGTCTCCGATATCATTGGCGAACTGGCGAAAGCCCAGTGAGAAAAAAGTACTCGTCTGTTCTGCGAAAGCAGCAATCCCACAGCGCCCATCGCGCATCATTTCGACGCGGCAAGTTGGGCATCGCCGCTATGGCAGTATTGATGGTCCTGTTCGCACCTGCGCTCGTCCGGGCCGATTCAGATCTGCCGCCTGCTCCGCTGGCCAATAGCCAGCTGCCCGACCCAAAGCAGGAAGCGACAGCCGAAGCGCTGATGGAGACGATCCGTTGCCTTGTTTGCCAGGGACAATCGATCGCCGATTCCGATGCCGAGCTGGCCGGGGACATGCGCGCCATGGTCCGCACGCGGATCGCCGCGGGCGAAAGCCCGGAGCATATCCGGGGCTGGCTGGTGGCGCGTTACGGCAGGTGGGTCAGCTACAAGCCGCCGGTTGACGCCATGACGGCGCCGCTGTGGATCGCACCATTGTTGTTGCTTGTCGTGGGCGCTTGGCTCGCGCGCGGCCTTTTCAAGCGGCGGCGCAACTGATGGGTTTCCTCTTTGCGTTCGGATTCGCTTTGCTCGCGCTCATTGCCTTGTGGCGTATCGCGGGGCTGCGTGGCCCCGCTTTGCAATTGGCTGGCGCGGCGATCTTGGCGGGCGTCGCGGGATATCTATGGCAGGGTACGCCCAATCTTGCAGGATCGCCGAAAACCGGCTCAGCCGAAAGCAAACAGGCGGACAGCAGCTTTGCGCTTGAACGCGCTGCGTTTTTCGAACGCTTTTCATCGGACGCACAGATCCTCGATGCCGCCGACGCAATGCATCGGGCGGGTTCGGATGCCTATGGTATAGCGCTGATCCGTGGCGCACTTGCGAAGCATCCGCGCAGCGCTGAACTTTGGGTGGGCATGGGCAATGCGCTTACGCTCTACGCCCAGGGGATGGTCACACCGGCCGCTGATCTGGCTTTTCGTCGCGCTGTCGAGCTCGCCCCCAACCATCCGGGGCCGCCTTATTTCATGGGGATGGCTTATGCCATGTCCGGGCAGTTCGAGCAGGCCGACAAGATCTGGAGCGATCTGTTGGCACGCATGCCTCAGGACGCGCGTCTGCGGTCCGGCCTCGAACGGCGGTTGGCGCAGCTCAGGGAAGTGGAAGCTCAGCAATAGCTGTCGATCGGCTGATTGCCGGCGCGCCCGGCGTCGCATCATGCTCCGATGGATGAGGAACTAAGTTCTAAAACGAAACGAATTCGTTTTTGCGCCGATAGCACCCGAATAGCCAAGTATTCGCCGCGCATGGCGCCAAAATAAAACGGGCGCCCGATGAGGGCGCCCGTCTCTCGATTCGGTCAGCAGGCCCGGGGGCCAGCCCGAATGCTTACATCGCGTTGCTTGAATTCGCCGCAATGTTAGCAGCGGCATCAGCCGCGTTCGCGGCGGCATCGGCAGCGTTGGCAGCAGCGCCCATCGCATTGTCAGCGGCGGAATCGAGCGAGTCCGCGGCATTTTCCATCATCTCAGCCGCATTGTCGGCAGCGTTCTGCGCGGGGGTTTCCGACTTGTTGCACGCGGCCAGAGACATCAGGCCGGCGGCGGCGAGAACAAAGCTAAGCTTCTTCATTCGAGCAGCTCCCAGAATGTTATTTCGGGCCCGGCCCGATGCCGTCCCAGGCGTTTCCATAACGCACGCCGTGGTGCCGTCAACGAAGAAATGCATCGGGCGGTTGCTTAATGCTGCTGAATAGGAGGCGTTTTACTTCCGTTTACGTCGTTTTCGGGCCGGTCAGGAGCATCGGCGGCGACAGCGAGAAGCGCTGTCCAGGCCGCCACATTCTGCTGCAATTGCGTAGGGTCGATCTTGTCGAGCGTATCGTCGGCGGTGTGATGAATATCAAAATAATGGCTCATATCCTGCCTCAGCAGGATCGTGAAAGCTCCTGATTTCACAAGAAGGCGGACGTCGGCTCCGCCCTGGGCATCATTTGCGCCCTGGGAAATGCCGAGCGGCGCGAGGAGCGCGCCAAGCCTTTGGATCGGAAGTATTGAGGGATCCCGAACGGACGTGTCGAACCGCCATACTCGATCCGCCCCCGAGTCCGATTCTGCTGCCAGGGCGTGCTTTTCCTTGCCATGCATGTTGTAATAGGCCGCGCCTCCTTGCTCGCCGGTCTCCTCCGATCCAAACCAGACCACCCTGATGGTGCGCAGCGGTTTGCCGGCACGGGCAACGATCCGCGCGGCGGCGGTCATGATGGCAAGACCTGCCGCATCATCGATCGCGCCCGTGCCGAGGTCCCAGCTATCGAGATGGCCCCCGACCAGCACGATCCCGGCGCTTGGATCGCGCCCTGGAATTTCGGCGACGACATTGCCGATGGTCGTTCGCCGGGTGAATCGTGGGGTGAGGACCAGCTTCAACTGGACGGGCTTGCCGTAACCGAGGATGCGTTCGAGCTGTTCTGCGTCCGGCACCGACAACGCCGCCGCCGGGATTGGCGTTTGCGCTTCCTTCCAATAGGTTGCGCCGGCATGGGCGAGGCGGTGATGATCGGTGCCAACCGAACGGACAACGACCGCCACCGCCCCTTTGGATGCGGCCAGCGCTGGCCCCGCCATTCGAACCGGCCCGAAGGCGCGATAGCTTGATCCATCCTGTGTCGCCGACATCCGGTGCCAGATAAACACGACCTTGCCCTTGATGGCGCTGTCGGGCGCAGCTTCAAGTTCTGCCAGGCTGCCGAATCCCACGACCTCGCCAACCAAGCCTTCTGGCGGCGTGGCGCCGCTCCCGCCGAGGGCCGTAAGCACAAGCCGTTGCGGAAAGGGCGCAAGGATCTCTCCCTGTTCGACGCCGCGCGCCCATCCGTTGATCTCGAACGGTTCAATTCTTACGTTGGCGAAGCCGAGTTCGGTAAGTTTGGCGACCGCCCAATGTCGCGCCCGCTCATCGGATGCGCTTCCGGCGAGGCGGGGCCCCACCTCGGTCGTCAGTCCTTCCACAAGGTGCCAGGCGACTTCATCCTTGAGCGCTTGGTCGCGCAACGACACCGGGTCCAGTGCTTTGGCGGACACAAGGGCGGGCAGGGCGATCAGCCCGAAAAGGAGCGCTTTCATGCCGCCAGCATAGAGGCGCCGTTTGCCAAGACAATGATGCTGGGTTAGGGGCCGACGCAAAGCGCCCAGCCCGATTTTGGAGATTTTGAAGCCGATGGCCGTGCAATATAGCTTTGTTATGAAAGGTCTCACCAAGACCTTCCCCGGCGCGCCCAAGCCGGTGCTCAACAACATCCACCTGCAGTTTCTGCCAGGTACGAAGATCGCGATTATCGGCGTGAACGGCGCCGGTAAATCGACGCTGATGAAGATCATGGCCGGCTATGATACCGATTTCCAGGGAGAGGCGTGGGCGGCTGAAGGCGTGCGGGTCGGCTATCTGCCGCAGGAGCCGCAGCTCAACCCGAAGAAGACCGTCAAGGAAAACGTCATGGATGGTGCCCGCGAGGTCGCCGACATGCTTGAGCGGTTCAACGAGATTTCTGCGATCATGGGCGATCCCCCCGAGGATGCCGACTTCGACGCGCTGTTGGCCGAGATGGGTGATCTTCAGGAGAAGATCGATGCCGTCGACGGCTGGACCTTGGATAACCAGCTCGAAATTGCCATGGAGGCGCTGCGCTGTCCTCCCGGAGACTGGGCTGTCGAGAATCTATCGGGCGGCGAGCGGCGCCGCGTGGCGCTGTGCCGGTTGTTGCTGGAAAAGCCTGAAATCCTGCTGCTCGACGAGCCGACCAACCACCTCGATGCCGAAAGCGTCGCATGGCTTGAAAATCACCTGAAGGAATATGCGGGCAATGTGATCCTGGTCACCCACGATCGTTACTTTCTCGACAATGTCGTCGGCTGGGTGCTCGAGCTTGATCGCGGACGCGGCATCCCCTTCGAAGGAAACTATTCGGCATGGCTCGAAGCCAAGGTCAAGCGGATGGCCCAGGAGGAGCGCGAGGAAGAAGGGCGGCAAAAGGCGATCCAGCAGGAATTGCAGTGGATTCGTCAGTCCCCCAAGGCACGGCAAGCCAAGTCCAAGGCGCGTATTCGCGCATTCGATGAGCTGGTCGAAGCACAGGCTGAGCGCGCGCCGGGCAAAGCGCAGATCCTGATTCAGGTGCCGGAACGTCTCGGCGGAAAGGTAATCGAGGCCAAGAACCTCTCAAAATCCTACGGCGACAAGCTGTTGTTCGAGGATCTGAGCTTCACCCTGCCGCCGGGTGGCATCGTCGGGGTGATCGGTCCCAACGGCGCCGGCAAATCGACCCTGTTCAAGCTGATCACGGGTCAGGAGAAGCCCGATACGGGCACGATCGACATCGGCGAAACCGTGCGGCTGGGTTATGTCGACCAGAGCCGCGACGCGCTCAATCCCAACAAGAATGTCTGGGAGGAGATCTCGGACGGGCTCGATCGATTCACGTTTGGCAAGCACGATGTCGCCACGCGCGCGTATGTGGGAGCATTCAACTTCAAGGGGACAGACCAACAGAAGAAGGTTGGCCAACTTTCGGGCGGCGAGCGCAACCGCGTTCACATGGCCAAGATGCTCAAGGAGGGCGGCAATGTGTTGCTACTCGACGAGCCGACCAACGACCTTGATGTCGAGACGCTGCGGGCGCTCGAGGAAGCGTTGGAGAGCTTCGCGGGATGTGCCGTCGTGATCAGCCACGACCGCTTCTTCCTCGATCGGCTCGCGACCCATATCCTCTCCTTCGAAGGCGATAGCCATGTCGAGTGGTTTGAAGGGAATTTCGAGGATTATGAAGAGGATAAGCGGCGGCGCTTGGGCGATGCCGCTGACCGGCCGACCCGACTTGCCTATAAGAAGCTGACACGCTGATCAGCCTCTTTGTAACAGAACCGTAATGCAAATGTCACCGAGCTAACATCGAATCCCCCTACCGCGAGAGGCGACGGGCCCCTCCCGTCCCACAGCTTTAGGGGGATAATGAATGCAATTACGGTCCAAGGCCGCTGCGTTGATCGCTGCGAGCCTGATCAGCCTGCCCGCCGTAGCATCGGCGCGCACTCAAATTCGCGCGGTCGGTTCGTCCACCGTTTACCCGTTCGCGACCGCGGTTGCCGAGCGCCTGGCGCGTGCCAATCCGAGCATGCAACCGCCGGTGATCGAATCGACGGGCACGGGCGGCGGCATGAAGCTGTTCTGCGCCGGCGTCGGCGTGAATTTTCCTGACATTGAGAACGCCTCGCGGCGCATCAAAGCCTCCGAGATCAAGCTGTGCGCGCAGAATGGCGTAAGCCAGATCACCGAAATCCAGGTGGGCATTGACGGCATCGCGTTCGCCGAAGCCGCGTCGGCCCCGCTCGGCGTACTCACTCAGCGCGATATTTACCTAGCGCTGGCGAAGACGCCGTTTGGAAAACCGAACAAGGCAAAGACCTGGAAGGACGTCAATCCGAAGCTTCCGGCGATTCCGATCAAGGTCTACGGGCCGCCGCCCACGAGCGGAACGCGTGATGCTTTTGGCGAGCTGATCATGACGCCGCCCTGCGAAGCAAATGCCTCGATGGCCGCCCTCAAGAAGTCGGATGAAGCCAAGTTCAAGGCGATCTGCACCGGCGTGCGCGAGGATGGCGGCTATGTCGAAGCTGGCGAAAACGATAATCTGATCGTCCAGAAGATCGAAGCCAATCCTGGTACGATCGGCATCTTCGGCTACAGCTATCTTGAAGAAAACGCGGGGCGCATCAAGGGCATCGCCATTAACGGCATCGAGCCGACCTACCAGACGATTTCGTCGTTCAAATATCCAGGCGCACGTCCCCTCTACATCTACGTCAAGAATGCCCACGTGCGCGCTATTCCTGCGATCAAGGCCTATGTGGCCGAATTTACCAAGGAAACGACCTGGGGGCCAAATGGCTATCTGGTTCGTCGCGGCATGATCGCGGCGCCGGATGCAATCCGCGCCAAGAGCGCCGCCATCGCCAAGGCGCTGACGCCGCTCGACCCGGCCTCGATCAAATAATCATGATGTCGTGAAACACGAGCAAAAATAAGGGGAATATCGTGACTTATACAAAACTCGCCTTGCTGGGCGCAGCAAGCCTCTTTGCGGTTGCGTCTGCGGCGCAGGCTCAGGGTCAGGCGGCGCCTGCCGATCAGGCAGCGGACGCTCCGGTCGAAACTGCCGAGACGACAACGGACGCCGCGGCCGAGATCGAGTTCCTGAAAGCGCAGGTGGACTCGCTCCAGGCGCAGATTACCCAGCTCACCAACCGGGTCGGCAAAGCTGAGCCGAGCTGGAAGGGTGCACCAAACTGGCTCGACAAGGAGACGGGATGGAGCTTCAAGCCGAAGGGCGTTCTCCAATTCGATGCCGGCTATGTGACCCTGCCGGGTAGTTCGGGCACGACGGGTGGAACTGTCGGTGGCGTCAACACCAACAACCTTGGTTGGAACATTCGTGCCCGCCGTCTCATCTTCGGCGCTGAAGGCTCGATGCCGGGCGGCTTCGGCTACAAGTTCGAGTTGGAGCTGTCGCAGGGCACCGTCAATTACGAGGACATGGTGCTGACGTGGCAGAAATCGAATAGCCCCATCCTCTTGACCGCCGGCTATCATTATCCACTCCAAAGCCTCGAGCAATTGACCAGCAATCGCTTCACCAGCTTCATGGAGCGCGCATCGCATGTCGACGCGTTCGGCTATGGTCGCCGTCTTGGCCTTTCGGCTGCCTATCTCGATCCGGCAGGCAAATTCACGTTGACCGCTGGCGTCTGGGGTCAGGACATTGCCGACAATAATATACCGACAAGCGGCGTTTCAGTGTGTGCCACGGTAACCGCCGGTGTCTGCTCGGCTACCACTATCAATAACCCCGGAAGCAATCCTTCGCTTACGGCCAACTTCCGGCGGACCGGCTGGCAGGCAAGCGTTCGTGGAACCTATTCGCCGATGATCGGGAATGTGCAGGGTCACCTCGGCTTCCAGTTCCAGCATCGTGTTGCGCAGAAAGACGTCCAAAACGTTCGCTATCGCGAGCGGCCGTTCACACAGACAACTGACCAGCGGTTCATCGACACCGGAGCAATCGCGGCCGAAGGCGACGATATTCTCGGTATCGAACTCGCCGGCATCTGGAAATCATTTCACGTCGTGGGCGAGGCACAGAAGCTGTGGGTGAGGGGCTATAATGTTGCGCCTGTCTTTACCAATGTGAACAATAGCACTGGCGGTGCGAAGGTATGGGCAGAAGATCCATCCTTCCTATCCTGGTACGCAGAAGTCGGGTATTTCCTGACGGGAGAGACCCGCGGCTACAAAGGAGGCAAATGGGATCGCACCAAGGTTCTCAATCCTGTCGACAAGGGTGGTTGGGGTGCTTTCCAAATCAATGCTCGCGTGGATCAGACCGATCTGACCGACAAGGTCGGCACGGGCCCGATCGTGGCCGGTACCAACTTCATCAACGGCGGCAAGCAAACCGGGTATCAAGCGAGCCTGATCTGGCTGCCGACGGACTATGTGAAGTTCCTAGCGCAATATTCGCGTGTACATGTGCAAGGCGGCTCGGCCGCGATTGCACCGTTCACGACCTCGACGGCAGCCATTCAAGACCGCAGCTATGACGCTGATCAATTCGGTCTGCGCGCGCAGCTCGACTTCTAAAATATCCGTCATGCCAAGAATTACCCCGCCGGAGCGATCCGGCGGGGTTTTATATGTTCAGGCCGGGACAAACTCGCCGGTGCGATCGTCGAGCACACGCAATATGCCGTCGGCAATCGCGAAATGGGCACCGCGCAGCTTGAGCTTCCCTGCCGCCTCCCGTTCAGGAATGCAGGGAAAGGTCCGCAGATTGGCGATGCTGACCCTCACTGCCTCATATTCCAGCGCAATGGCGGCCTCTCGGCTTTCCGGATGATAATGCTCAGCCACCCGATCACGTGCTTCGTCGAGCAGATCGACCCAATGCGCGATGAAGCCGCCTTCGCCCGGAGGCGCACCGTCGAACCGCCGCGACAGCGATGCGGCAACGCCGCCGCATTGGCCATGGCCCAGCACGACGACTTCGGGAACCTCAAGCTGGGTGACGGCGAATTCGAGCGCGGCTGATACGCCGTGGCGGCCGCCGCCCAACTCGAAGGGCGGTACCAGATTCGCGACATTGCGCACCACGAACATCTCGCCGGGGGATGCATCGAAAATCTGGGTGGGATCAACCCTGCTGTCCGAACAGGCGATCACCATCAGCTTGGGTTCTTGCCCTTCGGCAAGTTGCGACCAGCGCTCCCGCTGGCGCGACCAGTCGCCCATGCGGAAGCGTTTGTACCCGTCGATCAGATCGTTGAAGTCTTTCATGGCCTTTTCGTTAGGTCGGTCGCGAAGGGGTGGCAAGTCAGGATTGGATCGCCTATTTGCCAGCCATGAACGACCCTGCTGTCATCCGTCCCGCGCGCCAGCGAAAACCTGACTGGATCAGGGTCAAGGCCCCCACCAGCACAGCTTTTGCCGAAACCCGTCAGCTCATGCGCAGGCTCAATCTCGCGACCGTCTGCGAGGAAGCGGCCTGCCCGAATATTGGCGAGTGCTGGACCAAGAAGCACGCGACGGTGATGATCCTGGGCGATACGTGCACGCGTGCGTGCGCCTTCTGCAATGTCAAAACGGGCATGCCGCGTGCGGTAGACGCACTCGAGCCTCAGCATGTCGCCGATGCCGCGGCCGAATTAGGGTTGGAGCATATCGTGGTCACCTCGGTCGATCGTGACGATCTGCCGGACGGAGGCGCCTCGCAGTTCGTCAAGGTGATCGAAGCGCTTCGACGCTCGACGCCCTCCACCACGATCGAGATCCTTACGCCCGACTTCCGCAACAAGAGCGAGAAGGCGGTTGAGGCGATCGTCGCGGCGCGCCCCGACGTCTACAATCACAATCTCGAAACCGTTCCTCGGCTCTATCCGACGATCCGGCCGGGCGCCCGCTATTATGCCTCGCTCCGGCTCTTGGAGAGCGTCAAGCGGCTTGATCCCACCATCTTCACCAAGTCAGGTGTGATGGTCGGGCTGGGCGAAGAGCGGCTGGAGGTCCATCAGGTGATGGACGACATGCGCTCGGCGGACATCGATTTCCTGACGATGGGCCAGTATCTCCAACCGACGCCCAAACATGCATCGGTCGCCGAATTCGTCACGCCCGACATGTTCAAAGCCTATGCGGCGATTGCGCGTGCGAAGGGTTTTCTGCTGGTGGCTGCCACGCCGCTCACCCGCTCGAGCTATCACGCCGGTGACGACTTCGCTAAAATGAAAGCCGCACGCGAGGCGCAGCTTGCCAAAGCATAGTGAGACCCGCAAGCTTCCTTACCCGCCTGAACTGCTCTTCGATCTCGTGGCAGATGTTGGCCGTTATGGCGAGTTCCTGCCGTGGGTGGCGGCGGTACGCGTGCGATCGGACAGCGAAACCGAGATGGTCGCTGATCTCGTGGTCGGATTCAAAAGCCTGCACGAGACGTTCACTTCGCGGGTGCACAAGCACCGGCCGGACCGGGTATGCGTGGATTATGTCGAAGGGCCGCTCAAATATCTCAGGAATGAGTGGCATTTCCGTCCGGACGGTGCGGGCGGAACGATCCTCGATTTCTGCGTGGATTTCGCCTTTCGTTCCGCAATTTTCGAAGCCCTGGCTGGCCAGATGTTCGAGCGCGCCTTTCGCAAGATGACCGCGGCATTCGAGGAGCGGGCACGTGCGCTTTACGGCAGCGACGTTTCCGGCATCAGCAGTTCGAGCGCGCACAGCGCCGCCTGAAACCGAATTCCCCCGCGGCCCAGATCGCCGAAGTTACGGCTGTCCGCGGCGACGGCATCCGGGTCGCCATCCCTGGTCGCGCAGGCGAATACGACGGTGCCCACTGGCTTTTTCTCGCTACCGCCTTCAGGGCCCGCGATACCGGTGATCGCGACCGCTACGTCGGCGTTGGTTCTCTCGAGTGCACCGCGCGCCATGCCCCAGGCCACTGCGATCGACACTGCTCCGAATGTTTCGAGCACATCGCTGCTGACGCCGAGGAGCTTGAGCTTGGCTTCGTTCGAATAGGTTACGAAACCCGCTTCGAACATTGCTGACGACCCTGGGATCTCGGTGATGGCCGCAGTAACGAGCCCGCCGGTGCAGCTTTCGGCTACCGCCACGCGCCTGCCCGCGGCGATGTTGGCTTCAACCACCTTGCGGGCAGCATCCACAAGCTGCGGCGGCATCGCGCAGAGTTGCGTCATTCAGCGTCCTTCATTCTGATCGTAGCGACCGCTTGGGCGGCTATCCCCTCGGTCCGGCCGGTAAAGCCGAGTCGCTCGGTCGTGGTCGCTTTAACGCTAACCCTTGTGAGAGGCAGTCGCAACAATTCGGCGATGGTCGAGCGGATGGCGAGCCGATGCGGCCCGATTTTAGGCGCTTCACAGATGATGGTAAGATCGACATGATCGATGACGCCCCCGCTGTCGCGGATGAGCGCCGCCGCATGCTCCAGGAACAGGCGGGAAGGCGCGCCCTTCCACTGCGGGTTCGAGGGCGGGAAATGATCGCCGATATCGCCCAGCGCGGCAGCGCCGAGCAAAGCGTCGGTGAGCGCGTGGAGCGCCACGTCGGCGTCCGAATGCCCGGCCAGCCCTCGCTCGTGTGGGATTGCCACGCCGCCCAGCCAAACGGGGCCGGTGCCGCCAAAAGCATGGACATCGAAACCCATTCCGGTCCGGCTGATCATACCGGCTGCCAATCGCGCCGCGGCGAGCTTGAAATCGGCTTCATAAGTCAGCTTCTCCAATAAAGGATCGCCCGCGACCAGTGCTACGTCGTGGCCAATAGCCCGGAGCATCTGGGCATCGTCGGTTGCCTCCCTCTGGTCCTGCCAGTTTCGATGGGCCTGGATGAGGCTGTCGGTACGGAATGCCTGCGGGGTCTGGACCCGCACGATCGTCGATCGATCGATCGTGTCGCCGAGCACATCTTCCTTGCGCGCAAGCGTATCGACGACCGACAACACCGGCACGGCCCCATGGCATCGATCAAGCGCCTTTACCAGCCGATCGATGACTTCCTCCGGCACGAACGGCCTCGCGGCATCGTGAACCAGCACATATTCGCTGCGGACGGACTCGATGCCTGCCCTCACGGAATGCCGCCGCTGTGCCCCTCCGATGATCGGTGGCGGCAGCGAACGTCCTGCCATTGCGCGTTCGTATAAATCGCCATGATCTTGCCCGATGACGACCTGAACCTGCGCGATGCCGGGATGAGCAAGAAGCGAATCGACCGCGTGTGCGAGCACGCTCTTGCCTGCGATCGTGCGATATTGCTTCGGTGGCCCATCGCCGGCGCGACTGCCGGAGCCCGCCGCGACCACCAATGCCGTAATATGCGAGTCCCTGGACATTGGGGCGCGGTCTATCGCGCGACGGCCTTGCCCGCCAGCGGCTTTCGGTTTAGGGGACTTGCCGCTTTTTTAGGCAGAGGATCTTGCGACTCAACCCCATCAGCTTCGGCAGCGTCACCATCGCAAATCCGGTGATCTTGGCTCCCATGACCGGCGTCACCGATCTGCCGTTCCGGCGGATCGTCCGGCGCTTTGGCTCGGGGCTCAACGTCACCGAGATGATCGCCAGTCAGGCGATGATCCGGGAAACGCGCCAATCGCTGCAGAAAGCGGCATGGGCAGCCGAGGAAGAACCGATCTCGATGCAGCTTGCCGGGTGCAGCCCGGCAGAGATGGCCGAGGCCGCCAAACTCAACGCCGATCGCGGTGCCGCCATCATCGACATCAACATGGGCTGCCCGGTTAAGAAGGTGGTCAACGGCGAGGCGGGCTCCGCGTTGATGCGTGATCTCAAACTTGCCGCCGCGATCATAAAGGCAACGGTCGCGGCGGTTGACCTTCCGGTCACGCTCAAGATGCGCATGGGCTGGGATCATCACAGCCTCAACGCACCCGAGCTTGCTCGCATCGCGGAGGATCTTGGTATCCGCATGATCACCGTGCACGGTCGCACCCGCTGCCAGATGTATAAAGGCGATGCCGACTGGGGCTTCGTTCGCAAGGTGAAGGAAGCAGTTTCTTTGCCGGTGATCGTCAATGGCGATATCTGCTCGATCGAGGATGCGGCCGAGGCGCTGGTACTTTCGAGTGCGGACGGTGTGATGATTGGGCGCGGCGCCTATGGCCGGCCGTGGCTGCTTTCGCAAGTGATGCGCTGGTTCAGCCATGGCGAGCGCCGGCCGGAGCCTTCGCTCGACGTCCAATACGCCCTGATCGTCGAGCATTACCACGCGATGCTCGACCATTATGGCCGCGAGACGGGTGTCAACATGGCTCGAAAGCACATCGGCTGGTACACCAAAGGGCTATCAGGTTCTGCCGAATTTCGAAATCGCGTCAACCAGGAGCCCGATCCCAAAGTCGTTCTCCGCATGCTTGAGGATTTCTACGCGCCATGGCTCTCTCGCGAGGCGGCTTGATCCGGTTTCCCTGGCGCGGATCGCAGCCGGCCGCTGCGGTTGCGCCCCCGCCGCCCGCCACCGAGTTGTTGGCCGCGCTGCCGACTGCGTTGTTCGCCGTAGATCCCGATGGCCGCGTCGCTGACACCAACGTCGCCGCGGAGATTATGCTGAACTTGAGCCGTGTCTCGATCATCGGGCGCGAACTGAAGGAATTGCTGGGGGACGAATTGCCTCAGCCCACCGGCGACTCGCCGTTTGCGGCGTTTGATTATGAGATTGAGCTGGGCGGCGCTCGCAAGCAGCGGGTCGATCTTGTCGCTGCGCCGCTAGCCGATCGTGCTGGCTGGCGGATCGTGACGGTTCACGCGCGTGCGCGTGCGCTGATGGCGGGCCGCTGGTCGGAGCGGGAAGGGGGCACGCTCTCAGCCGTCGGCGCGGCGGCGATGCTCGCGCACGAGATCAAGAATCCGCTCTCCGGCATAAGGGGCGCGGCCCAGCTTCTCGAGATGAGCGTCGACGCGGATTCGCAAGCGCTTACCTCCTTGATCCGCAATGAGGTTGATCGCGTCGCGGCTCTGATCGATCGCATGGAAGGTTTCACCGACACACGCCCGCTCCAGCGTGCGCCACAAAATATTCACGCAATTCTGGATCATGCCCGCAACGTTGCACAGCAGGGTTTCGGCAGGGATATTCTGATCCGGGAAGTCTATGATCCCTCCTTGCCGCCTGTGCTCGGCAATCGCGATGCGTTGATTCAGGTGTTCATCAACCTGATCAAGAACGCTGCCGAGGCTATCCAGGGGCATGGCGGCACGACCATCACCCTCACTACGGCTTATCGTCATGGCGTCTCGACCGTGAAGCCCGGGAGCGAGCAGCGGCTTTCGCTCCCCATCGAGATCTGCGTTATCGATGATGGCCCTGGCGCACCCGTCGAAATTGCCGAGCATCTGTTCGATCCTTTCGTGACCACCAAGAAATCGAGCGGCGGGCTGGGGCTTGCGCTCGTGGACAAGATGATCGCCGATCAGGGCGGCATCGTGGAATATTCGCGCGAGGGCGATCCTGCGCGAACCGTGTTCCGCCTTCTCCTCCCGCGCGCCGGAAAGCGCGCATGAGCGCCACCGCACGTTCGGGCCGGGTGCTCGTCGTTGACGATGATGCCGCCATCCGTACCGTCGTGCGTGAGGCCTTGCGGCGGGAGGGCCATAGTGTCGAGACGGCAGGCTCTGTCGCCGAATTGAAGCGCGCTATCCGGTCGTTCGATCCGCAAGTGCTGGTTACTGACGTCATCCTGCCCGACGGCAATGGCCTCGACATGGTGCCCGAGTTACTGGCCGAATATCCAGCGATGCCGATCATCGTGCTCTCGGCCCAGAACACCTTTACCACTGCCGTACGCGCCAGCGAGCAGGGTGCGTTCGACTATCTGCCCAAGCCTTTCGATTTGGCGGAGCTTGGCCGTGCGGTGGAGGACGCCCTCGTCGTCCGCGGCAGCAAGGGCAAGACAGGGCAGGATGCGCCGGGGACGATCAGCGATGATCTGCCACTGATCGGTCGGTCGCCGCCGATGCAGGAAGTGTATCGCACGATCACGCGTGTGCTTTCCAATGATCTCAGCGTCCTAGTGCTCGGCGAATCCGGCACGGGCAAGGAGCTTGTTGCCCGCGCCATCCATGATTTTGGCCCGCGTGCACCCAAGCCTTTTGTTGCCATCAACATGGCCGCCATTCCGCGTGAGCTGATCGAATCGGAACTGTTCGGCCACGAACGTGGTGCATTCACCGGCGCGCAGAGCCGCGTCGCGGGGCGATTCGAACAGGCGCAGGGCGGTACGCTATTTCTCGATGAGATCGGCGACATGCCGCTGGAAGCGCAAACCCGGCTCTTGCGTGTTCTCCAGAGCGACGAATTCTCCCCGGTCGGTAGCAGCCGCTCCATTCGTGCGGACGTTCGCATCATCGCCGCGACGCATAAGGATCTGCCCCAGCTCATCGCCGAGAATAATTTTCGCGAGGATCTTTATTATCGTCTGAACGTGGTCCCGATCAGGCTGCCGCCGTTGCGTGAACGTATCGAGGATATCGGCGAGCTTTCCCAATATTTTCTCGATCGTGCCGCCCATGACGGGCTGCCGCGCAAGAAGCTTGATCCCAGCGCGGTGGATCGGCTTTCCCGGCATCGCTGGCCCGGCAACGTACGCGAGCTCGAGAATATGATGCGTCGCATTGCGGCATTGGCCCGCGAGGACGTGATCGGCGCGCAGCTGATCGAGGCGCAGCTGGGCCAGCGCAGCGAGATCGCGCCCGTGGCCGAGCTGGAAGCTGCCACCGGGGGGCTCGCCGACGCCGTTGAAACCCATCTTTCCCGCTACTTTGCCGCTTTCGGAAGGGACCTTCCCCCGGATGGCATGTACGACCGGATTCTCGCCGAGATCGAACGGCCATTGCTCAGCCTCAGCATGGCCGCGGTGCGTGGCAACCAGCTCAAGGCGGCGAAGATGCTCGGCATCAACCGCAATACGTTACGCAAGAAGCTGACCGAACTGGGCATCAATCCGCAAATCGGGCGTCGTTGATCCCCAGGCCTTGTCGCTCCATCGCGAAATCGGGTTTGTACTTCTCGGGCGTGTTCCAGCTGCAACGCTACCGTGTTATCGATGCAACGAATGGTTGCATTGATGCCCACTCCCGATTCGCGTTCGCGTGCCGCGCGATCGCTGGAAGCGATGTGGCGTTCAGGCCGGCTGCCGGCGCTGATCGAGATTGGCACGCTCCTGCTCGCGCTCCTCATCGCCGGCGCAAGCTACTTCATCATCACTGGACATGGCGTCTCGCAAGAATTGCTGACGCCGTTGATGGTCGCGAGCTTGTTGGTTGGAAACCTTGTGCCGGTCATGGCGCTGCTCGTCCTGATCGCGCGACGGATCGCCAAGGGCCGGGCTGCGCAATCGCTGGGCGGCGGACGCGGGCGGCTACACGTTCGGCTGGTGGCGCTTTTCTCGGTAATCGCCAGCGTGCCGACCCTGCTGGTGGTGATCTTCGCTTCGCTGCTGTTTCAATATGGCGTCGAATTCTGGTTCTCGGAAAGGGCACGGGTCGTGCTCGACAATGCGGATCGCGTGGCGCAGACCTATGTCAAGGAGCATAAGGCGCGGATATCCAATGATATCAAATCAATGGCGTACGACCTGAATGATGCCTTGACCCGCGCAGCGATAGACGATCCGCTTTTCGGGAGATTCTTTGCCTGGCAGACCTATTCTCGCCTGCTCACCGAAGCTGCGATCATTGAAGTGGGGCAGGATGGCCAGCTTCGGCTTATGGCGGGCGCCAATCTCGATAAACGCTCTTTGTCGCGGCGTTTGCGGTCCGACATGGTGCCCCGGCCGGAAGACCGGGAGCCGCGAATTGGCGTCGACGGCTATGATCGTGTCGAAGCGGTAATTGCTCTTGAGCCCCACCTCTATCTGTACGTAGCCAAGCGTATCGATCCGGCGGCGCTGAAGCAGGTTACAGGCGCGCGCAACGCGCTGTCTGACTATAACGCTATGGTCGAGCGATCGCGATCGCTCCAGCTTCAATTCAACGCGGCGCTCATCCTGGTGACGTTGCTGATCGTTGCGGGGGTGATCTGGATCGCGCTGGCGCTGGCCGACCGACTGGTGCGCCCGCTGGGTGAGATCGTCGATGCCGCCAAGCGGGTGGCGGGTGGCGATTTCGCCGTGCGCGTCGCGGTTCCCAAACGCCAGGACGAAATCAGCACGCTCGCCAATACGTTCAACCGGATGACTCGCCGCCTGGAAGAGCAGAACAAGGCGCTGACTACCGCAAATACCCAGCTCGACAGCCGCCGAGCGCTGACCGAGGCGGTGCTGGCTGGTGTATCCGCTGGCGTGATTGCGGTCGACCGCAAGCGCCACATTACGCTGTTGAACATGTCCGCGCGTGCGATGCTCGGCAGGCGGGATGAGATTGTGGGCAAGGCGCTTTCCGACGTGGCCCACGAGCTTGACGAGCTCGTCGACAGTGGCACGAGTCAGGCTGTCATCGAGCTCAGTGGGCCAGCTGATCCGCGCACGCTGGCGGTGACAACCGCGCGCACCCGCAACGGCCATGTTCTCACGTTTGACGACATTACCCAACAGCTGGCCGATCAGCGGCGGGCGGCATGGGCTGACGTCGCGCGTCGGATTGCGCATGAGATCAAGAACCCGCTCACCCCGATCCAGCTTGCGGCGGAGCGGCTCCAGCGGCGCTATGGGCGTGATCTTGCGGCCGATGACGGAACCTTCGAGAAGTTGACGGGAACGATCGTCCGCCAAGTAACTGACCTGCGCCGGATGGTGGATGAGTTCTCGTCCTTCGCCCGCATGCCCAAACCGGTTTTTCGTACCGAATCACTGGTGGACATTGTCCGGCAAGCGGTGTTCCTGCACGAAGTTGCGCATCCGGAGATCAGGTTCAGCTTTTCAGGACCTGAAGAGCCGGTAATACTCGCATGCGACCGGCGACAGCTCGGCCAAGCGTTCACCAACATTCTCAAAAATGCGATCGAGGCGATCGAGGACAAGATCAACCAGTCGGGTCCCGACCCGCAGGGCGAGATCGCGGTCAAGCTGGAGCATGGCGGCAACCGGATCTCCGTCACCGTTGGCGACAACGGCATTGGCCTTCCGGCTGACCGGGAACGCCTGACCGAGCCCTATATCACGACGCGCGTCCGCGGTACCGGCCTCGGGCTCGCCATCGTCAAGAATATTTTGGAGGAGCATCATGCGAGCATCAGCTTCGCCGACCGTCCGGGCGGGGGAACCGTGATAACGATCATGTTCGATCCCTCGCTTCTCACCACCGATTCGATCAGCGATCCCACGACATCCCAGCCCGTCGACGCAGTGAGCCAGCGCGGGCGAGGCTGATCATGGCGCTCGACATACTTGTTGTGGACGACGAGCAGGACATCCGGGACCTTGTCGCCGGCGTTCTGGAAGATGAAGGCTATGAGGCCCGCGTCGCACCCGACAGCAGCGCTGCCTTGGCTGCGTTGCGCGAACGGCGCCCCTCGCTGGTCCTGCTCGACGTGTGGTTGCAGGGCTCGCAGATGGACGGGTTGGAATTGCTCGACGAGATCAAGCGGCGGGATGCGTCGCTCCCGGTTCTGATGATTTCCGGCCACGGCAATCTCGATACGGCTGTGACCGCCATCCGCCGGGGCGCGGTCGATTTCATCGAGAAGCCGTTCGAGGCCGAGAAACTCTTGCACCTCGTTGCGCGCGCGACCGAAACCGAGCGTCTGCGCCGAGAAGTCGCCAGTCTCAAGGCGAGGGTCGGCGACGAAGAGGAGCTTCATGGCACGTCGAGCGCCATCAACGCCGTGCGCGCGACGCTCAAGCGCGTGGCGGCGACCGGCAGCCGGGTGCTGATCAGCGGACCGGCGGGGGTCGGCAAGGAGGTTGCCGCCCGCCTGCTTCATCAATGGAGCCCTCGGGCGGATGCGCCCTTTGTGATCGTCAGCGCCGCGCGGATGGATCCCGACAGCGTCGAGGAAGCGCTTTTCGGGGTGGAGGAGGGCGGCGAGCTCGTGCGCCCCGGCCTACTGGAACGCGCCCATGGCGGCACTTTGTTTCTTGATGAAATCGCCGACATGCCGCTGACCACCCAGGCGAAGATCCTGCGCGTCCTTACCGATCAAAGTTTTACGCGGATTGGCGGGCAGCGGGTGGTGAAGGTGGACGTGCGGGTGATTTCGGCGACGGCGTCCAGGCTGGCCGACGAGATTGCGGCAGGTCGATTTCGCGAGGATCTGTTCTACCGGCTCAATGTCGTGCCGATTGCTCTCCCCGCACTGGCTGACCGGCGCGAAGATATCATCGCGCTGACGGAGCATTTCGTGGCCCGTTATGCCAATGAGCGGCGCTTGGCGACGCCGGCCATATCGGAAGAGGCCATGGCGGCGTTACAGGCGCATGAATGGCCCGGCAATGTTCGCGAGCTCCGTAACGTGATCGAACGCACGATGATCCTTGCCCCCGGTGACCGCCTCGCGCGGATCGATTTCGATATGCTGCCTGCTGAGGTTACGAACGATCAGCCGCATATCAGCAATGGCGCCGGAAGCAGGGCGCTCATGTCCACGCCGCTTCGTGAAGCGCGCGAAAGCTTCGAACGCGAATATCTGCGCGTGCAGATTCGCCGTTTTTCGGGAAACATCTCGCGCACGGCGAGTTTCATCGGCATGGAGCGGTCGGCGCTGCATCGCAAACTTAAAATGCTCGGCCTCTCCGATTCCCGAGGCGAAGAAGAGGAACACTGAGGTAGACGAGTTCGCTGCAGTGCGGTACAACCGTTGCACCGACGCATAGGGCGTCAGGTGCACGACGCCAGGCAAAGGCGCCCCAGCGGGCCACGACCCGCCAAGAACCGGAGACGGCCATGGCCGATAAGGTCAATAATTTGCAGGACATCTTCCTGAACTCAGTTCGTAAGTCGAAAACGCCGGTGACGATGTTTCTCGTCAAAGGCGTGAAGCTTCAAGGCATCATCACCTGGTTCGACAATTTCTCGGTGCTATTGCGCCGGGATGGCCAGTCGCAGCTCATATACAAGCATGCGATTTCAACCGTCATGCCCGCGCATCCCATCGACATGGACTCTGGCGAAAATGGCAGCCGCAAGCCCGTGCTGTTGCAGGAGATCTTCCTGACGGCTGCGCGCAACTCGGGCGAGCCGGTTACGATGTTCCTGGTCAACGGCGTGATGCTTCAGGGCGATGTGGCATCGTTCGATCTGTTCTGCCTTTTGCTCCATCGTGACGGTATCTCGCAGCTCGTTTATAAGCATGCGATCTCGACCATCCAGCCGTCGCGCCCGCTTAACTTACAAGGCGTAGGGGACGACGAGGCGTCGGACGAGGATTGAGCGTATTCAACCGCGATGAGGATGATGGTGTCGCCCGTGGTGCACGGGCGATCATCGCGCTGCCCGAAGGATTGAGCGAATCGCTCCGCGACGCCGATGCCCGGCTCGACGAAGCAACCGGCCTCGCCGAGGCGATCGGACTCGATATTGTCGACAAACTGGCGCTTCGCATTCGCAATCCACGTCCCGCGACCCTGTTCGGGGCCGGCCAGGTGGATAGCATCGGCGACGCCGCGCGGATGGCCGAAGCGCAGCTCATCGTGGTCGACGGGGCGCTGACGCCGGTTCAGCAGCGCAATCTCGAAACCGCAACGGGCGCCAAGGTGATCGATCGCACAGGCTTGATCCTCGAGATTTTCGGCGAACGCGCGGCCACCGCTGAAGGCCGGTTACAGGTCGAGCTCGCGCATCTCGATTATCAGGCGGGCAGATTGGTACGCAGCTGGACTCACCTTGAGCGTCAACGTGGCGGTTTCGGCTTCCTCGGCGGCCCCGGTGAAACCCAGATCGAGGCCGACCGCCGACTCATCCGCGACCGCATGGCCAAAATCCGGCGCGAGCTGGAACAGGTGCGCAAAACCCGGGGTCTTCATCGCGCGCGGCGCCAGCGGGCGCCATGGCCCGTCATCGCCTTGGTCGGTTATACCAACGCCGGCAAGTCCACGCTGTTCAATCAGCTGACCGGCGCTGATGTCATGGCGGAAAATCTGCTGTTCGCCACGCTCGATCCGACCATGCGCCAGATTACGCTGCCGGGCTTCGATAAGGCGATCCTCTCCGACACGGTGGGGTTCGTATCGGACCTTCCTACCCAGCTCGTTGCCGCGTTCCGAGCGACGCTGGAGGAGGTGACTGCTGCTGACCTTATCCTCCACGTGCGGGACATTGCGCATCTCGATAGCGGGGCCCAGGCGAACGACGTTGCCCATGTGTTGCGCGAAATCGGTATCGAACCTGGCAAGGGCCCACCGGTCGTTGAGATTTGGAACAAGATCGACCTGCTCGACGTCGACATGGCTGCGACTTTGCGCGCGCAAGCCGACAGACGAGACGACGCGATCATTGTTTCGGCACTGAACGGCGACGGGATTGACACGCTCAAGCGCAAGGCTGCGGATTGCCTCAACGGCCGCAGCGCCGTTCATTCGGTCGAGCTAGAAATGACAGACGGCGCCGCTCTCGCTTGGCTACACGGCCATGGCGAGATCATTTCTCGGATAGAACAGGGCGGCAAGCTCGCGATCGATGTCCGCTTGTCTGATGCGGACTGGGAACGTTTCCAGCTACGCCATTGATAGCTATTATTTTTTCGTGCGATAGGCGTGCAGTTTGACAGTCGTGACGGCATGCCGTTCGTGATGGCCCGAACCATAGCCGATGCGGCAAAGGGCGCATCCGTGCATCTGCTGCGCTAAAAGGGGATTCACCTTCCTGCCTCGCTATGCCATGATGGTGAGGAGGGGTAAGCATGCGTCAAATAAGGGAATTCCTGCTGGGAGTGCTGGCCATAGCAGGCATAGCCACGGGCACTGCGACAGCTCAAGTGGATCCCGATCCCGAACAATCGGCCTTCCAGGCCTTCGTGCTGGGTCTGCGTACGGAAGCGATCACCCAGGGTGTCAGGCCAGCTACCTTCGACAACGTCACGCCGACACTGCGCTTCAATGCGCGCGTGATCGTGCTCGATCGTTCGCAACCCGGGGGTGACCTGAACCAAGCGCCGACGATCCCAGCCTTCGCGCCTTACCGTGACAAGCATGTCACGCCGGATCTGATCGATCGCGGCAGGAGCCGTTACCTCATGCTCCGGCCGCAGCTTGCGCGGGTGGAGGCTGCGACCGGGGTACCCGAAGCGATCACGATGGCGATTTACGGCCACGAGACGGGGTACGGCAGCTTTACCGGCAATTTCGATCTGCTCGGCTCCTTGGCGACGCTTGCCTTCGAGGGGCGCCGTCGCGACCTCTTCATTCCCGAGTTCATTGCCGGGCTGAAGCTGATCGATCGCGGCATTCCTCGTGACGAGCTTAAGGGCAGCTGGGCAGGCGCCACCGGCTATCCGCAATTCCTGCCGAGCGTTTATTTGCGGCTGGCGCGCGACGGCGACGGCGACGGCCGATCTGACATTTGGAACAGTGAGGCGGATGCTCTGGCGTCGATCGGCAATTATCTCGTTAATGCCGGCTGGAAGCCGAATGTTCCTTGGGGGGTGGCGGTTCGCGTGCCCCCGGGGTTCGACCGTTCAGGCATCGCGTCACGGATTGTCTCGCCGCGCTGCCCTCGCGTCCATGCGCGGCACAGCAAATGGCTCACCATCGGCGAGTGGCGTGCTCGTGGCATCCAGATCATGGGCGGGAATGCCCCTGCCGACCCCGAGATGGCAAGCTTGCTCGAGCCGGATGGCCCCGGTCTGACGGCCTATCTGTTGACCGGCAATTACCGCGTGATCCTCGATTATAACTGTTCGAATTTCTACGCTTTATCAGTAGGGTTGTTAGCGGATGCTATCACTGGTTGATAGGCCCTTTAGCGTCGGCCGACGCTGTGCCTCTATTACAGCATTATTGTTCATGCTCGCGCTCGCTGCTTGCGGTGGCCGCCCCAATCTTCAGACGAGCTCCGTACCGCCCGTTCGTCGCGGACCCGTTCCCGATACGCCGGTGAAGATCGGCAAACCCTATGAGGTGGGAGGGATGTGGTATTATCCGGCGGACGATGCCGGCTATGACGAGGTCGGCTATGCATCCTGGTATGGCGACGGCTTTCATGGCGGCCCGACCGCCAATGGCGAGATGTATGACATGAACATGGTGGGCGCGGCGCACAAGACGCTGCCCTTGCCCTGTTATGTCGAGGTCACCGCGCTCGATACCGGCCGCACGGTGCTCGTCCGGATCAACGATCGCGGGCCGTTCGTCGCCAATCGCATCATCGATCTTTCTCGCCAGGCGGCCGAACAGCTTGGCATAGTGCGGCAGGGCGTGGCGAGAGTGCGCGTCCGCCGCGTCTATCCCAGCGACTCCGATCGTCTCGCGCTGAGAAGCGGCAGGGCCGCCGAGCAACGTCCCGCCGCATCCCGCGCTGAAATCGTAGCGCTCGACGATCGCTTTCAGCGCTTCCTCGCCCAGCAGAATCGTCCAGTCGCTATTGCCGCGGTAGTGCCGGCGGTTTCGAACGTGCCTGCCAATTTCCTCTCGGCTTCGTCGATCGGCGGCTATTTCGTTCAAATCGGGGCTTATGGCGATCGCGCGCGGGCTGATAGCCTTGCTCGTCAGTTCGAAGGCAGCGTCGATATGGCCGGCAGCGTCTATCGCGTCCGCATCGGGCCCTATTTTGATGAAGGGATAGCGCTGGCGGCACTGGCGCGAGCGCAAGGGCAGGGCTATCAGGATGCGAGACTGATCCGGCCTGCCGCCGCCAACTAGAACAGGAAGAGGTAGATCTTGCTCCAGCGTTCCCGCGCCGCCATCGCATCCCTGGCTTTACTTCTCGCCGTGCCGACCGAGGCGGCCGCTCCGCCCTTTGATACGCCCGCGCCGATTGCCTATCTCAAGGATCTCTCCTCGGACGCGGTCCTCTACGACAAAAATGCCGATCAGCAGATGCCGCCCGCTTCCATGGCGAAGATGATGACGGTGTATGTCGCCTTCGACTTGATCAAGAAGGGTGAGTTGAAGCTTGATCAGGTGTTCACGGTTCGGCCGGAAACCTGGACAAAATGGCACGGCCCTGAAGCTGGATCGACGATGTTCCTGTCGCCTGGGGAACAGGTGAGTGTACGCGATCTGCTCTTCGGCATCGTCACCCTGTCGGGCAATGATGCGTGCGTCGTTCTAGCGGAAGGGATTTCGGGCACGGAACCTGCGTTCGTGGCTCTGATGAACCGGGCGCGCGACAAGCTGCACATGACAGGCAGCAATTTCGGGACGTCCAATGGGTGGCCCGACAATGGCGTAACCCATGTCACCGCTCGCGATCTCGCCACGCTGGCTGAAGCGACGATCCGCGATTTTCCCGATCTCTATAAGACATTCTACAGCCGCCGCGAATTCACTTGGGGCAAGACCATGGGTGGCACTGACATTACCCAAGCCAATCGCGACCCGTTGCTCGGCAATGTCGAGGGCGCCGATGGCCTCAAGACCGGTCACACCGACGAGGCGGGCTATGGCTTTACCGGTTCTGCCGAACAAAATGGCCGGCGGCTGGTGATGGTGATCGCCGGGCTCGATTCGATGGCCTCGCGCCGCGAACAATCGATCGCGCTGATGAACTGGGGCTTCCATGCCTGGAAAGCCAAGCCGCTCTTCAAGCAGGGTCAGAAGGTCGATGTGGCGCCAGTCCAGGTGGGAGCCGAGAATGAAATAGCCTTGGTCGCGCCGCGCGATCTTGCTGTCACCGTGCCGGCCGGTCTTGGCGGAGATATGAAGGTCTCGGTCGCTTATGACGGACCGATCAAAGCCCCGATCAAGCAGGGCCAGCACATCGCCGACTTGATCGTTCGTACGCCGGACACGCCCCCGCAGATGATGCCGCTGGTGGCGGAAAAGGATGTACCCGAAGCGGGTTTCTTCCGGCATATATGGCTGGCCTTGCTGTCGCTGATCGGGCTGGCTTGAACGGGTTCGATCGCCAAAACGAGTTCATTGACCCGTTGCTATGCCATTGGCGGGCGGCGCCATGACGGCCGCTCGCTTCATCACGCTCGAAGGCGGGGAGGGGGTGGGCAAGTCCACCCAGGTCAGCCGCCTTGCTGAAGCCTTGCGTCAGCGCGGGCTTGCTGTGGTCGAAACGCGCGAACCGGGCGGAAGCGCCGGTGCCGAGGCGATCCGTTCGCTACTGATGCAGGGCGAAAGCGAGCGGTGGACCTCCGGCGCGGAGGCTTTGCTGTTCGCGGCGGCGCGCGCCGATCACGTCGCCAAGACGATTCGGCCGGCGCTGGCGGATGGCAAATGGGTGGTCTGTGACCGCTTTCTTGACAGTTCGCGCGCCTATCAGGGCGGTGCTGACGGAATTGCCGATGCCGACTTGCTCACGCTCCATGCAGTCGGTAGCGGTGGCCTGCTGCCCGATCGCACGTTGCTGCTGATGCTGCCCGGCGCACATGCTGCCGAACGCGCGCTGGCGCGCGATCAAGGCGCGTCGGATCGATTTGGCGCGCGGGGCAAAGACTATCACGAACGTGTCGCATCAGCATTTCGCGCCCTTGCCGAAGCCGAACCGAACCGCTTCCGGATTGTCGATGCCAGTGCCTCTCCCGAGGCGGTGACGGAGCGTCTCCTCAACGCGATCGAAGATTTGTTGTGAACACGCTTCTCGGCCATGATGAGGCAATCGCTGCCTTCTTGGACGCCGCGCATGGTCGCCGTCTTCATCACGCGTGGCTCCTGACGGGTCCCAAGGGCATCGGCAAAGGCACCTTTGCGGCGCATGCGGCACGGCGGCTGCTGGCCGAAGCAGCCGGCCCGCCGGTCGATCTTCCTGGCATCGGCGTCCCTGCCCATCATCCCATCGCCGCGCTTGTCGATGCCGGAAGCCATCCCGATCTGATGCGCCTCGAGCGCCTGACCGACGAAAAGAGCGGAGCGACCGCACGCAGCATCACTATTGATCAGGTCCGCAGCCTTCAGCGTCTTTTCGCGACGACCGGCGGCTATTCCGAGCGCCGGATCGTGATCATCGATGCGGTTGACGATCTGGAGCGGGGAGGCGCCAATGCGCTGCTCAAGAATCTCGAGGAGCCGCCGGCCGGCAGCCTGTTCCTGCTGGTCAGCCATTCGCCGGGCCGCTTGTTGCCGACAATCCGGTCGCGCTGCAGAACACTGCAATTCCGGCCGCTTGGCGATGACGTCATGACGACAATCCTGCATCGAGAGCTTCCGGACGTCACGCCGAGCGAGATCGCGGAACTGGTCAAGGTAGGTGAGGGGGCCCCTGGCCGCGCCTTGGCTTTTGCCGGACTCGATATCGCGGGACTTGACGCTTCGATCGATCGCCTGATCAGGCAGGGAGATCCCAGCAACGCTGAGCGCAGCGCGCTCGCCCGCAACCTTGCCTCGAAAAGCAGCCAACCGCGTTACGAAGCCTTTCTCGAACGTGTCCCGGCGCGCATGGCGGTCGAAGCGAAACGCCGGCAGGGCGCGGCGCTTGATCGCGCGATGACACTCTGGGAGCAGGCGCGCGACCTGGCCAGCAGCGCGGTGTCGCTGTCGCTCGATGCCCAGGCGACTGCCTTCACGCTGGCGGGACTGATGGCGGCATTGGCTGAAGACGCCTCTGCCTGAGCGGCGCGATCTTGCGCGGCCGGATCTAACGCCGCCGCGACGAAAGCTTTTTCAATTCCGAACATCCTGTCTTATGGCACGCGCATGTCTCAAGGTCGTCCCTTCTACATCACCACTGCCATCGCTTATCCCAATGGCCGCCCTCATATCGGGCACGCCTATGAGGCGGTCGCCGCCGATGTAATCGCCCGCTTTCAGCGGCTGATGGGACGGGACGTTTTCTTCCAGACCGGCACCGACGTGCATGGCCTCAAGATGGTGCAGGCGGCGCGCGACCGCGGCGTGACAGCGCGCCAGCTTGCGGATGAAATGTCTTCCTATTTCAAGGAAATGGATGACGCTCTTGCGATCTCGTACGATCGTTTCATCCAGACCTCCGAACCTGCACATTATGAGGCGAGCATCGCGATCTGGAAAGCGATGCAGGCAAATGGCGATATTTACCTCGGCCGTTACGAGGGCTGGTATTCGGTTCGCGACGAAGCCTTCTACGACGAGAAGGAATTGACCGACGGGGAGGGGGGGCAGAAGCTCTCGCCGCAAGGCACGCCGGTCGAATGGACTGTGGAGGAGAGCTGGTTCTTCCGCCTGTCAAAATATCAGCAGCCCTTGCTCGATCTCTATGAACGGCAGCCGGAGTTCGTCCAGCCCGACACCCGTCGCAATGAGATTGTGAGCTTCGTGAAGGGCGGGCTCACTGATCTATCGATCTCGCGCTCGTCGTTCGATTGGGGTGTGCCGGTGCCCGACAGTCCGGGCCATGTCATGTATGTGTGGGTCGACGCGCTCACCAATTATCTGACCGGCCTTGGCTATCCCGCGGACACGCCCGAGATGGCGAAATGGTGGCCGGCGGATCTTCATCTGATCGGCAAGGACATTGTGCGCTTTCACGCCGTCTATTGGCCCGCCTTCCTGCTTTCGGCCGGGCTTGCGCTGCCGCGCAAGGTGTTCGGGCATGGTTTTTTGCTCAACCGGGGCGAGAAGATGTCCAAGTCGGTCGGCAATGTCGTCGATCCGATGGAGATGGCCAAGCTCTATGGCGTCGATTCGCTGCGTTATTTCCTGATGCGCGAGGTGAGCTTCGGCCAGGATGGCAGCTACAGCCACGAAGCGATCGTCACGCGCTGCAATGCCGAGCTGGCCAACAGCTTCGGCAATCTGGTGCAGCGCGTTCTATCGATGATTTTCAAGAATTTAGGTGGCGTACTTGAAAATTTTACGCATGCCGATGCCGATCGCAAATTGACGGATTTGGTCATCGATGCCTGCCGCACAGATTTGCCGCGCGAATTCGAGGCGCTGGCTTTTTCAAGCGGCATCGAGGCTTGGATGCGCGCGGTGTTCGCCTGCAACCAATATGTCGATGAGCAAGCCCCATGGGCGCTGCGCAAGACGGATCCGGAACGCATGGCGGCGGTGCTTTACACATTGTTCGGCTGCATCCGGCATCTGGCGATCGCCATGCAGCCCATTGTGCCCGCCGCTGCAGCCAGTCTGCTCGATCAGCTCGGCATCCCACACGAGGAGCGGGGTTATGCCGCGCTTGACGATGTGGACTGGTATCGCAGGATCGTTGCGGCCGGCATGACGCTCTCGCAACCAAATCCCATATTTCCGCGTCTTGAGCTGGACTCAGAAGTCTGATCGCGATGCTCATCGATAGCCACTGCCATCTCAACTATAAGGGTCTTGTCGAAGAACAGGACGCGGTGATCGCGCGCGCGCGATCAGCGGGCATCACGGGCATGCTCAACATTTCCACCCGCGCGAGCGAGTGGGATGCAGTGATCGGCACCGCCGCGCGCTATCCCGATATCTGGGCGACGATCGGTATTCACCCGCACGAGGCTGATTCGCATCCGGACGTCGATACCGAGAAACTGGTTGGAGCAGCCGGCCATGCGAAGGTGATCGGCATTGGCGAAACCGGGCTCGATTATTATTATGATCATAGCGATCGCGAGCGACAGAAATCGAGCTTTCGCAGTCACATAGCTGCTTCTCGTGAAACCGGATTGCCACTCATCGTTCACACGCGCGACGCCGAAGAGGATACCGCTCACATCCTTACCGAGGAGATGGAGCAGGGGGCCTATAGCGGCGTCATCCATTGTTTTACCGCAAGCGCCGATTTCGCTGAAAAGGCGCTGGCGCTTGGGCTTTATATCTCGCTTTCCGGTATCGTGACGTTCAAGAACGCGAGGGACTTGCAGGCGACGGCGGCTGAAATACCGGAAGATCGGCTGCTGGTAGAAACCGACGCGCCGTTTCTCGCGCCGGTGCCGCACCGGGGCAAGACGTGCGAACCCGCTTATGTCGCTGACACACTGCGCTTCCTGGCCGATCTTCGGGGCGTCACGCCCGAGCGGCTGCAGGCAACCACCTCGGCCAACTTCATGCGCCTGTTCGGGAAAGCGGCGCGGTGAAGCTCCGTATCCTGGGATCGGGCACCTCGTCAGGCGTGCCGCGGATCGGCAACGACTGGGGTGCATGCGACCCGACCGAAGCGCGCAATCGCCGCACGCGCGCCTCGCTGCTCGTCGCGAGCGAACATAGCAGGGTGCTGGTCGATACGTCGCCGGACATGCGGGCGCAGTTGCTGGATGCAAATGTGGCGGAGGTCGATGCCGTGATCTGGACGCATGATCATGCCGATCATTGCCATGGCATCGATGACCTGCGCCAGCTGTTCCATGCGAAAGGGCGTGCGATCGATGGCTTTGCGCGCCCGCAGACATTGGAAAGTCTCCAGCTTCGCTTCGGTTACGCATTCTTCGGCCGCGACGGCTATCCGCCGTCGGTGACCGGCCGGATATTGGAGGACCGGCTTGATATCGGCGATCTGGCGATTTCAATCGTGGATCAACCGCACGGCAATATCACCTCGGCTGGAATAAGGTTCGATCTGAATGGAAAAGCTGCAGGGTATTCCACTGATATCAACGCCATGACGAATGATGTAGCAAAAATGTTCGAAGGTCTGGATGTGTGGATCGTTGATGCCCTGCGCGAACGTCCGCACCCGACGCATACGCATTTGGGGCAGACGCTGGCCTGGATCCAGCAGTTGAAGCCCAGTCGGGCCGTCCTGATCCACATGGACCAATCGATGGATTATGCCTCGCTACTGCGAACGCTGCCGGATCGGGTCGAGCCCGGCTATGACGGTCTCGAAATTCATTTGTGATGAGCACGGGCGATAAGGCTCAGACGCTTTATCTTTTCATTTGGCTCATGCTCGTTGTCAGCGCACTGGTCGCGCGGCGGCTGCCGTGGCGGCACAGCCTCAAGATGGCGTTGGCGTGGATCGCGATCTTTGCGACCTTGTTCGTGATTGCAACCTTCAAGGATGACCTATCAAGGAGCCTGGCGCGACTGCGGCTGGCGGCGGATCCGCGCAGCGGCGTCGTGGTGGGCAACGCGTTGCATATCCCGATGGATAGCGATGGCCATTTCCGTGTGCGCGTTACGCTTAACGGTACGTCCGCCAGTTTCCTGGTCGACAGCGGCGCAACCACCACCGCCATCAGCGAGGCAACGCTGGCGCGCGCCGGAGTGAAAATCGATCAGAGCGGCTTCGGTGTCGCGATCAACACCGCGAACGGCACGATCGTCGCGCGCCGGGTCACGGTGCCACGTGTCGAAGTTGGGCCGATCGTGCGCACGGATCTCGCTGCGGTGACAGCTCCGGAATTTGGTGACGCTAACGTGCTGGGTATGAACTTCCTGTCCTCGTTGAGCCGCTGGGGCGTTGAAGGCCGAACATTGGTGCTGTCGCCGTGATGACGATGGAAGGGCCGAGCGTTTCGAGCGTCTGCCGCGCGAACTGCCCGCCTCTTCCCCATATTTAACATAATATATATTATCAGACTTATTGAATGTAGGTGCAAGTTAAAGATGTGACGCTCAGAGCGTCTCGCGGGTTCTGGATGGCATGCCCTCTTCAGGTTGGGAAGACCTATGACGGTTGTCGCGATGAGCCATGGTGAACTTCCGAGGTATGACACGCTGCTGCGCTTCGAGTGTGGCGAACTCAGGATAGAGGATGCGTCCGCGCTGCTCTGAACCGGTTGCGCGCAGATGGACCGGAAACCCAAGTCTTATGGAAGCGCGGTCTGCCGAGCAACCGCGCATTCCGTCCAGCCTTCCATGAGCGGGCCTCATCTGGTGCGCGAACACTACCACGACTTCGGCCGGCACAGACGGCCGGGTATTCTGAACCGGCTCCTGCTGCTGCGAGGAGGCGCAAGCGCGGACGTCCTCCCCTCGAACTCGCCCGGGCGTCCCTGTGTGACACAGACAGCGCAGGACTGTTCACACAATAATAGCGCTAAGTCGCTGATCTTGCTCTGATATCCCGACGCGCAATCACCGCGAACCGAACCAAGTCAGCCACGAAGACGATTGGAGCACCAAAAATCAGGGGTAGTCCGAAAGGCGAGAACCACAGAGCGACGGCTCCCGCCACCTGCCAAGGGTCGGATCTATTGAAGCCATACATTTGCATGCCGCTCCACGCGACAAACCAAATGCTAAGGAAAAAACCAACAAGCCAAACTAAGTAGGCGATGATATATGACGCATCGCCCCAGTGCGCATGCAGTGAACGCACCACCACGGCACGGACTAGCCATGCGGCTAGCGGTGCCCACAGATACCAGAGGATGGTGAACGCCATCTCCATACCCGCACCCTATATACGCATCGATGCTTGTTTGCGAGCGTTTGCTCTAAGCGGCTTCGTAGCCTAGTTGGACCGGCTCACTGCTGGTGCAGGCGGTCGAATCGCAGAACGTCATTTTCACCACTATAGCAGGGGCTTCGGCTCGCTGCGCGGATGGTACCCCCTCTGGCCCTGCTGCCTTGAGCGGTGACATTTCTTTACTGGCGCAGAAGGGCGATTCTCTAAATAGCAGGAACATCGAAATCGAATAGCGCAGGATTGAAATCGATGCTGAGCCGCCTCCGAAACATCATGGCACGCCTTCGTGAACCGACCACGGGTTGTGAATGGGATCGCGCGCAGAATTTCAGCACGATCGTGCCCTATACGATCGAGGAGGCTTATGAAGTGGCTGACGCGATCGATCGCGGCGACATGGCAGCGCTGAAGGACGAGCTCGGCGATCTTCAGTTGCAAGTCGTATTCCACGCGCGGATGGCCGAGGAAGCTGGGCATTTTAATCTCGATGACGTCATCGAGGCCATCAGCGCGAAAATGGAACGCCGTCATCCGCACATCTTCGCCGATGGTCACAGCCCTGGCTGGGAAAATATCAAGGCGGCCGAACGAGCGGCGCAGGCTGACGATAGCGCTCTGGCAGGCGTCGCCCTGGCATTGCCTGCGCTGCTGCGCGCCGAAAAACTGCAGAAGCGCGCGGCGCGCGTCGGCTTCGACTGGCCGTCGGCCGACGGCGCCCGCGCCAAGGTCATCGAGGAAATTGCCGAGGTTGACGCTGAACCGTCCGCAGACGAGATCGGCGACCTGCTGTTCGCCGTGGTGAACTGGGCGCGCCATCTTGGCATCGATGCGGAGGCTGCCCTCCGCCAGGCCAATGCCAAATTTGAGCATCGCTTCCGCCACATGGAGGCTATCAGCGGCGAAGATTTCGCTGCTCTTCCGCTCGAGGACAAGGAAGCGCTCTGGCAATCCGCCAAGCGGCAAGTGAGCGCGTGAGCCTGTCTTCGAGCTTGCTCCCCCGCCCTGCCCGGATTAAGCGCCGCCAGCCGGACAGGTGGCCGAGTGGTTTAAGGCAGCGGTCTTGAAAACCGCCGTGGGTGCAAGCTCACCGTGGGTTCGAATCCCACCCTGTCCGCCAGCTTCAGGCCGACGGATCGGGTGGGCAGATGCCGATTATTTTAGCGTGGACGAGACGCCGTTGAACCTCGTCCTAACAGTGCCGCAGCCTGAATCTTTCAGCTTCGTTACGCTACCGGCATCAATATGAACGACAACGATCAGCCTATCGCGACGGACGAGCAGCGGCCCGTAGCAGGCGCGGCGGCGCCGGTCGGCAAGAGCCATATCGCGGGGGGCGCGGCGACTGTCGCGCTTTCCCGCCTTGGTGCGGCGATCGAGGTAATCACCCAGCCCGTCTATACATGGCTGTTCGGCTTGGCCGGCTATGGCGTATACATCGTCGCCTGGTCGGCCGTGAATTTTCTCGAAAATGTCGTCGACCTGGCCTTTACCTCCGCGCTCCAGCGGCTCGTCCCGCGCGCGCCGGATGAGGAACGTGCGCATGCCTTTCTCAAGCTTGCCCTGCTGATCGGGGTTATCCCAAGCATTGCGATTGCCTTTGCGGCGAGCCTGTCGGCCGTACAGCTCAGCGCGTTGCTCAATGCCGCGCCACGCGACCGCGCGCATCTGTCGCTTGCGATCGCGATTTTCGCATGGGCCCTGCCGCTCTGGACATTCATCGAAATTGCGACTTCGGCCGTCCGCGCGCGTCACGCCTTCGGCCCTGAGGTGAGGCTTCGACTGTTCTGGGAACAGTTATTGCGGCTGCTGCTCGCGGTGCTCGGCTATGTTTCCGGGCTTGGCTTGACCGGCCTGTTCGCCGCGCATGTGCTCTCTTTGGCTGCGACTGCATTCCTCTCGCTCCGGCTGATCGGCCGTTATTATGATCTGCGATTGCTGTGGACGGTCAGAACAAGCGGCGCAGAGGTACGGACGCTGCTGGGCTACGGGATGGCGCTGCTCCCTGGAAGCATCATTCGCCGCGCTCTTGCTGATCTGCCCGCGGTTGTCCTGAACGCGATGTTGCCGGGCGCGGCGGGCGCCTCGGCCGCGGCGCTGTATGGCATTGCGCGCAAGCTCTCGGCGATCCCGCAGCTGGTGCGGCAGACCTTCAGCTATGTGATGGCGCCGCTTGTCGCCACCCAGGCGCGGCACGATGTGAAGGCGATCCAGCCGCTTTATGCATTCGCCACACGGCTCTCGGCCGCGGTCGTGATCCCGCTCAGCGCGGCGATGATGCTGCTCGGCGCGCCCATCCTGACCCTGTTCGCGCCAGGCGCGGCTCAGGCCCTCCCCCTCCTGATCGTGCTGGTCGGCGCCCGGATGATCGAAGCGATTATTGGTCCCGCAGGTCCGGTGCTGGACATATTGGGGCATCGGCGCTGGTTGCTGGTGAATTCCGGCTCAGGTTTGTTGACCTGGCTGATCCTCTCGATTCTGCTGGTTCAGCCCTATGCCGCAATGGGGATGGCGATCGCGGTGGCGGGCGGCATTCTGGTCCCTGCGCTGTTGGCGCTGATCCAGCTGCGTGTCGCAAATCGGCTTGATGCGCTGTCTGGACGGTTGGGGATCGGCGTCGGCGTGGGCGTTCTGGCCGCGCTCCTGTTCGCAGTCGCCAAGCATCTGATCGCGCCGCTCGGGGCATGGGCTCAGGCGATCGCGATATGCATGCTGCTTCCCCCCGCCTTATGGGCGGGCCTGCGCTTTGGCTTGAAGCGATCGGATCGAGAAGCGCTCGGCAGGCCGGCCGTGCGGTTGCGGCTGATATGAACGCGCGACCGATCATTCATGTCGGCCTCCACAAGACCGCCACGAGCTGGTTTCAGACACAATTTTATCCCTGTCTGACAAGCCACCGCTGGATCGATCGCCTCCAAGCGCGCGGCCTGCTATCATCAATATGTACGCGAGGGCGGCACCGGCTCCCCTCGCCGCTATCTCTTCCCAGATCAGTACCGACATCTATCGAAGATGCGCCCCTTCAAAATGCCGCGCTTTGACGTATCGCAGCTCGATGCGACCGGGCTGATCGGCCATTATGATAGCCTCTTCGGCCGGGAGAATGTCCACGTCTTCGCATATGAGCAATTTGCTGAAGACCCCGGGGCATTTCTCAGGCAATTCAAGGCCCGGCTTGCGATCGAAGGCGGACCTGACAGCGCCGGCCGCGCGGTAAACGCTTCCTATCGGCGCGGCCTGTTGCCGCTTGCGCGGACACTCAATCTCTTCACCGAAAGATCGGTGGCGGACAAGCGCGTTATCCTGCACATTCCCTATTGGTATCCGGATCGCAAACATCTGCTCGCTCGCTTGAACCGACTGCCGTTGTTCGGCAGCCGCCCTACTCCAGAAGAACTTTTCGGACCGGACGCCGCTGCTTGGCTGCGCGGCCGCTTCGCCGAGGCCAACCGGCAGCTGCAGCTCGGCATCGGTATCGCACTCGATCGGCTGGGTTACGTACTTGACGCTCCTCCCGTCGATCCGCCCGCAAGGCCGCACTGGCGCAGAGTGCTTCGCAATTGAGGGCGGCAAGCAATGCCGTTCTTTGTGCCGCTGTCGATCAATGGCATGAAATTAATCGATTAGACTAGGCAATCGCAGCCAGCTACATCTTCCTTTGAAAATGGCGAAAAAAGCCATTCACGAGGAAGGCCCTGTCTTAGGAGGATGTCATGTCGCTCGCCAACAGCAAGACACTTGAAAATCTGAAAGCTGCGTTCGCTGGAGAAAGCCAGGCGAACCGCCGTTACCTCTATTTCGCTCAGAAGGCTGACATTGAAGGCTATAATGATGTCGCCGCCGTGTTCCGATCGACCGCCGAGGGCGAAACCGGCCATGCCCATGGCCATCTCGAATTCATGGAGTCGGTCGGCGATCCCGCGACTGGTCTTCCGATCGGAGAAACTTCGGCCAATCTGAAGGCCGCGATCGCCGGCGAAACGCACGAATATACCGACATGTATCCCGGCATGGCGCGGACCGCGCGTGAGGAAGGCCATGAGGAAATTGCGGACTGGTTCGAGACGCTTGCGAAGGCCGAGCGCAGCCATGCCGGTCGTTTCCAGCGCGCGCTCGATCAGCTCTGATCCGATCGCCCGATAGATGAGCAGCACGCCCCCGAAAGAGGGCGCACGGGAGGGCAGCCTCGAGGCGCCCTTCCGTCATCCTATCGCATGGCGAGAGCCCGACTTCTACGACCTTGAGAAGGTCGAGGCGGAGATGGAGCGGGTGTTCGACATCTGTCATGGATGCCGGCGCTGCTTCAATCTCTGCGACAGCTTTCCCCGCCTATTCGATCTGGTCGACGAAGGCCCCACTGGCGAGATCGATGGGGTCGCCAAGGCCGATTATGCCAAGGTCGATGAGGCCTGCACGCTGTGCGACATGTGCTTCATGACCAAATGCCCCTATGTGCCGCCGCACGAATGGAATGTGGACTTCCCGCACCTGATCCTGCGCCATCGCGCGGCCCAGCGGAAGGCAAAGGGTGGTCAATTCGTTCGCGAGCAGCTCGGTGAAACCGATCGCAACGGCAAGCTGGCACGGCCGGTCGCCGGGCTCGCCAACTGGGCGACGAAGCTTGAGAACAAGCCCATGCGCGCCATGCTTGAGGGTCTCGCAGGCATCGATCGCAACGCCGAACTTCCGAAATACCATGCGAAGACGGCGGCAGCGCGTCTCACACCCCCGCCTCAGCCTGATCCCGCTGGACCGGCCTATGGCAAGCGCAAGGTTGCGCTCTATGCCACCTGTTTCGTCGATTATAATCATCCGGATACGGCTGTCGCCGCGGCTTCGGTGCTGGCCCGACAGGGCGTAGAGACGCGCTTCGCCTATCCGGTCTGCTGTGGCATGCCGCAGCTTGAGGCGGGCGATATCGCTGAGGTGGCGCAGCGCGCGGAGCAGGTTACGAAGGCGCTGTTGCCGCTGGTTGATCAAGGGCATGACATTGTCGCGCTCACTGCGAGCTGCGGATTGATGCTCAAATTCGAATGGCCGCTGATCCTGCCCGAAAATGAGCATGTGAAGCGCCTCTCCGCCGCCACGCGCGACATCAGCGAATATGTCGTGGAGTTGTCGCGCGAATATGGTCTCGCCGAAGGGCTCGCGCCCATCGATGGCGGCATCACGCTTCAGCATGCCTGCCACGCCCGTGCGCAGAATATGGGCGCCAAATCAGCGCAGATGCTGAGGCTTATTCCCGAGGCGAAAGTCGATTTGGTCGAGCGTTGCTCGGGCCATGGCGGCACGTTCGGCGTGATGAAGGAAACCCATCACGTCGCCGTCAAAATCGGCAAGCCTACGGCGCGCCAGGTCGCACAGAAGGGCAATGACACGCTGTGTTCGGATTGCCCGCTCGCCTGCAAGCATATTGGTCAGCTCGTGTCTGCCGAAGTTGCGAGTGGTAGCAGTCCGCGCCAGGCACACCCGATTGAGATCATGGCACAGGCTTACGGCCTGTAGCGCAGGAGGAACATGATGCCGGCCAGCCTGCGCGAAGTCACCCGAAGCGATCTGCTCCCGGACAGCGAATTTGCCAGTGTTCGCAAGGAGCGGCGCGCTCAGCTCCTGCCGGCCAAGAAGCTCCGGCGGATCGCGCTCGGCCCCTATTGCACTTTTTATTTCGAAAATTTCGACACGATGCTCTTCCAGATTCAGGAGATGCTCCTGATCGAAAAGGGCGGCGAAGCTCAGATTACGGATGAGCTTGCCGCGTATAACCCGCTGATCCCCAAAGGCCGCGAGCTGGTTGCGACGGTCATGTTCGAAATCGAAGATCCGGTTCGCCGGGCGAGATTATTGGGCAGCCTGGGCGAGGTGGAGACGCACTTCTACTTCCAGGTCGGCGACCAGCGGGTTCCTGGCGTACCCGAAAGCGACACCGAGCGCAGCCGGGAAGACGGCAAGACCTCTTCAGTCCATTTTCTTCGGTTCGGTTTTACGCCCAATCAGATCGCCGCGTTCCGAAGTGGTTCGGATCAGGTCCTGATCGGCTGTGATGACGCGCGCTATCCGCACCTTGCGGTGCTTAGCGCAGAAGCGCGCGCTGAACTGGCCAAGGACTTCGTCTGACCGGACGTTTCAATGGAAGGGCGAGGCCAGGCGACCTCGGCCGTCAGCCGTCTATTTCTTGCCGAGCGTGAGTCCGCCGAAGCGCTTGTTGAAGCGCGCGACCTGGCCGCCGCTGTCGAGCAGGCGCTGATTGCCGCCCGTCCAGGCCGGATGCGCGAGTGGATCGATATCGAGCTGTAGCGTGTCGCCCTCAGCGCCCCAGGTGGAGCGGGTTTCGAACACGGTCCCGTCGGTCATCTGCACCTTGATGGTGTGATAATCGGGGTGAATGCCTTTTTTCACTGAACTGCTCCAATTTGCGGCTGGTTTCCGACCAGCCCGGGGAGATGAAGGCGGCGCTCTACAGATGTGGGCGCCGCTTGACAAGGCCGGGGCGCGATCATAACGGCGCCGCAGCGAAGGTGCCGCCCGTGCCGATTGGCGATTGGGGGCGGTTAAAAGGGAAGCCGGTGGCAATCCGGCGCTGTGCCCGCAACTGTGATCGGCCAATCGGCCGTTAGTCAGGAACCTGCCATCGCCGTCGTCCGCGCCCGGCCGGGTTCAGCCGTCAGCGCGTGGTTGGGCGTGGAATGGACCACTCCGAACCTCCGTGACGACATGCGTCGTCAACAGGAGGTTCTTGATGCCAATAGCTTTTTTCCTAGCGGCCGCAGCCAGTGCGGCGATCGATCCTAACGACATCCTCGTAACCGCGTCGCTCGAGCCACTTCAAGTGCAGAATGCCGCCGTGTCCGCGACCATCATCGATCAAACGCGGATCGATGCGCTCGGTACGCCGCTCGTCAGCGATCTGCTTCGGCTCGCCCCGGGTGTATCGGTATCGATTTCGGGCGGCCGCGGCACTGTTGCCGATATCCGTATCCGGGGAGCGGAATCACGCCACAGCCTGCTCTTCATCGACGGTATCGCCTTGAACGATCCCGCCGCCTCAAACCTTGCGCGGTTCGAGCAGCTCTCCACCGGCAGCATCGGCCGCATCGAGATCGTCACCGGTCCGCAGTCGGCGCTCTGGGGCTCGGAAGCGCTCGGCGGCGTGATTGCATTGTCCAGCCCAGACCCGCTGATTTCCGGCACGCGCGTATCGGCAAGCGGCGAACTCGGGAGCGAACGGTTTCGGCGCGCCTCATCAACGCTGTCCATCGGCTCGGACGTTAGCGGCCTGACCTCGTCGGTATCCTGGATGAAGGATCGCGGTATCGACATTCTCGGCGGCGGCCGGGGAGACAAGGACGGTTTCGAGAATTTCACCGCGAGCCTGAAGGCAGTAACCCGCCCGGGCAGCGATGGAGAGCTTGGATTGGCGGCGCGCTATGTGCGCGCTGACAGCGAATTTGATGGCACCGATCCCGTCACCTTCCTGCGCGCAGATACGGCGGACGCGTCCAGCACCACGACCGGCGCTATCCGCGCTTGGGCGCGCCTCGGCCTTTCTGACGATTCGCCGTGGAGCTTCGAGACCAGCGGCCAATATCTTCATAGCAAGAACCGCAACCGCGACGGCGCAACGCCGCTCAATCAGAGCACTGGCGATCGATTTCTGATCGACGCCCAGCTCGTCCGCCGCCTGAGATTCGGTGATACGCGACACATGCTCATCGTGAAGGGCGAGCGCGACGACGAGGATTATGTCACCCGCGACCAGCAATTTTTCGGTGCTACCGACAAGCATGTGTCGCGCGCGCGCACGTCCGTCGTCGGTGAATGGCGCGCGGATTGGGGATCGCTCCTTTCGACCGACGCTGCGATCCGCCATGATGATTTCAATCGCTTCAAGGACGCCACCACCTGGCGCGCCAACGCGGTTGTTCACATCACCGGGCCGCTTTCATTCCATGCCGGCTATGGCGAAGGCATTGCACAACCAAGCTTCGTCGATCTCTATGGCTTCTTTCCTGGCAGCTTCGTTGGGAATCCCAACCTGAATCCAGAAAGATCAAAGGGTTATGAGGCGGGGATCAGATGGGATAACAAGATATTCGGGGCGGGCGTGACGGCATTCAGCAACCGCCTGAGCGACGAAATAGTCTCTGTCTTCAATCCGGCGACGTTCCTGTCTTCCACTGCAAACGCATCGGGCAAGAGCCGTCGCCGCGGCATCGAAGTCACCGCGAATGTACAGCCGGTTGCCGGCCTGCGGGTCAGCGCGAACTATACCTATCTTGATGCCCAGGAACGGCGATTGGCAGGCGGCGTCCGTCTCAAGGAAGCGCGCCGCCCCAAGCACAGCGCCAATCTCGTCGCTGATTATAATACTGGCCCACTAACCCTCGGAGGCTCGATCGCGTGGGTCGGCAAACGCCGCGACACCGACTTCGATATCTTTCAGGATGTGACGCTGAAAAGCTATGCATTGGCGGACGCACGCATTGGCTATGCGCTTACGCGGGGATTGGAAGCGTTCGTCAGGGTAGAGAACGCGTTCGATCAAAAATATCAGGACGCAGTCGGCTATGCGACACCGGGCAGGACGATTTATGCGGGCTTTCGCGTCCGCGCTGGCGACTAGCCTCATCTTTGCGACGTCGGCGTGGGCAGCCTCTCCTGCCCGCGTCGTTTCGCTCAATCTGTGTACCGACGAGCTGTTGCTTGCGCTCGCCGCGCCGCGCCAGATCAGCTCGCTGACGCATCTGTCGCACGATCCGCGCGAGTCTGCCTATTGGCGCCTGGCGCAGCCTTATCGCGCCAATAGCGGGACGATCCTTTCGGTGGCGCAGGATCGGCCGGATCTCATCGTCACCATGGGCGGCGGCGGCCGGGACAATGCCGGGCTGGCGGCGGCATTGGGCGCGCGCCTGCTCGATCTGCCTTTTCCAAGCCAATTGGCCGATGTCGAAGCCGGCATCCGGCTGCTTGCCCACGCGCTTGGTCGTGGATTGCAGGGCGAGACGGTGATCGGCCAGATAAAGGCGATGGCAGCAAACCGACCACAACCGAAGGATGCCGTGTTCATCGGAAGCGCAGGCAGGAGCATGGCGGCCCATGGCGCGGGGGCAGAATGGATGCGGCTCTCCGGCCTGCGCCAGATTCCGCTGAGGGACGACCGCTTCGACCGTGAGCAACTGCTGCGCCTCCCCCCGGTAACCCTGCTCGTCAGCAATTACCGGATCGATCAGTATAGCCGGACCGGGAGCCTTCCCGTGCGCCGCAACCGCGACCGCCAGATCGAAACCGACGGACGCCGCTGGACCTGCATGGGCCCGAGCCTGCTACCCGAAATCGCCAGGATCAGGCGGATGGTGACGCCATGACGCGGACAATTTGGCTGCTGATCGGCGCCGCCCTGCTTATGGCGGCGCTTGCGTCGCTCATCCTTCCAGCGACCGGACTGTCAGCCTTATTTCAGCGCGATCAGGCGCTGCTATGGGCGATCCTGGTGGATGTGCGCCTGCCGCGCATGCTGCTCGCGCTGGCCTATGGGGCGATGCTGGGAGGCTCGGGCGCGGCGATCCAGGCGCTGTTTGCCAACCCGCTCGCGTCCCCGGACATCACGGGGACCACGGCTGGCGCGGCGCTGGGATCAGTGGTGACGGCCTATCTGCTTGGCTTTGCGAGCCCAATCGGCCTCGCCGTTGGCGGGGTGGCAGGAGCGGCATTGGCCTTGCTCATCCTTCTGGGCCTGGCCGGAACCAACAGCGACAGCGCCACCCTGCTGTTGGCGGGCGTCGCGATCAGCGCCGTCGCCGGAGCCGCAACTGCGCTCGCGCTAGCGCTGGCGCCTTCCCCCTTTGCCTTTTACGAAGCCTATGATTGGATGATGGGATCGCTGGTGGATCGCAGCCTGCCGCAGGCTGGGTTCGTCGCGGGTCCCGTGGCGCTCGCGCTCATCCTGTTGGCACGCAAGGCGCCCGCGCTCGATGCGTTGGCGCTGGGCGAAGAAACTGCCGCGGCCATGGGTCACAGCATCGTCGCCCTGCGCCGACAGGTCGTGATGGCAACGACCATCGGCGTCGGCATGTCGGTCGCGGTTTGCGGCGCCGTTGGCTTTATAGGGCTGGTCGCACCGATCTTCGCCCGCTCACTCACGCGTGGCCATCCCGGGCGGGCGGTGCTCCCCGCAGCCGCGATCGGCGCGACGCTGCTCTGCCTGGCTGATCTTCTCGTTCGTTTTTCCCCGGCGGGCCGCCAGCTTCCGGTCGGGGTCGTCACGGCATTGCTTGGCGCTCCATTCTTTCTGGCGCTTGTGCTGCGCATGCGGCTGGAGTGGCGCGCTTGAGCGGCTCCGCTCTTGCTGCACGGGGGCTTGCACTCTCGGGGCGTCTGGAGCGGACCGACCTCACGCTCGAAAGCGGCTGCCTGACACTGCTGGTCGGCCCCAACGGTGCCGGCAAGACCAGCCTGCTCCACCGATTGGCGGGTATCGGCCAAGGCGAAGGCATGACGATGCTCGGGGGCGAAGAGCTTCAGCAGATGCCGCCCGCGCGGCGCATTGGCCGGATCGCGTTTCTACCCGCCAATCGCGAGATCGCCTGGCCGCTGATCGCGCGCGATCTCGTCGCGCTCGGGTTGGGCGGCCGCGCCCGCGCTGCTGCCATCGAGGAAGCCTTGGCGTCGCTTGATGCCTTACAGTTCGCCGATCGTCGCCTCGACCAGCTTTCGACCGGCGAGCGCGCGCGCATTTTGCTGGGGCGCGCGTTAGTGGCGCGGCCCGCGGTGCTGCTGCTCGATGAGCCCGCGGCGCATCTCGATCCCGCGCGCCAGATCGCGATCTTCGAGCGGCTGCGGACCGAAGCGGAACGCGGAGCAGCTGTGCTAGCGTCGGTTCACGATCTGTCGCTGGCGCGCAACTTTGCCGATCGCATCCTCGTCATGCAGCAGGGCGCGATCGTAGCGGACGGAGCGGCCGACGTCGCCCTTGCGCCCGAGATCGTCACAAAGGTCTTTGGAGTGAGATGGAACGACGGCAAGGGCTGGGTTCGCGCCACCGCCTGAGCTTCCCCTCTCGACCATCGCAAGCCTTTGTGAGAAGGCGCCATGGATGACTGACGATAGCCTTAGGCAATGGCTGACGACGATGCTGGGAGAAAAGCCCCGCGATCTCGACCTGTTCCGGCAGGCGCTCACCCATCCAAGCTATGGTGAAGCACATTATCAGAGGCTCGAATTTCTGGGCGATCGCATCCTTGGGTTGGTGATCGCGCAATGGCTTTACCAGCGTCATCGTGAGGAAGCCGAGGGCAAGCTCGCCCAGCGCCTTAACAGCTTGGTTTCGCGCGAGGTCTGTGCTGATGTCGGGCGCAGCATGGATGTCATGCCGTGGCTGCGGCTTGGCCGTCAGGCGCTCGACGACGGCGTGTTCGAGAGCGACAATGTTCTGGGCGACGTGGTCGAAGCGCTCATTGGCGCGCTCTATCTCGAATGCGGGTTCGCTGCGGCCGAACAGTTTATCAAGCGGCATTGGGCCGATCGGATCGGCGGCCAGATCAAGCCTCCGAAACATCCCAAGGCGGAGCTGCAGGAACTTGCGGCCGCCCGCAACCGTAAGCCGCCGGTCTATACCATCGTTGATCGCTCCGGCCCCGATCATCGCCCGCATTTCATCGTGCGGGTGGTCGTCAATGGCCTCGGTGAAGCGGATGGCCGCGGCCCGTCCCGCCAGGACGCCGAAACTGCGGCCGCAAAGGCATTGCTGGAGAAATTGACGTCATGACGCAACGTTGTGGTCTCGTGGCGGTGGTTGGGGCGCCCAATGCCGGCAAGTCGACCCTGGTCAATGCGCTCGTCGGCCAGAAGGTGGCGATCGTCAGCCCGAAAGCGCAGACGACGCGGGCGCGGCTCATGGGCGTCGCCATCGAAGGCGAAGCGCAACTTCTGCTAGTGGACACGCCGGGGATCTTTGCGCCGCGGCGCCGGCTTGATCGCGCGATGGTTGCTGCCGCTTGGGGCGGGACCGAAGGCGCCGACCTGATCGCGCTGGTGGTGGATGCCAAGGCCGGATTCACGACGCGGATCGAGATGCTCGTGGATCAAGTCAAACAGCGCAGCGAACCCAAATTGCTGATCCTCAACAAGGTCGACGTGACGCCCAAGGAGGGCCTGCTCGAACTGGCGACAGTCCTCAATGAACGGTTGGCGCCCGAAGCCATCTTCATGATCTCGGCGACGACTGGCGACGGCGTGGCCGATCTCAAGCGCGCCTTGGCCGATCGTATGCCGGAGGGCCCCTGGCATTTTCCGGAGGATCAGGTTTCCGACGTCACTGATCGGATGCTGGCGGCGGAGGTGACCCGCGAGCAACTCTACCACCAGCTTCATGCCGAGCTGCCTTATGATTCAGCGGTGGAAACCGAGAAATATGAAGAGCGCCGGGATGGCTCGGTTGCGATCCACCAGCAGATCCTCGTCGCGCGCGAAAGCCAGCGCGCGATCGTCCTCGGCAAGCGCGGCGCCCGTCTCAAGGAGATCGGCAGCAGGGCACGCGCCGAACTGAGCGAGCTGCTGGGCCACAAGGTTCACCTCTTCCTGCATGTCAAGGTAAAGCCCGACTGGGAAGAGGATCGGAGTCTCTATCGGGACATCGGCCTGGACTGGGTGGAGTAGCCGCATTCAGACGCCGCGGTGGAGATTTGCCTCTCAGCCGCCCTCACCCTAACTGCCCTTTGTGAATCGCGCTCGTGTTCTCCTGCTCAACGCCGCCATCGGCCCACTGGATTATCGCGTGGATCGCGAGCATGCGGTCGAACCCGGCAGCATCGTGCTCGCTCCGCTTGGCCCGCGTCAGATCGCGGGCGTGGTGTGGGAGCCCGAGCGCATGCCTTCGGATGCCGAAGTCGGTGACAACCGTCTTCGCCCGCTCGCCGGCGTTTACGACATCCCCCCGATCGCTGCTCCGCTCCGCCGCCTGATCGAATGGACGGCTGACTATTATCTTGCTCCGCCCGCTGCCGTGCTGCGTATGGCGCTGGCTTCCGCGAGCGCGCTGGAGGAGCGGCGCAGCGTCATCGAATATCGCGCCACCGGCACGGTTCCAGAACGCCTGACGCCGCAACGCGCGCAGGCGCTCGAGCGCATCGGCGAACGACAGGGGCTGGTCCGCGAGCTCGCCATGACCGCCGGCGTTACTGACGCGGTGATCCGGGGGCTGGTCAAGGCCGGCGCGATCGAGGCGGTCGAAGTCACGATCGACGATCCATTTCCCGTTCCCGATCCCGATCATGCACCGCCCAGCCTGTCCTCCGAACAGGAGGCCGCCGCCCACATATTGGTGGATGCCGTAAGGAAGGCTGGTCACGGAACCTCAGCCGCGATCGCGAACAGCAGCGATGTGGAGGGCGCTGCCGACCAGTTTTTCCTGCTCGATGGGGTGACCGGCTCGGGCAAGACCGAAGTCTATTTCGAGGCAGTCGCCGAAGCGGTTCGGCGGGATCGGCAGGTGCTGGTGCTCCTTCCCGAGATTGCGCTCACCGAGCCCTTCCTGCGCCGCTTCGAGGCGCGGTTCGGCCATCAGCCGGTCGCATGGCATTCGGACCTGCGTCAATCGCAGCGCCGCCGCGCCTGGCGCGCAATCGCCACCGGCGAAGCCAAGGTGGTGGTCGGCGCCCGCAGCGCCCTGTTTCTTCCCTATCGGGAGCTTGGCCTCATCATCGTCGATGAGGCGCATGAAGCCAGCTTCAAGCAGGAAGACGGCGTCATGTACCATGCCCGCGATGTCGCGGTGATGCGTGGCCATTTCGAAGGCTGCCCGGTGATTCTCGCGTCAGCGACACCTGCGATTGAAACTCAACAGCAGGTGGCGCTCGGCCGTTACAAGGAGATCAAGCTCCCGCGCCGTTTCGGCGAAGCGGTGATGCCGGACATCGCCGCGATCGACATGCTTGCTGATCCGCCGCCGCGCGGGCGGTGGCTCGCGCCCACATTGGTGAGGGCGATCGAAGAGACATTGGCGCGCGGCGAGCAAGCCCTGCTCTTCCTCAACCGCCGCGGTTATGCGCCGCTGACCCTCTGCCGTCATTGCGGCCACCGTTTTCAATGCCCCAACTGCACGGCGTGGATGGTCGAGCATCGGCTGATGGCGCGTCTGCAGTGCCATCATTGCGGCCATGTCATGCCGCCGCCGCGATGCTGTCCGGAATGCGGCGAGGAAGAGAGCCTGGTCGCGTGCGGCCCTGGGGTCGAACGCATTGCGGACGAAGTCGCCGCCCTCTTCCCGGACGCCCGTCGGGCGATTGTAACCTCCGACACGATCTGGTCCCCCGCACGCGCGGCCGACTTCGTCGCGCGCATGGAAGCCGGCGAGATCGATATCGTGATCGGCACCCAGCTCGTCACCAAGGGCTATCATTTCCCCAACCTGACGCTGGTGGGCGTGGTCGATGCCGATCTCGGGCTGCAAGGCGGCGACCTGCGCGCTGCCGAGCGCAGCTTCCAGCAAATCGCCCAGGTTTCAGGACGCGCCGGGCGTGGCGTCAAAAAAGGCCATGTTCTCGTCCAGACCCACGAGCCGAATGCACCGGTCATCCGCGCATTGGTGTTGGGCGACGCCGCCAGCTTCTATGCAGCTGAAACCGCCTCGCGTCGCAGCGCCAACGCCCCGCCATTCGGGCGCTACGCAGCGATCATCGTCTCATCCGAACAATTGGAAGAAGCGGTCGAAGCCGCCCGCCTGATCGGCCGGACGGCACCGAACATGGAAGGCATGCATGTCTATGGCCCCGCCCCCGCCCCGCTCGCGATGTTGCGCGGCCGTCACCGCCAGCGCCTGCTCGTGCACGCGCGCCGCGCGCTCGACGTGCAGGATGTGATCCGCGACTGGCTCGGCGCGCTCGAATGGCCGCGCGGCGTCAGGGTCGCGGTCGACGTCGATCCCTACAGCTTTCTCTGAGCCTGTTTGGGATCACCGTACCGGGGTCGACCACCGCCCCACGATACCGCATTGCGATCTTCTAAGTAACTATTTAAACAGAAGAAAATGGTGCTGCCGGTGAGGATTGAACTCACGACCTCAGCCTTACCAAGGATGCGCTCTACCACTGAGCTACGGCAGCACGGCTGGCATAAAGCCAGTGGCGTCGCGGGACGCCAATGCACGCGGGCCTATGGAGAAAGCGTGTAGCCGCGTCAAGGCGGCTTGCCTGCCCTCATGGCTCAGGATTATCTGAGCCCATGCCGGCTAAGAACCAAGATCGCGAGCGGCGGCTCGCCGCTGCGCTGCGTGAAAATCTCAGAAAGCGCAAAGCTCAAGCGCGGCATAATGCTGTTCCTGACACCGAGGATCAGGCCGCCAAGGGAGCGCAGACCTCCGACAGCCAATGATGTTCATCCGGGTTCATGAGCGGTTCTAGCCGCGCCAGCACCTGCGCATGATAATGATCGATCCAGCTGCGCTCGGCCGCGTCGAGCACTGAAGTATCGATCAGCGCCCGGTCGATCGGGGCCATCGTAAGCGTTTCGAAGCCGTACATCTCGCGCTCGGCCCCTGCGATCTCGCGAGGTTCGACAAGGACGAGATTCTCGATGCGGATTCCGAATTCGCCCGCTTTGTAATAGCCGGGCTCGTTGGAGATGATCATCCCCGGGGCGAGCGGCTCGTCGCCGGCGCCGCTGACCGTGGCAATCCGCTGCGGGCCCTCGTGAACCGAGAGATAGCTGCCGACGCCATGGCCGGTGCCATGGGCATAATCGATACCGGCCGCCCAGAGGAATTGCCGCGCCAGGACATCGAGCTGCCCTCCGCGCGTGCCTTTGGGAAATATCACCCTTGCCAGCGCGATATGGCCCTTCAGCACGCGCGTGAAACGGTCCCGCATCTCAGCGGTCGGCGTGCCGATCGCGACCGTACGCGTCACGTCGGTGGTGCCGTCCGCATATTGGCCACCCGAATCGACCAGATAAAGCGAACCCTCCACAATGGGTCGGTTGGTTTTCTCGCTCACGCGATAATGCACGACCGCGCCATTTGGGCCTGCACCCGAAATCGTATCGAAGCTCAGGTCACGCAACTCGCCGGTATCGCGGCGGAACTGATGCAGGCGCTCGGCTGCCGCCATTTCGGTAAGTTCGCCCTTTGGCGCCTCAATCGAAAGCCAGCGCAGAAACCGTGACAGGGCAGCGCCGTCGCGAAGCTGCGCGGCCTTATGGCCAGCGATTTCAGCTGCGTTCTTTATGGCTTTGGGAAGAACGACGGGATCGCGTGCTTCGATGATGCTTGCGCCGCTGCTCTCTAGGACATCGAAAATGGCTGCGACCGCCCGGTCGGGATCGACAAGCACCGCTTTGCCCGCCTGGCTGCGCAGCCAGCTCGGGAAGGCATCGCGTGGATGAACGCGCACGGCGTTGCCGAGATGGCGCACGACATCTTCGCCGAGCTTTTCGGGGGCAACGAACAGGTCAGCGGTGCCGTCCGCATTGACGGCGGCATAAGCGAGGCAAACCGGGGTGCGATCGACATCCTGGCCCCGGATATTGAAAGCCCAGGCGATCGAGTCGAGCGCGCTCAGCACCACCGTGTCCGCGCGCTTTTCCTTGAGTTCCTCGGCAATCGCCGCCCGCTTATCTGGAGCGCTTCGTCCTGCCAGAGCATCGGGATGGATTACGAGCCGCGCCTGCGAAGGTAGCGGACGGTCCGGCCAGATCGCATCAACCGGGTTGGTATCAACGGCGACAAGCTCCGCCTTGTTCTTGGCGAGCGCTTCCCGCGCCGCCTTCACCCAGCCTTTGCTATGCAGCCAGGGATCGTAGCCGATCCGGGCACCTTCGGCGGCATGTACTTTCAGCCATTCGGCCACGCTCGTTTCCGGAACCGATTGATAGCTCCACAGAGCGCCGTCCACTTGCTCACGTACTTGCAGCGTGTAGCGGCCATCCACAAAGATCGCGGCTTCCGCCGGCAGGACCACTGCCGATCCCGCTGACCCTTCGAAACCCGTAAGCCAGGCAAGCCGTTGCGCATAGGCGCCGACATATTCGCTCATATGCTCGTCCGTGAGCGGGACGACAAAGCCATCGAGCCGCCGCCGAGCCAGTTCGTCGCGCAGGGCTTTCAGGCGATCTTCATAGGTCGACATGTGCTTGCTACCGGTCCTTCAAACTGAACCATGAAGATAGGCGGCGCATCGCAAAGATTCCAGCACGCGCGCTGCGGAGCATATGTCGAGAGATAAAAGCACCCTCGAGGCTATTCCAGATGGGCACAGATTGGCGAAAGATAGTTGCGATCCATCTAACCTTCGATGAATTTTCGAGTCATGTTCAATCTGCTAGCAAGCTCTTACTTGGCGAGCCATCGGTACGACCAGACCGAGACCTCCGTTGGCGTTCTCAGGACGCGGCGCGGCTCGCCAAGCGCCCTCCTTCGATGCGGCCTTTGTCGGCGAGCATGGTCGCCATTCTAGCAGGCCTGACAGACTGCAAATTGTAAGTGACGCTGAGCGCCTGGTGATCGGAAAGCGTCCTGCCGGACGGGTCGGGCTGAAAACGGAGTGCGGCGCTGGTAGCGCGCACGGCCATGTCGCGGCCGTCGAGGAAGATCTGCCAATCATTATTGCGCCTGTGCGGTTGCAACGAACCGAATCCCGCAGCCAGGCTGCAAGGAACACTAGGCTTCGCACAGATGGCGTGGATTGATCCTGCGTCCGTGCCGTCCCGGCCGCGTAGCCAGAAATCGCGGTCGGCTTCCATCGCCGCGAGCCGCATTGGCGACCAGCTGACGTTGAGATCAGCGGCAAGGATCAAGGGCTGCCGCCTGTCGGCATGCTCTTGAATAAACTGGTTCAGCGACTGCGCTTCGCCGACATAAGCCTCGTCGGCGTGAACTCCCGGCGTATAGGTCGCCAAGCGTGAATTCATATGAGCGGTCGCGATCTGGACGGGGACCCGCACGCCAGGCACCGTTATGCGCGCCAACAGCGCGCCCTTGTTGGCGAGACAATCAAATCCTGCGCAGTCGGCACGGGGGAAAGAGGCGCGCCAGGATTGCGTGATCGGATATTCCGACATCAGCATCAAACCGCTCGGAAGATACGCACCCCAACCTTCTCCGCGCGTGCGGAACATTTCTTCAGGCGCGGCCTTGCTCGACAGGGATGACACCTCCCCTGCCGCCGGCCCGCGCAACACATAGGGGTAGCCTGCTCGTGCCGCGATGCTATCCGCGGTGTCCGTGAACGCCTCCTGCAGCACCACGACCTGCGGAGCATTGCCGTGCCTGCGCATCTCTGCCAGCCTGTCGCCGATGGCATCGAGATCCGCTGTCCGATCGGGTACGACCGGCCATGGCAGGCCGTGAACATTGTAGGTCATCACGGTCAAGGCCATGCCCGCGGCCGAACGGCTCAAGGTCAGTCCGGTACGATCATAGCCATCGCGCGCCACGGGTCCGTGCGAAGCCGAAGGCGCCCCAAGCAAAAGCGCCGAGGCCAAGATTGCAATGAAGCGTGGTATGCTGTGCCGCACGGGCTGCCTTTGTCACAGGATGGTCACCGATAAGACGCCGCCGGGCGAGCGAACCACAGCACCCGCGGGCAAAAACGATCGGTTTTTCAGATTGTCGTCAGGCTTCGCAAAGCTCGCTGACCCGCCGCATCAACATGGAGGCTTCCTCTATGAGATCGGCGGCAAATTCGGTGGACCGTTCGGTTACTGCAAGGCTTAGGCAATTTGCCGCTTCGCGCTGGAGTTTTTCGGCACGGCGGCGGGTTCGATCGAGCTTGGAAGGGTCTTGCATTGCGGCGGGAATAATCATGTTTCAGTGAAATGGTTCCCCGTTCAGTCGCGCGGAATCTTGGCGCCGATGAGCGCGACGAGGACAGGCGTCCGGCCGTCACCGTCAATTTCGATCGGGAGGCGATCCAAATGAACTATTCGCGGCGCCAATATTTGCTAGGCAGCGTGGCCACGATCTTCGCATTGCAAACCGCCGGAGCAAAGCAGTTGGACAGCATAAGCGCCCCCACCCCACCTATCGCCGAGCGCCAGCCTCATAGCTATTCGCGCCACGGCTATACGATCGAGGACCCTTATCATTGGCTGAAGGACGAGAGCTATCCCAAGGTCGATGACAAGGATGTCCTCGGCTACCTCAACGCCGAGAACAGCTATTTCAATGCGATGATGCAACCCCACCAAGCTCTGGTGGAAACGCTGTTTGAGGAGATGAAGGCGCGGCTCAAAGAAGATGACGCCAGCGTCCCTCAAAAAGACGGCGCATGGGAATATTGGTGGGAATATCAGCCCGGCGCGCAATATCGGCGCTGGCTGCGGCGCCCCGCTGGCGAGGGTACTCAACAGATCATCCTCGACGAAACGAGCGAGGCCGACGGGCATGATTATTTCAAGCTTGGCGCGGTCGAGGTCAGCCCCGATGGCCGCCTGCTCGCATGGACGGCCGACATGAGCGGGGCCGAACGCTTCACGCTGCGAATCCGCGATCTCGAAAGCGGCAAGGATGTCGAGACGGTGAGCGCCGTCGTCAACGGTACAGTCGTCTGGTCCGCCGATGGCCAGTCGCTCGCTTATGCAGAGGTGAATGACAATTGGCGCAGCTTTCGTGCGCGGCTTCACCGGCTTGGCAGCCAGCCTGCTCAAGATCCTATCATCTATGAAGAAAAGGACGAGGGCTTCCAGGTCGGACTCGGCCGCACGCAGGACCGCGAATGGATCGTCATCGCGACCGGCGACAATGAGACGACCGAGCTGCGCCTGCTGCGTGCGAGCGATCCCGCCGCCGCGCCGTTGCTGGTGAGCGCGCGGAAAAAGGGCCGCCAATATTCAATGGACAGCGCGCACGGCCGTTTCTGGGTCCTGACCAATGACGATCATGTCAATTTCCGGCTGGCTGAGGCCGCATGGCATGAGCCGGCGCGCTGGGAAACGATTATCCCGGGATCTGACCATGTCTATCTTCGCGGCGTGACGAGCTTCGCCGATCATCTGCTGATCAGCGAACGGGTCGACGGGCTCGATCAGATCCGGCTGCGCGATTATGACGGCAACGAACATCGCGTCGCCTTTCCCGAGCCGAGCTATACCGCGTCCCCCGGCGATAACCCCGAATATGCGCAAGCCTGCTACCGGCTCGGCTATAGCTCGATGGTCACGCCGAACACCGTCTATGACTATGACTGGGGGGCGCGGAAGCTGATCGTGCGCAAGGTACAGGAAATCCCGTCGGGTTATGATGCTTCGCGCTACGCGACCGAGCGGCTGATCGTGCCGGCACGCGACGGCAAGCGGATCCCGGTCTCGGTCGTCTATCGCAAGGATTTCGTGAAGAATGGTGAAGGGCGGCTGATGCTTTATGCCTATGGGGCCTATGGCTATGCCTATCCGCCAAGCTTCTCGACGGTCCGGCTGTCGCTACTCGACCGCGGCTATGCCTATGCCATCGCTCATATCCGCGGCGGTGACGATCTCGGCTATGACTGGTATCTGCAGGGCAAGGCCACCAAGCGCTGGAACACGTTTCACGATTTCGTCGACGCGGCGAAAGGGTTGATCGCCGCCAATTTCACCCGTCCTGGGCGCATCGCCATCAACGGCGGGTCGGCCGGCGGCGAGTTGATGGGCGTGGTCGCCAATACCGATCCTGATTTATGGGGAGCGGTGGTGGCGGACGTGCCGTTCGTAGACGTGCTCAACACGATGCAGGACGAGAGCTTGCCCCTCACCCCGGGCGAATGGCCCGAATGGGGCAATCCGATCATAGACAAGGCAGCGTTCGAGCTGATCCGCAGCTATTCGCCCTATGACAATGTCGAGGCTAAGCCCTATCCGCCGATGCTGATCACCGGCGGCCTCAATGATCCCCGCGTCACCTATTGGGAACCGGCCAAGTGGGCCGCGAAGCTTCGCGCCACCAAGACCGACGCCAACCTGCTGCTGCTCAAGATCAACATGGGCGCGGGCCACGGCGGCAAATCCGGGCGCTATGACTCGCTGCACGAAGACGCCGAAGCCTATGCCTTCATCCTGACTCAGCGGGGCGGCCAGTCGCCGGCAGCATGACCGTCTACCACCCCTGTCATGTGATGCCTGAGATCATCGCACCCTTTCTGGTTTGAACTGCCCGGCTTCGCTTGCACATCCAGGCACCGCACGATAGGGGACCGCCTCTGCCGGCAGACCGGCATGCGGAGCGGTGGCCGAGTGGTCGAAGGCGCACGCCTGGAAAGTGTGTAAGGGTTAACAGCTCTTCGAGGGTTCGAATCCCTCCCGCTCCGCCATTCCGCCTTGATCCTGCCTTAAATTCACCGGGTACCGGGCGCCATTGCTACTCTTGGACGCGCCCTGGCATCGGGCTTGCTCCCCCGCGCCCCTGCGGCCATAGCGCTTCCATGAGTCGAACGATGGCACGGAGCAAGGCCGGATCATGAAGACACGCGTTTACGTGACGCTCAAAGGCGGCGTGCTCGATCCCCAGGGCAAGGCGATCCATCACGCGCTGGAGGGGCTCGGCTTCGCGGGCGTCAATGACGTGCGGGCGGGCAAGCTGATCGAACTCGATCTTGCCGATGATGTCAGCGAGGCGGATATCGACGCCATGTGCCGCAAGCTGCTCGCCAACACAGTGATCGAGAATTACCGCGTCGAAAGGATCTGAGCCATGAAGAGCGCCGTTGTCGTATTCCCCGGCTCCAATTGCGACCGGGATCTTGCGGTGGCGCTCGAGCAGGTCACGGGCCGCGAAGCCGCTATGCTCTGGCACCGCGCCACCGAGATCCCGAACGATATTGACATCATCGCCGTCCCCGGCGGCTTTTCCTATGGCGACTATCTCCGGTCAGGCGCCATGGCGGCACGCTCGCCGATCATGCGCGCCGTCGCCGACGCCGCCGCGCGAGGGGTAGCCGTGCTCGGCATCTGCAACGGCTTCCAGATCCTGACGGAAGCGGGCCTTCTGCCCGGTGCGCTGATGCGCAATGCCGGCCTGTCCTTCATCTGCCGCGACGTGAAGCTTACCGTGGAAAACAGCCAGTCAATCTTCACCAGCCGGTATGATGCGGGGGAAGCCGTGACCTTCCCCGTCGCGCATATGGACGGCAATTACATCGCCGATCAGGAAACGCTCGATCGCCTGGAAGGCGAAGGGCGCATTGCCTTCCGCTACGCTGAGCCGGTCAACGGATCCGCGCACAATATTGCCGGTATTCTCAGCGACGCCGGAAACGTGCTGGGCATGATGCCGCACCCCGAGCGCGTCATCGAACCCGCGCACGGCAAGATCGATGGCCGCCGGCTCTTCGAGGGCTTGGTTGAAACTGTCGCTGCGTGATCGGTCACAGCCGTCCGAAGACAAGCGTGATGAGCAGCGACCATAGCATTATCATCACCCCTGCTTCGAACATCTCGGCGGGCATGTCTCTGGTCATCGAAACCTCCTGAACATCCTGCTTGAATATTCTCGTTTGTTGCCCAAGCCATTGACGATGATCCTTCAAATTGTTGATCTTAATCAATTGCGGCGTACCGGAAGGAGATCTCCATGGCTGATAGATCGCTGCCGTTGAGCGGAGGCTGCCTCTGTGGTGCAGTTCGATACAGTGTCGACGCTCAACCGATGGCAGCGCGCGCCTGCTGGTGCAGACTGTGCCAATATCTGGGTGGCGGCACCGGCACGGCGAATGTGTGCTTCCCGTCCGACAAGTTCACGCTCACCGGCGCGCTTACTATCCACAAGGCGGTTGCCGACAGCGGTACGCCAATGCAGCGCGGCTTCTGCCCGACGTGCGGCACGCCGGTCACGAGTGCCGCGGAGTCCCGCCCTCATCTCATCTTCGTCCGGATCGGAACGTTGGACGATCCCAATGTGATCGCACCCCAGGTGACGATCTGGACCTCGGCAGCGCCTGAATGGGCCTGCATCGATCCGGCTATTCCGTCCGTTGAAGGGCAGCCGCCACCCGCGGGATGAAATTGTGCCGGCGCATGCAGATGGCTGCGCACCTGAACGGGGCCTACGCCGTCATGGTTAACAACTTCATTCGGCGCGCTCGACCTAACCCAGCGTAGAAGTATTATTGAAGCCGCGCCCGGAAGGGCGAAAAATCGGTATGTTCGTCAAAGACGTCAATGCCTTCGCGGCGCTTGAGAAAGCCAACCACGGCATAGGTGAAGGGGGTCAGTAGCGCCTCCCAGCTCACCTTGAGCACCCATTGAGTGACAAGGACTTTGAGCACCAGTGCGTTGGTCCACCCTTCCGCTCCCCAGAAGGCGAGCGGATAGAAGATCAGGCTGTCCACACCCTGCCCCACGACAGTCGACCCGATCGTCCGGGTCCAGAGATGCTTGCCTCCGGTCCAGATCTTCATCCGCGCGAGGACGAAGCTGTTGGCGAATTCCCCGGCCCAAAATGCAGCGACCGAGGCGAAGACGATGCGCGGCACCTGGCCGAAGATCGTTTCATATGCCGCCTGGTTCTTCCATTCGGGCGCGGGCGGCAACGCCACCACCACGAAGCTCATGAACGCCATAAACAATGTGGCGCAAAACCCCGCCCAGATGCATCGGCGCGCGCGGGCATAGCCGTAGACCTCGGTCAAGACGTCTCCGAGAACATAGGAGACCGGAAAGAACAATATGCCTGCGCCGAAGGGCCAGTAGCCGATCCCGGGCAGCCATAGTTGCGCGACTTTGCCTGCGCCGATGACATTCGAAAGCAGCAGAATCGCGACGAACGCCGCCATCATGAAATCGAAATAGCGCAGCGGCCGATCGCCCAGTTCGCGGGCATCGAGATGAATCGGCGCGTGATGCTGTTCCCCCGTCATGCGCTTTTGCTTAAATGCAGCTCATCTCGGCCACAAGCGAAGGATAAGCCATGGCGATCACAAAACTTACCGACGAACAGCGGAGCGCTCTGCCGACCACGCTTCCGCACTGGTCAATGGATGGGGAGCGTGACGCCATCCGGCGGAGCTTCAGCTTTAGGGACTTCGTTGAGGCCTTCGGCTTCATGAGCAAGGTGGCGCTCCTTGCCGAGCGCGCCGACCATCACCCCGAATGGATCAATGTCTACAATCGGGTTGATATCCTCCTCACCACCCATGACGCTGGCGGGCTTTCCCGGCGCGATATGGCGCTGGCGGAGGCGATTGATCGCCTGGTCTGAGATCAGCCATCGGCGGTTCATTTTCATCGCATTAGTGCGCATGGCGCACGCGGGGGAAACTTATGGAAGGTGCTGAAATCGAAGGGGGGAGCAATCGCCGGCTGAACCGCTTCGTCGCCATGACCGTCGTGATGCTCAGCATCGCGATGGCGCTTACCAAGATTAAGGACGACAATATCGTCCAGGCAATGCAGGCCGATAAGGCCGCGTCAGTGGACACCTGGTCCGAATATCAGGCCGCGCGCGTCAAGCTGCACATCACGCAAGGCTTGGATGCGCTTCATCCCGGCGGCGACCCCACGGCGGCGGACAAGATCGCGAAATATCAGTCGGAGTCGCAGGCACTCAAAGCCAAGGCTGAGGGGTTCGAAGCGGATTATGACCGGCAAGGCTATCGTGATGATCAGTTTGATCTATCCGACGGCTTCTCGTCCGTGGCCCTTGCCGTGGCAGCGATCGCTGCCTTAGTGGAAAGCTATGGGCTGCTGGCTTTCTGCTGGGTGACGGGTGCAATCGGCATATTGATGAGCGTGGCCGGTTTTGCCGGACTTCCAATCCATCCCGACGCACTCGTGGCGTTTCTGACATGAGGCACAAGCATTTCCTTTTGGCGGGGCTGTTCGTGTTACCCGTGGCCGCGCAGGCCGGTGATCTGCGCGACTTCTGTCCCGACCGCCCCGGCAAGGCGACGCCTGCCTGCACGCTCGATCCGGGTCATGTGGAATATGAAACGAGCATAGCTGATTGGACCCATGATCGCAGCGGCGGTTCGGTCGACGATAGCGTGCTTGCAGGCGATTCGCTCCTTCGCATCGGCCTCACGACGGCAACCGAAGTGCAGATTGGCTGGACAGCCTGGGGACAGGATCGCACCCGGGATGCAAGCGGCGTGAGTAAATCCAGCGGCACCGGCGATGTCACCCTTTCGATCCGTCACAGCCTCCATAATCCGGATGGCAAGGGCGTCAGTATCGCGCTTCAGCCCTTTGTGTCGGTGCCGGTCGGCGGCAGCGCGATCGGCGCCGGCGACTGGGGTGCCGGGCTGACGATCCCGGCCAGCTTCGAATTGCCTCACGATCTTCAATTTGCCGTGGTTCCTACCGTCGAGGCTGCCGTCGATGAAGATGGCAGCGGCCGCCACCTCGCCTATTCGGTCGTCACGGCACTCACGGTTCCCGTCGGCGGCTCCGGCTTATCGGGTACGGTCGAACTCTGGGGGCAGCGGGATAATGATTCCAGTGGTCACACGAGCCAGTTCAGCCTGGATGCTGTCGCGGCCTGGCAGCCGAAGCAGCTTGCCAATGTTCAGCTCGATATCGGCACTTATCTTGGCCTCAACCGCAATACTCCGGATGTGGAGATGTTAGGGGGAGTGGCGATTCGGTTCTGAACCTTTCCGCGGCTGGAAAGGTTCGCCCCGACGCGCAGCTAATGCCTAACGTATCGGGCCTTCGGCCCGCCCCTGCACGAACTGGTCCACATAGGGATTGCCTGAATCGTACAGCCGATCACGCGGCCCGCGCCAGATGATCTTGCCCTGATAGAGCATCGCGACCCGGTGCGCGATCTTGCGGGCAGAGGCCATGTCGTGGGTGATGGTGAGCGCCGTGATGCCGGCGTCCTCGGTCAGTGAGACGATGAGATCGTTGATCACGTCGGCGCGGATCGGATCGAGCCCTGTCGTAGGTTCGTCGAAAAAGATGATCTCGGGTCGTGGCGCGATGGCGCGGGCAAGGGCGACACGTTTCTGCATGCCTCCCGATAGCTCGCTCGGCTTGAGCTCAAGGATCGTCCTGTCAAGCCCGACCCGTTCCAGATTCTCCTCGGCCACCTTGCGCATGCGCCGGGCCGAGGTGACGCGGCCTTGGGTTAAGGCAAAGGTGACATTGCGCCAGACGGGCAGCGAATCGAACAGCGCGCTCCCTTGAAACAGCATGCCGAACTTGGCGCGCATAAGGTCGAGTTCACGCCCCCGGATGCCGACCATCTCGGTACCGTCGACCCTGATCGATCCGCGATCGGGCCGAATCAAACCAAGAATGCATTGCAGGGTCACCGATTTGCCGCTGCCGGATTGGCCGATGATCGCCACCGATTCGCCCGGCTCGACCGTCAGCGTGACACCGTCGAGCACCTTGTTTTCGCCGAAGGCCTTGGCGACATCCTCAAGGACGATCTTGCTCATCCGAAGGCGATCACGGTGATGATAAGGTTGGAGAGCAGGATCAGAATGAAGGTCGATACCACGGCGTTGGTGGTCGATCGTCCGACGCCGGCAGCGCCGCCCGATGTCCTGAAGCCGTGATAACAACCCATCAGCGCAATGAAGAAACCGAACACCGCCGATTTGATCAGCGCCATCAGCAGGTCCGTGCCCTGCAGAAAGTGGCGCGAGGTCTTGAGATAGCCGACCGCGTTGAAATCGAGCTTGTATACGGAGAGCAGGTAGCCGCCGAATATGCCGATGACGTTGGCGATCAGCACCAGGATCGGCATGGTGATCAGCGCAGCGAAGATCCGGGGCGCGATCAGATAGCGGTAAGGATCGGTACGAAGGGTTGCCATGGCATCGAGTTGCTCGGTGACCCGCATCGTGCCCAATTCGGCGGCCATGGCCGAAGAGACCCGTCCGGCCACCATTAGGCCGACGAGTACCGGGCCCAATTCGCGCACGATACCGAGCACTACGATCGCAGGCACGGTAGACGTGGCGTTGAAGCGCGAACCGGCGGTAAAGGTCTGCTGGGCGAGTGCCGCGCCCGTGAAGATTGCGGTGAGGCCGACGACGGGCAGCGAGAACCAGCCGATCAGCGCCATCTGCTCCAGCAGCCGCGCCGGGTAATAAGGCGGCGTCAACCCGCGCATGATCGCGCGCAACGCAAATAGCGTCACGCGCCCGATGCTGGCCAACGCATCGATCGCCAGATGTCCGATGAGGATCAGGAAAGGAACGGCGATTCCCCGGCTATTGTCAAATCCAGCGCCGCTGATAGCGGCTGCCGAGACCGGTCAGCAACTCATATTGCGAAAGGCCGGTGGCCGCCGCCGCCGAGGGCAGGTGATAGTCGATCTCCAGCCAATCGCCCTCGCCTGCCTCCACGGCTGAAATGTCGACCGCGATCAAATCCATCGAGATGCGTCCCCGTACCGGGCACGCGGTATCGCCGGCATAAGCCGTGCCGTTGTCTGCGAAGGCGCGGAGGTAGCCATCGGCATAGCCGATATTGAGAATGGCGATGCGAAGATCGTGAGGCGCCGTGAAGGTGGCGCCATATCCGATAGTTTCGCCGGTGCCCACCCTTCTGACCTGCAATATTTCAGCTTCAAGGCGTGCGACCGGCTGGATGTGCCCGTCTGCTTCGGCGCGTTGGATTCCGCCATAGAGGGAAAGACCTGGACGGGTAAGATCGAAGCCGTAGGCCGATCCAACGCAGATTCCCGCTGAGTTGGCGAGGCTATAGCGCTTGGCGGGAAGCAATGCGCAAAGCTCGGCAAAGAGCGAACGCTGAATTTCGTTCATCGGATGCGCCGGTTCGTCCGCGCAGGCGAGATGACTCATCAGCGTGTCGATCTCCAGCCCATCGAGCAGGCCGGACCGCGCTTCCTGAGGAGTCAGCCCCAGCCGGTTCATGCCGGTATCGACCATCACGTCACAGGGCTTGTCCGGAAAATGCGCGCGCCAGCGCATCACTTGCGTCGGACTGTTGAGCACCGGGCGCACCGACATGGCGCCGGCAATGGCAAGATCGGCCTCGCGTACGCCATGAAATACCGAGAGGCCGGCACCATCCGGCAAGCTGCCGAGCCGCTCCGCCTCGTCCCAGCTCGCCACGAAAAAATCCCGGCATCCAGCCCCGCCCAGCCGCATGCTGACGTCGCGGGCTCCAAGCCCGTAACCATCGGCCTTTACCGCCGCGCCGCAAGCCGTTCCGCTTCGCCTGGCGAGCCAGCGGTAATTGGCGATCAGTGCCGCGCTGTCGAGAATAAGCCGGAGGGCGGGCACTGCGAGCATCGCGCTGCCATAGGATGCGGTTACACGTCGGACAATGGGGATCGGAACGGCGCGGTATCGTGTCGCTTGATATCCCTGCCGTGACGCTCCGGACCTCTGTTCCGTCCGGCGGTTCGCAGCGCGCGTTAACTATTCACGGGGTAATAGGTAAATGGTTCGGAATAGCCTTTGCCGCGCCGCTCGATCTTGCCGAGCTTGACGAGTTGCCGGCAGGCGGCATTCACTTGCTGCGCATAGCCTTGCCAGCCGTACAGTGTCTTTGCCAGCTCAGACTCGGTCAGCCCCGGATGTTTACGGATCACAGCCTCGAGTTGTTCGGTAAGAGTCATGGCGATCATCCATCCCGGCCCATGAATGGGAACATCAAACTGGATCGCCCGAAACCCTGTTCAGAAGGTTTCCGGATCCGGTCCTTCGGCCGTTAGAGGATTATCCATGAACCGCGGGCTAACCATCGATGCACAATGGGTTTTTGCAATGAGGCACCCGGAATTGGCAGGAATTATTCGAGCTTCTTGCCGCTCGTCTCGGGCAGGCCCAACAAAGTCACGACGAATGCCAGGGCGACGACGGCAAAGGTATACCAGATGCCGGCAAAGGGATCGCCGGTCTTGGCGACGATATATTGACTGATGAACGGTAGAAATCCTCCGAAATAGCCTGTGCCGATATGATATGGCACGGACATCGAGGTGTACCGTATTCGCGCGGGAAACAGCTCGACCAGCAGCGCGGCGACCGGCCCATAGGTCATGCCCGATAGGAAACCGATTGCGACGATCGCCATCACTACCTGCACGGCGCGGGAAAAGGGCAGCACCGTCTTTTCGAGCTTGTAACCGGCATTCACCAAGGTCGCATCGAGCTCATCGGCTTTATCGGCTTGTACGGGCTTCCCGCCGATCGTTACCGCCGGCGCTGTTCCAGCGGGGGCATCGAGCTTGCGATACGCCACGCCCCTTTTGGAGAGCGCGTCCAATATCTTGCCGCAAGCAGTGGCCTGGACTTTCGCGAACGGATCATAGGCACAATCGCTCCCGGTCACGATGATTGGCGCGGTCCGCATCGCTGCTGACAATTCGGGGTTCGCGGCATTCGCCATCCAGTGGAACAACGGAAAAATCAGTATCAACGTCAGCGCATAGCCGATCAGAATCGGCTTCTTGCGGCCGATCTTGTCGGAAAGCCAGCCAAACAGCACGAACCAGCCAAGGCTGAAGACGGCGCCGGAGCCGAGCATTAGCCGCGCGCTATTTTCTTCGATCTTGAGGGTCGTCTGCAGGAAATAAAGCGCCTGAAACTGAGCCGTGTACCAGATCACGGTCAGCCCCGCCGCGATGCCGAACAGGGCGACGAGGATCAAACGGATCTTGGCCCAGCTGTTGAAGCTCTCGCTGACCGGATTGTGGCTGATTTCGTCTGCTTCCTTCATGGCCCTGAACACGGGGCTTTCCGTGAGCTTGAGCCGGATCCAAAGCGAGACAGCAAGCAACAGCAGCGAAAAAAGGAACGGAATTCGCCAGCCCCAGCTTTCCCACGCGTCCTTTGGCGCGTAGAGATTGGCGACCAGCACCACCGCGACGCTGAGCAGGAAGCCGCCGATAACACCGGCCTGGATGAAGCTGGTATAGAAGCCGCGGCGATGGGACGGCGCATGCTCGGCTACATAAATGGCTGCGCCGCCATATTCTCCGCCGAGCGCCAGACCCTGCAGCAGCCGGCAGATCACTAGCAAGGCCGGCGCCCAAGTGCCGAGTTGCGCATAGGTCGGCAGCAGCCCCACCGCGGCGGTCGCGATGCCCATCAGCGAGATCGTGACCAGGAAAGTATATTTCCGGCCGAATTTGTCTCCGAGATATCCAAACAGAACCGCGCCCAGCGGCCGCACGCCGAACCCGGCGCCGAAGGTCGCCAGCGCCAATAAAAGGCCCGCCGTGGCGTTGTCGGAGGGGAAGAACAGTTTTGCGATGACGGCTGCGAGCGTGCCATAGACGAAGAAATCATACCATTCGAACACGGTCCCCAGCGCCGAAGCCAGGATGACCAGACGGTCCCGTTTGGGATCGATCTCGATTTCCGTTTGCGCGCCGATGCCCGTCAATTGCCTCTCCCCATTTGAAGAAGTTCTAATGGCAGCAGCACACGGCCGGCAAGCGCAGTGTGGCGGAGCCTTTATTCACCCTCCCGCAGGGGGCGGCCGGATCATGCCGCAGCAGCTGCGCCTTCGATAATCGGTACGAATTGCGCCGCCGTCAGGCTGGCGCCGCCGACGAGCGCTCCGTCGACATCCGCCACCGCCATCAACTCGCGCGCATTATCGGGTTTCACCGAACCGCCATAGAGGATGCGAACCCCCTGCCCCGCTTCCCCAAGCAGGCCCACCAGCTTAGTGCGGATCGCGCCATGCATCTCCGCGACGTCCGCGATCGATGGCGTGCGCCCGGTGCCGATCGCCCATACCGGTTCATAGGCAATCACCAGCGTCGCTGCCGTGCCGGCCGGCGGCACCGATCCGTCGAGCTGGCTCTCCACCACTGACACGGCGCGCCCCGCATCACGTTCGGCCTCGGTTTCACCGACACAGACAATCGCAATGAGCCCGGCACCGATTGCAGCTTCGGCTTTGGCTTTGACGAGAGCGTCGGTCTCGCCTTGATCGGTGCGTCGTTCGCTATGGCCGACGATCACGAGCTTGGCGCCTGCCTCCTTCAGCATGTCCGCCGAGACGCACCCGGTATGCGCGCCCTTGGATGCCTGATGGCAATCCTGCGCGCCGATCGCCAGCTCCGGCTGTTGCCTGACGGCAGGCGAAATCAGCGTGAAAGGCGGGCAGACCGCGACATCGACGACATCATTGACGATCGCCGCCGCCTGGATCGCCTCAAGCTCGGCAAGCGCCGCCAGCGACCCATTCATCTTCCAATTGCCTGCTACCAGCTTACGCAACGCCATATCTGACCCCTTGTTTCCTGGCTGCAAAGCCGAGCCGTCGCCCTCTAACCGTCTCACGCTTGAAGGTGCAAGCCTCCGCCTCTATGGCGATGCGTCCGCAGGAGGCCCTGAAAGCATAATGATCAGTTTCTTCCGACGCGCGCTATCGTCCTGGATCGTGCTGGGCCTGTTCGCGCTCATCATGATTGCGTTCATCGTGACTGGCATCGGCACGCCGGGAGGGTTGGGCAATTTGGCGGGCGGCGCCAGCGGCGACACCATTACCAAAGTGGGCCGTCAAAGCCTTGCCGCGCCCGAGGTTGAGCAACGCGCACGGATCGCACTCCAGGGCATCCAACAGCAACAGCCTGAAGTCACCATGCCGGTCTTCGTGGTGCAGGGCGGGCTCGACAGCCTGGTCCAGCAGCTCACTGAAGGAATGGCAATCGCACAATGGGCAGAGCGCCATGATATCGTCGCCAGCAAACGCCTGGTCGATGGCGAGATCGCCAGCATCTCGGCATTTCATGGCCTCAACGGCAAGTTCGACGAGACGGCCTTCCGCCAGTTTCTGCAAGACCGGCATATCAGCGAACGGCAACTACGCGACGATATCACGAGCACCATCTTGCGCCGACAGATTCTGATGCCGGCCTCTGGCGGCATCCAGGCGCCCCGATCGCTGGTCCTTCCCTATGCATCATTGATGCTGGAGACGCGCAAGGGTGCCATCGGCATCGTGCCGACGGCGGCGATGCCCGCCGGAACTCCACCGACCGACGCCGAGCTCTCCGCCTGGTACAACCGCAACCTTGCGCGCTACACCGTTCCTGAGCGTCGCGTGTTGCGTTACGCGTTGATCAGCAAGGATCAGCTCAAGCAGCTACCAGAGGTCAGCGAAGCCGAAATCAGCAAATTCTACAATGCGAATGCCGCTGAATATGCGCCAAGCCAGATGCGTACGCTCTCGCAGGTCGTGCTGCCTGATGAAGCTGCGGCCAAGGCGCTCGCCGCGAAGGTGAAGAGCGGCACGAGCTTCGCCGATGCTGCCAAGAACGCGGGCTTCAGTCCCACCGACACGGCGTTGGGAGATCGCACCCAGGCAGCGTTGGCGGACTTGGCGTCGCCCGAAGTCGCCAAGGCTGCGTTTGCGGCGCCGCAGGGCGGAATAACCGAGCCGGTCAAGAGCCCGCTCGGCTGGCATATCGTCCATGTCGACGCGATCAAGAATGCGGCTGGCAAGCCGCTGGCGGCGGTTCATGACGGTATCGCGGACTCGCTACGCAAGCAGAAGGTCGATGAAGCGATCGCCAATCTTACCGGCGATATTGAAGACCAGATCGGCGAGGGAGCCACCTTCGATGATGTGGTCAAGGCGCGTGGCCTTCAGGTCGTCACCACGCCGCCGCTGCTTCCCAACGGGACGGCTCCCGAAAATCCTGATTGGAAAGCGGCACCCGAGCTTCAGGTTCTCCTCAAGCCCGCGTTCGAAGCCTCGCCGGACGATGATCCGACCGTCGAGAATATTGGCAATGGGGAGCTTCACGCCCTGCTCAAGGTCGATCGGATCGCCCCGGCCGCGCCTACGCCGCTCTCGAAGATCAGGGATCGCGTGATGGCGGACCTGTTGGCCAATCGTGCCTCGACACGCGCGCAGGCGGTTGCGAAATCGATTGCCGGCAAGGTGGATGGCGGCGTGCCGTTCGGCCAGGCGATCACGCAGGCTGGGCTCAACCTGCCGCCGCCGCAGCCAGCGGGCGGGCGCCAGCTGGACCTCATCCAGGGCGGACAGAAGGTGCCACCGCCGCTTGCACTGATGTTCGCGATGAAGAGCGGGCAGACCAAGCTGCTGGAAGCGCCCGACGGAAAGGGCTGGTTTCTCGTGCATCTCGACAGCATCACCAAGGGTGACGCATCGACCGTTCCGGGGCTGGTGGACTCGACCCAGGGCGAGTTCACCCGCATGATGGCCGATGAACTTCAGCAGCAGCTCTCGGCGGCGATCGCCAGGGAAGTCGGCGTCAGCCGCAATCCGGCGGCACTGGCGCAAGTGAAACGCGATCTGACTGGCGCTGGCGGCCAGTGAATCCGGCGGACGGAGACTCGGCCGCATGCGAGGCGCTGGAAGCGGGCCGGCCCGCGCTGGTCTGGCGCCAGCAGCTGGCCGATATCGACACCCCGGTGGCGGCGGCGCTGAAACTGATCGAGCCGGGCCGCGGCGATTTCCTGCTGGAATCGGTGGAAGGCGGCGCGACCCGGGGGCGCTATACATTGCTCGGCCTGGCGCCCGATCTCATGTTTCGCGCCGAGGGCACGAACGCGGCGATCAATTCGCATTGGCTGGAAGATCGCGAAGCATTCGTCCCATGCGACGGCAATCCGCTGGATGCGTTGCGAGCATTAGTCGCACGCTGCCGCATGGATGTGCCAGCGGGCTTGCCGTCCGCACTGGCCTGTCTGGTCGGCTATTTCGCCTATGAGACGATCGGGCTGGTCGAGCGACTGCCTCGTCCACAGCGCAATCCGCTGGATCTGCCGGATATGCTGTTCGTCCGCCCTACCGTGGTCCTCATCTTCGATCGTCTCACGGACTTGCTCTTTCTCGTCGCCCCGGTGTGGCCCGAATCGGGCGCGCCGGCGGCAACCGTCGCACGCGCCATCGAGAGCATTGAAACTGCCGCAGCGAAGCTTGCGGCTCCGCTGCCGCCGCATTCCCGCGACGTGCGAAGTGCGGAAGAGGTGAAGCCGATGCCCGTGCTTGCGCCGGAGCGCTATCGTGAGATGGTGTTGCGCGCGAAGGAGTATATCGCAGCCGGCGATATTTTTCAGGTCGTGCTCGCGCAACGTTTCACCGCGCCATTCCCGCTGCCGCCATTCGATCTGTATCGGGCCCTCAGGCGCGTAAATCCTTCGCCCTTTCTCTATTATCTGGATCTTCCTGGCTTCGCAGTGGTCGGTTCGTCGCCCGAAATCCTCGTGCGCGTGCGCGATGGGGAAGTCACGATCCGTCCGATCGCCGGCACGCGCCCGCGCGGCAAAACCGAAGCGGAAGATGCCGCCAATCGCGACAGCCTGCTCGCCGATCAGAAGGAGCGTGCGGAGCATCTCATGCTGCTCGATCTCGGGCGCAACGATGTCGGCCGTGTCGCCGCGCCCGGCACGGTGAAAGTTACCGACAGCTACACGATCGAAAAGTACAGCCATGTCATGCACATCGTCTCGAACGTCGTGGGCGAGCTGCGGCAGGATCGGGATGCGCTTGACGCCCTGTTCGCGGGCTTCCCGGCCGGTACGGTATCCGGCGCGCCCAAGGTCCGCGCGTGCGAGATCATTGCCGAACTCGAACAGGAGACGCGCGGCGCCTACGCCGGCGGGGTCGGCTATTTCTCGCCGAACGGATCGATGGATAGCTGCATCGTCCTGCGCACCGCGGTGGTGAAGGATGGCGTCATGCACGTCCAGGCGGGCGCCGGGATCGTGGCCGACAGCGATCCGGACTATGAGCAACGCGAATGTGAGGCCAAGGCACGTGCGTTGATCGCCGCCGCCAACGAAGCCGTCTCGCGCGCTTCCGACGCCGGCTTTGGGCAGTAGGCGCACTCCCCAACCTAGAGTTGCCGCATCGTGGCCGCGTTCAGCATTTGCCAGCATCGGCGCCGCAGCTTAAGACGCGGCCCATGATCCTCGTCATCGACAATTACGACAGCTTTACCTGGAATCTGGTCCATTATCTCCAGATGATGGGGGCGCAGGTGGAGGTCGTCCGCAACGATGCGATCTCGGCCGGAGAGGCGCTCTCATCCGGCGCGCAGGCATTCCTGATTTCGCCCGGCCCGTGCACGCCGAACGAAGCGGGCATCTCGCTTGAGCTTGTCGCCGCCTGTGCCGAAGCGGGCAGGCCGTTGCTGGGTGTTTGCCTCGGCCATCAGGCGATCGGCCAGCATTTCGGCGGCAATGTGGTGCGCGCCAAGCAGCTTATGCATGGCAAGACTTCGCCGGTCAGTCATGACGGCAGCGGGCTTTTTGAAGGGCTCCCCTCCCCGTTTACCGCCACACGCTACCATTCGCTCGTGGTGGAGAACATCCCGGCGGAGCTGATCGTCAACGCCTCTGCAGATGACGCTGCCGTGATGGGCTTCCGCCACGCGGCGCTGCCAATCCATGGCGTGCAGTTTCATCCCGAAAGCATCGCGACCGAGCATGGCCATGCAATGCTCGCCAACTTCATGCGCTTGGCCGGAATGGAGGCGCGCCTACCGGCGGCGGCATGACAACCGCGACCCTGCTCCCTGACAGCCATCTGCCGCTCACCCAGGAGGCGGCGTTCGCTGCGTTCAGTGACATGCTCGATGGCAAGACGTCGGATGAGGACAATTTCCGCTTCCTTGCGGACATGGCCGCGCGCGACGAAACCAGCATCGAGATCGCCGCTGCCGCACGCGCGATGCGCGAACGCATGAACCGGATCAGCGCACCCGAGGGTGCGATCGACGTATGTGGCACCGGCGGCGACGGCGCGCACAGCCTCAACGTCTCGACCGCCGTGGCGATCGTGGTGGCGGCCGCTGGCGTACCCGTCGCCAAGCATGGCAACCGCGCAGCCTCCTCGCTTGCGGGCGGCGCCGATACGCTCGAAGCGCTGGGCCTCGATCTCGATCGTGCGTCTGCGAGGGCAGAAGAGAGCCTCGCTGATCTCGGCATCGCGTTCCTGTTCGCGCAAAAACATCATCCCGCACTTGCCCGGCTCGGGCCGGTTCGAAAGCGGATTGGCCGCCGTACTGTCTTCAACCTCACGGGGCCGGTCTGCAACCCGGCAGGAGTCCAGCGCCAGCTGATCGGCGTGGCGCGGCCCGATTTCCTGCCGGTCTATGCCGAAGCGATCGAGATGCTCGGCACCGCCTCGACCATACTCGTTTCGGGCGACGAGCCGCTCGATGAGTTATCCATCGCAGGCCCGAGCACCATCATCCGGATCGGCGCGTGCGGCAGCGGGAGGAGTCGTATCACGCCGGCCGATGCGGGTCTCGCAAGCCGTGAGCTGACCGCGCTCAAAGGGGGCGATGCGCAGTTCAATGCGTCAGCCCTCCGGCGTCTCCTGCAAGGCGAGCAAGGCGCTTATCGCGACGCGGTTTTGCTGAATGCGGCGGCAGCTCTCATCGTCGCCGGCGAGGTGAACACCCTCTCCGACGGAGTGGAAGAAGCCGCCGAGACGATCGATAGGGGCCTTGCCAAGGCGCTGCTCGATTGCTGGATCGCCTTTTGATCACCTCCGAGCGAACTGATCCCGATTGTTGCCTGTGCGGCTTGGTCGTAGACTGCGGATGCCGAAACGGGTTCAGCAGGACGCTGCGTTAAGCTAGTGGCAGTGCGATGACCAACAAGCTCGTGGAGATTTGCGAAACCAAGCGCGCCCATGTCGCGGAGCGCAAAGCCGCTCATTCGTTGGCCAACCTCGAAGCGCGCGCGCGAATGCAAACGGCGCCGCGGGGGTTTCGCGCGGCGCTCGATCGCAAGGCTGCCGAGGGCTTTGGCCTGATTGCCGAGATCAAGAAGGCCTCCCCTTCGAAGGGATTGATCCGCGCCGATTTCGATCCGCCGGCGCATGCCCGCGCCTACCAGGCTGGCGGTGCTGCCTGTCTTTCGGTGTTGACGGATATGCCCTATTTTCAGGGGCATGACGACTATCTGGTGGCTGCACGTGCTGCGTGCGATCTGCCCTGCCTGCGCAAGGATTTCATGATCGATCCTTGGCAGGTGACTGAAGCGCGCGCGCTTGGCGCGGATGCGATCCTGATCATAGTAGCTGCCCTGTCCGATGCTCAGATGGCGGAGATCGAGGCCGCCGCCATTGCACTTGAAATGGATGCGCTGGTCGAGGTGCACGACACACACGAGCTCGAACGCGCATTGGCGTTGAAATCGCGCCTGATTGGTGTGAACAACCGCGATCTCAGAGATTTCACCGTCGATTTTGCACGAACATATGAACTCGTCGGTAGCGCACCCGCGGACTGCACCTTCGTTGCCGAGAGCGGATTGGGGAGTAAAGCCGATCTGGATGCGATGGCTGAACATGATGTGCGCTGCTTCCTGGTCGGCGAAGCGTTGATGCGCCAGGCCGATGTTGAAGCCGCGACGAGAAGGCTTCTGACCGGGCATGGCTGATCTCACCCATCTCGACGAAACGGGCGCCGCCCAGATGGTCGACATCTCCGCCAAGCCGCCCAGCTTTCGGGAAGCGACCGCCGCCGGCCGCATCGACATGAATGCTGAAGCTCTGGCCGCCATCCAGGCCGGAACAGTCAAGAAAGGCGATGTTTTGGCGGTTGCCCGCATCGCCGGCATCATGGCCGCGAAGAAAACCGCCGAGCTGATCCCGCTTTGCCATCCGCTGCCCCTTTCGGGCGTCAAACTCGATCTTGCGCCCGACGATAAAGGCATCATTGCGACCGCGACCGTGTCAACGACGCACGGAACCGGGGTGGAAATGGAAGCGATCACCGCCGTTTCGATCGCGCTTGTCACAATTTACGACATGGCCAAGGCACTCGATCGCGGCATGGTGATTGGTGACGTCAGGCTGCTCGCAAAGTCAGGCGGCCGTTCCGGGAACTGGCGCGCGCCGTGACGGCTTTGCTGCCCGTGGCGGAGGCGCAGGCGCGCCTGCTCGCATTGGCTGCACCCGTCGAGATTCAACTCGCGCCGATCGTCGAAGCGGCCGGCCGTTGGGCGGCGGCGTCGGTAATCGCGCGCCGTACCCAGCCTTTCGCCAACTTGTCGGCCATGGATGGTTACGCCATCCGCTTTTCGGAGCTTCCCGGGCCGTGGCGGGTAACGGCGGAAAGCAGGGCTGGGTCTTTGCCCCCTGCGCCGCTTGACGCCGGCCAAGCGGCTCGCATCTTCACCGGAGCGCCCGTCCCCCCCGGTACCGATACCGTTCTTATTCAGGAAGAAGCGGCACGTTCGGGCGATCGGCTTATGCTTGCCGGCGAGGGACCGAAGCGCATCGGCCAAAACATCCGGCCCGAGGGGATGGATTTCAAGGCGGGCGACATTCTAATCCAGCCAGGCGATCTGATCACCGCCGCCCATGTCGGCCTCGCAGCAGCAGCCGGCCACGCGTCGATCGAGGTTCGCCGTCCGGTTCGGGTTGCGCTAATCTCAACGGGCGACGAGCTCATCCCCGTGGGATCCGAAGGCGGGCCTCACCAGCTTCCGTCGTCCAACGCGCCGATGCTTCGTGCGTTGCTGGATGGCGCCGGCGCCACCGTGACTGACCTCGGCATCGCACCCGACCGAATTGAGCGCATCGTTGCGCTCATCCAGCAAGCGGCCGACGCAGACATCATCATTACCAGCGGCGGCGCCTCGGTCGGCGATCACGATCTGGTGAAGCCTGCATTCGAAGCGGCACGCGCGCAGCTCGATTTCTGGCGGGTGGCGATGCGTCCCGGCAAGCCGCTGATGGCCGGAACCCTCGGTCAAGCGATCATCCTTGGCCTTCCCGGCAATCCGCTGTCAGCCTATGTCACGGCGTGCCTGTTCGCTCGTCCGCTGATTGCCAGGCTGGGAGGCTCCGCCCAACCCTTCGCACCCGTCCGGAGGGCGAGGCTGGCGCGCCCCTTACCCGCCAATGGCGGGCGCGATCATTATATCCGCGGCACGTGGACCGAGGAGGGGGTGATCGCGCTTGAGGGCCAAGATAGCGCGGCGCTCACTAACCTCGTCAAAGCCGGACTGTTTATCATCCGCGCTGCACATGCCCCTGCGGCCAGCCCCGGCGACTTGGTACAAATCATCGACATTGCTTGACTTGAGACGTTTCGTTTCCTACACGTTCTCCGTTCGTTCCTGTGGGAAATACCGGCCATGCTGACACGCAAGCAATATGAGCTGCTTTGCTTCATCGATGAAAGGCTGAAGGAGACCGGAGTTTCGCCTTCGTTCGAAGAGATGAAGGAAGCGCTGGACCTGAAATCGAAGTCCGGCGTGCACCGGCTGATCAGCGCGCTTGAGGAACGACAATTCCTGCGCCGCCTGCCCAACCGGGCGCGGGCGCTCGAAATTTTGAAAATGCCTGAGCGCGACAAGCCGGCTCAATCGGCCGTTCCCGACAATGTGGTACCGATGCGCCCGAACGCGCAGCCCCGGCTCGTGCCTCAGCCGGCCAATGACGTGCTCGAGATCCCGTTGCACGGCCGTATTGCCGCTGGCCTGCCGATCGAGGCGCTGGAAGGGCAAAGTAGCCTCTCGGTTCCCGCCGCGCTGCTGGGTCCGGGCGAGCATTATGCGCTTGAGGTCGCTGGCGACTCGATGGTCGATGCCGGTATTCTCGATGGCGATTATGCGCTGATCCGCCGCACCGATGTCGCCCGCGACGGCGAGATCGTGGTCGCGTTGATCAACGATAGTGAAGCGACCCTGAAATATTTCCGGCGCGAAGGTTCGATGGTGCGGCTCGATCCCGCCAATCGCGCTTATGATCCGCAGCGGTACAAGCCGCAGCAGGTGCGGATTCAGGGGCGGCTGGCGGGTCTGCTACGGCGCTACTGAGAGCCGCCGCAGGAGGGAGCGGCCTGGCCCCCGCCGACCGATTGTATTCCGCTATTGATTTTCGATGTCAGGCCGCGGAGGTGCTCAAACCAGCCGCGATTGATGCACGGCCGCCTCGATGAAGCTGGCGAACAGCGGATGCGGATCGAACGGCTTTGATTTCAGTTCCGGATGAAACTGCACCCCGACGAACCACGGGTGATCCGGCCGCTCGACGACTTCGGGCAGTTGGCCGTCTGGCGACATGCCCGAGAAGGATAGCCCGCCGCGTTCAAGCACCTCGCGATAATTGATGTTCACCTCGTAACGGTGGCGATGCCGTTCGGAAATATCCGTGCTGCCATAGATGGCTGCGGCATGGCTGTTGCCTGCCAGCTTGGCCGGATAGGCGCCGAGCCGCATCGTGCCGCCCAGATCGCCGCCCGCCTCGCGCTTCTGCAAGCCCTCGGCCGACATCCATTCGGTGATGAGGCCGATCACCGGCTCGTCGGTCGGGCCGAACTCGGTCGTCGAGGCATTTTTGATCCCACCAAGATTTCGCGCGCCTTCGATGCACGCCATCTGCATGCCCAGGCAAATGCCGAAATAAGGCACTTTGCGCTCGCGCGCGAAACGGACGCTTGCGATCTTGCCTTCGCTACCGCGTTCACCGAAGCCGCCCGGAACGAGAATACCGTGCATCGGCTCCAGTCGCGCCGCCACTTCGCTTTCATCCTGCTCGAACAACTCGGCATCGAGCCACCGAATGTGGACCTTGACCCGATTGGCGATGCCGCCATGAACCAGCGCCTCCTGCAGCGACTTGTACGCATCTGGCAGCCCGACATATTTGCCGACGACGCCGATCGTAACCTCACCTTCGGGATTGTCGAGCCGATCGATAATATCGTCCCACCGGGTCAGCCGCGGCGACGGCGGGCTTGTCTCCCCGAAAGCGCTCAGTACGGCCTCATCGAGGCCCTCGGCATGATATTGCAGCGGCACTGCGTAAATCGATTTCGCATCGAGCGCAGGAATCACCGCTTGCGGCGAAACGTTGCAGAACAAGGCGATTTTCGCGCGCTCGCTCTCCGGCAAGGGCCGCTCGCAGCGGCACACCAGCACGTCGGGCTGGATGCCGAGGGAAGTGAGTTCGCGCACGCTATGCTGGGTCGGTTTGGTCTTGAGCTCGCCCGCGGCAGCAATGAACGGCACCAGCGTCACATGGATATAGACGACGTTATTGCGGCCGAGATCGGCGCGAAGCTGCCGGATCGCCTCGATGAAGGGGAGCGATTCGATATCGCCGACGGTGCCGCCGATCTCGCACAAGACGAAGTCGACATCATCGGTATCCGCCCGCGCAAAGGCTTTGATGGCATCGGTCACATGCGGGATGACCTGAACGGTCGCGCCGAGATAATCGCCGCGCCGCTCGCGCGCGATGATCTGCTGATAGATGCGGCCCGACGTGACATTATCCGATTGGCGGCTTGGCACGCCTGTGAACCGTTCATAGTGGCCGAGATCGAGATCGGTCTCCGCCCCGTCGTCCGTCACATAGACTTCGCCATGCTGATAGGGTGACATCGTGCCCGGATCCACGTTGAGATACGGATCGAACTTGCGGATGCGTACCCTGTAGCCGCGTGCTTGCAGGAGCGCCGCGAGGCTTGCTGCCATGAGGCCTTTGCCGAGCGAAGAAACCACGCCGCCGGTGATAAATATGAACCGCGCCATGGGAGTGAAGGTTTAGCCGCTGGACTCAGGTGAGCGCAAGGCAGCCTATGTGCCCGCCTGTCAATTAGCTGTGGACGAAAGCTACTGCGCCAGCGGAACGGCGCTGTTCGAAGCCGGTGCCGCTGCATTGCTGGCAGGAGCAGCGGGCGCAGCCGGAGCCGGGGACGCACTCTCGGGCGCTGGAGTGCGCGCAAGCGAGGTATCGATCGTCTGCGGTGCGCGCTGTACAGTTGCCAGCCCCGCGAGCGCGATCGACATCAATACGAAGATCGTTGCGAGCACCGCAGTCGCGCGCGTCAGGAAATCTGCCGCGCCGCGTGCCGACATCAATCCCGATGGGCTGCCGCCCATGCCGAGGCCGCCGCCTTCCGAGCGCTGCACCAAGATCACGCCGACCAAAGCGGCGGCGATAATGGCATGGACGACGAGCAGGAAGGTGAACATGGACAAACGGCTTTCGTAATTGCCCGGGCGATCTAGTCGATCGGGACGCCGGGTTCAACCGGTGAGGCTAACCGAGCCGTTCCGCATGCCAGCGGAGATGATCTTCCATGAAGGTCGAGATGAAATAATAGCTGTGATCATAGCCCGGCTGCATGCGCAATGTCAGGTTGATGCCCGCTGCCTTGCAGGCTTCGGCAAGCAGTTCAGGCCGCAATTGCTCCTTCAGAAACTGATCGGCCTCGCCCTGGTCAACGAGGATGGCAGGAACCCGTGCCCCATCCGCGATCAGCGCTACGGCATCATATTCGCGCCAAGCGGCCGGGTTTTCACCGAGATAACGGGGCAAGGCCTTGCGACCCCATGGCACCTGGCTCGGCGCCACGATCGGAGAAAAGGCGGAGATGCCTTTGTATCGTGTGGGATTGCGCAAGCCGATGGTGAGAGCACCATGCCCGCCCATCGAATGGCCCATGATGGCCTGGCGGTCCATGTCGGCCGGGAATTGGGCCGCGACCAGCTGGGGCAATTCTTGCTCGATATAGCTGCGCATGCGGTAATTTGCTGCCCAGGGCTGTTCGGTCGCGTCGAGGTAGAAGCCGGCCCCCAGCCCGAAATCATAGGCTCCATCCGGATCATCGGGTACATCCCGGCCGCGCGGGCTGGTATCCGGTGCGATAAAGATCAGCCCGAGCTCGGCGCAGGCACGGCGATATTCGCCCTTTTCGGTTACATTGGCATGAGTGCAGGTCAGCCCCGACAGATACCAGACTACCGGCAGCCGGGCCCCTTCGTCGTGCGGAGGAACATAGACCGAGAAGATCATGTTGGTGCCAGTGGCGCTGGAGGCGTGCCGGTACACGCCTTGCACGCCTCCGAACGAACGATTCGCGCTGACCTGCTCCATGCTTGCTGACAATCAATATACGACGACGCTGCGGATGCTTTTACCGGCGTGCATGAGGTCGAAGGCGGTATTGATCTCCTCGAGCCCCATCACGTGCGTGATCATCGGATCGATCTCGATCTTGCCGGTCATGTACATGTCGACGATCTTGGGAACGTCGGTGCGGCCCTTGGCGCCACCGAAGGCGGTGCCGCGCCAGTTGCGGCCAGTGACCAGCTGGAACGGGCGCGTCGCGATCTCCTTGCCGGCTTCCGCGACACCGATGATGATCGAAGTGCCCCAGCCGCGATGGCAAGCCTCAAGCGCGGTGCGCATCACCTCGGTGTTGCCGGTGGCGTCGAACGTATAATCGGCGCCCCCGTCAGTCATTTCGACCACCTTCGCCACCACATCCTCGCGGCTCACACCCTTGCTGTTGAGGAAATCCGTCATGCCAAACTTGCGGCCCCACTCCTCGCGATCGGGGTTGATGTCTACACCGATGATCTTGTTCGCGCCGGCCAGCCGCGCACCTTGGACGACGTTGAGACCGATGCCGCCGAGACCAAACACCACGACGTTGTCGCCAACCTGTACTTTCGCCGTGTTCACCACGGCGCCGACCCCAGTGGTGACCCCGCAGCCGATGTAGCAGCTTGTCTTGAACGGCGCGTCTTCGCGGATTTTCGCCACCGCGATTTCCGGCAGCACCGTGAAGTTCGAGAAGGTCGAGCAGCCCATATAGTGATAGATGGTCCGGCCCTTATAGCTGAACCGGCTCGTTCCGTCGGGCATCAGCCCCTTACCCTGCGTTGCGCGGATTGCCGTGCAAAGATTGGTCTTGCCGGAGAGGCAGCTTTTGCACTGACGGCATTCGGGCGTGTACAATGGAATGACATGATCGCCAGCCTTGACGCTGGTCACGCCTGATCCAACCTCGCGCACGATACCGGCGCCTTCATGACCGAGAATCGAGGGGAAGATGCCCTCGCTATCGAAGCCGTCGAGCGTGTAAGCATCGGTGTGGCAGATGCCGGTCGCCATAATCTCAACCAGGACTTCGCCGGCCTTAGGCCCTTCCAAATCCAGCTCCACGATTTCGAGCGGTTTTTTGGCCTCGAAAGCGACGGCTGCACGGGTCTTCATGGCGGTTCTCCCTAATCTCTTTGCGTGCTGATTAGGCCCTTTCAGGCGCTTTGATAATCCGCCCCCTATTGAAAACACTTTTGCTGAATAGCAAAGATCCCGAGATGATCGATCGATGGGAAGGCATAGATGCATTCGCCGCAGTGGCGGAAACGCGCAGCTTCACGCGCGCGGCCGCAAGGCTCGGCATCTCTATTTCACAGGTAAGCCGCGAGATCAGCCGGCTTGAGACGCGGCTTGAGGCTCGCCTGCTCGTGCGCACGACGCGCAGCGTTTCCATTTCAGAGGCGGGCAAGCGGTTCGAGCAACATTGCCAGCGTCTGATCGCTGAACGTGAGGCGGCGTTCGAGGCGGTCTCAGCTGAAGATTCCATGTTTCGGGGGCATATCCGCCTTACTTGCCCCGTCGCGTATGGCGAAAAGACAATCGTGCCGATCATCAACCGGCTGGCGGCAAGCCATCCGGCGTTGAGCGTGGATATCGAGCTTACCAACAGGGTGCTCGACATTTCCAGCGAGGGTTTTGATTTTGCCATCAGAGTGGAAGATCGCAGCGACAAGAAGCTGCAGCGCATCCCGCTCGCTTCGCGCACCCTGCATTGCTGCGCCGCGCCAAGCTATCTTCAGAGACATGGCGCACCTGTATCGCCGCGCGGCTTGGAGCATCACAAGTGCCTGCAGGGCTCATCCGATCATTGGCGGTTCAAAGTCGGCAACCGGAACATGTCTGTCCGTCCCCGCGGGGCATGGCGCTGTACCAGCGGCTTCGCGGTTGCGCAGGCTGCAATACAAGGGCTTGGTATTTGCCAGCTTCCGGATTTCTATGTCGCGCAACAGCTGCGGGAAAACGCGCTGGTCGAAATCCTCACCGATTTCAGGCCGCAGCCGCAGCAGATCTGGGCGGTCTTTCTCGAGAATGGGCGTCAGCCCAACAAGGTTGCGGCGCTTATCGAATTCATCCGTCTAGAGCTCGCCGGCACGCCTTCGCAGTGATGACCGCCGGGAGCTGGCAGCCCTGAGCCTACCGCCATTTCGCAGATATCGATCGGCTCGCGGCTTATCGGCCCGAACCCAGCTGGAACCAGCATGAGGCATGATTGGAAGCGCTGACGCTTTATTGACGTGCTTCGCGCCCAAAAACGAAACGGGCGGACCGAGGGTCCGCCCTTCGCTTAACTCCAGCGCTCAGCCTTAGAAGGCGGCGTAGCGCTCATTTCCAATGAAGCCCATCTTTTCGACATGGGCGCGCTTGGTCACGGCCAGCACCTGATCAACGACGACGTAGCGAGCCTGAGGATCGGGCTCGAGGTGCAATTCGGGGATGGGGTTCATCTGCTGCGTCAGATCGAGATACTGACGGAGCACGACTTGGTTGATCGGCGTGCCGTTCCAGAAAATGGTGCCGGCGGGGTCGATCGTTACCTTGTTCTTGACCGGATCGATCGGCGGCGGCGTCTGGTTCGGCTGGTCCTGCGGCAGGTCCAGCTTCACGGCGTGGGTCTGGATCGGGATGGTGATGATGAACATGATCAGCAACACCAGCATGACGTCGATCAGCGGCGTCGTATTGATGTCCATCATCGGCTCGCCAGAGGCGCTGCCTGAGCTCATTGCCATGGCAAAACTACTCCTTAATCAGATCACATGCGCGCATGGACGTAGCCCGCCGGCGGCTCCGAGATGAAGCCGACGCGCGCAAAGCCCGCACGCTGCATGGTGAAAATCACGCCGCCGATGCAACGATATGGCGTGTTGATGTCGCCGCGAATATGCGCCTCGGGAAGCTCGACGCCGGGGGCATTGGGGCCGCCCTGCTTATCGATCTCGAACCGAAGCTTCGCGACCGCGCGGTTGATCAGCTCCTCGGCGCCCACCTTCGTCAAACCCCAGTAGACTTCACAATTGCCCTTCGCGTCCGCGCGCACCGACAGTGAAACATTTTCAGGTTTCGTTGTCGTCGGCTCGAACACCACCTTGGGCAGCTTCACCGGCACGGTTTGAATGACGACGGGAACGGTGATGAGGAAGATGATCAGGAGCACCAGCATCACGTCCACGAGCGGCGTGGTGTTGATCTCCGACATAGGGGCATCGTCGTCAGCGGGGCCCGCGCTCATTGCCATGGAATGAAAATCCTATCCTAAACTTTCCGGCGTACCGCGCCGGGGTATGAACATACCAGACCAGCGGCCGGTCGAGGGGCTAACCCGTCCGGCCGCTAGCTGACGCCTCAGGCCTTGACGGCAGCCGGAGCCGGCTTCGCGGGCGCCGCGGCACGTGGCGCGACGTTCACCGGCTTCACGGCACCGCCGGAGACCATATAGCCATGGAGATCGGTTGCGAAGGCGCCGAGCGATTCCGCGACCGACTTGTTGCGACGGATCAGCCAGTTGTAGCCGAGCACCGCCGGAACGGCGACGGCGAGACCGAGCGCGGTCATGATCAGAGCTTCACCGACCGGACCGGCGACGGCGTCGATCGATGCCTGGCCCGCCGCACCGATCTTGATGAGCGCGCGATAGATGCCGATCACAGTGCCGAACAGACCAATGAACGGAGCCGTCGAACCGACCGTCGCGAGGAAGGCGAGGCCAGTGCCGAGCTTGGCATTGACTGCCGCCTGGCTGCGGGCGAGCGAGCCCAGCAGCCACTCATGCTGGTCGACAGGATCGGTCAGCTTGGTGTGCTGGTCCTGGGCGAGCAGACCATCATCGACGATCTGACGATAGGCGCTGTTCTTTTCGAGCTTGGTCGCGCCGTCACGAAGCGAAGGCGCACCCCAGAAGCTCGCCCGTACGCGCCTTCCCTGGTTGATGATCTTCTGCTGCTCGAGCAGCTTGGTCAGCATGATGTACCAGGATCCGGCCGACATGATGACCAGGATGATGAACACCGACCAGGCAATGGTACCGCCCTGTTGGAGCGCCGCCCACAGGCCGTATGGATTGGAATTCGCCGCGGCGGCCGCAGCTTCTGGGGTAGCCATATTCGTAACTTTCCTCTTCGTTCCTCAGTTCATGATTGCGCCGCCCCTAAAATGGCTCGGAGACGACCTTGTTATGTGGGTTAGTCTTTTGGCACCTGCCAACGAACGCGGTTGCTGTACGATGAAGGCATACCATTTCCTGCTGCATCCTTAGCGGGATTAAAACGTGCGCGACGCGCCAGCAGCTTGCATGCCGTGTCATCCAAAAGCGCCGAACCGCTTGACGATGTAACCGTACAACCCGTGACCTTGCCATCGGGGCCGACCGCGAGCGTGAAACCCGTAGTGCCCTGCACGCCCTCGCGGAGCGCGGACGGCGGATAATCTTCAGTCGTTACCCAATCCTGCGGTCGACCTCTAGGAGTCGCGGGCGCGGCCATGCTCGGCTTCGGAGCCGGCGGAGCCTCCACGTGCAGAACAGGCGCCGGCGCCTGCGGCACCGTCTGAATTACCGGCGCTACAGTTACGGGCTGTTGCACGATCGGCGGTGGCGCCACCATGGGCGGCGGCTCGACCTTCGTCTGCGGCGGCGGGGGCGGCGGCTGCTCCGGCGGGGGCGGCGGCTCTTCCTCAACGTCGAAGGTTTTCAGGTCTTCGACCGCCTTTTTCACGACATTGTAGGCGAGGCCGGTAATGAAAGCATATCCGATGAGCGCATGGAAGATGATGACGAAAGCGATCGCCACCATCCGGCGTGAGCTCATGGATTGATCAGCGTATGCCATTCAGGAACTCAACTCCTTGATCTAACCTTTTATGCCGCCGGCAAACTGAGCGAACCATCCAGGGGGATAGCGACCATATTGCGTCAGCTATGCTGATCTGCCTTCGGCGCACCGTCTCTATCGCGCAGTTTCAGCAGACGCAAATCCTTTGTAAACGGCTTGAAAGCTCAGTTGTAGGCGTGCCAATGGATGCCGGCAACCTCTTAAATCCATCAGCCGAAGGGGACGTTCCATTGCGGGACCTAACAATGAATACGCGTAGCGCAGCGCTCCTTTTGGCTGCGGCCCTGCTCGGTGCGGCCGCACCGCAAGGTACGGAAAATAAAGCCTTAACTTACGCCGATATGGCCGATATCGTCAGCATGGCGCCGGTCGTTGCGATTGCTGGGATCGAGAAGGCCAAGCGCCTGAAGGGGGAAGCGACCGCCGGCCTGGCTGAACATGATGCGCGCTTTCTAGTTACGGCCCGAACCTCCGCGTTACTGCGTGGAAGCGGCGGATTGCCGCCGCGAATCGAATATCTTCTCGACGTACCGTTGGATGCGCGCGGCAAACCGCCTAAACTTGCCAAGAGCAAGGTGATCGTCGCGGCCATTCCTGTTTCCGGTAAGCCGGACATGTTGCAGTTGGTATCACCCAACGCTCAGATCGATTGGACCCCCGGGGCCGAGGTGCAGACGCGCTCCATCCTCACCGAAGCCGTAGCCGCCGATTCGCCTCCACGCATCACCGGCGTCGGCAATGCGTTTCACGTCAGGGGTTCGCTGCCAGGCGAGAGCGAGACGCAAATCTTTCTCAAGACCGTGGGGGGTGCTCCCGTCTCGCTTAACGTTCTGCGCCGGCCTGGCGAGACCCCGCAATGGGCGGTGGCGCTGGGAGAGATGATCGACGAAGCCGCCAAGCCCCCCTCGCCCCAGACGCTGCTCTGGTATCGCCTCGCCTGTTTCCTGCCGTCCCAGTTGCCGGCGTCCAGCGTTCAGAACCTGAGTCAGGACGCCGCCGCAGCAGCAGCCGAGGATTATCAGTTCGTGATCGATGCGCTCGGCCGCTGTGACCGGTCGCACCCAATTGCTGCTCAAAAGGATGACAGCTCGACGCCAACGCCGGCGCAATCTGGGTAGATGTCCGGCTTCCGGGTCGCAACCCGCAGGCCCGTCACGCCCGCGCGCGCGGCAATCATGTCATAGATCGCACGTACCAGCGTTTCCTGAAGATTGTAATGCTGGGCAGTGGCAAGCCGGAGCGCATCATGGCGCACATTGTCATAGTTCCATGCCGAGGAAACATGGTCATCCTGCGCAAAGGATGCCTCGTCGATCCAGATCTCGATCGAAATCAGCAGCCGTTGGCCTACCCCGATCTCGATATCGTGAAAGCCGATATGGGCGATCACCTCGAGCTCATCGAAGAAGATACGGCGCGACTTCGGCGCCAAGGCATCCGGGACGATCCCGGTCAAAGCATTGATTGTCATTGCTTCCCCATGAACTGAACATCGCGCGGCAGGCCAAGAAAGCGCTGGCCTCCGTCGAGCAGGATCGTATGGCCGGTCAATGTCGGCGTCGTGATGATGAAGCGCAGGGCAGCGACGATGTCATCCACCGTTACGCCGCGCTCAAGCGCAGTCATCTTATGGACCGCGTCAAAATTCTCGCGGGTCTGACGTCCCGACACGAGCGTAACCGAGGGCGCGATACCGCATATCCGGATCTTGCGCGCAGCAAGCTTGCGCGCGCTGAGCTCCGTCAGCCCGGCCAGCGCCATCTTCGAGATGGTGTAAGTGAAGAAATCGGGATTGGGCTGGGCGAGCTTGGCATCGAGCAGATTCACCACCAACCCGCCCTGTTCGGCCATTTCAGCGAACATGCGCGTCAGCAGCGCCGGAGCGCGAACATTGATGTTGATGTGCGCAGCCCAGCCGTCGAGCGTGAAGTCGTCGAAGTCGTCGTGCACGAAACGCGAAGCGTTGTTGATCAGCAGGCCGACTGGCGGCATCCCTGCCAATGCGGTCCTGATCGGGCTGCAGGGATCATCCCCCTGAAGGTCCGATGCCGCCACTCTCGCCGATCCGACCTCATGCGCCAGCCTTTCGGCCTCGTCCTGCGATTCATGGCAGTGGATCAACACCGCCCAACCATCCTTCGCCAGTGCCCGCACGAGCGCAGCGCCGATGCGGCGGCCGCCGCCGGTGACGATTGCAGTTCGTGGCAGGGGAAGTTCGAACGCCATGCCCTGCGCGTTAGACGCTGCCTCCAAATCGAGCAAGCCAGCCGAATGATGGCGCTCCCGACCGTGCACGCGCCGTTATTCACAGCTTATCCACAGCTTATCCCCAGAAACTGGGGATAAGCCGCCATATTGCTGCAACATGGCCGTTACTGCTTTTGGCCTTCTCATCGCCGCATGGCGCGCTAAAGGCCCTGCGTCCATTGTTCAACAGCAGGTCCTTTCGCGTTGCTTGACATTCGCCCCCTTGCTACCGCTGATGCAGACGAGGTCGAGGCGCTGCTGGATGCCGCCTTCGGCAGCGATCGTCACGCGCGCACGGCCTATCGTATCCGTCACGGCATGGCCGCGGTGCGTGCCCTGTCTTTTGCCGCTTTCGATGAAGGTCGGCTCATCGGTTCATTGCAAACATGGCCGATCCTGCTTGTGACGGGTGCAGCCGATCGGGCATTTCACCCGCTCAAGTTGATCGGGCCGGTGGCGGTGCTGCCCGAACGTCAGCGTCAGGGTATAGGCCGGGCTTTGATGGAATGCATGCTGGAAGCGGCCGATGCCCGCGGCGAGGATGCGCTCGTCCTTATCGGCGATGCGGATTATTATGACCGCCTCTTCGGTTTCAACGCCGCTCATACGGCGAGGTGGCAAGTTCCGGGGCCGGTAGATCGGGCGCGGCTGCTCGCTCGGCTCAAGAGCGACCGATTGCATGGACTCAGCGGGATGCTGGGGCCGGCCTTGACTGATGCGGAAGCTTTGCGCTGACGCTCTGATGCCGTAGCATTCGTTATGCCTGAAACCGTTCCTCCCCCTGATCTCACCGGCCTGACGCTTGCTGAGATTGCACGACTTGCCGAGGAAAAGAAGCTGCCGCCGGTCGAAAAATGGAACCCTTCCCATTGCGGCGACAGCTTGATGCGCATTGCCAGCGACGGAACCTGGTATCACGAAGGCAGCCCGATTGGCCGCCCGGCGATGGTAAGGCTTTTTTCGAGCATTCTTCGCCGCGAGGCCGACGGCCGGTTCGTCCTGGTAACCCCAGTCGAGAAGCTGGATATTCAGGTCGACGATGCTCCCTTTGTCGCGGTCGCACTCCACAGCGAGGGCGAAGGGCGCGCGCGCCGCATGGCGTTCACGCTCAATACGGGCGATCCGGTTGTTGCCGGGCCGGATCATCCGCTTCGACTTGAAGGGTCCAATGAGCCTCGTCCCTATCTCAACGTCCGAATCGGCTTGGACGCGCTGATTGCGCGACCAGTTTATTACGAGCTCGTCGAGCTTGCCCTTGTCGAGGATAATGAGAAAGTGGGCTTATGGAGCGACGGCGTTTTCTTCACGCTGGAGCCTCCGCAGTGACCTTGGCGGAGCGGTTGCGCGACCGCCTTTCCGAACCCTTTGCTCCATCGAGGCATTGGCGATCGTCTGACGATGTGAACTCGCCTCGAGATCATGCAACCGTGCCTGCGGCCGTGCTGATTGCTATAACCGACCGGCCCGATCCTGGCGTGCTACTGACGCTTCGTAATGCCAATCTGCGCCGTCACGCCGGCCAGGTCGCCTTTCCCGGAGGCCGGATTGATGCTGAAGACGGCGGACCGATCGCGGCGGCCCTACGCGAAGCCGAAGAGGAGATCGGGCTCAGCCGCGAGCAGGTGGAGGTTGTGGGTGAGATAGAGCCCTATCGCACGGGTACCGGCTACGACATCGTGCCGGTTATCGGCGTCGTGCCGCCCGACCTCGCGCTTACGCCCCATGCCGCGGAAGTCGACGCGATCTTCGAAACGCCGCTCGCGCATCTGCTCGATCTCGCAAATTATGTTGAGCGCGACGCGGAGTGGCAGGGGGCGCGGCGCCGATATCGCGAGATCCTCTGGTCCGACTACAGGATTTGGGGGGCAACTGCCGCGATCATGGCCAATTTCGCGCTGCGCGTTGGCCCGCTACCATGACTCACCTTCTGCCAGAGGCATGGCATGAGCGGCAAGGGCTCGCCGAATTGCTGCTCGCCCTCGGGCAGGCCGCGGGCGACGTGCGTTTCGTTGGCGGCTTCGTGCGGGATAGCCTGCTGGGGCATGCCAGCGCGGATGTCGATTGCGCGACACGGCTGCGCCCCGAAGAAGTCGCCGATCGCATCCGCTCGGCTGGCTTCAAGGCAGTGCCAACCGGCATTGCTCATGGGACCGTCACCGCTATTCTGCCGTGCGGGCCAGTTGAAATCACCACGCTCCGCCGTGACGTCGGCACCGACGGCAGGCGCGCCACGGTCGCTTATACCAATGACTGGCGCGAGGATGCGGCCCGCCGCGATTTCACATTCAATGCGCTTTCGGCGGATCCAGCGAACGGCAAGGTCTATGACTATTTCGGCGGGCTTGACGATCTGGCGGCGGGCCGCGTTCGCTTCATCGGCGATCCGCTGACCCGGATCGCTGAGGACCATCTGCGGATCCTCCGCTTCTTCCGCTTTCATGCGCGCTTTGGCAAAGGCGCGCCTGATCCCGAGGCCCTGGCCGCCTGCGTCGCCCGTGCGAATGATTTGATGGCGTTGTCGCGGGAACGTATCGCTGACGAGTTGCTCAAGCTGCTTGCGCTGCCTGCTCCTTCGTCCACGCTCGAAATCATCGTGTCGCACGGGCTCCTGCGCCCTGTCCTACCGGAAGTAGATGGGGACGCGCCGGAGCGCGTCCGCGCACTCGAGGCAGCAGAGCGTGAAGCGGGTATAGCGCCCGATCCCGTGCGGCGTCTGGCCGCGCTACTGCCCCCGGATCCCAAGGTGGCCACAGCGATCGCAACGAGGCTTCGCTTGTCTAACAGCATTCGCAAACGGCTGGGCTGCGCTGCCGATCGTTCGGTTCCGGCCGGCGCGCATGAACTGGCCTACCGCCTCGGCCGCGAGAGCGCGCTCGATCGGCTGCTGTTGGATGGACGGGCCGCGGAAGCGATGGAGGTGGAGCAATGGCAGGCTCCAGCACTCCCCATCGGGGGTCGCGATCTGCTCGGCCGTGGCATGAAGGAAGGCCCGCAAGTTGCTGAGGTGTTACAACGAATCGAGCGCCGATGGATCGACGAGGGTTTTCCTGATCGCGCCCGGACCGATCAGATCGTGGATGAAGTGCTCGCCGCCCGAAGGGACGGAAAGGAGCGCTTACAATAAGCCAATGCGGCATCGGCGCCCAACGGCCGCGAATAGTAGAAGCCTTGGCCATAAGAGCAGCCGAGCGCCGCCAGCGTCTGCGCCAGTTCGGCGGTTTCGATGCCCTCGGCCGTCGTCTGCATGCCCAGCGCGCTTGCAAGGCTCAATATAGCGCGCACGATCGCGATAGAGTCGCGGTCGGCTAGCATGCCGGTTACGAAGCTGCGGTCGATCTTCAGCACGTCGATCGGCAGCTTCTGGAGATAGGCGAGCGACGAATAGCCGGTTCCGAAATCGTCCATGGCGATGGTCGTGTTGAGACCTTTCAGCCGGTTGAGCAGCCGCCCTGACCGTTCCGGATCGCCGATGATCGCGCTTTCCGTCAGCTCGAGCATCAAGCGGCTGCCGTCCAGTTGATTGAATTCCAGCGCATTGCGTGCGACCTCAGCGATATCGTCGCGGACGAGCTGCACGGCGGAGACGTTGACGCCGATGTAGATCGGCAGCTCAGTGCCCATCACTTCGTCCCATCTGCGCAGCGTCTGCATCGCTTCGTTGAGAGCCCAGCGGCCCAGCGGCACGATCAGTCCCGATTCCTCCGCCACCGAAATGAAATCGGTGGGAGAGATCGGGCCCTGTTCGGGATGACTCCATCGCGCCAGTGCTTCGAATCCTGCCAGCCGATCATTTTGCAGATCAATGAGCGGCTGGTAAGAGAGCGTCAGCGTACCCGCTTCGATCGCGCGGCGCAGCTCAGTTTCCATACTGAAGCGCCGCCGCACGACCGCGACTTCCCCCTGCTGGTAAACCTCGACCCGTCCCGATTGCTTGGCCCGTTTGAGCGCTACCTGCGCATTTCGAACAAGGTCTTCCGAGTTGGACACCGCCTCGCTCATCATCGAGCAGCCAATGGCGCAATCGATCCGGATTTCGAGATCGGAAAGGCGGAACGGCGTCAGCAGCGACGCGTGAATGCGCCGCGCCGCCTGGAGCGCGTCGTTCGCGCCGTCCGCGAGACGGAGCAATATGCCGAATTCATCGCCGCCAAGCCGCGAGAGGGTATCGCCGGCGCGAAGTGCGGACATCAGCCGGCGCGCCACGGTTATTATCAGCTCGTCGCCTGCCAGCGAGCCCATCGATTCGTTGACCCGGCTGAAGCGCGTAAGATCAACGATCAGAACAGCGAATTTTCCGTGGTCTTGATGGCCGATGGCGCTGTCGACCGCCTCGACGAACGCGGTGCGGTTGGGAAGTCCCGTCAGGCTATCGCGTAACATCTCCGCCCGCAGCGAGCGTTCGGCTTCCACGGCTGCGGTTCGGTCGAGAAGCGTGACAAGAATCCTGCTCTCGTTGAAGCTTTCCGTCGCGATGCGGGAGAAGGCCACGGTGTAATAGCGGCTCGTAACGCCATGCCCCTCGAGCCAATCGAACCGCTTGATTGATTCCGTGGAAGCGCAGAACTGCGCAAAGGCATTACGTACCTTCGGATCGGCTAGCAGATGCGCCTCGGTTGGGCGCTCCCCATTGTCAAAGTCGCAGGCGAGGTCGGTGAAAGCCGCATTGCAGCAGATCACCTCCATGGCATCGGCGCGACAGGGCATGATCGCGCCGGGCACAGGCAGCGCATCAATATAGGGCTGGATGCTAAATTTGTCCCACGCCTTCGGATCGGCTGGCACTGCGGCCTTACCGTTCTCGACTATCGCAATCTTAGCCTGGCGTGCCAATGACATGACGGTAGCCCCTACACCAGCATCCGTTAACGCTTGATTGCGCTTACATTTTTATGGGCTTTTCTCGCGGCGGTGAGCGCTTTGTTTCGGAGCCGCCGCCCTTCCGGCGCCCCTATCCCTTGAACCGGTTGCTACGCGGAAAGCCAGTGGGCGGCATGCGTCCGCTTGCGCCCCGCGCCGCCCGCCAGCCGCTCAGGTCGGTTTCGGTTCGTACACGTCCGCCTTCGCCGCCCATCGGCCAGCTCAGCCCGGCGGCATAGCGGAACGCTGTTGCATCGGAGAGGCCGCCGTCACGGTAGCGCTGCAATTGAACGCCCCGGCCTCGCGCCAACTCGGGCAGCTCTGATAATGGGAACACCAGCAGCTTGCGGTTGTCCCCCACGACTGCGACATAGTCGGCGTCCTGTCCAATCGCGACCACCGCGCGCAACTTGGCGCCTCCCGAGAGGTTGACGACCTGTTTCCCCTTGCGAGTTTCTGCCAGGATCTCCCCGGCAGGCGCGATGAACCCGCGCCCATCGGACGAGGCGAGCAAGAGCTTTGCGCCGGGCGTGGCGACCAACAGCGCGACCGGCTGCGCATCGCCTTCGATATCGACCATCAGCCGGACCGGCTCGCCGAAACCGCGCGCGCCGGGCAGCCTGTCCGCCGCCAGCGTGTAGAAGCGGCCATTATCCACCGCCATCAACAGCTTGTCGGTCGTATAGGCATGAAAGGCGAAGGCCGGGCCGTCCCCTTCCTTGAACTTCACTGCCTCGGCATCGGCCAGCGGAACTTGTCCTTTCATTGCCCGTATCCAGCCGCGTTGCGAGAGGATGACGGTGATAGGCTCGCGCTCGATCATCGCCTCCAACGGTATTTCGCGAGCCTGCGCCGTCTCCTCGATCAGCGTTCGCCGGCGCCCCAGCTCCGTCTCCGGGCCATAGCGTTCGCGCAGCTTGGTGAGATCGCGCTTCATGCGCGTGCGCTGCCGCGCCGGGCTGTCGATCAACTGCACGAGTTCGGCGCGTTCCTTATCCAGCGTGTCCCTTTCTTTGCGGATCTCCATCTCTTCAAGCTTGCGCAAGCTGCGCAAACGCATGTTGAGGATAGCCTCGGCCTGCCGATCGGTTAGCCCGAACTCGTCCATCATCACCGCTTTGGGCTCATCTTCCTCACGGATGATCTGGATCACCCGATCGAGGTTGAGATAGGCGATCAGATAACCGTCCAGCAGCTCGATGCGGTCGTCGATCTTGGCGAGCCGGTGTCGCGAGCGGCGGATCAGCACGATGAACTGATGATCGAGCCACGCCGCCAGCGCTTCCTTTAGGCTCATCACCCGCGGCGTGCGGCTTGCGTCGAGGACATTGAGATTAAGCGGGACGCGGACTTCGAGCTCGGTCAGCCGGAACAGGCTGTCCATGAGCATCTGGGGTTCCACGGTGCGGCTGCGCGGCTCGATCACGATACGGATCTGCTCGTCGGATTCGTCGCGGACATCGGCGAGAATGGGGAGCTTCTTCTCTGAAATCAGTGCTGCGATCTGTTCGATCAGCTTCGATTTGGGCACCTGGTAAGGAATTTCGGTCACGACCGCGACCCAGGTCCCACGTCCCTGATCCTCGATCGCCCAGCGCGCCCGGACGCGAAAGGCACCTCGGCCCGTCGCATAAGCTTCAGCAATGGCGGGAGGGCTATCCGCCACGATGCCGCCGGTAGGGAAATCCGGCCCCTTCACAAACTCCATCAACGCCGCCGGCTCGCAATTGGGTTGGTCGATCAAGTGAGTGGCGGCATCGATCAATTCTGCGGCATTATGGGGCGGAATTGAGGTCGCCATGCCTACGGCAATGCCGCTCGCGCCGTTGGCAAGCAGGTTGGGGAACAGCCCGGGGAAGATCTCCGGCTCTTCCTCCTCGCCATTATAGGTGGGACGGTAATCAACCGCACCCTCGTCGAGGCCGGCCATCAGCTCGCCGGCCGCTGCCGTCAGCCGCGCTTCGGTGTACCGCATCGCCGCGGCATTATCGCCGTCGACATTACCGAAATTTCCTTGGCCGTCGACGAGCGGGTAGCGCAGCGAGAAGGTCTGCGCGAGCCGCACCATGGCGTCGTAAACCGACTGGTCGCCGTGCGGGTGATATTTGCCGATCACGTCCCCGACGACGCGCGCGCACTTCTTATATCCCGCTGTGGGATCGAGGCGGAGCAGCCGCATCGCCCACAGCAGACGGCGGTGCACCGGCTTGAGCCCGTCACGCACGTCGGGCAGTGAACGTGCCGTGATCGTCGACAACGCATAGACCAGATAGCGCTGCGACAGCGCATCGTCGAACGGGGCTTCGATGATGGACGAGGGCGGCTCGGCGAGATCGGTCATTCGGCAGCCTTAGACGATTGCCGCGCGCCCGCACAATCCGGAGGGAGCTGCTGGACAGCGCGCATTTTGACATGGCTGTATCGCCGGCCAGCATCAGGATGCTAGGATGAGAACTCCATGATCAATCGTTCCTTATGATAGACCTCGTGATCGAACAGCGTCGCAAAGATCTCGGCGGCTTCGAGGTGGGCCGCGTGCTCCCCTATGCCAAGCGACGCATGGTGGGTCCGTTCGTGTTTTTCGATCATATGGGGCCGGTCGATATGCCCGCGGGGATCTCCCGTAAGGTCGATGTCCGCCCGCATCCGCATATCGGACTGTCCACCGTGACCTATCTTTTCGCTGGCGAGATCATGCATCGCGACAGCGTGGGTAGCGAAGCCCCGATTCATCCGGGCGAGGTCAATTGGATGACCGCGGGCAAAGGCATTACCCATTCGGAACGTTTCGAGCGCGCCCGCGCCGAAGGCGATCATCTCCACGGCATTCAGGCTTGGGTTGCGCTGCCACGGGAACATGAGGAGACCGACCCTTCCTTCTCGCATCATGAGGGGGCGGGATTGCCGACCTGGCACGAAGACGGCCTCAGCGGCCGCCTGATCGCAGGAAACGCATGGGGTCTGACGGCGGAGGTGACAACCTTCTCACCCCTTTTCTACGCTCATATCGAGCTCATCCCAGGCGCTCGTCTTGCCATGCCGGAAGACTATCCTGAACGGGCGCTCTACGTGGCGTCAGGCAGCGTCGAACACGAAGACCGCCGTTACGAAGCCGGGCAGATGCTTGTGCTGGAAAGCGGCGCCGCAACGTTCCGCGCGCCTGTCGATCTTCCTGCCTCCGCGACGCTTATGGCGCTCGGCGGCGAGCCGCTAGGGCAACGCTTCCTCTACTGGAACTTCGTTTCCTCCTCGCAGGAGCGATTGGAACAGGCGAAAGCCGATTGGCGCGCAGGGCGCATGAAGCTGCCCGATCTTGATCATGACGAGTTCATTCCGCTGCCTGAAGACCCGCCGAAGCCGACGCCCAACCCGATGTCGTAAGCTTCGCACGCAGTCGTAGTGCGATCGAGCTGCGCTGGAACGTCGGATGCCATCTGCACGTTGGAGGCCCAGAACATAGAAAGGCAAGCATGATGGCCAGGAATCCCGATCAATTTATCGAGGAAAATGCCGAGCAACGGGACGAGGATCAGGCGCAAGACGTCGCCGACGAAGCCGTCACGCGCCGTTTTAACGATACGGGGCCGGAGGGTCGTGATCCCACGCAGGATACCGAGCATGGCGGCCACCCCAATCCTGCAGGCATAATCCCCGAAGACACCCCGGATCTCGTCGACACGATGAACCAGATGCTCACGTCCGGCCGGATCGATAATAACGCCTATGCCGGCGAGCCGATGATGGACGACGAGGAAAGCCTGCTAGGCGATACCGAAGATGTCGATGATGACGAGGATGATCTTGCCATATCCGACGCCGTTCAGGAGCGCTTCGCAGAAGGGCTCGATGAAGGGGAGGATGAACAGGAATAGGCCCTGAGACGATGGACTCACTCACGAGCTGAGGAGTTCGACTGGATCTGTTTTCTTCGGAACGATGGCCCCGCCCCGCCCGTTTTAATCCCCGGCCTCACCCCTCAGATTCAGGAGATATGTCATGGAAGCCCGCACCGTCAGCAAGGGCCTCGCCTGGTTCAGCCTTGGACTCGGTATCGCCGAGCTTGTCGCCGGACGACAGATAGGCAAGACGCTTGGCGCGGAGAACCGCACCGGCGTCATCCGCGGTTTTGGCGCGCGGGAAATCGTCGCGGGTCTCGGGATCCTTCAGGCCCCTGCTCATTCCACCAGAGTTTGGAATCGCGTGGCGGGCGATGCGCTCGATCTCGCGGCGCTTGGCGGCCTCTTGCGCGGCGGCAACCCAAGTGCACGATGGGTATGGGGCGCGATCGGCGCGGTAGCGGGCGTGACGCTGGCAGATATCCTCACGGCGCGTTCCCTTGGCCAAGTCCCCGATACCGAGCAAGGCAAGGTGGGTCCGCGGGGCGCGTCCGGCCGACCAAAAGCATGGGCGGGAGAGAAGACGGAAGCCGTCGAGTTCGAGCCCGATTTCGAATTGGACCAAGCGACCCAGGAAGTAACGTTCGAAGCTGACCCCAAATTGGAAGCCGCCGCTTCCTTAGCGAATTAACGCGCAGCCAATAGAGCCGAACTGGCGACGGGAGACCAGTTCATCGTCAGCGACCTGCTTGGTAGCGACCCGCGTGGTTGCCTATCCGGATCGTGCAAGGCAACCGCCGTCGTTTATTCCTCAGCTCTCCTGATCGGCGGCATTCGCCTTTTCCTGCGCTCTCGGGTCGACATCGCGCGGAATCGTTACGCCGCTTTCAGGATCGCGCTTCATATCATCCTTATCGAGCACGTCCCGAGGACGCCGGGCATCGCCCTCCGCCTGGTGCTCGGTCGAGATGTTAGGATTTGGCTGGGTCTTGGTCGGTGCTTTATGATCGGGCATGCTTCGAACTCCTTCGCATGGGAAACGAAGGCATCACATGCCCGTTCCGATCCTCAGTGGAGGATCTGGACGACATCCCGGAAATGAAGTTGATGGACCATGTTGCAGGCATCGTCCTCGACATCGAGCCGCATGTTGAGTGGCAATCTCCCCTCCCGCACTTCGCCGGCCAGGACATCCCGCGCCGCTAAAAGCGCCCGTTCACGCGCGGTCGAGAGCTCCGACAGCTCTACCCCCTCGACGTCGCGGACGAGCCGCTCGCCGTCCCAGAGATGAAAATGAAACCTTGCCATATCTCTATGCCCCAACGGGCTGCCTCCCAACGCAACTCTCTTACTTACATCGCGTATAATGTAGCGGATCGGCCAAAGCGTTGGTAATAGGTGATTGTCCTTATGGTCTTCCCGTTGCGTGCCGATGTGAGACAATCTTGTTCAAGAAAGTGCGGATTTCCGTGCGCACCGCGTCTCGCGGGGCGCTGGCCAAGTTGCCGGCTTTGGATCGCCGCGGGACAATGCTAGCAGGATTTGGAATCGGGCGGGGTCGGCAATGTTGCGTAGACATAAAGTTCTGAGTGTTCTGCTTCTTCTTGCTGGAGGAGTAACATATGCCCTTGCCGCTCCTCCTGCACAGCCGGCAAAGAACCAATTCCGAGCGAGGCTGATCGGCGCGGTCGTCGTTCCTTCCATGGGGGATGGCGATGGCAACGGCCTTGTAACCGTCCGCATCGATCAGGCGAAAGCTCAGCTTTGCTATACCCTCACAGTCGCTGGACTGGAGGATGTCACGGCCGCGGCCATTCATAAAGCTTTTGTGGGCTATGTGGGGCCGTCCGTGCTCGCGCTGACGCCACCCACGACGGGATCGAGCCAAGGGTGCGTCCCAATCACGTCCGATTTCATGGCAGAGATGTTGGCCGCGCCTTATGATTTCTATGTTTCCGTAGATACCGAATCGTATCCGGGCGGCGCGTTGCGTGGACAACTCCGCCGTTGAGCGCGTGCCGCCTTCGCAATCGCTCAATTGCTCGACCGCTCAACCGCCTTGCCGACCGATTGCACATCCCGGCCGACGCCGCGAACGGTGTTGCAGCCCACGAGTAACGTCGCAGCGGCCGCAAGAAAGATCAGGGGTTTGAGCATGGCTTATCCTTCGTGACCATTGTTTCGCTGCCATAATCATCCCTGCGCCTGAACATTCAATGACCAGCCTTCCGCACAGGCCGTTGGGATTTGACCCAAGCCGCTCTAAAGGGGCGCGTCCCGTATAAAGAATCGCGAAGGGGTAAGATGATGGGAAAGCCATTGCGTGCTGCGCTGGCGGGTCTCGGCACCGTCGGGGCCGGCGTGGTCCGGTTGCTTGATACCAATCGGGCATTGATCGAGCGGCGTGCCGGACGTCCGGTCGAGATTGTTGCGGTTTCCGCCCGCGATCGCGCGCGTGATCGGGGCGTGGATCTTACCCGTTTCGAATGGGTCGATGACGCGGCCACCCTGTTCGAGCGCGATGACGTCGATGTTGTTGTCGAATTGATTGGCGGATCGGATGGTCCGGCGCTCACGCTCGCAAGAGGAGCATTGGGCGCAGGAAAGGCACTGGTGACGGCCAACAAGGCCATGATTGCACATCACGGCGTCGAACTGGCTGAGCTCGCCGAAGCAAGCAGTACCGCGCTTAAATATGAAGCCGCGGTGGGCGGCGGCATCCCGGTGATCAAGGGCCTGCGCGAAGGTGCGGCCGCCAACCAGATTGCACGGGTCTACGGCATCCTCAACGGCACCTGCAATTATATCCTGACCGCGATGGAAGAGGCAGGGCGTGACTTTGCGGACGTCCTCGCGGAGGCCCAGGCCTTGGGCTACGCGGAAGCTGACCCGAGCTTCGATATCGACGGCGTCGATGCCGCGCACAAGCTCTCGATCCTCGCCAGCCTGGCCTTCGGCACACGGCTCGATTTCAACTCGGTCGCGATCAGCGGCATTCGCCACGTGATCGCTGCCGATATTTCCGAAGCGAAAGCATTGGGCTTTCGCGTGCGGCTGGTCGGGCTGGCCGAAGCGACTGGGGAAGGGCTGTTCCAGCGCGTCCATGCCTGCCTCGTGCCCCTGGTTCATCCGATGGCGCACGTCACCGGCTCGCTTAACGCGATCGTCGCCGAAGGCAATTTCGTTGGCCGGCTCGTGTTCGAAGGGCGCGGCGCCGGCGAGGGGCCGACCGCTTCGGCCGTCGTGGCCGATCTGATCGACATCGCTCGCGGTGAGTTCGGGCCCGCCTTCGCCATGCCGGTTGCGAGCCTATTCGAGCCGGGTATCCCTTCCTTCGGCAAGCGGCGCGGACGCTATTATCTCCGCTTCGCCGTACCGGATCGGATTGGTGTGCTGGCGGAAATCACGGCCGCCATGCGCGATTCCGGGGTTTCGATCGAAAGCCTGATCCAGCGCGGTACCGACCCCGGAGGTGAGGTGCTGCTTGTGATGGTGACGCACGATGCGCCCGAATCCGCGATCGCCGCCGCGCTCGACCGGCTGGAAGGCTCGCAAAGCGTGAGCGGCAAGCCGATGCTGATGCACATTCTCGATGTCTAGGCCGCAACGCGCTTTCACCCTTTCCTAGCCGGTCGATCCTAGGGACTGCGGTCCTGGCCGTCCAAGACCCGACTGGGCGATGCAAAATATGGCAAGCTGCCGCGCCGGTCTCGACAATGTAATTGACCTCGCCTAACCGCCCGTCATCTAGCAGGGAGTTTGAGTAAGATGGTAAAGGCTAGCAAGGCGCTCGACAGGGTTCTCGTTCTGGAAATGGTACGCGTCACCGAGGCTGCGGCCATCGCTGCCTCGAAGATGATCGGAAGAGGGGACGAAAAAGCAGCTGACGCCGCTGCCGTCGAAGCGATGCGGACAGCCTTCAACGGTCTCGAATTCGATGGCACGGTGGTGATCGGCGAAGGCGAACGCGACGAGGCACCGATGCTCTACATCGGAGAAAAGGTCGGCAGCGCAATCGGCACCGGGCCGAAGATCGACATCGCGCTCGATCCGCTCGAAGGCACCACCATCACCGCCAAGGCGGGCCCCAATGCATTGGCCGTCCTTGCCATCGCTGAAGAAGGCGGCCTTCTCAATGCGCCCGATGTTTATATGGACAAGCTCGCCATCGGCCCCGGCTACCAGGATGGTATCGTCGGCCTTGACCGGACACCAACCGAGAATGTCAAGGCGCTCGCGAAAGCCAAGGGCGTCAAGCCCAACGAGATCATCGCCTGCGTGCTGGATCGCCCACGCCACGAGACGCTGATTGCTGAGCTTCGTGGCATCGGCTGCGGGATCGTGCTCATTCCTGATGGCGACGTGGCTGGCGTGATCGCGGTCACCAATCCGGAAACAACCATCGATATCTATATGGGTGCGGGCGGCGCGCCTGAAGGGGTGTTGGCGGCTGCGGCGCTGCGCTGCGTAGGTGGTCAGTTCGAGGGGCGTCTCCTGTTCCGCAACGACGATGAAAAGGGGCGTGCCAAAAAATGGGGCGTTGAGGATTTGAACCGGATCTACAAGCTCGGGGATCTGGTGAAGGGTGACGCCATTTTCGCCGCCACCGGCGTCACCGACGGGTCGCTGCTCCAAGGCGTCAAGCGCCGGAAGGACTGCATGACGACGGAGAGTGTCGTCATGCGCGCGAGTTCGGGGACCGTCCGCTGGGTCCGCGGCGAACATCGCAAGGACAAGCTTGGCTGAGTTGCCTACTGCCGAATTGAGAGATCAAAGATCTTTGAAGCTGGTGCGCCCATTCGAGGGATCGGCCATTCTCGCCTGACATGGTCGGTATGATCTTATGACGGCAGATTAACGAACGATAACGACATCGTTCAGGGCTGATTGCACGCCCGTCTCCCATGATGGATCATACTCTGATTCGGAGATGAGAGATGAAAAAGGCAATTCTGGCAGGCGTCGCTTTGGCAACCTCGGCTCTTGGCCTTACTGCCCCCTCGGCGGCGGAAGCACGCACCTATAGCAGCTTCTCGCTCTATGTTGGGGGTGGCCCGGGCTATTACGACCCCGATTATTATGACGGTTATTATAGCCGCCCTTATTATGGCGCATATGACTATTATGCCCCCAGCTATTATGCACCCCGCTATTATTATTATGCTCCTCGCTACCGCTGGCGCGGCCATGATCGCTGGGAACATCGCCGTTGGCGGGGTCGGGATTGGGACCATGACGGTGACGGCTGGCGCCATCACCGCTGGCACGACTGACAAGCCCTCCAAAACGAGCTGGCCCTCGATTTGAAGGCAGTCGAATAGCTACCCTGCATCATTGAAATGGTGAACCCCTCCCCCTTTGCGGGGAGGGGTTTTTGATTCCAATGGCGTCAGCAAACCAGCGCTTGTTCCAAACCTTCATACGTTATATCCTAAGACATAATTGCTATTCGCATTGTGGGGGACATTGTGACCGAGCGGACAAGCACGGCGCCAGCGCGCCAATATCCATCGAACGTCATCCCCTTTCCCTCGGTCGAAAATCATGGTCCCCGACCGCTCTCCCACTCTTTCGCCGAGCTGCGCAGGCTGGTGATGTGCGAACAATATCAACTCGGCGAAGCCATCGATCTTGAACAGGCATGCCGCAACGTCCTCGCCGACATGCTGCCGCGCGGGGCCCTGCGCATGAGCGCAATGATCCAGCTCGAATCGCTTGCACTTGCGCTTGCCACCCGGATTCGGACCGCCGAGAGCACGCTGTAGATACTGAGCCTGGAGGTGCCCGCCGGGAAGAGGCAGTCGTTGTTAAGCGGGCGAACGGAGGACCGCCTGAACACCGACCAATATTGCGGTAGCGGCTGGCATCCATTTCGTTTCTGGTGCGTTTAGATCAGCGGGGCCGCATTTGCCTTGTTGTACCAGAGTGCGGACCTGCTCTTGGTTTACTCTAATCTGTCTTGTTCGTTCCATTTTGAAGCATCGATCCAAGTTACGTTCCTAATTGATCAATATCTGTCCCATATTGAGACGGCCGGGGTTTCAGAGGCGGAAGTCACGCCAGTATCCTTCAAGTCGGCCGCGAATGGAGGCTTGGTATTATGAGAGGTCGCAGGCTCAATTTGAATCGCAAGTTACTTGCATTCACAATAAGCTTTGTCGTGGTATCGGGACTGGCCATGTCGCCGCTTCGGCATGCCGTGTCGCGAGCCGGGATCATGACCGGTAACGAACTTCTCGCCTTGTTCGACGCGCGTTCGCCTGGCGCGCGTCCGGAGGGAGCGCTCTTGACGACCAAGCCGGCCAAGGCGCCCCGTGAATATGCCAAGCCCCGTGTGCGGGAACGGCTTCCCGGCGGTATCGCGCCAGTTGGGCCACCATTAGCCTCCGCTTCGCCCTTGGGCGCACCGATTTTCCCCCTCTCCGCGATCAATCATGTGGTCCCGCCGTTGCCATTTGCGGGGCCGCCGCTGCTTCCACCCGGGGCGCCAGTCGTGCTTCCACCTGGCGGGCCGCCCGGTGGTCCTCCCGGCGGGCCGCCCGGGCCACCCGTTCCTCCCGGCACCCCACCGCCCTCACCTGCCCCTGTTCCGGAACCGTCCATGTGGTTAACCATGATCATCGGCCTTGGCGTCACGGGGCTGGTCTTGCGGAGGGAGCGCAAAGCGCAGCTTTCCCTCCGAACCGTTCCCGTCGTCCCCTCAATTCCGGCAAGCTAATCTAAGGTCAGCATCGCATTGGGAGACATTTGAATCGATGATAGGCCGGCTGCTCAACATACGTCGTTGGAGCGTGCCGCTGGCAAGCGCGATTGTGGCAGCGGCGACACTGAATCTCATCCCCACCGGTCTGGAAAGCACGCCCCAATCCTCGGGCCCCTCCTCCTCCGCTGCGACAAACGATGGCGACCGGATCCTGTTGGCAGACGCTGCGGCGATGCAAGCAGATGCCGCCGAATTCCAGAGACGGAAAATCAAAACCATCCTCAACATCCGCAAGCCGCTCCATTACGGACAGTTTGTCTGGGACGAACATGGGGTTCCCGCGGGCGACACTTGGGTGCGGGTCGATCTTTCAACGCAAATTCTCTCGGTGTTTCGGGGAGGCCATGAGATCGGCACGGCGGTCATCATGTATGGCGCAGACAAGAAGCCGACCCCGGTCGGGCAATTGCACATCCTTGGGAAGAGCGAGAACCATCGCTCAAGTCTTTATGACGCTGCCATGCCTTACACGCTGCGCCTGACGAATGACGGCGTTTCCATCCACGGTGCCGATGTTCGCCCCGCCGCCGCCACCCACGGATGCGTCAGTATCCCCAAAGATTTTGCTCGACGGCTATTCCAGCAGACAAGGGTCGGCGATCCGGTCACCATACTGCCTGAAAAGCGCGCCAATTCGAGCGCTGGTCCTATCCAGCGGACAATCGATCGGACCTGAAGCCCCATCCACTTCAGCAGCACGGTTCACTTGCGCGGGACGCCTGCAACGGCGGTCGCGGTGGCACAAGGCCACCGCGCAGCCATCTCCTCAATAGCGATAATGGTCCGGTTTGAAGGGCCCTTGCGGCGTGACGCCAATATATTTGGCTTGCTTATCGGTAAGGGTGGTGAGTTTGACGCCGAGCTTTTCGAGGTGGAGAGCGGCGACCTTTTCGTCGAGATGCTTGGGAAGCACATAGACCTGGTTCTGATATTCGCCGGACTTGGTGAACAGCTCGATCTGCGCCAGCACCTGATTGGTGAACGAGGACGACATCACGAAGCTCGGGTGGCCGGTGGCGCAGCCGAGGTTCACGAGCCGCCCCTTGGCGAGCACGATGATCTGCTTGCCATCGGGGAATTCGACGAGATCCACCTGCGGCTTGATCTCGGTCCACTTCATGTTGTTGAGCGCAGCGATCTGGATCTCGCTGTCGAAGTGACCAATGTTGCACACGATCGCCATCGGCTTCATCGCCCGCATATGCTCGAGGGTGATCACATCCTCGTTGCCGGTGGCGGTGACGAAGATGTCGGCGCGGGTCACCGCTTCCTCCATCGTCACCACCTCATAGCCTTCCATCGCAGCCTGCAGCGCGCAGATCGGATCGATCTCGGTGACAAGCACGCGCGCACCGCCATTGCGAAGCGATGCTGCCGAACCCTTGCCGACATCGCCGAACCCGGCGACGCACGCGACCTTGCCCGCCAGCATCACGTCAGTCGCACGACGGATCGCGTCGACGAGCGATTCCTTGCAGCCATAGAGATTGTCGAACTTCGACTTGGTCACGCTGTCGTTGACATTGATCGCCGGGAAGGGAAGCTTGCCATTCTTGCTGAGCTCGTAAAGCCGGTGAACGCCGGTGGTGGTCTCCTCGGAAACGCCCTTAATGTTCTGGACCGTTTTGGTGAGAAAGCCTGGGCGTTCGGCCAGGAAGCGCTTCAGCACCGCGCAGAAAATCTCCTCTTCCTCGTTCGAAGGCGTGAAGAGCGGCTCACCCGCTTCGACGCGCGCGCCCCACAGCGCGAACATAGTGGCGTCGCCGCCATCGTCCAGGATCATATTGCAGGTCTCGTCGGTGCCCCAGTCGAAGATGCGCACGACATAATCCCAATAATCCTGCAGGCTTTCACCCTTGATTGCGAACACGGGAATGCCCCGCGCGGCAATCGCCGCTGCGGCATGATCCTGGGTCGAGAAGATGTTGCACGTCGCCCAGCGCACCTCGGCGCCCAGATCCACCAGCGTCTCGATCAGAACAGCGGTCTGGATCGTCATATGCAGCGATCCCGTGATCCGCGCGCCCCGTAACGGCTTCGTCCCGCCAAACTCCGAACGCAGCGCCATCAAGCCCGGCATCTCCGTCTCGGCGATATTGATCTCGGCCCGGCCAAAATCAGCCAACGACATATCCTTGACCGCGTAGTCGGTGAACTCAGTTACAGGGGCAGTGGCCACAAACAATCTCCTCGATGAGCGGCCGCCCCTTACCGTGAGCGGACGCTCAAAGCAAATATAAAGATATCCTTATATCTCGTTCAGACGGGGAATGCTGCTGCCCGACAACGGAGTCAGCTGGTCCGCAGCGATGCCGAACGTCGCACCGGCTCCTGCCAAGCCTCCTTCCGTCGGCCCTCAAGTGCATATCATGCAGTTGACGTTTACGTAAACGTCAGCTAGTTCTCGGTTATGCCGGCAGCCGCTCTCGTTCACACCCCCGACGCTCATAATCGCGAACAATTCACCATCAGTGAACTGACGCAAGAGTTCGGAGTCACTGCCCGCGCCTTGCGCTTCTATGAGGATAAGGGGCTGATCGCGCCCGAACGCCACGGGCTCGCACGCATTTATTCGCGGCAGGATCGGGCTCGGCTTGCTTGGCTGTTGCGCGCCAGGCGTGTCGGCTTCAGCTTGGATGAAGCGCGCGAGATGATCGACCTGTATAACATCAATGACAGTCGCGCCACGCAACGGCGGGTCACGCTCGAGAAATGCAACGCAAAGATCGGCCAGCTTCGCCGCCAGCAGGAAGATATCGAAGCGCAGATAGCAGAACTTGAGGCGTTTCTCGACACCGTCCGTGCCGCCGACGCCGCCGCCAAGCTTTGAACAGGAGAATCCGATGCCGCTTTATCACCCGCCCATCCGTGATACACGCTATGTGCTCGACGGCGTGCTGGGCCTGGATCGGTACGCCAATCTGCCCGGCTTTGGCTCGGCGACACCTGACTTGGTGGAGGCCGTGCTTTCCGAAGGCGGCAAGCTTTGTGAAGAGGTGCTCTTTCCCCTCAACGCCATCGGCGATCAGGAGGGCTGCACACGCAATCCAGACGGCAGCGTCACGACGCCACCTGGCTTCAAGGAGGCTTATCAGCAGTTCGTCGCCGGCGGCTGGCCCACTTTAGCCGCGCCGGAGCAATATGGCGGGCAGGCGTTGCCGCACGTCATCGCCACCGCATTCGAGGAGTATCTCATCTCCTCGAACATGGCGTTTTCCATGTACAATCTGCTGACCCAGGGCGCGATTTCAGCCCTGCTCGTCAAAGGCAGCGAGGAGCAAAAGGCGCTCTACCTGCCGAAAATGGTTTCCGGCGAATGGGCTGGCACGATGAACCTTACCGAAGCGCACGCGGGCACGGATCTCGGCATGATCCGCACGCGTGCCGAACCCAATGGCGACGGCACCTACGCAATCATCGGCACCAAGATTTTCATCTCGTCTGGCGAACATGATGTCACTTCCAACATCGTCCACCTCGTGCTCGCGAAGATTGCCGGGGCGCCTGACAATGTGAAGGGTATCTCGCTCTTTATCGTGCCCAAGTTCATTCCCGATACAGCAGGCGATCCGGGCGAACGCAACAGGCTTCAGTGCGGTTCGATCGAAGAGAAGATGGGCATTCACGGCAACGCCACCTGCGTCATGAACTATGACGGCGCAAAGGGTTGGCTGATCGGCGAGGAGAATAAGGGCCTTGCGGCCATGTTCATCATGATGAACGCCGCCCGTCTCGGCGTCGGCCTTCAAGGCTTGTCGCAAGGCGAGATCGCTTATCAAAACGCTGTCCAATATGCCAAGGATCGCCGCCAGGGCCGTGCGCTGACTGGCCCGGCTGAACCGGACGAGAAAGCGGACACGCTCCTTGTTCATCCGGACGTGCGGCGCATGCTGATGGAATGCAAAGCCTATTTGGAGGGCGCCCGCGCAATGATCCTGTGGGCTGCGCTACAGGTCGATCTCGCGCGTCACGCCCAGGAGGAATCCGAGCGCCAGGCAGCCGATGATCTGGTCTCGCTGCTCACGCCGGTGATCAAGGGCTATATCACTGATCTCGGCTATTACTGCGCGACGTTGGCGCAGCAGGTCTATGGCGGCCACGGCTATATTCGCGAGTGGGGCATGGAGCAATTTGTTCGCGATGCGCGGATCGCGATGATTTATGAGGGCACGAACGGCGTTCAGGCGATGGATCTCGTCGGGCGCAAGCTGGCGAAGGATGGCGGCCGTGCCGTCCAGCTCTTCTTCAAGCTGGTCAATGAGGAAATCGAAACAGCCTCCGCAGAATCCGGCGCAAAAGACTATGCCGCTCAGCTTCAAAAGGCGCTCGGCCAATTGCAGGCCGCAACCATGTGGCTTGTCCAGAACGCAATGGCTGCGCCCAACAATGCCGGCGCGGCGGCTTACCCTTACATGCAATGCATGGGGGTGGTCGCACTCGGCTGGATGTGGCTCAAGATGCTGCGAGTCTCATCGGCGGCGCTCGCCACCGGTGAAGGCGATAAGGCGTTCCACGAGGCCAAACAGATCACCGCGCGCTTCTACGCGGAGCGAATTTTGCCTGAAGCCGGCGCCGCGCGCCGCAAGATCGAAGGGGGTGCAGAAAGCATCATGGCGATGCCGGCGGAAAGCTTCTGAAGCGCTCCGTCCCGGGCAAGGCGGCTACAGCCATATTGCTCAGGGTTCGGTAATCGCGATCCGGCACACGCCGTCTTTGCGCGTGACCGTGATGCTCTCGCCATTCTTGCCGCGGAAGCTGGCTGTCTTATTGCTGTCCTCGGAATGCGAAGCTGTGGCTGAAGAGTTTAAAACCACGGCCGGATCGGAGCTGTTCTGCACAACGGAATCACCCGAACGGCCTACGGCCGCCTTATAGCCCTTGCCGTCGTCCGGCACCGACTGCTCACTGATTGTGCCGTCCTTATGATAGGTCGTCTGCACGCAGACGGCAGGGGCTCCAGCCTGCCCCAGCCCTTGCATCCATATCGTTGGAACGGCGGCGGCAAGCATGATCAATGAGGTCATCGGACAATTCCTCGAACAATTCGGTTCAGGCCGCCGCTCCTTGTCGCTCTGTTTCTAGCCGAACGAGTAAGCCGTCTTTGCATGTATCGCCCCTGAACCATTGCCGCGAAGCGATGCTTAACCGCGTGCGGCAACTTCGGTTCCAGCCGATGGATGTGATGTCCGCGACTGCCTGAGCGCTTCCCGTGTAATCATGCATAGCACCTGTCCCGTATAGTGCCGTGCTATGTCAAATAATTATGGCGGTCGCGTAATGTTGCGCCGTGTGTTGATGTCATGAGGGACTTACGCCAACCATAATCTAGGCCGAGCATGAGTTGCGACGCGGAACCGGTGACAGCGCTATCCGTTGCCTGGTTGTTTGTTCCAAAACGGAACGGCACGGAAAATCATGCTTAACGCAGTTGCTCCTGCGCTTGGGCTGTCGTTCCCTGTGGCACCCTCTGAATGGAGCTGGGTAATCGCGGGAAGGGAAGGTCATGAAGCTTGCAATGCTGTTCGCATCCGCCCTTGTTTTCGGCTTTGCTGGGCCCGCAATTGCGCGCCCTCGCGTACAGGCAGAGGCCTCGCCCGCCAGCCGGGCGGCACCTGCTGCTACCTATACTTCGGAGCTTCGCGACTCGCGCGAGGCGGATGCTGCGGCAACTTCCGACATCGTCCCGATGGGCGCCGCTTCGGAAAAGACGGTGGCCGAAACGCCAGTTCCGCCGTCATTGACCGATGTTTCACTTTCGGCGACCGTTCGCGATCAGGTCCTGAAACCCGGCCTCTGAGCGATTTGGCGTTCTCTCTGCGGGATGGACAAAGGCAAGTCTAGAACATATCATGAACATATGGCTTCGCTTGATATCACCGCAAAGCTCGCCATCCTGGCGGATGCTGCAAAATATGACGCGAGCTGTGCGTCTTCCGGCACGTCCAAACGCGATAGCTCAGGGCAGCGGAAAGGTATCGGGTCCACCGAGGGCATGGGCATCTGCCACAGCTACGCGCCCGACGGCCGCTGCATTTCACTGCTCAAGATCCTGCTGACCAACAGCTGCGTCTTCGATTGCCATTATTGCATCAACCGCAAGAGTTCCAACGTCCGGCGCGCGCGGTTCACTGTGCGGGAAGTGGTTGAGCTGACGCTGAATTTCTATCGGCGCAATTATATCGAAGGGCTGTTCCTATCTTCCGGCATCATCCGCAGTTCGGATTATACGATGGAGCAGATCGTGGCGGTGGCGCGCGCGCTGAGGATCGACCACCAGTTCCGCGGCTATATTCATTTGAAGACCATTCCCGACGCTGATCCTGCGCTGATCCGGCAGGCGGGACAATTTGCTGACCGCATCTCGATCAACGTCGAATTGCCGACGGAGCTGGGCCTGGAGCGGCTCGCACCGGAGAAATCAACACCTCGCATCGAAGCCGCTATGGGCGACATGCGCGGCTGGTCCGAAGACATGCGCGATGCGAACCGCCGCTACAAATCAACGCCGAACTTCGCTCCTGCGGGGCAATCCACCCAGATGATCATTGGCGCGGACGACGCCGACGATCGCGCCATTATCGCAAAATCAAATCAGCTCTACGATCGGTTCAAGTTGCGTCGCGTTTATTATTCCGCTTTCAGCCCCATCCCGGATGCAAGCACCGTCCTACCGCTCAAGCGGCCGCCGTTGATGCGCGAGCACCGGCTCTACCAATCGGACTGGCTGATGCGCTTTTACGGCTATGCCGCCAGGGAGATTGCCCAAGCGACTGACGCTTCGGGCATGCTTCGGCTCGACATCGATCCCAAGCTGGCCTGGGCGCTCCGCTTTCGTGATCGCTTTCCGGTCGACGTCAACCATGCGCAGCGGGAAGCGCTGCTTCGCGTGCCGGGGCTGGGCGTTCGCGCGGTCGATGCAATCCTCACCGCGCGACGCTGGCGCAGGTTGCGGCTGGAAGATGTTGCCCGTCTCACCAGCTCGATCGTGAAAATCCGCCCCTTCGTCGTCGCGGAAGGCTGGCAACCAACTGCTCTGGTTGATCGTGCCGATCTCGAACGGCGCCTCGTTCCTAAAGCCAAGCAGCTAGAGTTGTTTGCAGCATGATCTATCGCATCACGCTCTCGGCGCCCGATGATTTTGAAGGCTGGCGCGATGCCGCACGCGCCTGCTGCGCCGCGAATCTCTTTGCCGATCAGATTGGATGGCAGGTGGGCGCCGAGGGAGGTGATCTCTTCGCTGGCGGCAGCCCTCCGCCCTCACCCACTGCTCCGGCAATCAATGTGCCGCGTGCGTTCATCGATCTCGCCCAAACAGTGCTGTGCCATCGTGATCCCGAACGCTTTACCCTGCTTTATACGCTTCTGCTGCGCCTAAGAGTTAATTCGGGTGCACTGGGAGATGAGGCCGATCCGCTGATCCGGCGGCTCGTCCAACTGGCCCGCGCCGTCCGGCGCGACGTTCATAAGATGCGGGCATTCGTTCGATTTCGCGAGATCGGCCAAGGCGAGGCGACACGCTTTGTCGCCTGGTTCGAACCCGAGCATTTCATTCTAAGGCGCAACGCTGGGTTCTTCGTGCGCCGCTTCACAAGCATGCACTGGTCGATTCTCACACCGATCGGTGCGCTACATTGGGATACGGAAACGCTGATGGAAGGGCCACCTGCGCGCAGGTGCGACGCGCCGCAAGGCGATCCCGTCGAGGAAATCTGGCGGACCTACTACAGCGCCATCTTCAATCCCGCGCGGCTGAAAATCGGTGCGATGTGCAGGGAAATGCCCAAGAAATATTGGCGTAACATGCCTGAAACCGTGTTGATTCCTCAACTGGTGGCAGGGGCGCAGGGCCGCGAACAGGCCATGATCGCAGCCTCGCCTTCGCGGTGATCGCGCTACTGGCTTTACCCATGGTGTAGGCTCCGCTAAGGCCCCGGCTATGCCAACAGGGATGCCGCGCGCCTAAATCCGGTCATGACGCCATCCTTCCGGCTTCTCGCACGGCGGAATTTTCTGCCCCTGTTCGTCACGCAATTTCTCAACGCCTTTAACGACAATCTCTACAAGACCGCGATGGTGATGCTGGTCACCTATGCGATCTATGCGGATCCAACCAAGGAAGCCGTATTCAACGCGGTCGCAGCCGGCATCTTCATCCTGCCTTTCTTTCTCTTCTCTGCCTTGTCCGGCCAGCTAGCCGACTGGCGCGACAAAGCGGGCATCATCCGGCTCGTCAAGACGGCCGAGATCGTGATCATGTGCGTTGGCGGGCTCGGGCTCGTGGTCCATTCGATCCCGCTGATGCTGGTCGCGCTGTTTGCGATGGGCGTGCACTCCACCTTCTTCGGGCCGATTAAATATGCGATCTTGCCGCAGCACCTGAAACCCGACGAGGTGCTTCCCGGCACCGGGCTCGTTGAAGCGACCACCTATATCGCCATTCTGGTCGGCACGATCGTCGGCGGTGCGCTGCAAGGCATGATCAATGACGGTCATTTGCCAAGCTGGACGATGGCGCTGCTCGTGATTGCCATGGCAGTGATCGGACGTTTCACGGGCGGCATGGTCCCCCCCGCCCCGCCGGAAGTTCCCAATCAGCTGATCGACCTGCACGTGATCCGCTCTTCGATCCGGCTGGTCTCAGCGACGATGCACATCCGCCGGCTATTCTTGGCGATCATCGCCATCAGTTTCTTCTGGGCGATCGGGGCCGTTCTGGCGGCTCAGTTCCCCCCGCTGGTGAAGAATGTACTGAGCGCGGACGAAGGTGTGGCGACTGCCATGCTGGCGGTGTTCTCCGTCGGCGTGGCGCTAGGTTCGGTCGCGATCAACCGCATGCTGGGCGGGAAAGTGTCGGCCCGCTTCGCACCCGGGGCGGCGATCGTGATGGGCCTGTTCGTCCTGGACCTCTATCACTCCGTCAAATATTGGCCGGCCTCGGAGAGCAGCAGCCTGCTCACCCTTTCCGAGTTCCTTAAAATCCACCGCGCCGACAGGCTTACTTTCGATTTGTTCGGCATTGCGGTAGCAGGCGGCATGTTTGTCGTGCCGCTCTACGCGTTTCTGACGACGACAGTGCCCAAATCGCAGACCGCCCGCACAGTCGCAGCGAACAATATCGTAAATTCCGGCGCCATGACGCTGGCCGCGATCCTGCTCGCGATCCTGCTCCACTTCGGGGTTTCGGTGGCGGATACGCTGCTCATGGTCGCCCTGGCCACCTTGGGCGCGGCGTGGCTTGCCTGGCGTTTGCACAAGGCCTGCGATTAGACGACGAAGCCATAGAGGATGATGAAGGCCGCCGCGTAGCTCAGCAGGAAGAAGCTCATCGCTTCCCGTTGTTGTTTCGAAAGGCGTCTGTTGGTTCGTTGCCTCGGCATCTTTCGCTTCTAGCGCGTGCAGTCACCGAATCCGAGGCCGCAGCCATCGTTAATAACCGTCCATGACGAAACAGCTGTCCAGGGGCGCATTCGGAACAAGCCCATCTCATTGCCGTTCTGCCTTCATACCAAAATAGGATGGAGTATCGAAATGGCGGACGATGCCGAGATCGAAGCCCGCTTCTGGAAGGAGCTGAAGGCGAGCCCGGTGATGATCCTTGGTGTGGCGGGCGAGCGCGATGGCCACGGCCAGCCCATGACCGCCTTTTTCGAGGGAGATCATGGCCCGCTATGGTTCTTTACCACGACGGACAACGGACTGGTGAAGAGCCTTGGTCAATCCAACCGCGCTATGGCGCATTATGTCGCCAAAGGTCACGACCTGTTTGCAACCGTTCATGGCGCGCTTTCGATCGAGCCGAGCAATGAGGTGATCGACCGGCTCTGGAACAGCCACATCGCGGCTTGGTACGAGGGCGGACGGGAGGATCCGAAGCTATGTCTGCTCCGGCTCGATACGGAAACTGCGATGATCTGGCTGAACGCCTCCAGCATGACGGCAGGGATCAAGCGTTTGTTCGGGGCAGATCCGAAAGCCGACTATAAGGACAAGATCGCCGAGGTGGCCCTTTAACCCCACAGCTTTGGTTCGGGCGCGTGCATGCACCCGCCTTCGAAATCGATGGCGGGCTCCCGATCCGCAGCAAGCAAGAGCGGGCCGTCAAGATCGACCCAGCGCGCTCCTTGCGCGAGGAGAAAGGCGGGCGCCACGCCAAGCGATGTCGACAACATGCAGCCGACCATCAGGTCCAGCTGCATGTCTCGCGCTTCCTGCGCCAGCGCCAGTGCCTCGGTTAATCCGCCGGCTTTGTCGAGCTTAATGTTGATCGCGGCGTAGCGCCCGGCGCAGCGGGCAAGATCCGCGCGATCCTGGCAACTTTCGTCGGCGCAAAAGGGGATTGGGCTCTGCAGTCCGTCGAGTGCTGCATCTTCGCCCGCGCGCACCGGTTGCTCGATCAATTCCACGCCGAAAGCAGCCAACGCCGCAGCTTCCGCGACGATGTCTCGGCCCGTCCATGCTTCGTTCGCATCGACGATCAGTCTGGCGCGTGGCGCGCCTTCGCGAACCGCTGCCACCCGTTCGATATCGCCCTCGCCCGCCAGCTTCAGCTTGAGCAACGGGTAACGCATAGCTGCGGCGGCCGAGTCGCGCTTCATTTGCTCAGCGGTCCCCAGCGAGATGGTGAACGCAGTCGTCAAAGGCGAAGGAGTGGGCAGCCTCGCCAGCTGCCAGGCTGTTCTGCCGCTTTCCTTTGCTTCGAGATCCCACAGCGCGGCGTCGAGCGCATTCCGCGCGGCTCCTCGGGAGAGGAGTTGTTGAAGCGAGCTTCTTCCGCTCCCTGCCTCAATCTCGGCCCGCACCGACTCTATCTGCGCGACTACCGACTCCGGCGTTTCGCCGTGATAATAGATTGGGGTGGCCTCGCCGCGACCAGTGCCATGCTCTCCGACAATGGTGGTGAGCACCACGTCGACATGGGTCTTGGCGCCGCGTGAGATCGTAAAAGCGCCTGCAATGGGCCAGCGCTCGATGGCAACCTCAAGGCGGCGTTTATTCATTCAGGCGGCGTGCGTTGCAATCCATTCGTCGACGACGGGCGCGATCTGCTCGCGCCAGCGGCGGCCATTGAAGATGCCGTAATGGCCTACTGACTTTGCCATCAGATATTTCTTCTTGGCCTTATCGAGACCGGTCGCAAGCGTCAGCGCCGCCTTGGTTTGGCCGAGGCCTGAAATATCGTCCCGTTCCCCCTCGATCGCCAGAAGAGCGACATCCTTGATCGCGGCGGGGTCCACGTGGCGGCCCCGATGCATCATCTCTCCTTTAGGGAGGCTGTGCTGCTGGAACACCGTCTCGATCGTCTGGAGGTAGAATTTGGCGTCCATATCGCAAACCGAGCGATATTCATCATAGAAGGCCTTGGTGGCTTCAGCGCTTTCCTCGTCGCCCTCGACGAGGTGCTTGAACATCTGCCAGTGGCTGACCAGGTGATTTCCCAAGTTCATCGCCATGAAGCCGGTCAACTGCAGAAAGCCAGGATAAACCCGGCGACCTGCCCCGGGATAAAGCACCGGCACGGTAAGGACGACATTGTTCTGAAACCAGGCGAGCGGACGCTGAGTGGCGACGGTGTTCACCTCGGTCGGCGCCTCGCGCGTATCGATCGGACCGCCCATCATGGTTAGCGTGCGCGGGAGGCAAGGGTTTTTGTCCTCAGACATCAGGCAGACCGCGGCGTAGCTTGGTACGGCTGGCTGACAGACCGCCAGCATATGCGCACCGGGCCCGATCGCCTCGAGGAACTCGATTAGATAATCGATATAATCGTCAAGATCGAAGCTGCCTTCGTCCATCGGCACAAGCTTGGCGTCTCGCCAATCGGTAATGTAAACCTCATGGCGCGGCAGCATGCGCTCCACCGTGCCGCGCAGAAGCGTCGCATAATGCCCCGACATCGGCGCGACGATCAGCAGTTTCGGTCCGCCTTCCACGCCTTCGCGCACGAACCGCTTGAGTTGCCCGAATGGTTTGCGAAGCACGATTTCCTCGCGCACCGGAACCGGCTTACCATCGATGATGGTCTCACCAAGCCCGAACTGAGGTTTGCCGCGTAGCGCCGAAGCATGCGCGAATACCTCAAAACCCGAAGCAAGCACGGGCGCGAAACCACTGTAATACAACGGATTAATTGGGTTTTGCAGCCACTCCGCGCTGATATTCGCGAACGCGCTCGCGCCCGCCAGCAAAGAGCGTTGAATTTCATAGCTGTCATACAGCATCAAAAAAAGTCCTCCACCCGCAGGGTAACAGCTCGTAGCGGGTTTTGCATCAACGTTGCAACGCGGTAAGACTGATGTGGTGCCGCATTGAGACATTTTCACGGTCCTGCTAGGCGGCAGCAATGGTGGAGACAAGTAAGGGGTTACCGCAGCGCAAGATCGGCAATCTCCGGCTGATTTGGGGATTCGCCGCGCGCTATCCGGGCCATATCATGCTGGCCACCATCGCGCTGATCACGGCTGCCGCGGCCACGTTGGCGATCCCCAGCGGCTTCCGGCTGGTGATCGATCGCGGCTTCGCGGCCCAGGGCGGCGATATCGCCCGCTATTTTCGCTATCTGCTGCTGATCGTCGTCGTGCTCGCCATCGCCACGGCGAGTCGCTTTTACTTCGTCTCCTGGCTGGGGGAGCGCGTGGTGGCGGACATACGCGTCGCCGTTCAACGCCATCTCCTGACACTGGCACCCCGCTTCTTCGAAGAAAATCGGCCTGCGGAGATCGCCTCGCGTTTGACTGCGGACACGTCGATCATCGAACAAATTGTCAACAGCACGGTCTCCGTGGCGCTTCGCAATCTCGTGATGGGCGTCGGCGGCATCGTCTATCTGGTGACGCTTGCTCCGAAGCTTGCCGGGATGCTGCTGCTCGGTATCCCCTTCATCATCATCCCGATCGTCACGCTGGGGCGCCGGGTGCGCGCGCTTTCGCGCAGCACGCAGGATCGTATTGCCGATGTCGGAACGATCGTCTCGGAAACGCTGGGTGCGATGAAGATCGTACAGGCTTTCGGGCAAGAACGGCGGGAGGCCGAGCGTTTCGGATCAGCGGTTGACAATGCCTTCAAAACGTCGCGCCGCCGCATTCGCCTGCGCGCGATCATGACTGCGGTCATTATCACACTGGTGTTCGGATCGATCACGATGATCATGTGGGAGGGCGCGCTGGATGTCGCCTCGGGCAGATTGTCCGGGGGTTCGATCGCAGCTTTCGTGATTACCGGAGGTTTGGTCGCGGGCGCGTTCGGCAGCCTCACCGAGACCTATGGCGACCTGCTGCGCGGCGCAGGAGCGGCGGGCCGTATCGCCGAATTGCTCGCTGAACAGCCGGAAATCCGTGCGCCTGCCGACCCGAAGCCGTTGCCGTTGCCCGCTGCCGGCGCATTGCTGTTCGATCATGTCGACTTCCGCTATCCATCGCGCCCCGAAGTCAAAGCGCTTGACGACTTCAGCCTATCAGTGCGTCCGGGTGAACTGGTAGCGGTCGTCGGCCCTTCGGGCGCGGGCAAGTCGACCTTGTTTCTGCTGGCCCAGCGTTTCTATGATCCCGAACGAGGCACGGTGGCGTTGGACGGGGTACCGCTGCCCCAGGCCGACCCAGCCGACATTCGCGCGCGCATCGCCATGGTTCCGCAGGAGACCGTGATTTTTGCTGCCTCCGCGCGCGACAATCTGCGCTATGGGCGATGGGAGGCGAGCGATAACGAGCTGTGGGCTGCCGCCGACGCCGCCAATGCTTCGGCCTTCCTCAGGGCGCTCCCCGACGGGCTGGATACCTTCATGGGCGAAGGCGGCGCACGGCTTTCGGGCGGTCAGCGCCAGCGCATCGCCATCGCCCGCGCGCTGCTGCGCGACGCGCCGCTGCTGCTTCTCGACGAGGCGACCTCCGCGCTCGATGCCGAATCCGAACAGCTTGTTCAGCGGGCGCTCGATCGCCTCATGAAAGGCCGGACGACCATCGTGATCGCACATCGACTCGCTACCGTCCGCGCTGCGGATCGCATCATCGTGATGGATCACGGGCGCATCGTCGAGCAGGGCGATCATGAGAGCCTCGTCAGCCGCAACGGACTTTATGCGCGGCTTGCACGCCTGCAATTCGAAGGCCAGGCCGCTTAGTTAGCGAATACGCCAGTTGAGGCTAGCAATCGTCGCCTGATGCCGCGAAGATGCGGCCATGCCGCTACAGCTCGCATCCACCGGTTTCAGTGATGCGCTTGTGATCCTTGGCGCGGCCGGCCTTGTCATTCCGGCATTCGCGCGTTTCCGGATCAATCCGGTCATCGGTTTCATCCTGGTCGGCGCACTCGTAGGGCCGGCAGGGCTCGGCACGTTGGTTCCACAGGCGCCTTGGCTTTATCATGTCACCATCACCGATCCGCACGCGATCGAGCCGTTCGCCGAGTTCGGCATCATCCTGCTGCTGTTCTCGATCGGTCTTGAGCTGTCCTTCCGAAGGCTTTGGGCGATGCGGCAACTCGTCTTCGGGCTCGGCAGCGCCGAGCTGATTCTCGGCGCGCTTGCGATCGGGCTCGGCATGCATGTCTTCGGCCAGCCTTGGACAGGATCGCTTGGGCTTGGCCTAGCCCTGGCCCTATCCTCAACCGCGCTTGTGCTGCCGATGGCCGGCACGTCAAGTCCGGTGGGCCGCAGCGCCTTTGCAATGTTGCTGTTCGAGGATCTAGCCCTGGTGCCGATCGTATTCCTGCTCGGGGCCATGGCGCCACATGCGCAGAATGGCGGATTGGACGGGTTGGTCCAGACCGTGCTCATCGGCGTCGCGACCGTCGCCGCGATGTTCTTCGCCGGGCGCCTGCTATTGCCCTCGCTGTTCGCGCAGGCGGCGCGCACGAAAAGCCCCGAGCTGTTTCTCGCCGCCAGCCTACTGGTGGTGATCCTCGCCAGTCTGGCCACCACCGCTGCGGGCCTCTCGCCCATCGTCGGCGCTCTGCTCGCCGGCGTGCTGATCGCGGAGACCGACTATCACAGCGAAGTCGAGCTGATGACGGCTCCCTTCAAGGGGCTTGCGCTCGGTATCTTCCTCATCACCGTCGGTATGAGCCTGGATCTGAAGGTTATTGTCGCGAACTGGCTTGCGCTGGTCGGAGCGGTGGTCGGCGTGGTCCTCGTCAAGATCATGGTCACGGGGATGCTGTTGCGCGTCGCCGGCTCGCAGCGCGGTGTCGCGTGGGAAACGGCACTCCTGATGGCCTCACATTCCGAGACGACGCTGATCGTACTCGGTGCAGCCGCCCAGGCCGCGCTCATCGAGGCGGATACGGCACAGTTCTGGCAGATCGTCACCGCGCTTGGGCTGACGATCACTCCATTGCTCGCACGAATTGGGCATGACCTTGCGAGGCGAATGGAGCTGCGACGCCGAGACGGAGCTGAGGATATCGACAGCGGCAGGGGGAAACGCACCGTCATCATCGGATGCGGCCGTGTGGGCCAGCTCGTGGCGCAAATGCTTGCCGCGCATGCCCGCGCTTATGTGGCGATCGATGCTGATATCGATGTGGTGTCCGAGGCACGAGCGCAGGGTTGCACGACCATATTTGGCGATATCGCGAGGCCGGGAATGATCGAAAAGCTGGATATTGCCAATGCCGCTGCGGTGGTCTTGACCATGGACGATCCGGTGCAGGCCGTCCGCATCATTTCCCGGCTTCGCAAAGAATTTCCCGAGCTCGCGCTGATCGCGCGCGCGCGCGATCCGAGCCATGCGGCAGAGCTTTACCGGGCAGGCGCCACCGACGCCGTGCCCGAAACGATCGAAAGTTCGCTCCAGCTTTCCGAGGCGGTGCTCGTCGATCTTGGCGTTGCGATGGGCCCGGTGATCGCCTCGATCCACGAGAAACGCGCGGAGCTACGCACGCACATCATGAACCTGTCCCAGACGGATCGCGAGCCACCGATATGGCGGCGGCGTATCGGCGAGAGCTGAGCCTCAGGCAGCCGCCGCGCGCTCCTCCAGCGCAGCCCGGATCGCTGCCATTGCAGCGGACGCTTGCGCGGCGTCGGGGCCGCCGCCTTGCGCCATGTCGGGTCGACCGCCGCCGCCCTGCCCGCCGAGCGCCGCGACCGCGGTTCGCACCAGATCAACCGCATTGATCGAGCCGCTAAGATCATCGGTGATGCCGACTGCTACACTCGCCCGGCCATCGTTGATGGCGATGAGTGCAACGACGCCGCTGCCGATGCGCGCCTTGTTTTCATCGACCAGACTGCGCAGCCCCTTGGGATCAAGCCCTTCGATCAGCTGGCCGACGAAAGCGCGACCATTGACCTGTTCCGGGCCGGCCTCCTGCTTCGCGCCGCCGCCGAGCGCCAGCGCCTTCTTGGCCTCGGCAAGCTCGCGCTCGAGCCGGCGACGTTCGTCAAGCAGCGCCACGACACGTTGCGGCACCTCATCGGGTGCCGCTTTCAACGCAGCGGCGGCTTCCCTGAGGCGATCTTCGCGATGGGTGAGCCATTGCCGTGCGGCCTCGCCGGTGAGCGCCTCGATACGCCGGACACCCGAAGCGACCGCGCTTTCGGAAATGATCTTGAAAAGCGCAATGTCGCCAAGCGCCGAAACATGCGTACCTCCGCACAGCTCGACCGAATAGCTGCCGTCAGTGGCTTTACCCATCGAAAGAACGCGGACCTCGTCACCATATTTCTCGCCGAACAGCGCCATCGCGCCGGCTGCGATCGCTTCATCGGTCGACATCAGCCGCGTGATCACACTTTCATTCTCGCGAATATGGGCGTTCACTTCCGTTTCGATCGCGGCGATATCCTCGGGCGTCAGCGGACGCGGGTGAGAAAAGTCGAAACGAAGCCGATCGGCGGCAACCAGACTGCCCTTCTGGCTGATGTGCTTGCCCAATCGATGGCGGAGGGCCGCATGCAGGAGGTGCGTGGCGCTGTGATTGGCCCGGATCTGGGCACGCCGTTCGGCATCGATAGCGAGATGCACGCTGTCCCCCACGGCCACGACGCCGCTTTCGATCGTCGCCCGATGCGCGTGCAAGCGGCCAAGCGGCTTCGAGGTATCGCTGACCTTCGCGATTAGCCCCTTGTCGCCTGAGATCGTCCCGCTATCGCCCTGCTGACCGCCACTTTCGGCATAGAAGGGCGTCTGGTTGGTGAGGATGATGACCTCCTCCCCCGCCCCCGCGCTATCAACCCGCACGCCGTTCCGGATCAGCGCGACGACCTGACCCTCACCCTGATTCGAAATATAGCCGGTAAACTCGGTGGCCCCGGCCTCCTCGGCAATGTCGAACCAGATTTCGTCGGAAGCCTTTTCGCCCGAGCCCTTCCAGGCAGCCCTCGCCGCAGCCCGTTGCGCCGCCATCGCTTGATCGAAGCCGGCGCGGTCCACGCCAAAGCCTTGTGCGCGCAGAGCATCCTCGGTGAGATCATAGGGAAAGCCATAGGTATCGTAGAGCCGGAAGGCGACGTCTCCGGGCAGCGTCGCGCCAGGGCTCAATCTTGCGGTCGCTTCGCCAAGCAGGTGAAGCCCCTTTTCGAGCCTCTGACGGAACTTCGTCTCCTCGAGCTTCAGCGTTTCCTCGATCAGCGGCTGCGCGCGGACCAGCTCGGGATAAGCCGCCCCCATTTCCGAGACGAGGGCTGGGACCAGCCGGTGCATCAGCGGCTCCTTGGCGCCGAGCAGATGGGCATGGCGCATCGCACGCCGCATGATCCGCCGCAGCACATAGCCGCGGCCTTCATTAGCCGGCAGCACGCCATCGGCGACCAGGAAGCCGGAAGCACGAAGATGGTCTGCGATTACCCTATGGGATGCCTTCATCTCACCCGCCGGATCGACATGGGTGAGCTCAGCCGAGGCGCCGATCAGCGCCTTGAAGGTGTCGGTGTCGTAATTGTCGTGCACGCCCTGGAGCACGGCTGCGATCCGCTCCAGACCCATGCCGGTATCGATCGAGGGCCGCGGCAGGTCGACCCGCGTCTCGGAATCGACCTGCTCATATTGCATGAAAACAAGGTTCCAGATCTCGACGAACCGGTCGCCATCAGCCTCCGGCGATCCTGGCGGGCCGCCCCATATATGCTCGCCATGATCGTAGAAGATTTCCGAACAGGGCCCGCAGGGGCCGGTATCGCCCATCGCCCAGAAATTGTCCGAGGTCGGGATGCGGATGATCCGCGCCTCCGGCAGGCCGGAAATCCTACGCCAGAGATCGAACGCTTCGTCATCCGTATGATAGACGGTAACGGTGAGCTTATCAGCCGGGATCTTCCATTCGCCAGTGATCAAATTCCACGCGAGCGAGATCGCGCGCTCCTTGAAATAATCGCCGAATGAGAAGTTACCCAGCATCTCGAAAAAGGTGTGATGGCGTGCGGTATAGCCGACATTATCCAAATCATTGTGCTTGCCGCCGGCACGCACGCATTTCTGCGATGAGGTGGCGGTGGAATAAGGCCGCGTTTCGAGCCCGGTGAAGACGTTCTTGAACGGCACCATGCCGGCGTTGACGAACATCAACGTGGGATCATTATGCGGCACCAGCGGCGCGGAGGCGACCGGGGCATGGCCCTCGCCTCCGAAATAATCCAGGAAGGAGCGGCGGATTTCGTTGGTCGAGGTCATTTCGTCCACTTAGGCAAGAGTCGGCGAGGATGGAAGATGGCGGCGCTTCGATCTGCTGCCCCGGGGAGAGAAGAACGAGAATGGAGAGCTTGTCATGAAGCGGTGGAAGGCAGCGAGCATCATAGCGGCGTTGCTTTTTACAATTATGGCCCGTCATCCGTCAGCGTCGGCTCAGGCATCTCCACCCGATCGGCGCGTGCGCCAGTTCGTCGAGAAGATCCTTGGATATGAACGCAGGGGCGGAAGAAATGACGATCGCACATTCCTGTCATTCTTCACGCCTGAACTGGGCGGGTTGATTCGTGCCGACCGCAAGGCGGCGGGGGATCAGGACGTTCCTTATCTGGATGGCGATCCTTTTTGCGATTGCCAAGATAGCGAAGGTCTGGTGACGCGAATTCAGTCCATCACCCAGCACGGCAGCAGGGCCGACGTAGTCATCCGCAACCATTTCACCGGGAGCACCGATGCCGACCGCCTGGTTACGTTGCGATTGCGTCTCGGTGCCGGCGGCTGGCGTGTAGACGACGTCATGTCTCCGGACCAGCCGAGCTTGCGAGCAGGGCTGACCCAAGCGATCGGCGAGCATTGAGAGCATAGCGGCGCGTACACCAATCGATTCGGCCGAGCTTCGAACGAGCAACGAAGCGCCGAAAAGCTCTATCCCGGGCGGTAGTCCTGCTTCTTTTCACCGACGAACATGTCTTCCTCGGCACCATCCCATTGGCTGGTCGAGGTCCAGACCGCGAGCTCGGTCCCGGAAGGCTCACGGACATGAAAGCGAGCGCCCCCAGGGAATGTGAAGATAGGATGCGTAATCTCGCCGCCCGCTTTTTGCGCGGCCACCAACGCAGCCTGGAGATCATCCACCTCGATCACCGGCAAGGGTGCGGCGGTCTGCGCCTGGGGATCGCCTTGCAGGCCCAGGTCCGTGAGCCCGGTGGTGGTGGCGGCGTAACCGGGACCGAAGCGCTTCAGCTCCCAGCCAAATGCCTGCTCGAAGAAGGCCGCGCTGGCTTCGATGTCGGACACGGGAAGTTCGACATAGTTAAGAACGGGCATCGGGCTTCTCCGACACTTTGAGGCCCTCTTGTCACACCAGAGAGGGCCATCCGCGGGCGTTTGATTACAGATCGTCATCCTCGGAAGGACCAGCCATCATCGCATCAGCGACGCCGGCGGCATTGGCGCGGATCTGAGCCTCGAGCCGGGCTGCCTGTTCAACATTTTCCCTGAGCCACGCCTTGGCGTTCTCTCGTCCCTGGCCAATGCGGACAGAATCGTAGCTGAACCATGCGCCGGACTTCTCCACCAGCCCCGCTTTGACGCCAAGATCGAGGATCTCGCCCACCTTAGAGACGCCCTCGCCATACATGATGTCAAACTCGACCTGCTTGAACGGAGGGGCGACCTTGTTCTTGACCACCTTGACGCGCGTGGTGTTGCCGATCACCTCGTCACGATCCTTGATCGCGCCGGTCCGGCGAATGTCGAGGCGGACGGAAGCGTAGAATTTCAGCGCGTTGCCGCCCGTGGTGGTTTCGGGCGAGCCGTACATCACGCCGATCTTCATGCGAATCTGGTTGATGAAGATGACGAGGCACTTCGAACGGCTGATCGAGCCGGTGATTTTGCGAAGCGCCTGGCTCATCAGCCGGGCTTGCAAGCCGACATGGCTGTCCCCCATCTCGCCTTCAATTTCAGCGCGCGGCACCAGCGCGGCAACCGAGTCGATCACCAGCACATCAATCGCGTTGGAGCGAACCAGCGTATCGGCAATCTCAAGCGCCTGTTCACCCGTGTCCGGCTGCGAAACGATCAGCTCATCAATGTCGACGCCCAGCTTCTTGGCATAGGCCGGATCAAGCGCATGTTCGGCATCGATGAAGGCGGCGGTGCCGCCGCTGCGCTGCGCTTCGGCGATCGCATGGAGCGCCAGCGTGGTCTTGCCCGAGCTTTCCGGACCGAAAATCTCGACGACGCGGCCGCGCGGCAAGCCGCCGATGCCGAGCGCGATATCGAGCCCAAGCGAGCCGCTCGAGACCGCCTCGATCTCGATCGCCTCGCGCGATCCCAGCTTCATCGCCGAGCCCTTGCCGAAGGCGCGGTCGATCTGCGCCAGTGCGGCTTCGAGGGCTTTCTGCCTGTCCATATTCGCTGCTTCCTTGTCGGAACCGATCAGTTTGAGCTGGGCTGCCATATGCCTTGTTTCCCTCTATGGTCAGAGAATGACGCGATCAACGTCCTTCTCTGTACATCATTTGTTCCATAAGAACAAGAGGAGAACTTTTAATCTGTGGCTGCCAGAACCTCACGCACTGAATCGAGAGTGAAGGGCTTTATGAGGGTCAACGCCCGAGCATAGTTTTCGGGCGGCGGACTCACATGCCCGCCCGTGGCGAGGATAAAAGGAATTCCGCGTTCGAGCAATTTGTCCGCCACCGGCCAGCATTCGTCACGCCCGAGATTAACATCGAGGATTGCGAGATCGAACCCGCCGCGATCCACCGAAGCCAGTGCGTCATCGATATTGTCAGCGGTCCCGGCGGGGCTGTGTCCAAGGCTTTCGAGAAAATCTTCGAGCATCATCGCGATCAGCGGCTCGTCTTCGATAATCAGAATGGAGCGGCCCGACATCTCGGCGACGGACATAACGGCTGATGCGCCGGATGGTCAATGATTTCTCAGCGATCGTTCGCCTGGGCCACAGTGTCGCGCGCAGCCTCGCAAAGTTGCTGCACGGAGAAGGGCTTAGGCAGGAACGAAACATGCTCGATGCTGATCGATTGACGGAGCTGCTCTTCGGCATAGCCGGACATAAACAGGATCGGCAGATCGGGGAAGCGCTCGCGGGCATGCCCGACCAGCGTGGGCCCGTCCATCATCGGCATGACCACGTCTGAGATGAGCAGATCGATGGTCTGACCTTCCTTCCCGTTCGCCTCGAGAAGCTCAAGCGCTTCCTCTCCATTGGTGGCGGTGAGCACCTGATAGCCCTGGCGCGTGAGCGCGCGTTCGGCCACTGCACGCACCATTGCCTCATCCTCGACCAGAAGAATCGTTCCGGTACCCCAAAGTTCTGGCGATTTGGCTTTAGCGACCGGAGCGGCAGGCTCCTCCTTTTCCCGCTCGCTATGATGAACGGGAAGATAGATGGTGAAGGTGGTGCCTTTGCCGAGGACCGAATCGGCAAAAATGAAGCCGCCCGACTGCTTGACGATGCCGTAGACGGTGGAGAGGCCGAGGCCGGTGCCCTTGCCCACCTCCTTGGTGGTGAAGAAGGGCTCGAAGATCTTGCCGAGCACGTCCAGCGGAATACCCGTGCCGGTGTCGGAAACGCTAAGCGCCGTATAGTCGGCGGCAGGCAGAACGTCGCTGTCGATGCGGCGCGCCTCGGCAGCCGAGATGCCATAGGTCTGGAGCGTCAGCACGCCGCCCCCCGGCATCGCATCGCGCGCATTGACGGCAAGGTTGACGATCACCTGCTCGAGCTGCCCCGGATCGGCGCGAACCGGGCCGAGGTTGCGGCCATGCTTGACCTCGAGCTTCACCGTCTCTCCGAGCAGGCGCTTCAGCAGGTTCGAAATTTCCGAGATGACGTCGGGAAGCTGAAGAACCTGCGGACGAAGCGTTTGCTGGCGCGAGAAGGCAAGCAACTGGCGGGTCAGGCTCGCCGCGCGGTTGGAGTTGTGCTTGATCTGCTGGATATCGTCATAATCGCTGTCGCCGGGCGTGTGGCGCATCATCATCAGGTCGCAATGGCCGATAATCGCGGTAAGAATATTGTTGAAGTCGTGCGCGACGCCGCCGGCGAGTTGGCCTACCGCCTGCATCTTGGTTGCCTGCGCGACCTGCCGCTTGAGGCGCGATTCCTCACTATTATCCTTGAGGCTCAGCAGAACGGCCGCTTCGCCGAGGCCGCGTGCGGTGGCGATGGTAAGCGCGATCGGCTCTTCGGGCTTCTGGGCGAGCCGGATGGCAATGTCTCCTGCAAGCGAGCGGCCGGCGGCGAAGCGGCGGATCGCCTCGGAAACGGCGGCCTTGTCCTCCTTGACCACCAGATCGCCCGGGTAGACCGGCGACTCATCCGGACCTACCGCGGCAACACGGCGGAAAGCGTCATTCATGAACAGGAAACGGCCGTCCCGATCGACAAGGGCAAGCCCGAGCGGCAGCATCGCCAGCAAGCCCTGAATGTGGACTGGCGCGGCACTGGCTTCGCTGCCCCCCGCGCCTCTCCCGAGCGGCTCGTCAAGCAGCAGGATCGCGACCGGCCCGGCTTCGAGCTGGGGGCTGAGCGGAACCGCGATCAACCGCAGCGGGGAACCCTCCTCCCCTTCTCGCGAAAAGCGAACCAATCGATCGGCGCCTTCGCAAAGAGCCGATTGAAACGGCTCACCAACCTCTGCGCCAGACCGCTCCTTGAGCGCTCCATTCGCTGCGAGCAGCAGCCCAGTGCCATCGACAAGGGCGATCATCAGCCCGGATCGCGCAAGCCGGTCCCCGCCCTCACCTTCGATGAACCGGTGCGCCGAACGTACCGCATGATCCTGCCCACGCGGCTGGAAATACCAGATCAGATAATCCTCGTTCGCTCCGGCACGAACGAGACGGAGCGCAAACTCGCCGCCATTGGCGACGAGGCCATCGACCGCCGCCTCGCCATCCCGCCAGGCATCACGGGCGGCGGCGGTAAGCTGCGCCTCGGCCGCCGCGCCCAATCCAAGGGACGGCGGGGCGGCGAGCCTACCCATATAATCCTCGAACAAACCGTTAGCCGTTATGAGCTTGCCCAACCTGTCCGTAATCGCGATGGCTTCGCCGGCATCGTTGATGAGCAGGTGGAGCAATGCGCGATCGATCTGGTGCGCATTTTCAGTGGCCGACGGCGTGGCACCGTCGATCGTGCGCCGCACAAGCAACCCAAAAGCCAGAACCGCGAATAATGTGGCCGCGCCTGCCAGCAGCGCCAGCGGATTGCGTAAGGCCAGCCACAGCAGCAGCAAAGATAGCAGCGCGGCCCCAGCGGCCGCCGCATAAGCGAGGCGCTCCCGCGCGTCCTTATTGGAAAGAGATAATTTTTCGCCTGGAACCGAAGCCATTGTTCAAACCCAGCGCGTCATCGCGCCGACGGCTTTTCGAGCCGATGGGTTGCGCGATGCCGCCATTTGTGACGGATCCACCACTGCCACAGCAGCGACGCGGTGCAATAGCCCACAAGCGCCGCAACGGTGCTGATGATCGCCAGACCGGCCAGAAGGGCAGGCGCGGCATCCGACAGGAACCAGCCGAGATAGGCCTTCAACCCCGCATGGTGCGCGTAGAGTTGTTGCAAGGTCGATATATCGGCGTGGAGGCCAAGCAGCGCATTGCCAACGCCAATCGAGCTCAGCAGGATGAACGGGGTCGTCAACGGATTGCTGAGAAAGGTCATGACCACGGCCAGCGGCACATTGGCGCGGAATGGCAATGATACGAGAATTGCGCCGATGATCTGCAATCCTGGGATCATCAGGAAAATTCCGATGACGAGACCAATCGCAACCCCCCGCGGCACCGAACGGCGATGGAAGCGCCACAGGTCCGAGCGGAGCACGACATGCGCTATTGGGCGCAGCCAGCACACGTTTTCAAGCGACTCTCGCGTCGGCATATTGGCGTCGAACCAGTGCCGGCAACGATCGAGCAGGCGGTTCCTCATCCCCGCTCCCTGAGCAGGCGCGCCTGCTCGCGCTTCCAATCCTTGGCTTTTTCAGTCTCGCGCTTGTCGTGCATCTTCTTGCCGCGTGCGAGGGCAAGTTCGACCTTCGCCCGGCCCCGCGGGTTGAAATAGATCGAAAGCGGAATGAGCGTCATGCCCTGGCGCGTGACGGCATTGCGCAGCTTATCGATTTCGCGCTCGTGCAGCAGGAGCTTGCGCGGCCGCTTGGGCTCGTGGTTGAAGCGATTGCCGTGGCTGAACTCGGGCACATTGGCGTTGACCAGCCAGACCTCGTCATCCTTTACCTCGGCATAGCTCTCCGCGATCGAGCCTTCGCCGAAGCGCAGCGACTTTACCTCGGTTCCGGTTAGCGCGATGCCGGCTTCGAAGAAATCGTCGAGAAAATAGTCATAGCGCGCGCGCCGATTCTCGGCGACGATCTTCACCTTTTCGAATGTCGGCGGATGCGGGCGGGCCATGGCCTGTCTCAGCTTCTTCCAATGAGGCACATGGCTGGAAAAGACATGTCTATATCAGCCTCGCATGCGCGAGCGCTTCGTCGACGGCTTTGCGGCTGGCTTCGGACGGCCAGGTCATCGGCATGCGCAGTTCGGATGGAAAATCGGCCATGACACGGGTCAGCGCATATTTGACGGGGCCGGGTGAAGCATCGCTGAACAAGGCGCTGTGCAGCGGATAAAGGCGATCCTGGAGCGTCAGTGCGGTTTCCCAGCGCCCCTCCAGACAAGCCGACTGGAATTGTGCGCACAGCTCCGGCGCGACATTGGCGGTGACCGAGATGCAACCCTTCGCGCCCATCGCCATCATGCCCAATGTCATGTCGTCATTGCCGGAAAGTTGGCAGAAATCGGCTCCGCAGGCCAATCGTTGCGCCGACACGCGTTCAACCTTCCCGCTGGCATCCTTGATGCCCACGATGGTGGGCAGCTTGGCCAACTCCGCCAACGTTGCGACGGCGATATCCGTCACCGTGCGCGCCGGCACGTTGTAGACGATGATTGGTAGCTCGCAATGCTCGGCGAGAAAGCGGAAGTGCAGCAACAAGCCGTCCTGGTTCGGGCGGTTGTAATAAGGCAGCACGACCAGCGCGGCGTTCGCCCCTGCCGCCTTGGCATGCTGCATATGTTCCAGCGCGACCTTGCTATCGTTCGATCCGCAGCCGGCAATCACCGGCACCCGTCCCGCTGCCTGCTCCACGCAGACGGCCACGACATGGTTATGTTCCTCGATCGACATGGTGGCGCTTTCGCCGGTCGTGCCGCAGGGGACGAGCGCGCTGCTGCCCTTTTCTATTTGCCAGTCAATGAGTTTCCGGAACGTCGGCTCGTCAAAAACCCCGTTGCGAAAAGGCGTCACAAGCGCAGGAATCGACCCGCTGAACATTCTCGTCTCCCTTCACCCCAACGCAATTTCACGGCATAATAGTCCGCATGGATCGACGTTCGGACCGTCAACCGCCCCTTAAGAACGGCTCTGCCAGAAAGTCCAGCATGCTGCGTTATGCGCTTTATGCCTCCCCATTGATTCTGTCCGCGACGGCGCTTGCCGTCACGTTGACGCCGATGCTGCCAGACAGCGGGCAAATGACGAATATGGCCACGCCGGCGCCTTCGGCAAGTACGCTCGATCTGGCGCTGGCCAACTGGGATCGGCTGCGGCAGAGCGATTCGCTCGGCTTCAACGATTATGCGAGCTTCATCCTTGCCCATCCGGGCTGGCCTGGCGAAACACGCATGCGGCGGCTTGCCGAATCCAAAGCCGATCCGGCAATGGTGCCCGCAGCTCAGGTCGTGAGTTTTTTCACCCGCTACCCTCCGAAGGGCGCAACCGCCAAGGCCTATTATGCGGAAGCACTTGCCGTGACCGGACACGATGCGGAAGCGCTGCAGGCTGCGCGCGCGGCGTGGGCGGGCGGCACACTCATCCCCGACGTTGAAACGCGGCTGATAAATCGCTTCGGCGCGCGTTTTACTGTCACCGATCAGGATCGGCGGATGGAGCGGTTGCTTGCCGATCATTCGCTGGCGGCTGCCCAGCGGCAGCTTCCGTTCGTAAGCTCGGCGCGTCGCCCGCTTTATGACGCGCGGCTTGCGTTGCAGATGGACAGCGCCGACGCGCCCGAGACTTTTCCCGGTGGCCTTGCCGATGCCGGCTTCGTGGTCGATCGGGCGCTATGGCTCAATGACGTCGGCCGCTGGTCCGACGCGCGGACGGCTCTGAGCCAGCCAATGGCGCTGGACGCGCCACCGCTCGATCCGCGCAGATGGCTCGCCATACTGCTCAAGTTTGCGAACGATGCCAGCAATGACAATCAGGCATCGACGGTGTTCGGCATTGCGATGAATGCCGACAAAGCCTTCCCGGCGGGCACTGTCATTCGCGACGCCGATCTGGATGTCCGCGACGTTTACACCAGCCTCGTCTGGCTGGGCGGGCAGATGGCGTTGCGCAATCTCGGCCGGCCGCGTGATGCCATGACGCTCTTCGAACGCTACGCCAATGCGGCCAAGACGCCGCAGACCCAGGCAAAGGGGCTATATTGGGCAGGTCGTTCGGCGTTGGTGGCAGGCGACAATGTCCAGGCGACGCGCTACTTCGCCGCTGCTGCGGCACATGGCGACCAATTTTATGGCCAGCTTGCGGCCGAACGGATCGGCCAGCCCGCAGGCGTTATTCCCCAACCGCTTCCGGTCGAAGTGACCGGCGCGGCACGTGCATCCTTTCAAGCAAACGAACTCGTGCAGGCGGCAAAGCGACTCGGGGCGCAGGGCCGCTGGAAGGACCAGACCGTGTTCCTGCGCACCATCGCCCAAAATGTCGACACCGATGTCGACCATGTGCTTGCCGGCGATCTGGCACGGGAGATTGCGCGTCCGGACCTTGGCGTGATGGTCTCGCGTAACTGGCGAAACAACAATGGCGGCGATCCGATCCGCGTGGGCTTTCCGGAAGTCAGCGTACCCCTGATCCAGCAACGGCAATGGACGATGATCCATGCCATCGCACGGCAGGAAAGCCAGTTCGATCGCCAGATCGTCAGCCCCGCCGGTGCGCGCGGTCTGATGCAGCTCATGCCGAACACGGCGCGCGACACGGCGGGCAAAATGGGCATGGATTTTGATTTCGACCGGCTGACGAATGATCCCACCTACAACATCATGCTGGGATCAACCTATTTCGCGAATTTGCTCGACAGCTTCGGCGGCAACTATGTGCTGGCGATCGCGGCCTATAATGCCGGGCCGGGCAATGTCCGCAAATGGATCGCCGCCAATGGCGATCCGCGCATGCCGGGGACCGATGTGGTCGATTGGATCGAGCGTATTCCGATCAGTGAAACGCGCGGCTATGTCCAGCATGTGCTTGAAAACGCGGTGGTTTACGACAATCTGAACCCTTCGACTGCCGTCATGCCCCGGCAAAACCGGCTTTCCGCCTATCTCGGGAAGAGCAATCCCGGCTGATGGACGAGCAACCCAATTACATTACGCCCGAAGGCTTTGCGAAGCTCCGGGCGCGCTATCAGCAGTTGTTCAGCCAGGAACGGCCGCGGCTCGTCGAAACCATCAGCTGGGCCGCCGGCAATGGAGATCGGTCCGAAAATGGCGATTATATCTATGGCCGCAAAAAGCTGCGCGAGATCGATCGCGAGCTCAATTGGCTTTCGCGGCGGATGAAGGATGCCAAGGTGATCGATCCGGCCGCCCAGCCGGACCGAAGCCGGGCATGGTTCGGGGCGACGATTACGATCGTCGATGAGGATGATCATGAGCGGACGGTGACGCTTGTCGGCGAAGATGAGGCTGACGCGGGCAGCGGCCGGATCAGCTGGAAAAGCCCCCTTGCGCGCGCCCTGCGCGGCGCTGCCGTGGGCGATGTGCGACGGGTTCATCTGCCCGCAGGGCCCAAGGACCACGAGGTGATGGCAATAACCTATCCTCAGCTGGCCCCGTGACGATATCGACGACGTATAGGAATTCGTCAGGAAGAGGTCGGCTCATGACGAGCTGGAACGACGAACACGTAATCCGAATCACCTCCGTTTGGTTCGAGTAGACTTCGAGCTTGTCAAGAGGGCGTATCGAAAACTCGGACCGGCCGACTTTTCTCGACTTCGGTTCTCGACACGCTCGAACCTTCGCTCGAAACAAACGGTTCGGATAAACGACACGTTACTTTCGTCGAAAACGCGGCGATCAAAGCTGGCGCCGGGTTCCGGATTCAAAATCGTCGACCAGCATCTTCGTAATCGCTTCGGCTACCACTGCCGGCTGCTTGAGGGTCGCGGGGTCCTCCCCGGGATAAGCTTTCGCTCGCATTTTGGTGGCGGTCGCGCCGGGATTAACGATGGCGGCGCGCACCCCGCTGATGTTGGCAACCTCCTCGGCATAAGCCAGGATCAGGTTTTCAAGGGCTGCCTTTGATGCTCCATAAGCGCCCCAGTATGCTCGAGGGTTCTGAGCCACGCTGCTCGTGATCGCGATCAGGCGGCCCTGTTCGCTGGCCCGCAGCAGCGGATCGAAGGCTGCAATCAGCGCAGCTTGAGCGCCGACATTGAGCGTGAGCAGCTGCGCGAATTCCTTCGCGTCGATTGCCGCGACCGGCGTGAGCGTGCCAAGCATCGCAGCATTGAGGACCAGAATATCGAGCTTTTCCCAGCGTTGAGCGATTGCATGGGCGAGCCGCCCGATGCTGTCGCCATCGATAAGATCAAGCGGCGCGATGGTGGCAGATCCGCCGGTCTGGTGAATCCGCTCTTCAACCTCCTCCAGCCCGCCGGTGGTGCGCGCGGTCAGGATGATATGCGCCCCCTGCCCGGCCAACGCCTCGGCTATGGCGGCGCCAATGCCGCGCGAGGCGCCAGTGACGAGGGCGATTCGATTGGCAAGAGGTTTGGCAGGCTCGGGCAATCCAATCTCCGTTCGGTTCAGCGATGTCAAAAATTCCAACCGGACAGGTCAGCCCGACGCTATCACTTGTCTGTCCGCTCCAAGTTCAGCCAAGCCGCACCTGAGCGACGCGAATGTCCGGATCAGCTCGCCATCCGTTCCGCGAGCAGTGAAAGCTGGTCGACCGGCTCAACCTCTTCCCGGTCGGTTAGGTGGGTGGGATAGTCGCCTGTGAAGCACGCGTCGCAATATTGCGGCTGCCCTTCGTCGCGCATGTCCTCGCCCAATGCCTTGTAGAGCCCATCAACCGATACGAAGGCCAGGCTGTCGGCACCGATGAAGTCGGACATCTGCGCCACTGTCATCTGCGCTGCGAGCAGCTTGGCGCGCTCCGGCGTGTCCACCCCGTAGAAACAGCTATGCCGCGTCGGCGGGCTCGCGATGCGCAGATGTACTTCACGGGCGCCAGCATCTCGCATCATCTGAATGATCTTTACGCTGGTGGTGCCGCGAACGATCGAGTCGTCGATCAGAACGATACGCTGCCCATCGATCAGCGCCTTGTTGGCATTATGTTTCAATTTCACGCCGAGATGGCGGACCTGGTCACCCGGCTGGATGAATGTGCGGCCGACATAATGGGAACGGATGATGCCGAGCTCGAACGGAATTCCCGATTGCTGGGCATAGCCGATCGCGGCAGGCGTACCCGAATCGGGAACGGGAATGACATAGTCGGCATCCACCGATGCTTCGATCGCGAGCTGGGCGCCGATCTTCTTGCGCACCGAATAGACGGAGGACCCGTCGACGATCGAATCGGGGCGCGAGAAATAGACATGCTCGAAGATGCACGGGCGCGGGCGCACCGGAGCGAACGGCCGGATCGAACGCAACCCCTGATCGGAGATGATCACCAGCTCGCCAGGCTCGACGTGACGGAGGAAGGTGGCGCCGACCACATCGAGCGCAACGGTTTCGGAAGCGAAGATGTACGCATCGCCCACGCGGCCCATGACCAGCGGGCGGATGCCGAGCGGATCGCGGCACGCGATCATGCCTTCCGGAGTCATGACGATCAGCGAATAGGCGCCCTCGATCTGCTTGAGCGCATCGATGAACCTATCGAGCAGCGTCCGATAGGTCGAGGTCGCGACAAGATGGATGATCGCCTCGGTATCCGAGGTCGATTGAAAGATCGAGCCGCGCCGGACGAGTTCGCGCCGCAGCTTCATCGCGTTGGAGAGATTGCCGTTGTGTGCGATCGCGAAGCCACCCGACGAAAGCTCGGCAAAAAGTGGCTGGACGTTCCGGAGCGCTGTCTCCCCGGTGGTAGAGTAGCGGACATGGCCGCACGCAATCATGCCGGGCAAGGCGCGAATCACATCGTCGCGATCGAAATTGCCGGCGACATGGCCCATCGCCCGATGCGTGTGGAACTGTTTGCCATCAAAACTGGTTATGCCTGCCGCTTCCTGGCCGCGGTGCTGAAGGGCGTGCAGCCCCAGCGCCACCATGGCGGCTGCGCTTTGCGTGCCCCAAATGCCGAAAATGCCGCACTCTTCGCGCAGCTTGTCATCATCGAACGGATTGGTCGTGAGCATCGTCGGTCCCATATGGGGCTGGCTGATGGGCGCCATATAGGCGTTAGGAACGGCTTTGTCGCCCCTTTGTAACATTTATCCTGGGATGAGCGGTTGCGTGTGGGCCATGAGACGCGTAGCGCTCGGAAAATGAGCGCGGGAGATACCCAAGATCGAGAGCAAGGCCTTGCTTTCTTGCCGAAATTCGATGCGGCAGGATTGGTCACGGCCGTCGTGACGGACGCAAAGTCCGGCGCGGTGCTGATGGTCGCGCATATGAACCAGGAGGCGATCGACGCCACGATCGCGACGGGCCAGGCGCATTTCTGGTCGCGCTCCCGCAAAAAATTGTGGCGCAAGGGTGAAACCTCCGGCCATGTTCTCAATGTCCAGGAAATCCGCGTCGATTGCGATCAGGACGCACTTTTGATCGTCGCGAACGCGGCTGGGCCGGCCTGCCACACGGGCGCGACCACTTGCTTTTACCGTCGCCTGGAGAATGGCGCGCTTACCCGCTAGCTTATCGTTCGCGCTGCCACTTTCCCGCCTCGTCCTGCTTCCAGTACCGCAAGTCCAAGCCTTCGATCTTCCCCAATGAGCGCCAGGCCTCGCGGGCATCTTGTATGTGGTCTTCGCCAAAGAGCAGGAAGGCGCGGTCGAACTTGAGCGCATCGTCCCGCCAAACCCCATCCCCCAACGCGATGTTGCGCGCCAGGTTTGAAGCTTCGCAGCTCGCGCTGATCAGCACCGGCTGATCCTTCTCGCCAGGCGCGCCGGCGCGGCCATGCGGCAAAAAGCTTTCGGGCCGGTAATTCCAAAGATGGGCATCGAGCCGTTCAGCGAGCGCTTCGTCTTCCGAGACGATGAGCAGCCGCCCGCTTTCTTCAAGCACACGTTCAGCAATCCGAGGCAGCACGCGTTCGACGGGGGTGCGGGTCAAGTGGTAGAAGTCAACCTGCACCGTCCCTCCCGATCAACCTTCGAAATTCTCGGCGACAAAGCGATCGAGAAGGCGGACGCCATAGCCAGTCGCGCCCTTGTCCCAGAGCGTGCCGGGCTTGGAAGCCCAGACCATGCCGGCAATGTCGAGATGCGCCCAGCGAACGCCATTTTCAATAAAGCGCTTGATGAACTGCGCCGCCGTGATCGATCCGCCCTCGCGTGGGCCGACATTCTTGATGTCGGCGATCGGCGAATCGATCAGCTTGTCGAACGCCGGACCAAGCGGCATCCGCCAAAGCACGTCGCCAGAGTCTTTGCCGGCCTTGAGCAGCTGCTCGGCGAGCTCGTCATCATTGGCGAAGAGGCCGCCATATTCGTGGCCAAGGCTGATGATCATCGCGCCAGTAAGCGTTGCCAGATCGATGATGGTCTTCGGACGATATTTGCGCTGCAGCCATGTCAGCGCGTCGCAAAGCACCAGCCGCCCCTCGGCGTCCGTATTGATCACCTCCACGGTCTGGCCGGACATGGTGGTGACGACGTCACCGGGTCGTTGCGCCGTACCGGAAGGCATGTTCTCCACGAGGCCGCACACGCCAATGACGTTCGCATTCGCCTTGCGCAGGGCAAGCGCCTTCATGGTTCCCGCGACGGCAGCCGCGCCGCCCATATCCCACTTCATATCCTCCATGCCGGCCGCAGGCTTGATCGAAATACCGCCCGTATCGAAGGTCACCCCCTTGCCGACAAAGGCGACAGGCTCGCGATCGCCGCCGCCATTCCACCGCATTGCGAGCAGACGCGGCGCGCGGGCCGAGCCTTGCGCCACGCCAAGCAGAGCGCCCATGCCAGCCTCGCGCATCGCGGTTTCGTCCAGCACCTCCAGTTCCACGCCGAGCGATTCAAGCGCGCGCGCGCGCTCAACGAAGCTCTCGGGATAGATGATATTCGCAGGCTCGGTCACGAGCTCGCGTGCGAAGGCCACGCCGCTAGCAACGGCTTCGAGCCGACGCCAGGCCTCGTCCGTGCCTGCAGGAGCGCCTACAATCAGGATTTCAGCGAGCGTGGGCTTGGATTTGGCAGCGAGCTTGGTGTGATAGACGTCGTGGCGCCAACTGCGCAGCACTGCGCCTGACGCAAGCCGTGCCGCATATTCCGCGGAAATCTGATCCTTCACGCCAACGAGATCGACGACGAGCTGGGTCTCGCCCGAGGTCAGCAGCCGCGCGGTAAGCGCAGCTCCAGCCTTTTCGTAGGACTCTGCGGAAGGCTCATTGCCGAGGCCGAGCAGCAGCACCTGACTGGCCTGCCCATTTTGCGCGACGAAAAAGGATGCGATGCTGCCCGCTTCTCCTTCGAACCGCGCCGATGCCAGCGCACGGTCGATCAGGGCGCGGCTTGCCGAAACGGCCGTCGCCGCTCGCTCCGCCGACTCCGCGGCGGAGGTCACCGGCAGAGCGATGACGGTGGGATTGGCTGGGCGTGAATCAACGAAACGGACTTGTATCAACGCATTCCCTTCCTTCTGGCCTCAGCGGGCTTGATGCCTCCTAGACAACAAGAACGCGCAGGCAAAGCCAGCTTTCCGCGATTGCAGCGCAGGCGCGCTAATGCAATAGCGGCGCGTGCCATGCGCGGGATCCGAATGATCGATGTTCAGTTCAACACGCTCGCCAAGCTCGGCGTGGCTCCGCTCGCATTGCTGATGGCAGATATGGCGATGGCGCAGGATCTATCGCGCACGCCTCCTCCCCCGATCGTCTCGGATGTCGCGCAACCCGCTAATGACAAGGAAGTGGCATTCAGCGCCGACCAGCTCAACTATGACAGTGACGCGGACATCGTCACGGCCGAAGGCAATGTCCACATGCTGCGCCAGGGCAACAAGCTGCGTGCCGACAAGGTGGTATGGAACCGTAAAACCGGGGATGTCACCGCTTCTGGCAATGTCGCGGTCGTCAATCCGTCGGGTGACACCGCCTATGGCGATGTGGTCACGCTCACCGACACGCTGAAGGATGGCGTCGTCGAAAATCTCCTGCTCGTGCTCCACGACGGCGGGCGCCTTGCTGCGCGAAAGGCGGTGCGCGTGAATGGTATCACGACGCTCACCGGCGCTGCCTATACGCCCTGCGCAGTGCTCGATTCGAAGGGCTGCCCCAAAGATCCTGTCTGGAAGATTTCAGCGGTCAAAGTGGTGCACGATCCCAATAAGCACCGCATCTTTTACACGGGCGCGCGCCTTAGCCTGTTCGGTGCGCCACTCATTCCACTGCCCGGTCTTTCGCACCCGGATGGTAGCGGAGGCGCCGGCTCGGGCCTTCTGGTGCCGGACATCAGCTACAGCAAAACCAATGGGTTCGAGCTTGCGGCACCGGTCTATTTTGCGATTGCGCCCAATCGTGATCTGACGCTGACACCGCATGTCTATACCGAGGTACTTCCCGCGCTGGAGGTTGAGTATCGGGCGCTGACGGGGAACAGCGCATACCGCGTCGGCGGCATGATCACCTACAGCTCACGCATGGCGCCTACCTTGAACGCCACCAGTCCGAGCGATCACACTGTGCGCGGCTATCTCGATGTCGCTGGCCGTTTCCAGCCGGACACCGATTGGACGCTGAGCGGATCGATCCTGGCAACTACCGACAAGACATTCCTGCGGCGCTACGACATTTCGGACAATGACCGCTTGCGCTCCACGCTCAGTGCCGAGCGGATCACGCCTGACAGCTATCTCAGCATTGCCGGTTGGGTGACGCAGACATTGCGCATCGGCGACAGTCAGAAGTTGCAGCCGGCCGCTTTGCCGGCGATCGATTATCGCCGCAAACTGAACGATCCCTTGCTGGGAGGCAGGATCGAGCTACAGGCGAACAGCTTGGCGCTGATCCGTTCAGCGGGTCAGGATACCCAACGTGCATTTGCAGCGATCAAATGGGATCTTCGCCGCTACACCAATTGGGGGCAGGAAGTCGCCTTTACGCTTTACGGCCGCGGCGACGTTTATCACACCGCGAATACGGACGAGACGACAACGGTCATCTATCGCGGTAACGAAGGATGGAGCACGCGCGGCATCGCCGCCGCGGCCGTGGATGTGCGCTGGCCCCTGGTCGGCGCGCTTTTGCAAGGCATCCAAAGACTGACGCCCAGGGTTCAGATCGTCGCGAGCCCGCGCATCGCCAATCTCAGCATTCCCAACGAGGACGCGCGTTCGGTCGATCTCGAGGATTCCAACCTTTTCGCGCTCAATCGCTTCCCCGGCTATGATCGTTGGGAGGACAGCAGCCGCGTAACCTATGGTCTCGAATGGGCATATGAGCGGCCACGCTTCTCCTTCGAAAGCGTCGTCGGGCAGAGCTACCGGCTCACCAAGCGAGCGAGCATCCTGCCCGATGGTACGGGGCTTTCGCAGCGCTTTTCGGACATCGTCGGGCGGGTGACGATCCGCTACGACGATCTCGTCTCGATCACTGACCGCTTCCGGCTCGACAAGGATAGCGGCTCTATACGGCGGAACGAAATTACGGCTACCATCGGCACGCGCACGACCTACGCCTCTGCGAGCTATCTGCGCCTCAATCGCAATATCAATCAGAGCATCGAGGATCTTCGCGACCGGGAGGAGGCCCAGCTTGCCGCCCGCATTCAGTTCGCGCGCTATTGGTCCCTATTCGGTTCCACAGTTATCGACCTCACCGGTCAGCATGAGGATCCGACCTCTACTGCCGACGGATATGAACCGGTACGCCATCGGCTTGAGCTACTTTACGAAGACGATTGCATTCAGGTAGGCGTATCCTGGCGCCGCGACTATATCGCGACCGGCGATGCGAAGGCCGGCAATCGCTACATGATACGGCTGGCGCTCAAGAACCTCGGTCGCTAAGCGTGCATTCAGCGTGGCGGCGATAGGAGTTCGCCCATCGAGGAGACTGGACGGCGTGATCGGAATCGCAAGCAGGTTGGGCAGGGCTCGCATGATGTGGGCCTTCGGGGCGGCGTGCATGTGCGTGTTGCCGGCGATTAGCTTCAGCCAGACTGTGCCTGATGACGACGAGGAGGCGCCTCAGAGCGCCAGCGGCCTCAATCTGCCGACTGATGTCACGATCTTCGGCAAATCCGATCCCACGGTGCATAAGGCGACCGCGATCGTTAACGGTGCGATCGTCACGGACACGGATATCGACCAACGGTTTGCGCTCGTGCTGCTTGCGAATGGCGGCAAGGTTGAAGAGAGCGAGCGCGAGCGGCTGCGCCTGCAGGTCCTCCGCAACCTGATCGACGAGACGTTGCAAATCCAAGAAGCCAAAGCCAACGACATCACTATCTCGCAGGACGAGATCGAACAGACCTTTGCCCGCGTAGCGTCGAATTTCAAGAAGAGCCCCAAGGATTTTACGGCCTATCTGAGCCAGGTCGGCTCCTCGGCCGCTTCGATGAAACGCCAGATCGAAGGCGAGATGGCGTGGCGGCGCCTGCTTGGCCGGCGGGTCGAGCCATTCGTCAATGTGAGCGACGAGGAGGTCAATGCGATCGTTTCGCGGCTCAACGCCTCAAAAGGGGCGACCGAGATCCATATCGGCGAAATCTATCTTTCAGGTACGCCCGCGACGATGGCGGAAACCCAGGCCAACGCCGAGCGGATCGTCGATCAGCTCCGGAAGGGCGGCTCGTTCGCCGCCTATGCAAGGCAATTCTCCGAAGCATCGACGGCTGCGGTCGGCGGCGATCTCGGCTGGGTACGGCCCGAGCAGCTCCCCGAACCGCTTGCCCAAGCCGCCAGCGGAATGGTGCCTGGGCAGGTCAGCTCTGCCATTGCTGTCTCCGGCGGCTACTCGATCATCGCGCTGGTCGACAAGCGGCAGGTTCTGACGGCCGATCCACGGGACGCAGTGCTTGCCGTGAAGCAGATCTCGATAAAGTTTGCGCCAGGGGATACGGAAAAGACGGCAGCGCCCAAGGTTGAAGCTTTCGCCAAAGCAGTGGAATCGATCCAGGGCTGCGGCAATGTCGCAACGGTCGCTTCGAAGCTCGGAGCGGAGGTCGTGGATAGCGATCAGGTTCGCATCCGGGATCTGCCACCGGCGCTGCAACAGATGATGACCAACCTCCAGATCGGCCAATCGACGCGGCCGTTCGGATCGCTCCAAGATGGCGTGCGTGCGTTGGTCTTGTGCGGGCGTGACGATCCGCAGACTGCCAACGGCCCATCCTTCGATCAGATCTATGCGCAGCTTGAGGAAGACCGCGTGAACCGGCGCGCCCAGCGCTACCTGCGCGACCTGAGGCGTGACGCGGTGGTCGAATATCGATGAGCGGCATACTGCGATGAACCCAATGGCGGTCTCGCTGGGCGACCCCTCCGGGATCGGCCCCGAAGTGATCGCCAAGGCATGGGAGCTGCGTGCCGACTACGGGTTGAAGCCTTTTTTCGGCGTAGGCGACATGCGCTCGATCAGCGCCGTTTGGCATGGCCCGGTGGCTCAGATCAACGAGCCTGCCGAGGCCGAAGGCCGTTTTGCAGCCGCGCTCCCGATCATGCATGTCGAGGATGCGGACGAAATTGTGCCCGGCCAGCCCAATGTGCAGGGCGCACGTTGTGCGCTCCATTCGCTCGAGCTGGCGGTGGGCCTTGCCCGCTCGGGTACAGCCGGCGCGCTGGTGACCGGTCCGGTGGCGAAGGCACAGCTTTATCGCATCGGGTTTACGCATCCGGGGCAGACTGAGTTTATCGCCGAGCGTTGCGGCGTCGCTTCAGCCAACATCGCAATGATGTTGGTAGGGCCCGACCTGCGGACAGTACCGGTGACTATTCACATGCCCTTGCGTGCCGTTCCCGAACGGCTCACGTCCGAATTGATTGTATCGCGTGTGCGGACAACCGAGCGGGGCCTCGCGCGCAACTTCGGCATCGAAACGCCGCGCATCGCCATAGCCGGCTTGAATCCGCATGCGGGCGAAGGCGGCGCGCTTGGCCGCGAAGAAATTGAAATCGTTCAGCCTGCCATCGATCAGCTCGTTGCTGAGGGCATCAAGGTCAGCGGTCCTCACTCCCCCGACACGCTCTTCCATGCACGCGCACGCGCTACTTATGATGCCGCGATATGCCTTTATCACGACCAGGCGTTGATCCCCATCAAGACGCTCTATTTCGATGAAGGCGTGAACATGACACTTGGGTTGCCCATCGTGCGGACCGCGCCGGACCACGGCACCGCGTTCGCGATCGCCGGTCAAGGCCTCGCCGAGCCGGGGGCAATGATTGCTGCGATCCGACTGGCTGCCGAGTGCGCGGAGATTCGCGCAGCGCAGGGCTGATGATCGCTCCCAAAGGGGAGCTGGCGCTCCCACCGCTCCGCGATGTGATCAATCGCCATGGCCTTAGCGCTTCCAAGGCGCTCGGCCAAAATTTCCTGCTCGACGGCCAATTGCTCGATCGCATCGCGCGCATTCCAGGGCCTCTCCATGGCCAGACAGTCTATGAGGTGGGGCCCGGCCCCGGCGGCCTGACACGGGCCTTGCTTCTTGCCGGTGCTGAAGTAGTCGCGGTCGAACGCGATCGCCGCTGCCTGCCCGCGCTTGCCGAGCTACAGGAATCGTTTTCCGGCATGCTGCGCATCGTGGAAGGCGACGCGATGCAAGTCGATGAAGCCGCAGAGCTTGGTGGCGGCGCCCACATCGTCGCCAACTTGCCCTATAATGTGGGGACTGCGCTGCTCGTGCGTTGGCTTACCAGCGAAACCTGGCCGCCCTGGTGGCAATCGCTCACGCTGATGTTTCAGCTGGAGGTGGCTGAGCGCATCGTCGCCCAGCCCATGACGCCTGCTTACGGACGGCTCGCCGTGCTCGCGCAATGGCGCGCTTCGGCAGCAATCGCGCTCAAGGTGCATCGCTCCGCTTTCGTGCCGCCACCGAAAGTGATGTCCGCCGTTGTTCACATCACGCCGGCGGAGCAGCCGGACGGAGTATCGCCAGAAATTCTGGAAAAGGTGACGGGCGCCGCCTTTGGTCAACGCCGCAAGATGCTGAGGCAAAGCCTCAAAGCGGTCCCCCGAGCAATCGAAGCGCTGGACGCAATCGGCATAGATCCGGAACGACGCGCCGAAACCCTCACGGTAGCAGAATTCGTCGCGCTGGCTCGCGCGCTCAGCGCTTAGGGTTTGGTCGTCGTTTCTTCCTTGCCCTTCGGCGGCACGACCGTATTGGCTTGAGCCGTCATCACCGGAACCGGCGGTCCCTTCGCGATCACTGCCGCCAGTGTGATAGCGGGTTGGCAACTCACCTTGCAAAGCGCCTTAACCTTGGCAAGATTGAGCTTGGCGCGTTCGACCGCACCTTTTTCAACCATCGCTTCGCCTTGCGCCGCCAGCACTGCCGGATCATTTGGCTCGATCGCAAGCGCCTCGAAATAAAGCCGGATCGCCTTGCCGGGCAGGCCCTGCTTGCGGGCTACTTCGGCCAGGCCGGTAAAAGCGCTGCGATTGCGCGGATCGACTGCCAGCGCGGTTTCGTAGAGGTCCTCCGCGCCTGACAGGTTGCCGGTGCGGCGCGCCGCATCAGCCTGAGTCACCAGCGCAATCGAACGCGGATCGATCTGGTTGTCGGGCTTCTGGGAGAGGCCGCTGCTGGAAACCACAGCGAACATGAGCGACATTGAAAATGCAATCGGCGAAAAACGCATCAAATACTCCGCGAACCTGCTCGATTCCGTCTTTAGCACGGCGCGGTCAATCTCGCGATGAAAAAGCCATCGGTGCCGTCATCCGCCGGCGTCAGAAGAATTCCGGTGCCGCAACTGCGCCCCGCCGGAAGCTCCGGCCGATCAATGGCCCACGCGCGATGCGAACCGAGAAACGCGTCAATCCGATCGGCGCCCTCCTCCTGCAAAAGCGAGCATACGACATAGACTAGCCTGCCGCCCGGCCGCACCAGACGCGCGGCGATTTCGAGCAGACGTGCCTGAATCGTGACAAGCTGCCGCAAAGTCGCGGGGGTGAGGCGCCATCGCGCCTCCGGATTCCGCCGCCATGTCCCTGTTCCCGAGCACGGCGCATCAACCAGGACGACATCCGCGGTTGCATTGAGATCGGCCAACATATCGGCTTCGCGGCCGGGGTCCAGCAATCGGGTTTCGACAATCCCGGTTCCGGCCCGCTCGGCTCTCGGCGCCAATCGCGAGAGACGGTTGCGATTTACGTCACATGCTATGATCCGCCCGCGATCCTCCATGATGGCAGCAAGCGCGAGCGTCTTGCCGCCGGCGCCCGCGCACAGATCGACGACCGTCATGCCGGCCTTTGCATCGGTGGCGAGCGCCGCGAGCTGCGATCCTTCATCCTGGACCTCCACAAGGCCCTCGGCCCAAGGCGGAGCGCGCTCGATCTGCGTTCCTTCCGGTAGACGAAGCCCGTCTGGAGCATGGGGCGTCAGTGTAGCCCGTTCAAACATGAGCGCGGATGCTGCTCGGTCAGATTTCAGCCGGTTGACCCTCAAGTCGAGAGGGGCACGCTCAAGCAAAGCAGGAAATTCCTGTTCATCAAGGGTGGAACGAAGACGCTCGGCCAGCCACGCCGGCACCGTTCCTGAAGCCGAGCCCGGCTCCTCGTCGCGGATCGGCGCCGGAGCGTGCGCGGATCCGTCAAAAAGCGAGGCGATGTCCGGTCGCTGCCTCGCAAGGCCGACCATCGCTGCGCGACCGCTGGGCGGCAGCTCGGCCGCGTTACGAATGGCGGCATAAACGAGATCGCGGATAGCCCTGCGATCCTTCGAGCCGGCATAGCGGCGCGTCTTGAAATAGCGCGCGATCAGCGTATCGGCGGCCGCACCCTGCCCCCTGGCGGCAGCCACGATCTCATCGAGCAGATCGATGGCAGCCTGCGCGCGCGCCTGCGGCGTCATGCAGGAACCTTGTGGCCAAGCCCGGGACGGCGTTCGCGCGCGATTCCTTCACCGCGTCGGATAATTGGGCGCCTCACGCGTGATGGTGACGTCATGAACGTGGCTTTCGCGCAGGCCCGCATTGGTGATGCGCACGAAGCGCGCCTTCTGGCGCAACTCCTCGACGGTACGGGCTCCGGTATAGCCCATCGCTGCCTTCACGCCGCCGACAAGCTGGTGGATGACCTCGCGTGCTGGGCCCTTATAGGCCACCTGGCCCTCGATACCCTCAGGCACCAGCTTGAGCTGATCCTTGATATCCTGCTGGAAATAGCGGTCGGCCGAGCCCCGCGCCATCGCGCTGACCGAACCCATGCCGCGATAGCTCTTATATGCGCGGCCCTGGTAGAGGAAGGTTTCGCCCGGGGCTTCGTCCGTCCCCGCCAGCAGCGATCCGACCATCACCGTCGATGCGCCTGCCGCGAGCGCCTTGGCAATGTCGCCGGAGGTGCGCAGCCCCCCATCCGCGATGACCGGGACGTTCGCGCGCGATGCCGCCTCCGCCGATTGCATCACCGCGGTAAGCTGGGGCACCCCCACCCCGGCAACGACGCGGGTCGTACAGATCGAGCCGGGGCCGATGCCGACCTTCACACCATCGGCGCCGGCGTCGATCAACGCCTGCGTCGCTTCCGCGGTCGCAACATTTCCGGCAACCACCTGCACTGAATTGGAAAGCTTCTTCACGCGCTCGACCGCGCGCGCGACATCCTTGTTATGCCCATGCGCGGTATCGATCACGATCAAATCGCATTCGGCGTCGATCAGCGCCTCGGTCCGGGCAAAGCCGAGATCGCCGACTGTGGTCGCCGCCGCGACGCGCAATCGCCCTGCCTCGTCCTTCGTGGCTGCCGGATAGGTGACCGCTTTCTCAATGTCCTTGACGGTGATCAGGCCGATGCAGCGATACGCCTCATCGACCACGATCAGCTTCTCGATCCGCCGCTGGTGGAGCAGGCGGCGCGCTTCATCCTGGCTCACCCCGGCGGGCACGGTGGCAAGGTTCTGACTGGTCATCAGCTCGGAAACCGGCTGCTGCATATTCTCCGCAAAGCGGACGTCGCGATTGGTGAGAATGCCAACCAGCTTGCCCGAAGGCTCGACAACCGGAATGCCCGAAATTTTATGCCGCTCCATCAGCTCAAGCGCGTCCGCTAGCGTCTGGCGGGGTGCCATCGTGATCGGGTTGACAACCATTCCCGATTCGAAGCGCTTCACGGCACGGACGGCAGCCGTCTGTTCCTCGATTGAGAGATTGCGGTGGAGCACGCCGATCCCGCCAAGCTGGGCCATGACGATCGCCATGTCGGCCTCGGTGACCGTATCCATGGCGGACGACAATATCGGGATGTTCAGCCCGATCGCTTTGGTAACACACGTGCGGGTATCCGCCTGACTCGGAAGGACTTCGGACGGTCCCGGCTGCAACAGAACGTCGTCAAAGGTTAGGCCGAGGGGGATGTCCATATGCTTTGCGAATCCTCAAGGAGAGCGGGATTCGCGGCTGTATAGGCAGAGGCAGCGCGGAGTACCACAGGCGAGTTATGCCGGGCAGACCGCTCCGCTGTCCGCCCACGCCTTGAAGAGCGCGCCAAATTGCTCCTGCGTCCCTGGCGCCGGCGTGCGGTGACCGCCCGGATGCCAGCCCCAGCCCACAAGATCGTCATGCGCCATATGCTCTTCGAGCGCGGCCATGTCGCGGCCGCCGTTGCGCTTCTGATCCTTGAGCTGGCGACAGATCTCGCCGAGCGTCTTGCCTTGCCAAGCCATTTCGGGAGGAGCGAGCGACCATTTCGGGTTGCCCGGAACGCCCGCCGGGTCGAAATTCTGCTGATGGTGGCAGGTGGTGCAATGCAGGCCCGGCGCACCCATGCCGCCCTCACCCCGCACGACCCAGGGCATATGCGGATGCATCGTATCGGTTTGAGTCGGCCTGTCGGTGGCCGGATGGCAGTTGAGGCAGCGAGGGTGCTGCAGCACCTTGCCTACCTCGCTGAAGAGCGCGAGCGAGCGCTTCTTCCTATCCTTGATGGCCTCGAACTCCGCCAACGGCCTGAGGGCGGTTGCCACGGCCGGTTTGGGTTCGGGGGCTGCGATCGCGTGAGCGCCGACGAGCGACGCACAAAAAGCGACAAACGCCAGCAGCAGCGGAACGCGCGCGCTCATACCCGCTTCACCATTGGCAGATGTGTTGGCCGCTCCTGGCCCAGCCTGGCCAAGGCATTCGCGATGGCAGGTCCGCATGGCGGCACGCCCGGTTCACCGATCCCGCTGGGAGGCGCGGTCGACGGCACGATCGCCACTTCCACTTCGGGCATCTCCATGATCCTGAGCGAACGATAATCGTTGAAGTTGGAGACGGCCGGCCGCCCCGCTTCGAGCGGAACCTCCGCATAGAGGATGTGGCCTACCGCAAAGCCAATGCCGCCTTCGATCTGAGCGCGGATGATGTCGGGATTGACCGCAACGCCGCAATCCACAGCCGCCCAGACCTTGTGGACGCGCGGTTCGCCATTGTCGCCGAGCGAGACTTCGGCGATCTGGGCGACATAGCTTCTGAAGCTTTCGACGACGGCGACACCGCGCGCCCGGCCCGGCGGTGGCGGCGTGCCCCAATTCGCGAGCTTCGCCACCGCGCGCAACGCGCCTGCCGCCCGTGGTGCCTCACCCATCAGCTCGAGCCTGCCGGCCACCGGATCCTTGCCGGCGGCTTCGAGCAATCGATCGATGAAGGTTTCAACCGCATAGCCGGTGTGGGTATGCCCGACCGAGCGCCACCACAATGTCGTGACCGGCGACGGATCAGTCGTCACGTCGCAGCGAAAGGCTGGCAGCGTGTATGGCGTTTGGCCAGACCCTTCAACCATCGCATTATCGATGCCATCGCGAACCATCATCTTTTCCATCGGTCCACCGAAGACGAAGGATTGGCCGACGATGCTGTCGCTCCACGCGATGATCCTGCCGTCCTTCACAGCCCCTTTCATGCGATGGACCATCAGGGGGCGATAATAGCCGCCATGGATGTCATCTTCGCGCGTCCAGGTCAGCCTGACAGGCTTGCCTGGGCCAATCACTTTGGCAACCTCGGCGAGTTCGACCGCGAGATGGGCGCTTCCCTGGGCCCGACGACCGAAACTGCCGCCTGCTAGCACCGGCTCTACCCGGACATTTTCCATCGGCAGCCCAAGCACCCTGGCTATTGCTGGATGATCAAAGGCTGGAAATTGGGAGCCAAAGCGAGCAAGCGCGTTCTTGCCATCCCACTCGATATATCCCCCTAATGGCTCCATCGGAGCGTGCGCGAGGTAGGGGAAAACATATTCCACCTCGAACAGCTTTGCCCCTGGCGTAGCGAGGGCAGCATCGACGTCGCCGACGCTGCGGGCGATCTTGCCCTGCGTTTTTGACCGTTCGAGATAGGCGGCGCTCATTTCTTCGCTGCCACGCATTTCAGCGCTACTGTTGTCCCACGTGATGTCGAGCAGCTTGCGACCCTTGATTGCAGGCCAAGTGCCCTTGGCATAGACGGCGACGCCGCTCGAGATCTGCTTGACCGCCACAACGCCTTTGACGACTATGGCCTTGGTCGCATCGAACCGGGCCACCTTGGCGCCGAAAAGGGGCGGACGGGCGACGACGACCGTCAGCATCCCCGGAGCGCTCTGATCGATGGAAAACTTGGCCGTGCCGGTCGATTTCGCCAGGCTGTCGATGCGATTTACCGAGCGATCGTGCCCTATCATCGCAAAGTTCGCCGGCTGCTTGAGCGGCACGTCCTGCGGCGGGCTCAGTTTGGCAGCGGCGTTCGCGAACGCGCCAAACCCGCTTTTACGCCCCGTGGCCGAATGAGAAATTACGCCCTTGCTGACCACGATCTCGCTCGCCGGCACTTTCCACGCGCTGGCGGCGGAATGGACCAGAAGCCAACGCGCCATCGCTCCCGCCTTGCGCATCTGCAGATAGCTGTTGGCCATCGCGGTCGACCCGCCCGTTCCCTGACCTCCCATGAAAAGATTGGCGTACAGCTTCCCGTTTGCCGGGGCATGTTCGGCACGCATCTGGGCCCAATCGGCATCGAGCTCTTCGGCCACCAGCGTCGCCAAACCCGTGAACGGGCCTTGCCCCATTTCAAAATGTTTGATCAGCACGGTGACGGTGTCGTCCGGTGCGATGTGGATGAAGGCGTTCGGATCGACGGGCGGCGTCAAATTGGGTGCTGACTGTGCCGCCAGACGACCCGTTCCCATCGGCAAAGCGAGACCGATCAGGAGTCCGCCGCCGCCCTTGAGCATGGCTCGACGTGTGAATTTGTGATCATGCAGGGTCACGCTGCCGTCTCCATCCGCTTGGCCGCTTCGTGAATCGCAGCGCGGATGCGCACATAGGTTGCGCAACGGCATAGGTTGCCGTTCATAGCCAGATCGATGTCCTGATCGCTCGGCTTTGGCACCTCGCGCAGTAGTGCAACCGCGCTCATAATCTGACCGGACTGACAATAACCGCATTGCGGGACATCGAGTGCGACCCATGAGGCCTGCACCGCCTTGGCCTCAGATCCGGACAGACCTTCGATCGTCGTGATTTCTCCCGTCGCCTCCGAAACCGGCAAGCTGCAGGAGCGAACCGGCTGCCCGTCCATATGGACCGTGCAGGCGCCGCACATGGCAACGCCACAGCCGAACTTGGTGCCGGTCAGGCCCAAATTGTCCCGCAATACCCACAAGAGAGGCGTGTCATCATCGACGTCGGCCTCCAGCTTCTGCCTGTTTACGGTCAAGGAAAAAGTCATGCCCAGCGTTCCCCGGTGATCGGCAGTCGAGTGCTGCAAAATTTATGAGGAGTGCCGCGACACTATCGGCATTCGGGCAAGAGTCACTACTTGAAAATCGCTCCATCACGGTCCATGTTTTAGTGCCTTGATGGCAGCGGCAAAATCATAGGATCCGCGGCCATCCTTCCAAGCACCACATCAAGCGCCCCATCCTCGGCAGCTCCGTCCAGCGGAAGAAGATGCGCGAGGTCGTCACTCGGGTGGTGGTAATTACCACTAAGGAAAGCAGCGAGGCGTGCTCCGTCAGCATAGGCACCGCCAATCATGACTGCCGGGATGCCCGCCTTGAGCAGTTCCCACCCGTCCTGCCTCGTCAGGAAAGCGTTGGCCGCGCCGCTTTCATCAAGGTTCCGGCCCTGTGCGCGTGCCGCAGCCGCGATCAAAGGATCGAGCTTTGTGTAGCCAGCGCCGATTGTTGCGACGGGCTCTCCGGCCGGCGCAATCGCAACGGTGTCGAAGTTGATCGCAGCCGCGACATGGTCGCGGGAAACCGGCGGATCTTCAGCTAGCACATGTGAGCCCAGCAGCCCCAATTCCTCTGCCGTTGTTGCGACGAAATAGATGCTGCGATGCGGCCGCGGCCCCGAGGCCAACCGACGCGCGACCTCGATCAGAAGAGCGACACCACTCGCGTTGTCGACTGCTCCATTGCAAATCCGGTCAGGGACGCCCGCAGGCCGGCATATTCCAAGATGATCCCAATGGGCGAGAAACAGGACAGCCTCATCGGGCCGGTCGTTCCCCGCTAGCCGCGCCACCACATTGGTTGATGTAAATGGACGAACCGTGGTGGTCGCTGTTGCATCCAGTTGAAGCGCCAATGGTATCGCCCGGAAGCCTGGGGTTCCGGCTGCCGTGACCAGTTTCTGCGCATCTGCGCCGGCGGCAGCGAACAGATCGCTCCAGCCCGCATAGCTGAGCGCGCCTTGCAGCGGCGCCGAAACCGCTTCGGCCAAACTCGTCCTCCCGCGATCGAGCTGCTCGCGAATAATCTCCCATGGATCGGATGAACCAGTGAGCGCAATGACAGCCACAGCTCCCGCCCTCGCAACCGCTTCGCGCCGAACCTCAAGACCGGGAGCGTTGACGCCCTCCGGGCGGCCGGAAAGGATCAGGACAACCTTTCCACGGACGTCGACATTCCGGAGATCGTCAAACCCAACTCTGGGCGCATCCAGCGCATAGCCGGCGAAGATCACGTCGGCCTTGCTAAACGCGAGATGCCCATCGCGTGCCGAGAGCTGGATCTGGCTTGGCTCCAGCCGCAGCGGATGATCCTTTGCATACCATAGCTGCTGAGACAGACGAGGTATCCGCTCCACCAGCGCCACTGGCTGGTACCAATTGCCGCCCTTTGCGCCGGGCTCCAGTCCAATCGCGTGAAACTGGCGCGCAATATAATGGGCTGCTTCGTCACCCCCGACCGTGCCGGGCTTGCGCCCTTGAAGCGCATCATCCGCGAGATACTGGATGTGGGCGCGCAAGGCGGCCTGATCGAGCGGTGGTTCAGAAACAGGCGGCGACGGTGCCGCAAAGAGGAGTAGCAGGCAGCTCAGGAAATGCTTCACCGGCGCGCGCGCGAAAGAAGTCGCCGCGCGGTCGTGACGTGCATCGCTTCGACCATGCGTCCACGGAAACGCTCCGCCCCGCCGGAAGCGGCTTCGATCAGCGCGATCGCATCCTCAATCTCGGCTTCGCTGGGGCCGAACAGCTGGTTGCACGGCCCGATCTGAGTTGGATGGATCAGCGTCTTGCCATCGAAGCCAAGCGCCCTGCCCTCGCGGCACTCGGCCTTGAAGCCTTCTTCGTCGTCGAGCCGGTTATACACGCCGTCAAATATAACTTTTCCAGCTGCCCGCACGGCAAGCACGGCCGCCTGCAAACACAGGATCAGCCCGGCGCGGCCGGCGTCCGGCGGCAGGCGGAGGGCGGCGGCCAGATCGTTGGTTCCCATGATGATGCCAACGACGCCTTCCGCAGCCGCAATTTCCTGTGCCGCATAGACGCCCTTCGGCGTTTCGATCATTGCTAGCACCGGCGCGCCGACGGCCTTGGCGACTTGCTCGGCCTCTGAAGGCTCCTCGACCTTGGGCAGAACCACCAAAGCCGGCGCCACGGGACCGAGAACGTCAATGTCGGCGGAATGGTGCGGCGTGCCCACGCCGTTGATCCGCACCGCTACCAACTCGGCCTTCCAGGCCTCGATCAGCGCCGCGATCGCAGCGTCGCGCGCCATCGCCTTATCCTCATCCTTGACCGCATCTTCGAGGTCGAGGATCGCGAGATCGCAATCCAGATTTGGCGCTTTCGTGATCGCACGTGCGTTCGATGCCGGCAGATAAAGCGCCGACCGCACCATTGCGAGCTTCTCGTGAAATGTCATCCAAGCGATCCTAGCAACCTTCTGCCGCAATTGCCTATCAGGGGTTTGGCGGCGCGATCAATATGAGCCCTCGACACGCGCTGCCTGTTCGATCGGGCGCCCTGCCTTTAGCCGGCGCCAGACCGCGCAGCCGCACGATAATGCGAGGAGATATCCGTGACCGTCCGTACCGCATCCGCCCGCTATGAAGGCCTCGGCAAGGAAGGCGTGGGCCATATCTCGACGCAATCAGCTGTGCTCAGCGACACCTTCTACGGCTTCGGCACGCGCTTTGGCGACGAGAAGGGCACCAATCCGGAGGAACTCATCGCCGCGGCGCATGCGGGCTGCTTCACCATGGCCTTGAGCTTCGCGCTTGCCCGCGCCGGTTTCAGCGGCGGGACACTCGAAACCAAGGCATCGATCACTCTCGAGCAAAAGGATGGCGGCTTTGTCATTACCCGCTCCGATCTAGCACTCACCGCGTCGGTGCCGGGCATCGATGAAGCCCGTTTCGGCGAAATCGCCGCCGATGCCAAGACCAATTGCCCCGTATCCAAGCTGCTTAATGCCGAGATCACGCTCAAGCACCGGCTCATAGCGGCAACCTGACGGGAACAGACGCCTCGACAGACGCCGTATGCGTCGTGAATGCTCCTTGCGTGCAACCGTTGCACGCCACAATGTACGCAGATGCACCTACCCGCGTCGTGGCTTCAGCCGCATTGGCGACGCTTAAGGGGGATTGACCATGAGGCCAAAATCAGAATCGCCTTCCGCGCGAGCATTTGTCGGTTTGGCGCTCATCTCCTTAATCGTCGCCTTGGTTATGTACTCGTCGCTTGGCGTTTGAGCCTCATCATGTCGGAATTATACAACCGCCTAACATGATCTACTCTGATTAACCTGCAGTAGATCGACGTATGGAGCGGCTGTTGTACGTAACCTTTTTCTAAGGAAAATCACGTATAGACAAATTATGATACGTGAACCATCCCGACTTCAATTTCTTCTCTCTCCTCTCATTGTAACTGTCGTTTATTCGCTGTTAATAACGATTTGGTCCTTCGACAGTCTGAAATACTTCCTGCAGATCGCTAATTTTTACGCGCATAATATTATCATTCAGTGGCTTTTGCTGGGCATAGCCATGGCGATCTACGCGCTGTTGAAACAAGCTTTCAACCCAAAGCGCCTTCCGATCAGCCAATATCTCATCCAGTGCCTCGAAAATGCCCGGCGGCCGTCGACACAGATCATTGCCATCGCCCCGCCCTTGATCTTCATCCTGTTGATGCCAGCCTATTGCCTGTTCAAGCAGACGGTGATCCCCCAGTCGGGCTTCTGGGCTGGTCCAATCATCATGCGTGCCGAACATATGATGCTTTTTGGACATCACGCATGGCAGCTTACGCACGGTCTCCTGCCACCAGAAGCGACATATTGGCTCGACAAGTTCTACAGTGGCTGGATAGCGTTGATGGCGGGCAGCATGCTGATATGCTCCTACTTGTCCGGCGACCCAGCGCATCGATGCCGCTTCATGCTGAGCTTTGTCGCCGCCTGGATCATCTCAGGCACGACGCTGGCATATATCTTTCCCGCCGCGGGCCCGGTGTATTTGGCCGACTTTCATGGCGGCCCGGACATCTTTGCGCCGCTCAAGGCACAGCTCGCTGCTGACGACATGCTCGCCAAGGCACGACATGGTGAGGGCATATACGCGCTTCAGGCACAGAGCTACCTGCTGCACGGCATTAAGTCCAACGCGCTATTTGCTGTAGGCGGCATATCGGCGATGCCTTCGATGCACAACGCGATGTCCTCACTCATGGCTTGCGCAGGGTTCGGCGTAAATCGCGTGCTGGGTTGGATCATGTTGCTGTTTGCAGTGATCATCTTCGTCGGATCGGTCCATCTCGGCTGGCATTATGCGCTCGATGGCATTGTCGGTGCGGCGGTCAGCTGCGCTATTTGGTACAGTTCGGGCCGGCTCCTAAGGCGCTATGAACGCAGGATAGCTGACGATGCGAACAGCACGCACCCTGGCCGCCGTGCCGCCGACAAGCACCTCGCCCTATTAGGCGCGTAAGTTGGTGGACAGGGCTATTCGAACCAGCGTACGCTCACGCGGGCAGATTTACAGTCAGCCCGCGCAGCATTCCGAGCAGTTCCGAAACATTCCTAACGTCCTACCCAGTCGATTGATTCGTCGTCCGTTCCCCTGTGTGAACATTCCGGAAACTGCCGAGTCGTTCCCTGCGCGATTACACCCAAATTACGAAGCCGCCGCTGACTGCGATCCGAAATCATCGCCATTGTGGTTGCCGTTCCAACTGCCAGCTCTGATGCCGAACTCGAATGCCGCGCCTCTAGAAAGCTCATGCATTTGGCAGAGCAGCTTGGAACGTGATGCCATTGTCTCGCCGTGTCAGAATTCCAGCGCAATCTTGCCGAAATGGCCGGATCCAGCCTGCAGCCGGAAGGCATCGGCGATGGCATCGAGGCCGAATCTTCGGTCTATCACGGGGCGGATGCCGCTCGTTTCCAGCCATTGGACAAGTTCGGTCTGATGGTCACGATGCCCGACGACCAAGCCCTGGAGCCTGATCTGTCGCGCGATCAACGCCGCCGTCGGCACCATTCCTGCAAAGCCATCAAGCACGCCGATTAGTGCAATGTGCCCAGCCGTACGTACCGCCGCGATTGACTGAGCCAGCGTACCGGCGCCGCCCACCTCCACGACATGGTCAACCCCGCGTCCATCGGTCAATTTTCTGACCTGCGCGCCCCATTCTGGGGTTTGGCGGTAATTGATCGCGTGGTCCGCGCCCAGCAGCATAGCGCGTTCAAGCTTGGTGTCCGAAGACGACGTAACGATGACTGTCGCCCCCAGCGCCTTGGCGATCTGCAGCGCAAATATCGACACGCCTCCGGTGCCCAGCACGAGCACAATGTCTCCCGCCTTCAAAGCGCCGTTGACGACCAGCGCACGCCACGCGGTGACGCCGGCGGTTGTCAATGTCGCGGCATCGGCATGGCTGTAGCCCGTCGGCGCGCGCGTGAACGCGGTTTCCGCCGCTACCACGACTTCGCGCGCATAACCGTCGACCCCGTCGCCCGGGGTGGTCGAGAAATCGTCCGTCACGGGATCGCCCGCATGCCATGTGGGGAAAAAAGTCGAGACAACATGATCGCCGACGTTGAAGCGCTCGACGCCGGCACCAACCGCCTCCACCACGCCGGCGCCGTCGGATAAAGGTATGCGCCCCGGCGGGGTGGGCAGCATGCCCATCACTACGGCAAGATCATGGTAATTGAGCGAACTGGCATGAATGCGGACGCGCACCTCGCCCGGACCCGGTAGCCCGGGATCGGGCAGATTTCTCAGTGCAAGTTGCTCCGGCCCAGCCGGGCCCTCGAGTATAACAGCTTTCACGACGACGCCTCATCAACGCTGCACAGCATTAATACATCGGAAGACGGCATTCATTCCTTTTCAGTGGAATCAGGCCCAGCCGGCCGAACAGTGCGGCATCGCGGTTGTCACGCGCACCTCTTGAGAAAGCCCCATTCGCCAATCGCCTTTGATCAGGTGAGTCCGAGGAGGCGCGCGGCATTGTCTTTCATGATGCCCGGGAGCACTTCGTCCTTGAAGCCGACCTGCCGCGCCGCATCGAGCCACTTTTGTGGATGAATCAGCGGAAAATCGCTTCCGAACAGCATTTTCTTCTTAAGCTGGGTGTTGGCATATTGGATGATCTGCGGCGCAAAATATTTGGGACTCCAGCCCGACAGGTCGATGAACACATTGTCCTTGTGCAGCGCCATCGACAGGCTTTCATCGACCCACGGCCAGCTCGGGTGGGCAAGGATGATCTTCATGTCGGGAAAATCGACTGCGACATCATCGACCAGAATCGGCTGCCCGAACTTCAATCGCATCCCCCCGCCGCCGCGCATTCCGGTGCCCATTCCCGAATGCCCGGTGTGGAAAATCGCCGGGAGCTCATAGTGGTCGATCACCTCGTAGATCGGGTAACCTACCCGGTCCGATGGGCTGACGTTTTGGGCGATGTTGTGGAACTTGAAGCCCCTCACTCCATAATTCTCGACCAGATCGCGCGCCTCGCGTGCGCCGAGCTTGCCCTTGTGCGGGTCGATCGACGCGAAAGGGATGCAGATGTCGCTATGCTGCCCTGCGAATTCGGCGATTTCGTAGTTCGACACGCGTTTGGCGCCCATCCCGCATTCGGCATCGACGGTGAACATGCAGAACGCGATTTGCTGTTCGCGGTAGAGCTCTACAATCTCGGGCATCTTCGGTCGTTCGCGCGGAGCCTTGAAATAGGCGCTGGCCGCATCGAAGAACTGGCCCATCACGGGATCCTCGGGATCGTGGCATGAAACTTCAGCGTGGACGTGGACGTCGATGGCCTTGATCTGGCTCAGGTTGATGGGCATCACTTATCCTTCAGCTAGCAATCCGAACCAGGCCCGCCCGAGGCAATCTACCGGAGAAGCGACGGCGCGCCCCCCGCGCCGCCGCCCGCCCTTCATGACTCGATCAGAACTTCACGCCGAGCCGAGCATACCACTCAGCGGGACGGTTGTAGGTCCCG